>Ga0207426_1000004_pt1 | contig 1047900 bp, 936 predicted proteins | sample AraplaMF_Cvi_mMS_FD_184265 | JGI IMG/M metagenome (GOLD analysis project Ga0207426, IMG submission 184265) | Arabidopsis root microbial communities from the University of North Carolina, USA - plate scrape MF_Cvi_mMS (SPAdes) (version 2) | ecosystem: Host-associated > Plants > Roots >...
GAATGCAGGTCAATGCCGCTATAGTTCATGATGACCTCCTTCTGGTTAAAGCTGTTTCGGCAAACTCACTTTAACCCCGTCGCCCGGCAGGGCGACGGCAGGAGGTCCGCTAGATGATTTTCAATCGACGTGTGAATGGCAATTTTCTTCGTGAATTGAATTTCAGACCATAACGTGTAGAAGAATGTAAATGCCTCCGATCGACGATTTTCTTCTGCGTTATGGTTTCCGTGAACTGTTTACGCCGACCGAAAATTGAGCCACTGTAGGGATCGCGCCGACTGAAAATTGAGCCAAGCAACCAACCTATCCTGCTAGTTTTTCATGCAAGGCGTTTGGAGATGTGTCCCATGACTGAAAGTGTCCATCCCTTTTACGAGTCGAATCGCAGCGCCATGGAGTCCAGCATGCGCGATCGCCTCGATTTGGCCCAGACGATCTTGCGCGAATACGCGCACCTTTCCGACATCGAAGGCATCAAGCATGAAGTAATGGCTGAATTCGATATAGTGCTCACTCAGTTGCCTTATGTCGGCGGCTCGGAAAATCGCATGAGCAGCTTCTTCATGCGCCTCATTGGCTTCCTGGCCATCGGACGGGTGCTCCGACGGCACGGGGTCCCGTTGGCGATGATTAACGACATCGCGCGAGAAACCTTGAAGTCGCAAGGGCTAGCAGTGCCCGAAGCAGAGCGCCTCGCTGCAGGTCGCCAATTTTTGTCGCCAGAGAACCGAGCCCTGCTGAGCAAACAGGCCGTCATGAGCATGACAGAAGGGCACCGGAAAGCGTTTCCGGACGATTTTGCATACGAGTTTGTCGAGCCGGGCCCAGGTGACAACTTCGAATTCGGGATCAACTACACAGCCTGCGGCTTCTGCAAGTTCGCCGCTCGCCATGGTGACAAGGAAATCCTGCCCAGCATCTGTGGGCTCGATTTCGACGACTATGCGACGCGGGGCATCCAACTAGAAAGGACCCAAACATTGGCAGGTGGTGCGAGCCATTGCAATTTCCGGTTCTCAATACTGAAGTCTGAATAGGACTCTCGGCTGGATGGTTGCAACGGGTTGCCTTCCGCAATTCCGAGAGGTATGCGCCGATCAAAGCCGAAAGTCTGGAGGCCCAGCACGCGCGGATGTTCACAATCGAAATGAGTTCGTGAATGGCCGCTTTCGGGAGGCGTGACCGCCCGAAACGGGTCGTCTACGGAAGTTCGGCTTCCACCATCGATCGCGGTGTTCGAGGCGACCTCGGATTTTCGGGTTCGCCCATCAAGGGACATTCGGCTAGCGTCGTCGAATGTCCGAAGTGCGGGGGGCCGACGCGAAACGTGAGTTGGGAACCCGCCAGTGCATTTGAACTTCGCCTCCGAACGCGGCGTGTGGATTTCGTTGTCCTGCTTTCAGAAAGCGCAGCTTGGACGAAGTGAAGATGTTCAGCCATGCGATCGCACTTCATCTTTCACCCTTTGTTGCAACGGTTCGCCGCCATGTCGGGGCCGAATACCATTTGCGGCGGCGCCCCCTTCAGGACACTGCGCCTGCCGCTGAACGCGCAGTTCGACGCCCAGTCAGGTTTGCAGGATCAACTTATATTGCTGCTCGCGCGAATAGGTGGAAGCACTGCTCAAGCAGTGCCTGATCGTGGGATTGTCGCCGCAAATCGAAACAGTCGGCTTCGGCCTATCGCGTATCACCATTGGTCGAATCGGGCAAACGCTGATCAATGTCCCGTCTGTGCCGCTCGCGACGCGCGATCACGAGACGACATTGCTGCTGCCGTCCCGTCGGGCTTTTTGTTATCCGGTTAGTCGGCACGGAAAGCGGCATCGATTTCGGGTCGCGACAGATGAGCAACCGTGTTCACGAGTGTCTTTGCGGCGGCAGCCAATGCGATGGTCACCATCGCGCGGTGGTCGAATCCCGCGGCTTTCAGGGCATTGACGTCGCTGTCCGATACCTGCGTCCGGTTCGTTGCGACTGCGGCAGCGAAGCGACGCACGGCTTCCAGCCTGGAATCCGGAATTGTGCTTCCGTTTCTCAGTGCCTGGACGACGTCGACCGATGCGCCCAGTTTCGCCGCGAGAGTAGCATGCACGGCAATGCCGTAATCCGCAGCGTTTGCGCGGCTTGCGGAGACCATTGCGACTTGCTGTGCGATCGGATCGAGCGAACTTGCCCCAAGAGACTGGAGCATCGCGATATAGGCTCCGAGCACCGACGGTTCAGCGGCAATCGCGTAGCCCAGGTTAGGCACGAAGCCGAACACGCCACGCATGCCGTCGAGCAATGCTTTCGCCTCGGCAGGTGCCGATGCTTCTCCGAGGTCTCCGAACAGTGCCGCGCCTTGCGCCGAATCCACGGTCCGCGCCAGAAACGCCCGGATGATCGCCGCGACTTCGTCGAGATGCGTTTCTAGCGGGAAGTGTCCCGCGTCGACGAAGTGAATCTCGGCTTCCGGAAGATCGCGGCGGAAAGCTTCAGCGCCGGCCGGCAAAAAGAAAGGATCGTTGTTTCCCCAGACAGCCAGCGTCGGCGGACGATGCGTGCGGAAGTATTCATGGAAGCGGGGATACGCCGCTACGTTCGTTTTGTAGTCGCCGAACAGATCGAGTTGAATGTCGGCGTTGCCCGGCCGATCCAGGAAATGCTGGTCGAGCGTGTACGACTCGGGGGCGATCAGCGAGGTATCCGACTCCCCGTGCATGTACTGAAACGACGTCGTCTCGGACTTCAGGAACGCGCGGAGATTGTTGCGGTTCTCGTCCGTTGCCGCTTCCCAGTAGGCGCGAATCGGATTCCAGCCCTCACTGAGACCTTCCTCGTATGCATTTCCGTTCTGTGAAATCAGCGCGCTCACGCGCTCCGGCCGCGACGCAGCCAGTCGAAAGCCAACAGGGGCGCCGTAGTCGAAGACATAGAGCGCATAGCGATTCAGCGCAATCGTATCTGTGAAGCTTTCCACCACTTCGGCCAGATGGTCGAACGTGTAGGCAAAGGTGTTGGCTTCAGGTGCACCGGAGAAACCAAAGCCGGGCAGGTCGGGGGCCACCACACGATATTTGTCGGCGAGCCGGCTGATGATCCCGCGATACTGGTGGCTGGAAGTCGGAAAGCCGTGCAGCAGCAGGACAACGGGAGCGTCCTTATGTCCGGCAACGCGATAGAACACATCGATGGTCGAACCCGTACGACTATCAGGAACAGAGACGGTTTGATACGTGGGCGTAGCAGACATGACAACCTCCAGTTTTGCGGGTAATCCGGGTGAGTGCGGTACAAGATTGCTTCGGGCATGACCCTGTTGCCAAAGCGCAGGGGCTTGATTAGTGCCCGGGATGGGGCCGTGGCCGGGTCCTGGAGACCAGTCAGGGAGAGCGGCCACCTGGGTTCTGGCACCGGTTAAGGGCGGGCCATCAGCAGCCCACCGTCACCGGCGCCTCAATCAAACGGGCAGCGCCGGTGCAGCCGGAAAATCCACCGGGACCCGCGTGGTTCCGTGCAGGTAGTTCGTGACGGTTTTGTCTCCGATGAGGACGACGACATCCACGAGGTTCGCCTTTGCCCAGCCTGCTGCGAAAAAGGCGTCCACCAGAGCGGGGTCGGCGTGGCCGCGGTTCAAGACGATGTTGCGCGTCAGCCGAGCCAAAGCATCCAGCTTTGCGTCGAAGCCTGCCGTCCCGGCGCGGACTTCGAGGATCTGTTCATCCGTCAACCCGTTCATTTTGCCGATAACCGTATGCGCCGCGAGGCAATACTCACACGCATTGACCTGACTGACAACGAGGTTCACAACTTCGCGAGCCTTGCCGACGATCGAACTCTTTGCGTTCTGGAATGCCAGGTAGTTAGCGAGTGCATGTTCCGAATGGGCCAGCGTCGCATACAGGTTCGGCACCATGCCAAGGCTACTCTTGAGCTTGTCGAATATCACTTGATTAGCGGGTGAAACATCTTCACGTGTGGGGACATTGATGGCCGTCATGGTCATACTCCTTTTGCTTCGGTTGAGAAAACTTAAAGTGCGTTACAAGCACCGCGCGACAAACGAGCCGCGCGGCATCAGGGATCGGTCAACGTGTCTTCGCAAACAGGCGCGGCAAGGACGTAACCAGAAGACTGAGGGAAGCCGCGAGAAGTACCAGGTCCTTGAGCAGGAACTGGCCTGGCAGCGCAGAAATTGCGGGGAAACCGCCGGCCGTTGCCTCGGCTACTCCTGGCGTCGTGACAAAGAAAGTCAACGTGATCAGGTATGTCATTGCCGACATCGCTGCGCCGAGCGCAGAGAGCACGGGAACGAATGCGCCGGCGGCAAGTGCGACTGCGGTGGAAAGCTCGAGCGTGCCGATCACATAGCTTGCACCCTGAATGCCGAATACCACGTGCAGCCAGCTCATGATCGGGCTGTTGGCGATGAACGGGGCGATACCATGCGCCTCGTAGCTCGTAAACTTCATGCCGCCAAACCACAGGAACACGATTACCAGAGACCATCGCAGAAGGGCCTGCGATGCGTAAGCCCCTGAGGCTCGTTCGGCGACTGCAAACTCCGATACCGTCGATTGATTGGTCGTTGCCATGATGAAACTCCGTATAAAGAAAAAAATCGCGAAAATGGTCTCCCACTCGCAACACATCCGAGGCTGCAATGCGAGCCAGAAGAACTGGCTTAAGCACTAAAGAACGACTTGATTTCTGCAGCAACCTGGCTTGAGTTTTCGTCGAGAACGAAATGCCCTGCATCGAGCCAGACAAGCTTCGCGTCGGGCAGATCGCCGAGATATGCTCTCGCGCCACGTGGAATGAAGAACGGGTCGTTCTTTCCCCACACGATCAACGTTTTTGGCTTGTGATCGCGGAATGCCTGCTGCCAGGTCGGGTAGAGCCCGACGTTCGACTTGTAGTCTTCGAGAAGATCGACCTGATAATGCTGTACGCCCGGACGGTCGAGCAGCGCCTGGTCCAATAGCCAGTTATCCGGATTGATGGCCTCAGGATCTTTCGCACCGACCAGCCAGTGGTAGCGGGTTCCTTCGAGGCTGACGAACTCGCGTGCCGGCTTTTCGGTTTCGGCAGTTCGTTGTTCCCACAACGGCAGCAGAACCTTTTTGGGTGCGTCGCCCACGCCTTCCATGTATGCGTTGGCATTCTGGATGATGAAGCCCTTCACCCGCTCCGGGCGCTGCGTGAAGAGACGAAAACCCACGGGACCACCGTAGTCCTGCATGTAGAGAATGTACGAGTCGAGTCCGAGTGCATCGATCAACCCCGACACGTGCTCGGCCAGATTGTCGAACGTATAGTTGAACTCGGTGCGCAGCGGCGCGTCGGAATGACCGAAGCCGATATAGTCGGGAGCGATCAGATGAAACCGGTCTGCCAGTACTGAAATGAGGCCACGGTACATCTGGCTACTGGTCGGCAGGCCGTGTAAAAGGAGAATCGTCGGCGACTTCCGATCACCCGCCTCACGATAGAAGACTTTTCGACCGTTCACATCAATTGCGCGATGGTATGTGCGCGTGTTCATTATTGGCTCCGTGGAATGAATCGCTTTCGATTCGACCGCCGTGTCGACGTCGTGAAAGCATTCTGTGCATTCCCGGAAAGCGGCGATAGACAGTAAAATGTGAAAGCGACCTCTCATTTTCTGGAAGGCCATGGATCAACTCGATGCGATGGCGGTGTTTCTCGCCGCAGTGGAGACGGGGAGTTTTTCGAAGGCGGGCCGGAAGCTTGGTGTTCCGCTCGCCACGGTCAGCCGCAAGATGGCCGATCTGGAGACGCACCTGAGGGCAACGTTATTGGTCCGCTCGACGAAAGGGCTGGAATTGACGCCAGCTGGACGGTCTTACGCAGTGTCGGCGAAAGCCATTCTGGAGCAGGTGGTCGAGGCGGAGCGGATCGCTGCGGGAGAGTATGCAGAGCCGAAAGGCGACCTGGTTGTGACTGCGCCGATCATGTTCGGCAGGCTGCATGTGCTGCCCGTCGTAACGCGCTTTCTTGCTTCGTATCCGGAGGTCTCGGTGGGCCTGGTGCTGACTGATCGGGTCACCCATTTTCTTGACGATCAGGTCGACGTGGCGCTGCGAGTGGGTGACCTTCCCGACAGCAATCTGGTAGCGGTGGGATTAGGCTCGATCAGGCGCGTTGTCTGCGGCAGTCCGGACTATCTCGACACTCGGGGCGAGCCCACCAAACCGGAAGATCTGGCCCTTCACAGCGTGATCTCGTTCGAAAGTATTTCGGCGTCGGTGCAATGGAGCTTCTGGTCTGAAGGCGAGGAGATCAAAACTTCCATACTGCCGCGCTTGAGCGTCAACACCATCGATGCCGCAATCGACGCCGGGCTGTCGGGCACCGGGCTGGTTCGGGCGATGTCCTATCAGGTGGTCGAGTATGTACGGCAGCAGCGGCTTCGTGTCGTCCTGCAGAAATTCGAGCCCGAGCCGCGCCCGCTTCATCTCGTCTATGACAGGCAACGCCGACTGCCGCTGAAACTGCGCACATTCGTCGACTTCGTCGTTCCGCTGTTGCGAGAACGGGTGATGGAAGCAAGTCTTTGAGAACTGTGGGGCGAGAGCACCCGGTGACGTGCTGGAATGCGGCATCACGCATCTGACTCCTCTGTCATTAACGTGCCTACCCGATTGCTGAGGTGAGCGACCGGTGCGCCCCGAAGGCTGTCATTGCGTGGCCAGGAATTCGAATGGCAGTTGAGGGTCGAAATGAGGCATTCGAGAGCACGAGCGAATCGCGCTTGACCCAGCCATTCGCCACCCCAGCAGCCTGCAGTGCAAACAGCACTGTCTCATCCACGCGTTCGCCCTGCCGCAAAGCGTCGCGGTCGCCGCATGATGTTATTCGGTGTTAGTCGCAACCGAGCGCTGCTCTCGGATGACGCATGACATCGACACGATACGTTAAAAGGGGCACCGGGTTTTCTGCGTCCTCAAACCTGTGCCAGTAAGCTTCCGCCACTTCCATGCCGGCTTTTTGAAGCACGCGTTGCGAACCGATATTGTCCCGATGCACACACGCGAATACCGGTTCAATTGCTTCGTTCGCATAGAGTAAGCGCAGCACGCATGAAACGATTTCGGTAGCGTATCCTTGTCCCCAGAACTCAGAGGCAAGCCAGAATTCCAGTTCGCCGCCTGAGGCTGGGACGGTGACTTCTCCGATAGGAACACCGTCCCGCCGCCTTGACGCAACGAAGTCGAAGCGCTCCGGACCAGCGATCGAAATCGCTGCTTCAAAGAGCGCTTCGGCATCGTGTATCGACACGATCATGCGCAATGCAGGCATCCAGACAAGTACAGCAGGATCGAATAGAAGTCGCGCCAAGGTCGACACGTCGTTACGCACTATCGGGCGCAACGCGACACGATCCGTATGGATGATCGTGTCGGGCAGGACGTCGAACATCGCGAACGAACCACTTATCACAGTACGCCGAGAATCGGCAGAAGGAATTGCTGCAAGAGTTGCCGTGCCGCGTGATCCGCTGCCGCGATATCTCCTTGCGTTAGCGCCCGACCCAACGCGGCGAGGAGACCGGCGACTGCATCCGGAACCACGTGAGGGACGTGATTGGTTAGCCAAGTCGTCATCTGGACCCAGCCTGGGCCATTGATGAATGCGTTGATCGCGTTTCCATCGTTCAACGCTACGGCAAGGTTCAGGAAGCAAGGAGGCAGCGCCGCGATCTTCTGCTGGAAGATTTGCGTGCCCATTTCGCACTTTGACAACTGCTGAAAGTTTCCTGTGAATGTTTTCAGCAGAGCGCCTAGAGGTGGTGTGTGCGCGGCAAGTTGCTGATTGATGCCTGCTATAAGGAACTGGGCATCGACAACGCCATTCTGACCCGGGTTCGCGTTGCCGAGGTTGAGCGGCGGGGGCTTTCTCATGATTTCACTCCTTGATTGCATGTTGCAGGACGTGACTCACCGGCAGCTTGGTGTGCAACTGCAAGGCGTCACGATCTGGTGGTTTGACGATGGAACTCGAGGTCGTGGCGTTCAGCGTTCCTGAGCATGCGTCTGCCCAGGCCATACACCTGTCATCTCGATCTCGCGACGCCCCGTCAGCCATTGTCCGAGTGGGCTCGGCCAGTTAAAGCTGTAGTTGTCGCTGTTCATGACGCCCTGAAACCGTACGTTCACCTGGATATTTGTCGCGTTCAGCGGGATATTGCCGACCGTCTTCGATACGCCACCCGTCAATGAGAATTCGTCGTTGCGCCGCCCTTGTGGCGTGTCGTAACCGAGCTGGATGTGAGTCACGTAGGTGCATCCCGGCCGGTTGTTGAAGAAGATCTCGAATGCGCCGAGCCGGGTGATCCAGTTCGGAATCAGAAGGTTGCCGTCGAAGGATGCAACGGTGTAAGCGACAGGGATCGGACCTGCAGCGAGTTTTTCGGCCTGAAACGGCCACATGTGCTGATCGACGCTCTTGCTTTGATTGACCGACAGGAAAGAGCCATTGCCGTTAGCGCCACCCAGCATGTCGTGAATTGCGCTTGCCGACCCGGTCACCGAGAACGACGACCCATTGTCTTGAGAGCCAACGTTCAGTCCGCTATGTGCATAGATTGCACTGGTGACGACACCAAAGCCTTGCGCGATATTGCCGCCTGAACCCATGCTGACAGATTGCGCCTGTTCGGCTAACCACTTCAGCGTTTCCGGCTTTGTGAGCACAGTCAGATCACCGATATACGATTCGCACGCAATGCCGAATTCGGAAGCGATCGACCCCACCGAAGAGAATTCCCATTTGACTTCGACACCCGCCTCGACCTTCGTGCCCGTGTCGGGGTCGGTGCCCGACCCATCCAGCTTTACATTGCTTTCGTTGCGATGGACATTGTTCGACGACAGCTTCCACTGATTAGGTACATCGCGAGTGGCGACGGTTATCCCCGGCGTTTCTTCCTTGACTAGCGTGAAGTCTCCGGTGTCCGGAGTAATAATGCCGACGGCCCCGGGTTTCAGTTTCGGCGACAGTGTCCAGTTGCCCCAGCAGGCGGGACGCCCATTTCGCAATAAGTCGGTAAAAGCTCGATTCCAGTTCATGATTTGCCTCAGAGGTAGAAATGAACCCTTGATGGGCGACACCGTGAAAAAGATGCCGCTGGCTTCAGTGTTGTTCCTGAAATCGGCTTCGGGTATTACTCGAAATACGTATGGTCAAAATTTTCGTTTTTATACCAATGCGATGGATTATTTCCGAATTTAGGTAATCGTCATTGGATGATGCAAAAATGGAAACCGATCAGTCGTCTAAATCAGGTTTTGAAATAGTGTTTGCGATCCTGATTAGCGACGCCAGCGTATTGGGAGAGATTTTCTTTCTGATATTTTCAATGTGCTTGCTGACCGTCCGGTGGCTGATGCATAAGATTTTTCCAATTTCCTTACTGGTTCGACCTCTTGACAGCTCGCGCAGTATGCCGACCTCACGCGAGGTCAGTGAAAGCATTGTTGAGTCGGGGGCGTGCGTTGAGGCATCGGGTGATCGAGACACGCAAAACGACACGAGTTGCGCCGATGTGTGCAAATCGAATTTTCTGGATATGTTGCTTCGATGTTTTTGGACCGTGAACACGGTCACCCGGAGTTCTGCTGCAATGTGTGCGGTTGGTTTTCCTTCTGCAATCAATGCGACGATCTGTGCTTCACGCTTCGTCAGATTTGACATCTAACTTGCGGAGTGAATTTATCGAGTTGTGTGGGTATAACGACTGAATTTGATGCTTCTGCGCACCGAATAACACAATTGGGGCTTTTGTCTCGTCGTTGCTTGTTGACTTTTCACGAGAAGTCCCCAGCGACTTGTAATTGAATTACGTTCGCACGTCGGATCGCGAAGATCGACGTCCATCGTTTGCTGCGGTGGAGAGCTAAAGCGGCGGAAAACGTTCGAAATGCAACGATGCCAGAGATGTGTATGTCATGTCTCGACAAGTTCGGCTGATTGTTAATCGAATTATTTGCTTCGGCGATGCACACGCCGCCCAGAGAGATCAGCGCCCGGATAGGCTTTTTCCCCGTAAAATCATTCACACGGCTCTATCTGGACGCTCATTCACAACACGCACGACACCGTTGAACGGGAGACCGAAGGACATGACAGTCAAGCGAATGGACAACGTCCTGATAGTTGTCGACGATCTCGAAGCGGTGATGGCATTCTTTATCGAGCTGGGTCTCGCGTTCGAGGGCCAAACTACGGTTGAAGGGCCTTCTGTCGGGAGCCTCATAGGGCTCGGAGACGTCCGGGCCACCATCGCGATGCTGCGGACTCCGGACGGGCAGGGAATTGAACTGGACAAATTTCACACGCCAGATGCGGTCAGGTTTGGACCCGTGGAGGCGCCAGTGAACGCTCTCGGTCTCAGGCGCATCATGTTTGCCGTCGAGGACATCGATGCGGTCGTAACACGGATGCAGGCACACGGCGCAGAACTCATCGGCCGGATGAATTACGAGAACTCATACCGGCTCGCCTATATTCGTGGGCCCGAAGGCATCATCGTCGGGCTTGCCGAGCAAGTCGGATAACGGCAAGCGGCTCGCACGCGCGACAATCACCGTGCAGGCAGGACCCGGGTGCCCCGGCATGAGAACGACACCCACGTTTGCCTCGCTCAAAAAAGACGATTATACTTGAGCAAGTAATCAATCATTTAAGGCAGCCGATGGCGCGTCCGTTAAGTCCCGAAAAGCGTAGCGCCCTGTTGGAATCGGCGACACAAGCCGTTGCAGAGTTGGGTGTGCAGGCGACTACGGCGAGCATCGCGCGGCGCGCCGGGGTCGCAGAGGGCACGCTGTTCACGTACTTCGAGAGCAAGGAGGCGCTGTTTCAGGAGTTGTATCTGCACCTCAAAGGCGGCCTGGCCGGAGCGGTGATGCCGGACTATCCTGTGGACGCCGATTACATGCAACGCATGCAGCACGTCTTCGAACGTTATGTGAGCTGGGGCCTCGCCAATCCGCCTGCGCGGTTCGCTGTCGCCCGGCTTGCGGGTTCGGGGCAGATATCGGACGACACGCGATCGCTGGGCATGGAGCCGTTTCTGGCCGTCGCCCAGATGATGCAGGATGGCGTGCGCGACGGCGTACTGGTCCGCGCGCCGATCAGCTTTCTCTCGTCGTTGATCGAGCACATTGCCGATACGACGATCGAGCATATCGAGAGGCATCCCAAAGACGCCCGGCTTCAAAGGAAGCTTGGCTTTCGCGTTCTGTGGCGCGCAATCACAGCGTAATTTTTTAGGTAATTAATGAGTGATTGGGCGCTCATTTATATGTGGCTACATGATTCGTTAAAGGAGAAGGCATGTCCAGTCAGAAGTGGTTCATCTCGGGAGCCTCGGGTGGGCTCGGGCTCGCCATCACGGAAAAAGTGCTGGCGCAGGGTCATCGGGTGGTTGCAGCGGTGCGTCGTATCGACGGCATGCGGACACTGCAGCAGGCGTATCCGGACCGGATCGAAGCGGAGTCGGTGGACGTGACCGATCTCGAACAGGTTCAAGCGGCCGCGGCACGCCATCCCGATGTCGACGTCGTGGTCAACAATGCAGGCGGTGCGGTGATCGGCGCGATGGAGGAAATGAGCGAGGCCGATATTCAGCAGCAGATCGCGCTGAACCTGCTTGCGCCGATCCATATGACGCGGGCGTTTCTTGGCGGGATGCGCGCCAGAAAGCGCGGCATGTTCATTCATGTCAGCAGTGTCGGAGGACGTGCCGCGTTCGCCGGAGGCTCGCTGTATCACGCTGCGAAGTTCGGTCTGGAGGGTTTCGCCGAGTCCGTCAGCCAGGAGGTTGCCGAGTTCGGTATCAAGACCGTCATTATCGAACCTGGCTCCATCAAGACGGGCTTCGTGGCCAATATCCGCTGGACGCCGGAACTCGACGCCTACAAGGACGGCGCGGTTGGCAAGCTGCGTCGATGGCTCGAGGAACACGGTGAAACCAGTGTTTCGGGCGACCCGGTGAAAATGGCCGAGGCAATCTATACGATCAGCCAGATGCCGGAGCCGCCGCTGCGCACCGTGCTCGGCGGCGATGCTTACGCTGTGCTCGAAGCTGGCTATAGCCGGAGTCTGGCTGCGCTGCAAGCGCAAAAGGATCTCGCCGGATCGGTGATGTTCGAGGGTAAGACTGGCTTCATGCCCGAGTGAGGATCTCCCTCCGAAATCACAGCGTATATCAAAGGGTTAAACGATCATGTCCAAAGTCTGGTTGATTAGCGGTGCGTCCCGCGGTTTAGGCCGTGTCATTCTCGAAGCCGCGCTGGAGTCAGGCGCCAACGTGCTGGCCACTGCGCGCGACATCACGCGCTTCTCGGATTTGCAGGCGCGGTACGGCAAGCGCCTCGCGACGTTCGAACTGGACGTCACGAACGAGTTGCAGGCAAAGGAGGCCGTGGCTGAAGCCTTGCACCGCTTCGACCGCCTGGATGTGCTGGTCAACAATGCTGGATACGGCCACATACAGCCCTTCGAGCACATGCCAGTCGACGATTTTCGCGCGCAGATAGAGACCAATCTCTTTGGCGTGATCAACCTCACGCGTGCAGCGATTCCGGTGATGCGTGCGCAGGCTGGCGGCGACATCTTTCAGGTATCGTCGGCGGGCGGGCGCATCAGCAGCCCGGGGCTCTCCGCTTATCAGGCGGCCAAATGGGCCGTGGGCGGATTCAGCGATGTGGTCGGCAAGGAAGTCGCGCCGTTCGGGATTCGCATTTGCACGCTCGAACCGGGCGGCATGCGTACCGAGTGGGGCCATGAGGCCCGCGCGACCTTGCAGCAACTTCCTCAAGACTACCAGGCATCGATGGGCGATTTCAAGGCGTTGATCGATGCTTACGTCGGCCATGAAGTCGGCGACCCCGAGCGTGTTGCGAGGCTGATCGTGGCGCTCACGTCGAGTGCGACGCTACCCGCGCGGCTCCTGTTGGGCTCAGACGCATGGCAGGTGGTCGAAGCAGAAGAACACACGCGCCGTGAGACGATGCAGCGCTGGAAGGCGGTGACGCTCGCCGCCGATTTCGGCGCAGAATCGCCGAAATGGCCCACGGAGTAGACGATGCGTATTGTTCTGATCGGCGCGACGGGTATGGTTGGCGAAGGCGTATTGCGTGCGTGTCTGAAAGCACGCGACGTCACCGAAATCATCGTGATTGGCCGCCGCGCGCTACGGGGTTACGAGGATCCGCGACTCAAGGTGGTCATCACGCCGCATCTGGAGCGCTTTCAAGCCGAGGGCGACCTTTTCGCCAACATCGATGCGTGCTTTTTCTGCGTGGGTGTGTCGTCCTTCCGCATGTCCGAGGCGGCATACCGAGCAGTGACTTACGACCTCACGCTCCACGTCGCGCAACAACTGCTGCGCGCGAGTCCCGCGATGACGATGGTGTACGTGTCGGGCGCCGGCGCAGACAGCAGTGAGCAGGGCAAGACGATGTGGGCCCGTATCCGCGGAGAAACCGAGAATGCATTGCAGCGGCTCGCGTTTCGGCAAGTCGTGGTTTTTCGGCCCGCCGCCATCATTCCTGAGGACGGCATTCAGTCGCGCACCGCCGCATATCGGTGGATGTATGTCGTGCTGAAGCCGTTTCTGATTCTGGCACGCCGCATTTGGCCGGAGCATGTGTTGACGACGTCGGTGATCGGCGACGCCATGCTCAACGCCGCGCGTCACGGAGCGCCGCAATTCATCCTGAACCCTGCGGATATTTATCGATTGTCCATCATCTCGTGATCAAACCGCCAGCCATCCTCGGCTGAGGATAACCAGAAGTTATCACCCCCGCAGCAGCTTTCATTATTCAACCCCGCCCCGTTTCCCTACATTGTGCGGCAGACGCAATGTAGCTCAGTCAACTGGAAACGAGGAATCACATGAAATTGCTGCGATATGGCGCCCCGGGTCACGAAAAGCCCGGCATTCTCGACCGCAACGGTGCAACACGTGACCTGTCTGGCGTGATCGACGATATCGCGGGCTCGACGCTGTTGCCCGAATCGCTGGAACGCCTGCGCCAGATCGACATCGAGTCGCTGCCCATCGTCTCTGCAGAAGAACGCATCGGCGCCTGCGTGGGGCGCATCGGCAAGTTCATCTGCATCGGACTGAATTACGCGGACCACGCGGCCGAATCGAATCTACCCGTCCCGAGCGAGCCGGTCGTGTTCGGCAAGTGGACCTCGGCAGTCGTCGGTCCGAATGACGACGTGCGCATTCCGCGCGGCTCGCAAAAGACCGACTGGGAAGTCGAACTGGGCGTTGTAATCGGCAAGGGCGGCACGTATATCGACGAAAGCGACGCGCTCAGCCACGTCGCGGGCTATTGCGTCGTCAACGATGTCTCCGAACGCGAGTATCAGATCGAGCGCGGCGGCACCTGGGACAAGGGCAAGGGCTGCGACACATTCGGGCCGATCGGACCATGGCTCGTCACCGCCGACGAAATCCCCGACCCGCAGCGCCTGAGCCTGTGGCTCGAAGTGGACGGCAAGCGTTTTCAGAACGGCAACACGAACACGATGATCTTCAACGTCGCGCAGATCGTCTCGTACCTGAGCCGCTTCATGAGCCTGCAACCGGGCGATGTGATCTCGACGGGCACGCCGCCGGGCGTCGGCATGGGGCACAAGCCCGAGCCCGTCTATCTGCGCGCGGGGCAGACGATGCGCCTCGGTATCGAAGGACTCGGCGAGCAGCAGCAACGCACCGTCGCCGCATAAAAGGAGCGCGCTGATGAACCAGTACGACTTCACGCAGCGTGCCGCCGTCGTCACGGGCGGCGCGCAAGGCATTGGCTATGCGGTCGCCGAGCGGTTGTTGCAGGGTAATGCGCGCGTCGCGCTGTGGGACCGCGACGAAGCGGCGCTCGCTGAAGCGAAGGCGAGCCTCGCGCGCTTCGGCGATGTTCATACGGTGCTGGTGGACCTCACGCAGCGCGACGACGTGCAGGCGGCCACGCACGCAAGCGTCGCGCATCTCGGCGCCATCGACATTCTCGTGCACAGCGCAGGCATCGCAGGCGCCAATGCGCCCGTTGCCGATTACGCGCCCGACGAATGGACGCGCGTGATCGACGTCGATCTGAACGCGGCCTTTCACGTGAACCAGGCGGTGGTGAAGACGATGATCGCGCGCGGTTATGGGCGCATCGTCAATATCGCGTCGATTGCGGGCAAGGAGGGCAATCCGAACGCGAGCGCCTATAGCGCGGCGAAAGCCGGCGTGATCGCGCTGACGAAGAGCCTCGGCAAGGAAACCGCGCAGCACGATATCGCCGTCAACGCGATCACGCCCGCCGCGGCGCGCACCCGCATCTTCGAGCAGATGTCGCAGCAGCACATCGACTACATGCTGTCGAAGATTCCGCGCGGGCGCTTTGTCGAAGTGCAGGAAATCGCGGCGATGGTCGCGTGGCTTGTTTCCACGGAAAACTCGTTCACGACGGGCGCGGTGTTCGATCTGTCAGGCGGCCGTGCCACCTATTGAGCGTCACGTAATCGCGCCGTAAAGCTCGCCCGCGACCTGCTTCAACGCGCGCACCACTTGCGTCGAAGCAGGCGACAGCAGTTGCCCGGTGCGCGTGATGATGCCGAAGTCGTCCATCCGCAGCGGCATGTCGAGCGGCAGGATAGACAGCAGACCGTGCGCCGCGTAGTAATGCGCGACCTCGGCGGCGAGCACAGCGAGCATGGCGCTTTGCGACAGCAGGCTCGTGACGAACAGCAGTTCCGCGCTTTCGACCACGTTGGACGGCGGCGCGAGGCTTTGACGCTGGAACATCAGCTCGAAGCGATGGCGCAGCACGCTTTGCGCGGGCGGCACGACCCATGACGCGTCGACGACATCCGCCAGTGTCAGCGATTGCGCCGCCAGCAACGGATGACCCGAACGGGCGACAGCGAGCGCCTGTTCCTCAGCGAGAGGCTCGTAGCGCAGATGCAGCTTGTCATGTTCAACGGACAGCCGGCCGATCACGAGGTCGAGCTTGTCCTGCGCGAGGCTTTCGAGCAGCACATTGCTGCTGTCGATCTCGACGCTCACGCTCAAGCCGGGATGATGCTGCTTGACCTGCGCGATCGCGGCGGGCAGCAGGCTGACGGCGGGCGACGTGATCGTGCCGACGGCAACGCGCCCGAGCTGCCCCGATTTCAGCGCGAGCACTTCCTCGCGCGCCTGATCGAGACTGCCGACTACGGCGCGGGCGTGGCGAATCATGACCTCGCCGTAGAGCGTCGGCCGCATGCCGCGCGGCATCCGCTCGAACAGCGGCGCATCCAGCATCTCTTCCAGCTCGCGCAGCAGTTTCGAGGCGGCGGGCTGCGACATGCTCAGCGCGTCGGCGGCGCGGTGGATATTGCCTTCCTCGTCGAGCGCGACGAGCAGCAGCAATTGCCGCGTTTTCAGGCGCGTGCGGACGTACCAGGGGTTCGAATCGAGCATAAGGGTTAATACCAATAATTAAAGCGATATCAGTTCGACGCCAATTTTCATTAGAAAGATATCAGACCGCTTCGTAGACTTCTCTTTTTCCCCATGATCCGCAACCACCATTCGTCTCTTCCCCAACGGTTGCGCATCCATCAGCACTTGCCTTCAGGAAGTAAGCATGTCGGATAAGAAAACGAAGCTGCGTTCGACCCAATGGTTCGGCACGGCCGACAAGAACGGCTTCATGTATCGAAGCTGGATGAAGAATCAGGGCATCCCCGATCACGAGTTCGACGGCCGGCCCGTCATCGGCATCTGCAACACGTGGTCGGAACTCACGCCGTGCAATGCGCACTTCCGCAAGATCGCCGAGCACGTGAAGCGCGGCATTTACGAAGCGGGCGGCTTTCCCGTCGAGTTCCCCGTGTTTTCCAATGGCGAATCGAATCTGCGTCCCACCGCGATGCTTACGCGCAATCTCGCGGCGATGGATGTCGAAGAAGCGATTCGCGGCAATCCGATCGACGCCGTCGTGCTGCTGACCGGCTGCGACAAGACCACGCCCGCGCTGCTGATGGGCGCGGCAAGCTGCGACGTGCCTGCGATCGTCGTCACGGGCGGCCCGATGTTGAACGGCAAGCTCGACGGCAAGGACATCGGTTCGGGCACGGCCGTGTGGCAACTGCACGAATCGCTGAAGGCGGGCGAGATCGATCTGCACAAGTTTCTGTCGGCGGAAGCGGGCATGTCGCGCTCGGCAGGCACCTGCAACACGATGGGCACGGCTTCGACGATGGCGTGCATGGCCGAAGCGCTCGGCACCTCGCTGCCGCACAACGCGGCCATTCCCGCCGTCGACTCGCGCCGCTACGTGCTCGCGCATATGTCGGGCATGCGTATCGTCGAAATGGCGCACGAAGGGCTCACGCTGTCGAAGATCCTCACACGCGAAGCGTTCCTGAACGCGATCCGCGTGAATGCCGCGATCGGTGGTTCGACCAATGCCGTGATTCACCTGAAGGCGATTGCGGGGCGTATCGGCGTGCAACTCGATCTGGACGACTGGGTGCGCATCGGCCGCAACACGCCGACGATCGTCGATCTGATGCCGTCGGGCCGCTTCCTGATGGAAGAGTTCTATTACGCGGGTGGCTTGCCTGCCGTGCTGCGGCGCCTGGGCGAAGCGGACCTGTTGCCGCATCCGGGCGCGTTGACGGCGAACGGCAAGGCGTTGTGGCACAACGTGATGGATGCGCCCATCTACAACGACGAAGTGATCCGTCCGCTCGACAAGCCGCTCGTGAAGGACGGCGGCATCCGCGTACTGCGCGGCAATCTCGCGCCGCGCGGTGCGGTGTTGAAGCCGTCGGCCGCGACGCCTGAACTGCTCAAGCATCGTGGCCGTGCCGTCGTGTTCGAAAATTTCGAGCACTACAAGGCACGGATCGTCGACGAAACGCTCGACGTCGATGCGAACTCCGTGCTCGTACTGAAGAACTGCGGACCGAAGGGTTATCCGGGCATGGCCGAAGTCGGCAACATGGGTTTGCCGCCGAAGCTGTTGCGTCAGGGTGTGAAGGACATGGTGCGTATTTCGGATGCGCGGATGAGCGGCACTGCGTACGGCACGGTCGTGTTGCACGTGACACCGGAAGCGGCAGACGGCGGGCCGCTTTCCGCCGTGCAGGACGGCGACTGGATCGAACTGGATTGCGATGCGGGCACGTTGCGCGTCGATATCAGCGACGAAGAACTGGCGCGCCGCCTCGAAAGCCACACGCCGCCTGACATGCCTGCGGGCGGCGGTTATCAGCGGCTGTATATCGATCATGTTTTGCAGGCGGACGAGGGGTGCGACCTGGACTTCCTCGTCGGTTGCCGGGGCGCAGACGTGCCGCGCCATTCGCATTGAGGAGAGAACATATGAACCTGACAGGTGAACTGCTGATTGGCGCGAGCGCGCGGCGCGGACAAGGCGCTGAGTTTCATGCGATTGACGCCGCAACGGAACAAGCGCTGCAAACGCCGACGTACCACAGCGCGCAACCGGGCGACGTCGACGAAGCCTGCACACTGGCCGAGAACGCATTCGACGCCTACCGCACGCTACCCGCGGAGCGCCGCGCGCGCTTTCTCGACGATATCGCTGCGCGCATCGAAGCACTCGGCGACGCGCTGATCGAACGCGCGATGAGCGAATCGGGCTTGCCGAAAGCGCGTCTCGAAGGTGAGCGCGCGCGCACGGCGAACCAGTTGCGCATGTTCGCAACGCTCGTGCGCAGCGGCGATGCACTCGATGCACGTATCGAACCGGCGCTGCCTGAACGCCAGCCGCCGCGCACCGATCTGCGTTTTCAGCGCATCGGCGTGGGTCCCATCGCTGTGTTTGGCGCAAGCAATTTTCCGCTCGCGTTTTCGGTCGCGGGTGGCGATACAGCGGCGGCGCTTGCGGCCGGTTGTCCGGTTGTCGTGAAGGCGCATCCGGCACATCCAGGCACGTCGGAACTCGTGGGCCGTGCGATTCAGGACGCCGTACGTCACGCGGAGTTGCCCGAAGGCGTGTTCTCGATGCTGTTCGACGCGGGCCATGAAGTGGGCGCAGCGCTCGTCGCGCATCCGTCGATCAAGGCTGTCGGCTTCACCGGTTCGCGTGCAGGCGGACGCGCGCTGATGGCGATTGCGAACGCGCGCGCGGAGCCGATTCCCGTCTACGCGGAAATGAGCAGCGTGAATCCGAATCTGCTGATGCCCGCTGCGCTGGCCGCGCGCGCCGAAACGCTGGCGCGCGATTTCGTTGCATCGGTGACACTGGGTTGCGGGCAGTTCTGCACGAATCCGGGCTTGATGCTCGGTATCGCGGGCGAAGGCTTCGAGCGTTTTGCTGCGACCGCCGCGCAGAGCATCGACGGCGTGCAAGCGGGCGTGATGCTCACGGGCGGCATTCTGCGCGCTTACGACGCAGGCGTCGAACGGTTCGCGGCGAATCCCGCGGTGACGACGCTCGCGCGCGGCAAGGCGCCCGAAGCGGGCAGCCGGCGCGCGCAAGCGGCATTGTTCCGCGTGAGTGCAAAGAGCCTGCTCGCGGATCACACGCTCGCCGATGAAGTGTTCGGCCCGTGCAGCGTGCTGGTCGAATGCGCAGACGCTGATGAGTTGCGCACGGTGTTGAACCGTATCGAAGGCCAGTTGACGATCACGCTGCATCTCGATGACGCCGATCAACCCGCCGTGCAAGCACTGCTGCCGATTCTCGAACGCAAGGCCGGCCGCATTCTCGCGAACGGTTTTCCGACGGGCGTCGAAGTCTGCGACGCGATGGTGCATGGCGGGCCATTCCCCGCGACATCGGATGGACGCAGCACGTCTGTCGGCACGGCGGCGATCGAACGTTACATGCGGCCTGTCTGCTATCAGAACCTGCCTGCCGCGTTGTTGCCCGAAGCGTTGCGCGATGCGAATCCGCTTGGCGTGCATCGGCGTGTTGCGGGACGGTACGAGCGGACGCCGGGTTGAACAAGCACGCCGTCAACGCAGACCATAACGATATAGCTACGCATGGGACCCGAGTAAAGAGCTAAAGCTCCAACTCTGGTCGACAGCTTTGCATGGGACCAGAGTAGGAGCTAAAGCTCCAACTCTGGTCGACAGCTTTGCATGGGACCAGAGTAGGAGCTAAAGCTCCAACTCTGGTCGACAGCTTTGCATGGGACCAGAGTAGGAGCTAAAGCTCCAACTCTGGTCGACAGGAGACATTGTAATGACCACACCCTACGCCAGTGCGCAGCAGGCCGCGCCCGCCGTCGATGCGGGCACGGGCGCGGCACTCGCCGACGAACAGCGGATCATGAGTCTGCTGGTTCGCCGGCTGATTCCATTTCTCGCGCTGATCTACGTCGTCGCCTATATCGACCGCTCCGTGGTCGGCTTCGCCAAGCTGCACATGAACGCGGCCGTCGGCATCAGTGACGCATCCTACGGCCTCGGCGCGGGGCTGTTCTTCATCGGCTACTTTCTGTGCGAAGTGCCCAGCAACCTCGCGCTCGAACGCTTCGGGGCGCGCATATGGTTCGCGCGCATTCTGTTCACGTGGGGCGTCATCACGATGCTGATGTCGCTCGTCAGCGGACCGACGAGCTTCTACGTGCTGCGCTTTCTGCTCGGCGCGGCGGAAGCGGGCCTGTATCCGGGCATTCTGTACTTCCTCACGAAGTGGTTTCCGATGCGGCATCGCGCGCGCATCATCGGCTTGCTGGTGCTCGCGCAACCGCTTGCCGGGATTCTGACGGGACCCGTCGCGGGCTTCGTGCTGTCGACGCATGGCGTGTTCGGCCTGTCGAACTGGCAGACGCTGTTCGTGCTGAGCGGTCTGCCCGCCGTGCTGCTGTGCGTGCCGACGTTGCGCGTGCTGCCCGAGTCCCCCGCGAACGCGAAGTGGCTCGCGGCGTCGGACCGCGCGTGGATCGAACGCGAACTCGCCGCCGATAGCGCGTCGTATGGCCTGCAGTCGCACGGCAATCCGCTTGCGGCGCTGAAGGACAAACGCGTGTTGTTGCTCGCGCTGCTGTTTCTGCCGTTTCCGTTGAGCATCTACGGCTTGTCGTTGTGGCTGCCGACGATCATCAAGGCGTTCGGCGTTACCGACGCCGTGACGGGTCTGCTCTCCGCCGTACCGTATCTGTTCGCGGTGGTGGGACTGTGTGTGGTGCCGCGTCATTCGGATCGCAAGCGCGAACGGTATTGGCATATCGTCGTCGTGTCCGCCTTCGCGGCGCTGACGATGGCATTGAGCGCATGGACGCATACACCCGCGCTGCAATTTCTGTTCATCTGCCTGACGGCGTTCTCGCTGTATTCGATCCAGGCCGTCGTGTGGGCGCTGCCGGGCCAGTTCCTGTCGGGCGCGCGCGCAGCCGTCGGCATCGCGACGATCAACTCGCTAGCGAATCTCGGCGGCTACGTCGGGCCATATGGCATCGGCCTGATCAAGGATGCAACGGGCAGCCTCGCGTCCGGCCTTTACTTCCTGTCCGCGACGCTGCTGTTCGCCGTCGTGATCACGTTCGTCGTGCGGGCATCGTTGCCCGAACCGAAGGCGCATGCGCGCTGATGCGCGTGTGACCCGTTCAAAACATTTCTAGCGGAACCCAAGCCATGAACTCACAACGCACTCCACGTTATCGCGGCATCTTCCCCGTGGTGCCGACCACGTTCACCGAAACGGGCGCGCTCGATCTGGAAAGCCAGAAGCGCGTCGTCGATTTCATGATCGACGCAGGCTCGGACGGCCTGTGCATTCTCGCGAACTTTTCCGAGCAGTTCGCACTCTCCGACGACGAGCGCGAAACGCTCACGCGCGTCATGCTCGAACACGTCGCCGGCCGCGTGCCCGTGATCGTGACGACGAGTCACTACAGCAGCGCCGTGTGCGTCGAGCGCAGCCGCCGCGCGCAGGAGCAGGGCGCACAGATGGTGATGGTGATGCCGCCGTATCACGGCGCGACATTCCGTGTGCCCGAGGCGCAGATTTACGAGTTCTACGCGCGGCTGTCGGATGGCATCGATATCCCCATCATGATTCAGGATGCGCCCGCCAGCGGCACGGTGTTGTCGGCAGCATTCCTTGCACGGATGGCGCGCGAACTCGAACAGGTGTCGTACTTCAAGATCGAAACGCCGGGCGCGGCCGCGAAGCTGCGCGAGCTGATCCGACTCGGCGGCGAGGCAGTGGAAGGTCCGTGGGACGGCGAAGAAGCGATCACGCTGTTCGCGGACCTCAACGCGGGCGCGACGGGCTCGATGACGGGCGGCGGTTATCCCGATGGTATTCGCCCGATTCTCGAAGCGTTCCGCGAAGGCAAGCGCGATGAAGCGTTTGCGCACTATCAGCGCTGGCTGCCGCTGATCAACCACGAGAACCGTCAGACGGGTCTGCTCGCCGCGAAGGCGCTGATGAAAGAGGGCGGCGTGATCGCATGCGAGGCTCCGCGTCATCCGCTGCCGCCGATGCATCCCGACACGCGTGCCGAACTGATCGACATCGCGCGCAGGCTCGATCCGCTGGTACTGCGTTGGGGCAAGTGAACGCATAGTGCAATGCGCGTCAGCATCGGCGGCGACGCCGCAAGCTGACGCGCGCTTCGGCGGACAGACAGCCGAACCACTCCAGCCAGCATCAGATCGGACCATAGAGAGTTCACAGCAGGCAACGAAAGGAGGAGACACGATGGATGACAAGCTCACGGCCACGCACGCGTCGGCCACAGGCGCAACGCGCATGAATTTTCGCTGGCACGTGCTGATCTGGCTGCTGCTAGGCGGGATCATCAACTACATGGACCGCGCGAGCCTGTCGATCGCGGCGCCCGGCATGATTCAGGATCTCGGCCTCACGCGCACGCAGATCGGCCTGCTCGGCACGGTGTTCGCCTGGACGTATGCGGTGATGCAATTGCCTGCGGGCTGGATCATCGACCGTTTCGGCGCAAAGAAAGCGTATGCGATCGGTATGATCTGGTGGAGCGTCGCGACTTGGCTGACGGGCGTGGTCGGCTCGATTTCCGGACTGATCGTGATGCGCGCGTTGCTCGCCGTCGGCGAAGCGCCTTGCTGGCCGACATCGGCGAAGATCACGGCGGCGTGGTTTCCGGGCAAGGAACGCGGTTTCGCGACGGGCATCTGGGACTCGTCGTCGAAGTGGGGGCCGGCGCTCGCGCCTGCCTTGCTGGTTGCGCTGATGATCGCGTTCGGCTGGCGCTCGCTGTTTCATGTGACGGGCGCGGTGGGCATCGCGTTCGCCATTCTGTTTTTGTTCCTTTATCAAAACCCGGTACAGAGCAAGCGTTTGTCGCGTGAAGAGTTCGCGTATATCGAAGCGGGCGGCGGCGGGCATGAGCGATCGCTGACGACGTCGTCGATCAAATGGCGCTCGCTGTTCGGGCATCGCAGTGTGTGGGGGATGATTCTCGGGTATTTCTGCGCGATCTGGCTGTGGAATCTGTTTCTCGTGTTCTTACCACTTTATCTGCTTGATCGTTTTCATATTTCGCTTGCGCAGCTTGGGGTGTATGCGAGTATTCCGTGGTTTGGCGGTGCGCTTGGGGAGATCGTTGCGGGGTGGTTTGCGACCCGGCTGGTCGATCGCGGGGTGGCGTCTTCATTGGGCGCCAAGCGGATCATTATTGTTTGCTGTTCGCTCGGCGCAGCTGTGTGTGCGATTGCATTGCCGTTCACGCAGTCGATTACGATGACCATCGTGCTGATGACGGTTGGGCTTGCGTTTATTGCTGCGACGATTGGGAATGCGTGGGCGCTTGCGGCGGATATCGCGCCTTCGTCGATGGTGGCTTCGGTTAGTGCTATTCAGAATTTTGGTGGGTATTTTGGGGGGGCGTTTTCGCCTGTGGTGGCGGGGTTTATTGTGGACCGTACGGGCTCGTATTCACTGGCGTTCGTGATCGGCGGCGCGATTGCTGGATGCGCTGCACTGTTTTATTGGTTTATGGCGAGGGAAAGGGTGGAGGCTGCCTCAAGCGCCGGCGGCTGATGGCCGGTTCGTTTTTTGTTTTTGTTTTTTCTGGCATCCGCGTGATGTTATTGGTTCGCTAGCGTTGCCCCTGTGCGGGGCGGCACCTACTTTTCTTTGCCGCCGCAAAGAAAAGTAGGCAAAAGAAAGCGGCTCACACCGCCAGTTCTAGTATTTGCCTGAGGGCCCCCAAAGGGTCTTACACTTCACACGGCAACCACGTGACCCACGCTCGTTGCCAGCGCTCTTGCAGTGCGCCTCACCCACTTCACGCTCCCGCGTTACCGCATGCCGCGCCAGACAGTCCACCGCCGCCAGGTGGCAAACTGTGTGTAGGCCCTTGGTGCTTCACACGCCTCACTTCGGGCCGATAGCGCACGCGTTCCACCCTGTAAGAGCGCTACCCTTTGTGGCGCGACAACCTGCACACAGTTTGCCACCTGGGCGGCACAAACCGGTCGCTGCTGTTAGTCGGTGTACGGGTATTCGAAGCGGGTGAGGCGCTTAATCAGCGCGTTGGCAACGCACCTGAACAGCGAAGATGCCGTGTGAAGGATGGGGACGTTGGGGGCCCGTGGATGAGAACACGGGCTGGCGGTGTGAGCCGCTTTCTTTTGCCTACTTTTCTTTGCGGCGGCAAAGAAAAGTAGGTGCCGCCCCGCACAGGGGCAACGCTTGCGAACCAATAACATCACGCGGATGCCAGCGAAAACCAAACCAAAACAAAAAACCCTCAACCAGGCACTCTCACCCATCCCTCCATCAAAACCCGCGCACTCCGGCTCATGACGGCCTTCTTAACGGCCCACTCGCCGTCCTCGAGTGTCGCCACCGCACCAACCCGCAAAGTCCCCGATGGATGCCCGAAGCGCACAGCTTCCCTTTCCCCACCGCCAGCGGCAAGATTAACCAGTGTGCCAGGAATAGCCGCCGCAGTCCCAATAGCAACAGCCGCCGTCCCCATCATCGCGTGATGGAGCTTCCCCATCGACATCGCCCGCACGAGCAGATCGACATCTCCCGCAGCAACGGCCTTGCCGCTCGAAGCGGTATATCCGGAAGGCCGAGCCACGAACGCCACCTTAGGCGTATGCTGCCGCGTCGCGATCTCGTCAAGACTCTTGATCAAGCCCATCCGCAGCGCCCCATGCGCGCGAATCGTCTCGAACTTCTTCAGCGCCGCATCATCGCTATTGATCGCGTCCTGCAACTCGGTTCCCGTATAACCAATCGCGTCGGCATTGACGAAAATCGTCGGAATACCGGCATTGATCATCGTCGCCTTGAGCGTGCCGACGCCGGGCACTTCCAGATCATCGACGACGTTCCCCGTCGGGAACATCGCCCCGCCCGCGCCTTCTTCTTCTGCCGCAGGGTCCATAAACTCGAGCCGCACTTCGGCAGCAGGAAAAGTCACGCCATCCAGCTCGAAGTCCCCCGTCTCCTGCACGGAGCCCTGAGTCATCGGCACATGCGCAATGATCGTCTTGCCGATATTGGCCTGCCAGATTCGCACGACAGCAACGCCGTTATCCGGCACGCGGTCAGGATCGACAAGTCCGCCAGTAATCGCGAACGGTCCCACCGCCGCCGACAGATTCCCGCAATTCCCACTCCAGTCGACAAACGGCTTGTCGATCGACACCTGCCCGAACAGATAATCCACATCGTGATCCGGCCTGCTGCTCTTCGCGACGATTACCGTCTTGCTCGTACTCGACGTCGCGCCGCCCATGCCGTCGATCTGCTTGCCATACGGGTCAGGGCTGCCGATCACGCGCAGCAGCAACGCATCGCGCGCGGCGCCCGGCACCTGCGCCGCTTCGGGCAAATCCTTCAGGCGAAAGAACACGCCTTTGCTGGTGCCGCCGCGCATATACGTCGCGGGAATCTTGATCTGAGGTGCGTGTGCCATGTGTTTTGATCCTGTTGAATCCGATGACGATCCGTCTCAGGCCGCTGCCTTCGACGACTCCAGGAAGTCTTGCGCAAAGCGCTGCAGCACGCCGCCCGCTTCGTAAATCGACACTTCTTCCGCCGTATCGAGTCGGCACGTGACGGCCACTTCGACGCGTTCGCCGTTCTTGCGATGAATCACGAGCGTCAGGTCCGCGCGCGGCTTGCGCTCGCCGATCACGTCATACGTCTCGGTCCCGTCGATACCCAGTGCCAGCCGGTTCACGCCCGGTTTGAACTCGAGCGGCAGCACGCCCATACCGATCAGGTTCGTGCGGTGAATGCGCTCGAAGCCTTCGGCCACGATCGATTCGACACCCGCGAGCCGCACGCCTTTCGCCGCCCAGTCGCGTGACGAACCCTGGCCGTAGTCCGCGCCCGCAATGATGATGAGCGGCTGCTTGCGGTCCATGTACGTTTCGATGGCTTCCCACATACGCGTGACCTTGCCTTCCGGCTCGATGCGCGCCAGCGATCCCTTCTTCTGCTGACCGTCGACCACGGCCATTTCGTTGATCAACGTCGGATTGGCGAACGTCGCGCGCTGCGCGGTCAGGTGATCGCCGCGATGCGTCGCGTACGAATTGAAGTCCTCTTCGGGCAGACCCATTTTCGTGAGGTATTCGCCCGCCGCGCTGTTCGCGAGAATCGCGTTCGACGGCGACAGGTGATCCGTCGTGATGTTGTCGCCGAGCACGGCGAGGGGACGCATACCTTGCAACGTACGCGCGCCGGCCAGCGCACCTTCCCAGTACGGCGGACGGCGAATGTAGGTGCTTTGCGCGCGCCAGTCGTAAAGCGGGCTGATCGGCTCGCCGCTCGCCGCCGTCACGGCGAACATCGGCTCGTAGACCTTGCGGAACTGCTCGGGCTTCACGCTCTGCCTGACGATCGCGTCGATTTCTTCGTCGCTCGGCCAGATGTCCTTCAGATACACCGGCTTGCCGTCCTTATCCTTACCGAGCACATCGCGTTCGATATCGAAGCGGATCGTGCCCGCAATCGCATACGCGACGACGAGCGGCGGCGACGCGAGAAACGCCTGCTTCGCATACGGATGAATGCGGCCGTCGAAGTTGCGGTTGCCCGACAGCACGGCCGTCGCATACAGATCGCGATCGATGATCTCCTGCTGGATCGTCGGATCGAGCGCGCCCGACATGCCGTTGCACGTCGTGCACGCAAACGCGACGATGCCGAAGCCGAGCTTCTCCAGATCGGGCAGCAGGTTCGCTTCCTGCAAGTACAGTTCGACTGCCTTCGATCCCGGTGCAAGCGACGACTTCACCCACGGCTTGCGCGTCAAGCCGCGCGCGTTCGCATTGCGCGCGAGCAAAGCCGCTGCGATCACGTTGCGCGGGTTGCTGGTGTTCGTGCAACTCGTGATGGCCGCGATGATGACCGCGCCGTCGGGCATTTGCCCCGGCACTTCTTCCCATTTGCCCGCAATGCCGCGTTCCGCGAGATCGGAGGTCGGCAGGCGCTTGTGCGGATTCGACGGACCCGCCATGTTGCGCACGACCGTCGACAGATCGAAGCTGAGCACGCGCTCATATTCGGCGTGCTCGAGCGAATCGGCCCACAGGCCGGTTGCTTTTGCATACGTTTCGACGAGCTTCACTTGCGCGTCGTCGCGGCCCGTGAGGCGCAGATACTCGATGGTCTGCTCGTCGATGAAGAACATCGCGGCTGTCGCGCCGTATTCGGGCGCCATATTGGAGATCGTCGCGCGGTCGCCGAGCGTCAGGCTCGACGCGCCTTCGCCGCGGAACTCCAGATACGCGCCGACCACTTTCTCTTTACGCAGGAATTCCGTCAGCGCGAGCACGATGTCGGTTGCGGTAATGCCCGGCTGACGTTTGCCCGACAATTCGACGCCGACGATATCCGGCAAGCGCATCCACGAAGCGCGGCCCAACATCACGTTTTCCGCCTCCAGGCCACCGACGCCCACGGCGATCACACCAAGCGCATCGACGTGCGGCGTATGACTGTCCGTGCCGACGAGTGTGTCGGGATACGCGACGCCATCGGCAGCGCGAATGACGGGCGACATCCGTTCCAGATTGATCTGGTGCATGATGCCGTTGCCCGGCGGAATCACGTCGACGTTCTTGAATGCCTTTTTGGTCCAGTTGATGAAGTCGAAGCGGTCTTCATTGCGCCGGTCTTCGATTGCGCGGTTCTTCGCGAACGCATCCGGGTCGAAGCCGCCGCATTCGACCGCGAGCGAGTGATCGACGATCAACTGTACGGGCACGACAGGGTTCACCTTCGCCGGGTCGCCGCCCTGATCGGCGATCGCATCGCGCAGTCCGGCGAGATCGACGAGTGCCGTCTGGCCGAGAATGTCGTGACACACGACACGCGCCGGAAACCACGGGAAATCCAGTTCGCGCTTGCGTTCGATGAGCTGCCGCAGCGAATCGGTGAGCGTCGCGGGATCGCAGCGGCGCACGAGGTTTTCGGCGTGCACGCGCGACGTGTACGGCAGCTTGTCATAAGCGCCCGGCTGGATCGCGTCGATCGCGGCGCGCGTGTCGAAGTAATCCAGCGAGGTGCCGGGCAGCGGTTTGCGGTGTGCAGTATTCATGGCGTAGGGACACATGCGATATTGATCGTGGGCCGGCGTGCGATGCCGTGTCGCGGCTTCGGCACGCATGACTCCTTTTGGTGGCCGGGCTTGCCGTCCACCCGTTTCTTGCGAAGTGTAGCGCTTCAGCGGGCGAGAGCATAAAAAGCAGCCTTGGCTCGCGGGTACGACGAGCCAAGGCCTAACAGGATTGCGGCTCTCGCACCGCAAATCCAGGAGTCGACTTGCTCGTTCAGGCGCGCTTCGAAAGCGGTACGAACGCGAGATCATCCGGACCCGTGTAATTGGCGCTGGGTCGAATGATCTTGTTGTCGATGCGCTGCTCGATGATGTGCGCGGCCCAGCCGGACGTGCGCGAGATCACGAACAGCGGCGTGAACATGGCCGTCGGCACGCCCATCATGTGATACGACACGGCGCTGAACCAGTCGAGATTCGGGAACATCTTCTTGACGTCCCACATCACGCTTTCCAGCCGCTCGGCGATCTCGAACAGCTTCGTGTTCGACGCTTCTTTCGACAGCTTCTTCGCGACGTCCTTGATGACCTTGTTGCGCGGATCGGAGATCGTGTACACCGGGTGGCCGAAGCCGATCACGACTTCCTTGTTCTCGACGCGGCGGCGGATATCGGCTTCTGCCTCATCCGGCGTCTGGTAGCGCGACTGGATCTCGAACGCGACTTCGTTGGCGCCGCCGTGTTTCGGGCCGCGCAGCGCGCCGATCGCGCCGGTGATGGCCGAATACATGTCCGAGCCCGTGCCCGCGATCACGCGGCCCGTGAAGGTCGATGCGTTGAATTCGTGTTCGGCGTAGAGATTGAGCGACACATGCATCGCATCGACCCACGACTTCGGCGGCTCCATACCATGCAGCAGATGCAGGAAGTGGCCGCCGATCGAATCGTCGTCGGTTTCGACTTCGATCCGCTTGCCGTTATGCGAGTAGTGATACCAGTACAGCAGCATCGAGCCGAGCGAAGCCATCAGCTTGTCGGCGATATCGCGTGCGCCCGGCAGGTTGTGATCGTCTTTTTCAGGCAGCACCGTGCCCAACACGGAGACGCCTGTACGCATCACGTCCATCGGATGCGCGGCGGCGGGAATCCATTCGAGCGCGGCCTTCACGTTCGCGGGCAGGCCGCGCAGCGCTTTCAGCTTCTTCTTGTAAGCGGCGAGTTCGGCGACATTGGGCAGCTTGCCGTGCACGAGCAGATACGCGATTTCCTCGAATTCACTCGCGCCCGCGAGTTCGAGAATGTCGTAGCCGCGGTAGTGCAGGTCGTTGCCCGTCTTGCCGACCGTGCACAGCGCGGTGTTGCCCGCCGTCACGCCCGACAGGGCCACGGATTTCTTCGGCTTGAATGCGCCCGCGCTCGTTGCGCCGTTGTCTGCTTCGCTCATGTGTCTTCCTCCAGGTGCCATTACTTGTGTGCGGCGAACAGCGCGTCGAGCTTGTCCTCGTACGCGTGATAGCCAAGGTATTGGTACAGATCTTCGCGCGTCTGCATCGTCGGCACGGCGGCCTTTTGCGTGCCGTCGCGCAACACGGTCTCGTAGAAGTTGAGCGCCGCTGCGTTCATCGCGCGATATGCGCCACAGCAATACAGCGCGATATCGACGTTCGCTTCGCGCAGTTCCATCGTCGTGAACAACGGCGTGGCGCCGAACTCGGTCAGGTTCGCGAGAATCGGCACCTTCACGGCGGCCTTGAAGCGGCGGTAGTCGTCGAGCGTCTTCATCGCTTCGGGGAAGATCATGTCCGCGCCCGCTTCGACATAAGCAACGGCACGCTCGATCGCGGCGTCGATGCCTTCGGCAGCGGCTGCATCGGTGCGGGCCATGATGACGAACTGGTCGTCGGTGCGCGCATCGACGGCGGCTTTCACGCGGTCCACCATCTCTTCCGTCGCGACCACTTCCTTGTTCGGGCGATGACCGCAGCGCTTCTGGCCGACCTGGTCTTCGAGGTGAACGGCCGCGACACCCGCCTTGATGAACGAGCGGACCGTGCGTCCGATATTGAAGGCGCCGCCCCAGCCCGTGTCGATGTCGACGAGCAGCGGCAGGTTGGTCGCGTCGGTGATGCGGCGGGCGTCCGTCAGAACGTCGTCCATCGTGCTGATGCCGAGGTCGGGCACGCCGAGCGAGTTCGCGGCGACGCCGCCGCCCGACAGATACAGCGCCTTGAAGCCGACGGCTTCGGCCATCTTCGCGACGTATGCGTTGATCGCGCCGACGACCTGCAGCGGTTGTCCTTCTGCGACGGCCTGGCGGAATGCTGCGCCGGCGCTGGTGGGTTGTTTGACTGAGTTCACTGTGAGGCTCCGTTGTTTGCGTGCTCTTATCTGCAAGGTGTGTGCCAAGTGGTCATTTGTCGCTAAGTCTCTGATTTTGCGGGGTGCCTTCCCGTACGGGCGTTCGCGAAAATTTCACAAATGAAATCGGCAGTTTCCATTGTGAAATGAGGGGCGCATAATCAAACGTCACGCCGTTTTGAACCGGAACGCCTCGATGAGCACGCCTTCCACCGTTTCCAACCCGCGCCCGCGCATCTGGGCGATGGGCATCAGCCGTTTGCGCGACCTGTTCGTCGATATCGCCAGCGAGTACGCAGGGCGCGCGGACCTGCGCGTGGTCGCGCGCGGCTTCGACGACGCCATGCAGGAAATCGACGCGGCGGGCGGCGAGCGTCCCGACGTGATCGTCGCGGGCGGCTCGAATGCCGCGTATCTGAAAGCGCGCGTCAACGTGCCCGTCGTCGCCATTACGCCGACCGGCTTCGACGTCATGCAGGCGCTCGCACGCGCGCGGCGCGACGGCAATTCGGTGGCGCTCGTCACGCACGGCGAGACACCCGACGAGGTGAAGCGCTTCACGGCGGCCTACGGCATCGACGTGATCTTCGCGTCATATCGTTCGACGGAAGACGCGGAGGACTGCGTACGCGAACTGCAAGAGCGCGGCGTCGATGCCGTGGTCGGGCCGGGGCATGTGACCGATCTCGCGGAGCGTGCGGGCATGGGCGCTGTCTTTCTGTACTCGCGCACGTCGGTGCGCAGCGCGTTCGATACCGCGCTCGAAGTCGCCCAGGCTACGCGCGCCGAGGGCGTGCGGCGCCAGCGTCTCGACAACCTGTTGCAGCACTTGCGCGATGGCGTCGTGGCGCTCGACGCGCAAGGGCGCGTCGAAGCAATCAATCAGCGTCTTGCGGGCGTGCTCGGCATCGACGCGGCGAGCGCTGCGGGCATGCCCTTGCAGCAGCTCGCGCCGGACATCGCCAGCGCGCTGCCCGATGCCGATGGCGATACGCTGGTGTCCGTGCGCGGCACGAGCTATCTCGTGCATCGCGGGCCGCTGGCGGGCGCGGGGCATGCGGCGGGCACTGTACTGACGTTCCAGGAATCACGTGCCGTCGAACGGCTCGATCGCACGCTGCGTTCGCGGCAGCGCGGGCAACAGTTCACCGCGCGCTACAAGCTCGACGATCTGGTCGGCGAATGTCCGTCGATCGAACGCGTGCGCACGCTGGTGCGGCGCTACGCGAAGTCGGATGCAACCGTGCTGATCCTCGGCGAAAGCGGCACGGGCAAGGAAATGGTCGCGCAGAGCATGCATCGGTTGAGCGCGCGGCGCGACTTCGCGTTCGTCGCGATCAATTGCGGCGCGTTTCCAGAGGCCTTGCTGGAAAGCGAGCTGTTCGGCTATGAGGAAGGCGCGTTCACGGGCGCGCGCAAGGGCGGCAAAGCGGGTTTGATCGAAGCCGCGCATCGCGGCACGCTGTTTCTCGATGAGATCGCCGAAATGCCGCTGCCGTTGCAAAGCCGGCTGCTGCGTGTGTTGCAGGAACGGGAAGTGGTGCGGCTCGGTTCGACGGAGCCGACGCGCGTCGACATACGCGTCGTCGCCGCGACGCACCGCGCGCTGACGGAGGGTATCGAAGCAGGGACGTTTCGCGCCGATCTCTACTATCGGTTGAACATTCTGAGCATCGCGCTGCCGCCACTGCGTGAGCGCACGACGGACGTATTGCCGCTCGCCGCCGAACTGCTGTTGCAGGCTGCCGCGCGCGAGCCGAGGCTCTCAACACGCGTCCCCGATTTGCAGGCCGCGACGCGTGTGCTTGCGCAGATCGGCGAGCCTTTACGCGGTTATGCGTGGCCCGGCAATGTGCGCGAATTGCAGAACGTGATCGAGCGGATCGCCGTCGAACTCGCCGACGCGGAAGAAGACACCGGCGACGCGTTCACGCGCGAGATGCTCGATGTCGTCGCGCCCGAACTGGCCGCGTCATCCGTGCCGAAAAAGAACGATGCGCTGACCTTGCGCGAGCGCAGCCGTCATGTCGAAGCGGACGAAATACGCGCGATGCTGGCTGCGTGCGGCGGCGATCGCGACGCCGCGTGCAAGGCACTCGGTATCAGCAAGACCACGCTGTGGCGCAAGCTGAACGCGACTCAATGACTCGCGCAATAGGCAGCGTGCTTACCATCCCATCAACGCGGTGCCAAAAAGACCAACGGCGACGACAGCCATGCCGATCGTGAGCTTTTGCAGCCAGCGCTTTTTCGTGAGCAACGTGATTGCCGCGAGCGCGATGGAGATCTGAATCAGCGTGGTTGCCTGCGCCCAGCGGTGATGCTGATGCTGCAACGCCTCGCTCACTTCATTGTCCTTCTTCACCTGCTTTTCGAGCGTCTCCGCCTGCTGGCGAATCGGCTCTTTCTCGGTCTTGTAGCGCTGCGTGTCGCTGATGAACTTCGCGTGCGCGGATGAGGCCGGATCGGTCAGCGCCGCGCCCAGTTCGGCGAGATTCTGCTTTTCGCCCTTGGCCTGATAGTAGGCCCACTGGTTTGCGGCTTCCGTCTTGAGTATCGCAGCCTCGTTCTTGAAGAAGAGCGCCTGGTTTTCGTTGGCGCCGCTCTGATACGCAGCAATCGCGCCGACGCTCGCCAGCACCGCCGTCATGACGGCGAGGCGCGAAGCGCTGTTGTCGCCGCCATGGCCGCCTGCGTGCTCGATCGCGTGATCGTGCGGGCCGTGCACTTCGTATTCGTCTGACATCGTGATTCGAGAAGTCGAAAAGCCGCCAGCATACCGCAGCGCGCGCCGGGTAAAAAAGCGGCAATAAGCGGGTGTTGTATCCAGGCGAATGCGTCAGCCGGCAGAGGAGGGCGGGCGGCTCAGCATTGAAGCCTGCGCTGCGCGCGATACTCGGTCGGCGACGTTTTCATATGCCGCCGGAAGCTGCGCGCGAGATGATCGCCGCTGCTCAAGCCGGCGCGCTTCGCGACCTTGTCGACAGGCAGGTCGGTTTCGACCAGCAGATTGCAGACGACCTGAAGGCGCGCGTGCATCAGATAGTCGGACGGCGTCATGCCGAGTTCGCTTCTGAAGTGACGCAGCAGGCTCCGTTCGCTCATCGCGGCAACCTGTGCCGCGTCTTCTATCGTGACCTGACGGCGGCAGTTGTCCTGCAACCAGTGCGCGGCCGCGCGCACCTTCTCTGCGGGCGTGTTGCCGACCACGTCTTCGAAGATCGCGTTGAGCACGTCGTGCGAGCAGATCGACAGCCGTTCGGCGACGCGGCGCGCCATACCGTCGCCCATGTCGCGGCGAATCAGCTTCAGCGCGCCCGTGAGCGCGTCGTGGAGACTCTGCGATCTCGTCTGGCAATCACCGGAGTGGCGCGCCACGCTCGCTTGCGAATCGCACTCGAGTCCATTCGGTTCGCCGCATGCATGACCGTCGAGACCGGGCAGCGGCGCGCCGACGAGCCGCACGTCGGCCGCCTTCGAGCGCGCGCGATTGATCCATGAAATCAGCGGTACTGAGCGCGAGTCGATGCACGCTTCGGCGCCGACAATCGCGAAGATCGCATCGAATTCGTGGCCGGCGTGCGCATCGAACATTTCCGCGCTGACCAGCAGCGCAGCGGAACTGGCGATATACCCTTCGTGATCGGAAAGCGTGGTGATCTGATAGAACCACTGGATGGGGCCGCCCGCGGACAACTCGCTCGCGGCTTCGAACGCATTGGCGATGACGCTGGCGCACAGCAGATCGAAGCCGTCGAACAGCACGACGGCGACGCGCCGCAATCGCCGGGGAATGACGTCCGAGCCTTCGGGAGCTTGCGTTTCGAGTCGTAGAGGCGGACGTGTCGACATCATTTCTTCCCCAACCTGAATGAACAGGACCAGAACCTCGAGGACCGACTCCGATACGTAAGCATTTCCACGCGATGCGTATGCGAGGGAAGCTCCACTTCGCTCGCTAACCACTCATGCTGCCTCGATAAAACCATCAGCGAATGTGGGCGACCGCACGCAACGCGATGTGTTTCCGAAGAACAGCAACGTTCCCCCCATTGACAGTCAATCGCGCATTCAGACGCATGCGCGCAATCTGCAGATCACTCGCTGACAGTTGGCTGACGTCTTGTTAGTCTTCGCGCGTCGCGTAGCCTTCCCGTTGTCTTGCCACGATCTCGACCAGCATGGCGCGATATGTTGAATGACTTCGTTCGGCGGCATGAAGGATTTCGGCCAGCGCCGCGCGGGCCGAGGTGGCGTCATGAAGGCGGGTTGTGTCCGAGAGCGCGAGTATGGTCCGCAACGTGTCGCGTTGCTGGCTAACCAGCATCTGCATCGCACTGCCGAAGCTGTCCTGTTGATTCGTCGTGAGCTTCATGTCGGTTCCGTTGAGCGTGTACGTAATGGAAAACGTTTGAAGGACAGATCTTGTTCCACGCTCACATCGATGATTCGTTGCTCTCCAGGCCTGATATCGACGATTTCGCGGCAATGCCTCGCGGTTTGTAAATGGTTTGCGCGATCTTCAGATAGTTCTCTGCCGTGTCGTGCAATGTGTAGCCGTCGAGCGCGCGATACGCGCGAGGCAAACGTAGCGCGCGCAGCAATGCACGTGCATATGTCGAAGGATCTTTCGTGTCGACAAGCGATACACCCGGAAAGTCACTGGCAAATTCGAATGCTGCAATGCGGCTTGCGACAACGGGAATACCCGATGCCAGTGCTTCGAGAAAGCCGATGCTATGGGCTTCTCTGAGCGACGGCATCGCAAAGACCTGCGAAGCATGCAGAATCGCCGCGACGTTCGATGCTGGACCGCACAGCGTTATCCGCGACTCCAGATTCAAACGATGCACGAGATTCGTGGCCATATCGTGATAGGCGGGATCTTCGATGACGCCATACAACACCAGGCGCGCGTCGGGTTCCTGTTGCAGCACGATGTCGAATGCCTGAATGGTTTCCAGTTGTCCCTTGTCGACGACGTAACGGCCCAGCTGCACGATCTGCTGCGACGCGCCACAGCTGGCCATAGCGGATGCGGGATCGGCGCTCTGAAAGCGCGGCAGGTCGACGCCGTTGGGGATCACCGTGACGAGCGGGTGCGGCCCGACTTCGCGCAGATAGTCGAGTGTATTCTGCGGCGAGACGCCGACTACGGCCTTTGCGCGGTGGGATAGCATGCGTTCCGCCCACCGCAGTTTTGGATTGGCGAAGTCATTGGAACCCGAGTGCATCACATAGATGACGGGTACGGCAACGGGAAGAAGACGCACATAGAGCGCGGCCAGCGTCGCGTGCGCAATGATCACGTCCGGTCGAAATTGCCGTACGCTGCGCCACAGATGCATGAGACGCCCGACACGTCCTTGTGGCGAATCGGGAAAGTCGCACAGTACGTCGGCGGCCGCGAGTTCACTGCGGCTATGATCGAAGTCCGCCATTTGCGGCTGCATCGACGCAATGCAGACTTCGTGGCCACCCTCCCTGTGCTGGATCGCGAGACCCTTTGCCAAAATCTCCGCCCCAGACAAACGTGGCGCATAGACGACCTGTAGTATCCGCACTTTTCACCGTCTCGAATGGGGCGTTGTCTCAGAGAGCCGTGTCTCTCTTCTTTTCTGCAGCGTACGGTTGCGTAGATCAATCGTCAATTGTCGTAATCGACATATGTGGATATACCATACGCAAGCAACACGTTGCGATTCGGTCAAGCACTAGTTGTTGCTGGACACGGTTAGTCATTCAAAGAACTTTTCGCTTTTCTTTTCGCAAATGCGAGTGAGAGCAACCCTCATCCGAAATGCCGATGCTGTGTCTTTATTGAAACAGACGGTCGAGCCAGAGCGTTTCCGAGTAAACGGCTGGCAGCGAAAAAGCTTCCATCGGAATACTTTGAAAGTCGTTTCCATTGAACGCGTATCGCACGAATGCGGACGTGCCGGCCGAGAAGAGTGTGTTGGCGAGTAGCGCATCGGTACGCTCATAGAAGACGAGCGCTGTGTGGTTCTGGTCGCGAAGCAGCGACGGCGCCGTGTCCTGCCAGCGCAAATCGCGCAGATAGCCGAGAAGAACCGGCGAAGTCTCGCCATTCTGCAGGTTCCATTTCCATACGTCGATGCCGCCGGGCTGCGGGAAATGCGGAACGGTCATCACTATCGTCATGTCGGCGCTGGTGTCGCTCGCAAAGCGTGTGGTGTCGCGCTGGAATCGAGGAGGGAGAAAAGACGTTGCACCCAAGCTCCAGCGATCCTTGTCAATGCTGAGTGTCGTGACGGACGGGCGAAGGCTTTCGTCGGTAGATTGAACGGCAATGAATGTTGCCGTGTCTTTGCGAGTACTTCTCGCTGCAAGCAGTTGCACGTTGGACTTCAAATGACCCGTGCCGCTAACTTTTTTCTGCTGGATATGACCGGTCTTATCCGTGGCTATCGTCCAGAGATCGACCCCATTGTCTGATGTTTGAACTGCAGCCAGGATCTTTTCGTGTGACGTTTCTTTTGTCGAAAAGGCAAGGTACTGCTGCGTGCGTTCCGCAGGAATTCTTTCGTCGCTCTGAAACCATAGAGCGGGAGCGGCAAAGCCATTGCCGTTACTGCGCAACAACCAGAAGGCGGATCCGCTGTTTCCCGGCGTGATGACCATGAGATCCGCACGGCCGTCGCCATCAAAGTCGCCGACCAGAAAGCGCGCGCTGTCGAAACACAATGCGTCTGCGCTACATGTCGGCGTTGTCGCGCGGCTATCGAAGCGTACGGCATTCGCGTACCAGTTCGAGGGCGCTTCAGGTTTTCCTAAGATTGAAGTCTGAACAAAGACGTCGAAGCCGGGACCGTCTGAACGTCTTTGCACATAGATCGCGGCGGGCGTGCCGCGTCCCGTTACGTCGCCGTACATGGCGCCCGTGAGACGCAGATCGGTCGACCATGCTGGACGTGCCGTCGACCATCGGTAGCGCGTCGTCAACGATGCACACCCTCTAATATGAAGGCGATTGTTTTCTTCTCCAAGGCAACGCCGCGAGGGCGTGAATATCAGGCCAAAGTCCCACGGCGTCCAGCGTTGCGACGCATTCCATTCTTCACATGGTTCTTCCGCGAGTTTGCCGTCATGTTCGGCGATGCATTGGCCCGTCGAGGCGGACACGAGTGCCGCGTTGTGCTGGTTGCCTGCATATGCAGCACGCGGTTCCCATTTCCATTGTTGGCTGACCGAATCATCACAGGGCGCCAGTTCGGGGGCGCCATGACTGCCTTGCGAAGTCAGGCACTGGCTGGAACCGGTATTGAAGAGCACAGAAGGAATGGCGACGAAATCCGGCGTCCTGTGAAGCGTGGTGTCGTTGCGTAAATAGTTGCGTAAAACCCAGTTGCCGTCCCACTGGTACTCGCCGAACACATGCCCGAAGTCGCCACCGTCGATCGAGAAATAGCTGGCCGCTACGTCGCGCTTGCGTTGTGCTTCTTCGCCGAACAGCGTGGCGGGCCATGTTCCTGTCGGATATGTCGTATAGAAGGCAATGGGAATATCACGGCCTGACGTCTGCGCGACATGGCGTGTCATACGGGCGGCGTAGATATGATCGGGATGTTCGATGAACGGCACGGTGTCCGGGTTGAGCGTGGCGATTCTTGTCGCGTCCCGCAGTATCGTTTTGAGGACGGCGGAAAGCGAATCGCGTGTATAACGCGTCGCCGGCAGTTCTCCATGTCCCATTGGATAAGTCGTGAGCGTCGCGCCCTGATCCCAAAGCAACGCGAGCGGCACGCGGCCGCCGCGGACCGCGCCGCCGGGAAGCCTGAGTTCGAGCAGCCGCACGCGTGGTTCGGCTTTCAGCGTGAGCTGGAATACCGGCTTTCCGGCAATGGGTACTGTCGATTCATCCCACGTATTCGCGACTCCGGCAAGACGCGCATAAGCGAGCCGCGAAGCTTCTTCACGCTTTTGCACGTAGGCGAAATTCGCTCCGTTGGCGCCGCCGATCAGATGAACGGTCGTGACGCACCATCCCGCGCGCAGCCGTTCGCTGATAGCGGGTTCAACGAACAGCAGGTCGTCGTCGAGATGGGCGACCACCGTCACGAGCGTGCCCGCGCTGCAAGCGGCGGATGCCGCGCGGGCCTTCCCGACGAGGATCAAGCACAGGCAAAGAAGCAACAGGACAGAGCGGGATAATCGAAAAAGCCCGAATGGCGACGTATTCATTTGATGGCGGTCGTCCCTTTTTTCTTGGTGTTGTCCCCGAGAGCCGTCGTCGAACGAATGAAGTAGCCTCGGCTTGTTTACACGTGCTATTACACGAGTTGAATCCTTACCATTTGAAAGACAGTCATCCTTTATGGCCAAAAAATATCGAAGTGGCCGCTTCCAGATAAGCACGAAGGCCAGTCTATATTTGTGAGCCGTTCTTTAATAGAGCGTAGTTCTCCCGGTTCGAACACGGATTGCAACGCGACGAACAGCCTTTAATAGACAGATTGCAGTTGTCAGTGGCAATTCATACAAACGCAACCTTGTACCCGTAATAGAGTAAGTGACGGCTGACGCAGCGTTCGTCAGTGGTCTGAGGAAGGAAGAACAATTCAATAACGGCATCCCGACGGGTTCGCGCGTCGTGCGTTTCTGCCAATAGTGGTGTTTTGAGGACGTCATGCGGATGCTGTTCGTTATCGGTCACCTCGGTGACTACCACGTGCCGCGCTATGAAGCGCTGATGCGGCTTGCGACGAGACGTGGCGATGAAGTCTCTCTGATCGAAGTATTCGGGCGGTCGGGTTTCTACTCGTTCCCGCAAACGCGGCGCGCGTCTTTTTTCGAGCAACGTCACGAGCGCGTCACCACCCTGGAGAACGATGTCAGCGATGCGGGTGGACGCTGGCTGAATGTCTTCACGCGTCTCACGGCGATCATCCGTCGAATCGAGCCTGATGTCGTCGTCACGTTGGGCTATGACACGCCGTATTCGTTGTGGCTCTGTTTCGTCAGAAGGTTCACGAGGCCGTTTGGTCTGATCTACATGTCGGACTCGAAGGCCGACGACGGTCCGCGCAGCAGCGTCAAGGAATGGCTGAAGCGGTGGCTGGTGCGGCGGTTCGACGCCGCGCTGGTCGCGGGAGAAAGGCATCGCGATTATGCTGAGTCTCTCGGCATTCCGCGCTGGCGCTCCCGCATCGGTTTCGATGTGATCGACGTCGACCAGTTCTCGCGCCGCGCGTCGGCGGCGCATGCCGCTGCCGAAGAGGTACGCCGGGTACGCGGCTTGCCGCAGCGCTATGTGCTCTGCGTCAGCCGCTTCGTGGCGCGCAAGAACGTGAATGTGGTGATCGATGCGTTTGCGCGTGCCCGTCTCGCCGATCATGCCATCGAACTGGTGCTGGTTGGCCAGGGACAGGATGAACCCATGCTGAGAGCCCTCGTGTCACAACTCGATCTTGAAAGCAGCGTGCGCTTTCTCGATGCACTGCCCAATGGCGAAATGCCTGCAATATACGGCCTTGCCGATTTCGTCGTGCTCGCCAGCGAGTTCGACCAATGGGGGCTCTGCATCAACGAGGCATTCGCAGCGTCGCGCACGGCGATCGTCACGCATACGTGCGGCGTGGCGCGTGAACTCGTCGTGAACGGCAAGAATGGCTATGTCATCGATCCGGGCAACGCGGACATGCTTGCGGCGCGCATGCGTGCGCTGGCATTGGACGATGGGCTGCGCGAACGCCTGTCCGCGCGTGCACGATTGACTGTCGAGCAATGGAAGCCTTCCACGTTCGCGAGCAATCTGATGGAGCTCGCCGATTGCGTGCTCGATTCCGATCAGGTTATTTCGCGAGCCGAACATGAGTAGCGTGCATCGCGGCATCACAGCGCAGGGGGACAATCATGAATGAGCCAGAGAGCCTAGGTATGTACACACCATTTCGTTTATGCATGATGGCCGAGGAGCAGGACGAAGCGCTCACGGATGTCATGGCGCTGGCGAAAGCGAATAGCGAAATCGACCCGAATGTGGCAATAGACAGACTCGCCGAGATTCACGAACTCGTGAAGGACTATCTCGATACCTGAGTCGAGAACATGCGGCAGATCGCGTCACGCAGCCATGCAATGCCGGGGTCGGCGGAAAACTGCATATGCGTGTGTACCTGGATTTCAATCGGTGGCAATGAAAAGGGCAACGGCAGGATCCGGAACGCCTTGTTCCGGTTGAACCGCTGCGCAATGCTCTTCGGGAAGATGACGGCGAGATCGGTGTTCTGGACGATCTCCGGCGCAACCACGAAATGCGGCAGCCGCAGCACGATATCGCGGCGCAGATTCAATTCTTCGAGCCATTGCTCGACCATCCGGTGACCAGTTGCATTCGTACTCGCATACACGTAACGCAGGGCGGCAAGGTCGTCCTTGGTCGGATTGCGTTTGCGCAGCGGGTGCCCCGCGCGCACCACGCACACATGCTCGTCGACGAACAGTGTCGTGCTGATGCAGGCGGCGTCGAGTCCCGGCACATAACCGAGCGCGAGATCGATCTCACCGCTGCGCATTGCCGTGCTCACGGCATCCACGGAGAAGTTGACGACCTCGATGCGTATGCCCGGCGCCGTGCTGTCGATCATCGCAAGCAGCGGCGGCAGAAAATAGAACTCTGACATGTCCGACATCGACACGCGGAACACACGATGCGCGGTTGCGGGATCGAACTTCGCCAGTTGCTGAACCGCGACGTTGATGATGCCGAACGCCTGTGCGAGCGGCGCGTGCAGGCGGACGGCGGCGTCGGTGGGCACCATGCCCGTCGGCGTGCGAACGAACAGGGGATCGTCGAAGAGCGTGCGCAAGCGGCGCAATGCGTGACTGACGGCGGGTTGCGTGAGCCCAAGACGTTCGCCCGCCGCCGTGAGGCTGCGCAGATCGGAAATGGCCAGAAACACACGCAATAGATTCAAATCCGTGATGCCTGGGGGCGTCTTTGTCATGTCGTTCGGAACCCGGCCGTGGCGGCGCGCGACTGGTTTGCAGTCGGACGCGCCTCGCTGTTGGACCGAACCCGCATGCCCGCGTTCGGCGCTTTCACTCGCGCGTCAGATTACCGTAAATGCTGTGCATCGGGTAATGCGGCGTCGCTCCGCTATACGGCGGAAACGAATCGAAGTCCGCTTTCATGCGGGCACGCACGGGCGAGGCCAGTGCGGCATCGAGTGAAGCGACGTCGTCGAATACCACCTTGTTGCGTTGCATGGCCGTTGCGCGCATGTGCTTCAAAGCCGAGCGATAGTCGATGCGCGTATAGATCTCCAGTTCGCGAATGCCAGGCAGTTGTGTCATCAATGGCGGATGATGGGTCAGGTAATGCGTGAGCCACGCGTTGAAGTCGTGCGCTTCACCTTCATAGCTGACGAGATAGGTGCAACGCTCGTCGTGTGTATCGCTTGCATGCGGCGTCGGGAACTTGCGCACGGCCATTGCCTGCTGAAGCAGCGTGCACTCGTCCACAGTTGCAGCGATGCTGTCAGCGGCGGCTTGTATTGCGCCGCCAGGCTGCAGCGCCGCTTCGAGCCGTTCGAGATCGTCGAAATACCATTGTGTGACACAGAACGGCGCCGAAGCCACGCGCTCGTCGTGCCCGGCAGGAAGATGCAGCACGAAGCGACGCAAGCCCGCGGCGTCATGTGCGACAGACTGCAAGCGCGAGATCTCCGATCGATCGAGCACACTGCGCGCTTGAGTAGTACTTTCGCCAATCAGAAAGAAGCAGACTTGCACGCTTACCTCGCGCATTGAGTGGCAACGGACGCTGTCGTCGCGACGGGCCGCACTAGGCGATGAAACTGCCGCGCGAAATAGATCAGACCGTCGCCATCCGAGCGTACCGAGATAGCGTCGATCCGCACGAACATGACCGAGTGCGATCCGACGCTCTTCAGTTCGACGATCGTGCCTTCGATGTTCGCAATCGCATGCGAAAGCACGGGTACGTCCGAATGGCCCAGCTTCCACGGATGACGCGCGAAGCGCTCGTCCATCGGGCACGACGTCATGCCCGCGAAGTCGCGCGCGAGATCCTGATACTCGCCGGCAAGCACGTTGATGCAGACGCTGCGGTTTTCACGCAGCACGTCGTGCACATAGCTGGCCTGGTTGATACAGACGAGCATCGTCGGCGGTTCGTCGGTCACCGAGCAGACCGCGCTCGCGGTGATGCCGCAGCGGCCGCTCGGGCCGTCGGTCGTAATGACATTGACGGCAGCGGGCAGGCACGCCATCGCGTCGCGAAAGCGCCGCTTCATGTCTTCGTTCGTCATCGCTTGCTCCTCGGGTTCGATCGCGCGTTGCATCAGGGATACGGCGTGACGGGCGGAATGCCGACGAACAGCGCGCCCGACGCGTCATACGTGCCCTCGCCGAGAAACGCGTGCTGCGTCACGACGATCGAGTCGCGCACCAGACGCTGCAAACGGCTCTCGCGATAAATCGCGGCAATGCCCGCCATCTGATACGCCTGCATCACGACTTCGGCACATACGTGGGCCGCATGTGTCGCGCTCAGGCGCATCAGATTCGCCTGCTCCGGCGTGACGGGGTCGCCCGCGAGAATCGTGTCCCACGCGGCTTGCGCGGACTCGTAGAAGAACGCACGCGCGCTGCGCCACTGCGCTTCCGCTTTCGCGAGGCCGGAGCGGTAGTAGCCGCGGTCTGCGAGACGCGGCGCGCCCGTCGTCGTTTTGGTCGCGCCGGACATGTCGCTCAGGAGATCGAGCGCGGCGCGCGCCAAACCGACGTTCACGGCCGCATGCACCTGCGCCTGATAGGCGACAGCGGGGTAGCGGTACAACGGTTCGTCGATCAGCGCGTGACCGCCGCGCACGAAGGTCCATTGCGCATCGACGAACTTGTCGCGCAGGCGCAGATCGTGACTGCCCGTGCCCTGCATGCCGACCACGTTCCAGTTGTCGACGATCTCCACCTCGCTCGCGGGAAATACGGCGGTGAATGGTTTGCCCGCGCCCGCATCGCCCGAACTCGCGGGCGTGCCGCCAATACCGACGCCGATCCAGTCCGCGCCTTTACAGCCGCTCGCGAAGCGCCACTGGCCGCTGACCTTGTAGCCGTCCGGCACTTTGATCGCGGGTTGCAGCGGGTAGAGACCGCCCGCGAAAACCTGATCCGGTCCCTTCGCGTAGATCCGCTGTTGCGTTTCAATGGGCAGCGCCGCGAGGTACGTATTCGCCGATCCGAACGCGGCAACCCACGCAGTCGAGCCATCCGCGATGGCAATGCGTTCGAGGATCGCGAGAAACTGCGGCGGCGGCAGTGCGTCACCGCCGAAACGGCGGGGCGTGCTGGCGCGGTAGATGCCCGCGCGTTTCATCTTCGCGATCATGTCGCGCGGCACATGCGACACCTGATCGAACTCGTCGCGACGCCGTTCGATTTCCTCGATCAGAACATCGAGCGAAATGGGACCGGCATACTCGGGATACGACTCGCCCTGGTCGATGAAGCGCGGCTCGCGGGCAACCGTCGAAATGCTGTGAAGGCTTTGCATGATGGATACGTGTTGAGTGGAATGGAGCAGTCGATCAGGCCGTGACGGGCTCGGCGCTCTGCTTTGCCTGCAGCCGTGCGGCGCGTGGGAAGGTTTCGGGGGCGATGCAGGTCGCGATCACCGTGACGAGCGCGAGTGCGACGAGATAGATCGCGACGGGCGTGGCGCTGCGATAGTGAGCGAGCAACGCGGTGGCGATCATCGGTGAAAGGCCGCCGCCGAGTACCGACGAAATTTCGCGTCCAATGCCGAGGCCCGAGAAGCGCAGATGAACGGGCAGCAGTTCGCTGATGAACGCGGGCTGCGCGCCTTCCAGAATACCGAGCGTGATGCTATTGGCGAGGATCAGCGCGGCAATTACTTTCCACAGCACGCCCGAGGCGAGCAGCGTGAAATACGGATACGCGACCAGCACCATCGCAATGGCACCGACAAGATAGACGGGCTTGCGGCCGACCTTGTCGGTGAGATGTCCCATCAGAAGCGACACGGGGAGCATCAGCAGCATCGACAGCGTGAGTCCGCCGAGTATCCATGTCGACTTCAGGCCGAGAAACTGGCCATACGCAATCGAGAACGCGAAGAAGATATACGACGCGCCGCCTTCGCCGAAGCGCAGGCCGAACACAGTGAGCACCTGACGCGGGCAACGGCGCAATACTTCGACGATCGGCATGCGGCTTTCGCGGTGCGTGGACTTGACTGCGGCGAAGTCGGCGCTTTCTTCGACGGAGCGGCGCATCCAGAGTCCGAGCACGACGAGCACCACGCTGCACAGGAACGGCACGCGCCAGCCCCAGCTGAGGAAGTCGTCGGGCGACAGCGTTTGCGCAAGCAGGAACGCAGCCGTCGACAGCACGAAGCCAAATGCCGCGCCGCTCGGGCTCCAGGCGGCAAGTGCACCGCGCCTCGATGGCGGCGCGCTTTCGTGAATCAGCAGAATGCTGCCGCTCCATTCGCCGCCCGCTGCGAGCCCCTGAAGAATGCGCAGCAGGACAAGACCGATAGGCGCCGCGATGCCGATCTGCTGATACGTCGGCAGAAGCCCCATGCACATCGTCGCAACGCCCATCGTCAATAACGTGAGCATCATCACCGTCTTGCGTCCGTAGCGGTCACCGATATGGCCGCACAGCACGCCGCCCACAGGCCGTGCAATAAAACCCACGGTGAATCCGCCGAATGCCGCGATCGTGCCCGTCAACGGATCGCTGCCGACGGGAAAGAACAGTTTGCCGAATACGAGCGCGGCTGCCGTTCCATAGAGAAAGAAGTCGTACCACTCGAGTATCTGGCCGAGCACGGCCGTCGTCACCGCGCGGCGGACGCTGCTTGTCTTGCGTACGGGAGAGGAAGGAGAAAGCGTGGCTGTCGCGTGAGGATTCATGGCATTGGACTGAGCAAGACGTTGAAGTTTCCGCTTCCCGATCCTGGGACGGGCAAGGCGACCTGGCGAATCAGACAGACATGGGCGAACGATAGGAGCGTGCAGAAAGACCGTCAAATTCGGGCCAAAAATGCGCGACATAAATGGCATTCATGTCGCGTGCGACTGCGTTTGCTTGCGTGCAGGTTTAAATAAAGCGCGCTTATCGCGCCTGCTCTATTTGACTGATTTGACCGCGCATAACGGCGAACTTAGATTGCGGTCCTCGTAAGAGCCGCGGCGCAGTCATCATTCGCTGCGTCATTCAATCGAAGCAGTCGGGATGAACGGGATGACGAATCTATGAGAATCAAATCCGCAGCCGCATTGGCCGCATTGACGTTGGTCGAGTGTGCGTTCGCTGGCGCGGCGCACGCGCAGAGTTCGGTGACGATGTACGGCATCGTCGACGATGGTTTCAACTGGACCTCGAATTCGGGAGGCCACAATCTGTACAACGTGTCGAGCGGCGTGATGCAGGCGAGCCGCTGGGGGTTGCGCGGCAAGGAAGATCTCGGCGGCGGTCTCGCTGCGCTCTTCGTGCTCGAAAACGGCTTCGATCTGAATAGCGGATCGCTTGGCCAGAAGAATCGCGGCAGCACGCAAGGGCTGATGTTCGGACGACAGGCGTATGTCGGGCTGTCGAACGCGTATGGCTCAGTGCTGCTCGGCCGCCAGTACGATTCCGTCGTCGATTATGTCGGCCCCTTTGAAGCAGGCGATCAGTGGGGCGGCTATATCGCCGCGCATCCGGGCGATCTCGACAATATCAACAACGCGTATCGCGTGAACAATGCGATCAAGTACACGAGCGCCAACTATGCGGGCCTCACGTTCGGCGGCGTGTACAGCGTGGGTGGCGTAGCGGGCGAGGCGTCGCGCAATCAGGTGTGGTCGCTCGGCGCCGGCTATGCGAACGGTCCGCTTTCTCTGGGCGTCGGCTATCTGAATGCGCGCAATCCGAATGTCGGTTTCTTCGGGGACAACGGCGCGAGCACGGCAGCCACGGCGAGCACGAACTTCATTTCGTCACCGGTGTATAGCGGCTATGCGTCGGCGCGTACGTATCAGGTGATCGCGGCGGGCGCGGCTTACACGTTCGGCGCGGCGACGTTCGGTGCAACGTATTCGAATACGCAGTTCAGGAATCTCGGCGATACGGTGGAGTCCGGTCCGAATCCGCGCGGCTATCATGGCAACGCGACGTTCAATAACGCGGAAGTGAACTTCAAGTATCAGCTGACGCCTGCCTTCCTGCTCGGGGCGGCATTCGACTATACGCACGGCGGCAGCGTCGATTCGTCGACGGGAACGAACCCTGGCGCGCGCTACTATCAAGGCGCGATCGGCGCGGATTATTTTCTGTCGAAGCGCACCGACGTGTATCTGATCGGCGTCTACCAGAAAGCGTCGGGCACGGACTCGACGGGCACGGCGGCCGTTGCGGCCATCAACAATCTCACGCCGTCCACCAGCGACCGGCAAAGCACCGTGCGGGTCGGCATCCGGCACAAGTTCTGATTGCTGCATCAAAGCCGCCGGTTCATATGAACGCGGCGGCTTTGACCGTTTTAGAACCGGTGCCGCATCCCGACAGCAACGACAATCTGTTGATCGTTCGATGAAGCGCTTTGTCCGCTGATATCGGCAGTGAGACCGGAGCCGTCAGCGGAGATATGCTGATAGCTCGCCTGCACGTAAAGGTCGGTTCGCTTCGACAGGAAGTAATCGGTTTGCACCGAGACTTCATGCCACTTCGGATGATGCTGGCCCGTCGCATTCGACATCGAGCCCGACGTGTACGTGTATTCGCCGTTCAGCGCGATGGTCGGCGTGAGCGAGTAGCTTGCATTGAGTTCGTAATTGCTGAAGCTCATACCCTCGCCATTCGCAGCGAGGCCGAGGCTGTTCGCACCGTTGATCGTCGCGAGTCCGCCGAGTTGCGTGCGCGTCCAGACCGCACCGAACGTCGCCGCGCCGATCGAGTAGGTTCCGCCCGCGCCATACGTGCGCTGACGCGCTGCGATAAACGTGCGGTCGGTCAACGTCAATGCGCCGTTCGTGTTGCTGCTGCCGCCGTTGTCCGCCTGGAAGTAGCCTGCGCCGAGACGCAACGGGCCTGCCTCATACGAGGTACCGAAGCTGTATAGCCGGTTGTCGTCGAATCCGCCCGCTTCGTTCGAGAAACCGTACAACGCGCCGAACTTCACGCCCGCATAGCTGTTGCTCGCGAACTTCACCGAGTTGTTCACGCGGAACGAGTTGTTCAGATTGTCGTTGTCGTAAGGGTGCGCGGAGAGATTGTTGCCGCCGGGATGATGACCCGTGAAGCTGAGCGGCGCGAGGTAGTCGACCACGGAATCGTACTGACGTCCAAGCGTCAACGTGCCGAACCTGTCATTCGACAGCCCCGTATAAGCCTGGTAACCGAACAGACGCCCACCCTGGCGCAGCGTGCCGTTCATCACGCTGAAGCCGTTTTCGAGCTGAAAGATCGCCTTGGTGCCGCCGCCCAGGTCTTCGCGAGCCAGCATGCCCCAGTGGCTGCCCGTCACGTCGCCGCTGCCCGCTTGCCACGCGCTGCTGCCTTTCTGGTTGTTCGTGTACGACAGACCCGCGTCGATCACGCCATACAGCGTGACCGTGTTTTGTGCCTGCGCATGGCACGCGTAGCTCGCCGCGAGGGCAGCCATGACGAATGTCTTTTTCATTTTTTCCCCTTTTTGTTTGATTTGAACGATTTGACGATCCACGCAGCAGCGCGGCGCCCACCGGATGGCGGGCGTCGTGCGTTGAAACGGATGCGGCGTGGCGAGGTGGCTGGCTGGGACGCTCGACGAATGTCTAGCGGCTGGCGATGCCGTCCTGAACCGACAGACCGTCGATCAGGACTTGATGCTGGCCGCGCGAACACGATTCGATTCGCGCGGTGACTCCGAATACTTCTGCAAGGCTCGCTTGCGTGACGACATCGGCGCAGGGTCCGAAGCCTGCGATGCGGCCTGCGTGAAGCAGCATCGCCTGATGGCAGGCGCGCATGGCCGTGTTGATGTCGTGCAGAACCACGACGGTGACGATGCCGCGTTCCCGCGTGATGTCGCGCAGCACGCGCATCACATGGAACTGGTAGTTCAGGTCGAGCGCGGACAACGGCTCGTCGAGCAATAGCACTTGCGGTTCGCGCACCAGTGCCTGGGCGATACCGACGAGTTGTCGTTGTCCGCCCGATAACTCGTCGAGCGAGCGCGATGCGAGTGCATCGATGCCGAGGCGTTCGAGCACGGCCCGCGCATTCGCGAGGTCGTCGGTACGGGCGCCGTGAGCGCGGAATGCGCCGCGCGTCGCGCAACACGCGACGAGCACGGACTCGAGCACTTGCAGCTTGACGCCTGCGGGCAATGACTGCGGCAAGTAGACAACGCTATGTGAACGGGCGCTCGCTGCGGACAGTTCGAGCGGCGTGCCGTCGAGCGTCAGTTGACCGGCATGCGCGCGCGTGAGGCCCGCCAGCGCGCGCAGCAGCGTCGACTTGCCGCTGCCGTTCGGACCGAGCAGCGCGGTGATCTGGCCGCGCGGCAGCGGGCCGGCATCGAGCGATTTGAGCACCGCGCGCTTGCCGTATTGCACGCTGAGACCGTGAATCGACAGGCCGTTCATTGCGTGGCTCCTTGCGAGCGCACGACGATCCCCAGAAAGAGGGGAATGCCGACCAGCGCTGTCACGATGCCGACGGGAATCAGCACGCCCGGCACGATGATCTTCGATGCAATCGACGCAAGCGACAGCATCAACGCGCCGATCAGCATGCTGCCGGGCAGATAGAAGCGGTGGTCCTCGCCGAATACCGTCCGCGCGATATGCGGCGCAATCAGCCCGACAAACCCGATCGTGCCGACGAACGACACCGCAAGCGCTGACAGCACCGACACGCGCAGCAGCGTGCCGAGTCGCAGGCGTCGCACGTCGATGCCGAAGCTGGCGGCGCGATCTTCGCCGAGTCGCAGCGCGGTGAGCGTCCACGCGTTGCGCATCGAGAGCGGCAACGCGACTGCGAGCGCGACGGCGAGCACCGCGATCTTCGGCCAGTCGGCGCGCGCGAGCGATCCGAGCGTCCAGAACACGAGGCCTTGCAGTGCGTCGGCGGAAGCGATGAACTGCATCAGCGAGACGAGCGCATGGAACGCGAATACGAGCGCGATGCCGAGCAGCACGACGCCGGATGTCGACATGCCGCGCCAGCGCGCGACGCCGTCGAGCATCAACGCCGACATGAACGCGAACAGGAATGCGTTGGCCGACACGACCCAGCTTTGCGCGATGCCGGGCAGCGTGATATCGAGCACGATTGCAAGCGACGCACCGAACGCCGCCGCCGCCGACACGCCGAGCGTGTAAGGACTCGCGAGCGGATTGTTGAGGATGGTCTGCATTTCCGCGCCCGACAGGCCGAGCGACGCGCCCACCAGCAGCGCCATCACCGCGTACGGCATGCGGATCTGCCAGACGATGACATTCGTCGCGGCATCGGCGGATGCATGATGAAACACCGCGCGCAGCAGCGTCGAAACGGGCAAGCCGGACGGGCCCGAGCGCAGATCGAGCAGCAGCGAGCCGACGATCAGCAATGCGACGACGCACAGCCACAGCACACGCAGGCGCGTGATGCGCAGATACGGCTGCAGGCTGGCGTCCGCGGCGCCTTGCTGCGCGCGCGCGGAACGGGTCAGGGAAACGGAATCGGACATCGCTGCGCCTGTTAATGCGAAGCGTCAGCCGTGGACTGCGCGAGCGGCGCGTCGACCCACTCGGCGCCTTGCGGCGGCACGGCGAGGAAGCGCTTGTACAGTTCGGCTTGCGTCGCGTGGACGTCGAGGTCCTTGAACTGCGTCGGGTAGAACCACTTCGCGAACGCTTCGATTGCGAGAATGTTGTACGGCGAGTCGTAATAGTTGTGCGAGATGCCGTGCGCGTTGCCGTCGTGGATCGCCTTGATCGTATCGAAGCCGGGACGCGCGACCAGTTGCGCGAGGCTCGCGCGCGCATCGTGCTCGCTCGTCATCGGGCCGACACGCAACGACGCGAGGCCCGGTTTCGTGCGGCTGCCCGTCGCGATGTAGACGTCGGGTTGCGCGGCGATCACCTGTTCCATGCTGATGTCGCCGAGCACGCCCGGCACCAGACCTTGCGCGATATTGCGTCCGCCCGCTGCCTGCACGAACTCGCCGAAGTTGCCGTTGCCCGCCGTGTGACAGCAGCCGGCATCCCAGACGCCCGCGAGCAGATCGACGAATACCTTCGGACGCTGCGCTTCGGGCACGCGGTTGACGACGCTCTGCACGCGCGCCAGATGCTGCTGATAGAACTGGATGTACGCATTGGCCTGCTGATCGCGATGCAATACCGCGCCGAGCAGCTTGATGCTCGGCAGCGTGTTCTGCATCGGATGCAGGCGGAAGTCGACGAACACGACCGTCGTGCCCGTTGCTTCCAGTTGCTTCACGAGCGCGCTGTAGCGGCTCGGGCCGTGGCCCGCGATGCTGAAGATCGCCAGATCGGGTTTGAGGCTCAGGGCCTTTTCATCGCTGATGCTGTCTTCCGTCGCTTTGCCGATCAGCGGGATCGTTTTGATGTCGGGAAATTTTTGCGCGTACGTGTTGAAGGTCTGCGGGTCCATCAGCGGCAGATCGCCTTGCCAGCCGACGATGCGCGCGAGCGGCTTCTGGCCTTCGAGCAGCGCGACGGCCGACAGCAGGCGGCTTTCACCGAGCAGGATGCGCTGCGGTTCGGCGGCGGGCACGCGGATCGTGCGGCCGGCGAGATCGGTGAGGGTGGCCGGCGCGCTAACAGCTGCGGGCGTTGGGGCGCTTGCGGGTTGAGCGGCGAGCGCGGGTGCGCTGGCGGTCAGCATGAAGCCGGCGGCTACAGCGAACGCGACGGAGGAGACCACCGGGAAGGCAGCGCGCGCCGCCGTCGAAACGGCCCGCCCGCAGGCCGAGGAAAGCACGGAAATCGACATGATATAGTTGCTGGATGAGAATTATTTGCATTTACGGGCGCCACTTTATCGGCGGGATGTAATGGCGATGTGTTGAAACGGCGCACTTTTGTAATGGAATGTGTTGAGCCGTTTTTTTCCCGTGGCAATACGGACAATGCGGCTGAGTGGAAGAAAAGAAGAGCTTTTGATGGACCACATACTTGTCGTCGACGACGACCCGAACATTCGCCAGCTGCTCGGCGACTATCTGCGCAGCATGGGCTATCAGGCGACGACGGCCACCAGCGGCGCGCAGATGAAGCAGATCATCAAGGCGTCGCAGATCGATCTGGTCGTGCTCGACCTGATGCTCGACGGCGAGGACGGACTCGAACTCACACGCGAGCTGCGCCGCGAACAGGGCATGCCGATCGTGATCCTGAGCGCGCGCGGTGGCTTGCTCGACCGCATACTCGGCCTCGAAATGGGCGCCGACGACTACCTGCCCAAGCCATTCGATCCGCGCGAGCTGGTCGCGAAGATCAAGTCGGTGTTGCGCCGCGCGCGCAGCATGCCGGGTGCGCTTCCCGCCGATGCCGCCGCGTTCGTCAGCTTCGCGGGCTGGAAGCTCGATACGCGGATGAAGCAGATGCTGTCGCCCGAAGGCGTGGTCGTGTCGCTCGGCGGCTCCGACTACCGGACGCTGCGCACGCTGCTCGATCATCCGAACCGGCCGCTGTCGCGCGATTTCCTGCTCGACCATGTGTTCGACAAGGAGCACACGCCGCTCGACCGTTCGATCGACGTGTGCATCAGCCGCCTGCGACATCATCTGAAAGACGCCGCGCGCAGCGCCGCGCTGATTCGCACGGTGCGCAACGAGGGCTACATGCTGGTCGCCGACGTCACGTTCGAAGCATGAGCGGCCGCGCGATGAAACTGCGTCCGTGGCCCGATTCGTTGTTTGGGCGGCTCGTGATGATTCTCGCCGTCGGCATGTTCGCCGGGCAATTACTCACTAGCACGATCTGGTTCGACACACACGACAACCGCACGCTCGAAATTCCCGCGCGCCTGTTCGCGAGCCGTCTCGCGGATACGGTCCGGCTGCTGCAGCACGCGGCCGATGCAGCGGCGCGCGACGCGATCGTGTCGCAGCTGTCGGATGCGCGTTACCGTCTGCAATGGACCGATACGCCGCAGCCCGTGCAACAGACATCGCTTGCGAAGCGCACGGTCGGCGATCTGATTGCGGGCGTGATTCGGCGGCGACTTGGCGAGCCGATCGACGTGCGTCTGATCGATGCCGAACTGCGCGACGAAGAGCACAAGCACAAGGGCATTCTGAGTCTCTTCGATTCGCGAATGCCGACGGGCGATTTCCACGTGCAGATGAAACTGCCCGATGGCAGGTGGCTCGACGCGCAGGCCAATGAAGGGCAGGCGGGCATGCTGAGCGAGCCGGGCTCGCTGGTGTTCGACTATCTCGTCAGGATCTATCTGCTTCGTTTCGTGGCGATCTGCGTGCTGGCGTTCGTTGCCGTGCGTTTTGCGGTTCAGCCGCTGCGCGATCTTGCCAAAGCCGCCGATGCGCTCGGCCGCAACATCTACCGGCCGCCGCTGCCCGTCAGCGGGCCGCTCGAAGTGTGCAGCGCGGCGATGTCGTTCAACTCGATGCAGCGTCAACTGACGGAAAGCTTTGCTGGACGCGCACGGTTCTTGACCGCCGTGTCGCACGATCTGCGCTCGCCGTTGACCAGGCTACGTCTGCGCGTGGAGATGTTGCCCGACGAACAATGGCGCGATCGGCTGCGCGGCGATCTCGACGACATGGAGGCGATGGTGCGCGCGACGCTCGATGCCGTGCAAGGCATCGAAGTGACGGAAGCGCGGCATGAAATCGATGTCGATTCGATGCTCGAAGGGCTGGTCGAAGATGCGCGTGAGGCCGGGCATCCGGTCGCGGTGGAAGGGCAGGCGGCGCGACCGGTTGCGGGTTATCCGCGCAATCTGAAGCGCTGTTTGCAGAATCTGCTCGACAACGCGATCCGGTATGGCGGCGAGGCAGCGATTCATGTTGTCGATGACGGACGCGCGGTGCGTATCGCGATCCGTGACAACGGCCCGGGTATTCCGGATGAAACGATGCTGGCGCGCGTGTTCGAGCCGTATTTTCGCGGGAATGCGGCGCGTGCGGAGGGAACGGGTGCGAGTGGCGGCACTGGGCTTGGGTTGACGATTGCGCAAAGCATCGCGGCGACGCATGGCGGGACGTTGACGTTGCGCAATCGCGCGGCGGGTGGGCTCGAGGCGGAGCTTGTGTTGCCGCGCGACGTGTGAAATCGCTCGCGCCGGGTCGCTCCGTCGCGCGTACACCGAGGCGCAATTTCGATGGAATAAGCTTGTATCGTCAGCTGTTCTGGTAAGGAAAAGCACAAAAACGCCACCGATATACCCTCCTTACCGGATCGTCATCATGTTTCCCTCCCGCACGTCCTCCCTCGACGTCATTCGCGCAATGCGCCCCGGCGTGCAACGACAGATCGCATACCGGGCGGCGCTAGCTTGCGCCGTGCTGATGTTGCCCTTCGCCGCGAATGCCGCCGACGTAACCCCACCTTCGCTGGTGCCTACGGGCGCCCAGCCGTTCGCCGTTACGACGGCAACAGGTGTGCAGATGTATGCCTGCGAGTTCGACAGTGCGCATCGTCTCGGCTGGGTGTTCCAGCGGCCCAACGCCACGCTGTATGACGACGCGGGTCAAGTGTCGATCCAGCATGGAGCGGGTCCATCCTGGGAGGCGGCCGATGGCAGCCGGATCGTCGGTAAAGTGATTGCCCAGGCGCCGAGTGCGAATGCGAACAGCATCCCGCAACTGCTGCTCGAAACGCACAGTACCGCCGAAGGCAGTCTGTCCGGCGTGCGATTCGTGCAGCGGCTCGACACAGCAGGCGGCGCGGCGCCTTCCGCGCCTTGTGCACGTGAGCATCAGGCGGGCAGCTCGCCGTATTTCGCGCGGTACGTCTTCCTGAAGTAGCGTTCTGTTTGTGTCGCGTGCACCTGCAAGCTTCATGGCTGCCATGAAGCATGCAGATGCACGCGACGTCGCCCTCGCGAGCGATGCGGGTTACGGCTTGTATCCGTCAGTCAGCGTGTTCATGAACGCGATGATGTCCTTGATGTCATCGTCGGACATCGCAGGCTTTTCGCCCAGCTTGCGGTCGAACGGCGCGTCGGCCACGTCGATATTCGCGTGGTACTTCGCGGGAAGATCGTCGTACTTCTGCGGCTTGCCGGCGGCATCGAGCGGATAGATCTTTTCGGGGCTCGTATTGCGCAGGTTATAGAAGTCCATCACCTGCTTCAGGTCGTGGTAGACGCCGTTGTGGAAAAAGGCGTGTCGCGTGGCGACATTGCGCAAGGTCGGCGTCAGGAACATTCCACAGTATTGCGTGAGCGTCGCTGCGTCGTCGCGGAAGGGACCGCATACGCCCATGTCGTAGAAATTCCGGTCCTTGTTGACAGGCAGATCGCGATTGCGCGGCACGCCGAGCGCCTCGTATTGCGTGTCGGTGAAGAGCGGCGGCAGATGATCGGCTGTCGGCTTGCTCAGATGGCATCCGGCGCAGTTCGCCTTGTCGGGATCGTTGAACAGGCGCAAGCCGCGCATCTCCGCCTGGGTCAGACGTGCCTTGCCCTGGAGCCAGTAGTCGTACTTGCTCGTGAAGCGATGAAAGGACGGGTCTTCGAACTCGTAGCGTCCCACTGCGAACATCGCTTCGTCGAAGAGCAGGTCGGGCTGGCTCATGATCCGGTCGCCGAACAGCTCCTTGAACTGGTCGAGATACTTCGCGTTCAGCAGCTTGTGCACGACGTCGCCGGTGTTCTTGTTGGCCATTTCGACGGGATTGAGCATCGGGCCGATCGCCTGATCCTGCAACGTGCTTGCGCGGCCGTCCCAGAACAGGCCGCCCTGCGGAACGAGTGCGGGTGCCGCGGGCGCAACGCCCGCCGTTTTCACCGCGCGTTGCGTGCCGCTCGCTGCCGTGGCCAGTTGATCGAGCGTGACGGGCGCGGCGTCCATGTCGTTTTGATCGGGGCCAATCGAGAACGGCGCCTGGCGGTAGAGGTACGCAAGCGACGGCGGCGGCCGGTAGCCCGCGTCCGTCATATGCGGCCCGCCGAGTTGTACGGACAGATCGTTCGGCGGCCCGTACGCATGTTCGGGGCTGTGGCACGACGCGCACGACTGCTTGCCCGACGCCGACAGCGACGGGTCATTGAAAATCTGTTTGCCGAGCAGGGCAACCGCGCTCAGCGGCTGGCTCGGCGGTACGTGCAACGCGACCGGCTGCGGATTCGCGCCGGTGATGTCTTCGACGATGGTGCCGATCGCAAGAGGCATGCGCTCCGGATAGATTGCCGCATAGGCGATGAAGGCGGCGCAGCCGGCCGCAACGACGGCAACGGCCCAGCCGAGTACGCGCAGAAACTGTCGTTTGGCGCTCGCGGGTTGCGAGGGATCGCCGGCAGGCAGTGAGGGCGGCAATGCAGGGTTTGGAGAGCTCATGGCGATGATGGCAAAAATAATCCGCAAAAGACGTCGAGCCAGCACGTTGCCGCGCTGGCTCGACCCACTTCGAGTTATCTGGCGTCCCGCTGCCCGTTGCGCCGGCGCGAGCCGGCGAGGCGTGAAACAAGCGGGACGCGCGTCGGGTTAGTTGGTCGCCGGCGCAGCTGCGAGCTTCGTGCCAACAACCGGGTCGAGGAAGACGGTCGCGTTGTTGCCCGCGCCAGTCAGATTCAACATGCCGCGGATATCGCCGGCCGTTGCGTCGAACGAACCCGCGCCGAGCCGCTTGCCGCCGAGCCAGTTGTCTTCGATGAACTTGACGACCGACGCCTGCGTGATCTGCGTGTGGTCAACGAAGTTCTGCTTTGCCCACGGCGAGATCACGAGGAACGGCGTCCGTGTACCCGGGCCGCAACGGCCGTTGACCGCACCACCGTTGATGCCGAGCGGCTGCGTCGCGCTCGCCGACGTGCACTGGCCCTGGCCCGACAACTGGTCGGCGCCCGTGAAGGTTGCCGTGCCGACGTGCGTGACGAGCGTGGTATCGAACGACGAGCTCGTGATTGCCGGCGTCACGTGGTCGTACCAGCCATCGGAGTCGTCATAGGCGATCACGACGAGCGTGTTCTTCCAGTCGGGTTGCTGCTGCAGGAAGTTCGTGACCTTCACGACGAATGCCTGCTCGTCGAGCGGGTCCGAATTGCCCGGATGGCCGTCGCTGATCGCGGGCGCCTTCAGGAAGCTGACCGACGGGAAGTTGCCCGCCTGTACGGACGCGAAGAAGTCGTCGGTGTCGTACTGGTGGTGAACCGGCGTGGCCGTATTGTCGAGCGTCGGCTCGGTGAAGCCGATCATCGCGGTCGAGGTCGGACGCTGGTGCGTCGGATTGGCCGTCGATGCGTAGTACTGGAACCAGGCGTGGTGCTGGACATAGTCAGTCGGCGCGCTGCCGAGCACGTCCGACCACGTCGAGCGCAGGCAGCCCGTCGTACCGTTCGCGTTGACGGTCTGCAGGTTGAAGCCGCCCATGAAGCCGCCCCACGTGATGTTCGAAGCATTCAGCAGATCGCCGATGTTCTTGCCGCCCATCATGCCCGTCGGGCCGGACGTGGTGGTTTGCGCGGCCGCCGTGCAGGTGTCGGTGGTCGGATCCAGGTCGCCGATCATCGTGAAGCTTCCCTGTCCGTCAGGAATCGCATTGCTGCTCGTCGTGACAGTCGGGTTCTTCGGATTGGGCGTGACCGTCACGCCCTGATTCTGGCCCGAGATCACTTCGATGGCACCCGGCGTCGACGGACCAAACGTGTCGGTCCACGCGTTGTCGTTCATCGCGAAGTTCTGTGCGAGGTTCCAGTACGCGGTGACCGTGTTGCCGTCGAAGTAGCCGAGCACCTGCGCCGACGAGCCGAACTGGCCCGTGCTGCCCGCGATGATCGAGCTGGCCGACGTGAAGAGCGGGAACGCGTCCATCTTCAGGTTGTCATCGGCGAGCTGTTCAGGCCCATAGCTGTGGTTCTGGCTCTTCGTGTTCGCCTGGGAACGGTCGAGGCGGAACGGTTGCGCGGTGGTCGTGGTCAGCGCGGCGCCGAGCGTCGGCGGCGCGGTCGTCTGGCCGTTGACCGTCGCAGCGACGATGTTCGGCGAGGTGGCCTGCGCGTTCGGGTTAGCGGCGCCCGTCAGCCCAGCGGCCGCGAGCGTGGCGATATCCGTTTGTGTGCCGGTCGCCGCGGTGAACGTCGGCTCGCCCGCTACGTTCTTCGCGCTCGGATAGGTAGCGAAGTAGTGGTCGAAGGAGACGTTCTCGCCGAAGATCACCACGAGGTGCTTGATGGGCGTCGCAGTCGCGAGGGCATCTTGCGCGGAAACGGCGGGCGGGGTCGACGTCGTCGTGTTGTTGTGCGAGTTGCTGCCGCACGCGGCGATGGTCAACAGCGACGCAACAGCGATCGCGCTGGGTAGTATTGTCCTGTAAAGCATTTTCTCGGGGGCTCCAGATTGCCGTTCAGCGCTCCGTTGTGCGTGGAGTTGCTGGGTTTTTTTAGGTGGAATTGCAAGCTCACTTCAAGATGGAGGTGAAGCAACGGCATTGAAGCATCCGCATATTTCGTCATCGAGAAATATTCCTTACCAGGCTATTACATACATTTGCATTGCTATTGCTTTCGTTTGTATTTTCGTTAGGAGGGGAAGTGTGCTGAATGATTAGTGATCCGAATAGTTGTGAAGGGCAACGAGAGGCGCACGGGTTTCGATGGCCGACCAGCGGCACACCAGATTCGCACGATGCTTTTCTCAGACAGTCGTGCGAATCATCAATTAAGTAAATAAAGTCGTTTGATGAATCTACGGGAAAACCCTAGAGTAGGGGCTTCCCCGTCCATCGAGCCACGCCGTCATGCCGTCTCCCATTACCCTCGACCGCAAATCACTGGTCCGCCTGGCCGTCGTCACAGTGCTGACGGGCGTGGGCGCGGGCCTCGGCGGCATGCTGCTCGCGCTGCTGCTGCACGCCGTCCAGCACATCGCGTACGGCTACAGCCTCGATGCGATCGTCGGCGGTGAAAGCTTTCTGCAAGGCGTCGGTGGCGCGTCGCCGGAACGGCGCGTGATCGTCATGACGATGTGCGGCCTGGTCGCCGGGTTCGGCTGGTGGGCCGTGCGCCGTTTCGGCACGCCGCTCGTGAGCATCAGGCAGGCAGTGAAGTCGCCCGACGCGCGCATGCCGATGCTCAGCACGCTCGCGCATGCGCTGCTGCAGATCGTGACCGTCGCGCTCGGCTCGCCGTTGGGCCGCGAGGTCGCGCCGCGTGAAGTCGGTTCGCTGGTGGCGGGTTGGCTCGCGCGCGTCGGCGGTCTGTCAGCGAACGAAACGCGCGTGATGATCGCCTGCGGCGCGGGCGCCGGCCTCGCCGCCGTGTACAACGTGCCGCTCGGCGGCGCGGTGTTCGTGCTCGAAGTGCTGCTCGTCACCTTCGATGCGACCACGGTCGCGATTGCGCTCGTGACCTCGGTGATCGCCGCCGTCGTCGCGTGGCTGGGTCTCGGCGACGAATCGCAATACGCGATTCCGTCGTTCGCGCTGAGCGGCAGTCTGGTTGCGTGGTCGGTGGCGGCGGGGCCGCTGTTCGGCATCGCGGCCTATGCGTTCTCGCGCTTCATGGATCGTGCGCGCCAGGCCGCGCCGGGCGCAGGCTGGCTGATCATCCCGCTCAACGTAATCAACTTCGCCGCGATCGGTGTGCTCGCTATGCACTTTCCGCAATTGCTCGGCAACGGCAAGGGCACGGCGCAGCTTGGCTTCGACGGTCAGTTGAGCATTGGGCTCGCGGCTGCGCTGCTTGCGTTGAAGATTGCCGTGAGTGCGAGCAGCTTGCGCGTCGGCGCGCATGGCGGTCTGCTGACGCCGGGGCTGACGGTGGGCGCATTGCTTGCCGTCGTGCTCGGCGGCGCGTGGAATCTGATCGGCGCGAGCGTGCCCGTCGGCGCGTTCGCCATTGTCGGCGCGGCCGCGTTTCTCGCTTCGTCGATGAACATGCCGATCACGGCCATCGTGCTCGTCGCCGAGTTCACGCACCTCGGGCACGACATGCTGTTTCCGGTGGTGTTCGCGGTTGCGGGTTCAATCGGCGCGAGCCGCGTGTGCGCGATGCTGGCGAGCCGCGCGAGCACCGCCCCGAAGAATGTTCAGGCGCATGTGGCGGCAAGTGTGACGCCACATGCGGCGCAAGAGCGGCCCGCTGCGATGAAGCTGTTACCCGTCACGCACAAGTGAAGATCGAAGGGCGCATCACGTGAAGCAATCCGGATGCGCGGCGATTCAGAACGTCTCCCAATCGACTTCAGCACGGCTAGCGGCTGCTTTCCCGGCGCCCGGCATCTGAGCGACGGGCGGTTTTGCAGAAGCCGCGTTCGCGGTTTTCCTTGGCTCGGCCACGGCGGCGCGCGCAACCGCCTTCGCAGGAGCAGACGCAGCGCTCATCGCGTTCGCCTGTTGCCCGCCCGGCAGCCTGAACACCGATACCAGTTCACGCAACGTCGCAGCCTGCGACGCCATCGACTGCGTTGCCGCCGAAGCCTGCTCGACGAGCGCCGCGTTCTGCTGCGTCACCTCGTCCATCTGCGAGATCGCGACATTGACCTGCTCGATGCCGCGATGCTGCTCGCCGGACGCCGCGCTGATCTCGCCCATCAGATCGGACACCTGGCGCACCGACTGGACGATCTCGCCCATCGTGCGGCCCGCTTCGTCGACGAGCGCGGTGCCGCTGTTCACGCGGCTCACCGATTCGCCGATCAGATCCTTGATCTCCTTCGCCGCCGCCGCGCTGCGTTGCGCGAGCGTACGCACTTCGCCCGCGACGACCGCGAAGCCGCGTCCCTGTTCGCCCGCACGCGCCGCTTCGACGGCTGCGTTCAGCGCGAGGATGTTGGTCTGGAACGCGATCCCCTCGATCACCGAGATGATCTGCGCGACCTGCTGCGAACTGGTCGAGATGCCGCGCATCGTATCGACCACGCGGCTCACCACTTCGCCGCCGCGCGCCGCCGTTTCCGACGCACGCGCTGCCAGCGCGTTGCCTTGCGTCGCGTTCTCCGCGTTCTGCTTGACGGTCGCCGTCAGCTCTTCCATGCTCGCGGCCGTTTCTTCGAGCGATGCGGCCTGTTCTTCCGTACGCTGGCTCAGATCGGTGTTGCCCGCGGCGATTTGCGACGAGCCCGTGGCGATGCTTTCGCTGCTCGAACGCACGCGGCTCACCGTGTCCTGCAGTCGTTCGTTCATGTGACGTAGCGCGCCGAGCAACTGGCTGAGTTCGTCCGAGCCGTCGACGTGAATCGCCGCAGTCAGATCGCCGCGCGCGACGGTTTCGGCCACATCGACGGAACGGCGCAGCGGCCCGACGATCGAGCGCGTGGTGACGACGGCGATGAACGCGCCCGCGAGCAGCGCAAGCGCCGACAGCACGACAGTCCACATGCGCGCGCTGTGGACGCGGCTTCCGCCTTCGCGACTTCTTCGACCGAGCCTTCATGGTTCAGCTTGATGTCGCGGTCGATCAGATCGAGCGTCGTCGTGAAGCGTGCCGATGCGTCGCCCGCCGCGAGTTGCCGCGCTTCTGTTGCGCTCGATTCTCCGGCGTCGATCAGCTTTTCGATCTTTTCGTCGACTTCGAGATAGCTGGCCCACGAAGTTTTGATGTTGTCGTCGAGCTGCTGTTCTTCGGGCGACGAGATCAGTTTCGAATAAGCGTCGAGCGACTGCGCGAAAGCATTCACAGCATTCGCATGCTGGGCGCGCGTCGCGCGCATCTGGTTCGCGTCCGTGCTGAGCAGTTCACGCAGCGACAGGCGGCGCACGTCGTCCGCATGGCTGCGCAGCGTGCCGAGCGTTTCGACACTGGGGAGCCAGTCATTGCCGATCCGATACGTGCCGTCGTAGATGCGCGACGATTGAAGCAGGCTAACGCCGCCGACGGCGCAAAGCAGAAGCAGAACGATTGCAAAGCCCGCGCCGAGACGCGGACCGATCTTGAGGGTATTGAGAAACGTCATTGACAGTTGTTATGCGAGAGACGAACACGTTCTCTTATCGACCAAGTGGAATGCGTTCTGCAATAACGTTTCAAAGATGACGAATAGCCGACAACGGCGCTACTGCGGCATTACATCGACGCAGTGCGTGAAAGGTTGGGGCCGCAACGTTCCGGCTGAACGCCGTCAAGTTTCCAGCGACGCATCGCCGCGCGCGAACATCGACATCCTGCGCAAGATCCATTCGAGCAGTTCATTGGCGGCAGCCGCGAGAGGCCGCCCCGACTTCACGAGCAGGCGTGCTTTCGCGCCCTGAAACAACGGGTGATCGATCGGCACGATGGCGAGTTCTTCCGCCACCAGTTCGCGATACGCAGCGAACTCGCCGATCAGCGTCACGCCGTCGCCATGCGCGACGAAGCGCTTGAGTGCCGTCAGCGAATTGCTGGTGAGCGTCGCGCGGATTTTGATGTTCTCGGCGAACTCCAGCATTTTGGCGGCATGGCCGATGCCGAACGTGGCCGGCATCAGCGCGAGCGGCCATTCGAGCAGGTCCTTCACGCTGGCGGGCGTACCGCGTAACGCGAGCGGGTGATCGCGCCTCACCAGCAGCACGACGGGTTGCGCCGAACTCGCGCGGTACTCGATGCGCGGATGCGGCGGCGGATTGTACGCAAGCCCGATATGCACGCGGCTCTCGGCGACCTGGTTGAGCAGATCGTCGACAGCAAGAATTTCGACGCCGATGTCCAGCTTCGGGTACTTCGCGCAGAACGGCGCGATCACTTCCTCGATCAGCGGATCGACATAGCCCTCGCTGACGGCCAGTTGCACCTGGCCTTGCTGCAGCCCTTTCAGCAAATGCAGCTGGTCTTCGAGCTTTTCCTGCTGCGAGCGGTAGCCGCGCCAGAATTCGAGCAGATGCGTGGCTGCCTCGGTCGGTTTGACGCCGCGCGCCTCGCGCTCGAACAGCGTCGTATCGAGTTCCTCTTCGAGCAGCCTGATCTGGCGCGTAATCACGGAAGGCGACGTGTTCAGGCTGTCCGCCGCGCCGCGGATGGTGCCGTGCGACAGCACCTCGTGAAAGTAGCGCAGCCGTTGCTGGTTGATTTCGCGCATGTCCGACATCTCCAGAGCTGTTGGTTTGGCAGTCGTTGCCTTGCAAGCAACGAAGTGTGAACTTAGTTGCTCTTGCTCGCGCATTTTTACCCCGACACCATGCTGGAACGCAAGCACGGGATTCAAACCCGAGATACCGGAGACGAACATGACAGCGATACAGACCCTGAAGGAGAGCGACGCGGCGCGCGCCCTCTACAACCGGCTCAACTGGCGGTTGCTGCCGTTTCTTCTGGCTTGCTACATGTTTGCGTATCTGGATCGCGTGAACGTCGGCTTCGCCAAGTTCCAGATGCAGAGCGATCTCGGTTTCTCCGATGCGGCGTATGGCGTCGGCGCGGGCATCTTCTTTCTCGGCTACGTGCTGTTCGAATTGCCGAGCAATCTGCTGCTGCCGAAAATCGGCGCGCGCAAGACATTCAGCCGCATTCTCGTGCTGTGGGGCATCACGTCGGCGTGCATGCTGTTCGTGCACAACGTGCCGATGTTCTACGGCATGCGCTTTCTGCTCGGCATTTTCGAAGCGGGCTTCGCGCCGGGCATGATCTATTACCTGTCGTGCTGGTACGGACCGACGCGCATGGCGCGCGCCATCGCGATCGTGTTTCTCGCCGGGCCGCTGGGCGGGATCGTCGGCGGGCCGTTGTCGGCGTGGCTGATTTCAGCGCTCTCGGGTGTGCACGGGCTGGCAGGCTGGCAATGGATGTTTCTCGTCGAAGGCTTGCCGTGCATCGTGCTTGGTGTGGTGACGCTGTTCGTGCTGTCGAACCGTCCCGCCGACGCACGCTGGCTGAATGCCGACGAAAAGCAGCTGCTCGAAAGCGAAACGGGCGCGGCGCACGCGCACAACCATTCGTTCAAGGCCGTGGCGCGCGATCCGCGTGTCTATCTGCTGGCGTTCGCGTACTTCTCGATCATCTTCCCGATCTACGCGATCAGCTTCTGGCTGCCGACGCTGATCAAGGAACAGGGCGTGAGCGACACGCTGCGTCTTGGCTGGTATGTCGCGATTCCGTATGTCGCGGCGGGGATCGGCATGTACGTCGCGGGGCGCAGCTCGGACCGCACGGGCGAACGGCGTTATCACTGCGCGCTGCCTGCCTTGATCGGCGCGCTGCTGCTGGTCGCATCGATTTTCACGCAAGGGCATCTGTTCGCGACGCTTGCGCTGCTGACGGCTGCCACGGCGATGATGTGGATGGCGTACACGGTGTTCTGGGCAATGCCTGCCGAATACATCAAGGGCCCGGCGGCGGCGGGCGGCATTGCGCTCATCAATACGATTGGATTGTCGGGCGGCTTCTGGGGCCCGGCGGCAATCGGCTGGGCGCGCACGGCGACGGGCAACTCGCAACTCGCGCTGATCGTGATGGCGTGCATGCCGGTGATCGCAGGCTTGCTGATTCTGGCCAACCGGTCGACGCGCAAGTCCGCTCATGAAGCGCCGGAATTGACGTTGAGCCCTGAATCGAACTGAGTTCGCAGAGCACGAGGACAAACGAATCATGAAGATCCTGATCGCTGGCTTTCAGCACGAGACCAACACCTTTGCGCCGACCAGGGCGTCGTACCAGAGCTTCATTCAGGGCGAAGGCTTTCCGCCTTTGACGCGCGGCGCCGACGTGCTGACCTTGCGCGACGTGAACGTGCCGATCGGCGGTTTCATCAAGGCAGCCGAGGCAGCGGGCCATCAACTGATCCCCGTCATCTGGGCCGGCGCGAGCGCATCCGCGCATGTGACGGAAGATGCATACGAACGCATTGCCGGTGAGATCGTCGATGCCGTGCGCGCAGGCGGGTACGACGCGATCTATCTCGATCTGCATGGCGCGATGGTCGCCGAACATATCGACGATGGCGAAGGGGAATTGCTTGCGCGTGTTCGGGGCATCGTCGGTGATGAGATGCCGCTCGTCGTATCGCTCGATCTTCATGCGAACGTGACAGACAGGATGCTGCAACTCGCGGATGCGATCGTCGCGTATCGAACTTATCCGCATGTCGATATGGCCGAAACGGGCGAGCGCGCTGCCGCGTTGCTTGAGAGGCTGATGCACGATAGACGCCCTTTGCAACGCATGTCGCGGCGCATTCCGTTTCTGATTCCGGTGAATGCGATGTGCACGCTCGTCGAGCCCGCACTCGGCATCTACGACATGCTGGCCGCGCTCGAAGAGGGGCCGGTTGCTTCGCTGTCGTTTGCGCCGGGGTTTCCCGCTGCGGATTTTCCTGAGTGCGGGCCGGTGATCTGGGGTTATAGCTATGACGAAGACGCGCTCGAGAAGGCTATCGATGCGCTACACGCGCGCATGCTCGCCGACGAAGCGCGATGGGACGTGCGCTTCCTGTCACCCGACGAAGCGGTGAATGAAGCGTCACGTCTCGCGCAACATGCGCACAAGCCCGTGATCATCGCCGATACGCAGGACAACCCGGGCGTCGGCGGCGATTCCAACACGATGGGCATGGTGCGCGCGTTGCTGCGGCATCATGTGCAGGACGCGGCCGTTGGCGTGATATGGGATGCGGAGGCGGCAGCCGCGGCGCATCGTGCGGGCGTCGGCGCGCGCATCGACATCACGCTCGGGGGCCGCTCGGGTGTGCCGGGCGACGCGCCGTTGCAAGGCGTTTTCGAAGTCGAGCATCTGTCGGATGGGCGTTTCCGTTTCGATGGTCCGATGATGAACGGCATGCAGGGCGATCTCGGGCCGGTCGCGTGTTTGCGTATCGACGGTGTGCGGATCGTGGTCAGCACGATCAAGATGCAGATTTTCGAGCGTAACTTTTTTCGCGTTGGGGGCGTTGAGCCTGAGCGGATGAAGGTGCTCGTCGTGAAGAGTTCGGTGCATTTTCGCGCGGATTTTCAGGCGGGCGCGCATGCGGTGCTGGTGGCGAAAGCGCCTGGGCCGATGGCCGCCGATCCGTCGGACTTGCCGTGGAAGAGGCTGGATGAGCGTATGCGGGTGCGGCCGACGTGGCTCACGTTTGCAGAATGGCGTTCGGCGACTGCGAAGGAAGCTGCTGGTCAATTGCAGTGAGCGACCAGACGCGTACGCCCCAAGGCTTGCACATCACCCCCATTTCCGGCGAAATAGCGCATCCTCAACGCTCGCGCATGCCTACCAGCCCATGATCTCCTTCGACACCGACGGCCACCGCTTCAACTTCCGCGCCGTCGCCGTCATCACGACACGCGAGCACGTCCTGCTGCACATGCTGGAAGGCGATGAATACTGGTCGTTGCCGGGCGGCCGCGTCGAGGCGGGCGAGGATGCGGCCACGGCCGTCGCGCGCGAGATGCGCGAGGAACTGGATATCCAGGTGAGCGTCGGACGCTTGCTATGGATCGTCGAAAACTTCTTCACGGGTGGTGGTCGCCCACATCATGAAGTCGGCCTGTACTTCGCCACCGACGTACCACCCGAGGCCCGCATCCTCGATTTCTCCATGCGTCACGCAGGCAACGAACCGGGGCGCAAGCTCGAATTCGCGTGGTTCGACCGGCACGGACTGGCGAGCATCGACGTGCGCCCCGCATTCCTGCGCGACGCGCTCGCACAGGACCCGCTTCCGTTCGCGCATATCGTCAGCCGGGACGGCGTACCCGCCTAGCTCGTTCTCCTGCTGGCCTCGCGCATACGATCGCTAAGGCTTGACGAACTTGAGCGTCATGCGATCCGATTCTCCGATTGCAGCAAAACGTGATCTGTCGACGTCACCGCCTTGATAAGTCGGCGGCAGCGACCACACGCCGTGTGGATAGTCCTTGGTATCTTTCGGATTCGCGTTGATCTCGCTGCGCGCAAGCAGAACGAAGCCGGCTGCTTTTGCGTGCTCGATGACGAACGCTTCAGTCACGTAACCGGAATCGATCATCTGTTGCTCAGTCGTGCCTGGCCGTGCGCGGTGCTCCTCGACGCCGAGTTCGCCGCCGTGCTTCAGCGCGCCGTAGAACGCGCGCAGGTTCGCATCGAATTGCCCGTCCTTGATCCAGTTATGGATGTTTCGGAAGGTCAGCACACGGTCGAACCGCTCGTTCGAGTCGAAGCCGTTGAACTGGCCCGCGTGCAATGTGCCGACGACGACGTTCCCATAGACCGATGGCGCATTCGCGAGCTTGCGCCGATAAGCGGCATCGGTCGCGCTGTCTTCGGCGGCGAGATCGACTGATGTGCTGAGATATTGCGCTTCGTAAAGCTGGCCGGCGTTGCGCAGGTAGGGCGCAAGTATGTCGGTGTACCATCCGCCTCCCGGGGCAATCTCCAACACCGCTTGCGTCGGACCGAGGTCGAAGAACTGCAGCGTTTCTTTCGGGTGACGATAGACGTCGCGCGCACGCGCCTGGCTGCTGCGCTGCGATCCATTGATGGCGGCATCGAGCGACGCGGCGCCGGCACCTTGCGATTGCGAGCCCCGCGATGAATCTTGCGAGTCCAGCGACGAGGACGCGCAGCCTGTCAGCGTAAGTACGAAAAGGGCGGCGGCAATCGTGATTGTGCGCGCACGGCCATGGCGAGTAGCGTACATGGGATCGATTCAGGTTTTGAGGTACGGGAGACGATACGCGATTCTTGAGCTATCCGCTCCCGGTCATATTGATCGCCCGCGCAGCGGTGTGCGTTCGCCAGTTCAATCACGAGCAAGCCACCTCGCGCAACCGATGCGCACACACAACACTGCATAGTGACCGGCAGGCTTACAGTCGCTTACTATCCCGTCTCCATAATAAAACGCCAACACGGCGCGAATCGTTGAGACCATTTATGAACCCTGCACGCCAATTCGTCGTTCCGTTGATCGCATCCGTGTTCGCTATCGGCATCGCCGCGAATACCGCACATTCGGCGGAACCGGCATCGGATGCCACGCCCGAGGCCGAAGTGGACATTTCCAAAGGCGGCGAAGCACCGACGAGCGATCTTCACAGCGACCTCGGCGAATTCTGTTTCTTCGCCCACCTCCCGCCCGCCAGCCAGAAATACAAGGTCATCAAGAACATCAAGATCGGCAAGGGCTCGTACGGCAGCGTTCAGGACATTCTCCCGAAGATGGCGGAGTACGCCCAACTACGAGGAGCAGATGCCATCGTCGAGTACAACGGATCACAGCGCTTCGGCTTCTGGCCGTGGCGTCTGGTCCGGCCCGTCGTTCGTGGCGTCGCGGTGCAATGGACGGATCCGAAGCGTTCCGATTGCGAATCCATCGGCGGCACGAAGCTGAGGACGATACTTTCATCGGGGCAGCCACCTGCACAGTAATAAGTTTTCCGCTTGCGTCGCGTGCTTCTGACGCCATCGAATAACGGCGGTAGTGACCGCCCATACCGGATTCATCAACGGAGATTCGCCGGAAAGTCTTTTGCCTCACTGAATACGCTCAGAGCGTAGTGGCGGCATGCGCGTCTGACGGCCTGGAAAGATAACGATGTTGTAATGAGCGGGTCAGCATCGGGACAGGCACCACTGCCGAGAATGAAGGAACTACTCATCGACGCCGATGGGGAGGCTCAAGGTCGCGTTCATGGTGAATGTGGCCGCTACGCTCCCAAAGGGGAACCATCATGAAAGCACTGGTCAAGGCGGTACTGATTGCCTGCGCGCTGAGCGCATCTACATTCGCGGTTGCCCAAACCTCCAACGCGCCGGTGACCCGCGCCGAGGTACAAGCCGATCTCGTCCGGGTCGAACAAGCCGGTTATCGTCCAGCAGCGAAGGACCCGTACTATCCCTCCGACATCCAGGCGGCCGAAGCGAAGGTCGCGGCGCAACGCCAAACGCCCGAAACGGAGTCGGTCGGCGGCGTGCCGACGGGCGCCTCACAGGCCGGCGCGCCTCTTGCGCTGAACGACGCGCAGCCGGTCTACGATCATCATTGAAGCACGTCATGCTGCCGCGCGCTGCCGGACCGGGTCCGGCGTAAGAGGGACGCGTCTTGGCCTGAACCCTTGAAGGGCGCGGCACGCTGTTCCACGCCGCGTCTTTTCCTTGATGGAAACGCACCAACATTTTCCCCGTGCCCGGCACTCGTAAAACCGGCAGCAACGGCGGTACCGTCAATTCTATTGGCCGCTCGACACCATCGCATCCTGGAGCGCGACGTTGTGGTCTCGCTTGCATTCCGCCGTTGCTGTGCCTGCTCGTGACGTCCACTAAGACAATACTTGGATTCCAGAACGATTCAATCGATCAGGGCACACCTGATGGTCGCCTCGCTAGCCGCGATCGCAATTGACGCAAGCGTTCTTGCGGTGATGGGACTATTCAATGTCCCCGAGTCGGCCTTCGAAACGACGATCTTTCGGATCGCGGTGATTGTTGGCGTATCTCTCTCTGTATTCTGGACACGAAGTCTGGCGCTCATATCCTATCGATCGGCTCTGCGACAGGGTCACATTTTGATGGCCACTGAAATCGAAGACATACATCTGTCTGAAGCATGTCCCTTCCGACCACTGGTGATATTGCATTTTCGACTGAAGGGTGTTTCACGAAATCTGATTCGATAGCGATTCGACTCGTTCAACTTTCACACTGGACGGATGGCTCCAGGTTCACTGGCTGTTGTTGACGACTCCGGTTTATCCGGTTGCCGAGATTGGCGTGAAGCGCCTTGACGTCGACCTCATCATGACATGGTCGGAACGGCGTGTCGGCAACCGGCTCACTTTCGCAACGACAGCAACAACCCTTCCGACCTGCTAGACTGAAAGTTCCCCTGCAAGCTATGGAGGGAAACATGACGACTATCTACGTCGTGAAGACTGGCGAGAAGTTCCTCTGCACCGCAGAGGACGGCGATATCGGCATGGCGCCGGAGATTAAGGAAGCCACGTCCTTTCTCTCGTATGAGGAAGCGAACAAAGTCGCGAACGAGCACGCCGACCCCGGATACGAAATCGTGGCTGTCAACCGTACGAGACCCTGATTAGGAGTTCAACGGAATGGTGCGGTGTGGCGGCTCGTCGGACTCGTAACCCGAAGGTCGCAGGTTCAAATCCTACTTCCACAACCAGGTGGAGTAAGGCTTTGCGCGATTCAGGCCATGTTCGCCACGGAGTGTTTCGACGAATTTGGGCGCTATGTGGGCGCTGGCCCCGAAAATCCGGCAAAAACCGTCACACCATCGAACCCGCGTGCGAGCGGGTTTTTTGTTTTCGGCGCGAGCTTGCGTAGGCCCTCTCCGCTCCCGTCAGGCTGCAGCGAGTTCTTCCTTGATTTCCTGGTACTTCTCTCACGCCCGCTCGGAAACGCGAACTTCGTCGTGCCAGGCTGCTTTGGCTGCTTACCGTGCCGCCTTGGCCGCGAGCACGACATCTTCAGTGACGTCGCCTTTCTTGTGCGCTATGACCATCGCCGCAATATGCACGCGTTTCAGCACGTACTTGAGCAGTTCGTCTCGATGTCGGATCGATCTCAACGTCCACAATCTCACCGACAGGCGCTTTTTACTGCCGCGAATGCTGCTGGCGCGTACGTCGGTAAATCGCTGAGTGCGGTTGTGAACCTGCATACCAACGAGTGCACAGCGGGAATGCATATCTCTCGGAGATACTTCGTGCGTCGCGGCGGCTGCACGACCGTCGTCATCCGGTGTAGTCACGGCCGGGTATTGGCGTTGGGTTCACGCCGATCGTACGAAAAATCTTGAGCAGGGGATGCGCCGGCACTGCGGTAAGCTATCCTCGCTCGATACAGCGTTGAAGCAGATTGAACCGACGAGCGCGTTGCGCTCGCAAAGGCAGCACGCATCGGGCTTCGTTTCGCATACTTTTGAATAGTCCGACGGCAACTTCACCCAGGACGCATCCCGCGCCCGCTCATCAGGAACGGCATCATGGGCAACTACTCCTCTGGGAAGGTCGGTGACCTGCTCGCAGGCGGCAGCCGCCATCATCAGATTTTCCCCACGCTGACCGAGCGACAGGTCGCGTTGCTCGATCGATATGGCGAGCGCCGCATGCTCAAGATGGGGGAGGTCCTGTTTTCTCAAGGTGACCGGCATATCCCAATGTTTGCGATCGTTTCCGGAACGATCGAAGCGACTCGCGATTCGCTTGACGGCTCCCATCCCATTGGCGTGCACGGGCCGGGCTGTTTTACGGGTGAAGTGGGCACGCTTGCCGGCCGGGCGGCCATCGCGACGGCGCGGGCCCAAACGGATTGCGAAGTCATCGTTATCGACGAGGAGTCGTTGCGGGCGCTGGTGATCGCAGAGGCGGAACTGGGTGAAACGATCATGCGCGCCTATATTTTGCGGCGCGTCGCGTTCATCCAGGATCAACAAGGCGGCGTGCTCGTGATCGGCAGTTCTGCATCGGCCGAAACGCATAAGCTGCGTCACTTTCTGAGCCGTAACGGCCAGCCTTTCGCCTACTTCAATATCGTCGAGCATCCCGAGGGCAGGGAACTGCTTGAGCGATACGGCGCAACGGATGCCGATATGCCCGTTGTTATCACGCTGCAGGGTGACGTGCTCAAGCGGCCGACGCATCGTGCCGTCGCCGACGCCATCGGCCTGAGTCCAGACCGGTTGAACGACGGGCGCTTCGACGTCGTCGTGGTCGGTGCAGGGCCGGCCGGTCTCGCGGCTGCGGTGTACGCTGCTTCGGAAGGGTTACGGGTCGCGGTGCTCGATACCAAAGCGCCGGGCGGCCAGGCTGGGACCAGTTCAAAGATCGAAAACTACTTTGGTTTTCCGACGGGCATTTCTGGCCAGGCGCTCGCCGGCCGCGGGTTGTCGCAGTGCCGCAAGTTCGGTGCCGAGGTCGGGGTGCCGATCGAAGCGCTGGCAATCGAGTGCAAAGACGCACCGCCCTTTCATATCAGCCTCAGTCACAACGAGCACGTCTACGCCCGGGCGGTCGTCGTCGCGACGGGCGCGCGCTATCGCAAGCCCGCTCTCGGCAATCTGGAGAACTTTGAGGGGCGTGGCGTCTACTACAGCGCGAGCTATATGGAAGCGGCTCTCTGCGGCAACGAAGAACTGGTCGTGGTCGGCGGGGGTAATTCGGCGGGCCAGGCTGCCGTATTTCTGTCGGGTTTCGCGCGGCACGTACATGTCGTGATTCGTAGCGATGGACTCAACGCCAGCATGTCGGACTACCTGATCAGGCGCATCGACGCAGCGGCCAACATTACGTTGCACGTGCGCACGCAAATCGTCGGGTTACAGGGCGAAGACAGGCTTGAGGGCATCACGTGGAACCGGCAAGGCGAGATTGAACATAAAGCGATCCGCCATGTGTTTCTGTTTCTTGGCGCGCAGCCCAATACCGCCTGGCTGCGCGACTGCGTTGCGCTCGACAAGAACGGATTTGTGCTGACTGGCCCTGATATCGGCACGAAATGGGCGTCCGAGCGGCCACCGCACTTTCTGGAAACGAGCCGCCCCGGGATCTTTGCGGTGGGCGACGTGCGAAGCGGTTCCGTGAAGCGGGTCGCGGCCGCTGTCGGTGAAGGTGCGGCTGCAATTCAGTCACTGCATCAGTACCTGGCCTTATTGGGTGACCGTCCTGCGTGATGGTCGGGCGTTTTCAGGTCGCAATCCGTCGACGGGTGAGACCATCACCCATCCAGCAGCGAAGGTTGGAGGTTCACCGCAGGCGTGGCGCTCAAGGACGTCGTAATTGCCGCATGAGCGGCTCGGTGTGCGTAAGTTGATTCACAGCGTCGCCTGATCAGATCGCGTGTTGACGCAGCAACCTCATGCATGCGCGGGAATTCACGCAACCGGTTTTCTTTCCAGATAGTGCTCGACAAAGCTGAGAACCGCCTTCGAGCGATAGTGCTTCGCCAGCTGGTACAAGTGATCTGCGAAGGGGCGATAGCGCTCGTCGAGTTCGTTGAGATGCGCGGCATGCTGCACGATCGCGCGCATGTCACCGAGCCGCGCCAGATGATGCAGCGCCTTGATTTCATCCGGCGGCGGAGCGATCAACGTCCCCGCCGTTACCGATGGCGCGCCAGCGACAGCGTCGCTCCATTCGAGATCCAGCAGTTTTGCGATCTGCGACAACAGCGCCCGATAGTCGACCGGCTTTGGTAAAAACGCGTTCGCGCCCGCCGCCAGACTTTTCGCCGCATCGCTGCCCGACGCGCTGGCCGAGATCGCAATGATGGGCAGATCGCGGAATGCCTGCATCTGCCGCAAGCGCCGCGTGACTTCGAGCCCGTCCATGCCGGGCATGACGATGTCCATCAGCACCAGCGCCGGCCGAAGTGCCCGTATCTTTTCCAGCGCATCCAGCCCGTTGACCGCTTCTGCCGTCTCGAAGCCGATCTGGCCGAGCATGTTGACCGCGACGGCACGGTTTTCCATCACGTCATCGACGACGAGCACGCTCTTGCGCGGCCCCTTGTAACCGCTGACCGCCCATTCGGGTGCGGTATCGACGGCCTGGGGCGCGACCACGGGGACATTCAGCTCGAACGAGAACGTGCTGCCCGCGCCGCGGCGGCTCACGATATGGATATCGCCGCCCATCAGCCGCAAGAGCTGCCGGCTGATCGCGAGGCCGAGCCCGGTGCCGCTGAACCGGTGCCGGTTGTCGCTCGCCTGTTCGAAGGGCCGGAAGATCGTTTCGAGACGCGCCTCGTCGATGCCAATGCCTGTGTCCTGCACTTCGAAACGTAGGCACTCCGGCGGCAGGAAGGCGACGCGCAGTGTCACGCCGCCTTCTTCGGTGAACTTGATCGCGTTGGAGAGCAGGTTGAGCAGCACCTGTCGCAAGCGCTTTTCGTCGACCCGTATGCCTGCGGGCAAAGGCGGCGTCATCTCGCATGCGAACGCGAGTCCCTTTTCCGTTGCTTTCACCCGGATCGTCTCCGCGATGAAGTAGATGAAGCGCTCGAGCGGCACGTCCGTCGGGTCGAGTTCCACTTTGCCAGCCTCGATCTTCGCCATGTCGAGGATGTCGTTGATGAGCGTCAGCAGATGTTCGCCGCTGCGCTGGATCACGGTGAGTCCGTCGATCTGGCGCTGATCGAGGCGCGTGTCCCGCCTGAGAATCTGCGCGAAGCCGAGAATCCCGTTCAACGGCGTGCGTAGCTCGTGGCTCATGTGTGCCAGAAAATCGCTCTTCGCCTGATTGGCCGCGTCTGCGTGTTCCTTCGCGATCGCGAGTTCGGCCGTGCGCTCGCGAATCATGTCTTCCAGATGCTCGCGATACCGGCGCAGCTCTTCTTCGGCGCGCTTGTGCTCGGTAATGTCGCGCGAAATGCCGAGCAGAAACTGCGGCTCGCCGCGCACATCGAGGATCGGCATCTTCATCGTGTGCAAGAAGCGCTGCCCATGACGCGTGTGGACGGGCTCTTCGGGCACGTCGACCATCTGCTTCGACGCGAGCACGTCTCGATCCTTCAACGCGAAGAAATCGGCCTCATCCGGCGGAAACAGATCGTGGACGGACTTGCCGATGACCTCGTCGCGTCCATAGCCGAGCAGTATCTCCGTGGCCTTGTTGACGCGTACGAAGCGCAACGTTGCCGCCTCCTTGACGAAGACGGTGTCCGGGATGTTCTCGACGATGCTGCTCAGGAATTGTTCGCTGGCGCGCGCGGACTCTTCGGCATGCTGACGTTCGACGATCTCGGCCGCCTGGCCGGCCAGCGCCGTGCTGAGTTCGGCCGTGCGCTGCGCGACGCGCGCCTCGAGTTCAATGTTGAGTTCTTTCAGAGCTTCTTCCGCCTGGCGTCGCTGGCGCCGGTCTTCGAGGAACTGCTCAACGGCGCGCGCCATGTCGGCGATCTCGTCACCGCCGTGCACGGGCACGCCGGCTTGTTCGCCTTCGGGATCGCCATGGCGCAGCGTATGGCTCACCCGCCGTAATCGCGCTACGACACGGCGGCCGAGAAAGACGCGGGCAATCAGCCACGCGATCAGCAGGCTCACCGCCACTTCGCCGGCCACCCACCTACGCGTGCGGTCCGCCTCGTTGGCAAGCGCCTCGACGGCTTCGCGATACGCGCGCGACAGATAGCCCGACTGCTGGTGCGCTGCGGCGGAGAGAGCATCGGCCTGGCGGTGCAGTTCGTCGTCGAGTCTCGCCAGCGACGTGCCGGGCTGCGACGCGGCGCCCGGTGCGCTTCCCTGCGCAGTCCCGGTGGCGAGCGCCGTCTCGCGCATCTGCGCCTCGACGTTGACGGTGTTTCGAAAGCGCTGGCTCGAGCGATGCAGCGCCAGCGCGTCGACGCCGACGTCGTCGCTCGCCGTCGCGGACGCGAGGCGGTCCACCAGGCCATCGAATGACGCGAGTTGATCGATGATCTGGCGATGTGTCTCCCGCACGGCTTCGACAGTGTCGTTGCCGGACAGTTGCGACGCCAGGCGTTCGATCTTCAGCGTCTGCTGCGCGAGATTTTGAGCGTCCTCGAGACGCGCCAGGCGCGCTTCAGCCAACTCACGGATAGCGTGGGCCGAGCTGGACAGCGAGTAAAGCGTCGTGCCGCCGACCGCGACCACGAGCGCCGCGAGGCACGATACGACTAGCGCAAATTGCGCGCTCAGCGACTGAGGAAGGAGCAGTTTCACGGGCGTTGCCAGATGTGGCGATAAATGTTGCGATAGTCATTGGCAGGATCGTAGATCAGACGGTCGCCGCCGTCCGCATTGACGTTGTCGGCCGTCACGAGATGCACGGGCACCACGTAGTTCGTGACGCTTTCGCCGGCGAACAGCCGGTTCATCTCGTCAATCAGTTGCCAGCCGTGCAGATTCAGCGGTTCGGCGACGGTGCCCGTCTGGAAGGTGCCCGTGCGGATTCGCAGAAAGGCGGACTCGCTGCCGTCGCCCGCCGACAGCATCGACAGCGCGCTATCGGGCATACCGGCCTGGGTCAGCACAGGCGCGGCATAGTCGAAGTAGATGTCGTTGATTGCGAGCGCGTACGTCCAGCGCTTTCCGTAGCGTGCGAGCAGCGCGCGGGTCGTGCCCGGCATCAGCTCCCGGCTGCGCGAGATCGCGACGTCGCGCACGTCCAGTAACGTGCAGCCACTGCATGCGCGTATCACGGCGGCCATCGCATCGGCCTTGTCGCGCGCGATCGGGAAGTACGCGTCGGTGAAGACGACGACACCCGCCTGTCCGCCGGACTGCACGATAGCCGCGAGGGCCGTCACGCGGGCGACTTCCAGCGGATCGGTCGAGACGTTCATGGCTACGGGCGTGCCGGGCACGGGACCCGCCTGGGCAGCGACATGCCAGCCGACGATGGGAATGCCCCGATCGGCGAACGGCCGCAGCGCGGGTGCCAGCGCGCGGGCATCCGCACCCGCAATGATCAGACCGTCGGGATGGCTGGCGAGGGCGCTCTCGAGGACTTTCAGTCGAAGATCCGGCAGGCCCTCGGAGTCGAAGACTTTCACGCTCCAGCCGATGACCTTCGCGGCTTCCAGCATGCCGTCGACCACACCGAGCACGCCGCCGTTACGCAAATCCTCGGCGAGGACGGCGATGTGTTTGTCGGGCTGGGCGCGCGGCCCGGTACGCGGTCCGCTCCACGGAGTGATGGACCGCGACGCAGCGTCGACGATGCGCTTTGCTTCCGTGAGAAAGCTTCGCGTGCTCCCGGCAACCGAAGCTGCGGGCGCGGGGGCCGCGGTGACACCCTGCGCAGCAACGATTGGCGGCACGCATGCACATGCGCATGTCAATGCCCACGCCAGAGGCAAGCCCCTCATGCTGTTCCCCACCACCCCCGTCGGGGTCGATTGTCGTCCGCGAAGACGTATATGGATGTCGCGTGCGCAAATGGTCCTGCCATCACGATAGTACACCGCCATCGAGGCATTTCAGGGAGGGTTAGGGTAGGGGAAAGTACAGGTGCGAGTCGCACACACGACCGTGAGAACGTCCCATGGTAGTCATGCTGGCAAAGGTGGCTCGCATGCACAAACCTGTCGCGCACCAGGCAGCCTTGCCACGGAGCCTGCGCCCGGAGAACGACAATTCACGGTACGTCCGAACGCGCAATCACGATCCTAAGCCGCCTTCGACCCGGCGCGACTTCGACGGCAGGTTCACCAGTTACAACGCCCATTCGAGCGGTCGACTCGGAAGGTAAGTGCCGTCACATTGACGCGTGCAGCGTGTCGCTCCACCAGCAGCGTTGGAAACAGCGAGCGCTGCGCAAAACTCGTGGTGGCCGGCGTGGCACCCATGCGCAGCAGCCTTGCTCGCGCGACACGTCTATATTTCCGAACGCTTCAGAAGATAATCGAGGCCGCCAACCCGATACCACCGATAGCCGTAAGGTTCGAGCACCACTGCATGACGACCGTCCGCGCCTGGCTCGCTATGGTCGTCCGAAAGCAGATTGATCAGACGGCAGCCAACCGGTTCATTGCAGCCCGAGCGAAACTTCACCGTGCACGGCTCGGCGCCGAAGTTATGTAGAAACAGTACCGAGTTGTTGCGCCAGTGATAACAGAGCGCGAGGACATCGTTTCGCGACGTGCGCAGCACGTCGAAATCGCCCCAACTGATTTCGGGGACTTCCTTGCGCATGCGGATCATCCGCTCCATCCAGTTGAGAAGCGAGTTCGGGTCGCGCCGCTGCCGGGCCACGTTGACCCGCTCGAAACCATATGCCCCGCCGGATATGACGCGTGTGTGAGGCTTTGGATGTTTGGTGAAGCCGCCCTGTGGCTCTGTCGACCATTGCATCGGAGTGCGCGCACACGCCCGCTCGGGGAGGCGCAGATCGTCGCCCATCCCGATCTCATCGCCGTAACGGAACACGGGCGTGCCCGGCAAACTGAGCATCAGACTGTAGGCGAGTTCAAGGCGGCGCCTGTCGCCCGCCAGCATCGGGGCAAGCCTGCGTCGAATCCCGCGCTCATAGAGTTGCATGTTCGGCTCAGGGCCGAACGCAGAGAACACGGCAGCGCGTTGTTCGGGCGTGAGGCGACCCAGATCGAGTTCGTCGTGATTGCGCAGGAACACGCCCCATTGTGCGCTCGGGGGGCGCGGCCTGGTCGCCAGCAGCGCATGCTTCAACGGCTTCGTGTCACCCGTTGCGAGGGTATAGAAGGTATTCTGGTTCACCTGGAAGTTGAACATCATGGGCAAGCGCTCGCCTGCATCACCGAAATACTCGAGGTCTGTATCCGGGAGTACATTCGCTTCCGCCAGAATGATCGCGTCACCTTCACGCCATTGCAGGAATTCTCGAAACGTCCGCAGCATTTCATATTGCTCGACGGGCTGGCGCACCTTCGGTCCCTTGGTTGAAATTACAAATGGCACTGCATCCATCCGGAATCCGGATACGCCGAGCTGGATCCAGAAGCCCATGATTTTCAGCAACTCAGCCTGAACATGAAGGTTGGTGGTATTCAGGTCCGGCTGAAAATCGTAGAAGCGATGGAAGTACCAGCGCTTTGCACATTTGTCGAAACTCCATGTCGATTTCTGCACGCCTGGAAATACCACGCCACGTTGTGCGTCTGGCGGCTTTTTATCTGACCACACATACCAGTCGCGATATTTCGAATCAGGATCGCTGCGTGCTTCCTTGAACCACGGGTGTTGGTCCGAAGTGTGATTGACCACGAGGTCGATGATCACCCGCAGGCCGCGCTCGGCACAGGCGTGGGTAAATTCGGCGAAGTCGCCGAGCGTGCCGTATCTGGGATCGACGTTGTAGTAGTCGGAAATGTCGTAACCGTTGTCACGTCCGGGCGAAGGTTGAATGGGCATCAACCAGATCGCCGTCATGCCGAGACCTTGAAGGTAGTCGAGCCGACGCATGAGTCCCTGGAAATCACCGACACCGTCGCCATTGGCGTCCATGAAGGTCCCTACCGATAGACAGTAGATGATGGCGTTCTTGTACCAGAGGTCGTTGAGCATATGGTCCGCACGTGGCGCCAGGCGGTCGACTATGTAGAGGAATTGAAATGCCGGAGCTGAAGTGGTGGCAACGCGGTGTGATCTATCAGATCTATCCTCGCTCGTTTCAGGACAGCAATGGCGACGGCATCGGTGATCTTGTCGGCATTGACGCACGTCTTGAATACGTCTCCGCGCTGGGCGCCGACGCTGTCTGGATTTCGCCCATTTACCCATCTCCCATGGCGGACTTCGGCTATGACGTGGCGGACTACTGTGACATCGATCCCATGTTCGGCAGCCTGCCGGAGTTTGAGCAATTAGTGATCCACGCCCATCACCTCGGCCTCAAGGTACTGCTCGATTTCGTGCCGAACCATTCGTCGAACCGGCATCCATGGTTCGAGGAAAGCCGCTCATCTCGCGACAATCCGAAGCGCGACTGGTACCTGTGGCATGACCCCGCGCCCGACGGCGGCCCACCGAACAACTGGCTGAGCCGCATGGGTGGTTCCGCGTGGGAGTGGGATGAACATACGGGCCAGTACTACTATCACGCGTTCCTGCCCGAGCAGCCCGATCTGAACTGGCGTAATCACGATGTACGCCGCGCGATGGATGGCGTGTTGCGATTCTGGCTCGATCGCGGTGTCGACGGATTTCGCGTGGACGTGTTGTGGCTGCTCATCAAGGATGACCAGTTTCGCGACAATCCACTGAACCCCGCATATCAACCTGGTGAACCGGAGCATCATCGGTTATTGCAGACCTACACGGAAGATCAGCCGGAAGTGCACGAGATCGTGCGCTCGATGCGGGCCACGCTGGACGATTATGGCGACCGTGTGCTGATCGGCGAGATCTACTTGCCGGTTACGCAACTGATGAAATACTACGGCGCGGCCGGCGATGGGGCGGACATGCCGTTCAATTTCCAGTTGCTCAATGCGAGATGGAGCGCAGCCACGATTGCCGGCATGATCCGGGATTACGACAGGGCGTTGCCTGAGCATGCGTGGCCAAACTGGGTCTTGGGCAATCACGACAATCCGCGGATCGCATCGCGCGTGGGCGCTGCTCAGGCGCGCGTGGCCGCTGTGCTGCTGCTGACGTTGCGGGGAACGCCGACGATCTATTACGGTGACGAAATTGGCATGACGGATGGGGACATCGAACGGGATCAGGTCAGGGACCCGGCTGAACTCAGGCAACCAGGCATGGGTCAGGGACGCGATCCCGAGCGCACGCCAATGCAATGGGAGGGCTCGCTGCCGAACGCAGGCTTTACGGACGGCAAACCGTGGCTACCCGTTGCGACGAACTCGAGCGTACGCGAACAGGACGGTGACACGTCGAGCATGCTCTCGCTCTACCGGCGCCTGCTTATCCTGCGTCGTAGCCATGCCGCTCTCGTGCAAGGCACGATTGCGAATGTCGTCGCAAACGGTGACGTGCTGACTTACGAACGCCGATACCGTGACCAATCGCTCTTCATCGCGTTGAACTTCGGCGTCGAATGCGCCATGGTGCAGTCGCGGTCCGGCGTGGTGGTGCTGTCGACGTCTACACGGCGCGACGACGAAGTCGTTGCGGCAGGCACCATCCCTCTCGCAGCTGGCGAAGCAATCGTCGCCTCTGTTTGATGCTGCCCGACGCGAAGGCTTGCCGCCGCGAACTGCGCGTTATGAGAGCGGGCTACCTCGTTCGATAACCGCGGGCAACGTAAAAGTACGTCACACACCTGCCATGCGGAAATACATGTCTGGACATTCGTCCGGTCGCGTCCAACTGCGCAGTAAATGCTCCGATTCTCTGTGCGGTACTCGTCGGGCACATTTGACTTTCTGTCGACTGGCGAACGTCGAGATGCATGCATGACTTCATCGGGGCTCGATCTGGCCAAGCCGCTGCGTCAGCGATTGCGGATGGCCATCAAACAGCGCCGCGTAGTACACCGTGTTCGACAATACATTCTTGACGTAGTCGCGGGTTTCGTTGAACGGAATCGTCTCCGCGAAAATGGCACCTTCCACCGGACGCGGCAGGTTGGCCTGCCACTTACGGGAGCGCCCAGGGCCGGCGTTATAGCCGGCCGTCGCGAGTACGGCAGAACGGTCAAGCTGGTTGTAAATCATCGATAGATAGTACGTGCCGAGCAGGATGTTCGTGTCGATGTCGTTCATCCTCGCCCGCGAGATCGTACCGAGCCCGATCTTCCTCGCGACCATCGCGGCCGTGTCTGGCATCACCTGCATCAGACCGCCCGCGCCAACCTCCGAGCGCGCATTGATGATGAAGCGCGACTCCTGACGAATGAGGCCATACGCCCATCCGACGTCGAACCCGGTGGACTGCGTATCGCGCTCGACAATCGTGCGGAATGGCGCCAGGTAGCGCAGCGAAAAATCATGTTCCGCCTGCGTCCTGTCGGCAGTGCTCACAGCCCGGTCATATAGCTCGATGCGGCGCGCGTACTCGGCGACTGCGAGCAGTTGTCGGTCGGTCATGCCGCGCAGCTGCCAGTTCCATTCGCGGTTGCCTTCCGTACGCAGGTGCAGCGCGTAAAAGCGTTTCGCCAGCTCGAAGCCTGGTATCCGGCTGGCCCGCTCAACTTCTTCGTCGGTCGCCCTGGTTTGTGGCGGGATCACGACCTGCCGGCCGAGCGCCTCGGAGGCCAACTGGCCATAGAAGGTGTAGTTGCCCGCGATCGTTCGGAAAGCCTGGTCGGCTGCTGCCACCTCGCTGTTCTGCTTCAAAGCGCGCGCGTACCAGTACACCCATCCTGGCTGCGTGCGTAGCGCGGCCGGCATCTGCTCGATTGACCAGCGCACCATGGTCCAATCTCCGGCCAGCAGCGCACTGCGCGTGCGCCACTCGTAGGCCTGACTCGACAGGGGCGCGTTTGCCGACAGCCGGTACCAGTTGACCGCGCCCGATAGCTGCCTGATCGCTGCCTGATAGGCAATCGCGCCCCAACCGATAGCCCGTTCCGCCAGGGTGAGCGACGGTGCGATTGCGGTGAGGGTAGCCTCGGCGGCCTCCGGATCGCCGACCGCCAACTGTGTGATGGCGAGCAACGCGAGCTGATGGGAGGCTGCGTCCAGCTGGATGCCTTTCGCGAGCAACAGGCGTGGCTGGTTCGTCGCCTGGTCGAAGAGCAGCGGATCCGGGCGCGCCGCGCCCAGCGCATCGACCAGTCTGCCGCCCGTCGTCGTCGCGCCCTGTTCATAGGCCTGGCGAATCAGTTGCCAGACATCGTCCGGAGTGAACTGCTGGTTACGGTTGAGCGCGCTGATCAGATCGACGCAGCCGTCACCGTGCCACTTCGGCTCGACGAGCAGCGCCCGCGCCGCGTCAGCCACATTTTCACCTCGCGTGGCGCGGGACTCGAGCGCATAGCACTTCACCTGCGTGTCGTCGTCCAGGACGAACTTTGCATATTGCGAATCGAAGTTTTGCCAGTCGTGGCGCGCCCCGAGCACGCGAAGGTAGTCGTTGCGCAGACGGTCGCCAATTGCCTGTCCGTCGTAGCGTTGCAGAAATGACAGCACCGGTGCGTCCGGCGCGTCAAGATTTGCATGCCCCGCGCCAGTGAACAGACGCGGCTTGATCTGGAAATAGCTGAGATAAGCCGGCGCCGGATAATTCGGAATCAGGCTTGCGAGGTGCGCGGCGCGCGCGGGGTCGTTGTCGCGTGCAGCGTCATGCAACCTGATGAAAATCTGATCGTCGGCGGATAGTGAGGGGAACGGCCCGGGATGTCTGGCTAGCACCGTGCCAGACATGAACAATGTCACGGCGACGAAGGCAAAGCCAACGGTGCGAGACACCCGGTGGAGTCGTGTGGACATCGCTGTTTTCTCATTGTTTGGGTGCAGAACATTGAGCCCAAGCTTAGGCCGCAACCCGGCGAAGCGAAGCTTCGAAAAGCACTGGACTCAACCCGCAATTCGGCTCATTGCGAGCCGGATGCCTGGACCACATCGGCGCTTGCGTGTCGGTTGTTTCGTTGAGTGAGAAAGACTGGAAAGACCTGGCGTCGAGACTGAGGGGAAGTCGTCTCCTTCTACGGCGAAGTTCAGAAACCCGAAGACGGGTGCCTTCCGGTCTGACTACGCGACCAATAGTACCTGGTGAATTGGCGGCTGCACACGGCCCCATCGAGCTGCTTCGGCGTGCATCCGGTGAGGGCAGCAGTAGATATCGGTTTGCTCGGAGATATCGTCGTTGCCGACGTGCGCTCGGGGGCCGCGCGCAGCGCGACCTCAACGTTCTTCGGGCATCCCGGGCGAGCAGCGCACGCAGATAGACGTTGCCACGCCAGTCGATCCGCCCGAGCGGGATCTGCCGACGTTCGCCGCAATTGCAGATTCAAGCCGTGGGCAATCTCCGCAGTCTCCAGCGCCACGAGTCGTCGAATTAACAATGCCCACGTGGCCCTAAAAAAATAATTTGCACGCAAACCTTTGCGTCATCCTGGCGCAGGGTCCGTCACCCTACAGTAACGCCCAACCGCGCCGTAATGCGAAATGCATAGGCGCGAAGTGTGTGTCCTGTGCTATCCGGGGAGGCGTCGTTCCGGACACCGAACGGCTTGACTCACCGGTTCGCGTACAACAGGTAACAAGTAGAGTCGATATATGAATCTCAACACTCTGTCGGTAAAGGCCAAGCTCACGGGAGCTTTCGGCGTGCTCGCCGCTGTCGTTCTGATCGTGTCGGGCATATCGCTGAAATCGCTGAACGACGCCAACGACCGGTTCGCAAGTTTCGTGTCGGGCGTCAATGCCCGCGCCAACATGGCCACACAGGTTCGAACCGCGGTTGACCGGCGCGCGATCGCAGCGCGCAACATGGCGCTGGTCACCACACCGGGCGATTTCGAAATAGAAAAGGCCGCCGAAGCGCAAGCGCAGATGGAGGTGCAGGCGAACCTCGCGAAGCTCAACGAGATGGTTTCGTCCGCGTCCGATGCGACTGAAAAAGCCCGCGGCCTCGTGGGCGAAATCAACCGGATCGAGGCCGCGTATACACCTGTTGCCAACGCGATCGTCGCCCTCGCCGTTGCAAACAGGCGCGACGAAGCGGTCAGGAAAATCAACGACGACTGCCGGCCGCTGCTTGCCGCGCTGGTCAAGGCATCCAACGACTACGCGGAGTACACGCGCGCCCGTGCCGATGAACTGGTTAGCGAGTCGGAGGATCGTTATACGACGCAGCGGAACCTGCTGATGGTGATTTGCCTCGCCGCCGTCGCGATGGCGATCGTGGCGGGCCTCGTCATCACACGGGGCCTGCTGCGCGCCCTGGGTGCCGAGCCAGCCGAACTGGGGGCCGTCACGCAACGCGTCGCGTCGGGCGATCTCAGCCCGGTCGCGGGTGCGAAGAACGCGCATGCCGGGAGCGTGCTCGCCTCGATGGGGGACATGCAGGCCAGTCTCGTCAGTCTGATCGCGCAGGTCCGCACCGCGGCGGACAGCATCGCGACGGGTTCCAGCCAGATCGCTTCGGGCAACGTCGATCTTTCGTCACGGACCGAACAGCAGGCTGCATCACTACAGGAAACCGCCTCGAGCATGGAAGAGCTGACTGCGACGGTGAGGCAGAACGCCGAGAACGCGCAGCAGGCCAGCTCGCTCTCCGCCAATGCATCCGAAGTGGCGCACAAGGGCAATGAGGTGGTCGGACAGGTCGCCGGCACGATGGGCGAGATCAGCGCGAGTTCCAGCAAGATCGCGGATATCACCGGGATCATCGAAGGGATCGCGTTTCAAACCAATATCCTGGCGCTGAACGCGGCGGTGGAAGCGGCGCGCGCGGGTGAAGAGGGCCGCGGCTTCGCGGTGGTCGCGAGCGAAGTGCGCAGCCTCGCGCAGCGATCATCCAGCGCAGCGAAGGAAATCAAGGAACTGATCAACGCTTCCGTGCAGAAGATTCAACACGGTTCGGTGCTTGCGGACGAGGCGGGAAAGACGATGTCGCAAGTCACCCGGGCCGTCGCGCGGGTGACCGACATCATGGGGGAAATCGCCGCTGCGTCGACTGAACAAAGCCGGGGTATCGAACAGGTCAACCAGGCCATCACGCAGATGGACGAAGTCACGCAGCAGAATGCCGCGCTGGTAGAGGAAGCGGCGGCGGCCTCCCGATCGCTCGAAGACCAGGGGCGCCAGCTCAATCAGGCGATTGCTTTCTTTCAACTGGATGCCGGAGGCGGTTCGCCCGCGACGGGCGGAAGGGCGCCACGCGCGCCATTTGTTCGTTAACCGGGCTGCGAGCCCAGCGGGCGATGGTAAGGGGAGACACGGCCTCCGACCTCCCTTAGGTCAAACTGTACGGATAGCCCCAACACATATCGCGCGTCTGTTGGGCGACGTGCTTCATCGGGGCGCTTGCAGCACCGCACCCGTAAAGCGAATTTCTCGTTTAATCAATGGCATAGCGCGATACGGCGAATTGGCACGTCCCATGCAATGTTGGTTTCAAGCCAGCGTTGCCTTGCGCCGACAGGCGCAAAACGGCATCGGGAGGCTTCGAAACACCGGGCGCATCGGCGCCCGGTGTGGCTTCCGGGAGTCCACCCATGCCGCTCGCTCGACTGCTCCTCTGCTTTCGCCAGTGCCTGCTCGTGGCCGCGGTGCTTGTGCCCGTCGTCGCGGGCGCGGCGAATCTGCCAGCCGCATCCCAACGCGATGCGTCCGCCACGCGCGACGCGGGCCCCAGCGATGCGGCCGCGCCTCACGCACTGAAAGCCGGTATCGAGCGCCTGCGCGCCGGGACGTGGTGGGAAGCCAACCGCAAGATCCGCCCGGAACTCGCGCAGGTCGGCGACCTGATGTTTCTCCTGCCGCTTGCCGACAAAACGCTCGAACCCTCGTCGGATGCGATTGGCCGCGTGCAGCGTCTGCGCGAAGCGCTGCGCAGCCACCTGACGCGCGAGCCCGCAGGCTGGGGCCGCCTCGTTGCGCAGGTGCGGGCAGAGCGCGCGAAGGCCGGCGATGCGTCAGCCGCGCTGCTCGCCGACGCGCTCGTCAACGAGGTCCGCTACCGCGACGGAACCGACGGCAGCTACTACGCGCCGGCCCGGTTCTTTGCCGAAAGCGGCGTGTGCAAGGATTTCGCCGTCGCCAAATATCTGCTGCTGCGCGACGCGGGTTTCGACATCGCGCGGCTGCGTCTCGTGTCGCTGGCGCCGCGCTACAACAACACGCCGGACGACTGGCACGTCATCCTCGTCGTGCAGATCGACGGCGCGAGCGAACCGCTCGCGCTCGATTCACCGAGCGGGCCGGCCACGAAGCGCACTGGCGATACGGCCGACGAAGCATCGGCTTCGAGCGGTCCGTCCGCGTTGCTTGCCGCGATCCTCGCCGGCCGCACGCCCGCGAGCGCGGTGCTGCGCGCGCCCGCAGGACCGCTCGCCGCGTCGCTCAGCCGGTCGGGCCAGGCGCGGCGGCCGCTAGCGACCGTGTTCAACGAGCAGGGCAGCCGGTCGTTCGAACGCGCCGCACCGGGCGCGCTGCGGCGCGCGTCGACGGCCGCGCGAGGCGCGAACGCGACGTATGTCGACGAGATGGGCGAGTCGTGGAAAGTCGACGGCTCCGCGACGTTTCCGAAGTGGCGGGTCGCCGTCGACCCGGCCGATGCGATGGCGAAGCCGGGGCCGGCGGCAGGGCTGATGCGCGTGGCGGCACGCTGACTGAGCTTTCGCCGCAAGGCCGTGACCAGATCTAAATCGACAACAATGAATTGCCCTGTTGGTGCTCACTTCCGGGCGGTCGCCGATCTACACTGCTTTCACTGAGCCAGCAAAAGGCTGCGCGCGAAAAACACTCCCCGGAGAAAAATCATGAAACTCGTTCAGTTCATCGTCGCTGCATCGCTGTTGGTCCCGGCTGTCTCTTCGTTCGCTCAGTCGACGCCGCAGGCGATGAACGACGACGTCAGAGCACAACTCGCCCAAGACAAGACCACCTACCGATATTCGGATTCCAGCGATCGGAAGCAGGCTTCGATCAGTGATGCCAAACGGAGTGCGACGCTGCCGCATCAGATCACCGGCATGGACATGGGTCGTTACTCGCTATCCGTGGTACGCCCTTCGTTTTAACAGCGGTCAGCTTGTCGACCTTCACGTGCCGCTGACGGCGCCTGGCAAACTGAGCGCCGTCAGCGGCAACTGCCGCACCTAACGCTAGCAGGCGTCGTACTGCAGATACTTGTGAGCGAACGCGATGGCCATGCTGCCCTCGCCGACCGCGGAAGCGACGCGTTTGACAGGGCTCAACCTCACATCCCCGCAGGCGAACACGCCAGGCACACTCGATTCGAGCAGGTAAGGATCGCGACTACAGGACCAGTGTCCCGCCTTGACGACATCGTCGCCGGTGAGAACATATCCGCGCGCGTCGCGAGCGATTTCCGTCGGCAGCCATCCGGTTTCTGCGTCGGCGCCAATGAACACGAACAATCCACCACAGTCGTGCCGGCTCACCTCCGCGCCCGGTCCTTCGCGTATGTCGATCGCGGTGAGATGGGTGTCGCCGTGTGCGCCGACCACTTCCGAATGCAGTAGCACCGCCACGTTTGACTTGCTGCGAAGCTGCTCGATCAGATAGCGCGACATGCTCTTCTCAAGTGAATCGCCTCGCAAGATGAGCGTGACCATGCGTGCATGATTGGCAAAGTACAAAGCGGCCTGGCCGGCCGAGTTTCCACCGCCGATCAGATAGACGTCGAGTCCGTGCGTCGCATTCGCTTCGCTGCGTGACGCGCCGTAGTAAATTCCTTTACCGATGAACCGGTCGAAGCCATCGATCGCGAGGCGGCGCCACGTGACGCCCGTCGCGAGAATGATCGTTCGCGTATGGATGACGTCGCCTCCGTCGAGGTGAACGTTGCGCCCGTCGACATCGATGCGAGCGACTGACCGCGTCACCAGAATCTCGGCACCGAGCCGCCTTGCCTGCTGCAACGCGCGGCTTGCGAGTTCGTCGCCCGACACGCCGTTGGGAAAGCCGAGGTAATTCTCGATGCGCGAGGACGTTCCGGCTTGCCCGCCTGGCGCTTCGCGCTCCACCACCATCGTGCGTAAGCCTTCCGACGCGCCATACACTGCCGCAGCCAGACCTGCGGGGCCTCCACCGATGATCAGCGTGTCGTATGCAGCAAGGCGGGGCTGCGTCTGCAGACCCAGTAGCCCGGCGAGCTGACGTGTCGCCGGCCGGCAAAGCACCGTCCCGTCGACCAGCCGCAACGCCGGGCAATCGTCCTCTGGCGGGCGAGTACCCGGCCAGCGCGCGGGCAGTTCGGGCGCATCGGGCGTCATCCAGTCGCAGCTGATCTGGTTGCGGGCCAGAAAGTGGCGCAGCTCGGTACAAGCTGTGTCCCAGCGATTGCCGACAAGGGTCACGCGAGGCTTGGGCGTCTCGGCGGAGAGGCCCTGCAGTCCGCCGATGCGCTCGCGGGCGAGGGCGCCCATCTTCAACGCAATGTCCGGCGCAGCGGCAGCGAGTGTGTAGTAGCGCTGCGCGTCCACGCGCATGACACGCGACGGCTCCGCAGCCCGATAGGCGCCTGGAAACGGTGAACTCAGCGCGAGCGGCACTTCGCCAAAGATGGTTCCGGGCAGACGCCAGCCCAAGGTGCGCTCGATGCCGTCGAACGTCTTGATGACTTCCATCTTGCCAGTCAGAACGGCGTACAGCGCCCGCTCGCCACCCTCATGGACCGCGAATTCACCCGCGCACAGATGCAGGTCTGCCGACGTGTGCGCGAGATGCTCCAGCTCGGTGTCGGAGAGTGTCGAGAACAGGGGAATCGCCCGGATGTCGTCGATGGTGAGCATGGCTTCGTCCAAACAGAGCAGATGAGGTGAAGCTCGGTCAACGACCTTCGGGACGTGTGCCCGACCCCAGGGACATGCGCCGCCGGGCGCACGGATACGGCTCGAACGGCGATGCGAATGCCTATCACAATCGCACTGCAGACAGCAGGCAGACTTAGCCAGTATATGACCTTCGGAGGCGAATGGTCATCCGCTGCAGCCAGCCTTAATCGTTCGCCGATGACAACCCGAAACGCTTGCGCTGCAGGAACCGTCGCACGGCCGGATCGCGCGCGAGGCCGATCGCGAGATCGTACGCGCAGAGCGCTTCAGCCGTGGCGCCGCTACGCGCGAGCAGATCGGCGCGCGCGGCCCAGTACGGCTGGTAGTCGGCCAGCCGCGGGTCGTCTGCATAGGGCGCGAGCGCGTCGAGCGCCGCCTGCGGGCCGTCCCGCTCCGCCAGCGCGAGCGCGCGGTTCACGGCGACCACCGGCGACGCTGCAATCGTGAGCAGCGCATCATAGAGTTGGACGATCTCGTCCCAGTTCGGGCGGCGCGTGCGGCAGCGGTACACGTGCGCCGACTGGAGCGCGGCCTCGAGCTGAAAACGTCCGATTGCGTTGAGCGCGTTCGCGCGATGCAGCATAGCGTCGGCTGCGTCGATCATCGGCGCGTTCCATGTCGCCGGGTCTTGAGCCGACAGCGGGACGTAGTCGCCCGCCGCATCGCGTCGCGCGTCGCAACGGGCCTGCGCATACAGCATCAGCGCGAGCAGCCCCAATGTCTCTGGCTCCTCGGGCAGCAGTTCGACGAGCAGATGTGCAAGAAACAGCGCCTCGCCGGTGAGATCGCGCCTTTCGGTATCGCCGCCAACCGGGTCGGTCCATCCTTCCGCATACGCCGCATAGACCGCTTCCAGCACGGCATCGAGCCGGCCGGGCAACTCTTCGCGTTCGGGCACGCTGAACGGAATGCCCGCTTCACGGATCTTGTTCTTCGCCCGCACGAGGCGCTTGCTCATCGCCCCGGGTGACATCAGGAACGCGGACGCAATCGTCTTTGCTTCGAGCCCGAGCACCACCTGCAGCATCAGCGGCGTGCGAATCGCGGCCTCGAGCGCAGGGTGCGTGCACGCGAACAGCAGCGCAAGCCGCCGGTCGGGCAATACGCCTGCTTCACGCTCGTCGATTTCGTCGGCGAGGATCGCGAGCTGGTTCACCACTTCGTCGCCGACGCGGCGATGGCGCGCGCCGTCGATCGCCCGGCGGCGCGCGACCGTCATCAGCCACGCTTCGGGATTCGCCGGGCAGCCGCGCTCCGGCCAATCGGCGAGCGCGGCCGCGAACGCGTCGGCCAGCGCGTCCTCGGCCGCGGCGACGTCGCGCGTGCGCATCGCCAGCAGCGCGACGAGTTTGCCGTAACTGCGGCGGGCAACCGCCTCGGCAATCGAACGCGCGGCGCCGTCAGCGTCACGGTCGCCGCCGGACGGACTCATGCAGCGGATGGCGCATCGTAGGGCGCCGTCCAGACCGGGCGCACTTCCATGAGGCCATGCGCCGCGCCGGGACAGCGTGACGCCCACGCGATCGCCGCATCCAGGTTGGGCACGTCGATCAGGTAGTAGCCGGCGAGCTGCTCCTTCGAATCGGAGAAGGGGCCGTCAAGAACCTGCGGCTTGCCGTCGACGAGCCGCACCGTGGTGGCCGTGTTCGTGTGCTGCAGCCGGTTTGCGCCCGCCAGCACTTCCGCTTTTTTCAACGATTCGGTGTACGCCTGATACGCGGCGACGCCTTGCTGCCGCTCGCTGTCCGTCATCTGGTTCCAGCGGCCTTCTTCCGAATAGATCAGCAACAGGTATTGCATATGAGCCTCCGTCATGGAATTGAGGCGGGTGATGTCATCAGGCCGCCATCACAATGACGCGCGGGATACACGCTGATGGACACGGTGCGTCGAAAAGTTGCGCACGCCACCGCCGCCTTACCCATACAGACTAAAGTGCTTTACACGGCACGGGATTGTTCGGGCTCATGGCACACTCTCACGAGCAGGAAGCGCGTTTCATTTGAAACCACGCTCTGGCGAAGGTTCACACTTGTGCCGATTGCTGCAACTGCAGCATGCTCAACCGGCATCGATGGGTAACAGAGGTCGTCTCGGCCGATGCCATTGCAGGTGGCTTTCGTTAGAATCTGAGTTCGATTCGTTTGTTCGTCTATTACCGGAGGCGAATGTGCCAGGTTTACTTCCCAATGTCGACCGCGAGGGGCTCCTCGAATACTCGGTCGTGTACACCGACCGATCAATCAATCACATGTCGCAACTCTTTCAGGGCGTCATGCGCGATATTTCCGCCGCCCTGAAAAAAGTCTATAACGCAAAGGCGGTCGTTGTTGTCCCGGGCAGTGGCACTTTCGGCATGGAGGCCGTTGCCCGGCAGTTCGCGACGAACAGAAAGTGTCTGGTCATCCGCAATGGCTGGTTCAGTTTCCGCTGGTCGCAGATATTCGACATGGGCGGCATTCCGTCTGAATCGACGGTGTTGAAGGCGCGTCCCGTCGAATCAGGAAGGCAGGCCGCCTATGCGCCGGCTCCCATCGAAGAAGTGGTCGCGGCGATCAAGGAAAACAAGCCGGATCTGGTGTTTGCGCCGCATGTCGAAACTGCGTCCGGAATGATGCTGCCGGATGACTATATGCGCGCGGTGTCCGACGCTGTGCATTCAGTAGGCGGCATGTTCGTGCTGGATTGCATCGCCTCCGGTACGGTCTGGGTGGACATGCAGGCCAGTGGCGTCGATGTGCTGATCAGCGCGCCGCAAAAGGGATGGAGCGCGTCGCCATGTTGCGCACTGGTGATGCTCAGCGCGCTTGCCCGCGAAAGAATCGACTCGACGACCAGCAGCAGTTTCTCTTGCGATCTTCGCAAATGGCTGCAGATCATGGAGGCCTACGAGAACGGCGGGTTCGCGTATCACGCCACGATGCCCACTGACGGTCTCGCGGTACTGCGCGACGTCATGAAGGAGACCGAGGCATACGGCTTCGACAAGGTGAGAGTCGAGCAACTCGAACTCGGCAAGCGCATTCGCTCACTCCTGACGGGCGCGGGTTTCAAAAGCGTGGCGGCGGAAGGTTTCCAGGCTCCGGGCGTCGTGGTCAGCTACACGGACGACGACGGCATACGATCCGGGAAGAAATTCGCCGATGCGGGCCTGCAGATCGCGCCAGGCGTTCCCCTTCAATGCGACGAGGGTGATGATTTCAAGACCTTCCGCGTCGGATTGTTCGGCCTGGACAAACTGCATGACATCGAAGGCGCTGTCGCCAGGTTCGCCAAGGCGTTGGACAGGGTTCGTTAAAGCGCTTTCCGGAGCGCGTGCGCATGGCGTGTTCCTGCAAACGCATTGGCGGCTGGAAGAATCCTGAGCATGGCGGAATTGCTATGCGCACAATCCGGCCATAGCCGCGTGCCGTGCGTCGGCTCCACGATGGTTCGCTGCCATTCGCAAAGCGGCATCGGCGAATGGCATTTCTTGCTGTCAATGAATGAGTCTTACCGACCCACGTCTGACATCCGGCGCGCCATCCTCGTTATCCTCATCAGTGTCACCATCGGAATAGCGCACCTTATCCGGACGCGGGGTCGGCGTCGATCACCGTCCGGTCCGTATCGCACACTCACATCACGTCTGGCGCCGGCATCTTTCGGCCGCCATCAGTTGCAGGCGAACTGCGCAGTTCAGCGTGCGGCGTTCAGTAACCGCCGCCTGACGAATTGGTTGAACTGCCCGACGCGCCGTTGCCGCCTTGATTCATGTCGCCTGCAACCGCGGATACTGAAACCACGGCCATTCCGAGGCAAACGAGACACGCAAGAACCATCCGGATCAGCTTCATGATCATTCCTCCTGGCGTAGCTCGCAGGCAGTCCCGCAGAGGGATATCCAGCGAGGCATGAACCGCGCTATTAACAAACACACCAACGTGCCGGTGCATGGCGGACGCGTCGCGCGGTGAACCGCGAACGCAGGCGTCGACATAACCGTAAACGTCGCGCGGCGACGCGTTATTCCACTGGCCAGTCTTATTCTGGAGCGGGATGAAAGAACTCGACAAGCACCACGAGCCCCGCGCGGATATTCACTTTGATAAATGAACGACTACTGTATGGTTTTTCGCCTACTCTTTGATCGGTTGCCCGCGAAACACGTAGTGCGGGTCAGCCGAAGTTACTACCCAGGAGGTGGGCCATTATGAAGACCTTAGTCCACGCAGTTTGTGCGGTCGCCGTGATTGCTGTGCCAATTGCATCGTTGGCGCAGTCGGATGGGGCGATGTCCCGCGCGCAAGTGGAAGCAGAGATCACTCAGCTTCAGCAAGCCGGCTACAACCCGGCCAATGCGAATACCGTCGATTTTCCTGTCAATCTGCAGGCCACTAACACAAGTGCCCCAGGTCAAGGCAGCGGCTACGGCCCTGGGACCAACGGTTCGTCGCAGATGGGCCGTCCGGCCATCACGAATACGAGTGGGATGAAGCCCGTGTTCTTTGGTGGGTCGTAAGCTTTTTCGGTTCACCAGGTTGGGCGATGAGGAGCACGCCGTTTCTATCTGGCACGGTGCGGGTGTGTCGCGTCATGCGCGTCTGCCGAATGGTTGCGGCTGCTTCCTGAACGGGTTCATAGGTTTTCGATGACACCAGCGGCCAGCTTGCGCAGTTCGTCGAACTGCGTAACGAGCTCGAGGCACAGAATAAAGGCGAGCATCGCTGAAGGCCCCGGGCGATGTTCGATCCATCGCAGTGCCGGAGTCGCATAGCGCACGCGGATCGCATCTCGCGTCATGACATAGGTAATGCCGATTCCCACAGCGGCGCCCACCAGCAAATCGGTTGGGTAGTGAAAGCCGAGATAGGCACGCGGGACGCAGATGAACAGCACGGTATAGAGAATCGCCAGCACACCGATGCCACGCCACACAAGGAAGATGCCAGTGGCGACCGCCATCCATAGCATCGCGTGATCGCTTGGAAAGGAACTCCATTTCGTCAGCAGTGCGTCCTTGATATTGCTACCTGCAAACTGCAGATGCAGTTCGGTGCTATAGATGGGACGGACTCTGAACGGCAACCAGTGGGTCAGCAGTCTTCCGACGAAGAGTGCCACGATTCCACTGATAAGCGTTGCGAGCACCATTTCTCGCCGCCATTCGCGGCGCTCGCCCTGCCGAAACCACATCCACCACAACACGGGAATGAGTACGAGCCCTTTGAAGGTGTAAAGGTCCGCAATGGCTTCTATGGTTCGGGTGGCGAAATGACTGAAATGGATGTTGGACAGATATGTTTCAATAGACGAATCAAAGCTATTCATTTAGTAGGAAGATAGTGCTAGTCGCGTTGGGTTAGCATAGCCCACTGCATGCACCGCATTTTTTTGTGCTTACTTTTCCTGACAACTTTTACGGTGCAATTCTCCGCCAACCTTCAATGATGCTTTCTGCGCGCATACGCTGAATTTCGGGCAATGAGGCTTCATCGGCTGGATCGTCAGGCGCGGTAGCGAGCGCCCGCCTGCGGGCCGCGAATAGCGAAGGTGCCCCGGTGCAATTCGCCATGCTCCCCAAACCCGGGCGACGCCCGGCGCGTCTCATGAGCGATATCGCTCGATGATCTCGAACAGTCGCCGACACGATGTAGCGAGGTGCTGTTCAGGAGCGGTAGCCACCCCGAGCAAAAGGCCGGGTAAAGTCCAGGACGGATTCGCGAACCACACGGACAATGGCGATGGCGCCATGCCAACGGTCATCGCTTCACGAACGATCCGCACGTCCGGTGCGCCGTCGGGGAGTCGAAGCAGGACAGCCAGGCCGGCGTTGACCCACTCCGCGTCGCGCATTCGCAACTGCTCGCATAGTGCGTCACGCTGGGCGGAATATAGACGCTTGAGCCGACGCACGCGCCGGATGTAGTGGCCGTCACGCATGAATTGAGCCGTGGCGAGTTGAATGACGGGCGAAGGCGCGGGAGCGAGTGTTGCGGCGACTTCGGCGAATGCGTTCGCCAGTTCGGTCGGCGCCACGACGAATCCGAGCCGCAGTGCTGGGCTGACGGTCTTGCTGAAAGAACCGATGTGGATGACCCGTTTGCCCTCGCCCAGCGACGCCATGGCAGGTGCCGGCCTGCCTTGAAGTTGTAGATCGCCAAGGTAATCATCCTCAATGATCCAGGCGTCCCTCGAAGCCGCCCACTCGAGCATCTGAAGACGTCGCCTCAACGACAGGGTCGATCCCAGCGGGGCCTGTTGACCGGGCGTCAAAACGGCTAACGCGGCGTCCGCAGCCTTCTCGATACCATAGTCGACGTTGAGACCGTCTGCATCCACCGGGATCGGCACGATATTCAGGCGTGCGAGCTCCAACCCTTTGCGCGTGACCATGAAACCGGGCTCTTCCATCCAGACTTTCTTACCGTCCAGATTCAATACCCGCAGCGCAAGGCCTAAACCGGAGCTGTATCCCGACGTGACGAACACCTGCTCCGGGTGGCAGTGGAAGTTTCTGGCAATGGATAGATTGCCCGCGATTTCCCTGCGCAGTTCGAATTCCCCTCTTGGGTCGGGATAGAGCAGGGACGATAAACATCCCGTTTTCAGTAGATTGGACGAGCGCGCCCGTGAAAAAAGCTTCTCCGGTAGCCCTTCAAACGCTGGAACGCCGAGCTGGAAGATCGCCGGTCCCGCGTTCATCTCCTCATAGGCCCGCATAAACGCCCCGAGCCGCGGCGCTTTGGGTAGCGTTGCCGCCACGCGGAGCCGCGGGGCCACGCGGGTGCCGCCTGCCCCGAATGTTTCGATCATCTGTGCATCGGACAACCGTTCATATGCCGCTTGAACCGTTCCGCGTGCCACGCCGAGCTGCGCGGCCAGGTCCTGCCACGAAGGCAGTCGGGTGCCGGGAGCGAGCACACCTGACTCTATGGCCCTACTGATGCTCTCACGAATCTGTTCTGCCAGAGAAAGCTTAGCTGTCCGGTCCAGCTGAATCTGCAAGTCCGAATCCATGTTCTTAGTACACACAAAAGTGGGTGATCTTGGTTCTTCTGTTCGTACCATCGATGGTACAGAATAATCGCACCATCGTTGATATCAATGTAAGGCCAACGCGGAGAGCGCTGCTCATGATCATTCGACCGATTCTGTCCGCGTTCTGCGCGAAAGCCGATGACATGTGGAAGGTACGCGGCAGGAGTCGCCACTCTGATCCTGAGCAGGCGCTCGACGCCGCAATTGGCCTGTGAAGCAGCCGGAGAAAGAGGCATGAATATCCTGCATATCGATTGCAGCGCGCGACGGGAGTCGCACAGTCGACAGTTGTCGGCGGCCGTCGTCGAAAGGCTTCTCGCGATCGTCCCCGACGCGCACATTCGCCGCCGGGATCTGGGCTATGAGCCGATACCTCATCTCGGGGCTGCCTATGCCACCGCGCTTTCGACGCCCGCGACGCTGGCCGCAGCAGGGCGGTCCGCCGACGCGTTATGTCTGGCCGAGCAGCTCATCCAGGAGGTCGAGCATTCCGACGTCATCGTCATCGGAACGCCGATGAACAATTTCACGGTGCCGTCTGTCCTGAAGGCGTGGATCGATCAGATCCTTCGTGTCGGCCGCACGATGAAGTCCACACCGGCTGGGAAGGTCGGATTGCTTCGGGACCGTCCGGTATTCGTCGGGATCGCTTCGGGTGGTGTATTCACGGGCGATCGAGCCAATCAGCCGGATTTCCTCACGCCTTATCTGAACGCTGTACTCGGCTGCATCGGCCTCAATACCGTCCATTACCTGCCGTTGCAGGCCACGGCTTTTATGGATGATGCTCGCGCGGCCGAACTTCGTCGCTCGCTCATCGCCACGATCGAGCCAGCGATGGCAAGCCTCGTGCGCTACGCCGTTTGAGCAGACGAAAATCGCAATTTAACGGGATCAATGCGGTGCCAGGTACTACTACCTGAAAGATGTTCTCGATGCCGGGTACCCGGATGGGTGTTCGACAAGGTTTTGATGATGAACGATGCCCGACCATGCAAAACGAACGTTTGCCCTTGCACATTTCAATCGTGGAGAAGCTGTCGACGACGACAATCAGCATACGCTGGAGCGATCCGTGTCTGGGTCATTACGCAAATCAGATCTGGGGTATCGGTCTCGCACGTGCGGATGCTATTTGTGTGCTGTCCGGCAAGCCGATACGCCGCGGGGACTCGGTATTTCGTCCGCGCGTCTATCAATCGCAAGTGCCCATCAATCGCCATCGGATGATTCTGGCTTCAGCGGTATCGGGCTTTCTCCAAAGATCATCACGTTAAAAGGTACTAAAGTATGAGCAGGTCACGAAAGGTTGTCGTCGTAACCGGCGCGTCGCGCGGGATTGGCGCCGCGATCGTTCGGGCATTCCGCGAGCTCGACTATGCCGTCGTTGCAACCTCACGTTCGATCAAGCCCTCGGACGACGCGAACGTCCTGACGGTAGCCGGTGATATCGGTGATCGGGCCGTTGCGCAACGCGTCATTGCCGAAGGCATCGCCCGATTTGGCCGGATCGACACGCTGGTGAACAACGCGGGCATTTACATCGGAAAGCCTTTCACCGAACACACATCAGAAGACTACGCTGCTGTGATGGACGTGAATATGAGGGGCTTCTTCTACATCACGCAACTCGCCATTGCCGAAATGGAAAGGCATTCGAGTGGTCACGTGGTTAACGTGACAGCCAGCATCGCTGACACTGCTTACACCGGCGTGTATTCGGTGCTGGCAGCGCTGACCAAGGGCGGTCTGAATGCCGCTACAAAGTCACTCGCGATCGAGTACGCGCGCAAGGGGATTCGCGTGAATGCCGTTGCGCCCGGCATCATCCGATCGCCGATGCATGCACCGGAGACTCATGATGCACTCGGGGCGTTCAATCCGCTGGGACGCATAGGGGAGATGAGCGATATCGCCGACGCGATTCTCTTTCTCGATGCCGCACCGTTTATCACAGGAGAAATCCTGCACGTCGACGGCGGGCAAAGTGCCGGCCGCTAAGACGCGCCGACGCTGATAGCAAAGCACAAAGCGAGTGGCGCTCAATCATGCAATCTTCACACGCAGGCTCGCGCAATAGCCTGATCACATGTCGATCTTCCCTGTGCTGAGGCCGAACGGAGTCCTATGTCCCAAGTCGACTGGCTGAGTCATCTGTTGCAAATGATCACCATCACCGGGCGGTTGGAGATCCGTTGCACCTATGGTGCGCCATGGCGTGTGGCCTGGGCCGAGTCGGCAGCGAACGAGATTCCCTACCACGTCGTGCTCAAGGGACGGGCCATCGTTGAGAATCCGGCGACAGGGACGGCCAGAGAGCTGGTGGGCGGCGACATCGTGCTGATGCCTCACGGATCGGCACATGTTCTGCACGACGGCAGTGGACGTGCCCCTGGGCCTACTTACGAACGCGAAAATTCTGCTGGGTTGACGCTCAGTGAGAATGACGGCACGGGCGACCATCTGGACATGTTGTGCGGACGATTTTTCATTGAGCCACCCCATGATCGGCTGATTCGCAATTACCTGCCCACGGATCTGGTAGTACGGACCATGAATGACGATAGTGAAAAAATTATCGCGTCTGCTTCGACTCAGCTTGCCAGTTTTGTGGGGCTGATGCGCGAAGAGTCCACGGGCGACAAGGTGGGCGGATACGCGATCCTCAACGCACTCAGCTCGGCGCTGTTCACCCTCGTGCTGCGCGAGGCGAGCGGATCAGAACAGGCTCCGGCAGGCTTGTTGGCGCTCGTCGGACATCCACGTCTGGCTCCCGCCATTTCAGCCATGTTCTCCGATCCCGCCCGGCCCTGGAGTCTGCCGGATCTGGCCGGCTTGTGCAGCATGTCACGCGCCACCTTCATGCGGCACTTCCAGGACACGCTCGGGCGGTCGGCCATTGACTTGCTGACTGATATCCGCATCAGCCTGGCCGCCAACGCGCTGAAGAATTCGACGATGAGCACCGAGGCTGTCGCCGAATCGGTTGGGTATCAATCCGTCTCGTCATTCCGGCGCCTGTTCGCCGACCGGATGGGAATGACGGCTGGTGAATGGCGCCGTCTGGCGCGCAAGTGCCCGTCATAGCCGCGAATCCTCGCTTCGCTTTCGGTGTGAAGCGTGGATGAGCGTTAGCCTGAACCTCGATCCCGATGAGACGCCATGCCTTTGTTCCGTGTTTTGAAGTGATGGAAATCGTCCGTGTTCACTTGATCCTTTTGGATATTTTTTTGAGTAAATGCAGGCGTGAAGTTGCGGTCCAGTGAGCCTAAATTAGAGGCTCACAACCACCTGATGAAGACCTCGCACCGAAAGCACTCGTGCACTACAACCTCTCTCAACAGCCATAGGAACCACCATGACCAATGCAGTCATCGAATGCATTCTGAGCCGCAGCGCCGCCAAGTATTACGATCCCGCTGCTACCTTGAGCGACGAACAGATCCGCGAGCTGGTGCAGATCGGCACCAGTGCGCCGACCTCCTTCCACTTGCAGAACTGGCGCTTCATCGCCGTACGCACGCGTGAAGCCAAGGCTCGGCTGAGTCCGATTGCCTGGAACCAGCCCGCAGTCACCGATGCGGCGGTTACCTTCATCGTCTGCGGCCAGCTGGTCGATACGAGCGTCATACCGGAGCGCCTGGCTCCGCTGGTGGAAGCGGGCGTGATGCCGGCCGCGATGGTGCCGGAATGGGAAAACCCCGCGCGCGATCTGTACATGGCATATCCGCAGCGCCGGCGCGACGAGGCCGTCCGCACCGCCACCTTCGGTGCGGCAGCGATGATCTATGCAGCCCGCTCACTCGGACTAGGTTCGACGCCGATGATCGGCTTCGACGCCGAAGCGGTGCACCGCGAGTTCGGCCTGGCCACGGACGAAGTGCCCGTCCTGCTGTTGTCCATCGGAGCGGAGCGACCAGGAAACTGGGCACAGAAGCCGCGCCGTCCCGTAGCCGATGTATTGGCGCTCGTATAGGCCCGTCGTCGAGGCGTTGATCGCATGGATTGACCAGACGGTCGTTAAAACGGGAGGCAAGCGCAACGTACCTCGTATTTGAAGACCTGACCCGCTTCGACCCGGGGCCAGGCAGGAAGTAAGCAGAGGGAAGGGGTGCACCTGAACTTTCCCCAGGCAGTGAAACCCGTAACTTATAGAGACTATGATGACAAGGACTACTATCTTAAAGCAGGACCAGGTACCGAACGATTCGAAGCCGACACTCGATGCGTTCACCCGGAATATCGGATTCACCCCGAATATGATGGCGGCCTTCGCGCAGAGCCCGATCGCGTTCAACGCATGGGCGACCCTACTCGGGTCTTTGAGCAAGGCACTCGACGTGAAGACGCGTGACAGCATCGGTCTCGCTGTCTCCGAAGTGAACGGATGCAACTACTGCCTGACGGTTCACAGCTTCACGGCTGAGCATATGGCGAAGCTGCCGGCCGATGAGATCGTTCTCGCCCGGAAGGGCCACGCAACCGATCCGAAACGGGACGCCGCTGTCCAGTTTGCGCGCAAGGTCATCGAAACCCGGGGCCAGGTCAGTGACGCCGATCTGAAAGCGGTCCGCGATGCCGGCTACACGGATGCAAACGTGATGGAAGTCGTCGCGCTGGTGGCCATGTACTCCCTGACGAACTTTTTCAATAACGTGTTCGATCCGGAGAAGGACTTCCCCGCTGTTGCGCCGGCCGGCTCGATCTGAACGCTGTTCACGCAATCGGGGCCATCCGCGTTCGTCCGTGAGAAGCCCAGGAGGGCGAGCAGTTTTGCCCTCCCGTGAATCGTCGTTGTCCGTTTTCCTGGTGCCGATGGCTCTGCCACGGAGCCAGGGGGAAGGGCAGTGCAGCGCGGCTTGGAAGTGGCGGCGGCCTGAGGCAAGGCCGGCATAAAAACACCGAAGTGCAAAAGACTAGCCGATACTCAGAAGGAAAAGTCCATGAAGATCCGAACTATCATCGCTGCCAGCTACGTGACACTCGCCATCGTGACGGCCTGCTCCGCCTCGGCCCACGACGGCGCAGGGGAAACCGTCACCAAGAACTTCGATGGAGCCATTCCCAATGTTCCCGGCAAGTCGCTGATTGCTGTGGAAGTCGACTACGCGCCGGGCGCGGCTTCCCCGCCTCATTCACACGCGAAGTCGGCCTTCATTTACGCCTACGTGGTCAAGGGTGCAATCGAGTCGAAGGTGAATGACGGTGAGACGCACATCTATCGGGCAGGCGAGAGCTGGACCGAACCGCCGGGCGCTATCCATTCGATCAGCCGCAACGCGAGCAAGACCGAGCCGGCAAAGCTGATCGCTGTGTTCGTCCTCGATACCAACGACAAAGCGCTGACCTCGCCGATCAGGTAACTACGAAGAGGAAAGCAACATGAAACAGTCCGCCCTGATCGGCGACAGAATCGCCGACAAATCTTCACAACCCGATGAGCGCACTGTCCGCGACTGGATGGGGCCGGAGGCGTTTGAACATTGGGTCGAACTACGTCACTGGATCGAGGCATCCTACCCCGGCGTTTTCGCGCCAGACTGGCTATATGGTGGCAAGAAACGCGGTTGGTCACTGCGCTACAAGAAAACCAAGGCCTTCTGCACTCTGCTGCCGGCATACAGGCTGTTGTCGGTTCTGGTGGTCTTGGGGCGAGTTGAGCGAGAGAACTTCGAGGCGCGGCGTTATTTCTGGAGTCCACAGTTGGTCAAGCTCTACGACGAAGCCCACGCATACCCTGATGGGAAATGGCTGACTGTCCCGATCTTATCCGCGCATGATCGACATGAGGTGAAAGAGCTGATGAGTATGAAGCGCCCTGCGCCTTCACGCGGTTGATCGTCGCGGAAGTTCTAAAAGCCGCGACACACTCCCCGGCCCCGATCGCACGGACGTTACAGTGAACAGACTCTGCCGTGTGTTTGCTGGTGAATCGGGTTGGTCTCTCGCGCCTTTGCCCCGGCAGGACGTCTACTTTGCGGACATCCGCCGAGGAGCGGCAAACCCTGCTGACCGTTGCTCACGCGTGACGGGCCTTCGGGCTTTTTTTGCCTTTGCGTGAGGCGGAGCGCTGGCTGGCATCCTTTGGAAAGTGCTGTGGATTGCGAAGGAACTCGATCAGCCGTGTCTCGCATTCGGAAAACGAGTACCCGCGCCGCTGCGAAATCATGAACGTGAGGGGGCGCATGTGCCATGCGCGCCGTTGGAGTTCGACAAGCGTTCCATTCGCGAGGTCTTGCGCAACCAGATGATGCGGCATGTGCCCCCAGCACAAACTTCCCCGGAGCAGATCGTGCTTCGCGCCGAGGTCATTCACCAGCCACTGGCGTTCACTGGCGACGCCTTGTTGTGTCTTATCCGCATCGGGCTGATTGTCGGTTACGACGAGCTGGATGTGCCGGCCGAATTCCTCCCGCGGGATCGGCGCCGCGATCGTAGCCAGCGGATGCGATGGCGCACAGACGGTCACCATTTGCGCTTCACATAAATGCTGCCTTTCGATGGTGCCTGGGCTCAACTCCGGCACGTCCGTGATCGTCACCGCCAATGCGCACGTGCCTTCGAGCACCAGGCGCTCGCCGCCCTGCATGGTCGTCATGCGCAGATTGATCGCTACCGTTGGAAAGTCGACCTGCAGGGTGCGCAGGCATTCAATCAGGTGCGCACGCGGAAAATAGGTATCCACGGCAATCGAGACCTGTGGTACCCCGGCTTCGGCAATCGCGACCGCGCGCATCTTCATTTCCTCGGTGCGTGAGATCACCCCGCGAGCATCAGGCAGAAGGCTGCGTCCCGCGGCCGTCAGCGTCGCTTTGCGAGCGTTGCGCTCGAACAGCAGCACATCGAATGCACTCTCGAGCGCGCTGATCGCGTGACTGATCGCCGACTGCGCACGCCGCAGCTCCCGTGCAGCCCCGGAAAAGCTTCCCTGATCACACACGGCGACGAAAGCCCGAAGTTGATTGATGGTGACGTTGTCGAGCATAGGTATCTAAAAAGTAGATGGAACTGATAGATTTTTAGTCAATTGGCTTCATGAATCAATAGCTTCAGAATCGTGTTGTCGCTTTTGTTTTCGAAGGATGCACGACATGAACAGACTGAATGGAAAGACGGCCGTGATTACCGGCGGCGCGACCGGGATCGGCCGCGCCGCCGCAAAGCGCTTTATCGAGGAAGGCGCCTTCGTCTTCATCTTCGGCCGCCGGCAGGAAGCGCTCGACGCCGCTGTGGCCGACCTCGGCTCCAACGCCCGCGCGGTGAAGGGCTCGGTCTCCGATCCGGCCGATCTCGACCGACTCTACGCGGCGGTGAAGGCCGGGCGCGGCACCCTCGACATCGTCTTCGCCAATGCCGGGGCGGGAAGCCAGCTTGCGCTCGGCAAGATCACCGCCGAGCACATCGACGAAACCTTCGACACCAATGTGAAAGGTACGATCTTCACGGTCCAGAAGGCGCTGCCGCTGATGGGCGAGGGCGGTTCGATCATCCTGACGGGATCGAGCGCCGGCACCACGGGCGCCCCGGCGATGAGCGCCTACAGCGCGAGCAAGGCGGCAGTGCGCAACCTCGCGCGGACCTGGGCGGAGGACCTGAAGGGCACGGGCATCCGGGTCAACGTGCTGTCGCCCGGAGCGACGGCGACCGAACTCGCGAAGGAAGCGCTGGGCGAGGAGGGTCAGAAGGTCTTCGCCTCGATGACCCCGCTCCAGCGCATGGCCGATCCGGCGGAGATCGCAGCGGTGGCCGCCTTTCTCGCGTCGCCGGACAGCAGTTTCATGACCGCCAGCGAGGTCGCCGCCGACGGCGGCCTGGCACAACTCTGACGCGCTACGCCCGACGGGTCACTCCATGCGATATCAGGAGCCCGCAGGGCGTGCCAAACCGAAGGAAAACTGATGAGCTACGCAATTATTGGTTTCGGCAAGATCGGCCAGGCGCTTGCCAGGGCGTTTGCCCGAAGCGGCATCGAAGTATCCGTTGCAACCACTCGCGATCCGGAAAGCTTTGCATCCGCTGCCGCTGCGATCGGACCTACGATCATTCCCAGAAAACTGACGGAAGCGGTCAAGGCGGACATCGTCTTTCTGGCTGTCGGTTTCAAGTCGCACCGGGATGTCGCGAAGGCGCTGCCCACCTGGCAGGGGAAGATCATCGTCGATGTGACCAATGCCTACGGCGTGCCCCCTGAGGAACTGGGTGGACAACCTTCTGCCAGCGCCGTCGCGCAGGCTTTCACAGGCGGCAGACTGGTCAAGGGCTTCAATCATTTGCCCGCGGCCGTCCTTGGGCAGGATCCCGCCGTACATGGTGGCAGGAGAGTCGTGTTCCTGGCGAGCGACGATGACGGCGCCGCAGCGGAGACTGGTGCGCTTGCGGAAAACCTCGGTTTCTCGCCGATCAAACTTGGCGGCCTTTCGGACGGTGGACTGCTCGTGCAGGCGCGCGGAAATAGCTGGGGTCAACTGATCTTTCAGGACCTGGTCAAGTTCGACTGATCCTGCCTCGTGAACACAGGGCAGTCACAGTTTGACTGGCGAAAGCAGGACAGGCTACGGCTTCACCAGAAGCCGAGCATCTTCCACCAGAGGCTGCCCACCACCGCGAAGATCAGCAACTCCACCACACACATCACAAAGCCGACGCGCCACCAGGTTCCCATCGTGACGTAGCCGCTACCGAAGATGATCGGCGACGTGCCCGTCGCATAGTGGGTCAGCGTCATCATGATCGCCGAGCCGGCCGCCATCATCAGCATGAACGGCGCCACATAGCCGGGTGGCATCAGATGGACCCCGACCGTCAGGAAGGCCAGCATCATCGCACTGATGTGCGCCGTCGTGCTGGCAAACAGGTAGTGTGAAAACACGAAGGCCAGTACCAGGATCGTGGCAGTGGCGCCCCAGCCAATGCCGCTGGCAACGATCGCGCTCTTCATGGCTTCCGAGAACCAGGTGATCACGCCTTGCTTGTTCAGTTGCTCGGCCAGCATGATCAGCGCACCAAACCACACCAGCGTGTCCCAGGCGCTCTTCTCCGACAGCACATCGTCCCAGTCAATGGTGCCGGTGATGATCAGCAGGAACAGCCCGACGAAGGCGACCACTGTCGGATCCAGGATGAACGACGGACCGAACACCATCGCCGGCACGTCGGCCCACAGCAGCAGTAGCAGCGCGAAGGTCCCCAGCATGACCATTTCCTTCGGTGACATGGGGCCCATCTTCGCCAGTTCGGCGCGGGCATACGCTACCGCATTGGGTGTGGCATGGAGCTGCGGCGGCGCCAGCACGTAGATCACGAGCGGCATGACCAGCATGCATAGCAGGCCGGGCAGCAGCATGCACAGCGCCCAGCTCGTCCAGGTCAGATGCAGGCTCTGACTGGTCGCCTTGGCGATATAGTCCACCACCAGCGGATTGGGTGCGGTGGCGGTCAGAAACATCGCCGAGGTAATCGGGTTGGCGTGATAGTTGACCATCGCCAGGTAGGTGCCGACCTTGCCCTCGGTGCCCCTGGCGGGATCCGAGTCGAAAGCGTTGGCGATCGACTTCATGATCGGATGGACGATGCCGCCACCGCGCGCGGTATTGCTGGGTGTGAACGGCGCCAGCACCAGTTCACAGACGGCCAGACCATAGCCGATGCCTACCGTGCGCTTGCCGAGCAGTGAGATGAATATCAGGCCGATGCGACTGCCCAGGCCGGTCTTCTTCAGCCCGCGGGAGATCAGAATGGCCACCACGATCAACCAGATCAGCGGGCTGTCGAAGGCGGTCAACGCATCGGCGATCGCCCCCTTGGACGAGGTCGAGGTCACCTGTGACAGCGAGAGGACGACGATTGCCATCACCGCCATGACCCCGATCGGCATGACCTTCAAAATAATCGCAACGATTGTTGTTAGAAATATGGCAACGAGGCCCCAAGCCTTGGGCTTCAGCCCCTCCGGCACAGGCAGCAGCAACAGGGCTACCAGCACGGCCGTTGTGATCAGCGCGGGACCCAGCCGGAACGGGACAACGCTGTTGAAGTAGCGGAACGTCGCTTTTAGTCTCGAGAGCATTCTGCGATCCTTCCCGGAATAGTTGGCCGCGTCCGCTGGAACATAGTTCAGGGCGGTGCGTTTGGCAACGTGCAGCTTGCCTCTCCTGCACTTGCGGGAAGACGCGGACCCTGAGCCGTCGTGACGCATCCTCACTGAACCTGTCGGTGATTGTGGGAGCGCGTAACGTCGTCCCGGAAGTCGACAGCGTCCAGCTAAAGCAAAAATCAGCTTTGAGTCACCTTTGGGTTCACCAACCCCGCCGTCTTAAAGAACCTCGGACCATTGTCGTTAACCGGAAAGTCAAGGTAGTCTCGACATCAGGCACCAAGGCACCGTCCTTGCGTACGTAGCCGTCGTTTCGCGTGTTTCTCAGCGCCTGCTACGCCAATACAGGCAAAAATTGCCGGTAGGCCACCTTCAAATGATGCGGTAAGCATGTCGGAGACTTCGTTTGGCCAGTCGTGTTTTCAGTCGGATCTCGCTTCCCATCCGCGTGACGCTGTTTCTCGTCGTCGTCTGCGCGCTGTTGATCGGCAGTGACGTATGGCGCAGCGTCACGTCGCGTCAGGACCAGATGGAGGAAATGTCCGTGGCGGCCGCGAACCTCGCGCGCGCCATGGCGCAGCACGCCGACGACACCATCAAGCAGGCCGACACCACGCTAGTCGGCGTCGTGGAGCGCGTCGAGCATGACGGCGTGAGTCCTGCTGCGCTCGACCGGCTGCATCGTCTGTTCATGCAGAACGTGACGGAACTGCCGCAACTGAACGGCCTCTATCTCTACGACCGCGACGGCAACTGGCTCGCGAACTCGCAGCCCACGCTCGCCAGGACCTTCAACAACGCCGACCGCGAGTATTTCGTCTATCACCGCACGCACACGGACCGCGGTCCGCACGTCGGCATGCCCGTGAAAAGCCGTTCGACGGGGAAATGGATCATCCCCGTATCGCGCCGCATCGACGGACCGGACGGGCAGTTCGCGGGCGTTGCGCTCGCGACCATCGACATCGATTTCTTCTCGCACTTTTACGACAGCCTGGACATCGGCCGATACGGCGCCGTCGCGCTCGTCGCGGACAACGGCATCATGATCGTGCGCCGTCCGTTTGAAGCACGCTTCGTCGGCAAGAACATCACCGACACGATGCTCTTCAAGGTCCATCGGCAATCGGGCGAATCGGGCCGCTTCGTGTCGAAGTCCGCGCAGGACGGCGTGACGCGCCTGAACAGCGTGCGCAATCTGAGCCAGTACCCGCTGTTCGTCGCCGCGGCGCTTGCACAGGACGAGATCCTCGCGCCCTGGTGGTCGGACACGTTGTGGCATGCGGCAGGCACGACCGTGCTCGTGCTGATGCTCGCCGTGTTCGGCTGGCGGCTCGTGCGCAACGCGAACGCTCGCACGCGCATCGAGCGCAAGCTGGCCACGAGTCTCGAAACGACGCGCGCGATTCTCGACACGGCCGTCAATCCCATCCTCACGCTCGACCGCTCGGGCGTGATCCTGACGCTCAACCCGGCGGGCGAGAAGGCCTTCGGGTATGCGGAACGCGAGATCGCCGGCAAGGACGTGCGCGTGCTCGTGTCGGGCACGGTCAACGAACTGTTCACCCGCTACGCGTCGCAATTCGCCGAGAACGGCAACCAGGACGCACGCGAGATCGCCAGCGAATGCGAGCTGGCGGGCCTGCGCAAGGACGGCAGCGAGTTTCCCATCCATGTGTCGACGGGGACAATGGTGACGGGCCGCGAGCGCCGCTTCGTCTGCGTGATCACCGACATGTCCGAACAGATTCGCGAGCGCGCCGCGTTGTCGGAAGCGCGCGACCAGTTGCTGCTGGCTGCGGACATCGCCGAACTGGGTATCTGGTCATGGGAGTTTGCGAGCGACGCGCTGCGCTGGAACCCGCGCATGTTCGAGATTTTCGGCTACGCGTCGACGCCTGCTGACGGTCTGCGCTTCGAGCACTGGCTGTCGCGCGTGTACGAAGAAGACCGCGCCCCCGCCGTCGAAAAACTGGAAGCCGCGTTTGCCGGGAAGCTTGCCGCGAAGCACATCGATCTGCCGCTTTACCGGATCGTGCTGCCCGACGGCGAAATCCGCCATATCCAGACGACGTTCACGGTTCAGTACGATGCCGCGGGCAAACCCATCGGCATGACGGGCGTGAATCACGATGTCACCGAGCCGCGCAATATCGAGCTTCGGCTGCGCGACGCCAAGCAGCAGGCCGACGCGGCGAATGCGGCGAAATCGGCGTTCCTCGCCAACATGAGCCACGAAATCCGCACGCCGTTGAACGCGGTGCTCGGCATGCTTGATCTCGTGCAGTCGACGGGACTCAACGAGCGGCAGGGTGGCTATGTCGTCAAGGCCGAAACGGCCGCGAAGTCGTTGCTCGGTTTGCTGAACGATATTCTCGATTACTCGAAGATCGAAGCCGGCAAGCTTCAGCTCGACACGCATACGTTCGAAATCGAACCGCTGATGCAGGATCTCGGCGTCGTGCTGTCGGGCAACCAGTACGACAAGGAAGTCGAAGTCCTCTTCGACATCAGCCCGGACCTGCCGCCCGTCGTGATCGGCGACAGTTTGCGGCTGCAACAGGTGCTGGTGAATCTCGCGGGCAATGCGCTCAAGTTCACGATCAAAGGCCAGGTCGTCGTCAGTTTCACGCTGCTGTCGCGGCTCGATAACGGCGTGCGCGTGCGCATCGCGGTGACGGACAGCGGCATCGGTATCAGCGAGGCGCAGCTCACGCAGATTTTCGAAGGCTTCAGCCAGGCCGAAGTGTCGACCACGCGCCGTTTCGGCGGCACGGGCCTCGGCCTCGCGATCAGCCGGCGGCTCGTCGAACTGATGGGCGGCAGGCTCGAAGTGGCGAGCGAACTCGGCAAGGGCAGCCGCTTCTGGTTCGACATCAATCTCGGTGTCAGCGACGTGGTGCCCGCGGATCACTTCGATCTGTACCAGCCGCGCGACCGGCGCTTGCGCGTGCTCGTCGCCGACGACAACGGCATTGCGCGCGAAGTGCTGTCGCGCACGGCGCGTGCGCTCGGCTGGGAGGCGGACGTGGTGCCGGGTGGCATTTCGGCCGTCAAGCTGACGAGCGCCGCCGAGCGCGAGAACGAAGGCTACGACGTGATCCTGCTCGACTGGCGCATGCCCGACCTCGACGGCCTGGCGGCGGCGCGGCGCATCGACGAAGCGCGCGCGGGCCGCAGCACGCCCGCTATCGTGATGATCACCGCGTACGGTCAGGAAGTGCTCGCCGCCGCGCAGGAATCCGATGACATGCCGTTCGATGCCTTCGTCACGAAACCCGTCACGCCGAAGCAGCTTGCGCAGACCGTGCAGCGCGTGCTGACGGGCCAGAAGACCACGCACGTGAAACGGAGGCCGGCGCATGCACCGGCGGGCGCGGGGCGCCTGGCCGGCCTCACGTTGCTGGTCGTCGAAGATAATCCGTTGAACCGCGAAGTGGCCGAAGGCTTGTTGAGCCGCGAAGGCGCGCAGGTGGCGCTCGCCGAAAGCGGCCTGGAAGGCGTCGAGAAGGTGCTGACGGGCACGCGTGTGTTCGACGCCGTGTTGATGGACATGCAGATGCCGGACGTCGACGGTCTCGAAGCGACGCGGCTGATCCGCTCGCATGAGCGCTTCGCCGCGCTGCCGATCATCGCGATGACGGCCAACGCGACGCGCGCGGACCGCGACGCGTGTCTTGCGGCGGGCATGAACGACCATGTCGGCAAACCGATCGATGTCGCGCAACTGGTCCACGTGTTGCTGACCCACACGCGAGCCGGCGCGCCGCCGGCATCGACGGTGAACGCGAGCACCGTCGATGAGCCTGCCGTGAACGAATTGCTCGAACGGAAGGAATCGGTCGTCGGGCGCTTTGGCGGCAGTGAAGATCTGATCCGCAAGGCGCTTGGCGTGTTCGTCAGCGAAATGGAACGGCATCTCGACGACTTGCGCGACGAAGCGGAGCAGGGCGGCACCGGGCGCAGCGCGGCGCTGCTGCATGCGATCAAGGGCAGCGCGGGCACGATGGGCGCCAAGGCGCTTGCCGATGTCGCGGCAGTGCTCGAACATCGCGTGATCGAGGCGGACGACGAAGACTCAGCGGCATGTGTCTCGCACGCCGAAGTGGACAGACTCGAACGGCTGCTGCTCGACAGCGTCGCGCAGTTGCGTGTCGTGTTCGGCAGCAAGCAGGGCGCGCAGGCGGCGAGCGCCGCGCAGCTGCAGACGGACGAATATCGCGAGCGGCTTGGCTGTTTGCTCGAACGGCTGGAGTCGTCCAATCTGGAAGCGCTCGATCTCGCCGAAACGCTCGCGCCGCATGTGCCGTCGGCGTTGCAGCCACGCTTCGACCGGCTGCTCGCCGAGATCGAAGCGCTCGATTTCGTCACGGCCGCCGCGAGCACGCGCGAGATGCTGGATAACCTGACATGCTAGAACACATCCCCGGAGACTGGGCTCACACCTTCACGCGACGTCCGAAAGTGCTCATTGCTGACGATCAGCCCACGAACGTCCGCGCGCTGCATGCGCTCTTCAAGGACGACTGCGACGTGTTCATGGCGACCAGCGGCGCGCAGACCCTCGAGCTATGCAGCAAGGTGATGCCCGACCTGATCCTGCTCGACGTCGTGATGGACGGCATGGACGGCCACGAAGTATGCCGCCGCCTGAAGGCCGATCCGCTGACGCACACGATTCCCATCATCTTCGTCACCGCGCAGACCGACGAAGCCGACGAAGAGTACGGCCTGTCGCTCGGTGCCGTCGACTTCATCACGAAACCCGTCAAGCCGGCCATCGTGCGCGCGCGGGTGCGCGCGCATCTGTCGCTGAAGATGCAGGGCGACGTGCTTCGCTCGATCGCGCTCGTCGACGGGCTGACGGGCGTCGGCAACCGGCGCAAGTTCGAAGAGGATTTCGACGCGAGCTGGCGGCACTGCCTGCGCGAATCGGCGCCGCTGTCGCTGGTGATGGTCGATGTCGATTACTTCAAGCGCTACAACGACCGTTACGGGCATCAGGCGGGCGACCGCTGTCTGCAAACCGTCGCAAAACGGCTGACGGAAACGCTGCGCCGCCCTTACGACACCGTCGGCCGCTATGGCGGCGAGGAGTTCGCCTGCCTGCTGCCGAACACGCCGCTCGAAGCGGCGGCGCGTCTCGCGATGCGCATGGAAGAGGGCGTGCGCGCGCTCAAGCTCGAACATCTCGATTCGGGGTGCGCGGAGACGGTGACGATCTCGGCGGGCGTCGCGACGCTGATCCCGACTGATGACGCGCAGCCCGCTGAACTCATCGATGCCGCCGACCGCCAGCTCTATGAAGCGAAGCACGCGGGACGCGGCCGGGTCGCTTCGCCGATGCGGATGATGGAAGGTTAGGCCGGCGCGTCGTCGCGGCGCGTCACGTTCTTTCGCGCGGCATCGCTTGCAGCGTATCGACGATCTCGCGCATCAGCGCCTTGCGGTCGTCCGACGCGCGCTGCACCATGCCGACCGTGCGCAGCGTCGGCGGGCTGGCAATGGGGATCACGCGCAACAGCGGGTCGTTCAGCCAGTTGCCGCGTATCAGCAGCGGCAGCACCGCGACGCCGACCTTCTCGCGCACCAGCGCGACGATCGTTTCGATCGAATTGAGTTCGAGATACTCGTTGACCATCAGGCCCGCTTTCTCCAGCGCCTGCTCGACCACCTGGCCGGTGCGCACGCGCCGGTCGAAACGCAGAAAGCCGTGGCTGCGCAAGATGCGCTGCGGGTCGTTGTCGGCGACGTCGCGGCTCACGATCAGCATCATCGGTTCGGTGTAGAGCGTGGTCCATTTGAGCGTGTCGGGCAGTGTTTCGTCGGCACGCGCGACCACGGCGGCAACGTCGACTTCGCCGACTTCCACCATGTTCGCCAGTTCGTCGGAGCGTGCCGAGAGCAGGCGCACGTCGAGCCGGGGATGAGCAGCCTTTAGTCGCGCCACCGCCAGCGACAGCGCCCCGATCACCGACACCACCGCGCCGATGGTGACAGGCCCTTCCATCGCATCCGTCGGCTTCCCTTCCAGTTCTGCAAGCAGATCGAGAATCTGCTCGACTTTTGGCCAGATCGACTGGCCGTGCTGCGTCAACGTAATTTGTCTGCCTCTGCGATCGAACAGCTGCCGCCCCAACGCCTCTTCGAGTCCGCGCATCTGCAGGCTGACGGCGGCTTGCGTCAGCGCGACCTTATCGGCGGCGGCCGAGAACGAACCGGTGCGGGCAACGGCCTTGAAAGTCTTCAACATGCGAAGCGTCGGCATGGGCGGTTCCGGATCCGAGTTTCACGGCCGATCGCTCGATCGACTCATGAGAAAAACTTAAGTATGGAAAAGAAAGTTTAATATTTTTTGTACGTAGGCCGCCAGTATGATCGTTCGATGACGATCTGCAAGGACGAGCAATACGATGCGGAGTACCCAGGCATGACCGGTGCTGAACGCCGGCCGGTTCTCGATGTACGCGGCTTCTCGTTGAAGTTTTCGAACGCGCCCGATGTGCCGAATGTCGTCGACAACGTCTCGTTCCCGGTTCATGCGGGCGAGACGCTGTGCATGGTCGGCGAGTCGGGTTGCGGCAAGAGCGTCACGTCGCTGGCGCTGATGGGGCTGCTCGCGAGTCCGCCCGCGCGGCGCGTCGGCGGCACTGCGCATTTCGAGGGCGTGGATCTGTTCGAGTTGTCCGAGCGCGAACTGGCCGACATTCGCGGCAACCGGATGTCGATGATCTTCCAGGAGCCGATGACCTCGCTCAATCCCGCCTACACGATCGGCGAGCAGATTGGCGAGAGCATCCGGCGGCATCGCGGCGTCAGTCGCGCAGAGGCCCGCGAAGAAGCGCTGAAGATGCTGCGCCTCGTCCATATTCCCGCACCTGAAACCCGGCTCGACGCGTTCCCGCATCAACTGTCGGGCGGCATGCGCCAGCGCGTGATGATTGCCATGGCGCTCGCCAACAGCCCGCGTCTGCTGATCGCCGACGAACCGACCACCGCGCTCGACGTGACCATCCAGGCGCAGGTGCTGTCGCTCGTGCGCACGCTGCAGAAAGAAACGGGCACGGCGATGCTGCTGATTACGCACGACCTCGGCGTGGTCGCCGAAGTCGCGGATCACGTCGCGGTGATGTATGCGGGCAGGATCGTCGAATACGGCACGGTCGCCGACCTGTTCGACGATCCGCAGCATCCGTACACCATCGGTTTGATGGGCGCAATTCCGTCGGTTGGCAAGCGTGAAGGCTCGCTCGCGACCATTCGCGGCTCGGTCCCGTCGCCCGAACAGATGCCGCGCGGCTGCCGCTTCGCGCCGCGCTGTCCGTTCGCGGAGCAGCGCTGCATCGACGCCGCGCCGCCCGATAGAACGCTCTCGGGCGAGCATCGCGTCGCATGCTGGCTCGCGCCTGTCGAGCAGCTCGTCAAGCCCGTGCAGCAGAAGGAGCTGACATGACGAGCGCGAAGCACATCGCGACACCCATCCTCGAAGCGAGCGCGCTGACCAAACGCTTCGGCGGCGAGCGCCAGATGTTCGCGCGCACGCCGACCGTGCACGCCGTCAATGAAGTGTCGTTCGCCGTGCAGACGGGCGAGACGTTTGCGATCGTCGGCGAATCGGGCTGCGGCAAGTCGACGCTCGGCCGACTGCTGCTGCGCCTGATCGACGCGACGCAAGGTCGCGTGCTGTATCAGGGCGAAGACATCACGCACTGGCAGGGCGCAAAGCTGCGCCGCTTGCGCCGCGAGATGCAGATCATTTTTCAGGATCCGTTCGCGTCGCTGAACCCCGGCATGACCGTCGGGCAGATTATCGGCGAGCCGGTGGCGTTTCATGGTCTCGCGCGCAATGCATCGGAGCGCCGCGAGCGCGTCGCGCAACTGCTGACCAAAGTCGGTCTGCAGCCCGCATATGCGGAGCGCTATCCGCATGAGTTTTCGGGCGGACAGCGGCAACGTATCGGCATTGCGCGGGCGCTGGCGGGCGAGCCGAAATTGATCGTCGGCGACGAGCCGGTGTCGGCGCTCGATGTGTCCGTGCAGGCGCAGGTCATCAATCTGCTCGAATCGCTGAAAGCGGAACTCGGTCTCACGCTCGTGATGGTCGCGCACGATCTCGCCGTGATCCGCCATATGAGCGACCGCGTCGCGGTGATGTATCTCGGCGAAATCGTCGAACTGGCGCAGGTCGACGAACTGTTCGACGCGCCGCTCCACCCCTACACGCAGGCGCTGTTGCGCGCGATTCCCGCCAGCAGTCCGCACGAGCGGCGCACGAAGCCCGCCTTGCAAGGCGATCTGCCGAGCCCGACCGCGCCGCCGCCGGGCTGCCGTTTTCATACGCGCTGTCCGCATGCGAAGCCGCGCTGCTCGCAGGAGCGTCCGATCGCCGAAACACTGCCGGGCGGACGGCAAGTCGCGTGTCATTTCTGGCGCGACGTGCAGAACGCGGGCGGCGGCGCGCCGCTCGCAGCTAGCGTCAGCACGAAGCTGAACGAGCGCCTCGCGATCTACCGCGAGAAGCAGGCGGCACTGACGGCGAACTCATAGCACAACCCTCTGATGGCAACCCGAACTGCAACAAGGACATAACGCATGCGAAGAATGTTGATTGCCGCCGCGCTCGCATTGGGCGCTTCCGCCGCGATGGCCCAGAGCACCATCCGCATTGGCTTGCAGGACGATATCGGCTCGCTCGATCCGGCCCGCAGCGTGCAGTTCGTCGACCGCATCGTGTTTGCGTCGCTGTGCAATTCGCTCGTGGATGTATCGCCCGATCTGAAAATCGTGCCGATGCTCGCCACGTCGTGGACGACGAGCCCCGACGGCAAGAGCCTGACTTTCAAGCTGCGCCAGGGCGTGAAGTTCCAGAACGACGAGCCGTTCAACGCGGCGGCCGTGAAAGAGAATCTCGACCGCTACCGCAGTCTGCCGACCAGCAACCGCAAAAGCGAGTTGTCATCCATCGATCACGTCGATGTCGTCGACGACAGCACCGTCAAGATCGTGTTGAAGCAGCCGGACGCCGCGCTGCTCGCCACATTGTCCGACCGCGCGGGCATGATGCTCGCGCCGAAGACGCTCGCGGACGCCGCCGGCGTCGGATCGCACCCTGTGTGCTCGGGTCCGTACAAGTTCGTGCAGCGCGTGCAGAACGATCGCGTGGTGCTGGAGAAGTTCGCGGGCTATTGGGACGCGGACAAGTACCCGATCCAGCGCGTCGTGTTCCAGCCGATTCCCGACAGCACCGTGCGGCTCGCAAACCTGCGTTCGGGCTCGCTCGATATGCTCGAACGTCTCGCGCCTTCCGATGTCGCGTCGGTGAAGGGCGACGCGAACATTCAGTTCAAGCCGGTGACGGGTCTCGGCTTCTACTACGTGACCTTCAACATCAACAACGGGCCGCGCGGCAACAATCCGCTGAAAGACAAACGCGTGCGCCAGGCGTTCGAACTGTCGATCGATCGCGAGGCCATCGATCAGGTGATCGGTGCGGGCATTTTCTCGCCGGCCAACCAGGGCATTCCGAAGTCGAGCCCGTACTACAACACGTCGCTGCCGACCACGAAGCGCGACGTCGCGAAAGCCAAAGCGCTGTTAAAAGCAGCAGGGCAGGAGCATCCGACCATCGAGTTCGCGTATCCGAACAACACGGTCGCGAGCCAGATCACGCAGATGCTGCAGGCGATGCTGAGCGAGTCGGGCATCACGCTGAAGCTGCGTCCGAGCGATTACGCAACCGAGCTGAACGCCGGACATAGCGGCGATTTCGAGGCGATGTACACGGGCTGGTCGGGCCGCGTCGATCCGGACGGCAACCTGCATCAGTTCAATACCTGCGCGGGCAACCTGAACTACGCGCATTACTGCAACCAGCAGGTCGACTCGCTGCTCGATAACGCGCGCACGCGGCTCACGCCGGCCGAGCGCAAGACGGACTACGACGCCGCCGGCAAGATCCTCGCCGACGACGACCCCATCGTCTATCTGTACGCGCAACCGTGGCCGTTCGTGCTGTCGAAGAAAGTGCAGGGCTTCACGCCTTCCGCCGACGGTCTCGTGCGCCTGCGCGGCGTGTCGGTGAAGGGCTGAGCGTCATGCTGCGGATCATCGCGAATCGCATGCTGGTGGCCGTGCCGACGCTGATCCTGGTGTCGATGCTGATTTTCGGCCTGCAGAAGCTGCTGCCGGGCGACCCGGTGCTGGCGATGGCGGGCGAAGATCAGGACGCGCAGGTCATCGCGACGCTGCGCGTCAAGTATCACCTCGACCAGCCCGTGCCGACGCAGTACGCGCTGTGGGTGCGCGACGTCGCGCGCGGCGATCTCGGTTCGTCGCTGCGCACGGACGTGCCCGTGCGCTCGCTGATCGCGCAGAAGCTGCCCGTCACGCTCCAGCTCGCGGTCATGGCGATGATCCTCGCAATCGGCATCGGCATTCCGGCCGGCGTGATTTCGGCGGCGAGCCGCGGCGGGCCGCTCGATTACGCGGCGAACATCTTCGCGCTCTCGGGCATGTCGATACCGAACTTCTGGCTCGGCATCATGCTGATCTTCATTGTCTCGGTGCGCTGGCATCTGCTGCCGTCGTCGGGCTATGTGTCGCCGGGCGAGGACTTCTGGCTCAGCATCAAGACCATGCTGATGCCCGCATTCGTGCTGGGCGCCGCGCTCGGCGCGCAACTGATGCGCCACACGCGCAGCGCGACGCTCGGCGTGCTGCGCACCGACTACATCCGTACTGCGCGCGCGAAAGGTCTGTTGCGCGGCGCCGTGGTCGTCAAGCATGCGTTCCGCAATGCGCTGATCCCCATTGTCACCGTGCTCGCATTGCTGTTCGGCGAACTGCTCGCGGGCGCCGTGCTGACCGAACAGGTGTTCACAATTCCCGGTTTCGGCAAGCTGGTCGTCGATGCCGTGTTCAATCGCGATTACCCCGTCGTGCAAGGCGTCGTGCTCGTCACGGCGCTGGCGTTCATCGTCGTGAATCTGTGCGCCGACGTGCTGTATATCCTGCTCAATCCCCGACTGAGGCGCAGTTGATGGCTACTTCAATCGATGCACGTTCCGCCGCAGCGGCGACGCTGCCGCGCCGCAAGCGCCGCGGCCTCGTGCGCTTCATGCGCAACAAGGCGGCCGTGTTCGGCGCGCTGCTGGTCGCGCTGATCGTCGTGATGGCCCTGTTCGCGCCGTGGCTCACGCAGTACGACCCGGTGCAGGCGAGCTTCATGACCGTGCGCCAGGCGCCGTCGGCGGCACACTGGTTCGGCACCGACGAACTCGGCCGCGACGTGCTGAGCCGTCTGCTGTACGGCGCGCGCGCGTCGCTGCTGGCGGGCGTCGTATCGGTCGGCATTGCCGTGGTGCTGGGCGTGCCGCTCGGGCTGCTCGCGGGCTACTTCGGCAAGCTCGTCGACGGCGTGATCTCGCGTATCGCCGACGCGCTGCTGTCCATTCCGTTCCTGATTCTCGCGATTGCGTTGAGTGCGTTTCTGGGCCCGAGCCTGACGAACGCGATGGCCGCGATCGGCATTTCGGCGATGCCGCGCTTCATCCGCCTCACACGTGGGCAGGCGATCAGCGTGAAGGCCGAAGAGTACGTGGAAGGCGCGCGCGCGATCGGCCTCGATCACGGGCGCATCATTCTGCGCTACATTCTGCCGAACGTGCTGCCGCCCATCATCGTGCAGGCGAGTCTCACGGTGGCGAGCGCGATCATCGCCGAAGCGAGCCTGTCGTTTCTCGGGCTCGGACAATTGCCGCCCTCGCCGTCGTGGGGATCGATGCTCAACACCGCGAAGGATTTCGTGAGCCAGGCGCCGTGGATGTCGATCTTCCCCGGCATCGCGATCTTCCTCGCCGTGCTCGGCTTCAACCTGCTCGGCGACGGTCTGCGTGACGCGCTCGATCCGCGCGAGTCCTGATTTATTTACACAGCGCCGTTGCTCAAGACGGCGCTGTGGCTGAACTGGCAAAACCTGAGAGTGACAACATGACAAGCTTCAACTGGCAGAACCCGTATCCCACGCTGCGCATGCCCGTCTTTGCGCGCAACATCGTGTCGACTTCGCAGCCGCTCGCCGCGCAGGCGGGCTTGCGCATGCTGTGGAAAGGCGGCAATGCCGTCGATGCCGCGATCGCGGCGGCTGCGGCGATCACCGTGGTCGAGCCGGTGTCGAACGGTCTGGGCAGCGATGCATTCGCGCTCGTGTGGGACGGCAAGAAGCTGCACGGCCTGAACGCCTCGGGCGTCGCGCCCGCCGCATGGAACGTCGATTACTTCAAGCGCAAATACGGCGAGAACAATGGCGTCGCCAGGCAGCCCGTGCGCGGCTGGGATACGGTGACGGTACCGGGCGCAATCGCGGGCTGGGAAGCGCTGCATAAGAAGTTCGGCTCGTTGCCGTTCGCGGACCTGATGGAGCCCGCCATCGAGATCGCCGAGCGTGGCCACGCGGTGGCGAGCGTCGTCGCGCGCAAGTGGGCGGCCGCCGTGCCCGAACTGAAGAACCAGCCGGGTTTCGCCGACGCCTTCATGCCGCATGGCCGCGCGCCCGAAGTCAGCGAACTGATCCGCATGCCGGGCCACGCGAAGACCCTGCGCCTGCTCGCAGAAAAAGGCCCGCGCGCTTACTACGAAGGCGAAATCGCCGAGCGTATCGCGGCCTTTGCGCGTGAAGCCGGTGGCGCGATGACGTTCGACGATCTGCGCAACTATCAGCCCGACTGGGTCGAGCCGATCGGCAAGGACTATCGCGGCTACACCGTGCACGAAATTCCGCCGAACGGGCAGGGCATCGCCGCGCTGATCGCGCTCGGCATCCTTGAACAGTTCGACGTGGCTTCGCTGAAGCTCGACGGCATCGAATCGCAGCATCTGCAGATCGAAGCGATGAAGCTCGCCTTCGCCGACGTCTACCGCTACGTCGCCGATCCGCGTTCGATGGAAGTGACGCCCGAGCAGATGCTCGACGACGCCTACCTGAAATCGCGCGCGAAGCTGATCGACCCGAACCGCGCGACGCAGTTCGACTTCGGCATGCCGAAGACGGGCGGCACGATCTACATGTCGGCGGCGGACGAGCGCGGCATGATGGTCAGCTTCATCCAGTCGAACTACATGGGGTTCGGCTCGGGCTGCGTCGTGCCCGGCATGGGCATTTCGCTGCAGAACCGCGGCTGCGGTTTTTCGATGGACCCGAAGTCGCCGAACGTCGTGGAAGGCGGCAAGCGGCCATTCCACACGATCATCCCGGCGTTCCTCACGCAGCAGGTGAATGGCCAGCAGGAAGCCGTGATGAGCTTCGGCGTGATGGGCGGCGACATGCAGCCGCAAGGCCATTTGCAGACCGTCGTGCGGATGCTCGACTACGGCCAGCAGCCGCAGGCCGCTTGCGACGCGCCGCGCTGGAAGGTCAACCGCGACTTCTCCGTCGACATCGAAGCGACGCTCGATCCGCGCGTCGCGAGCGAACTCAAGGACCTCGGCCACACGATCAAGTCGATCGACGATCCGTATATGGATTTTGGCTCCGGCCAGTTCATCTGGAAGCTCGACCGCAACGACCCCGATCGTGGCTATGTCGCGGCGAGCGACAGCCGGCGCGACGGTCTCGCAGCGGGGTTCTGAGCGGGCGCTCGCGGCGTACTGCGAAGAACCAATAAGGGGGCGAAAGCGCTTTCGCCCCCTGATCAATCGGGAACTGTCCCCTCGCCGTCCTTGCGTTCGACACGCCGCGCGGCTTTCTCCACGGCGAGCCAGTACTCGCGCATCGCGCCGATCCGTTTCTGGTCCGCGTGCACCGACGCAATCGCCTGCTTCACGCGCGCCTTGAGCACGGTGGGTTGCGCGCGATTCAGCACGCTGTCGGCGAGACCGTTCAGCAGTGCGCCTTCATAGTCGGCGTTGTCGCTGGCCGCGCCGTCCGTCATCAACAGCACGGGCACGCCTTCGAGCCGCGACTCTTTCTTCAATGCCGCGCATAGCTGCAAGCCGCTCGTGTCCGACAACGCGGCGTCCACGAGAATCACGGTCGGCAGGCTGTGCAGCGCGCGTTCGAGTGCTTGCGCGCCCGTCGTCGCGGACGTGCAGCGGCCCAGATCGTGCAGCAGGTCCTGCAGGCGGCTCGAGCGGGCGGGATCGCTGTCGACGACCAGAACGTTGTCCGGCAACGCGCCGAGCGTGGGCGGCAGGAACAGGCCGGCGCGAAAGCTCTCCGACTGGTTCAGGATCTTCAGCCGCCTGCGCAGCTGCGTCTCGACGCGTGCGCGCAATTGGGTGGCGTTCAGCGGCTTCGTCACGTAATCGGCTGCGCCTAGCCGGAACGCATCGATTTCGAGCGCGGGCGCGTCGTGGCTGGTGACGAAGATCACCGGGATTTTCGCGAGTTCGCTGTCGGCCTTCAGGATTTCGCAGAAGTCGAAGCCCGTCATGCCGGGCATGCTGGCGTCGAGCAGAATCAGGTCCGGTGTGGACTGGCGCGCGAGGAGCAGACCCATTTCACCCGACAGCGCAAAGCGCCGTTCTCCGTAACTGGAAAGCATATCGCTCATGATGCGCACCGTCGCGACGTCGTCGTCGACGATCAGGAGCTTGAACTTGTACGCTGACATGTGATGCGTAACGCCTCGGAATGAATGCCGAACGCAGCGTTCGAAGACGCCGCTTGCGATGCAGGGTATGACCGCTGGCCGACCTCAAGAGTAGGCGGAGATGCATGCAACGGGCAATAGCGATTTCCCGATATTGATCGCGAATACTCGTGCGTCCCATCCACTCAGCGTGTCATGTGACGCGCGCATGTCAAGTGTTCGGGTTTTTCCGGCGATCACTTCATGCGTTTAGCAATCAGTGTCACGAACGCTTCTGCGACGCGCGGCAAGGTGCGGCCGCGTTTCCTGATCAGCGCGATGGGCCGCACGAACGAAGGATCGTCGATGGGCTTCGCGACCAGATCCCGTTCGGCCAGCACCTCGCGGGCCGTTGCCGGCAGGATCGTCACGCCGAGCCCGCCGCGCACCATCGCGACGGCCGTCATCATGTAGGTCGGCTCGCAGGCGATCTCGGGCGCGCAGCCGGCCTGCTCGAGCGCGGCATCGACGACGCTGCGAACGCTCGTGCCTTGCGCCGTCAGCACGAGCGGCGACGCGGCGACATCGCTGACCGATACGCGACGCTTGCGGGCCAGCGCATGGTCTTTCGGGCACACCACCACGAGCCGGTCGGCGCCCTCAACCAGCACTTCGAGCGCCGCGTCGAAGGTATCGCCGCCCGTCAGCCCGATATCGGCCTCTTCATTGCGCACGAGCGCATTCACCGTGCTCGCGACGACGTCGCGAATCTGGAACTGCGCCTGCGGCACGCGCTTTCTGAACGCCTGGATCAGATCGGGCAGCGCGCTCGCCGCGAACGTCGGCAGACACGCGAGGCGCACGGTGCCGCTCGATCCGTCGCCGAGCGCGCGGGCGTCGCGCAGCACGCGCTCCATGTCGTCGAGCGAGCGCTGCAGCAGCGGCAGCAGTTCGCGGCCCGTTTGCGTGAGCGCGACGGTGCGGCTATTGCGGTCGAACAGCCGCGCCCCGACGGTCTCTTCGAGCCGCCGTATCTGCACGGTGAGCGCCGGCTGCGATAGATGCAGGCGGGCGGCGGCGCGCGTGAAATTGCCCGCGTTGGCGACCGTGACGAAGGCGCGGATATCGCGAAGATTCAGATCCATAACGGTTTGTGATTGCTGCGATCAAATCATTTCAATTGTGTTATTGCTGCGCTGAACTTACGCTCGAAGCCATTAAAAGACAAGATCTGGAGACACGCACATGCTGCCTTTACTGGGGCTCATCACCATCGCCGTTCTGCTCGGCGCCATTCTTTCGAAGCGCATGTCGCCGCTCGTCGCGCTGATCATCGTGCCGATTGCGGCGTCGCTGATCGGCGGGTTCGGGCTGCAGACCAGCAAGTTCGTCGTCGACGGGTTGAAGAGCCTGGCGCCCGTGGTCGGCATGTTCGTGTTCGCGATCCTGTACTTCGGCACGATCACCGACGCGGGCACGCTCGATCCCATCATCGACCGGATTCTGCGGGCGGTCGGCACGCGGCCGACGCGCATCGTGATGGGCACGACGCTGCTGGCGCTGCTGATCCATCTGGACGGCTCGGGCGCCGTCTGTTTTCTCGTCACGATTCCGGCGATGCTGCCCCTCTACGAGCGTCTGCAAATGGACAAGCGCGTGCTGGCGGCGGCCGTGTCGCTGGCGGCGGGCATCAACTTCCTGCCGTGGACGGGGCCGATGATCCGCGCGTCCGCGTCGCTGCATCTGCCCGTCTCGGCGCTCTTCAATCCGTTGATCCCCGTGCAGGCGATCGGCCTCGTGTTCGTATTCGGCACGGCGTACTGGCTGGGGCGTCGCGAAGAAAAGCGGCTCGGCGTGCCGGGCGCGGCGGGCGGGATTCCGATGCCGCAACGCGAGCTGACGCCCGAGGAGCAGGCGCTGCGCCGTCCGCAGAACTTCTGGTTCAACATCGTGCTGACGGTGATCGTGCTCGGCACGATGGTCGTGATGGGCGAGAAGATCCCGCCCGCGATCATGTTCATGGTCGGCCTGTGCATCGCGCTGATGGTGAACTATCCGAACGTCGACATGCAGCGCAAGCGCATCGATGCCCACGCACGCGCCGCGCTGATGATGGCGGGCATTCTGCTCGCGGCCGGCGTGTTCACGGGGATCATGCAGGGCAGCGGCATGCTGAAAGCGATGGCGCAGGCCGCTGTCGGCTTCGTGCCGCCTGGCATGGCGGGTCACATTCCCGTCGTGCTCGGCCTGCTTTCGATGCCGCTCAGCATGCTGTTCGACCCCGATTCGTTCTATTTCGGCGTGCTGCCCGTGATCGCCGAAGTGGCGGGGCAACTCGGCGTGCCCTCCGTGCAGGTCGGCCAGGCGGCGCTGCTCGGCCAGATGACGACGGGCTTTCCCGTCAGCCCATTGACGCCCGCGACGTTTCTCGTGGTCGGCCTGTGCGGGATCGAACTCGCCGAGCATCAGAAGTTCACGTTTCCGCTGCTGTTCGGCGCGTCGATCGTGATGACGCTTGCGTGCGTCGTGCTGGGTATTTTTTCGTTGTGAGTTTTAGCAGAGGGTGGTGCGGCAATGACAGCAAATCAGCGCGAACGACGCGTCAGGCTCGGAGCCGGCGCAGGTTACTCGGGCGACCGTATCGAGCCCGCCGTCGAACTGGCGGAGCACGGACAGCTCGACTTTCTCGTGTTCGAGTGCCTGGCTGAGCGGACCATCGCGATCGCGCAGCAGGCGAAACGCAAAGATTGGCAACTCGGCTACGATCCGCTGCTCGAAGCACGCATGCGCGCCGTGCTGCCCGTTGCCGCGCGCAACGGTGTGCGGATCATTTCGAACATGGGCGCGGCCAATCCGCACGCGGCCGCGCGCAAGACGGCGCAGATCGCGCAGTCGCTCGGTCTGGGCGGCCTGAAGGTCGCAGCGGTGAGCGGCGACGACGTGCTCGACGTCGTGCTGCAAGGCCAGTTCCGTTTCGAGGAATCGGGCGATGACGTCGCGGCGTATCGCGAGCGCATTGTGTCGGCGAATGCCTACCTGGGCGCAGCGCCCATCGTCGCCGCGCTCGATGCGGGCGCCGATATCGTGCTGACCGGGCGCGTCGCCGATCCGTCCTTGTTCACCGCGCCGCTGATCCACGCGTTCGGCTGGCACATGGACGACTGGGAGACGCTCGGGCAGGCGACGGTCGTCGGGCATCTGCTCGAATGCGCGGGGCAGATCACAGGCGGCTATTTCGCCGATCCCGGCTACAAGGACGTGCCGAAGCTCGCGCGGCTCGGTTTCCCGATCGGCGAAGTCACGGCGGACGGGGCCGTCACGATCACGAAAGTGCCGCACGCGGGCGGCCGTGTCAGCGCAGCGACCTGCAAGGAACAACTGATCTACGAGATTCACGACCCGGCCCGCTATCTGCAACCGGATGTGGTCGCCGATTTCACCGGGGTCGACGTCGCGGAAGAAGCGGTGGACCGGGTGCGCGTGACGGGCGGCAAGGGCACGGCGCGCACGGATACGTTGAAGGTGTCGGTGGCGTATGCGGACGGCTACATCGGCGAAGGGCAGATTTCGTACGGCGGGCCGGGTGCCGTCGCGCGTGCGCGGCTCGCGCTCGACATCGTGCGCGAGCGGCTGGCGATGACGGGCGTCGCCGCGAGCGAACTGCGCTTCGATCTGATCGGCGTCGATTCGCTGTACGGCGAGACGGCTGCGGACGAGAGCGGCGAGCCGTACGAAGTGCGCGTGCGCGTCGCCGGACGCACGGCCACGGCGGAAGAAGCGCTGCGCATCGGCAATGAAGTCGAAACGCTCTATACGAACGGACCGGCCGGCGGCGGCGGCGTCACGAAATCGACACGCGAGGTGCTCGCCGTGCAATCCGTGCTGTTGCCGCGCGACGACGTGAAACCGTCATTCGCTTTCGTGGAGGCTTGACATGCAACTACGCGAACTCGCGCATTCGCGCACGGGCGACAAGGGCAATACGCTGAACGTGTCGGTGATCTGTCACGACCCGCGTCATTACGAGCATTTGCGCACCCATCTGAGTGCGGCGCACGTGAAGGCCTGGCTCGCGGATTTCGTGCATGGCGAAGTGACGCGCCATGAATTGCCGCGCCTCGCGGCGTTCAATTTCGTGCTGCGCGATGCGCTCGGCGGCGGCGTCACGCGCTCGCTTGCAATCGATGCGCACGGCAAGTCGGTCAGCTCGGTGCTGCTCGGCATGACGGTGCCCGATCCGGACTGACACGGAAGCGGCAAGCGGTTTCACGGAAATGACCGTGAAATCCGTTACTTTTTGCATGGAAGGACAGGCGGCGCGTTGTACGGCAGGAACACGTCATTGCGCAATCCCGTCTAGAATCGCCGGGCGTCGCTTGCTGGCCGGGTTCGTTTCCGGCTTCGGCATCGGCGGCGCGCAATACCGTTTCGACGGGCGCCGTTCAGCGAGAACGCTGCCCGCTCCATGCCTGAAAGGACCGCTGTCGTGTGGCATTTCCCCACCGCTATCCCCGCTTCGCTCGGCCCGTGGGCCGTGTTTCTCAGCGTGCTCGTCACGCAACTCGGCGTGCCCGTGCCGGCCGCGCCGATGCTGATGCTCGCCGGGACGATGGCGGCGATGGGGCAGGTGTCGTACGCGGGGGTATTCTTCGCGGCCGTCGGCGCGACGCTGCTCGCCGATTCGCTATGGTTCTTCGTCGGACGCGTGCGCGGCCGGCGGTTGCTGAACGGGCTCGTGCGCTTTTCGCTGTCGCTCGATACGACGCTGCGGACGGCGCGCGGCGTCTTCGAGCGGCATGGCGCGCCGATTCTCACGCTCGCCAAGTTTCTGCCTGGCCTCGGCCTGATTTCCGCGCCGCTGCTCGGCACGACGGCCATCGCGCCCAGCGTGTTTCTGCTGTGGGACGCTATCGGCGCATCGCTGTGGACGGGCGTGTATCTGATCGGCGGCGCGGCGCTGCATGACCAGATCGTGCAGGCGATGCTGCTGGTCCGGAACAACGGCGGCACGATCTTCGACGCGTTCGCGGCCATCTGCGTGACGGTGCTGCTGTATCGCTGGGTGCGGCGCGTGCAGTTCCGGCGCCTGCTCGCGAAGACGCGTATCAGCCCCGACCAGCTCGACACGATGATGCGCTCGGACGCGCCGCCGCTGATCTTCGATGCACGACCGCGCAGCGTGCGCGAACAGGAGGCGTACCGCATCGCGGGCGCCTATCCGCTCGATCTCGACTCGCCGGACAAGCTCGACGCCGTGCTGCTCGCGCATCCTATCGTCGTGTATTGCGTCTGTCCGAGCGAGGCGACGGCGAGGCGCATCATCGCGCAGTTGCATCGCAAGGGCATCCGGCATGCCCACGCGCTGAAGGGCGGGCTGGACGCATGGGAAAAGCGCGGCTATCCCGTCGAGCCGCTGCCGTCCGATTTCTACACGTCGCTGGAACGGCTCGCGGTCGACGTGCCGGAAGGCGAATACACGGTACGCGCGACGATGGCGGGCTGAGACTTCGGCGAATCGTTGTCGTTGCAGCGATTCGTCCGTAAGCCGCACGACCGTTCGCAAGACCTTCTATAGACGGCAACGCTGCAATTTTTCCCCTTCGACGGGCGTTTTCCGCGCCTCGCAAAAACGCCTGAAAGCCCCGTCCCACAAGGCGCCGGGCGCCGTGACATAGGCTGAAATAACTTCCGCATAGCCTGTAACGACGGCCATCACTACAGTGCGCTTATCGGATGCGATGCACTGACTGATCCAACACCACCGCAGACGATACCTCCCGCCACAACCGTTATGGCATCGTCATGGAACACTTCGGAAAACTTCCTCTTTACGCTTCGGCCGTCATCGTATTCGTGTCGCTGATCGAAGCAGTCGTGCTCAGCAGAAAAAACCGCAGCACCGCGACGCCGTTCGCATGGTACGAAGTCTGGATTTCGCTGTTCGACCTGGTCGGACGCAAGCTGCTCGCGCTGTTGCCGCTCTCCCTCGCGACACCCGTCTTCGCCCTCGCATGGGACCACCGGCTCTTCACTGTGTCGATCAACAGCGCGCTGATGGTGTTCGCGCTCTTCATCGGACAGGAGTTCTGCTACTACTGGTATCACCGCGCGTCGCACCGGATGCGCTTCTTCTGGGCCACGCATGCCGTGCATCACTCGCCGAACCAGTTGACGCTGTCCACTGCCTACCGCCTCGGCGTGACGGGCAAGCTGACGGGCTCGGCGATGTTCTTCACGCCGCTCGTGTTCCTCGGCGTGCGTCCTGAAGTCGTGCTGCTGACGCTCTATATGAACCTGCTGTACCAGTTCTGGCTGCATACGACGTGGGTGCCGAAGCTCGGCTGGCTCGAATACGTGTTCAATACGCCGTCCGCGCACCGTGTGCATCACGCTTCGAACGTCGAGTATCTCGATGCGAACTACGGCGGCGTGCTGATCATCTTCGACCGTCTGTTCGGCACCTATGTCGAAGAACGCGCCGAGGAACCCTGCCGCTACGGTCTCGTCACGCCGACCACGTCGCGCAATCCGTTCGTCGTCGAGTTCGAGCACTGGGCCACGCTGATTCGGGATGTCGTCACGGCGAAGAGCGTGTGGATCGCGATCAATCACGTGATCCAGCCGCCGGGCTGGTTGCCCGATGGCGGCGGCGAAACGACGGAAGAGCTGCGCCGCAAGAGCAAGCCGGTGCGTAGCGAGGTCGAGACCGTCAACGGTTGAGGCCACAGCAAGAAGCAGAAGCGGGGCGCGCAGTGATCTGCGCGCCCCGTTTGCTTTTGCATTCCGGATCAGGCGCTGCGCTTGCTCAAGTCTTTTGCAAGCGAGTATTCATTCTGGATATGCGCGTGCTTCTTTCAATTGAATGACGCGGGCCGACACGCCTGCACGCTATGGGCCAATGGAGTAGTCTATCGACCTGACCTTTGCATCCGCGTTTGCGCTCGCACCGAAGCTTGCGAGCGATCTGCATCATTCACCGTTTCATCAATGAGGCCAACATGGAATATCGACACCTGGGCGCGTCAGGATTCAAGGTGCCCGTACTCAGCTTCGGCACGGGCACGTTCGGCGGCAAAGGCGAATTTTTTCAGGCGTGGGGCGCAACGGATGTCGCCGAAGCACGCAAGCTCATCGATGTCTGTCTCGACGCCGGCGTCACGATGTTCGACACCGCCGACATCTATTCGAACGGCGCATCGGAATCGATTCTCGGCGAGGCATTGAAAGGGCGCCGCGACAAGACCATCATCTCGACGAAAGCCACCTTTCGCTTCGATGAAAACGATCCGAATGCCGTGGGCTCGTCGCGTTTCCACCTGATCCAGGCAGTCGATAACGCGCTCAAGCGTCTGCAAACCGACTATATCGATCTATTCCAGTTGCATGGCTTCGATGCGAAGACGCCCGTTGAAGAAACGCTCTCGACGTTGAACGATCTCGTGCGGGCGGGCAAGATCCGCTACACGGGCGTGTCGAATTTCTCGGGCTGGCATCTGCAGAAATCGCTCGATGTCGCGGACCGCTATGGTTATCCGCGATACGTGGCGAACCAGACGTATTACTCGCTGATCGGACGCGACTACGAATGGGAACTGATGCCGCTCGGCATCGACCAGGGCGTGGGCGCTGTCGTGTGGAGTCCGCTGGGCTGGGGCCGTCTGACGGGCAAGATCCGTCGAGGCCAGCCGCTGCCGGACCAGAGCCGCTTGCACAAGACAGCGGACATGGGCCCGCCCGTGCCGGAAGAATATCTGTATCGCGTGGTGGATGCACTGGACGCGATCGCTGAAGAAACGGGCAAGACGATTCCGCAGATCGCGCTGAACTGGCTGCTGCAGCGGCCCACTGTATCGACGGTGCTGATCGGCGCGCGCAACGAGGAGCAATTGCGTCAGAACCTCGGCGCGGTGGGCTGGAATCTCACGCAAGAGCAGGTCGCGAAGCTCGATGAAGCGAGCAAGGTCCGGCCGGCGTATCCGTACTGGCATCAGGAAGGATTCGCGGAACGCAATCCGTTCCCCGTATGAGTTGAGTTGCATCGTAGGGCCGGCGCGTCATCCTGTTCGAAACGGAACGTGCGCCGGCTTTCGGTTTCCTTCGACAGCAATGTATCCAGGCGCGCTCGAACGTCACGAAGCGGACGCGAGCGCAGTGCATCGAATGGTCAAGAGCGAGGCCAGATATGCCGACAGTGCTGCTTGTAGATGACGACGTTGAAACGCTGGACGCATGGCAATGCGTGTGTGAAGCGCATGGCTATGCGACCTGTCTCGCGGAAGATGGGCGCGCCGCGCTGGATATGCTGCGCGAGCGCGACGTGGATGTCGTCGTTGCAGACTGGCGGATGCCCGTGATGTCGGGCAGCGTGCTGTGCCATCACGTGCGCAACGAGCAGAACCTCGCGGAGATCGTGTTCATTCTCGTATCGGGCGAACCGAGCCCGCCCGCGTTCGTGTACTACGACGGCTTTTTGCGCAAGCCGCTGGACCCGACGGATCTGCTGTCTGCCATGGACAGGCTGTTGCTGGAACGCGCCGCTGATGGGAGGCGCAGGCGCAACGTCTCTACCTCCTCGCCGAAGAACGGATAACCGTCGGCGCTCATCACGTGCAATGCGTGATTAGCGCGCAAGTCGCTTTTCGCTTTCGAGCACGCGCCGGTGTGCTTCCTGTCAGCCGATCACAAAAGCACTTTTAATCTGTCTGAAAGCAATCCAGCTTCGGCATGCGTTGCTTTTGCGTTGCACGTCTGCGCCCTTCGGCACCGGTTATTTTTGACACTCCTATGATGAAGACGCTGCTGAGCCTGGCGCATGCGAGGTTGCCAAACCGTCGTCCGTTCTTTTATGATCGCGCGCCAAAAAACGCTTTACAGCGACAACACGGAGCCAAACCGACATGAAGAAATCTTTACTCGCCCTCGCAACCCTCGGCGTTTTTACCGCTTCCGCGCATGCGCAAAGCAGCGTGACGCTTTATGGTCTTATCGACACCGGTCTGGTGTACACCAATAACCAGCAGGGCCACAGCAACTGGCAGATGGTGACCAGTTCGACGCAGAACACGGTGTTCGGGCTCAAGGGCTCCGAAGATCTCGGGGGCGGCCTGCATGCCGTGTTCAAGCTCGAGCAGGGCTTCTTGCTGAACAACGGCGCGCAGGCATTTTCGGGCAGTGCGTTCGGTTCGCAGGCGTGGGTCGGCCTGCAAAGCGATCCGTACGGCACGTTGACGTTCGGCCGGCAATTCGACGTGATGAACGACCTCGTCGGCCCGCTGACAGCCGAGTTCAACACATGGGGCGGCAGCATGGCCGCGCATCCGTTCGAGAACGACAACCTTGCCGCGAACTCCGTCGTCATCAACAACTCGGTCAAGTACACCAGCCCGACGTGGAGCGGCGTCACGCTCGAAACGATGTATAGCTTCAGCAACAAGGCAGGCGACTTCGCCAACAACCGCTCGTATGGCTTTGGCGTGTCGTATGTGATGGGCCCCGTCAATCTCGCCGCCGGATACCTGCAGTTCAACAATGCGGGCAACGGCACCGGTGCGGCCACGTCGTCGGATACGACCGCGAACTTCATCGCCGAACGTCAGCGCATCTGGTCGGTTGGCGGCAACTACACGTTTGGTCCGGCGACGGTCGGTCTGGTGTGGAGTCATTCGCAGATCGATAACGCGGCGGGCGTGTTCTCGTTCGGCACGGGCACCTATCTCGGCTCAAACGATTCGTCGGCGGGAACGCTGGCCGGTTCGTTGCGACTGGATAACTACGAGGTGAACGCGAAATACGCGCTGACGCCGGCGCTGAGCGTATCGGGCGCATACACGTACACGCACGGCGCATACAACGGCTCGTCGCCGGGATGGAATACGGCAATGCTGCAAACCGACTACTCGCTCAGCAAGCGCACCGACTTCTACCTCGAAGGCGTCTATCAGAGCGTGCATGGCGCACCGACGGGTTCGGTGCTCTCGCATGCGATGATCAACACGCTGTCGCCGTCGTCGACGGATACGCAGGTTGCCGTGACGGTCGGGCTGCGTCACGCGTTCTGATCTGTTCGATGTAGCAAGCGGGCGTCAGAACAGATGCCGCAAGCCAACGCGCACGGCAAGCTGCGAATTGGCGCCCGTTCCCGAATTGCCGATAAAGCTCGAACTCGCGCCGATCTCGGCCTGCACGGGCACTTCATGTCCATTGACGACGTTGCTGCCCGATGCCTTCTGATAGATGGCAAGTGCATACACGTCGGTTCGTTTCGACAGGGCATAGTCGACGAAGCTGTTCACCTGATGCCATTTGCCGCTGAACTCGCCGCTCAGATCGGAGAACGTGTAACCGAGCCCGCCGCTGAATGCGTTCGTGAACGCATATTTTCCGCCCACTTCATAGTTGTTCACTGTCGACTCGTGTGACGCGATCTGCGTGAGTTGCGTATGCGTCCAGTTGCCCCACACCTTGCCGCGCCCAATCAGATAGCTGCTGCCGATGCCGAAGGTGCGCAGATCGCGCAGCGGCCCCGTATTGATGTTCGCGATGCTGGCCGTGAAGGCGGGCGTCGCGCTGCCGGGAAAGCGGATATCGGTGTAGGCGGCGCCGATCGCGAACGGACCCGGCGTGTAGTTGACGCCGGCGCTAAACGTTCTCGACGAACCTTGCGTCGTCGTGGTGCCCGTGGTCGTGGTGGGTGAGCCCGAGAACGCGCCTGCCTGATTCGAAAAGCCATAGAGCACGCCGAACGTCAGGCCATTGAAGTTCGCGCTGCTGAACTTGACCGAGTTGTTGATGCGGCTCGATGTCAGCTGATCCAGATCGTTGATGTGATAGGCGTAGTTGCCGGCCGGCGTCTCGTGGCCCATCGCGTAGTTGTGGAGGTAGTCTCTGGACAGCGAGTACTGACGGCCGAACGTCAGCGAGCCAACGCCGTTCTTGTTCAATCCGACCCAGGCTTGTCGTCCGAACAGCGCGCCGCCTTGTGCGATCGTGCCGTCGCCGGAACTGAAACCGCCTTCGAGCGTGAAGATGGCCGAGAGGCCGCCACCGAGATCTTCCTTGCCGCGAATACCCCAGCGGCTGCCTTGCGCGACACCGTCGGCATATCGGACGAGAGAACCATGTCCGGTCGACGTGGCGACATGGTTCGCGTAGGTGATGCCCGTATCGATCAAACCATACAGCGTCACGCTGCTTTGCGCGTGCGCGACGGAACCGACCAGGCTCAATGCCGCAGTAGCAACTGTTCTTCTTAACATCCCAATTCCAGTCATAAAAAGAGTTCAACGATCGATTGCTCGATCTCGGATCGATATGTCGACGGGAATATAACGGATGGCAAAAAAGTTGTCGCAAGGCAGGGCGAATGGGTACGTCAAGGCATGCCGTGCATTTTCTAAAGCAGTTGCAGTTTTAGAAAACGTATTTGCGTGAGAAGCGATATATGCGGGAGAGGCGAGAAAGATGTATCGAACCAGGAGGTCTCATGCCGAGGCGCGATGCGATCACGGACTTCGTCGAAGACGCTGCAGCTTGAGCCGTCTGTCCGATTCTTCATATCAACCGTGCCCCATCTACGATCCTCATAGCGCATCCATGGCAAACTCCAGCTTTGCCCTCTCTGCCCTGTTATGCCTCGCCCCTCTGCTTGCCGGGAAGGGAAAGGACACACACCTTATGGACGCCGACGCCCACGCCTTCAACCAGCTTCGCCCGCGCCTGCAGAAAATCGCCTACCGGATGCTCAGTTCCGTCGCCGAAGCCGAGGACATCGTGCAGGACGTCTGGCTGCGCTGGCATGCCGCCGACCACGCGAGCATCGACAACGCGGAAGCGTGGCTCGTCTCCGTCACGACGCGCATGTCCATCGACCGTCTGCGTGCCGCCAGGATCCAGCGCGAGCACTACACGGGCATCTGGTTGCCCGAGCCTGAAATCAGCGATTCGCCCGCTACGCCGGAGGAAATGAGCGAGCGCGCCGACGATGTATCCGTCGCGTTCCTGCTGCTGCTCGAACGGCTCACGCCTGAAGCGCGCGCCGCGTTCCTGCTGCGCGAAGTCTTCGATGCGGACTACGACGAAGTGGCCAATGCGATCGGCAAGACGGAGTCCGCCTGCCGTCAACTGGTGAGCCGCGCGAAGGCGCAACTGCGCGACGAGCGCCCGCGCTACGCGGTGCCGCGCGAGACGCATCGCCAGTTGTTGCAGAGCTTTGCGCAGGCGCTCGCGAGCGCCGACTTCCACGCGATCAACGCATTCCTCGCTGAAGACGCCACCCTGATCGGCGACGGCGGCGGCAAGGTGACGAGCTTCCCGAAGCCGATGGTCGGTGGCCGGCGCATCGCGCAGCTTTTCTACGCGTCGTTGCTGCGCTTCCCGGGCGGGGTGCATGTCAGGCTCGTGACGCTCAATGGTCAGAGCGCGCTGCTGCGTTATATGGAAGGCAAGCTGGAATCGGCGATGTCGTTCGAAACGGACGGCGAGCGCATCGTCAGCATTCACGTGCAACGCAATCCCGACAAGCTGGCGCGCATCGCCGCCGCTTACGGCGAACCCTGAGCGCACTTCGCGCCGCTGCGATGACTTCGCCCGCCCGCACCTGATGGCGGGATTGGTGCCGGACGGGCAACACCGTGAGCCCGTCCGCAAGCCTACCGCGGCGCGCGTCACGAACCTACCATGACGACGTGCGGTTCACTACCGCGAACGGCATCCGTCCGGCACGGATGCATCCGTCATCGTCGCCAGGAGAAGTCATGACTCAGCGTATCAACTACTTTCAACAATCGCCCGAGCTATCGAAGAAGTTCATCGAGTTCAGCAACCAGCTGAAGGACTGCGCGATCGAAGAACCGATCCGCGATCTCGTCAACATTCGCGCTTCGCAGATCAACGGTTGCGGCTTTTGCCTCGACATGCACGTGAAGGAAGCGACCATTCACGGCGAGCGCGCGCTGCGCCTTCACCATGTGGCGAGCTGGCGCGAGTCGACGCTGTTCTCGCCGCGCGAACGCGCCGCCCTCGCGTGGACGGAAGTGCTGACGACATTGCCCGAGCACGGCGTGCCCGACGATATCTACGAGCGCGTGCGCGGTCAGTTCTCGGAAAAGGAACTGTCGGACCTGACGTTCGAAGTGATGTCCATCAACGCATGGAACCGCGCGAACGTGGCGTTCAGGACGGTGCCGGGATCGTTCGACAAGGCTTTCGGACTCGACAAGGCGAACCTCGCCTGAACGGGCGCGGCGTCCCTGTTCCACCTCGGCCTGTGCGGGCCGCGTCCACGTGAGGAGCGCATCATGTTTCGCTCGAAGAGAATTGTCGCAGCCCTGCTCGTCATGGCGGGCGCGTTGACCCACCAGGCCCGCGCCGAGGCGCCGGCGGCTATCGTGACCCCTGTCATGACCAAGCCGCTCGACGACTATCCCGGCAAGGAAGCGTTGATGATCCTGGTCGAATATCCGCCTGGCGCGGCGGACCCGGTGCATCGGCACCACGCGCATGGCTTCATCTACGTGCTGGAAGGATCGATCGTGATGCAGGTCAGAGGCGGCAAGGAAGTGACGCTGACGCCGGGCCAGGCCTTCTATGAAGGCCCGAACGATGTCCACACGGTGGGCCACAACGCGAGCCAGACGAAGCCGGCGAAGTTTCTGGTGCTGCTGCTGAAGGACAAGGGCGCGCCCGTGCTGGTGCCGGAGAAGTAACGCGCGAGCGGCCTCGCACGTGGCCGCAAAAGAAAATCGCCGGGCGATGTCACAAACGCAAGCGCTGAAACGTCTAGTCGGATAAGGACCTCCACTCTTCGCGCTTCCATGTCAGACTACGCACCGCGCCGCTCCGTTACGGGCGCCGACGATCCGATTGCTAGCACGTTTGCAACGAGTTTCGCCGGCGTCGTTTCCTTTCTTGCCGTTGCCAACGAAGGCAGCTTCGCCAGAGCAGGCGACCGCCTCGGCATCGGCCGCTCGTCCGTCAGCCGGAACGTGCAGAAGCTGGAGGCCCAGCTGGACACGCGCCTCTTTCTGCGCACGACCCGCAGTACGTCGCTGACGCGCGAAGGCGAGCTTTTCTTCGAGAACTGTCAGGCGGGCGTCGAGCGCATCGTCCAGGCGCTCGAAGAGATGCGTGAGCTGCGCAGCGGGCCGCCGCGCGGGCGGCTGCGCATCTACTCGACGCCGGGCTTCGGGCGCAGGATCGTCGCGCCGTTGCTGCGCGGTTTTCACGCGCAGTACCCGGATATTTCGCTGGAACTGCTGCTCAACGACCGGCCCGCCGACTTCACCGTCGATCGCATCGACGTATCGTTTCGCGACGGGCGCATGGAAGACAGCGAGATCGTCGCGCGTCAACTGATCCCCATGCAGATGCTCGTCTGCGCGTCGCCCGCGTATGCAGCCGCGCACGGCTTGCCGCGCGCTGTCGATGAACTGGCCGACCATCGCTGCATCAACCTGCGTGCGGCATCGGGGCGCGTCAGGGAGTGGGAGTTCAAGGTCGACGGCCTGCCGCTGCGCCGTCAGCTGCATGCGCCGCATACGTTCAACGACCCCGATCTGATTCTCCAGGCCGTGCTCGATGGACAAGGCATCGCGCAACTGCCCGGTTATCAGGTGTGCGATCTGCTTGGCGAGGGGCGTCTCGTCACCTGTCTCTCCCAATATGCACCCGACGACAGCGGCCACTACATCTGCTATCTGAGCCGCAAGCATCTTCCGGCGCGCATCCGCGTGTTCGTCGACTACATGACCGAGCACACGCGAGCGCTCGACCTGCATTGCCTGACCACGCTGGATGCGATGTCGACCGTCGACTGAGCGTGGCAATGCTTCGATTGGTGTCCGCAGGGCAACACGATGGGTACCTTCGCAGGTCTACTGCATCGAAGCGCGCGCGCCTACGATGCTTCCTGTACGGACGCCGCGCATCGCGGCAAGTCCGGCAAAGCAACCGGCAATGACGTGTTCTGGTCTGCCGGCTTCGAACGCCTGGAAGCGGCCAATGCGCCGCGCAAGACATTGGAGAACATCATGAAGATCGTTGTGATCGGCGGCACGGGATTGATCGGCAGCAAGGTGGTCAAGCATCTGCGCGGGCGTGGTCATGAGGTCGTTGCCGCTTCACCGGCATCGGGTGTCAACACGATCACGGGCGAGGGCCTGAGCGAAGCATTGGCGGGCGCGAACGTCGTGGTCGATCTCGCCAACTCGCCCTCATTCGAAGATGCAGCCGTGCTCGAATTCTTCACGACGGCAGGCAAGAACCTGTTCGCTGCCGAAAAGGCCGCAGGCGTTCAGCATCACGTGGCGCTCTCGGTCGTCGGCACGGACCGGCTCGCGCAAAGCGGCTATTTCCGCGGCAAGATCGCGCAGGAAAAGTTGATCCGCGAATCGGGCGTGCCTTATACGATCATTCACTCGACGCAGTTCTTCGAGTTTCTCGGCGGCATTGCGCAGTCGGGTGGCGAGGGCGAGACCATCCGCCTGTCGCCCGCGTACTTCCAGCCCATCGCATCGGATGACGTCGGCGCGGCCGTCGCGGACTATGCCGTCGAAGCGCCGCGTAACGGTATCGTCGAGATCGCGGGACCGGATCGCGTGCGACTGGCGGACATGGTGCAACGCTTCCTCGATGCCACGCACGATTCGCGCAAGGTCGTCGCGGATACGGGCGCGCGTTACTTCGGCGCGGAGCTGGACGACGACACGCTCGTGCCCGGCGCGAATCCGCGTCTCGGCGCGTTGAACTTCGACGCGTGGTTCTCGCAATCGCAAGCCGCGCGATAAGCGGCGCATGCGGTGACGTGCGATGCGCGTCACCGCGACGGCGTTTCGCTTTCAGCAGGACATGACGACGGCATCCGCCCGTCGAACAGCACCGCCATCCCGCAGTCCGATGTCAACATGCGCCGCGCGTCATGTCCCACGCCGGGCACTTCCACTACACGCTGAGTCAGCCCGACGGGATACCGGCTTTGCAGGTAATCGAAGTACCCAAGCCCACGCGCGAGCCGAAACGGACCTTGCGCCATCGCCGCACAGGAGCGGTCGATAAAATGTGTGCGCGGGTCCACGTCATCCATGCCGAGCAGATAGACGACATCGCGCTTCGCGTAGCGAGCCTCGATATCTGTCGCATCGTGCGCGGCAACATAAGCTGGCGGGTCGACCAAGCCGTATTTCCATTCGACAGCGCGCGGACAAGCCTGCGTATCGACGTGCTGGAAAACGCCGCGAGATACGGGACGTGCATCGTCGAAGTACAGATAGCTCGACGGATTCGCGACGACGTACCGCACGCGGATGCCGTCGCGCGCCAACGTTTCTTCAGCGCGCCCGGCCACGGCATAACGCTGCACGACCTGCGCACCCGCCGAATGCCCGATCACCGTCACCATCGATAACGCGGGATAGCGCCGCCGGTCATCGAAGTGTTCGAGCAGGGCATCGAGCGCCGTGAAAGAACTGATCGATGCGGGGCGGCGCGCGGGCGCACCTTCCTTCCATCCGGCTTCGGACCACGCAAGCGTACTCGCGGGCATCTGAAACGCGCGGAGATCGCGCGTCGTCAGAAACTGCGGCGCGACGATCATGCTTCGTGTCGCGTCCGCGCCGGCTGCGGCGAGTACTTGCTGCCCGGTGGCGAAGTACTGGTCGGCGTTGCGCAGCGTGCCGTGAACGATGATGAATACGCGGGTGACGTCGGGTTCTGCGCCGTCGATGTTGCGATCGGCGTAGAGTGGCAAGGTGCCGTCGCCGTCGGGCGTAGGGACGCGCATGGCCTGATCGGCGACATGCGCGACGGGCGCATCCTGTCGCGACGGCGCAGCGTTCGCGGCGGCCTGCGCGAAGTTTGCCGCAGTCAATGCCAACGCGATCCATGCCGCGGCGAGCAACGCGCGGCGTGCCGGTTCTGAAGACATATCGAATGCCTCGTGACGTACGTGCGTAATTAAACGCGCGACGCAGCGCATTCCGTCGCACGAATCGGGTACGTCGCGGTACGCGAATTGCTGTGTGGTGATGCTGGAAATCCGCCGACACGCGACTTTCGCCGCTGTACGGCTGAAAATCTTCGCGGTCGCTCGACCGCCTGGGAGACGTCCATGAACCGTTGGCACCGTTCGTTCTCCAATCCGGGCAGTTCCCGGCATGCCGCGATCCTGTGCATCGTCATAGCGATTTGCGTGTCGTGCAGTGGGGGCGGCTCGTCGAACAATGCGAGTACGGACGGCGGCAGCGGCAGCGCCGGCTCGGGCAGTTCGGGCGGCTCGGGTGGCTCGGGCAGTTCAGGTGGCGCGGGCGGCTCAGGCGGCACGGCGGCCGCCGCGACCGACGTGCTGACCTTCCACAACGATCTGGCCCGCACCGGGCAATACCTCGCCGAAACCACGCTGACGCCTGCGAACGTCAACGCCGCGAGCTTCGGCAAGGTGGGTTTTTTATCCGTCGACGGCAAAGTCGACGCGCAACCGCTATATGCCAGCAATGTGCCGGTGAACGGTGCGGCGCACAACGTCGTGTACGTCGTGACCGAACACGCGAGCGTCTACGCATTCGATGCCGACACCAACGCCCAGCTATGGCAGCGTTCGCTGCTCGGCGCGGGCGAAACGACCAGCGACCCCCGCAACTGCGCGCAGATTTCCCCTGAGATCGGCATCACGGCGACGCCTGTGATCGATCGCGGGCGCGGGACCAACGGCGTCATGTATGCGGTGGCGATGAGCAAGGACGGCGGCGGCACGATTCATCAGCGCCTGCATGCCGTCGATCTCGCCACGGGCGCCGAGGTGCTCGGCGGACCCACGGAAATAACGGGCAGCTATCCGGGCAGCGGCGCGAACAGCAGCAACGGGCTCACCGTCTTCGATCCGCAGCAATATGCGGAGCGGCAGGCGCTGACACTGGTCAACGGCAACGTCTATCTGGCGTGGACATCGCATTGCGACCAGGGCGTCTATGCCGGCTGGGTGATGGCCTACAACGCCGATACGCTCGCGCAGACGAGCGCGCTGAACCTGACGCCGAACGGCAGCGGCGGCGCGGTCTGGATGGGCGGCGGCGGGATGGCGTCGGACGGAACGTCGCTCTATCTGCTCGACGCGAACGGCACATTCGACACCACGTTGAACGCGCAAGGTTTTCCATCGAATGGCAATTTCGGCAATGCGTTCGTCAAACTCGGAATCTCGCCGCAGCTGGGTGTCGCCGATTATTTCGCGACTTTCGACACCGTGTCGCAATCCGCGCGCGACGCCGATCTCGGCTCGGGCGGCGCGATCGTGCTGCCCGATCTCGTCGATGGGAGCGGCGTCACGCGGCATCTCGCGCTCGGTTCGGGCAAGGACTCGAAGATTTACGTCGTCGATCGCGACAACCTCGGCAAATTCAACGGCTCGAACAATGCGATCTGGCAGGAGATCGACGCGCAACTGATAGGCGGCGTGTTCACGACGCCGGCGTATTACGGGAACGTCGTGTACTACGGCGCGGTCGGCGACAACCTCAAGGCGTTCCCCGTCAGCGGCGCGCGTCTTTCCACGACCCCCGCGTCGCAAAGCGCGTTCAAGTTCCCGTATCCCGGCACGACGCCGAGCATTTCGGCGAACGGCGCGCAGAACGCGATCGTGTGGGCGGCGGAGAATGGATCGGTGGCGGCGCTGCATGCGTTCAATGCCGCGAATCTCGCGCAGGAGCTGTACAACAGCAATCAGTCCGGTTCGCGCGACACGTTCGGCGCGGGCAACAAGTACATCACGCCGATGGTCGCGCATGGACGCGTGTACGTCGGCACGACCAATGGCGTCGCGGTGTTCGGGTTGCTGAAGTAGCGGGGCTGCCTGGCGCGCTGGCTAGCACGTGGCCCGCGCCTCGGCCAGCAGGCGATGAACCTGCGCGACCACGGCCGCGCCTTCGCCCACTGCGGACGCGACACGCTTGGTCGACCCCGAGCGCACGTCGCCGATCGCGAAGACGCCGGGCACGCTGGTCTGCAATGACATCGATTGCAGCCCGGCGCCGGGAATGTCGGGGCCCGTCAAAACGAAGCCTTTGTCGTCCAGCGACACGCCGCATGTCTTGAGCCAGCCGGTGTTCGGCTCGGCACCGATGAAGACGAACAGATGATGCGTCGTCATGCTGCCTTCGATACCGCCCGCGCCCCTGTAGTGCACGCGTTCGAGCCGCGCATCGCCTTGCAGCGCGGTCAGTTCGATGCGCGTGTGGAGCGTCACGTTCGGCAGCGCGAGGATGCGTTCGATCAGATAGTGCGACATGCTGTGTTCGAGGCTCGCGCTGCGTATGAACATATGCACATGCTCGGCGTGCGACGCAAGAAACACGACCGCCTGGCCCGCCGAATTGCCGCCGCCGATCAGCAGCACGGGCTCCTTGCGGCACAGGCGCGCCTCGATCGGCGTGGCCCAGTAGTAGACGCCGGCGCCTTCGTAGCGCTCCAGCCCTTCGACATCCGGGCGCCGATACTCCGCGCCGCTCGCGATCACGACCGTGCGCGCCGTAATGCGCCGGGAGTCCGTGAGTTCGACGACGGGCGGTTGCCTGTCGCAATACAGGGCACGGACCTCGCACGGAATACCGATATGCGCGCCGAACTTCTGCGCCTGCACAAATGCGCGGCCCGCGAGCGCGTGCCCGGTGATGCCCGTCGGAAAGCCCAGGTAGTTTTCGATGCGCGAACTGGTGCCTGCCTGGCCGCCGGGCGCGCGGCAATCGAGCGCGGCCACCGACAACCCTTCCGAGGCCGCATACACGGCCGCCGCCAGCCCCGCCGGGCCTGCGCCGACAATGGCGACGTCGTACACATGCGCCGGATCGAATTCGGGAATCAGCCCGAGACAGGACGCGAGTTGTCCTTCGTCGGGATTGCGCAGCACCGTGCCGTTCGGGCAAAGGACGAGCGGGAAGTCGTCGGGTTGGGGCGTCAGGCGTTCGAGCAGCGCGATCGCTTCGGCATCCTTGTCGGCGTCGAGCGTCATGTTGGGGAACGTGTTACGGCGCAGGAAGTTTTGCAGCGTGGCGAGCCGCCCGCTGCTGGATGGCCCGACCAGCACGACGCCGTGTCCGCGCTCGATCACCAGAACGCGCCGCAGAATCAGCGCGCGCATGATCTTCTCGCCGAGGTCGGCCTCGCTGATCATCATCGCGCTCAGTTCGTCGGGCCGCAGCAGGATCGCTTCGACATCTTCGACCACGTGCGCATCGACGACGGCCGGCTTGCTGGAGAGCTGCGTGACATCCGACGTGAACTCGCCGCGTTGCGTGTAGGTGTGAATGATCCGCTCGTGGCCGAGACCGTCGCGCCCGACTATCCGCACCTTGCCCGACAGCAGCACGAACACGCCGGGACACAGGCTGCCCGCTCGATAGAGCAGGGCGCCCGTCGTGTAGCGGGACCGCTCGCCGAAGCGTCGTATCCGCTCGATTTCCGTTTCCGAGAGGACGGGAAACATTTGCTGGTGCCGCGGATGATCGCGCACGCTCGGGTCTTCGAGGAGATCGCCGTCGAAGAGGTTCGCGTCCGTGGCTGGCTCATGGGCGGGCGCTGCGTCTGACGGCGTTGACTCGTTGCTCATCGCGGGCTTCCTCCGGCGAATGACGGGTGGCGCGTGGGCGGTGTGCAAGTGTTGGCCGCCCGTAAGCCAAGCATACTTCCATCATCCGATTCCTGCGTGCGATGGGCCGGTTTGGCGGTTTCGTATGGAGCCGTTTCATTTGACCCCGTCGTATCGCATCGTGGGTTGCTATCGAAAGTGTGTGAGCGATTAAATCGTATGCGATTGACATGCTGAGATGTTTCGATCAGTATGCATCGCATGCGATCGAATCGCATGAGTCATATCACCCGGTATCCACTTTCGACCAAGGAATCACGATGACCAAAATTGAAAAAGTCCTGTTCACGGGCAAGACGCACACGACGGCGAGCCAGCACACGGGCGCTTCGCGCGGCCATGAAGAACGGCTCGACCTCAGGCTGTCGGCGCCCGGCAACGACGCGCATCCGCAGCATGTGTTCGAAGCCGCCGATCCGCATCCGACCGCGGAGCAACTGTTCGCGGGCGCGTGGTCGGCCTGTCTGATCACCGCGATCGGACTTGCGGCCAAAGCGAAGAAAGTCGCGCTGCCGTCCGACCTTGCGCTCGATATCGAGATCGATCTCGGCATGACGGGCAACGCGTATTTCCTCGGCGCGCGGATCGACGTGACCATGCCGGGCGTGGCGCGCGACATCGCCGAGGCAGTCGTGCATGCCGCGGACGAAATGTGTCCGTATTCGAAGGCCACGCGCGGCAATATCGACGTTGCGATCAATGTGATCTAAGCAAGGCTTGCGTCTGCGCATGCGTCTGCGCGTCTGAAGAAAGCCTGGCCCAAAAGGGCGCGCTAGAATAAAAATCCGCGCCCTTTCTTTCGACGGCAGACGGCCATGAACCTGTGCATCGCCCGCGTTGTTCGCTCCACGGTGTTTGCCATGTGTGCTGCGTCGCTCGCCACGCTTGCGGCGTGCGGCGGCAGTGTCTGTATCGGCGTCGACGGTTGTGTGGGCGGAACTGTGACGCAGAATCTCGCGCTTGCGGGCACGGCCGCCACCGGCAAGGCGCTTGCGAGCGCGAACGTCAGCGTGGCCTGTGCGCAAGGTTCGGGGGCGACGCTATCCGATGGTGGCGGACGCTACAGCCTTGCGTTCAACGCGACGCCTCCATGCGTGATAACCGTGACTTCCGGCGGCACGACACTGCATTCGCTCGCCTTCGCGGGCGGCACATTCAACACGACGCCGGAAACCGACCTTCTGCTTGTCTATCTCGCTGCGCAACTCGGCACCACCGAGTCCAGTCTGATTGCGAATTTCGCCAGCAACGCGCAGTTTCAGCAGGCGCTTGCGAACCAGAGCAATGTATTGAACGCACAATCGGCCGTCGTCGCGAATCTGCAGCAGCACTATGCGGTCACGCTATCTGCGCCCGCTTTTCTGACGACGCCGTTCACGGTCGGGCAGGCGGGCGTCGACAGCGATCTCGACGCGCTCGCGAAAGCAGGCGCCATCGATTCCAACGGCATGCCCGATCCAGCCGCGATTGCGCTGATGGCCCAGGCGGGTGCTGCGCATCCGCTTGCGAAAGCGTCCGCGCCTTTATCGGGCGGTATGTAGAACCCGCATCACGCGATCGGCTCCGTCGTCATGGCGCGTGTAAGGCCATGCATCGGACGACGCATCGCGACATCGAACGGATTCACCTGCGGGCCGATCAGATCGGCTTGACGCTTGAGGAGTTCGACGACCATCGGCAAACGGTCGTCGCCCAGACGCGCCGACAGCGTGCCGACGCTCAGCGCCGCCACCGCGCAGCCCGTACGGTCGATGATCGGCACGGCCACGCCCGCCATCCCTTCCAGCACGCCGCTATTGCGCCCCGCGTAGCCGAGTTGCCGGACGCGCTCGATTTCCGTGCGCAGATAGACTTCGTCGAGCACGCCATAGCTGCGCAGGCGCGGCACGTTGAAGCGAATGATTTCTTCGCGCTCGGCTTCGGGCAGGAACGCGAGAATCGCGAGGCTGCCTTGCCCGACGCCCAGCGCGACGCGGCCGCCGATATCGCCCGTGAACGAGCGGATCGGAAACGGGCCTTCGCACATGTCCAGACACACGGCATCGAAGCTGCTTCTGACGAGCAGAAAGATCGTGTCGCCGAGACTCGCGCACAGCCGCAGCAGGGCAGGGCGGCACAACGCGCGCATGCCGCTCGGATTGCCGGCCTGCGCGGCCAGCGCAAAGAAATCGACGCTCAGCCGATACAGCTTCGTACCCTGATCCTGTTCGACGACCCCTTCGGCGATCAGCGCATGCAGGATGCGATGCACGGTGGCCTGCGTCAGCCCAACGGCTTTCGCGATGCGCGTCACGCGGCCGCCGTCCGGTTGAATGTCTCCGAGCACGCGGATCACCGCGAAGGCTCGCTGCAACATACCCGTGCCGGGAGCGTCGGCTTCGTTCGAAGAATTCATTGGCGATCTCGGTTTCGATTCCATTGAACGGAATACTAGCCGATGTTCTCACTGAAAAACAAACTGGCGTCGACAAACCCGTCGTGTACGCCTGTGTGCACATATTTCAGTATTTTCACTGACGCCACGCAGCGGAATAGAACATACAAGCAGACGTAAAAGGATTCCACTCAACGGAAGAAACACGATCTTTATATCGTTGATTGGAATTTGACATTGACGCTCTGGAATTTGGCTAGCTAGAGTCGGCTCGACAGACACCAGTCGATTCAGCCGGTGCCGTGCACCGAAAGGCCAGACCATGTCGTTCCTCACATTGACCGACGTTTCGAAGACGTTCGGCGATCTGCATGCCGTGACGGGCATCAATCTCGCGGTGGAAAAGGGCGAGTTCGTGTCGCTGCTCGGCCCGTCGGGTTGCGGCAAGACGACCACGCTGCAGATGATCGCAGGCTTCATCGAAACGACGCGCGGCCGCATCACGCTCGACGGCCGCGACATCACGCATATGAAGCCGAACCGACGCGGCCTTGGCATCGTCTTTCAGAGCTACGCGCTGTTCCCGCATATGAGCGTCGCGCAGAACGTGAGCTTCGGGCTGGAAATGCGCGGCATCGATAAGACCGAGCGCGCCGACCGCGTGCGCGAAGCCCTGGCTTTGGTGCGGCTCGATGCGCTCGCGCATCGCTTTCCGCGTGAATTGTCGGGCGGTCAACGGCAGCGCGTGGCGATTGCGCGTGCAATCGTGATCGCGCCGCCCGTGCTGCTGCTCGACGAACCGATGTCGAACCTCGATGCGAAGCTGCGCGAGGACATGCAGTTCGAACTGCGCTCGATTCAACGCAAGATCGGCACGACGACGATCATGGTCACGCACGATCAATCCGAAGCGCTGTCGATCAGCGACCGCGTGGTCGTGATGGAAGCGGGGCGCATCACGCAGATCGACACGCCGTATCGCGCGTACGAGCGGCCCGAGAATCTGTTCGTATCACAGTTCATCGGCAAGGCGAACATGCTGGCGGGCAAGGTCGTGTCGCGCGACGGCGACGCGATCGGTATCGACCTCGGCCACGATCTCGCGGAGACGGGCAGCATGGCGCAACTCGCCGCGCAAGGTCAGGCCATCGACGTCGGCGACGCCGTCACGCTCTGCATTCGCCCGGAAAAACTGCGCCTCTGCGCGCCCGACAAAGGGCGTCTTGCGGGCAACGTGACGAGCCGGTTCTTTCTCGGCAGCCAGTGGCTTTACCGGCTCGACAGCCGCGTCGGCGAGATGCTCGTGTGCTGCCAGAACGAGGGCAACGAGCCGTTTTCGGAAGGCGCGAAAGTCGGCATCGACTGGCATAGCGACTCGCTGCGCCTGATCGGTCAGGAGCGCGCGCATGGATAGCACGCTGCCCGCCACGCAAGGCGCGAACCGCAGCGCGGCGCGCGCGCCATGGCGCGCCTTCGTGCCGCTCTGGCTGATGAGCGCGCCCGCGTTGATTCTGTTCGCGACGCTCGTACTCGTGCCGCTCGCGATGACGCTCGCGCTGACGTTCTACCGCTTCGATCCCGCCGTCGGCCCGATCGCAGCATTCGACTTTCACAACTACGTCGAAGTGCTCGGCTCATCGTATTTCCACACGATCTTTCTGCGCACCTTCGGCATTGCCTTGCTGACGACCGTGCTGTGCGTCGCGATCGGCACGCCCGAAGCCTATGTGCTGTCGCGCATGCGCGACCCGTGGCGCTCGCTGTTCCTGCTGGTGATTCTCGCGCCGCTGCTGGTGTCGGTGGTGGTGCGCGCGTTTGGCTGGAGCATGCTGCTCAACACGAACGGCCTTGTGAATCAGGCGTTTGCGTTGTTCGGCCTCGGACCATACAAGCTCGAATACACCACCTTTGCCATCGTCATCGCGCTCGTGCACGTGATGCTGCCGTTCATGGTGATTCCTGTGTGGACCGCTTTGCAACGGCTCGATCCGCAGACGGAGAACGCCGCGTTGTCGCTGATGGCATCGCCCGCGACGACGCTGCGCCGCATCGTGTTGCCGCAACTCGTGCCCGGCATTCTGTCCGGCAGCCTGATGGTGTTCGGCCTCTCGGCGAGCGCATTCGCGATTCCCGGCCTGCTCGGCGGACGTCGTCTGAAAGTCGCGGCTACGGCTGTCTACGACCAGTTCCTGAGTTCGATGAACTGGCCGCTCGGCGCAACGATCGCAGTGCTGCTGCTGGTCGCGAACCTGGTGGTGATGCTCACCTACTACCGCGTGCTCGAGCGGCGCTACACGCGCAGCATGGGCTGACGCGAAACCGACAGGCGAAACATCATGCGCAAGAACGGCCCCATTGCACTCGCGTTCCACACCATCGTGATTCTGTTCGTGCTCGCACCGCTGGCGATCGTCGTACTGGTCGCCTTCACGCCCGACGAAACCCTGACGCTGCCCACGCACGGTTTCTCGCTGCGCTGGTTCCGCGCGATTCTCGACTATCCCGACTTCATCACGGCGTTCTTCAACAGCCTGAAACTGGCGTTCGCATCGGCGACGCTGTCGCTCGTCGTGGCATTGCCTGCGGGTCTGGCGATTGGCCGCGCACGCTTTCCCGGACGCAATTTTCTCAACGCGTTGCTGCTGTCGCCGCTCGTGATTCCCGGCCTCGTGCTCGGCATCGCGATGCTGCGCTTCTTCGCGCTGATCGGCGTGACGGGTTCGTTTGCGTGGCTGATTCTTGCGCACATGGTCGTGATTACGCCGTTCGTGATGCGCCTCGTGCTCGCGTCGGTGAGCGGGCTGGACCGCAGCATCGAGCACGCCGCGTCGTCGCTGGGCGCCGATGCATGGACCACGTTCCGCCGCATCACGCTGCCGATGATCGTGCCCGGCATCACGGGTGGCTGGCTGCTCGCGTTCATCAACAGTTTCGACGAACTGACGATGTCGATTTTCGTCACGTCACCGCAGACGGTCACGCTGCCGGTGCGGATGTACATGTACGCCACCGAATCGATCGATCCGATGATGGCGTCCGTCTCCGCGCTCGTCATCTTCATCACGGCGGGCGCGATGCTGCTGCTCGACCGCGTCTACGGTCTCAACCGGATTCTGATTGGCCAGCACTGATGGCTTCTTTCTTTCCCGCTCACATGTCCAGTCCCAACAGCCAGTTGCTGCGCGTGGCCGAAGCCGAACGCGCGCCGGTGTCGTTCTTTCTCGATGGCGTCGAAGTCGGCGCGCTGACGGGCGATACCGTGCTGACGGCGATCCTGATGCAACAGCGTCACGTGCGTCATAGCGAATTCAGCGGCGAGCCACGCGCGGGCTTTTGCATGATCGGCGCGTGCCAGGACTGCTGGGTGCGCTGCGAAGACGGCGCGCGGATTCGCGCGTGTTCGACGCTGGTGAAAGAAGGCATGCGGATCGTGACGAAGGGCGCGCGATGAGCAGCGGACCACAGGTGGTGATCGTCGGCGCGGGGCCTGCGGGGATTCGCGCGGCGCAGACGCTGGTCGCGGCGGGCATCCGGCCCATCGTGCTCGATGAAAACGCGCGCTGGGGCGGACAGATATATCGTCAGCCGCCTGCCGATGCGGGCTTCCGTCGCAGCAAGGCGACGCTGTATGGCTTCGAATCGAAGAAGGCCGATGCCGTGCACGAGACGATGCGCGCGTTGCTGCCGCAGATCGACTATCGGCCGGAGACGCTCGTGTGGTCGTGCGAGGGCCGCAGGCTCGATACGATCCGCAATGGCCGCGAGGCGAGCGTGCCATTCACGCAGTTGGTGATTGCGAGCGGCGCGACGGATCGCGTGTTGCCTTTGCCTGGCTGGACGCTGCCCGGCGTCTATACGCTCGGCGGCGCGCAGGTCGCGCTGAAGGCGCAGGGCAGCGCGATCGGGCGGCGCGTCGTGCTGGCGGGTACCGGTCCGTTGCTGTACCTCGTCGCATATCAATACGTGAAGGCAGGCGCGCGGATCGAAGCCGTGCTCGACACGAGCGCGTGGTCGAAGCAGGTGGCGGCGGTGCCGAAGCTCATCAGCCAGCCGTCGACGTTCGCCAAGGGCGTGTATTACGTGGCGTGGCTCAAGGCGCGCGGCGTCAGGGTGGAGCGTGACGTGACGCTGGTCGGCATCGACGGCCCGGACGGTGTGGCGGGCATCCGCTTCAAGCCTTCGCATGACAATGGACGCATCGAAACGATTGACTGCGATGCAGTCGGCCTCGGCTTCGGCCTGCGTCCCGAAACGCAACTCGCCGATCTCGCCGGATGCCGCTTCCGCTTCGATGCATTGAACGGTTGCTGGCTGCCCGAGCGTGACGCGGCAGGACGCAGCTCGGTGGCGGGCATCTATCTGGCGGGCGACGGCGCGGGCATCGCGGGCGCGGATGCGGCGGAACTCGCGGGCCGGCGCGCGGCGCTCGCGCTGCTCGACGATCTCGGCATCGCGCATCCTGCGGACGCGGAAGGCTTCGACGCCGCGACACTCGAACGACGCTTGCAGCGCATCGCCGTGTTCCGCGCTGGCATCGAAGCGGCCTTCGCGCCGCCGTCACAACCGGCAAAGCAGTGGCCCGACGAGATGACCGTCTGCCGCTGCGAAGAAGTCGATGCGGGCACGCTGCGGCACTGCATTCGCGGCGGCGAGGCAAGCGAGATCAACCGGCTCAAAGCCTTGACGCGTGTCGGCATGGGCCGCTGCCAGGGACGCATGTGCGGCGAGGCGGCCATTGCGCTGCTCAGCGAGGAAACAGGGTGTCCGGTGGAAAGCGTGGGGCGGTTGCGCAGCCAGGCGCCCATCAAGCCGATCCCCATTTCGCCGATGCTGTTCGACGACGACGTCGCCGCGATTCCCGAGGAGGCACGCGATGAGTGACGCCGTCCACTATCAGGTCGTGATCGCGGGCGGCGGGCTGGTCGGCTCGTCGGCGGCGCTAGCGCTTGCGCGGCGCGGCGTGCGCGTCGGTCTGTTCGAGCGGCGCTATTGCGGCGCGCAGGCCAGCGGCGTCAACTACGGCGGCGTGCGCTGCCAGGGACGCCCCGTCGAACAGATGCCGCTCGCCATGCGCGCACGGCGCGTCTGGGACCGCTTGCCCGAACTGATCGGCATCGACGGGGAACTCGTCGTGTCGGGGCATCTGCGACTGGCGCGGCGCGACAGTGACTTTGCCGTGCTCGAAACATGGGCCGCGATGGCGCGCGAACACGGCCTCGAAACCGAACTGCTGGCAGGCGCGGCGTTTCGCAAGCGCTATCCGTGGCTCGGCGAAGCGGCGTTGGGCGGTTCGCTGTGCATGAGCGACGGCCATGCGAATCCGCGCCTCGTGTCGCCCGCTTTCGCGCGCGCGGCGCAACGGGCGGGCGCCGTGGTCCGCGAGCACACCGCGCTGACCGACATCACGCACGATGGCACGCGCTTCCAGATCCGCGCGGGCGACCAGCGCATCACGGCCGACTGGCTGATCAACAGTGCGGGCGCGTGGGCGAACACGGTCGCGGGCTTTTTCAACGAAGCCGTGCCGATGAAACCGATCTACCCGAACATGTGGGTGACCGAGCCGCTGCCGCGTTTCGTCACGCACAACCTCGGTGTCGTGGGCGGCGGCGTGTACGCGCGCCAGGTCGAACGCGGCAACTGCGTGATCGGCGGCGGGCGCGGGCATGGCGACGGCGAATACGCGCAACCGTCGACGCAAACCACGCGCGCCGTGATGCGCGACGCGTGCGCACTGCTGCCCGCCTTGCGCGACGCATTGCTGATCCGCACGTGGAGCGGCGTCGAAGGCGAGACGCCCGACAGCAATCCCGTGATCGGCGCGAGCCAGAAGGTGCCGCGCCTGCTGCATGCATTCGGTTTTTCGGGCGGCGGCTTTCTGCTTGCGCCCGGTGTCGGCGAAGTGCTGGCCGACCTCGTGATCGACGGCGAGACCTCGACGCCGCTCGATGCGTTTGCGATCGGCCGCTTCAACCGAAGCGCGATCCCCGCTGTTCTTTAATCCTGTCAAGGAGACCCACAATGAAGCTGTCAAGCACGGTCGCGGCGCTGGCCGCTGTGTGCGCGATCGGGGCGGCTGCGCCCGCCTGGTCGCAAACCAAAACGTTATACATCGGCATGAACGGCGGCCCGATGGAGAAGGCGTACACGAGCCAGGTGCTGCCCGACTTCGAGAAGGCGAACAACGTGAAAGTGGTCGTGGTGCCGGGCACCTCGTCCGATGTGCTGGCGAAGCTGCTCGCCAACCGTAACAGCCCGCAGATTCACGTCGCGTTTCTCGACGACGGCGTGATGGCACGCGCCGTCAGTATGGGCGTGTGCCAGAAGCTCGACGATGCACCCGTGCTGAAAGAGCTGTATCCGTTTGCGCGCATGAAGGATGACATCGGCGCGGGCGTGCAGCTCGGCATGACGGGTATCGGCTACAACACGAAGCTGTTCGCCGAGAAGGGCTGGGCGCCCCCCACGTCGTGGATGGACTTCGCCAATCCGAAGTACAAGGGCAAAGTGGTGTTTCAGTCCGCGTCGAGCAGCACGTTCGGCCTGCACGGCTTTCTCGCGATCAACCGTTTGATGGGCGGCAGCGACCAGAACGTCGAGCCGGGTTTCAGCAAATGGTCGAGCACGGTTGGGCCGAATGTCGTCGAGTACATTCCCAATTCGGCGAAGCTCTCGGAGATGGTGCAAACGGGTGAAGCAGGCATCTTCCCGCTGACGCCGACGGCGGTCGGCGATCTGCAGGACAAGGGCATTCCCGTCGGCTACGCGAATCCGAAGGAAGGCGCGGTGCTGCTGCTGGTCGATTTGTGCGTCGTGAAGAACAACGCCGATCCGCAGCTTGCGCAAAAGCTCGCGCAGTTCCTGTTGTCCGCGCCGGCGCAATCGAAGGCGGCGGCAGCGGGCAAGCAGATCCCGACCAACGAGCACGCGACGATGACGCCCGCGATGCAGAAGAGCCTCGGCAATCTGGATGATCTGGTGAAGAAGGTGACGGTCGTCGATTGGGATTCGATCAACGCGCACCGTGCGCAATGGGATCAGCGCTGGAACCGGCAGGTCGAGCAGTAATGATCTGATGTGCGGCGAGCGGGCCGTGCCGCTCGCCGCCGTTCGGCGCGATCTCGCGCGCCTTTTCTGTCTGTGCCCCAGCGTACGGACAGGCATGAAAATATCCGGCGTGCCGACAAACCGCACACGAAACGTGTAATTTGTTCTACCCTATAAAAGTTACCTGCTGCGCATTCACGCTCGTCTCGCGTTGGTGCCGATCGGGAGCCGCCGCAAAGCGGTTGCGCCCCCGCCTGGTCGTACGGCATCATGGCCGGCGGCTAACGTCAGAAGCTCTCTAGGCTGATTCCCGATAACCCGCCGGCTGTCGTCACAGCGACAGCGGCGGCATCCGACGCATCGGTCGGAACCTGTTACCACGGAGAAAGAAGATGGCGATTCGACTAGGAGAAGTAGCGCCCGATTTCACGGCGGAGACCACGGAAGGCACGATACGTTTTCACGAATGGATTGGCGACAGCTGGGCAATCCTGTTCTCGCATCCGAAGGACTTCACGCCTGTCTGCACGACGGAGCTGGGCTACATGGCAGGGCTCAAGCCGGAGTTCGACAAGCGCAACACGAAGATCATCGGACTGAGCATCGACCCTGTCAGCGATCACCAGAAATGGGTGAAGGACATCGAGGAGACGCAGGGCAACGCGATCAATTATCCGATGATCGGCGACGCCGATCTGAACGTCGCGAAGCTCTACGACATGATTCATCCGGAAGCGGGCGGCGGGCCCCGCACGGCCGTCGACAACGCGACGGTGCGTTCGGTGTTCCTGATCGGGCCGGACAAGAAGGTCAAGGCGATGCTCGTCTATCCGATGAGCTCGGGCCGGAATTTCGACGAAGTGCTGCGTTTGCTGGACTCGCTGCAACTGAACGCGAAGCACACGGTCGCCACGCCCGTGAACTGGAAGCCGGGCGACGACGTGATCATTCCGACGTCCGTTTCCGATGAAGCTGCCAAAGAGAAGTATCCGCAGGGCTTCAAGACCTTGAAGCCTTACTTGCGTTACGTGCAGCAACCCAAGTGAGACCTTGAGGCGACCGTCCGGCGCGCGTGCTACCGAAGCCTGAAGCGCGTGCCGGCGTGATTTCTATTCGCATCAGAGACGTTTTCCCCCACACGTTCAGAGACCGTGAGCATGCTGATCTTCCGGCAGCTGTTCGACCAGCAATCGTCCACCTACACCTATCTGCTCGCTGACAGCGACACACGCGAAGCCGTGCTGATCGACCCCGTGTTCGAGCAGACGCGCCGCGATGCCGCGCTGCTCGACGAACTCGGCCTGCGGCTGCTCTATACGATCGATACGCACGTTCATGCGGATCATGTGACGGGCGCGTGGCTGCTGAAAAAGCGCACTGGCAGCCAGATTGCGATCTCGGCGGAGAGCGGCGCCGAGGGCGCGGACCGCTATGTCAGCCACGGCGACGCCATTGCGTTCGGCGCACGTCAACTGCGCGTGCGCGCGACGCCTGGTCATACGAATGGCTGCATCAGTCTCGTGCTCGACGACGAGTCGATGGCCTTCACGGGCGATTGTCTGCTGATTCGCGGCACGGGCCGCACGGACTTTCAGAACGGTAATCCGCATGCGCTGTTTCGCGCGGTGCACGAGCAGCTTTTCTCGTTGCCCGAAACCTGCCTGCTGTACCCGGCGCACGATTATCGCGGCCTGACGGTGACGAGCGTTGCCGAAGAGCGGCGCTTCAATCCACGGCTTGGCGGTGAACTCTGCGAGGACGATTTCGCGGGCTACATGACCAATCTCGGGCTCGCGCATCCGCGGCAAATCGACGTGGCTGTGCCCGCGAACCTGAAATGCGGCGTCGCGGCCAGCGATCCGTCGCTCAAGCCGCAACCCGAATGGGCGCCGCTGACCTATACGTTCGCGGGAATCTGGGAAATTCATCCGCAATGGCTCGAAGAACATCTGCAATCGGTGCAGATCGTCGACGTGCGTGAGCCTGACGAATTCAGTGGCCCGCTTGGACGCATTCCCGAAGCGAAGCTGATTTCGCTCGGCAGCCTGGCGAAACGCACGGCGGAACTCGACAAGGCGCGTCCAGTCGTGACGGTCTGCCGCGCGGGCGGCCGTTCGGCGCAGGCGACCGTGATGCTTCGCCAGGCCGGCTTCGAAAATGTGGCGAATCTCGCGGGTGGCATGTTGCGCTGGCGCGCTGAAGGGCGGGTCGTCGACAACGGCAGTATGTAAGCGCCATTTTCAACGGTATTTCTCCCTTTCGTCTGACACATCACGCTCGGGGCGCCTCTTCGCGAGGCGGAAAGAAGTGCGCGGGCACGTCGCGTCTTTTTAGTTCGTCAGGTAGGTTCTTCCCATTTGAATGCGCGCTGTAAAAATGCACATGCTGCAAATGTGTAATGGGCACGTCTTTATTTCATGCAAGCAGGTAGAAACGGGTGAATGCGAATGCACTTTTCAGCGAATCCAAATAATTCGACATGCTTATTAAATTTGATTCGATCCGTTTTTGAAGTTTGATCCTGCCCTTGGACAACACCTCATGGATTTCGGACAATCCTCTCGCGTGTACTCGCCATGCGCCGTTACTGCCGATCATACGTGCTAGCGTTAGTCGGGCGGTTCATGCATGTCGACGACAGGGAGGGATGATGGAGAGCGTGATCGAAAGACACACTGTCGACGATAAGATCGAGGTGCTTGCTACACGCGTCGCGGTCGTCATCGCGACGAAAGGGCGTCCCGATGCGATACCCAACGTGCTTGCATTTCTCGCGCGTCAAACGATATTGCCTTGTGTCGTTATTCTTTCGGCCACGAATGAAGCTGATATTGGTGAAAAGTACTCGGCGCCTTTTCCCGTGATGCGCGTTTTCGGATCAGCTGGTTTGCCTGCGCAAAGAAATCGCGCGCTCGACGCGCTTCCGCGCGATATCGATATCGTTGTGTTCTTCGACGACGATTACGCTCCATGCCGCGACTGGATCGAGCAATGCGTACGGATGTTCGAGTCCAATCCACGCGTGCTCGGCGTGTCGGGGAAAACCGTGCAAGATGGCTCGAAAGGCTGCCCGCTGACATGGGATGACGCGCGGCGCGTCGTAACCGATGCGGAAAATACGGCGAGTGCGCCGCATACGCTGACGCCTTGCATTTCGCTGTATGGCTGCAATATGGCGGCCCGTTTGAGTGCGATGAGCGACCTGCGTTTCGACGAACGCCTCGTGTTGTATGGCTGGCTCGAGGACAAGGACTTCTCGTGCCGGCTCTCGAGTCGCGGTCCGATCGTGCGATGCGCGCAGATGAGCGGCGTGCATCTCGGCATGGCGTCCGGCCGCGTATCAGGGAAGCGGTTCGGCTATTCGCAGGTCGTGAACCCGAACTATCTGCGGCGCAAGGGCGAGATGTCGCGCCGTGAAGTGGCGCGTTATATCGGCAAGGCGCTCGTCATGAACGCGCTCAAGTCATTTAGACCCGAGCCGCATCTCGACCGTCAGGGACGTTTGATCGGCAATCTGCTCGGCCTGATCGCCATCGTTTCTGGATCGGGCGATCCTGAAAAGGCCGCGAAACTGTAGCGCGAGGCGCTCCGTCAGATCGTGCCGAACAACGCCCGTGGGCGATCGCGCAACGCTTGCGCGAGCGTCTGCAGCGCGCTCACCAGCTGCTCACGCGACGATGCGCACGCGAGATTGATCCGCACGCCGTGCTCGACTTCCGCACGATCGACCGCAAAGGCCGACGATGGCATCACGATCACGCCGCGCGCTTTCGCATTCGCGGCGAAATCGTCGGCACGCCACGGCGGCGGCAGCTTGAGCCACACGAACATGCACGCGGGGTCGGACTCCAGCCACTCCTGCGGCAGAATCTGCCGCGCAAGATCATGACGCACGCGAATCTCGGCGAGTTGCGCGTCCATGATGTGTCGTGCGGTGCCGTCCTCGATCCAGATCGTCGCGATCAGCATCGACATCGGTGCGGGCATCCATGCCGTGGTGCGCACGGCTTCGGCGGCGAGCGCGGAACGCTCGGGCGGACTCAGCAGATAGCCGAGACGCAGCCCAGGCGCGAGTATCTTCGATGTCGCGGCGATGTGAAACGTCAGCTCCGGGCAGAGGCTTGCAAGCGTAGGCAGACGCTGCGAGACGAGCGGGCCGTACACGTCGTCTTCGATGATCGCCACGCCATAGCGCCGTGCGATATCGACGAGCGCCACGCGCCGCTCGAGGCTCATCGTCGTCACGGTGGGGTTCTGCAGATTCGGCACTGTGAAGATCGCCTTCACGGGCACACGGCTGCAAATGCGTTCGACTTCATCCGTGAGCAGTCCGTCGCGGTCGCTCGGCACGCTGACGATCTCGAACTGGAACACGGGTGCCAGCGCCTTCAGGCCGTAGTACGTGAGGCGGTCGGCGACGATCACGCCATCCGTGCCGATCAGGCTGTTGAGCACGGCATAGAGACCATGCTGCGCGCCGCTCGTGACGACGAGATGGTCCTGCGAGGGCGTGAAGCCGGGCCCGGCCATCCACTTCGCGCCTGCGGCGCGTGCCCAATCCGGTCCTTGCGGCGGCTGATATTCCTGTAGCGATGGATAGCGCGGATCGCGCGGCAGATCGGCGAGCGTCGTCGCGAGGCACGCCAGGAACTCGCCTGTCGCGGGCCGGTTGACGGTCAGATCGATCGCGCCGCCCGCTGCGGCATTGGGCGCGCTGGATGTTTCGACGCGCGGCATCGCGCCGCCCGTCACGAGTGAGCCGCGCCGCTTGCTGCCGATCACGAGGCCGCGCAGCTGCAATTCCTTGTACGCGCGCGACACCGTCGACACATTGATGCCCAGCTCGGTAGCGAGCTGACGCTGCGGGGGCAGGCGGCTGCCGGGCGGATAGACGCCGCCGCGAATCTCATCCTCGATCGACGCCGATACCTCGATATAGGTCGCGCGTTTTGTCTGGACCGGCTCGTCGTTTGTCTGGCCCACCTCAGTTGCGGCGCCGTTGCTGCGTGCTGCCTTGTCTCTGCTGGAAGCCATTGTCTCGCCCTGTCTCCATACAAAACAGGCTTTGTCTGCCTGTCTGTGCCAGTTCGCCGGATTTTATACCAGATATGCGTCTCCGCCACCAGTTTCAAGCCTGGCAAGGAGTACGCCCAGTGACGCCAGGGAAAGTCCTGGACCACACAATGAGGTTTTTAATTGCACACAAAAAATTGTTGTGTGATTCTTTTATCGTGTTTTGTGTGGTTTGAATCTCAGGATCGCGTTTGAAGGGGATGTCACGTGGCAGAGAGCAGGGCAAACGCTCGCGCATCGCGCGACGCGGATCAGGGCGGGCGCACTCGCTTTAGGGCAGCAGCCGACGCAGGCACATTGCCGGGAGAGCGTTGATGGCCGAGATTGGCATCGTCGGGGCGGGTTTCATCGGGCTTGCCAGCGCCGGCTGGCTAATGCGCGATGGGCACCGCGTCACGCTGTTCGATCCGGCGGGCGTCGCGCAGGGCGCGTCGTTCGGCAACGCGGGCACGTTCGCGCCGTATGGCTGCATTCCCGTCAACAACCCTTCCGTGTTTCGCGATCTGCCGCGGTTCCTCCTGTCGAGCGAAAGTCCGTTCCGCTTGCGCTGGAGTTATTTGCCGCATCTGTTGCCGTGGCTCGCGCGCTTCATGGTCAGCTCGACGCGCAAGCGCTATGAAGCGAGTGCCGGCGCGCTTGCTGCGCTGCTCGCGGAGGCACAGGCGGGTTATGCGCCCTTGCTCGAAGAACCCGGACTCGCGAAGTATGTGCGACCGCGCGAGTGCCTGTATCTGTATTCGAGCGGCGCGTCGTTCGATGCCTCGCGTGCTTCGCTGGATTTGCGCAAGCAGCTCGGCGTGTCGTTCGACGTGCTGTCTGCCGCCGAGGTGCGCGAACTGGAGCCTGCACTTGCGCCGATCTTCGAGCGCGGCGTGCTCTTCAGCGACAGCTGGCACTTCTCCGATCCACAGGGCTTTTTGCTATCGCTGCATGAACGGCTCGCGGCGCGTGGCCTCGCGTTCGAACGCAAGCGCGTGAACGCGCTTGCGCCCACGGCAGACGGGGTCACGCTGACGACGGACGATGGCACGCCGCGCCGCTTCGATCATGTCGTCGTCGCGACGGGCGCGCGCTCCGCGACGTTCGCGGCGCAATGCGGCGACCGCGTGCCGCTCGATACGGAGCGCGGCTATCACGTGTGCTATCGCGGCGCGGCGCAACTGATTTCGCGGCCCGTCGGCTGGGCCGAGCGCGGCTTCTACATGACGCCGATGGACGACGGCGTGCGCGTCGCGGGGACGGTCGAACTGGGTGGCTTCAGCGACGTGCACAACCGTTCGCTGCTGGACCTGCTGACGTTTTCTTCGAAGCGCGCGTTGCCGGGGCTGACGCAGCCCGACAGTTCGTGGCTCGGCTTCCGGCCTACGCTGCCCGACGGCGTGCCTGTGCTGGGCCGCTCGAGCGACAGCGAGCGTGTGATTTACGCATTCGGACATCAGCATCTCGGACTGACGTTGGCGGGCGTGAGCGGGCGCATCGTGGCCGATCTCGTCTCGCGGCGCGCGCCGCCGCTCGACCTCTCGCGCTACGCGGCGACGCGGTTCTGAGGCGGCGCATACGTATTCATTCGAGGACGACTTCGACGCGTCGCGCATCGGGTCAGTCGACAGGCAAGGCGCGCGACATTTTCTATCGACAGGAGCGCATCATGAATCGACGTACGTGGGTGATCAGGTTAGCGGTTTGCGCTCTGGCGGCGCATGCTTCGTTTGCATTTGCCGCGGATCCGGAAATCGTCAAGATAGGCTTTGTCGGCCCGTTGACGGGACCTGTTGCGCGGGTCGGCAAGGATCTGCAATACGGCGCGCAACTCGCGCTCGATGAAGAAAATGCGAAGCATCCGACCGTCGCGGGCAAGCCCGTCAAGTTCGTGCTCGACGTGCAGGACGACCAGGCCGATCCGCGCGTCGCGATTCAGGTCGCGCAAAAGCTCGTGGATGAAGGCGTGGTCGGCGTGATTGGTCACTACAACTCGGGGTGCAGCATTCCGGCCTCGACTGTGTACCACAACGCCAATGTGGCAATGATCACGCCTGGCTCGACCAATCCGCAGCTAACCAGGCAGGGTTACAAGAACGTGTTTCGCACGATGGGGCATGACGGCATTGGCGGCGTGGTGGCGGGGCATTTCGTCGTCGAACAGATGAAGGCGAAGCGCATTGGCATCATCGACGACCGCACGGCATTTGGGCAAGGTCTCGCCGATGCATTCGAGAAGGGCGTGAAGGAAGCGAACGGCAACATCGTGTCACGCGAATTCACCAACGACAAGGCCGTCGACTTCCGCGCGATTCTCACTTCGCTGAAGAGCAAGAATGTCGACGTGATTTTCTTTGGCGGACTGGACGAGCAGGGCGCGATGCTGGTCAAGCAGATGCGATCGCTGGGTATGCAGACGCAGTTGTTTGGCGCGGGCGCGTTGAAGAGTAATGCCTTCTTGCAGATAGCGGGGTCGTCGGGTGAGCGCACCCAGGATCTCGAGCCGGGACCCGCGCTTGATAAGTTGCCTGCGGCGCAGGAATTCGGCAAGCGTTACAAGGCGCGGTTCAATCAGGATGTCGAACTTTATGCGCCTTTTGCGTATGACGCTGCGCTCGCTATGTTGAAGGCGATTCATGATGCTAATTCGCTTGATCGTGCGAAGATTGTTGAGAGTTTGGGGAAGGTGTCTTTGACGGGTGTCACCGGGAAGATTACTTTTGATCCTTATGGGGATTTGATTCGGCCGCCATACACACTCTTTGAAGTGCAGCAGGGGCAGTGGAAGAGTGTCAAGACTGTGGGGGGAGGGGTGTAAAGGTTGGGGTATTTGGGTATTTGGGCTTTTTTCGCTGGCATCCGCGTGATGTTATTGGTTCGCAAGCGTTGCCCCTGTGCGGGGCATTTCTACTGTTGCATAGAGTTGCTTAGAGTGTCATAAGCCATAAAAATCAAGCCCTTACGTTGCATAGAGTGTCATACGGAAAGTGTCCTCTATGTGTCCTACGCTGCCCTGTGCGACGGTCGATCAACGACCTAGGGAGAGGGCTAAAAATGGCACGCGTCACCATCAACCGCGATTATCTGCTGGGCGTGGAAGGCAATGGAAAGTTGCGCTACATTCCCGACGAAAAGCTGCGCGGGTTCTGTATCAAGGTATCGCCGACCGGCTCGCTCGCTTTCTATTACCGCTGGGACAAACCGCGCACCGCTGACGGCAAGCGACAGCAAGGCAGCAAGTTCATCGCGAACTGGCCGGGAACCGAACCCGGCAAGGCGCGCGACATGGCGGCGAAGTTCGCCGCGACGGTCGAGCATAGCACCGACGACAACCGCACCATTCTCGCCAAACGCGACCAGCGCGCGAAAGAAGCCGACCGGGCCAAGGTGGTCCCGACATTGGGGGAGTACTTGGCCGACACGTACGGCCCGTTCGTAAAGGCTGAACGGGCGACCGGCGCGCGCATCATCGCGGACATTCAAAAGACATTCTCGTCGTGGCTCGACCGCCCGCTGGACCAGATCACGATCAAAGAAATTTCAGACTGGAAAACGGCCGAACTGTCGCGCGTGCTGCGCCCCGCCGCGAATGGTCTGCCGGAGAAGCGTGTCAAGCCCGCAACGATGAACAGCAAGCTCAACAAGCTCAAGGGGCTTTTCAGTCACGCATTCGAGAACATCGTTATCTCCACCAATCCGGCAGAGAACGTGACGAAAACCGATGAAGGACCGGAGCGAGTCCGATGGCTGCATTGGGACGAAGCGCAGCGGCTACATCAGGCGCTTGACGAGCGTGAGACCCAACTGTGGGTCGAACGTGAGCGCATCAACACCGATCCGCGTCACGGTTCCGTGTCGGCAACTCATGCAACTTTTGCGGACTGTGTGAAGCCTGCGGTCCTGTTCGCGCTCAACTCGGGACTGCGCCGCAAGGAACAGCTTTCCCTGCTCTGGACTGACATTGATATGTACGGCCGCGAGATTACTGTACGCACGAGCAAGACGAAGCGCTCTCGCGTCGTGCCGATCAATGACGAACTGTTTGCCGTGCTGACGGCGTGGCGCGCGCAGTGTTTCGGCGGAAGCGTTTATCCGCTGCTGGTTTTTCCGAGCACAACCGGCGACGCGCAACGGGAAGTCAAGGCATTCGACGATGTTCGGCGCGCTGCAAAAATCCACAACTTTCGCTGGCACGATCTGAGACATACATTCGCGACGTGGGCGGTCGCGGGCGGCGCGCCACTCGATGTCGTCAGCCGCTGGCTCGGGCACAGCCGCATCGAACAGACGATGCGCTATGCACACCGCTCGCCCGAGTTCGCGGCGCGCGCCATCAACGCGGTATCACTCGGGCACGTGGCGGCTAATGGTGTTGCTCTCAAAGCGGCTTGATAACCATGCACCTTGCAATCACCCATATCGAACCGCGAAAGAGCAATTGTGGCTAGGCTGTTGACCATGTTGACGGCGATTGCGCCGCACGATATCCGCGTGCAAATCGCCAACAATGATGCGAGCGACGACGCGACGATTGAGCGCCTCAGTCGTCGCGACCATCTCCTTCCGTATCGAGAAAAGCACAATACTTCTGCTATCTCAAACCCTCTTTCTGATTTTCGGGGACTCCATAAACTCAAGGCCGAGTGCCTTTAACTTCTGGGTGACAACGTAGTTCCCCGCATGCCCGCAAGGGTGTGCGGCTGCTTGCGGTCGTCCCTATGTTTCTTCAATGGGCGGGCCGTGGCAGGGAGACTCACGTCTGCCGGAATTGGGAACTACGCCGGTCCGCCAACCCTGTCATGTGCCCGCTCACCCTCCCGTTGGGTGCGGGCTTCCCTTGACACAGGAGAGGCCATGTCCACCACCGAATCCATTTCCACCGAAGAACTCGCGCTGCGTAACAAGATGCTGCGCGACGCGAGCGCTATCGCGCTCGATACAGTTCAACGCTATCAGCACAATCTCAAGAAGATCCGCGCAGTACGACGAGCGACCGCATTGATTGATACCGCTGACGCGGACCATTATCTGTTAATCGACGTGCTAGGTGATCTGGTCCAGAGCGCTGAACTGGAAGTCGATGGCGAACTGCTGCTGCTCGAATTGCAGCTTGGCCGCGTCAATGAGGCGGAAAGCGACAAGGTCAATCTGTCAATCGTCCACTAGGCAATCGAACAGGACGATGACAATGAACAGTCAGATAGTCGAATTCACGACCGAACCAGACGACAAGCCGCTCACTGTCGATGAAAAATATAAACGGCTTGCTGCCTGCTCGCTTCAACGTGGCGCTCAGGTAGCGGGTCGGTTTCGTGTCATCCGCGTTCTTCTGGACGACGCGATTCATCGACAGGTGAAGACCAAACGCGATCGGGATCGCATCAACGCGATATTGTCGCTCACCCTTGAGAAGGTCGAGGACTTTGAACAGGACGCAAACGAATTCGTTGATCCGTCCACGTTCATATGCATGGACGCATCCGGGTTTGATATACCGCAAGGGGCCTTGCTCGAAGCGTTGCAACTGATGTCCGACTCGCATGCCCCACGGGAGCGATCGGATGCGACACGCGTCAATCCCTTCGATGTCAGCGCCACGGACGCAGCCACGCGCAGCCATGCGTGTACCTGTTGTCGAAACAGGAACGACGACGCCACGGCGCGGCATTAAGCCCATCGGCCGCGCCGAGCGGCACGGTCACATTCCCTATCAGGTACACATACATTCCATGCTTTCAGGCATCGGGAAGGACGAACCAATGAACCAGCAGAACTCCGTACAGAAAGACAAGCAGACCAACGAACTGCTCTCGGTCGACGAGAAGTATAAGCAGCTCGCACAGGCTACGCTCCAGCGCGGCGCGCAGTTCAGCGCACGCCTACGGGCCATTCGCATTCTGCTTGACGATCTTCACTATCGACCGGCAATCACCACGGACGACCGGGAGCGAGCCGACGCAATACTGTCCGTAATGCGGAAAAGTGTCGAAGTCTACGAGAACCAGGCGGAGGACTTCGTTCAACTCTCAACGGTCGTCTGCTTGAGCGCAACCGGCCACGACGTACCGAACAAGGACGTAGCCGAGTCGTTGCGCCTCATGGCAGATCCGACACTGCCGGGAAGCCGGCCAGGGCTACCGACCTATGTCCGGTGCAGGGGTGCGAAAAATGCAGCCAACGACGCAAGCGCCAGTCGTGCTCTCGCTGACGTTCGCCGCCCAAAGCGGACGCACAAGTCACCGGCCGCGCAGTAGAAGCACAAAGAGAGGTCAAACTCCCCTCGGGTAATTCTTGTGAGGGTAGCGCAGTTACATGATCTGTAGTGCGAAACATGTATGTCGAAATATTCGGCATACATGCTCGTTACTCTATGTTCCTATGAACGTTATTGAATCACCAGAATGTACCGAAGTCCGTAGTGAACCCATAGCTGTTGTCGAAAGACGTACCCCAATCGAAGTCTGACCCACTATCGTACTCATCGCCGAGCGTGAAATCGTACTGGCCGCCGCCGTATGAAGTCATTTGGCCACCACTACCGTAGTCGGCCCAACCAAGCTCGTATCCGGTCGGTCCGTACGCGATCGCATCGTAACCGCCACCGGCGCCGTACGTAAATTGCGTGAAGCCAGTCAGCTTGCCACTGGTATCGTACGAATCGTACTCCATCTCTTGGCCATTGCCATTGAAGATGATGGCGTTCTGCGAACTGTCTGAGTTGAATAGGTGCGCGACCATCGAACCGTCATTTCCATAATGATCGTACTCTGTTTCGCGTCCTGTCGACCCATCGTAAAAGTAGTCGTCCGTCTTCCCACCACCGGAATTGAACTGCGCAAACTCGACCTCTCTACCGAGATCGTTATAGACGGTAGCCGTCTGAGTGCCGTCCGAGTTGAAAACATGGACAGTTGCTCCACCTGCAGCATAGTCGGTACGCTGCGTTTCCACTCCATTCCGGTCAAAGAGTGAGTCACTTACGATTTGCCTATTGGCCCCGTAGGTCGCCCACTCAGATACATGTCCTGATGGATCAAACACGGCCGCGTTTTGGGTGCCGTCTGCATTGAAGACGTGCGCGACGCCACCGCCCGAACTGTCGTAGTCGGTTTCCTGCAGCTCGCGACCTGAGGCGGCATCGAAGGTGAGATCTTGCGTAATTTTGCCATCAGTGCCGAAGGTCGCCTGTTCGGTTTCGTGACCTTGCGCATTGAACGCGTAGGCTGTCTGGCTACCGTTTGCGCTGTAGACTCGATCAACTTCGCTGCCATCGGCGTTGATGTCGGACTCCTGCGTCAAGCGCCCCGAGGTCGCATCGTAGAGCAGATCCTGAGTCATCTTGCCGTTAGTACCGAACGTTGCCTGCTCGGTTTCATGGCCTTGCGCGTTGAACGCGTAAGCTGTCTGGGTACCGTTTGCGTTGTAGACTCGATCAACCTCGCTGCCATCGGCGTTGATGTCGTACTCTTGCGTCAAACGCCCAGAGGTCGCATCGTAAAGCAGATCCTGAGTCATCTTGCCGTTAGTACCGAACGTTGCCTGCTCGGTTTCGTGGCCCTGGGCGTTGAAGACAAATGCGGTTTGAGTACCGTTGGCGTTGAAGAGGTGATCTACTTGGCTGCCGTCAGCGTTGATGTCGTTCTCTTGCGTCTCACGCCCGGTCGAACTGTCAAAAAAGACGTCTTGGGTCATCTTGCCGTTGGTGCCGTACGTGGCCTGCTCGGTTTCATGGCCCTGGGCGTTGAACACATATGCGGTCTGAGTACCGTTGGCATTGAAGAGATGATCTACTTGGCTGCCGTCAGCGTTGATGTCGTTTTCTTGGGTCAAACGTCCCGACGTTGCATCGTAGAACAGATCTTGGCTCAGTTTTCCGCCGCTACCAAACGTCGCCTGTTCTGTTTCGTGTCCCAACGTGTTATAGGTTTCGACGGTTTGAGAGCCATGTGTATCCACCGAAAATACATCGGTTGATCCGGCGTTGATCTTGCTGCCGTTTGCCCCGGTAACGACCCCGTTGGCAACGGTGTATGTGTCTCCGGATACGCCATTGTGAATAGTGTTAGCCTGTGTCGCGTCCATCACAATGCTGGAACCTTGCTCTAGCGTGACGGAATTCCCGCTTCCTTCAACTACCAATTGGAGACCCGGTCCCGACAGGCCTGGTGAGACAATAAGGTCTCGACCGGAGGTGGCGTCACCCACGAGCACAGTCGCCACATTATTGGAGTCGACGTAAATCTGTGGAAGATCCGATCCGACATTGTTTCCTTTCACGATATCAAACATAGTAGAGGCATTGCTTGCATCGCAAATAAAGTTTGAACTACTCAGTGACGAGGCAGAATAGTTTCCTTGGGAGTCAGGTGTCAGTCCTAGTGACTCAAATTGCTGCTGGACGATGCTGACGATAGTGCTGGAATCGATGCCCGCACCGATAGCAGTAGTAAGGAACCCCAACCCGTTAATTATCTGTCCTGCTGTGAAAGTCATTCCACCTGCTAGTAGATTCAGCTTCATCTCGCTCAATCCGTAGAATGACACTCCCTGCCCAGCAAGAGTAATAAGTTCACCGGCTATTGCTGTGACCGCGCTCGCAATATCCATTTTGCTCATCGTCGTCTGATTCAGAGCAAGATTGTTGATATTCGCGATTATTGCGTTGCCTGCGAAAGCCGCACCTTCACCTTGGAGTCCACCAGTGAACGTTGCAGCTGCATTCGCAAGTGCGGCGTCATACGCGGCCGTGAGTTTGGGGTCGCCAGGATTCTTGTTCAGACTTGCTGCTGCATCCGCAACAGCAGTTACGCCATCGAGTCCGCCAATGCTATATCCTGCTACCGAAAGTGTTGTCATTTAAAGTCCGGAAAAGTTTGATTACTACGTTAGCAACGCATACCACTATCAGATGACGCTCCGGGATCCTCCGGTTTTGTTAAAATCAGTTGCACATTTTTCTTGATACGAAAACTAAGGCCAACAAAAGTACCCCGACCCCTGCGAGGAAATACCGACCGAGAGTCCCTGAGATAACCGGTTCTCGACCTGAGGGTTTCTTCGCGAACAATCTGAACAGCGTGATTGCTGTACCGACAACCGAGGCCGCAGTGAGAAACGCGGGTGTCAGCGCGGCTAGAAGAAAGAGACTTGTGGGTAGCGCCCTTATATCTAATGGGCCGCAACTGACAATTAGTATCGATCCAAGGGAAAAAGGAATAAGTAGTAGAAACGCAAAGAAAACGACGTATGACTTGGTTCTTTCATTCATAATGTTTTAAGACACGTATGTAGTCGCCTTCTAGTCTCGCATCGATTTTTGTATCCCGTCCCAAACAGGCGCCAACATGTAGTCGAATGCGGTGCGGGTCTTTGTTTTAATGAAAACGTCGGCGCGCAGTCCGGGGCTGAGGACAATTGAGTCGCGCGCTAAACGGTTGGAGTGCGCGAGTTCTTCGGGCGTGATCTCAATACGAGCCAGGTAGAACTGCTGATGTGTATCCTTGTCGCCAAGTGAATCGGCAGAAAGATATGCCACCTTACCCCTTAGAGTGGGAGAGCTTCGTGGGTTGTAGGCCGTTAGGCGGATTTCGGCGCTGCCCCCTACAACGATCTCCCGTACGTTATCTGGTTTTATTTTTGCCTCGATAATCAACGGCGCTCCTATCGGCACAAGATCAAGGATTGGTTCACGCGGTCCGATGGCTGCACCGATCGTGTGTACGCGCAAAGCAACAACTTCACCCGCGACTGGAGCCATCACGCGCGTGCGTGCGTCGACATCCTGCGCTGGTCGAAGCTGCTCAGTTAATTGAAGAATTTTTTCATTGGTGTCCTTCAATTGAGCGTCGGCTGATTTGACATAGTCGTTTCGAAGCGCCACAACTTTTAGGGTGAGGTCCGTGAGGCGCTGCCGTGAGCGGATCAGTTCCGCGGTATCTGACTGCTGTCGCGACTCATAATCGGCCGCCGTACGCCGTAGTTCCATCATCTTCGTTTCTGTAACATATCCCTCACTGCGCAACGGCTGGTTCATATCAAGTTCTTGCTTCGCAAGCCGCAGGCTTTGCGCGCTGGTGCCGATCAGTGCCGCCTCGGTCCCGATTTCTTCGCGTGTCTGTGCGATTTGCTGCTGTAAAAGGGAGACCTGATCTTCCAGAGTGCGGCGCTCCGAATCGAAGAGGGTTCTTTCGCGTCGAAGCAGCGCGGCGACGATTGAGTCGCTTTGACGTGACACAAGACTCGACGGAAATGCGACCGACTTCTGCAGGTCGCGTTCCGCCAGCAGTCGCGCTGACTTTGCCTCGTTGTCATCTAGTTGGGATTGCAACGCGTTCAGTTCGGCGTTAGGCCGAACGTTGTCGAGAGAAACCAACACCTGGCCCACTTTCACATGGTCGCCATCCTTCACAAAAATGGCATGCACTATGCCACCTTCCTGGTGCTGGATCGTCTTACGCTCGCCCTCGTCGCGAACCATGCCCTCTGCTACAACGGCACCCGAGAGCGGTGCTACTGCCGCCCAGAGAGATAGCGCACCAATACCTAAAACGACTGAGAGACAGCCGAGCGCGATCACATTGCCTGGCAAACGAAGCCTATCGTCTGCGGCGCTTGATATGCTCGTCGAGGTCAGCGTTGACTGAAGATATGCAACTAGGCTCTGAACATGGAATCGGAATTTCATGCTTTGGATACCTCCTGGCTGGCAGCTCGGGGCTTCGCTTCTGTTGGCTTCGCACGAGCCTGCATCCAGCCTTGCACCTGTTCACGCGTCCCAAAACAGTCGATGCGCCCAGCTCGCATCACCAAAACGCGATCGGCGAGCGCAAGCAATCCTTGTCGGTGTGTCACGACCACGGCGGTAATCCCTTCGGATTTGAGGCGATGCAACGCCAAATTCAGCCTACGTTCCCCATCAGCATCGAGGTTAGAATTCGGTTCATCGAGTAGCACTAGCCGAGGGTCTCCGTAGAGCGCACGAGCCAGCGCAATCGACTGTCGTTGCCCACCCGATAGTGTGAGTCCGGATTCGCCGATATCGGTCTGATAGCCGTCCGGCAGCTCCAGGACCAGATCATGCACACCAGCACGCTGAGCGGCCCGAATGATTGCAGCCGAATCGTGCTGTGAGGCGTCAGGGTTGCGAGCAATGTTCGCGGCGACACTACCCGCAAACAGTTCAACATCCTGCGGCACGTAGCCCAGATAGCGGCCAAGCGACTCATGCGACCATTGCGAAACGTCCGCGCCGTCGAGCCGTACCACGCCCGCATTTGGCTTCCACACGCCGGCGAGCAGTCGCAGCAGGGTTGATTTACCGGATGCGCTCGCGCCGACAATCACAAGTAGCTGGCCTGCATCGAGCGCAAAAGCGATATTGCTTAGCAACGCGCGACTCTGAGTTCTACCCGCCACGGGCGAATAGAAACTGAGCGCTTCAACCGAAATGCGGCCACGCGGTCGCGGCAGTTCGACTGTCGGCGTTGCACGCGCCTGTCGATAGAGGTCATCCAGACGGCTCCATGCCTGACGGACTTCGGTCAACTGTTTCCAGCTACCAAGGAGTTGATCCACGGGTGCGAGCGCTTTCCCGAGCAGCATCGTGGTCGCAATCATGATGCCACCTGTTGCGTAGTCGTTGATAACGAGCCAGGCACCGGCCGCCATCATGATCACCTGGATGGCTTGCCGTGCAACCTTGCCGATGTTGCGATTCAACATCGATGTATCGGCAACGGAAGTCTGGGCGTCAACATCAACGCGCTTTCGCTCAGCCCATGCCGAGAGCCAAGTTTCGTGCATCCCCATGACTGTTACGACTTCGGCATTCCTGGAGATCTGGGCATAAAGTTGATCCGTCTCGCGTTGGCGTAGTGAGACGGTATGGATGCGTTTCTTCGTCAACCTGTCATTCATGACCGTTAATCCGATCAGCAATATGGCACTTGCTGTTGCGATCAAGCCAAGAATCCAGTGAAAGACGAACACAAGCCCCACATAGACAAACAGCCACGGCAAATCGAGCAAAGCGGTGATACCTGATCCCGAGAAGAAGGAACGAAGCGACACGATATCCGCAGGCGTGGCTAGCGTTGGTATAAGAGTCTTGCGCGCCTGCGCGTCGATGCGCGCACCGAGCGCTAAACGGTCAAGCCTGTCGCCGAGCTGTCGCGCGAGGTCGCTGAAGATACGGCTCCGCACGACATCAACGATCAGCATCATCGCGAGCACAATACCCATGAATATCACAAGCATAGCAAGCGTTTCGATGCTCCGACTTGGCAGAACCCGGTCGTAGACCTGAAGCAGATAGATCGTCGGTGCGAGAATCAGTACATTGCTGGCGATACCGAAAGCACTCGCGATCAAAAGGTGTCGCCTGATTGCATGAAGCATGACTTGGTTCATTCCGCGCTTGCTTGTTGGGGTGTCACGGCATTGCCAGTCAACGCGGCAAGTGAAGCGTCGTCCAATTGAGCCACGCTGGCCTTCAGACGTATGTATTGCAACAAGGTGTCGTATCTCGCTTTTGCCAGGTTTCGCCGCGTACTAAACAGTTTTTCTTCAGCGTTGAGCACGTCCGCGTTGATCCGGACCCCTGTGCGAAACCCTTTCTGGTTGGACCGAAGCGATGTCTCTGCTGACACCTGGGCGGTCCGAAGTGCCGCGATCTGGGCTATTCCCTCCTGGACTCCGAGGAATGACTGACGAGCATCGAGTGCTGCTGATCGACGGATGTCTTCTAGATCGCTGTGCGCTTTATCCTCTAATGCCAGCATTTCCGTCTTCTTGCTGTGCGTCTCAAGGCCATCAAACAACGGAATGCTAATTTGAACGCCGATCTCACCGGACGTCGCTCGGTTTGCCCCCGTATAGAAATTCGTCTGTCCGTTGATAAACGCAGCATTGCCGTGATTGACATTACCTACGATCGATATGCTAGGGAGGTAACCGGCATTGACCTTGCTCACTTCACGAGCTGCAATCTCAAGTGCAATCTCCTGCTGCTTGACGTCCCAAGACTGAACGACGGCAGCGTCGATCCACGCATCGGCGCTTTCAGCGGAAAGCATAGGTGCGTCTACATCAGCGGCAAGCGATTCAACTCCATCCACAGGATGACCCACTATCTTTTCTAGTGCAGCATACCGTCGTAAAACCTCGGCATCAGCGCGTAGCTGATCCGCTTGGGCGGCGTCAAACCCCGCCTGCGCTTCATTCAGATCGACGACTGTGGAAGCACCAAGCGCAAAACTCCGTCTACTCATTGCAAGCTGTTCTGAGAGAGTTAGTGTGTGTTCGCGCGCGAGTGCAGCTTCGTCTTGAGCGCCAAGCGCGTCGAGGTACGCTTGCATGATCCTGAGAAGTACATCCTGTCGCGCGGCGGCGAGAACGAAGCCAGCGTTGATCGCAACGAGTTTGCTTTCTCGGTACGTCTCCCAATCGTCCCATTTCAAAACTGATTGATTCAGCGAGAGCGTTGTGCCTAGAGTTGAATAAGGCGCGGCAGGTTTACCAGGTACGTGAATCGCATTCCTGAAATCAGATTGCGTCAAGGCAAGGTGAGGCAAGAACGCGGCGCGCGCTTCAGGCTCCCTTTGCAGATTCGCGCGAAACTGCGCGTCGGCGCTGGAAAATTTGGCGTCATTGGCGATAGCATCTTCGATCAGTTGTGGCAACGATTCAGCAAAACTCACAGATGCGAAAACCAGAAAAATGCTCGATGCAACGCCTCTTATTACAAGGTGATGAGGAAAGAATTCACGCAATTTAATATCTGGACTCCTGATCTATTGGCTTTTTGGTAAGCTGAGGTGCGTCACTCAATGGCAGCGTCGATAGAGTGGAAATTGCTATCGATCAATAATATGAAGAATGCCTGAAACGGAGCAATCTGTCGTTAAGCGAACTCTTAACAGCGTTACATGTTGCTTGCAGTTAATTTGCGTGATGAAAGGTATCGCTTAAGCAAACCTAGCACTGAATTTCGGTTACCCGAGGCGTTTTCCTCAAGAGCGGCAATGCGCAAATGCTCAAACATCGGCAATGCGCGGATATACCTCAAAACTTGGAGCGAAAAAAACCCCGCTCATGGCGGGCTGGAAAACGGCCGTGTATTCCGGACATGATCGTCAGCGGCCGAGACCGTGCGCGGGGTCGCGCGGTCAGAGCGGTAACGTATCCGTCACTGAGTGAGGGGCCATGAGGTCGCAGCATCCATATTGGCGTTATGGAGGATGCGAGTGCCAGTCTCGAACAGGGAGGGATGGCGTATATATAAGGTTTGCTGACGTTCGCGGCGGCGTCGTTCGACGCCCGTCACTAAAGGCTTTGCGGGCTATGGAAAGCCGAGCGACGGACCTCTGTCCTGGTTTTGTTGCGGGAAGGCCCGTACGTTGGCACATCAAACAAATGGATTCGCTCGGTTCGCAAAACCGGAGCACAATGTGTCCTGTGGGTGTCCTGCGAAATAGGTGAAATCTGCTCTGGATAAGGGGACCGATTCAGAAGCCTTGCTGGACAAACCGTTCCGGGAACGAGGGTTTCCCCGGAAAATGCCCCTGTGCGGGGCGGCACCTACTTTTCTTTGCCGCCGCAAAGAAAAGTAGGCAAAAGAAAGCGGCTCACACCGCCAGCCCGTGTACTTATCCACGGGTCCCCAACGTCCCCATCCTTCACACGGCAGTGCCTTGGCTGGTGCCCGTTGCCAACGCTATGAATGTGCTCATCACCCGCGTCAGACTCCCGCACAAAGGCCAGCGGCGGCGAATGGTCTACGCCGCCCAGGTGGCAAACTGTGTGTAGGCTGTCGCGTCGTATAGGGCAGCGCTTTTACAGGGTGGAACGCGTGCGCTATCGGTCCGGAGTGAGGCGTGTGGAGTGCTTGGGCCGACACACAGTTTGCCACCTGGGCGGCGGTGGGCTGTCTGGCACGGCATGCTGTAACGCGGGAGGGTGAAGCGGGTGAGGCGCATCGCGAGAGCGCTGGCAACGAACGTCGGTCACGTGGTTGCCGTGTGAAGTGTAAGAACCTGTGGGGGCCCTCATGCAAACACAAGAACTGGCGGTGTGAGCCGCTTTCTTTTGCCTACTTTTCTTTGCGGCGGCAAAGAAAAGTAGGTGCCGCCCCGCACAGGGGCAACGCTTGAAGCACCAATAACAAAACGCGGACGCCAGCACAAAGGCCAAAACACCGACCGGCGAAACCCGCACCACGAGGGCAACTAGCGGATGCCAGCGCAAACGCCAAAACACCAACCATTCACAGCACCAGCTCAAGAAACCTCGTCCCCTCAACAGGATTAAAAACATAAGCCGAAATCGGCCTGAACCCTAAAGCAGCATAGAGCCGCTGCGCGCTCTTCATACTCGGCAGCGTATCGAGCCGCATCCTCCGATACCCCGCTTCCTTAGCGGATTGAACGACAGCCTGTGCAAGAAGTGTCCCGATCTGATGCCCGCGCCCTTCGGGCCGCACATAAAGCCGCTTCATCTCGCAGATATCAAACTCGAAAGGCCGCAGCGCAACGCTGCCGATCAAACGTTCATCGCGCCACGCGAGCAATATCGTGCCACGCGGCAGCGAGTACTTACCAGGCAGCGCGGACAGTTCCTCATCGAACGCCTGAAAGCTCAGGTCAATACCGAGACCATCCGCGTACTCGCGGAAAATCGCCCGCACCAAGTCGATATCGTCAGGAAAACGAGCGGGCCGAATCTCGATCATCGAAGTCTTCCTGCAATACGTGATGTATCCAAGTGTAGTCGCGGATTGCGATACGTTCACGCCAAAGAGAAAGCGACAAATGCAGAAGCACCTCGCACGAGAACCGGCAAAAGATCAGGGAAGAGAAATAGTCAGATTCGCCGACTGCGGCCCAAGCCGGATAATCTGCGAATAAGGCGCAAGCGAGCGCAACGTCGCATCCTTCAGATAGGTGTTAAGCCCGAGGAACGCCACGAGGCCAACGAGCGCAAACACAGCACCGATCGTCCACAGCGGAACCTCCCGCTTGAGCCGATGCGCAATCTGATCGGGCAACGCCCAATGCGGCGCAAACGGCGCACGTTTGCCCTTCATATGCGCGATTTCATCGCCAAGACGCGCCGTCAGATACGCAAGCTTTTCCGGCCCTTCGAGCAAATACTTGCCCTGAAAGCCCAGCAGCAAACACATATGAAAAACCTCGAGCGATTGCAGACGCGCGGCCCCTTGCGCACGACATTCCTCCAGATGCTGGAAGAACTTCTCACCGGCAAGCTGCTCGCCGAACAACGCAAGCTGCAGCGGACGGCGCTCCCACTCTGTGCGGATCGCAAACGGCGACGACAACACCATCTCATCGACGGCTGCGCAGAATGCGAACTTCGCCGTGTACGCGTCTTCCGCCGCAACGTCGAGCTTTTTCGCGCCGCGCTCGAAATCACCCAGGAACTGCTGGATGCGATTCATGAACTCGGCAGCGTTGCCTGGTTCGCGCCCGTTCTTCAACAGGAACAGCATGAAAAAGCCGTCGTACAGCAGATCGAGCAGCGAGCGGACCTGATAGCTCGGCTGCAATGCGGACGGCGGCAGCGCGGACGGCTGCGTGCTGGTGTCGAACAGGGAAGGTGCGTAGCTCATGGTGTGACCGCGATCAGTTCGAGTTTGAGATCGTTGAGTCCCGACGGTGCGTAGATCATCGTCGAACGGGCCTGCAACATGCGTTCATAGAGCGCGCCGCGTGCTTCCAGCGAGAAGTAGCATGCGCCCGGCCGCACGGGAATCGCGGGCGGCACTTGCGGCGTGTACGCGAGCCGCACGCCCGGCATCGCCGAGAGCACGAGCTTGTCGACGTCGTCGGGGGCGCCCACCTTGAAGCGCGCGGGCACGGCGTCCACGAGTTCGACGGCGGGCAGATCCGCCGACACGGCGAGGAAGAACTGCGTCTTGTCGTCGATCTTGCCCGAGTCGAGGCGCCCCGCATGGAACGACGGGCGGACTTCTTCGAGCGCGATGGCGAAGTAGCGCGTCGAGATCACCGTCTCCAGCAGATCGCGCAGGATGCCATCGAGACGCGCGAAGCCCGGCCCAGGATCGTCGTGCCGATAGGCGGGCAGATCGGCGAGCGCGTAGCCTTTGGAGAACGTCATCAGCTGGCCCGCGAGTCGCAGCAGTTCCTGAAACAGCCGCTCGGGATGCAGCGCCGAATGTTGATACAGATGCGCGAGCGCGGCAAACGCGGCGCTCGCGGTATGCAGCAGCCAGAACGACGCAATGTCGCCCGAACGGAATTCGATGATGTTCTTGGTCGGCTCGCGATGAAAACCATAAAGCGCATTCACCTTCGCCTGCAACGCGTCGATCAGTTGACGCAGCCTTTGATGCAGAAGCGGCGAGGCATCGATCGCCAGGCACGGCGGCACGAACGACTCGTCCAGCTCGAAACCGGAAGTGGCCGTGCGGCGCACGCGCACGAGCGGCACGGACAGTAGCTGGTCGCGCGGTTCGCTGTGCGCGATCAGCTTCACGCTCGTCTTCAGAAACGTGATGTCGGCTTCCGCAGCGTCGGTGAAATGGTCCGGCACGACGCTCTGCCTGCTGACGTAGCGCGACACGAAACCGTCTTCATCGGTCGAATAGTTCTGCCCCGTTTCACGCACGGGATGCAGCGCGAGATAGAACGTGAATTCATTGATGCCGTCGGGCAGCGTGTCGAGCGCGACGGGCGGCGGCAGTTCATCCGCCTGTGGCGCGGCGTAGAGCGCGCCATCGGGAAACACGAGCGACAGTTCGCTTACGCGCAGCACGTTGCTGCCGAGCGCATCGCGGTCGAAGCGCACCGAACGCACGCCCCAGTTGTACGGCTGGATGGCCTGGATCGATTCGAACAGGCGTGCCTCGTGGTACGCGTCCTGTCGCTGGAAATGCTGTGGCCTCAGAAAAAGGCCTTCCCCCCAGAGCACCTTTGCGGAATAACTCATCGCGAACCTGTCTTTATGCGAATCACATCTTTAAGCGGGGATGGCAATGCTCGATTAAGTGGCGATTCGGGCATTTATCACACGCCATTGTTAATTGTTAAATGACATTTAAACGTCATCTTTAGCCGCAACTGACCGATGACAGCAAATTCAATGACTGCATGGGCAATCCCTGATCGGGCGGAATCACTGTGCCGTTTGTCACCGTCATTGCACAGTTATGCAGCCCGATCATTATGCCGGATTTCTCCGATTTTCCTGGATCGAACGCGAACTTCCAGCGCTGCAAGGCGGGATCGCGGAATAGTGCCACGATACCGAATGCCTGCGCCTCGCGCGATACCTTTTCGGTGACGTTATAGCGCTGCCCGGGAATGAGCGTCACTTCGCGCACGCCAAGCAGATCGCCGCCCAATGTGCTCATTTCTTTAGCAGGATCAGTAAACGTATCGAAAGGCGCCTGTTGAAAAGAGGTGGGATCTTTCAGCGTGTAGAGGCGCACGACTAGTGCAAGCGGACGCTTGTCATTCGCTGCGTTGAGATTGGACGCCGCATATAAGGTCAAGCCGATATTGCGCGGCGGCTTTTGCGAGTCTGGCACGTCCGGCTTGCCGATTCCCGCGGCCTGCAAGGCCGACGAGGCGGCCGCGCCGAGCACGCTGACGCCGGCCGCGCAGCCCGCCAGCAGCGAGCTTCCGCCCAGACTCAATGCGATTAGCGATGCAACCCGGATAGCGCGCGTATTCATTCTATATAGACCGGCATTCGAGCCGGCTACCCCTGTTGATTTGTCAATTAAAACGGCAGACGAGTGCTTCGTTTTCACCCTGCGCGTGTCGGGTCGCAAGCAATGAGCTGAAAGACCGGCAGCGCAGCGACTCAGGAAATTATTGCCGCCAATTGATGCTCAATGAATTGCCGATGGCAATAATTTACCGGCTATGTCGAAGATATTGTATTGGCGTCTTACCCGAGTTTCCCTTCGGTAGATGAAAGTTGAATTAATAAAAATTGGCCTGTACTATACGCGCGCACTTAGTGCAAAGCAAAACCGTTTTCTTCCAGATTATAAAATTCGCAACGGCGGTGAAACAACGATGAAAAATCGGCTCTTTACCAGTCTTTCTGGGGCAGTGCTGGTATGCGGCATGATTGCCGGATGCGCCACGCAGGGAAATTCCACTCCACCGACGCCCGAAGCATTTAACAAAGCGCTCAGCGACGCAGATACCGTAGCGAAGAATGGCGATCAGGATCGCGCCATCGCGCTTTATCAGCAATTGGCCAAAACCGATCCGACGCGTGAAGAGCCGTGGTCGCGTATTGCGCAGATCCAGTTCACGCAAGGTCATTACGGCCAGGCCATCGTCGCCGCCCAGGAGGCGCTGCAGCGCGACCAGACCGACCGCCAGGCTAAGAGCGTGCTGGCTGTCGCAGGCTTGCGCGTCGCGACGCAATCGCTCGGCGAGTTGCGTCAGGACGCGGCGCTTGCGGGCGACGCGAAGTCGGATGCGCAAGCGCTCGCCAGGCAATTGCGCGACACGCTCGGCGAAGCGACGCTGTTCCCGCCCGACGCGACCGACAAACAGGCTGTGAAGAAGAAGCGTGTCGTGCGTCATGTCGCGAAACAGGCGCCGAAGGCAACGGATCCGGCCGACAGCAGCGCCGCCGCGCCGGCTGCCAATGCGCCTGCGCAGACACCTGCCGCTGCGCCCGCCACGCCCGCTGCACCCGCGAAAGCGGCACAAAGCGGCGGCGCGTCCGATCCCTTTAGCGCGCTGCGCTGATAGCAGTCTGGTCTGAACCACACGCAACCGGGAGCCGTCGATGGCCAAGAAAGAAAGTATTCAAAAGCGCTTGCAGAAGGTACGGCCGCCGCGCGTTCAACTGACCTACGAGGTCGAGCGCGGCGATGCGATCGAAGTGAAGGAACTGCCGTTCGTAGTCGGCGTGGTCGCCGATCTCGCCGGACAGTCGGAAGTCGAACAGCCGAAGTTGCGCGATCGCAAGTTCGTCAGTATCGACCGCGACAATTTCGACGACGTGATGAAAGCCATCGAGCCGCGCGCGGCCTTCCAGGTGGAAAACCGCCTGAGCGATGCGGGCGGCAAGTTTGGTGTCGATGTGCGTTTCCGCTCGATGGCCGATTTCAATCCCGACGAAGTGGTTGCGCAAATCGAACCGCTGCGCCGTCTGCTCGAGGCGCGCTCGAAACTCGCGGATCTGCGCAACAAGCTGGCCGGCAACGACAAGCTCGAAGATCTGCTTGGAGAAGTGCTGAAGAACACGCAGCAGTTGCAGGCGCTCGCCGGGACGACGCAACGCGCCGAAGGCGATAGCGCTGACAGCGAATCGCGTACCGACGAGAACAAGTAGCCTCACCAGGCACCGGGGGTAACATGAATCAGCAAGCGGCTGCAGCCCAATATTCCGACGCGCAGGCGAGCGAAGGCGTGTCGCTTCTCGACGAAATCGTCGAGAAGAGCAAGGTAGCGAAGTCAGAATCGGAACATGCTCGCGCGAAAGATCTGATCGGCGAACTTGTGAATCAGGTACTGGACGGCACGGTGATCGTGTCGGACAACCTGTCGGCAACGATCGACGCGCGCGTCGCCGAACTCGACCGCCTCATCTCCGACCAGTTGAGCGCCGTGATGCACGCGCCCGAATTCCAGCGCATGGAAAGCACATGGCGCGGGCTCGACTATCTGTGCAAGGAAAGCAACACCGGGTCGACGATCAAGATCAAGGCGCTGCACGCACCGAAGCGCGACCTCGTACGCGACTTCAAGACGGCCATCGAATTCGACCAGAGCGCGCTCTTCAAGAAGGTTTATGAAGAAGAGTTCGGTACGTTCGGCGGGTCGCCGTTCGGCACGCTGATCGGCGACTTCGAAATCACGCGTCAGCCGGAAGACATGTATTTCATCGAGCAGATGTCGCACGTTGCGGCGGCTGCGCATGCGCCGTTCATTACGTCGTCGTCGCCGGAATTGCTGGGTCTCGAGTCGTTCGCCGATCTCGGCAAGCCGCGCGATCTCGGCAAGGTGTTCGATACCGTCGAATACGCGAAGTGGAAGTCGTTCCGCGACGCCGAAGATTCGCGCTATGTCGGCCTGACGTTGCCGCGTTTCCTGGGCCGCCTGCCGTTCAATCCCAAAGACGGCGCGACGGCGGAAGGCTTCAATTTCGTCGAAGACGTGGACGGCACCGACCACAGCAAGTACCTGTGGTGCAACGCCGCCTGGGCATTCGCTGCGCGCCTGACGGCCGCATTCGACGACTTCGGCTGGTGCGCGGCCATTCGCGGCGTGGAAGGCGGCGGTCTCGTCGAAGATCTGCCCACGCATACCTTCAAGACCGACGACGGCGAAATCGCGCTGAAGTGCCCGACCGAAATCGCGATCACCGACCGCCGCGAAAAAGAACTGAGCGATCTCGGCTTCATTCCGCTCGTTCATTGCAAGAACTCCGACTACGCCGCATTCTTCGCCGCGCAGTCCGTGCAGAAGCCGAAAAAGTACAACACCGACAGCGCGAACGCGAATTCCGTCCTGTCCGCGCAATTGCAGTACATCTTTTCGGTATCGCGCGTCGCGCATTACCTGAAGGCGATGATGCGCGACAAGATCGGGAGTTTTGCATCGGCGCAAAACGTCGAAGTATTTCTGAACCGGTGGATCTCGCAATACGTGCTGCTCGACGATAACGCGACCCAGGAACAGAAAGCGCAGTTCCCGCTGCGCGAGGCCTCGATTCAAGTCTCGGAAGTTCCTGGCAAACCCGGCTCGTATCGTTCGGTCGCGTTCCTGCGTCCGCACTTCCAACTGGATGAGCTCTCGATTTCCTTGCGCCTCGTGGCGGATCTGCCGAAACCGGCAAATTGATAAACGGAGTCAGTACGCCCGGGTAGGCCGCCCGGGTGACTGTAAAAACCACCTCTTTGGGGAGTCGCGCAATTATGAAGGACATCTACTTAAAATTCGGCAATCCTGCAATCAAGGGTGAATCTGCCGACAAGGACCATCAGGGCTGGATCGAAATCGATTCGTGGACGCATGCGATCACGCAACCGCGTTCGGCGACGGCATCGACGGCGGGCGGTCATACGTCGGAGCGCTGCGAGCATGCCGACATGGCGTTCACGAAAGACATCGACGTCGTCAGTCCGCTGCTTTATCAGCACGCGTCGGGCGGCACGACCTTCGACGAAGTGACGATCGACTTCATGCGTTCGGACGGCGAGGGCAATCGCATCAAGTATCTCGAAGTGAAGCTGAAGTACGTGATCATTTCGAGCATCACACCGAGCGTAGTCGGCGAAGGTTTGCCCACGGAAGCGTTCTCGCTGAAGTACGCTGCCGTGCAGTGGAAGTACACGCAACAGAAGATCGGTGGCAATCAGGGCGGCAATGCACAAGGCGCATGGAGCCTGACGAAGAACGACAAGACGTACGCGGTCTGATGACGGCGGGTCCGTGTGTCGCAGTGCACGCGGACCCGTTGCCGCCATTCGTTGAGGCCGCTCGAAGCAATCTCATGAAGCGATTCGAACCCAGTTTCTTCGACAAGCTGTTCGACGACGAACCGCATCTGCCGGCACCCGCCGCGATGCGGCAATTGTCGCTGGAAGAACTGAAGTCGAATGTCGCGCGCGATGTCGAAGCGATCCTCAATACACGTATCGCGCTGACGGAAGCCGACCTCGCCGCATTGCCCGAGTGCCAGCGCTCGGTGCTCACGTATGGGTTGAACGATTTTTCCGGTTTGAGCCTGGCAAGCCACTACGACCGCATGTTCATCTGCAAGTCGATCCAGCAGGCGATCGGGCGGCACGAGCCGCGCCTGCAACAGGTCGCCGTGACGCTCGAATTGAACGAGCAGTCGACCAATGCGCTGTACTTTGCGATCCAGGCGTTGCTGGTCGTGCATCCGGCAGAAGAGCCGGTGAGTTTCGACGCGATGCTGCATCCGTCGACCTTGCAATACTCGGTGACGCGCGCACGCGCGAAGCTGTGATACCGCTGCCTGCGAGCAGGCCAAAGCGGAAAGATCTCGCTCGGGGATGGAGTCATGGAAGAACTACTGCCGTATTACGAGCGCGAGTTGTCATTTTTGCGGCGCTATTCGCGAGACTTCGCCGAGCGCTACCCGAAGATCGCCGCGCGCCTCGCGATGACGGGCGAGCATTGCGAAGATCCGCACGTCGAGCGGATGATCGAGTCGTTCGCGCTATTGGGCGCGCGCATCAACAAGAAGCTCGACGACGACTACCCCGAATTCACAGAAGCACTTTTCGAAGTGCTCTACCCGCATTATCTGCGGCCTTTTCCTTCCTGTTCGATTGCGCAATTCGGCGTGTCGAGCGGCATTGGCAATCTGACGCAGCCTGCGACCATCGAGCGCGGCACCGAAGTGAAATCGCGCCCGATACGCGGCGTGCAATGCCGTTTCCGGACCGCATACGACGTGACGCTCGCGCCCATTCGCATTTCGGAAGCGAAGTACACGTCGGTGGCGATGGCGCCAGGCGCGACCGTATTGCCCCCCAACGCGACGGGTGTGCTCTCGATCACGTTTGAATCGACTGCACCGCAACTCGATCTCGGCGCGCTGAAGCTCGGTACGTTGCGCGCGCATTTGCATGGCGAGCAATCGTTTGTCGCCGCACTTTCCGATTGCCTTTTCATGCACGCGCTGGCTGCGTACGTCGAGCCGGAACGAAACGGTGTATGGAAAACGCTGCGCGCCATGCCCGTCGCGCAGGCCGGATTCGACGAGCAGGACGCGTTGATCGATTATCCCGCGAAGTCGCATCCGGCTTACCGGCTATTGACCGAGTATTTCGCATTTCCGGACAAGTTCAGTTTCGCCGACTTCGATATGGCTGCGATGCTGCGCGCAAGCGGCCGCTGCCATCGCATCACGCTGCATGTCGTGCTGAAAGACGTGCGCAGCGATTCGAATATTGCGCGCCTGCTCGACGGGTTGTCCGCACAGAACCTGCGCCTGTTTTGCACGCCCGTGGTCAATCTCTTCCAGCAGCATGGCGAGCCTATCCGCATCAGTCATCAGGCGGTTTCGTACCCTGTCGTGGCCGAAGCGCGGCGGGCGTTCGCGTACGAAGTCTATTCGATCGATTCGGTGCGGCTCGTGCGTCAGCAGGCGCATGGCGAATCGGTGACGGAGTTTCGGCCGTTCTATTCGCTGCATCATGGCGAAGCGACGCGCGCGGGCCACTACTGGTTTGCGCGCCGCAACGATTGGGTCGCGCAAAAGAGTCCCGGCTATGAGACGGAGATCTCCATCGTCGATATCGACTTTGAACCGTCCGCGCCGCAAACGGACACGCTCAGTGTCGAGCTGACGTGTACCAATCGCGATCTGCCTGCGCAACTCGCGGCGGGTCTCGAAGGCGGCGATCTGTTTCTCGAAGGCGGCTCGCTGGCGAGCACGCTCACGCTATTGCGTCGACCCACGCCGAGCGTTCGCTTCGAGCGTGGCCGCTCCGCGCATTGGCGTCTGATTTCGCACCTCGCGCTCAATCACGTTTCGCTGGCGGGCAGCGGACTGGCGGCGCTCAAGGAAATGCTCGCGTTGTACGATCTGCGGCGCACGGCGGTATCGGCGCGTCATGTCGACGGCATTACGGGCATCGATCAGCGCGCGGCTGTGCAATGGCTGCCGGGTAATCCGTTCGCGACCTTCGTGCGCGGCATCGAAGTGCGTTTGACCGTCGACGAAGAGCATTTCGTCGGGGCGAGTCTCGCTTCGTTTGTCGGCGTGATCGATCGCTTCTTTGGGCTGTACGTGCATCTGAACAGCTTTGTGCAACTAGTCGTCGTGTCGAAGCGCACGGGCGAGGAGATCTTGCGATGCAAACCGCGCAGCGGCGAATCGATCCTGGCGTAGTCGAACAACTGCTCGACGAGCCGCACCGCTTCGAGTTCTTTCAGGCGGTGCGTCTGCTTGAAAAGTGGTTTGGGCAGGAAGCGTCCCAGCGTGCGGGCGATGTCGTCGCGCAACGCCTGACTTTTCGCACCACGCTGTCGCTGGCCTTTCCGCCGAGTGAAATCCAGGCGGCGATGTCGTACGACGAAGACGGCAATGCGCTCAAAGACAAGGCGCAGCGTACGGCCGCGCTCGTCGACGACGCGATCGACAAGGTCGATCTGACGCCTGCATTCTTCGGCCTGCTCGGCGGGCAGGGCGCGTTGCCGCTGAACTATACGGAGCAGTTGCTCAACCGCGAGCAGATGACGCGAGACCGCGCCGCGCGCGAGTTCTTCGACGTGTTCTCGAATCGCGCGACGGCGCTCTTTTACGCCGCATGGAAGAAGTATCGTCTGCCGTTTCACTATGAACTCGATCGGGACGAGCGGTACTTGCCTCTGCTGCTGTCGTTGGCAGGTGTCGCCGATGCGAACACCCGCGCGAGCCTGCAAGACGGTAAAGGCGTGCTGTTCGACGAAGCGATCGCGGGCTACGCACTGGCCGCACGTCATCGGCCCGTATCGGCTGCGTATTTGCAGCGCAATCTCTCCGAGTACTTCAACGTGCCAGTACATGTCGAACAGTTCGTCGGCAAATGGTACGACGTGCCGCGTGACCAGTTGACCGTGCTCGGCAGTGTCAACGCGACGCTCGGCGCGACTGCGCTGGCGGGCACGCGTGTCTGGCAGCGCGACATGCGCGTGCGCCTCGTCATCGGCTCGTTGAAGAAGACGGACTACGAGGCGTTCCTGCCCGGCGCGGAAAGGGCGATCGCACTCGAGCGGATGTTGACGTTGCTGGCGGGGATCACGCTCGAATACGAAGTGAAGCTGAAGCTGCGTCATGAGGACGTCGGACCCAGCATTCTCGGCAAAGGGTCGCGGCTGGGCTGGGACGCATTCCTCTGCACGAACGAGGTCGCCGAAGACCGCGCGGACGCACGCTATGAACTGCACGTGATCCACTGACGGCAAGCGAAGAACAACGACACGCAGGACCTATCGGACAGTACGCCATGACCACGCCATTGAAGACCCTGATCGCCAAACTCAACCCGATCTGCCGTCAGGCCGCGGAACAGGCGGCGAGCCGCTGCTTGTCGCGCGGTCACTATGAGGTCGATCTCGAACACCTGTTCGGCGCATTGCTCGATGAAGCCGCGACGGACGTGCCGCTCGTCGTGCGCGCAAGCGATATCGATATCCACGCGCTGCGTGCCGATCTCGAACGCGAACTGGGACGCCTGAAAACAGGCAACACGCGCACGCCCGTGTTCTCGGTGCATCTGATTGCGCTGTTCGAGCAGGCGTGGCTGATCGCGTCGCTGGATTCGCAGATTGCGCGCATTCGATCGGGGCATCTGTTGCTCGCATTGCTGAGTGCGCCGGATCTCGCGCAATTCGCGCAGCGCATGTCGCCGCTGTTTGCACAAGTGCGTGTGACGGAGTTGAAACACAGGTTCAATGAATTGACGCAAGGTTCGCGTGAAAGCGAAACCGTGTCGACGTCGGGCGAAGAAGCGGCGTCGATGGAAGACCCCGCGCGTGCGAATGCCGCTTCGAAAACGCCCGCACTCGATACGTACACGACGAACCTCACGCAACGCGCGCGCGAAGGCCATATCGACCCGGTGATCGGCCGCGAAGCCGAGATTCGCCAGACCATCGACATCCTGATGCGCCGCCGCCAGAACAATCCGATCATGACAGGCGAAGCGGGCGTCGGCAAAACGGCCGTCGTCGAAGGGCTGGCGCTGCGCATCGCCGCGGACGACGTGCCGCCGCCATTGCGCGGCGTCGCGCTGCATGTGCTCGACATGGGGTTGCTGCAAGCGGGCGCGAGCGTCAAAGGCGAGTTCGAGAACCGTTTGAAAAGCGTGATCGATGAGGTGAAGAAGAGCGCGCATCCCATCATTCTGTTTATCGATGAAGCGCACACGATCATCGGTGCAGGCGGTACGGCGGGACAGAACGATGCCGCGAATCTGCTGAAGCCGGCACTCGCGCGCGGCGAATTGCGCACCATTGCCGCGACGACATGGAGCGAATACAAGAAGTACTTCGAGAAGGATGCAGCGCTTGCGCGGCGCTTCCAGGTCGTGAAGATCGAAGAGCCGAACGAAACGCTCGCGGCGGCGATGTTACGTGGTATGGCGTCGTTGATGGAGAAGCACTTCAACGTCCGCATTCTCGACGATGCGATAACAGAAGCCGTGCGTCTGTCGCATCGCTATATCAGCGGACGTCAGTTGCCGGACAAGGCGATCAGCGTGCTCGACACGGCCTGCGCGAAGGTCGCGCTCGCACAAAGCGCAACGCCCGCAGCAATCGACGATACCAGCAAGCGGCTGGAACGCACCGACGCCGAAATCGCGGCATTGGAGCGCGAAGCGGCGAGCGGCGCATCGCATGATGAGCGCCTCGCGGCTTTGCGCGAGCAGCGCGCGACGGACCTTGAACGGCTTGCACACGATCAGGCGCGGTATGAGAAGGAGCGTGCGATGGTCGGTGAAATCGTCGCGTTGCGTGAAAAGATCGATGCGGCGCGCGACGCGAAGAGCAATGAAGAAGAACTCGCGGGCGTACGCGAAACGCTGGAACGTCGTGTCGCCGAACTGGCGGAAGTGCAGAAGACCGCGCCAATGGTGCCGCTGCAGGTGGACGCGCACGTGGTCGCTGAAATCGTTGCTTCCTGGACGGGCATTCCGCTTGGCCGTATGGTGAAGGACGAATTGCGCACGGTACTGAATTTGCAGCCGCTGCTGACGGCGCGTGTGATCGGACAGGATCATGCGCTCGAAGCAATTGCGCAGCGCGTGCGCACGGCAAGCGCAAATCTCGAAGATCCGAACAAGCCGCGCGGCGTGTTCATGTTCGTCGGGCCGTCGGGTGTCGGCAAGACGGAAACGGCGCTTGCGCTGGCCGACATTCTGTATGGCGGCGAGCGCAAGATGATCACGATCAATATGAGCGAGTACCAGGAAGCGCATAGCGTTTCCGGACTGAAGGGTTCTCCGCCGGGCTATGTGGGTTACGGCGAAGGCGGCGTGCTGACGGAAGCGGTGCGGCGCAATCCCTATTCCGTTGTATTGCTCGATGAAGTCGAAAAAGCGCACCCCGACGTGCTGGAAATGTTCTTCCAGGTATTCGATAAAGGCACGATGGACGACGCCGAGGGGCGAGAGATCGATTTCCGCAATACGCTGATCATTCTGACGTCGAACGTCGGTTCGTCTGCTGTCATGCAAGCGTGCCTGAACAAAAGCGACGAAGAAATGCCCGACGCAGAGGCGCTTGCAGAAATGCTGCGCCCGCAGTTGTACAAGGCATTCAAGCCTGCGTTTCTTGGCCGCATGAAGGTAGTGCCGTACTACCCGATTTCTGACGATGTGCTAGTCGACATCATCGAATTGAAGCTCGAACGCATTCGGCGCCGCATCGAGAGCAATCACAAGGCCGCGTTCGAATGGGACGAGTCACTGGTCGAGGCGGTGCTTGCGCGTTGCACCGAAGTGGATTCGGGCGCACGCAATGTCGATCACATTCTGAATGGCACCTTGCTGCCTGAAATTGCGCAACATGTGCTCGAACGCATTGCCGACAATGTGCCTATCCAGCGGATCGGCGCACGCGCGACCGAAGCGGGCGAGTTCGAATATTCCGTTGCCTGACATTCTTTAGAAACATGCCGACCAATTTCACTACATTGCTAGAACCGATCAGCGACGCGTCGCCATGTGGCGACGACCTGCTGTTCTCGGCGGAATTCGATGCGATCCAGCACGCGCGACGTTTCGACGATGCGTCGCTGGATCAGGGCGAATGGGTCACCGAAATCAAGGAAGCCGACTGGTCTTTTGTGATCGAGCAATGCACGGCATTGCTCCAGAACCAGACCAAGGATCTGCGTCTCGCCGCATGGCTGACGGAGGCGCTTGCGATCGAAGAGGGCGCGGTCGGCCTGACGCAAGGCTATGCACTGCTGGCGGGGTTGTGCGAACGCTACTGGAACAGTGTGCATCCTCTCGCCGACGGCGACGATGCGGAGTACCGGCTCGGCAATATCGGCTGGCTGGTGGTGCGCACGGCGGAACTGCTGCGCGCGTTTCCCGTCACGCAGGCACCCGGCAGTTCGTTCAGCACGCTCGATTGGGACGTGGCCACGCATGTCGCGCAGGCAATCCGGCGCGACCCCGAGCATGCGGACGACATCGCGCGCGGCAAGCCCTCGAATGAACAGATCGAGATGTCGAAGCGTTCGACGCAGCCCGCGTTCTATACGGTGCTGCTCGCGGATCTGCGCGCGTTCGAGGCGGCGATGCTCTCGCTCGAACGCGAACTGGAGCGCCACGCGGGCGATGCCGCGCCGAGTTTCCGGCAGGCGAAGGATGCATACGAAGCGGTGTACCGGCTTGCGGAGCGCTTTGCAAAGGACGTAGGCGCGAACACGCAAACTCCGACGCAAGCCGCGCCACAACCACAACCCGAAGCTGTCGAAGAACGCAGCGAACCGTCGTTCAGAACGGCGCCGCTAGAGGAGCCACCGTTACCCATGCCGACCACCAACGTGCCGAATCCGACGCCAGGCGTCATTCAAACCCGGGCGCAGGCGGTGGCGCAATTGCGCGCGGTCGCTCGCTTCTTTCGCCACACGGAGCCGCACAGCCCGGCTGCGTATCTTGCCGACAAGGCGGCGGAGTGGGCCGATATGCCCTTGCATCAGTGGCTTGCTACCGTCGTCAAGGACGACGGCTCGTTGTCGCATATTCGCGAGATGCTGGGCGTGAAGCCCGAAGACAACAACTAGGCGTCGATAGTCGATAGCGCGCTGTTCAACGCAACAGCGCGCATCGCGTCACGAACCCGCGCGGAATTCGATGCGTCGGTTGCGCGCGCGGCCATCGGCTGTATCGTTCGAGGCAATCGGCTGGTCTGGTCCGACGCCGAGCGTCGACAGTTGCTGCGGCGAAATACCCTTGGTGACCAGATAACCCTTCACGGCATCCGCGCGCGCCTGGCTCAGCGCGACATTCGTCGAGCGGTTTCCCGACGCGTCCGTATGCCCGATGATCTCGACCTGCTTCGTCGTCATCTTCGTGAGCACGGCCGACATCTGATCGAGAATCGCGCGGCCTTGCGGCGTCAACGTCGCGCTGCCCGTTTCGAATTCGATCGTGCGATTGGCGAGCGTCTGATCGAGCAGTCCCTGTTCCGACGCGCTGACGCGCAACGCGTTCCGGATCGTATAGGCCGGGTTCAGCGCATTCGCCATGTCGCTTGCAAGCTGCTGGCGTTGCGCTTCGTTGCGCACTTCGCCTTTGACTTCGATCGACGTGCCGTCGATCTTCAGTTGCCCCTTGCTGATCTGCTTCAACTCCGGCCCGATGAGCTTCTGTACGTTCGCGCTCCAGTTCGGCGGCGTTGCCACGTCGGCGATCTCGATCTGATCGACGACGTTCGCCGCACCATACGTGTCGCGCAAACGCGCGAGCACGGCTGCCTTGGTGGCTTCGTCGGGCAGCTTGCCGCCGACCACTACCTGTCCCGGCACGGCATTCGCGGCGGGCGGCGCGGATGTGACGGCGCCCGTTGCGGCAGGCGCGGCAGATGCCGATGCGTTCGGCACGGAAGCGGGCGCGGGCAGCACGGTCGTATGAATCTTGACGCCGCTGTTGTCGACGGGCGTCACGTTCGCGGGGCCGGCATTGTCGGCGAGCGCCGTGCCGCTTGCCGTCGCGGCGAACAGTGCGGCCGCGATCACGTTGCGCCTGATTCGCATCGTCATGATCTCAGGCTCCTGCAAATGCTTCGCGGAACGTGTCGATGCTGACACGCAGCGAGAGTTGCGGTTGATCGAGGTAACTGACGAGCTTGCTGATGCCATGGTCGTTTTGTGCGTGTTCGTCGATCCACTCGGGATCGTCGATGTCGATGTTGTGCTGCGCATACGCTTGCGGATCGACGACGCTGTGCAGCGTTTTCGCCGACGCGCCGTTGAAGCCGATCACGAGGCGTTCCCGTTGCGCGATCGTGCCGATGAAAATGGCCAGTTCGAAATCGGCATGCGCGACGAACGGCGCGATCAGTTCGAGCCAGAACGCGGCGACGAGCGTGCGATAGAACGGGTCGCTCGGCAATGGCAACGTGAGACCGCGTTCCAGATGCGATGTTCCGCTCGTCATCACCGGGCGCAGCAGCGAGCCGAGCGCGAGCATCGCGCCGCGCAGCCGCACGGGATGTCCGCTTGCGAGCAGCATCTGTTCGAGGCCGGACAGCGTTTGATGTTCGACGAAATCGTTGAACGTGCCGTCATGCGGATTGCCAGGCCCCGCAATCTCGATCGGCACCTGTGTTTCGCCGAGCGCCTGCAACGCCCCCGCCGGTTCCGTGGAATCGAGCAGCGGCTTCATCTGCGTGGCCACGCGTGACCACAGCCGCGCAAATGCCAGAGGACTGCGCGCGAAGAACGCGAGCGGGCGGTCCACTTCGAGCGCGGTTGCCGCGAGAAACGGAAAGCGCCGCGCCGACTGGTCCTGGCTCGCGACCATATGGCCCGCGATGGCGAGCTTGCTGCGCGAGCCGAGAAACGCGAAGTGCATCGGCTTCGCGCTTTCATAGACGATCTTCCAGCGCGGATCTTCCGCGAGCAGTTCCATGGCTTGCGCGATCCAGCGGTCGAGCGTCTGCAGCAATTGCGGGTTGTGCGCGCTCTTCACGAAGTCGCCGCGCGACGGAATCTTGCCGAAGTAGGCGATTTGCGCCTGCACGGTCTGGCTCATTGCGCGCTCCCGTTGTTGGTGGCGGCAACGGCTGCCGTCGCCGTGGGCGACGTGGCAGCGGGCGTCGAGGCCGTCGCGGCGACTGCGCCCGTGGGCGTGCCCACATCCGCAATCGACGAAGGCAGTTTCAGGCCGCGCAGTGATTGTTGTTGAGGCGCATCGCCGCTTGCGGTTGCCTGTGACGTGCTGATGATGCGCATGCTCACCGACACGGACACGCTGCCTTGCGTCCACGTGAGATCGAACGTGCCGTCCGGGCGGCGCGAGCGTTGCGCCGTGTTGATGAGTTTTTCGAGGCCGTAGCGTCCCGGCTCGTTGACGAGCTGCACGGTGCGGCCATCGAACGTCGTGGCCGACAGTGTCGCGCCCGGCGAGCCCGAAGGATTCGGCCACACGAAGTTCGTCCATTGCGGCGGCGTGTTGCGATAGCGCAGCTGCTGGCCGTCGATTGCAACCGTGTACTCCGTCGTGCCGCTGCTCGGCTGCGGCAGGATCTGGAACACCGTCTGCGGTTCCGACGAAGCCTGCGCGCCGCCCGCCGCGCCGCCGGCAAGCGGCGCGACCCAGCGCGCGAAGCCGTTGGTGAAATCGGGCGCGAGCGCGAGGCCCATGTCGCCCCACGTGCGTGCCGTGAGCGTGTCGCCGCGCCGTACCGCGAGCGGTCCGAGCGTGTTGCCGACGAACTTGGCGACGGCGCCGTCCGGCCCGAAGATCTGCGCGATTTCGCTCGCGCCGGCCTCGACCTTCGCGTCGCCCGCAAACGGATACTTGCTTGCCAGCGAGGCCTGGAAGGGCTGATACACCTGCGCATTCCAGACCTTGTTGACCTCGGTGCTGGCGGGCTGGATCACGACGGCATACGCCTGCATCAGCGGACGCACGAGCAGCGGACGCAGGGCCTTGCGTTGCGCGTCGGTGAGACCCGTGAGCATCTGTTCGTCGACGTACTTGAGCGAGTCGGCGAGTTCGGAGCCGTTGCCGTCGAGTGTCTGCTGCATCAGCTGACGCGCGCCCGGACCCGGATCGCCCTGGTTCTTCAGCACGTTGAAGCGCGTGCGCACCTTGGACAGCGAGTCCATATAGCCGCGCAGCAACGACGCGTCGCCATTCTTCACAGCGATGCGCGCGAGGCCCGCGAAATCCGCGCCGACGGGGCCCATCGGCAGATCGACTGGCTTGCCGTTGATATCGACGTTCGCATTCAGTTGCGATGCGGGCGTGCGCGAGAACCACTGCTTGACCCAGTTCACGACGCCGCCTTGCGCGCTCTTCAACGCGACGTTGGCCAGCGACGGGTTATCCCACGAGGTCTGCTCGTACGCGGTTTCGAGCACCTTGCGGATCGGCGAGTCTTGCGGATCGCCGAGACGGTTCATCGCCTCGACAGCCTGGTTGAAGTTGCCGAAGCTCTGCACCGCGATGCCCTGCATGAACTTTTGCCAGTGCTGCGCATACTCGGTCTTGTACATGCCGACCAGCGCCTTCTGGATCTGCTCGGGGCTGCCTTCGAGCGTGAGGTCATCGCGCGCGGACGTGTTGAGCACCCAGTCCTTCGCCTGCAGTTCTTTGGTGGCGGCGTCGCGGATCGCGGGTTGCACGTACTGGAACCACGCGTCACGCGTGAAGGTGCCCGGAATCGCGTAGCTGCCCGCAATCAGCCCCGTATTGTTCTCGCCGACGATGCGCGCAATCGTCATCGGAGCGAAGCGCGTCGACGCGCGCGCCTTGATCTCTTCATACACACGCTGGCGGGCGGGCATGCCGCGCACCACGCGGCGCAGATTGTCGCGAGTCTGGTCGACGAGCGAGAGATTCGCGTCGATCATCGGCCAGTCGTCGTCGCTGACGCGCGACAGGTAGAACGTGATCATCCGCTCGGCGCTCTTGATCATCTCGTCGCGCGGCATGTTGCCGCGATTCTGTTCGAGCCAGCCGCGCCAGAAGCGCGCGACCTGGTCGGTCAGATGCGCGGTTTCGACGTGACGCTTGTCGGAGAGCATCAGGTAGGTCTTCAGCGCGTTGTACGCATCCTCGACGTTGGTCGGCGATGCATCGCTATAGAGGCCGCCCTGACTCGCCGACGTCATCGCCGTGTGCGCGGAGACAGGAATCGCGCCGGAGTCGGGCGCGTGCGTCATCGGCGCGAGCTGATCGGGATGCGCGTCCACGTCCTTCAGGAAAGACGCGAGGCTCTGCGATACGGGCGTCAGCATGATCTGCTTGATGCCGTTGTAGTACTCGGTCAACAGACGCTGTTCGAGACGGTCGCCCTGATAGAGACCGAGCGATACGGAAAGCGGGCGCTCGCGGCGGAACTGTTCCAGTTGCTCGATGCGGTCTTCGAGCACGTCCATCGCCTGCAGGCGCGATTGCAGATCATTGCGGCCCTGCTGCATGCGCGTCACGTTGTCGAGATCGGCTTGCACGTTGGCGGTGAGCTGCTGGTTGCCGATCGTCGACCACGTCCAGCCGCCCAGCGCGAGCGCGAGAATCGCGACGAAGCTGAAGAACGTGGCGTAACGCAAACGCGCCTTGGCCGGGCTCGCGAATTGCCGCACCGTCTGACGATCCGCGAAAATGACTTTCGAAAACAGGTCGCGCAGGAAGAAGCCGTTCTTCGAAAACGTGCTTTGAGGCTTCGGCAATGCGTCCGCACTGAGGCCGAAGCGGTTCGCGATGCGCTGTGCGGCGGCGCTGTTCGTTTCGCCTTCCTGCAGCGCGCTCGTGAAATAGAACCCGCGAAAGATCGGCTTGTGCTGGAACGGGTTGTTCTCGAACAGCGTCGCGATGAACGCGCGCAGCGATGGCTTGATGGTCGAGAACTCGAGCGGGAAGCTCAATTGACCGGGCGAAAGCTTGTTGCCGCGGCTGATCGAGAGTTGCGCGACGCTGATTTCTTTCAGACCTTCGTAGAGTTCTTCGAAATGCTCGTCGAACTGCGCAACCACATCACGCTTCTCGTCGGGTTGGTAGGGCAGAGTGGCGCCCCATGCGCGGTCGTACTCGTGACGCTCGCTGCTGCTGAAAAATTCGGTGAAGCCGGTGATCAGATCCGCCTTCGTGAACATGACGTAGACGGGCGCGAATACTTCGAGTTTCTCGGTGAGTTCCTGCACGCGCTGGCGCAGGTTCTTCGCGAGGTTGATCGCGAACTCCGGCTTGTTGCCCGTCAGTTCCGCGATGCTCGCGGTCACGATGATCCCGTTGATGGGCGCTTTCGGACGATAACGTTTGAGCAGGCCAAGAAAGCCGAGCCATTCGGTGCGGTCTTCCTCGTGCACCGAATAGCGACCCGCTGTGTCGAGCAGAATGCCTTCTGTCGTGAAGAACCAGTCGCAGTTTCGCGTGCCGCCAATGCCGTGCACGACGGCATCGTTCTTGTCGGCGAACGGAAACTGCAGGCCCGAGTTCAGCACGGCGCTGCTCTTGCCCGCTGCCGGATTGCCGATCACGATGTACCACGGCAATTCATAGAGCGCCGAGCCGCCCGAGGTCTGCCCGATCTTCGACGTCTTGATGGTCTTCACAGCGTCGACCAGACGCGTGCGCAGCACGTCGAGATCCGCGCCACGCGCGGGCGCAGCGGGCGTGGCGGCCGTCGCTTCGCTGCCGACTTGCGCCTGTTGTTCGAGCATCTCGCCGAGCTTGCTGTTGGCACGGCGAATGCGGATGCGTTTGACGAGCCATGTGACGAGCAATAGCGCGATCAGCACGCCGACCGCAATGGCCGGCCAAACGGGATCGATCTGGAAAAAGTCCGCGCCGACGAATAGCACGGCTGCGAGCGCGAGCACGCCGATCACGGTCAGCGTGCGTCTGGAGGTCAACCCGTTGAGGAAGCGTTGCATAAGCCTGTCAGGTCTTGATGATAGGAATAGCGTGTGAAAAGACGTCTAATGCGGCGCAATCAGCCTTTAACGGTCATTCGGCCGAGCGTTTCAATGCGTCTTGAATAAAATTGAAAAAGCCGCGATTCATGTCTCAGATGGCGGCTCAAAAGTGCGATTTAACATTTTATCTGTTGCGACCGAGCACGAAACCGGGCTTGTGATATTCGACGTGTCCGAGGTCCATCATTTTCCATCGTCCGCCCCATGTCAGCCCCACTTGCTCGGCGACTTGTCCGTATAACTGGTAGCCTTGCATGGCCCACGGATCTTTTTCGGAAATGACGATCTTGCCGTCGCGCAAAAAGGCATTGTCGGCCGCGAGACCGTATTGATGATAGCTTTGGAATGCGGCTGCATTTGTGACATTGCTACCCATTTGCGCAAGACGGTTTTGCCTTTCCGGACTCCGATAACCCTCCAGCAAAGCCATCTCATAGCCATGTTGCTCGCGCATGATTTTATAAACGAGCAATAGACGCGTCCGGAAATCGGCGTCGAGCATGTTCCAGTCGCGGCTCGCGTCTTTCAGCGCCGGCCGGATCTGCTCGACCTCCTGCGTGGCAAAGGCTTCGGGCGGCAGCGGCGGAGGCGGCACCAGCTGTTCGCCATTGAGCAATTGAGCGATTTTTTCGTCCGGTGACCTGGAAACGTCATCGAACTGGAATAACTGTTTGCCGCGCAATGCAACGGCCACTAATGGCGGCGTCGCAAGAATACCTGTCGTGGTTAAAATCAGCAAGCGCCGGCGAGCCAGTAAGTTTTGCATATCGGCAATTGTCGCTTGAGACATTTTTGCCGAATAACTTAATTGCGCTTTAGCTTTCAATGCGTTATTCGATGCGCGTCGCATGAATCGCGCATGCAAATCGGCTATGCCGCCAAAGATTGTCAAACGGACAGGCGGCAATAGAGCGATTGCTGCAATGAGCACAGCAATGGCGAAATAGGTGACGAGTGCGACGGCAATCAAAGGAAAGACCCCGGAAATTCACAGCAATTGTTTTTTGTAATGCTTGATCTTAGAATCAGGCGTGCCCCGAGGAGGGGCTTTTACATATTTCCCTCGCGAATATTAACCAGTTTCCAAGAGACAGTGAATGAGTGCGCCTGAATCGAACTCAAAAGTCCCGCCAAGCCTGCTATCGGAGCCGGCTAAAGACGGGCAGGCGGGTGGTTCGCGCATTCTTGCCAATCTCGAAGGACGCGTCGATCCTTCCGCGAACCAGAAACCGAAGCGTTCGCGCACGCTGCCCGTCGTCGTGGCGGCGCTGGTGATCGTTGCGGGCGGCGTGGGTGCTTATCAGCTACAGCATCGTTCGTCTGCAGAGAAGGTGGCAACGGCTGCCGCGAACGGCGCCTCCACGGTCGTGGCGTCGAGCGTCACGCTCGCGAGCAGCGTGACGGCGAGCGCATCCGCTCCTTCCGCTTCCCTGCCGGCGACTGCACCCGCTACGATCGTCGCCGCTGACGATACGAGCAAGGACGCGCAGCGCGCGCAGGCATCGAACGATGACGGCAGCCGTCTGTCGCGCGCGTTGGCGGATGGCGCGGGCGCATCGGAAGGGCCTGCGTCGGCGGCGATCGTTGCGAGCGCTAAAGAAGACGATGCTGCGAAGTCTGCTAGTGCCGCGAACCCGAAGCATGCCGACACGGCATCGAAAGCGTCGCACGGCAAACACGACAAGCGGCAGCTCGCGGAAGAGCGCCATTCGAAGGAAAGCAAAGCGGCCGTCGCATCGCGCGCAAAGAAGCAGAACGGCAAGCAGGACCCGAAGGACGATTCCGATGCCGATCTGCTCGCAGCACTGGTCGCGCGCACCAAGCCGGCTTCATCCAAACCTGGTCAACCCGCCGACCAGGTTGCGTCGAAGAAGGTGAGCGCAACGGGCAATCCGACCGCGACACTCGCCGAGCGCATCAATGAATGTGGCCAGCACGGTTTCTTCGAAGAGCAACTGTGCCGCTGGCGCGTGTGCGATGGGCATTGGGGCAAGGACCCGCATTGTCCGGCGGCGGCACAGGCGCGGCAGCCCTGAGCGTGGATGTCTCTTCGTGACATGAGAAGCGGCGCAGCGTGCGCCGCTTTTCATTTAAGGTCGCAACCGCTCAACACTAACGTTGACGCATTCAGGTGGCCGCATCAGCGTCCGCGATATGCCGCACGATGGCCGCATTGACCTTGTCCGCGTGCGTGAGCGGTCCCATGTGTCCTGCACCCTCGACGATGGCAAGGCGCGCCGCTGGCAGCAACATCGGCAAGCGCTCGGCAATCGCGCGCGTCGGAACGGGCGCGTGCTGGCCGCGCATGATCAGCGCCGGGACACGTAGACCCGTGTATGCGCTTGCGGGCGTGCGCTCTTCCAGCAACGCGCGGAAGTCGAGTGGCGCCTTCGGTGCCCAGCGCGTGAGCGCGTCCTGCACCGAAGGCCGCAGTGCTTCCCACGCGCCCCGGCCGCCCCAGTAATCGACGAATGAAGCCGCCGCGCCGCGATAGTCGCCGCTGCTCACGCCATCGGCGGTGCGCTTCGAAATCGCGACGATCTCCGCCAGCGCGTGCGCTCCATACGAGCCCATCATTTTGAGCAGATGAAACGCCGAGGGCTCGTATAGCGTCAGGCTCGCGATACGCTCGGGCCGCTCGACGGCTGCGCGCAACGCCACGCCACCGCCATACGAGTGACCGACGAGATGCACCTTGCCGCGCGATGCGTCGATGATGCCGACGGTCCTTGCGGCCTCGTCCGCGAGCGTGAATGCGCGCTCGCCGCTCCACGGTCCCGTGCTATCGCAGCCGTAGTGCTCGGGCGCGACGAACGCGTGGCGCGAGCCAAGTGCTTCGCCGAGCTTGCGCCATTGCGCTGCTCCCGAGCCAGAGCAATGCAGTGCGATCACCGACGTTGGAGAGGAAAAGGCGTGCGACATGACTGTGCTGTCCATGTTGTTCAGGAAGTTCGAAAGTTGGATCGGGACGTCGGCGCGTGCGCCTCAGTCGATATCGCTCGAATGCATGCGGCGTTCGAGTTCGACCATGTCGACCGCGGATGCCAGGTACGCGTCACGGCGACTATGTTCGGCGCGGTCAAGCGCCTTTCTCAACAGCTGGAACAGATAGATGAGCATGATGTCCTCTGGCCGGTCACATGACCGATTGCGTAGCGGCATGAACGCCGGGTACTTGCAGAGTCCATGCCACATTGCTGCGAGCCTTGTCTGGCGGAGTTTTCAGCTGTCTCTGCGGATTAGGATCGGACGAAGCGTCGTAGTGGATCCGACAGATCACCGAGCGGAGTTGGAATGAAACAGACATCCATGTCGCGACGTACTGTGGAATGAACTTCGCTGCGCATGAGCGCAGCGAAGCCGGTTGACACAAGAAACGCGGCGTCTGAACGAAACGACCAGACGCCCCGCGTCCAACCCGATTCAGCGTCGTTCCACCACGACTTCGAGGTACTCGCTCGGCAGAACGAGCGTCGCATCGTTCGACCGGTTGCGGCTCTCGATCAGTGTCATCAGGTCGCGTAGAAACGCCGCCTGTGGCTCGCCTTCGAGTGCGGCAAACGCCTTGTTCATCGGCCCATAGAAGGTACGGAACACTTCGATGAAATGCTCCGCCGAACGGTAGCGGAACGTGAAATCGCGGCTCGTCGCAATGATCTTCCGGGCGTTGCCGCCGAACAGCTCGTCGAGGCGCGCCTTCGTGCCCCAGAGTGCTGGCGACTTCACGCCTGCCGGCGGCGGGATGTACTTGCCGATCGTCTTGAAGATCTGCCCGATGAAACTCTCCGGCGTCCAGTTCGCGAGACCAATCCGTCCGCCCGGTTTGCACACACGCACGAGTTCGTCGGCCGCTTTCTGCTGGTCGGGCGTGAACATCACGCCGAAGGTCGACATCACGATGTCGAATGAGGCATCCGCATACGGCAGCGCTTCAGCGTCCGCTTGCTCGAACTGCACCGCGAGTCCTTCGGCTTGTGCGCGCGCACGTCCGGAATCGAGCAGCGAGGCGACGTAATCGGTCGACGTGACGTCGCACCAGCGGCGCGCCGCGGCGAGGGTCGCGTTGCCATTGCCGGCGGCAACGTCGAGCACGCGACTGCCGGCACGCAGATCGAGTGCTTCGCAGAGGGTCTCTCCGACGATTTGCAGCGTGGTGCCGACGACGGCATAGTTGCCTGTCGACCAGGCCGCCTGTTGGCGAACCTTGACGGCGGTGAAGTCTGCAACGGGTGCGAGAGCGGAATCAACAGCGGACATGAAGAACTCCTGTAAGTCCAGTGCAGCGATACGCAAATGCAGGGTTGTGCTGCGTGTCTGATGGCGCCGCGAATACTTGCTGCGAGCATGCCCGCGCGGCGAACGGGCAAATCGGATTGATCGGAAGACGCGACGGTTGCCCGGCAGCTACTCGATGGCGCTGATGCCCGAGCCGCCCATTTCACTCGGCAGGTCCCTGAGTTTTGGCAGGCCATCGTGCATCGGCAGCACGGATTCCGGGTAGTGAACGTGCACACCCGCCGCATACGGAAAGTCTTCGACTACCGCGGCGTAGACATCGATGAGGCCGAGTCCCGGATGTTCGGTAAAGAGGTGTCCACCGCACAACCGGCACCACTTGCGATAACTGTGCGGTGTCTTGTTGTAGGTGCTGATGTCCTCGGCACCATGCGTGACGTGCAGCGCGCCGGGGTACCACAGCGTGAATGCATTGACCGGGCTGGCGGACCAGCGTCGGCACGACTCGCAATGGCAATAGCCCATTCCCGCGGGCTCTCCACTCAACGTGAACTGCACGGCGCCGCAAAAGCATTGGCCTCGATAGATATCCATGTGACTCATGTTTGTCTCCGGATAGAGCGGTGTCCGCGCGTTTGACGTTTCATGAGCGCTTCATCGTTCTTTATTGCAGAATGGCTGAGTGCTAGTATCGGCACGCAGGCAGGATCGAGGAATGACCAGGCGTCCAGATGTTTTGCGCAGGACGCCGAAACTGATGAGCGCTGTCATGGATGCTTTCTCAGATGTCCTTCGCGTGGTGCGTCTCGGCGGGGCGGTGTATCTAAACGCCGACTTAACCGCACCCTGGTGTGTGGTCGGGGAAGTCACGTCGGATTTGTGCGCCACGTTCCTGCCACGCGCTGAACGTATCGTTTCGTATCACCTCATCACTGAAGGCAGTTGTTGGGCTGCGCTCGTCGACGATCCAGCTTCTGCCATGCGTGTCGATGCGGGAGAACTGCTCGTCGTGCCGCAAGGCGAGGCGCATCTGATGGGCAGTGCACTCGACATCGAGCCCGCGCCTTCAGGCGACCTGATGTCGAAATACCTGAATACCTCACCGGGTGAAGTGATGACGTTGAATTACGGCGGCGGTGGCGCGCATACGCGGATCATCTGCGGCTTTCTTGCTTGCGACGATTCGCTGACGAATCCGGTCCTGTCGGCACTGCCGCGCATCTTCAAGGTCGACATGCGCAACGATCCGCAATCGGCGTGGCTCGAATCGTCGCTGAAACTGGCGGCCAGCGAAGCAGCCGACTGGCGCGTGGGTAGCGCGATCGTGCTCGCACGGCTTTCGGAGCTGCTGTTCGTGAAGGCGGTGCAGCGTTGCATCGAGACGCTGCCGGCCGATCGCAAGGGTTGGCTGGCGGGCGTAGGCGATCGCTTCGTCGGCCGCGCGCTCGCCATGCTGCATGCGCAGCCCGCCTATGGCTGGACCGTCGAAGAGCTCGCGCGCAAGGTCGGTCTCTCGCGTTCGGCGCTTGCGCAGCGCTTCACGGAACTGCTCGGCCAGCCACCCATGCAGTACCTCGCTCGATGGCGCCTGCAGGTCGCAGCGCAGGCCTTGCGCGACGGAAACCAGACGCTTGCGGCAGTGGCCGAGCAGGTCGGGTATGAATCGGAGGCTGCATTCAATCGCGCGTTCAAGCGGGAATTTGGCATGCCTCCTGCCAGTTGGCGACGCAGCAAAGGTCTCGCGAATGACCGCGATTCGATCGACGCAGACGCCGATACGCGAATCGGTGACGATTCGTCTGAAGAGCGTTTCGTGGCGGGTTAGCGTGTTTCGTTAACGTCGTTAACGCGCGCTAACCGGCGGATACGTCACTGTTCACGAGCCGGTTCGAGTTCAACGACTGCAAGTTTCGCAGCCGTGTCGCCAATCACACGGCTTCGATGTCCTCGTCCGGTTGTGTCTTCGAGAAGCAGCGCATCGCCGGCCTGCACGCGGTGCCGCTCTCCATCTGTCGCCTCGAATTCCATCTCTCCGTCGAGAACGAATATCCACATGCGAAGCGGCGATGGATGCAGATCACCGATCCATTCGGCAGGTACCACCAGGAAGCCATTCCGTACGGCGGGTACGAATCCTGAAACGTTGCAAGCCGGTGCGGGCGGCGCGAAGTTACGTGTAATCGTTTCGATGAATGCCGCTTCGAAATGCGATTCGCCAACGCGGTCGGCATAGAGGCGCAGGTAACTGACGGTAGGGGACATGGCCATCGCACATCTCCTTTCAGGAAGCGGTCGGTGTAAAGCCATGGAGACAGTGTAGGCCGGGCAATCGGGCGGTGACGAGCGTCGTCTGTGTCCGCACGTGTTGCCTGAACATTCGCAACTAACTGTCTGCCGCCGCCAGCCCCCGCCAAGGCTGTCGCCCAAACCGCGGTCTACAGGCCCACGGGGATATACCCGATTCCCCACAGATGCAAGCGCCAACCCGCCAAAGGGCGGCTGCACAACGCCTTCACGCACCATCGACGGCGCGCGTCGATCGACAGTGCTAGTCTTTGCGCTGATCGCGCATACCGGCCGTCGCGAACTTCATCGCGCTTCGCGGCTCTTAGCGCAAACGGCGACGCGTCGTGGGCCGCATCCGTGCCCTGGCGCCGTGCCGTCCACCGTGCTCGACGGGCACAGACGACCGAGGCGAGGTAACGTGAATGAACGCACCATCAAACAACGACGTTGTCTTTCTGTTCGACGTCGATAACACGCTGCTCGACAACGATCACGTGCTGACCGATCTGCGCACGCACATGACGCGGCAGTTCGGCGAAGAAAATAGTGCGCGCTACTGGGAGATCTTCGAAGATCTACGCAGCGAGCTCGGCTATGCGGACTATCTTGGCGCATTGCAGCGCTATCGAAACGAGCACCACGACGACACGCAGCTTCTGTTGATGTCGTGCTACCTGATCGATTATCCGTTTGCGAACCGCGTATTCCCAGGCGCGCTCGATGCGCTGCGCTATGCGAGCGGGTTCGGCAAGACGGCGATTCTTTCCGATGGCGACGTCGTGTTCCAGCCGCGCAAGGTCTCGCGCTCGGGCCTGTGGGACGAAGTCGAAGGACGCGTGCTGATCTACATTCACAAGGAGCTGATGCTCGACGACGTGATCGCGCATTACCCCGCGCGTCACTATGTGATGGTCGATGACAAGCTGCGCATCCTCACCGCGATGAAAGAGCAATGGGGCGACCGGCTGACGACGATCTTCCCGCGTCAGGGCCACTACGCGCTCGATGCCGAGGAGATCGCGAAGTACCCGGACCCTGACATTACGATCGAAAGAATCGGCGAGCTGACGTCGATCGACTTCGACGCGTTGACGACAAAGGGGCGTCGATAGACGAATCGACAGCACGCGAACGCCGCTACTCGCTCATCCATTCGCCGCTCAGATCGCTGCTTTGCAGCAACTCGAGCAGCGTGCCTGCTGGCTGACTGAGGCGCTTTGCGCCCAGCGCAATGAATTCGACGTCGGGCAGTGCGGGCAGGCTCGCGCTGTTCACGGGCGGCGCGAGCCCGCGCGCGGACACGTATTGCGATTTCGCCGTCAATCCCAGGCCGCCGCGCGCGGCGGCGATGCAGCCCGCGTGGCTGCTGCTCGTGCACACCACTTCCCAGCCGAAACCTTTTTCGGCGAGTGCATTCAGCACGACGGCGCGTGTCACGCTCGGCTCCGCGACGAGCACCAGCGGCAACGGCTGTTCGAGATCGACGACCGTGCCGGGCCGCGCAATCCATTCGAGCCGCGAGCGCAGCAGCGGCGTGCCGCGTCGCTCGCCCAGGCGCCGCTTGCCGACCAGCAGATCGATCGAACCGGCATCGAGCAGTTCATAGAGGCGGCTCGTCATGCCGATGCTGATCTCCAGTTCCACATCGGGATGGGCCGCGCGAAATGCGGCCAGCACGTTCGGCAATGCACCGAGCGCGATATCGTCGGAGGTGCCCAGGCGCACGCGCCCCTTCAGCCTCGGTTTGCGGAACTGCGATTCGGCGCGATTGATGGCCTGCAGGATCACGTTGGCATGCACGAGCAGCGCTTCGCCGTCGGCGGTCATCGCGAGCGAATGCGTGTCGCGCACGAATAGCCGTCTGCCGACGCTCTCTTCGAGGCGGCGAATGTGTTCGCTGACGCTCGACTGATTCAGGCCGAGCCGCTTGCCCGCTTCGGTGAAGCTGCGGCAGGTGGTGACGGTGGCGAACGTCCTGAGCCAGAGAGGATTGAGCATGCGGCATTGTCATCGGCATTGGCGATGACAGTCAATGCTTTCAGGTGACTTCCCGATTGCTGGTGAAATCGATACCATGATCGCTGCATCTGGACGAATCGGCCTGATCGCCGGTTCGGCGAAACGCCCGTTTCCGAGGCTATGCGATCGCGACACCGTGTTTCAGCGGCTTGCGTCGTGCCTCTCCGAACTTCATCATGACCCGCGATTCCTCACATACCGCGCTGCTCTGGATCGTCGCTGCTGCATTCTTCATGCAGGCGCTCGACACGACCATCGTCAACACCGCGCTGCCTTCGATGGCGCAAAGCCTTCACGCATCGCCGCTCGCCATGCAGCCGGTCGTCGTCTCGTACTCGCTGACGATGGCGCTTCTCACGCCCGCCTCAGGCTGGTTCGCTGACCGCTTCGGCACACGCCGCGTGTACTTCGCCGCGATTCTCGTGTTCGTGCTCGGCTCGGTGTGCTGCGCGGGCGCGCACACGCTGGATCAACTCGTGATCGCGCGCGTGCTGCAGGGCGTCGGCGGCTCGATGCTGCTGCCCATCGGGCGGCTCGCCGTGTTGCGCAGCGTGCCGGGCGAGCAGTATGTTTCGGCGCTCGCGTTCGTTTCGATTGCGGGGCAGGTCGGGCCGATCGTCGGGCCGACGTTGGGCGGCTGGCTCACACAAGCCATCTCGTGGCACTGGATTTTCCTCGTCAACGTGCCCGTCGGCGCGATCGGCCTGATCGCCGTGCAGCGCTTCCTGCCGCACGACAATGCAAGCCATCCGCCGCCGTTCGATTTCATCGGCTGCGGGCTGCTGTCGCTCGCGATGATCCTGCTGTCGCTCGCGATCGATCCGCCAATGAGCACCTATCGTGTCGAATGGTCCGTGGGTCTCGCGTTGGCGGGTGTCGTCGCAGCGCTGGCCTACATTCCGCACGCACGTTCGAGCGAGCGGCCGCTGTTCAGGCTCGCGCTATTCAGCGAACCGAATTTCAGCGTCGGCTTGGTCGGCAACCTGCTGTGCCGGATCGGATCGAGCGCGGTGCCGTTCATGCTGCCGCTGTTGATGCAGGTGCAGCTCGGTTATTCGCCGCTGCGTTCCGGGCTGATGATGCTGCCCGCCGCCATCGCGGGCACCGTGTCGAAGCAATGGATCGCGCCGCTCATCAAGCGCTTCGGCTATTCGGCGTTTCTGCTCGTCAATACGGTGATCGTCGGCTCGACGATCGTTGCGTTCGCGCTCGTGTCGAAACAGTCGACGCCGTTGCTGGAAATCACGCTGCTCGCCGTGTTCGGCGCGGCCAACTCGATGCAGTTCGCCGCGATGAACAGTGTGACGCTCAAGGGCCTGTCGCATGCGGACGCGGGCAGCGGCAACAGCCTGTTTTCGATGGTGCAGATGCTGGCGATCGCGATGGGCGTGTCGATCGGCGGAGGGCTCGTCAACCTGTTTTCCGCGGGCGCTGGGTCGTCATCGACGGGGTTCATGTTGAGCTTTGTCTGCGTCGGCGTGATCACACTGTTGTCGGCGCTCGTGTTCAGACGGCTCGATGTTTCGCCCGCCGCAAGGCCCGCTGTCGCGGCGCGGACCGCGCGCTGATTCGCGCTTTAAGCTGGCGCATGCGTGCGCTGCGCCCGCTCGACGAGATGATCGACCATGCGTTGCGCGGCAGGCTGTAGCGATTCGAAATCGCGAAAGCACACCACGAAATTCCGCTTCGCCCATTCGTCCGTCAACGGAATGACACGCACGTTCAGAATGTGCGCGTAAGTGTCGCCGACCACCTGCGGAATCACGCTGATGCCGAGCTTCGCGGCCACCACGCGAAACGCGGCGTCGAAGTTCGACACCACCGCCCTGTACGACACCGTGCCGCCCGCGCGCGCCGCGGCGCGCTGCAACATCATGTGCACCGAGGTGGTCGGCGGCAGTCCCACGTGCTCGTACCCGAGCGTTTCCGTGAAGCGGAGCGTCGAACGCTTCGCCAGCGGATGTTCGGGATGCACGGCGAGCGCAAGCCGGTCCTCGCGATACGGCCGATGCTCGAGTCCTTCCAGATCCACGTTGTCCCAGCACACACCGACGGACGCGGTGCCTTCGCGCAAGCGCCGCACCAGATCGTGCGACAGCCACTCTTCGACATGCACGCGGATGTTCTCGTGCGCGGGCATGCTCATGAACGACGCGACGTCGTCCAGCAGGCTTTCCGCAATCGCCGATGCCGACGCGCACACGCTGACGCTGCCGCGCAGGCCGCTGCCGAATGCGGCGACGTCGCTCGCAATCCGGTCCATCGTGAACAGCATGTTGCGCGCATGTTCGAGCAGCGCGACGCCCGCGGGTGTGGGCTGCACGCCGCGTCGCGAGCGCGTGAAGAGCGGCACGCCGAGGTCGCTTTCCAGTTGCGCGATCCGCTTGCTGACGGCGGACGGCTCGATGTGCTCGTCGTGCGCGGCGCGCGCCATGTTCTTGTGCTCGCACACGGCCACGACCAGCCGCAAGGTTTTCAGATCGATGTCGCGCATTCGCGGTGTCTCCTTGTGGGTTTCCCGTTCGGAAACCTGGCGCTTCCAAAATAGCGCTTTATGTATCGGATGGAATGTCTAAAGTTAGCACAACGCCGGCACTCACAACGACCGGCACGCAAACCTGGAGACACCTTCCATGCCCCCATTCCCATCGAGCGTCGTGATCCGCGAAGTCGGCTTGCGCGACGGGCTGCAAAGCATCCAGACCCTTCTGCCGACGCATCGGAAAATCGAATGGATCGCCGATGCATATGCAGCCGGTCAGCGCGAAATCGAAGTCGGTTCCTTCGTGCCCGCGCGTCTGTTGCCGCAACTGGCGGACACGGCGGAACTCGTCGCGTTTGCGAAGACGCTGCCGGAGTTGCGCGTGTCGGTGCTCGTGCCGAATCTGAAGGGCGCCGAGCGCGCCATCGATTCACACGCCGACCTGATGCTCGTGCCGCTGTCCGCGAGCCACGCGCATAGCGTTGCGAACCTGCGCAAGACGCCCGATGAAGTGATCGCGGAAGTCGCGCGCATGCGTGCCGCGCGCGACGCTTCGGGTTCGAAGACGCTGATCGAAGGCGGCATCGGCACCGCGTTCGGCTGCACGATTCAAGGCACCGTCGATCAGTCCGAGGTGCTGCGCTGCATGCAGGCGCTGCTCGATGCGGGCGCGGATGTCGTGAGCATCGCGGATACCGTCGGCTACGCGAGCCCTGCCGCCGTGCGCGATCTGTTCGAGAAAGCGCGGCGCATCGCGGGCGGGCGCTTCTGCTGCGGCCATTTTCACGACACGCGCGGCCTCGCGCTCGCGAACGTCTATGCGGCGCTGGAGGCGGGCGTTGCTCGCTTCGATGCCACGCTCGCGGGCATCGGCGGCTGTCCGCATGCGCCGGGCGCGAGCGGCAACGCGTCGAGCGAAGACCTCGCGTTCATGCTCGCGGACATGGGCATTGAAACGGGCATCGATATCGAACGGCTTCTCGCGTTGCGCGCGAAGGTCGCGCTGTGGCTGCCGGACGAAACGCTGCACGGCTCGCTGTGGCGCGCGGGCTTGCCCAAAACCTTTGCCAATCACACTGCTATTGCCTGAGGGCCACCATGAGCACTTCCACTCGACTGCCTCTCGACGGCGTGCGCGTCGTCGAATTCACTCACATGGTCATGGGCCCGACGTGCGGGATGATCCTCGCGGATCTCGGCGCAGAGGTCATCAAGATCGAGCCGCCAGGCGGCGACAAGACGCGCAAGCTGCCGGGGCTCGGCATCGGTTTTTTCCGCACGTTCAACCGCAACAAGAAGAGCGTCGTGCTCGATATCAACACGCCCGAAGGCCACGCAGCCGCCGAAGAACTGATCGGTCAGTGCGACGTGATGCTCGAAAACTTCCGGCCCGGCCTGATGACGAAACTCGGGCTCGACTACGACACCTTGTCGAAGAAGTTTCCGCGCCTGATTTACGTGTCTCACAAGGGCTTTCTGCCGGGGCCATATGAAAAGCGTCTCGCACTGGATGAAGTCGTGCAGATGATGGGCGGCCTCTCGTACATGACGGGGCCGGTGGGGCGGCCATTGCGCGCGGGTACGTCGGTCAACGACATCATGGGCGGCATGTTCGGCGCGATCGGCGTGCTGGCTGCGTTACGCGAGCGCGATTTCACGGGGCGCGGACAGGAAGTGCAGAGTGCGCTGTTCGAGAACTGCGTGTTTCTCGCTGGTCAGCATATGCAGCAATACGCGATGACGCACGAAGCGCCGCCGCCGATGCCGTCGCGCGTCTCGGCATGGAGCGTGTACGACGTGTTCACGCTGGCGAATGACGAGCAACTGTTCATCGGCGCCGTGAGCGACAAGCAGTTCGTCACGCTCTGCGACGTGATCGGTCGCCCCGATCTCGCCGATGAACCGCACTTCGCGGACAACGCGATGCGTGTCGCCGTGCGTCCTGAACTGCTCGCGCGGCTCGGCGAGATCCTTGAGCACCACCGCGTGGACGAACTCGCGCCGAAGCTGGAAGCGGCGGGCATTCCTTACGCGCCGATCGTGCGTCCCGATCAACTGTTCGACGATCCGCATCTGAAGCAAAGCGGCGGCCTCGTGCCGATGCAGACCGACGACGGCGACACCACGGAAGTCGTGCTGCTTCCGCTGACGATGGGCGGTCGCCGCCCCGGCGTGCGTCAGGCACTGGCGAAGGTCGGCGAGCATACGCAGGAGATTCTGGCGCGGCTGACGGGCAGGGCGGCCGCCTGAACGTCTGGCAGGCGAGAAAGCAAAGACGCGAACGAATCATCAACCATCAGGTATCCGAACTAATTAAAGACCGATGGTGAACTTCAGGAGACATTCATGCAGCGTACTATCACCGCAGACAATCACCCGTTTGCGCCTTCCGATGCACAGACCCATTTGCGCGCGGCTGCGGCGTTGTCGGCGCGGATGGACCGCTTGCCCGTCACGCGGCATCTATGGATGCTCGTGCTGCTGATTTCGCTCGGCGGTTTCTTCGAGGTCTACGACCTCATCTTCACCGGCTATATCGCGCCGGGCATGGCGAAGAGCGGGCTGCTCAAGACCACGACGGAATCGTTCTTCGGCCTTCAGGGCATTGCGGGATTCATTGCATCGACGTTTGCGGGCCTGTTCGTCGGCACGTTCTGCTTCGGCTGGTTGCCGGACCGCTTCGGGCGGCGCAAGGTCTTCACGGTTTCGCTGCTGTGGTATTCGATCGGCTCCGCGATCATGGCGTTTCAGACCTCGCCGGAAGGGTTGATCCTGTGGCGCTTCATCACGGGCATCGGCGTCGGCATCGAGATCGTGACGATCGACAGCTATATCACCGAACTCGTACCCCAGCACATGCGAGGCCGCGCGATGGCGTTCAATCAGGCCGTGATGTTCGCTGCCGCGCCCGCCGCCGCGATTCTCTCGTACTGGCTCGTGCCGGTTACGCTGGCGGGTATCGACGGCTGGCGCTGGGTCGTGCTGCTGGGCTCGGCTGGCGCGGTGATCGTGTGGTTCATCCGGCTCGTCGTGCCGGAGAGTCCGCGTTGGCTCGCCAGTCACGGACACGTCGAGCGAGGCGAGCGCGTGGTCAGAAAGATGGAGGAGATGGCTATCGAGCAGACGGGCCGTGCGCTACCCGCGCCGCTGCCCGTCGTCGAGCAACCCGTGCATCGCCGCGCATCGCTGGCCGAATTGTGGCAGCCGCCGTACCGGTCGCGCCTCATCATGCTGATCGTGTTCAACTTCTGCCAGGCGATCGGTTACTACGGGTTCGCGAACTGGGTGCCGACGCTGCTGATCGGTCAGGGCATCACCGTGACGAAGAGCCTGCTGTATTCGTTCATCATCGCGATTGCGCTGCCTTGCGGGCCATTGCTCGCGATGCTGTTCGCCGACAAGGTGCAGCGCAAATGGCTGATCGTCGGTTCCGCGTTTGCGGTCGTCGTGTTCGGGCTGATGTTCGGCCAGGTGAAAACGGTGATGCCGCTGATCGTGCTGGGCGTGCTCATCAGCCTCGCGGGGCAGACCATTTCCGTGTGCTATCACGCGTACCAGGCCGAGCTGTTTCCGACGCGCATCCGTTGCCGCGCAAATGGGATCGTTTATTCCGCGAGCCGCGTCGGCGCGATGATGTCGGGTTTCATGATCGCGCATCTGTTGCGTGAGTTCGGCGTGGCGGGCGTGTTCGTCGGGATTACGGCGTGCATGCTCGTGGTGATGATTTCGATCGGCGGATTCGGGCCTAAGACGAACGGCATGCGGCTCGAAGAACTGTGCCACTGAAAACAGAAACGCCGGCCGGATCTCGAAAGACCCGGCCGGCGTTTTGACTTCGTGCAGCGACTAAACGCGTGAAATTACGCTTTGCCTGCTGCCTTCAATTGCAGACGGAACTTGTGCAGCAGCGGTTCCGTGTAACCGCTAGGCTGCGCGCAACCTTCGAACACCAGCGCGCACGCGGCCTTGAACGCGATCGAACCATCGAAGTTCGGCGCCATCGGCTTGTAGTGCGGGTCGCTTGCGTTTTGCTGATCGACCACAGCTGCCATGCGCTCCATCGTCTCGCGCACGAACTCCGGCTTGATCACGCCGTGGCGCAGCCAGTTCGCGATGTGCTGGCTCGAAATGCGCAGCGTCGCGCGGTCTTCCATCAGGCCGACGTTGTGAATGTCCGGCACCTTCGAGCAACCGACGCCCTGGTCGATCCAGCGCACCACATAGCCGAGAATGCCTTGCGCGTTGTTCTCGACTTCGCTGCGGATCTCCTGCTCGTTCCATTGCGCGCGTTCGACGACGGGAATCGTCAGCAGTCCATCCAGCAGTTCATCGCGAACGCCGGCGAAATCCGTGCGCTCCAGTTCCTTCTGAACGGCCTGCACGTCGACCTGGTGATAATGCAGCGCGTGCAGCGTCGCGGCCGTGGGCGAGGGCACCCATGCCGTGTTCGCGCCTGCTTTCGGATGCGCGATCTTCTGTTCGAGCATCGCTTTCATCAGGTCGGGCATCGCCCACATGCCCTTGCCGATCTGCGCGCGGCCGCGCAGGCCTGCCGCGAGGCCGACGAGCACGTTGCTGCGCTCATAGGCGGCGATCCACTTGCTCGACTTCATATCGCCCTTGCGCATCATCGGGCCCGCTTCCATCGAGCTATGCATCTCGTCGCCCGTGCGGTCGAGGAAGCCCGTGTTGATGAACGCGACGCGCTCCGCAGCCTGGCCGATGCATGCGGCGAGGTTCACGCTGGTGCGGCGCTCCTCGTCCATGATGCCCATCTTGATCGTGTTGCGCGCGAGGCCGAGCAGGTCTTCGACGCGCGAGAACAGCTCGCTCGCGAACGCGACTTCAGCCGGGCCATGCATCTTCGGCTTGACGATATAGATCGAGCCCGTGCGCGAATTGAGCTTGTGCGTGCGGTCGTGCAGCGCGCACAGCGTCGTAACGACGCCGTCGAGAATGCCTTCGGGAATCTCGTTGCCGTCGCGGTCGAGCACGGCCGGGTTCGTCATCAGATGGCCGACGTTGCGGATGAACAGCAGCGAGCGCCCATGCAGCTTCACCGGCTGGCCGTTCGCGCCTTGATACTCGCGGTCCGCGTTCAGGCGGCGCGTGAAGGTCTTGCCGCCCTTCGTCACTTCTTCCGTCAGATTGCCGACCATCAGGCCGAGCCAGTTGCGGTAGAGCAGTACCTTGTCGTCGGCATCGACGGCGGCCACCGAGTCTTCGCAATCGATGATCGTGCTGACAGCCGCTTCCATCAGCACGTCCTTGACGTGCGCGGGGTCGGTCTTGCCGATCGAGTCGTCGGCGTCGATCTGGATTTCGAAGTGCAGGCCGTTGTGTTTGAGCAGCACGGCCGTCGGCGCATTCGCGTCGCCCTGATAGCCGATGAATTGCGCTTCGTCCTGCAGCGCGGCCGTGCCATTCTTCAGCGCAACGCTCAGCTTGCCGTTCTCGACGCGATAGCCCGTTGCGTCCTTATGCGAGGCATTCGCGAGCGGCGCGGCGTCGTCGAGGAACTTGCGCGCGAATGCGATCACGCGCGCGCCGCGCACCGGGTTGAACTTCGCGGTGCGTTCCGCGCCGTCGGTTTCGTCGATCGCATCGGTGCCGTACAGCGCGTCATACAGGCTGCCCCAGCGCGCGTTCGCGGCGTTCAGCGCGTAACGCTGGTTCGACAGCGGCACGACGAGTTGCGGGCCCGCCTGTTCGGCGATTTCGCGGTCGACATTGTCGGTCGTCGCTTTCACGCCGGCGGGCGTCGGCACGATATAGCCGATGCTTTCGAGGAAGCCGCGGTATGCGCGCAGATCGCGCACCGGGCCCGGATTCGCGCGATGCCATGTGTCCAGTTCGACCTGCAGGCGGTCGCGTTCGGCGAGCAGCGCGCGGTTCTTCGGCGCGAGATCGTGCACGAGGGCATCGAAACCGGTCCAGAACGCGGCGCTATCGACACCGGTTCCAGGCAGGGCTTCCTTCTCGATGAACTGTTCGAGGTTTGCGGCGACCTGCAATCCGCCGCGTTGGGTCAATTGAGTCATGGCTGTTCCAAGAGTGGCAAATTCGGGGGCAAATTTTTCTTGTTAGCGCGGCGTTCAGCCGTTCGCTTGGCTGGCAACGGCCGCGGCACCGGCCTTTGCCACTTGCGCATCCTGATCGGCCTTGACGCCGGAAACACCGACGGCGCCGACCACCTGACCATTTACCACAACGGGTACGCCGCCTTCCAGCGTGCCCGACAGCGGCGCGCTCAGGAACGCGGTGCGGCCGTTGTTGATCATGTCCTCGTACTGCTTCGATTCGCGGCGGCCGAGCGCGGCGGTGCGGGCTTTATCCGTCGCGATGTAGGCGCCGACGGGCGCGCAGTTGTCGAGGCGCAGCAACGACAGCAGATGGCCGCCGTCGTCCACCACCGCGATCGTGACGGCCCACTGGTTGCGTTCGGCTTCGGCGCGCGCCGCTTCGATGATTTTCGTCGACTCGGCGACCGTCAGCACGGATTTTGTCTGCATGTTGCGATTCCTGAAACGATTGAAGTGAATACCACCGACAGACCGGCCGCAAGCCGCGCATGCACATGTCAGCCGACGTCCGCGCGCACTGCAAACGTGCACGCGAGGTCCAGTCTTATATATGACTTGGTGTCCATTGTTCCGGGTTCCAGGCGACTTGTCGACCCGGTGGAACACTGGTCATACCAGTTTTTCTCATTCTTTTTTCGGCGCCGGGCGCCTGGAGGCGTTGCGCCAGGGAAAACCCGCGCAAGAAGCCAATGTGCTTGACCGGGAAGAGCACGGCGCGAATACTACTAAGATATTAGTGAATGACGGATACAGGCAGCCCATGTTCGCACTCGACGATCACCGGATTCATCTGGAAGCCGAGCCGTTCGCACGTGACGTCGATGCGCAGACCGTGAGCGCATTGCTTGCGAGTGGAACGGCATGCAGGGCGCCTGTGGATGGCACGGTCTACGGAACGCTGTTGAACGATCGCGCCGCGCTCGATGCACTCGGCGACGCGGTCAACGCGGCGCCTTATAAAGCGCCGCCGAAAGCACCCGTGCTGTATGTGAAGCCGCGCAATACGTTCGCCGGTCATCGTGCGAAGGTCGTTGTTCCGGATGATGAACAAGGCGTGCAGGTGGGCGGCTCGCTCGGTGTCGTGATCGGGCGTACGGCTTGCCGTGTCAGCGTCGAGAGCGCTCTTTCGTATGTCGCGGGCTACACGATCGTGGCCGACCTGTGCGTGCCTCACGAAAGCGTTTATCGGCCCTCGGTGCGATTCCGGGCGCGCGATGGTTTTTGCGTGATGGGTCCTGCCCTTGTCGCGCGTCGGCATGTGGCCGATCCCGATGCGCTGCGCGTCGCAATCAGTATCGAAGGCAAAGCGCCGTTCATGGCGAACACGTCGACCTTCGTTCGCAACGTCGCGCGCCTGATTGCCGACGTTACCGACTTCATGACGCTCGCGCCCGGCGACGTGCTGACTCTGGGCGTTCCGCATGGTGCGCCGATCGCGCACGTGGGCGACCAAATCAGCATTGCCATTGGCGACTGGCCGCCGCTGCGTTTCTCGATGACGGCAAAAGAAGGAGGCGGACGATGATGCGCGGCCGTGTTGCCTACGCAGGCGCGATTCATGAAGCGTATCCGCACGAATATGGCGTGCGTCTCGCCGATGGCCGTGTGTGCCGCGAGGACGAAGTCGTCTGGCTTGCGCCCATTCAGCCCGGCACGATCTTCGCGCTCGGACTGAATTACGCGGAGCACGCAAAGGAACTGCAATTCTCGAAACAGGACGAGCCGCTCGTTTTTCTCAAGGGCGCGGGCGGTGTGATCGGTCATCGCGGCGTCACACGGCGTCCTTCCGACGTGACGTTCATGCACTACGAGTGCGAGCTTGCCGTCGTGATCGGCCGGCCGGCGATAGAGGTGACGCGCGACGACGCGATGCATTACGTGGCCGGCTATATGATCGCGAACGACTATGCGATTCGCGATTATCTGGAGAACTACTATCGGCCGAATCTGCGCGTGAAGAACCGCGACGGCGGCACGGTTCTCGGCCCCTGGTTCGTCGATGCCGCCGATATCTCCGATGTCGCGCAACTCGAATTGCGCACGTATGTGAACGGCACGCTGCATCAGAACGGCAATACGCGCGATCTGGTGACAGACATTCCCGCGCTGATCGAGTACCTCAGCAGCTTCATGACGCTCGCACCCGGCGACATCATTCTGACGGGCACGCCCGAGGGCGTCGTCAATGTGAATGCGGGCGATGAAGTCGTCTGCGAAATAGACGGTCTGGGCCGTCTCGTCAACACGATCGTTTCCGACGCGGACTTCAACCGCGTTTGACTATTCAGGACTCGCCATGCGAATCGACCATCTGATCAACGGCAAACCGAAGGCAGCGCGCGATTACTTCGAAACAGTGAACCCGGCCACGCAGGAAGTACTCGCCGAAGTGGCGAGCGGTACGGCGGAAGATATCGACGCCGCCGTGCGTGCCGCGAAAGACGCGTTTCCCGCATGGGCCGCCAAACCTGCGAGCGAACGGGCGAAACTCGTGCGCAAGCTCGGTGAGTTGATCGCGAAGCACGTGCCGGAACTCTCCGATACGGAAACACGCGATACGGGGCAAACCATTTCGCAAACGCGCAAGCAACTGGTGCCGCGTGCCGCCGACAACTTTACGTACTTTGCCGAGATGTGCACACGCGTCGACGGTCATACGTACCCGACCGACTCGCATCTGAACTACACGCTGTTTCATCCCGTCGGCGTGTGCGCGCTGATTTCGCCGTGGAATGTGCCGTTCATGACGGCGACATGGAAAGTCGCACCGTGTCTTGCATTCGGCAATACGGCCGTGTTGAAGATGAGCGAACTGTCGCCACTGACGGCGTCGATGCTCGGCAACCTCGCGCTGGAAGCGGGCATTCCTGCGGGCGTGCTGAATGTCGTGCATGGCTACGGCAAGGATGCCGGCGAGCCGCTCGTCGCGCATCCTGACGTGCAGGCGATTTCCTTTACCGGCTCGACCGCGACGGGCAACCGGATCGTCAAGACAGCGGGTTTGAAAAAGTTTTCGATGGAACTGGGCGGCAAGTCGCCATTCGTGATTTTCGACGACGCGGATTTCGAACGCGCACTCGATGCCGCAGTGTTCATGATCTTCTCGAACAATGGCGAACGCTGCACGGCAGGTTCGCGCATTCTCGTGCAGAAGTCGATCTACGCGACATTCGCGGAACGGTTCATCGAGCGTGCGAAGCGTTTGAGCGTCGGCGATCCGCTCAGCGAGCAGACGATCATCGGCCCGATGATCAGCCAGGCGCATCTGGCGAAAGTACGCAGCTATATCGAGCTCGGTCCGAAAGAAGGCGCGACGCTCGCATGCGGTGGACTCGGCGCGCCGTCTCTGTCGGATGCATTCAAGCGCGGCAACTTCGTCACGCCGACCGTGTTCGTCGATGTCGATAACCGCATGCGTATCGCGCAGGAAGAAATCTTCGGGCCAGTCGCATGCCTGATTCCATTCGACGACGAAGCCGAAGCGATACGCCTCGCCAACGATATTTCATACGGGCTCTCCAGCTACGTGTGGACTGAGAACACGGGCCGCGCGCATCGCGTGGCGGCCGCTGTCGAAGCAGGCATGTGCTTCGTGAACAGCCAGAACGTGCGCGATCTGCGCCAGCCGTTTGGCGGCACGAAGGCGTCGGGCGTTGGACGCGAAGGCGGCACCTGGAGTTATGAAGTGTTTCTCGAACCGAAGAACATTTGCGTATCGCTCGGCTCGCATCATATTCCGCGCTGGGGCGTCTGATCTTTCCGTTCGACGCGCGTTTCAGCCATTTCGATGGGAAAGGAGAACACGATGGGCAAGCTCGCACTGGCCGCCAAAGTGACCCACGTGCCTTCGATGTACTTGTCGGAACTGGATGGCCCGCACAAAGGCTGCCGCCAGGCTGCGATCGACGGACATCATGAAATCGGCCGTCGTTGCCGCGAACTCGGTGTCGATACGATCATCGTGTTCGACGTGCACTGGCTGGTGAATAGCGAATACCACATCAATTGCGCGCCGCAATTCGAAGGCGTTTATACGAGTAACGAACTGCCGCATTTCATCAACAACATGGCCTATGCGTATCCCGGCAACGTGCAGCTTGGCAAGCTGATCGCCGAAGTCGCGAATGAAATGGGCGTGAAAAGCCGCGCGCATAGCGAGACCTCGCTCGAACTCGAATACGGCACGCTGGTGCCGATGCGCTACATGAATGCGGATCAGCGCTTCAAGACGATATCCGTCGCCGGCTGGTGCATGTGGCACGACCTGCCGACCAGCGCGCGGTTCGGGCTCGCCGTGCGCAAGGCTATCGAGGAGCGCTATGACGGGACGGTTGCGATTCTCGCCAGCGGCTCGCTGAGTCATCGCTTTGCGAACAACGGCACGGCCGAGCAGTTCATGCACAAGGTGTGGGACCCGTTTCTCGAACAGACTGACCGGCATGTGGTGTCGCTGTGGGAAAAGGGCGACTGGAAAACGTTTTGCGGCATGTTGCCGCTCTACAACGAAAAATGCTGGGGCGAGGGCGGCATGCACGACACGGCGATGCTGCTCGGGGCGCTCGGCTGGGATCGCTATGAAGGCAAGGTTGAAGTCGTGACGCCTTATTTCGGTAGCTCGGGCACAGGACAGATCAATGCGATCTTTCCCGTGACGCCGCTGCCTGCCTGATCGATCAAGGGAGAGTTGACGTGCCGCATCTCACGCTCGAATACAGCGCCAATCTGGCGAATGATGACAGCATCGGAACGCTTTGCCGGAAGCTCGCGCAATGTCTCGATGCGCAACGCGAGAACGATCAACGCGTCTATCCGCTCGGTGGAATACGCGTGCGCGCGGTGCGTTGCGAACAGTACTGCATTGCCGACGGCAGGCCGGACGCCGCGTTTCTGCATGCGAACCTGAAGATCGGCGCGGGGCGCTCGGAGAGTGCAAAGACGGCGACTGGCGACGCGTTGTTCGACGTCATCAAGCAGCATTTTGCCGATGCATTCGACAAACACGGGCTGGCGCTTTCACTGGAGATCAATGAGTTCAGCGAAGCGGGCACCTGGAAACACAACAATCTGCACGCGCGGCTACAAGGTTGATGAAGAGCTGAGTGTGATCATCGGGAACTCGACATGTTAGACCAGACGACTATCCGCGAACTCGCCGCGAAACTCGACCAGGCCGAGAAAACGCGCACGCAATTGCGGCACTTTTCTGCTGCCTATCCCGAGATGACGATCGAGGACGGCTACGCGATCCAGCGCGAATGGGTCAAGATGAAGCTGGCGGAAGGCCACGTGATCAAGGGACGTAAGATCGGCTTGACGTCGCGTGCCATGCAGCGATCGTCGCAGATCGACGAGCCGGACTACGCGCCGCTTCTCGACTACATGTTCATTGAAAACGGCCAGGACATTCGCGCCGATCGCTTCATCGCGCCGCGTGTCGAAGTGGAACTGGCGTTCATTCTCGCGCGGCCGCTCAAAGGGCCGGGCGTGACGCTCATCGACGTACTCGATGCGACGGCCTACGTGACGCCCGCCGTCGAGATCATCGACGCACGTATCGAGCAGTTCGACCGCGAGACCAAAGCGCCGCGCAAGGTCTTCGATACGATTTCCGACTTTGCGGCGAATGCGGGGATCGTGATGGGCGGTCGTCCCGTGCGTCCGATGGATGTCGACCTGCGTTGGGTCGGCGCGTTGCTTTACAAGAACGGTGCTGTCGAAGAGAGCGGTCTTGCCGCTGCCGTGCTCAATCACCCGGCAACGGGCGTCGCGTGGCTCGCGAACAAGATCGCCCCTTATGACGAAGCGCTCAATGCGAACGATGTGATCCTCAGCGGCTCGTTCACGAGTCCCATTCCTGCGCGCGCGGGCGATACGTTTCATGTCGACTATGGCCCGCTCGGCGGTATTGCGCTGAATTTCGTTTAAGCGGATCGCGCGGGCACACGGTCATTCAGATCGGTGCGATCTGCAAGGTATCGGAAGCGAAATTGGGAATGAGAAGGCTCCTGCCATCGCGAGACACCGATACGTTGCGGGGAAACAGGCCGCTCGCTTCAGTGCGATTCCCACAGGTTGGGTTCCTCCCGAATAGCTATCCCGGCATCTCTTCCAGCCAGCAGGCGACTTTTCGAGTATCGCAATTGCGCCAATCTTCGTTGTCGCAGTCGTGGATTGAACTGTGTCTGACGATCCCGTCGATCCCGGTTGCGCGGCGCCGCCCGATATGTCGGACGACGAGACCTTGCTGAGCGAGACAAACGCATGTTTGTCATCGTTGGTGACGACGGCCTGAAAGACGTTTCCGGGAAAAGCGAGCGTGACGGGGTTCCCTGTGATTGCGCTCGATGCCAGGGTAGAAGGCAGATTACTTCCGGACTTTACGGGTGATGAATCGCGTCCGTCACCGGCAGCCAGAAGCGCGCACATCATCAGCGTAAGAAGCCATTTCATTTCAGTACACCCCATATCAGCCACGACGCAAGTGGGCAATAAACTGAAAAATGAGAATTCAGACGAAACTCTAAGAATCACCAGGGGGATTTAATTTCTTTAACTCTGTGATTTTTAGGGGAATGCTTAATAAGAATGTATTGTCCGTACATTGATTAATTGACGTTGAAATATGGCACACTATGACACGTTGAATCTGGACTAACCAGTTCCTTATTGTCAAACAACTACAAATATCCACTAACTCATGAGCAAACCATTGGCGACGAAGTTATTCTTGTGCAATATCAATTCTTGAAATGGCACTCAGAATTTGACGTAGGATAAAAAACGCGCAGATAAGAACCTCTTACAGTCGTTCGAGGGAAAAGACGCGTGAACTTGCGAGTCGTTTAATCGCGCAAGAACATAAAACAGAAGAGGGCATTGGTAAACGGGTGTTAAAGGTGAACGCGTAAAGCAACCCTGAACGGTTCACCCTATCAAGCCCATTGCTCGGAGATTGCATGAAGACTCACCAGTTGCGCGCGCTCGTCGCGATAGCGGATACGGGTAGCATTCGCGGTGCGGCGCGCTTACTCGATTCATCACCAGCGGCCGTTACGCAAAGCCTTCAATTGCTCGAACAGACTGTCCAGGTACAGCTCGTTCTACGTACGCCATCGGGCGTGACACTGACGGGAGCGGGACAGGCGCTGCTCGTTCATGCGCGCCTGATCGTTTCGCAGATGGCCCGTGCCTATGAAGCCGTCGATGCGCGGCGTGGGCTAGGCCGCAAGCGCCTTTCAGTGGCCGTGACTGCGTGGGTGGCGCTCACGTTCTTGCCGGACACAGTCGCGCGGTTTCGACAACGCATGCCGGATGTTCAACTGGAACTCTTCGAAGGTTTGCTCGCGATCGCGAATCCGCGGCTCCGTGATGGCAGCCTCGATATCTATATAGGCAGACAGACGCCGGGAGTCGTGACACCAGAGTTCGCCTACCAGCCTCTTTTCGCATCGAGTCGTGCGGTCGTCGCCCGCCGCGGACACCCTCAAGCAGATTGCCGCACGCTTTCAGAACTGCTCAATCTCGACTGGCTCGTTGCAGTCGACCCCGAAACAGAAGGGCAAGCGCCGTACCGCATGTTCCAGCGATACGGCTTGCCCGCCCCTGCGAGCATTCACTATTTGCATTCGCTGTCTGTGGCCATTCCGCTTCTTAAGAACAGCGATATGCTGAGCATCTTTCCGTGGCCGCTCGTCGAGTTGTGCGCCGCACGCGACGGGTTGTGCGCATTGCCGTTGCGCGAACCGCTCGATGAATCGATGGTCGGGATCATAACGCGCGCCGGTGAGCCGTCCGATGTGGCTTCACGTTGCTTTATCGATTGCCTGATCGATGCAGTGCGCGACGACAAGTGGAGTCATATCGCTGAGATCCGCCGCGCGATGGAGTCGGTCACGGTATTGATCTAGCTCGAGTTATATCGGGTGCCGTAGCGCATTTTTTGACGACTAGCAGGCCGCCTGCACATCAAGGCACAATCAGAGCGTCGCGCATTCGCGCCGCACGGCGGGATGCGCTCACTGTGTGGATCCTTTTGACGCGGAGCCGGCACCATGCGGTCATCGATCAAGCTCGTGCTATTCGATATGGAAGGTGTGCTGTCGCATTACGATCGCGCGGCACGCGCGCAACGTATGGCGCAACTGACGGGCAAGCCGCCCGAAGCCGTGCGCCATGCGATCTGGGAGTCGGGCCTCGAAGCGCGTGCCGATGCCGGTGAGATTACCGATGACGCGTATCTGCGCGAACTGGGCAATATGCTGGGCTGCGCCGTCAGCCGTGACGACTGGCTGACGGCGCGGCATGCATCGATCACGCCGGATGCGGAAACGTTAGCGCTTGCGGCTCAAGTGGCGGATCACCATTCGATCGCCGTGTTGACCAACAATTGCCGGCTCGTCACCGACCATATCGGCTATCTCAATCCGCCCGTCGCGCGGCTATTCGGCCCGCACGTTTATCCGTCGGCCGCATTCGGCGCCGCGAAACCCGCTGCCCAGGCGTATCTGGGCTGCGTTCGTCAGCTTGGCGTCGATGCTGACGCAACGCTCTTTATCGACGACTCCGATGCCAACGTCACGGGCGCCATCGATGCGGGGCTGCATGCCTACAAGTTCACGAGCGCTGACGCACTGTCGGAAGAACTCGTGCGCTTCAATCTGCTTTAGCGCGTGACCGTTTAGCCGACGCCTTGCGCCGGACGAAGCGCTGCTCGACGACAGCCTCTCCCCATTGCGTGCCCTCGGCCTCCTCGGCCAACTGGAAGCCAAATGCTTCATACAAATGACGCGCGGCATCGAGGCCCTTGAACGTCCACAAGTAGGTTTCGTCGAAGCGTTCGTCGACGAACGCCATCGCGCGCGTCATCAGTTGCCTGCCGATGCCCAAGCCGCGCAGCGAATCGTCGACGATGAACCAGCGCAAATGTGCAACGCGTGTCTTCGCGTTTCCGTCGATGGCGATCGATGCCAGCGTTCGCCCGTTGTCGACCACGAGCCACAGTTGTCTGTCCGGATCGGGCAGCAATTCGGCAAACTCGGCGAGCCCTGTTGCAACGAGCTTTTCGAAGTACACGCCAAAGCCGGAATGCTCCGAATAGTAGCGCGCGTGAAGACTCGCAACGTCGCCAATGCAGCCGGGCTGATAGCCCTCGACGATTTGCGGGCCAGATACAGCAGCGTGCTGCGGCTCTTTGGCGTCGTTGTCCTGCTCGAGCGCGCTTGCGTACAGCGAGAGCGCGCGCACCAACGACTGCTGATCGGATGGAGCAAGCTTGCGCAACGCGCTCGAGACCTGATCGGTCGCGAACTTGTCGATCTTCTTGCGCAGTTGCTGGCCCGCTTTGGTCAGGTAAAGCTCCGACGAGCGCGCGTCGTCGCTCGATGCAGTGCGCTCGATCAGTCCGGCTGCTTCGAGCTTGGCGACCTGCCTGCTCGCGTTCGACTTGTCGAGCCGCAGCAGATGCGCGAGATCGCGCGCCTGAATGCCTGGCGTCGCGCCGATCTCAAGAATGGCGTGCACGGCCGACGGCGCTAGATCGCTGTCCGCCAGCGTGGAGCGCATGAAGCCCAGTTCGCGCACGAGTTTGCGCGAGAACTCCCGCAGTTCGAGGATGGTCGAGTCGCGCGATTGGGTAGGTGTGTCGATGATATCCATGATCTGTGCTGTAGTTGCGCTTCGCAACCACTATAGTTGCGAAGCGCAACTTATGCAAGTCTGGATGTAGAACGCAAGGTCACTCCATCTTCCACTTGATCGAACATCCGAAGGCCGGATACTGCGTGTCAGGTGCGGCACCCGTCTGCGCGATCTGCTGCATCGCTTCGAACAGGTCGCGGCGCGCATCGGGAACGGGGTCCTTGCGCGAGGCATCCAGTCTGCCGCGATACCGCAGTAGCAGCCCGGAATCGAAGCCGTAAAACTCCGGCGTGCAGACGGCGTCATAGGCGCGCGCCACCTGCTGCGTTTCATCGAACAGATAGGGGAAAGGCAGTTGCCATTCGGCCGACAGCGCGACCATGCGCTCGAACGAATCTTCCGGATACGTCTTGCTGTCGTTCGAATTGATCCCGACGGTGCCGATACCCAGCGTCGCCAGATCTCGCGCTTCGCGGACGATGCGCGGCAACGCGGCTCGTACGTACGGACAATGGTTGCACATGAAGATCACGACGAGTCCCTTCGGACCGCGTACGTCGTCGAGTGCACAGGTGCGGCCGTCGGTAGCGGGCAGCGAAAACGCGGGCGCTGCAGTACCCAGTTCACCCGGAGGAGATTCAGTACCCATCCATTGCTCCTTGATTTGAAGTATCGGAGAACCTTGTTTCTTTAATAGCTGTAACGCTGACGTGCTAACGCCCCATCGCCGCAGCCATCGTGTCTTCCTTCATTGGTGTTGCAACGGGCATCGCATCGGGCGAGACATGAGACAGCCTCATCATGCGCGGTTGCAGCAGTAACGCAACGAGTCCCGTCCACCCCGTCTGATGCGAGGCGCCCACACCGCGCCCGTTGTCGCCGTGAAAGTACTCGTGGAACAGGATCAGATCCTGCGAACGCGGGTCCGTTTGCAGCATCGGATACGCGGCCATTACGGGGCGCACGCCTTGCTCGTTCTTCATGAAGAGCGTGGTGACGCGGCGCGCGAGATCGTCGGCGACTTCGCTGAGCGAAGAATAGTGCTCTGAGCCTGTCGGATGCTCGATGCGGAACTCGTCACCATAGTAGCGATGGAACTCGTATAGCGATTCGATCAGCAAATAGTTGACGGGTATCCACACCGGTCCGCGCCAGTTGGAGTTGCCGCCGAACACGCGCGAGTCGGATTCAGCAGGTTGATATTCGATGCAGACATGCACGCCATCATGATCGAACACATACGGCTCATGGAGATGCACACGCGAGAGCGCCCGCACGCCATACGAAGAGAGAAACTCGTTTTCATCGAGCGCCCGCTTGAGCAGCGATTTCATTCTGTGTCCGCGCAAGAGCGAGAGTAATGACGTGTTGCCTTTGCCGGATTCCGTCCAGCGCGAGACGAGTTTCGCCAGATTGGGCCGGTGATCGAGAAACCATGCGAGCCGTTCGCGCAATCCCGGCAAATGGCCATGTATCTGCTCGTCGAGGACGTGCACCGCGAACAGCGGAATCAATCCGACGATCGAACGAATACGCATCGGTACGCGCGTTCCATCGGGCAAATGCAGCACGTCATAGAAGAATTCGTCGCGTCCGTCCCATAGCCCTGTATTGCAGACCTCGCCGCAACTGACGGCTTCCGCGATATACAGAAAGTGCTCGAAGAACTTCACCGCAATTTCGACATAGGCGGTGTTCGTCATCGCGAGTTCGAGTCCGATCTGCATCAGGTCGAGCGCATAGGAGGCCATCCACGCGGTGCCATCCGCCTGATCGATGCGGCCGCCCGTCGGCAGCGGGGAAGAGCGATCGAAGATGCCGATGTTGTCGAGCCCGAGAAACCCGCCCTGGAAGATATTGCGGTCGTCGGCGTCCTTGCGGTTGACCCACCACGAGAAATTGAGCAGCAGCTTATGAAACATCACTTCGAGAAACTCGTGATCGCCGACACCCGTAATCTCGCGATCCAGTTCATAGACGCGCCACGTTGCCCACGCATGCACAGGCGGATTCGCATCGCCGAACGCCCACTCGTAGGCGGGCAGTTGCCCATTCGGATGCATGTAGCGCTCTTTCACGAGCAGTTGCAATTGCTTCTTCGCGAAGTCGGGATCGACGATGGCGAACGCGACCGCATGAAACGCGAGGTCCCATGATGCATACCATGGGTACTCCCATTTGTCGGGCATCGACACGATGTCGCCATTGCACATGTGTCGCCAGTCCGCATTGCGGCCGCGCCTGCGGCCTTTCGGCGGCACCGGCTGGCCGGGATCGCCGTCGTGCCAGCGTGTCACGTCGAACTGGTAGTACTGCTTCGACCATAGCATTCCGGCAAGCGCCTGACGTTGCACGAGACGCGCGTCGGCATCGGCAATATCGTGCTGAAGTGCTGCATAGAATTCATCGGCCTCCGCCTGGCGGCGCGTAAAGAGCGCCGGCATGTCGAGCGGCGCAGTCTCGACAGCGGCTTCGGGGCGCCAGCGCAGATACAGCACCGACTGTTCATGCGGGCCAAGCTGGAGAATCACGTGCGCGGCGGCGCGCGTGCCTTTGTCGCGCCGGATCGCGTGTTCATTGCCATCGACGAGATAATCGTTGAAACCGTCCTTGAACGGCCCGTCACCGTCGATGCCGAAAATGCGGCGCGCGTTGGTTTCGTTTTCGCAGAAGAGCCATTCGATGGGCTGCTGCGCCGCTGCCGTCACGATCATCGTGTCCAGCGCGGGATTGCGGGCGATGACCCGCGCGCCTTCTGCCGCACTCGGCTCCAGCGTCAGCGATGGCTTGCCGGGCTTGCCTGACCACGCCCAGCGGTTGCGCGCCCAGAACTGCGGCAGCACGTGCAGGGTGCCGGGCACATCCGAGCGGTTCTCGACGGTCACACGCATGACGATGTCGTCATGGGTGTGCTTCGCATACTCGACCCACACGTCGAAATAGCGGTCGTCGTCGAACACGCCCGTATCGAGCACTTCGTATTCCGGCTGATCGGCACCGCGCCGCGCGTTTTCGTCGAGCAGATCCTGGTACGGGTACGCGTCGTGAGGATACTTGTAGAGCATCTTCATGTACGAATGCGTCGGCGTGCCGTCCAGATAGAAGTAAAGCTCCTTCACGTCCTCGCCGTGATTGCCCTGCGCGTTCGTCAGGCCGAAGAGTCGTTCCTTGATGATTGCGTCGCGTCCGTTCCAGAGTGCGAGCGACACGCACCAGTCGAGCGGATCGTTGCCGAAGCCGGCGATGCCGTCCTCGCCCCAGCGATACATCCGGCTGCGCGCATGGTCGTGCGGAAAGTAGTCCCATGCAGTGCCGTATTCGCTGTAGTCCTCGCGCACGGTGCCCCATTGACGGTCGCTCAGATACGGTCCCCAGCGGCGCCAATGCGCGAGGTCCGGGCCATGGAGGCGCGAACCTTCTTTCGTCTGGAGCAGATTGATTGCGCTTGCAGGCTGCATGGCACCTCCCGGCCGAGATCGATCGTCCGACACGTTCTGCATATGAACGTCTGTGCTTTTCCGTCTCGCGTGCGGCGTGCATGGACGGAATCATGATGATATGCGCCAACGCGTTGCATGGCGATCAAAGGGCGCGGCTATCGGTCGTGCGGCATCGATATTGCATTCTGATTTCGTGCGCGCATTCTGCTGCATACTGGAGCGCATCACATTGCGGAACATATCGACATGGATGCGAACCCCGCACGCTCGTGGTTGACGTTCAGTGCACCCGTAGCCGCCGCGCGGGCGGCCGGCCGCCCGATAGTCGCGCTGGAGTCGACGATCATCGCTCACGGCATGCCTTATCCGCAGAACGTGCGCACGGCGCGCGAAGTGGAGCAAGTGATCCGCGATCTCGGCGCGCAACCCGCGACGATCGCGCTGATCGGCGGGCGTATCCGCATTGGACTGTCGGACGACGAACTCGAACTGATTGCGCGCTCCGACAATGTGCACAAGGTCAGCCGCCGAGATCTGCCGGCCGTGCTGGCAAGCGGCGAACTCGGCGCGACGACGGTGGCCGGCACGATGATCTGCGCCGCGCTGGCGGGAATAGAAGTGTTCGTCACGGGCGGCATTGGCGGCGTGCATCGCGGCGCGCCGGAAACCTTCGACATATCAGCGGACCTGCAGGAACTGGCGAAAACGTCGGTCGCAGTGGTCTGCGCGGGCGCGAAATCGATTCTCGACATCGGGCTCACGCTGGAATATCTGGAAACGCATGGCGTGCCGGTACTCAGTTGCGAGCAGGACAATTTCGCGGCGTTTTATACGCGCGACAGCGGCTTTCGCGCGGATTTCAGACTCGATGACGCAGCGGAGCAAGCGCGTTTCCTTCGCGCCAAGTGGGACCTGGGCCTCGCGGGCGGCGTCGTGTTGAGCACGCCCGTGCCCGAGGCCGCTGCGATGCCGTCGGCAGAAATCGACACGTTGACCCGGCAGGCGCTCGAAGAAGCGGCTGCGCAAGGCATCACGGGAAAAGCCGTGACGCCGTTCCTGCTGTCGCGTATCAAGGCGCTGACAGGCGGGCGCAGTCTCGCGACCAATATCGCGCTGGTGAAGCACAACGCCGAGGTCGGCGCGCGGCTCGCACTCGCGTTGGCCAATGCAGGGCAGGCAGCGGCATGAACATGTCCCTATGTCTCGGATACCTGAATCTGGTAAAGGCCCCACGGAGACAATACGAAGCGATCCTTGAGCGGCTTTGGTGCGAGGTCCGGGATCTTGTCGGCATCGTAGATCGCCCATAGCGGACCGAGGCCCCCCAGCGGCATCGGCTTGCCGTCCATATGCGTTGCGACGATGAAGCGCCATGCGCGAATGTTGTCGAGCGTAGTCAGCACGACATAGCCGTCGACGGCGCGCAAGGAAATCTTCGTGTCGCCCGCGCTGGGTGCGCCGGCCTGCTCGAGTACATTGGCGAGCAATGGGCCGCTTAGCGTGTGCGGCTTCGCGTCGTATTCGATGGTCGGCCTGATGGTGACGGCGGGCAGACTCGTGAGCGACGGATAGTCGAAGGTATAAGCCGACGTGAATTTGACGAGTTGCTTCGCCATCAATGGATCGAATGCCGGATCGAGCGGGCCGCGATTCGAGCGCTTGATCGCGCCGGACACGGTGAGTAGCGCGGGCGCCGCAGCGCATGCAGTGGCTTTCGCATTCGTCGCGCCGAGTGCGGGCGTGACGCTGACGCCGATGGCAGCGGCGCTGGTCAGGAACTGTCGTTTGTTCATGTTGGATGGCTCCGCGGATGTCCTCGATTGTTTTTCGAATCTTATACACCGGCAACAAGTCTCTGGCGTTGTCGGTGGCATGTTCAGTGAATGCTTCATGAGGCTTGGCTTGCGTGGCTTTTCCGGTCACGCTCCGGCGTAGAATCTCTCAGTACCCAGCGTCCCACCGAACCGGGAGAATCGCATATGGAAGACGATTCACAACGCGAACTCGCGCAACTCGTCGTCGTGCGTCCCGACAGGGAAATTGCCACGACGCAGCGCTTGCCGTACTTCGTCGGCATTTCTTCAACGACGGCGGGCGCGCAGGGACTGTCGATGCATCTCGTCGTCGTTCCGCCCGGCGGACACGCCGAGCCGCACATTCACTGCGGTTATGAAACGGGAATCTATGTGCTCGAAGGGCGTGTGGAGACGCGTTACGGGCCGGGCCTGCGTCAGTCGATCGTGACGGAAGCCGGGGACTTTCTGTTCATTCCGCCCGGCGTGCCGCATCAGCCGTTCAATCTCAGCACGACGGAGCCGGCGCGGGCGGTTGTTGCGCGTAATCGTCCTGATGAGACGGAGCAGGTGTTGCCGTACGAAGTCGGTGCATAAACACCATCGCGACGAATCGTAGAAGCGATCACTTCGACGCGCGAAGCGCAGAAGTAGGGCTCGCCAACGTCGGCGTCAATGCGCGGACCATCGTCAATCTAAAAACGAGCAGACCTTCGCCTGAGTTCCGCGCAATTCGCGGTTCGGGCTCGCACGCGAACAGACCACCGGCGAGGCCGAACGGCATCGCCATCAATTACGGCCTTTTCCTCCCGAAGGGCTGCGCCGCGCCATCCAGAGCGCTTCTAGATTCCCAAATGCAATCCGCATGAGATGTTGCATTGCTTGCATGATTTGACAGTTGTTACTAAATGTTTCTGATACATTGCGCGCGCTTTCCAGAACTACCGCACGCATAAAAAATGAACAAGAGAGCTTTCCGGCTACGTCGGAGAGTCTACAAACCATCTGGGACACTGTTACTACAAAGGTGGCCACGCAAGCTCAGAATGTGGTTATTAACCTTGTCGATTCGCCGCTTTCTTCGACGGAGGTTGCGCAATTTCTGCAAAGAAATCCAGTGCCGGGGATGAATAGCGTCACTCTCATCAAAAATGGTGTTGTTACGGTATTGGGGGAATAGGGTATGTCGATCATGATGGTGCTTGAAATCGAGCGTGGAGTCGAATCCGCGAAAATTGTCAGGATCCTCGAAAGTACAGGTGCGACTGCGATTCTGGACAAGCAGCCGAAAATCCACGGAAATTTTCCTATTTCCAATATGTTTTACTCGTACGAAGAATGTTCGGCGTTAGAGGGGAAACCCAAAGCAGAGGATTTCCATGGAGATTGGGCAGTGGGAAGCAGGATCGTATTTGTCTATGTCAATGAGCGACTTGCAGATTGTAGTTCGCAACTGCACGACTTTCTGCGTACCATAGATGAGATCGTTTTCTCCAGGTGGGTGCTTTCATTTCAGTACGAGTCGGTGTGCGCCATGCGCGACCGCCACGGAACGCATTATCTTAAAGATTTTTGAGGGGAAGTATTGGGTTGCTCAACGATGTCCGATAACTGAAGAAAAATGTGATTCGCGAAAGAAGCTCGTGGGGGGCGTGTGACGCACGGTGCGAGAAGAAGAATTTCGATCAATCTATAAGATACAATGCACTGGAAATTATTTGCATTTTATGCAGCCTTGTCGCTGACTGGATGCAGCACTGTAGGCCATCCGTATCCTTTTCCCAAGGACTCGGAACCATCTGCAGAACTTCAGATTCAAAGCAAGGCCGTCTATCTCCTGACCTTGAACGAGAAAGGTTGCTACGCAGGCAAGACCTACGTCGATGGCAGCCCGGGTGCGATGCCTGTGAAGGTTGTCCCTGACAAACCACTCGTGATCTCCTACGAGGAGAACGTATGCATGCTGCCTGCTACGTTCACGCCGCAGAGAGACGTTCATTACCGGCTGGTGGCTGTGGAGGGTCACAAGCCATCCGATCCGGGTGTCCCTTTCCTGCAGTCGATGATCCACATACATGACCGACAATGCATCGTGAGTGTGGTGGAGGTCGATGCAGATGGTCTGCCGGTCAAACCGGTCAAGTTAAAGGAATTGCGCCCACAGCAAGCCGGTATTACTTGCATCAAATTTCGCTAAAGCCGCTTAAAGAATCGCTCGATGTTGCCGTAGATTAATGAATTACCCACGATGAAAAAGAATGGCCGGCGCTGCGAAGACTACGACTCGGAGCGTGTCCTTGCGAGTAAGAATCTCTCTTTTTTACCGCGACTTTGTCGCGCGTGGAATACGGTGTCATCAGCCACTCACCGGGTTTCAATCCTAAGTGCAGACGAGTTTAGCGTCGTAAAGTAAGTTAATCGATCGTTTCTGACATTGGGACAGCGCGGGCATGTGAGCGTCGCCAGCTGTTCTGTTCCGCTGCCGACACCTCTTACGTCAATGTCGAAGCGAATGACGCACGCACGACAACAAAGTGACCCAAAGCCACTTTATACAAATAAACCAAGTTTCGGGGAAGAATAATGTTTTTCGCATCGCACAGAGCAGCCGCGGCGCTCTTCACAGTAGCTGTCGTCGCCTCAGTCTCAGCGTGCACGTTTCTCCAACCCGCGCATCACGTGACGGAAACAAGTCCGAGGTACGATCCAGCGGTTTCATCTCGCATCCGATTTCTAACCGGAAACGGCACGAAAAGCACGTCTTTCCGACCGAACAGCGTCTGCTACCGCAGTGCCTGGGAGAATGACCCTGATGCAATTCAGGTGGATGACGGATATCTCGCTGCATGGAAGTACTCGTCACATAGCGTGACCATCGGCATGCCATCCAGTCCACGTCCTTTTATGCGTGTCGAGGGTTTGAACTTCAAGGACATGATCAAGGAATATGTCCTTGAAGCAGGAAAACCACTCACGATTTCGTCGAATGTACATTCGTCGACTGGGACCGTTTCCTACTCCTGCTCACCGCCTGCGATGACCTTCACACCCGTCGCGGGCCAGGACTACGACGTCTTCCAGGATTCCAACGGCAGACAGTGCTGGCTTTCGGCTCGCCGCATCGATGGTCACGGCATGGACGAACCCGTGAAGCTCTCACCTGCATCGAAATGCCCGGATGATGACGCCGTGCGAGCCGCCCGGCCGGTCAAGACTGGTCCCTGAACGACGCATAGGTAAGGCGGGCACACGTATCTCCCGCCTTTCCGCTACACGCCATACACGCAAGTAATGAAAACCAGAAAGAGGCTGGCGGCACTCCCGCTCACAGCCCTGATATCACTAACGGGCCAGGCGCAGCAGGCGCCAACTCCTGCAGACACGGCTGCCGCTGCACGCGCGAACGCTGAACAGAATCAGCAGGTGCAGCAGCAACGCGACGCACAACAGCGAGCCCAGGCGGTCAACGCGCCGGCAGTACGCTCGACTGCGCCGAAGGCCGACGGCTTTCCCGTGCTTCCCGCCGAATCGCCATGCTTTCGTATCGATACATTCGCGCTCGACGTGCCCGACACATTACCCGATGCGATCCGCAAGCAGGGCGCATCAGCTTTGCCACTCGACCGCTTTGCATTCGCGCGGGAATGGCTCAATCACTACGCGGGTCAATGCATCGGAAAGCAGGGCTTCGACATTCTCACCAAGGGCGTGCAGCAACTCCTCCTGAGTCGCGGGTAGATCACGACCCGCGTGTTGCTGCCCGAGCAGGACGTATCGAAAGGCACGCTAAGGGTCGCACTCGTACCCGGAGTCGTGCGTCACCTGCGCTTCGCCAGTCCGGACACGCGTGGGACATGGAAATCTGCATTCCCCGCTCGCGATGGCGATATGTTGAATCTGCGCGATCTCGAACAGGGCCTCGAACAGATGAAGCGCGTCGCGAGTCAGGACGTGAACATGAAGATCGAGCCAACTTCATCGCCTGGAGAAAGCGATGTGGTGATCGACGTAAAGCGCACCAAGCCATGGAGTGTCGTCGCATCCGTCGACAACTCGGGCACGCGCGCGACGGGCAAACTGCAGGGCAATCTGAGCCTGGGCCTCGACAATCCGCTGGGCCTTAACGATGTGCTCGCATTGAGCGCCAATCAGGATCTCGAGTTGGGCGACAAGCGTTTGGGCTCGCATGGATTCAATGGCTCTTACTCCGTGCCATGGGGTTACTGGACAGCGACGCTCTCGGGCAACACCAATACCTACTACGAGCAGATCGCCGGCGTGAACCAGACGTTCGTGTCGAGCGGCAATTCGCAGACTGCAGCGTTCAGGCTGGCGCGAGTTCTGTCTCGCAGCCAGAACGATGTGTTCGGTATGCAGCTTCAGTTATCGAAGCGCTTCGGCGAGAGCTTCATCGACGACACAAGCATCCCGACACAGAAGCGCGACAACACCTTCATCGAAGCGGGCCTGACAGATCGTCATTACTTTGGCGCGGCGCAGTTCGACGGCACGCTTGCGTACCGCCAGGGCGTCGGCGGTCTGGGCGCGACGTCGGATCCTTATCCGGATGGCCCGACGTATCGCTTCAATATGGCTGTGCTCGACGCGAACCTCTCCGTGCCGTTTGCCGCCGCAAAGCAGAACTTCCGCTACGTGAGCACCGTGCATGGCCAGTTCACGAATGACACGTTGTTCTATATCGACGATCTGACGATCGGCAGCCGCTACACGGTCCGCGGCTTCGATGGCGAGACGATGCTCGCAGCAGAAAAGGGCTTCTACTGGCGAAATGAACTGCAATGGGCCATCGGACAGACGGGGCAAGCACTCTACGCGGGAATCGACTATGGGCACGTGTATGGGCCTAACACGGCGTTTCTCGCCGGCACACAGCTGGCGGGTGCCGTAATCGGCATTCGCGGCAGCTTGCCGACACGTATTGCAGGCTTTGCGTATGACCTGTTTGCAGGTACGCCCATTTACAAGCCGTCCGGGTTCCCAACAGCTCGCGTGACAGTGGGATTTCAGATGACGGCCCAATTCTGAAGCGACGATCAGTGTTCGTGGCTACTCGTTGAGTGTCTTGCCTGCTAACGCGCGGCACATAGTGTCGATATCGGGAAACCACGGAAGGACGAATTCGAACACATCACGATGGTCATGGTGTGGCTGCGCTGGAACCTGAGCGCGCGAGCGCCGACAACTGCACACAAGCGCTTCTGCTAGCCTGCAAACGACGCCGATTCGCGCGCCATCGCTCGCCCCGATCGCGCTATCAGAAAACCTGATCGTTCCGATCCAGATTACGCGTTTTTCTTACGCCAGAAAATCCTGCATAGTAGCCACACCACGATACACGCGAGGTAGTGACTGCCATGAACATGCGAACCGATCCCGCATTGCTCGCCGATCCCCAGCTGAGTTTTGCGACCGTCGCATCGGGCATCTGCATTCCCTATGTCGAGCGGGGCGTGGGCGAGCCCGTCGTGTTCGTGCACGGTTCACTCTGCGATTACCGCTACTGGGACGCGCAGATTGCGCCGTTGTCCGCGCAGTTTCGCTGTATCGCGCCGAGCCTCAGTCACTATTGGCCCGCGGCCGAAGCGTGCATCCAGAACGAGTTCGGCTGGCAGGAACACGTCAGCGAGCTGGCGGAATTCATCGTGGCGATGGATCTCGCGCCCGTCCACCTCGTGGGCCATTCGCGCGGCGGATGCATCGCATTCCAGCTTGCGCGCGACTATCCGCGTCTCGTCAAAACCTTGACGCTCGCCGATCCGGGCGGGCCGTTGCAACTGGACGGCATGCGCGAAGCGTCATTGCCCTCGGCGATGAACGCATTGCGTGCCAAGGTGGCGGGCATGATTCAGGAGGGCGTCGTGGAGCCTGGCCTCGAACTGTTCGTCGATTCCGTCAGTGCGCCGGGTGCCTGGAAAAAGAGTACCGACGCATTCCGTATGATGGCAATCGACAACGCCAGCACGCTGCCCAAGCAGTTTCTCGATCCGCTGCCCGCCTATTCGCGCGATACGGCGTCACAGGTGACCTGCCGGACACTGCTGATCGACGGCCAGAAGAGTCCGCGCATGTTTCGCAATAACGTCGAGAGCCTCGAAGGCTGGATCTATCTCGCGCAACGAGGCACGATAGCGGGCGCCTCGCACGGCATGAACGTCGCGAATCCGGGCGCGTTCAACCGAATGCTGCGGTCGTTTATCGACAACTGACGCGCACCACAACCCGTTCAACCGATCCGCAAAATCATCTCGACTTCGCGATCCGTGTCATCGTCGATCGCATCTTCGCAGGGTTCGACTTCCACCGCTTCAAAGCCCGTCGACCGGTACAACGCAATTGCGCTGGCGTTCTCCACGCCCGTATTGAGCGCGATCTGGGTCAGGCCCATCGCGCGTGCCTGATCGACGGCAGTCGAGATCAGTCGCCGCGCGATGCCGCTCCTTCGGTGCGCATGCACGACGAACAGCCCCCACAGAAAGCCCTTTTGCTGCACCGGACGCAGCGGATAACGCCGCAATCCCGCAACGGCCACGAGCGTCTCGCCGGCAAAAGCGCCGAACACCACCTGATTCGCCGTCGCACAGATGCGCGCCTCGATCTCACCGATCGTTCGTTTTTCTTCTTCTTCGCGTGTCGACAGAAAGGTTTCCGGCGCTTCGCCGATCGCGCACAAGCGCAGCGACGCGTAGGCGGCGGCGTCGCTGGCGCATAAGGGGCGAATGATAGGGCTGGTCGATTCCATCGCGCAATTTTAAGGCACGGGCGGTGATGTGGGCTTCATTGGCGTGACTCGCGAATCGAAATACGTCGTCGTACAACATTCGTCTGGGGATGCAATTTTTAAGTCTTTGCGGGCGAGCAGCCCACGGCCTGAATATGCCAGTCAGTGCATGAATAGCCAAGGCTACGGAGGCCCGCCAGGGTAAACGCCGGATTGCCAAAAATGGTGCATCGCTTCAATCTGTCGTCAGACAACCTATGAGGCGAGGAGTGCGTTTCCGCATTCGTTGCACTCGCCGGGTTGCGCAATCTTGCCGGCTGAACGCTGGTGCGCGAAGAGGAGACATGACATGGCCAACGTTGTGCAAGGCGTGACCGCTGAGCGGCGAACCCGCATCCGCTACGGGATCGTCGCGATGCTGTTCTTCGTCACGGCCGTCAACTATGCAGACCGTGCAACGCTATCGATGGCGGGCACGTCGATGTCGAAAGACCTCGGTCTGGATGCAGTGGCCATGGGCTTCATCTTCTCCGCGTTCGGCTGGTCGTATGTGATCGGCCAGTTGCCGGGCGGGTGGCTGCTCGACCGCTTCGGATCGAAGCGCGTCTACGCGGCCAGCATTTTCATCTGGTCGCTGTTCACGGTCATGCAGGGCACGGTGACCTTTCTGAGCGTCTCAGTCGCCGTCACCACGCTGTTTGCGCTGCGCTTTCTGGTGGGCCTCGCCGAAGCGCCGTCATTCCCTGCCAATGGCCGTATCGTCGCTTCGTGGTTTCCTGCTGCGGAGCGCGGCACGGCGTCGGCCATTTTCAACTCCGCGCAGTACTTCGCGACAGTGTTGTTCGCGCCGATCATGGGCTGGGTCACGCATCGTTTCGGCTGGCCGTATGTGTTCTATTTCATGGGGGCAGTGGGCATCGTCGTGAGCCTCGTCTGGATGAAGACGGTCTACAGCCCGAAGGACCATCCCCGCATCAGCCGCGCAGAACTCGACCATATCAAGGAAGGCGGCGCGCTCATCGATATGGACCAGCCGAAGAAGAGCCGCGCCGCGAATCAGGCCGCAACGATCGCCAGTGCTCCGGCGCAAAGCGCGAACGAAGCGCCGAAAGCGTCCTACGTCAAGCAACTGCTGAGCAACCGGATGCTGCTCGGCGTGTACATCAGCCAGTATTGCATTACCACGCTCACGTACTTCTTCCTGACGTGGTTCCCCGTCTATCTCGTCAAAGAGCGTGGCATGTCCATTCTCAATGCGGGCTTTGTCGCCGCATTGCCGGCCGTGTGCGGATTCGTCGGCGGCGTGCTCGGCGGCATCTTCTCCGACTTCCTGATCCGCAAGGGCTGCTCGCTGACCGTCGCGCGCAAGGTGCCGATCGTCGTGGGCATGCTGCTGTCGACCAGCATGATCGCGTGCAACTACGTGGATTCGTCGGCCGTCGTCGTGGCGATCATGGCGTTTGCGTTCTTCGGCAAGGGCCTGGGCGCGCTCGGCTGGGCGGTCGTTGCGGATACCTCGCCAAAGCAGATCGCGGGTCTGAGCGGCGGCATGTTCAATATGTTCGGCAACGTCGCCGCCATCACGACGCCGATCATCATCGGCTACATCGTCAAGGCGACGGGGTCGTTTAGCGGTGCGCTGGTATTCGTCGCCTGCAATGCGCTCGTTGCGATCGTCAGCTACCTGGTGATCGTTGGAGAAATCAAGCGCGTTGAATTGAAGTAAGCTCATATGGCCCGCTCTGCTCGATTGCTGTATCGAGCGTAGCGGGCTTTTTTACGCGCCGTACTTCACCACACCGCCTGACTCGTAATCGCAAACTGCTTCAACTGCGCATCGACAGGCAGCGGTCCATTGCGCATCATCTTCTCGATGCTGTCCACATGCGGCAGCCCAAGTCCTTCGAGCCACGACGACAGCCCGAACTCGACGGGCGTATCGATCCGCACGAACATTCCCGCATGCAGCGCGAGCCAGTGACTGATCAGCGCCTTGGCGCGGCTGGCGTCGGGCGAATCGGGCGCGACGACGGGGCCGATCACATGCCCGTCGCCAAAACGCCTGAACAGTGCAAAGCCGATCAATTCCCCGTCGCGATCGAGCGCGATGCCGCTCGCGATATCGAGCAGCGCAGGCAGTAGCTCACGCCGGTCCAGTCCGCTTGCGCGCGAAGCGAGTTCGACGAGACGCGGCGCGTCGTTGACACCGAGCGGGCGCAGCCGCTCGCCCGGTGGCAGCGAAACGAGCGGCGGCTGGAACGCCGCGCCCTGATGCTGGTTGATCGTGCCGATGCGCTGAAAGCCGAGGTTCTCACACAGTGACACGCCCGCCGGGCTCGCATGAATCAGCAACGTGCGCGGGCCGAGTTCATTGATCAGCAGCTCGATCAGCTTGCGTCCCACGCCGCGCCGCTGCCGCTCGGGCGCGACGATGATCATGCCGAGCGTCGCCGCCTCGCGCCCGAAGCGCCAGGCAAGCGCGGTGCCGATCACGCCGCTCGCGTCTTCGGCGACGAAGCCCTGGCCGATGCGCGCCGCGAAGCGCCAGTCGTCGGGACGATGCCGCCATCGGACGGCGCTGGATAACGCATGCCCTGCGGCGATGTCGTCGGAGGTGAAAGGGCGATAGTCGATCACATCGTTCCTGTTTGGGTCGGACACGCCGGCCTCCTCGTTGTGAAGACACATACCGTGACTCTCTCACTGTCTTGCGCGTCTGACTAGGACGATCCTTCTGTCGCGTGCGTCGCAAACGCGCGGCAGATGATGCAACGCAAAACGCGGGGTTCGGGCAACGATAACGCGTCAATTGTGCTGTGGGCACTTTTTTGTCGGTGCAATATGCCGCGTCCGTGAGCCTACGATTTCCAGCATCGAAGGCAATCGAGGACTCACGCAAATGGACCGTTTCGATCCCACGACGATCGACGTGCGCAGTGGACACTTCATCGGCGGATCATATGTCGATGAACATGGCCCGCGAATCGACGTAGCACGCCCATCCGACGGCGTGGTCTACGCATCGGTGCCCGTCGCCGACGCGGCCATGATCGACCGCGCCGTGCAGAACGCGTGGACGGCATGGCGGACGAGCGGCTGGGCACGCATCGCACCGCGCGAACGTGCGCGGGTGCTGCGGCGGTTCGCCGAGCTCGTCGCCGCGGACGCGCAAACGCTCGCGCCGCTCGAAGCACTTGGCTCGACGCGGCCCATTCGCGACGCGTTCAACTGGGACGTGCCGTTCACCGCGGAAGGCATCCGCTTCTACGCGGAGTTTGCCGACAAGATCGGCGGCGACGTGGTCGCGACCGATCACGACCATCTCGGCATGACGATCGCCGAACCGTACGGCGTGATCGCCGCCATCGCGCCGTGGAATTTTCCGCTCGTGATGGCGTCGTGGAAGATCGCGCCCGCACTGGCAGCGGGCAACGCGGTCGTGCTGAAACCCTCGGAGATGACGCCTTTTTCCGTGCTGCGGCTAGCCGAGCTCGCGGTCGAAGCAGGCGTCCCGCCCGGCATCTTCAACGTTGTGCAAGGCGACGGACGCACGACGGGCGACGCACTCGTGCGTCATCCGCGCATCGCGAAGGTGACGTTCACCGGCTCGACGCGCACGGGCGCGGCGATCATGGCCGCGTGCGCCGAAACGGGCACGAAGCCCGTCACGCTCGAACTGGGCGGCAAGAGTCCGCAGATCGTATTCGCCGACGCACCGCGTATCGACGATGTCGCACGCCGCATTGCAGGCGCGATCACGACCAACGCGGGACAGGTGTGCGTCGCGGGCTCGCGGCTGCTGGTCGAGCGGTCGATCGCGGACGAACTCGCCGGGCGCATCCAGCGCATCTTCAGCGAACTGAAGCCGGGCGCAACCTGGACGCCGGGCACGACGCTGCCTCCGATCATTTCCGGGCCGCAAGCGGCGCGCATCGAAGCGATCGTGGAGCGCAGCGTCGCGAGCGGCGCCTCCCTGCGTTGCGGCGGCCGACGCGCGGATGCAGCCACGCCGGGCGCCTTCTACACGCCGACGCTGCTCACCCATGTCACACCGCAAACGGAAGCCGTGCGCGAAGAAATCTTCGGCCCTGTGTTGACCCTGCAGACCTTCGACACAGAAGACGAAGCGCTCGAGCTCGCCGCGCATCCCGACTACGGCCTCGCGGCGGGCGTGCATACAGCGGATCTCGGCCGCGCGCTGCGCATGGTGCGCGGCATCGAGGCGGGCACGGTATGGGTCAACCGTTACGGCCGCACCAGCGATTTCATGATCCCGACGGGTGGCTACAAGCGCTCGGGTCTGGGCAAGGATCTCGGGCGGCAGGCGTACGAAGCGAATCTGCGTTTCAAGAGCGTGCTGATCGACGTTCGCACCTGACGAATAAGGGCAACTACCTACGCTGCGACAACGCCGGAAAAGCCGCCGCATAGTCTGCTGCCGACGCCCCTCAAAACGCGTGGTTTGTATCGTCGGAGCCACTCGAATCAACGACAACCGAAGTTTTTGCACTGTTTAAATTTTCCACAGGGATGCGTTTCCTGTATTCGCCACTGAACTCCGTATGGGTTCACAACACGATAGGACTGACACCATGATCGATTTCGAGCCGAAGTACATCACATTCGACTGCTACGGCACGCTGACGAAATTCCGTATGGCCGACATGGCACGCGAGATGTACGCCGACCGCCTGCGCGGCGCGGAGCTGGAGCAATTCGTCGCGTTCTTCGCGGGCTATCGCCGCGATGAAGTGCTCGGCGCATGGAAGCCGTATCGCGATGTGATCGTCAACTCGGTGCGCCGCGCGTGCAAGCGCATGAACATCGAGTTCAATGAAGCGGAAGCCGAAAAGTTCTACCTCGCCGTGCCGACGTGGGGCCCGCATCCGGACGTGCCGGAAGGTCTGTCGCGTCTGGCGAAGAAGTACAAGCTCGTGATCCTGTCGAATGCTTCGAACGACCAGATCCAGAGCAACGTCGACAAGCTCGGCGCGCCGTTCCATCGCGTGTTCACCGCGCAGCAGGCGCAGTCGTACAAGCCGCGCATGCAGGGCTTCGAATACATGTTCGACCAGTTGAACTGCAATCCGCAAGACGTGCTGCATGTGTCGTCGAGCCTGCGCTACGACCTGATGACGGCCCACGACATGGGTATCAAGCACAAGGCCTTCGTCAAGCGCGGCCACGAGCCCAGCACGCCGTACTACGAGTACTACGAAGTCGACACGATCGGCGACCTCGCGTCGAAGCTCGGCCTCTGATCCACGCATCCGCGCAAAGGCACCCGATGAAACTCGACTCCTACTGGCTCGACACCGCGCCCACCGGCATTCAGGTGAGCGAGGGGCCCGTCGAAGGCCATGTCGACGTCGCCGTGATCGGTGGCGGGTTCACCGGGCTGTCCGCTGCGTTGGCGCTCGGCAAACGCGGCGCGTCGGTGGCGGTGCTCGATGCCGGACGCATCGGCGGCGGCGCGTCGGGACGCAATGGCGGCCAGTGCAACACGGGCGTCGCGCAGGACTACGCGGCACTGCGCGCGCAACTCGGTATCGAGCGCGCGCAGGGTTGTTATCGTGCGTATGCGGCCGCCGTCGATACCGTCGAACGGTTGATCCGCGAGGAGCAGATCGATTGCGACTATCTCGCGTCGGGCAAGCTGAAGCTCGCCGCGAAGCCGCACCATCTCGCGCATCTCGAACAGACAGCCGAATTGATCCAGCGTGAAGTCGATCCGCACGTCGAGATCATCGCGCGTGACAGGATTCGCAGCGAAGTCGACTCGGACAGTTTTTTCGGCGGCCTGCTGCAGAAGCGCGGCGGCCAGATGCACATGGGCAAATTCGCGGTTGGCCTCGCGAACGCGGCAGCACGCAACGGCGCGCGGCTATTCGAACACGCAACCGTCACGTCGATCGCGAAGGATCGCGGCGCGTATCGCATCGATTCGTCGCGCGGCACGTTGCGCGCGCAGCAGGTGCTGATCGCGACGGGGCCTTCGCGGCATGGGCCGTTTGGGTGGTATCGACGCAGGCTCGCACCCGTCGGCTCGTTCATCGTCGTGACGGAGCCGCTGCCCGCGGAACACCTTTCACGCCTGCTGCCGCAGCGCCGCTCCTACACGACGAGCCGCCTGATGCACAACTATTTCCGCGTCACGCCCGATTCACGTTTGCTGTTCGGCGGACGCGCGCGCTTCACCGCCTCCGAGCAGCCGTCCGACGCGAAGAGCGGCCGCATCCTGCAAGCGAATCTCGCGGCGACGTTTCCAGGCCTCTCCAACGCGCGCATCGATTACTGCTGGGGCGGACTCGTCGATATCACAGCGGACCGTCTGCCGCGCGCGGGGCAACACGACGGCCTGTACTTTTCGATGGGCTACAGCGGCCACGGCACGCAGATGTCGACGCACATGGGCCAGGTGATGGCGGATGTGATCGGCGGCAATGCGGCGGCGAACCCGTGGCGCGATTTCGACTGGCCCGCGATTCCGGGACATACGGGCAAGCCGTGGTTCTTGCCGCTGGTCGGCGCGTACTACCAGATCAAAGACGTTTTCTATTGACGTTGCTTGCTGACGTCACGCACACAGACAGCCCGAAGCTGCCGATTGATTTCCCACAAGCCATCTCACGCGGAGAGTTTCATGAGCATCGATAAATCGCCTGAAGCAGTCGCCCACGCCGGCATCCGGCTCGAAGAGTTGACGCGGCGCGGCGCATCGCGGCGCGAGGTCCTGCGCGCGATGGCGGCGGGCGGACTGATGTCGCTGACGGGCGCAGGCCTGCTCGCGTCCAGCAGCGGCGCATTCGCGCAGCAGCAAGGCAAGCCGAAGCAGGGCGGCAAGATTCGCGTGGCGACGCAATCGTCGTCATCGGCGGATACGCTCGATCCCGCCAAGGGCGCGCTCGGCACCGACTATGTGCGCGCCAACATGTTCTACAACGGCCTGACGGAACTCGACCCGCACCTCGGCGCGAAGATGGCGCTCGCGGAGTCGCTGGACACGAAGGACGCGACCGTGTGGGTCGTCAAGCTGCGCAGCGGCGTGCAGTTTCACGACGGCAAGTCGCTGACGCCGAACGACGTGATCTATTCGCTGATGCGTCACAAGGACCCGGCCGTTGCATCGAAAGCGAAGACGCTCGCCGATCAGATCAAGGACGCGAAGGCGACGGGCCCGAACGAAGTGACGATCACACTCGAAGGCGCGAACGCGGACCTGCCCGTGATTCTCGCGACGTCGCACTTCCTGATCGTCAAGGACGGCACGACCGACTTCAAGACGGCCGTCGGCACCGGGCCGTTCAAACTCAAGGAGTTCGCGCCGGGCGTGCGCACGGTCGGCGTGCGCAACGAGAAGTACTGGAAGTCCGGCATGCCGCATCTCGACGAAGTGGAACTGATCGGCATCGGCGACGAATCCGCACGTGTGAACGCGCTGTTGTCCGGCGACGTGCAACTGATCAACGCCGTCAGCCCGCGCTCGACGGCGCGCATCAAGGGCACGCCCGGCTTCTCGGTGCTCGAAACGAAGACCGGCCAGTACACGGACCTGATCATGCGCGACGAAGGCGGCATCACGGGCACCGCGGATTTCCGCCGTGGCCTGACGCACCTGATGGATCGCGAGCAGATTCGCCGCGCGGTGTTTCTCGGCTATGGATCGATCGGCAACGACCAGCCTATCGACCCGACCAACAAGTACTACCTGAAGGGCCTGCCGCAACGCGCGTTCGATCCGGAGAAGGCGAAGTTCTACTTCCAGAAGGCCAAGCTCGGCAGCGCGCCCGTGCAGCTCTACGCGTCGCCAGCAGCCGAAGGTTCCGTCGAGATGGCGATGCTGCTGCAACAGGTCGCGCCGCAAGCGGGCCTGAACCTGCAGGTGGTGCGCGTGCCGTCCGATGGCTACTGGTCGAACCACTGGATGAAGCACCCGCTCGGCTACGGCAACATCAACGCCCGCCCGAGCGCCGACGTGCTGTTCACGCAGTTCTTCAAGTCGGACGCGCCATGGAACGAAGCGAACTGGAAGAACCCCAAGTTCGATCAGATGCTGGTCGCCGCGCGCGGCGAGCCGGACGACGCGAAGCGCAAGCAGATCTACGGCGACATGCAGCAGCTCGTGCACGATGACGGCGGCATCGGCATTCCGATGTTCCAGAGTTCGCTCGACGCGCACTCGTCGAAGCTCAAGGGCCTCGGCTCGATTCCGCTCGCGGGCCTGATGGGCTTCATGTTCGCGGAGAACGTCTGGCTCGAAGCGTGAGCATGCCTTGCCACTGCGCGCGCCGCTGACAGGCGGCGCGCGGTTTCAACGAAGGAGGCGATATCCGATGAAAGCCCACGCGCAACGACTCATCGCCGCGCGCCTCGGTCTCGCGCTGCTCACGCTGCTGCTGGTGTCGGCGATCGTATTCGCGATCACGGGCCTGTTGCCTGGCGACGCGGCGCAACAGGCGCTCGGTCAGGCGGCGACACCCGAACAGGTCGCGGCCCTGCGCCATCAGTTCGGCCTCGATCAGCCCGCGCTGCAGCGTTACTTTCAATGGCTCATGCATGTGGTGAGCGGCAACTTCGGCACGTCGCTGTCGAATAACCTGCCCGTCAGCGAGCTGATCTCGACGCGCCTGCCTAACTCGCTGGTGCTGGCGGGGTTGACGACGCTGGTATCGGTGCCCGTCGCGCTTTTCATCGGCATTCTGTCGGCGATGTATCGCGGCTCGCTGCTCGACCGCGCGCTCAACGTGCTGACGCTGTCGACCGTAGCCGTGCCCGAGTTCCTGATCGCGACCATCGCCGTGCTGATTTTCGCGGTGAAGCTGCGCTGGCTGCCGGCGCTGTCCTACCTGTCCGAGGTGACGTCGTTCGGCGCGCTACTGCGCATCTATGCAATGCCCGTGATGACGCTGTGCTGCGTGATCGTCGCGCAGATGGCGCGCATGACGCGTGCTGCCGTGCTCGATCAGTTGAATGCTTCATATGTCGAGATGGCGTTGCTCAAGGGCGCGTCGCCGATGCGCATCGTGTTGCGTCACGTGCTGCCCAACACGATCGGCCCGATCGCCAACGCCGTTGCGTTGAGCCTGTCGTATCTGTTCGGCGGCGTGGTGATCGTCGAGTCGATCTTCAACTATCCGGGTCTCGCAAGCCTGATGGTCGATGCCGTGACGAATCGCGACATGCCGCTCGTGCAGGGCTGCGTGATGGTGTTCTGCGCGGCGTATCTCGCGCTGGTGCTGATCGCCGATCTGTGTCAAATCATCTCCAACCCGAGGCTGCGTCAACGATGAACCGACCCGCCACACCTCATGCAACGACCGTGCTGTACGCGACGCCCGACGAAGACGGCAAGCTGTGCGCCGACGCCGTGCAGGAAACGCCCGTTGAAACCCAGGTCGCCACGTGCGGGCCGCTGCGCCGCTTCGTGAAGCGCTCTTCCGTGCTCGGCCTGATCGGACTGGCGATCGTCGTGTTCTGGCTGTGCGTCGCGTTCTTCGGTCCGCTCGTTGCGCCGTACAAGGGCGGCGCGGTGACGTCGACGGAGATCTTCGGCCTGTATAGCGCCGCGCATCCGCTCGGCACCGATTACCTGGGCCGCGACATGCTGAGCCGCGTGCTGTACGGCACGCAATACACGGTCGGACTGGCGCTCGCCGCGACGTTGCTGGCGAGTTGCATCGGCACGTTCTTCGGCCTCGTCGCGGCCGTGTCCGGACGCTGGGTCGACGAAACGTTGAGCCGTCTGTTCGACGCGCTGATTTCGATTCCGAGCAAGGTGCTCGCGCTCGTCGTGATCGCCGCGTTCGGATCGTCGGTGCCGATGCTCATCATGGTCGCCGCGCTGGCCTACATTCCGGGCGCGTTTCGCATCTCGCGCTCGCTCGCCGTCAATCTGATGACGCTCGAATACGTGCAGGTCGCGAAGGCGCGCGGCGAAGGGCTGTTCTATATCGCGCGCGTCGAAGTGCTGCCCAACATGATTCATCCGATGCTCGCGGACTTCGGCTTGCGCTTCGTGTTCATCGTGCTGTTGCTGAGCGGCCTGAGCTTTCTCGGCCTCGGCGTGCAGCCGCCGAACGCCGACTGGGGCTCGCTGGTGCGCGAAAACATCGGCGGTCTCTCGGAAGGCGCGCCCGCCGTGCTGATGCCCGCTGTCGCGATTGCGACGTTGACGGTCGGCGTGAATCTGCTGATCGACAGTCTGCGCCGTCATGGTGCGCGCGCTCACGGAGGCGCCCAATGAACATGATCGAAGTGAACGGCCTGCGCGTGGTCGCGGGCGCGGCACCCGACCCTGTCGTCGAAATCGTGAAGGGCGTCGACTTCACCGTGAAGAAAGGCGAAGTGCTCGCGCTGATCGGCGAGTCGGGATCGGGCAAGACGACGATTGCGCTGTCGTTGCTCGGTCACGCGCGCGGCGGATGCTCGATTGCGGGCGGCTCGGTGAAGATCGGCGGCGTGGATGTGCTGTCGCTCGACGAGAAAGGGCGGCGCGCGTTGCGCTCACGCACGGTGGCGTATGTCGCGCAGAGCGCATCGGCGGGCTTCAATCCGGCGCGCACGATCATGGATCAGGTGACGGAACCCGCGCTGCTGCACAAGCTGATGACGCCCGCCGCCGCGCGCACGAAGGCCGTCGATCTGTTCCGCGCGCTCGCGCTGCCCGCACCGGAGACGATCGGTGCACGCTATCCGCATCAGGTGTCGGGCGGGCAATTGCAGCGCTTGATGGCCGCCATGGCGCTGATTACCGATCCTGCCGTCGTCGTGTTCGACGAACCGACCACGGCGCTCGACGTCACCACGCAGATCGAAGTGCTCGCCGCGTTCAAGCGCGTGGTGCGCGAACTCGGCACCACGGCCGTCTATGTGTCACACGATCTGGCCGTGGTCGCGCAGATGGCGGACCGCATCGTCGTGTTGAACGGCGGGACGGTGCGCGAGAATGGCGCGACGGCGCAAGTGCTCGATGCGCCCGTCGATGCCTACACGCGCCAGCTGCTCGCGGCGACGATGCGTCCGGAGCCCGAGCTTGTGTCGAGCATCGCGAGCGATCCGCCGCCGCTGCTCGAAATCCGCAATCTGAGCGCGGGCTATGGACGGATCGACTCGAACGGCGTGCCGGCCGTGCGCGTGCTCGACGACGTGAGCCTGAAGATCGCGCGCGGCAGCACGCTTGGCGTGATCGGCGAGTCGGGCTCGGGCAAGACGACGCTCGCGCGTGTGGTGGCGGGACTGGTGGATCGCGCGCGCGGCGAGGTGTTGCTGGATGGCAAGCCGCTGCCCGCGAAGCTCTCCGAACGCACCCTCGATCAATACCGGCGCGTGCAGATCGTGTTCCAGAACGCGGACACGGCGCTCAATCCGAGCCGCACGATCGCCGACATTCTCGCGCGGCCGATGAACTTCTATCACGGTCTGCGCGGCGCTGCGGCGCAGAAGCGCATGCTCGAACTGCTCGATCTCGTGAAGCTGCCCGCATCGGTGGCGAAGCGTCAGCCGGGCGGATTGTCGGGCGGACAGAAACAGCGCGTGAATCTGGCGCGCGCGCTCGCCGCGAACCCGGCGCTGATTCTCTGCGACGAAGTGACGTCCGCGCTCGATACCGTGGTGGGCGCTGCGATCCTCGATCTGCTCGGCGAATTGCGGCGCGAACTGGGTGTGTCGTACATGTTCATCAGCCACCACATTTCGACCGTGCGCGCGATCTGCGACGAAGTGATCGTGCTGTATGCGGGGCAATGCGTCGAAGCGGGCCAGCGCGATGCGTTGTCGGCGCCGCCGTATCACCCGTACACGGGGCTGCTGATCGATTCCGTGCCTGCGCTGCGGCCGGGCTGGCTCGACTCGCGGCGCGCGCTCACAGCGGGCGCATTGCCCGCCATGGGGCCCGCTTCGGATTCGCATGAACTGTGCAGTTTCCGCGCGCGGTGTACGGCGCGCATCGACGGCAAGTGCAATGTCACGCCGCCGTCGATGAAGAGGCTGCCATCGGGCGCGGAGATTCGCTGCCATCACTCGGCTGCCGATCTCACCCGCATGCAGACGGCCGACACGGTGGCGGCATGAATGCACGCTTCGTGAGAGTGGCGGAGACGGGACGCAAGACCTTCGACATCACCGTCGACGGCATCGTCACGCAGGCGGCTGAAGGCGACACGCTGATGGTCGCGCTGCTGACGGCACAAGACACGCTGCGCGATTCCGAATTCGGCGACGGCCGCCGCGCGGGTTTCTGCCTGATGGGCGCGTGTCAGGACTGCTGGGTGTGGACAGAGCAAGGCGAGCGCGTGCGTGCCTGCACGACGCCCGCTGCGCCGGGCATGTCGATCGTCACGCGCATCGCGCTTGCCGGGGAGGGCGTATGGCCGCGCATCGGGACGTGAAGCAGCCGAAGGTGATCGTGATCGGCGCGGGGCCGGCGGGCGTGCGCGCCGCGCAGGCGCTCGTCGAAGCGGGGCTGCGTCCTTTGGTGATCGATGAGGGACGGCGTGACGGCGGGCAGATTTATCGGCGTCAGCCGGACGGTTTCTCGCGTTCGTACGCTACGTTGTATGGGACTGAGGCGGCGCGCGCCGCGTCGCTGCATCGCGACTTCGATGCGCTGCGCTCGCAGATCGACTATCTGCCCGACACGTTGGTGTGGAATATCGGGCCGAAGGCCGTGCATGTCGTCAGCGGTACGCGTCATGATGAACTCGCATTCGATTCGCTGATCATTTGCAGCGGCGCGACGGACCGGCTGATGCCCGTGCCGGGCTGGCACCATGCGGGCGCGTTCAGCCTTGGCGGCGCGCAGGTCGCGTTGAAATCGCAGGGCTGCGCGGTGGGCGCGCGGACCGTCGTGATGGGCACGGGGCCGCTGCTGTATCTGGTGGCCGCGCAATACGTGAAGGCGGGCGCGACGGTGAGCGCCGTGCTCGATACATCGACATTCGCGCAGCGGGTGCGCGCGTTGCCGCAACTGCTCGCGATACCCACTGCGCTGCGCAAGGGCGTGGCATTGATGAACGTGCTGCGCCATGCGCGTATACCGGTGCATCGCGGCGTGACGCCCGTTGCGATCGACGGCTCGCCTGAGCATGGCGTGACGGGCGTGCGCGTGAAGCTCGCCAACGGCGCGACGCTCGACGTGAAGTGCGACGCCGTCGCGCTCGGCTACCACTTGCGCGCCGAGACGCAGCTTGCCGATCTGGCGGGTTGCGAATTCCGTTTCGACGATGCGACGCAAACGTGGCTTCCGCATATCGATGCGGATGGCCGCAGCAGCGTCGTGGGCGTTTATCTGGCAGGCGACGGCGCGCGCGTGCGCGGCGCCGATGCCGCCGAGCGCGCGGGACGGCTGGCCGCATTGGCCGCATTGCGCGACGTGGGCATCGAGCGTGAAGGCGCTGAAGGATTGCGCGCCGAACTCGCGCGCTACACGCGTTTTGCGGCGGGCTTGCGGGCAGCGTTTCCGTGGCCCGCACGCTTTGCGGCGACGCTACCTGACGACACCATCGTGTGCCGCTGTGAAGCAATCACAGCGGGCGAATTGCGGCGTGTCGTGCGGGACATGGGCGCGCAGGAAGCGAACCGTGCGAAGGCGTTCTCGCGCGTCGGCATGGGCCGTTGCCAGGGACGTTTCTGTGCGCATGCAGGCGCGGAAGTGATTGCAGCCGAAGCGCGCGTGCCGCTCGAAGCCGTCGGAAGATTGCGCGGGCAGGCGCCCGTCAAGCCGCTGCCGATGGCGCTGGAATCGACGTGCGCGGCTCCGCGTGATCCAGAAGAAGCCAACACACGCGCACAGGAGTTCAGCGAATGAGTGATCGTGCCGATGTGATCGTAATCGGCGGCGGGATCGTCGGGACGTCGACGGCGTTTTTTCTGCGGCGCAGACAGCGTTCGGTGATTCTGCTCGAGCGCGGTTTGACAGGGCAGCAGGCGAGCGGTGTCAACTTCGGCGGCGTGCGCCGCCAGGGCCGCGCGCTGACGCAACTCGCGATGTCCAATCGCGCGCTCGAAACGTGGCATCGTTCGAAGGAACTGCTTGGCGAAGACGTGGAATTTCTACCGTCCGGGCATACGCGGGTCTGCTATCACGCGCACGATGCCGAGTATTTTCATCGCTACGCCGCCGAGGCGCGCGCGTACGGTCTCGATCTCGAAGTGCTGGATGGCGCGGCGATGTTCCGGCGCTATCCGTTTCTGGGGCGCGAAGTATTGGCGGCGTCCATTTCGCCGCTCGATGGGCATGCGAATCCGCGGCTTGCTTCGCCTGCTTTTGGCCGTGCGGCGGCACGCCTGGGCGCGCGCATCGTCGAGAACACGGAGATCGTGCGTGTCGAGAAGGAGGCGAGCGGCTTTCGCGTCGAGAGCGCGGCGGGCGACGTCTATCGCGCGGAACAGGTGTTGATCTGCGCGGGCGCGTGGGCAAACGCGCTGTCGACGCAGTTCGGCGAGCCGGTGCCGCTCGTCGCACGCGGGCCGCAGATGGCGGTGACGGAGCCGGTTCCGTATGTGTTCGGATCGTCGATGGGTGTGTATACGTCGATCAAGGAAGAGAGCGTCTATTTCCGGCAGATTCCGCGGGGCAATATCGTCCTGGGTGGCGGCCCTGCCGGTCCCGCCGATGCCGTGACGTGCCGCGCTTCAGTGTTGCCCGAGCACACGGTGCAGCAGATGGCGCAGTTTCGTCGGCTCGTGCCGGCGCTCGCGGCCTTGCATGTGATACGCGTGTGGAGCGGCGTCGAAAGTTATTTGCCGGATTCCGAGCCAGTGATCGGGGCGAGTTCTACGACCGATGGTCTTTTCTACGCGTTCGGTTTTTGTGGATCGGGGTTTCAGATCGGGCCGGGTGTCGGCGAAACGCTGGCCGAACTGATCGGTACGGGCAGCACGCCGATTTCGCTGGATGCGTTTTCGATTGGGCGGTTTCAGCAGGGCGAGGCGGTTCAGGGCGCGCCACTTACTAGCGAGGCTTCTCCATGAGTGCCATTGAATCATCGTCTGTCGCGCTGCGGGATGCGCTGACCTACATCGAAACGAACTTCGACAAGGCGGTGAGCCTCGCGCAACTGGCCGAGTTGTCGGCGCTCAGCGTGTCGCGGTTTGCCACTGTGTTCCGGCAGCAGGTCGGGCTTTCACCTTACCGGTATCTGTGCGGTGTGCGGGTGCGCCGTGCGCAGACGTTGTTGCTGGCAGGCATGCCGGGGGCGGTGGTGGCCACGGAAGTCGGGTTCTTTGATCAGAGCCATCTGGCACGGCACTTCAAGCGGTTCTGCGGGATGACGCCGAGTGTGTTTCTGCAAAACGCGAACATGGTGAAGTAAGCGACTCGCGCACAGCGCGCCTCGTGCCTTACTGGCCAATCGTATTCTGCGCCGCCCGGATCAGCCAGTTGCCATCCGTCCTGACGAGCACCCATGTGAAGATGCCGCGATATACGGGGGCAGGACTGCCATCGGGGTTGTCGACGCCGCTGATCGACCAGCGCCAGTGAATCAGCGCAACATCGGGCTGGATCAGGCTGAAATCGGCTTTGCCGTCCTGCTTGAACACGCTCTTCGCATACCTGCCGGCAAAAAGTTGCGCATGCCAGTGGACAAAGTCCTGCCGTCCATGCAGCAGCATGCCGCTCACGAGCACGAAGTCGACGTCGGGCGTCATCAGGTTCCCGAGCGTGGCGGCATCATGCGCATTCCAGCCGTCGATCCAGCGCGTGGTCGTCGATAACGCCGGCGCATCGACCGGATCGGCTGTTGCATCGGTCATGCCGAATGCAAGCAGCGCGAGACAGAAACAGGCCGACAAAAGGTTTCGCAAGTTGAACATGGCGTGCTCCCATCGCCGCCGACCCACTCCGTGCCGGGCGGCGAGTATCGTTTCGGTAAGGTGTTGTCCGTTGCCTACCTGCCGCTGAAGCGCGCGTCGCGAACCCTGTCCGGATCGCGCTTCTGCTCGATCCAGCCGTCGAGGCTGAGTCCCGTTGCGCCGTATTTCGTCAGCATGAGGAAGCCGCCCGCCATCACCATGTTCTTGAAGAACATGATCACCATGACGTGGTCGGAGAAGTTCGTATGGAAGATGGTTGCGGTGAGCAGGCACCAGCCGGCGAGCAGCGGAGCAATCCGTCTGGTACCCAGGCCGAGCGCCAGCAGCAGGCTGCTGCCGATTTCCCATGCCGCCGCCGGCCATAGCAGAATGCCGGGAACGCCGAAGGAGCGCATGTAGGTTTCCATGGCAGCGCTATTGAAGAGCTTGCCGATGCCCGACTCCAGAAACAGCGACGCCATCAGCAGTCGCACGGGCAGATCGATCCACGCGTAGTCGTCATCCATCGCGCACCTCACGCGGTAGCTGGATTGGTAGTCGAAAACGCGTAACGGGCAATCTTCCATGTTCCCTCAACCTTCTGGAACAGGAAGAGTTCCTGATTCGCTTCCTCTTTGCTCTCGCCAGTGGCGTGTACCTTTACCGTTCCGTTCGAGCGGGTCCGCGCTATCGCCCAGAAAGGCGAGAGCTGGAGAATTTCCTGCACCTCGAACTCCACGCTCAACTGGATCGCGCTGAACACGCTGTCATACGTGCGCCTGATCTCCGCGGCGCCGACGCCTGGCTGGAAGTGTTGCGGCAGGAACACGCCGTCGCCGGCATATAGCCGCATGACGGCATTGGCATCCGACGCATTCAGCGCGGCCTCGTATTGACTCAATACATCGTTGATCGCTCTTTCATCTGCGTTCATTGACCTCTCCTTTTGACGGTTCATCAGCAGCGCAAATCAATCGCGGTAACGCCTGGCGATGTCTGTTCCATCACGATCTCTGTTCATGGCCTCTGCAGGTAGTCACGGTAGCCATGTCGCACGCCTTCGAACAGACCGCGGATGTCGAACCCGAGGTTCGATCCAGTCGAACGCGGCCGTGTACGGCGCTCGGGCCGTGCGCGAATGCATGGATGCGGGGGCCCGGACCTGCGTGTTCGAAAAAGCGGAACCGCAGATTCGATTGCCGCGCACTGTTGCAGGACGGCTTGCGCTCCTACTCTGCCGGCAGTGCCCTGTGTGATCGGGGCCATCACGATCTCCCCGTCATTCAAGTGAGGACCATGATGAAGCGCACCACGCCGGCGAAACACTGGATCGACGGGCAATGGACGGATTCCGCCGTTCATCGCGATTCCATCGATCCTGCGACGGGCACAGTGATCGGCAGCTATGCCGATGGCGGCGAACCCGAAGCACGCGCGGCCGTTGCCGCAGCGCTGCGCGCGTTCGACGGGAAATCATGGAAGCGCGATGCCGCGCTGCGCGCACGCGTGCTCGAGGAAATCGCGGCCGCATTCGAGCAGCGGACCGAGGCGATCATCGACCTGCTCTCGCTCGAAAACGGAAAAACGCGGCCCGAAGCGCGCTTCGAGGTCGAGATGGTGCCGTCGAAATTCCGTTACTACGCCGCACTCGCGCTCGCGGACCGAGGGGGCAGTGGCACGCCGCGCCGGGACGTCGTTTCCCTCGTGCTGCGCGAACCGATGGGCGTCGCGGGCATCATCGTGCCGTGGAATTCTCCCGTGGTCCTGCTGGCGCGCTCGCTCGCACCGGCGCTGGCGGCGGGGACGACGGTCGCGATCAAGATGCCGGGCCAGACGGCGCAGACCAACGCGTTGATCGCCGACGCGCTCTCGCAAGCGAGATCGTTGCCGCGCGGCGTGATCAACCTGTTCAGCGAGTCGGGCTCGGCAGGGTCCAGATTTCTCGTTGCATCGCCGGACGTGCCCGTCATCAGCTTCACCGGCTCATCCGCCACGGGCCGCGCGATCTCCGCCGTGGGCGCGCAGCGGTTGAAGCGCTTCGGTCTGGAGTTGGGCGGCAAGACGCCTCATCTGGTATTCGACGATGCGAAGCTCGATGACGCACTGCCCATCATCGAGAAGTCGCTGACCGTGTTCGCCGGGCAGTTCTGCATGACGGGTTCGCGGCTGCTGGTTCAGCGCGGCATTGCGGACGCTGTGCGCGACGGTCTCGCTGCGCGTCTTCGTGCAGTACGCGTCGGGCCCGCCGCCGATCCTGCCAGCGACATGGGGCCGCTCATCGACAAGGCGAACGTCGAGCGCGTCAACGGCGCGGTCGAGCGGGCGATCGCGGCGGGCGCGCGAGTCGTGTTGCGCGGCGGCCCCGCCACCGACGGCAAGCTCGCGCGCGGCGCCTTCTATCGTCCGACCTTGCTGGAGGTCGACGATTCAAAGCTGGACATCGTGCAGCAGGAAACCTTTGGCCCCGTGATGACGATGCAGGTGTTCGATACCGAGGCGCAGGCTATCGCGCTCGCCAACGACAGCGAGTACGGACTCGCCGCCGCGATCTGGACACGCGACGTGCAGCGCCCGTTTCGCGTGGCGCGGGAACTGGACGCCGGCACGGTGTGGATCAACGACTGGGCGAAGGTCTACGACGAGTTCGAGGAAGGCGGTTATCGGCAGTCCGGTTTGGGCCGGCTCAACGGGGCGGCGGCGATCGACGACTTCATCGAATACAAGCACATCACGTTCACCGCGGGAGAAGCGCAATGAAAGGCAAAATCGTGCTCGAGGAGCATCTGACCACTGACCTCAACAATAGCCTGTGGAATGCCTCCGGCGAGGCTGCCCGCAACGGCAAGGCCTACATGGACGACGTCGATGCGCGCCTGCTCGACCCGGACGGGCGCATCGACGAGATGGACGGGTGGGGTATCGACATCGCGGTGCTGTCGCTGACGTCGCCCGGTGCGCAATCGATCCTCGACCGCGCGAAAGCCGTCGACTTCGCGAAACGCACCAACGACGAGATCGCCGAGCGATTCACGCGCAAGCATCCGACGCGCTTGCGCGCGTTCGCGACCGTTGCGCTGCAATCGCCGCGCGATGCGGCGGACGAACTCGAACGGGCGGTCACTGAACTGGGCATGCTGGGCGCACTCGTCAACGGCTACACGAATATCGGCCATGCCGACAGCGCGCAATATCTCGACGAAGCGCCCGTCTGGGAGTTCTGGGAGCGCGCCGCCGCGCTCGACGTTCCCGTCTATCTGCACCCCCGCGAGCCCTTGCCTGGCCAGCAGCGGATTTACGAAGGCTATGCGTCGCTGGTCGGCTCGGCATGGGGCTTCGCACACGAGACCGCGACCCACGCGATACGTCTGATGCTCAGCGGATTGTTCGATCGCTATCCGACGTTGACGGTTATCGTCGGCCACCTGGGCGAGGGGCTGCCGCTGATGCTGCCGCGTCTCGAGCATCGGCTGCACATGCAGCGCGATGGCGCAGGACTCGGTCAGGCGCAGCGGCGCGTCGGCGAATACTTCAGCGACAATTTCTATGTCACGACGAGCGGCCACTTTCACACGAAAGGCCTGCTGGACACGATAAGCGAGATCGGCATGGATCGCGTGCTGTTCTCGGTGGACTATCCGTACGAAAGCATGCAGACCGGCTGCGAATGGTTCGATCAGGCGCTGCTCAGCGAGAACGACCGCATCAAGATCGGCCGCACGAATGCCGCGCGGCTGCTTCGCCTGTAAGCGGGCCGCCGATGGATGCCGATGCGGGCCGCCGGCGTCGCATGTTGATCTTCCCCATCATTCTGCGAGCGATCTACGATGGTCACCGAACACGAACGATTGCTGCAGGCGTTGTATGACGGCGCCGCTACGCCGCGGCAGGCCGCATTGCTGCTCGCGGTACGTCGTCGGGTGTACGACCTGGCCTTCTGCCGACGTCACACGTCGTGAGGGCCGCATTTCATAAGAGGTCTTGCGCGACTACGCGAACTTCAACCCCGTCTGCCCCATAGCCTCCCGCAACCCAAGCCGAGGATACTTCTTCTCGATGATCCGCATATCATTGCGGGTCTCTTCGATGAGCCAATCGCGGACGTCGTCCACGATAGGCCGTAAAGGCTTGTTAGCAGGCCGCACCAGACAGCATCGCCGATTCGTCACGATCACTTCCTGCTCAGCAGGCAAAAGCGCTCCTTGCGCGAGCCAATGCGATACGACATTGAGCCACCCAAGCGCGATCCCCTGCCCAAGCAGCGCCGCCTGCACCACAATCGCGTAATCATTGAAGCTCAGCATCCCGGCGACATGCCGCCCATGCCCGACGAACGCGCCGAACCGCTCGTGCCAGCCGCGCTCCTCGTCATCCATGACGATGACCGTATCCCCATGCGCGCGCCCCGCATCGCTTGACGCATTCTCCCGATACCGCTCATTGCAAACAGGCAAAAGCGTTTCAGGCATCACGAGCACCGCGTGCTCATCGATCTCGCCATCGTGCAAAAACCGCATCCCGAGATCGACGTCATTCAGCGGTCCGCCAATCCGCCCCGATATCAGCTGAAACCGCAAATCGATATTAGGGAAAGCCTGATTCAGCCGGCTCATGCGCGGCATCAGCCAATGCGTGGTGAAACCCGTCGAAACCGATAACGTCACCGACTCGACGCCCGTCGCGCGGGCCTCGATTTCCCTGATTGCGTTTTCCACGCCATTGAAGCCCTCAGAGATCGCGCGATACAGAATCCTGCCGCTTTCAGTGAGTTCGATACCGCCGCGCACCCGCTCGAACAGGCGCACGCCAATATGGTCCTCCATGCGCGCGAGCATGCGGCTCACGGCAGGCTGGCTCACATAGAGCTCCTGCGCGGCGCGCGTGAAGTTGCCGCAGCGGGCGGCCGCTTCGAACACGAACAGCGCATTCGCACTCGGTAGTTTCTTGCGAAGGTTGGGCATGACCTGATGTTATGCCCGATCCAACAATTTGGGAATTGCCGTCAAAAAGAACGGGACTTATATTTTTCTCAACACACCCCTTTCCAGCGAGACAGGCACCATGGACGCACGAGCGAAAACGGGAGTATCGATCAGGTCGGCAGCGAAGCGTTATGGTCCGGTGGTCGCGCTGGACGACGTATCGCTCGATATCGCACCGGGTGAATTCGTGTCGCTGCTCGGGCCGTCCGGGTCGGGCAAGACGACCTTGCTCGGCATCCTCGGCGGCTTCGTGCAGCCGAGTTCCGGTACGGTCTGGGTCGGTGAGCGCGACATTACATTTGCGCCGCCGCACAAGCGCAACATCGGCATCGTGTTCCAGAACTACGCGCTGTTTCCTCATATGACAGTCGGCGAGAACGTCGCCTTTCCGCTGCGTGCGCGCCGCGAGCCGAAAGCAGGCTGGGCGAAGAAGGTCGCCGACGCGCTCGCGATGGTCGAACTGAACGGCTACGAGTCGCGCAACATCAGCCAGTTGTCGGGCGGCCAGCGTCAGCGCGTGGCGCTGGCGCGGGCGATGGTGTTCGAGCCGCAGCTGATCCTGATGGACGAGCCGCTCTCCGCGCTCGACAAGCAACTGCGCGAAACCATGCAGATCGAATTGCGCCGCCTGCATCGCAAGCTCGGCGCGACCATCGTCAACGTCACGCACGACCAGCGCGAAGCGCTGACGATGAGCGATCGCGTCGCCGTGCTGAAGGACGGCAAGCTCGTGCAGATCGATACACCCGAACGCCTCTATGACCGCCCGTGCGATGCGTTCGTCGCGAGCTTCATCGGCGAAGCGACGCTGCTCAACGTCAGCCGCGCTGGCGACGACGCCGTGCGTCTCGGCGATGCCGTGTTGCGCACCGCGCATCCGCTGCCACGCGGCGACAAACTGCTGCTCGCGGTGCAGACGGAGAAGCTCGTAATCGACGCCGCGGATGGGCAGGGCGTCGCGCACGCAAATCGCCTGTCGTGCCGCGTCACCGAAGTGCTGTATCAGGGCGAGAGCCTGCGCGTGTTCGCCGCGCTCGCCGACGGCACGGCCATCAGCCTTCGACAACCCGGCAGCCACGAAGCGCGCCGGCGCATTCCATCGCCGGGCGCGCAGATGACGGTCGCGCTCGATCCTCAGGACACGATCGTCGTGCCCGCCTGATTTCACTCACCGCCTGTGCACGGGCATGCCTTCTTACGCGATTCACGCAAACTGCAAAGGGATGATGCAATGAAGCTCACCGATTTCAAGGTTCTGACGTTCGATGTCGTCGGCACGCTGATCAACTTCGAAAAGGGCGTGCTCGCCTCCATACGGCGTCTGGGCGGCGCAAAAGCGAAAGACCTGACCGACGAAGCGATCTTCGAGCCGTACATGCGCGGCCGCGCGACCTATCCGGGCCGCTCGAGCCATGAAATGGCCAACGTCTATCTGTACGTCGCGAAAGAACTCGGCCTGCCCGATGACGCGCAATCGGCCGCTGCGTTCCAGCGCGACGTGCTCGACTGGCCCGCATTCGAAGATTCCGTCGCGGCGCTGAAGCGGCTGCGCAAGCACTATCGCCTCGTCGCGATGACGAACGCGGACCGCGTCGCGCTGTCGGCGTATGCGCACACACTCGGCGATCCGTTCGACGACACGGTCTGCTGCGACGAAACGGGTGTGGCGAAACCCGATCCGCAGTTCTTCGCGTACAACCGCGGACGCCAGGCGGCATTCGGCTACAAGTTCGGCGAAATCCTGCATACCGCGCAAAGCCAGTATCACGACATCGGCATCGCGACGAAGCTCGGCTACGCGACCTGCTGGATCGAGCGTCGTCAGGGTTTGAAGGGTTTTGGCGCAACACCCGTCCCCGAAGCCGTCACCGAACCGACGTTCAAGTTCGCGACGCTCGCCGCGCTCGCGGATGCCGTCGAAGCCGAAGCGCGCGCCGCCTGATCATGCTCGCGCCGACGACACCGCACCGGCCGCAGCCGGACTCGCTCTGGCGGGCGATGGCGGCGCGCTCGCCCGTCGCGGATGCGCCCGTCAGCACGGGCGCGCCGCTCGCGCGCGATCTGATCGTCGATGTCGCGATCATCGGCGCGGGTTACTCGGGTCTCGCCGCCGCGTATGCGTTGCAAAAGCGCGGTGTCGATTGCGCGGTGTTCGACGCGAATCCCGTCGGCTGGGGCGCGAGCGGACGCAATGGCGGCGTGGTGTCGTCGAAATTCAGACTGTCGTTTCCGTCGATTGCGAGCGCGTACGATCTCGACACCGCGAGGCGCATGCACCGGCTCGCACATGACGGCGTGCGCGTGGTCGAGCAGTTCGTCGATGAATTCAAGCTCGAGCGGGCGTGCTTCGAACATACGGGCAGCCTGCGTTGCGCGCATACCGAGCGCGCGTTCGCGTCGATTCGCGCGGAAGCCGACTGGGTTCGCACGCAACTCGGCGACGGCTCGATGAGCGTGCTGTCGCGCGCGGAAATCACGCATGAGACAGGCTCGAACGGTTTTGTCGGCGGCGTGCTGAGCGCCGATGCAGGCACGATCCTGCCGCTCGAATACGTATGCGGCATCGCGCGTGCGCTGACGGCGCGCGGCGTACCGATCTACGAATCGACGCCGATCCTCGACATGACGCGCGTGCAGGACGGTGTGATGCTGCGCGCGCCGGGCGGTAGCGTGCGCGCGAAGCAGGTGATCGTCGCGACCAATGCCTACTCGAATCTCACGCAGGCCACGTCTTCGTATCAGCGCGAACTCGTGCCGTTTCGCAGCGCGATGATAGCGACGGAAAGATTGTCGCCGGAACTCGACGCGAAGCTGATGGTCAACGGGCGCAGCTACACCGAAACGCGCCGCATGATGAAGTGGTTTCGCAAGGTGGATGGCCGCATGCTGTTCGGCGGCCGCGATGCGTTCGGCAAGGAAGGGCAGGCCACGGGCTTCGATGCGTTGCAGCGCGCGATGGTCGCGCTCTTTCCGGATCTTGCGGGCGTGCGTGTCGAGTACGGCTGGTCGGGCTATGTGGGCATGACATTCAACGCGTTGCCGCATGTCGGCCGCAGCGACGACGTCACGACATTCTGTCTCGGGTATAACGGAGCAGGTGTCGCGATGGCGAGCCTGATCGGCCAGCATGCCGCTGCGCTGGCGCTCGGCGAGAAGCCCGAGCTGGCATTGCTGGCGCAGCAAGGCTTGCGGCCCGTGCCGTTTCATTCGCTGCGCGCGCCGGGCGTCAGGCTCGTCGCCGCGTGGTATCAGTTTCTCGACGCAGTGGGTGCATGATGACGACAGCCAAACACGTTTTCCAGGAACAGACTGTGATGCAGGCCACTACGATCGATCCGTCGGTACGTCACCAGCAGCGCGAAGACCGCGCGATGCTGCTGCTGATGGCGCCCGCGCTGCTCGTCGTCGTGGTGTTGCTGGTGGTGCCGCTGGCGTGGCTTTCGTGGCAGTCGATCTATCACGACGGCGCGTTCACCCTCGTCAACTATCGGCGCGTTTTTACGGGCACGTATCTCGACACGTTTCTGATGACGTTCAAGCTGAGCATCATCGTGACAGGCATTACGCTGCTGCTCGGTTATCCCGTGGCGTATTTCGCCGCATCCGTGCCGCCGAAATGGAGCGCGCTGATACTCGGCATGGTGATTCTGCCGTTCTGGACCAGTGTGCTCGTGCGCACGTACGCATGGCTCGTGCTGCTGCAACGCACGGGGCTCGTGAACAAGGCGCTGCTGTCGATGGGTTTGATCGACCGGCCGTTGCAGCTTTCGTACAACCAGTTCGGCACGATCGTCGCGATGGTGCACATCCTGTTGCCGTTCATGGTGCTGCCGTTGTACTCCGCGATGCAGAAGATTCCCGGCAACCTGTCGCAAGCGGGCGCGAGTCTTGGCGGCTCGCCGTTGCATGTGTTCTGGCGCGTGTTCCTGCCGCTATCGATGAGCGGCGTCGTCGCGGGCGTGACGCTCGTATTCGTGCTGTGCCTCGGCTTTTACATCACGCCTGAGCTGATGGGCGGCGGCAAGTCGATCATGGTGTCGATGGTCGTGAGCCGCAATGTCGAGATCTACAACAGTTGGGGCGCGGCGAGCGCGGTGAGCGTCGTGTTGCTGGTCTGCGTGTTCGCGATCTTCTATGCGGCGAGCCGCGTGATTCCACTCGAAAAGACCCTGGGCGCAAAATGAACAAGCTCTCATTCGGAAGGCTGACGCTCGGTGCGGGCGTCATGCTGATCCTCGTGTTTCTGATGCTGCCCGTGGTAATCGTCGTGCCGCTGTCGTTCTCCGATACGCGCTTCATGACGTTTCCACCGCCTGCGTATTCGCTGCGCTGGTATCACTCGTTCTTCGACAACCCCGCGTGGATCGACGCGGCACGCGTGACGCTGACGGCCTCCGTGTGCGCGGCGCTGATCGCCACGCCGCTCGGCATTGCGGCTGCGTATGGTATCCAGCACGGCTCGCACTGGTCGATGCGCTATCTGCGCACGCTGCTGATGCTGCCGTTGATGGTCCCCATCATCATCGTCGCGGTGGGCGTGTTCTTCGTGTTCACACAGGCCGGGTATGTGAACACGCTCACTGGGTTGATCGTCGCCGATACGATGCTTGGCTTGCCGTATGTGCTGATCTCGGTGGGCGCGGATTTGCGGACTTTCGATCGCACGCAGGAAATGGTCGCGCGCAGCCTCGGCATGAACCGCTTTCGCAGCTTCATGACGGTGACGCTGCCGCAGATCAAGGCGAGCGTGATCTCCGGCGCGGTGTTCGTGTTCATTCAGGCGCTCGATGAAACGGTCGTCGCGCTGTTCATTTCGGGCGGCTCGAACCAGACGCTGACGCGGCGCATGTTCGTCACGTTGCGCGACGAAATCGATCCGACCATCGCCGCGATCAGCACGATGCTGACGGCGCTGACGCTGTGCCTCGTGATGATCGTCGTCGTGAGCCGCCGTTCGTCGGCCGTCGCGCGGGCCTGATTTCTTTCTACGGAAACCGGATGTCCAATTCACTGAAGTTCTATATCGACGGCGCGTGGGTCGAGCCGTCCAGCACCGCGCGTCTGCCTGTCATCGATCCCTGCACCGAAGAACCGATCGCTGACGTGGCGCTCGGCAATGCGCAGGATGTCGAGCGCGCCGTCGCGGCGGCGAAGCGTGCTTTTGCGTCGTTTTCAAAGACACAGCCAGAGGAGCGCGTCGCGTTGATCCGGCGCATTCTCGATGCGTATCTCGAACGTTATGACGAGATGGCCGAGACGATCATGCGCGAAATCGGCGCGCCCGCGAAGCTCTCGCATGCGTGGCAGGCGGGTCTTGGCAAGCGGCATCTGGAAGAAGTGCTGCGCACGTGCGAGACCTTCGAATGGCAGCGCAAGAAGGGCACGACGCTGATCAATCATGAGCCCGTTGGCGTCGTCGCGTTGATTACGCCGTGGAACTGGCCGATCAACCAGATCGTCTGCAAGGTCGCGCCGGCGATCGCGGCGGGCTGCACGATGGTGTTGAAGCCCAGCGAGGTCTCGCCGCTCAATGCGGTGCTGTTCGCCGAGATCATCGATGCCGCTGGCGTGCCCGCTGGCGTGTTCAACCTGGTCAACGGCGACGGGCCGACGGTGGGCGCCGCGCTGTGCGCCCATCCCGATGTCGACATGGTGTCGTTCACGGGTTCGACGCGCGCGGGCATCGAGATCGCGAAGCTCGCTGCGCCGACTGTCAAGCGCGTGCACCAGGAACTGGGCGGCAAGTCGGCGAACATCCTGCTCGACGACGCCGATTTCGAAACGGCCGTGACAGCCGGCGTCAATTCGTGCTTCGGCAATAGCGGCCAGTCGTGCAATGCGCCGACGCGCATGCTCGTGCCCGCGTCACGCCACGACGAAGTGGTCGAGATCGCGCGGCGCGCGGCGGAGGCGCATCGGGTCGGCCCGGCCGACGCCGCGGATACGACGATGGGCCCGGTGGTCAGCGACGTGCAGTTCGGGCGCGTGCAGCGGCTGATCGGCATCGGTATCGACGAAGGCGCGCAACTGGTGGCGGGCGGCGTCGGGCGTCCCGATGGATTGACGCGCGGCTATTACGTGAAGCCGACCGTGTTCGCGAACGTCGATCCGTCGATGACGATTGCTCGCGACGAGATATTCGGCCCCGTGCTGGCGATCATGCCGTATCGCGATGAAGAAGACGCGATTGCGATCGCCAACGACACGCCGTTTGGATTGGCGGCATATGTGCAGTCGGCGGATATCGAGCGGGCGCGGCGAGTCGGGTTCAGGATGCGCGCGGGCAGCGTGTATCTGAACTATCCGGCGTGGGATGCGGGGTCGCCGTTCGGCGGGTACAAGCAGTCGGGGAACGGGCGCGAGTATGGCGAGTGGGGGCTGGAGGCGTTTCTGGAGGTGAAGGGGGTGGTGGGGTTTGGGGAGTGAGAGACGGAATGGAAGGCTCCATTGACGCGGGAGCTTCCATCCCGGGAATGGCGGCGCGTATTACACCGCCCGGACATCGAGACGCTTGCCCAATACCGCAAACGCCGATTCGACCATCTCGATCTTCGATGAATGGCCGAAGTTCAGAAGTCGATCGACCTGCACCTGATTGACGCTGAGCCGCCGGGCGAGTTCAGCCTTTCGCACGTTCTGGCGGAGCATTTCATCCGCGAGCAGCACCTTTGCGGTGACGAGTGCCGGCAACGTGACGACGGGTTGCCCGCGTTTGGCCTTCGAAGGCATCGGGATGCTGCGCTTCTCTGCGAAGTAGATTTCGAACGCGGCCTCCAGCGCATCCAGCGCTTGTACTTTCGCGTCTTCTTCGTCGTCACCGACGGTGATCGCTTCCGGAACATCCGGAAACGTGACGAGCAGCGTGCCGTTGTCGTCGGGTGTCAGGCTGATCGGGTAGCTGAGCATACGTGTGTCGTGGTTTTCCATTCTTCAAAGAACATGGACGTGATACGCGAGTGAGAGAGCCCGCGTGGTGCTCTCTGCTTCACCTGATACCGAGTTGCTTCCTGATGGCTTCCAGCAGTCCTTTACCCATTCCTTCGCACCGTGATGGGGAAGATGGTGGTCCTGCCATCGAGCGTCACCCGGTAGTGACTTGAGCCGCTTCGGTGCTTTTCGAACGTCGCGCCTTGCTGCTTCAGCCACTTCCTGAACTCGCTGTATTTCATGTTCTCCCTATGTGGTTAGGAAGGGAGAAATGTACAACATAAATGTTATATTTATAAGTGGAGATATGCAACAAAATTGTTGTATTTTTTCTCAGAGGCAAATCGGGGTTTAGGACCTGGTTCAGACTCCTCCGGATGCTCTTATCATCCCCGCTACCCTCTCCGCCAACATGATCGTCGGCACATTCGTGTTCGCGCACGGGATAGACGGCATCAGCGACGCATCGCACACATGCAGTCCTTCCACGCCATACACCGCGCCGTCCGCGTCGGTCACGGCCAGCGGATCGTCGGGCGCACCCATCCGGCATGTCCCCGACGGATGCCAGGTGCCGCCAACCGACCGCGTGACGAACGCAGTCATCGCCGCGTCATCGGCCAATAGCTCATCGATCGAAACACCCTGCGTCACCACACGCCGGATCAGCGGCCCACGCAACGGCCCGGCGATATCGAGCAGCGCGCTCAACGCTCCACGCTGAAACGCATTCCACACGCCCGGCACGGCCACAGCCGCGACGCGCGGCGAATAGCTCGACGGAAAAATCGCATCGCGGTAAGCGGCCATCGAAGGCGCCGCCAGCGTCTGCGCGCCAAAGCGCAACGCGAGCTTCAACCGTTCGAGATCGCGCGGGTCCGATAGCATCGCGAAGTCGACCAGCGGTTCATCGAACGGATTCGCGGACGCAAGCTTCAAAGACCCGCGCGAATACGACTTGTTGACCCAGAAAAAAATCGTCCCCAGCCGATAACCGACCGAATGCCAGCCCGAGCGCGACAGGATCGCCCCGTGCATGTCGCCGGGCACCGTATCGGGCAGGCCGGAAGAAAAGCGCACGATCGCCTGTTCGTGATGCTCGTCGGGAAACGGCGTGCGCGCCGCGCGCGGCAGAAACGCCGACACGGCAATCGACGGATGCTCCATCAGATTGCGTCCCACGCCCGCGCGGTCCGCGCGCACCTCGATGCCGAGCGCGGTGAGATCGCTGGCGGGGCCGACGCCGCTTCTGAGCAGCAGCGCCGGACTATGAATCGCGCCCGCGCTTACGATCACGCGCGCCGCGTTTAGATCCTCATGTGTGCCGTCCGCTCGCAAGACCCGCGCACCTATCGCGCGCTGCCCGTCGAACAAGATCCGGTCGACGACAAGGCCCGTACGTATCGACAGGTTCTTGCGCGCGCGCACGGTATCGTCGAGGTAACAGACGGAAGTCGGAATGCGCTCGCCGGTCTCGCTCACAGCAATCGAGCCGACGAACGTGCCGTCTTCCCACGGCCCGTTCTGATCGTCGTGCAGCACATGTCCACGCTGTTGCAACGTGCCGAGCACGGCTTGCACGAATGGCGAGATGCGCGGCCAGCGCGTGCGTTGAATACGCACAGGTCCATTCGCACCGTGCAATTCACCGCTGAAATCGCAATCGGATTCGAGCTTGCGAAAGTAGGGCAGGCATGCCTGCCAGTTCCAGCCACGCGCGCCGAGCGCTTCCCACTCATCGTAATCGGCGGGCGCGCCGCGGTTGGCCATCAGCGCATTGATCGCCGAGCCGCCGCCCAGCAGCTTCGCCTGTTCATAGCGGCGTAGCGCCGCTGGCGCGCTCATGCGCGCTTTCAGTTGCTGCCAGATGTTGCTGGTGTCGAGATAGGCGCGGCCAGGATAGCGGCTGCGGATCGCAGCGGGCATGGTCGCCTGCGAGATATCGCGGCCCGCTTCGATCAGACATACGGTCTTGCCCGCATCTTCGGACAGTCGCGCAGCCAGCACACAGCCTGCCGAGCCGCCGCCCAGAATCAGATAGTCGATCACGTCGAGTGTTGTGCGGCGCGTGTCGCCGGCAATGCGTGAAAAGCGATCAAATGAAAAACGCCCGCAACGAACGACGTTCCTGCGGGCGTCTGATTGGCCATGCGTGACTAACGTTATTGCATGAACTTCAGCCAGCGCGCCTTGGCCTGAATGCCGGCATCGGAGGCCCACCATTCTTCTGACATCAGTGCCTGCTTCGACGCGTTATCCGGCGAACTCGGCAACTCGCTCGCGCGCTTCGCAGTGATCTTGCCCGTCTTGAACGCCGCGGGGTTGCCCGGACCGTAGTCGATATAGAGCGGCAGATTGGCCTGCAAATCCGGCGACAACGCAGCGTTGACGAATTTGATCGCGTCGGGCAGGTTCGGTGCATTCTTCAGCACGCACAACTGCGTGTTCTGCAGAATGCCGTCGTTGAACGTGAAGTCGACATCGGGATCATCCTTCTTCACGGCGCTGGCGCGGCCGTTCCAGATCATCGTCATGTCCACTTCGCCGTCGTGCAGCAATTGCGCCGACTGGCCGCCCGACGTCCACCACACGGTAATGTCGGGCTTGATCTGCTGCAGCTTCCTGAACGCGCGATCCACATCCAGCGGATAGAGCTTGTCGCGCGGCACGCCGTCGGCCAGCAGCGCCGCTTCGAGCACCGTCTGCGGATCGTTGCGCAGCGCGCGCGTGCCCGGGAAGTTCTTCACGTCCCAGAAGTCTTTCCAGCTTTGCGGCACCTTCTTGAGGTTCTTCTTGTTGTAGCCGATCACCGTCGAATAGAACTCGTACGCAACCGAATACGGCGTGCGATATTTTTCCGGCACGGCTGCCGCGTTCGGGATCTTCGAGAAGTCCAGCTTTTCCAGCAGACCTTCGCGGCCGCCGCGCAGACAGTTCGAAGTCGGCGTATCGACCACGTCCCAGATCGGCTTGCCCGTCGCGCCTTGTGCCTTGATCTGCGGCCAGGCGTCGGGAATGCTGTCCTGGTTGATCGTGATGCCCAGCTGCTTCGCGGCGGGATCGAGGATCGCCTTGGTCTGGGCTTCCTGATACGTGCCGCCTTGTGAGACGAACGTGATTTTCCCCGCCGCGAACGCGGGCGCCATACCCGCGATGCTCAACGCGAGCGTCATAACTAATGGGCGCAACTTCGTTTTATTGATCACGACTTTTTCCTCGACACGGTTGAAGCGAAAGACATCTTCCAGGTCGTGCTGTCGCGCTTCCTGCGTGGCGCAGGAAGCAGAACAACGCGGGATTGATTGAAAATATAGTGAGTCAATTTCGGCGGAGCAACGCCGGAATTGTTGGAGTCCCCATGACGTAGTGTTATGTCAGACGCTTGATGTGCACGTCACCAGGGCTCGCACCGATCGCCTGCCGTCAGAAGATCACGTAGACCTTGCGCATCGTCTCTTCGACTTCCCATGTGCCTTCCGTGTGAGCTTCGAAGAACAGCGTGTCGCCACCCGTGAAGTGAACCGTGTCTTCGCCATCGGGCGTGAAGCGGCCGCGGCCGCTGAGGAAGTGCATCACTTCGGCCTGCTTGACCGAGCGCCGATACGTGCCGGGCGTGCATTCGAAGATGCCCGTATCGACGGTCTCACTGCCGCGAATCACCTTCTGCACGCCTGATACCTGGATCTGCGGCGTGTCTGGAAGACCGGCCGTGCCCCAGTCTTCCAGCCCCTGCAATGCAATGCTTTGTTTGATCTGCTGGACTTTCATCTCGTGTTTTCGTTGACGATGGTTGGAATGACGGCAAAACCTATTGCGTTCGCGCGATGCGCTTCTCGATCTTGCCGAGCCGCACGACGGTCACGCCCGCGCGCAGTTGCCTGAGCGAAGGCATCACGAGCATGCAGTCGGGATAGGGTGTGCGCACGGCTTCGCCGTCCGACCAGGCGATCACGCTGTCCGCTTCAGGAAACACCTCGAGGCCCGTATAGTCGCCAGCGAAGCGAAAGTCGAGGCTCTTCGCCACGACAGGTTCCGTCACGCGCACGATCAGCATTTCGTCGGGCAGCGGCAGCGTCCAGCCTTCGGGCAAGTCGGCTTCATCGACCACGTTGGAGAGCACTAGAAAACGCGCCGTCACATCACGCGCAACGGCGACGGCGCCCGCTTCCCAGTGCTGTCCGCACTCGATCAGCAAGGCGTTCTTCGCGCTGCGAGGATCGCCGAAGCCTTCGTAATCGCGCATGCGGCGGCCTTCCGGATGGCCTTCGTCGCAGATCACCGTGGCGGGCGTGCCGAGCCGTTCCGACAATGCGATGCCCTTGTCGAGCGGCCCGGCGACGATCAACGGCTTGCTCTTTTCATGCATCGAATGCAGATCGAGCAGCAGATCGACGGTATCGATCACGGGCCGCATCGCGCGTGCGCGGCGCAACTCGCTCGAATCGAGCGCGCTGTTGTCGAGCGTTTGTGCCGTCCACACGCGATTGAAATCCTGATCGACGAAGCGCGCCGCATCCGGCTTCGACGGATCGAAGCGCGCATACGCATCGACGTTCGCGAACGCGAGCGTCAGCTTGCCGCGCCGTGGATGCAGCTTCGCGCGCAGCAGCGCATCGACGACGATCGCGCCGCACACCTCGTTGCCATGCGTGAGGGCGTTGATCATCACGTGCGGACCGTCGATGCCCGAATCGAACGTATGTACGTACGCGATGCCCGTGTCGCTGCGCTCGTGCGTCGAGATGTCGGGGAATGCGACTTCGATCGGATAGGCCTGCGCGTTCATTCGAGCCCACCCTGGCAGAGATATTTGATCGACAGGTAATCGTCGAGGCCGTATTTCGAGCCTTCGCGACCATAGCCCGATTCCTTCACGCCGCCGAACGGCGCGGCTTCGCTCGCGAGCGCGCCTTCGTTGATGCCGACGATGCCCGCTTCGAGCTGCCGCGCAACGCGGTCGATGCGCCGCACATCCTGGCTGTAGAAGTACGATGCGAGGCCGAACGGGGTGTCGTTAGCGGCGTGGATCGCTTCGGCTTCGTCATCGAAGCGGAACAGCGGCACGACAGGGCCGAAGGTTTCTTCGCAACTCAGTTGCATGTCGGGCGTCGCGTCGGCGAGCACGGTCGGCGCGTAGTAGTTCGTGCCGAGCTCGGATAGACGCTTGCCGCCCGTCAGCACGCGTGCGCCGCGGCTTACGGCGTCGTCGACATGACGCGCGATCTTGTCGATGGCGCGTGCGTTGATCATCGGACCGATCTGCGCGGCGGGGTCGGTGGCGGGCGCGACCTTCAACGCGGCAACGCGCGTCGCGAGCAGGTCGGCGAAACGCTCGTACACGCCGGACTGCACGTACACGCGGTTCGGGCACACGCAGGTCTGCCCGCCGTTGCGGAATTTCGAGGCCAGCAGGCCCGCGACGGCGGCATCGAGATCGGCGTCGTCGAATACGATGAAGGGCGCGTTGCCGCCCAGTTCCAGCGACAGCTTCTTCAACGTTTCCGCCGATTCACGCGCCAGATACTTGCCGACGGGCGTCGAACCCGTGAACGTGATCTTGCGCACGCGGCTGTCCGCGAGCCAGTCGCCGACGGCGGGCACCGCGTTCTCACGCGACGCCGAAATCAGGTTCAGCACGCCCGCCGGCACGCCCGCTTCATGCGCGAGCATTACCAGCGCGAGGGCCGTGAGCGGCGTGTCTTCGGCAGGCTTGCCGACGACGGTGCAGCCCGCCGCGAGCGCGGGCGCGATCTTGCGCGCGATCATCGCGAGCGGGAAATTCCACGGCGTGATCGCGGCGACGATGCCGACAGGTTCCTTGACCGCGCTCATGCGCTTGCCACGCTGCTGCTGCGGAATGATGTCGCCGTAGATACGCGTCGCCTCGTCCGCGAACCACGCCACGTATGACGCGCCGTACATCACCTCGCCGCGTCCTTCGGCGAACGGCTTGCCCTGTTCGAGCGAGATCAGGCGGCCGAGCGCGTCGGCGTTCTCGACCATCAGCGCATGCCAGCGATGCAACACGGCCGCGCGGTCCTTCGGCAACGCGTCGCGCCAGGCGGGGAAGGCGCGGGCGGCGGCATCGGTGGCGGCACGCGCGTCGGCGGCGTCGCTGTCGGCGACCTGCGCGATCACTTCGCCCGTCGCCGGATTCGTCACGTCGAAGCGCTTGCCTTTGACCGACGCAACCCAGTTGCCGTCGATGAAATTGTCACTGCGGATCAGTTCGCTCAGTTCGTATCGCTTGGTCATCTAAAGACTCCTGTGATTCAGGCGAGGCGATGCGCAATCGCCGCGCCGACTTCAGCCGTATTCGCCTTGCCGCCGAGGTCGCCCGTATGCGGGCCTTCCTTGAGCACGGCTTCGATCGCGGCGAGGATCGCGTCGTGTGCTTCGCGTTCCTTGCCCGCGCCGTTGCCGAGGAAATCGAGCATCATCGCCGCCGACCAGATCATCGCGATCGGATTGGCGATGCCTTTGCCCGCGATATCGGGCGCGGAGCCGTGCACGGGTTCGAACAGCGACGGGAACGTGCGGTCCGGGTTCATGTTCGCCGAGGGCGCAATGCCGATCGTGCCCGTGCAAGCCGGGCCGAGGTCCGACAGGATGTCGCCGAACAGGTTGGTCGCGACCACCACGTCGAAGCGATCCGGATTCAACACGAAGCGTGCACAAAGAATATCGATGTGCTGCTTGTCCCACTTCACGTCCGGATAGCGCGCGGCCATCTCGGCGGCGCGCGCGTCCCACCACGGCATGCTGATCGAGATGCCGTTGCTCTTCGTTGCGACGGTGATCTTCTTCTCGCGGCGCTGCGCGAGATCGAACGCGAACTTGAGCACGCGCTCGGAGCCTTTGCGCGTGAAGATCGACTGCTGCATCACGAACTCACGCTCGGTGCCTTCGAACATCGTGCCGCCCACCGACGAGTACTCGCCCTCGGTGTTCTCGCGCACGATCATGAAGTCGATATCGCCCGCCTTGCGGCCCGCCAGCGGCGACGGCACGCCTTCGAACAGGCGCGCGGGACGCAGGTTGATGTACTGGTCGAACTCGCGGCGGAACTTGAGCAGCGATCCCCACAGCGAGATGTGATCGGGCACGGTGTCGGGCCAGCCGACCGCACCGAACAGCACGGCGTCGACGCCTTCGAGTTGCTGCTTCCAGTCGTCGGGCATCATCTGGCCGTGCTGCGCGTAATAGTCGCAGCTTGCCCATTCGATGTGCTGGTAGTCGAGGCCGATGCCGTAGCGCTTGCTGACGGCGTCGAGCGCGCGCAGCGCTTCGGGCATCACTTCCTTGCCGATGCCGTCACCGGGAATCACTGCGATGCGATAGTTGCGGGTCATATGCGTCTCCTCGTCGGGAAAATGTCGGAAAGGGCTCGGGTCATTCAGGCCCAGCGTTCACTAACGACTAGTCTATTCCTGATTAACCGTCATAAAATCGCGCTTTCGGTTAAGCCACTATGCACGAACTGTGAATAAATCGCCGAACCTCGACGACCTGCGCGTGTTCTGCACAGTCGCCCGCAATGCCAGCTTCAGCGCGGCGGCGGATGCGCTGTCGGTGTCGCCGGCGTATGTCAGCAAGCGGGTGAACATGCTCGAAGCGGACCTGGGCACGCGCCTCTTTCATCGCTCGACGCGCCGCGTCGCGATCACGGAAGCGGGCGAGCGCGTGTATGCGTGGGCCGAAAAAATTCTCGACGACGTCGACCGGCTGGTCGAAGACGTGTCGACCACGCGCCGCGTGCCGCGCGGCACCTTGCGCATTTCGAGCAGCTTCGGCTTTGGGCGCCATGTCGTGGCGCCGGCACTGGTGCGGCTCACCGAGCGCTATCCGCAACTGAGCGTGCGGCTCGACCTGTTCGATCGCATCGTCGATGTGGCGGGCGAGGGCTTCGATCTCGACATTCGTATCGGCGACGATATCGCGCCGCATCTGATCGCGAAACGGCTTGCGGAGAACCATCGCGTGTTGTGCGCGTCGCCGGAATACCTGAAGCGTCACGGCACGCCGCGACAGCTTGCGGAGCTTGGCACGCATCAGTGCCTTGCGATCAAGGAGCGCGACCATCCGTTCGGCATCTGGCGTCTGACGGAGCGCGGCGAGACCGTCTCCGTCAAGGTGACGGGGCCGCTGTCGACCAATCACGGCGAAGTGGCCGTGCAATGGGCGCTGGCGGCGCGCGGCATCGTATTGCGTTCGATGTGGGACGTGCGCGCACTGCTCGAGTCGGGGGCGCTCGTGCAGGTGCTGCCCGGTGTGACGCAGCCCGCTAACGTGTGGGCCGTGTATCCGGCGCGACTGGCGTCGTCGGCGAAGGTGCGCGTGTGCGTCGATTTTCTGGCGGACGAGTTCGGCCGCCTCGCCGGGCCGGGCGCGCCTCAGTGATGGTTCTGTGAGAAGAGCGTTTCGAGCGGATAGTGCGTCTTGACGAACGGCGTCTTGATGATCACGTAGCTGAAATACTTTTCGATGCCGATATCGCGCTCCAGCAGCCCTTCGATGATGCTCTGATAGTGACTGACGCTGCGCGTGATGAACTTGAGCAGATAGTCGTAGCCGCCGCTCGCCAGATGACATTCGACGATCTCGTCGACATCCCTGATGGCGTTGACGAACTTGATGAAGTCTTCGCGGCGATGGTCGGCGAGCGTGACCTCGGTGAAGACGATCTGCACATCGCCGAGCTTTTCGAGCTGGATCTGCGCGCCGTACCCGATGATGTAGCCCGCCTTCTCCAGACGCTTCACGCGGATCAGGCAAGGGCTGGGCGACAGCCCGACTGCGTCGGCCAGTTCGACGTTCGTGATGCGTCCTCGCTTTTGCAACTGCGAGAGGATGCGCAGATCGATTCGGTCCAGTTTGCAGTCGGTGCTCATCGTGAGTCGGTCGGTCCCGCATGTCGAAGGGTCGGTCGATGTTATCACGCAGCCGCGCGGCGTTTAAATTCGATCGAACCCTTCAGTGCGGCGCGCACGTCGGCATGCGCGAGCACGTCGTCGAGCGTCTTTTCGAGGCGCTCGAACAGCAGGTCGAACTCGCTTTCCGTGAAGCAGAGCGCGGGCGCGAAGCCGAGAATGTTGTCGCCGAACGCGCGGAACACGAGACCGTTCGCATACGCGGCCGAGGCGATGCGGTCGGGCAGTTTCAGCGCCGCGTCGAAGCCCTGCTTCGTGTCCTTGTCGGCGACGAGTTCGAGCGCGCCGAGCAGACCGCGATGCCTTGAGTCACCGACGAGGGGATGCGCGAGCAGCGCGTCGAGCCCTTGCGCGAAGCGCGGCGCACGCGCGATGCCGTTCGCGAGCAGGCCACCTTCGTGATAGAGGCGCATCACTTCGAGGCCGATCGCGGCGCTGACGGGGTGGGCCGAATAGGTGTGCCCGTGACCGATCGCCGCCGCGACGTCGCCGCCATCGGCGATGCCCTGATAGATGGCATCGGACATCAGCACTGCGCCCATCGGCGCATAGCCTGCCGTGAGGCCCTTGGCGACCGTCATCAGGTCCGGCTCGACGCCTTCCGCTTCGCACGCGAACAGTGGCCCGGTGCGGCCAAATCCCGTAATGACTTCGTCGGCGACGAACAGGATGTCCAGCTTGCGGCAGGCTTCGCGCATGGCCTTCAACCAGCCGACAGGCGGCACGATGACGCCGCCCGAGCCCTGGATCGGCTCACAGAAGAAGGCGGCGACGTTGTCCGCGCCGAGGGCTTCGACTTTCGCTTCGAGCGCGGCGACGGAGGCGGCGATCAGGGCCTTGTCGTCGGCGAAATCGTTGCGGTATGCGTAGGGCGACGGGATGTGATGTTGCGTGGGCAGCGGCACATCGAAGTTGCGATGGAACGCGGGCAGCGCGGTGAGGCCTGCACCGATCGACGACGAGCCGTGATAGCCGCGTTGCAGCGCGATGATGTGTTTTTTCGACGGACGGCCTGTCGCGTTGAAATAGTGGGTGATGAAGCGCAGCGCGGAGTCGACGGCATCCGATCCGCCGAGCGTGAAGTACACGTGCTGCAGCGACGCGGGCGCGAGTTCGACGAGCTTTGCGGCGAGTTCGATGGCGGGCTCGGAGCCGAAGTGGAAATAGCCTGTCGCGTAGGGGAGACGTTGCAGTTGTCGTGTCGCTGCGTCGACGATGCTTTGGTGGCCGTAGCCGGTGTTGACGCACCAGAGACCCGAGAACGCGTCGAGCAGTTCGTTTCCGTCGATATCGCGCAAGTAGACGCCTTGGGCGGAGTCCAGCACGGTGACGCCGCGGGCTTCGTGCGCCCTGTAGCTGACGACGGGGTGGATCAGGTGCTTGCGGTCGGCTTCGATGAGGGATCGGTTTGGCATGAGGTGGGTCTCGGTTCTTTCTTCGCTCTCGCGGGTGCGAGGCGGACCGTTTCATACTACAGAGAGGGGGTTGGCGCTTGATTCGCCAAATAAATCCTTGAATAGCGTGGATGTGGTTTTTTTGGGGGGTGGGGCGGCATTTTGTGCTGAATTGGTTTTTTTTGTCTGCGACGCTGGGTGGGTTGCTGGTGTTTGTGCTGGCTGAGTGAGCGGTTTGGTTTTGCTCGTGCGGTCGCTGGCATCCGCGTTTTGTTACTGGTGCTTCACGCGTTGCCCCTGTGCGGGGCGGCACCTACTTTTCTTTGCCGCCGCAAAGAAAAGTAGGCAAAAGAAAGCGGCTCACACCGCCAGTTCTTGTTCCTATCCACGGGCCCCCAACGTCCCCACGCTCCACGCGGCAGCCTTGCTGTTCGCGTGCGTTGCCAACGCTTTGTATAGAAGCCTCCCCTGCTTCAGGCACCCATACACGGGCGAACGGCAGCGAATGGTATGTGCCGCCCAGGTGGCAAACTGTGTGTAGGTTGTCGCGGCGCACAGGATAGCGCTCTTACAAGGTGGAACGCGTGCGCTATCGGTCCGAAGTGAGGCGTGTGAGGTACTACGGCCTACACACAGTTTGCCACCTGGGCGGCGGCGGACCATCTGGCGCCGTGTGCTGTGACGCGGGCACATGAAGCGGGTGAGGCGTGTGAAGTGCTACGGCCTACACACAGTTTGCCACCTGGGCGGCAGCGGACGATCTGGCGCCGTGTGCTGTGACGCGGGCACATGAAGCGGGTGAGGCGTACGGAGAGAACGTTGGCAACAAACGCAAAAAAGCAGGTCGCCGTGTGAAGCGTAAGAACCGTTGGGGGCCCTCAGGCATACACACGTGCTGGCGGTGTTAGCCGCTTTCTTTTGCCTACTTTTCTTTGCGGCGGCAAAGAAAAGTAGGTGCCGCCCCGCACAGGGGCAACGCTAGCGAACCAATAACATCACGCGGATGCCAACGCAAAGACCAAAACACCACCCGACAACGCCTGCGCCGCAAAAGCAAAAACGCCCCAGCGTCGCAGACGAAAAGAAAACCTAATACCCCCGCCTCCGATCAACCTCCCCAACCATAGTCAATCCCTCACGCCGCCGGCGAATATTCTCCAGCACCACATCAACCGCACTCTCAGGCCGAGTCGCACTAGCAATATGCGGTGTAACCCTGACCCGCGGATGCACCCAGAACGGATGCGACTCCGGCAACGGCTCCGGATCCGTCACATCGAGAATGGCATTCTGCAATTGCCCGCTATCGAGCGCATCGAGCAGATCCTGCTGATTAACCTGCGGACCGCGCCCAACATTGATGAAAGAAGCCCCTTTCGGCAGCATGCCGAACAAACGCCTATCCAGCAGGCCACGCGTGGCATCGGTCAGCGGCAGCAGGCACACGAGCACATCCGTCCTGGCAAGAAACGCATCGAGCGCATCGACCCCAGCAAAACACTCGACACCTTCGATCCGATGCGCCGACCGACTCCACCCCGCGCAAGGAAACCCAAACACCCGCAAACGCTCAAGCACGGCAGTGCCCAACATGCCAAGCCCCAGCACCCCGACGCGCCGCGTCGAAGCCGCCCGCACGGGCATCTCACGCCAGACCCGCTGTTGCTGCTGCAAAGCGTAATCGAACAGATCGCGATGAATGGTCAGCACAGCATGCGTCACATACTCGACCATGCCTTCGACGATCCCCGGCTCGATCATCCGCACAACGGCAATATGCGGCGGCACCCGCGACAGATCGAACTGATCGATGCCCGCGCCCACCGAAAAGATCACTTCGAGATTCGGCAGCGTGCGCGCCGGGTCCTCGGGTGGCTGCCACGCGGCGAGATAACGCACGGCCGCCGGATCGCCGATGTCCGGCCACAGCCGGAAAGGAATCTCGGGCGCCTTCTGCGCGAAGTGCTGCGCCCATAGCTTGCCGCGTTCGGGATCGGCCTTATAGAGAAGCGTCATGATTTAACCGAGTGCCTGATTGACGATAGCGAACTGCACGACGGCAGGATCGCTTGCCGGTGCGCCGTTGCGGGACATCTTGACGACCGTGTCGACGCATTTGAGGCCGAGTGCTTCGAGCCACGGTGTGAGCCCGCTGTCGCCGGGCGTATCGATGCGGGTGAATGCGCCTGTGTTCGCCGCAAGGCAATGCGAGATCAAGGCTTGCGCGAGGCGCGCCGATTCGTCGTCGGCGTGCTCTACGACGACGGGCCCGATCGCATGTCCGCGCCCGAAGGGCCGCAGTAACGCGAAGCCGAGTACAGAGCCATCCCGCTCCAGCACAACGCCCTGCGCAACGTCGAGCAACGCAGGCAGCAGCGCACTGCGATCGAGGCCGCCCGCGCGCGAAGCAAGATCGATCAGACGCGGCGTGTCGGCGGATTGCAAGGAGCGCAGTTGTTCGCCCGGTTTCAGCGCGATCTGCGGCACGCGAAAGTCAGCGGCCTGGTGCTGGCTGATCGTGCCGATCGCGTGGAAGCCGAGCTTTTCGTACAGCGGCTGGCCGGCAGGCGTCGCATGCAGCACCGTGGTTCGCCCGCCGAGCATTTCGAGCAGACGCTCCATCAGCTCGCGTCCGATGCCCCGACCTTGCTGGTCCGGCGACACGATCACCATGCCGAGCGACGCGCCGTGCTCGCCATACTTCCAGCACAGCGCCGTGCCGACGATGCGATCCCCGCTCAGCGCGACAAAGCCGCCGCCGGCACCGGCGACCAGGCGCCAGTCGTCGGCGCGATGCGGCCACTTCACTTCGAGCGACAGCGCGTGCGCGGCGGCGATGTCGTCGGGCGTGAACGGCCGGAAGGTAACAGTGGAAAGCGCGGAAAAGGCGGAAAGCGGTTCGGGCGTGGACACGAAAGCTCCTCTGGCTGGATACGCCCGTCACTTTGGCATGTCGTGGGTGCAAAGACTAGGACGATCCTGTTGCGACAGGCGCACGCCATTTTGCGCAGCGCCGCAAAGCGCATCGTGCCGGGGTCGTGGTTCGGGCAAACAGCCGCCGCAATGCGGTCTATCATGGAAAGTACAGCATTCATCAGCGCAGGAGCACACCATGCCCTCCGAACCGTCCGCTGAGCCGACCGCCAAACCTCTCGACCCCGCGCAAAACGTATCCGGCAAGCAGCCGGCCAAGCCCGCGAAAGACGACCTTCCCGACGCCGCCGCGGCCGAGCCCGTCCCGCACGAGCATCTTCCGAGCCGAAGCGACGACAACTGACCAACAGCGAAAGCGCCGCTCAATCAAGGCTCGCACCGGTTCAAACCGGAAGGGAGCGAATCATGCAGAACATCCTGGCAGGTTATGACGGGTCGCCGTCCGCGCGGCACGCCGTCGCGTTCGCAGTCGATCTGGCGAAGCGCTTCGATGCGCGCCTGCATGTGCTCGTCGTCGCGCGCGCGCCGGACTGGGGCGCCATCGAGCTCGAAAGAAAGGAAATGGTCGACTACGAGTTGCGTCACGCGAACGAAGTGCTCGACGACATCAAGGCAAAGCTCACGTCATCGAACGATCGCGCCGAGTTCGATCTCGTGATCGGTCAGCCGGCGAAAGAGATCGTGCTCTACGCAGAGCAGCACGACATCGATCATCTCGTGGTCGGGCATCGCGGGCATACGCCGTTCGACCGCTGGCTGATCGGCTCCGTCGCGCGTCAGGTGCTGGCCTATGCGCCGTGCGCCGTGACGATCGTGCGCGATCCGGCGTCGATGAAGAAGCGCGTCGCAAAGAGCGCGCAGCATGCGGTGGACGAAGCGCCGTTCGTGTGAGGCGGGAATCGCAGACGATGCGTGAAGCGCGTGTAAAACGCGCGTCACGCGTCAGTTGGCGCAGCATCGTGGCCGAGCTTCTCGGGCCGCGTGCTGAAGCGCGGCTCGTCGATCCATGCCGCGAGCCAGTCGTGAAACTGGCCCCAGTCGTCAGCAAGGTCGAGTTCGCGTGCGCCCGGCTGGCCGCGGGCGCCGTCGCCGATCCATGCGTAGACGGTGCGCGCGCCACCCCACCACGCGATCATGCCGTCCGTCAGTTCGGCGATGGTCCCGTCGGGCAGCGCCCGTAGCAGCCGCGACAGGCGCGCGTCGAATTCGTCGAATCTCATGCCCGGCCCTCAATGCACGACGCCGAAGAACGCAATCGCGCCCTCGGCCGGCGTCAGTCCTGCCTTGAAATACCCTTCGAGCCGGTCGGCTGTCGATTCGTCGAGCGTGAAAGGCGGGTGAACGAGGCCCACCTTGAATGCATGGTCATACCAGTCGCTGATCCACGCGCGCAAATCGATCACGTAAAGCGGCAGTGCGTTCGAAGCGTCGTCATACATATGCGTCTCCCCCATGCCCGATGATCCAATGCTAGGGGCAACGCGATGCAGCGCCAATCGGCAGCGGCGGATTGTGTATTCAGGAAATGCTGATTTGAAGCGTCAGGATTTCCCTGGGCGCGAGCGCGGGAATCGCTGACGTACAAGGGTTTCTACGTATCGGCGGCGGCTTGCGCGCGCGATCCGCGTTAAGGATTTCCTGACACGCGAATCAGGATGTCGCACGCGGGTTTTACAGCCCGTGCTGACTGCGACACACATAATGGCCGCAGATCATCAGGCATCGAAATGCAACATCGAGCCGACGCGTCATGATTGCCTATCTGTCCGAGCGTGAGAATGTCGTGGAGCAGGTCAACTCGCTCTGTCTGCAGCTGTTCGACACATGGTGCGAATCGCGCAGCGTGACGGCGCTGGCGTATCTGATGCACTGCTGGCCTTTGATGGAAAGCACGCCCGCTGCGTTGAGACGGCTCGGCGAAACGATGTGCGAGTTGCGGCGCTATCACGCGGACCAGCTCGACGCGCACGGTTTTCAGGCGCTGTGCGAAATGGCCGATCTGATCGACGAACTCGTCGGGCGGCCGGTGCGCACGGTCAGATTGACGGCGTTTGGCGAACTGCCGGAAGTGGCGGGGTAAAAGGACAGACGTTTCAAGCGCCCGGCCGACTGACCCGGCCCATGGACCGCGCTTTGGCATCGAGTGCAGAATAAGACAACCAGAACGGCGGCACTCGCGGGGTGATATGGCTCTCGACAGGTTCGACACAGGATGGAGCGGGCTCCGTTACGTGCGGCGCAGCGTAGTGCTGCGGCTGCTCGGGACGGTGCTCGCGTTCAGCTGCGCGATCACGCTGATCCTCACGGCCGTGCAGCTATACCGCGACTATCAGCGCGGCGTCGAGCAGATCCAGAACCGCCTCGTCGATATCGACCGCAGCTATCGCGACAGTCTTGGCGAAGCGCTCTGGCGTCTGGACCAGCCGCAACTCCAGCTCGAACTCGAAGGCATGCTGCGGCTCGCCGATATCCGCGCGGCGGAAGTGCGCGAGTTGCCTTCCGTCAGCTCCGCGATGATCGTGAGCGTGGGGCAACGCATGCCGGGTATGACGATCGCCCGCGAGTTCCCGATCATGTACCGCGTGCAGGACAAGGTCGAGCAGATCGGCACGCTGTACGTGGAGGCGACGCTCGCCAACCTCTATCACGACCTGACGCGCACCGCGCTCGTGATACTCGTGAGCCAGGGCGCGAATACGTTTCTCGTCGCGCTGTTCACGTTTTACATTCTGTGGCGGCTCCTCACGCGGCATCTCGCGGCGATTGCGCGCAGCGTCAGCGATTACGACTTTCACGAGCCGCAGCATCCGTTCGTATTGCAACGCAAGCCGCCGCGCGAGCCGGACGAACTCGACCGCGTGGTGTCGGCGTTCAACGCAATGGGGATGCGGCTGCATCGCGCGTATCTCGACGAACGCGAAGCGGCCGTCGAGCGCGAAGCGCGGCACCTAGCGGAAGCGGCCAATCGCGCGAAAGGCGAGTTCCTCGCGAACCTGAGCCACGAATTGCGCACGCCGCTCAACGGCATTCTCGGCTATGCGCAGATTCTCCGGCGCGACAGTACGCTCAGTTTGCGTCAGCGCGACGGCGTCGCTGTGATCCAGCAGAGCGGCGAGCAGCTGCTGGCGCTGATCGACGAGACACTCGATTTCGCGAAGGTCGAAGCGGGCAAGCTGCGCATCGAGATTTGCGACGTGCCGCTGGCAGGCCTGGTCGATTCGATCCGCGAGATCATCGGCGTGAAGGCCGGGCAGCGCAAGCTCGCGTTCGACTGCACGGTCGCCGACGACGCACCGGGCGGCGTGCGCGCCGACGAGCACCGTTTGCGGCAGGTACTGCTCAACCTGTTGTCGAACGCCGTGAAGTTCACCGATGCGGGCTGCGTGCGCCTGTTCATCGGGCGCGCAGAAAACGGCGCGGTCCGCTTCGAGGTCCACGACACGGGCATCGGCATTGCGGCCGAGTATCACGAGACAATCTTCCTGCCGTTCGAACAGGCAGGCGGCGCGGAACGCCGCGCGGGCGGCACGGGGCTCGGCCTCGCGATCAGCCGTCAATTCGTGCGCGCCATGGGCGGCGAAGTGAAGGTCGAAAGCACGCCGGAACGCGGCAGTGTCTTCTGGTTCGAGTTGCCGGCCGCGCTCGTCGAGCCGGGCCCCGCGCGTATTGGCGGTGTCATGGGTGCCGCCACGCTCATCACGGGCTACGAAGGTCCGCGCCGCAAAGTGCTCGTGATCGACGACGTGCAGATCAACCGCGCGGTCATCGTCGAGATGCTGACGCGGATCGGCTTCGACACTGTGGAGTCCGCGAGCGGCGCCGACGGCATCGCGCTCGCGCAAACGGAATATCCCGATCTGATCCTCACGGACATCATGATGCCCGGCATCGACGGTCTGACTGTGACGCGGCGCTTACGCGCAATACCAGCCTTCGCGCACACGCCGATCATCGCGATCTCGGCGTCGCCGTTCGGCGTCGACGGCGCAAGGAGCCTCGAAGCGGGCGCGAACGCGTTCGTCAACAAGCCAGTCGATTTCGACGTGCTGCTCGCGCGGATCGCGGCGCTGCTCGGCATCGAGTGGCTTCGCGAGGCGGTCCAGCAGCACGCCGCCAGATCGCCCATGCCGGCGACCCTGCCCGCCAGCATCCCCGCCGCCGCGATGAACGAACTGCATCAGCTCGCGCGCGACGGCAACATGAGCGGCATCGTGCAATGGGCGGAGCGGATGGCGGCGGGCGACCCGTCGCACGCGGTGTTCGCGGCACGGCTGCATCAACTGGCGCGCGCCTGGCAGTCGAAGGCGATCCTGCAACTGGTGGAGCGGTATCTCGAAGGGAACACGGCATCATGAGCCACCTCGCCGCGTCCGCCGCGCCGTCGGGGACGATCCTGATCGTCGACGATACGCCCGCCAATGTCGGCGTGGTCGTCGACAGTCTCGAGGCGCGCGGCATCCGCGTGCTGGTTGCGCTCGACGGCATCGAGGCGCTCGAACGCGCGGCCTTCGCGCAGCCCGATCTGATTCTGCTCGACGTGAAGATGCCCGGCATCGACGGCTTCGAAACCTGTCGACGGCTCAAGCGCGACGAGCGCACGCGCGATATCGCCGTGATCTTCATGACATCGCTGACGGGCAACGAAGACCGCGTCGAAGGGTTTTCGTCGGGCGGTGTCGATTACGTGACCAAGCCGCTGCGCGTCGACGAGATGCTTGCGCGCGTCGGCGTGCATCTCGAACTGCGCGCGATGCACAAGCAACTCGTTGCGCAGAACCGGCAACTGCTGGCCGAAGTGGCAGTGCGCAAGGAAACGGAAGCGGCGCTCGAACAGGTACGCGACGATCTCGAACGGCGCGTTGCGTTGCGCACCGAACAACTGGCGCGCGCAAACGCGAACCTGCAGGCGCAGATCGACGAACGCCGCCGCGCGGACGCCCGTTTGCAGGCGAGCGAGGCGCGCTTTCGCGCGATCGTCGAAACGAGCCCCGTGCCGTTGTGCATCACGTCGATGCCGGACGGACGCATCCTGTACACGAACGAGCCGCTGCGCGCGCTGTTCGGCATGGGCGAGGGCATGGCGTTGAACATCGCCAACATCGCGGACTTCTATGCGGACCCGGATGAACGCGAGCGGCTGATCGGGCATCTGCGCACGGAGGGCAGTCTGCGCGATACCGAGGTCTGCTTCCGCCGTCCCGACGGCACGCAATTCTGGGCGATGGCGACCGCGCGGGTCGCGACCTACGACGATTCGCCCGCCATCTATGTCGGCCTGAACGACATTACCGGGCGCAAGCAGATGGAACAGGAACTGGTCGAGTCGCGCGAGGAGCAACGCGAGCTTTCCGCGTACATGGAGGCGATCCGCGAAGAGGAGAGAAAGCGCATCGCGATGGAGATTCACGACGAACTGGGCCAGTTGCTGACCGCGCTGAAGATGGACGTCTCGCTGCTGAAGATGCGCCTCGCGTACGACCCGGAAGCATTGAAAAAGGCCGATGACATGCGCGAGCTGGTCGAAGGCACGATCTGGATGGTGCGCAATGTCGCGAGTCACCTGCGGCCCGCCGCGCTCAACTTCGGGATCGTGTCGGCGCTCGAATGGCTCGTCGACGAATTCAACCGGCGCAACGCGATTCCCTGCGAGCTGCGTATCGAGGGCGGCGAGCCCGCGCTGTCGGACGCGCACGCCACGGCGGTGTTCCGCATCGTGCAGGCGTCGCTGACCAACGTGGCGCGTCATGCGAACGCGACGCGTGTCGACGTGTCGCTGATTTCAACGGCAACCCATCTCGAACTGCATGTGCGCGACAACGGCTGCGGCTTCGATCTGCAGGCGGCGCACCGCGATTACTCGTATGGCCTGCTCGGCATGAACGAGCGCGCGCGGCTGATCGGCGCAACGCTGTCGATCGACAGCGCGCAGGGCGCCGGCACGACAGTTTCGATTCACATTCCGCTCGATGGCGGGCTCAAACCATGATCAGGATACTCATTGCAGACGATCACGCGATCGTTCGCGGCGGACTCAGGCAGATCATCGCGACGACGAGCGACATGGTCGTCGCGGCGGAAGCGGCGCACGGCGCCGAAGTCGTCGACAAGCTGCGCAGTTGCGCGGTCGACCTGCTGTTGCTCGACATGACGATGCCAGGCATCAGCGGCGTCGATCTGATCCGCCGCGTGCGGGCCGAGCAGCCTGCGTTGCCCGTGCTGGTGCTGAGCATCCACGACGAGGCGCAGGTCGCGTCGCGCGCGCTGCGCGCCGGCGCGACAGGTTATCTGACGAAAGACAGCGATCCCGATGTGCTGCTCGCAGCGATCCGCAAGCTCGCGGACGGCGGACGCTTCATCGATCCGAAGCTCGTCGATGCGATGGTCTTCGAAACGCATCGCGGCGACATGCCGCCTCACGAGGTCCTGTCCGACCGCGAGTTTCAGGTGCTGCAGATGCTGGCGGCGGGCAAGAGCATCAACGACATTGCCGACACCTGTGCGCTCAGCGCAAAAACGATCAGTACACACAAGATGCGGCTGATGCAGAAACTCGGCCTTGCGAACAATGCCGAGGTGATCCGCTACGCGATCCGCCATGGGTTGATCGTCGAATAGGCGCGAAAAACAGGTTTCACATGCTCGAAGTGGTTGAAGGTTTCGAGCAAGTATTGCGTTTGCAATATGTCAACGGGTTTGTCCGAATGTCGATGCCGGCACGCTCCGTGACACGATCTGGGCAAGCCTGATAGCGCAAGATCTGCACGTTCCCGTATTCGTCTCTCGTACTTATGCATCGCAGGCGCTTCCTCTTCGCCGCGGCGAGTGCTGCGGGCGCCTCGCTCGCCGCACGCGCCGCACCGGGCGAGCACTTCGAAATCGTCTATCCACAGATCCGGCCGGGCAGGGACGTGCATGCCGCTTTCGCGCTCGCCACCCTCGATCTCGCGATGAAAGCGGCCAACGCGTCCTATACGACGCGGCAAGTCGAACTCGTGATGGAGCGCGGCCGCGCGCTCGCTGAACTTGCGGCCGGCACGACCATCAATCTGCACTGGACCAGCATGGAAGCGCAGGCCGAGCGCGGCCTGAACGTCGTGCATATTCCGATTCATCGCGGCTTGATCGGGTATCGGGTGTTTCTGATCAGGCAGGACAGGCAGCCCGATTTCGACCGCATCGAAACGCTCGACGATCTGCGTTCGATGACGGGTGTTCAAGGGCTGGGCTGGATCGACACCGAGATCATGCGCAACGCTGGTCTCACCGTGCAGACGACCTCGAGTTACGAAACGATCTTCAAGATGGTCGAAGGCCGGCGCGTCGACTATTTTCCGCGCGGCGTGATCGAAGCGTACCCGGAGATCGAGTCGCGCAAGGACACCGAGCCGAGCCTCGCTGTCGAGAACCGCTTGCTGCTCGCGTATCGCTCGGATTTTGTGTTCTACGTGTCGCCGAGTCAGGCGCGGCTCGCGGCGACCATCGCGCGAGGCTTCGCGACGGCCTGGCGCGATGGCTCATATCTGAAGTTGTTCAACACACATCCGTATATCCAGAATGGATTGAAGCGCACGAATCTGGCGAACCGGAAAATCATTCGTCTGGACAATCCGTTTCTATCAGATGAGGATCGCGCGATTCCCGACATGTACTGGATGCATCTTTAGCGCGTCGCTGAAACGTAATCAGCCATGATTTGTATCAACATTTGGGAAATGAGCGCTAAAACATAGGGTAACTACCTACAAAAGACCATTTATTAATTGTCAAATGATGTGTTTAGAATGACGCTTCAAATTGTGCTTCGCACAACAATCGTTATGCGAACACACATGCTTTTTGCATGACACAGCGCGGCCCCGCTGTGCATGCGGCATGGATCTAATTAGTAAGACTAACGGAGTCGCGTCAATGAACACACGGAATTCCGTAGGTGTCATTTCGGCGTGGGAGCCAGGCATCTCCGCTCTCCACGCATGGGCCAATCCCTTCGTTCGCGAAGGGCAATCCGTCGTTGCGCTTAATCTGCATTTGATTAGCCAGTTGAATGGCGAGGCGCTGAAAACCATGAGCATGATCAGCAGTGCTCAGAGGCCGGATGAATGGGCCGCAATCCAGTGGAATGCGCTCAATATCGGCATGTCGCTATGTGCGGATTACGGCCAGGAATTGGGGCGTATCGTTTCGCAGCTGAATGCAGCGCTTCAGGAAGTCGGACAAACACAAGCGAAAAAGAACGACATCCAGTTGCGCTGCGCCGTCGATGCCATCCAGAGCCGCACACAAGCAGCGGCATCGGCCATGACGTCGGCTGTCGCGACGGCGCTTTCCACTGCGCCGACGCCCGAAGCGCTCGCGCAGCAGCAAACCGAAGAGGCGATCGCGCGCGCTGCGAGTCCGCAGGCCGCTACGCGTCCTCACAAAGCGGTTGTCGATTAATCACCTTAAGCACAGGCATACGCCGAACCATCTACCGACACGCGACGTCGCAGGGAATCGCGAAACGCGCGCGCTGCAGTGAGCGGCGACATAAAGGATCAGTCGGGGAGACCAGTCAACGGCTGTATCTGCGAACCAGCCAGTTGACGATCGGGAAGTTTCGCAATGAACGACTGACAGGTGTAAAGGATGACTAATCGAATTGCTGTGGTAACGGGCGGTATGGGTGGTCTGGGCGAGGCTATCAGTGTCCGTTTGCACGACGCCGGCTATCGCGTGGTCGTGACGTGCTCGCCCGGCAACACGTGCTCGGACGAATGGCTGGCCGCGATGGAAGCCTCAGGCCGCGCGTTCTACGCGTATACCGTCGATGTCGCCGACTACGACTCGTGTTACGCCTGCGTGGCGAAGATCACGGCGGAGATCGGTCCCGTCGACATCCTCGTGAACAATGCGGGCATCACGCGCGACATGACGCTGCGCAAGCTCGACAAGGTGAACTGGGACGCCGTCATGCGCACGAATCTCGACTCCGTCTTCAACATGACGAAGCCGGTCTGCGAAATGATGATGGAGCGCGGCTGGGGACGCGTGATCAATATCTCGTCGGTGAATGGATCGAAGGGATCGGTTGGGCAAACCAACTACTCGGCGGCGAAGGCGGGCATGCACGGCTTCACGAAGGCGCTTGCGCTCGAAGTGGCGCGCAAGGGCGTGACCGTCAACACGATTTCGCCGGGTTATCTCGCGACGAAAATGGTCACGGCGATTCCGCAGGAGATCCTCGACACGAAGATCCTGCCGCAGATTCCCGCGGGCCGGCTGGGCAAGCCGGAAGAAGTGGCTGCGCTGGTCACGTTCCTTTGCTCGGACGATGCGGGTTTCATTACGGGCGCGAACCTGGCCGTGAACGGCGGCCAGCATATGAACTGATTTCGTATCGACAATAAACAAGGGCCCACGCAAGTCCAGAGATAGCGGAAAGGGCCTGACAAGGAAGAAGTGGTGGAGACAAAACAACAGCTTTATCAATGCCGGTGCACGAACCAGATCGTCGTCGTGAACCGGACTTTTGGGCCGCGTACGCCTGCGGATCGCGACGCGGGTCGATACCGCGAACTGGTTTTCGAGCAGTGCATGAACTCAGGCAATTGTCCGAAGGCAGGACAGTGCCCGCTCTGAAAACATGGCGCGACATTGCAGGCGTAGCTGTTACAGGGGATGGCAATGAACGAAACATGGATTGTGACTGCTCTCGGGGGATCCGTGCTGTTGATTGCGTTGCTGTCGGTGGTGCAGCACTACCGTCGCGAGCGGTCGCGCGCGGAATTGCTGAAGAATCTCGATCACCATAGCTGGTGCCGCTTCTCACGCGTGCGACGTTGACTTCGACCAGCCAGTAGCCGCGCGGGTCTCCGCGCGGCTTACGCTGCCACCATGCTGATCGTGCGCGCGACGTCGACGACGGCAAGACGTATCGCGTCGATCAACGCCCGCGCGGCCGGGGACGGCGTCCCCGCGCCGCGCATCGTGAGGCCGATTTCGCGCCGCGTGTTGTGCAGCTTTACATCGAGCACGACCAGTTCACCCGACTGACATTCGTAGTGCAGTTGCTGCGCGGATAGTGCCGCGAGCATGTCCGTGCCGAGCAGCAGTCCGCGAATCACCGCGAGGTCCGCCGTTTCGACGGACGGCATGGGCGGCTTCAGTTTGATCCGCTTGAATTGCGCTTCGAACAGCCCGCGTGCAGGCGCGTGGCTGCGCGGCACGATCCATTGCACGTTCTGCAGATCGGCGAGCGTCAGGCCGCGCGCGTTCGCCAGCGGATGCGCGCGCCGCGCGAGCACGACCATATCGTCCGACATCAGGCGATCGTTCAGCAGGCCACTCGATGCATCGTTCTCGCGCAACGCGCCGAGAATGAAATCGATATCGCCGGCGCGCAGTCCCGCGACCAATGTTTCGTATGCGCTCTCGTCGGTGATGATGCGCACGCCCGGATGCTTCGCGCTCATGCTTGCGATCGCTTTCGGCAGGATCAGCGTGCGGCCGAGCGGCAGCGCGCCCACTGTCACTGCGCCCTGAATGTAGCCGTGCAACGCGGCGATATCGTCGGGTACGTGGCGTAGTTCGTTCAGCGCGCGGCGCACGTGCAGCAGGAACGTTTCGCCCTCCGTGGTCAACAGGATGCCGCGCGGATTGCGATGGAACAGTTGCAGTCCCGAGCCGCTCTCGAGCACGCGAATCGCCGTGCTCACGGCCGGCTGGCTGATGCCGAAAGCCTTTGCCGCGCTCGGCATATGCCGATGACGCGCGAGCGCCGAGAACAGTTGCAGCCGCCGCGTATTGAGCAGGTAGGCGGGCAACGAACCTTCCGCCGCAGGACGGCGGCGCGCCTGACGCGCGGCGCACCATTGCGCGAGTTCTTCCAGCTCCGCGAAGAGCCGTTCGCAGCGATTCAGCACTGCGCGGCCGACGGGTGTCGGCAGCATGCCGGAAGGCTTGCGGTCGAACAGCGGTTCGCCCAGCGCGGCTTCGAGTTCCTGCACCGAACGCGTGACGGCCGATTGCGCACGAAACAGCGCGGAAGCCGCGCGCGTGGCACTGCCCGTATCCGCGACGAGTTTGAACGCGCGCAACTGTGCGATGTTGAGAAGATCTTTGCTGCTCACGGAATAGGCCAGAAGAAAGTACTAAAAGCCGCAATCGCCATCATGCCGCGCCCGCGATCAGATGCAGCGTCGGCAACGACAGATTGAGGCTTTCCTTCGATATATGCGTGTGTTCCTTCATGAGCGCGTCGACGCGCGCGCCTTCGCCATTGACCAGCGCATTGACGATCGCATGATGTTGCCGGTGCGCATACGTGAGCATCGAGAACTGGCGGTCCCGAGCGGATTCGTCGAATGCAATGGTCGATGGCGCGACGAAGGGGATCTTGTCGTTCAGGCTCAATGCAGCGCTGATTGCGGCGTTCTGCGAGGCTTCGATAATCAGCGCGTGAAAACGGCCGTTCATCGCTGCATAGCGCAAGTCGTCGCCATGCTTCAACGCGCCCGCGTTGAAAATCTCGTCGCCCTCGCGCAAACATGTATTCAGCGATGCGGCGAGTGCCGCCGACACGCCATTTTCCGCGACCATCCGCGCAGCGAGACCTTCGAGCACGCCGCGCACGTCGATTGCATTCAGCACGTCGCGCACGCTGAAGCGCCGCACCACGAAACCGCGCGCACCCGAACGTTCGAGCAGCGCTTCACTTGCCAATACGCTCAACGCGTAACGCAGCGGCGTGCGGGATACGCCGAGCCATTGCGCGAGTTGCGCCTCGACGAGACGCTGGCCGGGCGCCAGTTCCCCCGCGAGGATCTTTTCGCGCAACGTGTGAACAATCGCTTGCTGGGTTGTCTCGTTCATGTGTTTCTACTCATCGGCTGGTCAGTATAACGGCGCTCATGATCGCGCAACAACGCCGTTTCAACGCATTGCGACTTGATTCGCTTGCCATCTGTTCTGTTTATCGGCATGTACGACTGCCGATAGCGAAGCGAACCGGCTCACCCACGTCTCGGGATACCACAGAGCCTGATCTGTCGGGCAATCGGGCCGCCTACCACCGGCTCGCGCATCCCGTTCAGCCTTGTCTTACCGAATCTGACCGGCCTTTCATGTGGTTTACCCGCACTACCGGGAGTGGATGCCATTTCTATATCTTTGTATCCCAAGATAGCCGCAAGTTCAGGAAGCAGGAAGACCGCGAGCTATCCGACTGGCGCGCGAGCGCCGCGCAGCGTGAAGTGACGGAAGACATCGAAATGGCAAGGATTATGGGTGGTATCGGAACGTCGAACATGCCGACTGTGACGATCACGAATCTCGGCATGCACACCCGTATGCGGGGCGAAATACGGGAAGCGGTCCTGACGATGCGTCGAGTACCTGAAGCGGTGTAGCGAGCGCCGCCGCTGAATCTTCCGTAGTCGCTTTTCTCCTTCGATACAACAAGACCCCGGGTTCGACAGAAGCCCGGGGCGGGGCACCTTTTTTTCGGAGACATCTATGAAACCAACAGAATCAGTCGACATCAAGGCGTTTATCGACGAACGCAAGATGTCGGCGTACCTGTGGCTCGTGCTCGTGCTGTGCTTCTGGATCGTCACCATGGACGGGCTCGACACGGCCGTCATGGGCTTCGTCGCGCCCGTCATCATGCATGACTGGAACGTGAGCCGCGCCGCCTTCGGGCCCGTGATGAGCGCCGCGATGGTCGGCCTCGCGGTGGGCGCGCTGGTAGCCGGACCGATGGCCGATCGTGTCGGGCGAAAGAAAATATTGATTGGCTCCGTGTTCTGCTTCGGGCTTTTCAGCCTGCTCTGCGCGTTCGCGGAGACACCCACCGCGCTCGTGATCCTGCGCTTTCTGACGGGCCTCGGTCTTGGCGCCGCGATGCCGAACTCGACGACGCTGCTGTCCGAGTACGTGCCGTCGCGCAGCCGTTCGCTGCTGCTGACGATCATGTTCACCGGTTTCAACTTCGGCTCGGGCGCAGGCGGCTTCGTCGCCGCGTGGCTGATTCCGCATTTCGGCTGGCGCGCGGTGTTCATGTTCGGCGGCATTCTGCCCGTCGTCAGCGTGCCGTTGCTGCTGTGGCTGTTGCCCGAGTCCGCGCGACTGCTGCTCGTGCGCAAGGCCGTCACGGAGCGCATTGCGCGCACCTTGGGACGTGTCTGCGGGTACCGCTTCGCTGACGACGTTCGCTTCACCGCGCCGGAACCCGTCGTTGCCGCAAAAGCGCCCGTGCGCATGCTGTTCGCGGACGGCTACGCGATGAGCACGCTGATGCTGTGGGTCACGTACTTCATGGGCCTGCTGATCATCTATCTGCTGACGGGCTGGCTGCCGACGCTCATCAAGGACGCGGGCCTGCCCGTCGAACGCGCAGCGGCAATCACCGGCATGTTCCAGCTGGGCGGCACGGTCGGCGCGGTGGCAGTCGGCTTCGCGATGGACCGGATGGACCGCAATGCCGTCATCGGCTGCTCGTATCTGCTCGGCGGCGCGTTCATTTTCGCGCTCGGCATGGGCACGCTCCAGTCGGGCACGCTGCCCATTCTCGTCGCGTGTGCCGGCTTCTTCATGAGCGGCGCGCAAACGGGCCTCAACGCGCTCGCGCCGAGCTGCTACCCGACCCGTGCGCGTGCCACGGGCGTCAGCTGGATGCTGGGATTTGGCCGGCTGGGCGGGATTCTGGGTTCGCTGGTAGGTGGCGCATTGCTCTCGCTGGGCTTCAGCTTTGCGACGGTGTTCTCGGTGCTCGCCGTGCCTGCCGTGATCGCTGCCATTGCGATCGTGATGAACCGCGTTGCGTTGCGCTTCATCACGAGTCCAGTGGCCGATGTCTGAAGTCAATACGTGAAGTTCGCCGATGGCCATGCGCCATCGGCTTTCGAAATACCCGATGTTTAAACCGGCATGAGGAGACACGAGATGGCTGGCAACTTCAGCATTAGCGGAAAAGAACTCGGCGGCAATGCAGCGCTGAATGCGACAGGCTGGCCGAGCGTATCCGCGATGATTCGTGCGGGACTGGCGGCCGGGCTGCTCGGCGCGGTGATCATCTGGATCTACGAAGCGGTCGTGTGGGTCGGCATCCAGCATCTGATGCCGCTCGCGGGCATTCCGCGCAACGCGACAGGGCTGGTGTTCGGCAAGGCGGTGCAGGAATCGATCGGCGTGTGGGCGTATGTCGTCGGCACGGGCATTCACTTCGTCTTTGCGCTCGGGTGGGGCGTGCTGTTCGCCGCGATCTGGCCGTACTTTCAACGCCGCGGATACGAAGCGACTTTCGTCGCGCTCTTTTACGCGGTGCTGGCGTGGATCGTCATGCACGTCGCGATCATCGTCGTCTCGGACAACCACCCCGATTACACGAACCCCAATGTCGTGATTGGCGGCTTCATGTCTCATTTCTTCTTTACCGTGCCATTGGCTTTGACGGTGAAGCGGAAGCTGAGCGAGTACAGAACATAACGACGCAACAATTTTAAAGAACTCAAACAGCAGCAAAAACCAGGAAGATGGAGGTCACAAGAATGAAGAGGAGTATTAGTAGCGTCAAGGCGGTTGTCATCGGGGCGGCGATCGTCGGCGGGGCGCCGGCTTTTGCGCAGAGCAGCGTGACGTTGTACGGCATTGTCGATAACGGACTGGCGTATCAGAGCAGTTCGACATCGCTTGGATCGACGAGCGGCGGGCACTCCGTCGTCAAGATGACGCCGGGCGTGTGGGCGGGCAGTCGCTTCGGCCTGAAAGGCGCGGAAGATCTCGGCGGCGGAACGAAAGCGATCTTTCAACTGGAGTCGGGTTTCAATTCGGGGACGGGCGCGCAGCAGTACACCAATGCGATGTTCGGCCGTCTCGCGTATGTCGGCGTGACGAATCCGACCTACGGTACGTTCACGGCAGGCCGCCAGTACGCTTCGTACTATCAGCTGTTGTCGCCGTATAGCCCGACGACCTGGATCACGGGCTTCTACGGCGCGCATCCTGGCGATATCGACGGGCTCGACACGATCTATCGCGCGAACAATACGCTCGAGTACACGTCGCCGAAGCTGTACGGCGTGACGGTGAGCGGCTCGTATTCGCTCGGCGGCGTAGCGGGCAGCGTGAACCAGGGCTCGACATGGGCGACGGCGATCCAGTACGCGCTAGGCCCGATCGGTCTCGCGGTCGGCTTCTCGCGGATCAACAATTCGACCTCGGGCGGCGGCGCGTGGGGCGCGGATTCCACCACGACGAACGGCGGCTCGCAGATCGGCGTATCCGCGTTGACGAACGGCTATCAGACGGCGCGCGCGCAGCAGCGTTTTGCCGTGGGTGGCGGCTATACGTTCAACAACGCGTGGGACGTCACGGCGACTTACTCGAATGTTCAGTACATTCCCGGCATCAATTCGAAGTTCACCGGTACGGCGATCTTCAATACGGGTGGTGCCGTGCTGCACTGGAAGCCGGCTGTGACGTGGGACTTTGCCGCGGGCTACAGCTATACGCGTGCTACCCGCTCGAATGGCATTACGGATGCCGCGTCGTATCAGCAGTTCAACCTGTCCCAGTACTATTCGCTGTCCAAGCGTACGGGCCTCTATGCACTCGAAGCGTATCAGCACGCGAACGGCAAGACGCTCGGCACGAATGGCGCGGGGCAGATCATCGACGCGACCGCGAGTATCGGCGATGGCTTCAACTCGACGCCTTCGTCGACGGCCAGTCAGTTTGCGTTTGGCCTTGGTGTGATTCATCGCTTCTGATATGAACCGCAAGCCGGACCGGTGAAGCCGGTTCGGCTTGTGGTAGCGTAACGGCATCTGTCCGTTACCGGTATCTCACGTCATGTCCGCATCCTTCAGCAAGGTCCCCCGCGTTCTTCTCACCAACGACGACGGCATCGACGCCCCCGGCCTCGCCGTACTCGAAGCCGTTGCCAACGAGTTGGCCGACGAAGTATGGGTCGTTGCGCCCGAGCACGATCAGAGCGGCACGTCGCACTCGATCAGCCTGCATTCGCCGCTGCGCGTGAGCCGCCAGGGCGAGCGCCGCTTCGGCGTGGTGGGCACGCCCGGCGACTGCGTCGTGATGGCCGTGCGTCATCTGATGCGTGACACGCCGCCGACGCTCGTCCTGTCCGGCATCAATCGCGGCGGCAATCTCGGCGTCGAGACGATGTTCTCCGGCACCGTCGGCGCGGCGATGACAGGGCTGCTGCTCGGTCTGCCGTCGATTGCCTTGAGTCAGACCTTCCGGGACCGCGAGAACGTGCGCTGGGATACGGCACGCGCGCTCGCGCCGGGCGTGATCCGCCAGTTGCTGGCCATCGAGCACGACGCGCCCGTTTGCCTGAACGTCAATTTCCCCGATGTCGATGCCTCGGCGGCGGGACCGCTGACGCCGACGAAGCAGGGCGTGGGTCTCGTCGAAGGGATCGACGTGCTGCCGCAGGTCGATCCGCGCGGCCTCGAGTATCACTGGCTGCGCTTTCAGCGTGGCCCGCGCGAGAACGCGCCGGATAGCGAAACGGCCGTGGTCGCATCGGGGCGCGTGTCGGTGACGCCGCTTTACTTCGATCGTACGGACGAGAATACCTTTGCGAAGCTGTCGGCGTCGTTGAGCGCTTGAAGCTGGTGAGGCGCCCGGAGCGATGGGTCCGGGCGAAGTCGCCGCGTCACGGGCTGCAGATGCGTCGGCAGCGCGAATCGATGAAGCACCGGGATTACAACGACTGCGCGGAGAACGTGTCGCATTGACGGATATCCCCCGTCGTCATGCCACGCCGTAGCCATCGCTGACGCTGCTCACTCGTGCCATGCGTGAATGCGTCGGGCACGACGCGTCCCTGCGATTGCCGCTGTAGCCGGTCATCGCCGATCGCGGCGGCTGCGTTGAGACCCTGTTCAAAGTCTCCCGGTTCTATCAGCCTCGCATTCTGTTTCTGCGCGACGGCTGCCCATACGCCGGCGAAGCAATCTGCCTGCAACTCCAGGCGCACGGACAAGGCGTTGCCCCGTGCCGCAGACATACGCGCCCGCGCGGCTTCATACTTATCGGAGATACCCAGAACGTTCTGAACATGATGGCCGACCTCATGCGCGATCACGTACGCTTGCGCGAAGTCACCGCCCGCACCGAAACGGTCGCGCAATTCGCGGTAGAACGACAGGTCGATATAGACAGTGCGATCGGGCGGGCAATAGAAAGGGCCCATGGCGGACTGACCGGTACCGCACGCGGTACGCGTTGCATCACTGAAAAGTACGAGCTTGGGTGCTGGATAGTCCTGATCGAAGCGTGTCCGGAAGATATATTGCCATGTACGTTCAGTGTTGCCGAGCACACGCCGAACGAACTGACTGCCCTGATCCTCGACGGGGCGTGCGCTTGTCGGCGCCTGATGCTGCGGCGCGTTACCTTGCAGCACTTGCGCGCCGTTGATGATCGTCATCGGGTTGATGCCGAAAAAGTAAGAAGCGGCCAGCGCGATGATGATGGTCCCAAGACCAATGCCGCCGCCTACCCGCATCCCGCCGCCTCTGCGGTCTTCGACGTTCTGACTTTCTGCTTCATCATCGAGGCGCATGTTCGTTTCCTCTGGATGGCTCGCGCACTTGCGAGTGGATATCGATCGTCATTGTAAGCAGTTTATATGCCCGTTTCCGCGCGACCAGCGCGAGTCTGGCGAGGCTGTATGACGGCGGCTGCGTAGCGTGGTCTTGCGCGAGAACGGCTTCTACAGCGCGACGGATCCTCAGGCGCAGCGACATGCGTACATGGTAGCTCGCGAAGGGACTGCGTGACGCGTTGACGTGTTGGAACGTGCAGCAATAACTGGCACGGAAACGGGAAGGGCGCTACGAAACGCGGGGAATGGCGAAGCAAAACGTTGCTGACCTCTCCGATAGAGGTTCGTAACCGGTTCGCTGCTCAGCAGCGGAAGCGTGCGCCGCAATATTTCGCGGCACACGCGGTAGAAACGGTCTGGATGTGAAGCAGGTGAAGCAGCTACGACAGGTGGCGTGTCGCTTACTTCACCTGATCGCGCCAGTAGTACTTCTGCTTCCAGCCGAGCAGGCGCTTGAGCTTCTCGTTGCTCAGCAGGGTCTCGAACTCACCGAGCTGCTTCTTCACCGGCACTTCCGGATAGAACCGCTTCAGCAGTTCCGCGGTCGGCAGATCGGACGATACGTCGTCGGCGGCGATATTCATCACCTCGAAACCGAGGCCGTCTTTCTCGATACCAAGACGCGCCGCTTCAGCGAGATCGCGGCCGTCGATATAACTCCATGCGATGCGCTTGCGCAGCGACGGGTCCTTGTTCCACTGCGTGAACTTCGCGTAGTCTTCCGGATCCAGCACGTTGCCGATCCGGAAGCAGTACAGGTCGGCGCCGGTGCGCGCATGAAACGCCTTCGCGGTCACTTCGTTGATCACCTTCGACGTCGCATAGCTGTCCATCGGGTCGACGGGATACTGCTCGTCGAGCGGGAAGTACTGCGGATTGCGGTGCCGGTGCGCAAACACCACGCCATAGGTGGTTTCGCTCGATGCAACGATCACCTTGCGGATGCCAAGCTTCGACGCAGCGTCCAGAATGTTGTAGGTGCCCATCACGTTGATGCGGAACACCTCGTTGTCGGTAGTGACCATGATGCGCGGAATCGCCGCAAAATGGACGATTGCGTCGATCGGCTTCGGCTCGAGGTCGGGTACGAATTCGGTTGGCGAGGTGCTCGACGCGAGCGCGTTGAACACCTGGCCTGCATCGGTGATATCCGTGATCAGCGTGCGCGCGGTGCGCCTGGGCATCGGCACGCGGTCGAGGTTCAGCACTTCGTAGCCGTGCTCGACCAGATTTTCGACTACCCATTTACCGGCGAGTCCGCTGCCGCCGGTCACAATCACTCGCTTCGTCATACGGTTTGCTCCTTGAAGAATGTAGAGGGGCCGGATGCGTGTCGCGTGCCTGGCCGGCGGACCTTGCCAAGAGCTTAATGAACTTGTGCGGCACATTTCTGTGACGGACGTCATAGTCGGCATCGCCGTGCGGGTTCGATGCGCGATTTGCGGGCCTCCGCAGCACTTTCCGGCGGTTCTTTCGCCGGTTCCTGTCTTGCAGACAGATTGCACGCGCATTGCAGTCACACGTCAATCGCACTGCAGCAATCGCTGATCCCGGGACAACCCCAATAGGTTTGTATGACGCCCGTCACAGTTTTGCGGCGCGCTCTCAACCTATGATCGTCCACGATGTCGAGCGCTCACATGGTAGTGGGCCCGCGGCGATGTTCATGCGCGACACCGAGGAGACCATCCGTTGAGAGCCCTTTCTTCGAAAACCGACGTGCCCGCTTTGCCGATGCCGCTCGCGCTGCTGCGCGCTTGCGTCAGGGTGCGCGAATTCAACATCTTCGCAGTGTTGATTCTGGTCGGCGTGCTGATCAGTCTGTTCTCGCCATACTTCCTGACCACCAACAATCTGATGGGCGTATTCCGCTCGTTTTCGCTCACGGCGATCATGGCAGTGGGGATGATGCTGGTGATCATTACGGGCGGCATCGATCTGTCGGTCGGTTCGGTGATGGGACTGTCGTCGCTGGTGACGGCGCTGTCGTTTCAGCACGGTCTCGGCGCAATGGTTGCCGTTGCGGCGGGACTCGCAACTGGCGTGGTAGTCGGCGCCTTCAATGGCTTTCTCGTCACACGCGTCCAGTTACCGCCGTTCATCGCGACGCTCGGCACGCTATCGATCGGTCGCGGCCTGATGTACATCATCACCAAAGGCGTGCCCGTCACACCGGATGTGCCCGACGGCTTTACGTTCCTCGGCCAGGGTTATCTCGGCTTTATCCCATTCCCTGTCGTGGTGATGGCGCTGCTTGCCGTGTGCTTTTCGATCGTGATGCGGCGCACGCGTTTTGGCCGTCATGTGTATGCGACGGGCGGTAACGAAACCGCTGCGCTGCTGAGTGGCGTACGCACAGCGCGGGTGAAGTTCACCGTCTATGCGCTGTCCGGCGCGATTGCGGCGCTGGCAGGCGTTCTCGCGTTTTCGCGCTTCGTGTCGGCGGAACCGGCCGCGGGCTTCGGCGCGGAACTCGACGTGATCGCGGCCGCCGCGATCGGCGGCGCGAGTCTGTCGGGTGGTGTCGGCAGCGTCGAAGGCGCGATTATCGGCGCGGCGCTGGCGGGCATCATCACCAATGGTGTGGTGCTGCTCAATATCGATACCTATGCGCAGCAAACCATCACCGGCTGCGTGATCCTGATTGCGGTCAGCATCGATATCTGGCGGCTGCGCTTTAAGGGGCGCTAAGGCTGCGAGCGAGGTCTGGCGCATGCGCCGCCAGGCCGTCTTGTGACTTTCCCAATTTCTAAATACCGACGCATTCTGGAGACGACATCATGCAACGAACCCTGACTCGCGCGGCCCGTACGCGCAGCCTGAACGCATTGCTCGCGGTGTCGGCCGTGGCGGCGCTCTGCGCGCTCCCGGCCGGTAACGCTCACGCGAAAGACGCGAAGGATATTTCGGTCGCAGTGATTCCGAAAGTCGCCGTGCCGTTCTTCGACGATTGCAATAACGGCGCGAAAACTGCCGCGGACAAGTTGTCGGTCAATTACCAATGGGTGGTGCCGCAGAACACCCAGGGTTCGACGCAGGTGCAGATCATCGAAGACCTGATTTCGAAGCACGTCGACGGCATTGCAATTTCGGTGAACGAGCCGAAGTCAGTCGAAAGCGTGATGAAGCGCGCGGAAAAGAGCGGCATCAAGGTGCTGACCTACGATTCGGATTCGCCTAATAGTGGCCGCTCGATGTACATCGGCACCAGCAACGAATCGGCTGGCGAGACGATGGCCGAGACGATGGGCAAGGCATTGAACGGTCAGGGCGATGTCGCGATCGTCACCGGGCAACTGGGCGCGGTGAATCTGAACGAGCGCATCGCCGGCATCAAGAAGGGCCTCGCCAGATATCCGGGTATCAAGGTCGTCGAAACGCAGGGCACTGACGACGATCTGGCGCGCGGCGTTTCAGTGGTCGAGACCACGTTGCGTGCGCATCCTCAATTGAAGGGCATCTTCGGTGTCAGCCAGGTCGGCGGGCCGGCGGTTGCAAAGGTGTTGAACACCAAAGAGTTCGGCGCGATGAAGGGGAAGCTCGAAGTGATTGCGTTCGACGATCTGCCTGACACCGTGAAGGGTGTCCGCGATGGCTCGATCCAGGCAATCATGGTGCAGCGCCCCGTGACGATGGGCAAGCTGGCTGTCGAGCATCTGGTTTCGCAGATCCAGGGCAGCGAGAAGCAGGCGAACGATATCGACACCGGCGTGACCGTGGTGACAAAGAACAATCTCGGCAGCTATACCAAGTAACCGCGCGAAGGAACTGCGCCGCGTAGCCGCGCGGTCCGACCACGCGGTAAGCACGACGCGCCACGCAACCCGACAGAGACCGCCGATGACCCCGTTTCTCGAAGTGCGCGACATCTCGAAGACGTTTCCCGGCGTGCGCGCGTTGAACCGCGTCACGCTCGAGATCGCACGCGGCGAAGTGCTGGCGCTGGCGGGTGAAAACGGCGCGGGCAAGAGCACGTTGATGAAGATTCTCACCGGCGTGCTCGAACCGGATGCCGGCGGCGATATCCGCATCGAAGGCGAGCCGGTGACATTGCGCGACGGCAATCATGCGCGCGCGTTGGGTATCGGCATCATTTATCAGGAACTGTCGGTCGTCGAAAACCTGAGCATCGCCGAGAACATCTTTCTTGCACGCGAACCGCTGACGCGTTTCGGCATGATCGACCGCGCGCGGATGAACGACGCGGCGCGCACCCTGCTCGAAACGATCGGCATGCATGTCGATCCGCGCGAACAGGTGAGCCGCCTGAGCGTCGGGCAGAAACAGATGGTCGAAATCGCCAAGGCGATCTCGTGCGATTCGAAGATCATCATCATGGACGAGCCGACTGCGTCGTTGAGCCATCACGAAACGCGCATTCTGCTCGACCTGATCAAGCGGCTGCGATTGCAGAACATCGGCATCGTCTATATTTCGCATCGGCTCGAAGAACTGTTCGAACTGGCTGACCGTGTGACGGTGCTGCGCGACGGCGCAACCGTCGGCAGTGCGCCGATGACGGAGGTTACCCGCGAGTGGCTGGTGCGCAAGATGGTCGATCGCGATCTGAACGAACTGTATGCGGTGTCCGCGTCGCATGCGACACGCGAGGTCGTGCTCGAAGTGCGCAATCTGGAGCTTCGCACACGCAATCGCGTGCCGGGCCGCATTCGCGACATCAGCTTCACTGTGCATCGCGGCGAGATTCTCGGCATTGCGGGGCTGGTCGGCTCGGGGCGCACGGAAATCATGGAGATGATCTTCGGCATGCGGCGCAAGAGCGGCGACGTGCTGATTGCCGGCAAACGCGTGACGATTGACAGTCCGCACGATGCGATCGCCAACGGCATCGGCTTCGTCACCGAAGACCGCAAAGGGCAGGGCCTGATAGCCGGTATGAGCGTGCGCGAGAATTTCAGCCTGACGCACCTCGAAACTTACTCGCCGTTTCAGTTCGTGCGGCGCGCGGCCGAAGACGAACACTGCCGCGAATACGTGCGCACGCTTGGCGTTAAAACGCCGACCATCGAACAGAAGGTGATCAACCTGAGCGGCGGCAATCAGCAGAAGGTCGTGCTCGCGAAGTGGGTTGCGCGCAATCCGCGCGTGCTGATCGTCGACGAGCCGACCCGAGGCATCGATATCGGCGCGAAAGCGGAAGTGCATGCGCTGCTCGGGCGGCTTGCCGCGCAGGGCATTGCGATCATCGCGATCTCGTCGGACCTGCAGGAAGTGCTGGCGATCAGCGACCGCATTCTGGTGGTGCGCGAAGGGCGGCTGAACGGTACCTTCGAGCGCGCAGACGCAACCCAGGAGCGGGTGATGGCGGCGGCAACCGCATAACGTCCCGTCGCAAGTCTGTTTATTCAACACGGAGCTTCAATCGAGATGGCCACGATAGTCGTAGTGCACACCGGTCCCGTGACGGTTCAGCCGTTGAAGGATCAATTCGCCGCGCAACTGCCGGATGTGCGGATGATCAATATTGTCGACGACAGCCTGCTGAACGACGTACGCAGCGCCGGACACCTGACGCCCGAAGTCACGGGTCGGCTGTACTCGTATATGTCGAACGCGCAGGCGATGGGCGCGGACTTCATCCTGAACGCGTGCTCGTCGGTCGGCGAAGCGGTCGATACGTTGCGCGGCATGATCCGTACGCCGATCATCAAGATCGATGAAGCCATGGCGCAGGAAGCGAGCCGGCTCGGCACGCGGATCGGTGTGGTGGCCACCGTGAAAACCACACTTGAGCCAACGGTACGGCTGATCCGCAAGAAAGCCGCCGAAGCGGGCCGCGAGATCAGTGTGGTCGAGCGCGTGGCCGAAGAAGCGTTCGCCGCGCTGCTGGCCGGCGACGCGGAGCGTCACGACGAAGTGCTCAAGCACACCATCGTCGCACTTGCCGACGAAGTGGACGTGGTGGTGCTCGCGCAGGTGTCGATGGCGCGGCTCGTGCCGTCGCTCGGCCAGACGCGCGTGCCCGTGCTGTCCAGCCCGCAAAGCGGCGTGGCGACGGTCAAGGCTGCGCTGTCAGACGCGCATTAAGCACGGGGCAGGCACGGCACTAGGCACGTACCAGCGGCGCCTTGTACGCATGATGGGCCGCCGGCACGCTGCTGGCGACTGGCTGCGCGGCGCCCGCAGCGGCAAGCGCCGCTGTCATGCCCGGCAGAAACTGCGCGACGAACGCGGGTGTCAGCACGACCTTGCGTTCGTGTGTATCGACGAGGCCTTCGGCTTTCAGATCGCTGAAGTGGCGGTTCACCGATTCGCGCGACGTGCCGATGAATTCCGCCAACTTGTCCTGCGCGATCGACAGATCGATCAGCACCGCGCCGCTCGCGCCGTCATGCACGAACGGTGCGCCGATCTGGTTGGCGAACATCGCGAGAATATTGACGAGGCGCTTGCGCACGTCGTGCAGCGACAGATTCTCGATCAGCTTTTGCGCTTCCTGCCAGCGCTGGTGATGGCTGCGCAACACGAACTGGTTGATCACGTGGTAGCGCTTGAGCAGGTCTTTGAAGTCTGCCTTGCGGATGAAGCAGATGCGGCATGCGGCGAGTGTCTCCGCATAGTGTGAGTAGCTCGCTTCGTTCAGCACGTCGCCGTCGCCGAAGATCATGCCGGCCTTGATAAACGACAGCGTGATTTCCTGGCCTTCCTCGGTGAGCCGATAGAGCCGCACGTGACCGACCTTCAACAGGTACACGTATTCGCTTCGCTCCTCAGGGCGATAGATCAGTGCGTTCTTGCGCAGGCTGCGGTGATCGCTGAAGGCGGGCATCACCTCTTCGAGGCAGTTGCGTTCGATCAGCGCGAGAAGCTCGCTTTTTCCGACAAACCACATCGCTTGTCTCCTTGTGTCGTGCCGGCATTGCTGCAAAGGCAGAGATGAAGCCGCGACGCGCCGGCGCCTGATTGCCAGATATTCTAACCAGCATATTGTCGCGCCGCTGAGCTTTGCGCGCCGATGCGCGCTGCGCGGTGTAAGTGATATGTCAGGCGTGCCGTGGTGGGACGCGTGCAAGGGCTCAATGAGAAGTGACGCCAGTCGTCATGACGACACGTTCACGCAAGCGGAGGTAAGTGTCGATGCAAACAAACGCGCCCGGAAAGTCGTGCTCCGGGCGCGATCGCTACGGCATCAGGCGCATGCCGGGTTTTTTCCTGTCAGGCCTGGTCGTTGTTCAACATGCTCCTCGGGATGGACAGGATGAGCGCGCAACTGATGAGCAGGCATGCCCCGAGTGCGTAAGTACCATTGTTGATGTTGCCCGTCAGATCCTTTGCCACACTCGTGATCATCGAACCTGTGAAGCCGGACAGGTTGCCGACGGAGTTGATGAGGGCAATACCTGCGGCGGCCGCCGTTCCCGACAGAATCTGGCCAGGAAAGGTCCAGAAAATCGGCATCAAGCCGAGGATTGCGCAGGTGGAAATCGTCAGGAAGAGGATGGACAGCGGCACATTGTTCGCGAAGGTGGCGCTGAGGATCAGGCCGACGCCGCCGATGCACGCGGGAATCGCTGCATGCAGGCGGCGCTCGCCTGTCTTGCGCGAGTGGCGCGCATTCCAGATCATCGCGACAACCGCGCTCAGGTATGGAATGGCCGTCAGCAGGCCGATATTCAGCGTGCTCTTGACGCCGGATGCCTTGATGATGGATGGCAGCCAAAACGCGAGACCATAAAAGCCCGTGTTGAAGGTGAGCAGGATGAAAGTCAGCAGCCACACGCGCGGGCTCTTGAGCGCCGCTCCGATGCGGTGGGTCTTCTTCGTGCTTTCCTGCTCGAGATTCCTCTGCAGCAGTGTCTTTTCGGATGCCGTCAGCCATTTCGCCGACTGGATACCGTCGCCCATGCGAAAGAACACGAGGAACGCGACGAGGATCGACGGAATGCCTTCGACCAGCAGCATCCATTGCCAGCCGTCCATGCCAAGCGCGCCATGTGTGTTTTCCATGAGCCAGCCGGAGATGACGCCACCCAACGTCAGGCTCACGGGAATGGCGATCAGGAACCCGGACATGGCGATGCTCTGGCGCCGTGCGGGGAACCAGTAGTTCATGTAGAGGATGATGCCGGGGAAGAAGCCCGCTTCACAGACGCCCAGCAGGAAACGCAGAATGTAGAACATCGTAGACGTTTCGACATGAAAGAAGCTGGCGAGCGGCGAGATGAAGGCGAGTGAGGAGGAGACGATGCCCCACGACACCATGATGCGTGCGATCCAGAACCGTGCGCCGTACCGGTGAAGGAGGAGATTGCTGGGCATCTCGAAGAGAAAGTAGCCCCAGAAGAAGATACTCGCGCCGATAGCGTAGACGGAGTCGCTCAGCCCCAGCGAATCGAGCATCTGCAATTTGGCGAAACCGACGTTCACGCGATCGAGATAAGCCACGACGTAGCACAGCAGAAGCAGCGGCAGAATCCGCTTCAGAACCTTGCGGTATAGCAGTTCTTCGGTCTCATTGACCGCCGCAGGCGAAGCCGCAGTCTGAGCGATTGTTGGCATTGGAATGTCTCCTTTTTGTATGTCTCGAGCGGTATAGCGGTGGGAGTCGCCTGCATGAAATCAGGGTCTGCCCGCAGACGAGCCTCAATCTGTTCACCGTTATCGAACAATCGGGCTCTCTATGTTACCGATAACAAATCGGGGTGCAATTTTATGTGGTGCGGGATGTTATCGGTAACAAAATTAGCACGTTGTACCCTGAAGAGGCAAGCCAGGGGAATCTACCTGGTCCGGGATGGACGTCCCGTCTGGTTGGCGCGGTGGGGCGTTGCGCTTTTTTGTGTTGCGTCACGTTGCGGCGCCAGCGCGATGCTGGCCGCCTGTGGCAACAGATTGAAGCGAAGCTACGCAGCGTGCAGTTCGGCCCGAAGGCCGACGCATCGGCTATTCGTCGAGTCCGGAATACGTTTGCCGCGGTGCCAGGCCGTGCTCCTGGCGAATGGTGTTTTCAGTCAACGGGTAGGCGGCGCTATCGGCATATTGTCCTAAACCGACCACTTTATTCTCGTCGTCGATTTTAGGATCTGCGGGGAGAGAGGTCTTTTGCTGGGCAATCTTGCCCGGTCCTTGCGCGCCCGTATTGGCCGTCGAACCGGAGGGTTTCGAAATCAGACTGGATTCGCCTTTCAGATTGTTGTGCGCGTGGATCATTTCATGAGCGAGCCCGATGAATGGTGGCCGCTTGCCGTCCGGCGTAACGGTTTGCTGCGGGTTCCATTTGACGGACGACGCAGCGCCTTCGCCCGGTGTCGAAGCTTTTTCATCGCTGGCCGATTTGGTGACGTTACCGTCCGCATAGGTCCGCGGCCGCCCGAACAACGTCTGCCGCTTCTCGGAGGCCTGGGGCATGATGGCAACTTTGTACCCAAACTGGTCGTTGCCCTGGTGGTTCCCGATCTCCTGGAGCAACTGTTTGCCCGCCGGTTGGCTTGCGATCTCGTCCAGCGCCGCGTGAACCTGCCCGGGAAATGCCTTTGAATCGCCGGGACGCGTTTTGATCACCACGCCGTTCCATTTTGTTGGCGTCGTTACCATCGGGCCCGTCGGCGGGACAACTGGACGGCTTGTCTTTTCCTTCACCGCCTTCGAGAACGATGACAACGCACTCAACGTGGCGTTGGGAAGCCTGGCTTTGGACGGGCTGGCCGGATTGGCTGCCGGTTTGTCAGGCGATACGGACGGCGCTGATAACGCGTGATCGCTTGACGTACTTCCGCTTCGGCGAATCTGACTGGGCATCGCAACTCTCCTGTGTGCAGCCACCGTGGCTAGCGGTGTGACGGTGGTGAGTCGAAGTATGCGCAACAAGGTGCGGCGCGATGACGAGCATGCGAAGTGATACACGTCGCCGCGCAAAACGATGCTTGTGACGGGGCAATTCGGCACGCCATCCCTTCAAGAACCGAAAGTGAGTTTCATATCGTGAGATTTGCTGCGGGTTTCAGCGTCATCCTCTTTTTGGTACCTGAAAGCATGTTTTACATGGCAAAAAGAGTCGTCTATCTCATTGAAAAATAAGCATAAATAATGTCTTATGTCTTATATAAGACTTGGCTCAAGCGGGTCAAACGGCGCTACTATTTAGTCATGCAGTTCGCTCACGCAGACGGAGCGACACGCCAGATCAGTTAAACGCCCCAGGAGAAAAACATGAGCCAGTATCAAGACGACATCAGCGCAGTTGCCGATTTGAAAGAGACTCACGGCAGCGCGTGGAATGCAATCAGCCCGGAGTACGCCGCCCGCATGCGTGCCCAGAACAAGTTCAAAACGGGCCTGGACATCGCGAAGTACACCGCCAGGATCATGCGCGCTGATATGGCTGCGTACGATGCCGATCCGTCGAAGTACACCCAGTCGCTGGGATGCTGGCACGGCTTCATCGGCCAGCAGAAGATGATCTCCATCAAAAAGCACTTCAACAGCACCGACCGTCGCTACCTTTATCTGTCCGGCTGGATGGTGGCCGCGCTGCGCTCCGAGTTCGGCCCGCTGCCGGACCAGTCGATGCATGAAAAGACCTCGGTCAGCGCGCTCATCCGCGAGCTGTACACCTTTCTTCGCCAGGCCGACGCGCGTGAACTGGGCGGCTTGTTCCGCGAGCTCGACGCGGCCGTTGGCTCTGCCAAGGCGGCCATTCAGGAAAAAATCGATAACCACGTCACGCACGTCGTGCCTATCATCGCCGACATCGACGCAGGCTTTGGCAACGCGGAAGCAACCTACCTGCTCGCCAAGCAGTTCATTGAAGCGGGCGCATGCTGCATCCAGATCGAGAACCAGGTGTCCGACGAGAAGCAGTGTGGTCACCAGGATGGCAAAGTCACCGTGCCGCACGAGGATTTCCTGGCCAAGATCCGCGCCATCCGTTACGCGTTCCTCGAACTGGGCGTGGACGACGGCATCATCGTGGCCCGCACCGATTCACTCGGTGCCGGCCTGACCAAGCAGATCGCCGTCACCAGCAGGCCAGGCGATCTGGGCGATCAGTACAACGCCTTCCTCGATTGCGAAGAATTGTCGGCCGACGAACTGGGCAATGGCGACGTCATCATCAAGCGTGACGGCAAGCTGCTGCGTCCGAAGCGCCTGCCGAGCAACCTGTTCCAGTTCCGCGCCGGCACGGGCGAAGCACGCTGCGTGCTGGATTGCGTCACAGCACTGCAAAACGGCGCTGACCTGCTGTGGATCGAAACCGAAAAACCGCACATCGCTCAGATTGGCGGCATGGTCAGCGAGATTCGCAAAGTCATCCCGAACGCCAAGCTGGTGTACAACAACAGCCCGTCGTTCAACTGGACCCTGAACTTCCGTCAGCAGGCGTATGACGCAATGCAGGCCGAGGGCAAGGATGTGTCGGCATACGACCGCCCCCGCCTGATGAGCGTGGAATACGACGAGACCGCACTGGCGAAACTCGCCGACGAGAAGATCCGTACCTTCCAGGCCGACGCATCGCGCGAAGCAGGTATCTTCCACCACCTGATTACGCTGCCGACGTACCATACGGCCGCACTGTCGACCGACAATCTGGCCAGGGAATACTTCGGCGACCAGGGCATGCTGGGTTATGTGGCCGGCGTGCAGCGCAAGGAAATCCGTCAGGGCATCGCGTGCGTCAAGCACCAGAACATGTCCGGTTCGGACATCGGTGACGACCACAAGGAGTATTTCAGCGGCGAAGCGGCGCTGAAAGCGGCGGGTAAAGACAACACCATGAATCAGTTCTGATATCCGTCATACGCCGGGCGAAACGCCAACCCATACGGGTTGGCGTTTTTTTTCGCTCGATAGCGCGTGGGTTCTCGTCAATATTTCCTTGTGCGCGTCCATGCAGAAGCGACATGTGTGGTCGATACGCGGAGGATGACCCGGTGTGTTTTCGGGGAGTCACAGCTTCTGGTCTGGATGTGACACAGCGGTTTGAAGATCTGGCTTCATTTCTGTTGCTGCGTGAGACAACGCATCGCAACTGCAGCGGCTGCCGATCGCGTTTCAACACTGAGCTTGCTGAATACGTGTTCGAGATGCTTGTTAACCGTGCGTGGCGCCATGCCCAGAATGTCGCTGATATCGCGGTTCGTCTTGCCGCGTGAGAGCCAGAGCAACACTTCCGCCTCGCGGCTGGTGAGGCTGAAACGTCCGGCGAGGCTATCAGTTTGCGACGCGTCGTCGAACTCTTCCAGCACGATGAGCCAGTCGCCGTGTTCCGCGCGTCCGATTACGCGTACGCTCTGACGCACGCGGCCGCTCACCGTGTCGAAACTCGCCTGCAGATCGCAGCCGGCTTCGACCCAGCGCATTAGCCACTGATGCAGCAACTCAGGGAGCAACTCAGGCAGCCCATTACCGGGCGCACTCTCCGCTGCGTAGCGGGGTAGCCGCTCGCGCGCGAGTTCGCTTTGCCAGCGTATCGTGCCGTCTTCCGCAGCGATGAGTGCCGCGCGCATGCCAATCTCCAATGCCGCATCCATATGCCGCTGTTGCCGGGACCGTTGCACGTGTGCGGCGATACGCGCAACCACTTCGCTCGGCTTGACTGGTTTTGGCACATAGTCGATGCCACCAACACGAAAGCCATGCACGACATGTTCGCTTTCTGTCAGCGCGGTCATGAAAATCACGGGCAGGTGTCGATTGCGCGGATCGGCCTTGATGAGCTTGCAAGTCTCGAAGCCGTCCATGCCCGGCATCAGCGCGTCGAGCAGTACGACGTCGGGCGTCACGCGCGCGAGTCGTTGCAGCGCCGATTGGCCGTCCAGCGCGACGAGCACCGCATAGCCAGCGTCGTTCAGCGTATCCGAGAGCAGCGCGAGATTGTCGGGCGTGTCGTCGACGATCAGCACGACTGCGCGGTCATCGGGCAATTCGGGCAGGCTCGCCGTCTCGCTGGGCAGAAGGTGCTGATCGTCATGCATCGGGATTGGTCGGCTGAGGTGGCGCAAGCACGCGCGCGAGTTCGGAAAGCCTGAAGCGCCGCGCCATTGCACGTAGTGGTTCGAGGAGCGAAGAGAGCTCGGGGGCATGATGCTCGGCGGCATCCAGTTGTTCGATGAAGCCCTGCATATAGCCCATCTCCAGCGTTGAGCGCAGATTGTCGAGCAAGGGCGTCGGTAGTGAGGCGATCGCCTGTGGCGAGATGGATGCTTCGGCAGATAGCGGCGCGGGCTCTGTGATCCACTGCAATTCGAGCAGCGTGGCCATCTTGTCGAGCAGCAGCGGCAGATGCACGGGCTTGGCCAGATAATCGTCGCATCCGGCCGCCGCACCTTTTTCGCGGTCGTCGGCGAAGGCGTTTGCCGACAGGATCAGGATCGGCGCGTCCGACAGATGATTGTCACGGATCAATCGGCTCGCCTCGAAACCGTCCATCATCGGCATGGCCACGTCCATCAGAATGAGATCGGCACCGCCCATCGCAAGCCATTGCAGTGCTTGCGGGCCGCTCCCAACCTCGATCACGTCGAAGCCGAGTGGTACGAGTGTCTGCGTGACGATGCGCCGCTGCTCCGTCAGGTCGTCGACGATCAGCACGGTGCGCCGTTTGCCCAGGTAGCCCCTGATGTTGATCTGACCACCGGAAAACCGCACGGGTGCGCGCACTTCCGATGCGAACAGCTTCACGATGAAGCGCGTGCCTTTACCTACTTCGCTTTGTACCTGCAGGCTGCCGCCCATCAGCTCGGTCAGCAGCCGGCATATGGTGAGACCGAGTCCCGCGCCGTGGTCGTGCTCGCGTGCGGCCGCGCCGCGTTCGAACGGCAGGAACAGGCGTTCCAGTTCGGCGGCAGGGATGCCCGGGCCGGTGTCGGTGATATCGAAGGTCAGCGTTTCCCACGCATATCCGGCGCGCACGTTCACGCGGCCTTGCGACGTGAAACGGATTGCATTGCCGACCAGGTTGATCAGAATCTGCCGCACGCGCTTTTCGTCGATGCGAACCACTTCCGGAATGCGGCCCGTGGTCTGGAAGTCGAACGCGAGGCCCTTGTCGGTCGCCTGTGGTTCGAGCATTGCGCTGAGTTGGGTAACGAAATCCGGCAGCGACACTTCGGTGACGTTCAGTTGAAGCTTGCCCGACTCGATGCGCGCGACATCGAGCAAGCCGTCGACGAGTGCCAGCAGGTGTTCTCCGCTGCGATAGATGGTCGCCGCCGCTTCACGGCGTGCGGGAGGCAACTCGTCGGTCGCTTGCAGAAGCAGTTGCGCATAGCCGAGGATGCTGTTGAGCGGCGTGCGCAGTTCATGGCTCAGCCCCGTCACATAGCGGCTCTTCGCACGGTTCGCCGATTCGGCTGCCGCGCTTGCCTGCTGGAGCGCCGCGTCGGTCTTGCGGTGCGCCTCGATTTCCTGCATCAGCAATTCGGCCTGGCGCTGCAGTTCTTCCTGGGTGACCTTGCGATTTTCGTTCGCGAGCACCAGCCACCACGCAGCAATGCAGCCGACCAGCGCGAGTGCGAAGAACGCTTCCAGATAGCCGTGCAGAAGCGCGTCGCGTGCCACCGTGTCGAGATCGGATAGGGCGCTCACGCTCTGATACCACTGGATCGACATGACGCCGCCGAGCAGGACGAGTCCGACAATCAATAACCCAAGGTATTGCGCGATGCGCAAGCTTGCGCGCCCGAGCTGCAAGCGCGGAAACAGGTTGCGCACGGTTTGCCCTAGTTGTGTGGTCAGGCGGGCGTGTGGCTTGCATAAGTCGTTGCAGCGTGAATCGAGTGAGCAACATAGCGAACAGATCGAACCCGCGTAAGCGGGGCAATGCGCCATGTCTTCACGTTCGAAGGTGTTTTCGCAGATCACGCAGCGCAGGGTCGCACCGGGCGCGAGCGTGCTGTCGTCGCGTGCCAGATAGAAGCGGCCTCGGGTGACGAGCGCAATGATCGGCGCACACACGAACGCAACCAGCAATGCAATGAACGACGACAGCGCTTCCGCCACCGGCCCGAAAACGCCCGCATGCGAAAGCGCCGCGACGGCGGACGCGACGAACATCGCACCGATGCCGACCGGGTTCACGTCGTACAGATGCGCGCGCTTGAACTCGACATACGACGGGCTGAGCTTGAGCGGCTTGTTGATGACGAGGTCCCCGACGAGCGCCCCGATCCACGCGATCGCCACGTTCGAATACAGCGCGAGCACCTTGCTGATTGCTTCGAATACGCCCATCTCGACCAGCAGCAACGCGATGAGCACGTTGAATACGAGCCATACCACGCGCCCTGGATGACTATGTGTGAGCCGTGCGAAAAAATTCGACCACGCGAGCGAACCGGCGTACGCGTTGGTCACGTTGATCTTGATCTGCGACACGATGACGAACAGGGTCATCGCGGCAAGCGCACCTTCGGGCGAACGGAACAGGTATTGATAGGCGACGAGGTACATCTGCGTCGGCTCGACGGCCTTTGCCGGATCGATTTCGTGCTGGATGGCGAGAAACGCGAGGAATGCACCGCCGAGCATCTTCAGTGCGCCGGGAATGATCCAGCCGGGCCCTGCCGCGATCAACGCAATCCACCAGCGCACGCGGTTCTTGCTCGTGCACGGTGGCAGGAAACGCAGATAGTCGACCTGTTCGCCGATCTGCACGATCATCGACAGCGCCACCGTGCAGCCCGCGCCGAACGCAAACAGATTGAATTTGCGGTCATCGCCCGAGATCCCGGCGAAGGTGAACCAGTCGGCGAGTGCGTGCGGTTCGCGCCATAACACGGCTGCGTAAGGGACGACGAGCAGCACGATCCACAGCGGCTGCGTCCAGCCCTGCAAGCGGTTGATGAACGTGATGCCGAACGTCACCACGGGGATGATGACGAGCGCACTGATCACATATGCGATGGAGAGCGGTATGCCGAAATACAACTCCACCGCGAGCGACATGATGGCCGCTTCGAGCGCGAAGAACACGAAGGTGAAGACGGCATAGATCAGCGACGTCAGCGTCGAGCCGATATAGCCGAAGCCCGCGCCGCGCGTGAGCAGATCCATATCGACGCCGAAACGCGCGGCGTAGTAACTGATCGGCATACCCGTCAGGAAGATCAGCACCGCGACCGCGAGAATCGCGCACACCGCGTTGGTGAAGCCGTAATTCACGACGAGCGCGCCGCCGATGGCTTCGAGCGCGAGAAAGGACACGGCGCCCATCGCCGTATTGGCGACGCGCAGTTCCGACCAACGCCGGAAGCCGCGCGGCGTATAGCGCAGCGCGTAGTCCTCCAGCGTTTCATCCGCGACCCATGCGTTGTAGTCGCGGCGAATCTTCACGATACGTTGCGTGCCGCCCATTGCCGGGCGCGACGCCCCGGCTTGGGTCGCTGCGTCGTCAGAGGCGGCAGGCGGTGATTCCCTTTGGTGCATCGATGGCTGGAGTAGGCGGGTTCCGGGCGGATCGGGCTCGCCATGCAAGTAGCATTCCATTCGATGGGGCTTCCTTGAACGTTTGGCTTTGGAACGTCGTGGCGGACGCGATTGTATGAAGCCGTTTTGGGGAGCGCCCTACGTCATATGACGTATTCAATCGCGCAAATTGGCTCCCTACATTTCGCTCCGAAGACGCAAACCGGATACGACCACAAGGGAGATTTCGATGTCGCACGACGATCACAACGACCAGACCATGCCGTCGGCCATGCGCCGCAAACTCTTGATGGGCCTCGCCGCAGCGCCCGCGCTTGCGGTGCCGGCCATCGGCTGGGCGCAGCAATATCCGACCGCAAAGGTCAATACGACCAACCTCGCCGTGACCGATACGGAAGTGACCGTCGGCCAGCTTCACTCGGCGACCGGCACGATGGCGATCTCCGAGACGGGCTCGATTCAGGCCGAGCGTCTCGCAATCGAGCAGATCAACGGGATGGGCGGCATTCTGGGCCGCAAGATCAAGATCATTCAGGAAGACGGTGCGTCCGACTGGCCCACCTTCGCCGAGAAGTCGAAGAAGCTGCTGGAGAACGACCATGTGGCCGCCGTGTTCGGCTGCTGGACCTCGGCATCGCGCAAGGCTGTGTTGCCTATCTTCGAGCGCGACAACGGCCTCCTGTACTACCCGACCTTCTACGAAGGCCTAGAACAGTCGAAAAACGTCTTCTATACCGGACAGGAAGCGACCCAGCAAATCCTCTGGGGCCTGAACTGGGCGAACCAGACGAAGAAGGCGAAGAGCTTCTTCCTGATTGGCTCCGACTACATCTGGCCGCGCACGTCGAACAAGATTGCGCGCAAGCACATCGAAGGGCACCTGCAGGGCTGCAAGGTCGTCGGCGAAGAGTATTACCCGCTCGGCACCACCAACTTCAATTCGCTCATCAACAAGATCAAGATCGCGAAGCCCGATTGCATCTACGCGATCATCGTCGGCGGCTCGAACGTCGCGTTCTACAAGCAGCTGAAGGCGGCGGGCATTACGGCGGACAAGCAGTTCCTGCTGACCATCTCCGTCACGGAAGACGAGGTGCTGGGTATCGGCGGCGAAAACGTCGCGGGCTTCTATTCGGCCATGAAGTACTTCGAATCGCTCGACAACGAGAACAACAAGAAATTCGTCGCGGCGTTCAAGGCGAAGTATGGGCCGAAATCTGTCATCGGTGACGTCACGCAGGCAGCGTACCTCGGGCCGTGGCTGTGGAAGGCGGCTGTCGAGAAAGCCGGCAGCTTCGACGTCGACAAGGTCGTTGCGGCTTCGCCAGGCATCGAACTGAAGACGGCGCCTGAAGGCTACGTGAAGATCCACGCGAATCACCACTTGTGGAGCCGTACGCGCATCGGCCAGGCGCAGGCGGACGGGCAGTTCAAGGTGGTCGCGGAATCGCCGGATCTGATCGAGCCGAATCCGTTCCCGAAGGGCTATCAGTAAGCGCTGCCATGCCGCTCGTGTCGCGTGACGTGCGTGACGTGAGCGGCTTCATTCGAGGAGGGAAGCATGTCGGCTTCGGACATTCTCAACATCACGCTGATGCAGGGTTTCGCGGGTCTTTCGCTTTTCAGCGTGTTGTTGCTGATGGGCCTTGGGCTAGCGGTGATTTTCGGCCAGATGGGCGTCATCAACATGGCGCACGGCGAATTCATGACAATCGGCGCGTACACCATCTACATGTTCTCGCAGCTCGCGGATAACGTGTGGCCCGGTTTCAGGCCGGTATATTTTCCGCTCGCGATCGTCGTCGCGTTCGTGCTGGCATTCGCAGTGGGCTGGCTCGCAGAGTGGGCGCTGATCCGTCATCTCTACAAGCGCCCGCTCGACACGCTGCTTGCGACGTGGGGCTTGAGCCTCGGCATGCAGCAGGTGTTTCGCTCGACCTTCGGCCCGAAGGAAGTCAGCCCGAATCTTCCCGAATGGCTGATGGGTTCATGGTCGCCGAAGCAGGGCCTCGACATTCCCATCAATGGTCTCTTCGTGATGTCGCTTGCTGCGCTGATGACGGGCGGCCTGTTGCTCGCGCTGTATCGCGCACGCTGGGGCCTGCGTGTGCGAGCCACGGTAGCGAACCGGCAGATGGCGAACGCGGCCGGCATCGACACGAAGATGACGGACCGCGTGACCTTCGCGATCGGTTGCGGCATGGCAGGCGTTGCCGGTGCGGCCTTCACCGCGATCGGTTCGACGGGACCGACGAGCGGCTCGCTCTATATCGTCGATTCGTTTCTGGTGGTCACCTTCGGCGGCGCGGCGAGCCTGCTTGGCACGGTAGCGTCGGCGTTCGGCATCGCGCAGATGCAATCGATCAGCGAGTTCTTCATGACGGGTTCGTCGGCGCGTGTGCTGACGCTGCTCACCATCGTGATCGTGCTGATGCTGCGGCCACAGGGCCTGTTCGCATCGAAGGTGCGCCGTGCGTGAACTGACCCACTCTTCAATCTCTTCGATGCAAGCGGGAGAAACGACCATGAATCCAATCGCCGATGCCCCGGTCGATACGCAACCGCCGCCGGCTGCGGGCTGGCTGCGCCGCATGTTCCTGCATAGCGGCGGGTACGGCAGCTTCATCGTACTGGCGCTGCTGATCCTCGTCGTGTTTCCGCTGACGCTCGACGTGTTCCGCCTCAACCTGATGGGCAAGTACCTGACCTATGCGTTCGTCGCTGTCGGCCTCGTGCTCGCGTGGGGATACGGCGGCGTGTTGAGCCTCGGGCAGGGCGTGTTCTTCGGACTCGGCGGCTATTGCATGGCGATGTTCCTCAAGCTCGAAGCCTCCGATCCCGTCAGCACCAAGATCCAGTCGACGCCGGGCATTCCCGACTTCATGGACTGGAATCAGCTGACCGCGCTGCCGCTCTGGTGGAAACCGTTTCACTCGCTGCCGTTTTCGTTGCTCGCGGTGCTGGTGGTGCCAGGCCTGCTCGCGTTCATTGTCGGTTTCGCCATGTTCAAGCGGCGCGTGGGCGGTGTGTACTTCGCGATCATCACGCAGGCGGTGGCGCTGATCCTGTCGGTGCTGATCATCGGTCAGCAAGGCTATACGGGCGGCGTGAACGGCATCACGGATCTGCGCACGCTGCTCGGCTGGGACATTCGCGGCGATCACGCGAAGCTGATTCTCTACTTCGTCAATGCGGTGCTGTTGCTCGCGGCGATCCTCTTCTGTCGGCGGGTGACGCGCAGCAAGCTCGGTACGTTGCTGCTGGCGATGCGCGACAAGGAAGACCGCGTGCGCTTCTCCGGCTACGACGTGGCGATGTTCAAGGTCTTTTCTTTCTGCCTCGCCGCCGTGCTCGCGGCGATCGGCGGCGCGATGTTCACGTTGCAGGTGGGCTTCATGTCGCCGTCGTTCGTGGGCATCGTGCCGTCGATCGAGATGGTGATCTATGCGGCCGTCGGCGGACGCATGTCGCTGGTCGGCGCAGTGTACGGCGCGATCCTCGTCAATCTCGGCAAGACGTGGTTCTCCGAGAGTTTCCCGAACCTGTGGCTGTTCCTGATGGCGGCGCTCTTCATCGGCGTGGTGATGGCGTTCCCCAACGGGCTCGCGGGCCTCTACGACAGTCATGTGAAGCCCTGGCTCATGCGCCGTGGCGCAAGGAGCACGTCATGAGCAACACCGATTTCGTGCTGGCCGTCGAAGGGCTGTCCGTCGCATTCGACGGCTTCAAGGCGGTCGACGATCTGAGCCTGTATGTGGATCGCGGCGAACTTCGCGTCGTGATCGGACCCAACGGTGCGGGCAAGACCACGCTGCTCGATCTGATCTGCGGCAAGACGCGCGCGAACGCGGGCAGCATCAAGTTCCGCAACGAAGAGATGACGCGTCTGCCGGAATTTCGACGCGTGCGCAAAGGGATCGGGCGCAAGTTTCAGACGCCGTCGATCTACGAGAACCTCACCGTGTTCCAGAACCTCGAAGTGTCGTTCCCGCGCGGACGGGGCGTGTTCGGCGCGCTCGCGTTCAAGCGCACCAGCGACGTGCTGGATCGCGTAAAGAGCGTCGCGCAGGAAATCGGCCTGGAAAAGGAACTCGACCTCGAAGCCGGGCTGTTGTCGCATGGTCAGAAGCAATGGCTCGAAATCGGCATGCTGCTGATGCAGGAGCCGGAACTGCTGATGCTCGACGAGCCGATTGCCGGTATGAGCGTGCGCGAGCGCGAGATTACGGCGGAGCTGCTGAAACGTATCTGCCAGAACCGCTCGATGATCGTGATCGAACACGACATGGCTTTCGTCGAACAGATCGCGCACAAGGTCACGGTGATGCATCAGGGAAAGATCCTCGCGGAGGGGCCGATGGAGAAGGTGCAATCGGACCAGCGCGTGATCGACGTTTATCTTGGTCACTGAGTTGCCATTGAAAGGAGACCGCACATGCTGAACGTCGACGACGTATTCGTCAGCTACGGCCAGAGCGAGGCACTGCACGGCATCAGCTTCACCGCCCAGAAGAACGAGACGGTGGCGATCATGGGCCGCAATGGCATGGGCAAGACGACATTGTTCAAATCACTGATGGGCATTCTGCCGCTGAAGGGCGGCGCGGTGCGTGTAGATGGCGAGGACGTATCACGCGATGAGAGCTTCAGGCGTGTGAAGAAAGGCATCGCTTATGTACCGCAGGGGCGGCAGATTTTCGGCACGCTGACTGTGGAGGAGAACATTCAGACGGGCCTCGAAAACGCGCGCGAAAAGCGCGTTCCCGAAGAAATCTACGCACTGTTCCCGGTGCTTTACGACATGCGCAGCCGCAAGGGCGGCAATCTGTCGGGCGGCCAGCAGCAGCAACTCGCTATTGCCCGCGCGCTCGTCACGCAACCGAAAGTGCTGCTGCTCGATGAACCCACCGAGGGCATTCAGCCGTCGATCATCAAGGACATCGCGCATGCGCTGAACGAGATTCGCAGGCTGCGCGGCATCAGCATCGTGGTGTCGGAGCAGGTGCTGAGCTTCGCGCTCGATGTGGCAGACCGTCTGTTCGTGATCGAAGGCGGACGCTTCGTGCACGAATCGCCGCGCGCCGACGCGGACACCGCGAAGATCCGCGAATATCTGTCGGTGTGAGCCGACTGTCCACGCTATTTCAAAGGAGGGTAAGCAATGGCTGAAACACTGATCAAGGTGGACCTCGAACAGTCCGCCTACGACAACGAGCAGGTTCACAACCGCTGGCATCCGGATATCCCGATGGCGTGCTGGGTCAATCCCGGCGACGACTTCATTCTGGAGACGTACGACTGGACGGGCGGCTTCATCAAGAACAACGACAGTGCGGACGACGTGCGCGATATCGATCTGTCGATCGTTCACTTCCTGTCTGGACCCGTGGGCGTGAAGGGCGCGGAGCCGGGTGACCTGCTCGTCGTCGATCTGCTGGATATCGGCACGAAGGCGGACAGCCAGTGGGGTTTCAACGGTTTCTTCTCGAAGCAGAACGGTGGTGGATTCCTGACGGATCACTTTCCTCAAGCGCAAAAATCCATCTGGGATTTCCACGGGCTCTTTACGAGTTCACGCCATATCCCCGGAGTAAGTTTTGCGGGCCTGATTCATCCGGGTCTGATCGGCTGTCTGCCGGATCCGAAGATGCTCGCCACATGGAACGAACGCGAGGCCGCACTGATCGCCACCGATCCGACGCGCGTGCCGGGTCTTGCGAATCCCCCGTTTGCGGCGACGGCACACATGGGCAAGCTCACTGGCGACGCGAAGGCGAAAGCCGCCGCCGATGGCGCGCGCACGGTGCCGCCGCGCGAACATGGCGGCAATTGCGACATCAAGGATCTGTCGCGCGGTTCGAAGGTGTATTTCCCGGTTTATGTCGACGGCGCGGGGCTGTCTGTCGGCGATCTGCACTTCAGTCAGGGTGATGGTGAAATCACCTTCTGCGGCGCGATCGAAATGGCGGGCTGGGTTCACATGAAGGTGGAGCTCATCAAAGGCGGCATGGAGAAGTACGGCATCAAGAACCCGATCTTCAAGCCGAGCCCGATCACGCCGAACTACAACGACTATCTGATCTTCGAAGGCATTTCCGTCGATGAGGGCGGCAAGCAGCATTATCTCGACGTGCACATCGCTTATCGCCAGGCGTGTCTCAATGCAATCGAATATCTGAAGAAGTTCGGCTATTCAGGGGCGCAGGCATATTCGATTCTCGGCACGGCTCCCGTGCAAGGGCATATCAGCGGCGTGGTCGACGTGCCGAATGCCTGCGCGACGTTGTGGTTGCCCACGCAGATCTTCGACTTTGATATTCGCCCGTGCGCGGATGGACCGATCAAACACATCAAGGGTGATGTCGATATGCCGCTGTCGCCTGACATCGTCTGATGTTCGAGCCCGCCGGCTCGTGATGCGGCGGGCGATTCATTACGGAGCAGCCTATGCCGACCTACGATTATCGTTGCGACACGTGCGGCCATTTCGCCGCGCTGCGCCGCATCTCCGAGCGCGATGCCGCGTCGCCTTGTCCGTCATGCGGCAAGCTCGCGCAGCGGACACTGAGTTTGCCCGCATTGTCGCTGATGGCGTCCACGCAACGCGCGGCGCACCAGGTCAACGAGCGTGCTGCGAATGCACCGCACCGTCACGGACCGGGGTGCGGATGTGGCAGCAGCACGAAACCCAGGCTGGCCGGCGCAGCGCCAACAGGATTAAAGAGCAATGGCGGCGGACGGCCGTGGATGATCAGTCACTGATCCTATTCGACAAAAGCAGAACCCGGCGGACGTTCCACGCGCGTAGCACATTCGCGCGCCAGCTCTCGGCTAGTAGCGCATGCGCCGCAGAACGCGCCTTCGTTGCTGATCGACGCGGGATGCGACGCAGACCGCTATGAGCGGGACAACACCGCTTGCAGGAATGAGCGCGTGCGGCGTTGCGTCGGATTCGAGAAAATCTGTGCGGGCGGGCCGGCTTCGACGATCTCACCACCGTCCATCACGACGACGACATCGGCGACTTCCTTCGCGAAATTCATTTCGTGCGTGACGACGAGCATCGTCATGCCTTCGGATGCGAGCAGCTTCATCACCTGCAACACTTCGCCGACGAGTTCGGGATCGAGCGCGGACGTGGGTTCATCGAACAACATGACGCGCGGCTGCATCGCCAGCGCACGCGCAATCGCGACGCGCTGTTTCTGGCCGCCCGACAGGCTGGCGGGCATCGCGTGCGCCTTGTGTTCGAGGCCGACTTTCCTGAGCAGCGCGAGCGCGGCCGCTTCGGCGTCGGCTTTCGACGAGTCACGCAGCATGCGTGGCCCGACGGTGATGTTGTGCAGCACCGAAAGATGCGGGAACAGGTTGAACGACTGGAACACCATGCCCACTTCAGTGCGCAGCGCGTTGAGCGCGCGCTCCTTGAGCATCGTGCCGTGATCGACGAGGCGACGGCCGCAGATATCGACAGTTCCACGCTCCGGCCGCTCCAGCCCGTTGCAGCAGCGCAGGAACGTACTTTTGCCGGAACCGCTCGGTCCGATCACGACCACGACCTGGCTTGGCTGGATATCGAAGTCAATGCCGTTCAGGACGCGATGCGTGCCGAACGATTTCGTCAGATCGCGAATACTGACGATAGGTTGAGCGCTGTTCATTGCACCATCCCTCCTGCGCGCAACCGGCGCTCGACGCGATGAAGCATGTAATTGGTCGTCTGCGTGAGCACGAGATAGACGAGCGCGATGACGAGATACACCTCGAGCGACCGGTACGACACGCTGATGATCTTCTGTCCTTCATGCATCAGGTCGTCGATGGTCAGGAGCGACACCAGCGCCGAGTTCTTGATCAGCGCGATGAACTCGTTGCCGAGTGGCGGAATCATGCGCACGACAGCCTGAGGCAGAATGATTGCGCGCATCGCCTGTCCCGCCGACATGCCGATCGAGCGGGCCGCTTCCATCTGTCCGCGATCCACCGACTGGATCGCACCGCGCACGATCTCCGACACATAAGCCGCCGAATACAGCCCGAGCCCCAGCATGCCGCACACGAACGCGGGCAACAGAATGTTGAACTGCGGCAAGCCGAAGAACAGCAGGAACAGTTGCACGAGCAGCGGTGTGCCACGGAAGAAGATCAGATAGCCGGTGCAGAAACCGTAGACCAGACGGCGCTGCGGTGAAAGACGGCCGATGCCGATCAGCAGTCCGAGCAGGCAAGAGAGCACGAGCGCGGCGGCCGTCACTTCCACCGTGACCAGCGCGCCATGCGCAATATCGGCCCAACCGGCGAAGGCCGGCGTGAAGTCGAGTTGCATGAGTCAGATCCGCCGGATTACTTCGGGTTGGCGGTTGCGGCGGTGCTCGCGCTGAACCACTTCTTCACGATCGCATCGTACGTGCCGTCGGCCTTGATCTTTGCGAGCGCCGCGTTCATCTGATCGCGCAATTGCGGTTCGTCCTTGCGCACGGCGATGCCGTACGCTTCCGTCGTCAGTTCCTTGTCCAGCACGCGGAAACCGGGACGCGTGCGCACGAACTGCCAGGCAGCCGGCTTGCCGGTCACGGCGGCATCCGCGCGGCCGATGCCGACCAGATCGAACATCTCCTGGTTCTTTTCCACTTCCACGCGCTGCACCTGCGGATAGTTGTCGCGCAGGAAGTTGACCGACTTCGTGCCGACCTGCACAGTCACTTTTTTGCCGTTGAGATCGGTGAGCGTCTTGATCGGCGAATCGGCCTTGACGAGCGCAGAGAGGCCACCCGCGAAGTAGGGCTGCGTGAAGTCGACGACCTGGGCGCGCTCAGGTGTGATGTAGATGGCGGAGATCGCTGCATCGAAACGATGCGCGATCAGGCCGGGGATCAGCCCCTTGAAGTCGATGTCGGTCCACTGGATCTGCTTGCCCATCGCCTTGGCGAGCGCATTCATGATGTCGACGTCGAAGCCGGTGCGCTGGCCCTTGTCGACGAATTCCATGGGCGGGAAGGTTGCGTCGGTCGCGATGTTCAGCACGTTCGCGTCTTGCGCGGCGGCGATGCCGGGCGAACCGGCGATCATCATGGCAATGCCGAGGCTCGCGGCGGAAACAAGGTTCTTCAGTTTCATTGTGTGGGCTCCAGAGGTGTGTGGTCAGTCGTCGAGTTGGATTCAGGCGGCTTGCAGCCGGGCGGAAATGGTGTTGGCGACGCGCACGGTCCGCTCGGCGAGTTGCTGCTCGCGGCCTGCGGCACGCGAGGACGGCGCCATCAGCGTGATCGATGCGCTGGCGCCAGCGCCGCGCGACGTGCGCCGGAACACGGGGGCGCTGACACCCCACACGCCCGGGTCGACTTCGCTGTCGCTCATCGCATAGCCGCGCGCGCGGATGTTTTCCAGTTCTGCTTCGAAGGCGGCGCGGGCCGTGTCGTTGCCGGCAAACTGCCGTTCGAGCGTTTCGGCGCGCGTCTTGTCGGACATGAACGCCAGCAGCGACTTCGCGGATGCGCCCGCACGCAACGGTACCGCGCGGCCCTTTTCGAACGAGCAGCGCAGCGAGTGGGTGCTCTCGATCATCTCGAGGCAGATCACCTGATCGTTCACGGCGACGATGAGCCCGACGCTTTCCTGCGTCGTGCACGAGAGTTGCATCATGCCGTCGCGGCTCGCTTCGACCAGCATCGAATTGATGTCGAAGCCGAGCGCAAGCTGGAGGCTGACGGGGCCGGGTGCATAGAAACCGGCATCCTCGGTGACAAAGCCCCAGCGTTTGAGCAGCGCGACCTGCCGGTAAAGCGTGCTTTGCGCGAGGCCGGTCGCAGCGAGCATGTCCTTCACGGACATGGCATTGCCGTGGCTGGCGAGCGCGGTCAGCACGAGCAGCAGGCGCTCGGCACCCTTGACGCCTGTTTCCTGTTTCACCGTCATTCCTGGACCGGAAGAGAAGCGATCTCGATGACCAGCAGAATGCCACGCCGCTCCCGCTGGACAAAAATACAATTCCCACTGGATGGGAATGGGGGGTGGGGATTTTCCCGTGATTAGCCGGGTGTGGGGTTGGCGACGGAGGTCTTTTGCGCGGGTGGCGCGTGAGCGCGGCCGGGCTCGATCAGGCGCATCGCCGTGAGTCGCGCGACGTGTTACATGGGCGTGAAACCCGATCGCGCTTTGGCCGTTCGAATCGCTTCGTCGAAGGACGAGGCGGTTGCCACGTGGCGATGGTTCACCGTGACAAGCCATGTGTCGTCACGCAGGCACCTCAAGATCCTGAAAGGGGAGAAGGTACCGCCCAAGGTTGTATTGCCGGCTGTCCAGGTCACGAAGGAAAACATTGACTCGATGAGGCCAGCCTGTGAATTGCGAAAGCAACGAGCGCGAGCGGTCATTCGCTTTTGCGATCGAGCGTCAGGAGGTCGAGACACGACGCTCGATCGTGTTCAAACGTGAACGTTCGAATAATCAGTAACGGCAGGGCTTCTCAAATACAATCGTCTCAAACAGTTCGTAATCTGCAGTCGCTTTCTGATCCGCACCGGGCGCGTGATAATAGTTCATCGTTATAGACGTACGGCCTCCGCGTTCGCCCGGATCGACATCGAACACAGCGATGCCATATCCCGTCCCGGTATCCCGCTGGGCGGACCAGATCGCGTCTTCGACTGCATCAGGCCCGGGCCGGACGAATGTGCCTGCTGTCGCGCTGGCGACGGGGCGGTTGGGCTTGGTGAAGACCATTGCCTGCGGCAGACCCGTACCCGCATCAACGCCATAGACATCGAGCGGTGCGCTAGTGCCACCACCACCGAGAATCAGATGCACGGTGCCGCGTGAGGTGTCGACGCGATCATTGGCTCGATGCGACGTCACCACAGGCCTTGGCTGGAGGGTATCGACGCGGTCACCGGTGGCGGCATCCCGGCCGGCATTATGATTGCAGCCACGCACAGGATGGCTGCGTTCATAGTCGTGATCGTGGCCGCACACCACGAGATCAACGCCGTATTGGTCAAACAACGGCAGCCACGCCTCGCGGATGCCCTTATCGGAGCCGTTGCCCGTCTTCGACGAACTGAGCGCATCCTGGTGCATCTGCACCACGATCCATTCGATGCCTCCGTCGCGCGAGGCTTCACGCAGCACGCGTTCGAGCCAGCGGGTCTGCTCTCCCTGGCTGTAGCCGCGGACATAGAATGAGGTTCCCGGTTCGATCGGGGGATGGCCGGTGCTCGCGGCCGGCGTCAGCGCCGATGGTCCAGCAACGAAGGCAGCTGCGTCCTGATAGACAACGTCATCCGCATCGAGCGAGATGAACAGCACGGAGCTCACGCGGAAGCTATACCAGCGGCCCGGAAAGCGCGTGCCGTTGTGCGGCAGCGTATAGCGCGTGAGATACGAATCGAAGCCTTGCGCGCCGTTGTTGAATTCGATTTCGTGATTGCCGGGACACGGCATCCACGGACGATTCGCCGACGACGACTGGTTGTTGTTGCCGAAGTCGCGCCACACGGCCGGTTGGTGCGTCGGGTTCAGGTTTGCGTAGCACAGGTCGCCGTTTAGCAGGTGAAAGAGCGGCTGAAAGCGCTCGACAGCCTGCACCGCGAAGCGGCTTTGCGGCGACGACAGCACCCAGCTGGTGTTGGGCGTCGCGAGATCGCCGTAGCTCGTGAAGCGGAACGGCGCGCGGCCGTGCGGCGCGGTCTTGAACGACGCGGAGAAAGGTGCGCCCGTATTGCTGTCGTTATCGGCGGTGACTTCGTATTGATACGTGGTATTCGCCTTTAGATCGTGCAGACGCGCGTGATACGTAAACACGACTTCGCCATTCAGGCCGTCCGTGTAGGTGCGTTGAACGGCGTGAACGGTGTCTTTCCTGTCGCCGGTTGCGCCGAAGCGCACGCGCGGATTCGCGGCGGCCGCCATCGATGCCCATGACACCACGACTTCCTTCGTGGGATCTTCGCCCCATGTGAGATGGATCTGTTCGGGCGTGCCGTCGGGTGTCGACGGATCGGCTTTGGCGGAGCCTGCGAACGTGCTCGCTGCCGTCGCGAATCCCGATGCGCCCGCGAGCTTCAGAAAACCACGGCGCGAAAAGATGGCGGACTGTGCGTCGGATTGCATGTTGTCCGGTTCGTCCTGCGTCGTTTCGGGGGAGTTCTTTTTCGACATGTCTTTTGTTCTCGCGTTGGAAGGCAAACGACGCGCGAATCCACAGCGGCGCGGGCGCGTCGGCGCTGGAAAGGAACGGGAAGGAAGCGTCATTCCGGGCAACACGATATTCCCAAACCTGTTACCTCGCTGTGACAGCGCGATCACGACGCATGCGCGTTTGCCGCTGGCGCGGGTGTTGTAATCGCGCACAGTTGAAAACGCGATTGAAGGCCGACGTTACATTTTTTCCCTGCATACGGCGAAGCGCGCCGCGCAATTCACGTTTGCTTACACACGCACACATCTTCCCAGTGCGATTTGCATAGAGTGTCTTCCGAGATCCGAAGCTGGGAGTGCACGATGAAAGCAACAATCACCCTGACGATGCCCGGCCGTTTGCGTCGAAGCGCACTGGCTGGACGCTGCCTGTCATGACGGGCGCATACGAACAATCGTCTGACGGCGACGTGACCGTCAGCGTCGAAGAGCAGCCGTCGTCGAAGGGCACATGCGTGACGGTGCAGTCGAACGGCAAGTCGATGTCGGCGGAGTACAGCGAGCTGACGGGGCAACTGTGCCTGCGACAGGACGGTGTCATGGTGCAGGAATGGTTTCCGCCGCATTCGTGGTTTGCGATTGCATCGGTGGCGGGCGCGAGCAGTTGGGGCACGCAGCCGAGTGCCGATGACTTGCATGCGCTGATTCGCAATGAGTTGATGGCGAGGCGGGGGTAGGGGCGACTCAATGTCGCGCAATGCGCGCTGCATTGCTCATGTCAAGAATCGTCAAGATTGTCGATCGACGACATCAGCGCTCATATGCTTGCGGGAATGCGTCCTGGCCACCGGGACCGAGTGGTGCAAGGTCGCTGGTCGAACAACAGGGAGGCCACCCGTGACTGTGCGTTGTACGTTTTCGCTCAATAACAAAGATAGGTCGGAACTGTACTTTTCGGGCTATGGAACGGTCAGTGCGTTTTCAGGCCATGACGGGGGTCGCGACAATCCGGAAGCGGTGAGTGTACCCAACGTGGGTCCATTGCCACCCGGCATGTACTACCTCGTAGACCGACAATCAGGGGGACATCTCGGGTGGCTGTATGACCTGCTGCGGCAATTCGGTTACGGCACGACGGACCACACGAAATGGTTTACGCTGTGGAACGCGAAAAGCGGGGATATGACGTTTATCGAAGGCGTCAAACGTGGCCACTTTCGCTTGCACCCGACAGGAGATTTCAGGCTTGGCGAAGGGTGCATCACGGTTGTCAGTCCAATGGAATTTGAGCGGCTCTCCCGACACATTCGCGCAAGCCCCCCGACACTCAACGTTCCGGGTGCGCAGTTCAAGGCCTATGGCACAGTGGAAGTGCGATGAGGCGGCGATCGTTGCGATGGCCTGGCTGGTGTGCGGCGTGGCTCTTCATTGGATGGTTACTCGGGGTCATCCTGACCCGGCTTTCATTCCGTTTGCCGCTGTTCGTTGAAGACGCAATACGGTTTGGGATTCGCATCAGCGGACATCAAGAACTCGATAATCCTGAGGACCTTGACACGCTAGCCTTGTTGACGGTCGTCATTATGTGTTTTGTCACCGCCGTGTTTATTGTCTGGGGACTAAGCGCTTTCACAGAACGTTACTGGCTGTCGCGCAAACTTCTGTAAGCCGCGTGCGGGCGCCTGGATGGTATCGAACACGACGCCAACCGCACGCAATAGTATGATCCCCCGCATATCCGCTGATTCCGCGACGAATCAGCCTGATACGAGGAGGGCACCGTGACAGTCTCCCGCTTGCGCAACATCCCGGGCATCGGCGTCGACAGAATGGGCGATGCTGCTGATGCAACGAAGAATCGCAACATCCTGCGGCTCGAGAACCTCGACACCGACTTGAGGCCGCCCACCGAAGCGATTCGCCGCACGCATGAAGCCGTCGATGACGACGACGCAAACAGCTATCTGCCGTTCACAGGGCAGACGGCGTTACGTCAGGCCGTCGTCGCGCGGATGAAGCTGTCGACAGGTATCGACTACGACGCCAGCAGCGAGTGCATCGTTTCTGCGGGCGGTCTCGCGGGCATTCTCAACGTGCTGCTGTCGATCCTCGAACCAGGCGACGAAGTCGTGCTGACCGACCCCACGTACGCGGGCCTCATCAATCGCGTGCTGCTTGCGGGCGGCGTGCCGAAGTTCGCGCGGCTCATCCCTTCAGCCGATGGCTGGCGCCTCGACCTCGAATCGCTGGCAGGCGCAGTCGGCCCGCGCACGCGCGCATTCCTCATCATGTCGCCGTCGATGCCGAGCGGCTTCGTCGCGAACGAAACCGAATGGCACGCGATCGCCGATCATTGCCGCCGCGCGGATGCCTGGCTCGTCTACGACGCGGCAATGGAACGCATTCTGTTCGACGGGCGCAACGTGATTCACCCCGCGTCGTTGCCGGAAATGCGCGAGCGCACCTTCACGGTCGGCTCGGTCTCGAAGGAGTACAGGATGATCGGCTGGCGCGTGGGCTGGATCGTCGGTCCCGAACGCATCATGCACGATGTGCGGCTGACGAGTCTGTCGAACGTCGTTTGCCAGGTCGGTATCGGCATGCCGGGCGCGACGGCGGCGTTGACCTGCGCAGACGACGGCGTTGCGCAGGCGGTATCCGAATGGCAAGCGCGTCGAGATTTTCTGTTGAGCGCGCTGCGTGACCTGCCGGTGATGCGTCCCGATGGCGGATGGTCGCTGCTCATCGACACGACAGCGTTCGGCATCGCACCGCCCGACGCATCACGCCTGCTGCTCGAAAAAGGCGAAGTCGCCGCGACACCGATGAACGGTTGGGGTCCGCAAGCCCAACGCTATCTGCGCTTCGTGTTCGCCAACGAATCCGTCGAGCGGCTCGCGGATATCCGCGAGCGTGTGCGCGCGGCGTGGAGCATTTGACATATCTCAGTGCGCGCAGTCAATCCGCGTGCAGCCAGCGCAGCACCTGGCGCCATTGAAGATCATGCATTTCGCCAAACCAGTCGTCGTGATGCGCATCAGGCAGAACCATCAGCTGCGCGCCGGGATGGGCGCCCGCGAGCCGTTCAGCGTGGACGACGGGAATCAGCGAATCTTGCTGCGCAGCGATCACGACGAGCGGTCCGTGATAGCGGTCGAGTGCGCCCACGGAATCGAAGGTGTCGTGCAGCATCCAGCGCACGGGGAACAACCAGTACTTCTCGCCCGCAACGCTCGCAAGCGTGTCCCACGGCGTAATGAGCACGACGCCTGCGATCGCGGCTTCATTGCCTTTGACGGCTTGCGCCGCCATCCCCGCGCCGAGCGACTCGCCCACCAGATAAACCGGTCCGCTCCATTGCGCGCGCGCTGCGACGAGCGCGTCTCGCGATGCCGCCAACGCCGCGAGCATCGTGCGTTTGCCTTGACGGTTGCCTTGCCCCGGATATTCGACCATCACGACGCGAAAGCCATCGCGCACGAACACTTCGGCAACAGGCAGCTTGTTCTCCGCCGTCTCTGCATTGCCGTGAAACAGGACGAAAGTACCGCGCGGCGCTGCGGCGGCTGGTGTCGCGACATAGCCCGCGTAGAGTCCGTCGACATGCCACGGCTCGACGTCGTACGTGCCGTGATGCCCTGTCGGCGTACCGGGCGCGTCGAGCGTCGCAGGCAGCAGCATGCGGTCCTGCATCAGATATAGCGCGATCAGCGCGACCACGTACGCGACCAGCGCGAGGCGGACGCAGAACTTGATCATCGACATGTCCGTGTCCGTCACATGTTGTCGTTCTTCTGAATCAGCAACACAACGAGCCGTCGAGGCCGATGCCGGCTTCGAACAGCTCGTCGTGAACGGGTCTTTGCCCGCCGCAGCGGGCGAGGGCGGTTACGCGTGCGCGTGACGGTCCTCGGTGAGGGCCTTCAGGCGGGCGTCGCCTGCGTCTTTCGCGGCAGCACGGGTCGAGTACTTCTCGTCGGAAACGAGCGTGCGTTTCACTTCGCGTGCACCGAAATCGATCAGTGCAATCACCCACACGTAATCGCCTGCCTGTTCGGCCGTTTGCACGAAGGCGCGCACGTCGCCCTTGTCGTCTGCTTTCATCGTGACCTCCTGATTGGTTCGCGCGATAGATGGCGCACATCCAGCCCGACCGGAGTCCGGTACGGTTTCGCGGGCATCCGGCCGCGATGCGCCTGAAACGATTCTAGGCCATGAAATCGCGTCGTACGACATGCATGTCGCTCGCGTGTTTTATGGCGCGCCTCGACCGGTAATCTGGCTGAGGTATGCTGCTTGTTTTTGGGCAGATCGACAGCAAGAGGGGACATATGCGGCGCGTCGTATTCAATCAGAAGGGTGGTGTCGGTAAATCGACCATCGTATGCAATCTGGCGGCGATCAGCGCCCGTGAAGGGCTGCGTACGCTCGTCATCGATCTGGATGCGCAAGGCAATTCGAGCCAGTATCTGCTCGGCTCGCGGGCGAGCGAAGTGAACCCCACCGTGGCCGGTTTCTTCGAAACGGCGCTGACGTTCAGCTTCAAGCCCGTCGATGTGACATCGTTCATTCATCCGACGCCATTCGACAATCTCGACATCATGCCCGCGCACGCGGATCTCGACACGCTGCACGGCAAGCTCGAATCGCGCTACAAGATCTACAAGCTGCGCGATGCGCTCAACGAACTGGACATGTACGACGCGATCTACATCGACACGCCGCCCGCGTTGAATTTCTACACGCGCTCCGCGCTGATCGCTGTCGAGCGCTGTCTGATTCCGTTCGACTGCGACGACTTCTCGCGCCGCGCGCTCTACACGCTGCTCGATAACGTGAAAGAAATCCAGCAGGACCACAATGACGCGCTGCACGTCGAAGGTATCGTGATCAACCAGTTCCAGCCACGCGCGAGCCTGCCGCAGCAACTGGTCGACGAACTGGTGAGCGAAGGTCTGCCCGTACTCGATTCGAGGCTGTCGTCGTCCGTCAAGATCAAGGAGTCGCACCAGCATGCGAAGCCGGTGATTCACCTCGATCCGCGGCACAAGCTGTCGCTCGAATATCTGGCGCTGCATCGCGAACTGGCGGGCTAGCCGGGGCAAATCCTTACCAGATTCCAGAGACAACTCACCAGACCCGACGTATCGATTAGCACGGTCGTACGCATAGAATCGCCTCCAGACACACACAACAAAGGAGGAGATTCGATGAGGCCATACCGGGCTATCACCATTGCGGCCGCGCTGCTGACGGGCACGGCCGCGCATGCGCAGAGCGCGGGCAATTTCGTGGCGAATGTCGGCTGGTTCCATCTGGCGCCGCAGTCGTCGAGTCAACCGTTCAGCATCAATGCCCTTGGCACGACGACGACCGCGAGCGGATCGGGCGCCAGTGTGGACGGTGCCGATACGGTCGGCGTGACAGCGACGTATTTCATCACCGACCACATCGCGGCAGAGGGCGTGTTCGGCGTGCCGCCGAAATTCACGCTGTCGGGCACGGGCACGCTCGCGGGACTCGGCGAACTGGGCAAGGCGTATGAGTGGAGCCCGACGCTACTGCTGAAGTACTACTTCAACGATGCGCAAAGCCATTTCCGTCCGTTCCTCGGAGCGGGTGTCGCCTATGTCTGGTATAGCGGCGTGAAGCTCAGTTCGGCCATGTCGAGCGGTGCATTTCTTTACTCGTCGACTTATGGCACCGCGCTCGAAGGGCAGACCTCGGCGAAGTTGAGCAGTTCGTTCGCGCCCGTCATCAATGCGGGCTTCGCGTACAACTTCGACAAGCACTGGTCGGCGGGCGTGTCGCTGTCGTACATGTGGCTGTCGACGCGTGCAACGCTGACCACGCATTCGAGCGTCGGCACGGTGACGAGCACGTCGAAACTCCACGTGAATCCCATCGTTTCTTTTGTATCGGTCGGATATCGCTTCTGACCGGAAATTCAAAGGCGTTCGTCAAAAAAGGCAACCAAAGGCCCGTCATTCGACGGGCCTTTGGCTTTTTGACGAACTGCAATGCGCGGCTTCAGTAGTCTTCGACCAGGGCGTTATCGAGCCCGAATGTCTTCAATATTTTGAGTGCGCGCTCGGAAACGACGAGCCGCGAGTCGTCGGCGATGCCGAAATCGCTGCGTCCCGCCTTGCCCGTCACGGATAACCATAGAAATTCCGGCAATACCCGCTCGGGATAAATCTCTTTAAACGAGTCGCTAACCGTTATTTCAACTTCGCGGCATTCGAATCCGCTTGCGCCGGCTTCATTCAGCGCATGGGCGGCTTCCTGCGTGATGATCAACGCAGGGAAGCTCTCCAGTAGCGCATCGCCCAGCCAATTGATAATACGGTAGTGCAACCTGGTGACGGTCGGCGGATGGACGTCTGAATCCAGCACGGTATCCTTTCCAAGGCCGCCAGCCACTTCGGGTTCGACATAGTAAAACGCCATATCGCATCGAGATCGGAGTGATCGCTAGTTTTGGCTCACATTCCGGTTATAGCATAATAGGGATCAGAAATTTTTTCTCGATGTGAAAGGCTATGTAATTGCGCAGAGTATTTCGGGAATATTACGCATCGCGCATAGAGACGATTGGCGGAATTGGCCTTGGTCAATGCACGAGCTTGAGCGTCATCCAAGATGCGCGGCAAATCCCGCTTTGCCGGGCGCGATATCGTCGCGTAATGTGAGGGCGGGAATCTCGTAAGCCCCTGCATTTTGCGGATGAAATGGAATGGGCGGTACCGTCCATAGCGTGTCCAGACGTTGCCCGAGCGCATCGCACGTGGCTGCGTATCGAGCGTCGTTCATCTTGCCGGTCTGATAGATCAAGAACGGCGGCAGCACGTCGAAGCCCGGGTAGTACAGAATTCCATGATGAATCGGAAACAGGATATCGTCGATCGGCCCGTTGATGCCGCGCGGGCCATAGTGCGATTCCCAACCGCCCGTCGTCACGATCAGCATCGCGCGCTTGCCTGCCAGCGTGCCTTCGCCGTAGCGGTCACCCCAGCGGGCGTCGGAATGTTCGCCGACGCCATACGCGAAACCATACGCATAGACGCGCTCCACCCAGCCTTTCAGGATCGCAGGCATCGAGAACCACCACAGCGGAAACTGCAGGATCACCGCGTCGGCCCACAATAGCTTCTGCTGCTCCCGCGCGATGTCCTCGCTTTGCAGGCCGTTTTCAAACGCGTGTTTCGAATCGAGGCTTGGGTCGAAGCGTTCGCCGATGGGCGGGCTCACGCGGTCGTTTGCATCGAGCGAGGCTTTCCAGTTCATCGCGTACAGATCCGATATCTGCACGGCGTGTCCGCTCTCCGCCAGGCGCGCGACCGAAAAGTCCTTTAGCGCACCATTGAGCGAGCGCGGTTCGGGGTGAGCATAGACGAGTAGTACATTCATGATTCGATCTCCGTGATTCACGGAAAGCAGCGTAAGCGGCGCTCAGGTATATTGGAAATGAATTTCTGATATGCCCGGTATTGCGATGAATAATCTCAGACGGTTGGACCTGAATCTGCTGGTGACGCTCGACGCGCTCCTGTCCGAACATAACGTGACGCGCGCGGCGGAACGACTCAACTTCTCTCAACCCTCGGTGAGCGTGCATCTGGCCAGGCTGCGCGAGATCTTTGGCGACCCGCTGTTGCTGCCCGGTCCGCGCGGCATGCGGCCCACCGCGCGAGCGGACGAACTGCGAGAGCCGTTGCGCGAAGCGCTCGATGCGCTGGAGCACGTCATCTCGCCGGCGAAGGCATTCGACCCGGCCACGGCGACGCACACATGGCGAGTAGCAGCGACGGACTACAGCGAATCGACAGTGCTGCTGCCCGTTTTGAATGCGTTGCGCTCGGCGGCGCCGGGCACGCGGCTTTCCGTTGTGGAGATGGTGCCACCGCGCATCGCGAAGCAGGCGGAACGAGGGGAAATCGATCTCGCCTTTCATACCAGTGACGAGTCGCCATTGGGCATGCACCGGCGAGTGCTGTTCACGGAGCGTTATGTGCTGGCTGGCCGCGCGGGCCATCCGCGACTGAAACGTCGGCCGACGCCTGCGCAATTCTGTGAACTGGAGCATGTGATCGTTTCGCCGGACGGCGGCGGCTTTCGGGGCGTCACGGATGAGGCGCTCGGACAACTGGGGCTCACGCGGCGTGTGGTGCTGTCCGTTCCGCACTTTCTGTTCATGCTGTCCGTGCTGGCGAGCACGGATCTCGTCGCGATGGTGCCGGAGCGGCTGGTTCGGAACATGAGTGCATTGCAGATCGTCAAACCGCCTGTCGATGTGCCAGGCTATGAACTGGGGATGCTATGGCATGAGCGATGTCATCGTGACCCGGCGCATCGCTGGCTGCGCGAGCAGATTGCCGATGCAACGGGTCATGTTACTGGCAATCGCTCTCCGGGCAGACAATCGGGCGCAATGAGAAAGGAGTGAAAATGAAAAACAATCTGGAGATGTTCAATCTCGCTGGCCGTCGTGCGCTGATCACGGGTTCGAGCACGGGCATCGGCTTTGCGCTTGCGAAGGGCCTTGCGGGCGCGGGCGCCGAAATCGTGTTGAACGCGCGTAACGAAAAGCGGCTTGCCGAAGCCGTCGCGCAGTTGCGTGACGAAGGTGCGAGCGTTCATGCCGCGAGTTTCGATGTGACTTCACCGGACGAGGTCAAGACGGCTATCGAACGTATCGAGCAGGATGTCGGCGCGATCGACATCCTCGTCAACAACGCGGGCATGCAAAGGCGAGCCCCGCTCGAACAGTTTTCGCACGAGCAGTGGGACGAACTGATGAGAACCAACGTCGACAGCGTGTTCCTCGTCGGTCAGGCCGTTGCTCGTTACATGATCGCGCGTAAGCGCGGCAAGATCATCAATATCTGCTCGGTGCAAAGCGAACTGGGCCGTCCCAGCATCGCCGCCTATACGGCCAGCAAAGGTGCGGTGAAGATGCTGACGAAAGGCATGGCAATCGACTGGGGGCAATACGGCATTCAGGTGAATGGTCTTGGTCCCGGCTACTTCAAGACCGAGCTGACCGAGGCACTCGTTAAAGACGATGTGTTCAGCGGCTGGCTGATTGGCCGCACGCCGTCACGCCGCTGGGGCGATGTCGAAGATCTCGTCGGTGCGGCCGTGTTTCTCGCGAGCAACGCTTCGAACTTCGTGAATGGCCACATTCTGTATGTCGACGGGGGCGTGACTTCCACGCTTTAGCATGCGTGACTAACGAGCGCGCGCTTCACGGATTTTGCCGCTGGATGATTTCCGCTTCCTTTGCAATGAAGGAGAGCGTTCAGTCAAGTGAGTTGCCGCGTCCTGACCGGGAGAACCGGCAGCGAGAAACTGTCGTCGATATTCGGCCGGTGTCGTCTGCTTCGCGGCCTTGAACATCGAAAGGACACGGTTGATCCGCTCGAGCTCGTGGCCGGAAGGGCCTGTGTTCGTCTGATTGAAGGCGCTCGGCGAGGCGAGCGGTTGGCCCGGTGCGACGGCGAGCGTGCACAGAATTTCGAGCGCTGCATTCAGGCGTTCGCGCGCCATGTTAGATCTCAGGTGCCTCTCAGCGCCTGTCCGACTGGGCCGAGACCACAACGCGACGCCGGAAGGCCCTAACATCAGCTGTCGGCAGAAGAAAAATGCACACAATCCCGAGTCGGAATCTGGCGCAACCGGTAACACGAGCGATATATCGAAAGCATTTTTACCACGTAGAACCTTCGATATCAGACAGCCCGGTAACGGGCTCTGACCTGATAGCGACACGAAAAGCAGGGACGATCGTCCCTGGTAAGAAGTTCAGTTTTGCATCAAGCACTCTTCGGGTCGCTCGAATCACAGTTCGCCAGTGAGAAACTGCGCTACGCCATGACCGAAGCTCCAGTCAGCGTCGGAGTTGCTTACTAGCGAAACGACTACATCGCTCGGAGCGATCTGGCAACGCTCTTGCAGCTCCCGGGTGATTTCTTGATAAAAGTGTTCCTTCGCCTCTTGCGCTCGCGGACGGGTCACCACGGTGATCACGACCATGTTCTTGGTGCGCTCAATTCCCAGCCCCGTATCTTCAACAATAAGATGGGCGGGTTCATGCTCCGTCACGATTTGATAGCGGTCGCGCTCTGGCACCTGGAATGCGTTGACAACAGCGCGGTGTGCGCCATCGAGCATTGCACGGGTTTGTGCTTCCGTGCGGCCCTTGATAACGTCGAACTTGATGAGAGGCATTGCTTTCTCCTGGTGAAGGTAGTCGGAGGGCGGTTGCGATCGAACCATGACTTCAGTGTAGGAGCTGGCTTCCCCGGTTTAAATGGTTGATCTGAAAAATCATTGTTCATTGACGTGAACAATCTTGAGCGCTTATCCCCATCGCGATTGCTTTCCGCGGGTGAGTAATTAGATGTTGGGGTTCGCAAATTTGCTTCTGGTTTCACTGAGGGGCAGATCGTGGACATGATTTGCTACGTCTTCGACAGCGAAGTGGTTCCTGCTCGTCGTTTTTCTGTGTATTCAACGCCGTAACAAGATTTCGGTAGGTCGCTCCGTGCTGAGGTTGAAAGAGGACGGCAGCGACGGCGCAGAAACGCGACTCAGATTAGTCGGAAGATTGTCGTAGCTTGACAATATGGCTGTGCCGTGTCATGTTGGTCCTTCGATGGATGTATATGCATCTTGAAGCTTTGAGGCCCGTGAGGGCATCCGCCTTGGCATAGACAAATAGGACAGGATCCATGTTTACGGATTGCTATTGCACACAATTTCGACGCTCGGCAAACCAGCTAACAGGAATTTACGACGAGGCTCTGCGGCCGGTTGGCCTGAAGATCACCCAGTTCTCGCTGCTGCGCGCAATTGAGCGTCTAGGGGCGGCGACGTACAACGAGATCGCTGCGGAAGCAGCGTTGGATAAGACGACGATTTCACGAAATCTGAAGGTGCTTATCAACGCTGGCTGGGTTACTGTCAGCGTGCCGTCAGAGGAGGACGCGCGCTACAGATCCGCTCAATTGAGTAAGGAAGGGGTTAAGAAGCTCCGAAGTGCCGAGCCGTACTGGCGAGTCGCCCAGCGTCTCGTTGAGGATGGCGTTCAGCGTTTTCTCAATGGTCCCGCGAATCAGCAGCTACTGGAAGCGTTAGAAGCGCTGCAGCAGGTACCGCTAAAGTAACCGATTAACTGAGCGGTTGTCCTGGTTAGGGCGCACGACTCGACGACAAAAATACGTATTGACATGTGGGTCACGCCGTATAAGATGTACCTACAACTATTTGCTAGTCAGTTCCTTGAAATAAGCACGCATTTTTGCAGACAAATAGTTGCAGCTACATCTACACCTGATCGACGTCACATTTGAACGTTCTCGGACAGCTCATTCGCGTTCGATTGGATTCTTATTGGAGACTGAAAGATGCCTACTTACATCGTATCCGCAACTCAAAACCTGTTGTCCCCCGAGGAAAAGAAGAAGGTCGCAAAGGAGGTTACACGAGCCCACAGCCAGGCCACTGGCGCGCAAGGCTTTTTCGCTCAGGTGATTTTCAGCGAAATCCCGTCGGGATCGCATTTCATGGGTGGTGTGGAAATCAGCGCGAAACAGATTTTCGTGCATGGACACATCCGTGCTGGGCGTACTGAAGAACAAAAAGGCGCCTTACTCGCCGACATCATTAACTCGATTCACGGTGTCACAGGGATCGAGAAACGCTTTCTGTGGGCGTATATCTCCGAGCTGGCGCCGAACAACATGGTCGAGTATGGGCAAGTGCTGCCCCAGCCCGGCAAGGAAGCCGAGTGGCTCGAGTCGCTATCAGCGGCAGATCGTGACTACATGCTGAGCCTCAGTAAAGCTCAATAACACGCGAATCAGACGCGACCGCAGAGAACCCAGGTAGGAGACGCCCTTGAACACCTCAGCCATTCCCCTTAACGAGTCAGGACGGATGACCTCTGACGAACGCAAGATCATCTTTGCATCGTCGCTCGGTACAGTCTTTGAGTGGTACGACTTTTACTTGTATGGCTCGCTTGCCGCTGTTGTCGGAAAGCAGTTTTTCTCGAGCGTCAACGAAACAGCGGCGTTCATTTTTGCGTTGCTGGCGTTTGCCGCGGGCTTTGCGGTGCGGCCGTTTGGGGCGTTGGTATTCGGTCGTCTCGGAGATCTGGTCGGCCGTAAGTACACCTTCCTGGTCACGATTCTTTTGATGGGTACGTCAACGTTTCTCGTCGGCGTACTACCTTCGTACGCGAGCATTGGCATCACCGCGCCTGTGTTGCTGATTGTTCTCCGACTTGTGCAAGGTCTCGCCCTCGGTGGCGAGTATGGCGGCGCGGCGACATATGTAGCGGAACATGCGCCGGGGCACAAACGCGGTGGCTACACGGCGTGGATCCAGACCACGGCTACCTTGGGATTCTTCCTGTCGTTGCTCGTGATTCTCGGAACACGTCTGATTGCAGGCGAGTCTGCGTTCGCCGATTGGGCGTGGCGCATTCCGTTCGTGTTTTCAGTGATCCTTGTGTCAATCTCAGTATGGATTCGGATGACTCTATCGGAATCTCCTGTGTTCCTGAAAATGAAGGCGGAAAACACGACGTCTAAAGCGCCGATCAAGGAGGCGTTCGGCGAGTGGAAGAATGTTCGCCTTGTTCTGATCGCGCTGTTCGGCGTTGTCGCTGGTCAGGCTGTAATCTGGTATGCAGGCCAATTCTACGCACTCTTTTTTCTGACGCAGACCCTTAAGGTCAATCCTGTGACGGCAAATCTGCTGATCGCGGCGGCGTTGCTGATCGGAACGCCGATGATCGTCTTCTTCGGTTCACTATCGGACCGTGTCGGTCGCAAGCCGGTGATGCTGCTGGGATTCTTGCTCGCGATCGTGTTCTACTTTCCGATTTTTCACGGACTGACAAAGTTTGCGAATCCGACGCTTTATGCAGCGCAGGAAAGCGCACCGGTGACGGTCGTGGCCGATCCGACCAGTTGTTCATTTCAGTTCAATCCAGTCGGAACGTCGAGTTTTAGCAAATCTTGCGACATCGCGAAGTCGTTTCTCGCTCGATCAGCAGTGAACTATTCGAACGAAAACGCGCCAGCGGGCACCGTCGCGTACGTTCGTGTAGGCAACACCCGAATCGACAGTGTTGATATCGCAGGAGTGGGCAACAAGGAAGGGGCGAAACAGGTCAGGGATTTCGAGGCGAAGCTGGGAACGCTGATCAAATCAGTTGGTTACCCGACGATAGCTGATCCAAAACTCATCAACTACCCGATGGTTTTGTTGATGCTTATCGGGCTGGTTTTGACCGTTGCAATGGTGTACGGCCCAATAGCTGCGACGCTTGTCGAACTGTTTCCAACCCGCATCCGATATACGGCAATGTCGCTCCCGTATCACATCGGTAATGGCTGGTTTGGCGGCTTCCTCCCGACAACTGCGTTCGCGCTGGTAGCCGCAACGGGCAATATTTACGCAGGCGTTTGGTACCCCGTAGTCATCGCTGCAGTGTCCCTCGTCATCGGCTTTTTCTTTCTACCTGAGACTCGCCAAAGGCGCATCATCGACTGATGATGCCGGCGCAGGTGTAACTGGATCGTCCAATTTAAATTGAGCATTGCTTAACAAGGAGGAAGCTGGTTATCCAGACTTCCTCCGAAGTCATAGATAAAGTCGATTTCGATGCGCGTTTGCCGCTTTTTGGTTGGAGTGAAGAATGGATAGGCGTTTTCTGATACTGCTCTGCGTTTCAATACCGTCGTTCATGATTAATCTGGATGCGAACATTGTTTCCGTCTCATTGCCGTCAATCGCCCAGACGTTGCACGCGGATTTTGGGGCGATCGAATGGGTAATCAGTGCATATACGCTTGCGTTCGCAAGCCTTGTCATGCCGGCAGGTGCGCTCGCTGACCGGTTTGGACGCAAGCGCCTGCTGGTCGTCGGTCTCGCCGTATTTACGCTGGCGTCATTGATATGCGGAGCGGCATCGTCGGTAACGCTGTTGAACTGGGCGCGAGCAGTACAAGGTACCGGCGCAGCGTTGCAGTTGAGTGCGGCATTGGCAATCTTGTCCAACGAATTCCAGGGCAAGCACCGGGCAAAGGCGTTTGCGTTCTGGGGCTCGATTATCGGCATTGGGATCATGCTCGGACCGGTCGCTGGCGGGGTGATAACGCAAATTCTCGGATGGCAATGGGCGTTCTACGTCAATCTTCCGATTGGCGCGGCTATGATCGCGCTCACAGTCTTCACTGTGAACGAATCGCGAGACCCGGAAGCCAATCGCATTGACGTAGTGGGCGTGGTGACTTTGGCATCCTTTCTTGGGTTGGCGACGTACGCATTGATCTCTGGAAATCATGCAGGCTGGTCAAGCCAACCTGTCTTGACGAGTGCTTTTTGTGCAGCTGCGGCCCTGGTTGCGTTCATTGTGGTTGAGCGGATCCAGGAACGACCGATGATGGACTTCACGTACTTTATCCGTCCGACCTATCTCGGTGCAAACATTGCGGCAGTGGCGTACGCGGCGACTTTTCTGACCATGTTGACCTACCTGCCATTCTTCTTTCAGAACGGCCTTGCGTTTGGTCCGATGAAGGCAGGGGCGTTGATGCTGCCTCTTGCTGCAGGGCTTTTCGTTGTCCCTCGCCTGGTGACTGCGTATGTTGAGCACCGCGTCTCGGGGCGATTGCTTCTCGTCGTCGGTCTCATTCTGGTTGGAAGCGGCCTTTTGATCGCATCGACACAGGTTGGCACGATGAGTTATCTAAGAATCGCTGTTCCGATGATACTGGCGTCCATCGGCGCCGGTATTCTGAACGGGCAGGTAGTCAAGGTGGGTATGACGGTGATTCCGGCGGATCGCGCGGGGATGGCATCGGGTGTTTCCGGAACGATGCGATTCAGCGGGATTGTGATCGGCTTTGCGGCATTGGGAGCTGTTTTTTTTCAAGGAATCACGTCAGGGGTCAGTCATGCAATACCGTTCGTCGGAGGTGATCTCTTGCGCGTGATATCGAGAGCCATTGGTAGCGGCGATATGACGGTTGCTGCCACGCTTTTGGAGAAACAAGGTATCGACGGAAGTGTTGCAAGGGAGATTGTCGGTGCGGGGCTTCATGAAGTAATGAAATATGCCTCGATGACCGCATTTGTGGCCGCGATAGCGTCACACTGGCTCATCAGCCCAGCCGAAACGGAGCCGCTCGGGACCAAGGAGACTCAGGTAATTGATTCTTTGATCGATTGAACAGCGTATTGGATTGAAAATGAAATGAAGTTTGAAGCCTGGTTTCAAGACGTTTTAATGTGTCTCACAGTTCGAAGCAAAATCGCGGCGATAACTGCTTACCGTGCGTTTTCTACGTGAGAGGGTCTTGATGAACGGCGGAGACAAATTTAACCGGATCTCCTGTATCAGCCGGCCGTTCCAAAAGGGGCTGTTCAGACCTTCCCCGACTTCCGTTTTATTGTTTGCAGGAACCGCTAAGGTCTGCAGTATTCGGCATGAGTTTCAGGTACGAAATCCATTTCAGTGGCCGATCGTGGAGTCGACTGCGATTGAGGAGCCGGAGAGATGCCATGTGGTCAGATACGTCAAAACGCGACTTTGGCGCTGCCTTTGAGACCCAAAATATCGCGTGCTTCACCGGGCGTCGCGATTGCATACCCCAACTGCTCGATGATATTCCTGATCGAAGTGACCTGCTCTGCATTGCTTTTCGCAAGTTCGCCCTGTCGGAGCCACAGATTGTCTTCGAGACCGACGCGCACATGGCCGCCCGCGAGCAGGCCCTGCGTCAGCACGCGCGGTTGGCGCGCACCGGCGCCTAACACCGACCATTGATAGTCGTTACCAAACAGCCTGTCCGCTGTCCGCTTCATGTGCGCCAGATCCTCGGGGTGCGCGCCGATTCCCCCGCGAATTCCAAATACGGACTGGATAAAAATGGGTGCCTGCAACAGTCCGCGATCCATGAAATGTGCGGCCGTGTACAGGTGGCCGATGTCGTAACACTCGATCTCGAAGCGCGTGCCATTCTCGCGGCAGGACTCGAGAATGTACGCGATATCCTTGAACGTGTTGCGGAAGATCATGTCTTCCGTTCCTTCGAGGTAGGGTCGTTCCCAGTCGTGCTTGAACGCCTTGTAGCGAGCGAGCATCTCGTACATGCCGAAATTCATCGAACCCATGTTCAACGATGCAATCTCCGGCTTGAAACGCAGCGCAGGCAACAGGCGTTCTTCCACACTCATCGACGGCGCACCGCCCGTCGTGATGTTGACGACCACGTCGGAGGCTTCCTTGATGCGCGGCAGAATCTGCTCGAACAGCGCGGGGTCCTGACGCGGAATGCCCGTTTGCGGATCACGCGCGTGCAGATGAACGATTGCTGCGCCGGCGGCGGCAGCATCGATGGCGGATTGAGCGATCTGTTCGGGCGTGATAGGCAGCCATGGCGACATCGACGGCGTATGTATCGAGCCCGTTATCGCGCAGGTGATGATCACTTTGGATGCTTGTGCCATTTGAGTGTTTCCGTTGTCTTGTCAGCGTTGAAGGCGCGCAGTGCACGCCTGCGGTCATGCGGCCTTGCGGGGCGGCTCCGGCACGATGCGATTTTCGATGTGCCCGATACCGTCGATTTCGACGCGCACCACATCGCCTGCGCCGAGAAAACGCGGCGGATTCATCGCGAGGCCCACGCCTGCGGGCGTACCTGTGATCAGGATGTCACCGGGTTGGAGGGTCATCACCTGGCTCAGGTACGCGATCTGTCGGGCGATGGGATACGTCATCAGGCTCGTCGACGATTGCTGGCGCACTTCGCCGTTCACCAGCAGACGGATGGCAAGGTTCTGCGGATCGGCGATCTCGTCTGCCGTCACGACCCAAGGGCCGATCGGGCCGTGCGTATCGAACGATTTACCCAGCGTCCACGTCGGGCTTTTTGCCTGCCAGTCGCGCGCTGTCACGTCGTTCGCGACGAAATATCCCCCGACGTGCGCGAGCGCATCCTCTTCGGAAATGTAGCGCCCCGCCTTGCCGATCACGACGCCCAGTTCCGCTTCATAGTCGAGCTTTTCGCAAACGTCGGGATGATGTACGTCATCGAAAGGTCCGTTGATGCACGAGACCTGCTTGTTGAACCACACTTGTGACGGCGGAATGGGTACGCCGTGGCGGCGCGCTTCCGCTTCATGGTCCTTGTAATTCATGCCCAGCGCGAGGAATTTGCCAGGATGAATGATGGGCGCTTCGAGGCGCACTTCAGACAGCGCGACGCTGCCTGCCTGTTCGACCGTGAGCTGCCTGGCGCGGCCCAACGCTTCGGGCGACGAAAGCAGTGTCGTGAGATCGTCGGGAAGCCATGCGTCCGTTACGTGAAGGTCGATCACGCGATCGCCTTCGATCTTGCCAATCGAGGTCTTGCTCTTGTACGTATATCGTGCGAGTTTCATGTCGTGTCTGAAATCAGGTTGAAGAGAATAATCAAAGAAAGTCGGCGGGCAGCGGCGGCGCCCATTGCGCGAGCGCGTCGGGGGAGAGCGGCGCGTGTCCGACAGGGGTTTCTTCGTTGACGAGATCGCCGTCGGTCCAATGTTCGATCTTGTTGCCAAATGGGTCGCGCCAGTAGTCGAATACCTGACTGCCCTGCACATGACGCCCGATGCCCCACGAATGTCGATGGCCTTTCTCAGCGAGAAAGCGATTGCCGTTCGCGAGGTCATCCCAATCGATGACCTCGAACGCGCAGTGATCGAAATCGATGTCTTGCGCGCCGAGTCCGATCAGTGCCACCGTGTGGTGATCGGTGAAAGTGCGACCCAGGCCGCAGTGCAAAAACGCTGCAACGGTCGCATCGGGCTTTTGCGCGTAATAGCTGTCGGACACAGCGAAGCCGAGCACGTCCTGATAAAAGCGCATCATTGCGGGAAAATCGCGCGTCTTGAGCACGACATGTCCGAGGCGCATCACATGTGAGGGCCCAGCGGCGATGCGATTGGTCACGCCGCGACGGGTCCGTTGCCCGGTTGCATTGAGCGCGAGCGGCGCGCGCACCGCACGGGGCGCAATCACGTCGCCGCCATGCAGCAGATCGATTCTGAAGCCGTCGGGGTCTGAGATCGTGACGATCGAGCCAGCATCGAGTTCGTCATTCGGCCGCACTGGCTGGTCGAACTTTGCGGCGGCCGCGTCGAGGTCATCAAGCGAATCGACGATAAAACCGACGCCGAGCGCGCGGTTGTCGCCACGTTGTCCGATCCAGGCGGGATAGCCGCCGCCATGCGTCGCCATCTGTAGCGTGTCGTCGGTGTGGCGGTGCGTGGTCAGGCCGAAGTCGCCCAGAAACGCTGCCTGCACGTTCAGATCGGGCACCTGATAACGCACATAGGCGATGTCGCGTACTTTGATCATCTGCGTTGTCTCCCGGCGCGTGAGCGCCTGTATGTTGTCGAATGCCAAAAGTCAGTGGTCGGCGTTCGCGTCGTTCCAGCAATGTGTCGGATCGAGGGCGAACAGTGCCTTGTATTTGCCCGTATAGAACAGCAATGGCGGCCCGTCTGACTCGTGCACGTGCAGCACGTGCGCCGTGTAGATCTGGTGATCGCCGCCCGTATGAATGGCGGCAACGCGCGCGACGATGCGAACCAGCGCCGCGCGAAGCAGCGGCGCACCGTCGATTCGCTCGAATGGGTCGGGCAATGCCGCGTTGGGCTGTCCGCCGAAATGACGGCTGAGTGCTTCCTGCTCCTTGTCGAGAAAGCTCACGCCGAATGCATCGCCGCTGGCAACCGACTGTGCAAAGCGCGACTGCGAACGCGCAGCGACCAGGATCATGGGTGGATCGACGGACAGCGACATGAAGGCGTTCGCTGTCATCCCCGCAGGCTTGCCCTGATGCTCGAAGGTGACGACGGTCACGCCCGTCGCGAACTTGCCCATCGCGCGCCTGAATTGCGTGGCGTCGAGCGCAGAGGTAGGCTCGTCGATGTAAGGGAGGGTCGTGTCCATGACGTTCAGATCAGCGGCGTGTCGGCGGGCTGGCCACACGCGAGCCGCCCGTACATCTCGAAGTTGGTGGCCGGCACGACGATGCCATGCAGGGACGCGACACGCGCATCGTGCCACACGCGCGCAAACGGATTGCCGAGCGACGCGAGCGAGCCGCCCGATGCCGTCGCGAGCGAATCGACGCCTTCCCACACGAGCTTTTCCGCGAGACCGACGTCGCGCCGGACTTTCGCGCGCTCCATATAGGGCATGTACTCGCCGGATGCGGCATAGCGATCCATCGCATCGGCGTGCCGCTCGATGATCGCGCGCGCGGCGTCGAGTTTCGCCGACGCTTCGCCGACCTGCAGATGGGTGACAGCCGCTTCCGCCTGGCGCGTGTACCACGTGTACTGGATGCCGCGGCGCGGCAGCAATTCCAGGAAGGTGTCGAGCGCGGCGCTGGCGATTCCGAGCGCCGGAAACGTCAGAATGATCGAGAGCATCGGCATGCAGGCGACACGATAGAGCGGCTCATCGGCGAGATGGCTGGCGCCGTATTTGCCTTCTATCGCTGCGCTCATCGAGGCGACGCGCGAGTCCGGCACGAACAGGTTGCTGACGGCGACGCTCGAGCTGCCCGTGCCGCGCAATGCCATCACGTTCCAGTCGTTGAGGATGCGCAGATCGGATACGGGAATGAGCGCGATACCCTGATCGACGACTTTGCCGCTCGCGTCGACAAGTGGAATGCCGAGCATGTCCCAATTCGCGTGGTAAATGCCCGAATTGAAGCCCCACATGCCTTCTTCGATCAGATAGCCGCCGTCGACCCTCTTGACGATCGCCTTGCGCGGCGACAGCACGCCCGCCACGCGGGCAGGTTTGGCGCCGCCAAAAACGTCGTCTGCTGTCTTTTCGTCGAACAACGCGGCAGCCGCCCAGGTGGTGACGTTCAGCAGCGCAGCAACCCAGGCGGTCGATGCATCGCCGCGTCCCAGTTCCGAAACGACTTCGAGAAAGGTCCGCACCGATGTCTGCTGACCGCCATAGCGTCGCGGCGTGGTCAATGCGAACAGGCCGCCGTCCGAGAGTTCGTCGATGGTCGCCTGCGGTAGTCGGCCCAGCTGGTCGACTTCCGCAGTGCGGCTCTTGAGCGAAGGCACGAGGGAGGTTGCATAACGGATCAGATCGCTTTCCGACGTGGTGGTACCGAAGAACTGTGGATTTGCATTCAAGGTGTCGTCTCCTGACGTAATACAAGACCGGGTTGGCTTCGTGTTTTTGATATTGTTATCAAATATGATGTAAACATCAATGTAGCGGTTCCCAGGGGTTTCCCGAACGACAGCGTGTTCTGTGGGCGCGCAAAGGGGCACACGTGCAGGAGTACGTGTGCGGCGTGGGTAGTGATGTGTCGAGTGCGCGCGGGTGCTGCGCAGAGCGAAGATGCGGCAGGGCGCTGAAGAAAACGGGAAGACGCGTCTGCCGCGTCATCCGGTAATGGCGGCGTGTGAGCCGCGAAGAATTGCTGGAGGGTGCGTTGCTAAACCGGGTGCGCCGTCACTTTACGTTCAATTTGCGCGACGCTTTCACGACGCGGGCCGCTTCTTCCTGGCTGACGCCGAGGCCGCGCAGCGCGAAAGCAACGAACTGGTCGATAGCCGTAGCGGGGCGGCGCTCTTCCAGTACCTGCCGAAGGATGCGTAATGCACCGCCCAGGATGCTGTCGGCGCTGGTCGGGACGTCGGCGGAACAGAACTGGCCGGACTTCACGCCAGTACGGATATCGCGTGCGAGCCGCTCCAGCATGTCTTCCATCAGATCGCCCACGCTCGAGGCGGTGTGAATCAGGAACCAGCCCCAGATCGGGTCGGTGATCGCATGGCGGAGCGTCCACTGGATATTGAATCCCGTGATCAGGACGATGTCTTCTTCGGTTGGACGATTCCGGTCCAGCATGTCGGCGACAGCCGTCACGTCTTCGACGAAGATGGCGCGCGCGACTTCTTCCTTGCTGGAAAAGTAGTTATAGAACGAGCCGAACGCGACTTGCGCTTCGTCGGTGATGTCGTTGATCGCCGTGCCTTCGATTCCCTTGCGGGACATCACGGCCCGTGCGGCGGTCATGAGCCGGGAGCGCATCCGCGCCCGCACTTTTTCGTTTGGCCGCCGTGTGGGCTGAGCGGGTGTATCCGTCGCGGCCGGCTCCACGACCGTGGCGCCCGATTTCCTTGGCCTGGCGGTTTTAGCTGCGACCGCTTTGCGTTGCGTCTTCTGTTCCGGCATCTCTCTCACGTTTCCAGGTAGTCCGCTTGCGTTCTGGCGAAGCCCTTCTGGCTTGCGAGGTCGATCTTACCATCGGCGTAATTCTCGTCGTCCCCACGCCGAGCGAACTGCCGACGCTTGCGGGAATACACCTAAACGCTTTTTATTGATGTAATCATCAAAAATGACAAGAATATCAACCGTGCGGAATGCCGGTCCGGCACGGATGAAAATCGCGGGTAAGAACGGCACAGGACGCGCGAATCGCTGCAGGCGGCGTTACATGCATGCAGACCATCGCCAATGAGGAGCAGGAGACAACAATGCTGAACAGACGGGAAGCACGCATGGTGGGCCTCGCAGCCCTCGGCGCGATGCTGGAGTTTTACGATTTCGTGGTGTATCTCTTCGTCGCCACGGCCTTGGGTGACGCGTTCTTTCCACCCGACGTCTCGCCGTGGACCCGACAGATCGAAACGTTCGCGATCTTTGCGATCGGTTATCTGGTGCGTCCTGTCGCAGGTATCGTCATGGCGCATTTCGGCGACACCGTCGGGCGCAAGAAGATGTTTATTTTCCTGATCATTCTGATGGCCGTGCCGACCTTCCTCATCGGCGTGCTGCCGACGTATGAGCAGGCGGGCATGCTGGCGCCCATCATGTTGTTGACGCTGCGCGCTTTGCAAGGTTGCGCGGTAGGCGGTGAACTGCCGGGTGCAGCCGTGTTCGCCGCTGAGCACGCATCGCCGACGCGGCTTGGCGCGACGAGCGGCACGCTGCATGGCGTCGTGCATCTGGGTCTTGTACTGGGCACGGGCGCCGCGGCGCTGGCGGCGATCATCGCGGCAAAGCTGGACATGCCGTCGCTCGCGTGGCGTCTGCCGTTTCTCGCGGGTGGCGTGTTCGGGCTGGCGGCGGCCTGGCTGCGCAGGCATCTCGAAGAATCGCCTCTGTATGCGCAGATGCGTCAAGTGGAGCGGAAACCCGCAGCGACGCCATTGAAGGCGGTGCTGACCGACCACGCAGGGGCGTGCCTGTTCGGTCTTTCGCTGATGTTCGTGATGGCGGTTCTGGTGACGCTCTTTTTCCAGTTCGTGCCTGCAATGATCGTCACGGCCTGGCAGGTGCCACGCCAGGATGTATTGCATGCCAATATCTGGGGCACGCTCGCGCTCGCAGTCAGCATGCCGCTGTGGGGGCGCGTCAGCGATCGTCTGGGATGGGCGCGGATGCTTGCAATCGGCGCTGTGCTGAACCTGCTGGCTGCCATCTGGTTCTTTCACATGCTACCGGGTGTCGTGGCGGCGCACGACGCGCTGGCTCCGTTGTTCTGCGTGGAAGGCGCGGCGGTGGCCTCGATCATCGCCCAGGTTCCGGGGCTGACGGCATCGCTGTTTCCCACGAGTGTCCGGCAAAGCGGCTACGCCGTGCCTTATAACGTCGGCGCTGCGCTGTTTGCCGGCTTGTGTCCCGTCGTGCTGTCGTGGCTGGTTCGCGAGTTTGGATTATCCGCGCCGTTGTATCCCGTGATCGTGGCTGTCATCGTGAGTGGCTGTCTGGCGATCGGATTGCCGCGTGTGCGCCTGTATCTGGGAAGCGGCGCGTTACGCATGATGCCAGTCAGCACCGAGACAACCCTACCTGATTATAAAAAGGAAATGTGATGGAGACGAAACTGCAACAACTCATCGACAAGGCCGAGATCACCGAGGTCGTGCAACGCGAACGCGCATATCGCGATCAGTCGCGCTGGGACGACATGCAGAGGATGTATCACGACGATGCAGTGGTCGATCTATCCTGGTTCCAAGGCAGCGGTGGGGAGTTCGTCGCGGCATCGCGGCGCTTATACGAAGCGGGCCGTCATTCGGCGCATCAGATGGGGCCGACGCTGGTGTCGCTCAACGGCAAGCGTGCGCTGGCGATGACGGGCTGCGCCGTGTGCCTGCGTACGCAACTGGATGGCGTCGAACTCGAGTTGACGGCGCATTCGCGACTGCACGAAAGACTGGAGAGGCGCGACGGCGAGTGGCGTATTTCGCGGATGGGCATTGTGTATTTGCGCGATCTTCTGGTACCCGTCAGTCCGTCGCAGCACGTCGCACTCGACGAGGTGCGGCTTGCACGCTATCGCTCCAGTTATCGCTTTCTGTCATATCTGCTGGAGCAAACGGGCGTCGCACCACGCGACGATCTTCCCGGCGAAGATCGCCCCGAGACGGTTCAGCCGCTTCTCCTCGCCGACGAGCGTTGGCTCGAGGAAACCCGCTGATGTAGCAGCCTGTTTCGACGGCCGGTATTCACAACCGCGAATACCGGCGCCATAAACGCAATATAGAGCCCGATCGCTCCCGTTAAAACGTGGGGCAGGTATCGTCACGTTCGTTAGGATGACTATATGAATAAGCGGATGCTGGTGTTGTCGTTGGTGATGATGGCAGGAAACGGACACGCGCAGTCGATCGTCACGTTGTACGGTGCGGCGGGCGGCGGCGTCCGATGGGTGAACAACCTGAAGGGCGGCAGCGCGGTCCAGTTTTCGAGCATCGAGAGCAAGAACCGCTTCGGGCTTCGCGGCGTCGAGGATCTCGGCGACGGCATCAGTGCGATCTTTCTGCTGGAGAACAGCTTTTCGACGGGCACAGGCGCACTCGGCAAGACCGACACGCTGTTCGACGCCGCTGCTTATGTCGGTGTAACGGGCAAGTTTGGGCAGCTGACCTTGGGCCGCCAGCTGAACGTCGCAGAAGATCTGATTGTCGATCTCGACCCGAGCCGCGTGATCGGATCGACGGCTGCGATCACGCCGGACGCATTGACGGGGACGAACTTCTTCGTCGGCGATACGCGTTTCAACAACATGGTGAAGTACAAGACGCGGATTGGCGGCGCAGGCCTCGGCGCGAGTTACTCGTTCGGCGGCGTCGCGGGCAACACGCGCGCGGGGAGTAATTACGCGGTGTCGCTCACCTATCAGACAGGACCGTTGTATGGCGGCGCGAGCTATCAAAGAACGTATAGCCCCGATGCGTCACAGTTCGCGCAAACCTGGCAGGCCGGCGGCTACTGGCAGATCGGCCCCGCGCGTCTCTACATGTCGTATTTCCAGTTGATCGTGAGCGGCGGCGAGGGCGCCAACAGTTCGCAACGCCGGGACAGCGTGCCGCAGGGCGGGGTCATGTGGCAGGTGACGCCCGCGCTCGTGCTGACGGCTGCGTACTACGACGATATCGCAAGCAATCTCGGTAACGTGCGCGGCGCGAGCGGGCACAAGAACACGTACTACGGCATCGTCGACTATTTTCTGTCGAAACGCACCAACGTCTATCTGGAGGTGGATCGCAACACGTTCACAGGCGCCTACCGCACGGAGCCGCTCAATCTCGCGCTGTTCTCGCGCAGCCCGTCGAGCACGGCGAGCACAGGCGTGACGATCGGCATGACGACCCGCTTCTGACACACAGGACCAACATGAAAACAATCAGACTTCTGACGATGACTGTCGTCCTCATTGCCGCATCGGCCGGCCAGCTGGCGATGGCGCAACCGGCATCAGCGGGGGGCAACGCCGCATCCGGCGCGGTGTCCGGGAAGGCGGCCCGTGCGGAGAACCGTCTTCTCGCGAAGCGTGTGCTCAAGGCGCTCGCTCGCACACGCGGCCTCGATTCGACGGGGCTGTTCGTCAAGGCGGTGAATGGCAATGTGATCCTGACGGGTGCAGTGCCCGACGCCAGCCAGATTCCGCTTGCTGTCGAAAGCGCACGTCGCGTCGATGGCGTAAAGGCGGTTCGCGACGACATCCGGCTGCAGGACCGGCCTTACTGACGCCAGGCGCGATCCACTCAAGCCTCATCGCTGATCATTCAACCTGGAGATAACGTATGAATCATCCCACAGCGTCCGCGCACGACGCATCACCGAAGCCGCAGAAAAAGATCGACGTCCACGCGCATTTCATTCCGTCGTTTTATCGCGAGGCGCTGATTCGCGCGGGGCAGCAGAACCCGGATGGCATGCCCTATTTGCCCGAGTGGACCGCGGAACAGCATCTGGAAACGATGGACAGGCTCGGCGTGTCGACGTCGACATTGTCGGCCTCGTCGCCGGGTGTGCATTTCGGGAATGACGAGGATGCGCGACGTCTCAGCAGACGCATCAACGAAGAGGGAAGGCGGCTTACCCAGGCACACGCGGGGCGGTTCGGTTTCTTCGCCTCCGTGCCGTTGCCGGATACCGGGAGCGCCGTTACGGAAGCGCTCTACGCGCTCGACGTACTGCACGCCGATGGCATCGTCGTGGAAACGAATCATCACGGCATGTATCTGGGCGATCCGCGTCTCGAACGGTTTTATGCCGGGCTGAATAGCCGGCGCGCGGTGGTGTTCGTGCATCCGACGTCAGCGTCATGCCAGTGCTGTGCGCGCCTCGACGAACGCTATCCGCGTCCGATGCTCGAATTCATGTTCGAAACCACGCGTTCGATTACGGACCTGGTGCTTTCAGGTGTGCCGCTTCGCTATCCCGAGATCCGATTCATCGTGCCGCATGCGGGCGCTGCGCTGCCTGCGCTAGCCGAGCGTGTCGAAATGTTCCGTCCGCTGCTACAGAAAGGCGATGAGGAAGTGCCGTCGATGCGCGACGCGATGCGAAAGCTGCACTTCGATCTCGCGGGCGCGCCAGTTCCGACGTTGTTATCGGCGCTGCTGCAAGTCGCCGATCCGGCGCGCGTGCACTATGGCAGCGACTATCCATTCACGCCTGCGCCCGTGTGCGAGGCATTGCTGGCGCGTATCGACGGGACAGATGTACTCGATGCCGCAACTCGCACGAGCATCTTCTACGACAATTCGATTCGCCTGTTCCCGCAGTATGCATAGCCGTTGAACGCGCGCGTGTCCGCTTTGGCTTTCTGCGATGGCCTCTTCCGGGTCGCGCGTAGTCGTTCACTCGGTACCTGACATTCGAGGCTGCGATAGCGCGAACGGCGGCCAAGCGCGTCTCGACTGCCTCACCCTGGTTCAGGTACGGTTACGTGGGAGCGCGGCTGCGTCGCTTCGACACTCTTTGCTTCGAATCAAGAGAAGGTGATCGCTCTGTGAGCGACGGTGACGCGTCGTTCTTCGTTCCGGAAAATTGCTTCCTGTATACGACTGGAGTCATCTGTTTCGTCATCTTGAACTGGCGGTTAAAGTTTGCCAGATTTGGAAACCCTGATCGACTAGCGACTACCGATATTGGCAACGCTGTGTCTGCCAACATCCGACACGCGTGACCGATGCGCACGCGAGCAATGTATGCGCCTACGCTTTCCCCGAGGTGCTGAGTAAAGTGCCTCGTCAACGTTCGTTCAGACATCCCGGCGGCCTTCGCGAGTGTCCCGAGCTTCAGTGGATGCGTGAATTGCGTGTCGATCAACGACAGCACGCGGTTCAGCCGGTCCGGCCCGTATGCCGAAGTCGTGCCTGCGCGCGCGTCGAAGGCGCTTGGCGACGTTAGCGCTTCGCCTGGCAAGTCCGAAAGCAGGATGAGAATATCGAGCACAGCGGTCAGCCGTTCTCGCGCGTTGGCCGAGAGCAGCCGGTCGAGCTGCGCGCGCATCTGCGTACCGGCGCCTTGCTGGAAACTCAGTCCGCAAGCGGCGCGCCGGAGAAGGTTGCGCAGGTCGGCGTACTCCGGGCACAGGTCGGCAAGCCGTTGCACCCACCCGCCATCGAACCATACGACGATAGCTACTTGCGGCTGTAAAGGGTCGATGGAGCGGTTCGACGACCATGTGTGAGGCAAATCTGGCGGGACCAGCACCAGATCGTCGTCGCCATAGACTGCGACCGAGTCTCCGATGTAGCGCTTGCCCTGGCTGTTCATCGTCAGAGTCAGCTCGTACTCAGGGTGGTGGTGCCGCTCGAATGGAATTCGAGGCAGGCGGCGGTTGTACACCCTGACTGAACAACTTGCGCCGAAGTCGACGTGTTCATAGGTGGCTTTCATGGACGGAAGAGAGTTTTCGTCGATTTACTTCCCGAAACGCTAAAAATTCAGTCTCCCGGGCTGGAATACGCGGAAGCCGCCGATGGTAAACCCGGACCGAACAGTCCTCGCCGACTCGACATGCTCGTAGGCTGGCTTTATGGCCGAAAACGCAAATGAATTGCCTGAATAGTATCACTACGGCTTGCGTACGCGTCATATGCTACCGGACACGAAATGCAAACGGAGACGATCATGGCGCTGGAAATCGATGACTTGCCGGGCGCAATCCGGCAGGCAAAAAAGGAGCTACGCGCGGCATTGCCGAATTACCGCGAGGTCTTCACCGAGGTCGAGAAAGCGATCGGCGAAGAGGCGAAGCGGATTGCCGGGCAGCGCGATCGTGGGGAAAACGTCATTCCCGAGATCCAGTTCTCCGACATCGCCGGGCAATGTGTGACTGCGGAGCAGATCGCGCTCGTCAAGTCACGCGGCGCGTGTGTGATTCGTAATGTCTTCCCCCGCGCGCTAGTGCAGAGCTGGGACGAGGATATCGCCCACTACGTCGAGCGAAACCATCTCGACAAGCGCCTCGAAAACCGCGCCGAGGACAAATATTTCGGCCAGTTGGCATCGAGCAAGCCGCAGATCTACGGTGTGTACTGGTCGAAGCCGCAAGTGCTGGCGCGTCAGTCGGAATCGCTGACAACCGCACGCGTGTTCCTCAACAAACTCTGGCGAAACGAAAGCGACGGACGTGTTCATTTCAATCCGGAGCATGTGCCCGTGTATGCCGACCGTCTGCGTCGGCGGCCGCCTGGCTCGGCATCGCTCGGCTTGTCGGCGCACTGCGACGGCGGGTCGGTCGAGCGTTGGATCGAGAGCAATTTTCGCAAGGTGTACCGCCACGTGTTTTCGGGCAACTGGCGCGATTACGATGCGTTCGACGCGGCTTTCCGGACCGATGTAGAGGAGATCGCGTCGCCCGCCGTCTGCTCGATGTTCCGCACCTTCCAGGGCTGGACGGCCCTGACGCCGCAAGGCCCTGGCGACGGCACGCTGCAACTCGTGCCGATTGCGAATTCGATGGTGTACATCCTGCTGCGAGCACTTCAGGACGATGTCGCCGAGGACGATCTTTGCGGCGCCATGCCGGGGCGGGCGCTCTCGATCAAGCCGGAATTTCATGCACCCCTGTTCGAGGCGTTGTCGTCGATTCCCAAAATGGAAGCGGGCGACACCGTGTTCTGGCACAGCGACGTCATCCATGCAGTCGAAGACGAGCATAAGGGCGCGGGTTACAGCAATGTGATGTATATCGCCTCGGTGCCGGCGTGCGCCAAGAACGACGCGTATCTGAAGCGTCAGTTGCCGAGCTTCCTGAAAGGCGAAAGCCCGCCTGATTTCCCGACTGACCATTTTGAAGTCGATTTCACCGGCCGTGCGACAACCGACGACCTGACGCCGCTTGGCAAGGCCCAACTCGGGTTCGATCTGTAATTGAAATGGGCACGCACGCGGGGTCATTCTGATTGCGCATGCGTCGCTCCAACCATAAAGAAAAATTCGGAGACTGCAATGAAACGATCACTGACATCGGTGGCGACGGCTGCCGCGCTGCTTATCGCCGGTACGCATGGTGTACTCGCCGCCGAACAGATCTCGGTATTGCACTGGTGGACCTCGGGCGGCGAATCGAAAGCAATCCGGGTGCTCAAAGACGATATGAGCAAACAGGGCTACGAGTGGAAAGACTTCGCCATCGCGGGAGGCGCGGGTGCGGCGGCCATGACGGCACTGAAGACGCAGGTTATCTCGGGCAACGCGCCGTCGGCCGCGCAGATCAAGGGGCCGCTGATTCAGGACTGGGCGGAGCAGGGCTCGCTGGTCACGATCGATCAGTCCGCGACCGATTGGAAAGCGCATACGCCTGCGCGTATAGACAGTTCCGTGAAGGCGGGCGGTCACTATGTGGCCGCGCCTTTCTCCGTGCACCGGATCAACTGGCTGTGGATCAACAAGGCGGACCTCGACAAAGTCGGCGGAAAGCCGCCCACGACGTGGCCGGAGTTCTTCGCGCTCGCGGACAAGTTTCGCGCCGCGGGCATCACGCCCGTCGCGCACGGCGGTCAACCCTGGCAGGATATGACGATCTGGGAGACGGTCGTGCTGTCACAGGGCGCGGACTTCTACCGCAAAGCACTCGTCGATCTCGATCAGAAGACGCTGACGTCACCGCAGATGGTGCAGGTGTTCGAGACTGTCCAGAAGATCCGGACATACTTCGATAAGGGGTATCACGGCCGCGACTGGAATCTCGCAACGGCGATGGTGATTTCCGGCTCGGGCGGCATGCAGTTCATGGGCGACTGGGCAAAGGGCGAGTTCGCCAATGCGAACAAGAAGGCGGATGTCGACTATATCTGCGCGGCGGCGCCCGGCACGTCGAATGCCTACACATACACGGCGGACACATTCGTGTTCTATCAGCAGAACGGCAAAAAGGATGCGACACCGGGACAGCTTGCGCTTGCCAAAACGATCATGTCCGTCGATTTTCAGCAGCAGTTCAGTCTGTACAAGGGTTCTATTCCTGTGAGGCTGGATGTGCCGATGGACAAGTTCGATAGCTGCGCAAAAAAATCACGCGCAGACGAGCAGGCGACGATTCAATCTGGCGGGTTCCTGCCGTCGTTGGCCTTCGGTGAACTCCAGTCGCCGGTTACCGCGGGTGCCATTACCGACGTCGTGACGAATTTCATGAACTCGAACGAAGATCCCAAAGAGGGCGTGCGCAAGCTGGCTGCCGCTGCAAAGGTCAAGTGAAGGGCGTTTGTACCATCACACAACGCGCAACTTCAACCATGAAAGAGGACAAGGATGAATCCCGTAGCGAAGCGTAAATGGCCACGTTCAGGGCTTGAGACAACCGTAATGGGCTTCGGCGCCGCGCCGATCGGCAATATCTTCAGGCCGATCAGCGAAGAGGATTCGGCCTCGTTGATCAAGGCGGCGTGGGATGCGGGCGTACGCTACTTCGACACCGCCCCGATGTATGGGCATGGGTTGAGCGAGGCGCGATGCGGGCAGGGACTGCGCTGGTATCCACGCGACCAGTTTGTGCTGTCCACGAAGGTAGGGCGAATTCTGAAGCCGCGCAAGCGCGCCGAAATCGACTTCGCGCCGTGGGTCGATGGGCTGCCATTTGAACTCGTTTTCGACTACAGCTACGACGGTACGATGCGCTCTATCGAAGACAGTCTGCAGCGTCTTGCGCTGGAGCACATCGATATCGCGTTGATCCACGACATCGATGTATTCACCCACGGAGCGCGCCAGCCCGAGATGTTCGAGGCTGCGATGGCGGGCGCGTCGAAAGCATTGCTGAAGCTCCGTGATGAAGGTGTCGTGAAGGCGGTAGGGCTCGGTGTCAACGAGTGGCAGGTCGCGCACGAAGCCATTCGCCGCCAGGATTTCGACTGCCTGCTGCTGGCCGGCCGCTACACGCTGCTCGAGCAGGACGCGCTGGACGGCTTTCTGCCGCTATGCGAAGAGAAGCAAGTGTCGGTGATTCTCGGTGGCGGCTACAACAGCGGCATTCTCGCGACGGGCGCGGTGCCCGGCGCGAAATACAACTACGCGCCAGCGCCGGAACCCATTCTGGAACGCGTGCGCAAGATGGAGCAGGTGTGCCGGGATTACTCGGTCCCGCTCAAGGCCGCTGCACTGCAATTCGTCCTCGGCCATCCTGCGATTCCTACCAACATTCCTGGTGTGCGCACGGTTGCACAGCTCGAAGACAACCTTCAAACCTTCCGGGCCGACATACCAGCAGAATTCTGGGCCGAACTGAAGCGCCGCCAATTGATCCGTGAGGACGCACCGACGCCTCAATAGCGTTTGCCCAAGCATGCTGTAGTTGCCGTCGCCGCCGACGGGTTTATCCTGATACTCTGCTCGAACATGCGTTCTGGCATCGCCGGCTTTGCAAGCCGACTGCCAATGCAACGTAAGTCAGTCTTCCGTCTGCGGAGCAGAGTGACATGAAAAAACAAGCGTCCACGCAAGAGGAAAGCACGGTCGGGCCGAATGGACCGCACGTCTTCAGTTTTGCTGCGAACGGCGATGGCTTCTTGCTGGACGGCACACCATTTCAGATCCGAAGTGGTGAATTGCATCCTGCGCGCATTCCCGTTGAATACTGGCGGCATCGCATCCAGATGGCGAAGGCAATGGGGATGAACACCATTGCGTTGTATGTGATGTGGAATTATCACGAGCCAACCGAAGGTACGTTCGACTTTCACACGGACAATCGCGACATCGAGGCATTCATCCGCCTTTGCCAGGCGGAGAACATGTGGGTGCTGTTCAGACCCGGTCCTTACGTGTGCGCGGAATGGGATCTTGGCGGCATTCCGTCCTGGTTGTTGAAGTATCCGAATATCCGGCTGCGCACGGACCGCGCTACGGATCCGCGCTACATGCACGCTGTCGAGCGCTATATCAACGAACTCTCGCCGCGCGTCAAACCCCTGCTGGCGGAAAATGGTGGCCCGATTCTGATGATCCAGATCGAAAATGAGTTCGGATCATTCGACAGTAATGCCGCGTATCTGGAGGAAATAAGGCAATTCTGGATTCATGGCGGAATCCATGGACCGTTCTTTACGGAAGACGGTCTCGTTCAATTGCAGCAGAACCGGTCGAATGTCGCCGGTGGCGCGATTGCATTGAGCAACGGCAACGCGGCGCAGATCGAAGCCGCGCGCAAGGCGTTTCCGTCCGTGCCGGCGATGGCCGGCGAGGTGTATCCGGGTTGGCTCACACACTGGGGCGAGCATGCATTTCAAGGCACCTCCGTCGATCTTTCCGCCACGCTCGATGAATTGATGCGCAAGAACCTGTCGTTCAATCTCTATGTGATTCATGGCGGCACGAGCTTTGGCTTTTATGCAGGCGCGAACGTGGATGCGGACTCGGGCGAGTATCAGCCCGACATCACCAGCTACGATTATGCGGCGCCTGTCAGCGAACAAGGTGTGGCCACAAAACGCTATATGCAGTACCGCAGCATCATTGCCAGATATCTGTCGACGCCTTTGCCGCCAGTGCCTTCGCCTATCGCAACGATTGCTGTGACGGACGCGAACGGGACTCGCCAGTTGATGCCGCAACGCTATGCATCCATCTGGGACAATCTTCCCGTTGCTCTCCCTTCCGCACAAACAACGCATCCGCAGTCATTTGAAATGTATGGTCAGGCGTTTGGTTTTGTACTGTATCGAAAGAGTCTTGTGCTCAATGAAAGCGGTTCTCTCGACATCAGCGATGTTCACGACTACGCGACCGTTTTTATCGACGATCGATACGCAGGAGGCGTGTCGCGCACGCGTATGCCGGAAGAACGCGCGTTGCCGCTGAAGGTGGTGTATCGCGAGCCGGTTACGTTGCCTGGTGCTTCATCAGTGGCGGATGAATCCCCAATGCTGGAGATTCTTGTCGAAGGCATGGGGCGGGTGAACTACGGGCATTCGATGATCGACCGGAAGGGCATTACCGGACCGGTCGTCCTGCATCGTGCCACGGGTGCGCGCGAGGTGCTGACAGAGTGGAAGGTCGTGCTCCTGCCGATGGATCGAACGTTTGTCGAGAACTTGCGCCCGCTGTGTTCAAAGCCCGATAAAGCGGGACTCTTCTTCATTGCGACACTGTCAATCGATACGATCGGTGACGTCTATTTCGACGTGAGCGAATGGACCAAAGGCATGGTCTGGGTCAACGGGCATAATCTCGGCCGCTACTGGAATATTGGCCCGCAGAAGCGGCTCTATTGCCCGGCGCCGTGGCTGAAGCCTGGCGACAATACGGTGTTGATCTTCGATCTGCATCAGTTGGAAGCAAAGCCGGTCAGTCTGGCATCGACTCTCTCATAGGCCGCCAGATGATATTGGCGACAATTCGATCGTCAGAACCTGAAATGGATCGAGGCGAATCGCTTGCGGGCGGTCCGCGCTCCATAGCGTCGGCACGTTCGCCTCACGGTCGAAAAACGGAAAGCGTGCGGAGAACGGGCCTTGAACACCATCCGGCAGTTCGAGATGCGTCCTCAGATCGAGCACAAAGTCGTTCGCGCGATCATCCGGATTGCGCAATGTGACGATCGCCTTAGATGGCGTCCACGCAGCCCATCCGTAGATTTCAAGCTCGTCCGGCGCGCCGCCGATCCAGTGGCAATCGCTCAGTACGTCAGCATTGGCGCGCGCCCAGCGGGCAGCCTGCGCGAGCACGTCCCAGTCATGCTCATCGAGCAGGGACGGCGTGACATACAGTTCCTGCAATTGCGTGCCGCTGCCGAAATACGATTGCACTTCATGCGGAAATGCATGAGTGGGATCGCTATTGAGACGGGTATTTTCCTGTGCGTAGATGATGCCGTGAAGCATCAGCGAATTGAGTGGGAACAGCGAACTTCGACACACGACATTCCGATACGTTTGCGCATCACGATACGTGATCCAGCGCTCGCGATCACTGCCTGTGCCGGCAAAACCATAATCCGCGCCGTCGCGCCAGATCGAATCGACATGGCGCAGCCAGAACGGCGACGCCAGTGTACCTGTCGAGAGATTGACGAACACATCGTGCTTGACGCGGCGCATTGCTTCGATGAGTTCGACAGCCGCGTCCCAATCGCTGTTGAAGCGGCTGCCTGGCACGACCGTGTTCGCGTTGCCCGTGCCGTCGAGCTTGAAGTGATTGACGCCGTGCCGCGTGAGCAGATCCATCGCAACTTCATGGAAGCGGCGATAGTACTTCGGGCCCGAGAGCGGGAATCCGTCGCCAATGGTCTCGTATCCGGCTGCACGGCCACGCGTCACGCGTTCCGTTCGCGGCGGCCCATAGCCGCCCCATGGCGACAACCAGACGCCAGGCTCGGCGCCATGTCGCGCGGTGGCGTCTTTCAAAGGCAGGAAACCATCGGGAAACGCAGGGCTGAACGCCCAGTTGCCGCTGTAGTCGTCCCAGCCATCGTCGAACAGGAAGGAATCGAGTTGCACGCCGCGCTTTTCGTGCAGTTCATGGCCGATTGCGTGAATGCGTTCTATGGCCTGATCCTGCGTGTACGTCGTCAGAAAGCCGATGTCGTACCACGAGTTGTAGTGCAGAAACGGACGGTAGGGACGCGCCCGTTCGCGCTCGATATAGACCGCGAAGTCGCGGCGCAACTGGCCTTCGCGAAACACACCGGCAACTGTCGAATAAGCGAGCGTTTTCCCTTTTTCGAGCGGCAGCGCGCGGCTTACGGTGAAGCGGGCAACGCCGTCACGCACCTCGCTTTCCGACATCGGAAGCTCGAAGCCCAGGTAGAGATTGCCGTCGATAATCGGCACGGCTGCGAGGTCGCCGGCTTTTCTTGCATCGGACGCCTGCGCATGCAATAGCGAAACAGACGCGATCTGCTCGTCCTGCGATAGCGCAGCAATGGACAGACGCTGACGAAGATAGCGCGAGTCCTCGCGCTGCTCCACACTCCATTCGACACGCAAACGACGCTCGTCATCACCGAGCGTGGCAATGACGCGTGTTCCAGCAACCCGTTCGGCTTTCCTCAGCGCATCTGGATTCGCAGGCAGTGCTTCTTCGCGCAGCGGCGCGACGAGCCGCAAACTGGCTGCGTCAAGCGTGCGGCCATCGGCAAAGGTGAGAACGAACGGTGCATCGATAACCAACGTGCGGTCGTGCGCGCGATCGACCAGGGAAACATCGCATAGAGAGCGGTCGGCAATCGTCCAGTGCAGCGCAATCGCGGAATTGCCGAACGCGTAACGATCGTCTTGCGTCTGAAAAACGGGAGGGCCCGCGTGCACGATGTCCGCCACGCGTCACTTGACGGTCTGAAGCACCTCGAATCCCTCGAACTCCGGATGCCCGAGATAGAGCGCACGCGTCTCGGTCCCCGCATTCCGGTGTGCGGCGCGAAACGCGTCCGACTGCGTCCACGCCTCGAACGCCGGGCGATTCGCCCACACGGTGTGACTCGAATACAGCACGTGGTCGTCGCGTTGCGGTCCCTTCAACAGATGAAACTCGATGAAGCCGGGCACGTCCTTCAAATGCGTGTCCCGCGTCGTCCATACTTCCTCGAAGGCGCTTTCCGAACCCAACGCCACTTTGAACCGGTTCATTGCAATGAACATGACTGTCGCTCCCGAATGACTGCGATGTCGCGAAGTTGCGGATGCTTCGAAAGTCTACCCGCGAAGTATACGCACAAGATCGCCAACGCGTGCATCCAGGAGCAAACGCAGTTAGCGTCCGCGCGCCCATTGCGCGAACCCCGCGCACACCACCAGCAGCGAGCCGGTGACGAAGAACACGGAATGCATGCCGAAGTGGACGGCAATCTGTCCACCGATCACCGGGCCGATCACCTGTCCGCTGAACTGCGCGGATTGCAGATAGCCAAGCATCTGACCCGTCTTGCTTTCATCCACGGCATGGCGCGCGAGCTTCGCAATGGCGGGCAACAGGCCCGCGAGCGACATGCCCATCAGCGCGCGCAGCGCCGCCAGCTGCCACCATTGATGAACAAACGCTTGCGGCAGCATCACGAGGCCCGTAACGATCAGGCAACCAATGATCACATTCCACCCGCCGATCCGGTCCGCGAGCGCGCCGAGCCGCGCTGCCGTCAGCATGCTGCCGAACGCGGAGCACGCCATCACGACACCCGCGATGCGCGCCAGTTGATCCGGCCCGACGCCGAGGCTGCCGACGTACACGGTAATCACCGGCTCGATCGACATGTTGGCGAGCAGCACCATCATGGCCGTCGCGAGCAATGCGCCGATTACCGCATAGTGAGTGCGAGACGAGTGCGCGGATGTCGCGCTGCTGGCGGCTTTGCGCTTCGAATCGGTAGCGGGGCGGAAGTCTTCCTTGACGACGAAGATCGTCAGCAGCGCCGCCACGGCGATCACCGCGCCGCCCGCGAAAAACGTGCCGCGGATGCCGAGCCAGCCCGGCAGAAAACCGCCGATCAGCGGTCCGACCAGGGCGCCTGCGAGCGCGCCCGTCGACAGCAGGCCGAGCGCCCAGCCGGCGCGCTCGCGCGGCGCCTGCGTGCCGACCATGACGGTCGATGCCGACGCGTAGCCGCCCACCAGACCCGCGATCAGACGCAGGCCGACGAGTTCGTACACGTTGTGCGCCATGCCGATCAGCGACATCACCACGGCCATGCCGACGGCGGCGCGAATCAGCATCGGCTTGCGGCCATAACGGTCGGCCAGCCGTCCCCACAGCGGCGCGGTGACGGCCGTGCCGAGGAACGTCGCGCCGAACGCGACGCCGGACCACTGGATGACATCCGCCTGCGATTCGACGCCGAGCTGCTTCACATAGAGCGGCAGAAACGGCAGCAGCATGCTGAGGCTGACGAGCGTCGTGAAAGAGCCGAATACGCAGACAAACAGGTTGCGCATCCAGTGCTGCTGATTGCGCTCCGTGTAGCCGGGTGAGGCGACTTCCGGCGCGGTGCGCATCGCAACGGTGGTCGTGGGCTGGTTCATGCTGAGATTCCTTCGATCAAGTGTTGCAGGAAAGCCTTAACTGTTCTTCGGGTCGCCGCGCAGCGCGGCGAACAGGTCGACGGACAGCGCAAGTGCGAGCGCCGCCGCGCCGATCGCGAACAACATCTGGTAATTGCCGCCGTTCTGCGTGAAGAGGAACGACATGCCGTAGGCAGCGCCCGCCTGCAACACTGCGAAGCCGGTGGTGGCCGTGCTCCATGCGCCTTTTTGCGCGGCAGGATGATGTGCGAGCAGTTCGTTCACGCGGCCGAGCGCGAGCGGCACGATGCCCGGTACCGAGGCGCCCATCAGCACGCTGGACGCGATCAGCAGAGGAGGGCTCGTGCCGATCAGCGGCAAAGCGACAGCGACGATCTGGATCACGAACGCGACACGCAGTGCAGGGCCGAAGCCCGCGCGGTCGGCGAGGTGTCCGCTCAACAGCGGACCGGCGATGGCGCCGAGGCCGAACAGCACCCAGTATTGCGCGCCCGTATCGAGCCCCTTGCCGAGACCGCGCGACACGAAATCGACGAGAAACAACATGTGCGGAACGAGGCCGATCGCGTTGAGCGCGTACTCCGCGTACAGCGCGCGCAAGGTGAAGCCGCTGTGCTTCCGGTGCTTCGCATGATGCGTGGGCGCTGCGTGAGCCGGCGTGTCATGCTTCGGCCAGCCGTTCCATGCGGCAAGGGTCAGCAGCAGTGCAATCGCTGCGAGGCCGAGCCAGGTTTGCGTGACGCCTTCGCGAAGCAGCAGCGGCACGATCGTGCCGGATGCCGCGATGCCAAGGCCGATGCCCGCGAAGATCGCGCCGCTCACCAGGCCGCGGCGCGACGGCGGCACATGCGCGAGCACGGTCGGCGCGGCCAGCACCATCAGTGCGCCGCCCGAAAGACCCGACGCGAAGCGCCACACGAAGAACCACGAGAACGACAGCGGAAACGCGCACGCGACGAAGGCAATCGTCGCGAGCAGCATCATCACTCGCAATACGTGTGTCGCATTGGCGCGCTTCGCGAGATAGCCGCCGAGCAGCGCGCCCGCCAGATAGCCGCCCAGGTTCGCTGCGCCGAGATATGCGGCCGTCGATGCTGCAAACCAGTGCGCGTCGATGATGGCAGGCAGCAGTGGCGTGTACGCGAAGCGCGCGAGGCCAATCCCGACGAGACTCGCGCTCGCGCCTGCCACAGTGCCGCGCGCAATGTTGAAGGTGGGTGGCTTCGTGATCCTGATCGCTGCGTCCTGCATGGTTATCTCCGTGCTGCTGTCGCGACTGCCTGCTGCGACTCCTCAAAATTAAACATTTACTTCAAGTGAGGGCTAAATAATATGGCATCCGAACTAACTAACAACGAGGATGCCATTCAGGGGATGTTCGATCTCTCAGGAACCGACGTTGCTGCCGCCGTCGACGTGCAAGATCTCGCCCGTCACGAAACCCGCCGATTCCAGATAAAGCACGGCTTCCGCAATATCCGTCACTTCACCGAGATGCCCGATCGGATGAAAGCGCGCGAGTGCTTCGTGGCGTTCGCGCGGATGCATCGGCGTTTTGATGACGCCGGGCGCGACGGCATTCACGCGAATGCCCAGCGGCGCATATTCGATTGCCAGCGATCGCGTCACGGCGTTCAACCCGCCTTTGGTCAACGCGGCCATCGCTGCGGGCAGTCCAGCGCGCGGCCGGTCCACGAGGCTCGCCGTGATGTTCACCACATGGCCGCTGCGTTTCTTTTTCATCTCCGACAGCACGCGCTGCGTGATATGAAAGAAGCCATTGACGTTGGTCGCCATGACGGCGTCGTAGTCTTCGGGCGTGTAGGCGTCGAAGGGCTTCGCGATGAAAATGCCGGCGTTGTTGACCAGCGTATCGATCCGGCCAAAACGCTCCAGCGCGATCGCGACGACCTGCTGCGCGGTCTTCGCATCGGCGATGTCGCCTTGCACGGTGGCGATGTCAGGATCGTCGCCTGGCTTGATCGAGCGGGACGTCGCGACGACGCGGAAATTGCGGTCGCGATACGCTTTGACCAGTCCCGCGCCAATGCCTTGCGACGCGCCCGTGACGATCACCACTTTCTGTTCGGCACCCATTCACCTGCTCCTTTATCCAGTTGGGCCGCGCGGCCCGATGTCGATGGAGCAAGTCTAGATTGAGTCGATCACAGAGAGAATCCACGCGACACGGCAGACATTCTTCCGTCAAACGGTTCAATGTGCGTCGGTGATGCGCTGTAACTGCTTGAAATGCCGGCGCAAACGCGGCGTGGCGAAATCGACGAAAGCGCGCACTTTCGGTACCGAGAGTCGCCCGTGCGGGGTCAGAAGATGAACGGGTAACGGCGCGTGTTCACTGTCGCGCAACACGATGCGCAGCTGTCCGTCCTTCACCTGCTGCGCGACGTGGTAGGAGAACATGCGCGTGACGCCACGCCCTTCGACGGCGGACGCCACGGCGGCGTCGATGCTGTTGACGATCAGACGCGGCGAGAAATGGACGACCTGCGCGACGGTCGAGCCCTCGGCAGACGGGAAGCTCCACGAGTCGACGCCGAAGTGCGTCATCGAAATGATCTGATGCTGTTCGAGGTCCGCTGGCTCGCGGATCTGCGGGTGTTTCGACAGATAGCGCGGCGACGCCGTCACGACGCGCCGCACTTCGCCGACGGGAATCGCGATCAGCGTCGAATCGGGCAGATGCGCGATGCGCAGCGCGACGTCGATGCCTTCGTCGACGAGACTGACGGGGCGGTCGAGCATATGCAGGCGCACCGACACGGCCGGGTACTCGTCGATGAAGTCGTCGAGGATCGAGCGGAGCATGTCCTGCCCCGCGGCGACGGGCGCGGTGATGTTCAGCAGGCCGCGCGGCGCGGAGCGCTCGGCCGCCACCAGCAGGTCGGCTTCTTCCAGATCGGTCAGGATGCGTCGGCACGCGGCGGCATAGCGTTCGCCCGCCTCGCTGAGCTTGATGGTGCGCGTGGTGCGGTGCAGGAGCGGCGAGCCGACGTGCGCTTCGAGAAAGGCAATGGCGCGGCTCACCGCGGCGGGCGAACGGCCGAGCCGGCGGCTCGCGCCCGCCAGACTGCCTTCGTCCAGCGTCGCGACGAACACCTTCATTGCGTCGATGCGGTCCATGGTGCATTGCTCGGGGAAATCGTCGGCGAGCGACGTTGCCCGGAAGTGTACAGCGGCGCGCGTGTTCAGGCCCTTCAAAGGCCGCGCGGTGCGTCCGCTAACGCTGCGCCGTCATGAGCCAGCGGCGCAAAGCGACGGCGTCCTGGAAGTGCGCCTGCGCGTTGGGGGCGCCGAGCACGACGATCAGCACGGGATGGCCGCGCACCATCGTGACGACGATCAGGCAGTGTCCGGCTTCGTTGGTGAAGCCGGTTTTCTGCAGCCCGACGTGCCACGACGCGCGATGCACGAGCGGGTCCGTGTTCCGGTAGATCAACGGACCGTCGCCGCCCAGCACCAGCTTCTGGTGCGCCGTCGAATACTGGCGGATGACGGGGTAGCGGTACGCGGCGCGCACGAGCCGCGTGAGGTCGCGCGCCGTCGATACGTTGTGCGGCGACAGGCCCGTCGGATCGACGAAATGGCTGCGGGTCATACGCAGGCGCTGCGCCGTGTGGTTCATCGCGCGCACGAAGCCTGGCCGCCCGCCCGGATAGTCGCGGCTCAACGCAAAGGCCGCACGGTTTTCCGACGACATCAGCGCGATATGCAACAGCGTGCTGCGCAACAGCAGCGAATGAACGGGCAGGCGCGAGCGCGACCATTTCAACCGGTCGACGTCGGCATCGGTGACGCGCAGCGGTTTGATCATCGGGCGTTTTGCGTCGAGCGTGACCATCGCTGTCAACAGCTTCGTCAGCGAGGCGATGGGCCGGCGTTCGTCGGCGTGTTTCGCGTAGAGCGTACGGCCCGTCGTCATATCGACGACGATAGCAGCGCGTGCCTGTACGGCGGGTTTGAAGGCGGCACGCTTTGCGTGCGCAATCGCGGGCAAGAGGCTCGCGATCAGCAAAAGCGTGAGGAACAGATGAAGTTTCAGCACGTCGGTGAGGGGTTTGCTGCGAATGAATGGATGCGCTCACTCAAAGCAGCGCGGCGAGACGGTCGGCGTCCTTCGCGAACTGCGCGCGTTCGGTCGCATCGAGCGGATTGTTGCCCGGAAGCGCGACCGTCAACGGGTCTTTCGGCACGGAATCGACGTGCACCTCGTAATGCAGATGCGGACCCGTTGCCCAACCTGTCGATCCGACATAGCCGATCACCTGGCCGCGATGCACCTGTGCGCCACGATGCAGGCCCTTCGCAAAGCGCGACAGATGCGCGAACACGGTCTGATACGGCGGCGGATTGCGCAACACGACCACTTTCCCGTAGCCCGTCTGCCGTCCGATGAACGCGACCGTGCCGCGCGCCGTCGCATGAACGGGCGTGCCGGCGGGCGCGGCGAGATCGACGCCGTCGTGGCTTTGCCAGCGGTGCGTGACGGGGTCGAGCCGGTGCAGCGCGAAATCGGACGACACGCGCTCGTAGGCGAGCGGATAGCGCGTGAAGGTGGGCGTCGTGCTTGCACCATCCTTCGTGTAATAGAACGGCTTGCCGTCCAGGTTGCGATAGAGAAACAGATCGTGCGATGTCGTGCCCGTTGCGATGCGCACGGCGAGCGGCGTGGTGGAAGGCGCTTGCGCCGTTGCTTCGGCTTCCGGCGGATCGACGACGAGGCTGATCGTGTTGCCCGGCTTGAGATCGCGGTGAAAGTCGATCTCGCCGGAGAACGCGTGCGCGAGCAAGGCCGTGGTGCGGCCGTCGAGACCGAGACGCTGCGCCGCTTCCGCAAAGCTGCTCTTGACGGTCGCCGATCTGACGACAGGTTGCGGCGCGGCTTCGGCAGCGGAGGCAGGCGATGCAGGCTGCGCGTGACGCGTCGTATCGACGGCTTCGCGGTTCAGCGAAGCGGATTGCGCGCCCGCTGCGTCATCCTGATCGGCGGCATGCTTCGCGCGATTCGGCGAAAAGATCAACGCTGCGCAAACGGAGCTGACGGCGCACACCAGAATGACTTTGCCACTACGCGCCGACGGCGCAACGAATGCGGGAAAGGGCATGATCGAAAAAGCAGAGCGAGGGGTACGGCGAAGGCAATTGCGCAGAGCGACTAACGCGTGCGCGATCGAACTGATAGACGCGTTGCGTCCAGAGGTGGAGATGAAGCGGGTGTTGCCGTTATTCGAGCTGCAAACAGAGCGCAGTAAAAATGACGGCAAACCTGAAGGGCATTTCGAGCGGCATGTAAAAAGTGCGGCGAGGCTGCCGCGCAGTGACAGGCGACGGAGCGGACACGTTAGCGGCCAACACTTAAACGAAACTTAAAGGGGCTGTTGACGAACATCAATGCTGCACGATTACGCTTCGCCCTGTTCGTCTGCGCCGATCACGACATGACTTGCGGACTCGAATCGATAACGCGGCACATCGAGATTTTGCGGCGCAGGTTTGTCCTTGAATACGCGGCCTGCGAGGTCATAGGTCGAGCCGTGACATGGGCAGAGAAATCCGCCTGGCCAGTCGTCGGGAAGACTCGTTTGCGGCCCAGGCTGGAAACGCGGACTCGGTGTGCAGCCGAGATGTGTGCACACGCCGACCACCACGAGCAGATTGCCATGCTCCGCACGCGAGCGGAACTCGTTGTTGCAGTAGGGCGGCAGCGGCATCGAAAAAGGCCGCGTGGTGTGCGGGTCGGCAACGAACTGATCGGCGGCGCGCACATCGGCGAGCATCGCGTCGGTGCGATTGACGATGAAGACGGGCTTGCCGCGCCATGCCGCCGTCAACATGTCGCCGGGCTGCAGACGGCTGATGTCGACTGTGACAGGCGCGCCCGCCGCCAGGGCGGACGCCGATGGCTTGAACGATTCGACGAACGGCGTAACGACGGCTACGCCCGCGATGCCGCCCGCCACCGACGTCGCAATCATCCATCGACGGCGTGCTTCGTCGACGGACGCATCGGCATCGGCGCTCATGATGTGCTCCCTTCCTGCTGCGTCGGCCAGACGAACATGGCGCGAACGTGTCCCGACGCGTTGACGTCGACGACACGCTGCTGGGTCTTGCCGTCATGGCGCGCGGTGATCTTGTAGCGCCCGTCCGGAAGCGATGCGAGCATGAAGGGTCCGTGCGAGGTCGCGTTCAACAGCGTTTTGCCGTGCATGTCGGCGATATGAACGGGAATGTCGGCGAGATACTCATTTCCCTGACGCGTTGCGCCCGTAAATTCGAGTACGAGCGGGTAGTTGTGCATGGCGTCCTTGAGCGCAGCGGATTGATCGCTGCCCACGCCGCCCGAAAGATACGTGACTGCGCCTTGCTGATGAAGCTGGGGTAGATTCGTCGCCGCAAAAGCGACGCTGGTTGCGGATTGCGCGAACACGAGCGCGATGGCAACGAGACCTGCTTTGGTGAATGTGTTCATGACGGTTCTCCATCTGGAAGATCAAAGCCGTTTATTGCGGATGTTCTGAGCGCATGCCCAGCGACGTTCAACGAACGTTTCGCCTTCGCCTGCCATCGCCGGAGCGGATGCATCGTGAGCGCAACCTGGCCCGTCGACAGGCAAGCCGCGTGCGCGACACAGAGGACGAACGCGAACGCGTGCGCACAACGCGACATCGCAAGGGTTTGAGATTCAAGGCATTCACGATGCGACCTCAAAGTCTTCGTGTCTGCAATGTAGGCAACGCGAATTAAAGGAGAATTAAGGCGCGTGATACGGACGAGTAGGGGGAGTACCCGTCGTCGGGAGAGAGGGCGAATAGACGACGCCGCGCAGTTGCTGATTTCGGTGAAGGCCGGCTTCGGAGCCGAGCCTGTTCATCCCATCAGTTCGGAAATCTCGATCAGGTTCAGATCAGGGTCCCGCACATAGACCGAGCGAAGCTTCTGCGTCGCGCCCGTTCGTTCGACAGGCCCTTCGATAATCGGCCAGTTGCATGCGCCGAGATGCGCGATGACCTGATCGAGCGGCACCGAGGCGATGAAGCACAGGTCCAGCGCACCCGGCACGGGCAAATGCGCCTTCGGCTCGAATTCGCTGCCGCGTACATGCAGATTGATCTTCTGGTTGCCGAAGCGAAAGGCGATACGGCCAGCGCCGAATGTTTCCAGTTGCATCTGCATGACCCGCGTGTAGAAGGCCGTCGTGGCTTCTGCATCGGTGCAGGTCAGCACCAGATGGTCGAGATGGTCGATCATGACGAGGTCCTTTTTCTGGAAGTCAGCGTACGCGTGCATTTGCACGCGCATGCACGCGCGCCACGTACAGCGTGAGCGTGCCGCATACCGCGAGCATCGCAAAGCCAAATCCGGCGACGGACGGCCACGCGCCGTTTTGCCAGAACCAGCCGCCCCACGATCCGAGCAGGCTCGAACCGAGATAGTACGCAAGCAGATACAGCGAGGTCGCGTGACCCTTTGCGCCGTCGGCGAGTTGTCCGACCCAGCCGCTCGCGACCGAGTGCGTGATGAAAAAGCCGATAGTCAGCACGATGATGCCGAGCACGACAGGCACGAGCGCATGCATCAGCGTCAACGCGAGTCCCAACGCGGCCACCACGACGCCCGTCATCAGGACAGGCCCGCGCCCGCAGCGATCGGCCAGCGCGCCCGCGCCGGATGCGGCGACGATCCCGAACAGATACGAGCAAAAGATCGTGCCGGTTTGCGTCGCGCTGAGATCGAACGGCGGCGCCATCAGCCGGAAACCCGCGTAGTTGTAAACGGTCACGAACACGCCCATGACGAGGCATCCCGTTGCGAAGACGGCGGGCAATGTCGCGGCCGTCAGATGCTTGCGCCACAGCGCGATGTGATGGACAGCCGTGAGGTCCGTGCGTTTGACGAAATTGCGTGAGCCTGGCAACAGCAACACGAACGCGACAGCCGCCACCACGTCGACGATACCGATGGTCAGCATCGCCGTGCGCCACGACAGATGATCGCTCATGTAACTCATGCCGACGCGACCGATCATTCCGCCGAACGCGGTGCCGCCCACATAGAGCCCCATCGAAAGCCCCAGCCCGCGCGGATCGATTTCCTCCGCGAGATACGCCATCGCGACGGCGGGCACGCCGCCGAGCGCCAGCCCTTCCAGCGCGCGGGCCACGAGGATGCTGTGCCAGTCCGCTTCGAGCGCGGCGCAGACGTTGAAGAGCGCGGCCAGCGTCATCGATGCGAAGATCAGGCCGCGTCTGCCGAAGCGCTCCGATAGCGCGCCAGCGCAGAGAATCGAGAATGCGAGAAAGCCGGTCGAGAGCGACAGCGCCAATGAACTTTGCGCCGCGCCGACATGGAATTCGCTGGCGAAAACGGGCAGCAACGGCTGCACGCAATACAGCAGTGAGAACGTGGAAAAGCCCGCAAGAAAAAGCGCGATGCTGATGCGGCGAAAGTCCGCCGAGCCGGGCCGTACGCCGGATACGACGGTGGTATGGGAACGTGTGCTGGATGTCTGGATGCGAGGGGGCGTCGCAACGGATGAGTCGGAGTTCATGGACGAGATCTGCGGTCGGCTGTGACGCAGGAATTGTCCTGCGTCAGAGCTATACTGTCCAATATATGAAACTGGCTAACCCGATATGTTTGAGCACTAGCATGGAACTGCGTCATTTGCGTTATTTCGTCGAGGTTGCGAGCGAGCGCAACTTCACGCGCGCCGCTGAAAACCTCGGCATTGGACAGCCGCCGCTCAGTCAGCAGATCAAGAGCCTGGAGCGCGAACTGGGCGTCGAACTGTTTCGCCGCACCCCGCATGGCGCGGAACTGACGGGCGCGGGCGAAGCGTTTCTGATCGAGGCGCAGCGCGTGCTGGGCGGCGCGCAACGCGCGGCGCAAGCGGCGCAGCGTGCGGCGCGTGGGGAAACGGGACGGCTGCGAATCGGCTTCACGGGATCGGCAGCGTTCAATCCCGTTGTGCCCGCGCTGATCCAGCGCTTCAAGAGCCGCTATCCGACCGTCGATCTGACGCTCGAAGAAGCGAATACGCCTGCGCTGCTGCAGCGCCTGCTCGATGACGGGCTCGATGCCGTGTTTTTCAGGCCCGGGACCACGTCGCCGGAGAACGTGCAGACCCATCGTTTCGCGGACGAAGCGATGAAAATCGTGCTGCCGTCGACGCATCCGCTTGCCGCAAAGAAGCGTCTGCCGTTGACGGCGCTGGCCGACGAACCGTTCGTGCTCGTGCCGGGTCCAGCGGGTGTCACGCTGCACGACGAAATAGTCCGCGCGTGCGGCGAGGCGGGTTTCAGTCCGCAACTCGCGCAGCCGGCGCCGCAGGTGTCATCGGTGATCAACCTGGTGGCGGCGGGCCTCGGTGTGTCCATCGTACCCGCCGCGATTGCGCAGGTTCAGGTGAAGGGCGTGCGTTACGTCGACGTGCAGGGTGCGAAACTGCGGGCGCGACTTGCGCTGGGATGGCGTGAAGGGGACGCCTCCGCGACGCTCGGCAATCTGGTTGGCTTGCTGTGACAGGCTAGTCGGCCGCCTCGATCAGCCGCATGCGGCGCTCGAGTTCGAAGATATCGACGGCGGACGCGAGGTACGTATCGCGGCGGTGATGTTCGGCGCGGTCCAGCAGGTCGATGATGACCCGGAAGAAGTATGCGAACATGGCGTGCTCCTGGTGCGTTGGCTCTGGGGCAACCCTGTGCATCGAGCGTGCCATTTCGACGAAGTCCTTGTCCGGTCGGCTTGCGGCTTATCTGGCCGTGACCAGCTGCTGCTGAAGTGTTCGGGGAGCACCAACTTCCGCCCGACAACAGTTTGCTTTCGCCATGCTTCCATGCGGATAACCGCTTTGCGGATGCGGCCGCATTTCGACAGCACACATTTGGCAGGCACGACTTCGAGCACGCAGAAAGCCGGTTCATGAACATTCGACGCAAGGAGAATCCGATTGACGCCGCAGGAAAGACTCGAAGGCTTCGACGACCACGTCGCATTGCTATTGCAGCAATGGAATGCGCCCGCCATCGGCGTCGCTGTCGTCGTCGATGAGGTGCCCGTCCTCACGCGCGGATATGGCTTTCGCGACTACGACAAGCGCCTGCCGTTCGATGCGTCGACGCGCTTTCCCATCGCGTCGAACACGAAGCTGTTCGTCGCGCTGGCTGCCGGCATGCTCGTCGAAGAAGGCAAGCTCACGTTCGACACACCGCTTTGCGATCATCTGCCGGAACTGCGCTTTCATAACGACATACTGACGCGATCCGTCACGCTGCGCGATCTGCTCGCGCACCGCACGGGCATCACGCGTCACGACATGATGACCTACGGCGCAGCGGCGACGCCGAAGCAGGTATTCGACCGTCTGCATCTGATGAAGCCGAGCGCCGGCTTGCGCGAAACGTTCATTTACAACAACGTGATGTACTACGCGGTGGCGCATGTGATCGAACGCTTGGGCGGCATGTCATGGACCGATCTGGTCCGCGAGCGCATGCTCGAGCCGGCGGCGATGCGCGATACGTCGTTTCTCTATTCGGATCTGCTCGACGAGCCGAATCTGGCCATCGGCTACACCGGGTACCGCGACCGCCGCGAACTGCGCAAGCTCGATACCAGGCGGAAAAGCGATCCGCCGTGGCCGTCCGGCAGCATGGTATCGACGCTCGGCGACATGTCGCGCTGGTTGTCGCTGCTCGTCAACGACGGCAAGATCGACGACACGCAGGTGATATCGAAGAGCCTGCTGCGCGAGACGATGGCGCCCGCGATACCGCTGCCGAACCCGGCGCCGGAGCTACACGGCTGGTGGGAATCGCTCGGCGGCGCGTACGGTTTGGGAAGGCAAACGGAAGTCTATCGCGGGCATCTGTTGGCCTCGCATGGCGGCGATATCCCCGGCTTTCATTCGAAGGTCTCGGTCATGCCGAAAGAGCGGATCGGCGTGAGCGTGTTCGTGATCGGCGACCATTGCGCGGCATTGCGCGACGTCGTGCACTATCAGCTCTATGAGCGTTTGCTGGGCCTCGAACTCACGCCCTGGAACGAGCGTCTGCTCGGGCTGCTGGAACCCGCGCGGCAAGCGATGTCGAAAGCGCGCAGCAGCCGCTACGAAGACCGCATCGAGGGCACGAAACCATCGCATCCGCTGGAAGACTACGCGGGCGACTTCGCGCATGAGGCCTATGGCACGATCGCGATTGCGTTTGAGAACGACCATCTACGCCTGAAGTTTCGCGATCACGATTTGCAGTTGAAGCACTATCACTACGACCGCTTCGACGCCGAAGTCGAAGATCCCGAGGACGACGCACGCTGGCGCATCAATTTTCAGGCGACACACGAAGGCGATATCGATCGCTTCGTCACGAAGATGGTCGAGAACGAAGTCGTATTCGTGCGCAAGGAATTCGCTCATGTGCCTGCAGTATTGCAGAGCTTTACGGGAGCCTATGAAACGGCCGTCGGCGTGATTCAACGCGATGACGGCACCTTATGGCTACGCGTGCCGGGACAACGCGACGAGCGCTTCATTGCCGCGCGTGATCGCGTGTTTCGCATTGCATCCGCGCCAGGCTCGACGTTCGAGTTCATCGAGCGCGACGCACAGATCGTCTCGCTCGATCAGATGACCGGGGCGGGGCGTTTCGTCCTTCGCAAGGTGTGACGGGTCTATGGACGAGCGTCCTGCTCCCGGGGAAAAGCCGACGTCCGGCCGGTCCCGCGTCAGCACGCTTCGGCAGATACCCGGCAGCGTCTGGGTGTTGGGCTGCGTGAGCCTGTTGATGGACATCTCATCGGAGATCATCCACAGCCTGCTGCCGATGTTCATGCTGGCGAGCCTCGGCGCGAGCGCGACGACGATCGGATTGATCGAGGGCATTGCCGAGGCGACGGCGCCCATCGTCAAGGTCTTCTCCGGCGCGCTCAGCGATTACCTCGGCAATCGCAAGTGGCTCGCCGTCGCGGGCTACGGGCTGGGCGCGCTGAGCAAACCGTTGTTCGCGATTGCGCCGACCCTCGGCCTCGTCGTGACGGCGCGCGTGATAGACCGGATCGGCAAAGGCATTCGCGGCGCACCACGCGATGCGCTCGTCGCCGATGTCACGCCGCCGGACCTGCGCGGCGCCGCGTTCGGATTGCGGCAGTCGCTCGATACGGTGGGCGCGTTTCTCGGGCCCTTGCTCGCGGCCGCGATCATGCTGGTCTGGGCGAATGACTTCCGGCTGGCGTTCTGGCTCGCCGTCATTCCGGCAGTGCTGGCCGTTGCGTTGCTGACGGTCGGCATCAAAGAACCCGCGCGCCAGGCGGGCGCGAAGCGCGTCAATCCGATCCGGCGCGACAGCATTCGTCAACTCGATAACACCTTCTGGTGGATCGTCACCGTCGGCGCCGCGTTCGCACTCGCGCGCTTCAGCGAGGCGTTTCTCGTATTGCGCGCTCTGGCCAGCGGTGTGCCCGTTGCGCTGGTGCCGCTCGTGATGGTCGCGATGAACATCGTGTATTCGCTATCGGCCTATCCGCTCGGCAAGCTTGCCGACTCGATGAGCCATGTCAGGTTGCTGATCGTCGGGCTCGTGATACTGGGCGTGTCCGATATCGTGCTTGCGCACGCGCTGCACTGGGGCATTCTGCTCGCGGGCATCGCGCTGTGGGGCCTGCATATGGGCATGACGCAAGGGTTGCTCGCGACGATGGTGTCGCACAGCGCGCCTGCGCATTTGCGCGGCACGGCGTTCGGTCTGTTCAATCTCGCGAGCGGACTGGTGACGCTGATCTCCAGCGTGATCGCGGGCGCGTTGTGGGACACGATCGGCGCGGCTGCGACCTTCCATGCGGGCGCGGCATTCTGCGTGGTCACGATCGTGCTGCTGCTGGCAAGTCCCGCGCGACGCATCGGGCCGCGCGGTTAACCGGCGCGGGCGAGCGAGGCTTACATTGCCTCGCTGTGAAATAAGTTTGCTAACCCCGCGCGGCATGCAACAGGTTGTCTGCCTGAAAGATTTGCGGATAGATTGGCAACCGGATTGTCAGTCAAAGTTATTACCGCGTTAGCGATAAACGAGGTTTTATCGATTCATGCTTTCACGATGCTATAAAGCTTGCATAATTATTCGTAACAATAAAACCAAAGGTGCTCTCTTTGTAATGCCTGTGAATGAAAATGGAAGAAGTAAGGCTTGGCGTAAAAATAGATATATGTATCAGTATGTTGCAGCGTTTTTGCTTGGCATAAATGGGTGGCGTCAACGTTGTAATCTCACATCGTTTTCGAGCGAGTATTACCGCGAGAAACCTAAAGCAATATTTAGAGGCGTCGTAAACCCCATCGAGTAGTGGCGCAAAGCAATGAATAAAACGCGCTGCCGCTCATGTCGATCTTTCCAGAACCGAAAGGGGTTGAAATGCTGAACATCAATACGAACATCATGTCGCTGACGGCGCAGAACAATCTGTCGGGTTCGCAAAATGCGCTCTCGCAGGCGATCAACCGTCTGTCGTCGGGCAAGCGCATCAACACGGCCGCTGACGACGCGGCGGGCCTCGCGATCGCAACCTCGCAGACGGCTTCGATCAATGCGTTGACGCAGGGCGCTGCAAACGCGAACAACGGCATTTCGATGGTGCAGACCACGAACGGCGCGCTGCAATCGATCGTCGACAACCTGCAGCGCATCCGTCAGCTGGCAGTGGAAGCAGGCGACGGCTCGCTCGACTCGAATGCGCTCGCCAACCTGCAGGCCGAAGTGTCGACGCGTCTGACGGAAATCACGCGCGTTGCGCAACAGACTACGTTCAACGGGCAGGCAGTGCTGAATGGTGTCGGCTCGGTCAACTTCCAGATCGGCGCGTTTAATGGCCAGCAGATCACCGCGAACTTCGGCACGCAGAGCTGGGACTCGAACTCGCTCGGCATCAGCGGCTTGAGCGTGGCGACGGCTTCGGGTGCACAAGCCGCCATGAGCTCGATCGATAACGTACTGACGAGCGTGAACACCTTCCAGGCCACGCTCGGCGCCACGCAGAACACGTTCCAGGCCGCCATTTCGACGACACAAACGGAAGCGACCAATATGAGCGCCGCCGAATCGCAGATCACCGACGCGGACTTCGCGACGGAAACGGCCAATCTGTCGAAGGCTCAGGTGTTGCAGCAAGCGGGCATCTCGGTGCTCGCGCAAGCGAACTCGATGCCGCAGCAGGTGCTGAAGCTTCTGCAGTAACGGGAACGGCATGGTGCATCCTGTGTCGGGCGAGCGGGATGCACGGTGTTGCCTGATGGGATCATCTTCAAGTTCGCCAATGCGCTTAAGGTCTCGACGATTCGAGCGACGGGTAAAGGCGCGCAAGCATTGCATCGAACGTTGCTTCCGATACGCGCCCCAAGTGCTTTTCCAGCAATCGTCCGTTGGCGTCGTAAAAGAGCGTGGTCGGATAAGCGGTGACATTCACGCTTTTCGCGAGCGCCAGTTGCGGATCGAAATAGGCGTTGTCGATGTGCAACTTGAGGTCTGCCAGAAATGTCTGGACCGTGTGGCGGTCTTCGCCCTGATTCACGAAAACCAGATCGAGTTCGGGATGTCTTGCCTGCTCGCTGGCCAGCACGGGCATTTCCCCTCGACAGGGTCCGCACCATGTCGCCCACAGATTGACGACAAGTGGCTTGCCGTTGTTGCGCGCAAGTGGTTGCGGCATACCGGCTTCGTCGGATAGCGATATCGCAGGCACGTGCGAGGGCTGATCGGATCGTTCGGCGACTTCGCCAGCGATACCCCACGCGACCAGCCCCGATATCGCTGCGATAGCGAGCGAGCGTCGTATTGCCGATCGTCGTATCGCGGCAATGACCGCGACGGCAATGCCCGCCACGATGCCCGGTATCACTGCGAATCCCGCGTCCCGGATATCGAGCATTGGCAGGAAGTTGCCGCGATAGCTCGGCAGATATTGAAGGACGAACACCACCCGCGCGACAACCAGGCCAATGAGTAGCGCGGTCAGGAGGGCACGCTCCACTTCCGGTCGTTTCTCGCCAGAGAACCGGCTGACGAATAACGCTACGGCAATGCCGATGAACAGTGCAAGAGGGCCGGCGGGAAGTGCCAGGGGACCGATATTCATTCGTTTGTTCCAGGTGCGTCATCGCGTGTCTAATGACCCGCAATATAGCGCCTGGCGTGCAAGTTGATGAATACCCTTAAGGCTCAGGAATATGCTCGTTCGTCTCGTTTCGGGCCGCTCGTGCTCTCGCGGTCAGAATGCGAACTGTCCTTCCGCGGCGAACGTGGAGAGGGGATTGCGCGGACTTGGCGTTTCGCGCTTCTGCAATCCTTCCGGCAACGAGGACTTATCGCCGGCACGGCCGATCGCGATCGCCGCTTCGACGTCATAGTCGTCGGGAATGGCCAGTTCCTCACGGATGCGCTCGCGTTCGATCCCGGCAAGACCATGAGCCTTCCAGCCGGACAGGCTCGCCTGCAGCGCGAAATAACCCCATGCGGCACCTGTATCGAACGAATGCGACGCTAGCGCGACTGCTTCGGTTGCGCCCGGCGGCGTGAATGACCGCTTCGACAGTACGATCAGGATAGCGGCGGCGTGTTGCGCCCAGCCTCGGTTGAACTCGTTGAGAAAGCCGAGAAAGCGGGTCCAGTGCTCTGTATCGCGCCGCGCATAGACGAAGCGCCATGGCTGCGAGTTATACGAAGAAGGCGCCCAGCGTGCTGCCTCGAGGAAAGTCAGCAGGGAGGATTCCGGAATCGTGTCCTGCGCGAAGGCGCGCGGCGACCAGCGTTCCAGAAATTGCCTGTCGATGGGATGCTCGGCCGTACGTGAATTCGATGAAGTCATGATCGTAATGTGTCGCGTTTGCTCGTCGGCGTGTCGTGTATCGGGATATTCCGGCTCACGACCTTAAGTCGACACATGCACGAATCCAAACAATGTTTGCGCATATCGAAAGCAGCGAATGGACGATATGAGAAGCGCACAGCGCGAAGCGGAACGCATCGTAGCAGCCTCAATTTACATATATGCAATCGTCGTTTGGAAGACGTGACGGGCGTCGCTAGCATGCAGGGACTTTCTGACTTCCTGTTCGACATCCATCATGTCTACCGTTGCTATTCCATCCACGCCGCTGGACGCGTCCATTCCACACGAGGCCGCTCGTCCCGCTGTTATCCGGTCCGCCCAGGACGTATCGCGCATCGTCAACGCGGGCGCGGTGAAGGGCAGCAATGCGCGCATCGTGATCGCGATTGCGCTTGGCGGTGTTTTTCTCGATGCCTATGATCTGACCTCGCTCGCGTACGGCATCAAGGACATCGCGAAACAGTTTTCACTGACACCCGTGCAGGTCGGTGTCGTTTCTTCGGCGATTACGTTCGGCGCGATTCTCGGCGCGTTGTTCGGCGGCTATCTGACCGATCGGATCGGACGTTATCGCGTGTTCATGGCGGACATGCTGTTCTTCGTCGTCGCCGCGATTGCGGCCGGTCTCGCGCCCAATGCATGGGTGCTCGGCGGCGCGCGTTTCCTGATGGGGTTCGGCGTCGGGCTCGATCTGCCCGTTGCGATGGCGTTTCTGGCGGAGTTCTCGCGGGTGGCGGGAAGGGGCAATAAAGCGGCCAGCGTCGCCGCGTGGTGTCCCGCCTGGTACGCCGCGACGAGTACATGCTATCTGCTGATTCTCGGTCTGTACGCGATCCTGCCCGAGCACCTGCTCGGCTGGCTGTGGCGGCTCACGCTCGCATTCGGCGCGGTGCCCGCGATCGTCATCATTCTGGTGCGCAGCCGCTATATCAGCGAATCGCCTGTGTGGGCAGCGAACCAGGGCGACCTGGAAGGCGCCGCGCGCATCCTGAAGCGCTCGTATGGCGTCGATGCCGCCGTCGAACGCGCGACTGCGCCCGTCGCACAACCGCGCCGGGCTTCGTGGCGCAACTATGGCGTGCTGTTCAACGCCACGTACCGGCGCCGCACGATTCTCGCGGCGGTGATCGGCAGCGCATCGTCGTTCGGTTATAACGCGATCATCTTTGGCTTGCCTGTCATCATCACGAGCTTTTTCGCGCAAGGGCCGCTGACGACGATCGTCGCGTCGCTCGCGCTCAATCTGTTGTTCGCATTCGTAGGCGGCCTGATCGGCGTGCGGACTGCGCCGACAATCGGTGCATGGAAAATGACGGTACTCGGTCATTCGCTGCAATTCGCTTCGTTGATCGGACTCGCGCTGATCGGTCGTCCGAGCGGCACGGCGCTCGTGGCGGCAGCTATCCTGCTGCTGGGCGGCTATCTGTTCGGGCAAGGCTTCGGGCCCGGATCGCATTCGATGACCTACGCATCGCTCAGTTACCCGACTTCGCTGCGCGGTATCGGCGTGGGGTTCAATCAGACGCTGGTGCGCACGGCGTCGACGATCTCTCTGTTTCTGTTCCCGGTGCTGGCGGGCGCACTCGGCACGAAGGTGTTCTGGGTCATTGCGATCGCTCCACTGACGTCGCTGCTGGTGCTGCTCGCGATCCGCTGGGAGCCGTCTGGCTACGATATCGATGGCGAGGACTATGTGAGCGAGCCGACCGTCACGGAGCGCGCGGGCGCCTGAGTGGCCAGCGCATCCATTGGCCGTGCGTTGCAAAGCATTGCACAAATGCTTGTTTGTGCAATGTCTCGCCTCTGACTAGATTCAATGAATATTGCTACGAGCAGGAGGGCGCATCATGTCGATGAACCTCGCATCGTTTTATCGTCAGGCCGTATTTCATCCGTTCAACGCTGTTCGTCAGCGGTGGCAGGCGCGACCCGTCGACGCCGCTGCAACACAATCGCCACCCGATGCGGGCGAGCGCCTCGAGCGTATTGCCGTCTATGCGCGTGCGGGCTACTTCAACATGGGCTACACGTTCGAGATGTTTCATGTGATCGGTGAAATCGCGCCGGACTAATGGAGTCGCGGAGTCGTGCGCATGCATGGAGCGTAAGCAATGAGCGATATCGTCGTCGAACAGCCAGCCGTTGTCGAAGCCGCGTTGAACTATCTGGTCGCAACGGGAGAAAAGCCCGCCACGTATGCCTACGAGCCGCCTGCAGGCGAGCCGCAGCGCAGCGGCGTGTATCGGACGCAGCGCGTGAATATCGTCAACGCGCGCGTGTCGCCGCCGCCCGGAGGTTTATCGCTGGATCGCAATGGCTTTGAACTGCGGCAGCACGCGAGTGCGCTCAGCGATTTCTCGGACCCTGCCGCGATCGAACGCGTCTACTACCCTGAGGCCGAAGCATTGCTCAGACGCTGGACGGGTGCGAAGCGCGTCGTCATCTTCGATCACACGCTTCGCGACGGCCAGGCGGCGCGAGCGAGCGGTGTGCGCGAGCCCGTCAAATTCATTCACAACGATCAGACGTTCGTCTCGGGTCCGCGCCGCGTGCGCGATCATCTGCCGCCGGATGAGGCGGGAGAACTGCTGAAGGGAAGAGTGGCGATCGTCAATCTGTGGCGTCCCGTCGGATCGACAGTCGAATCGTCGCCGCTCGCATTGTGCGATGCGCGCAGTATCGCGCTGAACGATCTCGTGCCGTCGGATCTGATCTATCCGGACAAGGTTGGGGAGACCTACGCATTCGTGTTCAATCCGCGGCACCGCTGGTACTACTTTCCGTTGATGTCGCCGGAAGAAGTCCTGCTGCTGAAGATCTACGATTCCGCAGGCGACGATATCGCGCGGCTGACGGCGCATACCGCATTCGACGATCCGTCGTCGCCGCCCGATGCAAGGGCGCGGCGAAGCATCGAACTGCGCTCGTTGCTGTTCTTCTGAACTTGCGCTCGGGGCGTAAGCCGATCCAGCCCGCAAAACCATGACGATTACATAAACCGCGTTGCGCTCGAACAAGAGGGCGCCAAGGCCCCGGCCTGTTCTCCCGCCACCTCACTCGACGGGTGGAATCGCACCTTCCGACAATGTCTTCAGCAAGCGCGCGCGGCGGCGTTCCAGATCTGCGATCTGACGGTCGATTGTTTCGAGACGTTTGCGCTGCACGTCGCTGATCTGATCGCACGAACGGGCGCCTTCGATCAGCAGCATGCAGTCGGGAAAGGCGCGGATGTCGTCGATGGTGAAGCCGGTCGCAATCATGCGCTGGATCTGGCGGACCTGCGTCGTCGCCATCTCAGGAAACATACGGTAGCCATTGCTCGCGCGCACCGACGCGAGCAGGCCGTGCTCGTCGTAGTGGCGGATCGACCGCACGCTCGCACCCGTGATCCGCGCCAGCTCGCCGATGGACAACAGCTTCTGTGATGGCAGTTTGCTCATTCGAAAAGGATAGCAGATTCTGCTTGACTCTCACATCAGTGTGAGGGTTGAGACTGAAGGCTGTCTATCCAGAAGAGGTTGTCATGTTTGCGCGAATGTTCCGTCATGTGCTGCTTGCCGCTGTCTCAACCGGTACGCTGTTTGCAGCTTCATTCGATGCAGTTGCTGCTGCTTCGAGCTACACCGTCACGTCGGCGGACGGCGTGAGGATCGCGGTTCAGGAGAGTGGCAATCCTGACGGGCCGCCCATCGTCTTCATTCATGGCCTGCTCGGCAGCCGTCTGAACTGGGACGCGCAGACACAGAGCCCGGAACTGCGCCAGTACCGCATCATTACGTATGATCTGCGCGGTCATGGACTGTCCGACAAGCCTTCGGGCAGCGAGCCCTATCATGATGGGCGTCGCTGGGCCGACGATCTCGCGGCGGTCATCAAGGGCTCGCATGCGAGAAAGCCCGTGCTGGTCGGATGGTCGCTGGGTGGCGTCGTGATATCGAACTACCTGGCGGCGTATGGCGATAAGGATCTTGCAGGCGCCGTGTATGTGGACGGCGTAGTCGAACTGGCGCCGGGTCAGATCGTGGCGCATCCTGACGTGTATCGCGACATGACTTCAGAAGATCTGAAAACGCATCTGGATGGCGAGCGCACCTTCGTTGGCTTGTGCTTCAACCGGCAGCCCGATGCGGAGAGTTTCGCACGGCTGCTGGCCAATGCCGCGATGGCGTCATGGGACATGCAACGCGCAGTGCCTTCGATGACAGTGTTTGCGGCCGAGGGACTGCGCAACGCACATGTCCCCTTGCTGTTCATCTACGGTGGCCGCGACGCGCTCGTCGATACCCGGCTGACGCTCATGCGCGCCGCTGAACTGAATCCGCGCATTGCCAGCAAGGTGTACCCGGAATCGGGCCATGCGCCATTCATCGAGGAAGCTGATCGCTTCAATCGCGATCTGACCGGCTTCGTCCGGTCCGTATCGCGGCGCTAAACGACGCATAAGGAGGTGAGGATGACGCAGGACAATGCCCGGACTGCCGCAAGCAGTTTTTTTCCCGGTTTTTCGACACTCGACGTCGATGCGGACGACGTGTCGTTCAGCGGCGTGACGGGTGGTTCGGGGCCTCCCATCCTGCTGCTGCACGGCTATCCGCAAACCCACATCGCATGGCGAAAGATTGCGCCGACGCTCGCGCAAACCCATACCGTCGTCGTGCCCGATTTGCCGGGATACGGCGACAGCCGCACGCGACACGATCAGCCGCGATGGACCAAACGTCGCGTTGCGCAAGCGCTCGTGGCGTTGATGGATCGCCTGGGACATGAACGGTTCGCCGTCGTCGGGCATGACCGTGGTGCGCGCGTCGGATACCGGCTGGCGCTCGATCATCCTGCGCGCGTCGCGGCCTATGCGTCGCTCACGGTGATTCCCACGCTGGACGCCTTCGCGGGCGTCGACAAGACCTTCGCGCTGAATGCATGGCACTGGTTCTTTCTCGCGCAACCTTTCGATCTTCCAGAGCGCATGCTGGATGCAGAACCCGACGCATTTATCGATGCGGCACTGTCGAAGATGGCAGGCGGACTCGACGGGATCGATCCGCTGGCGCTCGATGCCTATCGAGCCGCGTTTCGCAAGCCCGAAGTGCGTCATGCGATCTGCGAGGACTATCGCGCTGCGACGGTAGAGGATCTCCAGTACGACACGGCCGATTTCGAGGCAGGGAACAAACTCACATGTCCGGTGCTCGTGCTGTGGAGCGAGCGGGAGCAGCGGGCAGGAAAGGCGCTGCCCACCGATGTGTGGTCGAAATGGGCCTCGCAGGTGACGGGAAGGGCGCTGCCCGGCGGTCACCTGCTGCCTGAGGATGCGCCGCAAGAAGTGCTGTCGGCCCTCGTGCCGTTTCTCGAGCCGCTTCGAACGTAAACTTGCAAAACGCAAGTGATGGTGCTACTTTGTCACTTGCATTTTGCAAGTGGAGGCGGAAAACCATCCGCCCCATGCGCGCGAACATCCCAATCACCACATGGCGATCATGAAGGAACGAACCCAAAGCACGTGTCCGCTGTGCTATTCGCTCGATGTATTCGGCGACAAGTGGACCTTGCTGATCATTCGGGACGTGCTGCTGGGCGAGAAGCGAAATTACCGGGATTTCGCGAAATCGTCGGAGGGCATCGCCACGAACATTCTCGCCGACCGGCTCAAACATCTGGTCGAGCAAGGCATGTTGATACGCGAGGACGATCCCGGGAGCGGCACGCAGACGCTGTATCTGCCGACGGAAAAAGCGCTTGCCTTGATGCCGGTGATCGATGCGATGACCAAGTGGGGACTGGAACACGGCCCGGACCGGCTGAAGCCGCCGGCGGGCTGGAGTCTCGAATAGACAATACCTTTGAACGGAGTGTCGTGATGCGCTACCGCGTTTTCGGTCGTACGGGTCTCAAGGTTTCCGCGCTGGCGCTGGGCGCGGGCATGTTCGGTACGGGCTGGGGTTACGGTTCGGAACGGGAAGCGTCAAAAGCCATGTTCGACGCCTATCGTTCGGCTGGCGGCAACTTCATCGACACGGCGGACAGCTACCAGTTCGGCCAGTCCGAGTCGATGCTCGACGAGTTCATCCAGGCCGAGCGGGACGACATCGTGCTCGCCACCAAGTTTTCGCTGGGCGCGTCGCCGTCGGCGGGGCTGCAAGGGACGGGCAATAGCCGCAAGGCGATGGTGCAATCCGTCGATGCCAGTCTGCGGCGCCTCGGCACCGATCGCATCGATCTGCTGTGGGTTCATATGCCGGACGGCGTGACACCCAGTGAAGAGATCGCACGCGGCCTCGACGACCTGGTGCGCGCCGGCAAGATCCTGTATGCGGGACTATCCGACTTTCCGGCGTGGCGCGTCGCCACGGCTGCGACGATCGCGGAACTGCGCGGCTGGGCGCCGATCTCTGCGCTGCAGATCGAATACAGCCTGGTCGAACGTTCCGTGGAGAGCGAATTGCTGCCGATGGCCGCAGGATTCGGTCTCGGCACGGTCGGCTGGTCGCCGCTTGCGGGTGGCTTGCTGACGGGAAAATATCGTCAGGGCGAGACGGGTCGCAAGCAGAGGCTGGGTGCCGTGATCCACGACGAAAGCGACGCGCGCAAGACCGCTATCGTCGACGCCGTGCTTGCCGTCGCCGGCGAACTGGGCGTGTCGCCGGGGCAGGTAGCGATTGCCTGGGTGCTCGCCAAAGGCGTGTTGCCGATCATCGGTCCGCGTACCGCTGAGCAACTGGCCGACAATCTGGGGGCACTGTCTGTGAGCCTCGATCCTGCGCACGTGGCCCGGCTCGATGCAGCGAGTGCCATCCCGCTGGGATTTCCGCACGACATGTTGATGACCGAGCGCAACCGCAGCCGTCTGGCAGGCGGTAAGGCCGATCTGGTGGACTATCCAGCATGGCCGCTGCGGTAGCGCGAAGCCCGCATCAGGTCCGTCGCGCGTTTATGTATAATTGCGAACGATTCTCAATAACGCGCGCGGGCATCGTCGCTGAACCACTATGCAAAACTTTTTCTGTAAGGATCTGATCGAGCGCTTCGGTTACGGCATGGCCGTCTACATCGCGGCAAAGGCCGATGCGATGCAGCGAAGCATCGATGCCATCAATGACGAACGCCGCGCAGTTGGCCGCCGCGTGCTGGAGAACGCGAGCATCGACGAGGTCGTCTCCGTGCTGCGCAGGAAGGGCAAGCTGCCGGCTTGACGCACGCGCATCCGTCCGTTGCGTGAATGACGTGTGCAAATCTAGATCGGACTCGATGCGATACCGTCCAGCAAGGTATCTCGCAGCGCGTCCATCGCAGGATCGCGCAGGTTTCGAGGCCGTGGCGCATCGACATGTATTTCGCGCGCGATGCGGCCCGGCAGGTCATCGCCGGGTGGCGACAGCAACAGAACACGATCGGACAGGTGAAGCGCTTCGTCCAGATCATGCGTGACGAGCAGTATCGTCGTTCCGTGCGCGTGCGCGAGCGCAAGCAGGACACGCTGAAGTCGCGAGCGTGTGATGGCGTCGACGGCGCTGAACGGTTCATCGAGCAACAACAGGTCCGGCTCCGCGAACAGTCCGCGCGCCAGCGCGACGCGTTGTGCCATGCCGCCCGACAACTGTTTCGGCAGCGCGTCGCGCACGCCCGACAGTCCGACTTCTGCAAGCAAGGTGTCGACGCGCGGATCATGTCCCTGTCGAGGCCCGGCAGCGAACGCGATATTGTCGGCGACACTGAGCCAGGGCAACAACCGCGGTTCCTGAAAGATGACGCCGATCCTGTCGGACGGACCGCGCTGCAGTTGCTGCTCCAGCAGCACCGAACCCTCCGCGTGCCCGTCGAGGCCCGCAATCGCCCGCAACAGTGTGCTCTTGCCACATCCGCTCGGTCCGACCAGACTGACGATCTCGCCGCGTGCCAGATCGAACGATACCTGCTCGAATACCGTGCGCCGCCCGAAGCGCCGCGCGAGGCCACGCACTCGCAGCAAAGGCGCGGACGATGGGCTCATGGCGCGTCTCCTGAAACATGGCGCGCATCGCGCCACGACAACGCGTGCGTTTCGATGAGCTTGAATGCGCCGTCGCTCAGTTTACCGAGCAGCGCCAGCAACAGGATGGCGCCGAACACCAGATCCGGTCTGCCCGTTTCGCGGCCGTCGCTGAGCAGGTAGCCGAGGCCGCGCGTCGCGGCGATCAGTTCGGCGGCAACCATGAACATCCAGGCGAGGCTCAGTCCCGTGCGCAGTCCCGTGAAAATCTGCGGCATCGACGCGGGCAACAGAATGCGCGTGAACATCGCGCGCGGCGTCAGCCGGTTGAGCCCGCCGAATTCGATCAGTTTGCGGTCGACGCCATGAATGCCAGCGACCACACTCAGTTGCACGGGAAAGAACGCGCCGATCGCGATCAACGTGATCTTCGGCGCCTCGTCGATGCCCATCCACAGCAGCAGGATCGGCACCCATGCGAGCGATGGAATGGCGCGCAATGCCTGAAACGCGGGGTCGAGCAGCGCATCGACGCGCCGGCTCAATCCCATCGCGGCGCCGACCAGCAACGCGAGCGCCGAGCCGAGCGCGAAGCCGGCGTACACGCGCGCGACGCTCGCGCCGATATGTCGCGCGACGCGTGTGCCGCCCAGGTCCCACAGGGTTTGTGCGATCGTGCTGGGAGCGGGGACGAGATGCATCGGCAACACGGACGCGCGCACCAGCGCTTCGATCACGGCGAGAAAGACGATGGGCAACGCATAGCCTGCATAGCGCCACAACCGCAAGGCATCGTGCGACCGCTTGCGCAATGCGCGTTCGCGCGGCGAGCGCGCGTGTGAATCGCGCGTATCGAGCGCGAGTGTCTGTTCAGTGGCAGCCATGATTCAGGAGAGTCGTGTTGCGCGCATCACTTCGCGCCGTTGCTCGCGATGACGGGCTGCGCGATGTTCGGATCGATCAGCGCGTCGATGACCTGATTGAGATCGGTGCCGCTTTTCACCAGCTGCTCGTCGACGAGAATCGGCGCGGCTGCCTTGAGCGCGGCGATCTGTTGCGCGCCGGGCTGCGGATGACTGAAGTCGTTGCGGCTGAGTTGCAGCTTCGCGACTGCGAGCGATACCTTCGATTCCTCCGAGACGATCTTCGCCGTATCGTCGGGATGCGCGGCAATCCACACGCGTGCTTGTTCATAGACCTTCAATACGCGAGCCAGTTGCTCCGGATGCTCGCGGATAAAGTCCTCGCGTGCGTTGAGCAGGCCCCACGTATTGAAATCGACATTGCGATAAAGCAGGCGCGCGCCGTCGTCGATCTGCGCGGCCGCCATGTGCGGGTCGAGTCCGGCCCACGCATCGACCTGACTGTTCGCGAGCGCCGTGCGGCCGTCCGGATGCTGGAGATTCACGATTTCGACGTCATCGCGCGAGAGGCCCACGGTATGCAGCGCGCGCAAGGTGAGGAGGAATGGATCGGTGCCCTTGGTGGCCGCAATCTTCTTGCCTTTCAGGTCGGCAAGGCTCTTGATGGGCGAGTCCTTGCGCACCACAAGGGCGGTCCATTCAGGGCGGGAAAACACATACACCGCACGGATCGGATTACCGTTTGCCTTGCCGAGCACGGCAGCGAGACCCGCGGTCGAGCCGATATCGATGGCGCCGCTATTCAGGTACTCCAGTGCGCGGTTGCTTCCCAGGCTCAGTACCCATTTGACCTGCGTGTGATCGGCGGCGAACGCCTGTTCCAGCCAGCCATTGCGTTTGATGACGAGGCTCTCCGGCGAGTAGTACGCGTAGTCGAGCTTCAGCTCGGCGAGCGGCGCGGCCTGCGTGCTGCCGAAATAGCAGAGCGCCAGCGCGGCGGCTGCCGTCGTCATGATGTTGCGCAGAACGTGCGCGCGGCGCGCCCGCGCGAAGAATGCCAAGCCCCGGATCGATGCCATCGATTGTCCTTATGGTCGCGTGTGATTTGAGCTTCAATGTAACGAAGTGAATCGCATCGGGGAACCAATTAAAGTTCAGAATCAAAGCAGTCCTGGCGCTATTGCAGAAGCGCATTTCTGTTCCGGCAGATAATGTGCTGCACGATTCGCGTGGGCGGCATGCATCCAAAGCAGAAATTCGCATAAGCATTCAAGCACTCGATAGTATGTGTTGCCGTCGTGGCTTTCTTAAACTTGCCAGTCATCTTTCCGGCCTTGCTCATCATGTCGACATACGTTGAATCCAATCCCGCTTCGCAGATCCAGACCGCGCAGGCGCTCGCACAGCAATTTGCCGCGAGTGCGGTCGAACGCGACGAAAAGGGCGGCACGCCCAAGGCCGAGCGCGACGCGATCAGGGCCAGCGGCCTGCTGGCGCTGTCCATTCCCCAACAGTACGGCGGAACAGGCGCGAACTGGACCCAGACGCTCGATGTCGTCAGGACGTTCGCGCGGGTCGACAGTTCGATTGCGCATGTGTTCGGCTTTCATCATCTGCTGCTTGCGACCGTCCGGCTATTCGGACGCCCGGATCAATGGGAGCCGTGGTTCGAGCAGACCTCGCAGAAGAACTGGTTCTGGGGCAACACGCTGAATCCGTTGGATACGCGCACCGTCGTGCAACGCGTGGACAACGCGTACGAATTCTCAGGCAGGAAGAGCTTTTGTTCGGGTGCACTCGATTCCGACATGCTGGTCGCGTCCGGGCTGGACGCCGTCAGCCGCAAGTTGCTGATCGCGGCCATTCCCACGTCCCGTTCCGGCATCACGTTGAATCACGACTGGAACAGCTTCGGACAGCGGCAGACGGATAGCGGCAGCGCGCTGTTCGAGAACGTGCGCGTTGAAGAAAGCGAACTGCTGCTCGAGCCGGGTCCGTTGAGTACGCCTTTCGCGTGCCTGCGTCCGTTGTTGGCGCAACTGATTTTTACGCAGATGTTTCTTGGAATCGGCGAAGGCGCCTTTGCGGAGATGAAGCACTACACGCGCCATGAATCGCGCCCGTGGTTCAAATCGCCTGCGGAGCAGGCGAGCAAGGATCCTCATACGTTGCGTCACTACGGCGAGTTCTGGGTTGGGCTGGAAAGCGTCCGTCTGCTGGCCGGGCGCGCGGTGCAACTGTTCGACGAGGCCTGGGCGCACGGTGCCGAACTCGACGAAACGACACGCGGACATGTTGCCGTTGCGATCGCCACGGCCAAGGTTGCCGCCACGCGCGTCGGTCTCGACCTGACCAGCCGGATGTTCGAAGTGGCGGGCGCGCGCGCTACGCATGGCGCGCTGCGGCTCGACCGGTTCTGGCGCAATCTGCGCACGCAAACGCTGCATGATCCCGTCGACTATAAGTTGCAGGAACTCGGTGAGTGGGCGGTGAACGACGAATTGCCCACGCCGTCGTTCTATTCCTGAGCATTCGATGCCGCCGGCCGCATCGAAAACCTGAACCTGTCATAAGCAATGTCAAATTCGATAGTAGGCCAGGCTCGCACGGGCTGATCCAATACGGGATTGGCCCTGTCCGCAGCGCGCCGCAACGGCGCGTCGCGAGCGTAGGGCTTCATCGTTCGTATGAGCCAACATGTCTACAGTCGAATCCTCATTGGCGGCAACGCAATTGCCGCGGCGTCCCGACCCCGCGCGCGTGAAGCGCATTACCGACGACTCCGAGGCGCTCGAAGCCGCTCATGCGCTAGCGGGCGTCTTTGCAACAGGCGCGGCTGAGCGCGATCGGCAGCGCATCCTGCCGTGGGCCGAACTCGATCTATGGTCCGAAAGCGGACTGGGTGCGATGACGGTGCCGCGTCAATACGGTGGCGCGGATGTGTCGTTCGCGACGCTGGCTGAAGTGTTCGTGATTCTCTGCACGGCCGATCCCGCGCTGGGCCAGATACCGCAGAATCATTTCGGCGTGTTGGGCGTATTGCGCGAACTCGGCACGCCGGCGCAGAAAGCGCGCCTGTATGGCGAAGTGGTGACGGGTCATCGGCTCGGCAATGCGGGCCCGGAACGGCGTTCGGCTTCTGCAGCCACGGTGCTGCAGGGCACGACGCGGTTGCGCGCGACAGGAGACGGGCTGCGTCTGGACGGCAAGCGTTTCTATTCCACTGGCGCGCTGTTCGCTCATCGCGTGCCGGCGCGTGCGACGGACGATGCAGGCCGTGCCGTTCAAGTGTGGGTGCCGCGCAATGCAGCGGGTCTCACGGTGATCGACGACTGGAGTTCGTTCGGTCAACGCACGACGGCGAGCGGCACGGTGATCTTCGAGAACGTGCCCGTCGATCCGCAGGATGTGCTGCCGATCTGGCAGCTAGCTGACCGACCAGGCCTCTTCGGCCCAACCTCGCAACTGATCCAGGCGGCCATCGATCAGGGCATCGCGGAGGCAGCCGTAACCGATGCACTCGCATTCGTGCGCGAGCGGGCGCGGCCGTGGATCGACTCCGGTCTGGAGCACGCGACGGACGATCCCTACATCATCGCCGACGTCGGCCGCCTGCAGATCGATTTGCACGCCGCACGCGAGGTGTTGCTGGAGGCGGGCCGAACACTCGATGCAGTCGCCGCCGCGCCCATCGATGCCGAGGCCAGCGCGCGGGCTTCCGTTGCGGTGGCCGAGGCGAAGGTGCTGACCACACGCATCGCCCTTGAAGCGAGCGAAAAGCTGTTCGAGCTGGCAGGCTCCGCTTCCACACGCGCCGTCCATCATCTCGATCGTCATTGGCGCAATGCGCGCACGCATACGCTGCATGACCCGGTGCGCTGGAAGCTTCACCTGCTCGGCAACTATCACCTGAATCATGTGCTGCCTGCGCGGCATTCGTGGAACTGAAGCATGAGCCTCGATATTTCAGAAGAGACGCGCGATACCGCGCTGGCGGAACGGACGAGTCCGGACCGCATTACCGACGATGCGCACGCGCTGCGTATCGCGAAGCAACTCGCTGAAGCCTTCGCGCCAGATGCGGCGGCACGCGATCGCGAGCGGCGCCTGCCGTGGGCGGAACTGGACGCGTTCGTTGCGAGCGGCCTGTGGGGCATCACGGTGCCGCGTGAATTCGGCGGCACGGGCGTGAGCAGTGGGACGCTGGCTGAAGTGACCGCGACGATTTCAGCCGCCGACGGCTCACTCGGGCAGATTCCTCAAAACCACTATTACGCGCTCGAAGTATTGCGTGTCGGTGGCAGCCGCGAACAGCAGCGCTTTTTCTACGATCGGGTACTGGCAGGCGAGCGCTTTGGCAATGCGCTGGCTGAAACGGGCCACAAGGATTTCAAGCGACGCACGCGGCTTGCGCGCACGGCGGCCGGCTGGCATATCGACGGTCGCAAGTTCTATTGCACGGGTGCGCTGTACGCTCACTGGATTCCGACACTGGTGATCACGGAAGAGAAAGGACGCGACATCACGTGGCTCGCGTTCGTGCCGCGCGATGCCGACGGCGTCGAAGTGATCGACGATTGGGATGGTTTCGGTCAGCGTGTCACGGGCAGCGGGTCGGTGCAGTTCAGTCATGTGCGCGTCGAGCCGGAATGGGTCGTGCCGTTTCAGGCATCGTTCGAACGTCCGACGACGATCGGACCGCTCGCGCAGATCATTCACGCGGCCATCGATCTCGGTCAGGCGCGCGGTGCGTTCCAGGCCGCGTTGCAGTTCGTGCGTGAGCATTCGCGACCGTGGATCGACGCAAAGGTCGAGCGTGCCGCCGACGACCCGCTGACCATCGCGCAGATCGGCGATCTCGCGGTGCGCCTGCGCGCGGCGGAGGCCTTGCTGCGCCGCGCGGGACGCTTCGTCGATGCCGCGCAGTCGCAACCGACTGAGCGGTCGGTGGCGGAGGCATCGGTTGCCGTTGCGGAGGCGCGCGTGCTCACCACGACCGTATCGCTCGATGCGGGTTCGCGGCTGTTCGAACTCGCCGGCACATCGGCGACGCTCGACGGTCTCGGCCTCGACCGGTTCTGGCGCAATGCGCGCACGCATACGCTGCACGACCCCGTGCGCTGGAAATATCACGCCGTAGGCAACTACATTCTCAACGACAAGCTGCCGCCCCGGCATGGAGCTTTGTGATGGCGAGGAAACAGATTCTGCTCAACGCGTTCAACATGAATTGCGTGGGCCATATCAACCATGGTTTGTGGACGCATCCGCGCGACCGGTCGACCGACTACCGGCTGTTGCCGTACTGGACCGATCTCGCCCGCACGCTGGAGCGTGGATTATTCGATGGTCTCTTTCTGGCCGATATCGTCGGTGTGTATGACGTTTATCAGCACAACGTCGACGTGACACTGCGCGAGTCGATCCAGTTACCCGTCAACGATCCCTTGCTGCTCGTTTCGGCGATGGCTGCCGTGACGGAACATCTGGGCTTTGGCGTGACCGTGAATCTCACGTATGAACAGCCGTATCTGCTCGCACGCCGTTTCTCGACGCTCGATCATCTGACGCAGGGACGCGTCGGCTGGAATATCGTCACGGGCTATCTGGACAGCGCGGCGCGTGCGATGGGGTTGAGCGAGCAGCTTCCTCACGACGAACGTTATGAACGCGCCGACGAATATCTCGAAGTGCTCTACAAGCTGTGGGAGGGCAGTTGGGAAGCGGATGCCGTGCGTCGCGACAAGGCCGCACGCGTGTATGCCGATCCCGCGAAGGTTCATGAGGTTCGGCACGCGGGACGCTACTACAACGTCGAAGGCTACCACCTTGCGGAGCCGTCGCCGCAGCGCACGCCTGTACTCTTTCAGGCCGGTAGTTCCGGGCGCGGCCAGCGCTTTGCTGCGCGACATGCCGAATGCGTGTTCATCTCGCCGCCGAACCGGAATGCTGCGCGGGAGACGGTGAAGGCATTGCGGGAGCAACTGGTGCTGGCCGGGCGTCGGCCGGACGACGTCAAGGTGTTTGCCGGGGCGGCTGTGGTTGCGGGTGCTACCGAGCGCGAGGCGCGTGAGAAGTACGCGGATTATTTGCAGTATGCGAGCCGCGAGGCGGGGCTAGCGCATTTTGCTGCCAGTACTGGCATTGATTACGCTCAATATGATCTCGACGCGCCTGTTGATTACGCGCCTGGCAATGCCATTGAGTCGGCTACGCGGACAGCGAAGCAGCATGGGTGGACGCGGCGCAAGCTGCTCGAGATGTTTGAGCTTGGCGGGCGGTATCCGGCGATTGTGGGCAGCGCTGCCCAGGTCGCGGATGAACTGGAGGGGTGGATCGAGGAGACGGGGATCGATGGGTTCAATCTGAGCCGGACTGTCGTGCCCGAGAGTTATGAGGATTTTATCGATCTCGTTGTGCCGGAGTTGCAGAGCCGTGGGCTTTATAAGACTGCGTATGGCGAGGGCACATTGCGGAACAGGTTGTTCGGGGAGGGGGATTATTTGCCTGCAAGGCATGCGGCGGGTGGGTTCAGGCGGTTCTCGGCGTAGCCGTTGCCGTTCGGTTGTTTTGGGTTTTTGGGCTTTTCGCTGGTATCCGCGTTGTGGTGTTTGTCGTTCGGTGTTCTTGTCTTTGTGCTGGCATCCGCGTGATGTTATTGGTTCGCATGCGTTGCCCCTGTGCGGGGCGGCACCTACTTTTCTTTGCCGCCGCAAAGAAAAGTAGGCAAAAGAAAGCGGCTCACACCGCCAGTTCTAGTGTTTGCCTGAGGGCCCCCAAAGGGTCTTACGCTTCACACGGCAACCATGTGACCCACGTTCGTTGCCAGCGTTCTTGCGGTGCGCCTCACCCGCTTCACTCCCCCGCGCTACAGCATGCCGTACCAGACAGTCCACGGCCGCCCAGGTGGCAAACTGTGTGTAGGCCGTAGTACCTCGCACGCATCACTTCGGACCGATTGCGCAAGCGTCCCACGCTGTAAGAGCGCCAGGCTATACGAAGCGACAACCTACACACAGTTTGCCACCTGGGCGGCAGATACCACTCGCTGCCGCTTGTTTTGGTGCGGGTGCCTGAAGCGGGTGAGGCCTCTATTCAAAGGGTTAGCAACGAGCGCGAACAGAAATGCTGCCGTGTGAAGGATGGGGACGTTGGGGGCCCGTGGATAAGGACATGGGCTGGCGGTGTGAGCCGCTTTCTTTTGCCTACTTTTCTTTGCGGCGGCAAAGAAAAGTAGGTGCCGCCCCGCACAGGGGCAACGCTAGCGAACCAATCACATCACGCGGATGCCAGCACAAATCCCAACCAGGAAAACCAGCTTGCGCAGCAACCCCATATCCCGGATGCCAGTGAAAACAAAAACAAACCACCCACGTCGCAGACAAACAAAAACACACCCGGCTACCAGCGATCGAATAGAAACCATATGACCACAAGTTAGAACGCAATCGCCTGCCACGGCGGTAGCATACACGTCCCCAACGAACGCACATCGAGCATCGATGCCCACCCCAACCGCAGTCAAACCGTTCCCACGCTTCGGCATATGGGCCCTCGTCCACGGCAGCCGTGCCGCGCTCCAGGACCCAAACGAGCCCTACGACGCCTCCTGGACCCGCAACAAGGCATTAGTGCTGGAAGCCGAACAGCTAGGCTACGATTCAGTGCTCGTCGCACAACATACCGTCAACCCCCACGACCCATCGCTCGATCAACTCGAAGCATGGACAGCATCGGCCGCGCTCGCGGCGTTGACCTCCCGCATCGAGATCATCGCGGCAATCAAGCCCTACCTCTATCATCCCGTCGTACTGGCCAAGATGGCTCAACAGATCGAGCACATCAGCGGCGGGCGCTTTGCAATCAATCTGGTGAACGCATGGAACCGTCCAGAACTCGAGCGCGCTGGTATCGGCTTTCCTGAACACGACGAACGCTATGCATACGGGCGCGAGTGGATTGAAGTCGTCGACGCGTTGCTGCGCGGCGAAACGCTGAACCATCACGGCAACAACTTCCGCATCGACGAATACCGGCTTCGGCCCGCCGATCCGTTTCGCGCGCGTCCGCGTATCTACGTCGGCGGTGAGTCGGAGCCCGCGCGCGAGCTGGTGGCCGCGCACGGCGACGTCTGGTTTATCAATGGCCAACCCTTCGACGATGTCGCGCGTCTGATCGCCGACGTGGCCTCACGTACGCGACGGGCGGGGCACGCACCGCTGCGCTTCGGCCTGTCGGCGTTCGTCATCGCGCGGCGGACTCAGGCCGAGGCAGAAGCGCACCTTGAACATCTCTTTGAGCTGGCCGAACTGGACAAGCCGCTGCGCGAGCGGCAGAAAGCGAATATCGATCCGAACGTGGTGATGATCCAGACCTTCGCGCAGTCGCCGCGCGTCGGTTCCAATGGCGGCACGGCCGCGGGGCTGGTCGGCGATTACGACACGGTGGCGAAGCGGATCGCGGAATTTCACCGTGCCGGTATCGAGTTGTTCATGCTGCAGTTCCAGCCCTTTGAGGCCGACATGCGCGGCTTTGCGGAAGAAGTCGCGCCGCGCGTGCGCCGTCTGCTGTCTGCCTGATCGCGCCGGGGTAGCGGCAGGCAGCGATCAGAAGAAGGCGCCTGTCGGCGGCAGATGTCCGTTCAGCAGATGCTTTCCGAGCAGGCTCTCCTTGTAGAGCCGCGGATTATGCGACGCAATGACCTTGATGTTGCGCCAATGCCGGTCCAACGCTGCCACGCGCGAGACGACGGAGCCCGATCCGAGATCGATCAGCCAGCTGGCTATCTGCGGCGCGAGATCGTCGATCACGACCTTGGCCTCCGACGCCGCCATCGTCGCGGCAAGCGTAGCCTCGTACTCGTCACGCAAGCCATGGCGGTCCCACGCACGTTGGAGCGCGCCGACCGCGCGGTCCGCAGTGGCTTCGATACTCGCGGCATACGCGCGGATGCGGCCAAGCAGCGCTTGCAGCACAGGCTCGTCGGCAGGATGCGCGGCTTCGCCATGATAGAAGTTGCGCTTGCGCGCGCGCAAAACCTCCACGGCGTCCAGCGCGATTCGGCGCGCGATGCCTGCAATGCAGTTGGTGAGATAAACCTGATGAAAGGTATATCCCCAAGGCGCCGCATCTTCGGCGCGTGGCGGGTCCTGCGGATAAACATGCGCGGCGGGCACGCTCACGGCGCGAAACTTCGCAGTGCCCGAGCCTGTCAGTCGCTGACCGAACCCCTGCCAGTCGTCGTCGTTGCTGACTCCGTCGCTCCTCGCGAGCACATATTGCACGGTCTTTCCCGCACGGCTCTCGACAGCGAGACCGATGAACGCATCGTTATACAGATTGCCCGTCGCGTAGACCTTGTCGCCGGAGCCGAGATAGACCTGCCGCGCTTCGTCCCATTCGAGCCGGCTCAGCACGCGGCCCGGCCGGGCGCCTGCGGCCGGCGCATCGGTTTCCGTGAAACTGAGCCCGATGGTTTTATGCTGTGCCGCCAGAGCGAGCACATGGGCGTGGAATGGGTGGTCCCGGCGTCTGAGCGCCGCTTCGACTTGCCACAGATGATTACGAAACGCATGCGCAATGTTCGAATCTGCTGCGGCAATATCGCGGGCTACGACAAGAAGCTCGCTCACGGTCGACCCCTGACCACCTGAATCTGCCGGCAGGCGCAGTGCACCAAAGCCATGCGCCTTGAGCGTCGCGATCTCGTCGTATGGCAAACGGTGCGTCCGTTCGCGCTCCGCCGCAGTCGACGCGATATCGCCGATGATCTCCGCCAGGCCAAGGGCGGTGGACAGGGGCGAGACAAGCTTCAGTTCGCCGCCGCCGAACGTTGTATCAGACATCCGTCAAACCTTGATACTGTAATCCGCGACCTTGATTCGCGAGTTGATGATCTTGCGTTCGGCAAGCCAGTCGGCGGCGCGTTGAAGCTGCGCGACGAAGGCGGCATCGTCGGGCTCGTGGAACTGGTTGACGCGTTTGAGGCTCGCCAGATAGTCGCGCACCTGATCCGGATATTTCGCCTCCCGCTGCACGAGCTGTTCGGCGTCGACCGGATGTGTGGACTGCCACGATCCCTCGACGTAGTAAGCATCGATCACCGCGCGAATCAGTTCGGAGTTCTCTTCGGTGAATTTACGGCGCGTCACCAGCGAGCTGTAGTCGATCAGGAATTCGAGGTCGCGTCCTTCGTTGAAGATGTCTTTTGCGTCGTTCGAAAAGCGCGCGATATCGACGGCGGGCGACCACATCGACCACGCGTCCACTCTGCCTTGCGCGAATGCCGGTGCTGCATCGGGCGGATTGAGGTAGACGAACTGAACCTTGTCGCGGTCGATGCGATTCTTTTCCAGCGCGGCAATCAGCAGAAACTCGCCGAGTCCCGAACGGTTGACGGCGACCTTGCGACCGACGAGGTCGGACACCGAATTGATGCCGCTCGACTTCTTCACGATGAGGGCCGTCGAGCGCGGCGAATAAACGTCGAACGCATTGAACACGATGGGCGAACCGGCCAGCATCGCGGCCATTGCGGGCGTTGTCGATCCCCAGAAGCCAAAGTCCGCGCTGCCGCCGACTACGGCCTGGATCGACGGAGCGTGGTTCGGGAACGGGCCAACCCATTCGACCTTGATTCCCTTGGCCGCGAGCGTCTTCTCGAACACGCCGCGTTGCTTCGCGATGTCGGGAAGGCTGCCGTAGCCCCAACCGATTCGAACCGTGTCGGTGTTGCGTGTCAGCTTGCGCGGCTCGGCTGCGCGAGCGGGCAGTACGCTGCCGGCGGCGAGGCCGGCCAGCAGTCCACCTGCCGCGCGCAACAGCTGGCGGCGGCCAGATGAGTGATCGTTCATTGTTGTCAGGTCCTTGGTGTGATGCAGGAAAGCGATCAGTGAGTTCGCACGCCCAACTCTTCGAGCAGGACAGAGCGCAATTCCTGTGACGTGTGGTTTTTCGGTTGGAAGGAAGCAGCGATGCGTCCCGCGCGCATGACGAGGATCCGGTCGGCAAGCGTGAGCGCTTCGTCGACATCGTGCGTGACGATCAGCACACCTGGCTGATGGCGGGCAACGAGTTCCTTGACGAGCCCGTGCATCTTGATCCGGGTCAGCGCGTCGAGCGCCGCGAACGGTTCATCCAGCAGCAGGAGCGCTGGGTCGCGCACGAGCGCGCGCGCCAATGCCACGCGTTGCGCCTGACCGCCCGACAGGTTGCGCGGCCAGTCGTCCTCGCGGCCGGACAGACCGACCTCAGCCAGCGCATGGGCCGCGCCCGTCCGTCCAATGGTCGTTTCATGGCCGAGCGCGACGTTCTCCGACAACGTGGCCCAGGGCAGCAGGCGGTGCTCCTGAAACACGACGGAATGCCGCTCGGGCGCGCGGATCTGTCCCGCGTCAGGCTGGTCGAGTCCAGCCAGCGCCCGCAACAGCGTGGTCTTGCCGCATCCGCTTTCACCGAGCAGTGCGACGAACTCGCCCTTGTGAATGTCGAGATCCAGCGCATCGATGACGACCCGCTTGCCGTAGCGCCGCTGCAGGCCACGTACCGATACCGCCAGCGCGGATTTGGCGGCGCGATCCTCGACGAATGCCGAGGCATGTGAATCCGGGAAAAGCGCAATGCTCGCGGTCACTTGTGCACTCCTTTGGCATAGTTCGCGTGCCACGACAGGAAGCGGGCCTCGAGTGAGCGCACCAGTGCGTCTGCCACGACGCCGATGACCGCGTAGACGATCATGGTCAACACGATCACGTTGGTTTGCAGGAACTCGCGGGCATCCATGGCCAGAAAGCCGATGCCTTTGGTCGTCGCGAGTGTTTCGGCAATGACGAGGGCGAGCCACGCATGAGCGAGCGCGTAGCGCACACCCGTGAGGATCGAGGGCATGGCGCCCGGCAGGATGATGCGTCGCACGGTAGCGGGCCAGCTCAGCCCGATCACCTTGGCGAGTTCCATCAGCTTCGGGTCGATCTGACGGATACCGAGCATCGTGTTGATATAGATGGGAAAGAGGACCGCGAGCGCGACAAGGAAAATCTTCGCGACTTCGCCGACGCCGAACCACACGATGACGAGCGGCAGCATCGCCAGGAAGGGCACGGCGCGCACCATCTGGATCGAGCGGTCGAAAAGCGCCTGAGCGAGCGGTGAGAAGCCGACCATGATGCCAAGCGCAAGGCCGATGGCCCCGCCGATGACGAAGCCGGCTACGGCACGCAAAAGCGAAACTCCGAGGTGGACGAAAAGCTCACCGTCTCTGGCCAGATCAAACGCGGTTCCGAGCACACTGCTTGGGGCGGGCAGCACCTGTGGCGTGATCGCGCCGATGCGGCACGCCGCCTCCCAGAACACCACGAACAGCGCTGGAATGAGCCATGAAAGCCACCGGTACAGCGCGGCTCTGGATATGCCCGATCCCGTTCTCGTCGAAGAGACATGGCTGTTGGGAGAAGAAATTAGATCAGCCACGTGAGTTCCATGATAGCGAAGGAAAGAGAGCGCTCGAATGCGATGCCAATGCGCGAGATTCAATGTCGCGACAGAGGAAACGTCTAAAACGATATGTGCATCTCGTGAATGCGAGCTTGCTATTAAAAGCGCATTCGCGTCATGATCACAAACGCTTTTTTATGCTTTGCTTTTCAGTTTCAGAGTGAATATGCAATAGCGCTTTTCGAAACGAGGGCAGGCTCCGTGTCCTCCCCGTCGGCGATCGCGGAAATCAGATTTCGTAGCGCGTTATCCACGTCCCTGCGAAATCGTGAATCGATATTGGCTAAAACGCGGCGCCGCTGCTGATGATGGGTCGCGAACCTTGCGCTGCGGGTCGCAGGCGCGAGTTCGTCTCGAAGCGCAATGAACTTGAACGACCGTATCGGGATGTGAGGGCCGTCAGCCGCTGCCGAAGCTGCCCTGCGGAATGAAGCGCTGACGTCGTGACTTATGCGGCCGCCACGGGTTTGGGATGAAACTGCGCATCGGCGGTTTGCGTGCAATCAGGTGTGACGTCCTCGACCATTCGGATCAGACGCGCTTTGTCTGCCTGATAGAGGTCCGAGTTCATCCGGCTAGCAAGAAGCATCCACACGAACAGCGCCTCGTTTGCGGCTGCGGCAAAGAAATCCCGTTCGCTTTCCTCAAGTCGCGACCGCTTTTTCTTCGCGGCTTTCAGGTGAGTGGCAATGCGCTTTTCCATCACCAGCGTTAGCGCTTCATAGTCTATGGTGTTGGTGTTCATTGCCTTGCTCGTCTCCTGTCTGGCAGTCGCGGCAATGATAGAAGGGAATCACGGCCTGACTTGACAGTGCGTCTCAGTTTGCATGCAAACAAAAAGCCAGAACGCAGCAGATCGAAGTGACGCCCGCGTTTTTCCCTCGGACGGCACAGCGATTGCACTGATCGAGATCATCACGACGCTATGTCGCTAATCGCCGGGCGCTACATCGGAACCAGCAGACGCAGCATCGCCCGACGATTCGTGTCATGCTGGGGTCATCTCGTCCCCGAAGTGCGCCGTCTTTTACTGGAACCACAATGGATCGGGTGATTACGTATAGAGGGTTTGAAATTCATGTCACGTTGACTCCCTCGGGCGAAGATTTGTATGAGGTGACAATGCAGATCAAAGGCGACCACAAACTGAGCATCATCGGCGAGAGGGGAGAGGTCGTCAAACTTCGACATGGTCCCTTCACCCGCCGATGGGCCTACCTGATCGGAGAGGTGGCTGGCCAGGCAGCAATAGACGTCCTGCGAGGAGCCTCGGCCGCGACAAGCGGCTCATGATTGGCATACAGGAATTCAAATGAAACGATGGATGCTGGCGTACCAGGGATTGGTGTGGCTGAGCGCGGCGCTGCTTTCAATCATCGGTTTCGCGTGAGTGACGGCGCGCATGCCTCGGGCACGAACGGGAGAGGTCGGCCGCAATCGCTGTGGATTCGTTTATCGATCAACGGAATGTGGGCATTCAGGAAGGGAGCACAGCATGGACACGGAAAAGCCCATCATCACGCCGGAGGAATTCGTCGATGAAGTCAACCGCCGCCTGCCGGATCACGATTGCTATACGCAAGGCTTACAGATGTTTCTCGTTCCGAGAGGCGCGATGCCCGATGAGGCCATTGGAATCGACTGGGAGCCGCGAGATGCACGCAATGGCGTGATCGCAGTCAGTGAGGTCCATCGAGAGGTTGCAAGCGAGTTTTCTGTCAGCAAGCACCTCGGGCGCCGGCACTAGGGAGCGACGCTTTGCTCCATGCGTGAATGGAGCAGCAACCGGCCGCACGAGCGGTGCGCATGCATTCGGCGAATTTCGTCGATCACGAGATGGTGTATCTGTTTTGAGGGCCGCCGGTATACACCGTTCTTGCGATCTCCAGGATTTTTTCGCGGTTGCGGTCGAATGCGGCGAGCAACGAGGATTCGTCAGAATCCCTGTTGGGGTTCAGTTTGGCCAGCACCACATCATCGACCTGGAAGACGATCTCACGAGCATTGTCATAACCCCAGAAGCACACACAATGTCTTGACGCGTCGTGGATCCGGGCCGGATTGGGGAAGTTGATCACCACGCTGGCTTTTGCCATTTATTCACCCTTACAGACATATCGCCACTTGCTCGCGTTGACATCGAGACGGGCATCCATCTCAAGACGTTTCTGCGCGCGTTCGTTTTCTGCCTTCTGTTGTGCGGAGACACGCGCTGCCTGCTGGCTGGCGTAGTCGCTTTGCTTGACGGGCGGGGCCGGGTACACCTTGGTTTGCTTTTGCATATTGATTCCAGAAAGTAGTTGCAGAATGTTTTTGATGCTGTGAGACGAAAGACTTTATGGCATTGGCCGCTTCATTCCCTCCGCCTCGATTGCAGCGTTGAGTTCCTCGCTCGCCTCAACGGGTTCCATTGACTCGTCGAGAGAAGCTGTCGCCCGTTCTGTGACAGACCTCGCTTCATCCAAAGCTGCGCCGGATGCTTCGTCGTCGTCGACAGGAGGCGCCAGCATGTCGGTGAGCATCGCGTCCAGTTCGGGCGTGTCCCAGGGCGCGCTGTGTTGCTTTTGCCGCTTTATGTAATGTCGTACTTCCGCGTCCTGTTCGGCGGTCAGTGGGAGGCCGCGAAACGTGCTTTGAGGCGTGGCTTCAACCATGAGAGCCTCCTTGAGTCACATGCTTCGAGTGTAATCCTATTGTTCGACGAGCGCGAACTGTTGGTGATCGTGCAGCGTATTCCCTTCGTTTGCAGACCAGCGTATCGGCTTCAAATGCGCAATCTATACCGATTCCAGCGCAATACCCGCGATTTACCGATGCTATACGTGCCGCGGTATCACCGGAGATGCGATCCGAAAGAATTGAGGAGTTTTGACTTTGTAAAGCAGTGTATGCTGAATAGCAGATCTGTCCGACGGGCGGATAGGGAAGAAAAGACATGAATGGACCGCGATGCCTCACGGTGCGGCACAAGAGCGTTTATCGCTATTCCGAGCCCGTGAGCTTCGGCGAGCACAGAATGATGTTTCGCCCGAGGTCCAGCCATGATTTGCGTCTGGTCAGCTCGGAATTGCGTATTGTGCCGACGCCTGAGCGTCTGCACTGGATGCACGATGTCTTCGACAATTCAGTCGCAATCGCGACTTTCTCCGAAGAAGCGTCCGAACTCGTATTCGATAGTAGCGTCACCCTCGAGCATTACGAAGCCCCCATGCCCGAGTATGCGATCGAACCGTATGCCGCAACGTGGCCATTCGTGTACACCAACGACGAAGCATCGGAACTGGTCAACGCGCGAAGCCGGCGGCATCCCGATGCGGATGTCGACAAATGGGCCCAGTCTTTTATTGCACATGGCCGCGACACGTCGACGATGACGTTGCTCAGAGACATGACGGCAGAAATAAAAGAGCAGTTTCTTTACGCCCGACGCACGGAGAAAGGCGTCTACCGTCCGGCTGACACGCTGAGTTTTCGTAGTGGAAGTTGCCGGGATTTCGCGGTTCTGATGATCGATGCCGTACGTTCTCTCGGGCTCGCCGCGAGGTTCGTCAGTGGCTACATTTTTGTTCCGGATCATGACGCAACGTCAGGGGGCGGTTCCACTCACGCGTGGTTGCAGATATTTTTGCCTGGCGCAGGGTGGGTGGATTTCGACCCGACCAACAGCATTATCGGAAATCAGCATTTGATACGGGTCGCCGTGGCCTGGGACCAGCACCAGGCGTTGCCCTTATGGGGAACATGGACGGGTGCACCCGCATCGTTCCGGGGGCTGGAGGTCGACGTCAGTGTCACTGAGGACGGCTGTTGATTTTTTCTTCGAGGGGCCGCTGCAATGATGCTTCGCGTAGGCTACAGACTGATTTACGAGTGCGAGCAGCATACGCCAATGATGCTGATGCTCAACACGCATTACTCCTGTGCGCAAAATGTGCTGTCGGCGGATCTTCTCGTTGTTGATCCGCCTGTTGGCATTGCTCAGTATCGGGATGGTTTCGGTAACCTCTGCAGCCGGATCGTCGCGCCGCCGGGCCGGATCGAGATGTCGACGACCGCATTGCTCGATATCTCCGATCAGCCCGAGGAAACAGCACTGCCGGGTCATCAGCACCCTGTCGAGGAATTACCTGACGAATGCATGGTGTTTCTGCTGGGTAGTCGTTACTGCGAGACCGATTTGTTGTCCGACGTTGCCTGGGAGCTGTTCGGTGACGTGCCGCCGGGCCGCGACCGCGTGCAGGCAATCTGTGATTTCGTCCATCGGCATATCGTCTTCGGCTATGAGTTTGCCCGATCGACGAAGACTGCATGTCACGTCTATCGCGAACGACGCGGCGTGTGTCGAGACTTTGCGCACCTCGCCGTCACGTTCTGTCGCGCGATGAATATTCCCGCGCGGTACTGCACGGGGTATATCAGTGACGTCGGTGTGCCGCCGCCGCATAGTGCGATGGATTTCGCGGCCTGGTTCGAAGCGTATGTGGGCGGAAGCTGGCAAACATTCGATCCGCGCAATAACGTGCCACGCATTGGGCGGATATTGATGGCCCGAGGACGGGATGCTGCCGACGTCGCGATCAGCAACACGTTCGGTCCGGCAAAGCTCGTCGAGTTCACGGTGCATTGCGCCCCTGAAGAGGGCTAGACGGAGGGACAACGGGACATGTAGCGCGGCTCCCGCGCGCAAGTATCGTCATCCGTCTATGAAGCGCCGCAGGGAGCCGGGTGCAGTCGCCGACTGCGCACCATAACGACTGTGAAGCTCGTGCATGGCGGCAAGCGCAATGTACGCGGAGCGAGTCATGTGGCGCTCCTTCGCGTCACCATCGATTTGCCGTAACACATCTTCGAGCAGACTGATCTGTACGCCGACTGCTTTCGACGTCACGCGCGCGAGATTGATGTCGATAAACATCCAGATGCCTTCCCCGTCGTCCATATCGAGTTCGTGCAATTCCGACGTGCTGCTGGTGGGCGCAGGTATGAGTTGCTCGCTTTGGTCATACATCAACTCGACGACCTTTTGCGCATTGTGCTTCAGTTCGCCAAACGACTTTCCTTGCGCTTCGGCCCGAGGGAAATCCGGAAAACTGGCGCGAAAGCCAGCGTCGCCATCGCGGCATACGTAAACGGGATATTGCATAAGTGCTCCTCAAATGATCTTGGCAGCGTGCAATCTTGCGGATCGGAAACGGGAAATAACAGGAAAGCGAGGGAACGAATTGACGATGCGCGTAAAGCAGAAGAAACGCAAATTAAATCGCGAAGTCTGGCGGGAACGTCCATTGCGCTAATGTTTTCCTTTACCTACTACCAGGAACTCCCGTGATTGGGAGGCACACTCATGAGAAATCCATGGCTGAAAAAGAACCCGTTTCTGAGCATGTGGCTGAGTGGCGCGAACGCCGTGGCTGGTTCCGCGCGCGGCCGCGTGGCAGCCGCTGCGAAGCGTGAGACGGTCAACTTCTGGACCGCCGCGCTGACACCGTCAAAACCGAAGAAGCGGCGGGCGCGTCGTTGATCGATGTCTTACTTCATCAACTGGTCGGAATGCCCGGAGGGAATAAACGGCGTCAGCAAATAATTCGCGACAGCCGTTATAAATGCGCACAGAATGAGGGGATAACGTTGCCGCACCCGCGGCTGTGCGAAATGGGAGAATGATGATGGCAAAGGGTCAACTGCGCGGTAATCGCGAGGCAAAGAAGCCTAAACAACCGAAAAAGCCGGCCCCTGCGGCGAGTCTTTCCAGCTGGAAGACCGCACCGAAGGCAACCGCACGAGTCGAAGAAAGCGCAAACAAGAAATAATCTGTGGCTCCTGGCAAGAAGAACGTGGGCGTTCTGATGCATTCGCCGGGAGTGGATTCTCGCAAGCACTCCCGGTTCCCCACACCTTATTCATATCAAGATTCAACTTTTTCCTCCTGACTTCGCGACGCAGTTTCGCGCTATCGAAAAGGCGTAAATGCCCGCCGACCTTAGGTTGCCTTCATAAGGAAGTCATCATGAGTAGCCAGTCCTGCCCTGCCTATCGCGGCTACAGCATAGATGTTGAAGTCACGGCCAACAACGTCGTCTCGCTCAGCGGTCGAGAGCTTCGCTACTCAGTGTCGTGGTCGATCATCTCACTCAACGTGCTATCCACACCGATTGCGAGTCTTCCTGAGCGACTCGAATTTTTATCGCCAGATGACGCTTTCTCATACGGCGAACGGCGGGCGCGAACGTTTATCGACGGTTCCTTGCTGTCCGATGTTCAATGAACTGATGTGAGGCGACAACCCGTTCAACCTGGACGAGCCTGGCGCTGATCCTGCCCGGGCCGCAGCGGCGCGGGAGGAACGACTGTCTCGACGCGACCGGTCTTTACGTCATAGACGAGACCTGTCACCGTGAATCCGCCCGGCAGATTCGGGTTGGCTTTCAGCGAGGCCACGTCGAGCGCCACTGCCTTGTACGGATCGGTGATGGCGAGATCGTCCAGCTTGTCGTCTGCCACGCCCATATACTTCGACAGCAATGTCGGCGCGTGATGGTAGCAACCATTGATGCCGCAATCGGTATGCTGAAGCACGATCAGCTTCCAGCCGTCGCCGAGGGCTTCTCCCGCCGCGCGCGACACCGTGCCGAGGATCGCCATCGTGTCGAGCAGCGCCGGGTTTACGCGTCCGCCCACGTTGCGGATGATGGCCGCTTCGCCCGGCGCCAGCTTGAGCACGTCCATGGGATCGACGCGCGGATCGACACAACCGATGATCATCGTGCGTTGCGACGGCAGCATCTTCAGATCGGCATTAAAGCCCGTTCCCGCGTATTCAGCGTTACGGTGAGAGAGCGTTTCGAAAAAGTCCATGACTACCTCTATCGTTTGTCGTGAGAAATTGGGTAAGGCGGGAATTACGCGCGTTGTGGCAACCGCGTGGACATCTTCGCCTGCAAGCCTTTCGGATCTGCAGTGAAGGCTGCGTGAATACCGCGAGATTGATCGCCAGCGACGATCTCGTCGTTGGTGCCTGCCTGAATCGCATCGAGCGCATCCGTGACGACTTCCTGCGGCGTCATGCGCGGCTCGGGCAGTTTCGCGCCCATTTCCGTTTCCGTCTGAACGGCAAGAACGCCGACCACCTGCGTACCCTGTGCGCCCAGTTCAGCGCGCACGCTGCGGGTCAGCGACAGGCTCGCCGCCTTGGAGGCCGAGTAGGTCGCGGCCACGGGCAGGCTGATCAGCGAGAGCATCGACAGCATGTTGAGCAGTGCGCCACCACCGTTACTGGCCAATACGGGAGCGAACGCGCGGGTTAGCGCCAACGTGCCGAAATAATTGACTTCCATCTCCTCGCGGGCAAGGTCGATGCCGGGTGCGGAGATGGCGCCTTCGAACGCGGCGTAGCCCGCGTTATTGATCAGCAGCGTCACGTCCGATGCAATGACTGCGGCAGCCGCTACCTGATCGGGGTCGGTGACGTCGAGCGGAAGCGGTACGAGCCGTCGATCGCCATCTTTGAGAAGCGCTTTGAGCGATGTGGTGTCACGCGCGGCGACGTAGATCTTCGACACACCTCGCTTGAGCAGTTCGGCGACGAATACGCGCCCAATGCCACGATTTGCGCCGGTGACGAGCACGACAGAGTGAGAGAGTTGCATGATGATGACCTTTCGAATTCGATTGAAAATAGTGGCGGGTTCCCGTTTTCGAAGAAGCGGTTGGGAACCCGTGGACGTCATTTGCCGTTGAGCTTGTCAGCGTGAAGGCGGGCAAATTCGCCAACGGTCATCGACCTGCGGCCCGTCAGCTTTTCGACGTTGTCATCCGCGCCGGACATACGGCCATTCTGGTAATCGGCCATTGCGCCGCCCAGATGCTGGACGATATAAGGCGGTACGCCCATCGCTTCGATCGAGCTGCAATATTCATCGATCGGCAGATCCTGAAAGACGATCTTGCGACCGAGCGCCTCGGACAATTCCGCTGCCATCTGCTCGTGATCCATTTCGACGGGACCGGAAAGCGGGATCGTGGTACCGATATGGCCTTCCGGATTCTTCAGCAGCGCGGCAATGGCGCGGCCCTGATCGTCGGCTGCGATCGGCGAGTGACGACCCTTGCCGACGGGCATGCGCAGAATGCCTTGTTGCAGATACGGAAGTTGCCAGGGATAGAGCAGCCACTCGAGGAAGTAAGTGGGACGAAGGTGAATGACGGGCAGGCCCGACCAGTTGAGAATTTCTTCCGCGATGAACGTGTCGCGGCACGAGTCGCTGGTGGAGTCGCGGTTGGCCGAGCGCTGCGAGAGGTTGATGACGGTCTTGACGCCTGTTTCTTTGGCGGCTTGCGCGAAGTTCACGGTGGCGTTGATCAATCCGGGCTGCACGGGCCAGACCAGATAAGCCGCGTCCACACCTGTCATGGCGTCGCGAACGGTATTGATCTCGAGAAGATCGCCGACGGCCACTTCAGCGCCGAGCGCTTCGAGCGCCGCCGACCGGTCGTCTTTACGATGCACCATCGCACGCACACTGAGACCGAGCGCGATCGACTCACGAACCGCGGCGCGACCCGTATCGCCCGTGGCACCTGTAATCAGAACTTTCTTGGACATGGTTAATATTCCTTAGTAAATAGAGTTGAATGATTTCGAAGCTGTACCGTCGTGACCCACGCGAATGGCATGCATCACAGAGACCCACCTGGTGAATCGCTTTCTTGCAATCGGCGATTGGCTTCCCTGGTTCTCAATATCGTGTATTGCAGCGAAACGCGGTAGCCGTCGTTTGAAGCTATCACCTATTCTGGAACAGCATGAATCGGTTCGAGCGCCGTCCGGAGCGTCTGAACGCGCTTCCGGACGGCCCGCGCCGGATTAGTGCGTTGAGGTTTGCAGCGGGTACTCGATGACGAACTTCGACAGATTCGCGTGGATGAACTGCTCGACCGTCGTCAGCGGCTGGCCGATGATTTCCGTACCGGTGCTGTCGGTGCCTGCCAGCAGTCCCTCCTGCTGATCGATCGTGACGGCTTCGAAATGGCGACGCATCGCATCGGCATGCTGGAGACCGAGCAGTTCGAGAAACGTCGATACGGTGACATGCTCGTAGGGAAGAGTTTTACCGAGCACGCGGCTCACTTCGGCGGCGAGTTCTTCATGGCTGTATTCGACGGGCCCGTGAAGCGCCAGTGCCTTTCCGACGTAAGGGGCCGCATTGTCGACAATGCCCGCGATGATGCGCGCAATGTCGCTACCGGCGATGGGTGCGAAGCGGCTGTCCTTGTTGTAGGGCATCACATAGCGGCCATAGCGGATCTGTGGCGCGATATACAGCAGCCACTCGGCAAAGAACGTGACACGCAGATGCACCGAAGGCACGCCGGACCAGTTGAATATCTGCTCGGAGAGCCAGTGGTTTTGCGTCGCCTTGCTGCGCGCCGCGGGACGCGACTGCTTATGCGACATGTTCACGATCAGTTCCAGATCCTGCTCTTTTGCGGCCTGTGCGAAGATCACTGCCGCTTCGACCAGCCCTTCGGCGAGTGGAAAGCAGAAATAGGCGCGCTGGACGCCGGCCATGGCGAGGCGAATATCGCGCAGGCTCATCATGTCGCCGAATACGACCTCGGCGCCCAGATCGCGCAGCCGCTGTGCGCGATGGTCATCCTTGCGCACTAGCGCGCGGACATGAAAACCCTTCTCGAGCAGACGCTCGACGGTCGGACGGCCGGTGTCGCCAGAAGCGCCGGTCACGAGGACTGTGGTCATGATCAATTTCTCCAGATACGAAGCCGCAGCGGGTAAAAGTAGCGGCGGACTTCGGTTGCAGGGCGGTGAGGACATCGGAAGCAGGGCCCTTGCATGGTTCCGATCAGGGTGCGGCAATCAATGCCGCGCCATGTCGACAATTTGGCGTTTTCGCCTCGATCCCGGTAGCCACTGGATTCGGCTAACATTTATGCTGGAGTTGCATCGATGCGAGCCGGAGCGGTCAATCGGCCCTGTGGTCCGTTGGAGAAAGGAGGGAGCTTGAAGGACGTCCTTACGTTCAGGCTTTACACCCGCGTCGCCCGGCTCGGCAGCTTTTCGGCGGCTGCGCGGGAATGCGGACTGGCGCAATCGCAAGTGTCGAGAATGATCGCCGAACTCGAGGCGGGCCTTGGCGCCCGCTTGCTGACGCGAACAACGCGTGCCGTGGTGCCGACGGAAGCCGGTCTGGAATTTCTGGCCCGCATGGAGCCGATCCTGGCGGCCATCGACGACGCGGAGAACAGTGTTCGTGAGACGGGCGAATTGCGCGGCGTGCTGCGTGTCGCGATGCCTTCGACGATGGCCATCTGCGTGATCCTGCCGCGCCTTTCCGCCTTTACTGAACGTCACCCGTCGCTCAGAGTCGAGGTCATGCTCGACGACCGGTGGCAGGACATGATTCGCGAAGCAGTCGACGTCGGCATCCGGGTGGGCAGTCTGCCGGACTCCGCGGGTACGGCCAGATTGATCGGCACGATGCACCGCGTTGTCGTGGCTTCGCCTGCGTATGTCGAGCGGCACGGGACACCGGTGTTGCCGGAAGATATCGCCAGGCATCGCATCGTCGGCGGACCGGCCGGGGGGCACGTGTCTTCATGGCAATTCGAGCGCGATGGCGAGACGACATCGGTCGACGTGCAGCCGCATGTTTCGACCAACGACACCGCGGGCGCGCTTGCAGCGGCGGCTTCCGGGCTTGGAATCGTGTCGACGACATCGTGGGCGTGTCGATCGCAAGTCGAAGATGGAACGCTCGTGCACCTGCTGCCCGACTGGAAGATGGCGGAACTGCCTGTGCATGCCTATTTCCCGATGGGGCGTGCCAGCCGTCTCGCAGCGCGTGCGTTTGTCGAGTTCATCGCGACCGAACTAAAAAATGAACCACTCGACTTTATTGGCCGGTGCCTTGTAGTCGGGGCTAACGCGGAATCTGGAAGAAGATGAAACGACGATTACTTGCTGCACTCGCAGCCTGCCTGGTCACGACTTGCGTTCATGCGCAAAGCAATGCGTCTGGCCCGTTCGTCACGCCCTCGGGAACGCTGCAATTCTCGCGCGCAGATCGTGACTTCGTGGGGATGCTCGACAAGGTTATTTTCGATCGCTTCGGCGCTAACACGCTCACGCATTTCGATGAGGTCGACGACGCCAGTCAAACTGTCTCTCGCGCGCTTGTGCAGACCGATTCCGGGCCGGTGCTGTACGACTTTCGCCATCAACCGCCGCTTGTGCAGCGCTCGAACAAACGCATGACGGTCAAGCGCGTGTTCTGGCAAGGTGACGAAGTCGTGATGCAAAGCTCACAGGGGTGGTTCCGGTTCAAAGGTGGCGTGTTGACGAAACTTCAGTCGTCCAGGACCATTTACCATTGATCGCGCGTACCCCAAACACGTGATCCCAAGCCACGGCTTGATACGAGGTAATGCCGAGCCGAGGAAATGAGCGGCCAATAACTAGAATAGACGGGAGAGAGCATGCGATCACCAGATGCGGGAGCATCGTCATTTATTGGCGATACGTTATTTGAACGCGGACTGAATACACCGCCATGGCTAATGATTCCTTTGGCGCTGCTCGCTACTGAACTATTACCGCTGCCGCTCGACTTCGTTGCCAATGTGCTTTTTCCGGGCCAGCCGATTGGCGGTCCGGGTCTGGGCTCACACGGTATCGTCTCTGCCCTCGCTCTCGGGTGTCTGATTGCACCTCTGGCCGAAACCGCATTCAACCAGTGGGGATGCATTACGTTACTTCGCAACAAGCTCGGTGCAGGCCCCTGGACCGCGATCGTGCTGTCCGCGGCACTGTTTGCGGCCATGCATACCTATAGCTGGAAATACGTGCTCACTACGTTTCCGATTGGTATCGTATTGGGTTATGTATTCGTCGTCGAAAAGATGCGTCGGGGCCAGGCCTTCTGGATGGTCGCGTTGATTCATTCGTTGCGAAACGCCATTTCTATCGCAGCTCTCTATTGTCTGCGGCGATGACCTGAACCGCCCTATGCCGTCGACTCGTGAGCACGCGCACACACCTCACATGGCATTGCCATACAACGGCAGAATCTTCGCTTCAAGCATCGCGATTGCCTGAACGGCCAGTTGTGACAACGTGTGCTTGCTGCTGGTCGCTATCGCGAGGCGGCTGAAGAGCGTCGGTTCAGTGATTCGCATGACCTGGAAGCGGCGCTTGAGCGCATCGCTTGCGGTCGCGTTCAGCGATAGCACCGCGTACCCGATGCCCTCGGTAACGAGGTCGAGAATCGACGTGACGGCATCGACCTCCAGTTCGATCCGCAGTCGCACGCCTTGCTCCGCGGCTGCCGATTCGACCATCCGCCTGATCGCATGCATGCGGCCGGGGATCACGAGCGGATAACGCGCAATCTCACGCAATGGAACGGCGGCAAGAGGCGCAAGGGGCGCATCGCCGGCTGCGTCGCCCGCATCCGGGCCAATCAAAAACAACTCTTCGGTAAAGATGGTTCGCTTGTCGATCAACGGCGTATCGAACGTGTCGTACATGACCGCGACATCGATCCTGCCCATCATCAGCCATTCGATCAGATAGGTGGACAGACCCTGCGCCACGGAGATGGTGGCGCCTGGGAACGTCGTCCGAAAGCTCTTGACGAGTTCGTGCGTCGCGACCTTCGCGAAACTGGGTGTGATGCCGATGCCGAAATGACCGCCGGGCGCGCCATGCAATCCGTCGAGGTCCTGCGACGCACGTTGCACTTGCTGAAGGATGCCTTTCGCGTGTGCGAGCATCCGCTGACCGGCGGGCGTCGGCGTCACGCCGCGTCCGTTGCGTTCGAGCAGCGTGTGGCGCAATTCGACTTCCAGTTGCCGCACGAGCCGGCTCAGAGCGGGCTGGTTGGTATCCAGCGTGATCGCAGCGCGCGTGAAGCTTCCAAGTTCAGCGACCTGAACGAATGCCTCGAGCTGTTTCAGTTCCATTGAAAGGTATGTGAATTTCACATATCAGCTAGTTGGGTATGGCAATTGTAGACAGAACCATGCGCCGTCACAATCCGCTCACCCAATGGAAATCCGCGCTGCACGCGGAACACGCACAAAGAGACGACGTTCGATGAAATCCTGTTTGCCGCCCGATCCCCATCCCGTTCAACCTGCCCATGCGCTGCCCGCTGGCGCCTGCGACGCGCATTGCCACGTATTCGGCCCCGCGGATGTCTTCCCCTATGCGCCGGACCGCAGCTACACGCCGCCCGACGCGCCGTTCGAGCGTCTCGCCGCGTTGCATGATTTTCTCGGCGCGAGCCGGGGTGTGATCGTGCAGGCCAGTTGCCACGGCACCGACAACACGGCGATGCTCGACGCGATTGCGCGCGGCGAGGGGCGCTATCGCGGCGTCGCGATCGTCGACGGCAATGTCACCGACGAACAGCTTGCTCATCTGGACGCACACGGCGTGCGCGGCGTGCGCTTCAACTTCGTTGCGCATCTGGGCGGCGCGCCGGATCTCGACGTATTCGACTCCGTGCTGGAGCGTATCGAACGGCTCGGCTGGCATGTGGTGCTGCATCTGGACGCGCAGGACATCCTGCAATACGCGGAGCGGATCGCACGTATCAAGGTGCCGTTCGTGATCGACCACATGGGGCGCGTGCGTGCCGAAGCCGGGCTGGATCAGCAGCCGTTCAGGCAACTGCTCGAGCTCATGCGCAATCCGCTCGCATGGGTTAAGGTCTGCGGCGCAGAACGCGTGTCCGCAGGGCGGCGACCTTTCGACGACGCAATTCCCTTTGCACGCACGCTGATCGAAGCGGCGCCGGACCGCGTGCTGTGGGGCACCGACTGGCCGCATCCGAACATCAGCAAGGACATGCCGAACGACGGCGAACTGGTCGATCTGCTGTTCCGTTTCTGTCCAGACGCTGCGCTGCGCGAGAAGCTGCTGGTGACGAATCCCGCGCGGCTTTACGGGTTCTGAGAGCCCCGTCGACACACGATGCGTTGAACTGCCACGTCCGATGGCAGACAGACGGGAAGCAGGGTGCCCCGTCCTTTCGCTAACAATCCATGGTCAGGAGACACGATGATTCAGATGTTCTGGCAAGCCCTCCGTCGAGGAGCGACGTCATGAGTAATGGAGCAGTCATGACGTCGCGAACGACGGCGACGAAGAAGCCTTTCTATCGCGCGCTGTATTTTCATGTACTCGTCGCGATTCTGCTCGGCGTGCTGCTCGGCCATTTCATGCCGACGCTCGCCGTGCAAATGAAGCCACTCGGCGATGCGTTCATCAAGCTGATCAAGATGGTGATCGGCCCGATCATCTTTTGTACCGTCGTCACGGGCATTGCGGGCATGGGCGACATGAAGAAGGTCGGTCGCGTGGGCGGCAAGGCGCTGCTGTATTTCGAAGTGGTGTCGACGCTGTCGCTCGTAGTCGGTCTCGTCGCCGGGCATCTGTTTCATCCCGGCAGCGGTTTCAACCTGGACCCGGCAAAGATCGATACGAAAGCATTGACGGGTTACACCACGGCCGCGCATCAGCAGAACACGGTGGAGTTTCTGATGCACATCATTCCCGACACGGTCTCGGGCGCGTTCACGTCTGGCAATGTGCTGCAAATCCTGCTGGTCTCGGTGTTGTTCGGCGCGGCGCTTGCGGCGGCCGGCGAACGCGGACGGCCGCTCGTCACGATGATCGAAGGCTTCGCGCATACGTTCTTCGGCATCGTGCACATCATCATGAAGGTCGCGGCAATTGGCGCATTCGGCTCGATTGCCTTCACGATCGGCACATACGGCATTGGCGCGGTACTGCCGTTGCTGAAGCTGATCGGTGCGTTTTATCTGACGCTCGTCGTCTTCGTGCTGGTGGTGCTCGGTGCCATTTCGCGGCTGCTCGGTTTCAGCATCCTGCGTTTCATGGGTTATATCCGCGAAGAAATCCTGATCGTGCTTGGCACGAGTTCATCCGAGGCCGCGTTGCCGCAGATGCTCGAAAAGCTGGAACGTCTCGGCTGTTCGAAATCGGTGGTGGGGCTCGTCATTCCAGCGGGCTATTCATTCAACCTCGACGGTACGAACATCTACCTGACGATGGCCGTGCTCTTCATCGCGCAGGCCTTCAATGTCGATCTCAGCCTGACGCAGCAACTGACGCTGGTTGGCGTCGCGATGCTGACGTCGAAGGGCGCGAGCGGTGTTGCGGGCGCGGCGTTCGTCATGCTCACGTCGACGCTGCTGGTGTTCCCGCTGATTCCGGTATCGGGGATGGTGCTGATTCTCGGCATTCACCGCTTCATGGGCACCGGGCTCGCGATCGTCAACACGATCGGCAACGGTGTCGCGACGCTGGTCGTGTCCGCATGGGAACACGAACTCGATCGTTCGAAACTGAACGCCGAAATGCTGCGCCGACGCGCGGGATGACCGGCTAGCCAAACGAAAAATCGCCTGAGTGTTTCGTGGTCTGCGTGTGCGTCGAGCACACGCAGCGGGACAACTCGCGCCTGAAAAATACAAACCGTCTGGAGACGCAGTTGAAGTCAACTAGAAAAAGTAATCAGCAAAACGGGCTGGGTTTCAATGTCCGTTGTATTCGTTGTGCCGCAGCAGCGTGGCTGGCGGCCGCGGCGGGCGTCGCCCACGCCGACGCTTCGCAGGCGGCAGCGGGCGCGGCGACGATGACGTCGCCGGGCGTTCAGATGTACGGGCTGATCGGGATGTATATCGACAGTTCGAAACTCAGCACGACGCGCGCGAGCACGGTTCAGATGGGCGGCGGCGGGATGACGACATCGTTCTGGGGCATGCGCGGACGCGAGGATATCGGCGGGGGGAATGCGGTGGTCTTCTCGCTCGAAAGCTTCTTTAGACCGAACACGGGGCAAAACGGGCGCAATACGACGGACGGTCTGTTCTCGCGCAACGCGTATGTCGGCCTGACGGGCGCATTCGGCACGGTGAAGCTTGGCGAGCAGACCAACCCGACCTATATCAACCAGCAGTTCGTCAATCCGTTTGGTTCGTCTGTGGTGTTCTCGCCGTTGATCGTGCAGTCGTACACGGCGAGCTACAACAACACGCAGATCGGCGACACGGTCTGGCAAAACGCTGTCGAATATGTATCGCCCAGTTTTGGCGGCCTCACGGGTACCGCGATCTATGGCGTGAGCAGCACGACCGGGCATCAGGGGCGGGACAATCTCGGCTTGCATCTGACCTACGTGAACGGACCAGTGACGGCCGTATTCTCCGCCCAACGGGTTCGTTCGGTTGCCGTTGCGCCGTCGACGGGACAGTACCTGTATCTGGTGGGCGCCGCCTACGATGCCCGCTTCGTCAAGGTGTACGGTGCCGCGCAGATGACCAGCAATAGCGACGTGGAAACGGGCTCGCATACATACGAGTTGGGCGTGTCGGTTCCGCTGTCGCCGTCGAACGTGATTCTCGCCGAGTGGGCCCGCACGAAACACAGCGCGCCACTCGATCGCAGCGATGTACGCAATACGGGCAGCCTCGCGTACGACTATATTCTTTCGAAGCGCACCTATGTGTATGCGGTCTACTCCTATGACAAGCTGACGGGCAATCCTTCGGGCAGTACTTATGGAGTCGGCATGCAGCACAGTTTCTAGGCTGCAGTCATTTCGCGGAAGGCGCAGGCTTTAAAGTGAAAGCCTGCGCCGATGGTCAGGCATGTACCCATTCGCGACTCGACTAGCGGAAGCCGTAGACCAGGATCTTTCTCCCCTCGAAGTACTCTTGCACACCTTGCTCGCAGTTCTTTGGACACATGACATTGCCGTCCCCGCTCTTACCTGACACGGTGACTGCCCTGTAGACAACGGATTCGACGAGCGTCCCGTCGGAAGCAATGACGATGTTCAGATCGGTCTCGACGCCGGCCGGCACGGCGCCACCGGGCTTATAGACGATTTTCATGGTGCCGGTGCAATCGGGGTTCACCGTGTAAGAACCTTCCTGTTTCGGATTGAATGATGTCTGTCCCCCTTTCGGCAATCCGCCGATCATGCCGAAGTCGGTGCGGTCGAATTTGCCCGCACCGTCGAACGTCACCAGGGCGACGTCGTCGAGGATCGAAGGGGCGGCGTACGGATGCAACACGCCATCGGCATCTTTCAATCCAAGTATCACGCCGTGACCAATAAACTCGAACGCTCCCTTTAGCGTTGCGTTCGAGCAAAGGCCGCCGTGTCCGTCGTGGTCGCCGGCCTGCGCGGCACCACTGAGCAAGAGAAGTGCAACGGCTGTCGCCGATAAAATGCTTGCATGCTTGATCTTCATGGTCATCTCCTTGTTACCGGATCGGGCGCGTGAGATCACGGCGCGCAGTGGCCCATTGCTGGTTGCAGTAGGCGCCCAATTCACACAACTGGAATTGAAAATGGCCGCAGTGATACTGCGCTGCCGCCATCTGCGGAGCGAGCTATGAGAGAGAACGATGGGCCGTCAGTGCGGCCAGGTGTTCTGGAGTAGGAAGCAGGAAAGACTTAAGCGTGGGCCAAAGTAATGAATGGCGAAACGCTTCACCAAGCGGTCATTTTTTCACTCGGTGTCGGCAGACACGTGCAGAAAGGGTGCACGAAATTCCGCTCGATGATGACTTCGTGGGTCGGCTAGGCTTTAAGGTCGCGTAGCTGAATTGAGTGTAATCCACGATATTCGCGGGTGCCAGATGGATTTGGCATAAGCGGGCCAGTGCTTCGCAATAGTCGGCGTCTCGAGAAAATGTGGCGCGCGTCGACTATCGCGCGCCACACCTGGACCTCAGAAAGACTACTTCGCTGCTCTTGCAGGCACGTTCGACAGAAGCGGCCCCAAACCTTCAGCGAAGGTCAGGTGCGAGATGACGGCGTCGCGCAGCTTCTGATACGGAAGCTGCGCGAGCATCGCGGTCTGCATCGAGGCCATCACTTCGCCCGCTTCCGCGCCGATCATCGTGAATCCCAGGATGCGATCATCCCTGGCACTCACGAGAACCTTCATAAAGCCTTGCGTCTCATCCGTCGCTTCGGTTCGCAGGACATGGCTCATCGGCAGTATTGCCACCCGAACCGCGATACCGTGACGCAGCGCATCGCTTTCATTCAACCCCACGCGCGCGAGCGGCGGATCGGTGAAGAGCGTGTAGGGAACCAGCCGGTCGCTCGTCTTGCGATCGCCGCCAGCCATGTTGTCGCGCACGATCCTGAAGTCGTCCACCGAAACATGCGTGAACTGCGGACTGCCCGCGACTTCGCCGATCGCCCACACGCCGGGCGCCGAAGCCTGCAGGCGCTCATTGACGCGGATATATCCGCGATCGTCGAGCGCGATGCCTGCCTGCTCCAGACCGATGCCGGCCGTGTTCGGAACCCAACCTGCCGCGACGAGAATGTCGCTGCCGTCAATCGCCAGTTCGCCGGAAGCGGTGCGCAATACGATGCGCACCTGCGTTCCGGAACGGCCTTGCACACTGACCGTTTCGGCATTCAGCACGACATCGATGCCTTCCGCACGCAGAATGCGAAGCATCTCGTCGCTGACGTCCGCGTCTTCGCGCGCCATCAGACGGGCACCGCGCTCGATGATCGTCACGCGGCTACCAAAGCGGCGATACGCCTGGGCCATCTCGATGCCGATGTAACCGCCGCCGAGCACGACCAGATGCGTTGGTGCGTAGTCGAGGTCAAGCGCGCCGATATGCGTCAACGGCTCGGCGGCGCGCAATCCCGGCACATCGGGAATGGCAGCGTGCGTGCCGACATTGACGACCACCTGATCGCCGCTGAGCGTGCGTGTGCCGCCATCGTTGAGCTGCACCTCGATCGTCTTCGGACCGACGAACCGGCCAACGCCCATGATGAGTTCCGCGCCGCTCGATGCATACGCCTGCACATGAAATGCCGCTTCGCGTTCGACCATGCCACGCTTGCGTTCGCGCACCTTGGCCATGTCGACGGCGACGGGGCCCGTCGTCGTGCCGAAGTCGGCGGCATGTCGCGCCAGATGCGCAACGCGCGCACTCCAGATTTCGTTCTTGCTTGGCAGACAGGCGACGGCGGGACATGAACCGCCCACCCACTGCCGCTCGACCACGGCGACGCGTTGTCCCGCGCGTCCCAGATGCCATGCCAGAAGCTTGCCGCCCTGGCCGCTGCCGAGAATCAACGTATCGAAATGTTCAACTTGAGACATGACATTTTCCTATTCATTTGCGAGTGAATGTGGCCGGTGCGGCAGTGACCGCGCTTTCCGCCTGACGGCAATGAAGAACCGGGCGGCGCGTCTCATCTGACGCATCCGCCCGACTACGCATGCGTTACTTGACGGGCGGAAAATCGACGGCCGTGTCGTTGATGCGGTTGAACGTATTGGTGAAAATCGTCATCGCGATTGCCAGCGAAATTTCGGCTAGCTGCGTGTCCGTGTAACCGGCAGCGCGAATGGCTGCGAGTTCGCTTTCGCCGATCGTGCCGCGCGTGGTCTGCAGGTTCAGCACGAAGTGGATGAGCGCATCGCGCCGGGCATCGCCTGTCGCCTTGCCCGCGCGAATCTGGCGAAGCGCGTCGGGCGAGAGGCCCGTCATCTTCCCCAACATGACGTGCGCGGCTACACAGTAGTCACAACCCGTCTGCTCGCTGACGAGCAGCTTGATGGTTTCCAGATCCTGCTTGCTGAGACTGCTGGATGCCAGCGCGTCTTCGGCATCCAGCGCGCCATTCAATGTCGCGGGTGCGAGATGACCCAGCGCCGCGAACAGGTTCGGTACGCTGCCGCCAGCGATTTTCCGGACCCGTGCATAGACGTCGGCGGTAGCGCCCGTGGCGTTCGTGACAGCAGGGATAGCGATGCGACTCATGATCGACCTCATTCAGTGGTGGTTAGGAGCCTCCACTTTAGGGTCGTCACATGATCTTGTTGAGCCTGTAGATTAGCAATATCATGCTCGAAAGTATCAAACGAGGTCGATATGTCACCACCCCTCGACTGGCTCAGCCGTCTGCTCGGCATGATGACGGTGCGTGGTCAGCTGGAACTGCGATGCGCTTATGGCGCGCCGTGGCAGGTCATCTACGGCGATTCGGATGCCGGGGAGATGCCGTATCACATCGTGCTCGGCGGAACGGCGATTCTGGAAACGCCGGGCACAGGCAAACCGCAGCATCTGGGTGCCGGCGATATCGTCATGTTGACGCACGGCTCCGCTCATGTTCTTCACGATGGCGGCGGCGCGAGGCCGAAGCCGGCACGTGAACGCGAAGGCTTGAATCTGATCATCAGCGAAAACAAAGGCATAGGTCAGCGCCTGGATATGCTCTGCGGTCGAATCGTGCTGGCGCCGCCCCATGACCGCTTTATTCGTGCGTACCTGCCGCCGCGGCTCGTGATCCGGACATCAGACGCAAAGGGTGACGCTCACGGCGAGACGCTGACCCAGCTAAAAGCGCTGATGGCGCTCATGCAAGCGGAGTCGGGCGCGGACAACCTGGGCGGCTATGCGATGCTCAATGCGCTGTCGACGGCGCTGTTCGCGCTGGCGCTGCGCATGTCCAGCGAATCCGACGAAGCGCCCACGGGGCTACTGGCGCTCGCTGGGCATCCGCGTCTGGCGCCTGCGCTTGCAGCCATATTCAACCAGCCGGCTTATCCGTGGACACTCGCTGAGTTGTCCGGGCTCTGCAGCATGTCGCGCGCGACCTTGCTTCGCCACTTCCACGACAAAGTGGGCCGCTCGCCCAACGACCTGTTAGCGGATGTCCGCATGGCGCTGGCCGCCAACGCGTTGAAAAAGCCCGGCGTGTCCACCGAGGTCGTCGCCGAGAGCGTCGGCTATCAATCCGTGGCTGCGTTCAGGCGCGCCTTTACGCAACATCTGGGCATGACGCCAGCCGACTGGCGCCGTTCGGAGCTGGAGAAGCAGCGGGGCGGTGCATGACTTGAAGCAGGGTTGGGATGATCCCGCGCGACGGTGCAAAAGCATTGGGACGATCGCGCATCTGACGGTGCGCTACACTGGTTGTTCAGGCGCTCGATGCGCACCTTGTACCGTTCCCGATCCCATGAATTCCCGCTCCAGCGCGATCTTCACCGCGCTTGCCGCCGCAGCGCTGTTTGGCGCTGCGACGCCGCTCGCCAAGGCCCTGCTCGGGTCGATGTCCGCATTTCTGGTTGCCGGCCTGTTCTACCTCGGCAGCGGCGTCGGGCTGGGTATTGGCATCATCGTCCGGCGATTGCGAGCGTCCGCCAGCGAAAGCGACAGTCACGGCATCAGCCGGACCGAACTGCCATGGCTGCTCGGCGCCATTGCTGCTGGCGGCGTCGCCGGCCCTGCGCTGCTGATGCTTGGGCTGTCGAGTACGCCGGCTGCGACCAGTTCGCTGCTGCTGAATCTCGAGGGCGTGCTCACGGCCGTGATCGCATGGGTCGTGTTTCGCGAGAACGTCGACGTCCAGGTATTTCTTGGCATGGCGGCGATCGTCGCGGGTGGTGTGATGCTGTCGTGGCAACCGGGCGGGGCAGGCATTCCCGGCGGCGCGCTGCTGATCGTCGCAGCGTGTCTGTGCTGGGCGATCGACAATAACCTCACGCGCAAGGTTTCGACCAACGACGCGATGGTGATCGCCTGTCTGAAGGGGCTGATTGCCGGGCCGGTGAACCTCGCGATAGCGTTCGCGACGGGCGCGTCGCTCCCCGCTGCGGGCATGGTCGGTGCCGCGATGGCAACGGGACTTGCCGGCTATGGCGTCAGCCTCGTGCTGTTCGTGATCGCGCTGCGTCACCTCGGGACGGCACGCACTGGCGCGTACTTTTCCGTCGCGCCGCTATTCGGTGTGGCGCTCTCGCTCCTCATCTGGCCCGAACTGCCGCAGCTGTCCTTCTGGATAGCCGCGGCCCTGATGGCGCTGGGTATCTGGCTGCACGTCCGCGAGCGGCACGAACATCAACACACGCACGAGCGGCTGGAGCATACGCATCGGCATCGACATGACGAACATCATCAGCACGAGCACGACTTTGCCTATGCCGGTGATGAGCCGCACACGCATCCCCATGTGCATCTGCCCATTACCCATTCACACGCGCATTTCCCCGATGTTCACCATCGACATTCGCATTAGTGCGGAGAAGATCGTGAAATGACGCTGATCAGGCGCGCTGTCGTGCTACCCTTGGCCGGAGCCTGACCGGTTCCTGTGACACTGGCCCACCCCGGCAACGACTGGCAATGGTGCATGCACAACCCACCGGAAACAGACCCGCCGCTCGCCGGCCGGTCGGAACTGATTCTCAACGTCGACGACAATGATGCCGCGCGGCTTGCGAAAACGCGCGTGCTGACGCGTGCGGGCTTCGACGTGCTCGAGGCATCGACGGGTGAGCAGGCGCTGTCGTTTGTCGTATCGCGCAAGCCCGCCGTCGTCCTGCTCGACGTACGGCTGCCGGACAGCGACGGTGTGCACGTGTGCAAGCGGATCAAACAGAATCCCTTGACGCGGTCGGTACTGGTCCTTCAAACCTCCGCGGTCCTGCTGACCGCCTCAGACAGAATTCGCGCCCTGGACAGCGGCGCGGACAGCTATCTCACCGAACCCGTCGAAGCACCTGAACTCGTCGCCAACGTACGGGCGCTGCTGCGCCTCTGGCGCGCCGAGCGCGCGCTTCGCGAGGCGGACCAGCGCAAGTCCCAGTTTCTCGCGACGCTTGCTCACGAATTGCGCAACCCGCTCGCCCCAATGCGCAACGCGCTGGAACTGATGGAACCGAGATTCCAGCCGAGCCCCGCCGCAGCGCGGGCGGCATGGCAAACGGTAGGGCGACAGGTCGAACACCTGTCGCGGCTCGTCGACGATCTGCTCGACGTGTCGCGTCTGGCGCATGGGCGGCTCACACTCGAGCGCACATCGATCCATGTGGGATCGGCCATTGCCGCGGCAGTCGACGCCAACCGGCGCGAGATCGATACGAGGCGGCAACGGGTTTCCATATGTCTGGAGAATGAGGCCTGTGCCGTATTTGGCGACGACGCTCGGGTCGTCCAGATGCTCGACAACCTCGTGTCCAATGCGACGAAGTACGCGCCAGACGAAAGCGAGATCGAAATCGACGTCGGGCAGTCGCAAGGCATGGTGTCGATCAGGGTCCGTAACCAGGGCGTCGGCATTTTGCCGGAAGAACAGGAAGCGATCTTCGAGCCATTCATCCAGTCGCGGCGAAGCATTGCTGCGTCGCAGGGCGGTCTCGGGATCGGCCTGTCTCTGGTCCGGGCGCTTGCCGCATTGCATGGCGGAACGGTGTCGGCCCGCTCGAAGGGAGCGGGGATGGGTGCCGATTTCGTGCTGCGTCTGCCTGAATTCGTGGGTTCGACGTCGCTCGTGTCTCCACAGGCAGAGGGCGCGTCGATGGGCCACGCTCGCGCTCGACACATCCTGATCGTGGACGACAGGCTCGACAACGCCACGGCGCTTGCCGCGTTGCTCGAATCGCGCGGACACCGGGTGCATATCGCGGCCTCCGGAAACGCCGCACTGATCCTCAACGGGCAGATCACGCTCGATGTCGCGATCATCGATATCGGCGTTCCACCTCCAGACGGTTATCAGATTGCCCGGACTATTCGGGCACACCCGATCAGCGGAAGTGCCGTACTCATTGCCGTTTCAGACTCAGCGCAAGCCCGCGACGGGCGTGACTGGCGGACGGCGGGCTTCGACCATCATCTCGTCAAACCGGTGGCGCTTGCCGACATATTGCGGCTTGTCGACGGGGCGTGAGCGGGGTGGAACATGAGGCGTTCCGTTTCTACGCCAGTGGCCATCATCCTCACGCAATGGCCGGTCGACCTCATTTAATGCCCGCGCGGACTGATGCGCTTGGTCCAAAGGTCATGAACGGTTATTTCTCAACTGGACCAATCAAACTGGTGGGAACCGGATCAATAGCCAATCCGTGTGATCGCGACAATGGAACTTCGGAAACTACAACCGGACTCCATGATGGATATCGCGACTTGCTGGGCCGCTATCATTGCCTTCGGGCTCGGTATGTATGTCGTACTTGACGGATTTGATCTCGGCATAGGGATTCTCCTACCGTTCTTTTCGTCCGAAAGCGAACGCGAGCGTCTATTCGGCAGTCGTTCGCCCGGGTGGCGCGGCAATGCGATCTGGATGGTCTTCGGCGGCGCGTCGCTTTACGCTGCGTTTCCCACAGTCTGTTCAGTTTTGCTTTCCGCGCTTTACCTGCCGTTGGTCACGATGGTGATTTGCATGATCGTCCGGGGCGTGGCTTTTCAGATCCGCGAAAAGGTCGAAAGGTCTCGTCAGTGGTGGAATGGGGTGTTCATTTGCGGATCGGTGGGCTCGACCTTTTTTCAGGGCGTCATGCTTGGCGACTGGCTGGCGGGAGTGCGTGCAGAAAATGGACATGTAGTCGGGACCCGGTTCGATTGGCTCACACCTTTTTGCCTGTTCACGGGTCTTGCACTGCTGATGACGTATGCGCTGCTCGGCTGCTGCTGGCTGATTGCGAAGACCGACGGGGCATTGCAGCGCAAGCTCTACCAATTTTTCTTGCCGTTGACGGTGCTCCAGCTTCTTACGGTGATTGGACTGCTCACCGGTCTTGTGTCAATGGTGATGTATGCGCTTCTTGGCTGTTGCTGGCTCATTGCAAAGAGTAAAGGAGAGTTGCAGCGCAAGCTCTATCAAGTTGTTCTGCCGCTGGCTGCATTCCAACTGCTTATGATCGTCTGGCTTGGTTTGAATACGCAGATGAACACTCCGATGCCTGCGGCGCGATGGTTTGACTGGAACGTTCTGCGTTGGCTTTTTCCTGTGCCGCTGCTGCTCGCGGCGGCTCTCTTCGGCATGCAACGTGGTGTCGATGCACTTCGCAGCATCGCGCCTATTGTCGTCGCACTGCCTTTTCTGTTACTCGGCTATATTGGCTTGCTTATCGACATATGGCCTGTGTCCATCTTCGCCCGAGTGAATATCTGGCATGCAACGCCTGTGCGGTCTAGTGAGCTTTTCAAGCTCGCCGCTGCCGCGATGACTATTCTTCTCTTGCTGGCCTACACTCTGCCGGGCTACCGGTTTGCCTGGCACGGGAGAGACCGTTGCGACCTTTAGGACCGGCCGAGGCCATTGCCCTGTCCGTACTGAGGCAGTCGACGCGTTCAGCCGCTGCCTGAGCCCTTACGCGAACCCCACCGTATAGGTCGTCGGCCCGCCGCCGAAATGCGCCGTCAGCAGTTGCCGGCGATTGGGTGCGCCGTTCTTCGGCAGACCGAGGTGAACCCAGGTATGTTCGAAGATCAGTTGATCGAATACGAGCGCGGAAGTCTGCAAGAGCCGGCAAATGTCGATCGGCGTGCCGTATTGCGGCGCAATGAAATCCACGGCGAGACCATAAATGTGCGCACTGTCGATGGCGCCTTTGACGGCCTTGTTCAACTCGGGTGAACGATAGCCCGACGAAATGATGATCGGTTTTCCGAGAAGCGCACGCACCTTTTCCAGCGCCTGTGCAGTCGCCGTGAGATTGACGACGATGTCGGGACCGGGGACGTTTGGGATGTTATTGCGTGACGCGGTCTGACTCGCCACGAACTCTTCCAATGTGAAATGTGGGCTTAGGTTCATGATTGCTACCTCGCTAACATCAGTCTCAAGCCAGGATATTCCTCGCGGCCACGTCCGCGCAAAAGCGCTCGCCAATCTGCCCGTATCCCGAGGAAGTAGGATGAATTTCGTTAAGCCAGTCGGGACTGCTGATCTGCGGATCCGCGTCGGCCGGCGTCAGTATTCCGAGTGTCCGGATGACATGGAAATTCTTGAGGGGCAGTCCGCTCACGAGAGCAAAGAGCCGGTCGATGAATTCCTTCGCCAGCATTTTCCAGTCGTCCGCCGGCACCTCGTACGCCTGCAACACCGGATACAGCCACGGCCCGAAATGCAGGCCCGCACCCACGTCGCGCGGCATCGGATAGTCGTAGGTGTGCGCGATGATGGGCATGTTCTGGTTGGTCTTGCTGGCGGCGCGCATGGCATCCAGCGCGGCGTACTGGGCACGAAGATGCTGGTCGAAAAGTGCCCAGCCGTCTTCGGAAACATATGTTTTGCCTGGCTGCGCGCGCTCGGACTTCGTCAGCAAGAGTCGATCGCCGGGGCTGTGTGGCGTTCCGTGAGCATCCGTCGGGAGGACACCGAGCGCGTCGATCAGATCATTGCCGCCAGCCGATAGCAGCATGGCGTCCCACGCACGTTCCCGCGGCCCGCACAGATAGCTCGCAAACCATGGATCGCGACGCCATTCGACCATATGGGCGAGCGTATCGCCCGGGTCCGCGCAGTTCACGATGATCGCAGAGTGTCCAAAATCCAGATGTGGCAGCAACGACGACGCCCGAAACAGGTTCAGCCCGTTGATCGAGAACCACGAATCGCCTTGCGCCAGTATCCGGTATCGGACTGACGAGAAGTCCGGCGCCATTTCGCTGTCGACCTGCGACGCCGGCACAATCTGCGGTCTGTTCGGCATGACGTCTCCACCTGAAATCGTTCACGCTTGCACGGCATACGGGATACGGACGCTTTTCAAGCTGCGCCCGGAACGGCCAGCTTCACGCCCGCCAGCGTGCCGATGGAGTCGTATATCGCTTTCACCACCGCGTTGTAGATCTTTTCGATTTCAACTTCGACGATCTGCACAAACGTATTCACGAAACCTCTCGCCATCTGATCGAGTCCGTCCAGATAGAACATCCTCTCGGCAGCCGTAAAGGCATTGACCTCGATCATGCCCGCAACCAGTGCGGACTGTTGCGCGAGAGCTTGCAGTTGGGTTTGTGAAAATCCGGCGATCAACCTGACGTCACTACCCGTGACCGTTTTGACAGTCGAAGAAATGCTCTGCGTGAACATATCGGCTGCTTGCGTGAGATCCAGTGCCATGGCGACTCCTTGAACGTGTGCATCTCAACGTTGCAAGAAGTTCTCGTAAAAGAGAGCTTCTGAAACGAAGTACTGTGTGTAGCCTTTGTTCGCAGCCACTTGTCCATTATTCAATCCGTGTGCGCAGTCGGTATCCCTGAGCAGGCTCATGGCCCGCGACACCTGTTTGAGCGCCATCGCGCTGGCAGGGACGTACTGTCGGGTGTCCGCCTGGGCCATCGGCATGGGCATCGTGAGAGCGGGCGCGCGCTTGATCTTGCGTGCGTCGGCACATTCGGCGGCGGCGAGGCTCAGCGCCTCGTCGCGCCCTGCGGGTGGCGTCGGGTTCGATGCGAGCCATTGCCCGAGCGCCTGCTCGACCTTGTCGCGGATCGCGCTATCGGGGACCGGTCGGCTTTGCGACTCCAAAGCAAGCGCATCGACAGCGCCGATGATCCTGTTGTATTCATCGACGCGATCCGGGAAGGTCGCCTTGTCGACCCCCATCCCGGTTGTCGCGTAGAGCTGCATGATGTCGCTGTTGACGGCGCGGATTCCGTTCACCAGTGCCGGATCATAGGCGGGTGCCAACTGGATCGTGCAGGCCGTGACGGCGACGGTCGTGGCGAGCACGATCGACGTCGTCCATTGCCATAGCTGAACTCTACGGAGCAGGAAAGACATCGGTTGTCCCCTCGACAGTCAGTAAGTGGACGGCGCATGCACACTAGAGGTGGCTTCGTGTTCAGCGCATCGCGACGCGAGAGGACAGCATGCTGACTGTTCACCCGAAAGGGCGTTCTCGCAAAACGTACTTTTCAGCACAAGAGATGAGTGACGAATGGACTCATCGCTTGTCGATGAATGATTGACTTTGGATTCCTTTGCTTCATTGAAGCGTAGGAAACTTCAGGTTAGGACGTATATCGGCGTTTTTCGAGTGATGTGTCACCGCCAACTGCGAAGTTGTGTGCGGTGAAGAACATTCGGCAAATGACTAAAGATGTGCCGGACGTTCATCCCCTGGTTGGGACGAGATGGTTGCGCTCAATAGTCCCAATCCGGTTCATCACAGGCGGGCAGTACCGTGAGTAATTCCCTCGCCAGTGCCTCGATGTCGTATGCGCCTGCGGCCATCGGCACGAACCAGTTGAGATAGCGCACGACCTGGCGCCGCATCGAGAAGACTTCGAACGAGGTCGAGCCGGTTAGCGAGACCAGCTTACGCGCCGCTTCAAGCGCCTTGTTGGTGATCTGGTCGCCGCAAAAGGCAGGCGGCAAGCCGTCGATGTGCTTCGCGATCAGATATAGTTCCGTCAGATTTCCATAGGCCCACGCGCGAGTGCATTGCTCGCCATGATCCGCATCGTTGAGCGATTGCACGTGAGCGCTCAACCAGATCGATGTCATATCCTGATCGGGCTGATCGAGTGGTCTTGGCAGGCGGCCAAGGTATTGCAGAAGAAGCGTCAGCGAAAGAAATTGAACCAGTTGTGAAGGGCTCTTGCGCTGCTTCAGATAGCTTGACCAATAGTGATTTCTCGACGTTTCGAGCTTGTTGATCAGTTGCAGGCCTTCTTTCGAACCGGGATCGAATTTTCCTTGTTGCGTCGAGTGATAGATCATCTGCGCTTCGCGCTTTTCGGTGCTTGCCAGTAGTTCGAGAATACGGGCTTCCTGCTCGGGATACTCGTCGATCGCCAGTTGCAGGCGCGCCTTTGCGTCGGTCACCTGCTGTTGCGCTCTGGCCAGCGTATCGCGGTGCGCTTCGTTTTCGACGCTGGAAGCAGTTGGCGGAAGTAGCGAATCCGAGGTCAAAAACGCGCTCATCGCGCGGTCGGCGATGCTGAGCGCAATGGAGATGCAATCCATCGACTGCTGGATGCGTGCGTCCGCAAGCTGTGCGTCGAAATTGGGCGGCAACGACGCATACGTGACGATACTCGCCCAGTCGTGCTTGTCCTTGAAGTACGAATGCAGCCGTCTGCGCATGCCGACGACCAGCTTGCGCGGGTCTTCTCCCCACAGCAGTCCCTCGTACATGTCCTTCACGAACACCACCGAGCCGCCAAACGACAGCGGGTACTGGCTCGCAATCACGAGCGGGACGCCGGCCTCGTGCAGCGCATGGGCGATGCTGGCGCCAACGCCCGTCACCGAGCCGACGTTGCCGGCGTTACAGCTTGCGAGCGTGACGACGGCAGGGCGCGTGAACCGGCCCGGCTGGTTATGGCGTGGCGTGCGCAAGATGGTCGCCAGCCGGTCGCCGGAAATCGCTTCCATGCCGTCAGGGTGCCGGTCGGAATGAAACGCGAGACCGAAGCGGCTGTCGTAGGGCGTGTTCGTTTGAATGCCGTGCGCCAGAATGTGCACATGCGTGTAGTCGTTCTTCGCGCAGGCCGCTTCGAGGCTTTCGGCAGATGCGTTCGGCAGCACCGACAGCCGTTTGCCGACGATTGCCAGACGCTTCTCCTCGTCATAGTCATCGGAGAGCGCAAGCCATGGCGTCAGCGCCTCGCGCAATGCCAGCAGGTGCGCCTCGGCAGGCACCGCTTCCATGTCGGGCGGAGAGGCGAAAGCAAACAGAATGTGCGGTCTGCGCGGCCAGCGCATGTATTCCTGAGGAACCCGCCGTGTTTCGCGCGTAATGCAGACAGGTTGCTCGGTCTGCAGCGAAAGCGCTTGCCCCGCGCCGGGGAAGCCATTGGGAGCGGTCGCCAGTTCGAAGGGAAGCAGCGCGAGTTCCGACGCGGACATGATCAGTCGCAGGTGCGTGACCTGCTCGGCCGTGCTGCCGTCGCTCGTGCTGGTTTTTTGCCGGTTGAGATCGGCGGTCAGGCCGGGAATCTCTCCAAGCAACTGGCCAAGCACACGTGCGGTATCTCCCATCTGGAATTCACGCGCTTCGGGCCCGAGCTGATAGCTCAACGCGCGCAGCCGATAGAGCATCTGGTTGTGCTCGAACGGAACGTGCAACGTGACGGCGCTATGGTTTTCGCACAGCGCGATGTATTCGGTAAGAGGCGACAGCAACTGATTATGAGGCGGCCCGTGACGCAGCAATTCGAGTGTTATTTTGCGCATCATCGAATCTCCATGCAGCTTGCCGGCAGGTCCGCGTCGAGTACTGTTTTACCGTCGATGGTTTTTACGTGGCGAAGCTCTGCCTTGACACTGTCCGCTGCATCGCGCCATACGACCACGACCGTGCAGGACTTGATGACCAGATCGGGCGTGTTGTCGAGATCAGCCATGCTGCCGCGCCTGAGCGCCGCGAAGACTTGCGCGAACTGTTGCGGGTCGGCACGCACCTCGGCCCTGATGCGAATCAGGCGCGCCCATGTGCCGCTGTTGAAATAGAAGCCGCGCCCATTTCTGCGACGTATCGCGCGTTCCAGATGGGTGTGTCCGGCCACGACGACGTCGATGTCCGGTGACACTTCGGCATCGAGCTGCACCGCGGTGTCGTCGCGCTCGGCAATGTCGAAGCTGCGATCGCGGTCGAGGTTTTCGAGCGCCTCGCGCAAGACCTCGCTGGTCGACTCCTTCCGGGACCATTTGACCAGCGCGCCGAACGCGTCGAGCTGAAGGGCCTCGGCGCCCGCAACGAGGTCGATGGCGGTGACGCCGCGCCGCGCCCGGTCATCGGCCATACGCAACATCTCGTTTGCCTGAAGCGCGGCCTGCTGCGACCTCGCGGCCAAGGCGACGGGCGCACGTGCTGTGTCGTTCGCGGCGGGTGCCGCTTCGTCTTCCGGCTGGGTTGCGCCCAGCATGCCATCGGGTTTGCGCACGCCAGCCCATACGCGAGTCAGTGCGACCGACGCGAGTTTCTTCGCCCGATCGAGCTCGCTGACCAGTTGCGGCGCGCATGCCGCGAGCGTCGGCGCGACAGCCGCCTGTTCCGGCTTCAGCAGATCGACGAAAGGGTATTCGCGCTTCACGGGATTCATCACGTCGATCACCATCTTGCTGCCCGCATTCGGAATCCACGGTTCGACCACCCGGCCAATCTGCACATCGCGTGCTATTTCGCGGATCCTCTCGAAGTTCGCCGGGTTCCAGCGATCGACCTCGTTGCCGTGCAAACAGAGCACCGAGCGCCCAGCGACGCTGCACAGCACGCCACTGCCGTCGAACACCAGATACAGGCGCGAGTGGGCGCCGGGCGCGGCCGACTGTCCTCCCGTCAGAATCTGCACGAGGCGGTCGCGCACCCACGGCAACGCGAGTTCGAGATCGTGATTGCCGAGATTGACGATCAGCCGCCGCCGTTCCTTGCCGAGAAAATAAGGAAAGGCCTCGAAGACGGGGCGAAACGTGTCGTCCTTGAGGGTGATGCGTTCGAGCTTCTGGATGGCGCCGTGCGGGTCGAAATAGGTCGCGTCTTCTTCGGCGAGAAAATCGACGAAATCTCCATTGATGACGAGCGCGACTTCATCGCCGGGATCCTGGTCTGCAAGCAGCCGGATGAGTCCCGCCAGCTCGGCGCTCGAGCCGAAAATCTGAAATCCAGGCGGCCCGCCAAGGTGGAGATCGGAAATGACGTAGAGCCTGTCGACGTGGTGGATCGGCTGCACGGCAGTCTTCTCCATGATCAGAGCCCGCGGGGGCAAGCGGATTTCGCACGACTTGCGGCACGCCTGCAATAACGTAGACGATCAGGACCCGTCGTATTGGAATGCTCGCGCTGACATACACCGCTCACGTGCTCTCATAACATAGTTGAGGCAAGCTTCTTTTGCCGATCTTTCGAACACGGAAGCCAGTCACCATGACCACGTTGAAATCCATTTGCCGGCTTGATGTACTTATGGAGCTTTTTAAAAGCATGTATTCATGCGCCTGACGGTTTACTGCTTTCAGAAATGCATCAGATGTCTCGTCTTTCATATCAGCGGCACGGTGCGCTACCGAACATAACCACAAAACAAGAATGTCCTAGGCTAGCTTACTGACGAACATCGGCATCGACATGTTCGCGTTCGCTGCTTCATGGTGAGAGGCTGGCGAGAGGTTTGATAAAGAACTCCGCAATGAATAAAAGTACATGCCTCAGGGTTCTTTGGTTTTCTCCTGTGCATCAGTTCATTGCGAGAGCACGATGGATATTCCGAATGAAGCACATGGTGGCGCATATCGGCAATTTCCCACCCGTCCGGAACAATACCGGGGCGACGCGTGGGACGGAACGCTAAGTGAGTTGTTTTCGACGGCCGTGACGCATGCGACCGATCGTATCGACTGGTACGACGCGAAAGCGGCAGAGCGAGCAGCGGTCGCCAAGCGAATCCGCTTCATGTCCTTGCTGCTGTTTGCGCTCGGAACACTCGCTCCCATACTGCTTACTTTTCTGATCAAGATCGCGGCCGTCGGCAAGACGCCGAACACGCCTTCGAGCTGGCTCGACATGATCGCGGCGCTGCCGCTTGCGGAGATCGGCTATGTGCTGCTGGCGATAGCGGGCGCGCTGGTGGTCTTCGACCAGTTCTTCGACGCATCCGGCTCATGGATTCGCTTTCGTCAATCACAGGCAAGGCTCGAAGTTCTGCTGGCGGATTTTCGCTTCAGCTGGGCTCAGGCGATGGCGCAGGCACAAGGGTCCGTCATCGGCAAAGAACCGCTGCCGCCGTTCACGTCGATCTTGCGGGATTTCGTCATCAAGGTCGAATGGCTGGCGGAGGACGAAACCAAGCAATGGGCGAAGCGGTTCAGCCAGATGATCGATACATTCGATCGCAACCCGAATCTCAAGGTGTCGCTAGGCGGTACGCCGGGCGATCAGACCGGGTCAGCCGCAGAACCGAATGCGGCTGACGCAGGCGCAGCCGCGGGCGCCAGCGGTAGCGGCAAAAGCTCGGCTTCAGCTCCGCAGGGCGCCGCGCCCGCATCGGCATCCGCGTCCGCACAGGCGACGACGGACGAGCATGAGCCGACCGTCAACGCGCGCCTTGCGATCGACGGCATTGACACACTCGACGCGGGCTCGCTGCGTCTCGTAGTGGACGGGGCGCAGATCGACGTGCCTGACGATGGATTTGTCGAACTGCAGTTCGACCCCGGACGCGACCATATCATCGTCGCGAGCGGACAGCGTGGCGGGCAAGCGGTGCAAGCCGAACTGCAGGAGAACCTGACGAGCGAAGACGATAACAAGCCGCTCACCCTCAAGCTATGACGGAGGTTGGTATGAACAGCGCGTTTGTGGGAAAAGCGTCACCGATGACGCAAAACGGATTCGACAACGTACTCGGTCAGCTCGGTGTCGATGCTGCTTCGCTATGGGCACTCGTCACGGTGGAAACCAAAGGTTTTGGATTTCTCGCTGACCGGCGTCCGAAGATTCTCTTCGAACGCCACGTCTTTCATAACCGTACGGGCGGGCGCTTCAGTGCGTCGAACCCCGACATCAGCTCCAGTACGCCGGGCGGCTACAGCGGCGGAGCGGCCGAGTACGACCGTCTTGCGCGCGCCATGCAGCTCGACCGGAGAGCCGCGCTCGAGAGCGCGTCATGGGGCTTGCCGCAGATAATGGGGTTCAACGCATCGAAGCTGAGCTACGCAAACGCCGAAGCCATGGTCCAGGCCTTCATCGTCGACGAAGATGCCCAGCTTGACGGCGCGCGACGCTTCATCATGAGCAACGAGTCGTTGGCGTTGGCACTCAGGCAAAAGGCGTGGGCACGCGTCGCGTTCTTTTATAACGGCAAGGACTACAAGAAAAACGCCTATGACGACAAGCTGCTGCATTACCAGCAACTCTATTCGATCAAGGGCACGCCGAGCATCGAAATACGTACGGCACAGGCTTCTTTGACGTACCTGGGCTTCGACACGCGCGGTGTCGATGGCGTGGTTGGCGACGGCACGCGCACGGCCGCCATCGCCTTTCAGCGTGCGAAAGGGCTACACGTCTCGGCTGAGCTGGACGATCCGACGCTCGCGGCGCTCAAGGCGGCCATGCCCTGAGTTCACGGTGCCGCTGAACTTAGTGGCCGCCGCTCGCACGTCCAATCGAATCGAGTTCGGCGAGCACGTCATCGCTCAGGCGCAGTTGAGCCGCCTGCATGTTCTCGCGCAGATGCGCGACCGATGAAGTGCCGGGGATCAGCAGAATATTCGGCGACCGATGCAGAAGCCACGCGAGCGCCACCTGCATCGGCGTCGCGTTCAACGTGTGCGCGAGGTCCGACAGCGCGGACGATTGAATCGGCGTAAAGCCGCCCAGCGGAAAGAACGGCACATACGCGATGCCTTGCGCGGCCAGTTGATCGACGAGCGCATCGTCTTCGCGCTGTACGAGGTTGTAGTGATTCTGCACGCAGACGATCGGCACGATGCGCTGTGCTTCGGCAATCTGCGTGGCCGTCACGTTGCTCAGGCCGATGTGCTTCACGAGCCCGTCGCGTTGCAATTCCGCGAGCGCAACGACCTGCTCCTCGATCGATCCCTCCGCCGGGCTATGGACGTTCCCCATGACGCGAATGTTCACGACATCCAGCACGTCGAGGCCGAGGTTGCGAAGATTGTCGTGCACGCCGCGCCGCAGGTCGTCCGGCTCACGCGCGGAAAGCCACGCACCGTCGTCGCCGCGGACGGCGCCCAGTTTGGTGACGATCGTCAGGTCATCGGGATACGGATGCAGCGCCTCGCGAATGATCTGGTTGGTGATGTGCGGCCCGTAGAAGTCGCTGGTGTCGATGTGATTGACGCCGGAGGCAACGGCCTCGCGCAAGACAGCAAGGCAGGCGTCGCGGTCCTTCGGCGGCCCGAATACGCCCGGTCCGGCCAGTTGCATCGCGCCGTAACCCATGCGGCGCACGGGACGGCCCGCCAGCGGGAAAGTGTCGGTGGAATTGAAGTTCGGCATTGCGCGCTCCCTGGTAGTCGATGAGCCACAGTGTGCTCGGATTGCGCTGTTGAATAAACCCATCTAAAGTGTACGGGCTGTTGAAAATCTTGAACAATGGCCCTCCATGGAACTGAACGACCTTGCCGCCTTCGTGTCGGTGGCGCGCGCAGGTGGCTTCCGCGACGCGGCGCGCATGAGCGGCGTGTCCGCATCAAGCCTGAGCATCGCCGTGCGCCGCCTCGAAACGAAGCTCGGCCTGCGGCTGCTCAACCGCACCACACGCAGCGTCGCGCCCACGGAAGCGGGGCTGCGGCTGATCGAAAAGCTCACGCCGCTCTTCAGCGAAATGGAAGCGGCGCTCGACGTGCTCAACGTGTTCCGCGACAAGCCGAGCGGCACGCTCAAGCTCAATGTGCCTTCCAGCGCCGCGCGCATCGTGCTGCCTTCCTTTATCGCGCCGTTCCTGAAAACCTATCCCGACATCCGCGTCGAGGTCGTGGTCGAAGACGGCTTTGCCGATGTGCTGTCGATAGGTTGCGATGCCGGCATTCGCTACGAAGAGCGGCTCGAGCAGGACATGATCGCGATTCCCATCGGCCCGCGCGTGCAGCGTTTCGCGACGGCCGCGACGCCCGACTACCTCGATGCACATGGCAGGCCCGAGCATCCGCGCGACCTGCTCGATCACGCGTGCCTGCGCGGCCAGTTTGCCGGCGGTGCGATGCCCACATGGGATTTCGAGCGCGACGGCGAAGTGGTGCGGCTCGATCCGTCGGGGCCGCTGGTGGTCAGGCCGGGCGCGGCCATCGAGCTTGCCGTCAGCGCCGCGCTGGCGGGCGTCGGCGTGATTCATCTGTTCGAAGGGATGCTGAGCCAGCATCTGGACAGCGGCGCGCTGGAGCCGATTCTTCAAACATGGTGGCAGCCGTTTTCCGGGCCGTTTCTCTACTATCCGGGGCGACGTCATTTGCCCGCGCCTTTGCGCGCGTTCGTCGATTTCGTCAAGGCGCAGGGTTCGGCCGATGCGCCGGCGGCGCGCTGAGGCTAAAGTGTGCCCTTCGGGCCGCTCGCGGTCCAACCGCTTATCCGTCACCCGAATTCGAATTCACCGAGGTTCAAAGCCATGAAAAAGCTGCTGAACGATCCGTCGCATGTCGTGCGCGAGATGCTCGAAGGTCTTGCGATGCTCGCGCCCGATACCGCCTTGCTGCGCGACGCGAATGTCGTCGTGCGGCGTGATCTGCCTGAGCCGCATGCGCGGCGCGTCGCGATCATTTCGGGCGGCGGCAGCGGCCACGAGCCCGCGCACGCGGGCTATGTCGGCGACGGCATGCTGGCGGCGGCCGTGTGCGGCGAGGTGTTCACGTCGCCTTCGACGGATGCCGTGCTCGCGGCGATCCGCGCGTCGGCGGGACCGAACGGGGCGCTGCTGGTCGTCAAGAACTACACGGGCGACCGCCTGAATTTCGGCCTCGCGGCCGAACTGGCGCGCGCCGAAGGGATACCCGTCGAAGTCGTCGTCGTGGCCGACGACGTGTCGCTGCGCAATACCGTCGAGCGCGGGCGGCGGCGCGGCATTGCGGGAACCGTGTTCGTGCACAAGATCGCGGGCGCGGCAGCGGCGGCGGGCAAGACGCTCGCGGACGTAGCAGCGCTTGCGCGCAGTGCGGCCGATGCGATCGGCACGATGGGCGTCGCGCTCGACGGCTGCACGCTGCCCGCGACGCAACAGTCGAGCTTCAGTCTCGCGGACGACGAGATCGAACTGGGCCTTGGCATTCACGGCGAGAAGGGCGTGCAACGCACGAAGCCGATGCCTGCCGATCAGCTGACGGATACCTTGCTCACGGCGATCACCGACGATCTGCGACTGTCGAGCGGCGAGCGCGTTGCGCTGCTGATCAATGGTCTGGGCGCAACGACGCCGATGGAACTGGCCGTCGTCGCGCGCGCGGCGATCAATGGACTCAGGCAACGCGGGCTGCGTATCGAACGCGCATGGTGCGGCACGCTGCTGTCCGCGCTGAACATGCCGGGCTGCTCGATCTCGGTGATGCGCGTCGACGACGAGCGCCTTGCGCTACTCGACGCCCCGACGAAGGTAGCGACATGGCCGGGTGCGGGACGCGTGAATGTCGACGGCGCGACGGGCATCGCGGCGGGCGCAGCGGAAGACGCCGTTGCGTCGTCGAATCAGGCAGCGGCACAACGCACGCCGTTGCAACTTGCGTTCGACGCCGCCGCGCGCGCATTGATCGACGATGAAGCGCGGTTGACCGAACTCGATTCGAAAGCGGGCGACGGCGACCTCGGCTCCAGCATGAAGCGCGCGGGCGAAGCCGTGCTGGCGATTCCTGCGACGGCATGGCCATCGGCGGCCGATGCGCTTGCCGACCTCGCCGTCACGCTGCGTCGCGCGATAGCGGGCAGTTCCGGGCCGTTCTATGCAACGGCATTGCTGCGCGCGTCGCGCCGTCTCGGTGAGAGCGATGCGCCCGCTGCACCGGATTGGGCCGCTGCGTTCGATCTGGCCGTCAAAGCGATCTCCGAGCTAGGCGGCGCCCAGCCCGGCGAGCGCACGATGCTCGATGCGTTGCGGCCTGCGTCGGACGCGTTCACTGCCGCTGTCGATCGAGGCGAGCCGCTTGCCGCCGCGTGGGCTGCCACTGTCGATGCAGCGGAGAAGGGCGCGGCATCGACGGCATCGATGATGCCGCGCGTCGGGCGTGCGAGCTATCTCGGCGAGCGCGCCGTGGGCGAACCCGACGGCGGCGCGGTGGCCGTGGTGTGCTGGCTGCGCGCGTTGACGCCGTTCGTGCGCTAACCGTTCCTGCGCTAACTACCGATGGCTTTCGCCCGTTTGGTAGTGAAGTCCCACAACTGCGCCTGATTCGTCTCGACGCGGGCGGGCAGCAGACCATTCTTGTAGAACGCATCGGCAATGATCTGCTGCTCGCTGTAGTTCTGGACGGCAACGGCCCGAACCAGATAACTGCGCCGCGCATTGGCGCGTTCGATCGTCGTCGCGTCGAGGCCCCAGATCGGCGCAAGTGTTTTCGCGGCGTCGTCAGGATGCGCGCGCAGCCATTCACCCGCTTCCTTCAGTTGCTCGAATACGACCTGAACGACTTCGGGATGCGCACTGGCGAACGTGCTCGACGCGAGGTAGTAGCGCTGATACGAAGCCAGCCCGTCGCCATTCGCAAGGATGCGCACGTCGGCGTTCTTGTCGACGGATGCCACATACGGGTCCCACGTAATCCATGCATCGACGCTGCCGCGCTCGAACGCCGCGCGACCGTCCGCAGGTGTGAGATAGCTGATCTTCACATCGGTCGATGCAAGCCCCGCTTTGTTCAACGCCGCAAGCAGCAGATAGTGGCTGCCCGCCGCTTTCGTCACTGCGATGCGCTTGCCCTTCAGGTCGGCAAGCGTGTGCAATGGACTGTCCTTCTTGACGATGATTGCCTGCGCGCCGGGCGAAGGCGCTTCCTGCGCGACATACACGAAGCGCGCATGCGCGGCCTGCGCGAAGATCGGCACGGTGTCGGCGACGTCAGCGCTGAAATCGACGGCGTCGACGTTGAGCGCTTCCGTCAACGGCAGGCCGCTCGTGAACTCGTTCCACGAAACGCGCACGTTGAGTGGCGCGAGTGCTTTTTCGAGCGAGCCGCGTGTCTTGAGCAGCGTAATGAGTGTCGACGATTTCTGGTAACCGATGCGCAACGAAACAGGCGCGCCATTCGCGTTGGACGCTTGCGCGAAACTCTGCGCCGATGTCAGTGCCAACAGGGAAACCAGTGCGATGCGGGCAAAGGCCCGTCGTGAGATAGACGCCATACGTATATTCCGTTGTCTGTGTTGAATCGGGCGAAGCAATGGATCGATTCGCCATCGTAGCAACGGAATCGACGCTTCCTAAGCGAATGTTTCAGCTATGGATTGCACGCTTATCGATAAGCATCGACGTGATGTTCATCGTGTCAGACACGCCATTCAAAAGATGCAAAACATAAATATTGCCGTGAGATAAACATATATAAATAGAATAATTCTCACGGTGGTCCTTCGTCGCTACGCTATGCCTGCATATCGACTGTGAGGGCCTATGAGCGCTTCTGTTCCAACGTTTTTTTCCACGCGACGGCGGGTACTTCGCGCACTCGCGGCGGCGCCTGCCGCTGCTGTGTTGTCCGCATCGATCGCGCGCGATGCGCAAGCAGCCGACGCGGTATCGACCACGATCGTGCTCGGCGATCAGGCGGGCGGCACGCGCGCGCTCGCCGAAGCCGCGAAGGTACTCGACGGCACGCCATACGCGTTTCGCTGGGCCAACTTCCAGGGTGCGGCGCCGCTTTTCGAAGCGCAACGCGCGGGCGCGGTCGATCTCGCGCCTGCGGGCGATCTGCCCGTGCTCGCAGCGGCCGTTGGCGATCCGACCTTGAAGATCGTCGCGACGCGCGTCGGCTCCGGCGCGCAACTCGGCATTCTCGTCGCGCAGGATTCGAAGATCCGCACGGTCGCGGACCTGAAGGGTCGCACGGTGTTCATTTCGTCTGCGCGCGGCAGCATTTCGCAGTTCCAGTTATATGGCGCGCTCGCCGAGGCGGGGTTGTCGAAGGACGACGTATCCGTGCGCTTCATCTTGCCCGTCGATGCATTCGCGGCGTTCACGTCTGGTTCGATCGAAGTGTGGGCGACCTTCGATCCGTACTATGGCATCGCGGTGCAACGCGGCGCGCGCGTTCTGCGTGACGGCACGGGCATCAACAGCGGTCTGGGTTTCATCACGGCCTCGGGTGCCGCGCTTGCGGATGCGCGCAAGCGCGCAGCCATCGCGGATGTGTTGCTGCGTTATCAGCGCGCGGGCGACTGGGCAGTCGCGAACGCCGACGCCTACGCGCAAATCTACGCAACCCTCACGCGCTCACCGATCGATGCCGCGAAGCAGATCACGAGGCGCGCGTCGCTCAAACAGCACTTCGTCTCCGACGCCGACATCGCGGCGCTGCAAAAGGTGGCCGACGCCGCGTATCGCGATGCGATCCTGCCGCGCCGCATCGACGTGCGCGCGATTTCGGATACGACCATCGGCAACGCTTGAGCCGCACTTTCAAGGAGCGTATCGACATGTCCTCACACACTCAGGCAATCGATCTTGCGGGCCTGCAGGCAGACGATGCCGCTGCGCCGCGCGAGATCCGCGGGCCGCTCGTCGCCGCGCTGGCGGCGCTTGCGTGGCTCGGCGGCGCGGCCGTGACGCAATGGTGGCCCGCACTCGACGACTGGCCGTACACGCGTGAACTGCTGATTCTGAAGCTCGCGGTGGCCGCGTTGTCGGCGGCAATCGGCGCGCGCGCGTGGCTGACCAACGGGTCCGTCAGGCCGCAACCCGACACGAAGCGCGCACGCATCGACAGATGGATCGCAGCGTCGCCGTGGCTGCTCGCGCTCGCCATCGGCATTACCGCGTGGGAACTCGTCACGGCGCAACTCGAATGGTTGCCGCGCCCGTTCTTCGCGCCGCCTCAGGCACTGATCGCGGTGTATTTCGACGACCTCCCGAGACTTGCGTCGAGCGTCGGGCATTCGTTCGTGTTGCTCGCTTATGGCTATGCACTCGGCGCGCTGACGGGCTTCACGATTGGCGTGAGCATCGGCTGGTCGCGTGCCGTGGGTTACTGGCTGCACCCTGTGCTGCGTCTGATCGGCCCGTTGCCCGCGACCGCGTGGTTGCCGCTCGCGTTCTTCTTTTTCCCGTCGAGCTTCAGCGCAAGTGTCTTTCTGATCGCGCTCGCTACTGCGTTCCCCGTCGCGGTGCTGACGTGGTCCGGGGTCGCGGGCGTGAACTCGGCTTACTACGACGTCGCGCGCACGCTCGGCGCACGCGCGTCGTTCCTGATCTTGCGCGTGGCGATTCCTGCCGCGCTGCCGTCGGTGTTCGTCGGATTGTTCATGGGACTGGGCGCATCGTTCTCGGTGCTGATCGTCGCCGAGATGATGGGCGTGAAGGCAGGGCTGGGCTGGTATCTGCAATGGGCGCAAGGCTGGGCCGCGTACTCGAACATGTATGCCGCGCTGCTCGTGATGGCGCTGATGTGCTCCGGTCTGATCACGCTGCTGTTCCAGGTGCGCGACCGTCTGTTGGCCTGGCAAAAGGGATTGCTCAAATGGTAGCCGCTACTCAGGTGTCGCACGCGCACGCGCAGGCAGATATGCGGCAGGGCGCGCGCATCGACGTGCGCAACGTCAGTCATCGCTTTGCCTTGCGCGGCGAAGCGCTTGCCGTGCTCGACGACATCAGCCTCACTGTCGAGCCGGGCGAATTCGTCGCGCTGCTCGGGCCGAGCGGCTGCGGCAAGTCGACCTTGCTGCGTCTCGTCGCGGGCCTCGACACACCGGCTCGCGGCGCGCTGCATGCGAACGGCGAGCCGATTGCCGGGCCGGACCCGTCGCGCGTCGTGGTGTTTCAGGACCCCACGCTGTTCCCGTGGCGCACCGTGCGCGACAACGTCGGCCTCGGCCCCGAAGCGCAGCGTACGGGACGCGATCGCGCCTCACGTGACAGCGCGGCGGCGCGCATCGACGCCGCGCTCGAACTGGTCGGACTCGACCAGTTCGCCGATGCGTTTCCGCATCAGCTGTCGGGCGGCATGGCGCAGCGCGCGGCGCTGGCACGTGCGCTCGTCAACGATCCGCAACTGCTCGTGCTCGACGAGCCGTTCGGCAAGCTCGATTCGCTGACGCGCATCCGCATGCAAGGGGAACTCGTGCGTCTATGGCAGGCCGCGCGCTTTTCGGTGCTGCTCGTTACGCACGACGTCGAAGAGGCGTTGTATGTGGCGAACCGCGTGATCGTGCTGAGCGAACGGCCGGCGCGCATCGTCGCGGAAGTGCGCAACGACGCGCCGTATCCGCGGCATCGCGACGACCCGACACTCGTCGCGCTGCGCCGCGAGGTATTGGCGCAACTTGGCCTCGTCGCATGACGCTGCAGATAACCACACTACGCATTGGAAAAACAACGACATGAAAACCGACGACAACCTCGATCATCCAGAACCCGCCAACGCATCACGTCGCGCATGGCTGCGCAAGACCGCGTGGACGGCGGGCGCTGCGGCACTGGGCGGCGCATCGTTCCTGCCGGGCATGCGCGCCATCGCCGATGAAAACCTCAAGCCGCTCAAGCTCTCGTGGAATGCGGGCGCAATCTGCACGGCGCCCGTGCCCGTTGCCGTCAAGCAAGGGTTCTTTCGCAAGCATGGCCTCGACGTCGAGCTGATCAACTTCGCCGGTTCGACGGACCAGTTACTCGAAGCGATCGCCACGGGCAAATCGGATGCGGGCGTCGGCATGGCGCTGCGCTGGATCAAGCCGCTGGAACAGGGCTTCGACGTGAAGCTGACGGCGGGCATCCACGGCGGCTGCATGCGGCTGCTCGCGACGAAAGCGTCGGGCATCGTCGATCTGCAAGGGCTGAAAGGCCGCACGGTCGGCGTGAGCGATATGGCGAGCCCTGCAAAGAACTTCTTTGCGATCACGCTCAAGAAGCTCGGTGTCGATCCCGATAACGACGTGCGCTGGCGGCAATACCCCGCGACGCTGCTTGGTGAGGCGCTGAAAAAAGGCGAAGTGCAGGCCATTGCCGATGGCGATCCGACCATCTGGACGCTGCGCGAGACGGATCATCTGCAGGAAGTGTCGAACAACCTGTGCGGCGAGTACGCGACCCGCGTGTGCTGCGTGCTGGGCGTGCGCGGCTCGTTGATCCGCAAGGACCGCGCGACCGCGCAGGCATTGACGCAGGCGCTTCTCGAAGCGACCGAGTGGACGGCGAATCATCCCGCCGAAGCGGCGACGATTTTTTCGTCGAATGCGCCGGGCGCGGACGTCGCGCAATTGACGGCGATGCTGAAGAGTCACACCGACCACCATCATCCCGTCGGCGACGCGTTCAAGAAAGAGATTGCGTTGTATGCCGACGACCTGAAGTCGGTCGGCGTGATCAACGCGGGAACGGACTCGAACCGTTTCGCGACCCGCGTGTTCTCGGACGTGCTCGCCTGAGCGTCTGGGAGTGGCTGGCGGCACGCAACGTGTCGTCAGTTTCTAGGCGCTGCATGCGCCTCTGATGACGGTGCAATGTCGAACTCAGCTTACGTCGACATGTAAGCTACCGTGCAAATCCGATAAAAGTTCCCACTCGACGAAAGCTCGCGCGACGCGCGCGCGTCATATTAGCGGCCATCGACAGGTTCGGCTTCAATTCTGCTTTCAGTGCCTGTCAAGTCGCACACCTTTCCCGGCATTGGAATAAATGCCGGCAAGCGATGTTAGCGAGAGTTCGGGACGCATCACGCGAGACTCGCGCCCCGCCCGGACAGCCTTGCGCGAACCGCCTGCAACGAGCAGCGGTTCGACGCACGGTCCGCTATCCGGGGTGAGCTGCGCTGCGAAGCTGGACGCCGTGGGCTTGTGCCGCGTTGCCGTCCCCGCGTAGAGCGCGATTTGTCAAATCCGATTCTCCGCTCTCGACATGAACATGGAACGCGTGTCTTTCCTCGGCAAGCAGAACCCCACACTGACGCTGGCGCTCGCAGGCGGATTGGCGCTGATCGTTTTTCTGATCGATTCGTTCGGTCACTTCGCCACGGCGATCATGGTGTTGTACTCGATCGTCGTGATGCTGGTGGCCACTGTCCTGTCGCGCCGCGGCACGCTGCTCGTCGCGATCGCCTGCATCTGGGCGACGGTGATCGGCTTTCTGATCGGGCATCTCAACGAAGAGTCTTTCTCCGCGCTTGCACGCGCCACGGTGGCCTGTCTGTCGATCATCGCGACCACCGCGCTGACGTTGCGCATCCAGGCCGATGCCGCGCGTCTCGCAGAGCAGGTCCGCGAACTGCACGAGACGCACGAAGCGCTGAACCGTTCGACAACCGAGCTTGCGCACGCCACGCGCGTGACGATGCTCGGCGAGCTTGCGGCATCGATTGCCCATGAAGTGAGCCAGCCGCTCGCCGCGATCACGACGCACGCCGAAGCGGGGCTGCGCTGGTTGCGGCGCGAAACGCCGAATCTCGAAGAAGCGTGCCACGCGTTCGATGCCATGGCCAGCAACGCGCGGCGTTCGAGCGAGATCATTCGCCGCATACGCGCGATGGCCAGCAAGAGCGAGCCGACGTTTGCGCCGCTTGGCATCAACGGCCTCGTGGTCGAAACGATCGACTTGCTGGATCGCGAGGTCAAGCGATACGGCGCCGTCGTGAAGATGAGTCTCGCGCCGGGCGAGTTGACGGTGAACGGCGACCGCGTGCAATTGCAGCAGGTGCTGATCAATCTGGCCGTCAACGGATTGCAGGCGATGTCGTCGATTCAGGACCGCCCGCGCGAACTCAGATTGCAGACACGCATCGAGGAAGGGCAGCGGGTCTCGATTACCGTCGAAGACTCCGGCGTGGGCATTTCACCCGAGGTCGCAGCGAAACTCTTCAGCGCTTTCTTTACGACGAAAACAGAGGGAATGGGTTTGGGGTTGTCGATTTGCCGCTCGATCGTCGAGGGACATGGCGGCTCCATCTCGTGCGCGACACCGTCGACGCGCGGCGCAAGCATGCAAATCTCGCTTCCTGTGCCCGTTTTTGCCGAGGCGTGAGTCGCGCGAGGTTACGTTGCTTTCGCGTGCTTGTCGCGAGTGAGTTTCTCGTGAACGTCCTGCGTGAGCCGCGCGATCTGTTCGGTGAGATCACGCGTCAATTCGGTTAGTTCGGTGTTCTGCCGCAGCAGCGCCTGCATCTGCTCGGTCTGATGCGCGAGCGCCTTGTCACGCCGTTCCGCCGCAAGCGCCAATGCTTCGCGATGACGCGCGTCGGCGTCCGCATGCGCCTTGTCGCGGTCGGCCTGGCGTGTTTGTGCGAGCAGGATCAACGGCGCTGCATAAGCCGATTGAAGGCTGAACGCCAGATTCAACAGAACGAACGGATATACGTCGAAGCGTGTCACGCCGCACACGTTCAATCCAATCCATATCGCGACGATGACGGTTTGCGACAACAGAAACGTCGGCGTGCCGAAGAAGCGCGCGAACGATTCCGCCTTCAGCGCAAACCAGTCGTTACCAAAGACAGTCGAAAGATGCGCATAAGGCAGCTGAAAACGCAGATGATCGCGCGGCGGGTCATCGTGCTCGTGATGTTTTTCTGCCTTGTCGTTGTGCGAGGCAAGACCCTTGATGTTGCTGTCCATGATCGTGGCAATGAATGCTGGAGTTGAATAACGGATGCACGAGGTTTTGCGCATCGAATATAGGCAGACTGTAGAGCTTCGTTGCCACGCCCGGTTATACAAACGCACGCCGTGATTCAAGTGCGCACGGCCCGTGCGCGCGTGGTCTGCACGCGTCAAACGCGAATGGTCGTGCAGATACCAAAGTGTCGGGGCGATACACAACGCACGTCTTCCGATAGCCTGGATACTGGATTGGTACGCGATGCACTGGCCGCGATGAAGATCGCGCAGCGCCGGGCGCGTATTTCGCCGTGTTGCGTTCGTCGGATCGACAGAACGGGCGACGGCTGAATCGGCATCAATTCAGGAGTTCAGGTAATGGCTACGTTTGTATTGAAAGATGGCACCCAGCTTTTCTATAAGGATTGGGGTTCGGGTCAACCGGTCGTGTTCTCGCATGGCTGGCCGTTGAATGCCGACGCGTGGGACGCGCAGATGATGTATCTCGCGGAAAAGGGCTATCGGGTGATTGCGCATGACCGGCGCGGGCATGGGCGTTCGAGCCAGCCGTGGGACGGCAACGACATGAACCGCTACGCGGACGATCTCGCGGAACTGATCGAGCATCTCGATCTGAAGGACGCGGTGCTGGTCGGCCATTCGACGGGCGGCGGCGAAGTCGCGCGCTATATCGGACGGCACGGCACCCAACGCGTGCGCAAGGCCGTGCTGATCTCCGCCGTGCCGCCGCTGATGCTGAAAACGCCCGCCAATCCGGGCGGCCTGCCGATTTCGGTGTTCGACGACATCCGCAAGGGCGTGATCGAAAACCGCTCGCAGTTCTTCAAGGATCTGGCACTGCCGTTCTATGGCTTCAATCGCGAAGGCGCGAAGCCGTCGCAGGGCACGATCGACGCGTTCTGGTATGCCGGCATGCAATGTTCGATCAAGGGCGCGTACGACTGCATCAAGGCATTCTCGGAAACGGACTTCACGGAAGACCTGAAGAAGATGACGGTGCCGACGCTGGTGCTGCAAGGCGACGCGGATCAGATCGTGCCGCTGGACGATTCCGGCAAGCTGTCGTCGAAGCTCGTGCCGAATGGCAAGCTGAAGATCTACGAAGGCGCGCCGCATGGCATGTGCACGACGCATGCGCATCTCGTCAACGCCGACCTGCTGCAGTTCATCCAGGAATAACAGCTGAGGTGTGCAAGTCCTGCCGGTTATCCGGGCACCGGCAGGATTGGACCGTTACCCGTGACGCAAATCATTGCGTCACGGGTAACGGCGTTATTGCTGCTGCTCGTCGCGTGATGTGCGCATCTTTAGGTGATCGCTATATAAGCCGTAGGCGCGAGCCTCGTCGATGTCGACGATACGCAATCCAGTCGAAGTAAACGGGCGTGCCTGAACGGAGTGTGCATGCCGCCGCGTCATCATGGCTACGATGCCCGCGAATGACGCGCCGATCATCGTGCCGGCCACGCCGCAAATCAGCGAAGCCAGTGCCTGTTTGATGTCGGCTTCGAAGCCCGTGCCCGTCGCGGAATAAAAGAGTGTTGGGCCGCATAGCAGGCCCGACGCGCCGCCCCAGAATGCGCCCGTTGCGGTCCAGTATTTAAGGCGCGTTCGTGCGGAATCATATGAGCCTCGAAAATCGAACGGGCATGCAGACCGTTCGGGAATCGGCGATTCCTCCGATACCTTAAGGCATGTGCCCGTTGGACGCCGCGTCGACACGAGGGTCAACCGTTTGCTTCGATCGTTCACGACCGTCTCCTGACTGTCTGATTCGCATGGCGCCGCATCGATGCCGCGCGGCGGTGTGTGAATGCATTGTCAGGTGAATGGAAGCTCGCAAATGTCGGATTGACACGGCGTTCAAGCGGTTTGCACGTTCGCGCTAGTGGCGCGACGCGAATGCCGCGCGCCCGAGATTGCCGAGCACCGTATCGTTCTGCGGCGTGTGAATGCGGGCGCACAGTACGTCGCGATAATGGCGTTCGAGCGCGTTGTTGCGGCTCAGGCCCGGATTGCTGCTCGCTTCGAGTGCGAACTCGACGGCTTCGATCGCATGCTGGCTGACCAGGTACTTGATCGTCGGTGCTTCCGTCGGGCTGACATGGCCGGCCGCGCCCGCATCGAGCAATACGCGGTTGTTGAAGAGCAAGGCGTCGATACGTCCTGCCGTCTGCTGAAAACTGTCGAGGCTCGACAGCGGCGCATTCAAGCTGGACGGCACGCGTTGCGCGGTCCACTGCACGAACCAGTCGCGCGCCGCACGTGCGACGCCGTCGTAGATCGAAGGCAACAGCACGTTCATCCAGAGGCTGGTGACGGGGTCCATGCCGTTCGAAGGACCGGGCGCTTGCAGATCGACGGCGTGATCGAATGGCACGCGCACATTGTCGAAGATGACTTCGTGACTGCCTGTCGCACGCATGCCGAGATGATTCCACGGTTCGCCGAAACGGATGCCCGGCGTGTCGCGATGCACGAGCCATGTGCCGACGCGCGGCGACGCTTCATCCGTGCGGCCCCAGACGGCGAACCACGTCAGCCCCGGGCTGCCCGTCGAATAGAGCTTCCGTCCGTTCAGTATCCAGTGATCGCTTTGCTGTTTGCCGACGGTGCCCGGCAGTCCGCCGCGCGATGGCGAACCGAGTTCCGGCTCGACGCGCAGCGAATTGATCAGCGCGCCGCGCTCGACGGCATCACGCGCAATGCGTTCCTTGAGTGCGAGCGGCCAGTTGGGATTCGCCTGCAAACGCAGATGATAGAGACACTGCATCACGACGATCAATGCGGTTGACGGCTCGCCGCGCGCAATTGCACGGATGACCTTCAACGTCTGCGCGAGCGTCGCCTCGCGGCCGCCGAGCGCACGCGGCACCGTCAACGCAAGCAACCCTGCGCGACGCAGCTTCGCGAGATTGTCGTGAGGAAAGTGCGGACCTGCGTCGAGTGCGGCGGCGCCCGCGGCGAAGTCATCCGTCAATGCGGCGAGCCAGGCGTCGGCCTGCGGACTGTCGAGGTCCGCGAGCGCATCGAGGGCATCGGCGTCGCGCTCGATATCGATGAGCGCATGGTCGGGATGGCGGCGTGTCATAGTGGGCTGTGTGTATCCATAAAGCGTGACGACAAAGCGCGGCGCGAGCTCACGGTGTATCCAGCGGAAACTGACGGTCGAAACTCGGCGCGACGTCGAGTCGCGTCTTGATGACGTCGGCGCGGTGATAGAGATCGGCGGTCTTTTGCTGTTCCGCGACTACATGGTCGTCGATGGCGATGGGGTGCAGTTGCGCGCGCTGATAGACGGTCTTCAACACGTCGGGCGGCAAGCCGGTCACACGCGATTGCATCGCCGCGACTTCATCGGGATGCGACAGCGCCCAACGCTGTCCGGCCGCGACGCGTTTCAGGAAGTCGGCGATTTCCGCGCGCTTGGCCTTGATCGAGTCTTCCGTTGCGGCCTGGAAGCTCAGTCCCGACGAGAGATTCACGCCGTTCGCGATGCTGCGGTCGTGATCGCGCTGTTCGGCGAGCGCGACGTACGGGTCCCATGTGGACCACGCATCGACGTTGCCCGACGCGAGCGCCGCCTTGGCATCGGCGGGCTGCATGAAGCGCAGCGAGACATCGGAAAGCTTGATGCCCGCGCGCTCCAGCGTGGCGATAGCGAGGTAGTGGCCAATCGAGCCGCGCGTCGTGGCGATGCGCTTGCCCTTCAGATCAGCGGCGCTCTTGATGGGCGATTGATCCGGAACGATGATCGCGAGGTCGATGGGCTGCGAGCGCGTGACCGCGACGGCGCGCACTTTCGCGCCGGCGGCATAGGCGAAGATCAACGGCGCGTCGCCGAGTCCGCCGACATCGATCGCACCCGCATTCAACGCTTCGCCAAGCGGCTGCGCAGCGGGAAAGTTGAACCATTCGATCTTGTACGGCACGTCTTTCAGTTGCCCGGATGCTTCGAGAATGCCGCGCGTCTGCAATTGCTGATCGCCGACCTTGAGGGTCGTGTCGGCATGAGCGGCGAACGGCGCGGCGGATAACACAATGAGAAGAAGACGGGCAAGCAGACGGTGCATGATGGATCGTGATGGACGCGAAAGAGTATGAAAAGCCTACGATACGCAGCCGGTTTTTATAAGGCAAACGCATTGTTCTGCTTTGCTAATATGCGAGATCGAAATGCGTGTTCGGCCTTGAATGCGATACGTCAATCACGCTAAGCTCGACACATCAGTCGTCAATCCTTCATCAAGCGGAAAGCATTCAATGAAACTCGATGAGATCGAGGCCTTTGTCGCTGTCGTGCGCAGCCAGTCGCTGAACCAGGCGGCGAATTCGCTGGCGCTCACGCAACCTGCCGTGACGCGTCGCATCCAGAACTTCGAGGAAGCGCTCGGCGTGGCCTTGCTCGACCGCAACACCAAGCCGTTGAAGACCACGCCGATGGGGCGCGCCGTCTACGAGCAATGCCGTGCGATCGTGCGCGAAGTCGAAGCCCTCAGGCATCTCGTCACCGACGATGCGCCACTCGCAGGCGTGCTGCGTCTCGGCGTCGCGCAGACGGTCGCCGACGTCGCGATGCTCAAGGCCTTGCATGCATTGCGTGAAGCTCACCCGGAGTTACAGGCGCGTGTCTCGACGGGCTGGGGCAATCCTCTGCTGCAAAAGGTCGAAGACGGGGAACTGGACGCGGCCGTCGTGCTGCTGCCCGCCAATCGTGCGTTGCCGGAAGCGTTGGTGGGCGAGTCGCTCGGTCCGTTGAAGCTGGCCGTCGTCGCGCGCAAGGGGAGCTTGAAGAAGCGCGTGCATGCGCTGGCCGAATGTCAGGTGTATGGCTGGGTGCTCAACCCCGATGGCTGCGGTTTTCGCGCGGGGCTGCAGCATGCGCTTGCCGCGCAGGGCTATGCATTGAAACTGAATCTGGAAACGCTCGGCACCGAGCTTCAACTCGGCCTCGTCGCCGATGGCGTCGGGCTGGGTCTCGTGCCGTTGCCGTTGCTGAATGCAAGCGCGCACGCGGCGCAACTCGACGTGATCCAGCTCAGCGACTTCAAGCCTGAAATCGCGGTATGGATGGTGCGTTCACGCGCGCTCGGCAAGATGCAGTCGGCGTTGACGGTGCTGTCGGACAGCATCGAAAAGAGTTTCAAGGCCGCGCGTTTGTCGCGCGCGGCTTGAGCTTATTGGCTGACGCTTGACGAGCGCCGATCAGATCACGAAGAACCCATGTGTGCCGTCGCGTTCCAGTTGCGCGACTAACCCGTATTCCCATTCCAGATACGCGTTCATCGCTTCGCGCGCATTGTCGGTGCCTTCATAAGGACGCCGGTAACGGTCGATGCGCGGAGAAGCGAGATGCGCGTCGCCGCTCTCGACAGGCAAACCCGCGCGTATCCACGCCGACGTTCCGCCATCGAGCACCTGCACGGGCTTGCCCGTCAACGCCGCGACTTCCGGCGCGATGTACGGCGCGAGCGCATTCGTGCCGCACGTGACCACGTAGCGTTTCGCATCGGGCAACGCGCGCAGATCGTCGAAGGCATTCGACAGGCGTGAGCGCACGATCCAGTGTGCGCCCGGTATATGCGCCTTCACGTGATTGGCGCTCGACGTCACATCGAGCACGACGGTGCCGCTCGCCGAGTCCGCGAGCAGCGCGGCGAGTTCCTGTGGCGCAAGCGATTGCGTCGAAGCAGGCTGCGCCTTGGCGGCTTGCCATGGGCCGTTTGCGGTCAGGTCTTCCGGCGAAGCGGCGTCCACCACGTACGTATCGATGTTCATCTGCGCGAGCCACGAGGCCGTCATGTTCGCGCGCACGCCGTCGTCGTCGAACAGCACGACACGCGCGCCGCGCACGGGCGCAAACATGTCCGTCTCCTGCACGAGCTGCCCACCCGGCGCGCCCTGAAATCCGGGTGCGTGGGCGCGTTCGTACTCGGCGGGGGTGCGCACGTCGAAGCGATACGTGGTGCGCGACGCGTCGGCGGCCCAGCCCGCGGCTTCGTCGAGCGTGGTGCGGCTCACGCCCGCGCGTTGCGCGAGCGCGAGTGCGGCGCGCTGCGATGCGTCGATGTCCGCCGCGTCGAGCCCCGCTTGCGGATCGAAGCGCCGCTCGCTGCCATGCTCGAGCTGCTGGCCCGCGAGCGTCCAGCCGATCGTACCGTTGCGCAGCGCAGCGACGGGATTCGGCAGCCCCGCATTGACGAGCGATTGCGTACCGATGATGCTGCGCGTGCGGCCCGCGCAATTGACGATCACGCGCGTAGTCGGCTTCGGCGCGAGGGCGCGCGCGCGCAGCACCAGTTCCGCGCCGGGCACGCTGATGCTGCCGGGAATGTTCATCGTCTGATACTCGTCGAAGCGGCGCGCGTCGAGCACGACGACGTCGTCGCCATTTTTCAGCAACGCATCGACGGCTTCCGCCGAAAGCGAAGGCGTGTGCCGCTGCGCTTCGACGAACTCACCGAATGCCTTGCTCGGCACATTCACGTCGCGAAACACTTCGCCGCCAGCCTGTATCCATCCGTCCAGCCCGCCCGCGAGCAACGCGACGTTCGTGTAGCCGAGCGACGTCAGTGTGTCGGCGGCGCGCTCCGCGTAGCCTTCGCCCGCATCGAAAAGAACGATCGGCACGTCGCGGCGCGGCAGTCGCGTCCATGCGTCCAGTTCGATGCGCGACAGCGAGAGATTCGCCGCAAAAAGCGGGTGACACTGCGCATGCGGATCTTCTTCGCGCACATCGAGCAGGGCGACTTCACGCTTGGCGAGCAGCGCTTCGCGCACGTCTTCATAGGTGCGCACGGGATATGACTTCATGACTGACGACGTTCCTTGCTGAGGTCCCACAGGTTCGGGATGGTTTCGTTCGAATAGCCGGAGATGAATGGTTTGGCCAGGCCCTCGGGCGCGTAGGTCGAGCGCAGCACCGCGCCGATATTCGCGCCATAGACGTGAATGCTGACGGACACGCGATCATCATACGCATTGCGCACGCGGTGAATATCGCCGATTGTCGGCGAGACCGCTTCGACGGTGCCTTTTTCGAGGCGTATTTCGTCGCCGGTCTGGCGCAGTGTGCCGTCGTTGTCGCGCGAAAAAGGGGCGGCGAGTTCCGCGCCGCGCAGCACGCCGATCAAGCCCCACACCGTGTGATCGTGGATCGGCGTCTGTTGTCCGGGCCCCCAGACGAAGCTGACAACCGAGAAGCGTTGCTGCACGTCGGCATACAACAGGTACTGCTGATAGCGCTCGGTGGACGGTTGTGCGTAGGTATCGGGCAGCCAGTCGTCCGTATGGACCAGTTCGCGCAATGCTTGCCCGCCACGTTCGAGCAGTGCGGGTTCCGCGGTATCGGCATCGACGAGCGCCGCGATCTCACCGACGAATTGACGCAGTTTGTGAATCGCCATCAGTCGAGCAGCTCCCGTTCCTCTTCGACGAGCCCTTCGTACAGGCTCTCGAACGAATGCTGCGCGCCGCCCGGACGGCCGACCTGCTGATGCGTCAATGCGGCCATGTCGTGCGGGATCGGCTGCGGCGTGCCGGCTGCTTCGGCGAGCAGTTGCGCATGGCAGGCGTTGTCGAGCGCGATGTACCACCATGCAGCGGCTTCGACGCTCGGCCCGGCCGTCAGAATGCCGTGGTTCTTCAGGATCACCGCCTTGTGCTGCCCGAGCGCATCGGCGATGCGCGCGCCTTCGTCCGTATCGAGCACCACGCCTCTGAAGTCGTCGAACAGCGCGTGATCCTCATAGAAGGAGCACGCGTCCTGTGTCAACGGATCGAGCTTGCGTCCCAATGTGGACCACGCTTTGCCATACAGCGAATGCGTGTGCGCAGCGGCGACGACATCGGGCCGGGCTTCATGAATGGCCGCGTGAATCGCGAACGCCGCCTGATTCACGGGACCCTCGCCGACGACGATCTCGCCGTGACGATTGACCAGCAGCAGGTCCGACACGCGAATGCGGCCGAAATGTTTGCCGAGCGGGTTGACCCAGAAATGATCGGTCCATTCGGGATCGCGCGCGGTGATGTGACCCGCGAGTCCTTGCGCGAAACCATATCGGGCGAACAGACGGAATGCCCCTGCAAGGCGCTCCTGCCGATGGCGGCGTTCCTGCTCGAGCGTGCGTTGCGGCGCGGTGTCGTCGTCGAACCAGAACTTGCGCACGGGTGTCGAGCGGAAGGCGAGCGTGGGCGTATCGTGGAGTGCAGTGCTCATGTGTTTGTCGGCTCCCGTCGTCACGCGGCGCGGCGGATGCGGGCGGTCAATTCACGCGTCGCGGGGATCAGCTCGCGGCCGTAGTCGATTGCGTCTTCGAGCGGATCGAACCCGCGAACCAGGAAGGTCGTCACGCCAAGTTCGTAGTACTCGGAGAGCGTTTGCGCGACCTGTGCCGGCGTGCCGACGAGCGCCGTCGAATTCGAGCGTCCGCCGATTTCCTTGGCAACGGCCGTCCACAGGCGGTCGTCGGCGCGCACGCCGGCGCCCGATGCGGCCAGCAGGCGCTTCGCGCCTTCGCTCTGTTGCGGACCACCGCGCGAGAAACCCTGTTCGACGCGCAGACGGCGCGTCTCGTCGAGAATGTGCTCGGCGCGTTCCCACGCTGCCTTTTCCGTCGACGCGAGAATCGGACGGAACGACACCGAGAAGCGCACGTTGCGGCCATGCTTCGCCGCTTCGGCGCGCACACGCGCAATCAGTTCCGCGACCTGCTGTTTCGATTCGCCCCACAGCGCGTAGACATCGGCATGCTTGCCCGCGACGGCGAGGGCAGCTTCGGATGCGCCGCCGAAATAGATCGGCACATGCGGCGTCTGCTTCGGCTTCACATCCGAGAAGGCCTTTTCAAAGCGATAGAAGCGGCCTTCATGATCGAACGGCTCGTTCTCGGTCCAGACGCGCCGCAGGATCTGCAGATACTCGTCGGTACGCGCATAGCGTTCGTCGTGCGAGAGATAGTCGCCGTCGCGGCGCTGGTCTTCGTCGCTGCCGCCAGAGATGAAGTGGACAGCAAGACGTCCGCCCGAGAAATGATCGAGCGTGGCGAGTTGCCGCGCGGCCAGCGTCGGCGCGACGAAGCCGGGGCGGTGCGCGAGCATGAAGTGCACGCGCGACGTGACGCTCGCGGCATAGGCAATCGTGATGGTCGCATCAGGGCTCGTCGAGCTGTGCGGCACCAGTATGCGGTCGAAGCCCGCGTTCTCGTGGGCCTGCGCAAAGGCGCGCACGTAGTCGGTATCGATCGCGGGGCCTTGCGGCAGATGCGTTTCCGATACCTTGCGCTGCTGGATCATGCCGATGAATTCGACGCTCACGTTGGCTCCTTGCCGTATGTTCCGCTTCGACGGACGATTGGATGTGAAAGCAGACGCACTCGGCGTCTGCGGGTCGAAATCAGGCTATCACTGCGTTATGCAGAATTTAAATAGTAAATTCAGATAAAGATATCGAGTGCGCATGTTAGACATGGCTCGATATGCGCGGATCAGGCAGTGGCTGGCAGGCGTTCCAGAAACGCCCACGGGAAAATGCCGCGTTCGTGGCTGTCGCTGAACAGCAGCTGGACGCCGTACCCGGCGGTGCGAACGTCCAGTACGGCGATGTCGTCCGGCACGAGAGGTGTGTCACCACGCAAGCGCAGACGCTTGCATTCGGCGCAAGGGCAATGCTGCCGCAACACGCGTTGCGCGACGTGTTGCGTCACGCCGTCAGGCCAATGCAGCGTCAACGTCTGCGCCGCGCGGTCGATCTCGATATGCCGTGGCGTTCTCATCGCGCGCCTGCTCCGATCTGCTGCAACGCGATCCGCACAGCCTTGCGGACTTCGGGGTCGGCGTCGTCGAGTGCATGTTCCAGCGCGGCGAGTGTCGATGGATCGCGCAGTTCGCCCAGTGCGAGTGCGGCTTCCTTGCGCAGGTTGCTGATGGCATGCGACAGCAGCGCGACGAGCGCCTGCGCGGCGGCGCGGTCGCCGAGTTGCCCCAAGGCTCGCGCCGCGCGCAGGCGCACTTGCCAGTAGTCGTCACCGAGCGCGGCGATCAGTGCATCACGAGCGGAATGCGCACGTAGCTTGCCTAGCGTCGTGGCGGCTTCTTCGCGTACTTGCCACGCGGGATCGGCAAGTGCATGCAGCAGCGCGTCCGGTATCGCGGCATCGTCCGCTGACGCGAAACCCAATGCGCCAACTGCCGCGCGGCGAATCTCCGCGCTGGCGTCACGCGTCGCGACACGCGCGAGCGGAACGAGTGCGCGCGTATCCTTGAGCCAGCCGAGCACGCCGACGGCTTCGATGCGCACGCCTGAGTCGTCGTGATCGAGCGCGCGTACTGCCGCTGAAAAGGCATCGGCATAACGCAATTCGCGCAACGCGCGCAGGATGGCGGCTTGCACGAACGGCTCGGGATGATCGACCCATCCGCATAACACGTCACCGGAAGACGCGGCCTTCAATGCCGACAGACTCGATGCGGCGGCTTCGCGTACATCGCGTTGCGCGTCGGTCAACGCCTCGCACAACGCGGCGACGATCTCCCGCTGCTCCCATGTGCCGAGCACGCGCGCCGCTTCGCTGCGAACGTCGGCGGATGCGTCGTGCTTCAGCGCGGCGACGATGGGTTGCAGCGCGTCGGGGTCTTCGAGGTCGGCGAGTTCGAGCAGCGCGATGCGTCGCACGACGGCATCGGCATCCGCGAGACGCGGCAGCAATGCGGCCGCTTCCGGCGCAAGCGTGAGAGGATCGTAGGTCAGAATGGTCGGGTCGGTCATGGACGATCAAAGTGTGAAGTAGCGCGGCGTCATGCCGCCTCGCGCAGCAGCGCGAGGCACTGACGCTTGATATCGATGAAGGCGGGGTCGAGTGTCGTATCGTCGCGACGCGGGCGCTCCAGCAGCACGGGGATATCGGCGACCACGCTTGCCGGGCGCTGCGACAACATCAGGATGCGGTCGGCGAGAAACAGCGCTTCTTCGATGTCGTGCGTGACGAACACGACGGTGGTGCGCACCTTCGCCCAGATATCGAGCAGCAGCGTCTGCATCATGCGGCGCGTTTGCGCGTCGAGCGCGCCGAACGGCTCGTCCATCAGCAGCACGCGCGGCCGGTTGATCAGTACGCGTGCGATCTCGACGCGCTGCTGCATGCCGCCCGACAGCTGCGCGGGGTAATGCGTATCGAAGCCGCCCAAGCCGACGAGTTCCAGCAGTTCAGCCGCCTGCCTGCGCCGCTCGCTCGTGCCGAGTCCCTTCATCTTGAGACCGAATGCGACGTTGTCGATCACGCGTTTCCACGGAAACAGCGTGTGCTGCTGAAACACGAGGCCGCGCTCGGGATGCGGACGGTCGACGGTTTCGTCGTCGACGGCAATCGTGCCGTGCGTCGCGGCGATGTGGCCCGCGATCGCGCCGAGCAAGGTTGACTTGCCGCAGCCCGAAGGGCCGAGCACGCAGACGAACTGACCGGGCGCAATATCGACGTCGAGGCCGTCGAGCGTCGCGATACGGGCATGCGGCGGACCGACTTCGACGCCCAGTCCGCGCACGCGGATGCTGGCCGCCGCAGAGGCGGCTTCAATGGCGACGCTGCTCATCGGCGGGTCTCCTGCAGTCTGTACCACGGCGTCAGCGCGATGCCCAACCGTTTGACGAGCACGCTGCTGCCCATCCCGAGCGCGCCGATCAGCGCCATGCCGACGACGATATCCGGGTAGTTCTGCAGCGTGTACGACTCCCACGTGAAATAACCGATGCCGTATTGGCCTGCAATCATCTCTGCCGTCACGAGACAGAACCACGCGGTCCCCATGCCGATCGCGAGGCCCGTGAAGATCGCGGGCGCGGCGCCGGGCAGTATCACTTCCGTATAGAGCGCGAGCGGTTTCGTGCCGAGGCTGCGAGCGGTCGCGACGAGCCGCGGATCGACGCCTTCCACGCCGTGCACGGTGTTGAGCAGGATCGGAAACAGCGCGCCGATGAACGTGATGAACATCATGCTGAGTTCCGATGACGGAAACATCAGGATCGCGAGCGGTATCCACGCGACGGCGGGAATCGGGCGCAGCACTTCGAGCGCGGGCAGCGCGGTATCTTCGACGGCACGGTATCGTCCGATCGCCAGACCCAGGCCGACGCCGACCACAGCCGCGACACAGAAGCCGGCCAGCACGCGCCAGATGCTCGCGGCCAGATGCATCGGCAGCTTTGGCGAATGCAGCAGCGACCACAGCGCGGGCAGCGCATCGGAGGGCGCGGGCACGTTCGCGAACGTGATGAACCCCGCCGACAGCCTGAAGTGCACGGCCAGTTGCCAGAGCGCGACGCATGCGGCGAGCGACGCCGCGCGCCACGCGCGGCGTTGGGTCGAAGGTGCAAAGAGAGGTGCGCGTCGGCGCGCCGATTCGCGTCTGTCGTGGAGTTCAAAAGTGGCGGCCATAGACGTTTTCCCGATGTGGCGTGACGATGAACGCGCTCAGCGCGACGCGACGGCTTGCGCCGCGCCCGTTTTCGCGGCGGCAAAATCGACAACCGAGCCTGAGACCTGCTGCGCGTACTGGTCGGCACCCGCTTTCAGCAGGAACGCCGTGATCGCGCCATGCGCGTCCTTCACGTACCACGCCTGGCTGGCGAACAGCTTGAGGCCGCTTGCATGATCGTGAACGAACACGGCACGCGCCTTGCCGCCCGACTGCTCGATCTTGCCGAGTGCCGCGAACGCTTCATCCGCCGATGCGTAATTGCGGACCTTCGCTTCGTTGTCGAGCCACACCTGAGCGACGTCGTTGAAGTCGCGGATTGGCTTGCCTGTTACGGCGTCGTTGGCGACGAGCGGCTGCTTCGCGTAGTTCTTCAGCGCGGCGTCGTAGTCGAGCCCGGATTCCTTGAATGCCTGGCGGATATAGCGGTCGTCGATGAACGTGTTCACGTCCAGATCGACATCGGTTTTCTTCAGTAGCTTGAGCGTTTCGATTGCGGTCGCCGTGGCCTGACGGTACTCCGGCTTCCATGTGAGGTCGCGTGTCTGCAGGCCGAGCTGGCCGTGATACAGATAATCGACGGGGGCTTCGATGCCCGTCGTCTTCTGGATCAGCAGGCTGTATTTCTCGGGGTCTTGCGCGATCAGGCGGTTCGCCTCGATGGCGGCGCGCAGATACGCGACAACCACTTCGGGGTACTTCTGCGCGTAGGCCGCATCGACGAGTGCGCCGTGATACGTGGGCACATGACTTTGCGCGCCGTCGTAAATCTTGCGCGCAATGCCGCGATAAGGAAACAGATCCGCGAACGGCACGAAGTCCGCATGCGCATCGATCTTGTTCGCCTTCAACGCGCTGCCCGCCACCTCCGGTGCCTGCGTGATGATGTTCACGTCGGTTTCGGGATTCCAGCCTTGCGCCTTGATCGCACGCAGCAGCATGCCGTGCGACGTCGATGCGAACGGCACGGAAATCGTTTTGCCCTTGAGGTCGGCGATCGAACGGATGGACGAATTCTCCGGCACGACGATGCCGTTGCCGCTGCCATCCACGCTGCCCGACAACACGGTAATGAACACGCTCTTGCGTCCCGCTTTCTGGAACGCCGCGCCATTCAGCGAGCCCGGGAAATCCGCCATCACGCCGAAATCGAGCTTGCCCGCGACCATCTCGTTCGTGATGGGCGCGCCGGACGTGAAGTCCTTCCATTGCACGTCATAGCTCACGTCCTTGTATTTGCCCGTGTGCGGCAGATACTTGTCGAGCAGATTCAGCTCGCGGATCAGCAGGCCGCCTGTCGCGCAGTTGATTGTCGTGTCCTGCGTGCCGATGGCGACGCGGATCGTTTCGGCATTCGCCGTGCCCGCAGCGAATGCGAGCGCGGCAATGGAAATGAAGTGGGGTAGAGCGTAGCGAATGGTCATGATGTCGGCTCTTGGGTGGGTGGCTTGCTAGCGCAGCAGATAGGGAATATCGACTTTCACGGCGCCCGTCGGGCAATCCTGTTCGCACGGCATGCAGTACCAGCATTCGTCGAACTGCATGTAGGCCTTGCCTTTGCTGACGTCGATCGCTAGCAGATCGAGCGGGCACACGTCGACGCATACCGTGCAGCCTTTATCGGCGATGCATCTGCTTTCGTCGATCGTGACGGGTGCCGCGCTTCGATGAAGAATGTCGTGGGGTGTGAAGGACATCGCAGTGCTCCTGTCAGGCGGTGACGTCGGCGAGCGCCTGGGCGTTCGCGCGCAGATCGGGTTTGTCGTCGTAAATGCGCAGGTTGCTGTATGAGCCGCGCTCGCGTTCGTCGAGCGGCACGATGTACGGCTCGACAGCGCGTTTTTCGCTGGTCATGCGGCCCGATGCATCCTTGCGAAGATGTGTATGGCAGAACCAGTCGGCGTCATTGCGCTGCGGATAATCGACGCGATGGTGATACAGACCCCAGCGGCTCTCCGTGCGAAACAGCGACGCGCGCGCAGCCATTTCGGCGCAATCGCGAATCGCGCGCACTTCGGCGGCGCGCATCAGTTCATGCGGATGCGTGGCCTTGATCGACGCGATGTCGTCGGTGATTTCATCGAAGCGTTGCAGGCCGATCTCCATCTTGCGTGTCACCTTGGGCGGCTGCAGATAATCGTTGACCATGCGGCGCAGCTTGTACTCGACCTGCGCAGGCGCAAGCCCATGTTCGCGTTCGAGTGGCGCATAGACGCGCGCGCGTTCGGCATCGATCTGTTCCTGATCGACGGGCGCGTGTTCGCGGCCCGCAACGAAAGCGGCTGCGCTCTGACCAGCAAACCAGCCGTACGTGAACGCGCCGAGCATGTAGTTGTGCGGCACGGCCGCCATGTCGCCGGCGGCGTAAAGGCCGCCCACTGTCGTCTCCGCGCGCTCATTGACATACACGCCCGACGCGCTGTGTCCGCTGCAAAATCCGATCTCGGAGATATGCATCTCGACCATCTGCTGCCGGTAATCGGTGCCGCGTCCCGCGTGAAAGCGCCCACGGCTCGGACGTTCGTTGGTGTGCAGGATCTGTTCGATGGTCTGGATGGTTTCTTCGGCGAGGTGATCGAGCTTCAGAAACACGGGGCCGTTGCCGCTCTGGAGTTCCTGGTAGAACTCCCACATCATCTGCCCGCTCCAGTAATCGCATTCGATAAAGCGTTCGCCTTTGCCGTTCGCCGTGAAGCCGCCCAGTGGCCCCGTCACATACGCGCAGGCGGGACCGTTATAGTCCTTGATCAACGGGTTGATCTGGAAGCATTCGAGATTCGCGAGCGCCGCGCCCGCGTGATAGGCCATCGCATAGCCGTCGCCCGCGTTGGTCGGGTTCTCGTAGGTGCCCATCAGGTAGCCGGATGCGGGCAGGCCGAGCCGGCCCGCCGCGCCGCACGACAGAATCACCGCTTTCGCGCGAACCACGTAGAACTCGGCCGTGCGGCAATCGAAGCCCATGACACCGTTCACATTGCCCTGTGCATCGGTCAACAGGCGCGTCGCGACGATGCGATTCGTGATCGCGATGCGGGCGCGTTTCAGTTGCCGGTACAGCACTTTCTTGATGTCGTGCCCTTCGGGCATCGGCAGCACATACGAGCCCATGTGGTGCACTTTCTTCACCGCGTAATCGCCCGTGCCGTCCTTTTCGAACTTCACGCCCCAACGGTCGAGTTCTTCGATCGTTTTGAAACTGTGCCTCGCGTAAGCGTAGACGGCGGCCTGGTCGACGATGCCGTCGTTGGCGATCGTGATTTCGCGCGTGTATTGCTCGGGTGTCGCGTGGCCGGGGATGACGGCATTGTTCAGGCCGTCCATGCCCATCGAGATCGCGCCGCTGCGTTTGACGTTGGCTTTTTCGAGCAGCAAGACCTTCAGGTTCGGATTGGCTTCCTTCGCCTTGACAGCGGCCATCGGCCCCGCCGTTCCACCGCCGACCACGACGATGTCGTATTCGAGTACATGGGTGTTCATCGCGCTTTCCTCGTTGCGTTGTGGCTTGCGTTTTTGCCCGCCTTTTCCCGGTCGATACGGAAGCGGTACTGAAACGCATCGCCGCGAAAGTACAGATGTTCGTAGTCGATCGGCGTGCCTGCCGCGTCGTGCGTGAGCCGGTCGATGCGCAGCACGGGACTGCCTTCCTCGACCCGCAACGCGTCGACGATTTCGTCGTCGGCGAGGATCGCGTCGATCGCGACATCCGCATGGCCGAGCGGCACGCCGCAGTCGTTTTCGAGGATCAGGAAGATGTCGCGCGTCACGAGATCGGCGTTCGCGAGACGCGTGCCGAGCGCTTCGGGAAGCCACGTCAGTTCGAGCGATACCGGCTCGCGATTGAGCAGCCGCACGCGATGGATTTCCGTGACGGGCGCGCCTTCTTCGAGACCGAGGCGCGCGGCCACATGACGATTGGCTTCGACGACACGAAAGCTGCGCAACTGGTTGACGATCTCATAGCCCATCGACGACATCGCTTCCGCAAAGCCCTGCAGCGAACTCACGTTCTGAAAGGCCTTGGGTTTCGACACGAACGTGCCTTTGCCGTGCAGCTTGAACAACAGACCTTCTTTTTGCAGGTCGCCGAGCGCCTGGCGCACGGTGATGCGGCTCACGCCGTACATCGCGCAGAGTTCGTGCTCGGACGGCATCTGCGAATGCGGCGCGTAGGTGCCGTCGAGAATCTGCACGCGCAGCGCATCTTTGATCTGCGCGTAGAGCGGCACGGAGGCGACGGGGGCAAGGGGGCTGGCCGGTTTCGACATGGCTCAACTTGTTATGACAAGATGAGTTGCAGTCTAGTGAACGCTTTCTGGCGGCCAAACCAACTATTTCTGCTATCTATTTGAGCAAACGGCGGGAATGGATCGTGTGACGCGAATATTTACTGGATCGCTCGCCGCGCAAACCGCAAGCGCAGCCATACGCCGAAACGATCGACATACAGATACACCACGGGCGTCGTATACAGCGTCAGTATCTGACTCACGATCAGCCCGCCGACGATCGAAATACCGAGCGGCCGCCGCAGATCGGCGCCTTCGCTGCTGCCGAGCGCCAGCGGCAGCGCGCCGAGCAGGGCCGCGCAGGTCGTCATCATGATCGGGCGGAAGCGCATCAGGCTCGCGTGGTAGATCGCATCGCGCGGCGACATGCCCGAGCGCGACGCGTCGATCGCGAAGTCGACCATCATGATCGCGTTCTTCTTGACGATGCCGATCAGCAGAATGACGCCGATCAGCGACATCACGGTGAACTCGACGTGAAACAGCATCAGCGCTAGCAGCGCGCCGACGCCCGCCGAAGGCAGCGTCGACAGAATGGTCAGCGGATGCGCGTAGCTTTCGTACAGCACGCCGAGCACGATATACACGGACAGCAGCGCGGCGACCACGAGCAAAGGTTCGTCCGACAGCGACTGCTGGAAGGTGCGCGCCGTGCCTTCGAAGCTCGCGTGAAGCGATGCGGGCATGCCGATATCGGTCATCGTGCGATTGATGGCCGTCATCGCTGTGGAGAGCGATTCATGCGGCGCCAGGTTGAACGAGATCGTCGTGGCGACGAAGTTGCCCTGATGGTTCACGCCAAGCGCTGTGTGGCCCGGCTTGAAGCTCGCGAACGCGCTGAAGGGGATCATGGTTTCCTGCGCGGTGCTGACGGACGTCCCCGCCGATGCGCTGGAATGGCCGCTTGCCGCAAGCGAATTGATCGCGAGATTGCGGGCAGAGTCGGCGGCGACGGTGGCGGCGCTGCTCGTCGTGGAGGAGGCCGTGGCGCTCGTACTCGTGCTGTTCAGCGCGGGAACGGCTAGTGCGAACGGGGTGGCGGCCGCTGCGGGAAGCGTGACGGCGACGTCGGATGCGGCGCTCGTGCTGCTGGCTGCACCGGCGATCGTCGCGGACGCGGCGATGGGTTGCGTGGGCGTCGCGGTGCCGCCTGGTGTGGTGACCGCCTGCGCAATGCCGGCAACCTGCGCGGCATTCGAACTGCTTTGCGACGTGCTCGCAGCGGTCGGGCCGCTTACGGTTCCCGCGACGAAGTTGGTCGACTGTGTGCCGCTCGGCGAGCCGCCCGAGGTGCTGACATACAGATCGTTCAGCGTTTCCGGATGCTGCCAGTAACGCGGCGCGACTTCCATCACCACATAGTACTGGTTCATCGGGTTGTAGATCGTCGAGACGAGCCGTTGACCGAACGCGTCGTACAGCGTGTTGTCGATCTGCGCGGGAGTGATGCCGAGTCGCGCGGCCGTCGGGCGATCGATATCGATATCGGCTTCGAGTCCGCTTTGTTGCTGGTCCGAGTTGACGTCTTCGAGTTCCGGCAACCTCTGCAGCGCCTGTGTCAGACGCGGCGCCCATTTGTACACGTCGGCGCTCGTGTCGCCCAGCAACGTCAACTGATATTGCGCGTTGCTCTGCCTGCCGCCGACGCGAATGTCCTGCACGGGTTGCAGATAGAGACGGGCTCCCGCGACTTTGTTCAACTCGGGACGCAACCGCGCGATCACTTCATCGGCGGTCTTGTCGCGTTGCGACAGCGGTTTCAGCGACACGAACACGAATCCCGTATTGGTCTGACGTCCGCCTGTGAAGCCAACCACGCTCGCTACGGCCGGGTCCGCGCGGACGATCTGCATCAGTTGCTCGAGCTTCGTTTCCATCGCCTGAAACGACACGCTTTGATCGCCCTGAATGCCGCCGATCAACCGGCCCGTGTCTTCCTGCGGAAAAAAGCCCTTGGGAATCGCGATGTAGAGAAACACGTTCAATGCGATGGTGACGAGGAGCAGCGACATCATCAGCAACGGGTGACGTAGCGACCAGTCGAGCGTGCGCGCGTAACCGTCCCGCATGCGTTGCAGCGGCTGCGTAAGCCAATGCGCGAGACGCTGCATACGCGATGCTTCTCGGCCGACTTCGCGCTTCGTGTTCGCAAGCAACCTCGAGCACATCATGGGTGTCGTCGTCAGCGATACTGCGAGCGAGACGAGTATTGCAACGGACAGCGTCACCGCGAACTCGCGGAACAGCCGTCCGATGATGCCACCCATCAGCAGGATCGGAATGAACACGGCGATCAGTGAGATCGAAATCGACAGCACAGTGAAGCCGACTTCGCGTGCGCCGAGCAGTGCTGCCTGCATGCGCGACTTGCCCGCTTCGAGATGACGCGCAATGTTTTCGAGCACGACGATCGCGTCGTCGACGACGAAGCCGGTCGCCACGGTCAAGGCCATCAGCGACAGATTGTCGATCGAATAGCCGAGCAGATACATGATTGCAAACGTGCCGACGATCGACACCGGAACGGCGGCACACGGAATCAACGCGGCCCGTGCGCTGCCGAGAAAGAAGAACACGACGAGTATCACCAGCGCGACGGCGATCAGCAGGGTGGCTTCCGTGTCGCGCAGCGAGGCGCGGATGGTCGTCGAGCGGTCGGAGGCTTCGAGTATGTCGACATCGGCGGGCAGGGCGGGTTTGAGTTGCGCGACGGTCGCGCGGATGCCATCGACGGTGCTGATGATGTTCGCGCCCGGCTGCCGGTAGAGCATCACCAGCACCGACGGCTGATTGTCGCCTGCGAGGCCGAGATTGCGCAGATCCTCGACGGAATCGACCACGTCGGCAACATCGGAAAGGCGCACGGCCGCGCCGTCGCGATAGGCGATCACGAGGCCTTTGTATTGCGCGGCGGTGCGTGCCTGATCGTTCGCGTAGAGCTGGAAGCGGCGGCCTTCGCTTTCGATGATCCCTTTCGGACTATTGGCATTCGCCGAGGCGAGCGCCGCGCGAACGTCTTCAAGACCGATGCCGTAGTGATAGAGCGCGGTCGGATTCAGTTCGACGCGCACGGCGGGATTGGCCGAGCCGTTCACATCCACTTCGCCGACGCCGGGTAATTGCGACAGCGACTGCACGAGTATCGTCGACGCGAGATCGTAGAGCTTTGCCTGGGTCAACGTGTGCGACGTGAGCGAGAGAATGAGGACGGGGGCGTCGGCGGGATTGACCTTGCGGTAGGTCGGATTGCTCTTGAGGCTCGACGGCAGATCGGCCCGTGCCGCGTTGATCGCGGCTTGCACGTCACGCGCGGCGCCGTCGATATTGCGGTCGAGGCCGAATTGCAGCGTGATGCGCGTCATGCCGACGGAGCTTTGCGAGGTCATTTCCGTGACGTCGGCGATCTGTCCGAGATGACGTTCGAGCGGACTCGCGACGCTGTTCGCAACGGTGTCGGGACTGGCGCCGGGCAGGCTGGCCTGTACGGAGATGGTCGGGAAATCGACTTGCGGCAGCGGCGCGACGGGAAGCCTGGCGAAAGCGAACGTGCCTGCGAGTGCGATGCCGAGCGACAGCAGCGTCGTCGCCACCGGGCGTTCGATAAAGGGACGCGAAAGGTTCATCAACAGTTGTCGGAGACAGCCCGTGCGCGCGGGCATGCGGCGGGCGAGATGACAACGATGCTAGGGCTGGCCGCCTGATGGCGGGTTACGGGGGTGTTGCTGTGCGTTACCGCTTGTCGCGGGGGAAACAGATGTCAGGTTTTGATGTTCGGGGTGGGTGGATGTCTGTCTGCGACGCTTTTGTTCTGCTGGCCTTTGTTTGGCTGTTGGCGGCTGATGCGGGGCGCGTGCGGGTGATGTGGATGGATGTGGTGCCCACACGCGGCTTTGTGTTGGACGTAAGCGGTCGTCGTGGGTTTTGCAAGCCGCGCGATGGCGGTTCGTCAGAGTTCGTGTGGCACCTTCGCGGTGCAGGCGGTTTGGTTTTGGGTTTTGCGTTGGCATCCGCGTTTTGTTATCGGTGCTTCACGCGTTGCCCCTGTGCGGGGCGGCACCTACTTTTCTTTGCCGCCGCAAAGAAAAGTAGGCAAAAGAAAGCGGCTCACACCGCCAGTTCTTGTGTTTGCCTGAGGGCCCCCACAGGTTCTTACGCTTCACACGGCAACATCTCTGTCGGCGCTCGTTGCTAACGCTTCGAACACATGCCTCACCCGCTTCAGACACCCACACAAGGGCTCGCGGCAGCGAATGGTTTCTGCAGCCCAGGTGGCAAACTGTGTGTAGGTTGTCGCGTCGTGTAGCTTGGCGCTCTGACAACGTGGGACGCGTGCGCAGGCGGTCCGGAGCGAGGCGTATGAGGTACTACGACCTACACACAGTTTGCCACCTGGGCGGCGGCGGACTGTCTGGCGCGGCGTGCTGCAGTGCCGGTGTGTGACGCGGGTGAGGCGCACTGCAAGAGCGCTGGCAACGAACGCGAACAGGAACGTTGCCGTGTGAAGCGTAAGAACCTGTGGGGGCCCTCAGGCAAACACTAGAACTGGCGGTGTGAGCCGCTTTCTTTTGCCTACTTTTCTTTGCGGCGGCAAAGAAAAGTAGGTGCCGCCCCGCACAGGGGCAACGCGTGAAGCACCGATAACAAAACGCGGATGCCAGCGAAAAACCGAAAACACCCCCAGCGTCGCAGACAAGAAAAAAGCCTCGCGCTACACCACAACATTCACCGGCGCGCCAGCAACAAACCTCGCGATGTTATCCATCAACTGATCCGCCAGCGCCTGCTGCGCCTCATCCGATGCCCACGCCACATGCGGCGTGACAATGACGTTGGGCCGCTTCGCGATACGCATCAGCGGATTATCATCGGCTGGCGGTTCGCCAGATAGCACATCGAACCCAATCCCGCTGATCAACCCTTCATCGAGCGCGCGCACCAGCGCATCCTCATCGACCAGCCCACCGCGCGCGGTATTAATAATGAGCGGCTTGCGCCGCATGGCGCGAAACTCCACCATCGATAGCATGCCCCGCGTCTGCGGCGTCAACGGACTATGAATCGTGATGATGTCACTCGTCGCAAGCACTTCATCCCACGGCGTATAAAGCGGACCCAGCCCCTCGCGGCCCTTATGCGCCGCAAACAGCGCCCGCATCCCGAACGCCTTGCCGATCTCGGCAACCCGCTGCCCAAGCACGCCTTCGCCAATGATCCCGAGCGTCATGCCGCCGAGATCATGTATCGCATGATTGAAGAAACAGAACTGCCCGGACTTCTGCCATTCGCCATTCAACACGTCGTCGCGATACGCGATCAGATTGCGCCGCAACGCGAGCATCAATGCGAAAGTATGCTCGGGCACGGTGTTCACCGCGTAACCGCGAATGTTCGACACGCGGATGCCGTGGTTCTCGCACGCTTCCTTGTCGACGCAATCGGTCCCTGTCGCGGCGACGGTCACGAGTTTCAGCGACGGCAAGCGGGCGAGCGTATCGGCCGTGAGCGGCACCTTGTTCGTGATGGCGATGGTCGCGCCTTCCAGACGCGCGGCGACCTGGTCCGCCTGGGTATGGTCGTACTCGATGAACTCGTGTTCGAACGACGGCCGCGTGAGCCGGATTTGCGGCGCGAGTGTCGCGCGGTCGAGAAAGACGATCTTCTGCATGCTGGTTCCTGTTGATGTCTGATCGGTCAGAAATGACGCCTGGCTTCCGCGACGATATGCGCGGGCGTAATGCCGAAGTGCTCGTACAACGCTTCTGCCGGACCCGACGCGCCAAACCCCGTCATGCCGACAAAGCCGCTGCGCTCGCCGAGATAGCGGTCCCAGCCGAATCGCACGGCCGCCTCGACGCCGACGCGCACCGTGTCCACGCCTAGCACCGCGCGGCGATACGCGTGGTCCTGTTCGTCGAACAGTTCCCAGCAGGGCAACGAGACGACGGCAGTCGGTATGCCTTCCTGTTGCAGGCGTTCGCGCGCCGCCACCGCCAGCACGACTTCCGAACCCGTCGCGAGCAAGGTGACCGCGCGCTTGCCGCCTTCGGCTTCGGCGAGCACGTAGCCGCCGCGCGCGCACAGGTTGTCCGCGCTCGAACGCGTGCGCACGAGCGGCAAGGTCTGTCGCGCGAACACCATCGTGCTCGGGCCGCTGCGATGCTCGTACACGAGCGACCAGCATTCCGCGGCTTCAACGGCATCGGCGGGACGGAACACGCGCATGTTCGGCATCGCGCGCAACGACGCGAGAATCTCCACCGGCTGGTGCGTCGGCCCGTTCTTGCCGACGCCAATCGAATCGTGGCTGAACACGAATTTCACGGGCAAACCCATGAGCGCAGCCATCCGCATCGCGGGACGCTCGTAGTCGGCGAACGCGAGATAGGTGACGGCCAGCGGAATCACGCCGCCGTGCGCGGCCATGCCGTTCGCCATCGAGCCCATCACGTGCTCGCGCACGCCGCAATGCACGTATGCGCCGCTGCGATCTTCGGCGGTGAAGGCGTGCAGGCTGCGCTTGTGGCTCGTCGGCGCTTCGAGGTCCGCGCAACCCACCATGCGTTCGGGCAACTGCGCGAGCAGATCGTTGATCTCGGCGGAAATCATGATGCCCGCCTGGCCTTCGCCTTTTTCAATGGCCTGCTTCTTGTAGTCGTCCAGCACGCGCTGCCAGCCTTCGGGCAGGCGGCCCGCCTGGATGCGCTCGAACTCGCCGCGTGCGTCATCGGGCAACGCGGCAAGACGTTCGTGCCACGCGAGGTATTCGCGTTCGCTGCGTCGGCCTGCTGCGCGCCATTCGTCGCGCACGTCGCGCGGAATCTCGAACGATGCGTGCGGCCAGTCCAGTTCGTTGCGCGCCGCGTTGGCATCGGCTTCGAACAGCTTGCCGCTGTGACCGCCGCGTTGTCCTTGCAGACGCGCGATGCCGCGCGCGATCACCGTGCGGCAGGCGAGCATCGACGGGCGCGGATCGCACTTCGCTTCTGCGAGTGCGGTGGCGAGCGCGTCGAGATCGTGGCCGTCGACTTCGATCACATGCCAGCCGGCGACGCGAAAACGTTCGCTCACGTCTTCGCTGATCGACAGCGTGGTACTGCCGTCGTCGGTGATGCGGTTGTCGTCCCAGCACAGGATCAGCTTGCCGAGCTTCAGATGCCCGGCAAGCGAAATCATTTCCTGCCCGACGCCTTCCTGCAGGCAGCCATCGCCGACGAACGCATAGGTGTGATGGTTGACGATTGCATCGCCGAATTTCGCGTTCAGATACGCTTCGGCGACGGCCATGCCGAACGCGTTCGCGATGCCTTGCCCGAGCGGCCCGGTCGTGACTTCGATGCCGGCGGCCGTATTGAACTCGGGATGCCCCTCGCAATGCGAGCCCATGTCGCGGAACGAGCGGATCTGATCGATGCCGAACTGCGCGTAACCCGTCAGATGCAGCAGCGCATAGAGCAGCATCGAGCCATGTCCGTTCGACAAAACGAAGCGGTCGCGGTCGGGCCATTGCGGATCGGCGGGATTGAACTTCAGGTGCTGCGTGAACAGGGCCGTCGCGATCTCGGCCATGCCGAGCGGCACGCCCTGATGGCCTTCGCCGGCGCGCACGATGGCGTCGATGGCCAGAAAGCGGATCGCGTTGGCAAGCGGTCGCGTTTCGACCGACGGCATGAGTGCGGACATGACTTCTCCTTGCCGCTGCGCGCATCGCGCGGCGACTATCGCAGATTGGACAGAGTGAAAAAGAAGCGCGCTGCGTTCTGCTAGGGACGCAGCGCAATGCGTCAGTGCAGGAACCCGATCGAGATCCACGGCACGGCGGCGACGACGATCAGACCGACGATCAGCGCGGCGATATAGCCGACGATCGGCTTCATGCCCTCGTCGGGATGAATGCGGCTCACCGCGCATGCCGAGTAGTAACCGACGCCGAACGGCGGCGCGAACAGGCCCACGCCCATCGACAGAATCACGACCATCGCGTAGTGCACGTCGTGAATGCCCATTTGCCGCGCGATGGGGAACATCAGCGGGCCGAACAGTACGATCGCGGGGATGCCTTCGAGCACGCTGCCGAGCACGATGAACACCAGCATCGACGCGGCCATGAACATCGCGGCGCCGCCGGGTAAGCCGCCCAGCGTCTGCGCGAGCTGGCCCGAGAAGCCGGATTGCGTGAGCGCCCACGCCATGCCCGTCGCCGCGCCGATGATCAGCAGGATCGCGCCCGACAGCGCGGCCGTGTCGATCAGCATCGGCTTGAGGCGTGCCCATTCGAAGCGGCGATAGATCAGCAGGCCCGCGAGCACCGCATACGCAATACCGATCGTCGACACTTCCGTCGCCGTCGCCACGCCTTCGACGACGGCGAGCCGGATCACGAAGGGCAGCGCGAGCGCAGGCACGGCGATCGCGAGCTTGCGCAGGATTTCGCTGCGTGTCGCGCGACGCACGGCCGACAGATCGTCGCTGCGATAGCGCCACCAGACCACGCCGCACAACGTAATGGCGAGCACGATGCCAGGCAGCATGCCGCCCGTGAAGAGCGCGGAGATCGACACGCCCGTCACCGAGCCGAGTGTGATCAGCACGAGGCTCGGCGGAATCGTCTCGGTCTGCGCGCCCGTGGCGGCAAGCAGCGCGACGAGGTCGCCGGGCTTCGCGCCGCGCGCCTTCATCTCGGGGAACAGCACGGGCGCGATGGCGGCCATGTCAGCCGCCTTCGAGCCGGAGATGCCCGACACCAGATACATCGCGCCGACCAGCACATACGAGAGCCCGCCGCGCACGTGGCCGAGCAGGCTGGCGAGAAACGCGATCATCGCGTTGGCCATGCCCGTCATTTCGATCAGTTGCCCGAGGAACACGAAGAGCGGCACGGACAGCAGGATCAGATGCGACATGCCTTCGTCCATGCGGCCGACCACCACGCTGAGCGGCGTGCTCGTCGTCAGCGCGAGATACCCGAAGGTCGCGAGCCCGAACGAGAACGCGATGGGCACGCCCGACAGCACGCACAACGCGACGAGGCCGACGAAGAAAATCAGCAGGTTCACGTTGCCCAGGTCGTGCAGCAGCGGGCTCACGGCGACGAAGCCGCCCGCGATGGCCGCGACCAGTGCAAGCGCCGCAATCGTCATCTGCCAGTTGGACGTGCGGATCAGGCGCAGGCAGGCGACGGCCAGCATCAACGCGCAGCCGACGGGCAGCGCCGCGGCACGCCACGAGTTCGAGATTTCGAGCGCGGGCGTCGTGATGAAGCCTTCGTCCTGCGCGAACTCGACGGCGGGTCCGATCACCAGCAGCAGAAACGCCAACGGTGCGGCGATGGCGACCACATCGAGAAACGCGCGCACGGCGGGCGACGCCTTGCCGACGAGCGCCGTCATCCGCATATGCTCGCCGCGACGCAAGGCGATGACGGCGCCGAGCATCGCAAGCCAGAGGAACAGCATCGACGCGAGTTCGTCAGACCAGACGAGCGGCGTGTGCAGCAGATAGCGGCTCGTGACGCCGGCCAGCAGCACGAAGATCTCGGCGACGACGAGCAGCGCCGCCGGAATCTCGACGACGTGCGCGAGCAGATTGTCGATCACGCTGACGATACGGCGCGGCGACGGATGCGGGAAAGAGATGGTGTGCATGGCGTTTACACCAGTTTGCCGACGTACTTTTCGAGCAGGCTCCAGCCCTGGTCGCCGTATTTCCCTTTCCAGTCGCTATAGAAGCTCGTTTTGCGCAGCGCGTCGCGAAACGCCGGGCGGTCCACGTCGACGAGATTGACGCCCTTGGCCTTCAGATCGTTGCGCAGCGAGCCGTTGAGCTTCGCGATGTCCGCGCGTTGCAGCATCCCGGCCGCTTCGAATTCGCGCGTGACGATCGCGCGCATGTCGGGCGGCAGCTTTTCCCACGCGCGGCGGTTGCCGAGAATCCAGTAACCGTCCCACACGTGCGACGTGAGGCTGATGGACTTCTGCACTTCGTACAGCTTGGCCGTCGCGATGATGGGCAGCGCGTTTTCCTGTCCTTCGACGACGCCCGTTTGCAACGCCGAATACAGTTCGTTGAAATTGATGGGGGCGGGGCCCGCGTCGAGCGCCTTGAAGAGCGACGTGAGCATCGGCGCCTGCGGCACGCGGATCTTGAAGCCCTTCAGGTCCGTCGGCGTCTTGATGACGCGTGTCGACGAACTGACCTGGCGGAAACCGTTGTCCCAGACCTTCGATACGGTCACGATGCCCGTCTTCTCGATCTGCGCGCGGACATATGCGCCGAGGTCGCCGTCCATTGCTTTCCAGACGGTATCGTAGTCGGGGAACGCGAAGCCGGTGTTGACGATGCCCGCAGCGGGCGCGAGCGTCGCGAGAATCGAGGATGCCTGGTTGAAGAACTCGACGCCGCCGCTGCGCACCTGCGACAGCAGATCGGTATCCGAGCCGAGCTGATTGGACGGGAATACCTTGATATCGAGTTTGCCGTTGGTTGCGGCGCGGATCTTGTCGCAGGCCTGTTGGGCGCGGATGTTGACCGGGTGGGTCGGGTCCTGGCCCGTGGCGAGCTTGTACGAGAAGTCGGCAGCCGACGCGCGGCGGATCGACAGGCCCCAGAGCGGCCCCGCGGCAGCGACGCTCGCGCCGGCTTTCAGAAAGGTGCGTCGGTCGATGCCGCGGCGGATAGTCGTGCGGTTGCTCATGATGTCTTCCTCCAATACGGATGTGATGCATCGGTATAGTTGTATTCGCGTTGTATTCGCGGACAACGCGCTCTGTGGCGCGTTTGTCTCTGTCCAGCAACTGCGTTGTCGCGCGCGGCTGGCCGGACCCGGCCGCGTGTCGTCAGCTGTTATCTGCGCATCAGCCGTGGATCAGCATGCCGCCGTTTACGTCGATGACGGCGCCCGTGATGTACGACGAAATCGGCGACGCGAGAAACAGAAATGCGCCTGCTACGTCGTCGGGCACACCAAGCCGGTTTAGCGGAATACCAGCAAGAATCTCGCCGCGTTTGTCGTCGGGAATCTTGCCTGCGTTGATGTCGGTTTGAATCAGGCCAGGCGTCACGCAGTTCACGCGGATGCCATCGGGACCGAGTTCGCGCGCCATCGCCTTGGCGAGTCCGAGCACGCCCGCTTTCGCTGCCGAATAGTGCGGGCCGCCGAGAATGCCGCCGCCGCGCTGCGCCGATACCGAGGACATGCAGCCGATCGAGCCGCTCTTCTGCTTCTTCATCTGCGGCACGACGGCTTGCGACAGATACAGCACGCCGCGCAGGTTCACGTCGAGAATGCGGTCCCAGCTTTCGGAGTCGATATCGAGCAGCTTCACGGCTTGCGTGATGCCTGCGTTATTGATGAGCACGTCGATCGCACCGAAGTCGGCGACGATCTGTTCGACGGCGGTTTGGCACGCCTGTTTGTCGGTGACGTTGCACACGTAGCCGCGATGTTCGGGGCCTATCGATGCCGCTGCATCGCGTGCCGCCGACGCGTCCAGATCGAGGATCGCGATTTTCGCGCCGTGCTGTGCGAACATGCGCGCGGTGGCCATGCCGATGCCACGCGGCGATGCGGCGCCGGAAATGACGGCGACCTTGCCGTCGAGAAGACGCGATTCTGACATGATGCTGTTCTCCTGGATGCTTCAGTTTGGGGTTGTGGTGTTGCGACCGGCTGTTAGCCGAGCCAGCCTTTGATGGTGTCGCACATCGCTTCCGTCGAGATGCCGTAGCGGTCGTGCAGCGTGGGCAGGGCGCCTGCATCGAGGAACTCGTCGGGCAGTGCGATCTGTCGGAACGGCGGCGTGACGCCCGCGCCGAGCAGGGTGCGCGCCACGGCTTCACCCAGACCGCCGATCACCGTATGGTTCTCCGCGACGATCACCATGCGGCCCGTGCGCTTTGCTTCGCGCAGGATGGTGGCGGTATCGAGCGGCTTGATGGTCGGCACGTGCAGCACGCCGACGCCGATGTTGTCCGCTTCGAGTGCCTTGGCGACTTCGAGCGAGCGCATCGTCATGATCCCCGACGAGATCAGCAGCACCTCCGCGCCGTCGCGCAGCAGTTTGGCCTTGCCGAGTTCGAACCTGTAGTCGTATTCGTCGAGCACGGCGGGGACGTTGCCACGCAGCAGGCGTGCGTAGACAGGGCCTTTGTGCGCGGCAATTGCGGGCACCATCTGCTCGATATCGAGCGCGTCGCACGGATCGATCACCGTCATGTTCGGCATCGCGCGCATCAGCGCGAGATCTTCGGCGGCCTGGTGGCTCGGGCCGTAGCCTGTCGTGAGGCCGGGCAGCGCGGCGACGATCTTCACGTCGAGGTTGTCTTCGGCGATCGTCTGATGGATGAAGTCGTAGGCGCGGCGCGTGGCGAATACGGCGTAGGTCGTCACGAACGGTTGCGCGCCTTCATGCGCGAAACCAGCGGCAGCGCCCATCAGCAGTTGCTCGGCCATGCCCATCTGATAGTAACGGTCCGGAAACTCTTTGCCGAAGATATGCAGGTCCGTGTACTTGCCGAGATCGGCCGTCATGCCGACCACGTTGCTCTTCGTTCGCGCCAGTTCCGCGAGCACATGACCGAAGGGCGCGGACCGCGTGACCTGGCCTTCGCCTGCGATCGACGCAATCATCGCGGACGTTTTCAGCTTCGGTTTTTTGGCGACGGTGCTCATGCTTGTCTCCCGGCTTCGAGTGCTTCGAGCGCGAGCTTCCACTCGTGTGCGTCGACGCGGATGAAATGGTTCTTCTCACGTTCTTCGAGGAACGGCACACCGCAGCCCATCTTCGTATCGCAGACGATGATGCGCGGTTGCGGCTTGTCGTGATGGCGGGCGTTGTCGAACGCCTGCTTGACGGCATCGATGTCGTTGCCGTTCACGCGCTGCGTGTACCAGCCGAACGCTTCGAGTTTTTCGACGAGCGGCTCGAAGGCCATGATCTGCGTCGACGGGCCGTCGGCCTGCTGGTTGTTCACATCGACGATCGCGATCAGGTTGTCGAGCTTCCAGTGCGCGGCCGACATGAGGCCTTCCCAGATCGAGCCCTCATCGAGTTCGCCATCGGAGAAGAGCGTGTAGACGAATGCATCCGAGTTCTTGCGCTTCAGCCCCAGGCAGCGGCCGACGGCAATCGTCAGACCGTGGCCGAGCGAGCCGCCCGACATTTCCATGCCGGGCGTGTAGCTCGCCATGCCGGACATCGGCAGACGGCTGTCGTCGCTGCCATAGGTCTCGAGTTCGTCGGCGGGCAGGATGCCGGCTTCGAAGAGCGCGGCGTACAGCGCAATCGCGTAGTGACCATTCGACAGCAGGAAGCGGTCGCGGCCTTCCCATTCGGGATCTTCGGGGCGGTAGCGCATGGCGCCGAAGTAGGCGACGGCGAGCGCGTCGGCAATGTCGAGCGCCTGGCCGATATAGCCCTGGCCCTGTACTTCGCCCATCAGCAGCGCGTTGCGGCGGATGCGGTAGGCGTGTTCCGCGAGTTGGGCGGTCTGCCCGGCTTCGCTCGTATTCACGCGTGTCTCCTTTGTGGCGTCAGGCTCGATGGAGGCCGGGCGCTCGATGATTCATGGCGGGATGCTTCGTGCAGCTCGCAGATCCGGGTAATCCCTTGTTTGATGTGTGCTGCGAGTAAGACAAGCGTATCGACTTGAAAGCATTGGCTCAAACGAATTAAAGTGGCTTATCGGTGAATTCATTTCATGTGGATATTGCTATGCACAACCGGGCCACACTCAAGTCGATACAGGCTTTCGAGGCCGCCGCGCGACTCTCGTCGTTCGCGCTTGCAGCAGACGAACTGTTCGTGACGCCTTCCGCGATCAGTCATCAGATCAAGCTTCTGGAGGATCAGTTGAGCGTGCGGCTGTTTCATCGCGTGCATCGCGCGGTGATCCTGACGGACACGGGGCGGCAATATGCAGAGGAAATCGGCGCGGCGTTTGCGCGGATCGACAAGGCCACGCGGGACATTGGGCGTATTGAGAAGAGCGACATTCTGACGGTGCATGCGACGCCGAGCATCGCGACGCAATGGCTGATGCCGAGGCTGGCGCGCTTTAGTGCGTTGCATCCGGATATCGATGTGCGGCTCAATGCGTCTTCGGCGGCTGTCGATCTGATCAAGGAGGCGGTGGATATCGACATCCGGTATGGCGCGCGGCGATTGCAACCGGCGGGGACGATGGTGCTCGATTTGCCTTTGGAGACGATTGTGCCGTTGTGTGCGCCACGGTTGGCGGATGGAGAGCATCCGATTCGCGCTGTTGCGGATTTAAGGCATCACACGTTGATTCATAGTGAAGGGTGTCTCGTGGGATGGCGGGACTGGATGCGGTTGCATCGGAAGGTTGTGCTGGATATTACGCGAGGGCCAAGGTTTGATCGCTCTTTTATGGCGATCTCGGCTGCTGTTGATGGGCTCGGAGTGTGTCTTGAGAGTTTGTTGCTTGCGCAGAGGGAGTTGAAGGCTGGGGCGCTCGTTGCGCCTTTAGGTTTAGATGGTTTACGGGTGAATGGCTATACCATGAATTTGCTTAAGTCTCGGGCGGATTTGCCTAAGGTTAGGAGTTTTCAGGATTGGTTGTTCGGGGAGTTGGGGTAAAGGGTTTTTTTGTCTTTGACTTTATGGGTTTGAGGTTTTTGGGTGTTGCGGGTGGGTAGTTTCTTGGCCTTTTCGCTGGCATCCGCGTGATGTTATTGGTTCGCTAGCGTTGCCCCTGTGCGGGGCGGCACCTACTTTTCTTTGCCGCCGCAAAGAAAAGTAGGCAAAAGAAAGCGGCTCACACCGCCAGCCCGTGTTCCTATCCACGGGCCCTCAACGTCCCCATCCTTCGCACGGCAGCGCCTTTCGCTGGTGCTCGTCGCCAACGCTTCGAAGAATCGCATCACCCGCTTCAGGCATCCGTACAACGGCAAGCGGCGGCGAACGGTAAGTGCCGCCCAGGTGGCAAACTGTGTGTAGGTTGTCGCGTCGTATAGGTAACGCTCTTACAGGGTGGGACGCGTGTGCTATCGGTCCGAAGTGAGGCGTGTGAGGCACTACGGCCTACACACAGTTCGCCACCTTGGCGGCGGTGGAATAGCTGGCACGGCGTGCTGTAGTGCGGGCACGTGAAGTGGGTGAGGCGTAGAGGGAGAACGTCGGCAACGAGCGCGAACCAGGGCGTTGCCGTTTGAAGTGTAAGAACCTTTGGGGGCCCTCAGGCAAATACTAGAACTGGCGGTGTGAGCCGCTTTCTTTTGCCTACTTTTCTTTGCGGCGGCAAAGAAAAGTAGGTGCCGCCCCGCACAGGGGCAACGCTAGCAAACCAAAAGCAAACCGCGGATGCCAGCGCAACCACAAGCAAACCAAACCGTGCGTGCCGCGAAGCCACAACGCTGGTGCCGCCCCGCACAGGGGCAACGCGTGAAGGGGTAAGTCATAACGCGGATGCCAGCGAAAGAATAAGCAAACCAACCAGCACTGGCACCACCGCAAAAAAAGCAAATCCCGCCAGCGTCGCAGACGAAAAAAAACCTACTGCGCTCCAAGCTTCTTGATAAGCACATCGAGCTGCGCGAGCTCGTCTTCACTCAGATCGGTGAGAGGCGCCCGCACCGGCCCAGCATCATGACCAACAAGCTTGGCCCCAGCCTTAACGATACTCACCGCATAACCTTGCCGCCGATTCCGAATCGCCAGATAAGGCAAAAAGAACTCATCCAGCAACTTGCCCGTAGTGACATGATCATCCGCAGCAATCGCGCGATAAAACTCCATCGCCGTCTTAGGAATGAAATTAAACACAGCAGAAGAATAAACGGGCACCCCCAGTGCCTTATAAGCAGCGGCATAAACTTCAGCCGTCGGCAGACCACCAAGATAAGAGAACCGATCGCCCATGCGACGCCGAATGGTCACCATGCTCTCGATATCGCCCACGCCATCCTTGAACCCGATCAGGTTCGGACACTTGTCCGCGAGCCGCTCCAGCGAATCAGCACCGAGCTTCGAATTGGCACGGTTATACACGATCACGCCCATGTTCTTCACCGCCTTGCACACCTGCTCGACGTGCGCGGCGATCCCTTCCTGCGACGCCTCTGTCAGATAGTGCGGCATCAGCAGCACACCTTGCGCGCCATTGCGCTCCGCTTCCTGCGCATATTCGATCGCGACACGCGTCGGGCCGCCCGCGCCCGCCAGAATCGGTACCTTGCCCTTGCAGGTCTCCGTCGCAGTGCGGATCACATTCGAATACTCCGACTTCGTCAGCGAGAAGAACTCGCCCGTGCCGCCCGCAGCGAAGAGCGCAGTCGCGCCATACGGTGCAAGCCACTCCAGGCGCGCGGCATACGTGTCGGGACGAAAGTCGCCGTTGCGGTCGAAATCGGTGACGGGGAACGACAGAAGGCCTTCGGATACGATCGCTTTGAGTTCTTGTGGCGTGGTCATGTTTGAGTTCGCTTGGGTGTGTCAGTCAGTGTTGAAGGAGTGGCGGCCACGCAGGCCGCGTCGTTCCGGAATGGTTCCAGTCGCCAGAAGAATCAGCGAACGAGGCAAGGGCGCTTGTTGTCGAACTTCCAGTTCGGGATCAGATACTGCATCGCGACGCCATCGTCGCGCGCGCCGAGTCCGTGCTGTTGATACAGCGCGTGTGCCTTTTCGAGCGCGTCCATGTCGAGTTCGACGCCAAGGCCCGGCCTGGTCGGCACCTTCACCTTGCCGCCGACGATCTGCAGCGGATCGCGCGTCAGATACTGGCCGTCCTGCCAGATCCAGTGCGTGTCGATTGCGGTGATCTTGCCCGGCGCCGCTGCGGCGACATGCGTGAACATCGCGAGCGAAACGTCGAAGTGATTGTTCGAATGCGAGCCCCACGTGAGGCCCCAGTCGTTGCACATCTGCGCGACGCGCACCGAGCCCTGCATCGTCCAGAAGTGCGGGTCGGCAAGCGGGATGTCGACCGATTGCAACTGGATGGCGTGGCCCATCTGGCGCCAGTCGGTGGCAATCATGTTGGTGGCCGTCGGCAGGCCCGTCGCGCGGCGGAACTCCGCCATCACTTCGCGGCCCGAGTAGCCGTTTTCCGCGCCGCACGGATCTTCCGCGTATGCGAGCACGTCGTGCTGGTCGCGGCACAGGCGGATCGCCTCGGCAAGCGACCAGGCGCCGTTCGGATCGAGCGTCACGCGCGCTTCAGGGAAGCGTTCGGCGAGTGCCGTCACCGCTTCGATTTCGACATCGCCCGCGAGCACGCCGCCCTTGAGCTTGAAATCGTTGAAGCCGTAACGCGCCTGCGCGGCTTCGGCCAGACGCACGACGGTTTCCGGCGTCAGCGCTTCTTCCGTGCGCAGACGCTCCCAGTCGTCGCGTCCTTCGGCGCCGCTCGCGTACGGCAGGTCCGTCTTCTTTCGGTCGCCGATGTAGAACAGATAGCCGAGCATTTCGACTTCGTCGCGCTGCTGGCCTTCGCCGAGCAACGCCGCGACAGGCACGCCCAGGTGCTGGCCGAGCAGGTCGAGGAAGGCCGCTTCGAGCGCCGTCACGGCGTGGATCGTGGTGCGCAGATCGAAGGTCTGCAAGCCGCGGCCGCCCGCGTCGCGATCGGCAAACTGCTTGCGCACCTTGTTGAGCACCGCCTGCAGATTCCCGATCGACTGACCGACTACGAACGGACGCGCATCGTCGATCGTCTTGCGGATGTTCTCGCCGCCCGGCACTTCGCCCACGCCGGTGTTGCCCGCGCTGTCGCGCAGAATCACGATGTTGCGCGTGAAGAACGGGCCGTGCGCGCCGCTCAGGTTCATCAGCATGCTGTCGCGGCCGGCAACGGGGACGACGCGCAATTCGGTGACGGTTGGGGCGCCTTGGGTAATCGTAGACATGTGAGTCGGTCCTGGGGTTGGGTCCCAAAAGTGGCCTGTGATGGGCCTGTGGAATTCAATGAAAGAGGTTCGCGCGCTGCCGCGTCATGCGTGAACCGCTACGTCTGCATGACGATCTCGACCCAGTTCGCGCCGCGTCCGCCTTCGCAGCGCGAGACGGCGGAGAGGGCACCTGAGTCGGCGTCGATCGCGTACACGACGACCTGCGCGGACTTTTCGCCACACGCGACGAGGAAGCGGCCCGACGGGTCGATCCTGAAGCCGCGCGGTTGCGCTTCCGTATCGGTGAATCCGGCGTATTCGAGCGAGCCTTCGTGAGTCACGCGGTAGGCGATCAGACGGCTCGACGTGCGCTCGGCGACGTAGACGAAGCGGCCATCGGGTGTCAGCTGGATATCGGCGCCCCAGACGAGCGTCGCGGCTGTCTCCGCGTCGATTTGCGCAGTGCGCAAGCAGCCGTCGTTCAGATGCGCGAGCGACGGGGCGCGCGGCGACACGCTGCGGGCCGACAGCGTGCCCGTTTCGTCATCGCGCGAAAACACGGCGACGGTCGCGCGAAATTCGCTCGATACATACAGCGTTTTTTCATCCGGCGACAAGCGCAGATGACGCGGACCGAAGCCTGCTTCCACGGGCACCTTCTGCACGAGTTCGAGCGCTGCGTCGTTCGCCTCGCGGACGATCGAAAAACAGAACACCGTGTCGGAACCAAGCGACGTCGCATACGCGAAGCGGCCATCCGCCGACGCGATCACTGCGTGCGCATGCACGAAGCCTTCGACCACCTGGCGCGGCCTGATTTCAGTACTGTCCAATGGGCTGGCGGGATACAGGCTCACGGACGACTCGCCGTACGACGCGCCGAGCAACCAGTCGTCCGGCGGCGTCAGCGACAGATACGCAAGACTCGGCTCGATCGACGCGGTACGCAGATGCGCGAGACTGCCCGTGTGCGGATCGACCGAATACGTGACGATGGTGCGTTGCGCGCCGCGGGTGGCAGCATGCAGCACGCGGCCATCGGCCGAGAGAGCGAGCGGCATCACGGTATCGCCGGCCGGATGGCGCGCGACGGGTACGATGCCGCCCGTCGATCCATCGACGCGGAATACGGCGAGATCGCCATCCTCCGCGTTCGAGACGATTGCAAAAAACGTCATGTCTGCTGTTGCCCGATTTCGTGGTCGGCGAGATATTCAAGCGCGCGCACCATGCCCGAGTGGTCCCACGCCTTGCCGCCGTGCGCCGCACAGGCATTGAACAGCGCCTGGCAGGTGGCCGTGTTCGGCAGCGAAACGCCGAGCGCTTGCGCCGTGGATAGCGCGAGGTTCAAGTCTTTCTGATGCAGTTCGATGCGGAAACCTGGATCGAACGTGCGCTTGGTCATGCGCTCGCCGTGCACTTCGAGAATGCGCGACGAAGCGAAGCCGCCCATCAATGCCTTGCGCACTTTCTCCGCGTCGACGCCGGCCTTCGATGCCAGCAGCAGCGCTTCGCCAACGGCCTCGATCGTCGCGGCGACGATCACCTGGTTCGCCACCTTGCAGATCTGGCCCGCGCCCACTTCGCCGATCAGCGACACGTTCTTGCCCATCATGTCGAACAGCGGCTTGACCTTGTCGAACGTGGCTTGCGCGCCGCCGACCATGATGGTCAGCGAAGCGGCCTTCGCGCCGACCTCGCCGCCCGATACGGGCGCATCGAGATAGTCCGCGCCTTTCTCGCGCACGCGTGCCGCGAAGTCGCGCGTGGCGATGGGCGAGATCGAGCTCATGTCGACGACGATCTGCCCCTGGCGCAGCTTGCTCGCGACGCCGTTCTCGCCGAACAGCACGCGCTCGACGTCCGGCGTGTCCGGCACCATGATGAAGATCACGTCCGCTTTCGCCGCGACATCCGCGGGGCTAGCGGATGCCGTCACGCCCGCTTGCGTCAGCTCGTCGGGCACGCCGCTGCGCGTGAAGGCCGTGAGCTCGACGCCGTTCTTGCGGAGATTGGCTGCCATGGGCTTGCCCATGATGCCGAGTCCGATGAAGCCTGCTGTTTGCATTCGCTACTCCCGATAATGTGATGTGAGGTGACGGCCGTGAGTTCAGGCCGATCAGGCCGGCATGAAGTGCTGGCGGACATTGAGCGCGCCGCTGCGCAACAGGCCCATGTCGGCGCACACGGAGACCAGTGTGGCACCCATGCCGAGATAGCGCTCGGCGTCCTGCTGCACGTGCGCGAGGATGCCGGACGGCTTGCCCGCGGCCTTCGCGCGGTCGAAGACGTGCGCGATGGCCTGCTGAACATCGGCGTGACCGGCGTTGCCCAGTTGGCCATGCGCGGCGGCGAGGTCCGACGGACCGATGAAAACACCATCGACGCCATCGACCGCGAGAATCTCGTCGATTGCAGCGACGGCCGCGCGGCTCTCGATCTGCACGACGACGCAGATGTTGTCGTTGACCACCTGCAGATAGTCCGTCACCGCACCATATCGATTTCCGCGCTGGCCCACCGACACGCCGCGAATGCCGTGCGGCGGGTAGCGGGTCGCGGCCACGGCGCGGCGCGCATCGTCTGCGCTGTCGACGAACGGGATCAGGAAGTTGAAGAAGCCCGCGTCGAGCATGCGCTTGATGATGACGTTGTCGTTGGACGGCGGCCGCACGATGGGTGCGGAGCGGCTGTCTTTCAGGGCCATCAGTTGCGGTATCAGCGTGAGTTCGTCATTGGGCGCGTGCTCGGCGTCGAGCAGGATCCAGTCGAAGCCCACGGTGCCGAGCAGTTCGGTCGTGATCGGGCTGGCCAGCGACGCCCAGCAGCCGATCAGGCGCTCGCGGTTTTTGACGGCGGCGCGAAAGCCATTCGGTAACGGTTGATACGGTGACGACGAAGCCATCTCGATCTCCTGGGACGGGCGCTGCCCGCCCGGCAAAGTACGTCTTGCGAACTATGGTATGTCATAGGACGTCTGAACACAAGATACGTTGTCAGTTGACCGCGAGAAAGAATGGTAAACCCTGAAAGCTCGTGGCAAGCGCCGCGCCGGTGAAGGTGGTCATTGCGTCAGCGTCGGCGTATGTTGTACGATGACCGATGTTAAACCAGCCAAATGGAGAAGAGACATCGTGCAATTGACGGGTGACATGCTGATCGGACGGCAGGCGGTTCATGGCGCGGACAGGGCGCTGCGCGCATTCAATCCATCGACGGGCGAGGAAATCGACACACCTGTGTTCGGCAGCGGTACGGTCGAAGACGTCTCGCGTGCCTGCGAACTGGCGGCGCAGGCTTTCGACACCTACCGGCATCTTCCGCTTTCGCTGCGGGCCGAGTTTCTCGAGCGGATCGCGGACGGCATCGCGGCGCTCGGCGATGCGTTGATCGAACGCGCGCACGCCGAATCCGGGCTGCCGAAGGCGCGGCTGGAAGGCGAGCGCGCGCGGACGACGGGGCAATTGAAGCTGTTCGCCAATGAAGTGCGCGCGGGCCAATGGCTGGCGGCGACGCTCGATTCGCCGTTGCCCGAGCGCAAGCCCTTGCCGCGCCCGGATCTGCGCATGCAGAAGATTCCCGTTGGGCCGGTGGCCGTGTTCGGCGCAAGCAATTTTCCGCTTGCGTTCTCGGTGGCGGGCGGCGACACGGCGGCAGCGCTGGCCGCCGGATGTCCGGTCGTCGTCAAGGCGCATCGTGCTCATCTCGGGACATCGGAGATGGTCGGGCGCGTCATTCAGCGCGTGGCGGCAGACATGAACCTGCCCGAAGGCGTGTTCTCGATGATCGTCGGGGCGGGCAGCACGGTCGGCGAGGCACTCGTCGCGCATCCGGCCATCAAGGCGGTTGGCTTCACGGGTTCGCGCGCGGGCGGCACGTCGCTGATGAAGGTCGCGGCGAATCGTCCCGAGCCGATTCCCGTCTACGCGGAAATGAGCAGCATCAATCCCGTGTTTCTGTTACCCGTTGCACTGGCTGCGCGCGCCCTGACGATCGCGCGGGGATTCGTCGATTCGCTCGCGCTCGGCGCGGGGCAGTTCTGCACGAATCCTGGGCTGGTGATCGGTATCGACGGCCCCGAATTGCGCGCATTCACACAAGCTGCGGCGCAGGCGCTCGATCAGAAGCCCGCGCAGACGATGCTCACGTCGGGCATTCATGCCGCGTATCAGGAGGGCGAGGCGAGACTCGCTGCAATCGAAGGCGTCGAGCCGGTTGCGCACGGTCTCGAATCGACAGGGCCGACCCAGGCGCGCGCGGCACTGTTCGTCACCGACGCCGCCGTCTTTCTGAAAAAAGCCGAACTGGAAGACGAGGTGTTCGGTCCCGCATCGTCCATCGTGCGGTGCAAGGACGAGCGGGAGTTGCTCGCAGTCGCCGAGCACTTCGCGGGGCAACTGACGGCCACGATTGCAATGGATCGCGACGATGTGCAACTCGCGAAGAAACTGGTGCCGATTCTGGAACGCAAGGCGGGACGTCTGCTCGTCAACGGTTTCCCGACGGGCGTCGAAGTGTGTCACGCGATGGTGCACGGCGGGCCGTTCCCGGCAACGGCCGACAGCCGCGTGACGTCGGTCGGTTCGACGTCGATCGACCGTTTTCTGCGTCCTGTGTGTTATCAGGATTTTCCGGTGGAACTGCTGCCCGAGGCACTGGCTGACGGCAATCCGCTCGGACTCTGGCGTCGTCGCGATGGGAAGATCGTCAACGCGTGATCGTCTGACGCGAATGGCGTTGTAATGAAAAAAGCGGCCATGCTAGCCGCTTTTCCGTTGATTCGATGCAGTGCTTTAAAGCGCGCGTGTCGACGCGGCTTCTTCCGCCTGCGCGCTGGCGCGGCGCAGTCGTTCGCGGCTGCTCGACAGATGCATGCGCATCGCCGCGCGCGCACCGTCAGGGTCTTTGCGCGCGATCGCATCGAGAATGTTTTCGTGTTCGAGATTGACTCGCGCCATATAGGCGTTGGGATCGCTTTGCGCGAGCCCCGCCGAGTCCACGCGATGCCGCGGAATCAGCGCCGTCCCCAATTGCGTGAGAATGTCGACGAAATAGCGGTTGCCTGTCGCGTTCGCAATCGAAATATGAAAGCGCAGATCGGCGGCCGTACTGTCGCCGCCGGCGCGGGTCGTTTCTTCGACGGCATCGAGCGCGGCGCGAATCTTCGCGATATCGCGTTCGCTCGCGCGCTGCGCGGCAAGCCCCGCGCATTCCGTCTCGAGGCTGATGCGCAGTTCCAGCACTGACAGCACGTCGTTCAATGTGGTGGCAGGGACCATGTCAAGACCAAGCGGCTCGCGGCGCGGTTCCAGAACGAAACTGCCGATTCCGTGGCGCGTTTCGATCACGCTATTGGCCTGCAGACGCGAAATGGCTTCACGTACGACGGTGCGGCTGACACCGAGCAACGACATCAGCGTTGTTTCCGTCGGCAGTTGATCGCCGGGCTTGAGCGCGTGCGAGGCAACCTGCTCGTTGACATAAGCGACGACCTGGTCAGCGAGGCTCCCGCGTACCCGCCGTGGGGTCGAACCTGGTGCTGCAGACGCGGCCATGTAACGCTCCTGGGGATTTTCGAGATTTATCTTCATTATACGTTGTCCTACAACGAAAGGCCGGGTTTGGCCTGCGAGCCGCGGCGGCTGTGAAGCGCTTGTGTCCTTGCGTCGGGCGAATTAACGGGATAGGTCGGACTGGCTTGTCGGACATCGCAACGCTTTCGCGCATGCTGCCGAAGGCATCGCTTGAACATCCCTCGCGCTGCAGCCGCCAACACGCTGCTTCAGCGATATCGATCCGTCTACCCGCAGCAAGAAAGAAAGATTGGGAAACGCGTCATCGACTTGCACGCGTTGACTTCAAAAATCACGTCACCTAGATTGGCGCCTGTCTGGAAATCGCTTCATATTCTCTCTTTCCACGCAGATGAATAATGATTCCGGGCTTCGGCTATGTGTATTCACATGGCCTTTTTTATTTTGTAAAAGGCAGGATTGCTAACTAGTTGCATATAACCAACAAGTAATTTATCTATTTTTAAGCGCCTGTATTCTCGCGGTCGCAATACATTTTTAACGAGTGATAGAGGAACAGATGAAAAGAACTGCAATTGCGGCTGTTGCATTCACGTTGAGTTCGATGACGATCGCGGCTCATGCACAGAACAGCGTCACGCTCTACGGGCTCATCGATGCGGGCATCGGCTACGTGCACAACGCCGATTCGAACAACAACCTGACGGGCATGATCAACGGCAACCTCAGCGGCGACCGCTGGGGCCTGAAGGGCAGTGAAGACCTCGGCGGCGGCCTGAAGACGATCTTCGCACTGGAAAGCGGCTTCGACGTCGGCACGGGCAAGATGGGCCAGGGCTCGCGCCTGTTCGGCCGCCAGGCTTACGTGGGCTTCGAGGGCGACAAGTGGGGCACCGTCACGCTGGGCCGTCAGTACGATCCGATTACGGATACGGTGCAGGCCGTCACTGCCGACAACTACTTCGGCTCCACGTTCGCGACGCCGGGCGACGTCGACAACAACGACAACAGCGCGCGCGTGTCGAACGCCGTCAAGTATGTCTCGCCGAATTACGCGGGCTTCCAGTTCGAAGGCCTGTATGCGTTCAGCGGCGTGGCTGGCCAGACGGGACAAGGCTACACGTATAGCGGCGCGGCGACGTACTCGGTCGGCGGTTTGTCGCTGGCGGCAGGCTATCTGCGCGCAACGAACAACTCCGCGACGGGCGGGCGCACCAGCTGGGCGAGCAGCACGACGGACTCGATCTTCGACAGTCACATCAACGACGGTTACGTGAGCGCGAAATCGGTCAGCATCGCGCAACTGGGCGGCCAGTACGTACTCGGCTCGGTGACGCTGGGCGCGTCGTACAGCAACACGCAACTGAAGGCCGACGCGAGCTCGAACTTCTCGACGACCGAGAAGTACAACAGCGGCAAGGCATTCGTCGCGTACCAGGCAACGCCTGCTTTGATCGCTGGCGTGGGCTACGCGTATACGGCTGCATCGGGCGATACGTCGGCGCATTACCATCAGGTCAGCCTGGGCGCGGACTACAACCTGTCGAAGCGCACCGACCTCTACGCCGTCGCAGCGTATCAGCACGCCAACGGCACGCAGCGTCTCTCCGATGGCACGACGCAGGCAGCGCAGGCATCGATTGGCTCGTACGGCTATAACGGCACGAGCACGCAAGAGATCGCGATTGTGGGTATTCGCCACAAGTTCTGATGTATTGCATCTGACAAAGCCCGCATGCGTCATTCGGCATGCGGGTTTTTTTTATGTCTTTTAAAAATATCCGGTAAGAAAGTTGAAGTAAGCATAAACGACATGAATGAAAGGCTTTGCGCCCTTAATTTCGGCCTTATCGAACCGTTAGAAAAGAAGCAACGCCACGAATGCACGCATTTATGCATCGGCGATGCGAAGGTCTTTAATGGCAGTTATTGAGTAACGAGGAAGCGAATGCTGAACATCAACACCAACATCATGTCGCTGACGGCGCAGAACAACCTGTCGGGCTCGCAAAGCGCGCTCTCGCAGGCGATCAGCCGTCTGTCGTCGGGCAAGCGCGTGAATACGGCAGCCGACGATGCGGCCGGTCTCGCGATTTCGACGACGCAAACGGCGTCGATCAATGCACTGACACAAGGGGCGGCGAATGCGAACAACGGCATTTCGATGGTGCAGACGACGAACGGCGCGCTGCAATCGATCGTCAGTAACCTGCAGCGTATTCGCCAGCTCGCAGTGGAAGCGGGCGACGGATCGCTCGACTCGAACGCGCTGGCGAACCTGCAATCGGAAGTGACGACCCGCCTGACGGAAATCACGCGCGTCGCGCAACAGACCACCTTCAACGGCCAGTCCGTTCTGAACGGCGTTGGTACGATCAACTTCCAGATCGGCGCATTCGACAACCAGCAGATCTCGGCCGACTTCGGCTCGCAGAAATGGGATGCAAGCAGCCTCGGCATCAGCGGCCTGTCGGTTTCGTCGGCATCGGGCGCGCAGGCTGCGATGAGCACGATCGACAGCGTTCTCACGAGCGTCAACACCTTCCAGGCCACGCTCGGCGCAACGCAGAACACGTTCCAGGCTGCCATCTCGACGACGAACACGCAAGCCACGAACATGAGTTCCGCGCGTTCGCAGATCACCGACGCGGACTTCGCGACGGAAACGGCGAATCTGTCGAAGGCGCAAGTGCTGCAGCAGGCGGGCATCTCGGTGCTGGCGCAAGCCAACTCGATGCCGCAGACCGTGCTGAAACTGCTGGACTAACTGCGGCGCGGGCTGAGGTATATTGCGAGGTTGTCTCGCCAGCGCACGTGAAACGGATGAGTTTCATATCGCGAGCCCGCCTCCGGAGCCGTATGCCAGCCTTCGATCTTCGCACCGTCATTCTGATGTCGTCAGTCATGCCAGGCTTGATGGCGCTCGTCATGTTTTCGCTGGGCCGCGGGTTTCCGGCAAACATTCGCGGTGTCGGGCATTGGGCGTGGGGTGCGCTGGTCGTGTCGATGTCGGCGATGCTGCTTGCGTTGCGCGGCAGCATCGGCGACTGGCTTTCGATTGTCGTCGCCAACGTCGGCCTGATACTCGGCACGGGGCTATGGCTGATCGGCAGCCAGCTGTTTTTTGGCTTGCGTCCTTCGCGCCGCTTCGTGGCGTTGCTGCTCGTGATCGGCGTGATCGCGATGAGCTGGATGACATGGGCGCATCCGTCCGTGGCGGGACGCACGCTGTGCATGTCTGCCATTCTCACGGTGACGTTCGGTTTGAACAGTTTCACGATGCTGCGGTTCGGCAAAGGCAGCAATACGGCAATCTTCGTCGGCTCGATGCAACTGGTGCAGACCGTCGTGACGGCGGCGCGCGGCATGTCGATGTTCGTGCCCGCGTGGGCGAGCACCGGCCTGTTTGCTCCCGACGTCATCCAGAAGATCTATCTGATTACGGGCGCGTTGATGTCGCTGACGGTGACGGTTGGCTTGCTGTTCGTCGCGATGGACCGGCTGCGCAACCACCTCGAACAGCAGTCGTTCATGGACCCGCTGACGGGACTGCTGAATCGTCGCGCATTTCTGAGCGCGCATCAGCAGGAACGCGAGAAGACGATGCGCACGGGCGGATTGCTGTCGCTGCTGCTGATCGATCTCGATCACTTCAAACGGGTGAACGACACATATGGGCATGCAACAGGCGATCGCATCCTGATCGACTTTGCGAAGCGCGTCGCAGAGATGTTGCCGGCGCCGGGCCACGTCGCGCGCTGGGGCGGCGAGGAGTTCGCCGTGCTGCTGCCGCGCGTGCGTCCCGATGAGGCGAGGGACCACGCGGAGCGTATCCGTCAGCGCATTGCGCAGAAAGCCGACGCGACGCTGCCTGGCTATACATGCAGTATCGGTGTCGCGTGCATGGCCGCAAGCGACGCGACCATCGAGCAACTGGCACGCGACGCCGACGAAGCGCTGTATAGCGCAAAGCGCGGCGGACGCAATTGCGTCCAGCTCAGCGATCATGTGATTCTGATCTAGGCCCGACTGCTGCCTATGAGATTGGCGAATGATCCGGCATTGAGGATTTTTCTATATCGTCCGAATGAATTGTTAAATCCACATTCTCGGGATTGAGTTAATTTTTCCGATATGCAATAAGCATCCTATAATCCGGCAATTACGACCTGATACACATTGCCTTTAAAATACGATTGCGATTTACGTCTTCATTTCTGTATTATCGCGCGGTAGCGCGTGGCGCAATCGGATTAAAAAGAGGCGGTATGGGGGCGCAGGACATAATCGCGGCAATGACTGGCGGGGTAATGCAGACCGATCGGCTGCTCAGGCTCGATACGCCGCTGGGCGCCGATGTCCTGCTGCCGCAGCGCGTGCTCGGCCATGCGCGGCTGGGCCGCGAGAGCGCTTTTACGGTCGACGTGGTTTCATTGCGCGACGGCATCGAACTCAAATCGCTGATTGCGCAGCCTGTCACGTTATGGATCCAGCAGGCCGACCGGACTTACCATCCGCATCACGGTTATGTGCATACCGCGCGAAGACTGGGTTCCGACAGTTCGCTCACCAGTTATCAGATCGGCTTTACCTCGTGGCTGCATTTTCTGCGCTTCAGAAAGGATGCCCGCATATGGCAGGATAAAACTGCCGATGCCATTCTCACCGATGTATTCAATGCCCATCCACAGGCGCAGGGCGCATTTCGCTTTGCATTGAGTCAACCGCTCGCGCAGCGCTCGTTCTGCGTGCAATACGAAAGCGACTGGAATTTCTGTCAGCGGCTGATAGAAGCGGAAGGGCTGTTCAGCTATGTCGAACAGGCCGACGACGGCAAGTCGCACACGCTCGTCATCACGGACGATATCGGCACGCTCAAGCCGCTGAGTCCGCAGACGGTGAACTTCTACCGGGCGGGCACGAACAGCGAAACGGATGCGTTCGTACAGTGGAGCGGCACGCGCACGCTGCAAAGCACGACGCTCACCACGCGCACGTTCGACTACAAGTCGCCTGCAGGCGCGGCGAATCCCAAAGGCACGTCCGTGCCGACGATGACCACGCAGGGCAATCTGCCCGCGCAGGCCGAGGTTTACGAGTACACGGGTGCGTATACATATGGTGCGCAGGATCGCGGCGATCATCTGTCGAAAGTGCGCATGGAAGAGTGGGAATCACGCGCCCGGCGCTTCGATGGTGTGGGCGCGGTGCGTGGCGTCGATGCGGGCCGCTGGTTCGAACTGGCGAATCACCCGGAGCATAGCGAAGGCGGCGCGCAGGAACGGCAGTTCGCGGTGATCGCTGTCGAGTGGGTGATCGAGAACAATCTGCCTGTCTCCAGTGGCACGACGGATTTCCCGCACAGCCTGAAGGACGTGATCGCGGCGGCGCGTGCGCAGCATGGCGCAGAGTCGCTGAACTCAACGGCCAGCGACGGCAGCGAAGGGTTTTATATGGCGCGCGTCGAGGCACAGCGCAAGATCATCCCGTACCGCAGTCCGTTCGAGCATCACAAGCCGGAGATGCGGTTGCAGACGGCGACCGTCGTCGGACCTTCGAATGAAGAGGTGTATACCGACGAACTGAACCGTATCAAGGTGCGCTTTCACTGGGACAGGTTGAACCAGGGCGACGAGAACGCCTCGTGCTGGGTGCGTGTGGCGATGTCGGATACGGGCGGCGGGTATGGCAGCGTGCACGTGCCGCGCATCGGCGAGGAGGTGATCGTCAGTTGGCTCGATGGCGATTGCGACCGGCCCGTCGTCACGGGCCGCGTCTATAACGGCGCGAAAACGCCGCAATGGCATTCCAACGGCATTCTGTCGGGCTATCGCTCGAAGGAGTACCAGGGCAGCGGCTACAACCAGATGGTGATGGACGATGCGACCGGGCAGAACCGCGTGCAGCTCTATAGCAGCAGCGCGAATTCGTTCCTGCATCTGGGCTATCTGGTTGCGCAGAACGACAATACGCGCGGCGCGTACCTGGGCAGCGGCTTCGATCTGAAATCGGATGCGTATGGGGCGGTGCGGGCATCGCAGGGACTGTATGTGTCCACGCATCCGTCGACGGGCACGGCAAGCCAGCCGCTCGATGCGAGCGCGGCGCGCACGCAACTGGCGAACTCGCGGAGTGTGATCGATGCGATGTCGTCGGCGAGCGAGACGCATCAGGCTGAATCGCTGAAAGACGGCACGGATGCGCTCACGGCGTTCAACGACGCGACGCAGAACAGCGTGGCAGGATCGGGCAGCAGCGGCGGCAACACGGCAGGCGGCGGCACGGGCAACGCCAATGTGTTCAAGGAACCGATCATGCTGTTCGCGACGCCATCCGGTCTCGCGATGTCGACGCAGCAATCCGCGCATTTCGCATCGACACAGCACACGACTATCGTCAGCGGTCAGAGCACGCACATTGCCGCGGGCAAGTCGCTGATCGCGAGCGTCGGCGAGAAGATCAGCCTGTTCGCGCAGAACGCGGGCATGAAGCTGTTCGCGGCAAAGGGCAAGGTCGAAGTGCAGGCGCAGTCGGATAACGTCGAGATCACCGCGCAGAAGACGCTGAAGCTGCTGTCCGCGACCGAAAAAATCGAAGCCGCCGCCGATCAGGGCATTCTCGTGACGGCAGCCGGCGCGTACATCCGCATCCAGGGCGGCAACATCGAGATTCATGCGCCTGGCAAGATCGATATCAAGGGGGCGCAGCATGCGTTTGCGGGGCCTGCGAGCACTGCGTACCCGTTGCCGCCGTTGCCCACTTCGAAGTACGACGCAGCCATGCAATATCTGTATCACGACGACGAGCCGGTGCAGGGCGCAAAGTACGTCGCGACACTGGCAGATGGCAGTGCGCGAGAAGGCACATTGGACGCGCAGGGGAGAATGCATTTGCAAGACGTTCCCGTTGGCTCCGTCGAAGTGAAGCTCGGGCCGGACGCACGCGCATACGCACGCAAGAACGCGACGCAGAACCCTGATTTCAAGGGCGAACTGCTATCCGATGGCGACATCGACGCGCTGATTCAGAAGCATGGGGGAACGCAAACTTGAGCTGGAGCCTCGACGACTTCAAGAAGACCTCCCTCGAAGTGGGGCAGTGGTGCTGGGGAACGATGCAGGGCGCGTTCAACGAGAAGCAGACCATCAGCCAGATCATTACGGATGCCGCGATCGGTGTGATTCCCGTGGTCGGCGACGTGACGGCTGTGCGCGACTTGCTGGCAGTGAGCATCGGTATGTGCCGCGACCCGCGCAAGCGCGCAGAGGTGATGGAATGGGTGCTGCTGGTAGTGCTCGTATTCGCGCTGATTCCGGTGGTGGGCGGCGTGATCAAGGGCGTCGGACGCCTCGCGCTACGCGTGGCCGGCGATGCCGCGAAGGACGAAAGACTGTTGCAGGAAGTAGTGGCGTACCTCAATCGCCTTGGACATGGCGATGCGCCGAAGTGGCTGCGCTCACTCGATGTGAGGTCCTACCAGGCGCAGATCATCGAGAAGCTGAAGAATTTCTGCGGCACGGTTCGCCGCACGATCGAGAAGACGCTGGATTCCCATGTTGGCACGCTATTGCCGCAGCAATGGCATGGGCAGTTGCAAACGGTCGCGGATGGATTCGGTGCGCTGCCCGAAGCGGCCGACAAGATGGTGCCTAAGGCACTTGACGAACTCGATAATAAGATTCGGGTGCTGCAAAATGCGGCTTACGATGGAGAGAAGCACGCGATTGCGACGGGCGGTAAGCCTAAGGTGGTGCGGGAGTCGGAGGCTCAGCTCGAGGAGAGGGTGCGGCCACATACCTATCCTGTCGGTCCTTTTCCTGCTCGGCCGGCACGCGTGGGTGGTCCGATAGAAAAAGACTTGCGCGCGGAATTCGGACGCCAGATCGAAGAGGGTTGGCCGGACCTGTTTTACCGTAAGGGACGCATGCCTGTGTTCAACGACGAGCAGGTATATCTAAGCATCGCATCGTTTCACGGGAAGATCGTCGCAGCGGATGCGCGTCAACTGGCGGGAAAAAAGCTCTACCGCGCGTTCGGAAACGCGGGAACCAAGGCGTCCCCATCTGAAGCGGGAGGCTTTCACGCTGCTGCATACTGGGGTGTAGGTAACGCCCCACGAACCGCGGAAGAGTGGCGTACAACAGCGGCTGTACTCGATGACTGGAACGCAAATGGGTTCCTCGTGGTTGCCCACTTGCCGGACAATTTCGCTGAACTATGGCCTGAGGCCAAAGCGTGGATTGGTAAGATATCTGAGCAATACAGCGATACTGAGCCTTTGCAATATCTCGAAGGTGGCGGGGAACAGTTGCTCGCGAATTTCGGTGAGAGTCTCACCAAACGTATCTCCGATATCGGGAAAGACGTCAAAAAAGCAAATCAGCCAGGTGTTCGCACAGAGTTTATCAATGGTGTTCGCTTCGACTTTTACAAGACCGAATGGAATGATGTGGAAAGAGTTTACGGTTATGGCAAGGATGCGGAACACGCAGAAGATGTAGGAACGCGTAAGCTTTCAAGCGATGAAGTGCGAGCCAAATAAACCGTGTCCATAATCCACGCAGAACGAAAGTGAACGTAACGATGAAACAGTACGACATGCAAGACGACTTCACACGCCGCAAGATTTTCTGGTTGCTGCAGCGTCTAACGAGCTTGTCTCTGTGGACAGCGAAATACGATGCCTTCAAGATATTTGCCTCTGCATATGAGACGGCGATCAGGACGTGGTTACCCGCAGATCCGGAGCCGCTTCCCGCAGACCATCTGACAACGATCTTCGAGATTCTGAGCCTTTACGACGAGGGGCTTAACGAACTTTCGCGTGGACGCCGTTTCGTCTGGCGCTCGGGCCAGGCGCTCGCATCAGCGTTCAGGAAGAGCGCTTACCTTGCCGACAGCATTTATCCTTATGCCGAGTATTGGGACCGCGGTGGCCAGATTGCAAACTATCCTGCCAGGGTTGACGCACTCGCCCGGTTGTTACGCGCATCACAGTTCCAGGGAGAAGGTGCAGCTACCGAAGTATCGGGCACCAGCTATAATTTTTCGCGTCTGCAAGCGCCTGACCTGTTGCTTGATCCAGATACCTACGATTACACGTTCTATCGGCTTGCATACCCAACTTTTCCTGCTGTTCTCCCCGCTGTACCTGACCTATCTGGTCCCGTTATCTATTCGGGCCAGACTGTTCCCTGCGATGGCGTCTGGGAGCCCGTTTTCATTGAAACGAGTCGCGTGTCTGAGGTTATACCGCTCAGCGCGAAATTATTCCGTAACAACGGATGTTTCAACTATTTCGTCAAGGACACATCGGCACCCAATCTGGAAGGCTACGATAGCGCGACGTACAGTGCAACAATCATACCGACCCGATGGCGCTTGCTCTGGGAAGACAGGCGCTACGTTGATAATGTGGTTCCAGACGAATCGCAATACTTCCTGAAGCCATCGGAAGCAACGAGCCCAGCGGACCGCCGGGTTGCAGAGCCTCTTCGTACTGGCGATGTCTGCCCGGTGACGGGCGAATGGCGCACGGAGGAGTACGGCGGAAAGACGGTACGCGTTGAGGCAGGCAAGCCTATGCCCGATTTGCTCGCCGCCGATAGCATTGGCGAACGAAAGGTGCATTGGGTTACATGGCATTTCGTAAAAAGCACGTAGCTCGCAGCGCTTGCTAACCACCGCCACGCGCTACACCACGTCACGTGTGCTGGGCGTGCAAAGCCAATAAAGTCCACACGTCCCGACACACCACCCCTTCTCGTTTGGGAATAATGTTCGGCTGGCGTATGAAGTTGCGGGATCGCACAGTACGCATTACGTGTATGAAGCGGGCTCGTTCGTGCCGCTTGCGCAGTTTGTCGCGGCGCCTGTCGAGGGACTAGAGACGCCGCAACGGCGGGAGTCGGATCGGTATACGCCGGAAGATGATCCGTTGATGAAAGTGCCATCGCCGAATGAGCAGGCGCAGGTGTATTACTACCACTGCGATGTGATCGGCACGCCGCAGATGCTCACGGATGATGCCGGTGAGATTGTCTGGGAGGCGCGTTATAAGGCGTGGGGCGAAACGGTAGAGGTGATTGCGCGGGTCTCGGCGGCGACTCAGGCGCAAGTGCGGAATCCGATACGGTTTCAGGGCCAGCAGGCAGATGATGAGACAGGGCTGCATTACAATCGGTATCGGTATTATGATCCGGCGAGTGGGCGGTTTGTATCGAAGGATCCGATTGGGTTGGCGGGCGGGATCAACGCGTTTCAGTATGCGCCGAATCCAGTTTCCTGGATTGACCCGCTTGGCCTTGCCAAGCGTCTGTGCCCGTGTGATTGCGAGAGCATTCTTAAGGAGTCGGGGCGCGACTATGGCACTTATAGTGAAGTCGATCCTGATTCGCATCACATCATCCAAAATGCAGCAGTGAGAGATGTAACGGACTACTCGCGTTCTCAGGCGCCAGCAGTTCAATTGAATGGGCCGTCTACGTCAATTGGATCGGAACACTACATCGCTACGCAAGTACAGCGGCAGGCAGGAGGGGGGACTTATGCCGCGGAGCGTCGCATAGGTTATAAGGCGCTGAGAAGAGCGGGTTTGTCGCAAGATGAAGCACGTTGCCATATTGCTCGCGCTGATAAATATTTCTCAAACCTTGGCGTTGGTCCGAATACGGTTTTGCGTGTACCAGGAAACAGGTGATCTAATGGATTTGCGAATGATTGAGGATGTAGTGCGGCAAATCGTGTTGCTGCTGGTTCATGGAGAGTTTGAAAAACTCGAAAACATGAAGATGTTGGGACCAAGTACACGTGAGGAATATGCTCTCGCATTGCAAAATTATCTTCGTGGACGCGAAGTTCTATGCGAGCCACCACCGGAAGCGTTTAGTCAACTGGAGGTTGACAAGACTGGGGACGCTAAAAGATGGCGTGTTGACTTTGACTTGTGGACTGATCGCGGTCGGAGCGATCTGACTGCTCAAATATATGTGGAAGAAGTTAGTCCAGGTGTCGGGCATGGCGTGCTATATGATCTCAGGGTGCTTTGACCATGGGGGCCGCTAACGTGGCCCTCGTCACATTTACTTTCTGATCCGTACGGCGGGTTCCAATCAACCACTCCAAAAAGGACTTGGTTGGCATCATTAGCGGCGGAAAGAACAGTCAACTTTCTTTTGACCATCTCCTGAGTGTCCGGGTCTGGAACGCTATGGAATCAAGTTGCGCATAGTCGAAAGGATCGAGAAACGACCCACCAGACATGAAACTGCTGGAAAAAGCGCTGGCACGAAATCCGTGCAAGTAAATGAGGCGGTGCGGGCGAACCCACATGAACTGACGGCGACGCGGCTACGATTTGGTATCCGCATCTGCCTGGCCAACTGCCGCGCGACGCCTGGATGCCTTTCAACGCAGGGTTTGGTGGCAAATCGAACCGACTCCTGAGAGCCGCATTGTCAGGCTTTGGTTCGTCTAAGCGTGATCGGGCGCAATAGTTGCGCGCGGTGCGGTACGACGTATCCTGTGTCGAACGGGGAACTATGGAACTACGTATCGGCGTTGAGAACGAATGCTGCTTGATCAATGTCTACGCGGGCAAGAACGATTCGGGGCCTGTGTACGAGGAACTTCCGGCAAAGTATATCGAAGGTGATATTTATAAACTACTTGCTTCTCCCGGGCTCGCGCTCAATTTGGCGAAAGGAGATGTGATTCGAATCGGCGACGCAGGTCGACCTGCTGACGTGTTGGAACGCGGTGGGAATTTCTGTATTCAGATATACACAGACGAAGTATCGAACGATGAGATCGAGCGGTTAAGGTCCGGAGTCAGTCAGGAACTCGGGGGGAGCCTGGATGGCGTGAACGGTGGGAGTCTTGCACTGTCGGTTCCATCAAGCAATGGCGTGGAAGCAATCAATCAATTCTTTGACGATTTCAAAATGCGAACCGGGATCGAATGGTATTACGCGAATATCTATAAGAATTTTGATGACCATAACGACGAGACACTTCTGAACTGGTGGATGCACTAGAGGTTTTTTCTTCATCGACGGTACTATGAATGGTTGCACATTATTCGAGTGACAGAACAACTCTAGAAATTCGCCAAGAAAATTATTTCAGTGGTCGGATAAGGAGCTTTCGCGAAATGAACTTCTCAAACATAGCTAATTTGAATGGATTCAACCGAAGAGCTCTTTTGGAAGAAATTGCTCTGGTGGAATCTTCAATGAGAGTTCAATTTCCAGTTGCGTACAAAGAAGTACTCTTGTATTCAGACGGCGCCTTGTTGGACAGCGGCGTCACGCTATATAGACTGGAAGATCTCGTTGAGAGAAATGAAACCTACGAGGTTGGAGATTACTGCAGCGGTTATCTGCTAATCGGCGATGATGGAGGGGGAAGGGGGTTCTTGATCGCACTCGAAAATGACGATCCTTTGGTAGTTAGCTCAGGACTAGGAGATCTCGATCCAGTGGATTTCTCACCTGTTGCGACCACTTTGCAAGAATGGGTCAACCGGGGTTTAAGTGTGTGAGGAAGAGACCGCATGGACGGCCCTGCCGCCAGCTACCTAAAAGGACGGGCGTCGAGCAACGGTGAGCTTCCAAACGACCACCGTGCAAATCCAACAAACCCCACACTTCCCGACACGACAAAACTTCCCATTTGCGAATAATGACCACACCGTCACCATTCACAAAGAGAGAAGTCGATGTCGAGCACTACCGAAGTCCGTCCGCCGCTGCCGCCGTTCACGCGCGAAACCGCCGCACAGAAAGTACGCCAGGCCGAAGACGGCTGGAACTCACGCGATGCTGCAAAAGTCGCGCTGGTCTATTCCACCGACACCTGGTGGCGCAACAGAGCCGAATTCGTACAAGGCCGTGAAGAAGCGCGCGCATTTCTCGAGCGCAAATGGAGCAAGGAATTCGAGTACCGTCTGATCAAGGAACTGTGGGCCTTCACGGACAATCGCATCGCGGTCCGTTTCGCTTACGAGTGGCGCGACGATGCCGGCAACTGGTTCCGCTCATACGGCAACGAAAACTGGGAGTTTGGTCCCGATGGCCTGATGCATCATCGTCACGCGAGCATCAACGACCTGCCGATCAATGAAAGCGAGCGCAAGTTCCACTGGCCGCTCGGCCGTCGCCCCGACGATCATCCCGGCCTGAGCGATCTGGGTCTTTGATCGGTCGTTCTGACCCGTAATCCTTCATCACCTGCACTTAGCCGACATCCGCATGTCGGCTAGCCGCGCTTCCATTCCCCGTTGCACGCACAACCAACAGGTCGTTGCACCTGCACCGATACAGTGCGTACGTGCGTAAGCACACTGAACGTGTTGTTTCTTACGGGTAACTCCGCATAGTGGCAAAAAGCTTACGATTTCTATACTAGGTTGCCGTTTCGTATCAAGGCGATATAAAGCACGCCGTTATACGAATCAGGCGGCGTCGGGAGACAGCCCGCGCCCGTCGAAAATAAAGAAACATGCTACGGAGACGAACATGGTACTTCGCCTGAAGAGCGTTGTTGCTGCTCTCGCATTGTGTGTGGTCACAACGGGTAGCTATGCGGCCGATCCGATCAAGATCGGTGTCGATGGTCCTTTCACAGGCGGTTCGTCGTCGATGGGCGTCAGCATGCGCGACGGCGTGCGGCTTGCGGCCGCTGAGATCAACAAATCGGGCGGCGTGCTGGGCCGGCAGATCGAACTCGTCGAACGCGACGACGAAGCAAAGAACGAACGCGGCGTACAGATCGCACAGGAACTCATCAACAAGGAAAAGGTAGTCGCGGTGGTCGGCTACATCAATACGGGCGTCGCGCTCGCATCGCAGCGCTTCTTCCAGGAAGCGAAAATCCCCGTGTTCAACAATGTCGCGACGGGCAGTATCGTCACGAAGCAGTTCGCGGACCAGCCGGATAACTACGTGTTCCGCAACGCGGCCGCCGACCGCATTCAGGCGCCGATGATCGTCGAGGAAGCCGTCACCAAACGCGGCTTCAAGAAGGTCGCCATTCTCGCCGATTCAACCAACTACGGACAGCTCGGTCGCGAGGATCTGGAAAAGGCGCTCGCTGCTAAAGGCGTGAAGCCGGTTGCCGTGGAGAAATTCAACATCAAGGACGTCGACATGACGGCCCAGTTGCTGAAGGCCAAAGACGCGGGCGCGGAAGCCGTTCTGACCTACGGCATCGGACCTGAACTCGCGCAGATCGCCAACGGCATGGCCAAGCTCGGCTGGAAGGTGCCGCTGATCGGCAGCTGGACCTTGTCGATGGCGAATTACATCGACAACGCGGGTTCCAACGGCGAAGGCGCGCGCATGCCGCAGACCTTCATCCAGGAACCCAACACGCCGAAGCGTAAGGCCTTCATCGAGGCCTATATGAAGGAATTCAAGCCGAAGAACAGCCGCATCGATTCGCCCGTGTCGGCGGCGCAAGGCTACGACTCGGTCTATCTGCTCGCCGCCGCGATTACGCAGGCAGGCACGACGGACGGCCCGAAGGTGCGCGCCGCGCTCGAAAACCTCAACACGAAGGTCGAAGGCGTCGTGATGGTGTACGACAAGCCGTTCTCGCACGACGACCACGAGGCGATCAGCCCGAACGTGCCCGTCGTTGGCGAAGTGAAGGGCGGCCGTGTGATCTACGCATACGACAACGACAAGAAAGGCGGCGGACAACTGCGCACCAAGCAGGCATCCGCAAACTGAGCACAGCATGAATAGCGAAGCCGCGCCCGCCCGACCGGCGGGGGCGGCTTTGTGCTGCATGGCTCACGGCATCATCTACGGGGCGTTGCGATCGAGGCAATTGGACTATGGCCATTCTTCTTCAGCTCATCTATAGCGGCATCGCGCTCGGCATGATTTACGCCGTGATCGCGTTCGGCTACCAACTCACGTTCGCGACATCGGGCACGCTGAACTTCGGCCAGGGCGATGCGCTGATGCTCGGTGCGCTCGTCGGTCTCACGCTCGTCACGCTGGGCGTCAACTACTGGCTGATGATTCCCCTCGTGTGCGTATTCGGCCTGTTGCAGGGCGCATTCGTCGAACGGATCGGCGTGCGGCCCGCTATCAAGATCAAGTCGGAGTTCGGCTGGATCATGTCGACCATCGCGCTCGGCATCATCTTCAAGAACGTCGCGGAGAATGTCTGGGGCCGCGACGATCTGCGCTTTCCGTCGCCGCTGCCGGAAGCGCCTATCAAGGTGTTCGGCGCAAATGTTCTGCCGATGGAACTGCTGGTAGTAGGCGGCGCCCTCGTGCTGATGCTGGCTGTCGAGTTCTTCAACCGGCGCAGCATCTTCGGCAAGGCGGTTGTCGCCACCTCGAACGATCGCGATGCCGCCGCGCTGATGGGCATCAACACCGGCCTCGTCATCACGTTCTCGTATGCGCTGTCGTCGCTGACGGCGGCCTTCGCCGGCGTGCTGATCGCGCCGCTCACGCTGACGGGCGCGACGATGGGCGCGGTGCTCGGCCTCAAGGCATTCGCGGTGGCGATCATCGGCGGATTGTCGAGCGGACTCGGCATCGTGGTCGGCGGCGTGATACTCGGTATTGCCGAGACGACGACCGGCTTCTACATTTCGACGGGCTACAAGGATGTGCCCGGACTCGTGCTGCTGCTGATCGTGCTCGCCTTACGTCCGGCAGGTCTGTTCGGCAAAACCGCGATCAAGAAAGTGTGAGGTCCGCCGTGAAAAAGAAAAACCTCATCGGCGCGCTGCTCGGGCTGGTCGCACTCGCGATCTTCCCGGTGCTGTCGGGCAATCCGTACTACATCCACCTCGTCGAAACGATCATGATCTACGCGATCCTGCTCTTCGGTCTCGACATCGTGGTCGGTTACACGGGGCAGGTCTCGCTGGGACACGCGGGGCTGTTCGGCGTCGGCGCGTACACGGCGGGCGTGCTGTTCATCAAGCTCGGCATGCCGTTCTACGTGACCGTGCCGATGGCAATCGTGGTCACGGCCGCGTTCGGCGCAATTCTCGCGCTGCCCGCACTGCGCGTGTCCGGCCCGTATCTCGCGATGGTCACGCTCGCGTTCGGCACGATCATCCAGATCCTGATCAACGAAATGGATTTCCTCACCAGCGGGCCGATGGGCATCAAGATCACGAAGCCCGTGATCGCGGGCCATAGGCTCGATGAAACCCAATACTATTGGGTCGTGGCGGCGCTGCTCGTGGTGTCGCTCGTGGTCGTGCATCGCGTGCTGAAGTCGCATCTGGGCCGCGCATTCGAGGCGTTGCGCGACAGTCCGATCGCATCCGACTGCATGGGCGTCTCGGTGTATCGGCACAAGGTGTACGCGTTCGTGATCAGCGCGGGCTTCGCCGGGCTCGCGGGCTGTCTGTACTCGTACTCGGAGCAGTACATTTCGCCGAACACGTACAACTTCGAGCTGACCATCCTGTTCCTGCTCGCGATCATCATGGGTGGCCGCAAGACGCGCACGGGTGCGCTGATCGGTTCGACGATCATCGTGCTGCTGCCCAAGCTGCTCGACGACATCTCGATGTTCCGTATGGTCGCGACGGCGCTTGCCGTTGTCGTCGTGGCGGGTGCGCTGTTCTCGATTGCGCGCAAGAGTGTGACGCCGCGCAAGGTTGCGATCCCGATGGTGGGCACGGTTGGCCTCGCAGTGTTCTCGTACTGGATCGATGCGCTGACCGATTGGCGGCTGACGATTTTCGGTTTGATGATTCTGCTGGTCGTCTACTACCTGCAGGACGGCGTGGTCGGCTTCGTGCGCAAGTTCTTCACGCATGGCCGCGTGCGCACCGTGACCGTCGATACCGAAAAGCCCGCGGAGATCACCGCCGATGCCGTGCTCGACGTGCACGCCAAAGGTAACGAAACCATTCTCGACGTGCGCGGCGTGCTGATGCAGTTCAGCGGCCTGAAGGCGCTGAACAACGTGAACCTGAACGTGCGGCGCGGCACGATACATGGTCTGATCGGACCGAACGGCTCGGGCAAGAGCACGATGATGAACGTGCTGACGGGCATCTATATACCGACGGCGGGCGCGATCGAGTATCGGGGCGAATCGATTGCGGGGCGCACGTCTTCGTCGATCGCGCTGTCGGGCATTGCGCGCACGTTCCAGAACGTGCAACTGTTCGGCGAAATGACCGCGCTCGAAAACGTGCTCGTCGGTCTGCATCATACGTTCCGCTCGAACTTCGCCGATATCGGCCTGATGACGTCGCGCTATCGACAGGAAGAACGCACGGCGCGCGAGCGCGCGTTCGGCATGCTGCGCTTTGTCGGTCTCGAGAATGTCGCGGCGGAAGAAGCGCGCAATCTGCCCTACGGCAAGCAGCGTTTGCTCGAAATCGCCCGCGCGCTCGCACTCGATCCACAAGTGCTGTTGCTCGACGAACCCGCGGCGGGTCTCACTGCACCCGATATCAAGGAACTGGTGCGCATCATTCGCAAGGTCCGCGATCACGGTATTACGGTGGTGCTGATCGAGCATCACATGGACGTGGTGATGTCGGTGTGCGATACGGTATCGGTACTCGACTTCGGGCAAAAGATCGCCGAGGGCAAGCCGTCCGAGATCCAGGAAAACGAAAAAGTCATCGAGGCGTATCTGGGCGGCGTGGCCGCCTGAGACTACGCATCGTTTGAACGACAACGGCATGAATGGGGAACACTCGATGTTATCGATCCGCAATCTGCATGCGGGCTACGGCAAGGTACAGGTGCTGCACGGCATTTCGATGGACGTGCCGAAGGCTTCCGTCGTCACGCTGATCGGCTCGAACGGCGCGGGCAAGACTACGACGATGCGCGCCGTATCCGGCATGATCCGTCCGAGCGGCGGCGAAATCACGATGGGCGAGGGCGCATCGACCAAACGCATCGATTCGCTCGATTCGCACCGTATCGCGCGGCTCGGTCTCGCGCATTCGCCCGAAGGCCGGCGCGTGTTCTCGACGATGACGGTCACCGACAATCTGTTGTTAGGCGCCTTTCCGCGTCTGACATGGGCGCGTCCGCGCGGCGACATCAACGCGGATCTCGAGCGCGCGATCGACCTGTTTCCGCGCCTCAAGGAGCGCCGCAACCAACTGGCGGGGACGCTGTCGGGCGGCGAGCAGCAGATGCTCGCCATGGCGCGCGCGATCATGCTGAACCCCGATCTCGTGTTGCTCGACGAACCGTCGATGGGACTCGCGCCGATTCTCGTCGATGAGGTCTTCCGGATCATCGAGCGTCTGAAAGTGCAGGGCGTGACGATGCTGCTCGTCGAGCAGTTTGCAGCCGCCGCGTTGAATGTCGCCGATTACGGCTACGTGCTGGAAAACGGACGCATCGCAACGCATGGATCGGCTGCGCAGTTGCGTAACGATCCGATGGTCAAGGCCGCTTATCTGGGGCATTGAACGGCACGCGCCGTCAGCGGCGGCGCGCATTACACGCATTTCTTTAAGGTCGTTGAAAGCTTCAATTCAGCGACCTGTCCGCACTCTTTCCTCTCCAACAGAACGTAAAGCGGCTGCTTGTGCAGTTCGCCGACTCGTTACGCATAGCTGTGGCAGAATCTCGCGCGCATCCAACGAACAATTGAACAAGTGCCGGAGACGTCGTGATTCAAGGTATTGCCCGCTTCTTTACGCAGGTGGTTCATCGCTTTCTACCTGATCCTCTTATTTTCGCGCTGCTTCTGACGGCGATCACCTTTGCGCTGGCATTGGGCCTCACGCCGCAGTCACCCGGCGATCTCGTCTATATGTGGGGCAGCGGGTTCTGGAACCTGCTCGCATTCACGATGCAGATGGCAATGATCCTCGTGACGGGGCATGCCCTGGCGACCTCGGGTCCCGTCAAGCGGGTGCTGTCCGGTCTCGGCGGTCTGGCGAAAACACCGGTGCAAGGCACGATGCTCGTCGCGTTCGTGAGCGGCGTGGCCTGCGCGATCAACTGGGGCTTCGGTCTCGTACTCGGTGCGATGTTCGCGCGAGAAGTGGCGAGACGTGTGCGCGGCGTCGACTACCGGCTGCTGGTCGCGGCCGCGTATATGGGCTTCCTCACCTGGCACGGCGGCCTGTCGGGTTCGGTGCCGCTGGTCGCGGCCACCAGGGGCAATCCGATGGAAAAGGTGATTGGCCTGATTCCCGTGTCGCAGACGCTCTTCACGGGATACAACCTCTTCATCACCGCTGCGCTGATCATCGCGTTGCCGCTGCTGGTGCGCGCGATGATGCCGCGAGCCGAAGATGTCGTTTCCGTCGATCCTGCGCTACTCGTCGACGAACCCGTGCAGGAACGCACGATCACGGCGCAATCGACGCCGGCGGAACGTATCGAAGAGAGCCGCATTCTGTCTATTCTGGTCGCGCTGCTGATCGCCGCCTATCTGGTGATCCGCTTCACGAAGAAAGGCTTCAGCCTCGACATCGATACCGTCAATATCGTCTTTCTCGCAGCGGGTATTCTGCTGCACAAGACGCCGATGGGTTACGCGCGTGCAATCGGCAATGCGGCGCGTGGCACGGCGGGAATCATGATCCAGTTTCCATTCTATGCGGGCATTCAGGCCACGATGGACCACTCGGGTCTTGCGGGCGTGATCACCAACTGGTTCATCGAAATTGCAAACGTCCATACGTTCCCGCTGCTGACGTTCCTGAGTTCGGCTGTCATCAACTTCGCGGTGCCGAGCGGCGGCGGCCACTGGGTCGTGCAGGGCCCGTTCGTGATGCCCGCTGCGAAGGCGATCGGCGCGGACCTCGGCAAGTCTGCAATGGCGATTGCCTACGGCGAAGCCTGGACCAACATGGCGCAACCGTTCTGGGCGCTGCCGGCGCTCGCGATTGCCGGGCTCGGCGTGCGCGACATCATGGGCTATTGCGTGACGGCGCTGCTGTTCTCGGGCGTGATTTTCGTCGCCGGGCTGTATCTTTTCTGACGTCGTTCGCAACGCGGTGTCGCAACGGTAGACTGTGCGTTCCTTTCTGCGGCGTACAGAACCATGCAAACCATCTACAGCAGCGATCACCGCTTGCATCAAGGCGTCGAACTCAAGGACGGCGCCGTCTCCGATTCCTTCGAAAAACCCATCCGCGCAGAGACCGTGCTCAAGCAGGTCAGAGCCGCGGGCCTGGGCGATGTTCTCGCGCCGAACGTCTATGACCGTGCGTGCTATGTCGGCGCGCATAGCGAACGTTACGTCGAATTTCTCGCATCGGCATGGGACGAGTGGGCCGCAACCGGGCGCACGTGCCAGGCGCTGCCGCTCGTTTGGCCGGTACGTGGCTTGCCTTCCACAGCGATGCCGCAATTCATCGACGGCAAGCTCGGCTTCTTTTCGATGGATGCCGGTTCGCCCATCAACGCAGGAACGTGGAGCGCGGTGTCGTCGAGCGCGAACTCGGCGCTGACGGGCATCGATGCGCTCGCACGCGGAGACAAGGCAGTCTTTGCGCTGTGTCGCCCGCCGGGTCATCACGCAGGCCGCGAGTACATGGGCGGCTATTGCTATCTGAACAACGCTGCAATTGCCGCGCAACGCTGCATCGCGCAAGGCGCGAAGCGCGTCGCCGTGCTCGATATCGATTTCCATCACGGAAACGGCACGCAGGATATTTTCTACGATCGCAAGGACGTGTTGTTCGTGTCGATACACGGCGATCCGGGCGTATCGTTTCCCTACTTCTCGGGTTTTGCCGACGAGCGCGGCATGGGTGAAGGCGAGGGCTTCAATCTGAATCTGCCGTTGGCGAAGGGCACGACATTGGAACAGTACGGGCCTGCGTTACAGCACGCAGGTTCGGCAATCGCGCATCATGCGCCCGACGCGCTCGTTGTTTCACTGGGCGTGGATACATTCGAGGGCGATCCCATCAGCCATTTCCGCTTGCGCACGCCGGACTATCTGCGACTCGGTGAAATGCTCGCGCGCTTTGATTTGCCGACGCTCTTCGTCATGGAAGGCGGGTACATGGTCGATGAGATCGGCATCAATGCCGTCAACGTTCTGTTGGGTTTCGAAGGGCGGGCATAACACCGCCGCGAATCTGGCAGCTTCGTCATACTTATGCCAGCATTGCGCCACTCTTGAAGCGTAGAGTTAATACAGCCGTCGTAGACACCGCGAGCCGTCTGCGGCGACTGTATTCGCTGCACAGTCTCTCGCGATCAAGGAGCCTTGAAATGAAGCAACTTCTTCTCAGTCTCGTGGTAACGGCGGGCGTAGCAGCCATGTCGAGCGCATACGCGCAACAAATGCCGACCGATCAACCGATGGACCAGACCCAGGCGCAATCGGCCGCGCCAGCGGACACGGGTCAGGGCGGCGTCAATTGGGGCAGCGCGGCGCAAGGCGCCCGTAACGTCCCGGAGACGCGTCAGGATGTGCGTCAGCAATTGATACAGTCCGAGCGTGACGGGCAACTGCAAACGCTCAATCGCACCGTTTACAACGGCAATTGACCGCGCACTGCGTGCCTGACAATCCGGGCATTGAATCAGGGCTTGGGAATACGGATGCGGCTGATCATCAGCGATCCGGAAATGCCGTAGACCAGCGTCAACGGATGCAGCACATGCCCTGCAATCCGCCATTCGCCGAACCATAATTGCGGACCGAGAGCCCCTTGCCACGCGGCGATGGCGAGCAGCAGCACGATTGCGAACGATGTCGGTATAGGCGTGCCCTCGAAGTGAGTCACTTTCCCCGTCGCGCCCGACATCGTTTCTGCCGTCACGTTATAGCGCGCGAGCCGCGACACGCCGCACGCCACGAAATACGCCAGCAGAACGCGGTCATACAGGCCGCGCATCCCGCATCCATAACCGATGATGGCCGGCGCCACGCCGAACGAGATCACATCGGCTAGCGAATCCAGTTCCTTCCCGAGCAGCGAAGCCTTTTGCCGCCAGCGCGCGATGCGTCCATCCAGCACGTCGAACACCAGCGCCGCAAACACGAGCGCACTGGCGAAGTAGACGTGCATGACGTTCGCGCTGCCGATATAGCTCATCATCGAAAACAGTGCGCCCGTGCCGCACACGGCGTTGCCGAGCGTAAACCAGTCGGCGAGATGAAACTCGCGAATCATCGAAAAGCGCTTCATATTGGCCTTTTTGTCGAGCAGTGGGACGAGTATAGCCGTCGCGATTGCACCTCGTGCCTGCAAGACACGTGCCGCAAAAACGCGTGTGCGCTGAAACAGACGGTAATACGTGCATGCACGACAAATAGCATTCCGCGCCGAAAATGGCAAAGCTGCCATTTTGGCGCCATCAGTTCGTTGGGCCGGGCGCACTAGCATTTACACCTGGTTGCCGCGGACGCGCAGAAAGACACTGACGCCGCTGCCTCACGTCACACTTGCGCGCTTCTCTCGGATACCAACACCTGTATGTGGATCGTCAATCTCGCATTGAAGCGGCCGTACACGTTCATCGTGATGGCCATATTGATCGTGCTGGCGACGCCATTCGTGCTGTTCACGACGCCTGTCGATGTGCTGCCGGAAATCAACATTCCCGTTGTCAGCATCATCTGGAATTACACGGGTCTGTCCGCCGAGGACATGGCGAACCGCATCACGTCCGTCAACGAACGCAGCCTGACGACCACCGTCAACGACATCGAGCACATCGAATCGCAATCGCTTGCGGGCATTTCGATCATCAAGCTCTTTCTGCAACCGAACGCGAACATCCAGACAGCCATCGCGCAGACCGTTGCCGTCGAGCAGGCGCAGCTGAAACAGATGCCGCCCGGCGCGACGCCGCCGCTCGTCATCAGCTACTCGGCGTCGAGCATTCCCGTGATTCAGCTGGGGCTGTCGAGCCCGCGTCTGTCCGAGCAGGATCTGAACGACACGGCGCTCAACTTTCTGCGTCCGCAACTCGTGACGATTCCGGGCGCAGCCGTGCCGTATCCCTACGGCGGCAAGAGCCGTCTGATTTCCGTCGATCTCGACACGCGCGCGCTGCTTGCCAAGGGACTGACGCCGCTCGACGTCGTCAACGCCGTCAACGCGCAAAACCTGATTCTGCCCACGGGCACGGCCAAGATCGGACCGAAGGAATACACGATCAACATGAACGGCTCGCCGACCACCGTCGCGGGCCTGAACGACATTCCCGTGCGCACGGTCAACGGCGCGACCACGTATCTGCGCGAAGTGGCGCACGTGCGCGACGGCTTTTCTCCGCAGACGAACATCGTGCGCGAAAACGGCCGGCGCGGCGTGCTGATTTCGATTCTGAAGACGGGCAGCGCGTCGACGCTCTCGATCGTCAACACATTACGCGGGCTGTTGCCAAACGCAGTGGCCGCGCTGCCGCCCGATCTCAAGGTCACGCCGCTGTTCGACCAATCGGTGTTCGTGAAAGCGGCCATTCAGGGCGTGGTTCGCGAAGCCCTGATCGCCGCCGCGCTGACGGCCGCGATGATCCTGCTGTTTCTCGGCAACTGGCGCAGCACCTGCATCATCGCCATTTCGATTCCGCTGTCCATTCTGACGTCGCTGATTGCCCTGCATGCGCTTGGGCAGACCATCAACATCATGACGCTGGGCGGCCTCGCGCTCGCGGTCGGGATCCTGGTCGACGACGCGACGGTCACGATTGAGAACATCGAGCGGCATCTGCACATGGGCACGAATCTGCACGATGCGATTCTCGACGGCGCGGGCGAGATTGCGATTCCTGCGCTCGTGTCGACACTGTGCATCTGTATCGTGTTCGTGCCGATGTTCTTCCTGACGGGCGTTGCGCGCTATCTGTTCGTGCCGCTCGCGGAAGCCGTAGTGTTCGCGATGCTCGCGTCGTACGTGCTGTCGAGAACCCTCGTGCCGACGCTCGCCATGCTGCTGATGGGCCACGCGCACAAGCGTGACGCGAATGCCCGGCCCAATCTGTTCATGCGGATGTATCACCGTTTCGACCGTGGCTTCGAGACGATGCGCGCCGCGTACATCATGGTGCTCAGCAGCCTGCTGGTGCGGCGTCGGATGTTCGGGACGTTGTTTCTGGGCTTCTGTGTGGTGTCCCTGGGCCTGGCATTCGTGTTGGGCGAAGACTTCTTCCCACGCGTCGACGCCGGCGAGATACGCCTGCATATGCGTGCGCCGACGGGCACGCGGATCGAAGAAACGGCACGGCTCGCCGATCAGGTCGAGAAGGTGGTGCGCGAGGTGATTCCGCCAGACGAACTCGGCACGGTGCTCGACAACCTCGGCTTGCCGTATAGCGGCATCAATCTCTCGTACAGCAACGCGGGGACGATCGGCACGCTCGACGGCGAGATCCTGCTCGCGCTCAACGAAAATCACAAACCGAGCCTCGGCTATGTCGACCGTTTGCGGGCGATCTTGCCGCAGCGTTTTCCGGGCACCGAGTTCTTCTTTCAACCGGCCGATATCGTCACGCAGATTCTCAACTTCGGTTTGCCCGCCGCTGTCGATGTGCAGGTGGTCGGGGCGAATCAGGAGGGCAATCTTGAGGTCGCGCGCAAGCTACTCAAGCAGATCCGCGCCATTCCGGGCGCCGTCGATGCGCACATCCAGCAGAAGCTAGACGAGCCCGTCATCAATCTGCAGATGGACCGCACGCGTTTGCAGCAACTGAATCTCAACGCGAACAATGTCGCGCAGAACGTGTTGATTTCGCTGTCGGGCAGTTCGCAGACGTCGCCGGGATTCTGGTTCAATCCGCGCAACGGCGTCGAATACAACCTTGCTGTGCAGACGCCGCAATATCAGATCTCGTCGGTGGATCAGCTGCTGCGCACGCCTGTATCCGCATCGTCGACCGGGCCGACGCAACTGCTCGGCAATCTCGTGCAGGTCTCGCCGCAAACCCAGTTTGCGATGGTCACGCATTACAACATCCGTCCTGTGATCGACGTGTTCGTGAGCGTCGAAGGGAGCGATCTGGGCAGTGTCGACAGGCAGGTCGAAAAACTCGTCGATCAGGCGCGCGCGACGCTGCCGCGCGGCAGCCAGATCACGATACGCGGCCAGGTCCAGACCATGCGCACGTCGTACTTCGGCCTCGGCATCGGCGTGGCGATGGCGATCGTGCTCGTTTATCTGCTGATCGTCGTGAATTTCCAGTCGTGGATCGATCCGCTGATCATCGTCAGCGCATTGCCGGCTGCGCTCGCGGGCATCGTGTGGATGCTGTTCCTGACGGGCACGCATCTGAGCGTGCCCGCGCTGACGGGCGCGATCATGACGATGGGCGTCGCGACGGCGAACAGCATTCTGATGGTGTCGTTCGCGCGTCAACGTCTGACGGCAGGCGCGCCGCCACTCACGGCCGCGCTCGAAGCAGGCGCGAGCCGGATCAGGCCGGTGCTGATGACCGCCTTCGCGATGATCATCGGCATGATCCCAATGGCGCTCGGACTCGGCGAAGGCGCCGAACAGAACGCGCCGCTCGGGCGTGCGGTGATTGGCGGCCTGCTGTTCGCGACGGTATCGACGCTTTTCTTCGTGCCCTTGCTGTTTGCGGGCATTCATAGCCGGCTCGCGCATCGCAAGGCGACACGCGATCAAGACGAGCAACAGCACGGTGACGCGCATGGATGACATGGCCGAGACGACGAGCACGGACACAGCCCGAACACGGACGAATGAGATGACTGAAAAAACGCATTCTTCGCTAGCGATCCCCGCACGGGAGACCCCGGACGGCCACGCGCTGCCGCCGCGCCATCGCGAATGGCGGCGCGCGAAGATCGCGGTGGTGATCGTGCTGATCCTGCTGGCGATCGGCGCGTTGCGCACGGTAGTGGCGAACATCATGCAAAGCCACTCGATTGCGCAAACCACGCAGCAAAACGCGAAGCAATATGTCGACGTGGTGACGCCGAAGCAGACGGATGGCAGCGCAGGTGTCACGGTCCTGCCGGGCACCTTGCGCGGCTACGTCGAGTCGCCCATCTTCGCGCGGGCGACGGGTTATCTGCTGCACTGGTATGCGGATATCGGCGCGCGCGTGCAGGAAGGGCAATTGCTCGCGGAACTGGATACGCCTGAGATCGATCAGGAACTCGCGCAAGCCGTGGCGCAGCGCGATCAGATCCAGTCGAGCCTCGGCCTCGCAAAGAGCTCGTACGAGCGCTGGCAGCAACTGCGTCAACGCGACGCCGTCTCGCAACAGGAACTCGACGAACGGCAAAGCACCTACTCGCAGGATGTCGCCAATCTTGCCGCCGCCGAGGCCAACGTGAAGCGGCTGCGCCAGCTCGAAAGCTTCAAGCGCATCGTCGCGCCGTTCGCGGGCGTGGTCACGCAGCGCAATGTCGATGTCGGCGATCTCATCGACGCGGGCAGCGGCACGAGCCGCGCGTTGTTCGCGCTCGCGCAGTCGGACCCGTTGCGGGTCTTCGTGCAATTGCCGCAGGCCTACGCGCAAAACATCAAGGTCGGCGAGGACGTGGTCGTCACGCAGGCGGAACTGCCGGGCCAGCAGTTCAATGGACGCATCACGCACATTTCCGGCGCGATCGACGTGCCGACGCGTTCATTGCAGGTCGAAGTGACGCTGCCCAATCCCGACGGCAAGCTGAGGCCGGGCGCCTACGTGCAGGTCGCGCTGCCGTCGGGCGCGCGCGCGCAGCTAACGGTGCCGGGCAATGCGTTGCTGTTCCGCGCGGAAGGGCCGCGCGTGGCGGTCGTCGATAACGATGGCGTCGTGCATCTGCGCAAGGTGACGATCGCGCAGGATCTTGGGCAGACGCTCGAAATCGAAAACGGCATCGAGCCGAACGACCGTGTGATCATCAACCCGAGCGATTCGATCGAGGACGGCGACCATGTCGTGGTGACGCGTCCTCAATCGCAATCGCAATCGCAACCGCAGGCCAAGGGCAAGGCGGCGTCGTGAATGCGCTCATCCATGCCGCACGCGTGAGCGCCCTGGCGTTGGCGGCGACGCTGTGCGCGTGCACGGTCGGCCCCGACTACAAGACGCCGATGACGGATGCGCCGCCCACATGGCGCACGGACTCCTACTGGCGTCTTGCGCAGCCCTCGCATGCGCCGCTCGCGCCGGACTGGTGGCAGGCATTCGGCGACACGGCGCTCGATCGCCTCGAAACGCAGGCGCTCGCGGAAAACCAGACGCTCGCCGCCGCCAGCGCGCATTACGCGCAGGCGCGCGCCACGCTCGCCAACACGCGCGCGCAACTGATTCCCGAAGTTGATCTGTCGGCCTCGGCGGCGCGCCAGCGCATTTCGAAGAACCGGCCCGCCACGAGCTTCACGGTGCCGAACCAGTCGATGGTGCAAAACGACTTGCAGATCGGCCCGACGATCAACTACGACGTCGATCTGTTCGGCCGCATCCGCCGTGAAGTGGAGGGCGCGCGGGCGTCGGCGGAACAGTCGCGCGACGATCTCGCGAATGCGCGGCTCGTACTCACCACCGATCTCGCCACCGACTATTTCTCGCTGCGTGAACTCGATGCGGAAATCGACGTATTGAACCGCTCGGTCCAGTTGCAACAGAAAGCGCTCGACTACGTGACGACCGAGCACGATCTCGGCTCCGTCTCCGGACTCGACGTGTTGCAGCAGAAGTCGCTGCTCGACCAGACGCGCGTGCAGGCGCAGCTTCTCGTCACACAGCGCGAGGCGTTCGCGCATGCGATCGCCGCGCTCGTCGCGGTGCCCGCGCCCCAGTTCTCGATCGAGCCGAAAGTGGTCGAGTATGCCGTGCCTGCGATTCCGCTTGGTTTGCCGAGCGATGTACTGCAGCGCCGCCCGGATATTGCATCGGCGGAACGCGCGATGGCGGCGGCGAATGCGCAAATCGGCGTCGCGAAGGCAGCCTTCTTTCCGAGCCTGACGCTGACGCCGGGCATCGGCTGGCAAAGCACGGACCTCGCGAGCCTGTTTAGCGCGCCGAGCCTGGTGTGGACACTAGGCACGGCGGTGAGTCAGGTCGTGTTCGACGGCGGGCGACGCGCGGCCAATGTCGATTTCGCCAGCGAGGGCTACCAGGCCGCGCAGGCCAATTATCGGCAAGCGGTGTTGACGGCGTTCCAGCAGGTGCAGGATGGCATCACGGGGCTTTCCGTTCTGGATAGCGCCGCATCCCAGTCACGGGATGCCGTTGCCGATGCGCAGCGCCTTTTGTCGCTCGCCAACGACCGCTATTCGGGCGGACTGGTCGCGTATCTGGACGTCATCACCGCGCAGCAATCATTGCTGACGAGCCAGCGTACGGATGTGCAGATTCACGGCCAGCAGATGACGACGGCTGTCGCGCTGGTGAAGGCGCTTGGCGGCGGCTGGGACGTGCAGCAAGCGGATGCGCAGCGCGTGCCAGGCGATGCGGCGAAAGACGCCTCGAACGATAACGGCACATCCACAACGCATCCACCGGATTGAAAGCAAACTGTAGAGGACGGGCTGAACAGGTTTGAAAAGCCTACTTATAATGAAGAGGACAATACAAAGGAGCGCCCATGAAGCTGCTCATCGTGGAGGATGAATTCAAGGTGGTCGACTATCTGCGCCGTGGCCTGACAGAGCAGGGCTGGGTCGTCGACGTCGCGCTGGACGGCGAAGAGGGCTTGCATCTCGCGTCCGAGTTCGACTACGACATCATCGTGCTCGACGTGATGCTGCCCAAGCGCGATGGACTCAGCGTGCTCAAGGCGTTGCGCATGCGCAAGTCGACGCCCGTCATCATGCTGACCGCGCGCGATCACGTGAACGACCGCGTGCGTGGCTTGCGCGAAGGCGCCGACGATTATCTGACCAAGCCCTTTTCGTTTCTCGAACTGGTCGAGCGGTTGCACGCGCTCGCACGGCGCACACGCGTGCAGGAATCGACGCTGATCTGCGTCGGCGACCTGTATGTCGATCTGATCGGCAGGCGGGCGACGCGCAGCGGCGTACGGCTCGATCTGACGGCGAAAGAGTTCCAGTTGCTCAGCGTGCTCGCGCGCCGTCAGGGGGATATCCTGTCGAAAGCGATCATCACGGAACTCGTCTGGGACGTGAATTTCGACAGCCACACGAACGTCGTCGAGACGGCGATCAAGCGGCTGCGCGCGAAGCTCGACGGCCCGTTCCAGACCAAGCTGCTGCACACCATGCGCGGCATGGGCTACGTGCTCGAAGTCCGCGAGGAAGCGGAGGCATCATGACTCGCCCGACCCGTTCCATCGCACGACGTCTCGCGCTGCTGTTCGCGCTCGTCGCGCTCTCGGTTTTCACGCTGGTGGACACGGGGCTGTTTCTCGTGCTGCGCTCGCAACTCGAACAGCGCCTGCGCGATTCGCTCGATAGCCGCACGGAGGTCGCGCGGATCATCGTGCATCACGCGATCAACCGCGACAAGTGGCGCATCGCGCAAGAGAAGCTCACGGACATGACGCCGCGTGACGGCACGAGTGGCTATTCGATTTCGAGCACGAACCCTGTGTTCAATTACGGCCACCTGGTGACGGGCACGATCGCGCAGCAATGGCGCGGCGACTATGCGCGCGTCACGCACAACGGCACCGACCACGATCTGCTGACGCGCACGCTGACCATTCCGCCCAACGGAGAGCGTCCGCAGGTGCAGTTGCAGGTGGCGACCAGTTACGGGCCGACCGAGCAGGCGTTGCGCGAGTTCGGCCTTGCGTTGGCGGCGCTGTCGGCACTGGGCGCGTTCGGCGCGTCGCTATTGAGCTACTGGGTCACGCGGATCGGCCTCGCGCCCTTGCGCAGATTGACGGTGGACGCATCCGAAGTGAGCGCCGATAACCGCTCGCAGCGATTGCGCACCACCGAGCTGCCGTTCGAGCTGAACGATCTCGCGCATTCGTTCAACGGCGCGCTGGAGCGGCTCGATCAGGCCTACGTGCGCCTCGAGTCGTTCAATGCCGACGTCGCGCACGAGTTGCGCACGCCCGTGACGATCCTGATCGGGCAGACCCAGGTGGCGCTGACCCGCAACCGTTCGGTCGACGACCTGCGCCGCACGCTGCAATCGAACCTGGAAGAGTTCGAACGGATGCGCGGCATCATCAACGACATGCTGTTTCTGGCGCGCGCCGATCAGGGCGAGCGGGCGACCGAACTGGTCGAAGTCTCGCTGGCGACGGAGATTGCGCGCACCGTCGAGTTCCTCGAAATGCCGATGGAAGAGGCGCAGGTGCAGGCGGAACTGCACGGCGATGCGGTGGCGCGCGTCAACCGTTCGCTGTTCGGCCGGGCTTTCGCCAACCTGCTGATCAACGCGATCCACCATACAGCCCCCGGCGCGATGATCCGCGTGACGGTGTCGCGCGAAGCGGGCCGCGTGTGGGTCGCCGTGGCCAATCCCGGCGCGCCGATCATGCGGGACGTGCTCGATCACGCGTTTGACCGGTTCTATCGCGCGGAACTGTCGCGCACGAACAGCCGCGAGAATCACGGCCTTGGGCTGGCGATCGTCAAGGCGGTCGCCGATATGCACGGCGGCGTGGTGTTCGCGCGCAGCCTGGACGGTGTGAACACGTTCGGCTTCTCGATCATGAGCCCCGAGACGGCGCGTTCGCCGAAAGCCGAGCCGTCAGCAAAGGACGCGCAACTGGCGTCGCGGCCCGTGGTGTCGGCGCCGCTCAAATCACCCTGAGTGCGCGCGCGGGCTCGCCGGTGAGTCCGACGTCGAAACAGGTAAATTGATCCGCTTCATGGCCTCTGTTCAGGGGAATGACGGTCAAATTGACTGAGTACGCTGGTGTTGTCGCGTGAGAGCGTATCCGGCAAGGAGATTCAGGTGGATCTGATCGAAATGGCTAAGAAGTCCGGCATGCAGGTGTTGCTGGACGCGCAGATCGGCAGTCAGATGTATCACAGCGTCTGCGGGCCACTTTCTTCGTTGCAGCGATTTGCGGAAGAGGTTGGTAAGGCGCTGGCCGCGGAATCGGCGGCGCAGACCGCGGATTCCGTTTCCGAAGGCTGACCTGCCGCCAACGCGCCGCAGCATTCAGGCCCGGTATCTGCTTCACGATCGTCGCGAAGGCGGGCGCATCGGTGCGCCTGCGCCATGCGCATATCGATCGTGGAGGGCTTACCGCGTTGACCGCTTGCCGATCCAACGCCGACAGCGGCAGACTGCGGCGCGCATGCGCGCTGTGCCGTCTGCTCGTTGCGAGCGCCGCACTCTGTACCGTTTCGGTGACAGTCGCTGCCGCGTCGCCCGCCATCGCGCTGCTCGACTGCGTCGTGATCGACGACAACGCGGCGTACAACGATGCCTCCGTCACCCAGTCGCAACAGGCGCGTGCCGCGATGGCGAGCACCGAGTTGCGCACGCGCGTCGACCAGCGCGGCTTGTATCAGGTCGCGGACAATCGTCCGGCGGCGGCGCTGATCGACGGTTTCACGAAAACGCAGGACCTGAGCGCCTGCAACGGCTGCGAGCTGGAAATCGGCCGAAAGCTCGGCGTGCAACGCGTCGGCGTGTGCTGGGTGCAGAAAATCAGCAACCTGATCCTCAACATTAACCTGCGCATCGAAGACACGGCGAGCGGGCAGGTCGTGTTCCAGCGCTCCGTCGATATCCGCGGCAATACGGACCAGTCGTGGCGGCGCGGCGTCGACGCACTTGTCGGCCTGCTCGCGTCAGAACGGGAAGCCGCGCATTGAGCCGCGCGCATCCATCGATTTCGGGAAAAACTCCCGGCCCTCCAAGCTGTCATCCCGACGCGCGATGCGCTAACTTGAGCCTGGGTGAATCTGCCCTTGCGGCACAACGAACATGGCTCGCGCGATTCGACGCGGCCCCGTCGAACAACACTCCGCAGGAGACATCGATGCATTGCACGACCAGACATACACGCGTGGCGATATCCGTCGCGCTCGCCGTTCTGTTGGGCGCGGGTATCGGCCAGGCATCGGCCGCGTCCGTCGCGTACGTGACGAGCGAGACGAACGGCGTCGGCGTGATCGACCTCGACCAGATGACGCTGAAGAAAACCATCGGACTCGGCAAGGACGGCCCGCGCGGGCTGAGCCTGACGTCGGACGGCAGCAAGCTATTGGTGGCGAACAAGACGGGCGATCTGTCGGTGATCGATACGTCGACGGACAAGGTGATCGCGCGCGTGAAGATCGGCAAGAACCCGGAGTTCGTGCGGGTGCATCGCGGGTTTGCTTACGTGACCTATGAACCGGGTGAGAGCGGGCCGCCGCCGCAGGTGCTGGCGGCGAATCAGGGAACGCAGGGTGCCGAGGGCGCAGGCAAACCGGAAGGCAAGCCCGAAGCCGGAGCGGGCGGCGGGCCGGGGAAGGGCCACGACGACGATGACGACGCGAACAGCCCGCCCGCCGAAGTCGCCATCGTCGATCTGAAGACGATGAAGGTGGTGCGCTCGGTGAAGAGCGGGCACGAGACGGAGGGCGTCGAGTTTTCGCCGGACGGGCGCGAGCTGCTCGTCACTAACGAAGGCGACGATACGGTGTCGGTGTATCGCACCGGCACGGGCAAGCTCGTGCGCACGGTGAAGATGGACAAGGGCTCGCGGCCGCGCGGCATCAAGGCGTCGCCGGACCACAAGCAGTATGTGGTGACGCTGGAGAACACCAACAAGTTCGTCGTGCTGGACGCGGCGACGTTGAAGACACTGAAGACGGTCGATACGAAGATGGGTCCGTACGGCGTCGCGTTCGATCCCGAGGGCAAGCATCTGCTCGTCGCCGCCGCGCGGGACAAGACCTTGCAGGTGTTCGATGCGAAGACGTACGAGCATGTGGCCGACGCGCCCGTCGGGCAGCGCTGCTGGCATTTCAGCTTTACGCCGGATGGGTCGAAGGTGCTGATGGCGTGCGGGCGCTCGAATGCCGTGTTCGTGCTCGATGCGAAGAGCTATCAGACGGTCGGGCAGATTGGCGATTTGCCGCTCGCGTGGGGCATCGTGACGTCGCCGCCGAGTCAGGGGTCGATTGAGTCGCGGTGAGGCGGGGCGTTGCGCTAGAACTGGATCGTCGCCTGTACACCTGCCGTGACGCGTGCAGTTGGAAATCCCGCTGGTTTGTAGATGGGCGTGCCCGCGAACAGGTCATACGAGAATGCTGCGTACGTCGCCGGCATGCCGCCACGAATGCCGATCACCGCGCCTGCGAGTTGGGTGCCCGCCAGAATCGCGGTGTTCGGGCCGTACACGCGTCCGTAGTCGATGCCGGCGTATAGCGTCTGTCCTGTCTGGACGATGGGCCATTGCAGTTCGTTGCGCCAATAGAGGCCTTTCTCTGCTGCGAGCATCGTTTCGCCGTCGAAGCCGCGTACCGTGTAGCGGCTGCCGATGGTCAAGTCGTCGATGTAGAACAGCAGGTCGTTGGTGAACTGTCCGTGGAAGCTCGTCACGTAGCGGACATTCTGTGATGCGATGGCGAACGGTATCGACAGATTGGCGTCGAGTACGGCCATCTCGTAGAGATAGGTGGGATGCGGCGTGTTCTGCGTGGTTGGGTCGTAGAGGTACGGGTTCGGATCGCCGGTTGCGCCCAGGCCGCGAACGCCCTGACGGTAGGCAAGCGTGCCGTCGAACTGCGCCGCGCCGAAGAAATGGCGGTCGGTCGCGCCCGCTTCGATGAACGTGTTGTTGCGGTCCTGAATCGGAATCGTCGTGCCTTCGATGAAGCTCTCGCCGAAACGCTTCGACAGCTGGAGATATGCGCCGAGCACGTCGCTCTGGCTGCGCGATAGCACGCGTGCGAGCCTGAATGCGGCTGTCTGCGAGTTGCCGCTTGACACGAATGTCTGGTTCACGCCCGCGACGTTCTGGTAGTACGTGTTCGTGTTGCCCGATAGCGTCGCCGTCCAGTAACCCCACGGCACGGAATACGAGCCGTTGAAACCATGCGAGCCGAGCGTCTTGTTGCCGAACGACAGATCCTGATTCGCGCCGACCATGAACACGTCGTTCAGGCCGAGCGGGTTGTCGATGCCGAGGCTCATGTTGCCTTGCCATTTGCCCGTTGCGTTTGTACCCGAGTTGTCGGCCGATACGACGAACCTCCAGGGCTTCGAGCGTTTGACGTTCAGAACGATGTCGCTTTCGCCAGGCGCGTCAGTCGGTTCGATCTTCATGTCAACGTCTTGCGACGCGACGCGCTTCATCTGCTCCAGCCCTTGCTCCAGATCGCGCAGGTTCAGCAGGTCGTCGTCGCGCGCTGGAAATGCGGATTTCCATGTGCCGCGTAGTTCGGGATCGGCGAAGCTCAGATGACGCACGACACCCGGCACGAGCGCAACCTTTAACGTCCCCGTCGACAAGTCCTGTTCGGGTAGCAGCACGCGCGTCGTCACATAACCACGCGAGAGAATCGTCTGTTGCAGTCCTTTCGTGAGTATGTCGAGTCCAGCCTTGCCGATACATTCGCCCCTGTAGTGGTCGAGCCATTCGCGCGCGAACCAGAAAGGATCAAGTGGTAGGTTCGACGCGCCATGCTTGCGCGCCATATCGAGTAGCGTGGCCGGTACGTCGAGCGCGAACGTGTCGATGCGAAAGCACGGCGATTCGCGCGGAAGGTCGGGATATACCCCGGCCTTCGGCACGGTGGAGCGCACGGTGGCCGCAGTGACGGTCTGTTCCCGCTGCTGTGCGTCGCGCTGCTGCTGTAGTTGCTGGTTCTGTTCCGCGTTCGCGCGTGCGGCTGCTGCTTCGTCTGCCGGCGAAGGCGCGTGTTGTGCAGACGCGAGTGTGACCAGGGCTGTGAGCGGCAACGCCGCCAGCCTCTTGCTGAATTTCATCTGTTACTTGTTTCCCGATTACTTCACTTGCCCTTGCGCTTTTCGAAGAAAACATACAAGGACCTGACCACCTCAAAAACGAGCGCGAAGCCAAACACGATCTGAAAAACGACCAAGATCGCCCCATGACGTTCGGTTTGCTGCGCCGACATCGGACTCAGGCTTGTATGGGCCGAAAGCCACCCAACAATGTTGGGGAGGAATTTCATGCCAAGATAGACAAGCGCGATACCGACCACCCGTGTAAGAGTTCCTTTCCAACCGCCATCAAGGATTAGTGGATCAATTTTGGAGTTGGTCATTGATTGCGCCGCAACCGCACAATGTTGACGGCTTCAACCAACAGACCTACGCAGAGCATCACGATAGCTGCTTGGCGAACCAGTAACTCCTTGCTCTCGGTGATTACAATAGTACGACCCGACGTCCACTGCTCCGCCCAATTAGCCAGGAAGACGGCGTTAAAAACGAGAGCAAAAAATATCAGTTCACATACCACCCTCGACAAGATGCCTATCCAGCCATCCGAAGTGAGCCACCGATTTATAGTGTTGTTCATTTTTTGAGTTTGCTTGCGTCTTGGCCAGGCACGAATGAGCTAATCCCGCCCGTGAATGCGCCTGCGGCAGTACCGATGTTGGCAGGAAGCGTGCTCCTGCCTCCTTGAAGGATCGCGGGAATACTAGGATTCATGTTGTTCGGAAATACGATCGACGGCAGTGAGATACCGGCCACCTTGCTGATCCCAAGTCCAACAGGAAATGCGATGCCCGCGAAGCCCGCGCCAGCCGCAAACGCCAGGATTGTGCTGCTGTTCTCACCGTAATACATGTTGTTAAATGTTGTCGTAGCAGCTGCGCCAGCACCACCCAAAAGCACGTTCTCGATGAATCCAACGTTCGCACCAATTGGCCCGGTGATCGCACCGACCGTGGCGGCAAATGTAGACTGGGCAGCCCGTATCGAGCCAGATTGAGAATACTGTGCGGCAGCGTCCATGCCACCACTCACCGTTCCTCCAATCGCGGCGGCAGCGGCGGTCCCGATTCCGGCTGCAATCGGTGCGCCTGGAATTGCTACTCCCGCGGTAGCGGCCGCAATTACACCACCGCCCATAAGGTTCCGGTTCGCTTGCTCCCGATTGACACTGTCCTGGACCTGCTGCCCAGAAGGCCGGTTCGGACCGACTCCATTGGGGTAATACGCGGCATACATGCCGGCATTCGCTTTCTGGTCAGGCGTCGCGTAGAACATATAACCTGGACCACTATTGCCGTCTGCGGGCAACATGCCATGCGCATGGTCCAGAAACGCGCTCGCGCTTGCGTTCCATGCACCGGGCGATCCGTTTTGTACCTGGCGGTTTGCCTGCGCGGTCAACTCGCTGGTCGCCTGGTCAATAGTAATGCCTTGCTGCTTTGCGTAGGCCGCTGCATTGTCCTTGATCCACTTTTGCTCAGTCGGATGCAACTGCCGGTTGTAACGGTCCACGTCGTACCCAGAGAACGCGCCCGCATTGCCTCCGACTGCCGCGCCCGCGCCAGTAGAAATCGCGTTCGCCACGATGTTGCCGAGTGCCTGGTTCATATCCGCATTGCCGGTCGGATTCGATCCTGCAATCGCGCCGCCCAGCTCGTTCAACTTGCCCGCAGCAATCGACGCGATACCGGCACCGGCCGCACCGCCGAGCGCGTTCCCGCCCGCAAGTCCCGTGACAATTGCCGCGCCCGCCGCCTGCATTTCCGCGCGCGCCGTGCCGCCTTCTCTCCACGCGTCCATGCCTGCCTGGTCGCCGCTGGCCTTCGCCTCGTCGTACTTCGACTGCGCAAAGTCACCAATGCGCCGCGATACCGCTTCGCCCGCCGCGCTCGCCGCCGCCAGCATGTCAGCCTGTTTGTCCAGCAGGTTGTTCACGTCCGGCAACCTCGCGACCGTGCCGTTCGTATTCGACGTATCGCGGTACAGGCCCGCCACATCCTGCGTCTGGTGCGCGCTGTCCGTAACATTGATCGTGCCCGCGCTGATGCCGCTGCGCGTCGTGGCGCTATCGCTGCCGCTGTCGTTCTGGCTCAACATCGGCGCACCGCCGCCCGCGTTCTTGCCGGAAGCAGGGCCGTGCGTCGTGTAGTTCGAGCCGCCGTCACCCGTCGTCGCGCCCGCGCTGAACCCGCCCGAATGCGCGTCGTAGCTGGACTGGTTCTGTATGTCGGAATAGGTGAGTGTGCCTGTCGACAGATTATTCTTCGACGCATCCGCATCGCTCGCGATAATCGCGCCGTTCAGGTCCGTATTGCCTTTGACGTTGACGTTGAACCCACCGTCGCCCGACCGGATGCCTGCCTGTTCGTTCACGCCCGTATAGCTGCCGCTCGCATTGCCGTGCTGCGAACTAAAGCTCCCACTGCCGCCGCCCTGACTGACGCTGAAACCGCCTCCCATGCTTTCCTGATGCGCGCTGCTCGCCATCGTGTCCTGCACGCTCGCGATGTTCAGGTTGCCGCCGACATCGGCGTTCACCTGACGGCCATTCACATTCGCGCCGATGATGTTCGTATCGCCGCCCGAAATAATGGTCGCGGTATTTGCCGCCGTGACATGCGTGTTGCTCTGCATCGTCGCGTCGCTGTTTGCGTCGCCGTGCGCCTTCGCCATCGACGCCGACACGCCGAATCCCTGCGTGCCATACGACACGCCGACACTCGCGCTGCTTGACTGGTTCATGCTGCGCGTCGTGTCGGTATCGGTCGTATTGACGAGATTGACCTGGTTTTTCGCCGCAAGAATCACGTCGTTCGCGTTCACGTTAGAACCGGCAATTGTCACGTTGCCGCTCGCGGTCTGGCCATTGCCCGTCGCGACGAATGCCGCTGTGCCGCCCGCCGTGACGCTCGAACCCCGGTTCATCGTGCTGTCTTCGGTGAACGTGTTCTTGCTATGGCTGCTGCCGTAGCTGAGTTCGATCTTGGCCGACGGCGTCTGACCGTTGGCGAGTTCGCCCATTGCGCCGCCCGCTGCGCCGATGGAGTCGAGCGCGCCACTTGCCGCCGCCATGCCATGCAACGCCGCCGCGCGATCATCCTGACTGTGGCCCGCCGCCCGCGCCTGGTCGATGGTGTTCGAAATGGCGTCGATGACGGGCGCTTTCACGGCCAGCGTGAAACCGCTCTTGCTGACTTCCTGCGTCTCGTCGTGGTGCGCGGTGTTCGTCGCCGCGTCGATAATGACGTTCGCACCCGCACCCGTCACGTTCTGAGCCGCAATGAGATCGCTGCCTGTCACATGCAGATCCGCGCCCGCCGTCAGATTCACGCTGCCGCCCGTGCTCCCGATCATGCTGGCGTTGTTCGTCACCGAACTGTCGTTCGTCGTGTCCTTCGTGTCGACCTTGCCGTAGGAGATGCCGATACCACCCGAACTGCCGAGGCCTGTCTTCACTTCCTGATGAAAGTGACTCGAATCGCTCGTATCCTGCGACGTGTTGACCGTCAGGTTGTTCGCTGCGGACAGGTTCACGTCGTGTGTGGCCGCGACCGTCGAGCCGCTAATCGTCATGTCGTGACCGGCTGCGCCCGTGACCCTATCGCCCGATATCGTCGAGCCGTTCGCGATAACCTGGTGCGAACTCGTCGTATCCGTGTCCTTTTGTTTCGACAGAAACCCGGAGTGCTCGTTATGCGACCAGCTTTGCGAGTCATGTGTTTCAGTGACACTGCCGATGGTCACATCGCCCGTCGAGACGAGTTTGACGCCGCCTGCATCCGTCGCGACGGTCGAGCCGAGAATCGCAAGGTTGCCATTACCGGACAGACCGGCCGCAAGCGTCGCATTGCCACCCGCGCTGACGCTCGAACCCTGTACCTGTTCGTCATAGGACGAGCTGGTCAACTGGCTCTTGCTGTTGCTCATCGACTGTTCACTATGCGTATGAACGTCCTTCGTCGCTGTCACCGTCAGGTCACCACCCGCAACCATCGACACATCACCGCCCGCGCGAACCGTGGCGTTGGTGAGCGTTGTGTCTCGGCCCGACACCGTTACCACGTCGCCGCCCGCGACAATCGCGCTACCAAGGTTTTGCGTCTGCCTTTCGTGCCGGAAGTCCTGACCACCGTAACCGCTCGAATCCTTCGTCGCGGTGAGTTCGACCGTGCCGACATTCAGGTCGCGGCCCGCTGCAATGGCTGCACTGCCGCCAGCCTGCACCAGTGCGCCATTGAGGTTCACGTCGCGGCCTGCGGTCACCGTCGCGCTGTTCGTTGCGGAAATCGTGCCGAGGGCATCGACGGCCGTACCCGTAGCGCTACCGGCATAGTGCCCGTCAGTGAAGGACTTCGATACACCGTAGGTCTGCGTCTCGTTGATGACATCGCGACCGGCCTGCACGATGACATCGGCCCCGCCGATGCGACCGCTCGAATTGCGCACGTTCTGCACGGCTGCAACGGCCGTCGTGCCCGCGCTGCCGATCATGCCGCTGTTCGTGATGCTGTTGCCGATCACGGTCGTCGCGACGTTGCTGACGATATGCCCACTGTTGTTCACGTCGCCGCTCGCGTTCAGGTTCACCGCGTTACCCGCGACGAGTGCGCCGCTGCGCGTGAGGTCGACCGTGCTGGATTGCGCGAGATACACCTGTGGCACGAGTACGCTCTGATGCGAACCGTCCGGCAGGGTCACGTCCTGCGACACTAACCAGACCATGTCAGTCGTGAGTTGCGCCATCTGCGCGGGCGTCAGCGCAATGCCCGGTTCCAGCCCGAACGCCTTCGCATACGTGACGCCGTGGTTCATCAGCGCCGTGTATTCGTCGAGATTGTCGGTGAAGCCTGCGAGGAACGTGCGGCCCGTGAGTTGGGTCACCTGGTTGCGGATCAGCGTAGTTTCATACAGTCCGTCACCGAGTCGTTTCTCGATAGTCGACGGGTCATAGCCCAACTGCTTGAGCAGGTAGTCGTTCGAAATGAAATTCGCGTACTGCGTGAATCGCGGATCGGTTGCAATCAGGTACGTCGCTCCGGGCGCGGTGTTGTACGTGTACAGGCCATTGACAGGCAGTTTCAGATTCGGGATGCCGCCCGTCGCGCCGCCGACCGTCTGCGGCCGGTTCGACCGGCCGCTGATGGTGCCCGTCTGCGTGGCGTCCGCGCTGCCGCCCGTGACGCCCGAACCAGCAACCGTCTGCCCCTGACGGTCGACCGAATTGATGCTGATGGTCTGCGCATCGGTCTGCACGTTCTGGTTCGACGAGGCAATCGCGGGCAGGGCATCGACGGTCGTCGTGTACTGCGTCACGCCGTCATACTTGCCGTCGTTGCGGGGTTCCGTCGTACTGTTGCTGCCGCCTGTTTTCTGGTGCCAGTAAAAGACCGATTCCGTACTCGTGACAACCGCCTGCTGAAGGACCGTGCCCGTGTCGTTGACGATGCCGCCGCCGTCCGCGCGCCGGACGAGGTTTCCGCCCGCCGCCATCGTCGACGATTCGTTGCTGATGCTGCCGCCGTCCGCGTTGATGCGGATTGCGCCTTGCGCCTGGATCGTTGCGACGTTGCCCGCGCTGACGAGCTGGTCGGTCGTGGTGGTGGTTTGCGTGGCGCGCGACTTTTCGACGTAGTCGTGATTGCCGATGTCCCATCTCACTTCGGCCTGGTCAGGACGAATGTTCCTGTTCGGATCGAAGTCGGGCCAGAAGGTGATCGACACCGTACCATCGGCGTTGGTCGTCAGGCTGTTGTACCACTGCGTTGCGTTGGTCGTAATGTCGCGTGCAACGACAGTCGAGCCGGATTGATAGTGGTCATAGATTGGCTGCGTCAGGGAGAACGTCTGCGCGCTCGTGTCGATGTTCGTCACCTGCGAGGCGGGAACCTTGATCGTGATGGGATTCGCCAGCGCATAGATGGTCTTGTCGCCAATGCCCGCGCCCAGGCTCCAGTTCCATTCAGGAAAATCCAGGCTATGGTAGTTGCCGAATACGCCCGCTGACAGGTCGCTTCCGAGGCCCGCCGTCCACAGTGTGAGCGTGGTGGTACCGGCGTCCTGCGGCGTCCCTGCTGCCGTCTGTACGCCCGTCCTTATGTTGCTGACCGTGTGCGCGGCAATGTCGATATCGCCGTCCGCTTCGATGGTCGCGGCGCTGTTGGTGAGCGTACCTGTCTGGTTGGCGAGCATGCCGGAGCCGTCGCGCGTGCCGCCCTTCGCAATCTCCAGATTGCCCGCGCTGTAGATCAGCGCGCCGTCCGCGTTGGTCACGGCGTTCTGCGCGTAGACATGGACGCTGTTCGCGCCCGCGATGACGGCCGCCGCGCCCGTGTTCTGCACATCGGTCGCATTGACTGTCACGTCATTGCCGATGACCGTTCCGGTATTGGCGAGCGTCGCGCTGTGCGTCGTGACCGCGTCGCCTTCGATACGTCCGGCATTGCTCAACGTGCCCGCTGCGCTGACGGTCGTGTTCGTCGAATTGATGTCCGCGCCCACCGCGTTCACGACATTCGCGCCCGTCGCGGTGAGTGCGCCATTGGCTGCGAGCGTGCCCGTATTCGTGAGCGTGCCCGTTGCACTCAGCGTCATGTCGCCGTCCGCGTGCAGGTTGTTCGATGCGCCGCTCGCGTAGTCGCCGTTGACGGCCAGCCCGAGATTGCGGCCCGCGATCATGTCGCCGTCGCCGGATACGATGCCGCTTGCCGCGATGTCCCGGTTCGCACGGATCGCGCCGCTCGCATTCGACAGCGACGCGACATTGACCGACACATCCAGTCCGCCGAGGATCGTGCCGCTGTCGTTGATGACGGCCGCGCCCGCCTGCTTCAGCGTCAGGCCCGTGCCGCCGTAGAGCGTGCCGCCCGCATTGTTCACACGTTGCGTGACGTTCAGGTGGGCCGCGCCGCCTGCGACGAGGTTCGCGCCTGCATCGTTCGTCAGCGTCTGTGCGTTGACCGTCACGTCCCCGTTGCCGCCGAGCGTGCCGCCCGTATTCGTGACACTGGATGCGGTGACAGTCATCGCGTCGTCGCCCGCGTTGGTCAGCTTGCCTTTGGTGTTATCGACGCTCGCGGCCGACAGATTGACCGCACCATGCGCGCCGTTTGCTGAAATCGTGCCTTGTGCGTTCGAGAGTGCACCGCCCGCCGTCACGGACAGGGCGCCCGCCGACTGTGCCGAGCCGCCCGTGTTGTCGATGTCGCCCTGTGTCGAAACGGTCAGCCCTTTGGCGCCGTACACCGTGCCGTTGCGGTTGACGAAGCCTGAGTCCGCATTCACCTGAGCGGCCTGCTGCGCGGTGAGTGTGCCGCCGCTGTTGTCCAGCTTCGCGCCGGACACGGTCAGCGCGCCATTCGTCTGCACGTTGCCGCCGATGTTCGACAGCGCGCCCGATGCCTTGATCTTGAGCATGCCCGCGCCCGCATGCTGGAGCGTGCCGCTGTCGTTGGTGATGCTATTCGCGGAGACGGTCAGACCGTTCGCATTCGACGCTATCGTGCCGCCCGTAGTGTCGAGCGCGCCGCCCGCGCTGATTGTCTGGTCGGCCGTGCCGTACTGCGTCAGCCTGCCGTTGCGGTTGACGAGGTCGCCCGATGACATGACGGCGAGCGTGTCGCCGTCGATGCTCCCGCTCGTGTTGTCGATGGATGAAGCGTTGACGGTTGTCGCCGCGCCTGACAGCGTGCCGCCCGAGTTACTGAGTGCGCCCGTTGCCGACGCGTTCAATGCGCCGCCCGCCGTTACCGTGCCGCTGTTGGTCAGGTTCCACGCACGCAGCACTGCGTCGCGCAGCGCGTTCACCTTGCCCTGGTTCGTGAACGTGGACGCGCTCACCTGGACATTGCCGTTGCCGCCGATAGTGCCGCCGACGCCATTCAGCAGTGTGCCCGTCACCCCGAGGTTCAGGCCGTCGCCGTTGAGCGAGAGGATCTGGCCGCCCGTGTTGTCGAGCGAAGCCGCGTTCACGGTCGCGCTGCCCGCCGACTGGATGACACCCTGACGGTTCGCGAGCGCGCCCGCCGTGGAAAGCCCAACCGTCGAGCCGGACACGATCTGACCGCCCGTGTTCGAGACGTTCGCCGCCGACGCCTGAACCGAACCACCGGACAGCTTGCCGTTGTCGTTCGTTAGCGTGCCCGATGCGCTTGCATTGAGCGCGCCACCTGCCGTCGTGCTCGCGCCCGACAGGTTCAGGTCGCCGTTGCTGGCGGCGAGCGTCAGCATTCCGTTGGCCGACGTGTTGCTGCCAGTGAGATTGACGGCCGCACCCTGAATCGTCGTATTGCCGCCGCCCTGGTTCCGGCCCGTGGCCGTGACTGAGCCGGTCGCAGTGACAGAAAGGTCGCCGGAACCGGCAATCGTCCCGTCGCGATTCACCCCCGCGCCGAGCGTGCCCGTCGATGTGACGCTGTCCGCGCTGATAATCGTGTTCTGCTGCGCGGCAAACGTGCCGCTGTTGGCGAGCACACCCAAAGTATTCGCGCCGACACTCTGCTGCGCGTATGTCGTGCCGCTGTTGTCGATGCCATCGCGCGCGTTCGCCGTGATGTTGCCGCTTGCGTTCGTTTGACCGGCCAGCACCAACTTGCCCTGTGTCGTCAGGATCAGGTCGCCCGCCTGCGCCGCGAGCACGCCCTTGTTCGACACGCCGACGCCGTTCTCCGCGCCGACCAGCACGATGCGGTTCGCATACATGCCGCCAAGGTTGCTCACGTCGATGGAGACACCCGGTGCGGGGCCGCTGCCCGCAATGGGCGTCGCGGCAAGCGTGTTGTAATCGACGGCATTCGCGCCTGTTACGACGTTCAGGTTCCTGGCGTAGATCGCGGCATTGGCCTGCACCGCACGCGCCAGAAGGTCGACCTGGTCAATATTCGACCCGTTGAACCCCGCGCCCTGCACGGTGATATTGCCACCCGTCACGTTGAAACCCGCGAGCGATCCATCGGCAGCAAAGTTGGGCATACCCGTCGTGAGCGTCGCGCGCGACGTATTGATGAAACCGCCGCCGTCGACCAGCAACCCATTCGGATTAGCGACGACAACCTGCGCGCTCCTGCCCGCGACTTCAAGAAAACCGCGCAACTGCGACGGTGCAGCGCCGTTGACCTGGTTGACGATCACACGCGCGGCCTCATTTGCGCCGAAATTTGGATTGCCGTTGATATAACCGGCCTGCTGCGTATTGACGATAGTCGGCGAGTTGTTGAGGATTGCACCGTTTTTCTGAACATCGAACTGGTTGTAGGTGTTCATCGACACACCCGAACCAGCGGGCCTGTTGATGTTGACCTGTGGGATGCCGTTCTGCGTGGTCACGACGCCAGGCGCGTGCGAACCGCCCGGTACGATCTGCGCGGACGCCATGAGCGATGAAAGGGTAAGCAGCGCGGTCAGCGCAAGCTGACGCAACGACAGGCATATCGCCAGCGCCTTGGGTGTGCGGCCCGTCGCACGTGTTTCTCCTGCCTTGCCCGCTGCCGTGGCGGTTTCCTCGACGGCGACAAGCATTCCTCTGAACCGGCTAAATACCAGCCGATATGCCTTCTGATTCACTTTGTTCGTTTTGCTTATTATTGGGTTCGTAAAAGTATCGTAAATCCCGACGACTATTCGTTGATAACTGTCAAGGCGAGAACGAATACAACAGAACCGGGTAAATCAGTCTTGTCTGATTGCAGGCGAAAAAAAGCCCGCTAGCAGCGGGCAGAAACATCGGTAAGTAATCCAGCGCCACGCATTCACTTCCACGCATACCTCAACCCGACCCACACCCCACGCGGCGCGCCGATCCCAAGAAACTGCTCATTGCTGATCGCGCCCGGATCGAACGTATGGTTCGGTCCATTGAAGAAGTTCTCGCCGAGAATCGCAAAGTTCGCGTAATGCTTGTTCAGCAGATTCTTGACAGTAGCAAACACCTGAAGCTGCTTCGTCACGTTATACGTCGTATCGAGATCGATCAGAAAATAGCCGGCGACCGTGCCGTTCACATCCTGATTGTTCTCGTCGCCGCGCGCGAAGATGCTGCCGCGATACGTGAGGCTCGTGCCGATATTCCATGCAGCGAACGGCGTGTAGTCGACGCGCAACTTCACCGTGTTCTGCGGAATGCCGGGAATGTGGTCGCCGGGCTTCACCGTGATGTTGCCGTTCGCATCCGCACTCGAATTGCTCGCGCTGCTCTCGGTCCACGTCGACTGATACGTCGCGTCGATATAGCTATAGCTCGCGCTCACGCTAACCGGCCCGTACTTCGTGCGGCCCGCGAGTTCGAAGCCTTGCCGGCGCGTCTTGCCGACGTTCTGGAAGAAGCCGAGCGAACTCGCCGCGCCATTGCTGCTGATGAACTGGATATCGTCGTCGAGTGTCGTGCGATATAGTGCCGCGCTCCACGTCGTGTTGCTGCCGATGCGCCCGCGTGCGCCGATTTCGAACGTCTTCGAAATAACGGGCTTCAATGACGGGTCTGCAATGAAGTCGTTCGGCAGCGAGCAGGGCGCATCGGGGTCCGCGCACGCCAGTTCGATCGATGTCGGCGAGCGCATGCCTTCGTTGTAAGTGAAGTAGGCGGTGAGCGTATCGGTCGGATTGTAGGTAATGCCGACAGCCGGATTGAAGCGCGAAAACACATGACGTCCATCCAGTAGCGGCTGCACGCCGCTCTCGTCGCCGATCGTCGTACGGGACCAGTTGTAGCGCCCCGCGAACGTCATCGCCCATTGATCGGTGAACGAGAATGTATCGGTGAAATAGACGCCGTAGGTTTCATTGCGTGTCTTCGCATCCGTCGTCGATACGAATGGACCTGTGCCGACCGTCGCGCGCGTGTCGGTGAACGTCGCATCTTGCTCGGATTGCGTGAAATGCGTGTTCGCGAGATCGGCGGCGACCCCGAGCGTCAGTTCATTGCGCTTGCCGAACAGGTTCTGCAACAGCGCCAGTTGCAGACTGCCCCCGTAGCTCTGGGTGAACACCGTCGACTGTACGTTGGTGGCGGGCGGTGCATCGTCGGGGTCATCGGGATCGAAGTCGTCGTTCACGTTGCTGCTGACATTCTTGTTGCGATAGTGGCGATAGTAGAGCGTGCCGCTCAACTGCACGTTGGGCGTGAAATAGTGTTCGCCCGCAATCGTCAGATAGCCGACCGTGTTGTCGTTCTGATCGGGAAACGTGTACGCCTGCTTGCGGTTGTCGAGAAACGAGCGCGGAATCGTCTGCGAACCGTCGAGCGTGTTGTCCGCGCCGCCACCGGATATCGACAGCGTCGTGTCGGCATCGTGATAGCGCAGCTTGCCGAAAGCCTGGCGCAGACGGCTGCCGTTGTGATCGGCCCAGCCGTCGTCGTTGGCCGCGTTCGCGGTGAAGTAGTAGTCGAGGTTGCTGCCGATCATCCCGCCTTGCTGGATCTGCGCGCTCTTGCGTCCAAACGACCCGCCGCTGATTTCCGCTTCGCCGCCCGGCGAATTGCTGCCGTTCTTCGTCGTGATGGCAATTGCACCGCCGAGCGTATTGAGGCCGAAGGTCGGATTGGAGCCGGGAATCAGCTGGATCGTGTCGATTGCGGCCTGCGGTATCAGGTCCCAGTTGACGACATCGCCGAACGGCTCGTTGATGCGCACGCCGTCCATGAACACGGACAGCCCCTGCGGCGTGCCGAGCAGCGGCGAAGCCGTGAAGCCCCGATAGCTGATGTCCATTTGCGACGGGTTGCCCTGTGCGTCGTTGATGTCGACGCTTTGCAGATTGGTCGCGAAGTAGTCGGTCAGCGTGTTCGGATGCTGCTGGTCGATCTCGCGGCCGCGGATGGTCTGCACGTTGGCGGGCACCAGTTCGATCGCAGTGCCGATGCCGATCAGCGGCGTGGTGCCGATCACCAGAATGGACGGCATTTCGGCTTCCTGCGTCGTATTTTGCGCGGTCTGCTGCACGTCAGCGGGCGGTGTATCGGCGGGCGGCGGCGCGGCCTCCTGCGACCAGGCAGCCGTGCACAGACTGGCCAATGCGCTGCTGAATATCAGTTGGAATGCGCGCTTGCGAGGAAGCAGACGGGCACGTCGCGACTTGCGCCGTGAGGGTTTCATCGTTGTCGTCTCCAGCAGTTTGTTTTAGCCTTGTTTCGGCGCCGCTTTCGCGAGTTGCGCATGCCTGTCTCTGTGTCGCTTCGCCGCTGCTTGCAGCGTCGCATATCGAAGGCGCGTCGTGCCCGGGAAGCTTTCCCGATTCTTTCGGGAGGCCTTCCCAAACCTGCAAAAAGCAACACGAACAGCACCCGTTCGGTGGTTAGAATGAGTGACCGCTTCCATCGATACGCTCATGCCCGAAGCTCTCTCCTCAGCCAGACCGGCAGACCCGAAGCCGGACCAGCGGCAAGCAGCAGACAGTCGCGCGGACGCCTCGGGCGCGGCGGAGCCATCGCCTGCGCCGCAGCGGCCCGCGGCGGGTAAAAGCGCCACCCGGGCCATTGAGTCGCACTCCGTCGCGTGGCGCGACTTCATGTGCGTCGTGGTGCTGACGGTGATCGTCGGCGCGCTGTGCTCGATCTTCGATGTCTCCGAGATCGCGTACCGCTGGAGCCGCCGCGCCGAGCGCTATCAGCTCGACGAGTTGCCCGTCACGCTGTTCGTGCTCGCGGCGGGGCTGGCGTGGTTTTCGTGGCGGCGCTATCGGGATTCGCAGAAGGAATTGCAGCGCCGCCGCGCGGCGGAAGAAGAGGCGGCGCGGCTGCTCGCCGAGAACCGGCGCCTCGCGACGCAGGGCATCGAGGCGCAGGAAGCCGAGCGTCGCCATCTCGCGCGCGAGTTGCACGACGAACTGGGGCAATACCTGAATGCAATCGCCCTCGATGCCGCGCGGATTCGCGACCTGTCGGCGCAAAACGACGAGGTGCATCGCGCGTCGCTCGCGGTGATGCAAAGCGCGGGATTCGTGTATCGGCAGATTGGCGGGATGATCCGCAAGCTGCGGCCCATCGGCCTCGACGAGCTAGGCTTGCCGAGCGCGCTCGAACATTGTGTGGAAGGCTGGCGCGAGCGGCTGCCCGACGCGTCGTTCAAGCTGACCATCGACGGCGACTTCGACGGCTTCACCGACGCCCTGAACATCACGCTCTACCGGCTCGTGCAGGAAGCACTGACGAACGTGTCGAAGTTCGCGCGCGAATCGAATGTCGAAATCTATCTGGTGAGGGCACCCGCCAGCCGCGAGCGGGTTGAAGAGATCGTCGTCACGGTCGCCGACGATGGCCCCGGCGTCGATCTGTCGAAGCCGCGCATCGGGCTAGGGTTGATCGGCATGCGCGAGCGCGTCGAAGCGCTAGGCGGCGAGTTTCATGTCGCGAGCGAGCCGGCGCGCGGCTTTCTGCTGTGCGCGCGCGTGCCGGCTCAGCCCGGGCTGCCTGAACCGAGCGCTTCCATCGATCCCGCCGAACCGAAAAGCTCGTGAGGCGCGGCAAGCTCGGAGAACTGCAGACCGAGGCGCTGTGCGATCTGCACGAGTTGCACGCCGTTGTTCGCGCCGAACTTCTGCCGGATCGCGGACTGATGATTCGCAATCGTCTTCTGGCTCAGCCCGAGCCTTTCCGCGATCACAGGCAGCGTAAAACCTTGCACCAGCAGGCGCAGCACTTCGAACTCGCGCGCGGAGAGCTGCCGTCCGGGTGGCCCCTCGCTGAACATCGTTCGTAGCGCGAGCGCATGCGAGACATCGGCGCTCAGATAGCGCACGCGCCGCGCGACGGCACGCACCGCTTCGACGAGCACATCGGGCGCGCTCGCTTTCGTCACATAACCGCAGGCGCCCGCATCGAACGCGCGTCGCACGAAAAGCGTCTCTTCGTGCACGCTGAAAATGAGCACGCGCGCTTCCGGCTCTCTCGCGAGCATGCGCCGCATCGCTTCGATTCCGCTCGCGCCGGGCAACGCGAGATCCATCACGACGACATCCGGCTGCAACGCGCAAAAGCGCTGGTAAGCCTGCGTCGCGTCGGCGGCTTCGCCCGCGACGCGCACATCGGGGCTCAGTTCGAGCAGCCTTCGGTAGCCTTCGCGCACGACGGCATGATCGTCGACGAGAAGCACGGAAATAGCGGGCGTCGTCATGATCGTGTTCTCTCGGTGTGAGGCGTCGCTGTCATCTCGCGCGCGTCGGCGCTGAGTCGCTTCGAGTTTGCGTCGTTGCGGAACGTGACGGGCTGTTCGTTGGGCGCAAGCGTCGCCGGACGTTGGGCCGCATCGCGCACCACGCGCACGACCTGCTCGTGATGCGGAGACTTGTCGCAGACGGGATCGGCGTTGGCGGCGTCGAGCGTCAACAGATACGCCTGGCAGCGGCAGCCGCCGAGGTCGTGGGTCTTTTCGTCGCAACTCCGGCAAGGCTCCTTCATCCAGTCGAAGCCGCGAAAGCGGTTGAACGCATCGCTGTCGTACCAGATGTGTTCGAGCGGCGTGTCCTTCACGTTCGGAAACGTGAGGCCCGGCAGCGAGCGCGCCGAATGGCAGGGCAGCGCGGCGCCATCGGGCGCGACGCCGAGGAACACCGAGCCCCAGCCGTTCATGCAGCGCTTGGGCCGCGTTTCGAAGTAGTCGGGCACGACGAAGAAAATCTTGCAGCGGTTGCCGATCTCCTTCCGGTACCGCTCGACGACGGCTTCCGCTTCCTGCAGTTGCCCGGCGGTCGGCATCAGTTGCGCGCGGTTCGCGTGCGCCCAGCCGTAGTACTGCGTGTTCGCAAGCTCCAGATATTCGGCACCCATGGCCAGCGCCATGTCGATGATCTTGTCGACATGCGGCAGGTTGTAGCGATGCAGCACGCAGTTGAGCACCATCGGAAAGCCATGCGCCTTGATCGAGCGCGCGACGCGGTTCTTCAGGTCGAAGGTGCGCGTGCTGCTGAGGAAGTCGTTGAGTTCCTGAGTCGAGTCCTGAAACGACAGTTGAATGTGATCGAGCCCGTTGGCCTTCAGCGTATCGAGCCGCGCATCCGTCAAACCGACACCCGACGTGATGAGGTTCGTGTAAAAGCCGAGGCCGTGTGCTTCCGCAACGAGTTCTTCGAGATCGTCGCGCATCAGCGGTTCGCCGCCGGAGAAGCCGAGTTGTGCGGCGCCGAGCTTGCGGCCCTGCCGCAATACATCGATCCATTGCGCGGTGCTCAATTCGTCGCGATGGCTCGTGTAGTCGACGGGGTTGTAGCAGAACGCGCAATGCAGCGGGCAACGGTACGTCAGCTCCGCCAGCAGCCACAGCGGCGGACCCACGCCGCTGCGTGCGGCCTGTTGCGTGTGCTCCTGTGTGGGTGTCGAGAGGTCGGTCATGCTGTCACTCCAGCCAGCCGCGCGAACGCGCGTGGTCGACGAAGGCTTCGACTTCGGGCGTCAGTCCGGTTGCATTGAACGCCGCTTCCAGTTCCGCGACGAGCGTCGGGATGTCGCGCGTGCCGTCGCAACGCAACAGGATCTGCGCGGCGCTCTGGTTCAGCTTCACCATGCCTTCGGGATACAGCAGCACGTGCGCGTCCTGTGCCGGTTCCCATTGCAGGCGAAACAGGCTGTTCAGCTTCGGGCCGCGTTTGTCCGTGTCTTGCGCGTTGTCATGTGGGTTCATGCCGGGAACGCCTTTTCTATCGCATCGAGCATCGTCCAGAGAATGTCGAGCTTGAATTGCAGAATGTCGAGCGCGCGTTCCTGCTGCTCGCGCGTGCGGAAATGATCGAGCGTGACGGCGAGGCCATGTTCGACATCGCGTTGCGCGAGCGAAATGCGCGAACGGAAATACGCAAGACCTTCGGGCTTGATCCACGGGTAATGCTCGGGCCACGTCGACAGCCGGTCTTTGTGGATCTGCGGCGCGAAGATTTCCGTGAGCGACGAGCACACGGCTTCCTGCCACGGCGCGCGGCGCGCAAAGTTCACATACGCGTCGACGGCGAAGCGCACGCCAGGCACCACATGTTCCAGCGACCACAATTCATCGCGCGACAAGCCGACGGCATCGCCCAGCCGCGCCCACGTTTCGATCCCGCCTTCGTCTTCGCCATAGCCGTCGTGATCGAGAATGCGCAGCACCCAGCGGCGGCGCGTTTCCCGGTCGGGGCAGTTCGACAGAACAGCGGCATCCTTCAGCGGAATGTTGATCTGGTAATAGAAGCGGTTCGCGACCCAGCCGCGAATCTGCTCGCGCGAGCATCCGCCGCTGTTCATCTTCACGTTGAACGGGTGATGGATGTGATACGCCTGTCCCTTCGCACGTAGTTGCGCTTCGAATTCTTCCCGGGTCCATGCCGGGCCGATGTCGCCTTTGACACTCATCGATCGCGTCTCCGTATCAGTGGTCTGTTTCTGCGTTTCTCTGTGCGTGGCTCACAACTCGAACAGCATGCCGTCGTGCGCGACTTCGATGCCGTGCTGCGCCAGCGTGCGCCGCTCGGGGCCGTCGTCGATCAGGATCGGGTTCGTGTTGTTGATATGTATTAGCACCTTTCGCGCGTTCGGCCTATCGAGCGTATCCAGCACGTCGATCATGCCGCCCGGACCCGTTTGCGCCAGATGGCCCATATCGGCGGCCGTCTTCTTCGACAGGCCGAGTTCGATCATTTCACCGCTGGTCCACAGCGTGCCGTCGACGAGCAGCAGGTCGGCGCTGCGCATCGCATCGCGGATGTGCGGTTCGAGCACGCCGAGGCCGGGCGCATAGAACACGCGCTTGCCGGAACCGGGCGCTGTCATCAGCAGACCGATGTTGTCGCCGCGCTGCGGCGCCGCGCGATGCGGCGAGTAGGGCGGCGCCTTGCTCGACAGCGGCAGCGCCTCGATGCGCACGCCGGGCAGGGCGGCAATCTCGAACGGACCGCTATCGAGCGCAATGGTGTGACGTTCGACGCCGCAGTAGTGCGACAAGATGGATACGACGGGAAAACCCGTCGACAGGTCTTGCCAGACGGCATCCGTCGCATGCAGCGGCAACGGCGCGCTGTTTTCGCGCAGCATCAGCAGCCCTGTTACGTGATCGATCTGCGCGTCCATCAGCAGTACGGCCGCGATACCTGTGTCGCGCGCGTGTCGCCCGGGTTGCATTTCCGGGTTCGCAGCGATCTGCGCGAGGATATCGGGCGATGCGTTCACGAGCAGCCACGCCACGCCATCGACGCTCACCGCAATCGACGACTGCGTGCGCCGCCGCGCCGCGATCGTGCCTTTGCGCACGCCATCGCAATTCCGGCAGTTGCAGTTCCATTGCGGAAAGCCGCCGCCCGCCGACGAACCGAGCACCTTGACCTTCATCGTCCCCTCGCTCCCGAAAGAACCCGCAAAAACGCCCTTGAAACAGGCCTCGATTGATGCATGCCGCGCATCACGGCAACATTCTGCGCAACAGCCCGTCGCGGTCGATCAGTTGATGCTTGAGCGCGCCCGCCACGTGTAATGCGATCAACGCAATGAAGATCCATGCGGTGATTTCATGAATGGTGAACCAGAAGTGGCGCAAACCTTTGTCGTCCCAGCCCCACTTCGGCAGCATCAAGCCCCAGAAACGCGTGCCGTAAGTGTTGAACGACGAGCCCAGATATCCCGTTACCGGCATCACGATCATTGCGGCGTATAAAAGAACCTGCGTAGCGCTCGCGGCGGCGCGTTGCCACGCTCGCATCGGCGGCAACGGCGGCCTGCCGGATACCATGAGAACTCCGATGCGCATCAGCACCAGCAGGAAAATCGTCAAGCCAAGCGACTTGTGAAAGTTGATCAGCGTGGCCTTGAACGGCAGCCCGCGCGGCAGTCCGACCATATAGAGGCCGATGCCCAGCATCACGATGATGCAGATCGCGATCAGCCAATGCAGCACGATCAGCGCCATCGGGAAGCGCTCGGGCCTCTCTCTGCTGCTGCGCGCGATATCGGTCGAGCGTGTCGCGTTCATGTCGGTTCCCTCGATCATTCGACGATCAGCAGTTCGCCGCGTCCATCGACTGCAAGATCGCCCGCGTAGCGCTGCGGCGGCGTGCGGGCGTCGAGTGCCGCAAACGGCGCGAGGCGCTGCGCCATGGCCGCCTTCGCCGTGCTGAAAGCGGACGCCGCATCGCATTGCGCGGCAAGCGCCCGCGTGAGCAGCGACCAGAACACGTCGAAGCCGCGCCCACCCGTCGTGAACGTGGGCGGAATGCGCTCAGGTCGTTGCAACATCAACAGCGTGCCGCGCCGCATGCCGTAACCATAGTGTGCGCCGACCCGGCCCGCAATGCCGATCGTCCCGGCAACGATGCGCGAGGCGGCGTAGTCGCCCGCGTCGCCACCGATCAGCAACGTGCCGCGCCGCATCCGGTCGCCAAGACGCTCGCCCGCGTTGCCTGCGACGATCAGCGTGCCGCCCGTCATGCCTTCCATGCCGCCCGGCAGCGCGCCTGCCGCGAAGTCGCCGCAATCGCCCGCCACGACGAGCGTTCCGCCGCGCATTTCGCAACCCGCGAAATCACCGGTGCCGCCCGCTATGTCGAGCGTACCGCCCGTCATGCGCAGGCCCGCGTAATCGCCCGTCGCGCCGCTGATGCGCAGACTGCCTGCGTCGAGTTGCGCGCCGAGCCGGTCCAGCCAGCTTGCGTCGCCTTCGATCACCAGACGCGCATCGTCGCCGTTCGTGTCGACTGCGACGTCGAACAGATCGCCGATTGCGCAGCCTTCGTTGCCCGCAGGCAGCATCCGATGCGCAATCTCCGCGCCCGACAGCGCCGATAGCGCGGACGGCAACAGCGGCGAGCCGTCCACACGACAACCCGGCGCGGTTTTCACGCGCAACGTGATCGTGCTCATGTCGCGCCGTCCGCAGGGCTGTCTTTCTGGCGCTGCACAATGCCCGCCGCCAGCTCGCGCAGCTTGAAATGGTAGGGCCCGAGCTTGCCGCCATAGTTCCCGGCGGAAATGCGCACCACACCCTGGCCGGCAGCGGCGGCTGCCTCGATGCCCGCCGTCATCGCCGCGCCGACGTCCGCGTCCGTCAGGCCGTCGATCACGATTTCCAGCACGCAGCCCGTCTGCGCATCGAGTTCGCTGCGCTGCGACAAGCCGGTGAGGGTCGGGCAGAACGCATCGTTGGTCGACGCGACGGCGCCTTTGTATTTCGAGCCGATCTTCGATCCCGACCGCACGACGCCACCCGGAAACGGCGTAATCACGTTCGCGAGCCGGTGCATCGCGGCGACGGCCGCCTCGGCGCCCGCCAGGGCGCTATCCAGATCGCGCGCGAGCAGCAGCAGGTTGCCGCCGCCGACGGCCTTGACGGTCTGCACCGATTCTTCGCAGACGAATTCGCCATCCATCACGGGCACGCGCCAGTAGCGCACGCCGCCGAGCACTTTCGAGATCTGCCAGCCATCGCCGAAAAACCGCAGCGAGCCGCCGAGCGGCGCGACATCGGACAGCGGCGCGCGTGTCGTCGCGGGATCGATGCCGTTGTAGACGGCCGTGGTCGGGCAGGTCAGCACGCATTGGCCGACGCGCCGCGCGATCTGCTTCACCAGTTCCTTCGAGGACACCGCAAAAATCAGGACCGAAATACCGGGACGGCCATCGGGCGTCGCGTCGGCGGCGATCTCGTGCTCGATGCCCGCCTCGCAGCCGCAGTCGATCACCGAGGTCGCGAATCCCGTCAGCGAATCCGCCGCCGCGCGCGCCCAGCGCGGCGTATGCGCGGTGATGACGAGACGCGTCGCCTTCATCGGGAAGGCTTCCGCGAAGGTGTCGTCGATCAGGGTGTCGTTGATCTGCATCGCGCGTCCGCCTTCATGCTCGCGCGAGGCACGCGACGGGCAGCAGCCGTCCGCCGCGGCAGCATGCGCAGATTTCGTCGTCGCTGATCGCCGCGTGCGCGAAGTTCGTGGCCAGATTCGCGTCGCTGTACTGGCGCAAGGTCCTTTCGATGCTCCTGTCGTAGTCGGGCGAGACGAAGTGGATGCCGCCCGTCGGGGTCGACACGAGGTTGCCGTCGCGCGCGACCAGTTCGCCGTCCTTGAACACATAGGCGGGCGACGTGAACATCCGCTCGCGGTCCGCGTCGTCGCGATACACGGCGATATCGGCCGCGGCGCCCGGCGCGAGATGGCCGCGATCCTTGAGTCCGAGCAGGCGCGCCGGGCCGGCGCGCGTGATGATCGCGATGTCGTACAGCGAAAACTCGCGCTTCAGTTCGGGCAACGCGCTCGCCACCTTCGCTTCCGCGTGCAGCCGGTCGATCTGCGCGTCGCGGAACGGCTTGTCCATCAGCAGGCGGATCAGATGCGGATAGCTCGTGAACGGGCCGCCGTTCGGATGATCGGTCGTCATCGACACGCGCCACGGGTCGTTCACCAGCAGAAAGATTTCCAACCCGATGATCCATTGCAGCGCATTCACGTAGCTTTGCTCGCGATAGCGGAACGGCACGACACCGCATCCCGCATCGCATTCGATATCGCCGACGATCCACTTGTGCGGACGCGCGAGCGGCGCGTTCCTGAACTGCATCATCGTGTCGCCGGACGCCGTGACCGTCTGCCCAAAGATGATCTGGCCCACGTCGATCGATACGTTAGGCCGTGCGTTGACCGCATCGGCAATCGCGCGCGCGCCTGAAGAAAACTTGCGCGGGCCTTCCGTGCCGTAGCTGTGAAACTGGATGTGCGTGAGATGAATGGGCAGGCCGTCGGCGGCGTCCATCGTTGCGATGGTCGAGTCGATATTGCCCGGCACGCCCAGGTTGCTCGCATGCACGTGCAGCGGATGCGGCACGCGCAACTCGGTCAGCGCGTGTGTCAGCGTGCGCAACACGTCGCGTGGCGTAATGCCGTAATGCGCGTGCGCTTCGTCGACATCGAGCGAGCGCTGGTTGAACTTGAACGCCGAGATGCCGCCTGGATTGACCACTTTCACGCCGAGCGCGCGGCTCGCGTGCATCGTCCAGCCGACGTAATCGCGCACCCGCTCGAAGTCGTCTTTCGCGGCGAGCATCTGCAGCAGCAGTTCGTCGTTGCCGAGCATCACGTAGGCGCCGTGATCGATGATCGGCGTGTCGCCCATTTCCAGATGCGCGTGGCGTGCGTTCGACGCGATCATCGCGGGCTCGAAGGCCGCCGTGTAGCCCATTTCCGCGTAACGGTAGCCGGTGGCGAGTGTGCCGGGCGCGCAGACGCCGCACGACGGCATGCGCAGATAGCGGCCCCGTTCGTCCTGCACGGCTTCGTACGATGCGTCGCGCGGCGCGTCGTCGCGATGATCTTCGGGCAACAGCAGCCGCGACAGGTTGGTCTTGCCGCCGCCGATATGCGAATGCAGATCGATGCCGCCCGCCATCACGATCATGCCGTGCGCGTCGTAGTCGCGATCGACGGCGCCGTCAGCGGGCGCATCGACGATGCGTCCATCGCGGATATAGACGTCGCGCTGTTCGCCGTCGACGCCGTTCGTGGGATCGTAGACGCGGCCGCCTCTGAGTCGCGCGATGCTCATGCCGGGCTCCGTGCCTGCGCGGCGCGTGTCGCGAGCGCGTCGGCAAGATGCGTCGCGATGAACGCAACCGTTGGCAGCGCAACATGCCGCGCCGCATGCAGGGGCACGACGACGGACGTATCGACGCGAAACAGATGGCCGTCGCTGTCGATACCGGGCGTCGCGACGGGAATGAAGATCGTCTTCGCTCTGCGCATTTGCAGATCGAACGCAGATCCGAGCGCGGGCGTGCCGAGCACGATCAGGGGCGTGTTTGCGTCGAGCGTGGAGGGCGGCGGATGCGGATCGAAACTCGCCGTCCACAGCAACGCATCTGCTTCGCCCGCAGCCAGCAGACGTTCGGTGCGATAGCGATAAGGATCGTGGTCGAGCGGCGGCGTGCCCGGCGTCCGGTCGGGTTTCGACACGCGCGTGCGCAACGGAAAGCCCGACAGCCACGTGATGGTCTGGTTGACGCTCAGCGCGCCGTCTGCGCCGCCGAGCGTCAGGACGCCCGCGCGGCTCGTGCGGTTGATCGCCTTGACGATCCGGTGCAGCGCCTCGATCAGCAGCGCTGCATGCGGCTGCGGCAGTTCGGCCGGCTCGATCACGAACGCCGTGTAGCGCGCTTCGGCGATGCGCGCCATCAACGAAGCGAGTGCTGTCGCGATGCGCGCGCCGTCATCGAACGATTCGGCTGTGCGGCCTTCGGCAATAGCCGACCACAGCGCGAGCACGTCGTGCGGCGAAGCATCGGCTAGAAGCGAAGTGCTGCGCGTGTCGTCAGCCTGACTGGCGGCCGGATCGGTGTCGCAACAGACGAAGCGGATGTCGCGCTGCATCGACGTGCCGCTCGCAATGCGCTCGTAAAAGCGCGGATGCTGCGCGGAAGGCTGGCAAGCAAACACGATCAGCAGATCGGCGCGCGAACGCACTTCGGACAAGGTCGTGAAGAACGCGCCGCGATCCTGTAGCGCCAGCGTCGAGGCGCTCAGCGCGTCGCCGTGCAGCGAATCGAGGATCGCGCCGCAGCCGGCAGCGAGCGCATAGAGCGCGCGTGCACCGGCGATATCCGTTGCGCAGCCACCAAAGAGCGGCCTGCGTGCCTGCGCGAGTACGGCGGCGGCCGCATCGAGCGCGGTATCGAGTGACACAGGGGCGCCGTCGACGGCAGGCGAGCAGACATTGTCGCTGGCGTCATGGCGCGTCAGCGCATCGGCGAGCCGCGCGCATTGCGTGGCGGGCGCGGCGATTGTCTGATCGCGTGAGACGTGGGCCTCGATGTCGTCGCACAGCAGCGGGCAGAAGGGGCAGGTCCAGTCGTGAGTCGTCGAAACGGATGGCAATGGCCCATCGGCGGCCGATGTCGCGTTGGCGTGCGTGACGTTGGACGTGGAGGGGGACGTGGACTCGTGCATAAGACCCCGATCAGCAAGGTCCGTGCCGATCTCGTCGTCGGCTTGCAGCGGGCTCGTGCAAGCACGGTTGCCCGGCATTTCAGATGAGCGCGTGGCAAACGGCTCGCTGCGTCGAACGTGAACACCTCATGAACGGCCCAATATGTCCGCCGCGCGCCGGGCCGGGCGCAGCACAGTATGTGCTTCGCGCTGCAACAGTGTGTCACTTGAGGACAGTGCGCGGCCCACTGCGCATGCGAGCCGCGCCGTTGCTGCAACGCGGTCCGCGTGGCATGGATATTGATTCGCGGATCACGCTGCGGCGTCTGAGCGCGTTGCTTGCGTGGTGCGTAGCCTGCCGTCGTGAAGCGCCGATGCGATCAGCCATGCGTGCGCGCCGCTGCGTGCGGCTGCATCGAGATCGTCGCGATGGCGGATACCGCCTGCGCCGATGACCGGGCGCTGGCCCGCTTGCGCGTGGATCAGGTTGAACGTCTCGAGGTCGGGGCCGGCGTCGGCGCCGACCTGATCGAGCGTCATGACGATCACGCGCGACGGCCATGACGCCGGCGAGCGCAGCGCCTGCGCGAGTTCGGGGGCCGCGATCAGTTCTCGGCCGCGATGATCGAGCGACAGGATGGGCGCGTAGCCGGCCGCTTCGGCTTCGCGCAGCGCGTCGAGCGAGTGCAGCGACTCGGAGCCGAACACGGGGACGATGCGGGTTTCCGTGGGGCCGGTTGCCGTGGCAATGCGCGCGAGATGGGCAAGCATCGACGGGAAGTCGGCGAAGCCCGCGTCGAGCCAGATTTCGAACGGGCCGCTGTGTGGCCCGATATGCGCATGCGGATGCGCGAGGTTCGCGGCGAGCGCGGCCACTGTCGACGGATCGGCTTCGCGCGACATGATTGCGCCGAGATCTGCGACGTACAGCGCAGGCGCGGCCGTCGCGGCAACGAGCGCGCGCGCGACGGGCAGCGGCTCGCTCGTCGCGCACAGCGATGACTGGATGGGTCGATAGTTCGCGCGGTCGCCGCGTATCGCGCGCACTGCGTGGCCGTCGAGCAGATCGAGAACCGGGATCACCTGCATGCGGAGACGTTCCTTGATGAAGCTCTGGGTTTATGAGTATCTCACTGGCGGCGGCATCGACGCGCAACTCGCGGGCGCCAGCAGCCTCGCGGATCTGAGCGCGCTCGTGGTCGAAGGGCGCGTGATGCGCGATGCGATTGTCGGCGATCTGCGGCAGCTCGACGGCGTGCAGGTCAGTTTTGCGAGTTCGCGCTTCGAGCATGTGCCTGAGGGCGTCGCGCATTGCCGCGCGAAGCCGGGCGAATCGATGCTGGAGTTCGTCTCGCGGGCCGCGCGCGAACATGACTATGCATGGATCGTCGCGCCCGAGTGCGATGGCCTGATGCTCGATCTTGCCGACGCCGTCGGTCCCGCGCGCTGGATCGGTTGCACGAAGGAAGCGATCGCGCTCGCGTCGAGCAAGCGCGCGACGGCGGCGCGACTCGCGTCGCGCGGCATTGCCGTGACGCCTGCGCTCGAACCGGCGCAGGTCGATCCGCGCACGCAGCACCGCTGGGTCGTCAAGCCCGACGACGGCGCGGGCGGACTCGATACGCTCGCGTTCGACGACGCCGACGCGGCGCGCGCCGAATATGCGGCGCGCCGCGCGGCGCAGCGCGAAACGGTGCTGCAGGCGTGGGTGGATGGCGACGCACTGAGCCTGTCGCTGATCTGCGATGCAGCGGGTGCGACGCTCATCAGCATCAACCGGCAGAGGATAGACGTGGCTGCCCCCGTCGTAGGCCATGCGGGGCGGGTGGTCGGCTTCGACGGCGTGGATATCGACCAGATCGACCGCGACAGCGCGCAAGGCCGCGCGCTCGATGCGCTCGCGCAGCAGGTCGCGGCGTCGCTGCCCGGCTTGCGCGGGTTTGCCGGGATCGATGTCGTGTGGCATCCGTCGCGCGGCCCCGTCGTGATCGAGGTGAATCCGCGTGCGACCGTCGCGTATGCCGGATTGTCCGCGCGGCGCGGACGCAATCTCGCCGCCGACGTGCTCGCGGCGCATGGTCTGCAGGTCGCGGCGCGTCCGGCGTTGTCCGCATGCGGAGCGGGATCATGAGCGCGTCCATGGCTTCGATGGCCGGGCCTGTCGTGTTCGGCTGGGACGTCGGCGGCGCGCATGTGAAGGTGTCGCGCGTCGACGCGGACGGTGTCGTCACCGATATCGCGCAATGGGCGTGTCCGCTGTGGCAAGGGCTCGACCATCTGCATCGCGCGATCGATTCGGCGGCCGAACGCTGGCCCGATCTCACCCAGGCGAGCGCGCGCCACGCAGTCACGATGACGGGCGAAATGGTCGATCTGTTCGCCGACCGCGAGCATGGTGTGCGCGCGCTCGTCGATGCGCCGGCCGCGCGGCTCGGCGCCGATACGGCATTTTTCGCGGGGGCTTCCGGCTGGCTGGATGCCGCGCAAAGCATCGCGCACTGGCGCGCCGTCGCGTCGGCGAACTGGCTGGCGACGGCGCAGCATGTCGCGACCCGCATCCGCGACTGCGTGCTGATCGATATCGGCAGCACGACGACCGACATCGTGCCCGTTGCCGAAGCGCGCGTCGCGGCGCGCGGCGTCAGCGACGCGACGCGTCTCGTGACGGGCGAGCTCGCCTATCACGGCGTGGTGCGCACGCCGTTGTGCGGCATCGCGCATCGGATCGCGTTTCGCGGCGAGACGGCGAGCGTGATGAACGAATGGTTCGCGACGAGCGCCGACATCTACCGGCTGACGGGCGAACTGTGGCCGCCGCACGATCAGCATCCAAGCGCCGACAACGGACCGAAGACGTTCGCCGCGAGCTGCGCGCGGCTGGCGAGAACGATCGGCCGCGATGCAGGCGACGCGACCGAAGACGAATGGCGCGAGTTCGCCCACGCATGGCGCGACGCGCAATTTCGCGCGATCGGCGCGAGCTTCGAGCAGGTGTGTGCGGCGCATCCGTCGCTGGCGCGGGCGCCTGTCGTCGGCGCGGGTTGCGGGCGCTTTCTGGCGGCGGCGCTGGCGAAGGCCCATGCGCGCGATTACGTGGATTTCGGCGCGCTCACACAGATCGCGCACGACGCGCCAGCGGATGCCGCCGAATGGATCGCGACCTGCGCGCCGAGCGTCGCCGTCGCGTGGCTGATGACTGCGAGGAGGCGAGAACAGCGCGCCGCGTGAAGCAGCGGCAACGGGCTTGCGACGCGCGAGGCGCAGCACCATCGATGCGCGCGCGGTATGCGCGGCGCAGACTCGCGATGGCGCGGCGAGCGCAGGGCTGACGCGGGCGGGCCGTCGGGCGTGCCATCGTGAGGTCGAACGAGAGCGAGGTAACGGACATGTGGGTGGTGAAGATCGGGGGCAGCCTGAGTCACGACCCGTCGCTGCGGGACTGGCTCACGCAGTTGTGGGAGGTCGGCGGCGGGCGCGTGGTGATCGTGCCGGGCGGCGGGGATTTTGCGGACAGCGTGCGCGTGTATCAGCAGGAATGGCAGTTCGACGATCTTGCCGCCCACAACATGTGCCTGCTCGCGATGACGCAGTACGCGCTGATGATGCAGGCCGTGCTGCCCGACCTCGTGCTGGCGACCAACGAAGAACTGATCCGGCGCGCGCTGCGCAAGGGCAAGGTTGCCGTGTGGATGCCCGTGAGCCTGATGCGCGTCACGCCCAACGCGATGACCAACTGGGACACGACCTCCGACAGCCTGGCCGCGTGGCTGTCCACATCGCTGAATGCGGAGCGTCTGATGGTGGTGAAGTCATGCCCGGTCGGCGCGAACGTGCCGCTCGTGACGCTGGCATCGAACGGTGTCATCGATGCGAGCTTCGTCCATTACGTGAAAGAGGCGAATTACGAAGTCGAGTTGTTCAGCAAGACGGATGTCGCGCTGGTGCGCGAGCGGCTGCTGAATGCATCGGCCGTGTGAGCGCGCCATGGCGCGCTGTCTACGCTTACGCGGCGGCCGTCGATGCGACGGGAGCCGCGTGATGCAGCGCGTCGGCCCATTGCGCGACGCGGCGCGGATCGAGGCGCGAGGTGCGGCCGTTCTCGCATAGCGCGGTGCGAAAGCCGGCGACATCGGGCGCCAGCGCGCGGATCGCGTCGAGTTGATCCCAACCGAGCGAACCGGCGATGCAGGCCATGGCGCCCGACGCGCGAATCGTCGTGATATAGCGCGTGAGCGTCGCGAAGTCGATGCAATCGAGCAGCGTGCGGCCCGTCTTGCCTGCCGTATCGAACACGATGCCTGCGAAGCCGAGCGAGACGGCGTGTTCGACGAGTTCTGCATCGACGCCGTCGTCGCACAACAGCACAGGCAAGACGTTGGCATTCAGGCCAGCGATGCGCGTGAGGCATTCGCGCGCATGCGGTCCCGGCACGACGCCCGCTTTCACGAAATCCACGCCTGTTTCGCCGACTTCGTCGATGCGCGCCGCGATGGCGTCGAGCGCGTCGGGCGGCAGGTCGCCGATCGTCGCGCTGATGGGTTTGACCGGGTAGCGCGAGCGCAGCGTGCGCGCGATGCGCCAGATGTTGTCGATCGACACGCCGCCGAGTGCACCTGCGAGCGGTTCTTTGAGATCGATCAGATCGGCGCCGGCACCGGCTGCGTCGAACGCTTCTTCCGCCGAGCGGACGCTTGCGAGCAATGCGGTCATCGAGGTCTCCGTCAGGAAGCAGTTTTTTTGTCGGCGGCGTCGCCGGTGGTGCGAAAGCGTTCTACTGCTGCTGTGATCCATTGCCAGGCGACGAGTTCGTCGGCGCCGGCGGTTTTATCGATGGCGATCTGCAGGTAGGCGAATTCGCGGTCGATCTTGTCGGCGGGCAGCATGAAAAGCCGGCTCACGAGGATGGCGCCTTCTATTACCGCTGCCTGTGCGCGGTTGAAGCCCGCGAATGGGGCGTGGTTTTCCGTGTGCACGGAGCGCATGTGGAGGACGGGACGCTGCGGGTCGTCTTGTGTGATGTGATCGAGGGTGAGTTCGGTGTGGGCCAGTGAGTTTTTTAGCCTGAGGCTGGGGACTTGGGTCGCCGGGCTTGTCGGCCAGTCGCGTTGGGTGCCCGTTACGCAACCGGCGAAGACGCGGACGTCGGTTGTGAAATTGATTACCGCTGCGCGGGTGGCTAGTACGTTGTCCAACGTTCTCGATGGCCTGAACGGGGCCAGGATCGTCAGGCCGTTTTCGTCGTGACGGATGCCCATTGGGGCGATATGGGCGACACCGTCGATGGAGCATGTTGTGATGATGGTTTCGTGGATCAGCATTTGGTTTTTTGCCTTTGGCGGCAGGCCGTTTGGTGATCTGTTTTTTTTTGTTTGCTGCGCAGGCGGTTTGGTTTGCTTGTGGTTGAGCTGGCATCCGCGTTTTGCTTCTGGTTTGCTAGCGTTGCCCCTGTGCGGGGCGGCACCTACTTTTCTTTGCCGCCGCAAAGAAAAGTAGGCAAAAGAAAGCGGCTCACACCGCCAATTCTAGTCCCCGCCTGAGGGCCCCCAAAGGGTCTTACACTCCACACGGCAGCGTAGCTTTGTGCGTTCGTTGCCAGCGTTCTCTCTATACGCATCACCCACTTCACACTCCGGAGTCGCGGCACGCCGTGCCAGATAGTCCTCCGCCGCCCAGGTGGCAAACTGTGTGTAGGCTTTCGCGCCATCGGCGCATCACTCCGGACGGTAAAGCAAGATTGGTGTTTCTGGTAAGAGCACTAACCGGTACGGTACGACGACCTACACACAGTTTGCCACCTGGGCAGCACATGCGATTTGCTGCCGCTTGTCTGAATACGGGTGTTCGAAGCGGGTGAGGCGTTCATTCGAAGCGTTGGCAACGCACACAAACAAAGACGTTGCCGTGTGAAGTGTAAGACCCTTTGGGGGCCCTCAGGCAAACACAAGGACTGGCGGTGTGAGCCGCTTTCTTTTGCCTACTTTTCTTTGCGGCGGCAAAGAAAAGTAGGTGCCGCCCCGCACAGGGGCAACGCTAGCGAACCAATAACATCACGCGGATGCCAGCGCGAACGCAGACAAATCAACCCACCCGCGCGGCCCGAAAGCAAAAAACAGAAAACCAAAACCACCTGCGGCACCGCACAAAAAACAAACGGGGCCGGCCCGGCAAAAACCTCACCGAAACCAGCCCCGCACGGGCCACTTCACCTTGTGGCGATATACATCGTAATTTCAAACCCGAAACGCATATCGGTATAACCAGGGGTAGTCCACTGCATGTTCGTCCTCCTTTAGCGATTGAAGAAAACAAAACGGCGGTCCCATTGCGAAAAAAGCACCCGCGTGCACGCACGCAAACGCCCAATCGCCTCGGCCCATGTTGCTGATGCAACTGTCGTACCAGTTACAGCCCTACGGGGAAGGGCGCGCCGTTTACGCGCCTTACTGTAGCGGAACCGCAGCAAAGTGTTCCACGAGCCGATAACCCATTGTGGACGCATTTTGCATTCCGTGCACGCGTGTTAACGGATCACTTAAGCCTGCTGAAAAAAATCGTGAATTCACTTCATCCGGGCATCCGCCTACATTGACCTGCAAGGCCGGCGACTTTCGATGCACGCCAGCTTCCACCCCCAAGGCGTGCGCAGCATCAGAGGCGCGCCGCGATCCATATCGAGGCAGCCCGATGAACGATTTCAGCAAGGAAGCCGTGAAGCCCGCAGGCAGCGAAAGCACTCAACCACGCTCGCGCTATTCGGCGGGTGTCCTCAAGTATCGCGAGATGGGCTACTGGCAACCGGACTACACGCCAAAAGACACCGACATCATCGCGCTGTTCCGCATCACGCCGCAGCCGGGCGTCGAGCCCGAAGAAGCCGCCGCCGCCGTGGCGGGCGAATCGTCGACGGCCACATGGACCGTGGTCTGGACCGACCGCCTGACCGCGTGCGACATGTACCGCGCCAAGGCGTTTCGCGTCGAACCCGTGCCCAACGCGAGCGAAAGCGAGCCGCAATATTTCGCGTTCATCGCCTATGACCTCGATCTGTTCGAGGAAGGATCGGTCGCGAACCTGACGGCCTCGATCATCGGCAACGTGTTCGGCTTCAAGCCCCTGAAGGCGCTGCGGCTCGAAGACATGCGCATTCCCGTCGCGTATCTGAAGACCTTTCAGGGTCCGCCGACAGGCATCGTCGTCGAACGCGAACGGCTCGACAAATACGGCCGCCCGCTGCTCGGCGCCACCGTCAAGCCGAAGCTCGGGCTGTCGGGCAAGAACTATGGACGCGTCGTGTACGAGGGCCTCAAGGGCGGTCTCGACTTTCTGAAGGATGACGAAAACATCAATTCGCAGCCCTTCATGCACTGGCGCGACCGCTATCTGTTCGCGATGGAAGCGGTAGCCCGCGCGCAAGCCGAAACAGGCGAACTGAAAGGCCATTACCTGAACGTCACGGCCGGCACGATGGAGGACATGTACGAGCGCGCCGAATTCGCGAAGGAACTCGGCTCGTGCATCGTGATGATCGACCTGGTGATCGGCTGGACGGCCATTACATCGATGGGACGCTGGGCGCGCAAGAACGACATGATCCTGCATCTGCACCGCGCGGGGCATGGCACGTACACGCGGCAGCGCAATCACGGCATTTCGTTTCGTGTGATCGCGAAGTGGCTGCGCATGGCAGGCGTCGATCATGCGCATGCGGGCACCGCTGTCGGCAAGCTCGATGGCGATCCGCTGTCGGTACAGGGCTACTACAACGTGCTGCGCGAGTCCCACAACCCCGTCGATCTCACGCGCGGCCTCTATTTCGATCAGCCATGGGCGAGCCTGCGCAAGGTGATGCCCGTCGCGTCGGGCGGCATTCACGCGGGGCAGATGCATCAACTGCTCGATCTGTTCGGCGACGATGCGATCCTGCAGTTCGGCGGCGGCACGATCGGCCATCCGTCCGGAATTCAGGCCGGCGCGACGGCCAACCGCGTCGCGCTCGAAACGATGGTCAAGGCGCGCAACGAAGGCCGCGACATCGCCAACGAAGGCCCCGATCTCCTCGAAGCGGCCGCGCGTCATTGCACGCCGCTCAAGCAGGCGCTCGATACATGGGGCGATATCACCTTCAACTACACGCCGACGGATACACCTGATTTCGCCGTCACGCCGAGCGTGGCCTGAGCCATCGCGCGCCGTACCCGCCGAATCCGAATGAGGAGCCTGCCATGCGTATCACCCAGGGAACGTTTTCCTTCCTGCCCGACCTGACCGACGACGAAATCCGCCTGCAGATTCAGTACGCGTTGAGCCAGGGCTGGTCGTGCTCGGTCGAATTCACCGACGACCCGCATCCGCGCAACACGTACTGGGAAATGTGGGGCCTGCCGATGTTCGATCTGCGCGACGCGGCGGGCGTCATGATGGAAGTGACGAGGTGCCGCGACGCGTATCCGCAGCACTACATCAAGGTGAATGCGTTCGATTCGGTGCGCGGCTTCGAGACGATGCGGCTGTCGTTCATCGTGAACCGCCCGGATGTCGAACCGACGTTCGCGCTGGGACGTCAGGACGACCGCTCGCGCGTGCAGCGCTATTCGCTCACGGCGGTGCGCGCCGCGCCGCGCTAGCGGCGGCAGCACGCCAGTAGCGCAGACCAGAACACGAACAGGGAGACATCGTGATGAATGCCGTCGTAACGGAGCCGCTGGCGCAACAGGAAACGAAAACGCCGCGCGTCGACCTGCTTGCGCTGTTTCGCGAGTCGGGCATCGCCGGCGTGCTCGACGAACTCGACCGCGATCTGGTCGGACTTGCGCCCGTGAAAACGCGCATCCGCGAAGTCGCCGCGCAACTGCTCGTGGGCCGCGCGCGCGAGGCGCTCGGCATCGAAAGCGGGGCGCCGACGCTGCACATGTGCTTCAGCGGCAATCCCGGCACGGGCAAGACCACCGTTGCGCTGCGCATGGCGGACGTGCTGTTCCGGCTCGGCTATATCCGGCGCAATCATCTGGTGTCGGTGACGCGCGACGATCTGGTCGGCCAGTACATCGGCCACACCGCGCCGAAAACGCGCGAAGTGCTCAAGCGCGCGATGGGCGGCGTGCTGTTCATCGACGAAGCGTATTACCTGTATCGCCCGGAAAACGAGCGCGATTACGGGCAGGAGTCGATCGAGATCCTGCTTCAGACCATGGAAAACCAGCGCGACGATCTGGTCGTGATTCTGGCCGGCTACGCCGCGCGGATGGATACCTTCTTTCGCAGCAATCCGGGCTTTCGCTCGCGGATTGCCCACCACCTGTCGTTTCCCGACTATGCACCCGACGAACTGCTGCTGATCGCCGAGCGCATGCTCGACACGATGCATTACCGGTTCGATGCCGACGCACGCCGCGCTTTCGAGGACTACCTCGCGCGGCGCGTGCGTCAGCCGAACTTCGCGAACGCGCGCTCGGTGCGCAACGCGCTCGACCGCGCGCGCCTGCGCCAGGCGAATCGCCTGTTCGCGCATGCGCTGGGCGGGGGCGCGAGCGCCGACCCCGCCGCGCTGACGCTGCTGAGCGCCGCCGATATCCGCGCGAGCAGCGTGTTCTCCGAATCAGGCGGCGCCGGGGCGGAACCCGGCGCCGCGACAGAATTCCCCACTTCGTAGGAGAGCATCATGCGTCACGCAAACATCACGCTCACGAGGTTTCTGGCCGGCGACGCGGACCATCTGATGTCGATGCGGCCGCCGACTGCGTTGCAGGTCGTGCTGCACGACGTCGCGGCGTCGGTGAAAACGATCGGTGCGGCGCTCGCGCGCGGCACGCTGGGCGACAGCGCAGAGGTGGATTCGGTGGCGGGCGGCGCGGTGCTCGCGTATTCCACGCGACGCCGCAAGCTCGCCGAAGCGGCTGTGCGCAGCGCGCGGGCGGAGCAAATGGACACTGCGGTCACGCCCGAGTACCAGCTTGCCTTCGATCCGCTCAACTGCCCGTGGAATGCGGACATCAACGGCACGGCGGGTTCGATCTTTTCGGTGATGCGGGTGCAGTCGCAGGGCAGCGCGGTGAACGGCAACGACGCGCGAGCCGAAGCCTACGGCGAACTGGACTGCGAATCCTGTGGCGAAGCCTACGGCGCGCCGTTCCTGCAACCTGGCCGCGAACAGGCGGCAGCGGGCTACACCATCTACGGCCCGGCGACGATGCTCGTCATCACGCTGGGCGAGGGCACGCACGGCTTCACGCTCGATAGCCAGACGGACGAGTTCATGCTCACGCACCCGTCGATCCGCATTCCGGACGAGACGGGCGAGATCGCCGTCGATGCGTCCAATGAGCGCTTCTGGGAGCCGCCCGTGCGCCGCTACGTGCACGAGTGCCGCGAAGGCCGCGCGGGCTGCCGCGAGCGCGATTTCAGCCTGCGCTGGAGCGACGCGCTGGTGCCGGAAGTGCATCGCATCCTGATGCGCGGTGGCCTGTTCCTGATGCCGCGCGACTACCGCACGCGTTCGGCGATGCGCGGCCGCCTGTCCGCCGTCTACGACGCGAGCCCGCTCGGTTTCCTCGTCGAGCAGGCGGGCGGCATGGCGACGACGGGCCGCGAACGCGTGCTCGACGGCGCGCCGCGCACATTTCATGAACGCATGCCGCTGATACTCGGCTCGTCGAATGAGGTGGCGCGTATTGGCCGCTATCACCGCGAGCACGATCTGGGTATCGACATGCCTTTTACGTCGCCGCTTTTTCGTGAGCGCTCATTGTTCCTTCCGGAAACCTCGGTCTGACTCTTGACCTGTAACCAGGAGACTGCGCATGTCAGTCAGACATCCGATCGTTGCCGTAACGGGGTCGAGCGGCGCGGGCACGACCACCGTCATGAGGAGCTTCACGCACATTTTTCGCAGGGAGAAGATCAATGCGCAGATTGTCGAAGGCGATGCGTTCCATCGGTACGACCGGCTCGGCATGCGCGAAGCGCTGCGGCAGAGCGAGCGTGACGGTGTGCGCGACTTCAGCCACTTCGGGCCCGATGCGAATCTGCTCGAAGAACTGGAGCAACTGTTCGCGAGCTACGGGAACTCGGGCGGCGGGAAGTTCCGGCGTTACGTGCACGATGAAGCGGACGCGGTGGTGTACAAGCAGGACCCGGGGACATTTACGCCATGGGAGGATATTTCGCCGGGCACGGACATGATGTTTTACGAAGGGCTGCATGGTGCGGCCGTGACCAGCAAGGTCGACATCGCACAGCATGCGGATCTGCTCGTCGGCGTGGTGCCGATCATTAATCTGGAGTGGATCCAAAAGCTGCATCGTGACCAGACGCTGCGCGGTTATTCGCACGAGGCTGTCGTCGATACGATTTTGCGGCGGATGCCGGATTATGTGAATTACATCTGTCCGCAGTTTTCGCGTACGCATGTGAATTTTCAACGTGTTCCCACTGTTGATACTTCTAATCCTTTTACTGCTCGGGAGATTCCGCAGCCTGATGAGAGTTTTGTTGTTATTCGGTTCTCCAAGCCGAAGGGCATTGATTTTCCTTATCTGCTTACGATGTTGCATGACTCTTTTATGTCCCGTCCTAACGTTATCGTTGTGCCTGGCGGCAAGATGGGGCTCGCTATGCAGTTGATTTTTACGCCTATGATTTTGCAATTGCGGGATCGGAAGTCACGTGCGTGACTGGGTTCTGGCGGGGCCGTAGTGTTGTGGCTCAGGTGTGTGTGTTGGCTGACGGCCCTGGAGGTTGTGGCCCCGCGTGGGTCGTCAGTTTTTTTTTGGTTTTTCGTTTTGGTTTGCTTTTGGTTTTCGCTGGCATCCGCGGTTTGCTCTTTCGCGGGCATCCGCGTTATGCATTTGGTCTGCAAGCGTTGCCCCTGTGCGGGGCGGCACCTACTTTTCTTTGCCGCCGCAAAGAAAAGTAGGCAAAAGAAAGCGGCTCACACCGCCAGATCTAGTATTTGCCTGAGGGCCCCCAAAGGGTCTTACACTTCACACGGCAACCACGTGACCCACGCTCGTTGCCAGCGCTCTTGCAGTGCGCCTCACCCACTTCACGCTCCCGCGTTACCGCATGCCGCGCCAGACAGTCCACCGCCGCCCAGGTGGCAAACTGTGTGTAGGCCCAGGTACTCCACACGCCTGACTCCGGACCGATAGCGCACGCGTCCATCCTGTAAGAGCGCCAGGCTATACGCAGCGACAACCTACACATAGTTTGCCACCTGGGCGGCGCATGACATTCGCTGCCGCTTGCCGTTGTACGAGTGCCTGAAGCGGGTGATGCCATTGTTCGAAGCGTTGGCAACGAGCACTAACCAGGGCACTGCGGTGTGAAGCGTGGGGACGTTGGGGGCCCGTGGATAGGCACACGTGCAGGCGGTGTTAGCCGCTTTCTTTTGCCTACTTTTCTTTGCGGCGGCAAAGAAAAGTAGGTGCCGCCCCGCACAGGGGCAACGCATGAAGCACGCTAACAAATCGCGGATGCCAGCAAAAAACCACGTAAACCAAACCGCTTGCGCAGCAAACAAACCCTCACTACTTAGCCGCTTTAACCTTCGTCGTGCCAGGCGCACACCAGACATTGAGGTCTTCAGCACCTCTCTCCACCTGACACCCCCAATCCAGCACCTGATCCTGATCGAACCGTTTCCCGAGCCGCCAGGCGATCTCCGCCCGTGCCGTCTGCACGCCCATATAGAAAGCATGCCCACCATCATTCTCAAGCTTCAGATACGGATACAAAGCAAACGGATCGCCTTCAACAACATGCACATCACGGTTATAAACATGAATCCCATCCGTGGTGACCTGCACACGAAAATTCGGATCTCGCACTTGCGCGGCGAACGCAGCGATCTCATCAGCGTCATAAGGAAAAGGCCGCTTCGCATGCAGCGCAGAAAGATCAGAATCGATACCTTTAGGCAGCACCTGCGCTTCATAAGCCGCATGCATCACACGCCGGGCAACATCGGCCTCACGCACAGCCCGCCGCGCATGCAGACTAACCGAAGTAGTCAGCACAGCAGAGACCCGCAACTCAGCAGCAACACCGAGCAGCACCGCATTGATCCCGCTAGTATCAGCTTCAGTGAGTTCAGTAAGATTCCCAACCCCAAGCATGATCGCAACATCAGGATACCGCTCGCGCAACGCGACATACCTCGCAATAGAAGCAGCAAAACCAAACGGAATCGGATCGAGAATAGGATCAGCGAGAAACGGCTTGCCACGCGCGACGAGCGCATCGATTGCCTGATGCAAGGAAGCCATATCGTGCGGCTCGCGCGCCACGACAACGGGCGTCGACGATACTTCATCAGCGACCCACAACGTGTCGACGTTGAGACTCATCAGATAATCGGCCCCCGCGCGCCCGCCGCGCAGAAGTTCATCCGTCACCATCGAGTCGACGCTCACGCGATAACCGTCAGCCTTCAGCATCCGCACGGCATCCTCGAGATGCGGAAACGGCGTATCAGGCAGACAGCCCACGTCGATCACATCCGCACCTTGCTCCGCGTAATGCCTGGCGCGCGCAGCGATACCCTCGAGATCGAGCCTAGGCGCATCGACGATCTCCGCAAAAATCTCCGTCGAGTACCGCGACAGATCGAACTTCCGCGCGGCGTGGCCGAAGTGCAGCGGCAGATCCTTCGCTTCCTCGGGACCACGTTCGACGGGCAATCCGAAATGCTCGCTCAACGCGGCAAGGTCCCCGCGACAACGCCCCGGCACGATCATCCGGTCCGCGCGCAGCGGCAACGTCACGCGCCGCCGGATCATGTCCGCCGTCATCAGCGCGGCAACCTGCAAGCCGATCTCGCGCACTTCCCACGTGAACGGCGCGTTCGTCATGCCCTCCAGCACCTGCACGACGCTTTTTTCGGCGAGCCTGCCAGTCAGGAAGACGATGTGTTCCATGCGAGCCCGAGGTTCGATAGCCGTTCGCTCAATGCCGCGCGCAATTCGTCGAGCGAGCGCGCGACGGTCGTGTATTCGATGCGCGCCAGCCGCTCGACGTTCTCCAGCTCGATCGCGCGCGGACGCACTTCGACCCATTCGTGCGGGCTTTGTGTGATGACGCTCGGCTCGGTGTCGCATGCGAAAACGATGCCGGGCACGCATTGCTTGCCCGCCTGCGCATAGAGGTTGGTCGGCAGCGTGTCGGAGATGCCGAGCGCGCATTTGGCAACTGTGTTGCTGGTAGCCGGCGCGATCACGACCGTGTGATAGAGACCCTCGTACAGCATGCCGACGGGCACGCTGCTCGCGCTGTTGTCGCGCACCACGCGGAAATGCTCGCGCAGCTTAGGCACGGGCCAACCGTAGAGCGGTAATACCTCTTCGCCGGCAGAGGACAGAAACAGATCGACGCCCGGCAACGCAAGCGCGATGTCGATCGATTCTTCCAGCATGTGTCCCGAGCCCGTGATGCACCACGCGAAGCGCGCGTCGGGGCGAAAAACGCCAGGGCGGCGGGCGGGCGACGGTGCGCTCATGCGTAGGTCAGGTATGGATCATGTGTGGGTCACTTGCCGCATGCGTCGTCGACGGAGGCCTGCGAGGCGTCGTGCGACAGCCGGATGTGCAGTCTGTGCATCTTCCGGTACAGGGTGTTGCGGCTGATGCCGAGCGTCTTCGCGACGTTGCTCACGTTCCAGCGATGTTCGTCCAGCATCGCAAGCACCGTTTCGCGCTCCTTGACCTGGATCGCGTTGAGCGCCGACAGGTCTGCCTCGTCGTCGAACGGTGTTGCGGCGGCATTGGCCTGCTGCGCCAGCGGTCCCGCCGCCGAAGCGCGGGCGGGCGCGCCGCCACGCATCTCGTCGACGATTTCCGCCGGCAGATGCGCGCAGCGTATTTCCGGTCCGTCGCACAGCGCAATCGCCATTTGCAGCACGTGCCGCAACTGGCGAATGTTGCCGGGCCACGCATAGTTCGCCAGCGCTTGCCGCGCTTCGGCACTGAGTTCGGGTGGGTCCTCGGCTTCGCTTTCGAGTATGTGCTGGACGAGCGGCAGCAGATCGGCGCGCTCGCATAGCGGCGGCAGGTTGATCTCGATGCCGTTGAGCCGGTAGTACAGATCTTCGCGGAACAGGCCGCGCTGCACGAGATCGAGCAGGTTGCGGTGGCTCGCGCTGATCAGCTGGAAATCGACCTTGATCGTGGTTTCGGCGCCGAGCGGCGTGACCTCGCGTTCTTCGATCACGCGCAGCAGGCGCGCCTGCAAGGCCATCGGCATGTCGCCGATTTCATCGAGGAACAGCGTGCCGTTGTTCGCCTGCACGATCTTGCCGCGCCGTCCTTCGCGTTGCGCGCCTGTGAATGCGCCCGCGCGATAGCCGAACAGCTCGCTTTCGATCAGCGTCTCGGGCAGCGACGCGCAGTTCACCGCGACGAACGCGCCCGCCGCGTTTGGACTGATGCTGTGCAGCGCGTTGGCGAACACTTCCTTGCCGGTGCCCGTCTGGCCTCGGAGGATGATCGGGATTTTCCGCTGGATCACGCGCGCGGCCAGCTGGCTCTGCGCGGCCATGCGGGGATCGCCGAATTCCAGATGCGAGAGCTTGTCGAGCCCGGCTGCCGCCGGCTTCGCGTCGCGTGTTTCACGTGAGGTTTTGGCGCGAGAAACGCGGTTGATCGATACATCGCTCCACTGTCCGCGCGCGCTCGTCGCCACCTGGTTCGCGTTGCCGAACGACGTCGCGTCGCGCGGCGTCTGAGCGATCACGAAGAAGCGGTTGCTGGCGTGCGCGCTGTACACGGTGATCGGGTGGAACGAGCCGCGAATGCTGCGCGCGATCATGTCTTCGAGCGTCGCGCTGAACGCTTCTTCGATGCGCTTGCCGCACAACTGGTCGGGCGAACGCAGGTCGAGCTGGAACAGCGCGCTGCGATTGGCGGCGAGCACGATGCCGTCGTCGTCGACAGCGAGCTTGCCAGCGTGCAGCGTGCCGACGAATTCAGGACGGCTATGAAAGTGGACCGTGTTGGCGCGCCGATAGCGCGAATCGATCAGCCGGTTCTCGATCATCTGCCGCGACATGCCGACCAGCACGAGCGAATGCTGCTGCAGCATGCGCGAGCGGCTCGTCACGTCGAGCACGCCGACGATCGCGCCGCGTTCGTCGAAGATCGGCGCAGCCGAGCAGGTGAGGGACGTATAGCGCGGATAGAAATGCTCATGCTGATAGATCGCGAGACATTCGCGCTCGGTCAGGCACGTGCCCATGCCGTTCGTGCCCGCTTCGCGCTCGCTCCACACGGCGCCGGGACGCAGGCCATCGGCAGCGACGGCCTCGCCGAACGGCACCGACGAAACCTGATGCACGATCACGCCGTTGGCATCGACGAGTATCACCGCGAGTTCGGGGTCGGCGAGCTGCTGGTAGAGCGTGGTCATTTCCAGCTTCGAGCAGGCGATCAGATCGCCTGCCGCTTCGCGCCGCAAGTTCAGTTCGTGCTGCGTGAGCACGGGCGGCAGCACGAAACGTCCGGGGTCCAGACCGAAATCGACGAGGCAGCGCGTCCACGATTGCGCGACGGAATGGCTCATCGAACACGAGGCGGGCTGGTTGTTGACGATGTTCATTACATCCCGGACATGCGAATCGATGTCAACGAGCGATGACATTAGGGGCGTCTCCGATGCGTTCGGCTCGTGTCCATCCCGTTGCCGATGGGCGCGGCCTGCGCTGTATATAAGTGTTTCCCCGTGTGCTTCACGATGTGCCGCGCGTCTCGCGCGCGCGTGGCAGAACTGCTGATATGTCGTTTGAATCCGTTCCAGCGCACTCAGCAAACACTGTACAACTCGTGTCGCGATACATCAATAAATAGTCGTACGATCGTGTGCGAGTGCGCCTGCTTTTTGCTTCGCATCGTCAGATTGCCGTAAAAACCGATGCGCCGCACGCGCGCCCCACTGTGGAGCCGACACATGGACCGTTTCAACCCAGGAAGCAGTCCCATCCATTTTACTGTCGTGCTGCCATCGAGCGCGCGGCCCATGCTGGAGCCAGCAGAGCAGCCGCAACGCAGCGCCGCGCTCGATATCGTGTACATCGAGGGCTTCGTCGCGCAGACGGTGATCGGCATCGACGTGGGCGAACTGCACGAGCCGCAGCCCGTGCAACTGGATCTTGCAATCGGCGTGCCGTCGCTGCGCGCGTGCGAGACGGACCGTATCGACGACACGATCAATTACGCGGCCGTGCGCGCCGAACTGCTCACATTGCTCGCGACCCATAAGGTGCAGCTTCTCGAAGCGCTGGCCGAGCAGATTGCCCGGTTGTTGATCGACAGATTCGGCGCTCAGTGGGTGCGCGTCAAGTTGTGCAAACCCGCAAAGTTCGACGACGTCGCCGCGGTTGGCGTGATCATCGAACGGCAGCGCGTGCGCTTTGAGTGAGATGCGCGCGCGTGCCCGTCGGTCTGTGACGGGCACGTCAGCGCGTTCGCAGGTTGGGTGAAGAGGCTTTACTTCGCCGCCGACGGCGTGGCCTTGGCGAGCCCGCACGCCTGATACGCCTCTTGCTGCAGCGCGCGATATTTCTTCGTTTGCGCGCGCGCCCGGTCGACGCGGAATTCATTACCGCCTTCGCCGCCGAGTGTCGCGTACTTCGCGAACGTCATCTGCTCGACGTATTCGTCATACGGTAGGGCAGCCGCAATCTTGTCGATCACGCACGAGCACTTGTAGACGTTGGCGAAATCATGGCCGTTGTCGTCCATGCAGCCGAGCACGTATTCGACACGGCCCTGAGTCGGGTAGTCATTGCCGCCGGGCGCCGCGCCTTGCGCCTTGTCACCAGCGGCATCGGCAGCCAGGGCGGCAAGCGGGATTACTGCAACGCACGCGAACGCCGCGACAGCGAGACGCGCGCGACAACGTGAGGTCATGGGTCAGCCTTTATCGTAGGGTTCGGCATCCATCGGGGAAACACGCGCGACGCAACGCGCGGCAGACCGTTACGGGCCGCCGCGCGTTGCGCGCGCGACACTGCTTGCCATGCATACGGCGCGCCTAGTTCGGCGCGAACGGGTGCGCAGCGCCTGCCTTCTTCGACACCACTTCAGCGGCGCTCGGCTCGCCCGCTACCGCGCGCTGGAGTGCCTCGCGTGTCGCCTTGTAGTTGAACTCCTGAATTTTCTTGTCGTCGTCGGCTTCCCAGTGAATGAAGACGCCGACGCAGACGAACAGGTCGTCGGCTTCGTCCTTCGGAATCGTGCCGTCTTCGACGCAATCCGCAACGGCAAGCGCGACGGCGTGCTGCGCCGGACCGAACATCTGCACGGCCTGCTTTGCGCCCTTGATGGTCACCTTGTTGAACATCACGGTATTGGGCTTGGTCAGCAGATTCGGCGCAACGACGGCGAGCAGCGACGTGAAGCCGTCCTTGTTGTTGGTGAGGGCGTGGCAGAAAGCCGATTCGGCTGCTGAGCCTCGCGGCCCGATGATCAGATCGATGTGGGCGACTTCGTTGCCCTCGCCGATAAGCGACTCGCCTACCATTACGCGGTTGATCTTGGCCATGCTGTTCCTCCAGTGAATTGGGTCTGTCGACGTGTGACGAACTCGCGACGCGTGGCGACCAACCGCGCGTTGTTTGAGGGGGACGCACCGCGTTCCCGTGTAACAGGAACCATGCCAATTGATCTCGTGATGCGTTCAGACGCTGTTGCGCGTGAAGCGCAGAGGGTCGAGCAGGGCGGCGACGAACAGCGTCGCGACGCTCAGATCGGCGCTCGTGCCTGGGTTGACGCCTTGCGCCTTCAGTTCGGCGTCCCATGCATCGAGTGGCGCGGTGCGCTCGCGACCGTGCGCGTCGCGCCATTGCGTATGGCGTTCACGCGCCTCGCGCGTGACACTTTGCGCCACGGCCGCGCCATGCTTGCGCAGTATGTGCGAGTCGGGCCACGCGCCGAGGAAGGTGAGAAACACGTCGAGCGTGAGGTCGGTCGGCATGCTGCAGTGCGATTGCGCGAGCGCATCGAGGCCCATGCCGAAGATGTCCGCGAAGCCGTTCGCGTATTGACGCGCGATGCTGTCGCGTTCGGCGGCCAGCGACATGGCTATACGCAGATCGACAGTGGGCGGCGCATGCACCGATTGCTCGGGCGCGTCGCCGAGTCCGCCGGGATTGGCGAGCGCGATCGCGCGATAGGCGGCGCGCGCATCGTCGACGTCGAGACGCGACAGCACGGTTTCGACGGAGGCTTGCCAGCGCGCGGCATCGAGCGGTGCCGTGTCGCCAACGCTTTCTAGTGCGGCGGCAAGCGGCGCGACCAGCAGCACGATGCCGAGATTCGTATTGCAGCCCGCGACGTGTCGCGTGCGCGTCACGGCATCGAGAATGCGCTCGCCGACGCGCGCGCCGCGCGCAAACAGCGCAGGCGCAGCGGCCTCGGCGCTGTCGATGAACTGCGCGGCCTGCATCCCATGCCCCGCGCTCGCGATGCTGACATTACCCGGCTTCGCCGCTTCGACATCGAGCCGGCACGCGCGCAGGAACGCGTCGGGCGCGCGGGAGAGCAGATCGCTAGCGCCCATGGAGCGGCACGGCGGGCTGGGGCAGCGTCGACGTGTGGCTCGCGGCAAGCTTGCGGTCGAGCAGATCGTCGACCAGCGCCGCCGCGATATCGACGGTCGTCACCGATTGCAGTCCACGCCACGCGGCGACGCCATTCACTTCGAGCACGAGCGGCGCGCCTGTTTCGCCCGGCATCGACAGGTCGGGGATCAGGTCGACGCCCGCGTAATCGAGCCCGAGCGCGGCCGTCGCGCGTTCCGCGAGGTTCGCGAGCGTCGGGTCCAGCTCGGCAGGCTCGCAGCGCGCGCCGCGTGCGACGTTGTGTATCCAGCCGCGCCCGCCCGTTCGCCGCATTGCAGCAACCGCACGCGCGCCGATCACGAGCACGCGCCAGTCGTACGCGCCGGGCCGCGCGCGCGCACTGCCGACGAAACGCTGCAGATACGCAACCTCGCGATAGCTGCGCAGCGGCGGCAGCGGTGTCAATGCGCCGTTCGACGCGTTCGCGCCGAGCCGCCGCAAGCCCTTGCCCTGCGAGCCGAACAGCGGCTTGATGACGACCCGGCGCGCGGCCGCCGTCTCGCGCATCAGTACACGCTGCGCGAAGGCCGCCGATTCCGTCGCCCACGCGGGCGGCGTCGGCACGCCCGCGCGATGCAGCAGGAAGCTCGTCATCGATTTGTCGACGCTGCGCTCGATGGCGCGCGCGTCGTTGTAGACGGGCACGCCGCACTCGCGCAGCGCGTGCAGGATGCCGAGGCGCAGCGTGACCTGCTCGAACGTGCCACCCGCGATGCCGCGCACGAACACGGCGTCGGGCAGGTCGCGCGCGAAGCCGGGAATGGCGAGGCCGTATGGCGACCACGACGTGTCGATGCGGCATGTGGCGAGATCGACGCAGCGTGCATCGACGCCGCGCGCGCGGAACGCCTTCTTGAGGCGTCCCGTGTGCCAGCCGGTTTCGTCCGTCATGATCGCGACGCGCAGGCCGCTGCTTGCCGCCGATACGTCGCTCATGGCGCCCCCGGACTGGTGACGCCCGGCGTGCCTGGCCCGGCAGCGGGCTCGTCGCCCACAACGACCGCGTCCCCTTGCCAGAGCGCATGCAGCAGCGCGCCGTCGAGCCGTCCGCCGCGATAGGTCGTGCCGCTTTCGAGGCTGCTGACCCACACCTCGGCGGGCGCAAACAGCGACGGGTCGATCTGATAGAAGTCGTGATTGAACGACGCGAAAATCTCGGCGAACGGCCGCCCATGGTCGCGTGAATTCGACGACGGCAACTCGGCCGCGAGCCGCCGCGCAACGGCGTCGCGCGTCACGGTCAGATGCACGCGTCCGCCGTAGAGGATCGCGTCGTTGGTGCGGCCCATCGCGGCAAGGCCATCGGGCGCGGGCGGCGGCAACGGCGCCGTGCCGCTCGCTTCGACGATCTCGCCGAGCGGCACGCCGAGCACATGCGTCTTGTGCAGCGCGACCTCGACCACGCGCGCCACGATCTGCACCGTCCCCGCGACAGACTGCGTCGGCGTGACGATCACCGTGAGCTTTTCGGGTGCAAGGCCGCAATCGCCGACGATCTTTTCGAGCACCGCTTGCGGCGGCAACTGGCCGACTTCCATCACCAGCACGCCCGCGTCGTGCCGGTCGCGATAGCCCAGTTCGTCGAACAGCGTTTCCTTGCCGGCCAGCGCGCGCGCCGGTCCGGAGCCGAGCGAAAAGAACTTCTTGCCGTTGTTCTGTTCCTTGCTCGCGGAAAGACTCCAGCCCGCGTACTGGCTGCCAAGTGCCGCGAGCACGGGTGACGCCGTATGCACGTCGATCATCGCGGGCCAGAGCGGCGTCTGCTCGGCGCTGATGCGCGTCTCGATGCGGCCGAGGCCGCCCATGCAGATGCGCGCGATCATCACGCCCGCCTCGATGCAGCCGGGCGACGCGATGCCCGCATCGACGATGGTCGGGCCGAACGCATGGCGCGACGACGCAATGCGCAGCCGCGCGGCATCCGCCAGCAGTTGCGCGACGAGCGGGGCGGCGAGCGCGTTGACGCTGGGCGCGTCGCGGGCGATGGGCGGCGGCGCGTTGCCGTTGTGGTCAGCCGTGTGTGTCGACGAGTTCATGGCAAGGTTCGGGGCTGGTTTCGATGCGTTGCAAAAGGCGTTGCGTCTGGTGTTGCAGCTCGCGTTGCAGGGCCGAGCGTCCATCGGATATCCCGCCCGTCACGAGCACCGTGCAGACAGGCTGTCCGGCTTCGATGCGGGTGCCCGGGTTCGGAACGTCGTGACAGACGGGATCGACGAACAACGCATCGCTGAAGCGGCGCGTCACCGTGAAAGCGGCGGGCGCGAACACGACCTGTTGTGCAACGCGGCATTGCGGCGCGCCTACGCGCTCTTGCGGCAGACGGCCATGCAGACACGCGTCGATATGCGCGGCGAGCAACCCACGCGGCCACGCGTCGCGCCATGCGCGCTCGTACAGCGCCATCGTCGACGAGGGCCGCGCGTTGACTTCGAGCACGCGGATCGCGTCGCCGTCGAGCAGAAAATCGAGGCTGTTGAGTCCGCTCAGATTCGCGCGCGCCGTGATCGAATGCACCGCGGAGTCGATCTGCCGCGCGATGCCCGCAGGCAGATCGACAGGACCGAGCGATCCTGTGTGCAGATAGGGCAGCCCGCCGATCGCGACGCAAAGCTGTTCGGCATAGCCGATGACGAAAGCTTCGCGTCGCGCGGCGAGAAAGAGCGCCGACATCGGCAGTCCTTCGCTCACGCGCTGAAAGTAGCCGTGCTGCGTATTCGTGTCTGCGGCCGAACGGATATGCGTGCCGCCGCAGCCGTCTGCGGCTTTGTGCAACCAGCCTTCGGACCGCTCGGGCCGCTCGAAGGCAACCTCGGGATGCGCGATGCGCAGTTCATCGAGCAAGGCGAAAAAGCGCTTCGGGTCGCGCACGGCCGCTGTTGCGTCTGCGTCGTTGCCGATCAGACGCGGCAATCGCGCTGTCTGCTGCAGCCAGCCGATGTGCGGCTCGATCCCGCTGCCAGCCACATAACCGATCAGCTTCGGCAGCCGCACGACGCGTTCGAGCGCAGCCTGCAGTTTGTCGCGATCGATCGATAAACCGCTGCCGCCCGTATCGAGCCACAGCTTCGCGTAGCGGCGCGTGTCGCGATCGCCGAACAGGTCGAGCGCCGCGACCCGATAACCGGCATGCGCGGCGGATTGCGCGAGCATGCGCGCGGACAGGCCCGCCACCGCGACGAACGGCGCGGGGGCGGAAACGCGTGCGCGGGCATCGGCGGAACGGGCTGCACGGAAGGGCATCGCATCGCCTCGCTTCATTCGTGCGTGCGCTAGCTGCGCTCGGCGACGACCGCGCGCGCTTCGTCGAACGCTTCCGTGAAGCCGAAATACGCCGGCTTGCCCGCCGTGCGCATCCGCGTGAACAGGCGATGCTCGACCTGGTACTTCACGTTACCGATCGCCAGCGCGCCGATGCCGATTGCATCGGGTCGCACGGCGCCACCGAGCGGCTTGCCGTCGTCCATCACGTTGACGCCTGCGATGCCTTCCGGCGGCACGGCGTTGACGTCGGCGGCGATCAGCAGGCGCGGCGCCTGAGCGAGATCGGCGGCGCTCATCACCTGGACGCCCGCAGCCGCCGTCGCGAACACGATGTCCGCGTGCGCAAGCGCAGCGTGCAGCGTCTGCGGCGTGCCCGTGCCGACGCCCGAGGTCTTGATGCCGAACCGCTCGTCGACGTCGTGGCTCGCGCGTTCGGCGCGCGCCGCGTCGGAATGGCTCGCGATGGTCACATGCGCGCCGAGCGTCGCCGCGATGGCGGCCGTGATCCGACCCACGGCGCCCGTGCCGCCGAGTATCAGCACGTGCTTGTCCTTCAGCTCTTCGCCGTGCTGCGCTTTCAGATGACATTCGACCAGCGCGACGAGCGCCCCCGATGTCGTGTATGCGCCGCTCGGATCGGCGAACACGGAAACTTCGAACGGCGGCACCATTGCTTCGCGCGCGCGGTCGAGCATGTCGGCGGCGAGCATCACATCGCGTCCGCCAATGAAGATGCCCGTGCGCGACACGCCTTTCGGGCCGCGCGAGAAGATCGCGTCCTGGGTGAGTTGCACGACGTTGCGCACGTCGACATCGCAATACGGCACGACGATCTGATAACCGGCGTCGGCGGCCATGTTGACGTCGAACGGACTCATCTGCGGCGTCGGCGTGAACATGTGCAGGATGTAGGGCCTTTCAGTGGTTTGTGACATGGCGTCGGCTCTTTCGTAGTCAAAAGCGGGGCTTGCGCGACCTTTGATAGGCGCGCAGGCATTCGATCGGTCGGGGGCGTGCGGACATCCGGCTCATTGCGCGTCGATGCCGAAGCGCGGCTGCTGGACGGCATAGAAGCGCGCGCCGCAATTGCGGCCGCGCGTGACAGAACACACGATGCCGGGATACTCGCGCGTCGCCGCGCGGGCGGCCGCGAGCGCGTCGTCGGCGTGGCGCGAGCTTTGCACGAACGCGAAGCCCGTCGGGCCCCACGAGCTTTGCCCGACGCCCGCTGTCTGGTTCGCAGCGATGGCCTGCAAGGCCGCCGCGACAGCGGGGCTCGAATAGATGCCGCCTTGCACCGGCGCGAAGTATTCGCCGATCGACTGCTGGATCTCGCTGACGCCGGCGGCGAACGCGTCGAAGTCGCCCTGCGCCATGCCGGGCAGCACGCGCATCAGCAACTGGTGGCAGACGTGCGCGGCGAGTGTCTGCGGGAAGGGCGGCAGCGCGGCGAGGCCGCGCTTTTCGTCGTCGCCGTGCAGGCCTTCGCGCGTGGTGTCGTCGATCAGCACGATGCGCCAGTCATCGGGAAACGGCTGGCGCGCGAGCAGCGGCGGCAAAGCGGCGGCTGCCGTCGTGTTCACCATTGCGCGGCCCGGCCCGCCGTCGACGAGCAACCCGCCATGATCGAATCCCAGCACGCCGATGCCGGAGCGCGCGCCGCGTCCGAGGCGTTGCGCGAGTTCCGCCGTCGTCGCCGCGATGCCGACCAGCCGCGCGTACGCGGTGCCGACCGCGAGCGCGAGTTGCGTGCCGGAGCCGATGCCGCAATGCGCTCGCGCCGCCTGTTCTACTTCGATGGAAACGGGCGGCCCGCCATAGGCGTCGTGCAGCAGCGCGAGATAGCGCTCGATACGCTCGCGCTGCGCGTCGGTGGTGGCGCCTTCGATCTGCGCGTCGTCGGCGGGCCGCGCGGTGACCCGCGTGCCGCATCCTTCGATGACCACGCCGACGCTGCCGAACGCGCGTCCGAGCGAGCCGCCGGGATCGAGAAAGCCCATGTGCAGCCGGCCGGGCGCTTCAACCGTGATCGCCGAGATGGCAGGCAGTGTCGACGTGCGTTCGGATGACATCCGCATGCGAGAGCTTCCTTGTCGAGTCGTGTGGGCGTGGGGCGCCGCGATGAGGCGGCGCGCTACCGCCGCAGCGGCGCGGTTCCGGAGTCAGGCAAGAGCCGTACCACGCGCGACACGGCGCGGATTCGCGCGATCCGCTACGTGATCCAGCCGCGGGTCTTCGCGCGAACGCCGTCAGCTCTTCGGCGCGTCGTACTTGATATAGCGGAAGCGCTGGTCGTCGGCGGGTGTGCCTTCGAGCGGGCCGCCTTCCTTGCCCGGCTGCCAACCGATCACCTCTTCGATCTTGCGCGCGAGCGTGAAGTCCTTGTCGGTGATGCCCTTGGCGGAATGCGTCTTCAGCTTCACGACGACGAATGCATACGACACCGTCAGATCCGGGTGATGCCACGCCGCCTCGGCAAGATGGCCCACCGTGTTGACGACCATCAGCGTGCCTTTCCAGCTTTCCGTGCGGTACTTGCGCCGCAGCCAGCCGTCTTCGAGATACCAGTGCTGCAACGGGCCTTCGAGCTTCTTCTGGATTTCCTCGTCGGAATACACCTGTTCGCCTTGTGCCATGACAGACCTCCGCTGGTGTCGGGATGGATGCGCATATGAAGAGCTTAGTGCCCCTGTGCGCTTTGCAAAGCCCGATCGCCGCCTGTCTGCGTGCGGAGCCGTGGGCGCGGCCCGGTGGTTTGCGTATCTGACACAGAATGTCCCGCCACAGGCGGCGAAGCGGAACATGTTGACGCCGCGACGCCGCGCAGCGGCGTGTCAGTGCGTGCTGTAGCAACCGGCATGGAATATGCGATCCGCCGTCATACGCATGGGCCGGGCAATGGATCCGGCGCAGCAAAGACGTTACCTGCATCCAGCGGCGCGGCTGGAGCGACCCGGTAGCGTGTCATCGGTAACTGGACGGTTTCAACCAGTATCACCCAATCTGGAGGAGACATGAACGTACGCACCCTGGTTCTCGGACTGGCGGTGTTGGTTGCGACGGCGCTGAACTCGTTCCTGGCTTATGCCGATCCGCAGCTGGACTCGCTAATCAAGAACCCATCTAACTGGGCGGCGCAGGCAGGTGATTATTCGAATCACCGGTACAGCCCGCTCAAGCAGATCAACGAAAGTAATGTCGGCAAACTGCAGGTTGCCTGGACGATGTCGACGGGCGTGCTGCGCGGTCACGAAGGTTCGCCTCTCGTGATCGGCGACACGATGTATATCCACTCGCCGTTCCCCAACAAGGTCATCGCAATCAACCTGAAGGACCAGACCTTCATCTGGCAATACGAGCCGAAGCAGGATGCCTCGGTGATCTCCGTGATGTGCTGCGATACCGTGAACCGCGGGCTCGCGTACGGCGACGGCAAGATCTTCCTGCAACAGGCCGACACCAAGCTCGTCGCGCTCAACGCGAAGACGGGTGAAGTGGTCTGGACCGCGCAGAACGGCGATCCGAAAGCAGGGGAAACCAACACCAACGCGCCGCACGTATTCGGCGACAAGGTGCTGACGGGCATCTCCGGCGGCGAGTTCGGCGTGCGCGGCCGTCTGATCGCGTACGACATCAAGACCGGCAAGGAAGCGTGGAAGGCCTATAGCACCGGGCCCGACAGCGAGATGCTGCTCGATCCGCAGCAGACGATGACCTGGGCAGACGGCAAGATGCAGCCCGTCGGCGCGGATTCGTCGATCAAGAGCTGGAAGGGCGATCAGTGGAAGCTCGGCGGCGGCACCACGTGGGGCTGGTATGCGTGGGATCCAAAGCTGAACCTTGTCTACTACGGCACGGGCAATCCGGGCACGTGGAACCCGACACAGCGTCCCGGCGACAACAAATGGTCGATGTCGATCTTCGCGCGCGACCTGAATACGGGCAAGGCGAAGTGGGTCTATCAGATGACGCCGCACGACGAGTGGGACTATGACGGCGTCAACGAAATGATCCTCTCCGACATTTCGATCAACGGCAAGAAGACGCCTGCCATCGTCCACTTCGACCGCAACGGCTTCGGCTATACGCTGAACCGCGAGACGGGCGAACTGCTGGTCGCGCAGAAGTACGACCCGGCCGTGAACTGGGCGGACAGCGTCGATCTGAAGAGCGGCCTGCCGATTCGCAATGCCTCGTACTCGACGCAGAAAGCCGGCCCCGATCACAACGTGAAGGGCATCTGCCCGGCGGCGTTGGGTTCGAAGGACCAGCAACCTGCCGCGTTCGATCCATCGTCGAACCTGTTCCTCGTGCCGACCAACCACGTCTGCATGGACTACGAGCCGTTCGATGTCGACTACGTGTCCGGCCAGCCGTACGTGGGCGCGACGCTGTCGATGTATCCCGGTCCGAACGAGAAGGGCGCGATGGGCAACTTCATCGCGTGGGATGCGGCGAAGGGCAAGATCGTCTGGTCCAAGCCGGAACGTTTCTCGGTGTGGTCGGGCGCGCTGGCGACGGCGGGCGGCGTGGTCTTCTACGGCACGCTGGAAGGCTACATCAAGGCGGTGCGGATCAAGGACGGCAAGGAACTGTGGAAGTTCAAGACGCCGTCGGGGATCATCGGCAACGTGTTCACGTATGAGTATCAGGGCAAGCAGTTCGTCGGCGTGTATTCGGGCATTGGCGGCTGGGCGGGCATCGGCATGGCAGCCGGCCTGCAGAAGTCGACGGAAGGCCTGGGCGCCGTGGGCGGCTACCGCGAGTTGGCGAAGTACACCGCGCTCGGCGGCACGCTGTTCATCTTCGCCATTCCCGGCGGGAACGGCTGATGCAGCCTGATGCGTTGCAAGCAGTCTCGCAGCAGCAGTGACGTAGCCGAAGACGCCTGTACGCGGTCTTCGGCTCCGAACAGAAGGCGTGCCCGCGGCGCGTCGCCGATGCGATGTGCCGCGCGGCCAACCGGTTGTGCCTGAAGCATCAATCGAAACGATAGGGAGACGAACGCATGAAAGGCCGTGTTGTGCTGTCGCTTGCAGGTGCGTTACTGGCGTTGAGCGCTTTACCTGTTGTCATGACCAATAGCTGGGGACAGTCGTCGGACGCGCCGCCCCAGGCTCAGAAGGTTGCGTATAAGGTTGTCGACGGCAACAAGGTCGACAGTGATACGCTGCAGGGATGGAAAACATGGCGCGCGCTCGCCTGCGAACGCTGCCACGGCGCGAAGCAGGAAGGCCTCGTGGGTCCGTCGCTGATCGATGCGTTCAAGACGCTCGACAAGAACGAGTTTCATCGCACGGTGTTCGGCGGACGTGTCGACAAAGGCATGCCCGATTTCAGTTCGAGCCAGATGATGCAGAAGAACTGGGAGAATCTGTTCGCCTACCTGAAAGGCCGCTCCGACGGCACGATCAAGCCCGGCGATCTGCAGGCGATCGATGCGAAGTGACGATAAAGTCGTGCGATTGCCCGTGACGTGCTGCGATGGCCTGCATCGCATCGCGCTGCAGGCCGCATGACGCCAACCCGGGAGACCTCGATGACCGATCGCAGAAGTTCCGCCGTCCATGCCGTCTATGCGATGCTGGCGCTGTGCTGGGCCTGCGTCGGCGCGCCATCCGCCTATGCGCAGGGCGCACCCGCACCGAACCTGCCGAACAACGACGGCGCCGACAAGGTGCTGCGCGTGTGCGCCGATCCGAACAACATGCCGCTGTCGAACGACAAGGGCGAGGGCTTCGAGAACAAGATCGCGGCCGCGATGGCAAAAGATTTCGGCTACAAGCTCGAATACACGTACTTCCCGCAGCGCATGGGCTTCGTGCGCCATACGTTGCGCGACAAGGTGGACAACAGCGACCAGTTCAAATGCGACCTGATCATCGGCGTGCCGCATGGCTATGACATGACGTCGACCACACGGCCGTGGCTGCATTCCACCTACGCGATGGTGTTCATCAAACGCCCCGAGTTCGCGAACATCAATGCACCCGCCGATCTGCTGAAACTGCCGCCCGATCAACTGAAAAAGCTGAAGCTCGGCATTTTCTCGCAGACGCCCGCCGTCGACTGGCTGCTGAACAACAACCTGATCGACCAGGCCGTGTCGTATCGCGCGCAGAGCGGCGACCCGAATGCATTTCCGGGCGAGATGATCCAGCACGATCTGGCGCAGGGCAATGTCGACGTCGTGTTCGTCTGGGGACCGATTGCGGGCTACTTCGCGAAACAGGCCAGCGACCGCGTGAAGCTCGTGCCGTTCCCGCCGCAGCCGGGCATCCGTTTCGACTATGAAATCTCGATGGGCGTGCGTTACGGCGAAAAGGCGTGGCACGACAAGGTCGACCAGTGGATCGCCACGCATCAGGACACGATCGACAAGATTCTCGTCAGTTACGAAGTACCGCTCTTGCCGCTGGCGAGCGCGCCGGTTGCATCGGATGCGCCGAAATGACGGGCGCTGTGGCGGCGAACGCACGCGTCGGCGCGCGTGCGTTTGCGATGCGTGGCGCAGCCGCGATGGCGGCGCTCGTGTTGTCGATGACCGCGCCGCATGGGGCGCGCGCAGCCGATGCGGCTAGCGGAGCCAGTGGCCCGTCCGCACCCGCCGCGCCCATCGCACCTGCCGAAAAGCTGCTGTTTCTCACGCCGCATTTGCAGGGCATCGCGTCGCAGACGGAGCTCGATTATTCGCTCGTCGTGTCCGCGCCGCCCGACAAGCAGACAGATAGAGTCCGCGTGCTGGTCGCGAGCGCGGGCAACGCGAACAGCGACGCCACCGTCAGCGATGCGAGCGGCAAGGTGCAGTTGCCCGAGAATCTGCCGTGCAACCCTGTGATCCTGTATTTTCTCGAGCGCGATATCGCCGGGATGGAGCAGGCGACGGGCGGCCAGCGGCGTTATTTCCAGCAGCGCGTGCGACTTGCACTCGCGGCGTCGCCGACCATCACCGACACGACGATACAGATTGACGGCAAGCCCGTGAAGGCGCGCAAGATCGTGATCCAGCCGTATCTGCACGATCCGAATGCGCAGCGCTTTCCGAAGTTCACGAGCAAGCGCTACACATTCGTGCTCGCTGAGGGCGTGCCTGGCGGCGTGTCGTTGCTGCGCACCGACGTACCCGGCGACAACGACGATTTTGCGCATCCGTTGAAGACGGAGTCGCTGAGCTACGAGGGCTCGCTGCGCAAGCTGTCGCCGCCTGCGCACGGCACGCCGACCTCACCTGCGGCGCCGCCTGCCGGACCGCGCGCGAGCCGCTGAATCTTGCGATGTCGCTGCGTGGCGGCGCGCGCCTGCCGCGCGTTGTCACGCCCATGGAACTTGCCACATGAACCTGATCCGCTCGCTGACGCTCAGGCAATTGCAGATCTTCGTGATCGCAAGCCGCCTGCCGAGCTTCGCGCGCGCGGCGGAAGAACTGCATCTGACGCAGCCGGCCGTGTCGATGCAGATTCGCCAGCTGGAGGAAGCGATCGGCATGCCGCTGTTCGAGCGGATCGCGCGGCGGCTGAGTCTGACGGAAGCGGGCGAGCGACTGTCGCATCACGCGAGCCGTATTCTCGGCGAGATCAAGGATGCTGAAGACACGATGATCTCGCTGGCACAAGCCGATAGCGGGTCGATCACGGTGAGCATCGTGAGTTCGGCGACTTACTTCGCGCCGAAGCTGCTCGCGCAGTATTCGAAGCAGTATCCGAAGGTAGATGTGCACTTTTCCGTAGGCAATCGCGAGACGTTGTTGCGGCTCTTGCAGGACAACGCGACGGATCTCGCGATCATGGGCAGGCCGCCGCCTGAGTTGGGCACGACGGCTGAGCCGCTTGCTTATCATCCGCATGTGATCATTGCGCCGGTTACGCATCCTTTGCGCGATGCGCGGCGTTTCGATCTGCAGGAGCTGGCGGGGGATACGTTTCTGTTGCGTGAGCCTGGGTCGGGGACGCGGGCGGTGGCCGAGCATACGTTTCGGCAGCATCTTTTCACACCTTCGCGGTGTGTGACGCTTGGGAGCAATGAGACTATCAAGCAGGCTGTGATGGCGGGGATGGGGGTGAGCCTTATTTCATTGCATACGCTGGGGCTCGAATTGCGGACGGGGGAGATAGCGTTGCTTGATGTGAACGGGACACCCGTTGAGCGGACCTGGCAGATCGTGCATCTTGCTTCTAAGCAGTTGTCGCCGACCTGTTTGATGTTTCGACGGTTTTTGCTCGAGCATGCGGAGCCGTTTCTTGAGCAGGAGTATGTGGAACTGGTAGGGGGGTTGTCGTCGGGGACGGCACGGCGCGGGCGGAGTGCGAAGGTCGTTGTGTAGGGTTGGTTTTTTTGTCTGCGACGCTGGGTGGTTTTTTGCTTTTTGCTTTTTGCTTTTTGCTTTTTGCTTTTTCGCCTTCGCGGCGCGGGCGGTTTTTGTGTTCTTGCCTTTGCGCCGGCATCCGCGCGATGTTATTGGTTCGCTAGCGTTGCCCCTGTGCGGGGCGGCACCTACTTTTCTTTGCCGCCGCAAAGAAAAGTAGGCAAAAGAAAGCGGCTAACACCGCCAGCCCATCTTCTTATCCACGGGCCCCCAACGTCCCCACGCCGCACACGGCAACCCGCTTGTTTGCGTGCGTTGCCAACGCTTTGAATAAGCGCATCACCCGCTTCAAACTCTCGCACAACAACACGCGGCGGCGAATGTTATGCGCCGCCCAGGTGGCAAACTATGTGTAGGTTGTCGCGTCGTATAGCTCTGCGCTCTTACAGGGTGGGACGCGTGCGCTATCGGTCCGAAGTGAGGCGTGTGGAGCACTTGGGCCGACACACAGTTTGCCACCTTGGCGGCGGTGGACTGTCTGGTACGGCGTGCTGTGACGTGGGTGCACGAAGCGGGTGAGGCATACGGAGAGAACGTTGGCAACGAACGCGGACTGGGACGTTGCCGTTTGAAGCATAAGAACCTTTGGGGGCCCTCAGGCAAACACACGTGCTGGCGGTGTGAGCCGCTTTCTTTTGCCTACTTTTCTTTGCGGCGGCAAAGAAAAGTAGGTGCCGCCCCGCACAGGGGCGACGCCTGAAGCACGCTAACAAAACGCGGATGCCAACGACAAAAACAAGCAAACCAACCAGCATCCGCAAAGCCAAAAAGCGAAACCCCCACCAGCGTCGCAGACAAAAAAACCACCCCTTCAACAACACTTCCCAGCGCCGCCGGCATATCTCGCCACCTGCCGCTCCCGAAAAAACTCCTCATAAGTCATCACAGGGCGATCAGGATGCACAGCACCCATATGCGAGACGTAAGTCTCATAATCGGGCAGACCGACCATCAACCGCATAGCCTGCCCGAGATACCGCCCGGCATTGACCACATCATCCCGAAGTCCAGAGAACATGTCGCGCTCCGCTTATTGCGTACCGCTTGCACGCTGCCCGGCAGGCAGAATCTCAAACGGCGTCTCCCGCACAGTCGGCCGATCCGCGCGTCGCGCACGAACCACCGCCAGCACACCATAAAACACCACACTAACCACCACAAAAATGAACAACCCAGCCAGCGCAGCATCCACATAGTCGTTGAACATGATCCGATGCATCTGCTCGATCGACTTGGCCGGCGCAATGATCTTGCCCGCATCGGCAGATGCACCGAGCTTCGCAGCATGCGCCAGAAACCCAACCTTCGGATTCGCGTCGAAAATCTTCTGCCAGCCAGCCGTCATCGTGCAAACCAGCAACCAGACGGTCGGCACCAGCGTCACCCACGCAAAACGCTCGCGCTTCATCTTGAACAGCACCACCGTGCCGAGCACCAGCGCAATCCCTGCCAGCATCTGGTTCGAGATGCCGAACAGCGGCCACAGCGTATTGATGCCGCCCAGCGGATCGACCACGCCCTGATACAGGAAGTAACCCCACGCGGCCACGCATAGCGCAGTCGCAATCAGATTCGCCGGCAGCGATTCCGTGCGCTTGAGAGCAGGGTGGAACGTGCCCAGCAGATCCTGCAGCATGAAGCGGCCCGCACGCGTGCCCGCATCGACAGCCGTCAGGATGAAGAGCGCTTCGAACAGAATGGCGAAGTGATACCAGAACGCCATCATCGCCTGTCCGCCGATCACCTGATGGAGAATCTGCGCCATACCCACCGCGAGTGTCGGCGCGCCGCCCGCACGCGCGACGATCGTCGTTTCGCCGACAGCCTGCGCGGTTTGCGTCAGCATCTCCGGCGTCAGCATGAAGCCCCATTGCGAGACGGTCTGCGCTACCGCATCAGGCGTCGTGCCGAGCACGGCAGCGGGTGCGTTCATCGCGAAGTAGATGCCCGGCTCGATCACGGCAGCCGCCACCAGCGCCATGATCGCGACGAACGATTCCATCAGCATCGCGCCATAACCGATGAAGCGCGCGTTCTTTTCATTGTCGAGCAGCTTCGGTGTCGTGCCCGACGAGATCAGTGCATGGAAACCCGACACCGCGCCGCAAGCAATCGTGATGAACAGGAACGGGAACAGGTTGCCCGACCACACAGGACCCGTGCCGTCGACGAACTTCGTCAGCGCAGGCATCTTGAGTTCCGGCGCGACGACGAGAATGCCGATCGCCAGACCGAGAATCGTGCCGATCTTCAGGAACGTCGACAGATAATCGCGCGGCGCAAGCAGCAGCCACACGGGCAGCACCGATGCCACAAAGCCGTAGCCGATCAGAATCCACGTCAGCTGCGTGCCGCTGAACGTGAACCACGCGGCGAGCGTGGCATTGTCGTGCACGCTCTGACCGAACACGATCGATGCCATCAGCAGCACGAAGCCGATCACCGACACTTCGCCAATGCGGCCCGGCCGGATGAAGCGCGTATAGACGCCCATGAACAGCGCAATCGGGATCGTCGCGGCGACCGTGAACGTGCCCCACGGCGAATTGGTCAGCGCCTTCACGACGATCAGCGCGAGCACGGCCAGGATGATCACCATGATGAGGAACGCGCCGAACAGCGCGATCACGCCGGGCACGGTGCCTAGCTCCATCTTGACGAGATCGCCGAGCGAGCGGCCGTCGCGGCGCGTCGAGATGAACAGCACGATGAAGTCCTGCACGGCGCCGGCAAACACCACGCCTGCAAGAATCCACAGCATGCCGGGCACGTAGCCCATCTGCGCGGCGAGCACCGGGCCGACCAGCGGGCCTGCGCCCGCAATCGCCGCGAAGTGGTGGCCGAACAGCACGTACTTGTTGGTCGGCACGTAGTCGAGACCATCGTTGTTCCGCACCGCGGGCGTCATGCGTTGCCCGTCGAGTTGCAGGACATGGTTCGCGATGAAGCGGCTGTAAAAGCGATAAGCGATCAGATAGACGCAGACGGCGGCGATCACGACCCAGAGGGCGCTGACCTTCTCGCCGTGCGCGAGCGCGATGGTGCCGAACGCGAATGCGCCGAGAAGCGCGACCGCTGTCCAGATGAGTAAACTCGATGCCCGGTTCATGGGAGTCTCCATAATTGTTTGCATGCCCGTCAGCGCCTGCTGGCGAGACCTCTGCGGCGCGCGAGGGGCGCGCCGCGCATGGTCGAAGATGTGCCATGCTCATGGGCGTGTAGTATTCGTGTTCGTCGTGTGCGCCACAAGCGCACAACTACGTAAGCGCGCTACGTAGAATTACGTAGGCAGTCCGACTGGCTTTCCGCAGATGAAACTCAAGGCAAAGATCTTCCTGCTCGCCCTCGTGCCGTTTCTGGCCGCGATCGCGGGCATTGCGCTCGGCGTGCGCCATCAGGCCACCGCGCTCGCGAGCGCGCAGCACGACACGACGCAATCGGCCTATATGGCGAGCAAGGAAATCGAGCTGCGCCATTACGTCGATCTCGCCACCAGCGCGATCAAGCCGCTCTACGACGAAGCGGGCGTCAATGCGCGCGACGACGCGATGCTGCGCAACCGCGCGCTCGCGATGCTCGAAAAAATGGACTTCGGCCAGGACGGCTACTTCTTCGTCTACGACATGCATGGCCGCTCGCTGATGCATCCGCGCGAGCCGGATCTCGTCGGCCGCGATCTGTGGACCTTGCGCGATCCTGCAGGCTCGCTGACCATCCAGCAACTCATCGCGGCGGCTGCCGACGGCGGCGGCTATGTGCGCTATGTGTGGCATCGTCCGTCGACGGGCAAGCTCGCGCCGAAGCTCGGCTATGTCGTGCCGCTGCCGCGCTGGGGCTGGATGCTCGGCACGGGCATCTATCTCGACGACGTCGATACGACGCTCGCGCGCATCGACCAGCGCGCATCGTCCGATATCGAGCACACCATGCTATGGATCGGCGCGATCGCGCTCGCGGGGCTGTGCGTGATCGCCGTGTGCGCGCTGGTGCTGAACGTCAGCGAATACCGCAGCGCCGACGCGAAGCTCAAGCGCCTCGCGCAGCAGGTGGTCGAATCGCAGGAAAACGAACGGGCGCGGCTGTCGCGCGAACTGCATGACGGCATCAGCCAGATGCTCGTTTCCGTGAAGCTGCTGCTGGAGTCGGCGCTCGCGCGTTTCGAACTGACCGAGCCGCGCGTGCAGCCGGCGGAAGCGGCGCTGTCCACAGGCATCGGGCGGCTCGGCGATGCGCTGCGCGAAGTGCGCCGCATCTCCCATGCGTTGCGTCCGTCGATGCTCGACGATCTCGGCCTTGCCGCCGCACTCGAACAACTGACGCGCGAACTGAGCACGCAAAGCCATCTCGCGATCGGCTTTACGCAGATCGTCCACGATCATGCCGCGCAATTGCCCGACACGGTCAAGACGGCGCTGTTCCGCATTGCGCAGGAAGCGTTGACGAACATCTTCCGGCACGCGCAGGCGACGCAGGCCGCCGTCGCGCTGGAAGTCACGGCGCGCCGCGTCACGCTGTCGATCAGCGACGATGGCCGCGGCTTCGATGTCGAACGGGTGCAGACTGACCCAAGCGCGGGCGTCGGCTTGCGCAACATGCGCGAGCGGCTGGAGCCGCTGAACGGCGAGTTGCAGCTCGTGTCGCGGCCGGGCCATACCCTCGTCACGGCGACTGCGCCGCTTTTCGCGCAGGCAGCGCTTCACATCGAAATGCAGGCAGACCCTTCATGAACAGTCCAGCGGGCGCGGCGCGCCTTATCCTCGTCGACGATCATCCCCTCGTGCGCGATGGCTTGCGCGCGCGGCTCGACGCCGTGCCGGGCTTCGCCGTGGTCGGCGAAGCGGGCAACGCCGACGAAGCATTGACGCTCGCGGCCGCGCACGAGCCGGACCTCGTGCTGATGGACGTCGGCATGCGCGGGATGAACGGCATTGCGCTCGCGGCGCTGTTCCATGAGCGCTTTCCTGGCATCCGCGTGCTGATGCTGTCGATGCACGACAACGTCGAATACGTGACCCAGGCGGTGCGCGCGGGCGCGAGCGGCTACGTGCTGAAGGATTCACCGGGCGCGGAGATCATCCGCGCGATCGGCGCCGTGCTCGACGGCAAGACTTACTTCAGCGAAGGGCTCAGCGCGCGGCTGATTCATGCGTCGGCAATGCGCGATCCGATCGAACGTCTGACGCCGCGCGAGCGCGATATCCTCGATCAGCTCGCCGAAGGGCTGTCGAGCAAGCAGATCGCGCAACGTAATGGTCTGTCCGTGCGCACGGTCGAGACGCACCGGCTCAATCTGAAGCGCAAGCTGGAGATCGAAGGGCAGGCCGAGCTGATCAAGTTTGCGGTGGAGCATCGGCGCACGGGCTGAGTCTGGTTGTTTGCGGTTGCCCGCCGCTCACACCTTCCTGACGAATTCCGATTTCAGACTCATCGCGCCAAAGCCGTCGATCTTGCAGTCGATATCGTGATCGCTGTCCACCAGCCGGATGTTCTTTACCTTCGTGCCCATCTTGATCACGCCTCCCGAGCCCTTCAGTTTCAGGTCCTTGATGACCGTGACGGTATCGCCGTCCTGCAGGACATTGCCCGCCGAATCGCGATAGACCTTTGCGGCCGGCTCGGTCGGCGTCACTGACTGCGCCGACCATTCATGCGCGCATTCCGGGCAGATATAGAGGCCCCCGTCTTCGTACGTGAACCCGGAGTTGCATGTCGGACAGGGTGGCAGCGTGCTCATGAGTATTCCTTGATGCCTGGCGGTAGCGGTAAAAGCGCGGAAGTATAGCGCTGTCTGTCCGCTGGCTTTCCTGGAATCTGTGTCAGTCGCTTGTCGCGTCGACGGGAGATTGCGCATCGCTGCTACGCGTGTCCCGCTTCGGCCGGCGGACCGCGCGCAGTTTTCCGCTGTTGCCGCCGCCGCAGAAGAACTGTTCCGCACCATCCGACTCGACCCCCGACACACGGACGCCCTCCGGCATATCGAGCATTTCCAGCACTTCACCTGTGGCGGGATCGACATGGCGCAAATCGCTCTCGTCGCCTTCCCACGTACCGTGCCACAACTCGCCATCCACCCACGTCACGCCCGTCACGAAACGGTTCGATTCGATCGTGCGTAGGACCGCGCCCGTCTGCGGATCGAGTTGAACGATCTTGCGCTCCTGATACTGCCCGACCCACAGCGCGCCTTCCGCCCACGCGAGTCCTGAATTGCTGCCGGCAGGCGCGGGAATCGTCGTGAGCACGGCGCCCGTCTGCGGATCGACCTTGCGGATCTGGTCACCGGCGATCTGGTACAGGTGGTGTCCGTCGAACGCCGTGCCTGCCGTTGCGGGGACCTCGATCGAACGCACCGTTTTTCCGCTCGATGGGTCGAGCGCGTTCACCGCTTCGCCCGACGCGAACCACACATGCTGGCCGTCGTAAGTGACACCGTGCACGTCGCCGATGCCCGGAAAAGGTCCATATTCACGCACGATTTCAGCAGGTGAGCGTTTCATGCTTGCGTCCTCGTCGGTGAAGTGTCGAGCTTTACATGCTAGCCGATTGGCAGCGTGGCGGGGAGTAACAAGGCCGTCGCGAATCCGGGCATGGGCGGCATCATCCAGCGACGCGCGCGCCCTTGGCCGAACGACTGCACCTTGCCCGCCGACGCGAGAGTATCGAGCGCGCGCTGCACGGTGCGTTGACTCGCGCCGAGCGCGAGCGCGAGCGCTGAACTGGACCACGATTCGCCGTCCGCCAGCAAGGCCAGCAACGATGCGTGTTCTTCTTCGACGGGCCGCGCCAGCACGACGACTTCGGATGCGCGGTGCGGCGTCAGTGCGAAGCCGCGCTTCGTTGCATCGATATCGGCAAGCGCGCCAAGTACGGTACGCAGCCGTCCGATCTCGACACGCAGACGCGCGCGATGCGTTTCATCCGCGTGTTTCATGCGGAACGCGCGTTCGATCAGCGTGTCGCGCGGCACGTCTTGCGGCCAGGCTTCGGCGAGCGTACGCGCAAGCGTGAACAGCACGGGGCGCGTGGCCAGCGCGACGACGTGGTCGCCATCGCGCACGGCATAACGGCAAGCGTCGATGACGAGTGCTTTCGACGCCATCAAGGCTTCGACATCTTCCAGCAGCAGAAGCCGCTCTTCGCCGCCTGCGATCAGGCGCGCGGCGGGCGTATCCAGCAGGCGCGCCGCGCTTTCGACTTCCGCCGCGAGCCCTGGAATGGCGGCATGACGCGCGGCGCGTTCGGCTCTCGCAAGCGCGGCGCGCGCCGTCTTCGTGCGCAGACGCCGCATCGCGATACCCGCGACGATCAGTTCGTGCGCGGCGCTCGATGCCGGTGGAAAGGGCGCGGCATCGAACCCGTCGAGCAGACGTTCGGCCTCGTCGAGATGCCCGATCAGCAGCAGACGGCGCACCTGAAGATTGCGCGCGTGCGCGGCGTTCAGACGGTCGTCGTGCGCTTCGAGCGTCTGGCGTGCGGCTTCGAGCGATTTCGCGGGCCAGCCGAGATCGCGCGAGGCGAGCGCGATCTCCGCTTCGGCGACCACGCATCGCGCGCGGGCCACGGCGTCCCTCGGACCGAAGGCGCGCGCCGCGCTGCGTATCAGCGACTTCGCGCGCACGAGATCGCCGAGTTGCGCCATCGCGATGCCGCGCAGCGCGAGCGCGGGCGCGTCGCCGCGCAACGCGACGCGATTCAGCGCGCCGAGCGGATTACCCGCGGCGAGCGAGCGCGCGGCGGCTGCGAGGGTTGCGTCCATCTGAATCACGCCACACTTGTCACTCCCGACCCTTGGATGTCCCGCACTAATCTAGCACGACACGATTCATCGACAACACGCATCGGACATTCAATGGAGGAACACACGATGAGCAAGCACACGGTCGCCACACGCGACGCATGGCTGAAGGCACGCCTCGAACTGCTGGCGGAAGAGAAGGCGCTGACGCGGCGCAGCGACGCACTCGCGCGGCAGCGTGAGGCGCTGCCCTGGGTGAAGATCGACAAGCCGTACCGTTTCGAGACCGAGCAAGGCAGCGCGACACTGCCCGATCTTTTCAGAGGACGCTCGCAACTGATCGTCTATCACTTCATGTTCGGCCCCGACTACACGGCGGGTTGCCCGTCGTGCTCGGCGATTGCGGATGGCTTCGACGGCGTGGCCGTGCATCTCGCGAATCATGATGTGACGCTGACGGCCGTGTCGCGTGCGCCGCTCGCGAAGTTGCAGGCGTACAAGGCGCGGATGGGATGGAAGTTTCCGTGGGCGTCGGCGGATGGCAGCGATTTCAATTTCGATTTCAGCGTGTCGTTCACGGAAGCGCAGCAACGCACGGGCGACATCGAATACAACTTCGAGCGGGCCGGCCATGCGATGGATATGACGCCCGCGCCGGAACCCGTCGTCCGGTTCGCGGCCAGTTGCGGCACCGATGTGCCTACGTATTCGCGCGACCGGCCGGGCATCAGCACCTTCGTGCTCGAGGACGGCGTCGTGTATCACGCGTATTCGACCTACGCGCGCGGCGTGGATGGACTGTGGGGCATGTACCAGTGGCTCGACCGCGCGCCGAAAGGGCGTAACGAGAGCGGCATCTGGTGGCGCCGTCACGACGAGTACGCACGCGGCTGAGGCGGATCGTGGATAGCGCGGGCGTTTTCATGCGTACGGATAGCGCGCGGCCTCTGATGAATGCGGGTGCCTCGCGGCGCACGTTCTTCGGCGTGACGGCGCTCGTTTTCGTCGCGTGCGCGGCGCTGACGGTGATCGGATGCCTGTCGATGTCGGCGATGGGCGAACTGCCGATGCCGGGCGGCTGGTCGCTGTCGATGACATGGGCGCCGATGTGCGGTCAGAAATGGCCGCGCGTCGCCGCCACGTTCGTCGGCATGTGGATCGTGATGATGGTCGCGATGATGCTGCCGTCGCTTGCGCCTGTGTTGTGGCGTTATCACGAAGCCATCGGTAGAAAGGGCGTAACGGGTGTTGCGCTGGTGGCAGCAGGCTACTTCTTCGCGTGGGCGGTTCTGGGCGTGATCGTGTTTGCGCTGGGCTTCGCGCTGATGACGCTTGTGTTGCAAATGCCGTTGCTGGCTCGCGCTGTGCCTCTCACGGCAGGCTGTGTCGTGCTGCTCGCAGGGATAGCGCAGTTCAGCGCATGGAAGTCGCGTTATCTGGCGTGCAGCCGAATGCTGACCGCGCCAGGCAGCGCGAGCGACGCGTGGGCATATGGGACACGCCTCGGCGCGCATTGCATCGTGTGCTGCGCGGGATTGACGTCGGTGCTTCTCGTCAGCGGCATGATGGACCTGCGTGCGATGGCACTCGTCACGCTAGCGATCACAGCCGAACGTCTCGCGCCATCTCCCGAACGCGTTGCGCAAGCGATAGGCGTCATCGTCGTGATTAAAGGCTTATGGATGCTCTTGCAGTCATCCTGACGAAAGGCCGGCACGCGCCCACAACGCCTGCCGGCCGCATCGTCAGATCGATTTCACTTCTCCGCCGTCCATGCGCAGCGTCGATCCCGTCATCCAGTGCGCACCGGGCGACACGATGAACGCCATCAGCTCGGCAATTTCCTCGGGCTCGCCGTACCGCGCAATGCCCGCTTCCTTCGGAAACTTCGCCGTCGCTTCTTCGACGGTCATGTCGTGCAGCGGCGCCCAATGCTCCAGATATGACCGGCGACGCCCGGTCATCACCGGGCCGGGCAGCACGCTGTTGACCTGCACGCCGTCTTCGATGCCGCGATCCGAAAACGCCTTCGCCAATGCGACGATCGCCGCGTTGATCGTGCCGACGGCCGCGTACGGCGCTTTCGGAAACAGTGCCGAGTTGCCCGACATCAGCACGACCGAGCCCGACGCCGCCTTCAACGCAGGCCACGCTGCGATCGTCAGCCGCCGCGCGCCGTGCAGTTTCAATGCAAGGCCGTGTTCCCACTGCTCGTCGGTCATGTCGAACACGTCGATCTGCGGCACCGCGCCCGCGATGTTGAGCAACGCGTCGATCCGCCCGAACGACGCGAGCGCCTGATCGACGACTTCCTGCGCGGCGTTCGGCAGCGACAGGTCGATGTCGAGCGTCAGCGCCTTCGCGCCCGCATCGATCACGGCCCGCGCCGTTTCTTCCAGGTTCTCGCGATTGCGCGCGACCAGCACGAGCGCGTCGAAGTCCTTCGCGAGTCTGATCGCCGTCGAACGGCCAATACCCTGGCTCGCGCCCGTGACGATCGCTACTTTGCCTGCCATGTCTATTCTCCTCGTTGAATGGGGCAACAGGTTTCAGTGAACGACGACCATCTTGCCGCCCGCTTCATTCGCTTCCATGACACGGTGCGCTTCGTGGATCTGATCGAAGGAGAACACGCGCGAGGGCTTGGCCTTGAGGCGGCCGGCAGCGACATCGGCGGCGATGGTTTGCAGCGGCACATCCGACAGCGGAAAACCCGGCGTGCCGAACACAAAGCTGCCGAAGAACGTCAGATACACGCCGCTCGCCATTTGCAGCAACGGATTGAAATCCGCGATCGGCGCGAGACCGCCAAGCCAGCCGGCGAGACACGCGCGGCCGCCACGGCGCAGCATCGCGAGCGAATCGAGAATCACGCTGTTGCCGACCAGATCGAGCACGGCGTCGATCTGCTTCGCTTCCGCGATGCGCTTCGACAGATCGGGGCCTTCCAGTTCGACACGTTCCGCACCGAGTGCTTTGAGCATGTCGAAGCGCGCCGGATTGCGCGTCGTCGCGATCACTTTCGCGCCCGCATTCACGGCGAGATTCACAGCGGCCTGTCCAAACGAAGAAGTCGCGCCGCGAATCACCACCGTTTGGCCCGCGGTGAGTTCGAGGTTGCGGAACAGGCAGGTCCACGCTGTTGCGTAGGTTTCGGGAATGGCCGCGAGTTCGGCCCACGGCAGATCGGATTCGACCAGCGCGACATTCGATACCGGGGCCCGCGTGTATTGCGCGTAGCTGCCGTTGATCGTGCGACCGAGGCCGCCCATCAGCGCGGCGACTTTCGCACCGACAGGAAATTCACCGCCGGGACATGACTTCACGATGCCCACGCATTCGATGCCGCTCACCTTGGCGGCTTCGGCCCATTCGCCGCGCCGCATATGCATTTCGGCGTGGTTGACGCCGAACGCCTTGATTTCGATGACGACGTGACCTTCCAGCGGTTCCGGTTCCGGCAGTTCCGTATAGACGAGGCTGTCGATACCGCCGAACTTTTCGAGCACGATGGCGCGCATGAGGATTCTCCTAAGGTAGATGGCTGTGATCGGGCGAATGATCCGTTCGCCCAGCGGTTTCAGCGAGTCAGAAAGCCGGCGATGGCAGCGGCGATGTCAGCCGCGTGGGTTTCGAGCGCGAAATGGCCCGTATCGAAGAAGCGCACGTCTGCGTTTGGCAGGTCGCGCTTGAACGCTTCAGCGCCGGGCGGCAGGAAGAACGGATCGTTCTTGCCCCACACCGCGAGAAACGCCGGCTGATGCGTGCGGAAGTACTGCTGGAACGCCGGATACAGCGCGACGTTGCTTTGATAGTCGCCGAACAGGTCGAGCTGGATCTCGTGCGCGCCGGGGCGGTTCATGTAGTAGTCGTCGAGCGAATAGCCGTCGGGCGAGACTTGCGTCGTGTCGCTCACGCCGTGCGTGTACTGCCAGACCGTCGTGTCGCGGGTCAGCATGGCCCGCAGCGCGTCGCGGTTCGCCTGCGTCGGCGCCTTCCAGTACGCCTGAATCGGATTCCAGCCGTCGCTCAGTCCTTCGACATACGCATTGCCGTTCTGCGAAATGATTGCCGTGATGCGCTCGGGGTGCTTCAACGCGAGCCGGAAACCTGTCGGCGCGCCGTAATCGAAAACATAAATGGCATAGCGGTCGAAGCCGATCACTTCCGTGAACCGGTCGATCACGTTGGCGAGATTGTCGAACGTGTAGGCGAACTGGTCGCGCGCCGGCATATCCGACTGGCCGAAGCCGGGCAAATCCGGCGCGACGATGTGAAACCGGTCGGCGAGCAGCGGAATCAGATCGCGGAACATATGACTGGAACTCGGAAAACCGTGCAGCAGTAGCAGCTTCGGCGCGCCAGCGCGGCCCGCTTCCCGATAGAACACGTTGAAACCGTCAACGTCGGCGTGGCGATGGGCAATCGTGGACATGGCGTTCTCTCCGTAAAGATCAATTTCTCTCGACTACGTCAACGCGACTTGTGCCGCGCCTTGCTTCAGAATCGCGCAATCTTGTGTAACCGTTCAGCGCATGTTTTATAGGTTACGAATCGAAGATGTAACTTGTCAAGAGCTTTTTTAGTGGTTACGATGGGGTCATCGTCACCCTACATTTGTCATAGCAATGGACTACCGCCAGATACCGGCCATGTTTTTGGCCGACGCGCCGGGGCTCGATTTCCTGAATTCGATTGCGACGCCCGTCGACGTGCCCGTCGACTGGATCAGTGACGGCGAAGGGCTGCTCAGCTGGCTCGACCAGGCGGGCATGGTGCCGCCCGACGCGCTTGCGTCGATCCGCTCACGCGCGACGCCCGCCGAGCTCGACGAGATCGCGGCGAAGGCGCGCGAGCTGCGCGAGTGGTTTCGCGGCTACGTGAAAAAGAGGAAAGGGCATGCGCTTGCGGCGAGCGATCTGCGCGAGCTCGGCCCGTTGAACGCGCTGCTCGCGCGCGACGAACAGCATGGCGAGATCGTCGCGAACGGTCCGGACGGCGCGACCGCGTTTTCGTTTCGGACGGTGCGGCGCTGGCAGTCGGCGGAATCGTTGCTGATGCCGATCGCCGAGGCGCTGGCGAAACTCGTCTGCGAAGAGGATTTCACGCAGGTGAAAGCGTGCGAAGGACCGACCTGCACGCTGCTGTTCGCCGATCACACGCGGGGCCATGCGCGCAGGTGGTGCAGCATGGCCGTCTGCGGCAACCGGGCGAAAGTGGCCGCGCATCGGGCGCGGCTCAAGGAGAAGAATCGCGACTAGCGCACCCGTCGCGCACGCGGCAGTGCTTCACATTTTTTCTGGAGGAGACGCGGTATGAACCACATCAAGGCCATTGCTTTCGACCTGTACGGCACGCTGTTCGACGTGCATTCGGTTGCCGTCCAGTGCGACGAGCATTTTCCTGGGCGCGGCCAGGAAATCAGCAACGTATGGCGGCAGAAGCAACTCGAATACACGTGGTTGCGCAGCCTGATGAACCGCTATATCCCGTTCGAGCACGTGACGGAAGAGGCGTTGCGCTTCACGATCCGGCATCTCGGGCTGGAACTCGACGAGGCTTCTTGCCGCTCGCTGTCGGATGCGTATCTGCGTCTGCAAGCTTATCCGGAAGTGCCCGATGCGCTGCGCGCGCTGCGAGATCGCGGACTGAAGCTCGCCATTTTGTCGAACGGCTCGCCGCATTCGATCGATGCCGTCGTGACTCATGCAGGGCTTCGGAGCAGCTTCGACCATCTGCTGAGCGTCGATCCCGTACGCGTTTACAAACCGGACAATCACGCCTACGAGCTCGGGGAACAGGCGTTTGGCGTCGACCGAAGGGAAATCCTGTTCGTGTCGTCGAATGCCTGGGATGCGACGGGCGCGCGCTACTTCGGTTTTCCGACCTGCTGGATCAACCGGGGCGGCAAGACGTTCGAGGAAATGGGGCAGCGGCCGGACTGGGAAGTGAACGGTCTGGATCGTCTCGTGACGCTGTTCGCTTCGGCCGCTGCCTGAGCGGCGCGACTGGCGGATGCGGGAACCGCCAGTCCAATGACGCCGCTTACTGCGGCTTGCCCGACGCAAGCTGCTGATTGCGGTCCGTCAGAAAGCGCAGCAGCCCGTCGATGCCGCTTTGCTGGATCGTCTCGCCGAACTGCTGCCGGTACGTCTGCACGAGCCAGGCACCCATCACGTTGAGGTCGTACACGCGCCAGCCTTGCGGCGTCTTGCGCAGACGGTAATCGATCTCGACGGGTTGCGCGTTGGTGGAGGCGATGGTGCGCACGACGGCGTCGGTGTCGGTCGGTGCGACGCGCATCGGCGGATATTCGATCTTCTGATCCGGCTTGAGCTGCGCGAGCGCGCCCGAATACAGATGGATCAGCAGCATCTTGAACTGCTGCGTGAGCTGCTGCTGTTGCGCGGGCGTGGCCGTGCGCCAGTAGCGGGCCAACGCAAGCTGCGTCGTATGCTCGAAGTCGATATAAGGCAGGATGTCCCGGTTCACGATATCCATGATGCGCGGGATATCCGATGGGTCGATCGCCTGCTTGTGGACTTCGTCCAGCACCTGCTGTGTCACTGACTTGACCAGTACCTGCGGATCGGAGCTATCGACGGTTTGCGCCGATACGCTATTGCCGAAAGCAAGCATCGTGAAGAACAGGACGGCAACAAAAAATCGCGATCTGATGTGGGCAATATTCATGATGTAAATGCGTTGTCTAACAACACCGGCGAAGGGCTTCGCCGCGGCGAGAGCTATTGTAGGTGCGTTGCGCAAAATTGGCAGCGAGGGTGTCCGTCATCGCCGAAACCTATGACGGGCAGAGCAATCTGGTATTTGCGTTGCGGCGGGGCGCGCTTTCAAATAGAGGCTGCTCACGAGGCTTAGGCTCGTGATCCTTCTATAAAAGTGGAGACGACCATGAAAGTGCTGGTCCCGGTCAAGAGAGTGATCGACTACAACGTGAAGGTCCGCGTGAAGTCGGACAACACGGGCGTCGATATTACGAACGTGAAGATGTCGATGAATCCGTTCGATGAAATCGCCGTCGAGGAAGCGGTGCGTTTGAAGGAAGCGGGTGTCGTCAGCGAGGTGGTTGCGGTTTCTTGTGGCGTTGCTCAATGTCAGGAAACGCTGCGCACGGCGCTGGCGATTGGCGCGGACCGTGCCGTTCTGATCGAGTCGACTGAAGAACTGCAGCCGCTGGCTGTCGCGAAGCTTTTGAAGGCACTCGTCGACAGGGAACAGCCTTCGCTCGTGATTCTCGGCAAGCAGGCTATCGATGACGATTCCAACCAGACGGGGCAAATGCTCGCTGCATTGGCGGGGCTGCCGCAAGCGACGTTTGCTTCGAAGGTTGTGATTGCGGACGGCAGGGCAACGGTGTCGCGTGAAGTCGATGGCGGCGCGGAAACGTTGTCACTCACGCTGCCGGCTGTCATCACGACCGATCTGCGCCTGAACGAGCCGCGTTATGTGACGCTGCCGAACATCATGAAGGCGAAAAAGAAGCCGCTCGAAACCGTCAAGCCGGAAGAACTCGGCGTCGATGTCACGCCGCGTCTGAAGACGCTGAAGGTCAGCGAGCCGCCGAAGCGTTCGGCTGGCATGAAGGTGGCCGATGTGTCCGCACTGGTCGAGAAGCTCAAGACCGAAGCCAAAGTTCTCTGAGGTACAGGAAAAGAACATGACGATTCTGGTAATTGCTGAACACGACCACGTCGCGCTGAAGGCAGCGACGCTGAACACAGTTGCTGCCGCGCAGAGGATGGGTGGCGACATTCACGTGCTGGTGGCAGGCCATAACGCGCAAGGTGCGGCTGACGCGGCGGCGAAGGTGGCAGGCGTGTCGAAGGTGCTGCTCGCCGACGCACCGCAACTGGCAGCAGGCCTCGCGGAAAACATCGAGGCGACGGTGCTGAATGTCGCGAAGGACTACTCGCACATCCTCGCGCCCGCTACGGCTTACGGCAAGAACATCGCGCCGCGTCTTGCGGCGAAGCTCGACGTCGCGCAGATCAGCGAGATCACGGCTGTGGTCAGCGCCGACACATTCGAGCGCCCGATCTACGCGGGCAACGCCATCGCCACGGTGCAATCGCAAGACACGATCAAAGTCATTACGGTGCGCGCAACAGGCTTCGATCAGGCAGCAGCGGAAGGCGGCAGCGGGTCCATCGAGAAGATCGACGCAGCGGCAGACGCAGGCATCTCGCAGTTCGTGAGCCGTGAAGTCACGAAGCTGGATCGTCCGGAACTGACGAGCGCGAGCATCATCGTGTCGGGCGGTCGTGGCCTCGGAAGTGGCGAGCACTACACGAAGGTGCTGGAGCCATTGGCAGACAAGCTGCAGGCCGCGTTGGGCGCCTCACGTGCAGCCGTCGATGCTGGCTACGTCCCGAACGACTATCAGGTCGGACAAACCGGCAAGATCGTCGCGCCGCAGTTGTACATCGCGGTCGGTATCTCGGGCGCGATCCAGCATCTGGCGGGCATGAAGGACTCGAAGGTCATCGTCGCGATCAACAAGGACGAAGAAGCGCCGATTTTCAGCGTCGCGGATTATGGCCTCGTCGGCGATCTGTTCACCGTCGTGCCGGAACTGACGGGCGCATTGTGACGAATAAACTTGTGGGGAGTCGAGATGTCGCAGCCTGTTAATCGTCCGCATCGCTCGTTTCTGTTCGTTCCGGGCACGCGTCCGGAACGCTTCGAGAAGGCTTTGAAGAGCGGCGCGGACGCCGTTATCGTGGATCTCGAAGACGCTGTCGCGCCCGGCGACAAAGACCACGCCAGACAGGCCGTAGCCGAATGGCTCTCGCCGGATTGCCCGGTGCTGATCCGCGTGAACGCAGTCGGCACGCCATGGTTCGAGCAGGATGCCGCACTCGGCAAGTTGCGCGGCGTCGCGGGCATCGTCTTGCCGAAAGCGGAGCGCGCAGCGGATGTCACCGCGCTAGTCTCGCGAACCCGAAGCACGATGCCCGTCTTTCCATTGATCGAAAGCGCGAAGGGCATGTGGAACGCGCTCGAAGTCGCGAGGGCGCCGTTCGTGCATCAACTGATGTTCGGCACGCTCGACTTTTGCGCCGACATGGGCATGGCCTCCGATGGCGAAGAACTCGATACGTTTCGCGCGAAGCTCGTGATGATTTCTCGCGTCGCGGAGATTCGCGCACCCATCGACGGCGTGACGCCCGCTATCGACGATGCGCAAACACTCGAAACCGAAACCACCCGGGCAAAGCGCTGGGGATTCGCGGGCAAGCTCTGCATTCATCCCAAGCAGGTGTCGACCGTCAACGGCTGCTTCGCACCGGGTGAAGCGGAAATCGCGTGGGCGAAGCGAGTGCTCGAAGCATTCGAGCGCGCGAACGGCGCGGCGGTGGCGGTGGACGGGAAGATGGTCGACCGGCCCGTCATTCTTCGTGCGCAAGGCATACTCGACGCGAGCGGCACCTGAACGCTCAGCGCGCACAGAGCACGCATCCCACGTCCATCGAGCAGGCAGCAGTATAAAATGGGCTCCCAGCCCGAGCGCCCCAACACGTATCGACAATCAGCGCTCATCGCATAACTGCTCACACCATCAACCGCTCATGGACGTTCGCCAGCTCCGCTACTTTGTCAGCATCGTCGATTACGGCAGTCTTGGCAAAGCGGCGGAAAAGCTCTTTGTCGCGCAACCTTCGTTGAGTCAGCAGATGGCGCGTCTCGAAGAAGAACTCGGCGTGTCGCTGCTATTGCGCAGCAATCATGGCGTGACGCCGACAGCCGAAGGCGATGCCCTCTATCGTCATGCGCGGCTCGTGCTGCGGCAGATGGAGCAACTCAAGCAGGAAGTGACGAAAGGCGCGGGCAGCGAGTCGGGCACGGTGGCAGTCGGCCTGCCGACGACGATGGCATCGGTGCTCGCCGTGCCGCTGTTCGAGCGCATCCAGGACCGCTATCCGGGCATCCGTCTGCAGTTCTTCGAGAGCATGAGCGGCTATCTCAACGAGTTGCTCGCCAACGGCAGACTGGACCTCGCCATCCTGTTTCGCGAGTCCGATACGCCCGGCATTTCCGCGTTGCCCGTGCTCGACGAGACGCTCTATCTGCTCGGCGAACCGGGCGGCGCGGTCTCGCCGCGTTCCACCACGTGTCCGCTCGCGAAACTCGCGGGCGTCAAGCTGGTTGCGCCGGGTGTGTCGAATGGCTTGCGGCTTCTGATCGAGCGGACTTTTTCTAGCGAGAAGGTCGAACTGAACATCATCGCCGATATCGATTCGTTGCCGTCGATGCTGCTGATCGCCCATTCGGGCCGCGCATGCACGATTTTGCCGTCGTCGGCGCTCGCGCAACTCGATCACACCCGCATGCCGAAGATGCGCAAGATCGTCGATCCCGTCATTCGCCGTCCTGCCAGCATCTGCTGGCCGAACGGCGTGCCGATGCATTCGGCGACGGTCGCCGTGAGGCAAATGCTCATCGAACTGATCGCGGAACTGGTCGAACGGGAAACATGGCAGGGCGTGACGCTGCGAAAGCAGGTCACGCCCGGCTGATCAAGCGTGTTCCGCCGCGTGCGCTGCGTCGCGGTTACGGGCGGTAGAGGTGGCATCGCTGGTTCCCGGCGCGACATCTTCGAGCGCATGCCGGCTGGTCTCGACGCGAAGGATGCAGATCGCAACGCATAGCACCGCAAAGATCACGCTGACCATTGCAATCACGCCGGACACACCCACGCGCTGATACAGCAGCAGCGCCAGATACGGCGTCGCAATCGACGCAGCGCGTCCGCAGGTTCCCGCGACGCCGGTGCCGCGCAGTCGCACTTCCGTCGGAAACAGTTCGGGGATGTAGCCGAACAGCCCGAGCGTGGTGATCGTATAGATCGTCGTCACAAGACAGAAGCCGACGACGATGATCTGCGCAGGCTCACGCAACGTCACATAGATCCACCCCAGCACGATGCTCACAAGCGCGGCGAGCACGATGCCTTTCGCACGGCCGATCCGATCCGCGATCAGGTAACCGACCAGGCCGCCGACGGGCGAGCCGATCGACATCAGCATCACGAAGCCGAGCGACTTGACGATCGACAGGCCTTCGCTGACGAAGAAGGTCGGCAGCCACGCGATGAATCCGTATAGCCCGATATTGACGGCAATCGCCGTGAGCGCCGCGACGCAGGTGCGCCCGCGCATGCCGGGCGCGAACAGCGCGCTCAGCGGCACCGCGCCCACGTTCAGATTGACCACGCGTTGGACGGGCGGCAGCGTGCCGACACGCGCTTCGACTTCGCGCTCGATCGCGGCGAGCGTTGCTTCCGCTTCGTCGAGTTGTCCCGTCGATTCGAGCCAGCGCGGCGATTCGGGCATCCGGTGACGCAGGAACCACACGATCAGCGCGCCGACGCCTGCAATCGCGAACATATAGCGCCAGCCCAGGTTCGGGATGATCCAGTAGCCTGCCGCGAGCGCCGCGAACAGCCCGCTGTTGATGATGATTGCAAGCAGCGATACCCACTTGCCGCGCGTCGCGGGCGGCACGAACTCGGCGAGCGTGCCCGCCGCGACCACCAGTTCGGCGCCGAGCCCCACGCCCATGATGAAGCGCAGCACGATCAGCCATTCGATGTTCGGCGCGAAGCAGGCGGCAATCGAAGCGATCCCGAAGATGCCGAGGTTCAGCTGATACGAATAGCGTCGTCCGAGCCGGTCGCCGATATGGCCCGCCGCATACGCGCCGATCATCATGCCGACGAAGGTCGCCGAGACGAACATCGCGCCATGCTGGAGATCGGTGAAGCCTTCCTTCACCATGGCGGCGACCGAGCCGTTGGCGAGATAGATGTCGAACGCGTCGAGAAACGCGCCACCGGCGATCAGGCCGAGTATCTTCCAGTGGAAACTGCAAATGGGCAGACGGTCCAGTCGACCGGCGGCGTTGACTGACATGGTTTGTGTCTCCTGGTTTGGATGCCTTGCCACAGACGAAGCAAAGGCGAGGCGGGCGCGATTGTTTTGAAGTGATTGCCCGGCGTATCTGGTTGTCGAATGACTACACGGCCTTAACAGCGCGCAATGCGTTCACCTCCGCTGCGCTATAGCCCAGTTCACCCAAGATCGCGTCCGTATGCGCGCCGAGCGCGGGAACGGCGTCCATCCGGGGCTCGTCTTCTGCGGACATGCCCGGCGGATAGAGCGCGGGGATCTCGCCCGCCGCCGTCTGGACCTGCGTCCAGCGTTGCCGGGCCTGCAACTGTTCGTGGTTCCACACGTCGTGCATGTCGTTCATCCGCGCGTTCGCGATGCTGGCCTTCTCCAGGCGCTCGATCACTTGCGCCGCCGTCCACGCGGAAAACGCCTCGACGATGACGCGCGTCAGTTCCTCGCGATGCTTCGCGCGGCCACTGTTCGCCGCGAAGCGCTCGTCCGTGAGCAGTGCGGGACGCTCGATCACCGTCTCGCAGAAGTTCTTCCATTCGCGCTCGTTTTGCAGGCCGAGCATCACCGTCTTGCCGTCTCCGGCGACGAACGGTCCATACGGGAAGATGGTCGCGTGAGATGCGCCCGCCTGGCGCGGCGGCGTCTGTCCATCGATCGAGTAGTAGAGCGGATAGCTCATCCACTCGACCATGCTTTCGAGCATCGACACGTCGATATGCTTGCCGCGTCCTGTCTGTGCGCGCTCGAGCAGCGCGGCGAGAATGTTGGTATAGCCGTACATGCCCGCCGCGATATCCGCGATCGAGCAGCCCGCTTTCGCCGGCTCGCCGTCCGAACCCGTGATGCTCAGAAAGCCCGATTCGCTCTGGATCAGCAGGTCATAGGCTTTCTTGTCGCGAAAGGGACCGTCCAGTCCATAACCCGAAATATCGCAGACAATCAGCTTCGGATACTTCACGCCCAGCGTCGCGTAATCGAAGCCGAGGCGCTGTGTGGCGCCCGGCGCGAGGTTCTGCACGAACACATCGGCATCGGCGAGCAGCTTGTGCACGATGTCGAGCGCCTGCGGCTGCTTGACATCGAGCGTGATGCTTTCCTTCGAGCGGTTCGTCCACACGAAATGCGACGCGAGGCCCGACACGCGCTCGTCGTAGCCGCGCGCGAAGTCGCCTGCGCCTGGGCGCTCGATCTTGATGACACGTGCGCCGAGATCGGCGAGCTGACGGGTGCAGAAGGGCGCGGCGATCGCATGTTCGAACGTGACGACCTTGATGCCTTGAAGCGGACGCATGATCGACTCGCTCTCAGAAGGAACGCGGTAGACCGAGGATGTGCTCGGCGACGTACGACAGGATCAGATTCGTCGAGATGGGCGCAACCTGATAGAGACGCGTCTCGCGGAACTTGCGCTCGATGTCGTACTCGGCGGCGAAGCCGAAGCCGCCATGAAACTGCAGGCAGGCGTTGGCCGCTTCCCATGACGCATCGGCGGCGAGCAGCTTCGCCATGTTGGCCTGCGCGCCGCACGGCTCGTGCGCGTCGAAGCGGCGCGCGGCCTCGAAGCGCATCAGGTTCGCCGCTTCGACATTGATGTACGAGCGCGCGATCGGGAACTGCACGCCCTGGTTCTGGCCGATCGGCCGGCCGAACACGACGCGGTCTTTCACGTACTGCGAGACCTTGTCGATGAACCAGTAGCCGTCGCCGATACATTCGGCCGCGATCAGCGTGCGCTCGGCATTCAGTCCATCGAGGATGTACTTGAAGCCCATGCCTTCCTCGCCGATCAGGTTTTCAGCAGGGATTTCGAGGTTGTCGAAGAACAGCTCATTGGTCTCGTGATTGACCATGTTCGGAATCGGACGAACCGTCATGCCGTGGCCAATGGCCTCGCGCAGATCGACGATGAAAATCGACATGCCTTCGCTTTTCTTCGTCACGTCGGCGAGCGGCGTGGTGCGGGCGAGCAGGATCATCAGATCGGAATGCTGGACGCGCGAGATCCACACCTTCTGCCCGTTGACGACGTAGCGATCGCCCTTGCGCACGGCCGTCGTCTTGATCTTCGTCGTGTCGGTGCCCGTGGTCGGCTCGGTGACGCCCATCGATTGCAGGCGCAGTTCGCCGCTTGCGATCTTCGGCAGATACAGCCGTTTCTGTTCCGCCGATCCGTGGCGCAGCAGCGTGCCCATGTTGTACATCTGCCCGTGACATGCGCCCGAGTTGCCGCCTGAGCGGTTGATCTCTTCCATGATGACGGACGCTTCCGTGAGACCCAGGCCCGAGCCGCCATATTCTTGCGGGATCAGCGCGGCGAGCCAGCCTGCTTTAGTCAGCGCGTCGACGAAGGCTTCGGGATAGCCGCGTTCTTCATCGACCTTGCGGAAGTACTCGGCGGGAAATTGCTGGCAGAGGTCGCGAACGGCTTCGCGGATGTCCTGAAACGGATCGGTGACGGTATGGATCATGGTCGAGTCGTATGCGGTTGCGGATTGCGGAATCAGGCGAGCGTGGCGCGTGCCGTCATGGTCAGCCAGCCTTCGTGGTCCTTCGACCACAGTTCGACCGTCTTGCCGTCCGCAGACGGCTGGCCGCACAGATGAAGGGCGTTGCCCATGAAGCTCGGCCGCATCGCCTTGTAAGAGAAGTCGAGCACCGTTGCGCCAGGACATTGCCTGCGCAGCAGATCCATCAGCAGCGTCGCGATCAGCGGTCCATGCACGACGAGATTCGGATAGCCTTCCACCTGCGTCGCGTAAGGCTTGTCGTAGTGAATGCGGTGGCCGTTGAAGGTCAGCGCCGAGTAGCGGAACATCAGCACTTCATCGGGGACGATCCGACGGTGCCAGTGCGCGGCATCGGGCGCGGCTGTCGGCGCGGGAGTGGGCGTGCCGGGCGCTGCCGGTTCGCGGTAGACGATGTCCTGTTCTTCGTCGATGGCGAACGTGCCTTCGCAATAGACGCGGTGATTCACGGTGACGAAGCCGAGCTTGCCGGTGCGGCCTTGCTTCTCGCTGACGTTCAGGATCGACGATTCGCGGGTGATCGCGCTGCCGACTGTCACCGGCGCGTGAAAGCGCAGGCGGCCGCCCGGCCACATGCGGCGCGGCAAGCCGAGGTCGGGAAGAAAACCGCCTTTACGCGGATGGCCGTCTTCGCCGATCTGCGCCTGCGCGACGGTCGGGCGGAAGAAGATCCAGTGCCAGAGAAGCGGTAGGGCGTCGCCGGGAAGCGGCGGCGCATCGTAGTCGAGGGTGGCGCCCAGCGCGACGGCCGACGTGGGCACGACGATGTCGGCGGCGATGACGGTTTGCGCATCGGATGCAGCGGACTGCTGGTTCATGCCTGTCTCCGTCGCCAGCTAGCGCCAGCGCGTTTGTTCTCGATACGGAGAGGTTAGGCGAAGCCCGAATCGCGCGGAAATACCAGTTTCATGTGCCAGTCATAGGGCGATCCTATTGCGGCCAGGGCAAGCAGGCGCGTTGCAGCACGGTCATCGGGCCGAGCCGCCCGATCAGCGCCATGTGCGCCGCGTCACGCACGAACAGCGAACCGGCGAACCCCAGCGCATTCACCGACACCCCCTCCACGTGTTCCGCCGATCTGGGAACGAGCAGCATCCATTGGCGCGTGACGAGCAGGTTGTAGGGTGACGATTGACATGGAACGCCATCGATCCCGATCGCGCCGATGCCCACTGCGTCGAGCAGCGCACGGTAGCAGGCGAGCGCCATGTTTGCGGCATCGGCGGGTGTCGCATGGTCCAGTGCGATACGCGCGAATGCATGACGAAACGGCAGACCCGGCACGCGCATCGCGGGGCCATTGGCGACGACTTCTGCCAGCAGCGGTTCGACGGGCACGGACGGCGCGGTATCGCCGAGCGGCAGCGGCACGATCTGCAGATGCTTGTGCGGCTGACTGGCGCCCGCCTCGGGGCCGCCATTGTAAAAGCCGATGCCGTCGAATTCGGCCATGCAGACCATCAGCGCGTCGAAGTCCGCATGATCGAGCAGCGCTTCCTGCCGCTGAAAATCGCGCGTGACGATCAGCAGATGATGATCGATGACGTTGAACTTGTTGAGCAAGGCCAGATGCGTGTCGGAGATGTCGGCGACGAACAGGTCGGGCTCGTAGGGAAGGAACGGATTCGCGACCGGCCCTTTCTGCGTCTGCAGCTTGCGCGCTTGCCGGCGCTGCTGTTCCTTGCGCGTGAGGCTCGACACCTGCCGCACGACGAAGCGCACAACGCCGCTTTCGATCACGGCCTGAACGGTATCGATAGGCTGCAGCGCGCCGCAGCGTAGCGCGTGTGCGGTCTGCCGCTCGATGGCGGCCCACAGTGTGCCAGGCGCGAGGCGTCGATGTTCCATGCGGCTCAAAGTTTGTAGCCGATCGTGCGCAACAGGTCTTTGCGCCATTGCACGTCTTCCGCGCCTTCGACACCGAGCGGCGAGAACCCGTCTATCACGCCGACGATGCCCCGGCCCTGATCCGTTTCCGCCACCAGCACCTCGACGGGATTCGCCGTTGCGCAGAAGATGCGGCAAACCTCGGGCACGGTCTTCAGCGCATTCAGCACGTTGACGGGGAAAAAGCCGTCGCCGAGAAACACGAAGAAGCTGTGGCCCGCCGCGACGTTCAGCGCGTTCTGGCTGGCCATTTCGACGAGCGTATCGTCGGTGCCGGAGCGGCGTACGAGCCGCTTGCCCGACGCTTCGCAGAATGCGAGTCCGAACTTGATGCCGGGTACGGCGCCGGCCAACGTCTCGTGGATATCCTCGACGGTCTTGATGAAGTGGGATTGCCCGAGAATGAAGTTGGTCGTTTCGGGCTTGACGACGGTGACGGCGGACAATTGCATGGCGGGCCTCGCTCCGTTGCGGCAGAACACCGGGGATAGATGCGTATCGAGCTTGTTCTAGCCTAGACGTAAGCGCGCGCGAGCGAAAGCAGGCACGCTGTAAGGCGATTGTCTGATTGCTCGAAAGCAGGTGCGGAAACATCGCGATACAAAATCGATATGTTGCTTACCGGGCTGGCTCAGGTACGCGCCCAGCCAATATGGGAAAATCGGGGACATGAAAACGCCCAGAATTCCCCTCATCGTGGCCATGCTGGCCGTGGTCAGCCCGCTGGCGCACGCGAGCCTCGCGAGCGGCGCTCACCAGTTCAAGACCGACGCGAAGACGGCTGGCCGGGAGACCGGGCACGCCGTTCGCGACGGAGTGCATGCCGTCGGACACGGCGCGAAAGCGGCAGGCCATGCCGTTGCCGACGCGACCAAGCACGGTTATCACGCAACGAAGAAGTTCGTGACGGGACATGGCTAGGTGCCGCAGTGCAGCATGCTGAATAGCATGTGGTTGCGGCCCGCTGAACGGCCCATTCAGGCGTAGGATTAGACGTATCGCCCCGTTGCATCCCGTTGCGGATGCCGCCATTCGACGGAGAGCCGATATGAGACGCCTTTATTTCATCGCCCCTGACACGCTGACCGCGAAAGCGATCGTGGACGACCTGCTGCGCGCGCGCATCACCTGGCGGCACATCCACGTGCTCGCGAATCACAGCGTCACACTCGAAGAATTGCCCCAAGCCTCTTTGCTGCAAAGCAGCGACGTCGTGCATTCGCTGGAACGCGGTGTGGCGCTCGGCGGCGTGACGGGCGCGCTGCTTGGCCTCGTCGCGCTGGTCTATCCGCCTGCTGAACTGGCCATCGCGGGCGGCGCGGTCGTCATGCTGACCGTGGCAGGCGCAGGTTTCGGCGCGTGGACGGCCACGATGATCGGTGTCAACGAGCCGAACACGCAACTCGAACGCTTTCGCGATGCGATACGCGACGGCCAGTTGCTGATCATGGCGGACGTGCCCGGATCGCGCGAGCATGAAATCGAGCAATTGATCGCGCAGCATGTGCCGCGAGCCGATCTCGAAGGCGCGGAGCCCGCTTCGCCGATCTTTCCGTAGGGCTCGACGCGTCTTTCCCGCGCCGGCAGCGAGTCGACAAGGCCGTGCAAATGGTTGACAATCGAATGCCTTACGCGCGGGAAACGATCCGCTAACCGGCTCAATAGGATTCGTCGTGACGGCATGCCGCTGACGCCCACGCACTGTCAGCCGGCCGGACCCACCGCGCTGTATCTATTCACGCCAACCACGCGCGGCGACTTCACGTGCGCGCGTTCGCGCAAGACCCGCTGACGAATATCAATGAGAAAAACTCTGGACGGCCTCGCCGTTTCAAGCATGGTGATGCTGTGCCTGATATGGGGACTCCAACAGGCGGCCATGAAAGCGATCGCTGCCGACGTTTCGCCGATGCTTCAGGTATCGCTACGCTCCGGCGTCGCCGCCGTGCTGGTGTGGGTGTTCGGCCGGCTGATCGTGCGCGACACATGGCTCAAGGGCGTCGCGCTCGGGCCAGGATCGCTGGTCGGCGTGCTGTTTGCCGCCGAGTTTCTGTTCGTCGCTGAAGGGCTGCGATTGACCACGGCGTCCCACATGGCCGTGTTCCTCTACACCGCGCCGATGTTCGCGGCAGTCGGTCTGCAGATCGTGCTGCCTTCCGAACGTCTGACGCGCATGCAGTGGACGGGCATCGCGTTCGCCTTTGTCGGGATCGTGATTACTTTTGTCGGGCCCGGCGCGGGAGGCGGCGCAGGGCCGTCGGCGCCGAACTGGATGCTGGGCGATCTGCTGGGCATTTGCGCGGGCGCCGTGTGGGGACTGACAACCGTCGCCGTACGCGCGTCGCGTCTGAGCGAAGCGCCCGCCACGCAGACGCTGTTCTATCAGCTGGTGTGGGCCTTCGTCGTGTTGCTGCCGTTCGCGCTGTTGACCGGCCAGTCCACGTTTCATGGCAACACGCTGGTGTGGGCGAGCCTCGGGTTTCAGGCCTTCGTCGTCTGCTTCTTCAGTTACGTTGCGTGGTTTTATCTGCTGAGAATCTATCTTGCGTCGCGGCTCGGCGTGCTGTCGTTCATGGCGCCGATGTTCGGCGTCGCGCTCGGCGCGCTGCTGCTGCATGAACGGCTCGATCCGACCTTTCTCGCGGGCGCGGCGCTCGTGCTGGCGGGCATGCTGGTCGTCAATGGACGCGAGTGGCTGAAATTCGTGTTCGCGCGGCAACGGCGCGATGGGAAAGTGGGTTCGGCGTGAACGTGAAGCACGCCGTTGACAGAAGTTTCAGCCGATAGCGCGTCGACGCAACCATTCAGCCACCAGCACACAGAGCGTGAGCCATGCTGTCGACGACATCGCGCCCGCCAGCACATCGCTGGCGTAATGCACGCCGATGATCAACCGGCTCCACGCAATCATCCCGGCTATCGCCACCGCGCCGAGTACGGCGGGCAACTGCCAGCGCGCGGGCAGCGTCCGCACGAGCACATACGCGATCGCGCCATAAGTCGCGAGCGAGCCGGACGTATGGCCGCTCGGAAAACTCCAGCTATGCACGGACGCGAACGCGGTGTCGTAGTCGGGCCGCGCGCGGCGGATCAGTTGCTTGAGCGTCATGTTCAACAGGCCGTTGCCGCCCGACGCCGCGGCGAGCGTGCAGGCGAGCAGAAGATGCCGCGTGGACAGCAGGGCAATGACGCCCACTGTGCAGCAGACGGCCAGCACCTTGGGATCGCCGAGATGCGTCGCAACAGCGAACACATGTTTGACTTCGCGCGACACGCTAGCGCCGAGATCGAGCGCGAATGCGAGGTCGAAGCGGGTCAACGCGGGACCGGTCAACAGCGCATGCGTGAGCACCGCGAAGCACGCGGCCGCAGCGACGATGACGATCACGCCGACGCGTATCCCCGCATCGAAGGTCAACACGCGTGCACGGCCGATACGAAACGCGCCATACGCGATGCACGCCGCGACGAGCAACGTCGCCACCATCAATTCGAGCGCGTGCCGGCCCGCGATGCTCGCAAGCTCGATCATGACGAGCCAGCCGCGCGCACGGAAACGGGCGAACGCGCTTCGTCGGTGCTGGCGAGATCGAGTTCATGTTCCAGCACGGGCACGAATGCGTTGCCGTTGTCGTCGTAGTCATAGCGGGCAACGATGGCCTTGCGACCGTTCGACTCGTCCGCGTCGTAGCGGATCAGATTGACCGAATTGGAAATCTGCGCACGGATGCGCGTCGATACCGCTGTGCCCGCCTGCACGGCCCACACGGGGCGCGCGATGTCCATGCGGCTCGCGAGCGGCAGCACATACGGCAAATGAATATGGCCGCCGATGATCAGATCGGCACCCGCCTGCGCCCATCGGCGGATCGCCGGTTCGTGGCCATGCAGCAGGTTGCGCGTGTCTTCTGCCGCGACGGACGCGACGGGATGATGCGTGACCACTATGCGAAGTTGCAGCTGCGTCGCGCGTTCGAGCCGGCGCGCGGCGCGCTCGATCTGTTCTGCGGAGACTTCGCCGTCCGTGTGCCGTGAGCGGCGCGTCGTGTTCAGTCCGATCACCAGCAGTTCGCGCGATTCGAAGACGGGTTCGAGATCGTCACCAAATACGCGTCGATGATTCGCATACGGATGCAGCACGCGCGCGAACAGATTGAAGAGGGGAATGTCGTGATTGCCGGGAATCACGAGCGTCGGCATTGCGGCCAGCCGGTCGACGAACGCCCGCGCCGCCGCGAACTGACTGCGCCGCGCGCGTTGCGTGATATCGCCGGACAGCACGGCGAGGTCCGGCTGCTCGCGCGCGGCGAGTTGCAGCAAGGCTTCGACGACGTCGGGCCGTTCGGTGCCGAAATGCGGATCGGAGATCTGGAGCAACAGCGTCATGAGCGGTTCTGGGCGGCGACATCGGCCTCGGGTTTCAGCAGATAAAGGGGCGTGTCGCCCACACGGAATTCGAGCGGCATCTGCATATGCGTGACCTCGCCATCCATGGCGATTTTGACACGCCTGCGCCGCTTCGACGGATGCGTCACGGTAAAGCGGCGGAAGGCAAAACCGATCACGTTGTCGGCGTCGCTCATCCGGCTCAGCGCGCCGCGCAGCGACAACACGATCTGCGCAATGCGGCCGATCGCGCGCGGCGCCAATGCAACCAGCAAGCCTTGCGCCAGCAACGGCGCCTCGGCCGCACCGACCTGTTCGAGCTGAAGCCGGTTGTTGGCGACGAACAGCGTCGACGTGCGGATTTCCTGCATCGTGCCTTCGTGATCGACATGCAGACGCAGATGGCGATGCCGCCGCAACAGCATCGCCATCGCCGACCACAGCGCGACCAGCCGGCTACGCCCGAATTGCCGCTTGTAGATTTCGCGATGCTCGAGCATCTTCGGATACAGCCCGAGACTCGCGTTGACGAGGAACATGCGGTCGTTGACGAAGCCGACCTGCACGGGATGCGCGCGCGCCGTCAGCAGCAGATCGACGGCTTGCGCGGGATCGGCGGGAATGCCGTGGTCGCGGCTGAAGTAGTTGAACGTGCCGCACGGCAGCACGCCGAACGCGCAGCCGCTGCCGATCACCGCCTGCGCGACCGCGCACAGCGTGCCGTCGCCGCCCGCGCCGACCACCGCGCCATTGCGCGCCTGCGCGAGTTCGACCGCGCGTTGCGCCGTCGCGGCCAGTTGCGACGGATCATGCACGAGCATCAGCTCGTACTCGCGGTTCGCCTTGCCGAACGCGTTCGCGATCAACGCAGCCGTGGTCTCGCCCTGCTTGCGGCCCGAGCCGGCGTTCATCACGATCACGAACGGCGCGCGCCCGTCCATCTGCCGGGCTTCGCCGTGCGTGGGGATGGCAGAGGGGCGGGCGTCGGCGGTCATCGCGTCGAGGTGCCGGGCACGAGGTGAATGCGCTTTTCGGTCGCCTGCTCGACGGCGGCGCGCGTGTAGAGCAGCGGGAAATACTCGCCGTCCAGCCACATCTGCGCGAGGTCGCGATAGTGCGGGCTGTCGGGATCGCCCGATTCGCCGGGCAGATTCACGGCACGCGAGTTGTCCCAGTTGCCGACATCGACGATCACGCGAAACGACGGGCCGTTGGTCTCGCGGAAGTCGTTCGCGCGATACGTCGACTGGTTGGGCGTATAGGCGCTGCCGCCTTTGGCCGTCGGTCCGACGTTGAGCTTCGCGCGCATGTCGGCGTCGACGAGATCGGCGAACGGATGCGCGTTGAGGTTGGTCTGCAGCTTGCCCCATTGCCATGCGCTTGCGTCCGCGCCTTGAAGACGGACCATCTCGCGATACGCGTCGCCCAGGCTCGTCAACAGGACGGCATCGCGCTTGCCTTGTGCGTCGTTGCCGAAGCGCGCGTCGGGATGTTCGAGGGTATCGAGCATGACGGCCGTGTCGGGTGCGCCGAACGCATCGGCGGCGGCTTTCGGCAACACGGCTTGCTTGAACGCGCGGCCGAGATGACGCGACAGCCACACTTCTTCCAGCGCCGCCTGCGCCGAGTTCGCACCCATCTGCGCGTCCCAGCCCTTGAGCAGCGCGAGCGCGGCGCGCGTGTCGGCATCGTCGGACGACAGCGGCGCGAGCAACGCGACGAGCCGTCGCGCGGGAATCGACACGTCGTCGTTCTGCAGACGCTCGCTGTCTTCGATCGATACTTTCGGCGACGCCTTCAGCACTTCGTCGATGCGTTGATGGCGCGACCCGTTGGTCCATTCGAAGCCGAGCTTGCGCTCTGCATAGGGATAGTCGTCGGGCAGATTCATTTCGTTCGACGTGGTGAAGTAGCCTTGCTTCGGATTGAACGCGGACGGCATGTCGTCGCGCGGCCAGAAGCCGGCCCATTCATAACGTCCGTCGCCCGGCACGGGCAGCAGGCCGTCCCAGTTCGGACGCTTCGGCGCAAGACCGCTCGGCACCCAGCCGATGTCGCCATGCGTGTCCGCGTACACCTGGTTGACGGTCGGCGCGCCCCATGTCGACAGATCGTTCCTGAACTGAGCGTAGTTCTTCGCGCGCATGTAGCGCACGGAATCGAAGTAAGGCGACATACCCGGCGCGAGCCACGCAGTGCGCACCGCAAACGCGCGATGCTTCGCGTCTTCCGTGTAGATCACGGGGCCGTGCCGCGTGAACGCGAGATCGGCGGTGACGGGAGGGCCGCCGCGCACCGCGATCTGCTCACGCACGATGCGCATCGGCTCCCAGCGTCCCTTGTACCGATACGCATGCGGGTTCGCCGGGTTCAGTTCATAGACGTACAGGTCCTCCTGATCGATGTTGAAGATCGTGAGGCCGAACGCGATCGCGCCGTTATGTCCGATCGACACGCCCGGCGCCGACGGCTCGCCGCCGCCGATCAGATCGAGTGTCGGCGCGCTGATCTGCTGGATGTAGCGCAGGCTCGGCGCGGCATAGGCGCGGTGCGGATCGTTCGCCATGATCGCGCGGCCCGTCGCCGATTTGTCCGGTGCGATCACCCAGTTGTTGCTGCCTTCCGTCACTTCTTCGGGATTGTCGGCGGCGGCGATGACGGTGGTCGCGGCATCGGCGCTCTTCAACGAATCGCGCGTCACGCGCACGTTCTGCGTGGCGAGGTTGAAGACCTTGAGGACATCGTCGGGCAGGCAAGGGTCGAGTCCTTCAGGCATGTGAGGTTGCCATTGCGGCTGCAGTCCGAAGCGGATCGAATCCGCATCGAGCGTGCTTTTGCACGCGACCTTCGCGCGCGCCACTTCGCTCGTCAGATTGCGCGTGAGACCGTGACTGCGGATGCGCACCACGTCGTCGGCGGACCACTTCGCGGGCCAGTAGCCGACTTTGCGAAACTCGTACGGCAAGCGGTCCGGATGCGCGGCGAGCCAGTCGATATACGCATTCACGCCTGCTGCGAAACGCGTCGCAACAGGCTTCGCGTCGGGCCCGTAGCGTTGCCATTCCACCGACATGTCGCCGCGATACAGGAAGAGCCGCGTCGCCTTGTCCTGTTCGACATAGGCCGGGCCGAATACTTCGGCGAGTTCGCCGAGACCGCGGCGACGCCACAAGTCGATCTGGAACATCCGGTCGCGCGCGGCATTGAAGCCTTGCACGAAGAACGCGTCGTGCTCGTTCTGCGCGAAGATGTGCGGCACGCCCCATTTGTCGATGAGGATATCGGTTGGGCGCGACAGGCCTTCTACCGTGATCGTTTCGTCGGGCGCGCTGTCCGCGCGCGCCGTCTGAACGGACAGCGCGCCGAGCGCCGCACATGCAAATATGACCGCGAGAGTGTGTCTTGCCTGCACTTGTTTCCTCCTTATGGTTGCAACGCAATGTCTCCGCCAACATGTCGACTGTACCCGACGATCTTGCGTTCGTTGAGTGGAACGTTATGGGTCGGATAGCGCTTGCGGGCGCAACGTTCAGCGCGTACATGCAACACGCATGAGCAGCGCCGCAAAAAGCACGGCCCATGCGGCTTTTAGCGCGGTCGCGGGTTTGCTCGTTTTAGCTTTGCCCCTATGATGAGCCTGCTGCCGAATACGCCTTCGTCGTGCAGTACGAACACAAACACAAGCTAACAGGGAGACGTCATTGAAGCGACTTCTAGTCACGATGTCATGCGCGGTCATGCTGTCGGGCTGCGGCGGAAACGGCGTCACGCGCGCGGCGCCGAAGGTGATCGTCGATAGCGACTACAACACGCTGAGCGACGACGGCCAGCTCGGCGTGATGGCCGCGCAATTGCAGGCGCAAGGCAAGATCGAGGTGCTCGGCATCACCGTCGTGTCGGGCAACCAGTGGCTCAGACAGGGTGTTGCCGACGCGTTGAAGTCGATGGAGCGGCTGGGTGTTGGAGACCGCATCGGCGTGTACGCGGGCGCGAATTACGCGCTGGCGCATCCGTATCCGGAGATCCAGCAGGAGCTTGCGCAGTTTCCCGGCGGCGACGGCTATCTGGGCGCATGGAGCACGCCGGAACCGACGTCGGATACTCAACTCGTCGCGCCGCCCGACGGCTTCGCAACGCATACGCAGGTGCAAGGCAAAAGCGCGGTGGATTTCATCGTCGATAGCGTGAAGGCGAACCCGAACCAGGTGACGATACTTGCGATCGGCCCGCTGACGAACATCGCGCTCGCCGCGCGACAGCATCCCGAGATCGTGCCGATGATCAAGCAGATCATCTACATGGGCGGCGCGATCGACGTGCCGGGCAACACCACGGCGACGGCTGAATTCAACTGGTGGTTCGATCCCGAAGCAGCGCGCGAAGTGCTGCGTTTGCCTGTCAGGCAGACAGTGGTTCCCCTCGACGTGACCGACACCGTGAAGATGGATAAAAGCGTCTATGACCGCATCGCGCACGATCCGAACAAACAGACCATCATCACGCAGCTGTTCAAGCAGTTGAACGGCTATGGTTTCGACGGCAAGAACGGCTTCGAAACCAATCCGAACTACACGACCGACATCTGGGACACGCTGACCATCGCGTATCTGATGGACCCGAGCTTCGCGACGCAGACGGAAGAGCGCTGGGTCGATGTCGATACGGGCTTCGGCGCGAACGACGGCAAGGCGACGGGCTACGCCAGTTCGCCACCGGCAGGGCTGCAGAAGATGACGATCATCAAGCGTTTCGATAACGCACGCTTTTTCGATTTCTACGTCGACCTGCTGACGCGGCCCGTTCCTGTGAAACTGCCGTGACAGATACGTGGTGTCGCGTGTTCGTATCCGCTTGTGTCCGTTCAATTGCGCACGCATCATTCAGCACCTAGTATCCATTTCGGACCAGCCGGCTGCGTCGCGATGCGAAACATCGCAAGCCGGGCTGGCATGACTGTTCTTCGACTGGAGCAATTCGATGCGAAAGATGAGAGCGGTACAGGTGAGCGGGCCGGGCGGCGCGCTGGAACTCGTGGAGCGTGACGTGCCGGCACCCGGCGCGGGACAGGTGCTGATCAAGGTGCAGGCATGCGGTATCTGCCACAGCGATTCGCTGACCAAGGAAGGCCAGTGGCCGGGCCTGCAATATCCGCGCGTGCCGGGGCATGAAGTCGCGGGCGTGATCGATACGGTGGGCGCGGGCGTCGAAGGATGGAAAGCGGGCGAGCGCGTGGGGGTGGGCTGGCACGGCGGCCATTGCGGCCATTGCGCCAATTGCCGGCGCGGCTATTTCGTGGTGTGCGAAAAGGGGCAGGTGCCGGGCATCAGCTACGACGGCGGCTATGCCGATTACCTCGTCGCGCCCGTCGAGGCGCTGGCGCGCATGCCCGAAGAACTCAACGACGTCGACGCCGCTCCGCTGCTTTGCGCGGGCATCACCACGTTCAATGCGTTGCGCAACAGCGGCGCGCGCGCGGGCGAGGTGGTCGCGATTCTCGGTATCGGCGGGCTGGGGCATCTCGGCGTGCAGTTCGCGCGGCGCATGGGCTTCAACACGGTCGCCATTGCGCGCGGCGAGGACAAGGCGCCGCTCGCGAAGCAACTGGGCGCGCATCACTACATCGACAGCCGCGCGCAAAATCCCGCCGATGCGCTCAAGGCATTGGGCGGCGCCTCGGTGATTCTCGCGACGGTGACCAACGCCGACGCGATGACGGCCACGCTCGGCGGCCTCGCGCTCAACGGCAAGCTGATCATTCTCGGCGTCGCGGACAAGCCGATCGAAGTGCCGCCCGTCCAGTTCATCATGGGCCGCAATGCGGTGCAGGGCTGGCCGTCGGGTTCGTCGGCGGATTCCGAAGATACGCTCGCGTTCAGCGCGCTCGCCGACGTCAAGCCGATGATCGAAACCTATCCGATCGAGCGCGCCGCCGAGGCGTACGACCGCATGATGAGCGGCGCGGCACGCTTTCGCGTCGTGCTGACGATGAACTAGCCGTTTCGCCTGATCGGGCGAAGCCATGCGGGCCAAAAAGCCGCCGTCGCGAGCGCGCGACGGCGGCCGAAAATCCGTCTCTCCCAATGTCTGCCGGGGTTTGCGGCAGATGCAACAGGTCCGCTGCGCCCCATCGACATCCCAACCGGCAATCCCGGCTCCGGCAGCGCGTAAAATGCTGCCTTTTCAAGGTTTCTGGTGGTATGGTTCAAGCCCCTCAGCGCACGGCGGTTAGCGGTCCGACGCTCGTCCGTCTGCTCGCGCGCCTGACAACCGCCGACGTTCCCGCCTCCAGCCAGTCGCTGTCGGACCAGTTGAGCCAATGGCTCGGCTGGACGGACGCGATCGCGCTGTCGACGGCGCTCAACAGCGCGCCGCCTGCCGTCGCGTCCGGCGCGCGCGGCGCGGGCAGCGTGGAGAACGAGTGCGCGCGGGTGCGCGCGTCGCTGGCGGACGCGATTGCCGGCGACAGCGTGCTCGCGCCGCGCCGCCGGCGCAGCGCCGCGCATGCGCAGAATGCGCAGCAGCCGGAAGCGGAGGCCAGTTACGCGGACTTTCGCCAGTGCTACCAGGCGTTGCAGCAGTCGATGGAAACGCGCATCGGCAGTCTGCGCGGCCGGCTGCGCAGCATGGTGGCGGCGCAGACCTCGGAGATGACGCGGCTCGCGGTGGTGGACGCGATCATGGAGCGGTCGCTCGGCGCGCGCGAGCGCAGCCTGTTCGGCGCGGTGCCGGGTCTGCTCAGCGGTCATTTCGATCGCCTGCGCCAGGCCGCGCAGGACGAGCAGGACGCCGAAGCCACTGTCGATAGTCCATCCGCTGCGGCCCGGCCCGGCGCCTGGCTAGACGTGTTCCGCAAGGACATGCAGAGCGTGTTGCTTGCCGAACTCGATATTCGTTTTCAACCGGTCGAAGGGCTGCTGGCTGCCCTTCGCATCAGCTAACTGGGACAACATGTCCAGATATCGCATTGATTTTGTCGTTGTTTTTCTCGTAGGTCTGGTTGTTGCCGGTTGGGTCGGCGCGGGCTATGTCGTGTCGAATCCGCTGGCGCTTGCGGTCACGCTGCTGGTCGCCGGCTGTTATGTGGCAGGCGCGCTCGAACTGCAGCGCTATCAGGAGGCCACTGCGACGCTCACGCGCGCGCTCGCGGAGCTGTCCGAAGCGCCGTCCCGGCTCGGCGTGTGGCTCGAACGTCTGCATCCCGGTTTGCGCAATCCGGTGCGCCTGCGCATCGAAGGCGAGCGCGTCGCGTTGCCGGGGCCGGCGCTTACGCCGTACCTCGTCGGCCTGCTGGTGCTGCTCGGCATGCTGGGCACGCTGCTCGGCATGGTGACGACGCTGCGCGGCACGGGCGCCGCGCTCGAAAGCGCGACGGATCTGCAGGCGATCCGCGCGTCGCTGGCCGCGCCCGTGAAGGGTTTGGGCTTTGCGTTCGGCACCTCGATTGCGGGCGTGGCGACCTCGGCGATGCTCGGCTTGCTGTCGGCGCTGTGCCGCCGCGAGCGTGCCCAGGCCGCGCAGCTGCTCGACACGAAGATCGCGACCACGTTGCGCGCCTTCTCGCAGAGCCAGAAGCGCGACGAAACCTTCAAGCTGCTGCAGCGCCAGGCGGACACGATGCCCGTGCTGGTCGACCGCCTGCAGACGATGATGACGGCCATCGAACAGCAGAGCCTCGCGCTCAACGAGCGGCTGATTTCAAACCAGCACGCCTTTCATGGACGCACGGAAGCGGCGTATGCGCGGCTGGTGTCGACCGTTGCACAGTCGCTGAAGGACAGTGCGGCGGAAAGCGCCCGCGCGGCGAGCGCGGCGTTGCAGCCGGCGATGGAAGCCACCATGGCCGGGCATGCGCGTGAAATGGTCTCGCTGCGCGACACCGTCGAGCACGCGGTGCAACGTCAACTGGACGGCTTGACGACGGGTTTCGAGACGACGACGTCGACGGTCGCGGATTTGTGGAGCAAGGCGCTCGCGGGGCAGCAGAGCGCGAGCGAATCGATGGTGCAGGATCTGCGCGCATCGCTGGAAGGTTTCAGCCAGACGTTCGAGCAACGCTCGACGGTACTCCTGGACGGCGTCTCGGCACGCCTCGACACGACGGCGGGCCAGGTGTCGAGCGCGGCGGAAAGCGCGCGCGCGGCGGGCGCCGCATTGCAGCCGGCGATGGAAGCCACCATGGCCGCGCACGCGCTCGAAATGGCCGCCCTGCGCGGTACGGTTGAGCAGGCGGTGCAGCGACAACTGGACGGCCTGTCCAGCGGCTTCGAGTCGACTACCGCGAACGTGGCGAATCGATGGAACGAGGCGCTCGAAGCACACCGGAGCGCAAGCGAGTCGCTCGCAAAGGATCTGCGCACCTCGCTCGAAGGCTTCACGCAGACTTTGGAGCAGCGCTCGACCGCGCTGCTGGACGGCGTGTCGACGCGCCTCGACGCCACGGCGGGACACGTCTCTCAAGCCTGGACGGACGCACTGACGCAGCAGGAGCGCGCCAGCGAAAAGCTCGCGGAACACAACCGCGAAGCATTGACGACGGCGGCATCCGCCTTCGAGCAGCATTCGGCCGTGCTGTTGCGCGCTGTGGATCAATCGCACGCCGGTTTGCAGACCGAACTGGCCTCGCGCGACCAGCAACGTCTGGACGCGTGGAGCGCCTCGCTCGAAACGCTCGCGACGACCCTGAGCCAGAAGTGGGACGAAACGGGCGCGCGCACCGCGAGCCGTCAGCAGGAAATCTGCGACACGCTCGCGCAAACCGCGCGCGATATCTCGGCGCAGACCGAGGCTCACGCCAACGGCACGATCGCGGAAATTTCGCGACTCGTGGAGGCTGCATCGGAAGCGCCGCGCGCGGCGGCGGAAGTGGTCGCCGAACTGCGCCAGAAGCTCTCCGACAGCATGGTCCGCGACACCGCGATGCTCGACGAGCGCAGCCGTCTGCTTGCCACGCTCGAAACGCTGCTCGACGCTGTGAACCACGCGTCGACCGAACAGCGCACGGCAGTCGATGCGCTCGTCTCGACGTCGGCGGGGCTGCTGGAGCGGGTCGGCACGCAGTTCAACGACAAGGTCGAAGCCGAAACCCGCAAGCTCGGCGATGTCGCCGCGCAGGTGGCGGGCAGCGCCGTCGAAGTGGCGAGCCTCGGCGAAGCGTTCGGCATGGCCGTGCGGCTGTTCGGTGAATCGAACGACAAGCTGACGGCGCATCTGCAGCGCATCGAGGCGGCGCTCGACAAGTCGCTGCTGCGTAGCGACGAGCAGCTTGCGTACTACGTCGCGCAGGCGCGTGAAGTGATCGATCTGAGCATGCTGTCGCAGAAGCAGATCGTCGAAGACCTGCAGCAGCTGGCGGGCCAGCGCGCGTCAGCGGGAGCCGACGCGGCATGAACGACGATATCGACGGCGGCGTCGAGCCGACGACGCCCATCTGGGCCGCGTTCAGCGATCTGATGTCGGTGTTGCTGGGCGCGTTCGTGCTGATTCTGGTTGGCGTGATCGGCGTGCAGTTGGAGCTGTCGGCGCGGCTCGACGACGCCGTCAAGCAGCGGCAGATGGAAGCGCAGCGCCGCAAGACGCTGGAGCAGGCGCTGGCCGGGCCGCTCGCGGCCGGGCGCGTGACGCTGGTGAACGGGCGCATCGGCATCAGCGGTAACGTGCTGTTCGCGCTGAACTCCGACCAGTTGCAGCCGCAGGGGCGCGATCTGCTGAAGAGCCTTGCCGGACCGTTGTCGGCGTATCTGCGCTCGCACGACGAAATCCTGATGGTCAGCGGCTTTGCCGACGATCAGCAAGTGCGCTCCAGTAACCGCCGCTTCGCGGACAACTGGGAACTGTCGGCGCAACGCGCGCTGACGGTGACGCGCTCGTTCATCGACGCGGGCATTCCGGCGTCGTCGGTGTTCGCGGCGGCGTTCGGGTCCGAGCAGCCCGTCAGTTCGAACGCGGATAGCGAAGGGCGGGCGAAGAACCGTCGCGTGGAAATTGCAGCGGTGCCGAGGCCGGCGTCATCAGGCGGCGGAAACCGTGAGTAACCACGTCATCGCGGACGAAAGCGCGCGCACAAGCGACGCACAGGCGACGCTCGACGCATGGCGCGAGCAGGGCGCCGACCGGTTCGATCCGTTGCGCTTTCATTTCATGGACGCGCTCGCCCGGCGTGCAGCCGCTCACGAAGGCGAAGCGCGCCGCATTCTCGATGCGCGTCTGTCGACCTTGCTCGAAGCCTATACCGGAGATCTCGCCAGCGCTGCAACGACGGCCCACACACCCGTGCCGTGCAAGCCCGCGCGTGGACCGCTCGGAGAACTGGTCGACTACATCGCGAGCCATCCGCAGGCGGGCGACGAACGTGTCGCGCTCAGTGCCGCCGTTCGCTCCGAACTGAAGGCACTCGATTACTTCCGCGAAACCTGGTCCAAGGTCAGTGCCGAGAAACAGGTGCGCGTGTCGCTCGAACAGGTGCCGGGCAATGCCGGGCCGCTCAATTCGAGCAGCCTCGTGCATCGGTCGCTGTCGCTGATGCGCGAGCTGTCGCCGGGCTATCTGCAACAGTTCCTGGCGTACGTCGATGCGTTGTCGTGGATGGAGCAGATCGCGGGCGGTGCGTTGCCCGTCAAGGATGCGCCGCGTACCGCGAGCGCGAAGAAGGGCACACGCGGCAAGTCGCGCTAACCGTCTTTATTGCGTCGCCGGACGGGCGCGTCAGGCTGTGTCGGATTGCTTCTTGTACTGCGACGCGAGCTTGTCCTGCTGGTTCGGCGGCACAGGATCGTAGTGGCTCAACTCGATGCTGTAATTGCCGTGTCCGCCCGCGATCGCGTTCAGGCGTGACTGATAGTCGGCCAGTTCCGATAACGGCACTTTCCCCGCCACGACGACAGCACGGCCCGTCAGATTGCGCGTGCCTTGCACCTGCGCCCGCCGCGACGACAGGTCGCCGATGATGTCGCCCATCGTCGTCTCGGGCGTCATCACCTCGATGTTTACGATCGGTTCGAGCAGGATCGGCTGCGCTTTCAGGATTGCATCGATGAACGCCTTGCGGCCCGCCGTGACGAACGCGACTTCCTTCGAATCGACAGGATGGCTCTTGCCGTCGAACACGGTGATGCGAACGTCCTGCATCGGAAAGCCCGCCAGCGGGCCGTTTTCGATCACCTGCAAGATGCCTTTTTCGACGGCGGGCATGAACTGGCCCGGAATCGCGCCGCCTTTGACGGCATCGACGAATTCATAGCCCGCGCCACGCGGCAAGGGCTCGACGCGCAGCATCACTTCGCCGAACTGGCCGGCGCCGCCCGTCTGTTTCTTGTGCCGATGATGTCCTTCCGCCTTGCCGCCAATGGTCTCGCGGTACGCGATCTTCGGTGGCCGCGTGATGACGCCGAGCTTGTATTGATCGGCGAGCCGCTCCAGCATGTGCCGCAGATGCAGTTCGCCCAGACCGCGCACGACGGTCTCGTTGGTGCCGACGGGATGTTCGATTTTCAGGCAAGGGTCTTCCGCCGCGAGCTTTTGCAGGATCTCCCACAGACGCTGTTCGTTGCCGCGCCGCTCCGGCTCGATGGCGAGGCCGTAGATCGGCGTCGGAAACGCGAGCGGGGCGAGATGGATGTTGCCGTCTTCGGGGGCATCGTGCAGCACGGCGTCGAATGAAATCTCGTCGATCTTCGCCGTCGCGCAGATATCGCCCGGTCCCGCCTGCGCGATTTCTTCGTGGTCCTTGCCCTGCAGCAGCATCAGATGCGCGACGCGAAACGGCTGGCGCGCATCGCCGATATAGAGCTGACTGTCGCGCCGCACCGTGCCCTGATGGATGCGGAACACAGCCATCTTGCCGATGTACGGGTCGATCACGATCTTGAAGACATGCGCGAGCACATGCTTGTTGGGATCGGGTTCGGCCTGCACCGTCTCGCGCCGGCCATCGACATCGCGATAGAAGAGGGGCGGATTGCCTTCGAGCGGATTGGGCAACAGTTTGACGAACACGTCGAGCAGTTCGCGGATGCCGGCGCCCGTCGCCGACGACGTGAAGCACACGGGCACGAGATGCCCTTCGCGCAACGCGCGCTCGAACGGTTCGTGCAGTTGTTCCGGCTGGACCGCTTCGCCCTGTTCGAGATACAGCTCCATCAGCTTGGCATCGAGTTCGATCACCTGATCGACGAGCGCGTTGTGCGCGGATTCCACCGACAGCAGATCGGACTCGCCGGACGGGTTGAAGAAGCAGTCGACCACGGCGCTTGCGCCTTGCGCGGGCAGGTTGATGGGCAGACAGTCCTTGCCGAAAGTCTCCTGAATCTCTTCGAGCAGTCCGGGCAGATCGACCTTGTCGCCATCGATGCCGTTCACGACGATGATCCGGCACAGCTTGCGCGCCTCGGCCCACGCCATCATGCGGCGGGTGGTCATTTCGATGCCGGTGCGCGCGTTGATGACGATCGCGGCGGTTTCGACGGCGGGCAGCGCGCTGATGGAAAGGCCGGAGAAGTCGGGGTAGCCGGGAGTGTCGGCGAGGTAAATGCGGGTGTTCTGGTAATGCAGGTGGGCGATCGCGGAAGAGAGCGAGTGGTGGTATTTGCGCTCCAGCGGATCGAAGTCGCAGACGGTCGAGCCCCGGTCGACGCTGCCTGCCGCGTGGATCGCCCCGCCTTCCTTGAGCAGCGCCTCGATCAACGAGGTCTTGCCGCAACCGGCGTGGCCGACCAGCGCGATGGTACGGATGGCTTCGGGTGGGTAATCCATGGCCGTCCTCATTCTGCGACAGTTATTGGGCCATTATTGGTGAAAATGGCGCCGCCTGCCACAAGACACGCGCGAATTTGCGAATCCGGGTATGCTGCGGCGCGGTAGAAAACGATCGCGCCGGTTTCTGATAAGGTGGTCCGATCCTCTAAACATTCATTGGGTCCGCAACACATGACGCAACAACTCAAGATCGATTTTGTCTCCGATATCGCCTGCCCGTGGTGCGCGATCGGGCTTTCGTCGCTGCAGTTAGCGCTGTCGCGTCTTGGTGATGACGTGAAGGCAGAGATCGTCATGCATCCGTTCGAACTGAATCCGCAGATGGGGCCGGAAGGCGAAGCCATCGTCGATTATCTCGGCAAGAAATATGGCCGCACGCCGGCGCAGATCGAAGAGACGCAGGCAATGATCCGCGAACGCGGCGCGAGCGTCGGCTTTGCGTTCGGGCCGCGCAATTACGTGTACAACACGTTCGATGCGCACAGGCTGCTGCATTGGGCGGGTATCGAAGGCAAGCAGCTGCCGTTGAAGCTCGCGCTGTTGCAGGCGTATCACGGCGACGGCAAGGACCCGAGCAATCACGACGTGCTGGTCGAAGCCGCGCAATCCGTCGGTCTCGATGCCGCGAAAGCGCGCGACGTGCTGAACGGCAACGACTATGCCGAAGAAGTGCGCGCCGAAGAGCAGCAGTTCCAGGCAATGGGCATTCAGTCGGTACCGTCGATCGTTTTCAACCAGAAGTATCTGGTGACGGGCGGCCAGCCCGTCGAAGCGTTCGAGCAGGTGATCCAGCAGATTCTGGCTGAAGAGAAAGCCGGCGCTTGACCGCTTTCTCCCACTTCGCGTATCAGAAGTATTTGGTCGCGCCCGCATACACCGCGAAATGCGGACCGTATTGTGGCGCGCCGACACCGATGCCCGAGCCGTCGCGCAGTTCGTAGACGCGGTTGAACGCGTTGATCACGAGCAGACGCGCGTCGAACTTGCCGATCAGCGGCTGGTTGAAATGCTGGATCACCCCGAGGTTCACCTGCGCATAGACGGGCAGACGGTCCGTGTTGGCAAAGCCGCTGCGCAGTCCGCTGCCGACGAGTCCGTCGAACGTGAACGTCGTCCTGCCGAGATCGTAGGTGCCGCCGAACGAAGCCGTCACGCGCTGGTCGTGATCGAGAAACACCCAATGGCTGTTGATGAAGGCCAGTTCGTCGGGATCGAAATTGAATTGCGCCGAACTGATCTGCTTGCCCTGCGCGCGGCTATACGCAAGGTTCAGATAAGCGGAGACGTTGTCGCGCCGGAAGTTCGCCGTGAATTCGACGCCGTACGTTTTGCCGTATTGATAGTTGAACGGCGTGAAAATCAGCGCGGAGCCGAATTGCCCTTCGTCGAGCAGATTGGTCGACTTCTTGTAGTACGCATCGAGGCCGAGCGTCAGCGCTGAACCAAGCTTTTGCGTGACGCCGATATCGAAGTAATGGCTGCGTTCGGGTTGCACGGGATCGTTCTGGCTGGACGGACTCTGGTTCGTCGTGCCATTGAACTTCGAGATCGTCGAGCCGGAGACCAGCTCGAATGCGGGCGGCGTGAAATAGCGTGCGTAGCCGGCGTGCACGGTCGTCGTCGGCGTGAGCGTGTATACCGCGCCGATGCGCGGGCTCAACTGACTCGCGCTCGTGTACTCGTCCATCCGGTCGTAGCGCAGACCGTAGTTCACTGTGAGGCGGTCGGTGACCTTCCATTCGTCCTGCGCGTACAGGCTGTACAGGTAGCCCGTTTTGCTGCTGTTGTCCTGAATGTTGAACGGTTGATCCGAGAGCTGGTTACCGTTTTCATCGACGGCGAAGACGTTCACGCTGTTGTTGAATACCGCGTGCTCCTGCTGGAAGAACAGGCCCGCGCGCACGGTATGTTTGTCGTTCAGACGCCATGTGGTGTCGACTTGCGCGCCATTGGCCGAGTTGCTGTGAAAGTCTTGCGCCGCGACACCGTTGAACAGCAGATCGCCGACGGGGTCCGGGTTGAACTGTGTGCGCGTGTAGCGCGTGAAAAACGCGACCTGATAATCGAATGCGCCGCCGTTCGTCCCCTGCAACGCGATCGCCGCGAAGTTGTTCAGTTCGGATTGGGTTTCGTTCAGTTGCGATGAATCGAACGTGTTGTTGCCGTTGAGCGTGAAGCTGGTCGGCAGGCCGGGCGTATTCGGAATGTCGAACTGGTTGCTGGTCGTGCCGAACAGCAGACTCACGCGCGTCAGCGGATTGATGATGTACGACAGATAGCCGAACGCGTCGCCCTGGCGAGTGTGATCGTGAATGGCGTTGGCGCTCGCGGTCGGGTTTTCGATGCCCAGATTGTTCATGCCCAGCGAGCCGCTCAGATAGTAGCTGAACGGCCCCTTGCTGCCATATACGTCGGCGCTGGTCTTGATGGTCTGATGGCTGCCGCCGAAGACGTCGATCGAACCGCCGTTGCCCGTGTCGCCCGATTTGGTGCGGATATCGACGATACCCGCTGTCCGGTAGCCATACTGGGCGGGCAACGCGCCCGTCAGCAGATTGACCTGATCGATGATGCGCGTGTCGAGCGACTGGCCAAAGCCGCTGATCGGTTCGGGAATGATGACGCCGTTGATCCGGTATTGCAGGTTCGCGTGATCGCCGCGCACGTGCAACTGGCCGTATGAATCCGCAGCCACGCCCGGCGCCTGCAATAGCACCTGATTGAGCGGCGTGTTCTGGCCGGCGGGCAGGGCGTCGATATCGTCCTGCGTGAAGCGGTAGACGCTGCTGCCCGTTTCGGGCAACAAGCCGTTGCGAACGTCATCGAGCCGTTTGGCGCTCACCTTCACGTCGGTCATTTCGGTTGGGTCGGCAAGGCTCTCTGTCGATGCGGAAGGATCCGTAGCCGCCGATGCCCGTGAAGCGGCACTAAACAGAAGCAGCGTGGCGTACATCACGTGAGTGTGTTTGCGCATGTTGTTTTGATTTGCTGTCGTTGAGATCTTGTTCGATGCGTTTTCACGGCGCGAGCGCGTTCAATCCATAGGAATCCTATGGATGCGATATGCAGCAAAGCAGTTTTCGAATCGCTTACGCGATGACTGATGGCGCCGTTGAAACGGTTGTAGTTATGACTCTCCGTTCTGTCGTCGTGACGAAAGGCAATGTTGGAGATGTTATAACATAACATTAGATCGGTGCAAGGGCGGTATGCCGTTTAAGAGACACACCTTCCGATTGCCATTGCAAGTCAAATGCAAGAAAAAAATCTGACGACGTGACGGAATAAGCACCGATCGACTGCGTTAGCCCCTATGTCGCGCTATCGGATTCGCGGATTCGCGCGCGCCCGCGCATTGCCGGTTGCTGATCGCGTGGCGCCGGAAACAACAACATCAAACCTGGAGTGGTCTTGAGTCACAACACGGTTCAACCGGGGTGGGTACGGATTACGCACTGGATCAATGCTTTGGCCGTCGTGCTGATGGTCATGAGCGGCTGGCAGATTTACGATGCGTCGCCGATCTTTCCCGTCATTCAGTTTTCTCCTTCGATCACGCTAGGCGGCTGGCTCGGCGGCGCGCTGCAATGGCACTTTGCGGTGATGTGGCTGCTGGTCGCGAACTTCATCGTGTATCTGGCGGGCAATGTGGCGTCGGGGCGCTTGCGGCGCAAGCTGTTGCCGCTCAACCCGAAGCTGCTTGCCGCCGATCTGCTCGCAGCCTTGCGCGGACGGCTGAAGCACGACGACCTCGCGCATTACAACGCGATTCAAAAGCTCGCCTATCTCGTCGTGATCGCCGATATCGTGCTGATCGTGCTGTCGGGGCTCGCGGTGTGGAAATCCGTGCAGTTTCCGCTCCTGCGCACGCTGATGGGCGGCTATGACAATGCGCGCATCGTGCACTTCGTCTGCATGAGCGTGCTGGTCGCGTTCTTCGTCGTGCATGTGGTGATGGTCGCGCTCGTGCCACGTTCGTTGCTGCTGATGATCCGGGGGCGCTGAATCATGACGATCCGCAAGCGAACCCCGCAGCCAGGCTCTTTTCTCGCCACACATGGCGAATCGATCATCCGCGACGCGCAGCGCGAACTCAAATCACCCGCGCGACGGCTCTTCGGTCAGCGGCTGTTGACGCTGGGCGGCATCGCGCTGCTGTCCGGCTGCGATCTGACCAACGACAAAACCGTCAACACGGCGCTGCGCCGCATTTCGTTTTTCAACGACGACGTGCAGGCGCTGCTGTTCGACCCCAAAGAACTCGCGCCGACTTATCCCGAGTCGATGATCACGCGGCCGTTTCCGTTCAACGCGTTCTATGACATCGACGACGTGCCCGAAGTCGACGCCGCGACCTACCGCTTGCAGGTAGGCGGGCTCGCGCACGGCAAGCGCGTATGGACGCTCGACGAACTGCGCGCACTGCCGCAGGAAAGTCAGATCACGCGCCATATCTGTATCGAAGGATGGAGCGCGATCGGGCATTGGGGCGGCGTGCGCTTTTCCGATTTCCTGCGCCGCGTGGGCGCGGATACGAGCGCGAAGTACGTGTCGCTACGTTGCGCGGACAACTACTGGACCAGCATCGACATGCCGACCGCGCTGCACGCGCAGACGCTGCTCACGCTCACTTACGACGGCGACGTGCTGCCGCCCAAGTACGGCTTCCCGATGAAGCTGCGCATGCCGACCAAACTCGGCTACAAGAATCCGAAGCATATCGTCTCGATCGAAATCACGAACCTGTATCCGGGCGGCTACTGGGAGAACCAGGGCTACAACTGGTTCGGCGGTTCGTGACGCAATGACCCTGTTCTCACTCGCCACACTTAAACCAACCGTTGGGAGCTTCCATGTCTTTCCGCATCAAACTCGGCGCCACCGTTCTGACCGCTACGCTTGCCACGGCCGCGTTCGCTCAGGCGCCCGCGACCAAACCCTCGCGCATCCGCGGTGAAATCGTGTCGCTCGACGGCGACACGCTCAAGGTCCATCGCCGCAGCGGCGATACGGTGTCGATCGAAGTGAAGCCGGCCGTCACGGTGTCGGCCGTCAAGTCAATGCAACTGTCGGATATCAAGCCGGGCTCGTTCATCGGCACGGCTGCAACCACGGGCACGGATGGCAAGCTGACGGCAACGGAAGTCGTGGTATTCCCGGAGTCCGCGCGCGGCACGGGTGAAGGGCACTACGACTGGGACCTCGGGCCGAACAGTTCGATGACCAACGCGAACGTCGACACCGTGGTTCAAAGCACGAGCGGACGCGACCTGAAGCTGTCGTACAAGGGCGGCAGCAACATCGTGACCGTACCGCCCAATGTGCCCGTCGTGACGTTCACGCCCGCCACGCATGGCGATCTGACGCCGGGCAAGAAGGTGTTCGTCGTCGCGACGCCGGCTTCGCAAGGCAGCTATGTCGCACAACGCGTCGTGGTCGAAAAGGATGGCGTTGCGCCGCCGATGTAATTGCTGCAAGCGCCGCTCGCGCATTCAAGCCGCGAGCGGTGAGTTTTAATTTCGCCAATTATTTTCCATTTTTGTTATCGGCTGCGACGATAAGATCGACGCAGCCGTAATAAAAGGGGCGAAAAAAATGGCGAATACCTTGAAGCTGCCGGCGTCGGCCAATTCCGGAAAATCCCTGAAGATCGACGCCATTCGCTTTCTCGCGGCGTTCTGGGTACTGATGTACCACTTCAAGCCGCCCCTTTTCAAAGAACTCCTGCCGCACCGGCTTTCCTTTCTGGGCGGCGCGTTGTGGTCCGGGTCGACCGCATTGTTCGCCGGACCTGCCGCCGTCATCGTGTTCTTCGTGATATCCGGTTATTGCATTCACGCCGCATATCATAAGGACGTCGCGCTCAAGCCAGTCAACTATTACGCGTCGCGATTCATCCGGATTGGATTGCCGCTCGTCGTACTGCTTTGCGTCGTTCAGCCATTACCGTCGGGGCAGAACTATCTGGAATCGGTATTGTGGTCGCTTTACTGCGAGATGGCGTATTACGCGGTTTATCCGCTGTTGCGGCCACGCTTTCGCTATATCGGGGAAATGATCGTCGGTTGTGCGTTGATGGCAACTGCGATGGTGGCATGCGTGCGGCTGTTCGGGCATCCCGTTTGTCACGGTTGCGTCTATGAAACGTATCGCGTTCCGGGCACGGCATTGCTGTACGCGGCCGGCTGGATATCGGGCTGCCTGATCGCGGAGACGCAGCGTAACGCGGCGCAGTTCCAGATTCGCGGCGCGTATTCTCCGCTGACGATGGCGATGAGGCGCGCGCTGGATGCGAGCACGCGTCTGCTTGCCAGCCATCTCGTCGTGCTGAGAACGGTGATCGTTGCGGCAGGCGCGGCCGTGATGATTCTGTTATCGGAATCGAGTCTCAAGCCGGCGATGCTGCCGTTGATCACACCGGATATCACGCTGCCGGTATTTCAGATCTTCGCGGCAATCTGGATCGCAACGGAAACCGCGACGCCATCTCAATCGCGTGTGTGGACGGTGCTGGCTGCGTGCGGCGCGTGGTCGTACAGCCTTTATCTTTGCCACAAGACCGCGCTGGCGCTACTCGAAATGACGACATTCGACGAAAGCTCGCGCTACGCCTGGTTCGTCGAAGTGGCGCTGGCCTTTGCGATCAGCTACGCGTTCTACCGGATCATCGAGAAGCCTTCGCACGTCATTTCGCAGCGCCTGCGAAAGTACACACCGGACGTGCCGGGCGCACCCGCGGCCTGAGCCGCGGCGGCGGCGCTACCCGTGCGCAAAGACCTCACGGCGTCCAGCGATACACGATGATGCTCGACCCGTTGTAGTTGTCTTTCGTGACCACATACTCGCCCGTCGATCTGAGGTAGGCACGCAGGCCATACATCGAGTCGACATCGTTGCCGACATCCACGTTGCCTGGATTCGAGTTGGTCAACGTTGCGTCGAGATGGCCGTTGGTGAGATTGAACGCATCGATGTTCGGCACCGTGTGCACGTAGCCGACGAACAGATAGTTGCCCGCCGCCGTCATCGATTTCGCGTTCGCACTGGTGAGATTGATCACCGGGTCGGGCCGCGTCATGTTGCCCGCGCTCCAGCCGTGATACACCTCGATCCGCGTATTCATCGCGGTCCAGTCCCAGCTGCCTGCGATACCTTGCGCAAGTATCATCGTGTCGCTCCCGGCGAGATAGATGATGCGCGTCAACGGACGGATGCTCATCGGAATCGGCAAGGCGATGCCGGGTCCCCAACTCGGCTTGCCGTATCCATCGAAGCCCGTCAGCGGGTAGTGATAGATATGATTCGTGCGATCGAGCCCGGCCCACACGTCGCCTTTGCTGTCGATGCTGAAACCGCCCGTCACCGCGCGCGTCGTATTGAACGCCGTGCCGGGCAGCGATGCATCCGGCACGGCGATATACCCCTTCGACGGTTCGAAATGGAAGAAGTAGAAGATGGCCGGGTTCTGTCCTGACGCAACGAGTATCCGGTTGCCGCCGACGCTGACGAGCTGGCCGAAGTGCTCGTCGCGTTGTGTATCGTTGACGTTCAGGCGCGGGTCATCCGGATAAGAGAAGGGATCGACAGTGTTGGCGATGAAGGTGCCGCCCGCCGTGCCCGAATAGAGGTTGGTGCCGCTATAGAACAGCGCGCCATCCGTCACGGGATCGGGCGCCGCGACGGCTTCGAAGTTGAGCGCCTGCAGCTTCCATAGCAGGCTGCCCGCGCTGTTGTACGCGTGAATGTCCGTGCCGCCGTTGCGGCCGAGATCCCAGCCGCCGCCCCAAGGATTGTTGAGCACATACAGATTACCGGCCGAGTCCTTGCCGATGCCCTCGATACGCGTGAAGCGCTTGTCGCCGACCTGGCCTTTGATGCCCGTCGTGGCGTCGAGATAGCCGCCCTGAACGCCGAACGTGCCGGCCAGTTGCGGTGCGCCTGTCGTGCTGTAGAGCTTGATGTTCATATCGGGGCCTTCGTCGCCGACCATCAGCAGACCCGTCGAAGCATCGAAATACAACGCGGAAGGACGCGAAGTCGCGGCCATCTGGATCGTGTTCAGCAACGCGCCCGCAGGACTGTACTCGACGATTGCGCCCGCGCTCTTGCGCGCCACCCAGACGTTGCCCGCGCTATCCAGCGTGAGCGCGCCGGGCCCGGCGACACTGATGTCCTGCTGCCACGCGCCATCCGTCGTGAAGACGCGCACGCGATTGCCGAAGAAATCGCTGGCATAGAGCAGCGAACCGGCCGTCGCGAGTCCCGTGATCGCATCGGCGCGGGTCACCGCGTTCCATGTGCTGACGTTGATGACGAGATCGCGTGTGCCTGTCGCGCGGTTATAGCGGCCGACACCGCCGCTGCCGTATTGCGTGCCCGCCTGCATCGCCGCGAAGATCGACGTTGCATTGCCGGTAATGGCGCTGCCCTGGAACTCGCTGTGAATGCCGATCGATCCGATGCTTTGCCCATTCTGATAAATCGCCACGCCGCCTTCGTTCTCATCCCACATCGAAGCCGTATAGACGACGCCTTCGGGCGCGACCCACATCGAACGCGCGGCATTGCCGACATGCGCGGCAAGCGTGCCATAGGTATTCGCGAGCCAGTCGGTCGTGTATTGCGCATGACAGACGGAGGCGAGCATCGCAATGAACGCGCCGAAGAAGAGGGCGTGGTGTCGTATTCGTGTGTCGAGCATGCGATAGGTTCTCCTGACGTCGATCGATCGGACAATTGAGTCAATCGTGCATGGGCAGTACACGAAAATTTTAAGTGCCCATTTATTCAAATGGGTGTCGATATCCGAACGCGAGTGCAGAAAAAATAATCGCCGATGCTGCACGCATAGCCAGCACGCGTGAGGCATACGAAAAACCCTTCAATCGATGCATGCCGCACTAGAATGGGTTACTGCCATATGCGTTTTCACGGCGATGCGGTTTTGTTATCCGCATCCAGTTCTTCCGCATCGGAGAATCAGCATGCCGACCTATCAGTATCGTTGCGAGAGTTGTGGGGAAAAGTTCGAGCACGCGGAGCACGTCGCAGAACATGCAACGGCGCAGCTGAAATGTCCTAAATGTGGAAGCGACAAGGTGCAGCACGCGCCAACGCCGTTCGTCGCGAAGACGTCGCGCAAGAGTTGAGCGCGTGGCATAACGCGAGGCACGCCGATGCAACCATGCGACGCATGCAAGGCTTTGGACGGAAAGCCGTCGTCGGCGCCGCCGCATGGCGATTTGAGTGCGATGGGTTCCGATGGCAGGGCGTCGCCGGCGTCATCCGCCGAACGCCATGACGAATACCGTTGCACCGTCTGTGGTAACTGGATGCTTAGAAACACGCCGGGCGTCTGGTCGCTGCGCAATCCGTCCGGCGCATCCACCGCATGAACGAGCGACGTTCACTTGCGGCATTTTCCGATCGAGGTCGTGATGGCATGGCTTGTCATTCTGCACGGCGCTTACTGGCGCAACGTTTCACACGACGTATTCAGCGAACATCCGAAAGAGGACGACTGGAGCCAGCTGATGTGCGACACCTTCGACGCTAGCGAAGGCATGTGCGAAGCGGAAGTCGATGGCCTGAAAATTCTGATTCCACGCAATACGGTGATCGCTGCCGTGAATTTGCAGGATCGCGAGCAGGCGAAAGGTTTTGCGTTGCCTGGCCGCGATGGCAACGTTCATCGTTGACGGCGCACGACATCTCGTTCAGCGCGCGACGCGCGGATCGTCACATCAGTTCGTCTTCCACGACGACGCGCGCCAGCCGGACAGTAGCCGCGTCCGGATCTCACAGCTATTTCAGTCTCCAGACGGCAGGACGGATGCGGGCACAACGTAATTTTGCGTGAGTAACATATACACGCGGGCCGCACGAGCGGCCAAAATTACGGCATCATGCGTCACCTGCCGCTTGCGTCGTGTTTACCTGACTCAAGCCCGGTATCTTCAGGCCGTTAACTCAGAGAGCAAAGCTTGCCCCGCGACGGGCCGGAATGCAGCGTCCCGACCACGGCGGAGCCATGTCCGAGAAAACTTCCATGTTCGAATCGCTACTGGCGACGCCCACGCCAGAGAAAGCCATTGTCAGCCCGTCGGTGCGCGCCGCGCTGCTGTCCGCGCTGTTCGACAACGCATGGCCGTTGTTCCTGTCGGGCATCTCCAGCATTTTCGTGGCTGTCGTCGCGTGTTTTCGGCTGCATCAGACATGGACGGCGCTCTGGCTGATCGCCGATATCGCCGTGCTGGCCGCGCGGCTCGGCATCGTGCGCCTCTACGTGACGCGCAGCCGGGTCGCCGAGGTGCATCCCGCCCCGTGGGCAGCCCGTTATGCGCCCGTCAGCCTGATTGCCTGCCTGCTGCTCGGCCTCGGCACGGCGGCGTGCTTTCTCTCGCCGGACAAGGAACTGGCCACGCTCGCGATCATGGTCGCGGCGGGCATTCTCGGCGGCATCGCGTCGCGCAATGCCGCGCTGCCACGGCTCGCTATCGCGCAGATCTTTCTCGGCACCGTGCCGATCGGCATTGGCGCGCTGATCGCGCCGCAAAGCGGCGCATGGATTCTCGTGCCGCCGCTCATCGCCTACAACGCGGCGATGGTGTCGGTGGTGCGACGCCATTACAACGGTCTCGTCGCGCTGATGACGGCCGAACATCGCCACGCCGAACTGGCCGCGCGCTTCGACGCCGCGTTGGCCTACATGCCGCATGGCCTGTGCACCGTCGATGGAGCGGGCAAGGTCGTGATCGCCAACCGCCGCACGGCGGAGCTGTTCGGCGCGACGGTCGAAATGCTCAAGCTCAACGTGCCGCTGCCCGAGTTCATCGGTCATGTGGGCATCGCGCAGTTCGGCGGAGCGTTGCGCAAGCGGCTCGTCGAGCGGTTCAGCGCGTGGCTCGGCGATGAGCGCAGCCCGATGGGTCTCGAACTCGAGGACGGCCGCCAGCTGGAATTGACCCGCAACCCGGTGCCGGACGGCAGCGCCGTCATCATCATCGAGGACGTGACGGAGCGGCGGCAGACGGAGGCGAAGATTCTGCACCTGGCGCGGCACGATGCGCTGACGGGCCTGCCGAACCGCCGCGAACTGCGTGACCGGCTGGAGCAGATTCTGCTGGATCGCGCGCGGATGAACGGCGATGCGATCGCGATGATGTATCTGGACCTGGACGGCTTCAAGCAGGTCAACGACCGGCTCGGCCACTGCGCGGGCGACGAGGTGCTGGAGACGGTTGCGTCGCGGCTGTCGCGCGTGCTGCGTCCGGGTGAACTGGTCGCGAGGCTGGGCGGCGACGAGTTCGCGATCATCGCCGATCACACCACGCTGCCTTCCGTCGTCGCGCTGGCCCAGCGCGTGATCCGCGACATCGCGCTGCCGTACCATCTGTCGACGGGCGAGGCCGTCAGCATCGGCACCAGCGTCGGCATTGCGCTGGCGGCGAACGACGATTCTGTCGACGGCCTGATCCGGCGCGCAGACCAGGCGCTGTACAGCGCGAAGCAGGCGGGCCGCGGCACGTATCGCGTCGCAAACGCGTAGGCGCGCGGCGACCGCTTCGAAGCCCATACGCTACGCCAGCGCGACGACGGCGATTTCGACCAGCAGCTCCGGCGCGGCCAGCTTCGCCTCGACGGTCGCGCGGGTCGGCGCGCAGCCGGGCGCGACCCAAGCGTCCCACACGCTATTCATCCCCGCGAAATCGCGCTCGATGTTCGCGAGCCACACCTGAGCGGACACGAGACGCGTCTTGTCGATGCCCGCCTTCTCCAGAAAGCCGTCGATCTTCGCCAGCACGCTCGCCGTCTGGGCCTTCACATCGGGCGCGTGATCGTTCGACGTCTGGCCGCCGATGAACACAAGCCCCGCCGCCTTGACGACACGGCTCATGCGCTGATTCGTTTCGATTCTCACGATATCGGACATACGTTGGTTTGCTCCCTGGTTGAAGTGTTAAATCGCGCGCCGGACAGCGCGCGCATGAATCAATGCGCGACGGCGCTCGCCGTCCGTTCGGAGACGGCCTGCTGCGCGAAGCGGTCGATCGCGAACGCGTCGAGCGGCAACGAAGTCTTGCCGTCGAGCACCAGTTCGGAGACGAGCCGTCCGCATGCCGGCCCGAGCTGAAAACCGCTGCCGCAATAGCCGAACGAATAGACGAGATTCGACGCGCGGCGGCTCGTCGAGATGACGGGCAATGCATCGTCGGTGAAGGCTTCGACGCCCGCCCACGCGCGATTGACGCCGAGATGCCGCAAATGCGGGAACAGATCGACGACGGTATTCGCGCTGCGCACGAGGCGCGCGAAGTCCACCTCGCCATGCCGTCCATCGAGATCGGCAATCCCGATCAGCTTGCCGCCTATCACGACCGTGCCGTTGTCGAACTGCTTGAACGACAGTGGCCGGCCCGTTGCGCCGAGCGTCGCGCGGCAGAAGGGCGCGACGCGATGCGTGACCATCAGCATCAGTCCTTCGGGATGAACGGGCACGCGCTCGCCGACCTGCTCGGCCAGCTGGCCCGCCCACGCGCCCGCCGTGATCACGAGCTTTTCCGCGATGAACGTGCCGCGCGGCGTGTGCGCGAGCCAGCGCGTGCCGCGCTGTTCGATGCGTGTCACGGGCGTGCCTTCGAAGAACCGCGCGCCGTGTCGCTGCGCGGCGAGCCGGAAGGCCGTCGTGGTCCTGAACGGCAACGCGTAGCCGTCGCGTTCGACCCAGATGCCGCCCGTCACATGCGGCGCGAGCGCGGGTTCGAGTTCGAGCAAGGTGGCGCGGTCGATCAGCTTTTCGTGCGTAAAGCCATGGGCTTCGAGCAGCGCGACGCGCTCGCGGCATTCGTCGAGTTCGGCTTCCGTCTCGGCGATCTTCAACTGGCCGGAAGGCACGAAGCCGCCGTCGTCGCCAAGCGTGTCGCGCAACGTGTGCCAGATTTCGCGCGACATCAGCGCCAGTGGAATTTCAGGCACGGGCCGACCGAGCGTGCGCACGCCGCCCGCGTTCACGCCCGATGAGTGCCGCGCGACGTAATCGGCTTCGAGCACGATCACCTGCGCGCCGCGCGCAGCCAGATGGAAGGCGCTGCTCGATCCGTGCAGGCCGCCGCCGATCACGAGCACATCGGCTTCGCGCGTGTCGGCGGAAGGGGACAGGGCGGCGTCATTCACCGGCGAGTTCTCCCAGTGTGAGCGGCTTGATGGGCGGACGGATGCGGTAGTAGCCCACTTCGCCTGGCGGCACCTTGCGCGCGTCCGCGATGATCTCGGTGACGGTCAGCCCGCACATGCGTCCCTGGCACGGACCCATCCCGCAGCGTCCAAACGACTTCGCCTGGTTCGGGCCGACGCAGCCCAGTTCGACGAAGCCGCGAATGTCGCCCGCTGTCACTTCCTCGCAGCGGCAGACGATCACGTCGTCGCGTGGAATGCGGTTCGCGTCGCGCGGGCGGTACAGGCTGTCCAGAAACGGGCGGATGCGCATCACGTTCGCCAGCACGCGGCGATGCGGCGCGGCTTCGATGTCGCGCGTGGAGGCGTCGATTGCGCCGAGCTGGCAGACGGCCTGCAGCGCGCTCAATGCACCTTGTTCGGCGGCAGCAAGCGCGCCACCGATGCCGCCACCGTCGCCCGCGATGAAGATGCCCGGCACGTCGAGTTCGCCCCATGCATCCGTGGTCGGTGCGAAACAGAGTTGCGCCGTGTCCCAGTGGTGTTGCGCGCGTAGCGAGAGCGTGAATTGCGTGTTCGGCACGACGCCCTGATGCAGCAGGATCACGCTTGCTTCGACCTTGTGCGCGCGGCCCTGCGTCGTGAAGCTCAGTGCGGCGGCGCGTTCGACGCCGTCGGCATCCTGCTTCGCTTCGACGCGCAGATCGTCCGCGGCCTCGAAGATCGGCACGCCCGCGTCGCGCAGCGTGCGGATCAGTTGCAGACCTTTGCCGAGAAACGGCCACGCGCGCAGTGCCGACAGCAGATGCTTCTTCGCGCGCCAGCGGTCTTCGTGACGCGTCGTATCGACGAGCGCACGGATCGGCACGCCTGCTCTCACGTATTGCCAGCCGAGCAGATAGAGCAGCGGCCCGCAGCCCGCGAGAACGGGCGGCTCGGCGGGCACTTCGCCAGCGCTTTTCAGCAGGATCTGCGCGGCGCCCGCCGTCAGCACGCCGGGCAGCGTCCAGCCCGGAATCGGGAACGGCCGTTCGAGCGCGCCCGTTGCGAGAATCACGCGCTGCGCGTCGAAGCTGCCGACCTTGCCGTCCTTCAGGTAATGCACGGACCGCTCGCGCGTGACTTGCCACACCGACGCGTGCGCAACATGCCGCGCGCCGGAGCGCGAGAACGCGTCGGCGATCGTCGCGCCCGCTGCGTAGTCGGGGCCGAGTATCTCCTTGCGGCGCGCGTCGGCACGGCCAATCGCGCGATAGATCTGCCCGCCGACGGCATCCTGCTCGTCCAGCAGCACGACGGAAAGACCGGCGCGCGCCGCGCGTGTCGCCGCGCTCATGCCGGCGGGACCGGCGCCGACCACGACGACATCGACGGCTTCGGATACGAACTCTGCTGCGTGTTCAGCGGCCATGAGCATCCTCCAGCGAAACAGCGACGGGCGGCAGATCGCGCGCGCCTTCCTGCGAGCGGATGCGCATGCCGTCGCGCACGATCACCATGCAGCTTTGCCGGCTCGGCACGCCGTCGATCTCGACCAGGCACTCGAAGCAGGCGCCCATCATGCAATACGGCGCGCGCGGCGCGCCGGACACGGGCGTCGCGCGAAACCGCGCGATGCCGGCAGCAAGCAGCGCCGCGGCCACCGACCGGCCGCCCGGCACGCGCAGCGGCTGATCGTTGAACCAGATATCGACGGGCGCATCGGCGCCGGGCAGGGCCTTGAATAGCGGTGTGGAAGTCATGTCGGAATCAGTGAGCGGGAATGAGAGCCGGGGATTCGGTGAAGCGCGCGCCCGAGAACGAGGGAAGCTCGTCGGGCATCGCGCCGCCGGTGATCCACGGCGCGATGCGCAGCGCGTGCGCGGCGGCCAGCGTCACGCCGCTGTGGCAGGTGACGACGTACGCGCCCGGATGCTGCGCGGACTGGTCGTAGATCGGGAAGCCGTCCGGGCTGTAGACCCGCAGCGCGGCCCACGTGCGCACCAGTCGCACGTTCTTCAGCAGCGGGAACGCGCGCACGCCGCGCCGCGCAATATCGGACAGCACGTGCGTGGTGGTGAAATCGTTCAGGCCGACTTCTTCCATCGAATCGCCGAATTGCACGGTGCCTTCGTCCGTTTGCCGGACGTTGAGCGTCGGGTAGTGCAGGAACGGCGCGACACGCTCGCTGATCAGCACCTGCCCGCGGTTCGGCGCGACGGGCGCATGCAGCCCGACATGCGGCGCGAGCGCGCGATTGCCGAGGCCTGCCGCGAGCACCACGCGCGCCGCGCGATACGTACCGCGCTTGCCCTGCACGGCGAAGCCGCCGCTGTCGGGCGTGATGCGCAGCGCCTCTTCGTTGTTGACCAGCTTCACGCCGCGCCGCTGCATGCCCGTGTGCAGCGCGCGCAGCAGCTTGAGCGGATTGACGTGGCCATCCATCGGCGTGTAGCTTGCGCCGATCACCTCCGGCCCGATCTGCGGCAGACGCTCGCGCACCTCGTGCGCATCGAGTAATTGATACGGGTAATCGCCCAGTTCGCGTTGCAGCGTGCCGAGCCGCTTCTCGCGCTCGGCGAGATCGTCGTCGGAGAAGCAGAACTGGAAGCCGCCGGGCTGCCGCAGTGCGACGTCGATACCCGTTTCGTCGAGCAGCGCCGCAGCAAGCGCGGGCCAGCGCGTCGCTGAACTGCGCGACCAGCGCGCGTAAGGCGACAGGCCGTAACCCTTGCCCTGAATCCAGACCAGCCCGAAATTGCCGCGCGACGCGCGAAACGCGCCGTCGTCCTGGTCGAGCACGGTCACGTGCGCGCCCTCGCGCGCCAGGCCCCAGGCGACGGCGGAACCGACCAGCGCGCCGCCCAGCACGAGCACGTCGGGATTGGCGGATGAGTTGCGGATCATCGAGCTTCTCCGATCAGAATGCGGTCCAGTCCGACCATGCGGTCGAGCAGCACCATCAGCAGAACCGTGCCGACGATCAACACCGCCGACACGGAAGCGACGAGGGGATCGATGGTCTGCGCGATCTGGTTGTACATGGCGACGGGCAAGGTGGTCGTGCCGGGCGTCGCGACGAAAATGGTCATCGTCAGTTCGTCGAAGCTCTGGATGAACGACAGCACCCAGCCGCCCGCGACGCCTGTGCGGATCATCGGCAGCACGACGCGGCGAAACGCCGTGAAGCGGCTCGCCCCACACGACAGCGCGGCACGCTCGGCATCCCGGTCGAGCCCGACGGCGGAAGACAGCGCCAGCCGCAGCGCATACGGCAGCACGACGATCACGTGCGTTGCGACCAGTGCCCAGAACGAGCCGCTCAGCTGCAGCAGCGACAGGAAGCGCAGGAACGCGATGCCGAGCACGACGGCGGGAATCATCATCGGCGAGAGGAAGAAGCTCATCAGCGCGGTACGGCCCGTGAAGCGGTAACGCGCGATGGCGAGCGCAGCGGGCACCGCGAGCGCGACGCCGATCGTCGCCGCCGCGAACGCGAGCCGCACGGAGAGCCAGAACGCCGACACGATGTCGCCGTTCTCCAGGATCGCGCGAAACCAGCGCAGCGACGCGCCGTCGAACGGCATCGAGATGAAGCCCTTGTCGGTGAACGCGACGAGCATCACGACGACGAGCGGCGCGAGGATGAAAGTGAGGAACAGCGCGTTGAACAGCAGGCCCCAGAATCCGTTCTGTTTCATGGCGTCACTCGAAAATGTGCTTGAAACGGCGTTCGGCGAGACGGCTGCAACCCATCACGATCGCAACGTTCGCGATCAGCAGCAGCACCGCGATGCTCGCGCCGAGCGGCCAGTTCAGCGTGCCGAGGAATTCGTCGTACGCCGCCGTCGCGACCACTTTCAGACGGCGCCCGCCGATCAGCGCAGGCGTCGCGAAGGCCGAAGCCGACAGCGCGAACACGATGATCGAGCCGGACAGCACGCCGGGCATGATCTGCGGCAGCACCACGCGACGAAACACACGAAGCGGCGAGCCACCGAGCGACAGCCCCGCCCATTCGACTTGCGGATCGAGCTTTTGCAGCGTCGCCCACACGGACATCACCATGAACGGCACCAGCACATGCGTGAGCGCGATGATCATGCCCGTCATCGTGAAGACGAGGCGGATCGGCTCGGACGTGATGTGCAAGGCCTGTAAGGCGCTGTTGAGCACGCCGTTGTTGCCGAGCAGAATCTGCCAGCCGAGCGTGCGCACGACGACGGAGATCAGCAGCGGCCCGAGCACGATCAGCAGACACAGCGACTGCCACGGCCGTTTCATGCGCGCGAGGACGATCGTTTCCGGTACGCCGAGCAGCACGCTCAGCAGCGTCACCGCGAGCGCGAGTCCCGCCGTGCGCAGGAAGATCTCCGCGTAGTACGGATCGCTCACGACCTCGGCGTAGTTCTTGAGCGTGTACGCGGCCTGCACGCCCGCCACGTCGCTGAAGACGCGAAACGACAGCAGCAGCGTCAGCACCAGCGGCACCAGCAGCAGCGCGCCGAACAGCAGCAGCGCGGGCGCGGACAGCAGCCACGGCGCGGCGCCCGCGCGCGTATCGTCAAGCGTTGCCATGGGCGCTCTCCCGGGTCAGCACGCGCAGGTCGTCGTCGGTGAAGGCGAGGCCGACTTCGTGGCCTTCATCGGGCGGCGGCGCGCCGTAATTCGGCTGCGCGACACGCAGCATGCCGAGTTCGGTGTCGACTTCGAGCAGCCATTGATTGCCGATGAACACGCGGTTCGCGATGCGTCCATGCATGCGCGCATCGCCATTCGCAAGGCGCACTTTCTCGGGGCGGATATAGACATGCACGGCGCCTTCGACCTCGCGGCCTTCGTGCGGCACGTGCAGCGTCGTGCCCGCGACGTCCACGACCGCGCAGCGTGGATTGCGGCCCCGCACTTCGCCCGGCAGCGTATTCGTGCGGCCGAGAAACGTCGACGCGAACGGCGTAGCGGGGCGCTCGTATGCATCGAACGGCGTGCTCAGTTGCGCGATGCGCCCTTTGTGCAGCACGGCGATGCGATCGCTCATCGTCATCGCTTCGACCTGATCGTGCGTGACGAGGATCGTCGTGATGCCGAGGCGCTTCTGGATCGCGCGCAGTTCGATATGCATTTCTTCGCGCAGCTTCGCGTCGAGATTCGACATCGGCTCGTCGAGCAGCAGCAGTTCGGGGCGCATCGCCAGCGCCCGCGCAATCGCGACGCGCTGGCGCTGGCCGCCCGACAGTTCCTTCGGATAGCGCGCGTCGAGTCCCTTCAGACGCACCAGATCGAGCGCTTCGGCGACGCGCACCGCGCGCTCGTCGCGCTTCATGTTGCGCATCTCCAGGCCGAAGCCGACGTTGCCCGCCACCGTCATGTGCGGAAACAGCGCGTAGCTCTGGAACACGACGCCCATGCCGCGCTTTTCGGGTCGCTCGTGCGTGATGTCGCGGCCGCCGAGCATGATGCGGCCCGCGCTCGGCGTGACGAAGCCGGCGATCATCTGCAGCGTGGTCGTCTTGCCGCAGCCGGACGGACCGAGCAGCGACAGAAACTCGCCGCGTTCGACGGACAGATCGAGATGCTCGACGGCGGTGAAGTCGCCGTAGCGCTTCGAAAGGCCTTGCAGGGTGAGGAAGGTCATAAGCGGCGGTCCTGTGCGGATGCGGGCGTTGCGGCTGTATTGCGGCTGCCGTGCTTATCGCTCGACCGAGCGGTTCCAGCGCTCCGTCCATTCGGTGCGATGCTGGTTGATCGTGGTCCAGTCCATCGCGGTCAGCTTGCTGACCTGGTCCGGCCCGTACGGCACGCGCGCGGCCACGTCGGGCGTCAGCTTGACGGTCTTGTTGACGGGGCCGAGGCCGATGCCTTGCGCCTGCATCGCCTGCACTTCGGGGCTCAGCAGATACTGGATGAAGTCCTGCGAGAGCTTGGGCTGCGCGTTCTCCGCTACAGGGCACGCCGCAACCTGCAACGCGACGCCGCCTTCCTTCGGATAGACGAACTTGAGCGGGAAGCCGGTGTTCTGCAGCGCGACCGCGCGGCCGCTGCCGTAGGGCGCGATGATGACGTCGCCCGCCTGCATCAGGCCGTCCATTTCGCCGGGCGTCGGCGCCCACGACAGCACGTCGGGCGCGACCTGCTTCGTCATCGCGGTGAAGCCGGGGTCGATGTTCTTTTCGCCGCCGCCGTTCATGCGCGCGAGCATCACGAGCGTATGCAGGCCATACGTGTTCGTGATGGGCGGCACGCCGAGCTTGCCCTTCAGGCGCTTGTCGGTCAGCACCTGCCACGAGTCGGGTGCGGGCAGGCCGAGTTTTTTGAACGCCTGTTCGTTGTAGCCGATGCCCGTCGCCACCATGCCGACGCCGACGGACGTCGGGCCGAGCCGCGCGAGCGGATAGAGGTCCTTCATGACGGGCGCCTCGTCGACCTTGGCGCACAGGCCCAGTTGCATTGCCTGATACATCGGGCCGTCGTCCATCACCGCGACGTTGATCTGCTGATGCCCTTTCTGCGCCTGGAGCTTGGCGAGCGTGTCGCTCGAATTGCCCGCGACGTAGACGATCTTCACGTCATGCGCTTTCTCGAACGGCGGGATGATCTTCTGACGATAAAGCTGCTCGTTGGAGCCACCGACGTTCGCGACGTACAGCGTCGTCTCGGCGTGCGCGGCATGGAAGGGCGCAGTGAGACTGGCGGCGAAGAGGGCGGAGGAGAGAACACGGATCGTAAAACGGCAACGGCGGCGCAGCGTTTCTTGCATGACGACGATCTCCATTCGATGTGGGAAGGGACGCTCTGGCGGCGTGTCAATGGATCACAGTCTGGTCTGCAATGGTCATATCGTCCAATACGAATAAAATAGCTATCCATACATGGTTGATATGGGTTGACGACAATGAACCTGAAGCATATCGAGGCGTTTCGCGCGGTGATGGTGGCGGGGTCGATGACGGCGGCGGCGAAAGCGCTCTTCACGTCGCAGCCGAACGTGAGCCGGCTGATCTCGCAGCTCGAACGGGAGACGGGCTTGCTGCTGTTTCAGCGCAGCGGCGTGCGGCTGATTCCGACCAGCGAGGGCACCGCGTTCTTTCGCGAAGTGGAGCGCGCGTATGTCGGCCTGCAGGGGCTCACGAATGCCGCTGCGCAGATCCGTAACCTGGGCAGTGGACGTCTGCGTATCGCCGCGATGCCGTCAGCGGGGCTGACGCTCGTGCCGCATGCGATCAAGCGTTTTCAGGACCTGCATCCGGGCGTGACCGTGTCGCTGCACGTGAACACGTCGGGCACGATCAATCACTGGACGGCGTCGCAGTTCTGCGATCTGGGCGTGGCGGTCTATATCAGCGAGGCGTCGAATTGCGAGGTCGAAATGCTGTCGACCGTCGCCGCTGTCTGCGTGATGCCGGCTGCGCACCGGCTGGCCTCGAAGGCCGTCATCAAGCCGGCGGATCTGCAGGGCGAGTCGTTCATTTCGCTGTGCCATGGCGACGGCACGCGCGCGCAAATGGACGAGGTGTTCGTGCGCGCGGGTGTCGAACGCAAGCTCGCGATCGAAGCGCAATACACGGCGATCTGCTGTGAACTGGTGCGCTGCGGCATGGGCGTGACGCTCGCGCATCCGGGCGTGGCGCTGGATTTTGCCGGACCGGATATCGCTATCCGGCCGTTCTCGCCCGCCGTGATGTTCCCGATGTATCTGCTGTTTCCGCCGAATCAGCCGCGCGAGCGGCTGGCGTCGGCGTTCGTCGAAGTGCTCCGCACGGAGCATGAGGAAGTGATGCAGAAGCTGGCGCTGATCGTCCCTGACTCGACGCCGAAACGCACACGCAAGCAAAGCGCGAAACGGGCGGGTCAATGACGAATCACGAATGGCGATGTCGCCGCGAACGCATGTGCATCGTCGCGGCAATACGGGTGAGTCGTTACAGATAGCTGCAGACGTAGTCGAGCGTTTCGATCACGTCGATGTCGAATCGGCTCTTGCCGGGCACCGAGAACGTCTCGCCTGCGCTGTACGTTTTCCACTCGTCGGTGCCTTCCAGACGGATGCGGCACGTGCCCGCCTGCACTTCCATCAGTTCGGGTGCGTCGGTGCCGAAGTTGAGCGCGCCGGGCAGGATCACGCCGAGCGTCTTGCGCGAGCCGTCGGCGAAGAGAACGGTGTGCGACACGCACTTGCCGTCGAAGTAGACGTTGGCGCGTTTGACAACGGAAACCTGATTGAATTGCGTTGCGGCCGTCATGGCGGAGTTCCTTTGGGTCGTAGTGAGTGGAAGCAGGAGCGCCGCATGAGTGTGGCGACGCGAGGCCGCCATGATACCGCCTGCCTGCGGCGGGGCTGCGAAACCCCGCGCGGACAGTGCTTATTTTCAGCTTCCGGAGACCAGCTTGAGTCCGATGACGCCGGCCAGAATGAGGGCAATGCACAGTACCCGCATGGGGGCCGCGGAGTCGCCCAGTAGAGCGATGCCCAGCAGCGCAGTGCCCGCCGCGCCGATGCCCGTCCAGACGGCACGTCATCCTGCTCGATACTGGACTGCCTGGCATGGCTTCGCCGCTACACGCGCACGGCTGTGCCCAAATGGCTTTAGGCTCGACGTTTCACACGCGACTCTCCCGTTGAAACGTCCTCCCGCCAGCCACCAAAAGGCCCCTCCCGACACCCTCCCGAACCCGGACAAACCCTCAGAGCGTTCGATCATCGCGCAGTCATGCGCGATGATCGAACAAAAAGGGGCGATAATCCCTTGTGCTATATGGCCTCGGGGCGCTACGCTGCGACCCATCCTGTCGACACTCTGTAAGTCGCCAGCCTACAAAGCCAGGAGACAACCATGACCGCAGTCCCAGCCCACGAGCCCCAGGGTAAGCACCAGTCGAAGAAGGCCGCCGCCAGCGGCTGGATCGGCTCGGCGCTCGAATACTACGACTTCTTCATCTACGCGACCGCGTCGGCGCTGATCTTTCCGCAGATATTCTTTCCCAAGGGCAATGCCACGACCGCGATCGTCGCGTCGCTGGCGACGTACGGCGTGGGCTACGTGGCGCGGCCAATCGGCGCGTTCGTGCTCGGCCACCTCGGCGATACGCACGGCCGCAAGAAAGTGTTGCTCGCATGCATGTTCCTGATGGGCTTTTCGACGATCGGCGTTGGCCTGCTGCCCACGTACGATCAGGTCGGGCTGCTGGCGCCCCTGTTCCTCGTGCTGCTGCGTCTGGTGCAAGGCTTCGCGGTGGCGGGCGAAATCTCCGGCGCAAGCTCGATGATTCTGGAGCACGCGCCGTTCGGCCGGCGCGGCTTCTACTCCAGCTTCACGCTGCAAGGCGTGCAGGCCGGGCAGATTCTCGCTGCCGCCGTGTTCCTGCCGCTCGCGCACTACATGCCCGCTGAGCAGTTCAATGTCTGGGGCTGGCGCATTCCGTTCCTGCTGAGCTTCGTGGTCATCATCGCGGGCTGGATCATTCGCCGCAAGGTCGACGAGACGCCCGCGTTCACGGAAGAGGGCAGCGCTGCACGGGCCCGCTCGCCGATCGTCGATGCGTTCAAGTACAGCACGCCTAACATGCTGCGCGTGATCTGCATGGCGTTGATGAACGTCATCCCCGTCGTGGCGACCATCTTCGGCGCGGCGTACGCGGTGCAGCCGGCCTACGGCATCGGCTTCGCGAAGGACATGTACCTGTGGATCCCCGTCGTCGGCAACATCGTCGCCGTGCTGGTGATTCCGTACGTCGGCAACCTGTCGGACAAGATCGGCCGCAAGCCGCCCATGATCATCGGTTCGCTGCTGTCGGGCTTGCTGGCGTTCGCTTACCTGTACGCCATCAGCATCCACAACGTGCCGCTCGCCTTCGTGATGTCGATCCTGATGTGGGGCGTGGTCTATCAGGGCTACAACGCCGTGTTCCCGAGCTTCTACCCCGAACTGTTCCCGACGGCGACCCGCGTCTCGGCGATGGCGATCGCGCAGAACATCGGCACCGCGATCACGGCGATGTTGCCCGCGCTGTTCACGGCGGTGGCGCCTCCGGGCTCCAGCAATATCTGGTTGACGGTCGGCGCCCTCGCTTTCGCGATCACCATCATCGCCGCACTGGCCGCGTTCAGCGCCCGCGAGACGTACCGTGTTCACATGGACGAACTCGGCAAGCCTGACGCTCACCCCGTCGACAAAACCGAGTACGACGCTGCGCGGGCTGCGGCCTTCGCCCACTGAAGCACGCTGAAGCCCCTTGACGCCTGAGAGAACACTTGACCATGATTTCCGGAAAGACCACCCTCGTCGCGCACATCGGTTTTCCGACCGAAAGCTTCAAGTCGCCGATGATCTACAACCCATGGTTCGAGCAGAAAGGTATCGACGCCGTCGTCGTGCCGATGGGCGTCAAGGCGGAAGATTACGAGCAGAGCTTCAAGTCGATCTTCCGCTTCACCAATCTGCGCGGGGCGCTCATCACGATGCCGCACAAGGTGACGACGGTCGGACTGGTGGATGAAGTCACGCCCGCCGTGCGTATCGCGGGCGCCTGCAACGCGGTGCTCAAGCGCCCGGACGGCACGCTGCTCGGCGATCAGTTCGACGGCGCGGGCTTCGTGCGCGGCGTGCTCCGCAAGGGGCGGCAACTGACGGGCGCGCGTGTGCTGATCTCCGGCTCGGGCGGCGTCGGCTCGGCGATCGCGGCTTCGCTGGCGGCAGCCGGCGTCGGCGAGCTTGCGTTGTACGACGCGCGCAATGAATCCGCCGAAGGGCTCGGGCAGCGTCTGCGCGAGCACTACCCGGCACTGACGGTCCGCACCGGCTCGAAAGATCCCGACGGCTACGACGTCGTCGTGAACGCGACACCGCTTGGCATGAAGGAGGGCGATCCGCTGCCCTTCGATGTCGCGCGTATCTCGCCCACGTGCTTTGTCGGCGAAGTCGTGATGAAGTCGGAGTACACGCCGTTCCTGCGCGCCGCGCGCGAGAAGGGCTGTGAAGTGCAGGTCGGCACCGACATGCTGTTCGAGATGATTCCCGCCTATCTGGAGTTCTTCGGCTTCGGCACGGCGACACCCGACGAGTTGCGCAGCGCGGCGACCATCGCCTACTGAGCCGCTGCGTCGGTGGTGATGCCGGTCAGCGCGGACTAGCCTGACCGTCCGCGCTCAATCCACCACGGCCACGATATTGACCGTCCCCTGTCGGGCCATCTTCGCGTACGGACACAAACGCTCCGCATTGCGCACCAGTTCTTCCGCCGCTGCACGGCCGACGCCCGGTATCCGCACCCGCACATCGATGACGAGGGCGTAGCCGCCATCCATCGGATCGCGGCCGAAGGCGACCTGCACGTCGACGGCAATGTCGTTGAGTTCCATCTTTGCGCGCTTGCCGAGCAGATTGAGCGCGCCGTGAAAGCAGCCCGCAAAGCCCGCGGCGAACAGTTGCTCGGGATTGGTTCCGTCGCCGGGACCGCCGAGTTCCGTGGGCAAGCGCAACTGCACATCGAGGTTGCCGTCGGCCGAGCGGGCCACGCCGGATGCGCGGCCATGTCCCGTCTCGCCGCCGGAGACGGTGACGGACGTCGTGTAGAGCGCCTCGAATTCCCGGCCGCGATACCGGTCGAGCAGGGAAAGCGGGGGCGCTTCCAGTTTCTGTTTCTTTTGCATGATGTGTTCTCAGGCCTGGCGTTGAACCTCGATGCGATCGATGGCCCTTGCCAGGCCTTCTCCCTTTCAGACCAGGCGACAGTGAACCCGGCCCCATGATAAGTGACGGAAACATGTCGCAGTAGCGTCGTTCAGGGACTCACGGTGTTTCCAGAATGGCGCCAATCCGCGGCGCGTTTTTTGTTCAGTCGAAATACCGCGGCGCGGGAAGCGGTTCCACATCTCTTCGATGTGTCCTACACTGGGAAAGCTAGCCGAAAGCTGGCCCCTCTCCTTTCAGCAGGCTTGCCAGATTACTTCCGCTCACACGCCAGAATGTGGGAACCGTCGATGGATCAATCGGATGCATCGCTACATGCTTTTCGCGTTGGCCTGCCCAACCCGGCCGACGCGCTGTCCACCTGCTTTTCGACCAGCTACGCGGGAATCATCGCCTTCATGGCGGTCGCCACGGAAGGCAGCTTCGCGAAAGCGGGCGAGCGCCTGGGAATCGGGCGCTCGGCTGTCAGCCGCAATGTTCAGAAGCTTGAATCGCAACTCAGTACCCGGCTATTTCTGCGCACGACGAGATCCACGCATCTGACCAGCGAGGGCGAGCGTTTCTTCGAGAACTGCAATCAGGGCGTGACGCATATCGTCGACGCCATGAACGACATGCTCGATCTGCGCCTCGGTCCGCCGCGCGGCGTGCTTCGCATCGGCTCGAACGTGGGCTTCGGGCGCAAGGTCGTGGGGCCGTTGCTGGCGCAGTTCTGCGAGGCGTACCCCGATATCGCCGTCGATCTGATTCTCGACGACAAGCCCGCGGATTTCGCCGCCGAGCAGATCGACGTGGCGTTTCGCGACGGTTGTATCGAGGACTCCAGCATCATTGCGAAGCAGCTGGTGCCGATGCAGATGGTGCTGTGCGCGTCGCGTCTCTACGCCGAACAACATGGTTTGCCGATGACGCTCGAAGACCTCACGCAACACGAGTGCATCAACCTCAGGTTCTCGGGCGGGCGCGTCTACGAGTGGGAGTTCAAGGTCGACGGCCATATGCGCAAGTTCCTGCCGACGGCCAGATTGACCTTCAACGACGCGGACCTGGTATTGCGCGCGGTGCTCGAAGGGCGCGGCATCGCGCAACTGCCGGGCTATCAGGTAGCCGATCATCTCGCGCGCAATGAACTCGTGATGGCCTTGAGGCGGCATGTACCCGACGATCGCGGACACTACATCTGCTACCTCTGCCGACAGCATTTGCCTTCGCGCATCCGCGTGTTCATCGATTTCATGACCGAGCATATCCGGGCGCTGAATCTGCTTTGCCTCGACGATTTCTATATCGACTCACGGGAGAGCGAGCGTCAGGTGTGATGCGCTGAATGTCGCCTGCCGGGTGCGCATTGGTGCGAACGTGGAAACGGTGAGTGTTCCCGCGTGTATCTACCGGCGCGGAAGCGCGGCTCCGACCATTCAGTCATATCGACGCGCCGTCGATACCTGGGTGGAGGGCATCATGCTTCGTATCGCACCTCTATGGGCGTTGACCGGCTGGATCGTGCTGGTCGCCGTCAATATCGGACTTGCCATCGCCGTTTCGCTCAGCGGCGCGCTCTGATGTGTGTTTTCTTTGTGTCGTCCCGTGGCCCGTAGAATAGGTTTCGTTGCACGGCTTTGACGGGCACGAGACTCCACAAGGACGACACGAATGAACGAGCGGTTACCGCAAAAGCGCTTGCGGCCCCGAAAGACGCCGAGCCAGCCGCGCTCGGAAGAGACAGTCGCAGCGATCATCGAGGCCGCTGCGCAGATTCTCGAAGCGGAAGGATTCGACGGATTCAACACGAATGCAGTGGCCGCGCGGGCCGGCGTCAGCATCGGCTCGCTCTATCAGTACTTTCCGGGCAAGGACGCGTTGACTGTCGCGCTGATCCGTCGCGAGATGCAGCGTTTTCATGAGGACATCGCCGTCGCGCTCACGAAGCGCAGCGGCAAGGCCGGGCTGGAGCATCTGATCGGCGCGGCCGTGCGCCAGCAACTGCAGCGTCCGCGCCTGGCGCGACTGCTCGATATCGAAGAGGGTCGGCCCGCATTGCGCGACGAACTGGCCAAGCCGGAACTCGAACAGATGACCACCGAGGTCATCAAGCGCGCGATTCCCCGGCATGCACATCCCGAGGTCGCGGCAGGCGACCTGTTCGCGATCGTGCGGGGCATCGTCGATGCGGCTGGCGAGCGAGGCGAGACCGATATCGAGAACCTCGAATATCGCGTGCGGGCGGCTGTATTCGGCTATCTGTCGATGACGGGCGCGCCCTGAATGCACGGCGAAACATGCGCGAATGTGAGCAAACGGATTGCCGTCCGTGGCCGGGTATCGGCTGAAAGGCCTTTGCGCAGGCGGGTTTCGCGTGCATCGGCGGGTGCGCGCAATGCGAGTTGTTGGATGTGAGCCTCTGCTTTTATTCTGAGGTCCTCGGGCAGACGTGGCATAGGGCCACTGCTCAGTAAGAGAGACCGATGATGAATGACCTTACCCAAAGCATGAAGCTCAACCACCTGAGCTTTCCTTCCGCCGATACCGCCGCGACCGCGAAGTTCTTCGAACAGTACCTGGGCTTCACGATCGCGGGAACGTGGGAGAAATCGTACATCCTGAAGCGTCCCGGCTATGACGTCGTAATCGATCACGCCAGCGACGATGTCCCGGCATGGCCGAAGAATTTTCATGTCGGCTTCGAGTTGCCGGACTTCGATGACGTTCGGGCGTTGTATGAGCGTTTCAAGGCGGACGACGTGCAGATGGAGACCGACATTTTCAACAATGGCCGGGGTTCACGCTTCTTCTGTCGCGCGCCGGGCGGAGTGATGTTCGAATTGAACACGCGCTGCGACGCCGCGCCTGAATATCGCGGCACGTTCGACAACTGAGAATGGCCTGATCATAAAAAGGATTTGAATGATCTTTATGATTAGGCATCCGGATTTATTGATGCGAATTGGGTGAACTAGTTGTATCCCGTCAGGCAACTTCAGTGAGAGCGATCGATCGGCGATCTATTCGGCATGCGGGGATGCCTGTCTCACTGTGGTTTGCGGGCGTGCTCGTGCGCATCTATCTCGTCATGATCGCCTTGCCGGCGAAGCTTGCGAAAGAGCAGGGCAAGGCGGTCGTGGTATCGGACCAGACGGACTACGGCTCGACGATATTGAAATCGCCGTTGAACTGATCGAGCGTTTCGAGCAGCGCGCGGAACAGCGCAACATCGCCTTCCAGTTGAATCTCACGTGCCGCGACAGCATCCTTGAAACCCGTCTCGCCGCAGAGAATGCGATTCAGCGTCTGCCTCGACATCGAAATGTGCAGATCGGTGCCTTCCCCACGCACGCACGATGACCACGTCAACGCGCCATGGTGCAGATTCAGCGTGAACTGTCTGCGAAGATCGGTGAATTGCCAGTCGATCTGCATCTTCAGATGCTGCGCCTTCAAACCATCGACCCTGACCGCAAGATAGTCGAAGAACATTTCTTCCGTTATCGCGCACACCATGTCGCGGCTGCGGTTGCCGAACTGCGTCGAAGCCTCGCCGCGCCCCTCGCGCAATTCGCGCGCGCCGAGCAGGAACGCGTTACGCCACGTCGCGGACTCCGCCTGATATCCCATCTGCTCCAGCGCGGCCGCGCCGAGTTCGCGCGCCTCGCGTAAGCGCGGTTGGGCGAACACCAGATGATTCATCACTTGCGCGACCCACCGGTACTCGCCTTTTTCGAAGTCGGCGCGGGCGCGTTCGAGAATCGCATCGGCGCCGCCCATGTACTCGACGTAACGAGGCGCCGAGGCTTCTGGCGGCAGCGCATGCAGATGACTCGGATTGCCGTCGTACCAGCTCAGATAGTGCTGGTAAATCGCCTTCACGTTATGCGAGACGGTGCCGTAGTAGCCGCGCGTATGCCACGTGTTGAGCAACGCGTCGGGCAGCTGGATCTGCTCGGCGATTTCGACGGCGTTCAGCCCGTGATTCATGAGCCGTACGGTCTGATCGTGCAGGAACTTGTAGAGATCCCGTTGCGCTTCCAGGTAGTGGACGATTCGCTTATTGCCCCACGTCGGCCAGTTGTGCTGCGCGAACACGACTTCGGCGTCGCGTCCGTAGCGGTCGAGCGATTCGCCGAGGTAGCGCGACCACAATTGCGCGTTGCGCACCTGCGCGCCGCGCAGCGGACACAGATTGTGCAACGAGCGCGTCCCATTCTCCGCGAGATTGAGTGCGCGTTCCTGCGGAAAGTAGAAATGCATCTCGGCGGGCGCTTCGCTTTCGGGCGTCAACTGAAACACGATCTCGACGCCGTCGATCACGTGCGTCTCCGACATCTCCCTGATCAGTTGCGTCGGCGTGATCAGCGTGATCGTCCCGCGTGGAATGGTTTTGCCCATGCCCGCGTCGATCTGGCAACAGGCATTGCGCGCGAGCGTGTGGCCGAACTGGAACTGCGCACGGCGTGCCATAGCCGTGCCCGCCATCACGTTCTCCGAGACCGCCTCTTCCATGAATCCCACTGGCGCAATGATCGCTGTCTTGCCTGCGATCACATCCTGCTCGTTGACGACGCCGCGCACGCCGCCGAAATGATCGGCATGACTGTGACTGTAAATCACAGCGACGACGGGTCGCTTCGGGCGATGCGCAAAATACAGATCGAGCGCGGCGGCGGCTGTCTCCTTGCAGGTCAGCGGATCGATCACGATCAGCCCGCTGTCGCCCTCGATGAACGTGATGTTCGAGACGTCGAAGCCTCTCACCTGGTAGATGCGTTCCGTCACCCTGAACAGCCCATGCAGCATGTTCAATCGCGCATGACGCCACAGCGCGGGATGAGCTGTGGCGGGCGCGTGTTCCTCTTCGAGAAAACGGTAGTCAGCGAGGCTCCAGACCAGTTGATCGTACGCGCCGCGAATCTCCGCATCGGGAATCGTGCCGATGAAACCGCGTCGCGCGTCGGCCTCTTCAAGGGGATCGTCGGGCGGCAATTCACGCAGCGCTCGTTCTTGCATGGATACGGTGGCGGCGGAAGCGGGCAATGATTGATACGGCGTCTGGTGGGACATCAGATGCTCCTGTTCGACAGGTTGCGGCCGCGATCTCAAGACTCGCGGACGCTGAATCCGGGTTGTTGGTGTTTCGAATCAGCACGCGGCGGCGCGAATCATGTCCGCCGCTTTTTCGCCGATCATCATGGCGGGCGCGTTCGTATTGCCGCCGATCAGCGTGGGCATGATCGAGCAATCGACGACACGCAACCGCTCGATGCCTCTCACGCGCAGTTCGCTGTCGACGACGGCAAGCGGATCGCTGGACGCGCCCATCCGGCAGGTGCCGACCGGGTGATACAGACAATCGGCGTGGGCGCGCACGAAGGCGCGCAAGCTTTCCTCGCTCGCGAAGCTTTCGCTTTTCATCTCGCGCCCGCCGAGGTCTTTCATGGCCGGCTGGTTCATCACGTCGCGCATGATGCGGATACCGGCGATCAGCGTTTCCATGTCGCGCGGCGCGCTCATCAGACGCGTATCGATCAGCGGCGCGTCGCGCATGTCCGGCGACCGCAGACGAACCACACCGCGGCTCTCCGGTCGCAGCACGCAGATATGCCCCGAGTAGCCATGCCCCAGCTTGCGCCGGCTGCCCATGTTGCGATTGCCGATCAGCGCCACAGTGAACACGAGATTGAGGTCGGGCCGATCGAGTTCAGGCCGGCTCTTCACGAACGCGCCCGCTTCGACGAAGTTCGATGTCAGCATGCCGGCACGTTGGCGCCGGTAGCGGCGGATTTCCTTCAACAGGCGCAAGCCGCCACGCAGTGTGGCGCCGAACAGATCCGTGCTGTCCAGTTGCGTGTTGATCACGATGTCCAGATGATCCTGCAGGTTCTCGCCGACACCGGGAAGATCGTGGCGGACTTCGACGCCCATGTCCTGCAGATGCTTCGCCGGCCCGATGCCTGACGCGAGCAGCAGTTGCGGCGAATTGAACACGCCGCCGCTCACGATCACCTCGCGTCGGGCGCGCAAGGTCTGTTCGACGCCTTCACGCGAGACCACCACGCCCACCGCGCGCCGACCTTCGAACACGAGCCGCAGCGCCTGCGTCCCCGTCAGCACATGCAGGTTGTGGCGGCCGCCGTTGTATCGCCCGTCGACGGTCTTGCCGCGATGCAGATAGGCACGCGCGGCGTTCCAGCGTTCGCCGTTGTGCTGGGTCACCTGGTAGTAGCCGAAGCCTTCCTGTTCGGCGCCGTTGAAGTCGTCGTTCAGTGTGTGGCCGGCCTGCTGCGCAGCGTCCAGGAAGTACTGGCAAAACGGGTTGGGCGAACGAAGGTCGTTGACGTACAGGGGGCCGTCCGTTCCATGCCACGGGTTGGCCGTGCCGGCAAAGCGCGTGTTGTTCTCGCTGCGCTTGAAGTACGGCAGGACGTCGTCGTAGCGCCATCCCGTGCAGCCTTGCGCGGCCCAGTCGTCGTAATCCTTGCGATGGCCCCGGATATACACCATGCCGTTGAGCGACGACGAGCCGCCGAGCACGCGTCCACGCGGCTGGTAGCTGCGGCGGCCATCCAGTTCCGGCTGCGGCTCGGTGTAGTAGCCGTAGTTGTACGGACCGGGCTTGACGACGGTTTTAGCGAGACCAACGGGCGTCCAGATCAGGTAATGGTCGTCGGGGCCGCCGTTTTCCAGTACGGCGACGCTGACCGTCGGATCGTCCGACAGACGTCCTGCGACGGCGCAACCGGCGGAGCCGGCGCCGATCACGAGGTAGTCGTATTCGCCCGAAACAGGCGGGGAGGCGGACCGGGTCATCGGTGAATTCCTTTTTGTTTTGCGGGAGGCGCGCGCGCCGTCCCTGTCTCCAGGGTGTATGCGGTACGACGATAGAGGCTGCATCGGAACGGCGGGACTACCCGAATCGGGTAGGGGGCGGGATATCGTTGGATCGGCTTGCCCGCGCTCAAGCGACGTCCTGCAAAATCGTCCAATACTTTCGATCGGACTTTCCCTAGCATTTCTCCAGGCTTTGTTCATCAGGAGAAGGGAAGTGTCCTTGCAAGCAGAAGCACAGTCATTGATCGATACGGAAGCCGCACGCAAGCCGGAGCGCTGCGTCATCGTCGTGGATGAAGCGCTGGCGCCGGGCAAGGCGTCGAACGCGGCAGCCGTCGTCGCATTCACGCTGGGGCAGCGCCACAGCCATCTGGTCGGCGCGCCATTGCGGGAGAGCGACGGGACCGCGCATCCCGGTCTGATCCCCATCGGCATTCCCGTGCTCAAGGCCACGGCGCAGCAGTTGAGCGAGCTTCGGCAGAAATCGCTGGCGCACTGCGACGTGGTGGATTTCCCCGTGCAAGGGCAGGCCACGACCGACTACGGCGCCTTCCTCGATGCCGTCAACGCGCTGTCCGGCCCCGCACTGCAGTACCTCGCAATCGGCCTGGTCGGCCCGAGGAACAGGATCGGCAAACTGGTCGGCGGCTTTGCGCTGTTCGCATGATGATCGCCAACCTCACATCCGAACTGGACGGGCAAATCTGGTCCATCGGCATCGACCGCCCGGACAAGCGCAACGCGCTCAACGGCACGATGTTCGATGCGCTCGCAAACGCGCTGCGGCTGGCACAGGGCGATGTGCGCGTCCATTGCGTGCTGCTGCATGGAACCAGCGATTGCTTCTGCGCGGGCCACGACACGGCGGCATTCGGCTCGCTGTGGCCGCAGATGGCGGACGGCGCAGTCACGCGTTGCATCAACGCTTTTGCCGAACAGCCCAAGCCGCTCGTCGCCGCTGTCAACGGCGCGGCCGTCGGCTTCGGCGCGACGATGCTGCTGCATGCCGACTGGGTGGTCGCCGGCGAAAGCGCGATGTTCCGCTTTCCGTTCGCCGATCTCGGGATCGTCCCCGAAGCGGGCGCGACGGCCTTGCTGGCTCGCCGGGTCGGCGATCTGGTGGCGCGCGACTGGCTGATGAGCGGTCGGCCGGTCGGCGCGGCGGAAGCCTTGCAATGTGGTTTCGTGTCGCGCGTGGTGCGTGACGTCGAGGTACGCGAAGTGGCGTTCGACTACGCCACGCGCCTCGCCTCGAAGCCGCCGAGCGCGCTTCAGGCCCCGCGGCGCCTGTTGCGCGAAGGCGCCACACGGTCGGCGGCGCAGGCGATCGACAGCGAGCTTGCGTATCTCAACGCCTATATTCCCGCTGTTTCATGGAGGTCGATCCCTCATGCGTAGAGTCCATATCGTCCACGCCCACCCGGAGCCGCATTCCTTCTGCACGGCGATGGCGCATGACGCGCGCAGCCGCCTGACGTCGCGCGGCGACGACGTGAGCTTTTCCGATCTCTATGCGCTCGACTTCGATCCCGTCGTCCGCGCGAGCGATTTCACGGAACGCGCCAGGCAGGACTACCTCGTCTACGCGTTGGAGCAGCGCCATGCGCTCGAACACGACACGGTCGCGCCCGACATCCGGCGCGAAGTCGATGCGCTGATGGCCAGCGACGTCCTGCTGCTGGTGTTCCCGCTCTACTGGTTCTCGGTGCCGGCGCTCATCAAGGGCTGGATCGACCGATGCTTCCTGTCGGGCGCGATGTACGGCGGCAAGCGCATCTACGGTCGTGGTGGCATGGCGGGCAAGCGCGCCGCGATCGGCGTCACGCTGGGGGGACGCGAGCACATGTTCGGCGCGCAAGGTATTCATGGCGAACTCGCGCACGGCATGCTGCGTCATCTGTTGCAGGGCACGCTCGGCTATGTCGGCTATGAAGTGCTCGAACCGTTCTTCGCGTGGCATGTTCCTTACTGCTCGCCAGCCGAGCGGGCGGCTACGCTCGCGCGCTGGGGCGATTTCGTCGATGGGATCGACGGGCAGCCGGTCATGACGATGCCCCGGCTGGAGGACTATGATGATGTTTTTCGTCCGCTTCCACAGGCCGCCTTGCGATGAAAGCCACACTGCCGACGCCTTCCGTCAAGCTCTGGCGCGCGCCCGACGTGATGGACGCCGTCATGCTCAAGGGGCAGTTCGTCGGTCACCGGTATCCGCCGCATACGCATGACACGCATTGCCTAGCAGTGATCACGGGCGGCACGCTCGCGGTCGAGGTGCGGCAGGAGCGGCGCCTGTGCCGTCGCGGCGACGTGATCGTCATCGATGCGGATGTGGTGCATGCAGGCGTAGCCGCTGGCGATGGTCACTGGAAAATGCGAGTGGAACACGTGCAGCCCGCGGCGCTCGCTGCTTATTGCGAGCGGCTTGGCATCCCTCGACGCGAACGGTTCGAAGTGACGAGTCCCTTTATCGCCGACGCGGAAGTGTCGCGCTACCTTTACGGCGTGAACTGGTGTTCCGAAGTGGACGACGATCCATTCAAGCGCAGTGAGGCGCTGGCTTGCGCGGTCGTCGGTCTGCATGCGCGGCATGCGGCACGCGCTGCCGGTCTTCCTGTCGTCCGCAGAGAGCCTGCGCTGGTTCGCGCGGTGAAGAACCGTCTGTGCGAAGACCTGCACGCGCGCGTCACATTGTCGACGCTCGCCAGTGAGTTCAACGTGACGCCGTTCGTGCTGCTGCGCGCATTCGAGCGCGAAGCCGGATTGAGTCCGCATGCGTTCCAGCAGCAGGAACGCGTGCGCTACGCGATGCCGATGCTGCGTTCCGGCCGGCCCCTCGCGGAAGTCGGCGCACGAACCGGATTCGCCGACCAGTCGCACTTCACGCGCGTGTTCAAGCAGCAAACGGGCGTGACGCCGAAGGTCTATCAGGCCGCGTTTTCATGATCGGCGAAACACGCACGCGAGCGGGCAGGGCATGGTCGGCGGCGGCATGCCGAAGCATGCCGCCCGCGAGTCGCCGCACAGCTTCACGCGCTCAGAACCGATATCCCACCTCCAGATGCGCCGCCTGCGCGGACGCATGCCCCGTCGCGATCAGTGCGTCATAGTCGATCGACACGCGCAACGCTTTCGTCGGCTGCATGCCGAGGCTGACGCCCGCCGTCAGCTGGTCGCGCGGCAGCGTGGTGCCCGTCGCGGCGAACAGCGTGCCGTCCTGCGCGCCGACCGTCACGGTGCGCCCGGTGCCGAGCAACTCGCGCGCATATCCGACTCGCAGTTCGAGGTTCATCGGCCGTAGCTGATTGCCGAAGTCCTTGTCGAACGAAATCTGCGCATAGGGTTGCAGGCTGCGCACGTTGTCTGTTCCGACCGTCAGATCCTGGCCATTCGCGCCGCTTTCGCTGAAGCCGTTGGCGTGCAGATACGAGAAGCGCATGCCGATGCGCGGCGTCACCTTGACGCCGCCGATTGCGAGCGGCAACGCCGCCTGCGCCGCCGCCGACGCTTCCTGTCCCACGTGATCGCCTTCGGCCGTGCCCAGGGTGCCGAAAGGCCGCTTCTGCGACAGAAAATCGATGCCCGCGCCAACCGTCGCGGAGACATCGACGGGGCCGAACGTTCTCGTGCCGTACAGCGCCGCGCGCAGCGAATCCGTCGTGCCGGAGTCGCCCGTACCGTCCTCGCTGATGTCGTTGTGGTTGTAGCTGCCCGCGACGCCGACCGTGGACGCGCCGACCCGATTGTCGAGTCCGGCGATGAAGCCATAATTGCGCGCTTCGAAGCCCGGCGCGCTGCCCGTGCCGTGCACCTTCGTCTGTGACCCCGTCGCGTTCACCCACACCGATTTGCCGACCATCTCGTAGCCCGCCAGCGCCACGCGTTCGAGCAGCGCGGCGTTGGTCGCCTGCGCGGACAGCGCGAGCGTCGTGCCGAGCGCGGTGTAAATGCTCGTGTCGGTGGGCGCGACGATCGTCACGCCCGTCGGTGCGCTGTCGGCGGGCGGTTGCTGCCCGAGTCCGCTCAGCACCAGATCGACTTCGTTCGCGGCATATTCGACGGATTGCTGCAACGCGCCGAGGTTCGCGCCGCTGGCGAGCGTGCTCGGCACATTCGTGAAGCGTCCATTCACGCCCGCGTTTGCGGTCACGATCGCGTATCGCGTTGCCTGATAGGTGCCCGGGTCGTAGACGATCCGCAGTCCGCCATTGAGCGTCGCCGCGCCGCCGACGCGCAGTTGCGAACCCGAGGTCGGGCTCACTTCGATCGCGAGCGTGGCGCTGCTGGCCTGCGTATAGTTTCCGCCGACCGTCAGCGTGCCGATGGAACCGCCCGGCATCACGACGCCGTTGTTCGTCACGCTGCCCGCGATCGAACCATGCCCGCGCAGCGTGCCCGGCGCATCGACGATGACGTCGCCGCCCAGTTGCGCGCCGGGGTTGTCGATATCGCCGACGGCCAGCGTGCCCGTCATCACCTCGGTCGCGCCCGTGAACAGATGACTGTCGCCGTTCAGCACGACGGTCCCCGTGCCTTGCTGTTCGATGCGGCCCGCGCCCGTGACATTGCCCGTGTAAGTGATTGCGTCCGGCCGGTTGAAGACCAGCAGACCGTCGTTGACGGTGTTGCCGACCAGTTCGCCCGCCGCCGTGCCCTGGCCGATCGTCAGCGTGCCACCTGCGGACACGACGGGATTCGTCAGCGATCCGAACAGATGTTGCGTGCCGCCACTCAGCACCTGCGTGCCGCTCACGCTCGCGCCGCTCGACACCGTCTGCGTGCCGCCGCTTGCGACGATCGAGCCGTTCGCGGTGCCGCCCGACAGCACGTCCTGCGTGCCGCCCGACGCCACCATCGTGCCTGACGTCACGCCGCCCGAGCCGACCGTCTGCATGCCGCCCGATGCGACCGATGTGCCGTTCGTCACGCCACCCGAGCCGACCGTCTGCGAGCCGCCCGATGCGACCGATGTGCCGTTCGTCACGCCGCCCGAGCTGACTGTCTGCGAGCCGCCCGAAGCGACCGACGTCCCGGACGTCACACCGCCCGCGCCGACCGTTTGCGTGCCGCCCGAGGCGACTGTCGTACCGGACGTGATGCCCCCCGAACTGACCGTTTGCGAACCGCCCGAGGCCACCGTCGTGCCGCTGGTCTTGCCTCCGCCCGTTACCGTCTGCTGGCCGCCGCTGCCGACCGATGTGCCGACCGTCGTCCCGCCCGACACCACCTCGCTGCCGCCGCTGCTCACGACGGTGCCGCTCGCGGTCCCGCCGGAACTCACGATCGACGAACCGCCGCTTGTCACGAGCGTGCCGCTCGCCGTGCCGCCCGACGTCACGATGCTCGATCCGCCGCTGCCGACGGACGTTCCCGTCGCAACACCGCCCGACGAAACCAGTTGCGTGCCGCCGCTGACCTGCGTGCCGCTCACCGTGCCGCCTGCCAGAACCGCCTGCGTGCCGCCGCTGCTCACCACCGTGCCGCGCGTGACGCCACCCGACGACACGACCTGCTGCCCGCCGCTGCTCACCTGCGTGTTGCTGGTGGTGCCGCCCGCGACGTCCTGCGTGCCGCCGGACACGACCTGCGTCCCTTGAGCCGTGCCGCCCGACGATACGAGTTCCCGTCCGCCGCTGCTGACGACCGTGCCGCTCGTCCTGCCGCCGCCGCTGACGATCACATTGCCACCCGCGATCGCCGTCGTGCCCGACGCGGTGCCGAACACCGTCTGCGAACCGTTGGACGTCACTGTCGTGCCGACCGTGGTGCCGCCCGCCGACACGACTTCGGAGCCGCCCGAGGTCACGAAAGAACCGCTTGCCGTGCCGCCCGCCAACACCGTGTCGATGCCGCCGCTGCCAACCGATGTGTTGATCGCGGTGTTGCCCGCGAGCACCGTCAGCGCGCCGCCGTTTTCGACGATCACGTTCTGCGCGGTGCCGGAGAGGATCGTGAATGCGCCATTTGCGTTGTTGCCGATCACCGTCGCGGACGTGTTGGTGATCAGCGCGGCGCCCGCCGATTGCGTGACGCCGACCGCTGTTCCGCCCGACGACACAGTGAGCCTGCCGCCGCTCGACACCGTGGTCGCCGATGCGGTGCCGTTCGTCAGCACGGTTTGCGCGCCGCCGCTGTTGACCGACGTGTCGACCGTCGTGCCGCCCGCCGAGACGATCACGAGGCCGCCGCTGCCGGCCGTGGTCTGGGTCGCCGTATCGCCCGCCAGCACGGACAGTTGCCCGCCGTTCTCGACGATCACGTTTTGCGCCTGGCCGCCGACGATGCTGAACGCGCCGCTCGCGTTGCTGCCGCTCACGGTCGCCGACGTATCGGTGATGAGTGCCGCACCTGCGCTCTGCGTGACATTGACGGCCGTGCCGCCGCCCGACACGATCAGCCGGCCGCCGTTGTTCACCGTCGCGCCGTCCGCGACGCCTCCCGACGACACGAGCAATTGCCCGCCGTTGCTGACCGTCGTGTTGTCCGCTTCGCCGCCGCCTTGCACGGTCGCGCTGCCGCGATTGCCGATCTGCGTGCCGCTCGCCGTGGTGCCGCCCAGCACGCTCAGCGAGCCGCCGCCTTCGAGAAATACGTTTTGCGCGACACCGTTGGAAATCGAGAACGCGTTGATGGTGCCGTTCGCGGTGTTGGTGCCCGTGACTGTTGCCGACGTATTCGTGATGAGCGCCGCGCCCGCCTGCTGCGTGACGTTGGTCGCGCTGCCGCCGGACGACACCGTCAAGGTGCCGCCGTTGCCGACCGTGGTCGTCGTGGCCGACGCGCCTGCGACGACCACAACAGAACCTTGATTGACGATGTGCGTGTTGGTTGCCGAATTGCCAGCCAGCACCGTCAGCGTGCCGCCGTTTTCGAGCAGGACGTTGTTCGCGGCGCCGCTTGAAATCGAGAAGGTGTTGCCGTCGGCGTTGATACCGCTGACAGTGGCCGACGTGTCGGTGATGAGCGCCGCGCCGCTCGATTGCACGATTCCCGTCGCGGTCGCGCCGCCGGACACTGTGATCGTGCCGCCGTTGAGTACGGTCGTATTGCTCGCCGTGCCGCCCGCCGATACCGTTTGCCGTCCGCCGTTGCTGACGGTCGCGCTCGTCGCGACACCGCCGCCCAGCACGTTCTGCGTGCCGCCGCCGCGAATATTCGCCGCGCTGTCGGTGCCCTGAACGTTCTCGGTGCCGCCTGCGGAGAGCGTCGTCGATACCGCCGAGCCGCCCGAGGAAACCGTCAGCGCGCCGCCGCTCACGACGGCGCTCACGATCGAGCCGCCGCTGCCGACGCTCGCCTGGCCGCCGTTGTTGACGTTCGTCGCACTCGCAACGCCGCCGGACGACACGATCAATCTGCCGCCCGCGCCGACCGTTGCCGACGTGTCGATGCCCGCAACGTTTTCGATGCTGCCCGCGTTGATCGTCGTAGCCGTCGCATGGCCGCCCGCCGAAACGGTGAGCGTGCCGCCGCTGAGGATGGTGCCCACCGCCGAACCGCCGCTGCTGACAATGCTCTGGCCGCCGCCGAGCACCGTCGTCGCGCTCGCCGTTCCGCCCGACAACACGTTCTGCGATGCGCCGCTGCTGATGGTGGCCGAGAGGTCCGTGCCCATGACCGAGTCGATGCCGCCCGACGAGACCGTCGTGCGCGTCGCGCTGCCGCCTGCGGATACGATGATCTGCCCGCCGGCGCTGACCGTCGCTCCACGCACGACACCACCCGACGACACGGTCACCGTCCCCAGGCTGCGTACCGTCGTGCCGCTCGCGATACCGCCGCCCGCGACGGTCTGCATCGACGAGCCGCTCACGACCGTGCCACTTGCTACGCCTCCGGACGAGACGACTTCGGACGCACCGCCTAGCAGCGTGGTGCCGCTCGTCGTGCCGCCCGCGTCGACGATATCGCTGCCGCCGCTGATGGTCGCGCCACGTGCAACGCCGCCCGACGACACCTGCATGAGTCCGCCCGCAGCGACACTCGTGCTCTGCGCCACGCCGCCCGACAAGACGGCCTGCGTGCCGCCCGTGCCGACGTTCGTGTTGCTGGTGACGCCGCCCGACAACACGTTCTGCAAGCCGCCCAGCGTCACGCTATCGTTGACTGTCTTGCCGAGCACGTTCTCCGTGCCGCCGATCGTCGCTCCCGTTTCGGTGTCGCCGGCGGCAACCGTCGTCTGTGCGAGTGCGCCTTGTGTGAGCCACGGCTGGATCGTCAGCGCTGCGAGCAGCATGCCGAGCAGGCGCGAACATCGGCGGTAGCGCCGGCCGAAAGCGCGCACGACGTGCACAGCGTGCACGCGACGCCACGTCATTCTTGTCATTGTGTTCCCCGAATTTCCCTGTATTCACTACTGCACTTCTTTTGTTGTTTGTCGTGCTACGGGTACTGCTTATATTTCTGTTTTTGGTTCTTGTGGTGTTACGGGTGCTTCGCCCTCAGCTTCTCGCTGCGGGAATGCCACTCGACGACGTGACGACATTCAGGCAGCTGCCACTGCCTGTGCATGAAACGCCGGAATCCGGCTGATGGTGTGCTTGACCTGTTCGGCCGTAATGAGCCGCGTGCATTCGAATTGCCGCGCTGTGCCTGCATGACGCGGACACCACATGAAGTCCTGATGATCGAACTGCACGCGCACGTCGTTCCAGCAGCTGTTGCACGTGTGATAGTTGATGACGCGGTACGGCGTGTCGAATTCGTTGGTGGGATGCGTGAAGCCGCTGATCATCACGACAGGCGTATTCATCGCCCATGCGAGCCATGAGAGGCCGCTGCTCAAGCCGACAAAAAACTCCGCATGCCTGAGCCAGCGCGCGCGTTCGGCAAGCGGTTGATCGCCGGTGAAATCCTCGCAGCCATAGGGAAGGTGATTCCATACGACGCCGTTACCGTGCGTCGCTTTCTGATCGATGCAGATCACGCGGTAACCACGCTGCTTGAGAAATTGCACGATCTCGCGCCAGCCGGTGGGGTTGTTCCAGTACTTGCACTGCGTGGTGCTTTGGGTTGCGATGCAGACGTACTTCTCGGTAATCGGGCGGCTCGCGTCGGGCAACGTGATCCGCGGACGCTCCTCTTGCGGATCGACGCCGAGAATATAGGCAGCCGTACGATGCAGGCCGACCAGCCTGAAATCGCAGGGCTGGTGCACGTTCGCATCGTCGGTGAAGAAGAGGCCGATGTTGTAGGTCGCGTAGTAGTCGTCGGGATTGACGGCGTCGGGCGTGACGAAGGTGATCGACGGGTAGGCGTCCCTGAACAGCGCGATCAGTGCTTCGCCCATCACGCATGTCAAGCGGCAGCGATGCTGTTGCTCGAACTTCGCCACATAGGGAAACCAGCCCAGCGTGTCGCCAAGCGTGCCGACGGGCAGATGCACGAGCACGTTGCGATCGGTCAGGTCGAGCCGATGCCGGAACACTTCCTTGCCTTGCGACCAGACTTCGATTTCGAACGGCACGTAATATTTCTTGCTGCTGGCGATCACGCCCGCCGCGAGTTGCGTTTCGAACAGGGGATTCGCCGTCGCCGTATCGCGCAGCAGCACGCGCCATTCGCCGTCGCCTGCGGGGAGCGTGACGCGGCAGCCATCGTTGAAGTCGAAACGGATACCGGCGGGACCTTGCTGGGTCGGCACAGCCGACGGTCTTTGAACGGGCTCGCCGCTCGAAGGCGTCGTTTGGGGGACGGCCGTGTCGTTGTTGTTCGAGCCGGTTGGCGCGCTATGGGCGCTTTCTTTCACCGTGCATGACTGCGTCACTGCTGTCGACATATTCGAAATGAAAGTTAAACAACACGGGGACTCCAGCTATCCGGTCGACAGTACGCTCGCGCTTTGTTCCAGTCTCGTCTCGTGAAGCCACAAGGTGGACCACACACGATTGCCCAAATACTGGAAAAGACCTTTGCCGCTGCCGATGCTGGTCATGAAGTGTTTTTGGCTTCACGATCTTTTTATTGACCGCGTTGATATCGGCAGACGCGCCGGGAAACTTTAATTGCGGTTTGTCATTGTGCAATCCGTGCAACTGGCGCTTACGACTTCTCTTTTCGTGCAATTTGGAAGCAGACACATGTTTTGAGGAATCGACGCGAGCGCATTCCTCTTAAGCTCGGCGATGCCCGAGCAAAGGAGTGATGGCATGTCGATTGAAAAGAAGTGTCCGTTCGACCATACCGCCGCTAGCGGCACGTCGAACCATGACTGGTGGCCCGATCAGCTGAACCTGAAGATCCTTCACCAGCACTCGTCCTTGTCCGATCCGATGGACAAGCGCTTTAACTACGCGGAAGCATTCAGGAGCCTCGATCTCGAAGCGGTCAAGCGCGACCTGCGCACGCTGATGACGGTTTCGCAGGACTGGTGGCCAGCGGATTTTGGTCACTACGGACCGCTGTTCGTGCGCATGGCCTGGCACAGTGCGGGCACCTACCGGACAGGCGATGGCCGTGGCGGCGCGGGTTCGGGGCAGCAGCGTTTCGCGCCGCTCAATAGCTGGCCCGACAACGTCAATCTCGACAAGGCACGCCGGCTGATCTGGCCGATCAAGCAGAAATATGGCCGGAAGATTTCATGGGCCGATCTGATCGTCTTGACGGGCACGGTCGCGCTGGAGTCGATGGGCTTCAAGATCATCGGCTTCGCGGGCGGCCGCGAGGACGCATGGGAACCGGACGAGGACATCTGTTGGGGCGCCGAGCGCACCTGGCTGGGCGACGACACGCGCTATTCGGGCGACCGTCAGCTCGAACAACCGCTCGCCGCCGTGCAGATGGGCCTGATCTACGTGAATCCCGAAGGGCCGAACGGCAATCCCGATCCGGCTGCGGCCGTGAGAGACATCCGCGAGACGTTTTCGCGCATGGCGATGGACGATGAAGAGACGGTCGCGCTGATCGCGGGCGGTCATACGACGGGCAAGACGCACGGCGCCGGTCCGTCGTCGGAACTCGGGCGCGAGCCGGAAGCCGCGGGTCTCGAAGAGCAGGGACTCGGCTGGAAGAATCGCTTCCGCACGGGCAAGGGCGACGACACGACGACGAGCGGACTCGAAGTGATCTGGACGACGACGCCGACGCAGTGGAGCAGCAACTTCTTCGAGAACCTCTTCGGCTACGAATGGGAACTGACGAAGAGTCCCGCTGGTGCGCATCAGTGGACGCCGAAGGGCGGCGCGGGGGCGGGCAGCGTGCCCGATCCGCACGATCCCTCGAAGCGCCGTTCGCCGTCGCTGCTGACCACGGATCTCGCGCTGCGCTTCGACGCGAACTACGAGAAGATCTCGCGCCGCTTTTACGAAAACCCCGAGGCGTTCGCCGATACTTTCGCGCGCGCGTGGTTCAAGCTCACTCACCGCGACATGGGGCCGCGTTCGCGCTATCTCGGCGCGGATGTGCCGAAAGAAACCTTCATCTGGCAAGACCCGGTGCCTGCCGTCGATCATCCGCTCGTCGACGCGCACGATATCGATACGCTCAAAGACCGGATTCTGGCGACGGGGTTGAGCGTTTCACAACTCGTGTCGACTGCGTGGGCATCGGCATCGACGTTTCGCGGCTCGGACAAGCGGGGCGGCGCGAACGGCGCGCGTATCCGGCTTGCGCCGCAAAACGCGTGGGAGGTGAATCAGCCGGCGCAGTTGTCGGAAGTATTGAAGACGCTCGAATCCGTGCAACAGGCATTCAACGACGGAAGATCGGACGGGAAGAAGGTGTCCCTCGCGGATCTGATCGTACTGGCCGGTTGTGCAGGCGTCGAACAGGCGGCGAGAAACGCGGGCCATGACGTGACCGTGCCGTTTACGCCAGGGCGCACCGACGCCATGCAGGAGCAAACCGATGTGCACTCGTTCGCCGTGCTCGAACCGCTCGCAGATGGTTTTCGAAATTATCTGCAGCGGCCATGTGCGGTTTCGGCTGAAGCGTTGCTGATCGACAAGGCGCAACTGCTGAAGCTCACCGCGCCCGAAATGACGGTGCTGGTGGGCGGCATGCGCGTGCTCGATGCCAACGCCGGACACTCGCCGCATGGAGTTTTCACGCAGCGGTCACAATCGCTGACCAACGACTTCTTCGTGAATCTGCTTGACATGGGCACCGAATGGAAGCCGATGACAGATGCCGGCGACGTGTTCGGCGGACATGATCGCGTGACGGGCGAACTCAAATGGACGGGCACGCGCGTCGATCTGATTTTCGGCTCGCATGCGCAACTCAGGGCGTTGGCCGAAGTCTACGGCAGCACGGATGCGCAGGAGAAGTTCGTGCATGACTTCGTTGCGGCCTGGAACAAGGTGATGAACCTGGATCGCTTCGATCTGGCGTGATGCTGCGGGCAAGTGGTGAACTTGCCTGAAATGCGGACAAAGGCGGCCGGTCGAAAGAGACTGGCCGCTTTTTTTATCTTCAGTCGCGCACGGCGACGATGGCCTCGATTTCCACCGTGATGTTGTTCGGCAGCGAGCCCACGCCGACAGCCGAACGCGAGTGACGCCCGGCATCGCCGAATACATCGACGAACAGGTCCGAGCAGCCGTTTATCACGCGCGGATGCTCGGCGAATTCGGACGTTGCGTTGACCATGCCCAGCAGCTTGATCACGCGTCGAACGCGCTGCAGATCGCCCAGTTCCGCATGCAACACGGCGAGCAGGTTCAGGCCGACGAGTTGCGCGTGCCGATAGGCTTCGTCGGCTGTGACCGTTGCGCCGACTTTGCCCGTCATCAGCTTGCCGGTTTCATCGAGCGGTCCCTGGCCGGACAGGAACAGCAGGCCACCCTCGCGTGTGCAGTGCATGAAGTTGCCGATGGGTGTCGGCACAGTGGGAAGGGTCAGGCCGCGCGCGCGCAGCCGCTCATAACAGTTCATCGGCAAGTCGAAAAGCGAAAGGGTTCGTGAGGGAAGTTCAATGCGTCGCGCGGCGTTGTGTCGTGATGTGCTGCGCGCGTCGATCTCAGCGCCAGCCAAGGCGGGTTTCGATGCGCGCCGCGACGCTTTGCACAGCCTGTGCGTAGCGTTCGGTGCCTTGCTCCGCTTTCGCCTCGGGCATCACGATCGAAATCGTGAAGACGCACGCGCCCTCACGGTTCATCACAGGCGCCGCGAGACACGCCACCGACGCATCCGATTCGCCGATCTGGATCGACAGCCGTTCCGCAAGCGCTTGTAGTGCGTTATGAGCTAGCACGTCGGGACGCGTCTCGGCGCGGCCGGTGGGCGACGGCTGCGCGTACTGCCTGAAGAACGCCGTGCATTCGGTGGCGGGCAGATGTCCCGCGAGCAGGCGCCCGGACGCCGTCCAGTTCACCGGCACGCGGCTGCCCACGCGCGAGGTCACGCGGAAGTGACCCGGGCCTTCGGCCATCTGCAGCACGACCATCATGCCTTCTTCCAGCCCGCACACCTGCACGGTCTCTTCGACATCCGCCGACAGCCGCTGCATTTCCTCGTTGGCAACGACGAGATAGTCGAGCGAACCCGCATACGAGAGCCCGTAACCATAGAGCCGCGAACCGAGCCAGATCGCGCCATCGGGTCCACGCGACAACAGGTTCTTCTCGACCATGTCGTTGATGATCGAATAGACCGTCGACAAAGGCGCGTTCAGGACATGCGCGATTTCATACGCAGTGGCCGGTTTGCCGGCTTCCTGCAGCGCGTCGAGAATCTGCACCGCGCGGTCGAGCGCGCTGGTGCGCGTGCGAGGCACGGCGGCTTCGGCAGCCGGGCTCGCGTCGACACCAGCCGGCGTCTGAGCAGCCGCAGTAGAACGGGGCGGTCGTGCCATGTAGTCCTCGGATAGGGGATGTTTTTGTCCAGTTGACGCCAGGACATTGTATGTTAGACTCGTCCACAATTACAACATATATTCCTTAATTAAGGAATGATGCTTTCGGAGGCGCTGGAATGGACATCCGCTCTCGATTAGGCTTACGCCCCGTCATCAACGTCTCGGGCACGATGACGGGCCTGGGCGCGTCCAGCGTCGGCGCAGCGGTGATCGACAGCGTCGCGGAGATCCTGCCGCAGTTCGTCGAGATCGACGATCTGCAGCGCAAGGCCTCGGCCGCGATCGCGCAGGCGTGCGGCAGCGAAAGCGGTTATGTCACGGCGTCCTGCTCGGCAGCCATTACGTTGAGCATTGCCGCCGCCATGACAGGCGACGACCTCGGTTTGATCGAACGTCTGCCGGACACGACCGGACTGCGCAACGAAGTCGTCGTGCAGACGGGCCACCTCGTCAATTATGGCGCACCCGTCGATCAGGCCATCCGGCTCGCGGGCGCGCGCGTCGTGCCCGTCGGCGCGGCGACGGAAGCGCATGACTATCAGCTGGCATCGGCAATCGGCGAGCGCACTGCCGCCGCATTGTATGTCGTCTCGCATCACACCGTGCAATACGGCATGATCCCGCTCGAAGCATTCATCGAGGTCGCGCACGCGAAGGGCGTGCCCGTGATCGTCGATGCCGCGTCCGAGTACGACCTCACGCGCTTCATCGCCGCGGGCGCCGATCTCGCGCTGTATTCGGCGCACAAGTTTCTGGGCGGACTGACGGCGGGCATCGTCGCGGGGAAGAAGCCGCTGGTGCGGGCCGCATATTTCCAGAACGGCGGTATCGGGCGCGGGATGAAGGTCGGCAAGGAAGGCATCGTCGGGGCCATCGCGGCGCTCGAACAGTGGCGCACGCGCGATCATGCCGCCGTGCGCGCGACGGAGCGCAGCTATCTGACGCTGTGGCGCGAGACGTTGAACCGTCAGCAGGGCGTATGGGCGGAGATCGAGGCCGATCCGACCGGCAATCCGCTCGACCGCCTGAAGCTGCATATCGACCCGAACCAGGCGCGTATCACCGCATGGGATCTCGCAGATGCGCTGGCGCGTCCGCAAGGCGACGACGCGCCCGTGATCGTGCGCGACCACGAAGCCGAACTGAATTTCTTTTACCTCGATCCATGCAACCTGCACGCGGGCGAAGAGCAGGTCGTGCTTGCGCGGATCGTGGGCGAGCTCGACCGGGCGCTGGCGTCGCCCGAACCGCTTGTCACGCCGTTTCACAAACGCGACGCGCGCCGGATTGCGGCGCGTCGCGCATGGCCGGATTGAACGAGACAGATAAACCGGCCGCCCTGAACTGATTCACCGCCAGCTTTAACGGTCATATTGGCCGATGCACCTTCTTGAAGGTGCGGCTTCGTCACGTCTGTTTAGGATACCTGAAGTCATTGGAGCAGCCATCCATCCATTGGCTTTTACTTCAACCAGAGGAAACCACGATGTATAAGAAGAAGATCGCCCGCTCAGCCATTGCAGTCGCTGTTGCCGGACTGGGCATGCAAGCCGCCCACGCGCAAAGCAGCGTCACGCTGTACGGCATCGTCGATGCCGGCTTTACGTACACGAACAACCAGAAGGGCGAGCACAACATTCAGGCGACGCAGGGCAACGTGCAGGGCTCGCGCTGGGGCCTGCTCGGCAGCGAAGATATCGGCGGCGGCAACAAGGTGCTGTTCCGCCTCGAAAACGGCTTCAGCCTGGAAACGGGCGCAGCGGGCCAGGGCGGCCGTCTGTTCGGCCGCAGCGCATGGGTCGCGCTGCAAAACAGCAAGGCGGGCACGATTACGCTCGGCCGCCAGTACAACAGCGTGCAGGACTATCTGTCGAATCTGCAGGCCAACGGCGTCGGCGCGCTGAGCCAGTACGGCAACGCGATCTACGACAACGACGACCTGAACAACACGTACCGCACCAGCAATGCCGTGAAGTACACGACGCCGACCATCGCCGGCTTCACCGCGAACGCGATGTACGCATTCTCGAATACGGCCGGCGACTTCGCGAACAACCGCGCATGGAGCGTCGGCGCCGACTATGTGAACGGCCCGCTGCGCCTCGACGCCGCGTACTCGCTCACCAACCAGCCGGCGACCAACACGACGGGCGCCGCGCCCTCGGACAACTACTACAGCACGAGCACCTCGATCATCAGCAACGTGAAGCGCAACCAGGTGTGGGGCGCGGGCGGTGCGTACACGATCGGACCGGCCACGCTCGCGCTGCTGTACACGAACTCGCACTTCGACATCATCGCGGGTGGCAGCCTGCACTTCCAGAACTACGAAGCGATGCTGAAGTACCAGGCGACGCCTGCCACGCTCGTCACGCTCGGCTACATCTACACGCTGCAGAACAGCACGGCGGCGTCGGCGAAGAACGCGCACTACAACCAGGTCGCTCTGGGCGGCGAGTACTTCCTGTCGAAGACGACCGATCTGTACCTGAACGGTATCTATCAGCGCGCGTCGGGCGCGAATGCGTGGGTTGAAGGCATTTCGAATCCGTCGAGCAATCAAGGCCAGTTCGTGACCGTGGCAGGCATCCGCCACAAGTTCTAAAGCCCGGCATGGCAACAGGACGCCGCGTGTGGCGTCCTGTTGCCGATCCCTCATATCAGGAGCACACATGGCGACCGTCACCGGCAGTCTGCTACTTCTCTATGCATTGATCGCGATCGTCGCACTCGTCGTGCTGATCGCGCGCTTCAAACTGAATCCGTTCATCACGTTGATGGTGGTGTCGGTCGCGCTCGCGCTGGCCGTCGGCATGCCGATGACGTCGATTCTCAAGTCGTTCGAAACAGGTGTGGGCGGCACGCTCGGGCATATCGCGATCGTCGTCGGCCTCGGCACGATGCTCGGCAAGATGATGGCGGAGTCGGGCGGCGCCGAGCGCATCGCGCGCACGCTGATCGATCTGTTCGGACCGAAGAACGTGCACTGGGCGATGATGTGCATCGCGTTTCTGGTCGGCCTGCCCGTGTTCTTCGAAGTGGGCTTCGTGCTGCTGATCCCGATTGCGTTCAACGTCGCGCAACGCACGGGCACGTCGATGATTCGCGTCGGCATTCCGATGGTCGCGGGGCTCTCCGTCGTGCACGGTCTGATTCCGCCGCACCCGGCCGCGCTGCTGGCCGTCACCGCGTATGGCGCGGATATCGGTCACACGATTTTCTACGCGCTGATCGTCGGCATTCCGACCGCGGCCATTGCCGGTCCGCTGTTTTCGAAACTGATTGCACGTGTCGTGGTGCTGGAAGGCGTGAATCCGATGGCGCAACAGTTCATCGAGCAGGACGCGAAGCGTGCGAACCAGGCGTTGCCGGGCTTCGGCATCACGCTGTTGACGGTGCTGTTGCCGGTGCTGCTGATGCTGGTCGGCAGCTGGGCCGATCTGATCGTGCCCGCGAAGACCACGGCCAACGACGTCCTGCATCTGATCGGCCATCCCGACATGGCGCTGCTGCTTGCCGTGCTGCTGAGCTTCTATACGTTCGGCACGACGCGCGGGTTCGGGCGCGAGCAGATCCTGAAGTTCACCAACGAGTGTCTTGCGCCGACCGCGAGCATCACGCTGGTGGTGGGCGCGGGTGCGGGCTTCGGGCGCATTCTGATCGACAGCGGCGCGTCGAAGGCGATCGTCGATGTCGCGACGGGCGCGCACGTGCCGCTGCTGATCCTCGCCTGGCTGGTCGCCGCGCTGATTCGCGTCGCAACCGGTTCGGCGACGGTCGCAATGGCGACGGCAGCGGGCATCATCGCGCCGATCGCGGCAGCGGCTGCATCGACGGCGACGGGCGTGCGCCCCGAATTGCTGGTGCTGGCAACGGGCGCGGGCTCGCTGATCCTGTCGCACGTCAACGACGGCGGCTTCTGGCTCGTGAAGGAGTACTTCGGCATGACTGTGCCGCAGACCTTCAAGACGTGGACGGTCTGCGAAACGATCATCTCCGTCACGGCGCTGCTGTTGACGCTGGGTGTGGCGTCCGTGGTGTGAGTTTTTGCCGGGTGACGGGCGTTACCCGGACTTCATGAGTCGCCAGGGCTGGCGAGCGCCTGCTTGCCAGCCGAAAGACGGCGTTCGACGCGTCGAACGTCTGTCTCGTCACATTGCTTCGCGCTTCCTCCCGACACCCTGCGAATCTCACGCCGGGTTGTCTCCAAAACCACGGTACTCGTTAATTCATCGAGCAAGCCAATTCCCATTGCATTCCGATAAAACGTTCCGGCCAGATTAATGCGCTTCGAGTAATCGATATTAATGGGGCATAAATCGTCCGCGCATTTATTGCTCGTGAGTCAATAGTTGGTCAATCGAAAGAAATACTTTGTAAGCACGATTATCTTTGTATATGCTGGCGATACCAAAGAGGTCAACAAACATAACTGAGAGACACTGCTACCGAGGGGTTTCTGAATGCGCTATTCCTGACCGCTCCCGATTCTCCATTCGATATCCGTTTTAGCTAATTGGCGCTGACGCGCGGGCTTTCGCACGCCCATGCAATAGCGCGCCATTAAACCGGCATATTAACTGTAAATATTGCCTGTCGATATTGACCGGGTGGATCGATATTGCCTGTTTAAAACGGGATTTTAGTTTTCGATTTTCACCCGATTCACGTCCTGAGGGAGATTCCGTGAAACGCGTTATCGATCGGAATACATTCAATCTGCAAAGAACGGCAATTGCGGTCAGCGTATTTCTGGCATTCAATGCCGCGGGCCTGCGCGAGGCGGAAGCGGCATGCAGCACCGCGGGGTCGACCGTGACCTGCTCGGGCGCGGCGAATCCGCTTGCACCCAGCTTTTCGAGCAGTGCCAATAATCTGACCGTTACCACCAACACAGGCTCTTCCCTCGGCGTGTTGCTGGGCGTCGGGGGTAACGCGCTGACGCTGACGGGCAACAACGTCACGCTGAACAACGCGGGCACGATCGATCCATCGCTGCTCGGCGCGCTCAGTATTCTGTCCACGGGCACGGTCATCGGCAATGCGGCGGCGAGCACCGTCAACGTGACGAACACGGGCACGATGAACGGCACCATGGGCCTGCTCGGCGTGAACCTGAGCAGTCTGACGGGCCTCGCGCTCTCGGTGCAGAACGGCACGGGCGGCGTCACGAACATCACGAACAGCGGCTTGATGGGGGCGTCCGCGCTCGCAGGCGTTTCTGTCGGCACGGGCGATCTGGCGACGGCAGCCTTCTACGGCGGCGGCCAGGTCGTGTTCACCAACAGCAGTACGGGCACCATCAATGGCCGCGTCGCGTTCGAGGCATCGGCGACGCCCGGGGCGGGCAATACCTTCGTCAATGCGGGCACGATCGTCGGCAGCGTGTCGATGGGCGCGGGCAGCACCAATACGTTTACGGCGCGCACCGGCTCGTCGGTGTCGGCGGGCACGGGTGTGTCGGGCAACGTACTCGGCGTGCTCGGTTTCAATCTTGGCTTCGCGGCGGCGGGCATCGTCGACGGCGGCGCGGGCGGCAATAACACGCTGCGCCTGCAGCAGGCAGGGGGCGGTCCTGCCACGGGGCAGATGGGCATTGCGAACTACATCAACTTCAACCACCTCGCCGTCGATAGCGGCACGTGGACCTTGAACGGCGCATCGAGCGTCAGCGATGCGGCGCTTGCATCGGGCGCCGTCGTGAACATCGACAACAGCGCGAGCCTCGGCACAGGGACGATCACGTCGACGGGCGGCGCGCTGCAAACGGCAACGGCAGGATTGAACCTTGGCAACGCGCTGCTGTTCGGCTCGGGTGGCCTGACGGTCGCGGGCGCCAATCCGATGACGCTGTCCGGCGCGGCGAGCGGCAGCGGCGCATTGACGAAGACGGGCGCGGGCACGCTAACGCTCACGGGCAACAACAGCTATACGGGCGGCACGAACCTGGCTGGCGGCGGACTCGTGCTGTCGAACAACACGGCGCTCGGCACTGGCGCGCTCAACGTGAATGCATCGAGCACGCTCGATACCAGCGCGGCCGGACTTGCGCTCGGCAACGCAGTCAATCTGGGCAGCGGCACGGTGCTGAGCCTTGGCGGCAGCAATGCGCTGACGCTCGCAGGGGCCATCGCCGGCAGCGGCGGTCTCACGAAGAACGGCGCGGCCACGTTGACGCTCACGGGCGCGAATACCTTCACGGGACCCGCGACGGTGAATGGCGGCACGCTAGCCGTGATGGGCGCGGGAACGCTTGCGCCGACGGGCTCGGTGATATTGAACGCTGCGGGGACTGCGCTCGACATCAGTGCAGCCACGGCGAACCAGACGCTCGCCGAACTGTCGGGCAGCGGCAACGTGTTGCTCGGCGCGCGCACGCTGACCTTCGGCGATGCGAACAGCCTCGCGTTGAGCGGCGCGATCAGCGGCACGGGTGGCCTCATCAAGCAGGGCACGGGCACGCAAACGCTGAGCGGCGCGAACACATATACGGGCGGCACGACGATCAATGGCGGCACGCTCGCGTTGTCCGGCAGCGGCAGTCTTGCAACGGGCAGCGCCGTCAACCTCGCTGGCGTGGGCGCGCAATTCAACATCGGCGCAGTGAGCGGCGCGCGCACGATCGGCGCGCTGTCCGGTGTGGCCGGCACCAGCGTCGGGCTCGGCGCCAACACGCTGACGTTTGGCGACGCGAGTTCGCAAACGCTCGGCAGCGCGATCAGCGGCACGGGCGGTATCGTCAAGCAGGGCAGCGGTACGCAGACGCTAACGGGCGCGAGTACTTATACAGGCGGCACGACCGTCAACGCAGGCACGCTTGCGCTCGGCGCGGGCGGCAGTCTCGCGGCGAGCGGCGCGCTCAATCTTGCTGGTGCAGGCACGGCATTCGATATCACCGGCGCAACGGGTGCACAGACCATTGGTGCGCTATCAGGTGTGACGGGCAGCACGATCGCACTCGGAGCGAATGCGCTCGCGTTCGGCGATACGACGAACCGCAGCTTCGGCGGCACGATCGGCGGCACGGGCAGCCTCTTCAAGCAGGGCACGGGCACGCAGACGCTGACGGCCGCGAACACCTACACAGGCGGCACGACGATCAACGCAGGGACGCTCGCGCTCGGCGCGGGCGGGAGCCTTGCCGCAGCGGGTGGCGTGACGCTCGGCGGCGCGGGCGCGAGTTTCGATATCAGCGCGTCCGGCGCGAACCAGACGATCGGCGCGCTCGCCGGCACGGCAGACGGCGTGACGCTCGGCGCGAACACGTTGAGCTTCGGCGATGCGTCGAACCAGACCTTCGGCGGCGCGATCAGCGGCACGGGTGGCATCGTCAAGCAGGGCGCAGGCACCGAAACGCTGACGGGCGCAAACGCCTTCACAGGCAGTGCGACGGTCAACGCGGGGACGCTTGCACTATCGGGCGCTGGCGCATTAACGGCCGCAACCAACCTGAATCTCGCCAATGCGGGCGCCGGCTTCGATATCAGCGGTGCAAACGGCAACCGCACCATCGGCACGTTGACGGGCGTCGCAGGCAGCGCGGTGGCGCTCGGCGCCCGCACGCTGACGCTGGGCGGCACGGCCAGTTCGACCTACGCGGGCACGATCGGCGGCACGGGCGGCGTCGTCAAACGGGGCAGCGGCACGCAGACGCTGACGGGCGCGAACACCTTCACGGGCGGCGCGACCGTCAATGCGGGCACGCTAGCACTCGGCGCGGGCGGCAGCCTCGCGGCAAACGGCGGCGTCACGCTCTCGGGCGTGGGATCGGCATTCGACATCAGCGCTTCGGGCGCCAACCAGACGATCGGCTCGCTCGCAGGCGTCGCGGGCAGCACGGTGTCGCTCGGCGCGAACACGCTGAGCTTCGGCGATTCGACCAACCAGGTGTTTGCCGGCACGCTCGCGGGCACGGGCGGCATCGTCAAGCAGGGGAGCGGCGTGCAGACGCTCGCGGGCGCCAACACGTATAGCGGCGGCACGGCGCTCAATGCGGGCGGCCTGGTACTCGGCAACAACGCAGGGCTCGGTTCGGGCGCGGTATCGGTGAACGGCGGGGCGACGCTCGACAGCAGCACATCGCTAACACTCGCCAACAACATCGCGCTGAATGCCGGGCTGACGGTGCTCGGCTCGAACGACCTGACGCTGAACGGTGCGCTGTCGGGCTCGGGAAGCCTGACGAAAAACGGCGCGGCAACGCTGACGCTCGCAGGCGCGAACACCTTCACGGGGCCGGCAACCGTCAATGCCGGGACGCTTGCGCTGTCGGGCGCGGGCAACCTGTCGGCATCGACGGATGTGAATCTCGCGAACGCGGGCGCGGCGCTCGACGTCAGCGGCGCGAGTGCTGCGCCGACCATCGGCGTGCTCAATGGCGTAAGCGGTACGAGCGTGGCGCTCGGCGCGAATACGCTGATACTTGGCAATGCGAACAATGGCGCGTTCGGCGGTTCGATCAACGGCACGGGCGGTCTGGTCAAAGAGGGTAGCGGCACTGAGACGCTGACGGGCGCGAACACCTTCACGGGCGGCGCGACGATCAACGCGGGCACGCTCGCGCTCGGCGCGGGTGGCAGTCTCGCGGCGAGCGGCGGCGTGACGCTGGGCGGCGCAGGCGCTGCGTTCGACATCGCCAATGCAGGCGCAAACCAGACCGTCGGCGCGCTGTCGGGCGTGGCGGGCAGCACGGTGTCGCTCGGCGCGAATACGTTGAGCTTCGGCGACGCTACCGACCAGACGTTCGACGGCACGATCAGCGGCACAGGCGGCATCGTCAAGCAGGGTGCAGGCGTGCAGACGCTGACGGGCGCCAGCACGTACAGCGGCGGCACGACGCTCAATGCAGGCGGCCTCGTGCTCGGCAACGACGCGGCGCTTGGCACCGGCACACTGACGGTCGGCGGCGCGAGCACGCTCGACACGACGTCCGCGGCAACGCTCGGCAACAACGTCGCGCTGAACGCCGGGTTGACCGTGCTCGGCACGAACGACCTGACGCTCAACGGCGCGATCTCAGGGACGGGCGGTCTGACGAAAGACGGCGCGGCCACGCTCACGCTGAACGGTGCCAATACCTACACGGGCGGCACCCAGGTCAACGCCGGCACGCTCGCGCTCGGCGCGAACGCGAGCCTTGCCGCGAGCGGCATCGTCGATGTCGTGACGGGCGCGACCTTCGACCTGTCGGCGGGCAACGGCCTGCAGACCTTCGGCACGCTGACGGGCGGCGGCAATGTGATTCTCGGCTCGAACGTGCTGACTGTCGGTGGCCCGGCGGACGGCACGTTCAGCGGTTCGATCGGCGGCAGCGGCAGTCTCGTGAAGGTTGGTTCGGGCACCGAAACATTGACGGGCACCAACACCTTCACGGGCGGCACGGCCATCGACGCGGGCACGCTCGCGATCGGCGCGGGCGGCAGTCTCGCCGCGACGGGTGGCGTCACGCTGAACGGCATCGGTTCCGGCTTCGACATCAGCGGCGCGGGCGCCGATCAGACCGTCGGCGCGTTGTCCGGCGTGAACGGCAGTTCGATCACGCTCGGCGGGAACACGCTGACATTCGGCGACGCGAGTTCGCAAACGCTGGGCAGCGCGATCAGCGGCACGGGCGGCATCGTCAAGCAGGGCAGCGGCACCGAGACGCTGACGGGTGCGAACACGTACACGGGCGGCACGACGATCGCAGACGGCACACTTGCGCTCGGCGCGGGCGGCAGCCTTGCGGCAACGGGCGCGGTGAACCTGGCAAGCGGCAGCTCGTCATTCGATATCGGCAATGCGGGCGCGAATCAGACTGTCGGCGCGCTGTCGGGCGCAGCGGGCAGCACGATCGCGCTCGGCGGGAACACGCTGGCATTCGGCGATGCGACCTCGCAAACGCTCGGCAGCGCGATCAGCGGCACGGGCGGTCTCGTCAAGCAGGGCAGCGGCACGGAAACGCTGACAGGCGCGAATACCTACACCGGCAGCACGACGATCAACGGCGGCACGCTGGCGCTGGCGGGCGCGGGCAGTCTGTCGTCGTCGACGGACGTGAATCTGGCGAATACTGGCGCGGGCTTCGATATCAGCGCGGCAACGGGCGCGCCGACGATCGGCGCATTGACGGGCGTGGCCGGCACGAACGTCACGCTCGGCGCGAACACGCTGACGTTCGGCAACGCGACCAACGGCACGTTCGGCGGTTCGATCGGCGGCACGGGCGGCATCGTCAAGCAGGGCAGCGGCACGCAGACGCTGACGGGCGCGAACACGTACACGGGCGGCACGACGATCGATGCGGGCACGCTCGCGCTCGCGGGCGGCGGCAGCCTCGCGGCGACGGGCGCGGTGAACGTTGCCGCCGCGGGCGCGGCGTTCGACATCAGTGGTGCAGCCAGCAACCAGACGGTCGGCTCGCTGGCGGGCGCAGCGGGCAGCACGGTCGCGCTCGGCGGCAATTCGCTGACGTTCGGCGACGCGTCGGACCAGACCTTCGCAGGTGCGATCACGGGCACGGGCGGCATCGTGAAGAACGGCTCGGGCGTCGAAACACTGACGGGCGCGAGCACCTATAGCGGCGGCACGACGCTCAACGCGGGCGGCCTCATCGTCGGGAATAATTCGGCGCTCGGCACGGGTGCGTTGACGGTCGGTGGCGCAAGCACGCTCGACAGCAGCACGGCAACGACGCTCGCCAACAATGTCGTGCTGAACGCGGGACTGACGGTGCTCGGCAGTCACGACCTGACGCTCGACGGCTCGATCTCCGGCACGGGCGGTCTGACGAAAGACGGCGCAGCGACGCTCACCTTGAACGGCGCCAACACGTACACGGGCGGCACGCAGGTCAACGCGGGCACGCTCGCGCTCGGCGCGGGCGCGAGCCTCGCGGCAAGCGGCATCGTCGATGTCGCGGACGGCGCGACCTTCGATCTGTCGGCGGGCAACGGCACGCAGACCTTCGGCACGCTGACGGGCGGCGGCGCGATCAATCTCGGCGCGAACTCACTGACGCTCGGCGATGCCACCGACGGCACTTTCAGCGGGGCAATCGGCGGTACGGGCAGTCTCGTGAAAGTGGGTACGGGCACCGAAACGTTGACGGGCGCGAACACCTACACGGGCGGCACGACGATCGCCGACGGCACGCTCGCGCTCGGCGCGGGCGGCAGTCTCGCTTCGACGGGCAGTGTCACGCTTGGCGGCCCGGGCACGGGCTTCGACATCAGCGGCTCGGGCGCGAACCAGACGATTGGCGCGCTTGCGGGCGCGGGCGGCGACGTGACGCTCGGCGCGAACACGCTGAGCTTCGGCGATGCGTCGAACCAGACCTTCGGCGGCACGATCAGCGGCACGGGCGGCATCGTCAAGGCGGGCAACGGCACCGAGACGCTCACCAACACGAACACCTACACGGGCGGCACGACCATCAACGCAGGCGTGCTCGCCCTGTCGGGTGCGGGCAGCCTCGCGTCGACGGGTGCGGTCAACGTTGCGGGCGCAGGCGCCGGGTTCGATATCAGCGGCGCGGCGGGCAACCAGACGGTCGGCGCACTGGCGGGCGCAGCGGGCAGCACGGTCGCGCTCGGCGGCAAGTCGCTGACGTTCGGCGATGCGTCCAACCAGACGCTTGCCAGCACCGTCACAGGCACGGGCGGGCTCGTCAAGCAGGGCGCAGGCGTCGAAACGCTGACGGGCGCGAACACCTACAGCGGCGGCACGACGCTCAATGCGGGCGGCCTGATCGTCGGCAACAATTCGGCGCTCGGCACGGGGGCGTTGACGGTCGGCGGCGCGAGCACGCTCGACAGCAGCGCGGCAACGACGCTGGCCAACAACGTCGTGCTGAATGCCGGGTTGACCGTGCCCGGCACCAACGATCTGACGCTCAATGGCGCGATCGCCGGCACGGGCGGCCTGACCAAAGACGGCGCAGCGAAGCTCACGTTGAACGGCATCAACACGTACACAGGCGGCACGCAGGTCAACGCGGGCACGCTCGCACTCGGCGCGAACGCGAGCCTCGCGGCAAGCGGCATCGTCGACGTTGCGAACGGCGCGACCTTCGATCTGTCGGCGGGTAACGGCATGCAGACGTTCGGCACGCTGACGGGCGGCGGCACGATCAATCTCGGCGCGAACACGCTGACGTCAGGCGACGCGAGCAACGGCACGTTCTCGGGCGGCATCGCGGGCACGGGCGGCCTCGTCAAGGTCGGCACGGGCACGGAAACGCTCACGGGCACGAACACCTACACGGGCGCCACGACGGTCAATGCGGGCACGCTCGCGCTTGGCGGCACGGGCACGCTGTCGAACGCGACCAACGTCGATCTTGCAAACGCAGGCACGGCGTTCGACGTGAGCGGCACGACCGGCACGCCGACTATCGGCTCGCTCTCCGGCGTGACGGGTACGAACGTGGCGCTCGGCGCGACGACTCTGATGCTCGGCGGCGGCTCCGATGGCACGTTCAGCGGCACGATCGGCGGCACGGGTGGACTCGTCAAGGCGGGCAACGGCACGCAGACGCTGCTGACGGCGAACACCTACACGGGCGGCACGACGCTGACGGGCGGCAAGCTCGTCGTCGGCAACGATGCGGCGCTCGGCAGCGGCGCGCTGACCGTCGGCGCGCCAGCGACGCTCGATGCGGCCGCGCCCGTCAATCTCGCGAACCCGGTCGTGCTGAACGCGACGGCGACGATCGGCGGCAGCGCGGATACGACGCTGTCGGGCGTCGTGTCGGGCGCGGGCGGCTTCATCAAGAACGGTGCGGCGAATCTCACGCTTGCCAGCGACAACAGCTACGCAGGCGGCACCGTGGTCAACGGCGGCACGCTGACGCTGGCGTCGAGCGGCGCACTCGGCACGGGCGGGCTGACGATGAACGGCGGCATGCTCGATCTCGAGACGGCCGGCTCCGCGCCGCCGCTGCACCTGTTCCTCGCGTCGCTGAACGGCCTGTCGGGCGCGTCGATCAATCTCGGCAACGCGGCGCTCACCGTCACGGGCGGCGGCAACTTTGCGGGCTCGCTGTCGGGCACGGGATCGGTCAACAAGGCGGGCGTCGGCACGTTGACGCTGAGCGGCACCAATACCTACAGCGGACCGACCACGGTCTCGTCGGGCACGCTGTCGGTGACGGGTTCGGCAGCGAACTCGACGGTGACCGTGCAGCCCGGCGCGACGCTCACGGGAACGGGCACGATCGGCGGGCTGATCGTGCGCAACGGGGCGATGGCGCTAGCCGGTCAGCCGGGCCACAGCCTGAACGTGACGGGCAACGTCTTGTTCGAGCAGGGCTCGCAGCTGAATGTCGCGGCCACGCCGGCGCAGAGTGGAACGGTCGCATCGACGGGAGGCGCGACGCTCGCGGGCGGCAATGTGCAGGTATTGGCCGGGCAGGGCATCTATACGCCGTCGACGAGTTACGCGATCGTCAGCGCGAGCCAGGGCGTGACTGGAGCCTTCGAAGGCGTCACGTCGAACCTCGCGTTTCTCACGCCCACGCTCAGCTATGACGCGACGCACGTTTACATCAGCATGACGCCGAACGGCGCGGCGTTCTCGTCGGTTGCAACGACGAAGAACGAAACGGCCGTGGCGACCGCGCTGGCGACGCTGCCCGACACGGGCGCGCTGATCCCCGCGTTGCTGTCGACGGATGTGCCGACTGCGCGCGTCGCGTTCAACCAGCTCGACGGCGAACTGCATGCGAGCACGAAGACCATGCTGCTGCTCGACAGCCGTTATCTGCGCGATGCCGTGACGGATCGTCTGCGGCAGGGTCTCGCGCCTTCGAGCGGGCCGCTGGCGGCGATGTCGTCGGGCTCCGCGCAGTGCGATAACTGCAGCGCGCAAGGCGCGCTGCCTGCCGCCGATGCGTGCTCCGATTCGCGGCCGTATCGGCCCGTCGTGTGGGCGCAGGCCTACGGCGCCGACAGCCGGCTCGCGGGCGACAGCAATGCTTCGGGTATCGACCGTACGACGACGGGTTTCATCGGCGGCGCGGATATGGCGCTGAACGACACGTGGCGTTTCGGCGTCGCGGGCGGCTTCGGGCATAGCTCGCTCGACAACGATCTGAATTCGTCGGCGTCCGTCGACAGCTATCACGTCGCAATGTACGGCGGCGCGCAATACGGACCCGTCGGCGTGCGGCTGGGCGCGTCGTATTCATGGAACGACGTGAGCATGGACCGTTATCCGGGTTTCACCGGCTTCACGGATCACGACAGCGCCGATTACACGGCGAAAACGGCGCAGGTGTTCGGCGAAGTGGGCTATGCGGTGCCCTTCAACCGTTTCGCGATCGAGCCGTTCGCGGGACTCGCGTATGTGAACCTGCATACGGATGGCTTCACCGAGAACGGCGGCGACAGCGCGCTGCGCAGCAACGGCGAAACCGACAACTTCGGCTTTTCGACCTTGGGTTTGCGCATCGCGACGCGGCTTGGCGAATTGCCGGGCGCCGCGTTCAGCGCGCATGCCATGACAGGCTGGCGCCATGCGTTCGGCAACTCGCAGCCGAGTTCGACGCTGGCGTTCGTCGGCGGCAGTTCGTCGTTCGATGTGGCAGGCGTGCCGATCGCGCGTGACAGCGCCGTCGTCGAACTGGGTGTCGATGCGAACCTCGCGAAGAACATGACGCTCGGCGTGTCGTATAGCGGCCAGTATGGCGGCGGCTCGCACGACAACGCAATTTCGGGGCGCTTCGCGTGGAGGTTCTGACGCTGGAGACTGGAAGGTCGGCAGATACGCTTCGTGCGCTTCACGCCGCAGGCCGCGCGCCCGTCACGAAGTACGCGTGAATGCCATGCGCGAAGCGATTGAGCTGAGTGGCAAGCCCGTGGTTGGCGCGTGTCAGCGCGTTGTAACCGAGCACGGCCGGAATTGCGACGAACAGCCCGAACGCCGTCATGATCAGCGACTCACCGACGGGACCCGCGACATGATCGATGCTCGCCTGTCCCGTATGGCCGATGACGATCAGCGCATGATAGATGCCCCATACCGTGCCGAACAGGCCGACGAACGGCGCCGTGCTGCCGATCGACGCAAGTACCGTCAGACCCGCCTGCAGATGCGTGACGATGTCGTCCATCGTGTCTTTCAGGCAGCGCGTGACCCAGTCGGAGATGTCCATCGAATGCTGCAGATTCGACTGCGTGACCTGGTGATGCTCGACGGCCTCCTTGCCCGACAGCGCCAGCGCGAGCAGCACATTGCCTGAGTATGGCGAGTCGTCGTTGCCGAGCCGATGCAGGCCCGCTTCGAGATTGCCAGCATGCCAAAACGCGCGCTCCGTCGCGCGTGCGATGCGTCTGAGCCGCATCACGTTCCAGAGCTTGAGCACGATGACGGTCCACGACAGCAAGGACATCAGCAACAACGCGACGAGAATGGCGCGCGTCACGAAATCGCCTTGCTGCCAGACGTTTTCCAAGCCGTAGTGCGGCATGCCTGTCCTCCGTGCGTGCGCTATTGCGGGCTACATCGTAGCGCGAAAGACGCGAGCATTCAGCGCAGGGCGCGATGCGTTTCGACGCTTGCGGGTCGTCGATAAGCGGTGGAACGTGAGGGATGAAATGAAGCAAAGGCCGGCGTTATTAGCCGGCCTGAAGGAGAAGGCGCGCTATATGCATCAATGCATGTAAGCAACGCGCCTTGCTCGCAAGCGGACCACGATGCCCGCATTCAACAGATTCAGCGCGAACCAGCGCATGACCTTGAGCGTATGTCCGACTGAAGCGGACGGCAGCCATTGATTCAATAGACTGGTGGCAGCGGACGAATCCGTCGATTGCAGATAGGCCAGCGTCTGCAGCAGCGACGCCTCGTCGCTGGCGATGTCCGACGCGCAGCGGCACCGTGTATCCAGCGGCCGATGAGAAGCGTGCAGCAGCGCGTGCATCATCATGTCGAAGCAGTCGATGCCGGCAATGGCCAGCCCCGCGTCGCCAAGCACGTCGCGCCAGTGCTGCCCCTGGCGCACGGCGTCGCATCGCGGCCGGAACCACGTGCGCACGGCGTTCAATACCAGTTGCTCGCTCGCATCGGGATAGTGCGAGAGAGCGTCTTCGCTGAGCGAAGCTTCACGCAAGGCAAAGGCCGGATAGTTCATCGTATTCTCGACAAGATCATGGCTGCGCGGATCAGGCCCGGGCAGCGTCACACGGAATGGGTTGCCATGCGCGGACATAGGCATCGCTGGCAGGCCGGCGCACCGGTTGTCCTTCTTTCTCTTTCTGCGGCGTGCCGACGAACAGAAAGCCAAGCAGACGTTCGGACGCATCGAGCCCGAGCGCGCGATGCATGGCCGGTTCATAGCTATCGATGCCCGTCGCCCAGAAACCGCCGTAGCCGTACAGATGAATGACGTTGAGCATGTTCATCGCGGCGGCGCCGACGCACAGCAGTTGCTCCAGTTCCGGCACTGACGAAGATTGGTCGATAGCCGCCACGAGCGCGATGATCAACGGCGCAGCCATCGCGCGCTGCCGTCGATGCGCGTGAGCGCTACGCGGTTCATCCGGCGCGCGTGCGGCGGCGAGATCGACCAATAGGTCGCCGAAAGCATGGCGCGCTTCATCTCGAATGGTGATGAAGCGCCACGGACGCAGACGACCATGATCCGGGGCGCGCATCGCGGCATCGAAGATGTGGTCCAGTTGCCGCTGAGTGGGCGCGGGCTCCGATAGCGGCCAGTGCGAGCGGCGCGACAGCAGCAGGTCGATCGCGGTTTGCGTCGTGTGATCGGCGGGGGCTGCTATCACGGTGGAAGTCATGTGGCGGGCTCGTTGGTGCAAGGGCTTCGGTAGGCATCATGATGCTACGGTTTTCGTCTAAATGCAAACGATTCGCATTTAGAAAATGTGCTCGGGCAAAAAACTCACGGATACATTTCGACACCTCGACGAAATATGGAAGACAAGTTCTGCCGTTCTAATCGCGTCTAGCGTCGGGATTTTCACGTCGACCGACCGTTTCGACAGTTCGAGGGACACATGAAATTTGCAGTGATGGGCGCTGGCGCAGTGGGCTGTTTTTACGGCGGCATGCTGGCCAGGGCGGAGCATGAAGTGACGTTGATCGGCAGGCAGAATCACGTCGCAGCCATCCGGCGGGACGGACTGCGGCTCGAGTCGCTTGCTTTCGATGAGTTCATCGAGGTAACGGCGTGCACGGACGCTTCGGGCGTGGCGGGCGCAGACGCGGTCCTTCTTTGCGTCAAGTCACCCGATACGGAAGCGGCAGTGGCTGCAATGACGCCCTATCTTTCGCAGTCTGCCGTGATCGTCACACTGCAGAACGGTGTCGATAATGCGGAAAGGGTGCGCTCGCTTGTCGAGCGCGAAGTATTGGCTGCCGTGGTCTACGTCGGAAGCGAAATGCGCGGAACGGGCCACGTTCGGCACAACGGAAGAGGCGAACTGATCGTCGAGCCCGGCAGGTCCAGCGAGCGTCTGGCCCGGGTTCTGAATGACGCAGGCGTACCGACTTCGGTATCCGCGAATGTACGCGGCGCGCTGTGGGAAAAGCTTGTCTTGAACTGCGCGTACAACGCGATTTCGGCACTCGTTCAGTTGCCTTTCGGCGAGCTTTGTCAGCGCGGCGGGACGGCCGTGAGCACGGCGATGCGCGATATCGTGGCGGAATGCATCGCGGTTGCCGGCGCGGACGGCGTAAATATCTCCAGCGACGTCGACGAGACGGTAGCCAGGATCATGGCGACGATTCCTGCGGGGCAGTATTCATCGACTGCTCATGACGTGGCGACGCGCCGGCCCAGCGAAATCGATCATCTGAATGGGCATATCGTCGGGCGCGGCGCAGCGTTGGGCATTGCGACGCCCGTCAATCATCTTCTGATGATGATGGTTCGGGTTCTCGACAATCAGCGAGCGGATAGCGCCCTTGCCATGCGCACGGACTGACGCCACCGCAGCACGCGGAACACCACGTCACACCGCGCTCTCACGCTCCATCCGCTGATCGTCTGCACCGCGTTGGGTTGTCTGCTGTTCCTTCAGATACCGTGCAAGCTCGGGATTGGTCACGAAGCTCGCAGCTGACGTGGCCGCGAGAATATCGACGGCCTCTTGCGGTTTCGCGATGCCGAAGCCCTGCACGTAGTCGACGCCCAGTTCCTCCAGCGCGCGCAGGGTCTGGAAGTCCTCAACCCACTCCGCGATGCTGCGCATGCCGAGATTGCGCGCGAGCGTAATGATCGCCTCGACGATCGCGATATCGGCGGGATGGTTGCACATCGTACGCACGAACTCGCCGTCTATCTTCAGCGCATCGGCCGACAGCTTCTTCAGGTAGCGCAAAGAAGTCTGCCCCGCGCCGAAATCGTCGATGGCGATTTTCGCGCCCATGTCGTGCACGCGCGCGATGAAGCGTTCCGTATGCTCGAGATCGTGCAGCGCGACGCTTTCGGTAATCTCGATGCACAGGTAATGGACGATGTCCTCGTGACGCGAGAACAGCGCGAACAGCTCGTCGAGGAAGTGCTCGTCGTTGAGCGAACCGCCGCTCAGGTTCACGCACACGAAGCGCGTGGTGGAGAGCGATGCGCGGTTCTCGCTGAGCCATGCGAGCGTCGTCGTGAGCACCCAGCGGTCGATTTCCACGATCGTGCCCGAGTCCTCGGCGGCGGCGATCAGTTTCGCTGCTGTCGCTACCGCGCCGTCCGGCGTGCGCATGCGCAGCAGTATTTCGAAATCGAGCGCTTCCGTCGGCGTGTGCATCGACATGATGGGCTGCATCACGAGGAACAGCCCATCGGGCAGCCGGCTTTGTCCCAGCGCCTCGATCAGAGTGATCTCGGCGGCGCGCTCCTCGAACGCCGGTGCGCCCTTGCGCAGGGCCACCAGCCGCGCATTGCCGCCGCGTTTCGCGGCGCGGCACGCGCGGTCGGCATAGGCGAGGGCATCCAGCGCGCGTTCGCCTTGCGAGCACTCGACGACACCGATCGATCCCCGGACCTGGAACGCTCGCGTATCGACATGAAACGGCGCGGAGTTCAACGCGGTGACGAGTTCGCGGCAACGCACGATGGCATCGTCGATGGGCATGTTCGCGAGCACGCACACGAACTCGTCCCCGCCGATGCGCCCGATCGGAATATGGGCACCGAGGCGCTCGACGAGGCGCGCCGCGACATGCCGCAGGATTTCGTCGCCGGTGCCGTGACCGAACAGATCGTTGAACAGCTTGAAGCGGTCGAGATCGAGATACGCGAGCGCCCACGGGGCGCTTTCGCCGCATTGCCGGTCGATTGCATGCTCGATGCCGCGCCGGTTCAGAAGACCGGTGAGGGGATCATGCTCGGCCAGGAAGTGCAGCCGCTCGACCGCTTTCGAGCGGTCCGTCACGTCTTCGAGCGAGCCTTCGATAAAGCCGTTCGCGCGGATCGCGCGCAGCGAGTAGCGTCGCGACTCCGTCTTCGTGCCGGCCGTGCCATCGATTTCGATCGATGCCGAATCGTCGCGCTCCAGCAGTTCACCCAGGGCGCGCTCGGCGCCCGGGGCGAAATAATCGGCCCAACGACGCGTGCCGTCCTGCTCGTCGCTCAAGCCCAGCATCGCGTGCAGCGCCGGGTTGGCGCGGACGAAGCAGCTTTCCCCGTTCAATGTGAAAAGGCCGATCGGCGTGACGTCATAGGTGTTGCGCAGCTCGATCTGCATCTGCCGGCGGCGCTCGCGTTCTTCGCGCATCCGTTCGGCAATCGCGAACGCACACAGCATGCTCGACGACAGCGCCGTCACGACGGGGCTATGCGTGCCCGCCAGCGCCTTCACGCCGAATGCGGCAGCAAGGACTTCCGACAGCGTCGCAACCAGCACGATGGCCATCGACGCGACGTACCAGAGCACGGTGCGCGAGCGCGCCTTGATGAACAACTGCACGAGAAAATAGGTCAGCACCAGAATGCAGAAACTGGCGGTCGCCCACAATACGGGAATGAAGTGCGCGTAACTCAGCGTGAACGCGGCGGCCATCAGCACGCAGCCGCCATACCGCACAGCCTGCAGGCTCCAGCGCAGACCGATCGCTTTCAGCTCGCGGCGAAACAGCTCCACGAAGAGCGTCGTGGTCAGCACGTAGTAGGCCGCGAAAGTGAACTCCCGCAAAAACTCGATATGGTCGGGCGGGACGGTCCGGCCCAGCCATTCGGTGTCGAAGCCCATTGCATTCGCGCTCAGCCGCAGGTTGCCGACGAGCCATGCGGCAAAAATGACGTAAGTCCATTCGCGATTGATGATGGCCGTCACGAACACGAAGATCGCGAGCGTCAGCAGGCCGCCCGTAATCAGCGCTGCGCTCTGGTAGAAATCGAGCGTCGTCTCCTCGAGCTTGTCGAGGCTCGATGCCGACGCGCTGATATAGGCGGGGCCCGAGAACGTGCCACGGCACAGGATCTGTGCATCGGCGGTGTGCTCGTCGAGTTTCAGCGCAAAGCCGGCCTTGTTGTCGCGCATCGCGCCGCTCGTGCCGTGGCGGTCGCCCGCGCCGAGCAGCGTGAGGACGGGGCCCGTCTTCCAGCAGGAAATCGTTTGCGCATGCCGGGACGGAAGATCGACGAACGTGGCGTCTCCGCTGCCCAGAGCTGGCGCGGTGAGCATGAACCAGAAAGGCGTTTCGGCGAGATGGGTACTGAAGCGGGCGGTGTGCGTGCCATTGCGCAGGCGTTCGATGGCCGCGGCAGGCGACAGCGTCGCCGACGGATCCGCGATCACGGAGAAGCTCAGCGGAACGGTCCCCGTGGTATCGAACTGGCGCGGGCCCCAAAGCAAGACTGCGACGGTGCCAAGCGCAATCATGAATGGCGCGACGTATACGGAAAACCGCAGGAAAGCCCAGCCGGTCAGTCGGTCCCGAAACGCCCACTTAACGCTTGTCATCTGCTGCATTTCCCCAGTGACTTCATTCCCGATTTCATTGCCATGCCGCGTGGTCGGCAGCGAAAGCACGACTGTGCCGACTTCATCCGTCTTTTGTCCGCCCGAATTGCTTCGGGCGGATACCTTACCCTACCTGCCTTACGCTTCGCTCAACGACCTCAGATAGTCCGAGGCGCTGTCCGGCAGCATGCCACGCTCAGTGCCATGGCCAGCCTCTTCCTGCGGTGATGCGACACTGACGTCGATGTCGACGTGATCCGTTTCAAAGAAGAACCCGTAGAACGGATGGTTCACCTTTGCCCAGCGCTGACGGACCAGTGCAACCGGTTTCGCCATCACCCGATGCGGCAATCCGCCCACGTGCGACATCGGCAGGAATTCATTCTTGCCATATACATCTTCGAAAAGCATCGCCTCATATTCCCGGTCGAGCGGCGAACGCGCGGTAATCAACATCCAGTCGACCCCGTTCTGCGCGCAATACATGTAGTACGCCTTGCACAGCGCCACCTTCACCATCCGCCCGATCGCGCCGCGCGCCACGCCGAGCCGCGTCGCCTCGGCGAGCCGCGCCTGGTTCAGCCAGTCCGGCAGCTGGACCGATTGTTCGACGGCGAGCGAATCGAACGCGTTGGTCTGGACCCGCATGGTGCCGAGCGGGCCACCGTCCAGCCGCGATTGCGCGAGCAGCACGACCGTGCCAGGCGCGCCGTCCAGTGCTTCGACGCCCATGGTCTCCGCGAATTCCGGCAAGTGCCGTCTGTATGCCGCGCGGCGCATTTCGACCGCCTTGTCGAGCTCCGTCCGGTTACTTACCACCTTAATCGTAAACGGCAGCCTTTCCGTTTTCTTTACCGTGCCCGAATTAAAGCCCTCTTCGAGCAACGTATAACCCGTATTTTGCTTCAAAACGACTGAATCGATGCGGTCCATATCAACCCCGTAGGTGAGTGAGAAAAAAGTACATCGCGTTCAAAACGGAAGAACCGCGCCGAACGCGACAAACTAGAGTCTCATGAACGCAGATACGGTGATATGCACAGCCATTCAATCAGGTGAGTGGGGTTTGAATCAGTGCCGGTAAAACCTTCGAATATGGGGAGCCGCGTGCGATATAAAAAATGAGTGTTTCGTCGAAGCTACACAGCAGCGATGAACAAGGGGCGGGAATGGATGGGTCAGTCACGTTCCGGTTCGTCAACGGAGAACGTCATGAGCACAGTGCTGGATCAGCCGGGTCGCGGGCGTGCCGCTATAAGCCGTTGATTGGGGCAGTCATCGAGAACGTCGAGCTCTCGAAACCGCTTACCGACGATAATCGTCGAATGCTGTTGCGGCGTTATTTTTATTTCTAGTTTGTATCGACGGAGACGGCTTTGAAAGCTGACAGCCGGCATTCCCTGAGCGTCAGGGAATAAGCCCGTGCGTTCGATACGCACGCAGTGTTTCATCGAAGACCCGGATATCGGATCGGCCGCGCGCAATGAGTTGCGCCCCTTCGATTGCCGCGAAGATTGCCGTCGCACGCGCCTTGTTGGCTTTCTTGTCCTTTCGCCCGGCATCGAGCGAAAGCAGGCGAGTCAGCCATTCGATGTTGATATCCATGAATCGCTGCACCTCGACCTGAACCTCCGCGGGAAGATCGTGATGCTCGGCGGCCATGATGCCGCTCAAGCACATGCGGTTCTCGTTCTCGAGGGCGGCCCGAAAGACCTTGACGTACTGGTCGAAGGTCGCTCGCTCGCTTTTGTGCTGATCCAGCAATCTCTCAAGAAATTCGACTGCATCGTCGCTGTATTGCCGCGCGAGCGCCGCGCCGAGGTCGCCCTTGGTCGGATAGTGATGGTGGACGGCGGGCCCCTTGATGCCGACTTCGTTCGCGACCTCGCGGATGCTGAGCGCGTTGTATCCGTGGGCCTGCACCATGTGGCGCGCCACCGCGAGGATGCGGCTTTTCGTGTCGGGAGTATTCATGCGCGTGATCATAGCAGATTGCTTACCAAGCGGTTCGTAAGCTTACTTATCGATAAGTAAGTCTTGACACAGTGGTCCAACGGTCTCTACGATTCGCTCTCACTTACTTAGCGGTTGGTAAGTTCACTTCGATCAAGGACTGGAAATGAAAATCTATGACGTCCCCGGGTTCCCGAATCCTTTGCGCATTCGCATCGTGCTGGCCGAGAAGCAACTCGCTTCGCAGGTCGAGTTCGTCAAGGTCGACCTGCCCGCGGCGGAACACAAACAGGCTGCGTTTTTGAAGATCAATCCAACGGGCACCGTGCCGGTGCTCGAACTCGACGATGGAACGCGCATCGCCGAATGTACGGCGATTACCGAGTACCTCGACAATCTGGACGGCGACCCGATCCTCACGGGCAAGACCCCGCGCGACAAAGGCGTGATTCACATGATGCAGAAGCGCGCCGAGTCGGAACTCATCGATGCCGTCGGCATTTATTTTCACCACGCGACGGATGGGTTGGGCGATGCGCTGCGCGAGTTCAAGCAGCCGCAATGGGCGGCTCGCGCCGAGTGGGGAAAGCTCCAGGGCGAGCGGGCCGTGGCGGGCATGCGCTATTTCGATAGCGTGCTCGAAGCCCAGCCTTATGTCGCGGGCGATACGTTCTCGATGGCCGACATCACCGTCTGGGCTGGGCTGCTGTTCGCGGGCTTCGCCAGGATCGATGTGCCGGCTGAGTGCAATGCGCTTCGCGTATGGAAAGAAAGAGTCGATGGACGTGCGTCGGTGATCAATCCGGCGTAGAAGCTGGTTATCATCGGCCGTCGCCCGGGCGATGACGTTATGTGGGACGCTGCGCCGGCGGCTGGATAGCTTGCCGGCGTTCAGATGCACGGGACAGAGCTTCCGTGAAAGTCCACCCGGTCAGTCCTGATGAAGGCGAGGCAACGAGAACAGTTGATTCCGCACTATGGATGCGGCCCCGATCGCCGCGCCATCCGCACCGAGTCGCGTCATATAAATTGGCGGTGCCTTGAAGCCATGCAATAGATTGGTAGCGAGCAATTTCTTGACTTTCGGTTCCACACGGGGAAACAGAGCGCTCAATGGACCGCCTAAAACAATCTTCTCAGGGTCCAGCAGATAGACGAGATTGAGGAAGCCCGTCGTGAGCACGTTCGCCCACTCGTCAAATGTCTTATCGAGCTCTGGTGTAGAGGCATCCGTGGCGACGCTCGCGAGCCATTGCAATCCGTCGGCGAGCGTGCGGTCCTTGGGGAGGAAGGGGCGAAAGCGCTCATAGCCCGCGAGCAGCTCGAATGTCTGCGTTCCGATGGCGCCGGGCGTTGCTCCCATCACCATGTGTCCCAGTTCGCCCGCATATCCGTGCGCGCCTTCAAGTATCTGACCGCGCTGGACGATTGCACCGCCCAGGCCCTCGGTGAGCAGGATGAGCAGCATGTCTTGCGCATCCTGCTCGCGTGCGATGGTCCGTTCGGCATTGGCAAAGGCGACCGCGTCGTTGCAGATCGTGACGGGCCACGGCATGTCTCTGTGGTCCATCAGCATCTGTTTCAACGGTACGTCGCGCCAACGCAGAAAGGGCGCGACGACAACCCGGCCACTGTGGTCGACGAGCCCGGGCACGGAGACGCAGACACCATGAACCCGGTTCGAATCGATGGCGGTCTCTTTCAGAAGCCGTCCCGGCAGGCTTGCAATCTGTTCGACCACGCGATCGACGTCATCGGCGTGGGCTTCGACGGATTCGCTGATCCGATGCACGATGCGCATTCCCAGATCGACCAGTACAGCTGTCAGGGTAAGGCTGGAGATATCGATTCCAACCGCGTATGCCCCCTGAGGGTTCAGGCGCACCCCTGAACCCGGCCGGCCCGGCCGGACGCCAGCGGAACGGTCGGATGTCTCGACGACGAGCCCGGAGTCGATCAGTTCCTTGACCGCATGGCCGATCGTGGCGCGCGTCAAACCCAGTTCGCGCGACAGGTCCGCTCGACTCAGCGTTGCGCCGCGCCTGAGTTGCCGCAGACATCTCGCCGTGTTGATGTGACGCAGCAGCATGGGGGTCGTCGAAGCGGTTTCCGGCTGCGTGCTTGTGGAGGCTATCGCGTGCTCGTGCAGAGGCAGGCGGCTATCCGGCGACGCGTCGGGAAAGGGAGCCGGATGCGTCCCCCGGTTATCGAGGTCCTGTTCCCGGGCGGCCTTTCGAAACCTGTACAGGTAGCTCTTCAACGTCGCCGTCGTGATGGCGAGCCCATTGTCGTTGAGCGCCTGCACGATGTCGGCAATGCGCGCACCGGCAGTGAGACGCTGCTCGATTTCAGGCAGGACGCTGCGTAGCCTCGCTGCCTTCGTGCTGGCTTCGATTTCGTCAATGGCAGAGCGAAGTGGTCTGGATGGTTTCATCGGCGCGTATCGTAATTATTTTGCATCCTAGATGCATTCTGTTCGATCTTCAAATGCATCCTGATAACAAAAATAAGGGTGTAAACCACAGTTTATCCGTAGTTTCGTTTGTTTAAACTACAAACAAAAGGAATGCAGTTTCGCTTCTGTCGGATGGGAGGATTGAGATGGGCCGCAGCATCGCCATCGCGCATTTTGTCCAACGCAAGCCACAGAAGGCTGACGTTCGGATCGGGGGCAATGCGCTGGGTGTCGCGCATGGTCGTCGCGATGTCGAGTGGCCCGTCATCACACCTGCGACTGCAACCGACGCTTTCCGTCCAACTCAACCTTTGAATGGTGAAACGATGCTCAGGAATATCGACCCGCTGCTTGGCCCGGAACTGCTTTCGGTGCTGCGCGCAATGGGCCATGGCGAGGACATCGCCATCGTCGATCGCAACTACCCGGCGTTGAGCGCCGGTCCGCAACTCATCCGGCAGGACGCAGCCGACGGTCCGCGCGTGCTCGACGCGATCCTTTCCGTGTTGCCGCTGGACAAGGGCGCACAGACGGTCACGCGCATGGAAGTGCGGGACAAGCCTTCGGAACTGCTGCCGGTGATGAGCGATTTCATTTCAGTGGCGAAGACGCACGCGCCGCATCTCGAAGTCGATTCGTTGCCGCCTGCCGAGTTCAAGGCGCGCGCATCGCAGGCGGTGGCGATCGTCGTGACTGGCGAAACGCGCGTGTACGGGAATATGCTGCTGCGTAAAGGCACTCTGCCGGTGTGAGTGCGAGTGTGAGTGAAAAAGAGCATGCCCGTTCAATGGAGGACTTCATGGCCGATGTGTTGATGAATCTGCGATTTTCGGTTGCGTGTGCGATCGCCAGAGAGGCGGGGCAATTGATACGCACGCGTTTCCTCGCTCGCGACGATGCGTTGAACTTCAAGTTCAAAGGCCCTCAGGACTATCTGACCGAAACGGACGGAGAAGTCGAACGACTGATCGCCGCGCGACTCTCCGCATCGTTTCCGGACGACGCCTTCTTGGGCGAAGAGAGCGGCGGCGAAGTGGGCGATAGCGTGTGGATCGTCGATCCGATCGACGGGACGGCAGATTTCGCGCGTGGCGTGCCGTATTTCTGCGTGTCGATTGCGTTTGTCCTACGCGGCAAGACGGAAATCGGCGTGCTGTACGACCCCATGTCCGGCGAGCTGTTCGCGGCGCGCAGAGGGCATGGCGCGACGGTGAATGGACAACCCATCAAGGTCAGCACGATTGCGGATATACGGCAGTCGGTTGTCGAACTCGGCTGGTCGTCGCGCGTCCCGTTCGAACGATCTGCAAAGGTGCTCGAGAAATTGCATGCGCTTGGTGCAGGCGTGAAGCGGCGCGGATCAGGTGCACTCGGAATCGCCTATGTCGCGATGGGGCGGCAGGACGCCTACTGCGAATTGCACATCAACTCATGGGACGCGGCGGCGGCCGTACTGCTCGTCGAAGAAGCCGGCGGATGGGTCAACGAATTCCTGACCAAAGAATGCCTCACGCAGGGCAATCAGGTGATCGTATGCACGCCGGGTCTGCGTGGCTGGCTGGAAAACATCCTGAACGTGTAGTCGACGCGGGAATGATTCCCGCTGCTTCATCAAGGTAGAGAGAACCATGTCTGACACTGCAGCCAACCCCTTCGCATTGAATGGGGAAATCGCGCTCGTCACGGGCGCGACACGAGGAATCGGCTATGCGTGCGCGAGAGCACTCGCCGAAGCGGGCGCCGCCGTCGCGCTCGGCTGTCGCGACGTGCGGGCCGGCGAGGCACTCGCGAAAGCGTTGCGCGACGATGGCGTCAAAGCGATCGCGGTTCATATGGACATGCTGTCGCTCGAATCGATTGAACGGGCTGTCGCGCAGGTGGAGACGGAACTGGGTCCGTTATCCGTGCTGGTCAATAACGCGGGTCACAGCCGGCCGGCGCCCGCCATGCAGGTCAAGCCCGACGACTACGACGCGATGTTCGACCTGAACGTCAAAGGCGCATTCTTCGCATCCCAGGCAGCCGCACGCACGATGGCGGCGCGCAAGCGCGGATCGATCATCAATATCGCTTCGCAGGCGGGCTTTGTTGCGCTCGATGGCGAGTCGATCTACTGCATGACGAAAGCCGCGATGATCCACATGACGCAGTGTCTCGCCGTCGAATGGGCGCCGCATCACATTCGCGTGAATGCTGTCGCGCCGACATTCATCCGCACGGACAGCACCAGAGGGTGGCTCGAGAACGAAGCATCGCTGAATTCCTTGCTGGCGCGCATTCCGCTGCGCCGGATCGGCGAACCTGAGAACGTGGCGGAGCCGGTGGTGTTTCTCGCATCGAATGCGGCTGCGCTGATTACCGGTGCGACGCTGAAGATCGACGGAGGCTGGACGGCTGTGTGATACCGAATGCGCAGACACCGTCGAAGCGGCGTCTGCGTGAAAGAGGATGCGCGATGGCCGCGACGCGCAGACCCATCGACATACGCGGTCAAGACGCAGGTCATACCGAGCTGGAAGGAGACAACCATGAACATCACGAAGCTGACGTGCCTGATTGCATGTAGTTTAGGGTTGCTAAGTAATCCGATGCCGTCGAATGCCGATGAACCGGTCAAGATCGGCTTTCTGGTGAAGCAACCCGAAGAGCCATGGTTTCAGGACGAATGGAAGTTTGCCGAAATGGCTGCGCGCGAGAAGGGATTTACGCTGGTCAAGATCGCGGCGCCATCGGGCGAGAAGGTGATGAGCGCAATCGACAATCTCGCGGCGCAGAAGGCGCAAGGTTTCGTCATCTGCACGCCCGACGTGAAGCTGGGGCCAGGCATCGTCGCGAAGGCGAAAGCAGATGGACTGAAGATGATGACGGTCGACGACCGTCTGGTCGACGGGACGGGCAAGCCGATTGCGTCTGTGCCTTACATGGGCATCTCGGCGTCGGAAATCGGCAGGCAGGCCGGCGAGAGCATTGCGTCGGAAGTGAAGCGGCGCGGGTGGGCCATGAAGGACGTGGGCGCCATCGACGTGAGCTACGACCAGCTCCCGACCTCGCACGATCGCACGGCGGCAGCAGCGGGTGCACTGGTCGCCGCAGGACTGCCTCGCGCGAACGTCATCAACGCGCCGATGAATCATCCCGACACCGAAAACGGCTTCAATGCAGCGAACGTCGCGCTCACCAAGAACCCGCAGTTCAAGCATTGGGTTGCGTTCGGGCTGAACGACGAGTCCGTGCTCGGCGCCGTGCGGGCCGCCGAGGGACGCGGAATCAAGGCCGACAACATGGTCGGTGTCGGTGTCGGCGGATCGGAATCCGCGCTCAACGAATTCAAGAAGCCGCAGCCGACGGGATTCTTCGGCACGGTGATCATCAGCCCCAAGCGGCACGGTGCGGAGACATCCACGCTTGTCTACGAGTGGATCAAGACGGGCAAGGAGCCGCCGTTGCTCACCTTGACGACAGGCATGCTCGCGACCCGCGACGATGTGAATCAGGTGCGGGAAAAAATGGGTCTTGTCGTGAGCAAATGAGTCTGGCGGTGGGCGGCAGTGTGTTGCGCCGCTCGTCGGCATCTACATCAATGGAGGCAACGTGTCGTTCCTGCGCTTTGAAAATGTGTCGAAGGTCTTTCCTGGCGTGCGTGCTCTCTCTGGCGTGTCGTTCGAGGTTCGCGCGGGCGAAGTGCACGGTCTGATGGGAGAGAACGGCGCGGGAAAGTCGACGCTGTTGAAGATACTCGGCGGCGAGTATCAGCCCGATGCCGGAAGGATGCTGATCGACGGAAAGGAAGTGCGCTTTCCGAACGCGGCGACATCGATTGCGGGCGGTGTCGCCGTCATACACCAGGAGCTTCAATATGTGCCCGATCTGAGCGTCGCGGAGAACCTTTTACTAGGGCGCTTGCCACTCAGCGGCGGCTGGTTCAGCAAGTCGCGCGCGATTTCGGTTGCACGCGAGCGTCTTGCCGCGATGGGCGTCGATCTCGATCCCGCGATCAATCTGCGCAAACTGTCCATTGCGCAGCGCCAGATGGTCGAAATCTGCAAGGCGCTGATGCGCAACGCGCAAGTCATCGCGCTCGACGAGCCGACCAGCTCGCTCTCGCACACGGAAACGGAAGTGCTTTTCAGGCTCGTCAGGCAACTGCGACAGGAACAGCGCGCATTGATTTATATCTCGCACCGGATGAATGAGATCTATGAATTGTGCGATGCATGCACGGTCTTTCGCGACGGAAAGATGATCGGGTCTCACGCTGAACTCAAGGATCAGCCGCGTCAGACACTGGTGAGAGAAATGGTGGGGCGCGACATCGCCGATATTTACCACTACAGGAAGCGACCGCTCGGCGAGGTGCGACTGTCGGCCAAGGCGCTGATGGGCAAGCCGCTCGCGTCGCCCGCGACGTTCGAGGTTCGCAAAGGTGAGATCGTCGGCTTCTTCGGGCTGGTAGGCGCGGGACGCAGCGAACTGATGCACCTCGTGTATGGCGCGAGGAAAAAGGAAATCGGTGAGATCAGCCTCGACGGTCGTGCCATACGCATCGACGGTCCACGTTCGGCGATTCGCCACGGGATCGTGCTGTGCCCGGAAGACCGCAAGGAAGATGGCATCGTCGCGATGGCGAGCGTGTCGGACAACATCAACATCAGCTGTCGACGGCATTCGTCGCGCGGCGGTGTATTCCTGAACCGCAAGCGGGAAGCACGGGTAGCCGACGCATTCATCCGGCAGTTACAGATCAAAACCCCGAGCCGCCGCCAGAAGATCCGGTTCTTGTCCGGCGGCAATCAACAGAAGGCGATTCTCGCGCGATGGCTGGCCGAGCCCGACGTGCGGGTAGTGATTCTCGACGAGCCGACGCGTGGCATCGATATCGGCGCCAAGCACGAGATCTACAACGTCATCTATGAACTTGCCGAGCGTGGTTGCGCGATCGTGGTGGTGTCTTCCGAATTACCGGAAGTGCTCGGCATTTCCGACCGCGTCGTCGTGATGCGCGAAGGGCGTATTGCGGGCGAACTCGATCGCGAAACAGCAACTGAGCAAAGCGTGCTTTCTCTCGCGTTGCCCGACATCCCACATTGATATGGAGACAGATGTGCAAACGGACGATCAACTGGCAGTAGCCCGTGCATCAGGCGCGCGAGAACTGTCGACGGACGCATTTCCCTTTAGATGGCGCGAATCATTTGCCGAATACAGCCTTGTTCTGATCTTCATCGCGATGTTCGCGGCGATGTCATTCAGCGTCGATCACTTCTTTTCGCTCGACAACATGCTGGGACTCGCGCTGTCGATTTCACAGATCGGCATGGTGGCGTGCACGATGATGTTCTGCCTGGCAGCGCGCGACTTCGATCTGTCGGTGGGTTCCACCGTGGCCTTCTCTGGGGTGCTGTGCGCAATGGTGCTCAATGCAACCGGAAGCGCCGTGATTGCGGTCACAGCAGCCGTGGCGGCAGGTTGCGCCATCGGCTTCGTCAATGGTGCGGTGATTGCGTACCTGCGCATCAACCCGCTGATCACCACGCTCGCGACAATGGAAATCGTCCGCGGGCTGGCGTTCATCGTGTCCCATGGGCAGGCGGTCGGTGTGTCTTCCGAAGGCTTCATCGCATTCGGCAGCCTGACCCTGTTCGGCGTGTCCCTGCCGATCTGGGTCACGCTGGTGTGCTTCGTCGTATTCGGCGTGATGCTGAACAACACCGTCTATGGCCGCAACACGCTGGCGATCGGCGGCAATCCCGAAGCGTCCCGGCTTGCCGGCATCAACGTGGACCTCGTACGAGTGACCATCTTTCTCGTGCAGGGCGCCGTGACGGCTCTGGCGGGCGTGATCCTCGCATCGCGGATCACCTCGGGGCAGCCCAATGCGGGTGAAGGATTCGAACTCAATGTGATTTCGGCATGCGTGCTCGGCGGCGTTTCGCTGCTCGGCGGGCGCGCGTCGATCTCAGGCGTCGTGGTTGGCGTGCTCATCATGGGCACGGTCGAGAACGTCATGAACCTGCTGAATATCGACGCCTTCTACCAGTACCTCGTCCGCGGCGCCATTCTGCTTGCCGCGGTACTACTTGACCAGTTGAAGAATCGGGGCGAGCGCAACTAGCGCGTTGCGCATCGGCTCCCAACGGCCTTCTTGCGAATACAGATGGAGAAATCAGTGAAGAAAGATGAAAGGCAATTGCGTATCGGCATTCTTGGTTGTGGGCCGATCTCCCAGTTTGCGCATTTCGAGTCCGTACAGAAGGCGCATAACGCAAACCTCTTTGCAGTGTGCGATGTCGACGAAGGTCTGGCCAGACATTTCGGCCAGTTCTACGACGCGCAAAAGATCTATCTCGACTATGACGCGATGCTCGCGGACCCCGACATCGAGGCTGTCGTTATCGGAACATCGGATGCCTTTCATGTGCCTGCTTCGCTCAAGGCACTCGCGGCAGGCAAGCACGTGTTGTGCGAGAAACCCATCGGCGTGTCCGTCGAAGAGGTCGAGCAGCTTGCGCTTGAAGTGCGGCGTTCGGGTAAGGTCCTGCAAATAGGCCACATGCTGCGCTTCGATCCAGGCATCGAATCTGCAAAGGCATTCGTGCAGGATGAAATGGGCGAGATGCTTGCGCTCAAAGCCTGGTATTGCGATTCGACGCATCGCTACACCAACACGGACGCGATCCAGCCGAAGCCTCGTCGAGGCACGCGCGTGCTACGTCCGCAAGGCGACCCGAAGGCCGACAGGCAACGGTATTTCATGCTGGCGCACGGCAGCCATCTCGTCGATCTCGCGCGATACCTCGGCGGCCCGATTCGCTCAGTCGATGCGCGGCTGAGAGAGAAGTTCGGTGCGTATTGCTGGTTCGTGGACGTCGATTTCGAAAACGGCACCTTGGGACATCTCGATCTGACCATTGCGGTGCGAATGGACTGGCACGAAGGGTTTCAGATCTACGGCGAACACGGTAGCGTGACGGCGAAAACCTATAACCCCTGGTACTACAAGTCGAGCGATGTCGATATCTTTCACGAACGCAATGCGACGACGACACGTGTCCTCGGTGCAGACGGACATTTTTATCGACGCCAGGTCGAAGGGTTCGCGGATGCAATCCTGAAAGACGTCCCCACGCGAGGCGCGAATATCGACGATGGCGTTGCGTCGATCAGGGCGATGATCGCGATCGCGCAATCGGTGCGCAGCGGAAAGCCGGTCGCGCTCGATGAAACGGGGGGCGCATTGTGATGACGCCCGGCGTCTTTGCTCGCACGTATGCTGCGAAATATCCCGGTGATCTGTTCGCGCGGATACGCGCCGACGGGTTCGCTTCCGTACAGTTCAACCTCTCTTGTGCGGGCCTTGCTGCGCTTCCCGAAACGCTTGTACCTGGCGTCGGGGAGGGCATTGCCGAAGCAGCCAGAGAGAATGGCCTCACGTTGTGTGCGCTATCCGGTACGTACAACATGGCGCATCCTGACCCATCGCGACGACTGCGCGACAGAGCCGGCTTCACGAACGTCATGCGGGCGGCGCGCGAGATGGACGTTTCGCTGGTCACGCTGTGCACAGGCTCGCGCGATCCCTCGAACATGTGGCGGGCGCACCCGGACAATGGTTCGGTCGAGGCGTGGAGCGCGCTTCGTGGTGAGCTTGATTTCGTGCTGTCGCTGGCCGAGGAGTTCAATCTCGTCCTCGGCATCGAACCGGAGCCGGGCAATGTCATCGCAGACGCGAGACTCGCCCGCAAGATACTCGATGAAGCAAACTCGAAGCGTCTCGGCATTGTGCTCGATGCGGCAAATCTTCTGCCACCCGAGGCACAGCCCCGACAAGCGGAGATCGTCGCGGAGGCGGCGGAACTTCTCGGCGGCAGCCTGTTTCTCGTGCATGCCAAGGACATCGATCGTCATGGCATCGTCGTGCCAGCGGGCAAGGGCGCAGTCGATCTTCCGGCCTTTGTCGCACGGATGAAATCGGTCGGTTACGACGGTCCGCTGGTCGGACACAATTTCGAAGAGTCCGATGCGCCTGGCGTTGCGACCTATCTCGCGTCGATCATCCGGAGCCAGGCGTCATGAGTGATGGCTACTTCGAGACGCCGGATGGATGCAGGCTCGCTTTCGTGGATGAAGGCGAGGGCATGCCGGTACTGTGGCAGCACGGACTGGGCGCGGACCGCAAGCAACCGGCGGAAGTGTTTCCTGCGATCGACGGCGTTCGCCGCATCACGCTCGAATGCCGGGGTCACGGACTCTCCGCGCTGGGGGACCCGACGGCACTATCGATCGCGCAGTTTGCCGACGATGCCATGTTGCTTCTGGACCATCTGGGTATCGAGCGCGCCGTCGTGGGAGGCATCTCGCTCGGCGCGGCCATTGCGTTACGCATCGCTGCGATGCATCCCGAGCGCGCAGTTGCATTGATCGCCGCCCGTCCGGCGTGGGTCGACAGGGACGCTCCTGCGCAACTACAGATCTATCGTGACGTGGCCGAACTGCTTGCGGCGCACGGAGCCGACGAGGGCGCGGCGCGTCTTGAAGCATGCGCGCGGTTGCGTGAAATCGAAGCGGTGTCGCCCGATAACGCCGCATCGATGCGCGGCTTTTTCAAGCGACCGAATCCGGAATCCACCATTGCGCTGCTCGGCCGTATCCCTGCACAGGGTCCGGGCCTGCAGCGCGGAGATTTTCACAAGCTCGGCCTGCCGACGCTGATCATCGCCAACCTTCAGGACTATGTTCACCCTGTCGAAACGGCAGAAGCGCTGGCCGAACTGATTTCGGGCGCGACGCTCACGCTCATCACCTCGAAAACAACGAGCCACAGCGACTACGTTGCCGACTTTCAACGAGCGCTGCGCGAGTTCCTCACACCCATGCGGACTCAGTCATGACACGATCGATGGACAATCTGCAGACGCCTGTCGGCGAGCCCATTCTGGTGATCGATATGGGCGGGACCAACATCAAGTTCGGCTATTCCTGCAACGGTCAGCCGCTGGATTTCCGCAAGCTCTTTTCGACGGATGCGCTCCGAACCGGCGACCCCATTCGGGCACTCGCGCTGATGGTCGAGGATGTCGTCGCGGAAACTGCGATTACGCCGCAGACGATCGTCGTCGCCATACCGGGCTTCATCGACACGGATGGTGATCGTATTCTGCATGCCGCAAACATCCGAAGCCTCGACGGTCGTCGGCTTGGCGACGAACTCGGACGACGGGTGGGTTGCACAGTGCTGCTCGAGCGCGATTCGATATTGGCGCTGATGGGCGAAACGCGAGCCGGGGTCGCCCAGGGCGCCGACCATGTGCTCGGCGTTTTCTTCGGTACGGGCGTCGGCGCCGCCTTCATGATGGACGGCAAGCCATTCCGGGGCAGCGGATGGGCGCTCGAGATCGGCCTGATGCCGTTTCTGGCAGAAGGCCCGGTGCCCGAGGGCGTGCGACCGGATTGCCTCGAGGCCCATGCATCCGGGCGAGCCTTGCAAGCCATTGCCGGGCGCCATGGCGTACCTATCGACAGCATCTTCCTTGCATCCGGGCACAGCCCTTCACTAGCGGACGACCTGTCGCGCTTCATCCGGCATCAGGCGATGGCGGTTGGGATGGCTGCCGCCATGGTGTCGCCGGCCACCATTCTGCTCGGCGGCGGAGTCATGGATATGGTCGGATATCCGAGGGAAACGCTGATCGGACTGATCGAAGATCATTTGCCGTTGTCAGAGACGGGACGTCGGTTCGATTTACGCTGGTCCCGACATGGATGGGCTGCGGTTCTGCATGGCGCGCCTGCCGTCGTGACTGAACATCGCGGCCGCGCGAGTGCTCAGTCGCGTGTTATCGGGACCGTGGGCGTGTCGTCGTCCTAGCGGATAAGCGGACGGCGAAGCGACTCGGATCGCGGACGCAATGCGAACGGCCCGATCATCTAGCGACCATGGCTTGCCCTTGAGTCAATGTCCGCTTCGTTCTGCCCATACTGCGACGGCGGCAATCCGACATGGCGTGTGAACGCGACACTGAATGCGCTCGCCGAGCGATAGCCGACGCGCGTCGCGATCGTCGCGATGCCAAGTTCGTTCTGGCGCAGCAGGTTTTTGGCGATGGCCATACGCCACGACAACAGATATTCCATCGGCGCGACGCCGACTGCGCGGCTGAATCGATCGAAGAACGACGAGCGGGAGAGGGCGGCGGCTTTGGCGAGTTGCGCGATCGTCCAGGACTTGTCCGGGCTTTCGTGCATCTGGCGAATGGCGAGTGCGAGACGGGCATCGGCAAGGCCGCGAACGAGGCCGGGCGAAGCACCCGTTTGCGTCGAGCGCAACGCTTCGATGAACAGCACTTCGAGCAGACGCGCCAGCACGACTTCGCGCGCGGGCCGCTGCGCGCGCGATTCGTCCCGTACGAGCTTGACGAGCGTCGCGAGCCGGCGATCGCCGCGTACCAGCACGAGTTCGGGCAGAAGCGAGACAAGCAAGGCCGCATCCGGCGAACCAAACGCGCAAAGACCGGCGAGCCACTGCGCTTCCGGCGCGGCCGATGCATCGCCGAAACGGAAGCTGCCGTCGGGCAGCGCTGTGGGCGCGATGTCGGACACGCCGTCATCGTCGGGCGGGTCGATGCTCGATATCGCAAAGCTGAACACTTCGGGCACGAGCACGAAGTCGTCGGCCTGAAGAATGAGCGCCTCGGAAGCGTTGACGGATAGGCGGAGCGATCCTTCGAGCACCACGCAATAGAACGGCTGCCCGACTTCCGTACGGCTCGCGCGCCAGCGCCCGGCGCCGCTGAGCACTTTCGAGAACGTGGGCGTGGGCTGGAGCAGGGTGACGACTTCGGCGAGCGGGTCGATCATGATCGGACGATTTCGAATGAAACATGGACGCTCGATTGTAGCGAGTCCGGACGGTCACGACGTATCGTGTGAGGACGCTTACCGACCACGGGAGTCGACATGAAGACCGTATTGATCACTGGATGCTCGTCCGGTTTTGGACTGGAAACGGCGCGCCATTTTCTGGATCGCGACTGGCGCGTGATCGCCACGATGCGCACACCGCGAGAAGACGTGTTGCCGCGTTCCGATCGTCTTTCGATCCTCGCGCTCGACGTGAAGGACCCACAGAGCATCCGCGCCGTCATCGATGCAGCCGGTCCCATCGACGTCCTCGTCAACAACGCAGGCATCGGCTTTCTCAACGCGCTCGAAGGCACGCCGATGGACACCGCACGCGATATCTTCGAGACCAACACGCTCGGCACCATTGCGATGGCGCAGGCGGTATTGCCGCAGTTCCGCGAGCGCCGCGAAGGCGTGGTCATCAACGTCACATCGACCGTTACATGCAGGCCGCTGCATCTGCTGTCGGTCTATACCGCGAGCAAGTCCGCGGTCAACGCGTTCAGCGAATCGCTCGCGCTCGAACTGGAGCAGTTCAATGTGCGCGTACGTGTCGTGCTGCCGGGACGCGCGCCTTCCACGCGCTTCGGCGAGAACGCACAGGCACGGATGACAAGTGGCTTTCCCGAGCCGTACGGCGCGCTCGCACAGCAGGTTTTCGCGCACTGGCAGAATGAGACGACCGTCACGCACGCATCGGATGTCGCCGCGGCTGTGTGGCTTGCCGCGACCGACTCATCGAGCCCGTTCAATATTCCCGCTGGTGAAGACGCCGTCGAGTGGTACACCGCGCGCGCCCGATAGCGTGTCGGGCAAGGCGGGGTGATCGTGCCGAAGGCGTGCGTCTTGAAGAGATCCAGCGGATAGTTACTTGTCCACGACACTGAGCAGCGCCTGCTTCCCGTCGACGTACTTGTAAAGCGAAATCACGCCATGCCGCAGATCGCCCTTCGAATCGAACTGCGTTTGACCCAGCACGCCGTGATAGTCGGTGGCTGGCATCGCTGCGAGGATCTTCGCCGGTTCGGTCGATTGCGCGCGCTTCATGGCATCGACGATGACACCCACCGCGTCGTACGCAAAAGGCGAATTCAGCACTGGCGCGTAGCCAAAGCGCTTCTTGTATCGTTCGACGAACGCCGGACCTTCTGCCATTTTCAGCAGCGGTGCACCGGCTATCGAGCAGATCACGTTATCGGCTGCATCGCCTGCGAGTTTGGCGAGATCGTCTGCGCACAAGCCGTCACCCGCCAGCACTTTCGCGGCGATCCCCAACTGCTTTGCCTGCTTCGCAAACGGGCCGCCTGTGCCGTCGAGGCCGCCGTACATGATCACATCCGGTTTTTCGCCTTTGATCTTCGTGAGAATCGCGCGGAAATCGACGGCCTTGTCGGTGCTCGCGTCATGCGACAGCACCGCAATGCCGTTCGCTTTCGCCTGCTTCTCGAACTCGACCGCGAGCCCCTGTCCGTAGGCGGTCGAATCGTCGACGATCGCGACCGTCTTGACCTTGAGCGTCTTCGCCGCGTAATCGGCCAGCGTCGGACCCTGCTGCGCGTCAGTGGCGACTACACGGTACGCAGTCTTGAATCCCTGCAGCGTATACGCGGGATTGGTTGCCGACGGAGACACCTGCACGATCCCGGCGTCGTTGTAGATCTTCGACGCAGGGATCGTCGAACCAGACTGCATGTGTCCGACCACCGCAACGACCTTGTCGTCGGCAAGTTTCTGGGCGACCTGCGTGGCCTGTCGAGGATCGCCCGCATCGTCCTGAGCGTCGAACACCAACGTGACCTTCCGGCCGCCGATCACGAGCCCTTTCTGATTGATTTCCTCGATCGCGAGGCGCGCGCCGTTCTCGGTGTCCTTGCCCAGATACGAAGCTGGCCCGGTTACGGGCGCCGCTTCGCCGATCTTCACCGTCTCGTCAGCCTGGGCAACGCCCGGCGCGACGATTGCCAACGTTCCCAGCATGCCGACAGTCGCGACGCGACTCAAAGCTGTGATCTTGCTCATGCTTCACCCGAAAAATAGTTGTGGTTGATCACGACGAACGGCCACGGCAATCCGTCGACCGGGTATCCAGGCTGCACCCGCGTCGATGCGCCCGGGTCCCGCTTCCGACGGATCGTTCGCACCGCCCGGTGCGGCGTCATTCGCCGGCAGGTCAAAATTTATGCAACCAGAATGCGGAGGCATTGCATCGATCTGCCGGAAAATAGAAGAAATGCGGCAAGCTTCCCGGAAGGGCGGCGCGTCGTCCGTCGCCGTATAATCCGGCCGAACCACCCACGAGTTCGCGCATGCCGACCGCTGCCCATCCTTCGAGCGCTTTCCAATCCGTGACGCAAGCGGCGCATGAACTGGTCGAGCAGCTGGACGCGCTGCCGCGTACGCTTCAGACACGCCCAAGCCGGTCCGAGGCGGAACTGAGCGTCGGTATCCTTCTGTGGCCACGCTTTCCCATGCTGTCGCTCGCCGGGCTATGCGATGCACTGCGGCATGCAGCGGATCGCGGCGACCAGAGCCGCCAGTTGCGTTGCCTGTGGACGATCGTGGGCGCGCAGGGCGAATCGGTCGAGGCGAGTTGCGGCATTCCTGTGCAGGTACAGTCCGCGTTTCCGGATCTCGCGCAATTCGACTATCTGGTCGTCATCGGCGGATTGCTGCCGGACCTCGATCACGCTGACCGTCGTTACTGGGATTATCTGAAACTGGCCGCGCAGAAAGGCATTCCACTCGTCGGAATGTGCACGGGAAGCTTCGTGCTGGCGCGCGCAGGGCTGATGGAAGATCACGTCGCCTGCGTGCACAGCTTCCATCTCGAAGACTATCGACGCATGTTTCCGGCGTTGCGCGTGATGACGCATGCCGATTATCTGATCGACGGCAACCGCATCACGTGCGCGGGCGGCATTTCCGTAGTCGAACTGGCTGCGCGTCTGATCAGCCTGCATTGCGGACCGGATCGCGCATCGAAAGTGATTCATCAGATGACGGTGAGCCGTCAGGGCGGCTCATCGTTTATCGAGCGGCGCGCCGCGCTCGGCTATCTGTCCGTCGGCGATGCAACCGTGCGGCACGCAGTGCTGCTGATGGAAGAGAACCTCGAAGCGCCGCTGAATATCGCCGTCATTGCGAAGATGATCGGGACCAGCGTGCGCAATCTCGAGCGCGCATTCATCGCGGAGATGGACACCTCGCCAAACGAGTTCTATCGACGCATGCGGCTGCGTTACGCACGCTGGCTACTCGTCAACACGGCACGCAAGATCACCGACATCGCCTACGAATGTGGCTTCGCCGACTCTGCGCATTTCATTCGCGTGTTCCGCGAAGCGTACGGTGTGACGCCGGGCAAACTGCGCGCGTCGCGAACCGTCGGCGCTGCCTGAGCGCGCCAGGGCCTGCGCCCACCGCATTTCAGCGCCTCTGTCGCCTCTGTCGCGATTCTTCTACTTTCCGGCAGATCGATGCAATTCCTCCGCATCGGGCCGCACTACAGTGCCGTCATCGGGTGAGCCAGGCACCGCTCGGCACACACCTCCAGCGCGAATCACAGAAGAAAGCGAGTGCGTCAGCATGCGCCTTCCTCAAATCTGAACGAACCCGCATGACCGCAAAGCCCAATATCCTGGTGATCGGCACCGGCGGCACGATTGCCGGCCAGGGCAAAGCCGCCGTCAACACGTCTGCGTATCTGTGCTCGGTGCTCGGCATCGACGAGATTCTCGATACCCTTCCTCAGGCCAGCGCGCTGGCCAATCTGCGCTCGGAGCAGTTATTGCAAACCGGCTCCGAGAACTTCAATAACGAGCATCTGCTTGCAATCGGCAAGCGCGTCGCTGAAGTTCTCGCGCAGCAGGACGTCGACGGTGTGGTGATTACGCACGGGACCGACACGATCGAGGAAACGGCGTATTTTCTGCATCTCACGCTCAAGAGTGCAAAGCCGGTCGTCGTGGTTGGATCGATGCGCCCACCCTCGGCGATGAGTTCCGATGCGTCGCTCAATCTTTACGATGCGATCGCGGTCGCAGCCCATCCATCCTCACACGGCATCGGGACGCTGGTTGTCGCGAACAGCGAGATACATACCGCACGCGATGTCGTGAAGAGCAACAGCTTCAAGCTCGATGCGTTTCGCTCGCCTTACGGCGCGCTTGGTTGGGTGATCGAAGGCGTGCCGCATTACTACCGCCGTCCGGCCCGGGCACATACGTTGGACACGCCGTGGTTTCCCGAGAGGCTTTGCCGTTTACCGAAAGTCGAGATTGTCTACGGATATGGCTCGCTGGAGACCGTCGCTGTCGAAGCCATTGCCGCTAACGCTCACGGCCTGATCTTTGCGGGCACCGGTAACGGCAACATCGCGAGCCATCTGCTGAAGCCGCTGCGAGATGCCGCGCGGCACGGCGTGCATGTGGTTCGTGCGTCCCGCACCGGGAATGGCATCGTATTGCGCAACGGTGCGCAACCCGACGATGAATACGGCTGGCTTACCGTCGACGATCAGATTCCGCAGAAGGCCCGCCTTCTTCTCATGTTGGCGCTCACACAAGACGCGGACACGAATGCGTTGCAAGCGGTCTTCACGCGGTACTGAAGCGCGCCTTTTTCACGGACAACTCATCATCTCCCGACACATCATGCATTTCATTACCGACGACGAGGTGCGCCGCCTCATCACCATGCGCGACGCGATTGCGGAACTGCGCCTCGCACTCATCGAACACGGCATGGGCCGCGCGTCGGTTCAACGGCGCGTCAGAACGAATGGCGAACACGTGTCGATCAGTACGATGGGAGCAGTCCTGCCTCGCGCGGGCGTCTGCGGGGCAAAAGTGTATTCGACGCATCGAGGCCGGTTCGATTTCGTCATTCCTGTCTTCTCGAGCGCGGATGGGCGGTTGATCTCGATCGTACACGGCGACGCGCTGACCGAATTCCGGACGGCTGCCGTCACGCGTATCGCGAGCGATGCGCTCGCTCGTCACGATGCGCGGGTGCTCGCGGTGTTCGGGACCGGCCGCCAGGCCAGAGCCCACATTCGTGCGCTCGTCGACGATTCCCGTATCGAGCGCGTGCTGATCGTCGGAATCGACCATGTCGCGCCGACAGTCGCGGAAATGCAGACGCTTTTCCCCGACACACTGATTGAAGCCAGTCACGCGCAAGCGGCCGCGCAGGCCGCCGACGTGATCGTCACCGCGACGCGAAGCGCGAAACCTCTCTTCGACGGCAGGTGGGTGAAGCCGGGCGCGTTCGTTGCGGCGATCGGTTCGAGCAAGCCCGATGCGCGTGAACTCGACGACACACTGTTGGCCCGCGCCGGCACGCTCGTGGTCGAGTCGCTAGAACAGGCGCATATCGAAGCAGGCGATCTGTTGATGGCCGCGCCAGGTGTGGTCGATTGGAACCGCGTAATCGAGTTGGGCGCCGTGCTCGTCGCGCCTCAGATTGTTCATCCTGCGCAAGGCGATGTAACGGTGTTCAAGTCGCTTGGACTCGGTATTGCAGATGTTGCGTTGGCCGGGTTGTTGACGGCGCGGATGGCTTGAGCGTGCAGACAGGTTTCCCTGGAATAGGGTGCGTCGTTTTCGCTGGTGTGCCGCCAGGGAACCGGGGACTGGCGATGACCGCGACGAGGGTTTGCTCGCGAAGTAACCCCGCGAACGATGGATCGCGTATCTGGTCGATCGCTACTCCAGCGTCCGTATCGAGTTGCTGATACCTCTCGCACAGTCGATAACGGTAGGGGCAAGCTTCTGACGCGCGTCCTCGAAAGTCCATCTGCTGGTGGGCGCCACCACATGCACGGCAGCGACGGGACGCCCCTGGCTGCCGACCACGGGCGCCGCGATCGACATATCGCCGATGAACAGTTCCTCGCGGTTCGTCGCATAGCCTTGCTGACGAGCCTCCGCCAGCCTTTCGCCGAGCGTCGTCAGATCCGTCACCGTGTTCGCCGTGAACGCGACCCGGTTCATCTGTTCCAGACGCACGAGCGCCTCGTCCACGGGCAATGCGCTCAGATACGCGCGCCCGCTGCCCGTGCAATACATCGGGATGCGGCTGCCGATGGGCATGTGGATCGGCACGAACTTCGTCGACACGAAGCGTGAGACATACACCATCTCGTCGTCGTCGGGCTCGGTCAGGTTCGTCGTTTCGCCCGTGATGTTCGTGAGTTCCGACAGGAAGGGATTGGCCACGTCGATCAACGTGTCGGCGGCGAGATAGTTGAAGCCGATCTGCATCACGCGCGGCGTGAGCTGATAGCGGCGCGTCAACGGATGCTTGCGGACATAGCCGAGCTTTTCGAGCGTGTAGACCATCCGCTGTGCCGAACTCTTCGACATCGACGTTGCATCCGCGACTTCCGCCAGCGTCATCGTGCGGCGCTTCGCGCTGAACGCGCGCAGCACGCTCAACCCCTTTTCCAGCGACTGGTTGAAGAGCAGGTCGGAGCCGTTTGCGGCGCTGCTGTCGGAAGAGGAAAGGTTCATCGTCGTCTCAATGGTGAACTCGATATCACATCATAGCGTATCGAATATCGATACGCAAAAATCTCTTTGCGATTTTTTTGATTCGATTATCATGACTTCGCGGTCACAAAACGAAATCCGCCAGCGGTCGCACTGACGCGCCGGCTCCCGTCTGGAGATATGCATGGTCACGTTTGCCAAACGCTTCACTCTGTTTGCTGCCGGTCTCGCCGCCTGTTTCGCGATTTCATCGGGTGCCGCGCGCGCCGCGGAGCCCGTCTACAAGGTTGGCGCAACGGCCACGGGTGTGCCGTTCACGTTTCTCGACGTGAAGTCGAATTCGATCCAGGGGATGATGGTCGACGCCATCGACGCGGCCGGCCGGGCAGCCGGCTTCAAGGTCGAGGTGCAACAGAACGTGTTCTCGGCGCTGATTCCGTCGTTGACCACGCAGAAGATCGACATCATTTCCGCGGCGATGCTCAAGACGCCGGCGCGCCAGCAGATCGTCGATTTCTCCGATACGGTCTATTCGTACGGCGAAGGTCTCGTCGTGAAGGCCGACGACAAAGGCCATTACACGTCGATGGACGACTTCAAGGGCGAAGTGGTCGGCGCGCAGGTCGGCACCGCGTTCGTCGATGCGCTCAACAAGAAGGGCATCTTCAAGGAAGTCCGCACCTACGACTCCGTCGCGGACATCATGCGCGACGTCGCACTCGGCCGCATCAAGGCAGGCTTCGCGGATCAACCCATCGTCGCGTATCAGTTGCAGCAGGGCGCCAACACCCAGGTGCGGCTCGTGCCCGAGTACCAGTCGGCCGTGAAGGGGCAGGTGTGCTTCATCGTGCGCAAGGGCGACACGGCGACACTGGAACAGCTGAACAGCGCGATCAGAAAAATGAAGGCCGACGGTACGCTGCAGCAAATCCTGCAGAAGTGGCACATGAGCTGAACCCTGCACGGTCTTGCTGCATGTGAACCTGTCCGCATGTGAACGCGTGCGGACGATCTGCCAGGCGTACCGGGAGGCGTGATGTTTTTGCAGAACGCAATCGACTTTCTGCCGATCCTGCTAAAGGGCGCAGTCATCACCATCGAGATCACAGCCTGCGCGTTCGTGCTCAGCTCGGTCCTCGGTCTGGTGCTCGCGTTGCTGAAAGTGTCGCGCAATCGCGCGGCATCGACGTTCGGCAGCACCGTGATCAATCTGATCCGCGGGCTGCCCATCATCGTGCAGCTGTTTTACATCTACTTCGTGCTGCCCGACATGGGCGTGCAACTGTCTGCATTTCAGGCGGGCGTGATCGGCCTGGGCATCGCGTATTCGGCGTATCAGGCGGAAAACTTCCGCGCGGGCATCGAGGCGATCGACCACGGGCAGATCGAAGCTGCGCACGCGATCGGCATGCGCGGCCCACTGATCATGCGGCGCGTGGTGCTGCCGCAGGCGTTCAGGATCGCGCTGCCGCCTTATGGCAACACGCTCGTGATGTTGCTGAAGGATTCATCGGTTGCCTCGACCATCACGGTTGCCGAAATCACGCGCGCGGGGCAGCTGATTGCGTCGTCGACATTCCAGAACATGACGGTGTACACGCTCGTCGCGCTGCTCTACCTGGTGCTGAGCCTGCCGTTGATGTTCGGCGTCAACCAGCTTGGCAGGCGACTCGCCGTGAGGAAAAGCCGATGATCGAGATCAACGCAATACACAAGCGCTTTCACAATCAGGAAGTGCTCAAGGGCGTGAGCCTGAGCGTAAAACGCGGGGAAGTGGTGTGCCTGATCGGGCCGTCCGGTTCGGGCAAATCGACGGTGCTGCGCTGTATCAACGGTTTCGAAACCTATGATGCAGGCTCCATCACGATCGACGGTGTACGTGTCGATGCTCAGGCAAAGCATATCCACGAGTTGCGCATGCGCGTAGGCATGGTGTTTCAGCGCTTCAATCTGTTTGCGCATCGCACGGCCCTCGAAAACGTGATGGAAGGGCCCGTGTACGTGCGCCGCACGCCTGTGGCCCAGGCTCGCGAACAGGCGCGGCAACTACTCGACAAGGTGGGGCTGTCGCATCGGATGAATGCGTATCCGGCTGAACTGTCGGGCGGACAGCAGCAGCGTGTGGCGATTGCACGTGCGCTTGCGATGGAGCCCGAAGCCTTGCTGTTCGACGAACCGACATCGGCGCTCGACCCGGAACTCGTCGGCGAAGTGCTGAACGTGATGCGCTCGCTCGCACGGGACGGCATGACGATGGTGGTCGTCACGCATGAAATGGCATTCGCGCGCGAAGTGGCCGATCGAGTGTGCTTCCTGCACGGCGGCACGATCTGTGAAACAGGTCCGGCGCGCGACGTGCTGGCCGACCCGAAGCATCCGCGCACGCAGGAATTCCTGCGACGTCTGCTTTCATCCAGCGACGCACACGCTACTGCCAACCAGAACTGAACATGATCGAAGTGAAAGAAGGGGCCGCGCTGCCGGATTCGTTGTGGGCCGCGACAGCGCAGCCCGCATCCGACACGCCGCCGTTGCGCGAGTCGGCATCCGTCGATGTGGCGATCGTCGGCGCGGGCTTTACCGGTTTGTCCACGGCCTTGCATCTGGCCGAACGGGGCGTGAAAGTGTGCGTGCTCGACGCGGCCGAGCCGGGCTGGGGTGCATCGGGCCGCAACGGCGGGCAGGTGATTCCGGGCCTCAAGTACGATCCCGACGAACTCGTGCAGCGCTTCGGCGAAACGGCGGGCAAGCGGCTCGTCGAAACGGTTGGCGCGGCAGCCGATAACGTCTTTGATCTGATCGGCAAGTATGGCATCGCATGTGATGCGGTGCGCGGCGGGTGGATTCAACCCGCGCCATCGGCGGCGATGCTCGAAACCGTCACTCGCCGCGCGCGCCAATGGGAAGCGCGGGGCGTGAAGATCAGTCTGCTCGATGGCGCGGAAGTGTCACGGCGTCTCGGCACGAAGAGTTATATCGGCGGATGGGTCGATCATCGCGCGGGAAGTATCCAGCCGCTCAGCTATGTGCGCGGCCTTGTGCGCGCTGCGCAGTCGCTCGGCGTCGCGGTGCATGGGCGAACGTCTGTCTCCCGCCTGACGCGCCATGAGCGCGGCTGGCGTATCGAGACGCAGGGTGGGGCTATCGTGGAAGCACAGCGGGTCGTGATCGCTACCAACGGTTATACGGGCGCGCTGTGGCCGGGCTTGCGGCAATCGGTGATCGCGGCGAACAGCTTTATCGTGGCGACGCAGCCCTTGCCACCGGAACTGGGCGACGACATTCTGCGCGGCGGCGAGGTGGCGTCGGATTCGCGTCGTCTGCTGCTGTACTTCCGGCGCGATGCGGCGGGGCGTCTGCTGATGGGCGGGCGGGGACCATTCTCCGAGCCGCGTGCCAACGGCGACTGGGCGCATCTGGAACGGGCTGTCGAGTTGATGTACCCGCAACTGAAGGGAATCAACTATGAATATCGATGGGCGGGGCGTGTCGCTATCACCGCGGATTTCCTGCCGCACATTCATGAACCGGCACCTGGTTTGAGCATCGCGCTGGGCTATAACGGACGTGGCATCGCAATGGCCACGACGGTCGGCAAACACCTGGCCGAACGCCTGTGTGGGGAATCGCCTGGATCATCGTTCCCGTTTGCAGTCACGCCCGTCAGATCGATCCCATTTCATGGCCTGCAGCGCTTTTACATCACGGCAGGTGTGGCGTGGTATCGCTTGATGGATGCCATTGCGTGATATGCCGGTGCTCCGTGATGGATATCCGGCGCTCAAGCTTCCCAAAGCACGACATGGCTTGTTTGGTCACCTTCTGGTCGCCTCGGCGATGTAGTCCACCACCAGCGGATTGGGCGTGGTGGCCGTCAAAAACATCGCCGAGGTGATCGGGTTGGCGTGATAGTTGACCATCGCCAGGTAGGTGCCGACCTTGCCCTCTGTGCCCCTGGCGGGATCCGGGTCGAAAGCGCTGGCGATCGACTTCATGATGACGACTGGCTTTGCTGGCATCTGGCTGTTCTCGTTGACAGATCGATCCGCTCGCGCGCGCATCGATCAGGCCGGGTTCGAGGCGCAGTCGGTACGTTCGGAAACCGGGATTGGCGCGGTGGAGGGCGCGAGTCACTAACCGAATGGAGGCTTTGACTTCAGTGGAATAGTGAAAACGGTAGTGTTCGTCGCAAAGGGCGCATCGAAGTCACGGACAACTCGGCTCCTGATGTCGCTTCGCGATCAACTGCGGCCACCCGCTCGCCCGTTATCAGGCAGCTGCGGGGTCACTGACGAGGTCATAACCGTTTTCCATCCGCCCCGCGAGACGCCGCAGAAATGCGGGCTGGACGTCAACTGTCACACTGAGGTCATACCAGTTGCCACTTGCCGATACTGACCATAGGGTATCGAGCGTGTGGCCGGCACGGACAGAAAATTTCCATGGGCCATCCGCACGATATGCGTTCGACGAGATCGAAAATTCGCAGACTGCATTCCCGCGATTGATCAGCGTCAGACATAAGGCATTGTTCTTCCTGTCGTCGGTAGCCCGGATCTCGGGGTTGGCGTGTGCCAGATCGCGTACAGAGGCCACATCGCCCGCGAAGAGCCGCAGAAAGCCGTTCGGTCCATGTATCGAGAGATGGTATCGGGGCGCGGCTGGCGGGACATGGGCCCAATGTTCGGATAGGTGCGTACCCGCCCCGAGCGAATACCGACGCGGCCGGTTGGTGCGGATCGCGAGGTCGTAGCTAGAGAGTGCGACACCCGTTGGCCCAGCATTGATCATATCGAGCCACAACGTTCCGCTGACTGCATCCACATGCGCGTTGACGTGAATCTCATAAGGCAGCGCCCGTGACGCACGAATACCCCGTTCCTGCTTCGGGACCGATTGCACAATCGGCACAGTCGGCTCCGGCAGCGTACTGCATTGCCGGTTGGCATCGGCGACATATGTGCTCGTAGCGGGTAGCAACGGCCAGGTTGTGTCCCGTGTGCCGAAGTCGAATGCCGAGGTGAGGTCGCCGCAAATCGCGCGACGCCACGGGCTGATGTTCGGGCAATGAACCCCAAAACGTCGCTCGATGAATTGAATGATCGAGGTGTGATCAAAGACCTCCGAGCACACATAGCCGCCTTTGGACCATGGCGAGATCACGGTCATTGGCACGCGAAAACCCAGGCCGAGTGGCAGCCCTTCGAAGATTTCGCCTGTCGTCTCGACTGTCGAGCGGCCTTCCGCGTCGGACGCGGGTGGGGTCGGTGGAGGCTCGTGGTCGAAGAAGCCGCCCTGTTCATCGTAGTTCAGCAGGAAGACGGTCCTGGACCAAACCTCGGGGTTCGCAAAAAGTGCTGCAAGCAGACGCGCGGTCAGGTCCTCTCCGGCTTGCGGGTGATAATTCGCATGCTCCGACAACGCTGCTGGCGCGACGATCCACGATACCTGTGGGAGCACACCCGTTGCGACATCTGCAGCGAATGCCCGTGCTACATCGTCGACTCTCGCCATGCCATTGCGGTAGAGTGCGCTCGACGCTGACGCGGATCGGAAGCTTCGAAACAGTGCGAGCGCGTTGTCGTCGAAGTTATCTGCCTGCTGGTACACGCGCCAGCGCACGCCGGCAGTCTCGAGCATTTCAGCGACCGTTGGCCAGGTGAAGCCCGCCACGGGCTCAACATTATCGAGCGCGGGAAGAAAACCTGCCGACAAACCGCTGCTGCCGCTGAACAGATGCAATCTGTTTGGGTTGGTCTGAGTCAGCGTCGACGCATAGTATTGGTCGCAGATGGTAAAGGCGTCGGCCAGCGCGTAATAGAACGGCAGATCGTTTCGCGAGAAGTAGCTCATGCCGAGTCCCGCGAAACGCACTTTGTTCCATTCGTCACACAGGCCGTGGTCCCACATCGCTATGTTGACGGGATAGTTCATCGACGGCGCCCGCGCACATGTCGCACGTGTGACAGTCATATCCGCGTGGAACGGCAGAATATAGCCAGTATCCGTAGGCTGCTTCCATATGGGGTCGCCATTGGGTAGGGCGATCGCCATCCGGTCATTGAATCCGCGCACCCCGCGCAGCGTGCCGAAGTAATGGTCGAAAGAACGGTTTTCCTGCGTGAAGATCACGATATGGCCGACATCGTCGATCGTTCCCGTCATGCGATGCGCCCGCGTTGCAAGCGCCTTACGAATCATTTGCGGCATCAGGCCAGTAACCGCTGACGCGGCAAGCGCACCCGCAGCAATGCATAGGAACTTTCGACGTGGTGAGCGAAACGGATGTCTGGCGGTGTCGCCGGTTCCTCCATTGGATGCGTGATTGGTTTTCATTGCCGGGACCGCTCCTCGTACATGGATGAAGACGCACGCCGGGAATACGATTGCCTGCTTCAAAACAGATCGACATTTTCCAATCTACGTGAGCGCACCTTAACCAGACATTAAGAAATCGCAGGCTGCGTGAACCTGTTAATCCGGCATCTTATTTCCTTTCAGGAATAGAACAGTCGCTGGAAGCTTTCGAAAGTGTCAGTAACACTGGGTAACGCGACCTTAACGTCTTCTTCAGATTGGTCCCGTTACGATCGTTGGCGTTAGTCGGACTCAACGCCGAAGCCCTCAGCGGTTTTAGCCGAAGGCGCGGATCGCGACTACCACAGAGCAGGGGACACCGATGAACAGGGCAACGGTCATATCCATCCGAACGCATCTCGTGACGGCATCGATCGCGGCAATGGCCATTGATGCGATTGTGCTGGTAGCCATTGATCTGTGCGGTATCCGCGAATCGGCATTCGAGACAACGGATTTCAGGTTAGCCGTCGTCACGCTGATCGCCATTGCGTTGGCGTCGACGCGGCTACTAGCGCTCGTCGCGTACCGTCGTGCGCTAACGCAGCGGCGCATTTTCGTTCGCACGGATGGTGTTGTTGATTCCCAATACGGATGCAGGCTGCGCTTGCTCGTGCTGCTGCATCTTCGCTTTTCCGGAATGAATGCCGAACGCTACGCCCAGGATGGTCTGCTGATTTGAACCGGCGGACGTCGCTTATCGCTGCAAGCTCAAAAAAACAACGGGAGAGCAGGATCATTAAGCCTGTCTTAAGCCTCCTGCGTGCAGACTTTGTGGTCCCAAAGGCGCCATCGCCGGAGGCATATGGATCAGCTACATGTTGTCCACCAGTGCTTCGCCTTTGTCGCCGTGCTATTTGCGCTGTGCTCCGGACTGGGCATCGTGTATACCCTGTCGGCCAGTCTTTTTATGCGACGTTTTTTTTCGCGTCCGATGACTGCGCCCGTTCGCTTCCCGCCAGTCACCGTGGTTAAACCGTTGCGTGGCGACGAATGGCAACTACTGGAGAACTTAACGAGCTTTGTGGAGCAGGACTATCCCGGAACGGTTCAGTATATTGTGGGTGTCCATGATCGAAGCGACGCTGCGCTCCCGGTCGTCGACATACTGCGCTCGCGTTTCCCTGAGAAAAGAATAAACGTGGTGGTAGACGGCAGGGTGTATGGACCCAATCGAAAAATCGCCAATCTTGCCAACATGATGGATCACGCGGAGCACGATGTGCTTTGCTTTGCTGACAGCGACGTACGTGTCGGCGCACGCTTTCTCCGCGATATCGTAGGCGCGCTCGAGCAACCCGGCGTGGGGTTGGTGACCAGTGCCTATCGTGGATTGTGCGCGCCCGGTTTCTGGCCTCGGGTCAGTTCCGCCATGACCAATTATCATTTCCTGCCCGGCGTAGTGACGGGGCTGTCCATTGGACTCGCCCGACCATGCCTTGGCCAGACGATTGCCATCACGCGGACAACACTGATGCGCATAGGCGGTCTCCCGCAGTTCGCGCATCATCTCGCGGAGGACTACGCTATTGGCGAAGCGGTACGGCGCAATGGTTTATCGGTCGTCATTCCGCCGTTCACCGTGCATCACGCTTGCGTCGAAACGACGTTTTCTCAACTGATCGCGCACGAACTGCGGTGGTGCCGCACAATTCGCGCCGCAGCTCGGATGGGGCATCTCGGTGCTATTCTGATGCATCCGTTTCCGCTCGCTTTGCTCGTCGTCCTTTTCTCTTTTGGTAATCCGCTGGCCTCGGGGTTGGTCGTGCTGACACTCATTGTTCGAGGGATATTGGTCTGGCAAACGGACCGCGCGACAGGAGAGCGTTGCAGCGGCTTTCCGTGGTTACCGGTTTGGGACGTCCTTCAATTCGGAATTTACGTGGCGAGCTTTTTCTCGTCGCGCGTTTTATGGCGAGGGCAACGCTTCGACGTTGACGGTGACGGTTTATTGTCATCCCGTGTTCAACAGGACCCGATCCTGAAATGACCACGGATTCGACCGTGATCTTTCAGTCTGGAAAGGCTGCGCTCAGATGAAATACCTCGGATCTGTCGCCGCGTTGCTTGGGCTAGCGATTGCTGGATGGCTTATCTGGCGAGACGATCCTGTCGCGATCCTGCGTCTGCTGGAATTTGCCGGCGGGGGCCTGGTGTTGGCAGCCCTCGCACATATCTTTGCAATGTTACCCAACGCGTGGGATTGGCGCAGCTTGATACGTGATGCGGAGCGCCCCTCTCTTGCGACTATGCTCAAGCTCGTCTGGATTCGCGAATCGATCAACGGACTGTTGCCCGTGGCGCGGATTGGCGGGGAGATCGTTTCATTTCGACTGCTGGAACGCGTCGGCGTTCGCCCAGCGACGGCTGTGGCGAGTCTCGTCGTGGACATGCAACTCACGTTGGTCAGCCAGGTCGTCTTTGCGCTCGTAGCCCTTGGTTACTTGCTGGAGCTAACCTCATCGGACGCCGCGCGTCTTGCGGGTAGATTGGCGTGGGGTCTTGCCGCACTCATGCCGGTGCTCTTGCTCTTCGTTCTGGTTCAACACGCGCGCCCGTTCGAGCGCGCCGCGCGAACGCTCAACCGTGTCACTAGCGGAAAGGTCTACGCCCTGGTTGGGAAGTCGGCGCGCATCGACCAGTCAATCAAGCTGGTCTGGCGAGAGACGGGTGTCGTGATTCGCTATTTGTTCATCTGGCAAACGTTGCAGTGCCTTGGGTTGGCACTTGAGATCTGGATCGCGTTACGCGTGCTTGGGTCGGACGCAAGCTTCGCGACCGCGTTCGTGCTCGAGGCACTGATTCAACTCGTGAGCAGTGTTGCCTTTGTCGTGCCAGGTAACATCGGCGTGCAAGAAGGCGGCTTCGTTGTGATCGGTGGCATGCTAGGCCTCGATGCGCCGACCTGCCTCGCGCTGGCAGGCGCCCGGAGAGTGAGAGATCTACTGTTCTTCGTACCCGGACTCATTTTCTGGCAGTTGGCTGAACGTTCGTTTGGCCTCCCGCGCTCGATGGCTGCGAAGCCCGGCAATGCGAATGTGAAGTGATCCCGTAGAAAAGGGCATTGCGGTCGTGATCGAAGCGGCACGTGGCGAAGGCAGAGAGGAGCATTGGCGATCGGATGTCGTAATTTTGTAGCGTTGCGTTCAACCTGGAGGCATCCAGAATGAATCAACCTCCTTTTGACGGATTCCTGGTAGAACGGCTGATATGTTGCGCTCGAAATCCTATCGCACGATCACGAACAGGTACTACCCATGATCGGAGAACATTTGTTAGCGACGGCTTCACCCGTCTTCTTCAATTATTACGCCAGCGCTGCGAATGACTTGCAGGTAAGTCGCCGTATCACCGATAGCAGCGGCTGCTTGCTCCGCCAGCCTCCACGTGCTCGAAGACTTTTCGGCATTCGCCATCATCGCCTGGAGAACAATCGAATCAGCAAACCCGCGAGCAGTCGCCATCTCGAGGACGGCAACCAGTATGCGCTGGGCCACCGCGCGGGCATGGGCCGATGCCAAGGGGGCGCGATATGCAAGAAATCCTGCCATCAACAAGAATTCGGCAGGGCTGACGTGCTGTCCATTCCCAACGGGTACACCCTTGGTAACGTCGCGATTTTGCGTCATCAATCACCTCTCGCCGTGGAGCGTGGGCACCTCAAATGACTGCATCTGCGTCGATGGTGACACTGGCTGTTGCGGGTGGATCGTACGGCGGACGGGTGCTGTGCACAGTGCCCACCGCACGAGGTCAGGAGCGTTGCCGCTCTCCGCGAAGAGATCGCTATTTTGTACGTCGCCGACGCGTCATCTCGACGTACTAACCTTGCTGCCAGTATGCAGCAATCCACGTGGTCAGTCGACCCGGTCCCGCGTGTAGTCGTGCCTGGATCCATCGCGTCGAAGATATGGGTAGGCGTCGCCGCGCATACAACGTGAGGAGTTGTGAAGACTGGTGATTCTGTCGCAAGACTGTCATGCAATGCATGTTTCGAATAGGGTAGCCGGCGATATCGGTAATCTCGATGTAAAAATTGACAGAAGGGGGGAAGACTAAGGATTTGCAATTCAAGTGTCGGGAGTCGTACTATTCTTTCGAGGCCCTCCTGCGATCCAGAGCCTTCGACAGATGGTGGCTTCCTTGCTGGCTATTCAGTGGCCAGCACACTTTTTGAAGGCACGAATCAGTTCCCGGACATCGCCGACGCATGGCGACCATGCGGGCGACTCATCCCTGAAAACAGACCGTTGTCTTTGAGGGCATTCATGAAAACGCTATTTCTGCAGGCACCATCGTTCGACGGCTTCGACGGAGGAGCGGGCTCACGTTTCCAGACAAGGCGTGAGATCCGGTCCTTCTGGTACCCAACCTGGCTCGCCCAGCCTGCTGCGCTGGTCGAGGGTAGCCGTCTGGTGGACGCTCCGGCAGATGGCCTGTCTCTCGACGCAACACTCGACATTGCTCAGGAATACGAGCTAGTCATCATTCACACCAGTTCGCCGTCGTTCGGGAACGATGTGCAATTTGCGGAGCATTTAAAACGACGCAAGTCCAGCATCCTTGTCGGGATGGTCGGGGCAAAGGTGGCAGTCGATCCTCACGGTTCGCTTGCCGCAAGCGATTCGATCGACTTCGTATGCCGTGAAGAATTCGACTTCACATGTCGTGACGTCGCGCAAGGACTTCCGTTTAGTTCGATCCTCGGTCTGAGCTACCGTTTACCGGACGGTGGGTTCATGCACAACGAGGCCCGGCCGATTCTGGAAGACATGGACCAGTTGCCGTTCGTTGCTCCCATCTACAAGCGCGACCTTACGACCGCGAATTATTTCAGCGGCTACCTCAAGCATCCCTATGTCTCTCTCTACACGGGTCGAGGCTGCAAGTCGCGATGCACATTTTGCCTTTGGCCGCACACAGTTGGGGGGCATCGCTATCGCACTCGCTCCGTCGAGCACGTCCTCGAAGAAGTGAAATGGATCAGGGACAACATGCCCGAAGTCAAGGAGATCATGTTCGATGACGATACCTTTACTGATCTCAGGCCGAGGGCCGAGGAGATTGCTCGCGGCCTTGGCAAGCTTGGGGTGACGTGGTCGTGTAATGCGAAAGCGAACGTACCGTATTCGACCCTCAAAGTGATGAAAGAGAACGGCTTGCGGCTCTTGCTCGTAGGCTACGAATCCGGCGACGACCAGATTCTCGTGAACGTCAAGAAGGGGCTGAGAACCGATATGGCACGCCGCTTCAATGAAGATTGCCGCAAGCTCGGCATCAAGATCCACGGCACGTTCATCCTTGGGCTTCCTGGGGAAACTCACGAAACGATACAGAAGACGATCCAATACGCGAAAGAGATCAATCCGCACACAATCCAGGTGTCGCTCGCCGCGCCTTACCCGGGGACGGTCCTTCATAAGCAAGCTGTCGAGAATGGATGGCTGGAAGAAAGCAAGGTCATCACGCTTGTCAATTCAGCGGGCACGCAGCTTTCAACTATCGGCTATCCGAATCTGTCGCGCGAAGAGATCTTTCTTGGTGTCGAGGAGTTCTACAAGCGATTTTATTTCAGGCCGACAAAGATCTGGGAAATCGTCCGTGAGATGTTGGTCAGTTGGGAGATGATGAAACGGCGCTTGCAAGAGGGTGTGCAGTTCTTCAGATTCCTCCGCGACCACAAAGCGTGAGGCCTGCACTCACTGGCGAATGCGTTTCTGCAGAGTCAGAGTCGGTCTCCGCTTCCAAACTGCTGCCTGATTAAAGGGATCGGCCTGGCGATGGTCACAAAAGGTGGGGCTGTGCAGCATGGCGGCCGATGCGCACAGGTTTTTTGTGACCATCGCGATCGACGCGATTCATTTTGTGGGAGCCACTGTGTCCGCTGTGGCGCCGTCGATCCGCACGGTGCTCAAGCAACTCTGACATTTCAAGTCTGGTTTTCTTGACTTTCGTTGTCACGCAACACTAATACAGGGCACATCGAAATGCGCAGAAAATGCTCTGCGACGCTGCCGAGAAAAAGACGTCTCATGCCTCTGCGCCCGTGCGTGCCCATCACAACAAGATCGGCGTGAACCTGTTGGGCTCGCCAGTGAACGATGGAGGCGACATCATCCGAGAAGGCGACGGGCTCAACCAGTTCAGCGTGACACGTCACGCCAGCCGCTGCACACATTTGCTCTGCTTCGTCGAGCGCTGATCTCCCGCACTTCCGCATGGCGTCTGCGAGTTGCACCGGGTCGAGATCGGGGTGTGAGAGGAGGGGAGCACTGTCCACCACGTGAATTGCGTGCACGACGCCGTGGCTCGACGCGGCGAGGCGCACGGCTTCGCTGAGTGCCAATCTAGATGAACTGCTTCCATCGATAGCAATAAGGATGGTCCGATACATGGCACACCTCCGAATGTCGGAGAACGCGATATCGCTTCTGCACGCAACATGCGGGAAGCTGTGAAGGCGGATCACGCGCCCTCTATCGAGCTTCAAGACGCTTGACCACATCCGCTTGCCCAGGTTGGGTCGCAATCCGAGGGATGTGCGTCAGTCGCGGATCCCGTTTCGACGTCCTGTCAGCCGCTCCAATAGCGCTGTGTAGCGAGTGTTTCCTTCACTGCGGCGTTCTGTCTGTGTCCTACTACGTGACTTGTCCACAATACAACAAGAGGCGTGAGTGGGCGCCGCTTTGTAGCGGCGGCAAGCGATGCCGCAACGTCAGAGCCCGATGCCGGAAAATCCCGATGATCGGCGGTTCGTTGCATCGTAAGATTACAGCGTGACGAGGCAGCGCACGGCGGCATCTCAGCACGCAATTTCTGTCAGCAGTAGGAGATCGTCATGTCACTCCATAGATCCGTATATGTACGGTCGGTGCTTTGTGCTCAAGGGATGTCAGCGGTGCTGCTATTGACCACGATGGCTGCCGCAGAAGCGAGCAACCTGAATTTCCTCAACGACACGCCAATGTCATACATCAAGAAGAATGATATGGACTCGATCAAAGTCGCGCTCACCAATGTGCTCAACACAAAGAGGGACGGTGAGGCAACTCAGTGGACGAACCAGGGGACAGGAAATAGCGTGAAGATCCATGCAACAATGACGCCGGAGAGTACGCGTCATGAGGGGAACAAGACATGCCGTCGGATAACAGTCGTCCTCTCGGCAAAAGGGCAGTCGATGAATCTTCACCCCGGGTTTTGCGGCACAGGAAAAACGGACTGGACGATGGAGAAACGCTAGCGTTGAATCGGGCTGTGACCTGCGTGCTCGCTACACTGATCGACTCGCTAGCGCGGCCCACCAGTACCGATTATTCCAATGGAATTGCATGCGCAATTCTGGCCACGGCGCACGGGCGCAGACGGGCAGCCAGACTGTCACGAGATTCGCCAGGCGGCGCTCAGGTGTTGATCCAGACGCGCGCCTGCTCCAACTCGTTGACGTGGAAGGCCTTGACTTCGGCCTTTGTAAAGAATCGCGCCAGATGCATCGAGGCGCGGATCCAACCCGCATCGGCCACCACGGCGGCGCGCGTGACCTTGCGGGCCACGGAAACGCCGAGCGTTATATCGGTCCACAGCGCCTTCGGCTCGATACCGGTGAAATGCTCGATGCGTTCGAGCACGCGGGTCTTGCCGTTCAGTTCGAGATCGCCACGCATGCGTTCAATGGCTTCGCGCAGATCGTGGTCGGTGATCTTACCTTCGATGGAAATTTCGATGACCGGGGAATCGGGCTCAGTGTGGTACAGGATCATGGCAAGACCACCTTACCAGGGAGACGTTACACGCTCAGGCGCGAATGAGCCTGGCGTTCGATACCGCCTTAATGCTACCCCTTTTCAGACGGCCCGGTTAACGCACTATTGAGAATCTGCGTGTGCGTTCGCATGTTGCCGCCAACAGTATATCCAGTGCCGAGACTGGCTTTAGCTGATCCTGAGGGGCCTTCGCCGGAGAAGGTCTGTAGCATTTGATTCATGCCCACCGCGATTGAACGCGACGGCGAGGTTGCGGCCTTGTAGTTGCCGTCCGCCATGTCGGAAATGCGTATCGCGCAATGATACGCACGGCGCCGGAGCGACACCGTCAGATCCATTTTGCTTTGCGAAACCAGCGGTACAGAACGATGTCGATCACGACAATCGCCGCGATGACGACCGGATAGCCGTACTGCGAGTGCAGTTCGGGCATATGCTCGAAGTTCATGCCGTAAATGCCTGCGATCATCGTAGGCACGGCGAACAGCGCGGCGAATGACCCCAGGCGCTTGGTGATCTCGCTCTCGGCCAATGCGATCATGCCGAGGTTGACCTGGACCGCCGTGATGACGAGTTCGCGCCGTCCTTCAATGGCCCCGACGATCCGTTCCAGATGGACGTAAACGTCCTTGAAGTAGGCCGTCATGCCGTCGCAGACCTTCGGGACGCGGCCGCCCGTGAGCTTGCCGACGCCCTCGAGTAGCGGGCCGATGTGATGACGAAGCACGACGAGGCGCCGCTTGAAGCGATATAGATCTTCGATGATCGCGCGGGCCTCGTTGACTTGCTGCGGCTTGAAGATGCGGTCTTCGATTTCTTCGAGTTCGTTGGTCAGCGCTTCGAGAATCGAAAAATAGTCGTCGACGATGTGATCCATCAACGCATACAGCACGAATGCCGACCCCAGCCTGAGAAGTTCCGGCTCGTTTTCACAACGCTCGCGCACATCCTGGAACCCTCGCTGCGTGCGCATGCGCACGGAAAGCACATAGTTCGCGCCAACGAACACATCGACTTCGCCGAACAGCAGGCTACCGTCTTCCTGGAACTCGACGGTATGCATGACCGCGAACAGTGAGTCGCCGTATTCCTCGATCTTCGGCCACTGATGATGCGCGCGCACGTCCTCGACAGCGAGTGTGTGCAGACCGAACTCCTCCTGCATCGCATCCAGTTCGGCAGGCTCAGGCTCCTTGAGGGCAACCCACACGAAGCATTCCGGCTTTTGCACATAGTCGCTGATCTGCTCGACGGTGATGTCGCCGAGCTTGCGACCATCCTGATAGGCTACGCAATTGACCAGCATGTTTTTTATATCCCCACGTCACCTGCGTACGGAACTGGACCTATTGAGCAACAGTCATCGTGGATGTCTCACTCGACGATTTGATGACACGGACCGGTTCTTTTTCAACAAACAATCAACCCAGTATTGCACACTATGCGGGTGTCTCAAGGGAATTAGCGTGAACACGTCTCGCCATGCAAACCAAGGTCAGGCGCGTTCAGGCGTAACCTCTTTCGCGTTCGGCACTGTCTCGGCGAGAATCATGTCAAAGGCGTTCTTCGGCGCGTCGCCGCCGCGCTGGAGTGGCCGGAATACGGCGTCACCGCGCCGCACGGGCTTGCCCGTCAGTCCACAAACACCATCGGTACGGGCAAAGCCCGCGCGCCAGATCTGGTCCACATACCGACCGAGTGTCGAATCGCTCCACGAAATCAGTATCGTGCAGGTCGTTTGCCATTCGATGCGCCTGATGGACGAAGCATTGGCCATGGCGGACCACATCGAGGCACAGTTGAGCAAGCGGTGATAGTTGGGTTTCGGCATTGGATCGACTTCAGATGCAGCACGGCAGTGCAAGTCGCCGACGATCTGAACCCATGGATCGTTTCTGTTCACGTGGATTCCCGGAAGGCTGTCGTTTTGCACCTTTGCTCTGGCCGTGGCTTCGCGATATGGGTTGCCGTTCGTGAGGATGATGGTGCGATCCGTCCGACGACCGCACCCGCAAGCAGCCGGATCGCATGGCCGCTCCCCAGGGCGTCTCGAATGGGTCGCACTCAGACATTCGGATGACTGCTTCGCTCAGTAAGCGACCGTTCGGCAGGCCCGATTTTTTGGAGCGGGACATGGCTGCGTGCGGCCGACGCAACGTGTCCTATGATTGATCGGGGCAGCGAGTTTTGAACTTGCGATCTCCGCGTCCCAAATGCAGCGCCTTTTTTGCTTGCGCGCTCTCCCTGAAGACGGAGTCAATCATGCTACACAATGTACTGGCCGCCGCTCCGGCCATGGTTCTGTGCCTGCTGCTGCAAGGCGTGGTAGTAGCCATCTGCTTGCGCCGGTATGCGCGCTTCCGGCGCAACGTCAAGAGTCAGGACCTGCTTTGGGTCGACGTCCTGCTATTGATAACCGTGATGCTGCTGACCCTGCTCTGCAATTTCGCTCAAATGGCAATCTGGGCAGCGCTGTTCATGTTCCTGGGCGAGTTTTCCGATTTCACCACTGCGCTGTATCACTCTGCGGTCAACTTCATCACATTGGGCTACGGCGACATTGTCATGTCCAGGCAATGGCGCATGCTTGGCCCAATCGAAGCCGCCAATGGCATCCTGATGTTTGGCGTCTCGACCTCGGTGATGACGGCAGCCGTCATGGATGTGATCAAGTACCATCATGCGCAGCTGCAGCAAGAGTAGCCGCGCGAGCGCTGCGCATGATCCAGAGTCCGGGTTCGACGGCACGTTCTTCAGCCTTCACTTCATAGCGTCGCAACGCGCGACGCTAGTCCGCCGTCGCTTCGCCACTACGCGCAAGCAGAACCGGCGTATCCACGAGCCGCGCGGTGCGGGCGGCCACGCTGCCGAGAAGCCACCGCGCGATACCGCGTCTGCCATGCGTGCCGAGAACGAGTAGATCGCCATTCCACTCTGCCGTGTCCCGTACGATCGCGTGCGGAACATCGTCGTGGGTGGTATGCGTCTTGATCAGGGCGGTCTCGGCGTTGCGACCGTGATCGGTGCAGATGCGCGCAGCGCGCTCGAGGGCGGTACAACCCTGTTCCAGATATGCGCTTTCCAACGTTTCGGCGGCACCGCCATCGAACAGATGGACGGCCTGGTCCACGACGTAGACCGCGCGCAGCAGCGTGTCTGGGGTAGCTATCTGGAGACCCGTCTGCAAACCGGCGAGTGAGCAGGCGCTGCCATCCAGTGCAAAGACGATACGCGCGGGTGGCCGGTCCGTAGGAACACGGCAATCTTCCGGCACGAGCAGCAAAGAGCAGGTCGCGCGCCGCGCCACCGGCTCCGATACAGTGCCTTCGATCCAGCGCAACAGACCATGCTGATGCCGCATGCCCATCACGAGCAGATCCGCATTCCAGTGCAATGCGGTAGCGAGCAGTGCATCGGCCGTATTGCCGCTGTGCACGGAGAGATCGACCAGTCCAAAGTCCAACGCTATGCCGGCGAACATCGCTTCGATTTTCGCAAGCGCGGCGCGCGCATCGTCGATGATCTCATCTCTCGCTGCGGCAAGAAAACCCTGAGTCGTCGCGCCAAGCGGAAACAGCGTGCGCGGGTTCTGGGCAATCGTCACCAGCCTGATTTTTGCACGGCCGGCAAACAGTGCTCTTACATATGCTGCTGCGCGCAGTGTTGCCTCCGAGTCATCCACGGCCAGCATGACGCGCTGAAATGCGCTCTTTGGGGCCGGCGTGCCAAGGTTCGATGTTTGCGCCATGATGCTCCTCCGTTTTCGGGCCGTACCTTATTTATAGATTGTCCGTTCAGCAAAGCGTGCCCAATTGATCCTGGTCAAGTTCTGGTGCACCACGCTGCGCGCCGGTACCTTGTCAGACGGGTCGGCCGGCGAGATCACGCCGTGCTCGATCATGAAGTCGATGCCGAAGAGAAGCGTCAATCTTCGTGTAAACCCGGGCGTGAGAAATCGTTTGCCGTAAGAACCGGGTAAGCGGGTGCTCTTAACGTAACACCGAGCGCATCAGAAGAACGACGCATCGAACCGCATGCGCGAATGAATTGCACCGCATCCCTCTCAGGACCCGAGGTGCGTAGAGATGCCCCTCGTCACGACCTCGGCCGGAAGAGGGTGCTTGTCAGTCAGCGAAAGCTGTCCATGCAGGAGACGAAGATGGATCTGAAACTCGCAGAGAAAATCAAATCGAGCGCGGCATACCGCGAACTGGTGCGAAAACGCTCGAGGCTCGGGTGGACGCTGACCGCCCTCGTACTGGTCGTCTATTACGGCTACGTTCTGTTGATTGCATTCGACAAGCAGTTTCTTGCTGCAAAGATGGGCGCTGGTGTAATGACGTGGGGGATGCCCGTCGGACTGTTCGTCATCGTGTTCACGGTGATCGTCACGGGGTTCTACGTGCGTCGCGCCAACAGCACATACGACCAGCTTACCGAGCAGATCAAACGGGAGGCCGCATGAACGCACGACATCTTCTCGCGCTCGCGGCGCTGTCTGTCGTCTCATTGCGTTGTCTCGCCGCTGGCGCAGACATGGGGCAGACAGTCAAACAGGCGACCAACTGGACCGCAATCGGGATGTTCGTCGTATTCGTGGTCGCGACACTCTTCATCACCAAATGGGCGGCGAGACGGACGCGCTCTGCCGCGGAGTTTTACACGGCAGGTGGCGGTATCACAGGCTTTCAGAACGGACTTGCGATTGCCGGGGACTTCATGTCGGCTGCCTCGTTCCTGGGCATCTCGGCGGCCGTCTATGCAAACGGCTATGACGGTCTCATCTATTCGATCGGCTTTCTGGTGGGCTGGCCGATCATCACGTTTCTGATGGCCGAAAGACTGCGCAATCTCGGCAGGTTCACGTTCGCCGACGTGGCCGCATACCGCTTCAAGCAGGCCCCGATCCGCGCGTTCGCCGCGTCGGGCACGCTCGTTGTCGTGGCGTTCTATCTGATCGCGCAGATGGTGGGTGCAGGGCAGTTGATCAAATTGCTGTTTGGTCTCGAGTACTGGATTGCCGTGGTGATCGTGGGCGCGCTCATGATGGTGTACGTGCTGTTCGGAGGCATGACGGCAACCACCTGGGTACAAATCATCAAGGCATGCCTGCTCCTTGCGGGTGCTTCGTTCATGGCGTTCATGGTGCTGTGGCAGTTTCATTTCAGCCCGGAAGCGTTGTTCGCGAAGGCCGTCGAGGTGCACGAGAAGAAGGCTTCTATCATGGGCCCCGGCAATTTCATCAAGGATCCGATATCGGCGATCTCGTTCGGAATCGCGCTGATGTTCGGCACAGCGGGGCTGCCGCATATCCTGATGCGCTTCTTTACGGTGCCGAATGCGAAGGAAGCGCGCAAGTCCGTGTTCTGGGCGACGACATGGATCGGCTACTTCTATATTCTGACCTTCATCATTGGCTTCGGCGCGATCGTGCTGGTGAGTACGAATCCCGTCTTCAAGGATGCTGCGGGCAAGTTGCTGGGCGGAACGAACATGGCGGCTGTGCATCTCGCGAGTGCCGTGGGCGGCAACGTGTTTCTTGGCTTTATTTCGGCCGTTGCGTTTGCGACGATCCTTGCCGTCGTCGCGGGTCTCACGCTCGCCGGCGCGTCAGCTGTGTCGCACGATCTGTATGCGACCGTCTTCAAGCACGGTAAGGCACCTGGTGCGAACGAACTGTTCGTTTCGCGAGTCACCACGGTCGTGCTGGGTATCGTAGCTGTCGTGCTCGGAATCGTGTTCGAGAAGCAGAATATCGCTTTCATGGTTTCGCTGGCTTTCGCCGTCGCGGCGTCCGCCAATTTCCCCGTGCTGTTCATGTCCGTGCTCTGGCGTGGCTGCACGACGCGCGGTGCCACCATCGGCGGCTTTCTTGGGCTGATTTCGGCCGTGTTGCTGACGGTCCTCTCGAAGGCAGTGTGGGTGGATGTGTTCCACTTTTCGAACGCGCCTTTTCCTTACGCGTCGCCAGCACTCTTTTCGATGACCATGGGCTTCGTCGGCATCTGGCTCTTCTCGGTGACGGACAGGTCTGCTCGCGGGCGTATTGATCAGGCCGGATTCGAGGCGCAATCGGTACGCTCGGAGACTGGCATCGGAGCGGTGGAGGGCGCGAGTCACTAGACGGGAACCTGCGACTGATTTCGAGGCGAGGTGGATGCGAGGTTATCGGGTGTGAAAGGACTCTCGCAAGACACTGCTCAACGGGCTGGATCTGGATGTGCGCCCCTCACGCAAGAGAGCCCCATGCGGGAAGTTGTCCCCTCTTTTACCAGAGGGGACATTTTTTTATGCAGCGGGAACAGGGACTCAGGAGGCGAGTTACCCGTTGCCGTGCCTTCAGGTCGCGTCGACCGAACTCTCGTCCTGCGCAAGCAACTGGCTGTCGGGTAGCCGGAGTGGCACGGGGCCTTCCGCGTTATTGGCTTCCACCAGCCGGATCATTTGCAGCATGAAGACTTCCCGCTCGTCGGGCGTGAGATGCTCGATGGTGCGATCGTGCGCGCGCTGCACGGCGCTCGCCATTTTTCTGGTCAGGCGCTTGCCGGCAGGGGTGAGTTTCACCAGCCGCAGGCGTTTGTCGTGCTCTGCCTGCGTGCGGCTTACGAGTCCGCGTGCGTTCAGACGCGGAATCACTTCCGCGACGCTGGAGCGCTCCAGTCCGACTTCAATCGCGAGCGTGTTCTGATCCATCTCACCGAGCGACTCCAGCGTGGTAAGCAAGCTGTATTGCACCGGCGTGATGTTGAACTCGCCCGTTTCCTGAGCGAACAGGAAGGTGTGGATCTGATGCATGCGGCGGATCAGAAAGCCTGGCCGCGAGAACAACGGCGAGCGCGCCTGCCGCTCGGCGAGCTCCGCACGGACGCGGTGAATGTCGGTGTAATCGGTGACAGTGGTTCGCATGGAAACGACTCTAGGAAAAATGGGCGAGCTTGGGACCCTACGATACACATTCTAGGCTGGAATCACTCCCGATCGCAAATGCGGGGTACACCACCGAATCACCATAAGAAGGCGTCGCGCATGCGCTTGGTGCGGGTGCGGGTGTGCATCGTTCGAATTGGTGCAGAGGTGTTTGAGGAAATCTGTGGTACGGCACGTATCTGGCACCGGCGTTTATCCTTAAAGCGATGATCTGAAAGGAAAAACACGGCTGTCGGGACTGGGTGGAAGAGTCGGCACACAATTTGCGGTACACCACGCATCTTCCCACTCGGCTAACGCACCGCACATGTCACAAGTTCTGCTCAAAGGGGGGCGCGTTATCGACCCCGCCCAGAAGATAGACGCCACGATCGACGTTTTGGTAGACAAGGGCGTCATCGCCGCGATCGGCCCGGATGCCGCGAGTCAGGCATGCCAGGCGGAACTGATCGACTGCAGCGGCAAGCTGGTGCTGCCTGGCCTCATCGACACGCATGGCCATATCTTTCAGTACGTCACGGGCCGCTTCGGCCTGAACGCCGATCAGTGTGGCGTGCAATCGGGCGTGACGACGATCGTCGATCAGGGCGGCCCGAGCTGCATCACGATGCCGGGCTTCCGGCATTACGTTGCGGAGCGGTCCGCCACGCGCGTGCTGGCCTTCATTTCCGCCTATCTCGTCGGCGGTCTCGAAGGTCACTACTATCCGGACCTGTATCGCCCCGATTGCCTCGATGCCGATGCAACCATCAAGTCCGTGCGCGCGAATCGCGATCTCGTCAAGGGCATCAAGGCGCACGCCGAAATTGGCGGCTTCGCGCGCTGGGGGCTCGACGTGATGAAGATCGCCGCGAAAATCGGCCGCGGCGCGGAATTGCCCTTGTATATCCACTTTGGCCAGTTGTGGCCGAAGCCGGAGAGCGGGGGGCTGCCGGTCCAGGCTGATTCCATCTTCAATCAGGTGGTCGAGACGCTCAAGCCAGGCGATATCCTCGCGCATCCGTTTAGCCGTCATCCGGGCGGCTTCGTCGAGGAGAACGGCCAACTGCATCCGCTCGTGCACGAAGCGGTGGCGCGCGGCCTGAAGATCGACGTCGGCCACGGCTCGCATTTCAGCTTCAGGACGGCGCGCATCGTACTCGACGCGGGTGTCGTGCCCGACACGCTCGGTGCCGACATGCATGGCTACAACACACACGTGCCCGCGCCCGGCGGTACGCCCGACAGTCATCCGGACGAGGAGCATTCGTTCCTCGGCCGCACGCAGTTCAGCCTCGTGAGCGCGATGACCAGCATGCTCGCGCTCGGTCTGCCGCTGCAGCACGTCGTGGCGATGGCGACCTGCAACGCTGCGAAGATGGTCGGCATGGAAGACGGGATCGGCTCCCTGCAAGTGGGGCGATCTGCGGACATCAGCGTGCTCGACGACCGTCGCGGCCGCTGGATACTCGAGGACAACGAGGGCACGCAGGTTATCACCGACCGTATGCTGTCGCCACTGTTCTGCCTGCGCGACGGCGTGCGTCACGACGCTGTTTCGCCGACGCTGCCGCTCGCGCGCGCCGCCTGAGAACGCGAGGCTCACACCATGATCAAACGTCCCCAAAAGCGCGGCGACAGCAATCGCCCGCAAGGCATCGGCGCGTCGCTCGCGCGCAAGGAAGACGAGCGCTTCATGCACGGGCGCGGCGAGTATGTTCCCAACATCCGCATGGTCGGGATGGTCGATGTGGCGTTCGTGCGCAGCCCGATCGCGCACGGACATATCGTCGGCATCGAAAAGCCGGAAGCGTACGCGCACGCGGTCTATACGCTGGCCGATCTTGAAGGCGTCAAGCCCATTGTTGCGAATTCGAGTCTGCCCGGCTTCAAGAGCTCCCAGCAGCCGGTGCTGGCGAGCGGCAAGGTGCGTCAGGTTGGCGAGACAATCGCGATGTGCGTCGCCGCGACGCGCGCCGAGGCCGAGGATATCGCCGCGCAGGTGTTCGTCGATTTCGAAGAACTGCCCGCCGTGGTCGACATGCTCGACGCGCGCCGCGAAGACTCGGCGCTGGTGCACGAGCAGTGGGGCGATAACGTATTTCTCGAAACCTTCGTCGATGCGAATCCGGGCGTCGACCTCGACGCGATCCGCCGCGATGCGCCCATCCGCGTGCATCGCAAGCTGCGCACGGCGCGGCAGAGCATGGCGCCGATGGAAGGCCGCGGCGTGGTCGCGCACTGGGACCGCCGCCTGTCGCAACTGGTCGTGCATACGTCTGCGCAAATGCCGCACATCACGCGCACGGGCCTCGCGGAATGTCTTGGCCTCGACGAAGGACAGGTGCGCGTGATCGCGCCCGATGTCGGCGGCGGTTTTGGCTACAAGGGGATTCTATTGCCCGAGGAAGTCTGCTGCGGCTGGCTCGCGATGCAACTGGACAAGCCAGTGCGCTGGATCGAGGATCGCCGCGAGCAGCTCACCGCGAACGCGAACTGCCGCGAGCACGACTACGACATCACGGGCTATGCGGATCACGACGGCCGTCTGCTCGCCGTCGAATGCAATGCGCACGTGGATTCGGGCGCGTATTCGTCGTATCCGTTTTCCGCGTGCCTGGAAGCGGCGCAGGTCGGCAGCATCCTGCCGGGGCCGTACAAGATGGATCGTTTCCGCTGCCGCACGTGGTCGGTCGCGACCAACAAGCCGCCCATCCTTCCGTACCGCGGCGTGGCGCGAACAGGCGTGTGTTACGCAATCGAAACGATCATGGATGCAATCGCGCTCGAAGCGGGCATCGAACCTGACGAGGTGCGTCTACGCAATCTCGTCCAGCCGTACGAGATGCCTTACGACAACATCACGAAGAAGCACTTCGACAGCGGCGACTATCCCGAGGCCGTGCGCCGCGCGATGGCCATGATCGACCTGCCTGCGGTGCGCGCGCGTCAGCGGCGCGGCGAGCCCGACGGCAGGCGCATCGGCTTTGGCATGTCGATTTTCTGCGAGCAGGGCGCGCATGGGACGTCGGTGTATCACGGCTGGGGCATTCCGATGGTGCCGGGCTACGAGCCCGCCGTGATCCGCCTCACGCCGGATGGCGTACTCGAAGTGCGTGTCGGCGTGCATTCGCACGGGCAAAGCATGGAGACGACGCTCGCGCAGATCGCCCACGAAGTGCTCGGCATCGACACAGACCGCGTGCGCATCGTGCTCGGCGATACGGGCGTAACACCGTATTCCACGGGCACATGGGGCTCGCGTTCGATCGTGATGGCGGGTGGCGCAGTCGGTCGCGCTTCGAAGGAGCTCAAGGAGCGGCTCATGAAGATTGGCGCTCATCTGCTTCGGGAGCCGATGAGCGAAGTGCGCTGGGAGAACGGTGCCGTCGTCGGCAAGGATGCGCGGCGCACGTTACAGGAAATCGCGCGCACGTGGTATCTCGCGCCGCAGCTGCTGCCGCCCGATGTCGATCCGCGTGGTCTCGAAGTCTCGACGTCGTATCAGGCGAAGCGCGATTCGGGCACCTTCAGCTACGCGTGTCATGCGGTGGTCGTTGCCGTCGATCCGGCGCTCGGCCAGACCGAGATTCTCGACTACACCATCGTCGAAGACGGCGGCGTGCTCATCAATCCGATGGTCGTCGACGGACAGGTCTACGGCGGCGCGGCGCAAGGTATCGGCACGGCGCTCTATGAAGCGATGCCCTACAGCGAAGACGGCCAGCCGCTCGCCTCGACGCTCGCCGACTATATCCTGCCCGGCGCAACGGAAGTGCCCGCGATCCGCATCGAACACATGGAAACGCCGGCACCTTATACGGAGTTCGGGCAAAAGGGTATCGGCGAGAGCGGGGCGATCGGTCCGCCCGCAGCAATCGCCAACGCCGTCAACGACGCGCTGCGCGGACTCGGCGTGCGCATCGATCAGCTGCCGATCACGCCGCGCCTGATCGTCGAAGCGCTCGCGAAGCAGCGTGAACGGCAAGCCAACGCGCTCAAGGGAATGCACGCATGAAAGCCGCGACCTACGATTATGCAAAACCTCTCGCCTGCGATGAGGCGATCGCACTCATCAGTCCCACCGACGGCATGGGCAAGTTCGTGGCGGGCAGCCAGTCGCTAGGGCCGATGATGAACCTGCGGCTTGCGCAGCCCGAAATGCTCGTCGATCTGCGCGACATTGCGGCGTTGCGCGCGTGCCGTATCGAAGGCGAAAACGTCACGCTTGGCGCGTGCATCACGCATTCGGAGATCGAGGACGGTAAGGTCGACACGGGCACGCGCGGACTCATGGAGTATGTCGCCCGTGGCATCGCCTATCGCGCGGTGCGCAATCGCGGCACGCTCGGCGGCAGTCTCGCACATGCCGACCCCGCTGCAGACTGGATCAATACGATGTGCGCGCTCGATGCGGAGTTTCTCGTCGCGGGGCCCGGCGGCGCGCGCGTGATCGGCAACGGCGAGTGGATGGCGGGCGCATTCACGACTGCGCTCGAACCGGACGAGATCCTCACCGGCGTACGCTTCGCACGCCTTTCGCCGACGGCACGCTGGAGCTACTACAAGTTCAACCGCAAGCCGGGCGAGTTCGCGGAGGCCATCGCGGTGTTGATCGACGACGCGGCGCGCGGCGTGTGCCGCGCGGTGATCGGTGCGATCGACGCGCCGCCGTACGCGATCGACGATGCCGGCGCGCTGCTCCGCGACGCCGGTCCGGACGCCGCGTGCTTCGATACGCATCTCGAAGCGGCGGGCCTGGAAGCAGGAAGCTATGAACACGAGGTGCATCGCGTTGCGCTCGTGCGCGCAGCGGCGGGCATTCGCAATCAGGACGGGACGAGATCATGAGCGACGCATTCACGAAGACGATCGAACTCGTCGTCAACCAGGCTCGCGTCGCGGACCGCGTCGAGCCGCGCACCAGCCTCGCGGATTTTCTGCGCGAACAGCGCATGCTGTGCGGCACGAACATCGGCTGCGAGCAGGGCGTGTGCGGCGCGTGCACGATCGACGTGGACGGCGCGCCCACACGCTCCTGCATCACGTCCGCGATCAGTTGCGCGGGCAGTGCGGTGCGCACCATCGAAGACTTCGACGACGACGCGACCATGAACGAACTGCGTGCCGCGTTCACCGCTGAGCACGCACTGCAATGCGGTTACTGCACGCCAGGCATGCTGATGACCGCGCGCGACATCGTCACGCGTATCCCCAATGCCGACGACGCACGCGTGCGCCTCGAACTCTCCGGCAATCTGTGCCGCTGCACCGGATACGTCGGTATCGTCCGTGCGATTCGCCGCGTGCTCGATGCCCGCCGTGCGCGTGCGGCCGAGCCGCTCGCGCCGCTGACTATGACCGCCTGAAAAATACGGATAGGTACGCAATGGAAATCGAACAAAGCTTCGCTGTGCCGTACCCGCGCGATGCCGTGTGGGCGCGCTTTCACGACACACCCGGCATCGTGGCGTGCCTGCCGGGTGCGTCGCTCACCGCGCCCGTCGACAACGGTATGCTCAAGCTTGCCATGACCGTCAAGCTCGGACCGATCGTCGCGTCGTTTGCGGGCGACGGCGAAATGAAGCTCGACGATGCGCAGTATTGCGGCAGCATTACGGGAACGGGCGTGGATCGAAAGAGCGCGTCGCGCGTCAAGGGCGTGGCGTCGTTCGCGCTCGCAGAGGCGGCGGGCGAAACGCGCGTCGATGTGAAGGTGGATTACGCGATCGGCGGCAGCCTCGCGCAGTTTTCGCGCAGCGGCATCGTGAAGGAACTGGCCACGCGCATGACGGAAGCGTTCGCGGATAATCTCAAGGCGAAGCTGGACGAATCGGGAGCGGCTGCGGGCAACGCCTCCGTACAAGCCGACGCAATGCTCACCGTGCAGGATGCGACTGCAGCGCAGATGCACGGCCATCAAGCCGAAGCACCCGCGCAGGCGCCGTGCGTCGAATCGCGTCCGGCCGCGCGTGTTCAACCGGCGAACGCGCCACTGAATGTCGGCAATCTGTTCTGGAAGATGCTGTGGGCGCGCCTGCGCGGTATTTTCAGCTTCGCGGGCCGCTGACCATGCGTGCCGCTGATGCTAATGCGCTCGCCCTGAGCCGCGTCCATGCGGTGCGTCCGCAATGGTGCGGCGTCATGGCGGCGCGCGAGGCGGTGCGTCTGCCGCCCTTCACGCTGCTGCACGCGGGGCCGCCATTCAACGATCCGCGCAAGCCGTCCGCGCCGGTGCTCTCGTCGGCGGTTCTTTGCTGTCTATACGAAGGCTGGGCGAACGACGAAGCACACGCCGAGCGGATGATCGAGCAGGGCGAAGTGCGTCTCGAATCCGCGCAGTCGTATGGCGTGCTGACGCCGCTCGCCGCCGTCGTTTCTCCGCGTACCACGCTGGTCGAAGTCGCCGACAAGAATGATCCCGCAGCACGCGCGTGGTCGCTGCTGGGCAGCGGCGCCGGCCCGCAGATCCGCTTCGGCAGCCGCGACATGCGCATACTCGAACGCATGCAGTGGCGCGACACCATGCTCGCGTCCGTGCTCGACACGACATTCTCGTACGGCCCGCTCGACCTGTTCGCGCTGGCGCAAGCCGGGCTCGATGACGGCGACGACCTGCATGCGCGAACCACGGGCGCGACCGCCGCGCTGCGTGCGCAGCTCGCCTCGCGTGTGGATCATGCCGAAGTCGACTCGATGCTCGCGAAAACGCCGCTTTTCTTTCTCACACTCTGGATGGCGGCGTGCGCGCTGATGCTGTCGGCGGCTGCGGGCGCGGGCCAGAAGGAATCGACGCTCGTGGTGGCGCTGGCGGGCAATGGTGAGCGCGTGGGCATCCGGCTCGCGGGCGCACCGTCGCACTGGGTCACTAGCATTGCGCGTGCACCGGAAGGTCCGCGCATCGACCCGCATCAGCCGGCGCATGCCGCTCCGCTCACCGGCGACAGCGGCGTCATCGACGCGGCGGGGTTCGGCGCACAGGCGCTCGCATTCGCACCGGAACCCGCGCAAGCGTTCGAAGCGTACCTGCCCGCTGGGTGGCGCGACAGGCAGGCGTGCGTCCATACGGAATCGCATCCCGCGTTCGGACGGTTACCCGGTGTGCTCGATGCGGCGCGCGTCGTTCGGGAAAATGTCGCGCCGATGGCCGCGATCGCGATGATCGGAGCCGACGGGCGCGTGGGCCTGCTAGGGCGCGGCCTTTATACGGCGCCGCCCGAACTGTTCGTGCGCGCCCTGAACGGACTCTCCGGTGAATCCGCATGAGCGCAGCACCGATGACGCATGAAGTCATGCGGCAAGTTTTCGGCGGGCCGTTGCCTGGCGATTGACGAGCAAGCATCTTCCGATCGAAGCACACTCAAAGGAACTCCCATGACGAAGCACTTGACCGAAGCGCAGATCGCACACTTCAAACAGCACGGTTATGTCTATCCGATGCGTGCGATCAGTGAGCAAGAGGCGGCCGACTATCGCCGCATCATCGAGCAATACGAGTCGTCTTCCGGTGAGGACGTCAACAAGACGCTGAAAATCAAGGGCCATCTCGCCTTGCCGGCGATCGTCGAACTTGCGCGCCGTCCCGCCATTCTCGATGCTGTCGAGGACCTCATCGGGCCGGACATCATGCTGTTCGGCGCGTCTATCTTTGCGAAGAATGGCCGCGATCCGCGCTATGTCTCGTGGCATCAGGACTCGACGTACTTCGGGCTCACGCCGCACGAGGAAGTGACCGTATGGGTCGCGCTCACGCCCGCGAACTCGGTCAACGGCGTGTTGCGTGTCCTGCCCGGCTCACACAGCGGTCCCGACCTGAAGCACGTCGAAACCTATGCGAAGGACAACATGCTCGCGAAAGGGCAGACGCTCGTCGGTATCGACGAAGCCCTCGCGGTCGAAATGCCGCTCCAGCCCGGCGAATTCTCGATGCATCACGAACGCACCGCGCACAGCTCGCTGCCCAACCGCTCGGACGACAGACGCATCGGCTTCGCGTTCTTCTATGTGCCGGCGCATGTCCGTTCGGCCTCGGGCCGCCGTCGCGCGACGCTCGTGCGCGGCGTCGACCGCTTCGATCACTGGGACCCCGATACGCTCCCCGAGTACGACTGCGATCCGCGCTCGATGAGCGAGCTCGCGCAAACGTGGGGCAAGTATAAGGATGGGGAAGTGAAGCAGGCAGCGGACATGGCCGCGCCGCAATGAATGCCACGACGCTCATCGTGGCGCGTCGAGCGCCGCGATGAACGGTCGCCTCAGGCGAGCTTTGATGCCTCGCTGTAATCGTCGACGGCATGATACGGTGAACGGAAACGTGCGAGAAACTGCCTCGCGCGCGGCGTCTGAGGCGCGCTGAAGAACTGCTTGGGCGGAGCGCTCTCGATCACCTGGCCCGCATCCATGAACACCACGCGGCTGGCCACTTGCCGCGCAAACTCCATTTCGTGCGTGACGATCACCATGGTCGCACCTTCCTGCGCGAGTGAGCGCATCACGTTGAGCACTTCACCGACGAGCATCGGGTCGAGTGCGCTGGTCGGTTCGTCGAACAGCAGGATGTCGGGTTTCATCGCGAGCGCACGCGCGATACCCACGCGCTGCTTCTGTCCGCCCGACAGCCGCGACGGAAATGCATCCATCTTGTCCGCCAGGCCAACGCGCTCCAGCAGGTGTTCGGCGTCCGCGCGCACCTCGTCGCGCGGACGACCGAGCACGTGCAACGGTGCTTCCATCACATTCTGCAGCACTGTCAGGTGCGGCCACAGCGCAAAATGTTGAAACACCATCCCAATGCGCGCGCGCGAACGCGCGAGTTCGGCATCGCTCATCTTGATGGACGAGCCCTCGCGCACGCCCATGCGCCGGTTGGACACGTGGACCGTGCCCGCGTCGGGAATCTCGAGCCAGTTCACACAGCGCAGCAGCGTGGATTTGCCGCATCCGGACGGCCCCAGCAGGCAGACGGTCTCGCCCTTGTGCACGGTGAGCGACACGTCCCGCAGTACCCGGTTCTCGCCGAACGACTTCGAGATGCCGTTGAGCTGCAGGACCGTTTCCGCGCCGGGCCGCACCGTCTCACCGGAATGGCTGGACGAAGGCACGGCCGCATCGACTGCGCTCATGATGGTGGGCGGCACGTCGTTTGAAATGTTCATGCTCTGCGTTCCTCGGCGAATCTCGACAATAACCCGCTGCCGCCTTCGATCACGAGGCAGATGGCCCAGTACAGCAGCACGGCCGTGATGAATGCGGCAAACGGAATGAAATAAGTGGCCTGAATGCCATTCATCTGATGGGTGAGTTCCCCCACCGCGATCACCGTGAGGAATGCGCTGTCCTTGACGATCTGCACGAGCTGGTTACCGATCATCGGCAAGGCAACCGTGAACACCTGCGGCAGAATGATGCGGCGAACCAGACCGAATCCGTGAAAGCCGTAGGCGCGCGCGGCCTCGATCATCGGCGTGGGCAGGCCGGCCCACGCGCCGCGCAACAGCTCGGCCATGTAGGCGGTGTTGTAGAGAATCAGCGCGATTGCGCCGGCCCACCAGTTCGACAGGCGGATGCCCGCCGAGGGCAGGCCGAAATAAATCAGATAGACGAACAGGAGGAAGGGCGCGCAGCGCATTGCGTCGACATAGAGCGTCGCGATGCGCGCAATCGCCGGTCGCTTCGACATGAGCGCAGGCGTGAGCAGCGCGCCGAGCACGAGCGATGCGACGGCCGCCACCGCAAGCAGGCCGAGCGTGTCCAGCAGGCCCGACAGCACGTCTGCGCGCTGTTGCCAGACGATCAGAAAATGCTCCATCATGCGCGAGCCTCCTCAGGTTGGCGGCGCTCGATTACACGCTGCGCCTTGATGAGCACGAACACGACGAGCCCGTAGAGCAGAAGCGCGAAAATGAAGGGCGGTAAAGGATCGTAGGTGCGCGCGCCGACACGCAAGGCCGCGCGCGTGATCTCGACGATGCCGATTACCGCGACTGCGGGCGTCGATTTGATCTGCAAGGTCATCTCGTTGACGAGACCCGGCAGGCTCGCGCGCCAGATCTGCGGCATGACGATGCGGCGCAAGCGCACCGTACGCGGCATCGCGAAGGCAAGGGCGGCGTCGTATTGATCGCGTGGAAAGTTGATCAGTGCCGCGCGCCAGATTTCGCAGTTGAACGCGGCGGTGCTGATGGTGAGCGCGAGTATCGCGGCGGGCGTCGGATCGAGCGAGATGCCGAACTGCGGCAGCGCGAAGAAGATCAGCAGCGTAAGCGTCACGGCGGGACACGAGCGAATGAGGCTCACGTACGCGACGACGACGCGGTTCAGAAGCGGCACGCGAGCCCAGCGGATCAGCGCGAGGCCCAGCCCCAGCGGCACGCCAAGAACGATGCTGGCGACCGAGAGAACCACGGTCGCCAGCGCGCCCTGAGCGATGCTCCAGTAATCGAAGGCGTTCATCGATGCGGGATCGTTAAGGCGTCAGTTGACCGACTGAGGCATGTCCTTGTAGCTCGCACCGAGCCACTTCTGCTGAAGCTGGTACATCTCCCCGCTCTTGCGCAGTTCGAGCAGCGCGGCGTCTACCATCTTCAGCACGTCGGTGTTGCCCTTCTTCACGGCCCAGGCAATGTAGGTTGGCTTGCCGATCGCCTGACCGACTGCGAACGTATCCGGGCGGGTCTTGACGAGCGAGTTCAGGCTGATCTGGGTGTTAGCGACAGCATCGACACGTCCTACGCCAAGATCCTGGTACGCCTCCGGGTACGACTGGTATTCGACGATCTGCTTGATGCCATTTCCGCCGTGCTTTTTCTTCAACTGCTCATCGAAGAGTTTGAGATCTGCAAGCATGGCGCTACCCGTTTCCGCGCCAACGACCTTGCCGACGAGATCGTCTGGACTCTTGATCGGCGAACCTTTTTTGGTCGCGTAGAAGGTGATGGCTTCGCAGGTCGGGGTTGCGAAATCAAAGGTCTTTTTGCGCTCTTCGGTGACGAGCACCGCGGTGAGCGCCATGTCGTATTTGCCGGTGGTCACGCCGGGCAGAATGCCGGACCACGGCATGACCTGCTGTTTCACGTCCACACCGATCTTTTTGCGTACCAGCGCGAGCAGGTCGTTGTCGTAGCCCGTGTTCTTGCCGTCAGCAACGAATTCGAACGGGGTGTAGTCATCCTCGGTCGCAACGCTCAGATAGCCGCGCGCCTTGATTTCCTCGGCACTCGCTGCATGCGCCGCATGGACGATGCCGAAGGTGGCGACGAGCGCAAGCGCGCACGTGCGCAGCAGCGTAACGGCGGTGCGCTGTGTTGACTGGCCAGCATCGCGGCGGGTAAGACGGACTGACATGAAGAGCCCCTTTGGTAGTGGTAGCAACCGCGCGCAAGGCTTCGTACGTGCGCGATCACTGGAGTGATGATCGTCGAATCGATAATTCGTTTGGATACTGACGATTCATTCCAGTGATGCAAGGGGTATGCCAGTGATCTGTTTCGTCGCCAGTCCCGGATGCAGTGGGGCACACCCTGAGACAAGGGTGACCATCGAAAATGTGTGGTGCACCACGTATGTTTGAAAAGCCTTGTATTCGTGCATGTGCGCACCGACTTGTGCCATCCGGAACGGGCCCCGACGTTCAACTGATCGCGCGCAAAACTGCGCGAGATTCTTTGCATCGGAACGTCGGCAGGCAGACCAATACGATGTATGCTGACGAACCGTCGCGCACCATGCGTGGACAATTCGTATCGAACGCAAACGGAACTCTTTGCTCATGGATGCCCCACCAGCAGTCAGCCACATCGACGATACCGAGCCGGACCAGGTGCTCGCATGGCGCAATACGGCGCTCAGCGAGCGGCCAGGCTTTTTGATCCGCCGCCTGCATCAGATTCATGTGGCGCTTTTCATGGAGGAATGCGCAGCCGAAGGCATCACTCCGGTGCAATACAGCATTCTCACCGCGCTGGAGCAGTTGGGACCTTCCGAGCAGGTGGTGCTGTCGCGCGCCGTCGGGCTTGACCGTGCAAATACGGCGGACGTGATCTCGCGTCTCGCGCAACGACGTTTCGTGCAGAGCCGTGTCTCGCGCACGGATCGGCGAAAGAAAGTCGCGGAGTTGACAGGTGTGGGCCAGGCGCTGCTCACGCGGCTCGAATCGCCAGTCGCTCGCGCGCACGAGCGCACCATCGCGGCGCTGCCGTCGGACGAACGCGCGACGTTTCTCAGACAACTGCTGTTGCTGGTCGAAACGAATAACGAAGTCAGCCGTACGCCCATCGTGCGATAGAAGAAAGGATGCGTGGACCGTGTTGTCCCGGAGTCCTGGAACACAGTGCGCGATGGATCGGAGCAGGGGATCGCGTTCTGCGCGTCACGGTAGCGAAGACCCCGGGGGGCGTCGCCGCGCATCAGGCGCGGATTTTCGATGGAGTAGGGCGTGTCGTCATCGCTGTTGAGACCGCCGGGCGGTCGCCGGTCTGCGTGTGAGTCGGCCGGAACACGCTGGCCCTGTCGCTGTAGAACGCCATCGGCTTGCCGTGAAGCTCGACGTACGCGCGCGTCGCCTCGAAATAACTGAAGGTCGACTCGGTGGCCGTGAAGTGCAGCGCCATCAGCCGGCTGGTGGCATCGTCCACGTACACCAGCAGCGTGCAGGCCGGCGCCCGGTCCTCGAACCAGTGATCGCTGCCGTCGATCTGCACCAGTTCGCCCAGGCAGCCGCGCGCACGGTTTCCTTCGACAGGACCAGCCCGTGGCACTCGCGCAGTTTCTCGCACGCCGGTTGTTGCTGGGCTTTGATCGACGACCCGACACGAGACCTGGCGCACCCAGATCACGCAGTCTGCCGACCAGTCTGCGGATCTGCCGCGTCGTCAGCCCGAGCCGCTCAGCGGCACGCCACGGCTTGAGCATGCCGTCCGCCACGTCCTGAATCACCTTGTACCTGTCCAGCTCGCGCATCGTCATGGTTATCCGTTCTGTCGCAGCCATCGAAGCTCCCAGTGCCGGGTAGCCGGCGACCGGTCAGCTTACGATGGTCCGAAAAGCGGACATCTGAACTTGGCTAAAAGCGGACATTACAACTTAGCCACTACAGACAGAACGTTGATAATTTATGTTATGTCAAATCAAAAAAATAGCACACGAACGATCTCCAACAATTACCCAGGTACTGAATCGCGAAAATCCATCAGTCGACCGCACGCTTTGCATAAGCATCATTTCTGATCTGCGTAATAGCGTCTCGATGACGCGATCGCCGTCGATAGCAGCAACCCGCGCGCAGCCGACAAGCACCATTAACTGTACAGATCCGATTCCGCCATCAACGCCTGCGTCCCTATCACCTCGTTGATTCCGTCGAAATCGAGCATGCGATCTTTCCACGGATAAGTCGTTCCGTGCTCGCGCAGACTGGCGTAGTAACCCTGCAACGTATGCGCGACCGCGCGCGCCGTGCCTCCGGGGAAAATAACGATGCGGAATCCCAGTTGCGTCAGCGCCTGCGCGCTCTGCACGGGCGTCTTGCCTCCCTCGACCATATTCGCGAGCAACGGAACACGTCCTGCAAAGCGATCGCAGGCCGCTTTCATCTGCTCGACCGAGCGCAGCGCCTCGATGAACAACGCATCGGCACCGGCTTCCAGATAGTGCTCGGCGCGATCGAGCGCCGCGTCCAGTCCCTCGACGGCCACTGCATCCGTGCGCGCCAGGATCATCGTGTCGCGGTTCGATCTCGCATCGACAGCGGCGCGTAGCTTGCCGCACATCTCCGCGGCCGGGATCAGCGACTTCCCGTCCAGATGCCCGCAGCGTTTCGGGAACGTCTGATCTTCCAGCTGGATCATGGCCGCACCCGCGCGCTCGAAACCGCGCACCGTGCGCTTGACGTTCAACGCGTTACCGAAGCCGGTATCGGCATCGACAATCAATGGAACATCGACACGCTCGGTAATCCGCGCAAGCGTATCTTCGACTTCGGACGATGTCGTCAGACCGACATCCGAGCGACCGAGCCGCGTGTAGGCAATCGATGCGCCGGATAGATACAGCGCCTTGAAGCCAGCCTGTTCGGCGATCAACGCGGTCAATGCGTCGAAGACGCCAGGCGCAAGCACCGAGCCTTGCTCAAGGATGGTTGTGAGTGCGTTTACTTTCGTCGCCATGGACTCTATTCCTGTTCTCAGTCGGGCGATGCCGCCACCATGGCGACCAGCCCTCCTCTGTTCTGGTTACGCGCCAAGGCGGCCCTGGAACGCCTCGCACGTCGTCACCTCGCCGACCGTGCATAGATCGGCAAGCGCGGCATCGTGCGCGGCCTGCGTCGATGCCGCGCAACCGTCGCCTAAAACGAGCACGCGATAGTCCCGCATATGCGCGTCGCGCGCGGTGCTGGCCACGCCGCCGTTGGTGACGATGCCGCAGATCGCCACGACCTCGATGCCCGCGCGACGCAACACCCAGTCGAGCTGCGTGTTGAAAAAGGCGGAATAGGCAACTTTCCACACCGACACATCGACCAGATCGTCGAGTGCGGCAACCGTCGCGTGACCCTGTGACCCAGCGACAAAGTCGCCGCGACGCAGGAACGGGCGCAGATTCCGGAGATGCGGCGAGATCATCGGCTCACCCTGGGCGTCGGGCCATAACGTGAACTGACTTGCCGCGACAAACCCGCCTCGCTGCTTGAGCACGCGAGCCACAGGCGCCACGCGCTGCGGCAAGGCGCGCGCCGCATCCGACGCCGCGCCGCCGCGATGATAAGCACCGCCTTCGCTCACAAAGTCGTTTTGCAGATCGACGATGATGAGCGCGGTTTGCCGTGGATCGAGTTGAGTGGTGGAAGTCATCATGCGTCTCTCTCAGGTCGTGCGGCGTGTGATCAGCAGATTGCCCAATGGATCGACTCGACCGCTGAAACCGGGTTCGAGCCAGATCGTCGTATCGGCCTGTTCGAGAATCGCGGGACCCTCCACCGTTGCGCCCACCGGCAAGTCGAGGCGTGCATAACGTACAGCGTCCCACCACTTCCCATCATGAAATACCGCTTGCGTGCCCGGCGACGCAGGCATCGTGGTGGCCTTCGGCGCGAGCACGGCCAGATCGAACTTCGGGCGCACACCGATGCGCGCATAGCGCAGATTCATGATCCGCACGGGGATGCCGTCGAGCGCACGGCCGAACGACGTGCGATACGCAGCTTCGAAGGCCGCGCCGATCGTCGCGCTATCGAGCGCATTGCGCTGTACTTCGACACGCACCGTATGGCTCTGGCCGACATACAGCATGTCCAGTTCGACGTCTTCGCGCACCGCTTCGAACGCGACGCCCGCCGAATCGAGTCGTTGCTGGCAGGTGTCGGCCATGCCCGCGACGCTGGCACGCAAATCGTCGACGTCGAGTTCGGCGAGGCCCCTGTTCAAGGTCTGCACGGCGTCGTGGCGCATATCGGCAATCACGCAGCCGATCGCCGACGTCACGCCAGGAAAGCGCGGCACGATGCCCGTGGTGGTGCCGACCTCGCGCATCATCGCGCACACGTGCAGCGCGCCGCCGCCGCCGAACGGCATGTAGGCGAACTCGCGCGGGTCATGGCCCCGCTCGATCGACACCAGCCGGATCGCACCGGCCATCTTCGCGTTCGCCACCGTCAGGATCGCTTCCGCTGCGGCATACGCATCGAGCCCAAGTGGCGCGGCGACGTGCATCTCGATCGCCTCGCGCGACTTGCCGACATCCATGCGTGACAGCAGCCCGCCGCCCAGCGGACGATCGGCTGCGATCCGACCGAGCAGCACGTTGGCATCGGTGACGGTCGGGCGCATATTGCCGCGTCCGTAGCACGCAGGGCCCGGCACGCTGCCGGCGGACTCGGGGCCGACCTGCAGCAGGCCGCCCGCATCGACCGATGCGATGGAGCCGCCGCCCGCGCCGATCGTCTCGATCTGGATCATCGGCGCGCGCACCACCATGCCGAAATCGATCGAGGTCTGCGCGGATAACGACGCTTCACCGCGCGCAACCAGAGAAACATCGAACGATGTGCCGCCCATATCGCCCGTCACCAGATTCGGAAAGCCCGCCGCCCGCCCGATCGCGGCACAGGCGATCACGCCCGCAGCCGGGCCGGACAACGCCGTGCGCACGGGCACATCGCACGCGGTCTGGCGCGACATGATCCCGCCATTGCTCTGCACCACCAGCAATTCGCCGCCGAATCCATGCGCCTTCAGATCGCTCTCGAGGCGCGTCAGATAGCTGCCCACGACGGGCTGCAGCGACGCGTTCAGCGTGGCCGTCGAACATCGTTCGAACTCGCGGATTTCGGGCAACACTTCCGTCGCTGCCGTGACGTTCGCGTTGGGCCAGATCGCGCGCACCGCCGCCACTGCATGCGCTTCATTGACGGCATTGGCGTAGGCGTTGACGAAGAACACGCACACGGCCTCGCAGCCGCGTTCGAGCAACGCACGCGCGGCGGCCTCGACCTGAGCAATGTCCACGGGGGTATGCAACGTGCCGTCGGCGAGCACGCGCTCGCTCACTTCGAGTCGCAGATCGCGTGGCACGACGGGTTCGAACGTGCCACGCAAGCCCCAGGTGCGCGGCCTGTCGCGGCGGCGCATTTCGAGCACGTCGCGAAAGCCTTCCGTCGTGATGATGCCGGTGCGGGCCACCTTTCGTTCGAGCAGCGCGTTGGTGCCGACCGTGGTGCCATGCACGACGGTCGCAATCGCACGCGCTCCGCCCTGCCCCTCTGCGTCTCCACCAATGCGTTCGATGCCGTTCATGAATCCGCGCGCTTCTTCGCCGCGTGTCGACGGCACCTTGACCACCCGCGCGGTGCCGGCGGCTTCGTCGAGGACGAACAGGTCGGTGAACGTGCCACCCACGTCGACGCCGACGACGAGAGAACCGTGTGCCGCATCCTTCATGCTTCTTGCTCCTTCAGACCCACCGTGACATAGCCCATTGCGCGGTCGTGCTCGCGCGCCGCATCCGATCGTTCCGACGGCGCGCCATAGCCGCCCCCGCCGGGCGTTTCCAGTCGCACGCGTTCGCCGCGCTTCAGGCGGATGCCGAGCATCTTCGACGCCATCGGCGGCGTGCGCCATTCGCCATCCTGCTGATAGCGGAACACGTTGCGCACGGACGCCGCGCCTCCCGCGATGCCTTGCGGCGCAGAGCGTCCGCGCTCACCGAAAATGAACGCTTCCGCTTCGTCTTCGAGCAATTCGATTTCATAGATCGCGCCCAGCCCGCCGCGAAACGTGCCGTCGCCGCCCGAATCGGGACGTAACGCCCATTGCGTGAAGCGCACCGGATAGGCGGCCTCGAGAATTTCCAGCGGCGGGATCGTCGCGGTCGAAATGGGCGCATTGCCGTGGCTCAGGCCGTCGCCTTGCGAATGTCCGCCGTGACCGCCGCCGAAAAAGCTGAACATCACCCAGCGCTGACCTTTGCGCGCGCCCGCGCTGCGATGACCGGCTATCGACAGCGCGTTGATCGTGCCGTAAGCCTGCGCCATCGCGAGTTCCGGCGCGGCCTGGGCCATCGCACAAAAAATCACGTCGATCATGCGCAGGATCGTTTCCGTATAGCCGCTGACGGGACGGGGCCGGTCGGCGGAGATCACGAGCCCATCCGGCAATACGAACGACACGGCGTCGAGCACGCCCGCATTCGCGGGCACATCCGGGAACAGGTGCTTGAGCGCGACATAGCAGGCGGCGATCGCCGTGGCGCGCGAGATGTTCACAGGGCCGGCGCAAGCGGGCGACGTGCCGGTGAAATCGAGTGTCAGCGTGTCGCCCGCAACGCGCATGCATAAGGCGATCTTCAGCGGTTCGTCGCGCACGCCGTCGTTGTCCAGCATGTCTTCGAACCTGTAGTCGCCGTCGGGCAGCGCCGCCACGTGCGAGCGCATCAGCTTGACCGCCCGTTCGCGCAACAGCGCAAGCGATTCGAGCACGACGGTGTCGCCGTAGTCGCCGAGCAGATCGTTCAGGCGACGCGCGCCGAGTTCGAGCGCGGCAAGCTGGCCGTTCAGATCGCCCCACAGGCTGTCGGGCAAGCGCGTGTTCGCCTTGAGAATGGCGAGCACGTCGGCATCGAGTTCGCCGCGCCGCACGATCCGCACGGGCGGAATCTGCACGGCTTCCTGCCAGCACTCGGTGGCGGCCGGGTTGTAATTGCCGGGCACCGCTCCGCCGACGTCGTGCCAGTGGGCCGCCGACGCAAGGAAGCAGAATAGCTTGCCGTCGCGAAACACGGGACGCACCAGCTTGAAGTCGTTCGCGTGCGTGCCGCCTTCGTATGGATCGTTGAAGAGCCACACATCGCCGTCGATCATGCCGCCGCGCTCGCTTGCCACGCGGATGGCCGCCTTCACCGCGAACGCCATCGCGCCGACGAACACCGGCAGGCCCGACTTGCCTTGCACCAGGGTCGCGCCCGAAACGGCGTCGTAGATGCCGTGGCAGGCGTCGTGTGCTTCCGCGATGATCGGATTGAAAGCGCTGCGGTACAGGGTCGCGTCCATTTCATCGGCGATCTGTTCCAGCCGGCCCTTGAGGACGGCCAGCGTGACCGGGTCTAGCATGAGGTGACTCCGTTGGGTGTGGGGTAACGCTGCTTGAGCAGGTTGAGCAAACCGCCTGCGTCGACCATCTCGAGCAGAAATGCAGGGACGGGATCGCACGGCAATTCGCGCCCGTCGGCCAGCCGGATGCCGCCGCCGTGCGCGTCGATCGCAATGCGCTCGCCCTCTCCGATCGTTTCGGCGTCGGCGCACGTCAACAGCAACAGGCCGACGTTGAACGCGTTGCGAAAGTACAGGCCATTGAATGCGGGTGCGATCACTGCCCGCACGCCCAGGCGTACCAGCGCCGCGGCCGCCTGTTCGCGCGATGAGCCGATGCCGAAGTTCGGTCCCGCCACGAGCACGTCGCCCGGCTGGACGCCTGCGGCGAAATCGGGGCGCTCGTTCTGCAAGCAATGGCGCGCGATTTCGTCGATGCCGAACTTCATATACGCGCCGGGTGCGAGCGAATCGGTATTGATATCCGCGCCGACCCGCCATACGCGATGCAAACCGGAAGTCCGCCCGGATTCGGCGGGCGCCGTGCGGCTTGCCGTCATGCCAGCACCTCGCGAGGATCGGTAATGCGTCCACGCAACGCAGACGCCGCGACCGTATAGGGCGAGCCCAGATACACCTGCGCGGTCTCAGCGCCCATCCGGCCTTTGAAGTTGCGCGCGGTGCTCGACACGACCGTGCTGCCTTCGGGAATCGAGCCGCCGTACCCGGCACACGCGCCGCATGTCGTAGCGAGCACTTGCGCGCCAGCGCCTTTTAGCACATCCATCACGCCTTCGCTTGCCGCTTGCGACTGGTCGCGGATACTGGCGGGTGCCACGACCAGTTGCACGCCGTCGGCCACCCGGCGGCCGCGCAAGATGTCGGCCGCCGCACGTAAATCTTCGAGTTTCGCGCCCGTGCACGCGCCGATATAGGCAACCTGCACGGCGACATCGCCGAACGCACCGACATCGCGCGTATTCGCCGGACTGTGCGGCGCGGCCACTTGCGGCGCGAGTTGCGCGGCGTCGAAGTCTTGCACCTCGACGCGGGCTTGCGGATCGCTCTGCCAGCGAGCGATATCGATTTCATCCTGCACGCCCGCAGCGCGAAGATAGTCGACGGTAGTTGCGTCCGGCGCGATCAGGCCGACCTGCGACCCCAGCTCGGCGCTCATGTTCGACAGTGTCATGCGCTCCTGCATCGACAGCGCGCGAATAGCTTCACCGCAGAATTCGACGGCCTGATAGCGGCCACCGTTCATGCCGAAGCGGCCGATCATATGCAGCATCATGTCTTTCGCGGTCACACCATGCGAAAGCCGATGACGCCAGTGCATCTGCAAGGTCTCCGGCACCTTGACCCAGATCTGCCCGGATACCGCGACGCCAAGCATCTCCGTGCTGCCGATACCGAACATGTATGTGCCGAACGCGCCGCCTGTCGGCGAATGCGAGTCGCCGCCCACGCAGAACATGCCCGGTCGCAGGTGCCCGTGTTCCGGCACCACCACATGACAGATGCCGACACTGTCGTAGACGTTCGGCAACTGCTGTGCGCTTGCCCATTGACGCGCAATGCGCACGATCCGACGCGATTCGTCGTCGGCCTCCGGTACATAGTGGTCGATCACGAGCACGACCTTCGACTTGTCCCACAACGATGCGCCGAGCTGTTCGAGCATCGGCTGCAAGCGGCGCGGACCGCTCGAGTCATGGAACATCGCAAGATCGACGTTGCACGTGACGATTTCCCCGACCTCGACTTCGGACCGCCCGCAGGCGGCCGCAATCAGTTTTTGCGCAAGGGTTTGTGCTGCTGCCATCGACTACATCCCCAAATAGGCGCGACGCAATTCGTCGCTGGCCATCAAATCCGCGCACGTGCCGGAGTACCGGACCAGGCCGTTTTCCAGCACATAGCCACGCTGTCCGGTTTCGAGCGACTGGCCGACGTTCTGTTCGACCAGCAGAATTGCGAGTCCCTCGCTCTGCAACCGTGCAATCAGCGCGAACATTTCTTCGACCATCAACGGCGACAGACCCAGCGACGGCTCGTCGAGGATCAGCAAACGCGGCTCGGCCATCAAACCCCGGGCGATCGCGAGCATCTGCTGCTCGCCGCCCGACATCGTGCCCGCCGGCTGATCGATCCGTTCCCCAAGACGCGGGAAGATCTCCAGCATCCGCGCGAGATTGCGGCTCCGATTCGGCTTGCCGCGCGTAAATGCGCCTAGTTCGAGGTTTTCGCGCACACTCAGGTTCGGGAAAATTCGCCGGCCTTCCGGCACCTGGATCAGGCCGGCTTCGACGACCGCGCGGTAGTGCCGCCCTGTCAGGTCGTGACCGTCGAACCGCACGCCACCCTCCCACACGGGGTTGATGCCGCACACGGTGTTGTTCAGCGTGGTTTTGCCGACGCCGTTACTGCCGAGCAGCACGACAATCTCGCCTTCGTCGACACGCATATCCACGCCGCGCAGCACTTCGGTGCGTGCATAGCCCGTGCGAAGCCCGCTCACTTCGAGCAATGCACTCACCGACGTTCTCCTTCACGCGCCAGCCGTTGGGCCGTGCCGTGACCGAGATACGCTTCGATCACGGACGGGTCCGATGTCACTTCACGCGGCGTACCGCCCGCGATCAACCGGCCTTGCGCCAGCACCCAGACGTGTTCGGCCAGGCTCATCACTGCGCGCATCACGTGCTCGATCATCAATACCGTCACGCCGCTGTCGACCAGGCCACGAATGACGGGAATCATCTCGTCGATTTCGCTTGGATTCAGTCCTGCGAGCACTTCGTCGAGCAACAGCAACTGAGGCTTCGTCGCCAGCGCGCGCGCCAGTTCGAGACGCTTGCGGCCGCCCACGGTCAGATCGGCTGCCGGTTTATCGAGTTGGTCATGCAGATTCACCCGTTGCGCGACTTCTTCCGCAGCCGCCAGCGCGGCCCGCCGTCCGGGTTGATGCAGGTGCGCGCCAACCGCAATGTTCTCGCGCACGGTCTGTGCGCCGAATGGCTGCACGATCTGGAACGTCCGCGTCAAGCCAAGTCTTGCCGACCGATGCGGCGCCATTCCCGTAATGTCGCGCCCCCGATACTGGACGCGTCCGGCACCGGGCCGGAGAAACCCCGACAGCAACGCGAACAGCGTCGTCTTGCCGGCACCGTTCGGACCGACGAGTGCCGTCAGCGTGTTGGGCATGACATCGAGACTGACGTCCTGCACCGCCTTCAGGCCGCCGAACGTGATGGACAGGCCACGGGCCTGCAAAAGCGCTTCAGACACGGGCTTCCTCCTTGCGCTCGGTGGCGCGATCCGGGTTTGCCGGCCGCCCCATCATGCGACGCACCGACATGCCCGCACCCGTCAGGCCGCGCGGCAAAAACATGACGATCACGACCAGCACCACGCCATAGATCACCATGCTGATACCCGGCAATTCGCCGAACAGGTTGCGGGTCGATTCACCGAGGATATAAAGGAGCGCCGCGCCCAGTACGGGACCCCACAACGTGCCGACGCCGCCGACTATCACGCCCACCAGCGCTTCGATCGATATCGCAGGGCCGAACGCGATACCGGCATCGATGTACTGGAACATCTGCACATAGCACGCGCCCGCCGCCGCCATAAACGAAGCCGACAACGCGATCGCGCCCAGCTTCACGCGCACGGGATCGACACCGATCGCCCGCGCAGCGCTTTCGTTATCGCGCACCGCCTGCAGGTAAGCGCCGAAACGCGAATGACGCAACCATGCGGTGACCAGCAGCGCAGCCATCACGAATGACAGCAGCACATACAAGTAGCCGCGCCTGGATCCGAACTGCAGGTTCGCCGCGCTTGCGTGCAGCGGCACCATCAAGCCGACACCGCCGCCCGTGAACGACACCGACACCGCGAGGATGCGCGCCACTTCGGCGAAAGCCAGCGTCACTAGCGCGAAGTACGAACCCTTCAATCCGCCGCGAAACGCCAGCGCCCCTACCACCAGTCCGGCAACCGCGCCGAATGCGATTGCGACGGGCAACGCGAGCCACGGATTCCAGCCCCAGCTCAATTGCGCAATGGCCTGCGTGTATGCGCCGACGCCGAAGAACAAGGCATGTCCAAACGACAATTGCCCGCCATAGCCGCCGAGAATGTTCCATGACTGCGACAACAACACCGCGTAGAGCGACATCATCAGAAACGTGAGCAGCACGCCAGATTGCAACACGCTGGCGGCCACGGCCAGCAGAACACCGAAGATCAGGATGGAGCGAACGTCGCGCATCGGTCAGGCCCTCGCGCCGAAAAGCCCTTGGGGGCGGACAAGCAGCACAACGATGAAGATCGCGAAGATGCCCATCTGGCCGAGCGAATCGCCGAACCACAATCCCCCTAGTGATTCGACCACGCCGATGAGCAGGCCACCGACCAATGCGCCCGCAAAACTGCCCATGCCGCCCAGCACGACGATCGTGAACGCGATCAGCACAAAGCCGCTTCCGACCTGAGGATTGACGTAATACGTCGGCAACAGAAAGCAGGCCGCCGCGCCGACACATGCCATGCCGATACCGAAGGCCAGCGCATAGACCTTGTCCACATCGATACCCATCAGCTTCGCACCGTGCTTCTCACGAGAAACGGCGCGTATGGCGCGACCCAGATCGGTCATGCGGATGATCAGGAACAACACCGCCGCGACGACCAGCGCACCGAAAAAGGCGATGACCTTGGGTAACGCGATCATGGCCGGGCCGATTTCGATCGTCGATAGCGTATAGGCCGTCTCGATGTTGCGCGTATCGGAATGGAACCACACGAGTGCGAGGTTCTCGAGCACGATGGACAGACCGAGCGTCACCAGCAGAATGTTCTCGTCCTTGCCGTGGCTCGCGCGGTTGATCACGAAACGCTGCAGCAGGTAGCCAAACGCGAACATGCCGAGCGTCACGATGGGCAAGGCCATGTATGGATCGATGCCCAGTCGCTCCTTCAGCAGGAAGACCGCATACAGTGCGATCATCAACGCCGCGCCATGCGCGAAGTTGATGATGTGCAGCACGCCGTAAATCAACGTTAGGCCAAGCGCGATGAGCGCGTACACCGCACCCGTCGTCAGTCCGTTCAGCAGCGCCGACAAGAGGATGACTGGATCGAACATGCGCTGCCTCAGCTCTTCAGCGGAAATTGCGGTGCGACCTCACGGTAGGCGGGCGGCAACACGACCTTGATATCGCCGCCGAGCACCTGCGTCAGCAACGGCTGCGCCCCTGTGTTCTGGCCGTTGACGAAATGCGTCGGCCCGTACGGCATCATGTGATCCTGAAACGTGCTCGATGCAAGCGCCGCATTGATTGCCGCGCGATCGGCCGATCTGGCGCGCTCGAGCGCATCGGCAAGCAGCATCGTCGCCGTGTACGTCATGAACACTTCGTACGAGAAAAATGCGCCCTTTGCCTCGACCCGCTTGCGCAATGGCCCGACTCGCGCGTCCTTCGGATTGAACCAGTGATTGCAATCGATGATCCCGTCGGCGATATCGGGGAACTCCTTCAGAAACTTGTAGCTCGAAGCCGCACCGCCGAGCACTGAATAGATGGCTTTCGGGCGAACCTTCTGCTGCTTCATCGCTCGCAGCAGCAGAGCGTACTCGTCGTAATAGTTCGCCGGGATCACGATATCCGGATTGACCGCGCGCATGCGCAACACGATATTGTTGAAGTCGCGCGTCGGATTCGGGTGCTTGATGACTTCCTTGATCTCGAAACCGTACTTCGGAAGCTCGCTGCTGAGCAACGCCGCCGTGCCCGTCCCGAACAGCGACTCTTCGTGCACGATCATCACCGTTTTAGCCGGCTTGCCGGCGCTGGTATTCAGTGCGTTGAGGTTCTCCACCGCCCGCGCGCTGCACATCCGGTAGCCGGGGCCAAAGCGAAATGTGTTGGTCAAGCCGCGTTCCACGATCTGATCCGCCACGCCCACGTCCACAACATGCGGCAAGCCGTACTTGGCGGCGGTTTGCGTCGTCGCGAGACAGATTGCCGATGCATACGCACCGACGATCGCCGAGACCCCTGCTTCGTTCATCTTTTCGACTTCGGCCGCACCCGCTTCGGGACGCGACTGCGCATCGCCCAGCACCGGCTCGATCAGCGCACCGCCCTGCGACCTGATACCGCCTGCGTGGTTGATGTCTTCAATAGCCAGCAGTGCACCGAGACGACATTGCTGCCCCGAATAAGCCAACGCTCCCGTGACAGGATGCAGCACGCCGACCTTGATACTCTTGCCGTTTGCCGCGCGAGCGACCCAAGGTGCGGCAACCAGTGCTGCTGCTGCCGTGGACTGGCGCAGAAATGTACGACGCGAACTCATGCGATCTCCGTTGGATAGCGTTAGTTGAATGTGGCGGACAGTTCTTCACTGACCCAGACCTTTGCATCGATGTCGCCGATTCGCGAGAGCTGTAGCTGATATTGATAACGGTCAGGCCGGTAAAGGCCTTGCAACAGTTGTACGGGCCGCTCGTCGGTGTCACGCACCAGACGGGTGACCGCGAGCAGTGCCGAACCGACCGCGACGTCCAGATGGCGTGCCACTACGGCATCGGCAAGGCGCGCGGAAATGGTCTGTGTCGCGCCGCCGAGTTGCACGCCCGCTTCCTCGAGCAACATCAGCAAGGGCTTGCGCTTGAGGTCGCGGCTCTTGATTTCCGCCACGGCTTTCGGCACGTGCGTGGTGATGAACGAGACCGGCCCCGCCGACGTGCTGCGCACCCGTACGCTCTTATAGACGGCGTCGCCCACAGCCAGGTGCAGCGCCTCGGCGACGGCTTCCGAGGCGAGCACCACCGTACTGTCGAGCACGTCGACCGTGGTCCGAAGACCCATATTCACGATGTTTTCAAGCAGGCCGGTCAGATGCGCTTTCTGGCGCGAAACCGGTGCGGCTTTCGAATCACCCTGCTTTCTTCCCGTGGCAACGCGCAGCGGCCACGTCCCTACGCCCGGTCGCCGCGTTACCAACCCATCCGCGACGAGCATCTCCATTGCCTTGCGTATCGTGATGCGTGCGACTGAAAACTGCTCGGCGAGAAGATGTTCGCCGGGCATGCCTTCGTCGTCGAAGCGGCCTTCCTGAAGTTGCTCGCGCAACACCAAGTAGATCTGGTGATATTTCGGCAGTGGCAGCGTCGTTTCCATGGAGGTCACTCTAGAAGTGTCGTAATGTCAGGTCAATAGAACAAACTGGAAAATAAAGATTGTTCTACTTCGTATGCGCCGATGAATGTCAAACCCATCGTAAGAGGTTCGCAAGTATTGCTTTTGTCGTCGGACTCGCTCTGGGGCGAATCAAAAACATGCACGCGACGGGTCGCATAGCCAGCACCGCTCGACCAATGGAACAAGCACCGTACGAGCTTGTTCCATCGGGAAAACACCGAAAAATCCGCGCACCGCAGACGACTCAACATTCTGCGCGGCGATAGGACATTTTGCGCATCAAATGTTCCATTGACAAGACAAAATAGGCTGCTTAATTTTCGTCGCAAATAAGAGCCGCTGCGGTACTGATGGCTACCTGTCGACTGTGACGAGTGCCAGCAGTGTTATCTGAATGCGCTGACGGTCAAGCGATCACACCGGTATTGCATCAATTGAGTTTGCTTAGGATGCCTGCTTTGCAGTTAGCCTCGCGGCCGGCGAATCATGACCGTGAAACTTGCTCTTGGTTTCGCACTAAGGGACCCACGTCAACAAACAATTCTGGAAACAGGATGAAAAAGTCAATTTGTATCGCCGGAGTCATCGGAGCACTTGGAGCGTATTGCGCAGTCGCACAGGCGCAGAGCAGTGTCACCCTTTACGGTATTGTCGATGAAGGTTTGACGTTCAATAACAACTCGCATGGTTCGCACCAGTACAGCCTCGTGAGCGGTGAAATTCAGGCAAGCCGGTGGGGTTTGAAAGGCGTCGAAGATCTTGGCAGCGGCATGAAGGCGCTATTCGTCCTCGAAGGCGGTATGGATCTCAGCAGCGGGAAGCTCGGCCAGGGCGGGCTGCTCTTCGGGCGCCAGTTGTACGTGGGCCTGGGCACACCGTATGGCACGGTGACGCTTGGACGTCAGTACGATTCCGTAGTCGACTACGTCGGTCTGTTCGAAGTCGGCGATCAATGGGGCGGCTTCTACACCGCGCATCCGGGCGATCTCGACAATATCAACAACTCGAATCGCGTCAACAACGCGATCAAGTACACGAGCAGCAACTATGGCGGTTTCACGTTCGGCGGCGTGTATAGCCTTGGCGGTGTAGCGGGAAATATCAGCCAGAACCAGATCTGGTCGCTCGGCGGCTCGTACTACAACGGCCCGCTCGGACTCGGCGTCGGCTACCTGAATATCCGCAATCCGAACACCTCGTTCTACGGCACCAGCGCACTCGCGAATACGACGGGCACCGCGCCGCTCGCGTCGCTGAATAACATCGCGTCGCCAGTGTTTTCCGGCTTTGCCAATGCGCGGACCCAGGAAGTCTACGCGGCGGGCGGCGCGTACACCTATGGCGCTGCTACGTTTGGCGGTACCTATTCGAATACGCGTTTCGACGATCTCAACGGCGGCGGATCAGGTCCGAATCCATTCGGCAATCGCGGCACCGCGATGTTCAACAACGTCGAAGTCAACGTCAAGTATCAGATAACGCCTGCATTCCTCGTCGGCGTGGCCTATGACTACACGAAAGGCAGTTCGGTAAGCGGCCGTGACGGCGCAACCTATCATCAGGCGCAAGCAGGTGCGGACTATTTCCTCTCGAAGCGCACGGATGTGTACTTCGTCGGGATCTATCAGAAAGCGTCCGGTACGGATTCGACGGGCAGCAGCGCGGTGGCTGCCATCAACGGCGTCACGCCATCGAATGACAACCATCAGCTTGTACTGCGAGTGGGGATGCGTCACAAGTTCTGATGTGAAGCGGCGACGTATGTCGCCGCGCTGAGAAGCACTGACCGATGATGGGACGCGGTTCCATCCGGTAGAAGGCAATTGGCCATCCGTCTCAACAGAAATGCTTGCTCTCCTGTCCACGGATGGATGGCCTCTTCTTACCAGCTGCCCGTCGCTGGCGAAAGCCCAGCAGCTTCACGAGTTGCACCGCCTCGACGGCCGAAACCGACGTGACCTGAGACAGGCATTCGTCACTATCTGGCCCGGTAACTGTTACTGACCACCCCTTCAGGCCGCTACGGACTGGCGAGCCCACTACCATTCGCAGAATCGCTCGCAGCCTTCTTTCAGATCGACATTCGACGCTAATGCGCGCCGAACGCTCGAATCTCGACGCACTCCCGTAAAGTTTTCGGCGCAAACGGCCGATAAATCAGTGAACGTTTGCGACTTACGGCCTGTCCGACGGCTATCAATCACCCCCAATGGCGCTGAACCACGCTTTTCGTAAGGTGAAGTAAGGCGAAGCCCGTCTGATCGGTTCAAGGAAACAGAAACCCAGTCATGAATGACATCGCCATATGCACCGCGATGATCGGACTCGATGAGAACAGGCAACTCATCGTCACCGCTTGCAATAACCAGTTTTTCCGGTTGACGGGCGCACCGGTCAACGACGCACAGACTTTTCCAGTTCCATTCGACGTAATGGTGACGGATGCCGCGCTGCATCAGTTTCGCGAGAAGTTGCTCGCGTGCTTTGCATCCGACCGGGCGCAGCAGCCAGAGCAAATCCAGGACATCCGCGAAGGCAGCGTATGGTGGCGTCTGTCGCTGAAACCGATCAGGCATCAGCGTGACGACGCAAGCGTGCGCGAAATTCTCGTGACTGGCTTCGACATGAACGCGAAGATCGAACAGAGACAGGAGCCGGAAGTCGAAGCCTCGCGTTATCGCGCGCTGGTCGACCTCGCCTACGACGCGATCGTGACGATGGACGAGCAGCACAACATCACGTTGTTCAACCGTGCGGCGGAGAACCTTTTTGGTTACGCGTCAGCCGAGGTAATCGGGCGGCCAATCGTCACCCTGTTGCCCGAGAGGTTCCGCGCGGACCACCCACGCAGGGTGAAGCAGTTCGCGGACTCGTACCAGCCGAACCTCCGGCGGACGTCTGCCCCACGTATGGACGAAACCAATAGTGTCTACGGTCAGCATCGTGACGGGTCGATCATACCCGTCGAAATCGCGGTCTCCCGAATCAACCTGAACGGTGGGGTCGAGTTCATGGCAGTGGTACGCGACATCACCGATCGCGCCAGGCTAATGGATCTGCTGAAAAAACAGGCCACGACTGACGCGCTAACGGGTTTGCCGAATCGACGGGAGTTTCTGGAATACATAGAAACGTTACTTGGCAACACCGACGTGTTTTCAGTGTTCATTCTCGACATCGATTTCTTTAAGGAGATCAACGACGCGCACGGACACGATGCCGGCGATGAAGTCTTACGCGCGCTCGCGAAGGTTGGCACGTCGATGACGAGCCGGCCATGTCTGTTTGCCCGTTGGGGCGGCGAAGAGTTTGTCGCAGCACTGCCAGGCGCTGATGCCAGCGTTGCTTATGGCATTGCGGACGCATTGCGCAAACGTTACGAACGACAGGATTTCGAGCGCGTATCGCCCCTCGAATCGATTCCGTTCACGGTGAGTATCGGCGTGGTCACGCGTGAATCGGACGAGGCCGACGTGGACACGTTGATGAAACGTGCGGACCGTGCGCTTTATCGGGCCAAGAAATCTGGCCGTAATCGCGTCGAAGCGGGATAACTCATGTTCCACCAAATACGGGGGACATGCACGCCGGATGCAGACCCCGTGGCGCTTTAACGGGTCGAACCCGCCGGTCAAATGCTTACGGCCGCTTTTTCTCGCCGCCTGATTCAGATCCGTGCCCTGCCCCAAACGCTTCTGACGGACCATGCCGTCGGTTCGCGGCCATGACCGCCCAATACGGTAGTGGACCGACCATGTCGTGAAGAGGCTATCGGGTCTCAACACGTCAACTACCTTTCATCGCTCCCACCGATAGCTTTCGCGTGCCCTCTGCACCATCCCCGGGCAGGCACTTCCCTAATTGCGCGCCGAATTTTTTTCTACTTGCGCCGCCGTTTTTTGATTGTGCACTATGCGTTGTGCACAGCACAAACGCACACCACGTACCGATGGGGATGTCCATGAGTCTCTCTGCATTTGCCACTGCGCCAGCAGCGGGCACAATCGATACGACGCGCGCGTCGGGTACGGACTGCCTGAAGGTCCAGCAACTGAGCCACGCATTTCGGACTGCTGATGGCGTCGACGTGCCGATCTTCGAGCGCCTCGACTTCAGCGTGAAAAGCGGCGAGATCGTATCGATCGTCGGCCGCAGCGGCGCAGGCAAGAGCACGCTGTTCAATCTCGTGTCCGGCCTCATCCAGCCGCAGTCGGGGCACGTGAATGTCGGCGCGCGCGCGGACGGCAGCGCGGGCCGCATCGCCTATATGCTGCAAAAAGATCTGTTGATGCCGTGGCGCACGGTGCTGCAAAACGCCGTGCTCGGCATCGAGCTGTACCGCAAGGTCAAGCCGGCCGACTACGAGCGCGCACGCCAGATGCTGTCGCGCTACGGGCTGGGCACCGTCGCAGATGCCTATCCGCATTCGCTTTCCGGCGGCATGCGCCAGCGCGTGGCGCTCACGCGTACGCTGCTCGTCGATCCCACGCTCGTGCTGCTCGACGAACCGTTTTCGGCGCTCGACTACGAAACGCGGCTCGCGCTCGAAGACGACGTGATGGTGCTGCGCGAGCAAAGCGGCACGAGTGTCGTGCTCGTTACGCACGACATCGAGGAGGCAATCGCGGTAAGCGACCGCGTGATCCTGCTCGGCGGCCGCCCCGCGCGCATCGAAGACGACATCGACGTGCGCCTCACCACGCACGGACCTCGCACTGCCGTGTCGGCGCGCGAAGCGCCCGAATTCCGCACCTTCCATGCGCGCGTCTGGAACGGACTGCGCAGCCATACCATCCAGCACTCCGGAGCCCCGGCATGAGCGACGTAGCGATGTCATCCAACACGCCAGTGCGCCGGCGCGCGAAACCGCGCAGCGTGGCCAAGTTCGGCACCCTGGGCGCCGTCGCGCTGATCGTCATTGCGCTCGTTGGGCTTTGGCAGGCAGCCGTTTCGGCGGGCTGGATCAACGGCAAGCTGCTCGGCTCACCCTCAGGCATCTGGCTGGCCGCGCAGCAAGGGCTCAATGGCGGCACGCTGGTGAGCGACACGCTCGTCACGCTCTACGAAACCGTGCTCGGTCTCGTAGTGGGCAGCGGGCTCGGCATCGGGCTCGGTTTGCTGCTGTGGTTCGTGCCGCGTGTTTCGGGTGTTGCAGAAGGCCTTTCGGTCATTCTGAACAGCATCCCGAAGATCGCGCTCGGACCGCTCATCGTCATCTGGTTCGGCTCGGATATGACGTCGAAAGTGTGGCTCGCCGGCATTTCCACCTTCGCGGTCGCGATGATCTCCTCATGCGCTGCCGCGCGCGAAGTCGACAAGGACTTGCTCAACCTGTTCCGCTCGTTCAACGCGAAGCCTTCGATGATCTTCACCAAGCTCATCCTGCCAGGCGCGATGCCGTGGGTGTTTTCCACGCTGCGCGTGAACATCGGCTTCGCGCTGATCGGCGCAGTGGTCGGCGAGTACATCGCTTCGCAGGCGGGGTTGGGACACGAAGTGTTCGTCGCGGGATCGCTGTTCGATCTGAACACCGTGTGGCTCGGCATCATCGTGCTCACGCTGATGGCGACGCTCTTGAGCTGGATCGTTCAATTCACGGAAGCAAAGGTCATTTCATGGAAGGCAAAACAATGAAACGGATGAACGTACGCATGGGCGCGATCGCGGCGGCTGTCGCGGTAACGGGGTTCACGGCGCAACTGCCCGCGCAGGCGGGAGAGCCGGTGACGGTGTATCAGGCATTCCAGTCCATCCAGTACCTGCCGCTCTATGTGGCGATCGACAAGGGCATCTTCACGAAGAACGGCCTCGACGTGCAGAAGGTCACGGCGGGCAGCGGCGCGGCGGGCGTGGCGGCCGTGATCGGCGGCCATGCGGACTTCTCGCTGCAGGATCCGATGACGGCGGTGCTCGCGAATCTCAAGGGCGCGAGCGTGATCAGCGTGGCGAACGTGGTGGCGGGCGTGCCCGTGTGGGTGATCGCACCACCCGACGCGGGCGTGCATCAGCCTGGCGACATGTCGAGCAAGAGCGTGGCCGTCGCGCTGCCGCCGTCGACCAGTACCTATCTGCTGCAACGTCTCATCAAGGACCAGAAGATCGAGAAGGTCTCGCTCAACACGGTTCAGCTCGGCACGGAACTCGCGCCCGTGAGCGCGGGCCGCAGTCAGGCGGCGGCCGTGTACGAACCGCAGGCCGACACGGGCATCGCGCAGGGCTACAAGATCGTTTACGGCTTTCCGAAGGCCTATCCGGGCGGCTACGCATTCTCGAGGATCGACACGCTAGCTTCGACCATCAAGGACAAGCCGAAAATGGTCGCCGCGTTCGTGAAATCGATCGCCGAGGCCGAGGCGCTCATCCATCAGTCGCCGCAGACGGCCAAGGATGTCGCGAAGACTGAGTTCCCGTCGCTCGACCCGAAGATCGTGGAAGCGGCCGTGGGGCGGTTGATCGACCAGAACATCTATGCGCCGACGCCTGATATTTCGGAGCAGGCGTTCCGCAACGCGCTGGACTTGCAGGAATCGATCGGCAATATCAAGCCGGGCGCCGCCACCTATGCGGGATCGGTCGACAATTCGTTTGCGGCTTCGCTGGCAAAATAAGGCATCCGCCGTCATTGCCGGCAATCGACCCACGCGTTCGCGTGCCCCCGCGCGCGAACGCTTCGAATGGAAGTGCAACATGACCGAAGCCACCCCGTCGTTCGTGACGGCGCTGATCGAGCAACGCGGCAATGCGGCCGCGAGCCGCGCCCGCCTCGACGCGGCCATCGCGCGCGCCGACGCGCTCGAACCTGCGCTGCACGCGTTCACGTACCGCCCGCCCTCGTATGTCGAGCCGGACGCGGCCGCGCCGCTCGCGGGACTGCCCGTCGGTGTGAAGGATCTGATCGACACCATCGACATGCCGACCGCGTACGGCTCGCCGATCTATCGCGGCCATCGTCCGCAAGCGGATGCCGCCATCGTGACGAAGCTGCGCGCATATGGCGCGCTCGTGTTCGGCAAGACCGTAACGACGGAATTCGCGTGGCGGCAACCCGGCCCCACCGTCAACCCGTGGGGCAACACGCACACGCCGGGCGGCTCGTCGAGCGGTTCCGCGGCGGCCGTGGGCGCGGGTATCGTGCCGCTTGCGCTCGGCACGCAAACCGTGGGATCGGTGATACGCCCAGCCGCGTATTGCGGCGTGGTCGGCTACAAGCCGAGCTACGGCAGCATCGCGCGCGATGGTGTGCATCCCCTCGCCGCGTCGCTCGATCACATTGGATTTTTCGCGCAGTCGGTGGAAACGGCCGCGCTCGCGCATGCGCTGTTCGTGGCGGGACGCCCGGAGGCGATCGATAGCGTGCAGAGCTGGCAAGCGTGGTTCGCGCCGCTCGCCGTGCCGCCGCGTCTGGGCGTCGTGCGTACGCCATTCGACGCGCGTCTGCAGGACGCGCAGAAGGCAAACTTCGAAGCGTCGCTCGCGCGCTTGCGTGCGGCGGGCGCCGAGGTGGTCGAGATCGATTTCGGCGCGGATCTCGCGCAGATCGTCGACGCACTGCAGGTCATTCTGCGCGTCGAGGCGTGGCACGCGATCGGCCCGGCTGCGGAGTTTCATCGCGCACAACTCAGCGATCACATGCGCGCGCTGATCGACGAAGGCGCAGCGATGCCCGAGGCGCGTTACCGCGACGCACTGGCGTTGCAGGCAGAACTGCGGGCCGGATCGGCGGCGCTGCTCATGGGCTGCGACGCGCTCGTGAGCGTACCGGCGACGGGCGCAGCCCCCGAAGGTCTCGACGATACGGGCGACCCTGTCTTCTGCGCGCCGTGGAGCCTGCTCGGCCTGCCCGCTGTGACGGTGCCGTCGGGCTGGACGGAGGGCTTGCCGCTGGGTTTCCAGACGATCGGCGCATTCGGCGAAGACCTGGGGACCCTGCGCGCGGCGGCGTGGATCGAAGGCGTGATCGGTGCGCGGCGCGATCCCGATATCGGCGCAAGGAACGCATCCTCCGCCTGAACCTTCCACACATACGGGCCACCGACAGACCAGACCACAATCAGGAGACTTCATGGGCAAGCCATACCGCACCATTCAGGAATATGTATTGGGCACGCTGCGCATGGAGATTCTGCAGGGCGTCTATGCGGCGGGCACGCGGCTGCGTCAGGAGGAGGTGGCGAAGCGCCTCGACGTGAGCACGACGCCCGTGCGTGAGGCCTTTCGCGATCTGCGCGCGGAAGGGTTGGTCGCAATCGATCCGAACAAAGGTGTCGAAGTGCGTGGCCTGACGGCGGACGACGTCAGCGAGATTTACGAGTTGCGCATGATGCTCGAACCGATGCTCGCGTCGCGCGCGTGTCTGCATGCGTGCGACGCGCAACTCGACACCGCCCGCGCGTGCCACGAAGCAATGAGCACGGTCCCGCCCAGCTCCGAGCAATGGGCGCTGCTCAACGAAGACTTCCATCAGGCGCTGATGCAAAGCGAAGCGAACACGCGCCTGTTCGAAGTGGTGCGCGGGCTTTCGCTGCTGGCACGTCCCTATGTATCGCTGTCGATGTATGTGCAACCCGATATCATGGCGAGCAACAACGAAGAGCATGCGCGGTTGCTCGCCGCCTGGCGCGCGCGCGACACGGAGGCGGTGCGCGAGCAGACGCGCGTGCATCTGCTCAACACGCGGGATGCGATCGTTGCGTGCGTCGATCAGTCGACGCGCGCGCTGGCGGCCTGACGCGCTGCGCGGTTCGCTGCCGGCTTGACTCCCCTACTTCCGTCACGACCCGAATGTCCGAAGCCCTGCTGGAATTGTCGGCCGTCGAGGCGCGGCGTCTGATCGGCGCGGGCGAGCTTTCGCCTGTCGAACTGCTCGACGCCTGTCTCACGCGCATCGAAACCATCGAGCCGTCCATCAACGCGCTCGCGGCCACCGCATTCGAACGCGCGCGCAGCGAGGCGAAACGCGCGCAGGAAGCGGTGGCGCGCCGCGAACCGCTCGGGGCGCTGCACGGCCTGCCCATCGGTGTGAAGGATCTTGAAGAGACGGCCGGCCTGCTGACCACCTACGGCTCGCCGCTCTATCGCGACTACGTGCCCGCCCGGGATAATGTTCTCGTCGCGCGCCTGCGCGCGGCGGGCGCGATCGTCACCGCGAAAACGAACACGCCCGAAATGGGCGCGGGCGCCAACACACGCAACGCGGTATGGGGCGCGACAGGCAACCCGTTCGATCCGCGCCTGAACGCGGGCGGCTCGTCCGGCGGCTCGGCGGCGGCGCTCGCGACGGGCATGTTGCCGCTCGCCACGGGTTCCGACCTCGGCGGTTCGCTGCGGATTCCCGCCGCGTTGTGCGGCGTGGTGGGTTTTCGCGCGTCGCCGGGTTTCGTGCCGTCGGCGGATCGGCGGCTGGGCTGGGCGCCGAACTGGGTCAGCGGCCCGATGGGCCGCCACGTCGCCGATGTGCGCCTGCAACTGGCCGCCGTGGCGGGGCATGCATCGAGTGATCCGCTCGGCTATCCCATGCAACTCGATCCGTACGCTGGCGCGCCGCTTGATCCCGCCACGCTGCGCATCGGGTATACGGAAGATTTTGGCGTCTGCGCGGTCGATGCCTCGATTCGCGCGACGTTCCGCGCCAAGCTCGCGCGCATCGCCGCGCAGGTGCGCATCTGTGAGCCCATCGATCCCGTCGGGCTCGACATGGCCGACGCGCATCGCGTGTTCGACGTGGTGCGCGCGCAGGAATTCGTCGCGAGCCTGCGCGAGACCTACGAGCGCGATCCATCGCTGCTCGGGCCGAATACGCGCGCCAACTACGAGATGGGCAGCGCGTTGACGCTCGCGGACGTGGCGCGCGCCGAGACCAGCCGCACCGCACTGTACCGGCGCTTCCAGACCCTGTTCGCGCGCTACGACGTGATCGTGTCGCCCGTTTCGCCCGTCACGCCGTTCGCATGGACCACGGCGCATTGCGCGCAGATCGACGGCGTGGCAGTCGAAAACTACTATCGTTGGGTCGCGCTCACCTATGTGGTCACGCTGCTGACCAATCCCTCCCTGTCGTTGCCCTGCGGTGTCGATCACGCAGGCATGCCATTCGGTTTGCAGATGATCGGCGCGATGCGCGGCGAGGCACGCCTTCTCGATATGGCGCAGGCGCTCGAAGCCGCATTCGCCCGCGACGAGGCGCTCGCCCGGCCTGTGCCCGATCTCCAGAAACTACGCGACATGCGCGTGGACGTGCAGGCCGACCTGCGTGCGATCGTCACGCATCCGCCGGGTCGGGGCCGTTAGCGCACGGGTGCGTCCACAGGCGCACCATCCTGCCGCCTTATCTCGTCGATAACTGTTCAGCGACGGCACGCGCGCGTCGGCGTTTTGCAGTTCGCTGTGAGCGCGGAACAACACATCACGTTCTGACAAGATTCCGCCCGCGTGACGGCTCCCGCCCGGCCTCAACGCTTCGACGTCGGCCGCCGCTGCCGCATACCGCGAAGCGAACGACTCCCGTGAGCAGGGCAATACTGCTTCAGTCGCAAGAGATTATCTAACGCGATCCGGCAATTTATCTGGTTTGTTGGACCGCCCCAGGATAGATATCCTTTCTGCTGCATCGCCGATGCAATCCCCGCTCTCTTTCCGGCCCCGAACCCGCATGCTCAGTTACACCGGCGGTATCGTGCTTTTCGCTGCGCTGCTCCATGCGAGCTGGAACGCGATGCTGCACGGCAACCGCGACCGCTTTCTGTCCATGACGTGGATGAGCATCTCCATCGCGGTGGTCTCCACGTTCGTCGTGCTCTCGCTTCCGCCGCCCGCCCGCGCTTCGTGGCCATGCATCGTCGCATCGGGGCTCGTGCATGTCCTCTACAACGTGAGCCTCGTGCGTTCGTATCGCCGCAACGATCTGGCGCAGGCGTATCCGATCGCGCGGGGCTCATCGCCGCTGCTCGTTACGCTCGGCGCGGCGCTTTTCGCGCATGAGGCGATCGGCGCGCTGCACGCGCTCGGGATCGCGATGATCTCGGGCGGCATCATCGTAATCGCGCTGCAGGGGCGTCGCGTGTCGCGCGCGGGGACGCTGGCCGCGCTAACGACGGGTGCGACGATCGCGCTCTATACCGTGATCGACGGCATCGGTGTGAGATTGTCCGATGGACAGCCGCTCGCCTACACCGCGTGGATGTTCCTGTTCTACTGGCTGATGCCGGTGCTGTTCGTCGCAGCGCGAGGGTTCGCGCCGCTATGGATGCCGTTGCGTTCCGAGCCGCTATCGGTCGGCTCGTCGCTCGCCGGTGGGCTGGTGTCGATTGCGGCGTATGGCATCGTGATCTGGGCGCTGCAGTCGGGCGCGATGGGCGCGGTATCGGCGTTGCGCGAGACCAGCGTGGTCTTCGCGGTGCTGATCGGACGGGTGTTCTTGCGCGAAACGGTCAGTGGCATGCGCTGGGTCGCCTGCGTGGTCGTCGCGGCGGGAGCCGTTTGTCTGGGACTCTGACCTGCCTTATCGCTATTTCAACATCACATGGAGGTTCACTCGATGAATGCTGTCGCTCAGACACCGCTGATTCTGATAACGGGCGGGGGGCGTGGCGTAGGCGCGGCGACGGCCCGGCTTGCTGCCGGGCAAGGCTACGACGTAGCGATGAGCTTCGTCAACGACGAGTCAACGGCCCTTGCGGTAGCGGCCGATGTGGAAGCGCTCGGGCGCCGCGCTTTGGCCGTGCGCGCGGACAGCGCCGACCCCGAACAGGTCGCCCGGCTATTCGCCGCGATCGACGCGAAGTTCGGCCGGATCGACGTGCTGGTCAACAACGCCGCGATCATTGCGCAGCAATCCCGACTCGAGGATCTCGGATTCGAGCGGATGCAGCGCATCTTCGCGGTCAACTCGATCGGCCCTATCCTGTGTGCACAGCAAGCCGTGAAGCGGATGTCGACGCGTCACAATGGACGGGGCGGCTCCGTCATCAACATCTCATCGGCATCGGCCCGGCTCGGCAGTCCAAACGAATATGTCGACTACGCTGCTTCGAAGGGCGCCGTCGAGACATTCACCACCGGTTTTGCAAAAGAAGTCGCGCGAGACGGGATACGCGTCAACTGCATTCGCCCCGGGCACATCTACACTGACATGCATGCTAGCGGCGGAGAACCGGGTCGGGTGGATCGCGTCAAGGACACGATCCCGATGGGCAGAGGGGGGCAGCCCGAAGAGGTCGCGCGGGCAATTCTGTGGCTGGCGAGCGCGGAGGCGTCCTTCATCACCGGCACGTTTCTCGATGTCACGGGCGGCAAGTGAGCAACCGGGTCCGGCGATAGAGGCGGCGCGCCGGGAGAACGGCAGTGGCCTTCAGCCACTCAAGCCTCTACCCCCCCTTCAAACCGCTACATCCTCAACCAACCCCGCCTTGAGCGCCCGAATCCGCCGGTCCACGAAATACCCGCCACCTTCCGTATAGCGCAAATACAGCCGCCCGCACACCGAACACTCCCACACGCCGCAACGGTTATACGGAAAGTACCGCGGCGCGATCGGCGCATCCGGCGACCAGTACTGAACGTTATCCGGCCGATACTCGGCAAACGTAGGCTCAGGATCATCCTCGCGCATGAGCGTGGCCACCTCGACGAGTTGGCTTTCATCGAGCGAAAGCGGCTGCGATTGCCATCCATCCAGCGACGTTTTCGTGCAGGAGCAAGGCGCCGAGCCGTTCTCTTCAGCGCGCTGCGCCAGCGCGACAAGCGCCGCAGCGTCCACATAGGGTGTCATGAAATATTGCCTGTTTCCGGGTTGATTCGACGCCGACGGCGCGAGCGTCCCTTATACCTCAACTCGCGCAACCACGCCGCGCCGCTTGCCCGGATATCACCGGTTCATCACCCGTTCATCATCCGGTCGCGATGCGGCATCACCCATGAACGGTCGAACCGGCCTTCGGCAATGGATCGCAACGCAGCCTCTTCCTTGGCCCCCTGCTTGCGCGCGCCTTCGATCACGCTTTCTACATCCGAAGGCGCGATCGCCAGAAGTCCATCTTCATCGCCAACGATAATGTCGCCCGGATTGACCACCATCCGTCCAACCGTCACGGGCACATTGATTTCGCCGGGGCCATTCTTGTACGGCCCGCGATGCGTGACACCCCGCGCATACACCGGAAACGCCCGTTGACGCAGCGCGCCGACATCGCGTATCGCGCCGTCGATCACGAGCCCCTGCACGCCCAGGCTCTCCGCATAGCTCGCCATGATGTCGCCCATCAGTGCCTGCGTCAGCTCGCCGCCACCGTCGATCACGAGCACATCGCCGGGCCTGCAAAAATCGAACGCACGATGGATCGCGAGATTGTCGCCGCCGCGCGTGCGCACCGTCACCGCTGTGCCTGCCATCGCATGCGGCCTGTGATACGCCTGCAAGCCCACGATTCCGCTTGCACGCGCCATGTTGTCGCTGAGCAGCGACACGGCAAGCTCGCGCAACGCAGCCAGCGTTGCAGGGCTCGCTTGCGGCGCCGATTCATATTCGCGCCAGCCAATTGGATTCATATCGTCGCCCCTTCCGTTGCCAGTTGTTTGTCGAGTTGCGCGGTGAGACGTGCATACACCGCCCGCGCGTTGTCTTCATAGATGCGTTGCCGGTCCGCGTCGCTTAACCATTCGATTGCATCGATATAGCGCCGCGTGTCGTCGTAGTAGTGCCCCGTCTCGGGATCGATGCCCTGCACTGCGCCGATGGTTTCAGAGGCGAAAAGAATGTTCTCGACGGGAATCACTTTCGCGAGCAGTTCAGCGCCGGGCTGATGATAGACGCAGGTATCGAAGAACACGTTTTTGAGCAGATAGTCGCGCAGCAACGGCCGCTTCATGTCCTGCGCGAGCCCGCGATAACGCCCCCAGTGATAAGGCACGGCGCCGCCGCCATGAGGAATGATGAACCGAAGCGTTGGAAAGTCCGCGAACAGATCGGCGGTGAGCAACTGCATGAACACGGACGTATCGCCGTTGATGTAATGCGCGCCCGTCGCATGAAAATTCGGATTGCACGACGACGACACGTGAATCATCGCGGGCACGTCGAGTTCCACCATGGCTTCGTATAACGGATACCAGAAGCGATCGGTGAGCGGTGGACCGGACCAGTGCCCGCCCGACGGATCCGGATTTAGATTGCAGCCGATAAAACCAAGCTCCTGCACGCAGCGACGCAGTTCGGCAATGCTGTTCGAGGGCGACACGCCTGGCGCCTGCGGCAGCTGGCACACGCCGACGAAATGCCTCGGAAACAGCGAGCAGACGCGGTGCACGAGGTCATTGCATTCGCTGGACCAGACGGCATTCGCCTCTGCGCCGGCGAGATGATGACCCATGCCCGCAGCGCGCGGCGAGAAGATCGTGAGGTCGGTGCCGCGCTCGCGCTGAATGCGGCGCTGTCCCGTTTCGATGCTGTCGCGGATCTCGTCATCGGTGATGACGGGACGCGGCGGCACAGGCGTGCCGTCCCTCAGCGCGGCAATCTGCTTCGCGCGCCACGCCTCATGCGTTCGTGGCGACGTCGTGTAATGACCGTGGCAATCGATAATCATCTGGCGAACCCTTTGAGTCTTTACGATGAACCTGCGATAAACGCGACTAGCTGCCGGTGGCGGCATCGCCGTTCGCGAGCGCCGAAGCCGCGCCCTCCTCCGGCGGCGTGACACGCATGACGAGCGCGATGATCGTTGCGATCACGAGAAACGCGGCGATGGTCAGCAACGCCAGCGAGAAATTGCCCGTCGCGCGGCGCACCAGTCCGATGCTCCACGGCCCCACCAGGCCGCCGAATTGCGCGATCGTGTTGATCAGCGCAATCGTTGCGGCGCCTGCTGCGCCTGTCCGGAACGACGACGCGAGGCTCCAGAACAGCGGATTACCCGCATAAATAAAGAGACCCGTCACGCACAGCAGCGCATAAGCGATCACGGGATTCGGCGCGTAAGCACTGCCCGCGATAGCAATCGCGCTCGCGCCATATACGAATGCGAGGTGCTTCTTGCGATCGCCGGAACGGTCGGAACTGCGGCTGATCAGGAACGTGCCCAGCACGCCGAGCAGCGGCGGCGCCGCGGAAAGAAAGCCGACTTCGATATTGCTCAGATGACCAAGGCTCTTGACGATCTGCGGCAGCCACAAAAACAGGCCATAGATGCCCACCAGCGCACAGCCGAACAGACAGGCGAGGCTCCATACGCGGATATCGCCCGCTACGCGCAGAAAAGAAACATGCCTGTGACCGCCGAGCGCCTCGCGTTCCGCAGCGAGTGTCGATTCGAGCCAGCGCTTCTCGTCGTCGCTGAGCCACGCAGCGTCAGCGGGACGCTCGGTCATGATGCGCAGCGTCACGAGGCCGAGCAGCATCGCCGGCACGCCTTCGAGAATGAACATCCATTGCCAGCCGTGCAAGCCGAGCACGCCGTTCGCGTAGGTCATCAGCGTCGTCGAGATCGGACCGCCGAGCACCGCCGAAAACGAGCCCGCGATGATGTACCCGCCGACCGCGCGCGCCCGGTAGCGTTCGGGAAACCACTTGGTCAGATAGACGGCGACCCCGGGCAGGAAGCCCGCTTCCATCACGCCGAGCAGAAAGCGCAGCACATAGAAGCTGGTGTCGTTGAACACGAATGCCGTGGCGGCTGCCACCGCGCCCCACGTGAGCAGGATGCGCGCAATCCACCGGCGCGCGCCGACGCGATGCAACAGCAGATTGCTCGGGACTTCGAGCAACATGTATCCGACGAAGAAAATACTCCCCGCGAAGCCGAACACGGCAGGACTGAAGCCCATGTCGTTGTTCATATCGAGGGCTGCAAAGCCGATGTTGATGCGGTCGAGATAGTTGAAGAACATCATCGCGAAGAGCAAGGGCATCAGGCGCCCGTACACTTTTCGCATGGTCGCTGCTTCGTCGATACGAGTCATGCCGTCTCCTTCCTGAGCGCGCGACACTGCGGTCGCTTCATTCCAGTGGACTGAGCGCGGTGGTCCAAGCCACAGCGTCAGCTACCTGTTCGATGGTAGGAATGCGCAGCCAGGAAGTCCAAGACGAGATGCTTATGCTTGTATAACGATCGTCTTATAGTGTGCCGTTGTCGGCGAGCGGCGGCGGAAGGCAGCGTAAGAATGCGAGCAGATGCGGCGACGTGTCGTCGTCGCGATAGGTGGCGGCGAGGGTCGAACGCTGCGCCGAGCCCGGGCCTTCCAGGTGGCGGTACACGACATCCGTGCGTCCATGCCGCGCAACCGATTCCCCCACCACCGTCACGCCCAGCCCCGCCGCGACGAGCGCAATCGCCGTCTGTATTTCGTAAGCCTGATGGGCGATGAACGGCGTCACGCCCGCATCCCGATACAGCGACAGCACCGAGCGCTTGTACTGCGCATTCTGATGCTTCGGATACAGGATCAACGGCGTATCGGCGAGTTCGGCGATTTTGACTTTCTTTCGTTTTGCTAGCGGATGATCGAGCGCCATCACGACGACGAGCTGCTCGCGCAACAGTACGCGCGACGTGTAGCCCGACATCGCGAGCGGCTGTCGCCCTATACCGACGTGAATGCGCATGTCGCGCAGCGCGTCGCTTTGTTCGTCGGTGAGCATTTCATAGAGCTTCAGTTCGACCTGCGGAAACTCGCGATGAAAGGCCTTCAGCGCAGGCGGCAGGATGCTGTACATCGCCGAGCGCGTGAAGCCGACACTCAGCCAGCCGCGCCGGCCCATGCCGATTTCGGTCGCACCGAGCGTCGCCTGTTCCAGCGAGCCGAGGATCTGTTTCGCCTCGGTGCACAGGTACTGCCCGGCCTCCGTAAGTCGCAGCGGCCGGCGCGTGCGGTCGATCAGTTGCGTGCCGAGCCGGTCTTCCAATGCGCGGATCTGCTGGCTGAGCGCGGGTTGCGCAATATGCAGACGCTCGGCGGCGCGGCTGAAGTTCAGCTCTTCAGCGAGCGTCACGAAACATTGAAGCGCTCTGAGGTTCATCGGTCGAATCGTTGCGTTGGAACGTTGGGCGTCGACATCATGACATGCTTCGCAGGCCGCGCGATCCATACCATCGCACCTTCGTGCTCAGCCAGCCGCTTCCTTCGACGCCACGGGCACGCCCACATCCATCGCGCTGGACACCTGCCGCAACTCGTCGGCGATGATCGCAATCAGCGCTTCTGCCGCGGCGCTGAGGGGCCGGCGCGGATGGCTCACGCGCACGATATGCCGCACGATGCGCGGCGCGAGGATCGGATACGCGCGCAGCGTCCCCTCACGCACTGCGCGTCCGACCACGATACGCGGCAGTATCGTCGCGAAGCGCGTTTTCTCGACGAGCGCGACGATGGTTGACAGCACATCGATTTCGAAGCGCGGTGCGAGCATCACGTCTTCATGTTGCGCCGCCGTATCGAGCACGCCGCGCAAACCGTTGCGTTTAGTGGGCAATACGAGTTCCAGTTCGTGCAGTTGCGCGAGTTCGATCGAATGCGGCAGTTCCGGCCCATGCGCGACGCTGGTCGCGAGCACCATCTCCTCGTCGAGCAGCGGCTGCGAATCGAGCGATAGTCGCGCGCGCGGTTTGTTGATCAGCGCGGCGTCGAGCTGACCGCCCGACACCCAATCGATGAACGTCGCGCTGTAGCCGTCGGCCACCGTGACCTCGACATGCGGATAGCGCGCATGAAACCGCGCCAGCGAATCCGCGAGCACGCTTTCCGTCACCGACGCGATCAGCCCGATCCCCACATGCCCCGTCACCACTTCATCGCGCTGCACGAGTTGCTGCCGCGCGTGCGCGAGGTCGCGCATGATGGGCAGAAACAGCCGGTACATCAGCCGCCCCGCCGCAGTGGGCGCCATGCCGTGCGCGCCGCGATCGAAAAGTTGCTGGTGCAACTCCTCCTCCAGCTTCGCGATCTGCATGCTGAGCGCGGGCTGCACGATGTTCAGCCGCTTGGCCGCGCGTGTGACCGAGCCGTCTTCGAACAACGCGATGAAATACTGGATTTGCTTGAGGTCCATGACTGGGATGATCCCGGCAGCGCGTTATCACGGCGACTAATGACAGCCATCCGTTTCATCAGTCCATATCCGAAAGCCTCGCTGGGCATGCCGTGGCAACGTCCCTGCGCACAAGGCGGCACGAGGCGTGTGTATTGATATCGCCCTGTAAGGCGGACGTCATCGGGGCTAACACTGATATCAGCAACGATGATCCAAAGCATCAAAAATCAGTATTAGAACTTATACCGTGTTGTCGCTACGCTTGCCTCCATGTCCTCTCGATCCGATTCGCATCGGACGCATCGAAGAGGCGGCAATGGATGGAGACGCAGATGAACACTCGCGACGCCGCGACCCAAGGCGCCTTGTCGGCCACGTCGTTTTCGCCGCCCCGCACGTGGGCCGAGCCTTCGGGCGCGCTGACGCTGCGCGGCTGGCTCGCGCATCTGGCCCGTACGGGGCGTCTCGCGACGATCGACGGCCCCATCGCGCTCGAACACGAACTGGCCGCTGTCGCCAAGCGCCTCGACGGCACGCAGGCTGCGTTCTTCACGCGGCCGGGCCGCCACGACATGCCCGTGGTGAGTGGCTTCATGTCGAAGCGCGCGTGGATCGCGGAGGCAATGGGCGTCGAGGAACATGCCTTGCTCACGCGCTTTCGCGATGCCGCCGACGCGCCCATCGCGTCGCAGCAGGTCGCACGCGCTGAAGCGGCCTGTCAGCAGATCGTTCATACAGATGCAATCGACCTGCACGCGCTGTTGCCGATTCCGACCCACAGCGAACACGACAACGGCCCTTACATTACGGCGGGCCTCGTGATCGCGCGCAATCCGCGCACCGGTGTGCAGAACGTGTCGATCAACCGCATTCAGGTGCATGGCCGCGACCGCATGGCGATTCTTCTGTTGCCGCGCCATCTGCACGCGTTCCAGAAGGCAGCCGAAGCAGACGGCGACGCGCTCGACGTCGCCATCGCCATCGGCGTCGATCCGCTGACGATGCTCGCCTCGCAAGCCATCACGCCCATCGATCACGATGAACTGGAAATAGCCGGTGCGTTGCAAGGCGCGCCGCTGCCCGTCGTGCAGTGCGTGACGAACGGCGTGCACGTGCCCGCGTTCGCGGAGATCGTGATCGAAGGACGCATCCTGCCGGACGTGCGCGAGCCCGAAGGCCCGTTCGGCGAGTTCCCGAAGTACTACAGCGCGAAGGAAGCGCGCGAGGTGATCGAGGTCACGGCCGTCACACATCGGCGCGACCCGATTTTTCATACCATCGTGCCCGCGGAAATGGAGCATTTGCTGCTCGGCGGCATTCCGCGTGAAGCGACACTGCTTGCTCACCTTCAACGCAGCCATCCCGGTGTGAAGGACGTGCATCTGTCGGTGGGCGGCGTGTGCCGTTATCACCTGTGGATCCAGTTCGACAAGAAGCGCGAAGGCGAAGCGAAAAACGTGATTCTGTGCGCGTTCGGCGCGCACTACGATATCAAGCAGGTGGTCGTCGTCGATACGGATGTGGACGTGCATGATCCCGCTGAAATCGAATGGGCCATCGCGACGCGCTTCCAGGCGGATCGCGATCTCATCGTGATCGACGGCGCGCAAGGCTCGCCCCTCGATCCGTCGACGACCGTCGGCCAGCCCGACGACGCACCGCCGCATCTGCAAGGCGTCAGCGCGAAGATGGGGCTCGACGCGACGCGGCCCGTCGTCTATTCCGCCCATGTGTTCACGCGTGTGCGGATTCCGGGCGAAGACACGGTCGATCTCGACGCTCTCGTCGCCACGGATAACGCCGCGTTCGACGCCTGGCTGGCTCGCCATCATGACTGAGCGCGCTACCCGCAAGCCACGCATCGTGGTCGGCATATCGGGCGCAAGCGGCGCGATGATCGGCGTGCGCCTGCTCGCCGCGCTGCGTCGACTCGGCACGCACGAGACGCATCTGATCGTGTCGGCGTCGGGCGCCATCACGGCAGCGCAGGAACTGGGCCTCACGCGCAGCGATCTCGACGGACTCGCGGATGTCGTCCATAGCGTGCGCGACATCGGCGCAACCATCGCGAGCGGCTCGTTCGTGACGGAAGGCATGGTGATTGCGCCCTGCTCGATGAAAACGCTCGCCAGCGTCGCGAACGGCTTCGCGGACAACCTGTTGACGCGCGCCGCCGATGTGATGCTCAAGGAGCGTCGTCGCCTCGTGCTGGTTGCGCGCGAAACGCCGCTCAACCTCGCGCACTTGCGCAACATGACGCTGGCCACCGAGATGGGCGCCATCGTGATGCCGCCCGTGCCCGCTTTCTACGCGCATCCGAAGACCATCGAAGACGTGGTCGATCACACCGTCGGACGCATTCTGGATCTGTTCGCCATCGAGCATCGCGAGATCGTAAAGCGCTGGAGCGGTCTCGCCGATGAATTTGCGAGCCGCCGCGACGATGATGGAGCCGATCGATGAACCAGCGCGACATGAACGTTGCCGAAGCCCCTATCGTTGCGGAGCGCGACGAGGCCACGCAGGCACGCACAGCGAAACATGTCGGCCGCCCGATGCAGCGGCTCGAAGACCCGGCGATCCTGACGGGCCGCGGCCGCTATGGCGACGACATCGGCGTGAAGCCGGGCACGCTGCACGCCGCCGTGCTGCGCTCGCCGCATGCGCACGCTGAACTCGTTTCGATCGATGCAAGCGCCGCAGAGAAGCTGCCCGGCGTACGCGCCGTGCTGACGCGCGACGATCTGCGCCCATGGTCGCGCCCCTTCGTGGTCGGCGTGAAGTCGCCGATGGAGCAATGGGCGCTGGCGATGGATCGCGTGCGCTATGTCGGCGAGCCGGTGGCCGTCGTGATGGCGGAATCGCGCGCGCTCGCCGAAGACGCACTCGATCTCATCAAAGTGGACTACGCGCAGCTCGATCCTGTCACGTCGATCGAGCAATCGATGCGCGACGACGCGCCCGTTCTGCACGAGCGCGTCGGCACCAACGTGATCAGCGACCGGCACTTCCGCTACGGCGAGCCCGAGGCAGCCTTCGAGCAGGCTGCGCATCGCGTGAAGGTCGTTACGCACTATCCGCGCAACTCGTGCGCGCCGATCGAATGCGGCGTCGTGATCGCGGAATATCTGTCGGGCGACGAAGGCTACGACGTCACGTCGAATTTCATGGGCCCGTTCTCGCTGCACGCCGTCATGGCGATGGCCTTGAACGTGCCCGCGAACCGCTTGCGTCACAAGGCCCCGCGCGACTCGGGCGGCAGCTTCGGCGTGAAGCAGGCGGTGTTTCCGTATGTCGTGCTGATGTGCCTCGCGTCGCGCAAGGCGGGCGCCCCCGTCAAGTGGGTCGAGGACCGGCTCGAACATCTGAGCGCGGCCACGTCCGCGACGGCACGGCTGTCGACGATCGAAGCCGCCGTCGAAAGCGACGGCCGCATCACCGCCCTCTCCTACGATCAACTGGAAGACTGCGGCGGCTACGTGCGCGCGCCCGAGCCCGCCACGTTCTACCGGATGCACGGCTGCCTGACGGGCGCCTACGCGATCCCGAATCTGCTGGTGCGCAACCGCGTCGTGCTGACCAACAAAACGCCCACGGGGCTCGTGCGCGGTTTCGGCGGGCCGCAGGTGTATTTCGCGCTCGAACGGCTGATCCAGCGCATTGCCATCGAGTTGAATCTCGACGTGCTCGACGTCTATCGCCGCAATTTCGTGTCTGCCGATGCCTTTCCGTATCGGGCGGCAGCGGGCGCGCTGCTCGATTCAGGCAACTATCAGGAAGCGCTGCGGCGCGCGCTGTCGGATGGCGGCCATGCGGAACTGGTCGCGCGCCGCGACGCCGCGCGCAAGCAAGGCCGGCTCTATGGCATCGGCTTCGCGGCGATCGTCGAACCGTCGGTGTCGAACATGGGCTACATCACGACCGTGATGCCCGCCGAAGCACGCAAGAAAGCCGGACCCAAGAACGGCGCGATTGCGAGCGCGACCGTGAGCGTCGATCTGCTTGGCGGCGTGAACGTGACGATCGCATCGACGCCCGCGGGGCAAGGGCATATGACCGTGTGCGCGCAGGTCGTGGCCGACGTGCTCGGCCTCGATCCGAAAGACATCGTCGTCAATGTCGAGTTCGATACGCACAAGGATGCATGGTCCGTCGCATCGGGCAATTACTCCAGCCGCTTTGCGGGTGCGGTCGCAGGCACCGTTCATCTGGCCGCGATGCGTGTGCGCGACAAGCTCGCGCGCGTCCTTGCGAAGCAGTTCGGCTGCGTACCCGATGACGTGCGCTTCGAAGGCGCGCGCATCTTTCCGAAGGATGCTGAAGAGCGCGCACTGCCGTTCGGCCGCGCCGCGAGCAATGCGCCGCACTGGGCGCCCGCGCTGCTGCCCGATGGCGAAGAGCCGGGCTTGCGCGAGACCGTGTTCTGGTCGCCGCCGCATATGGACGCACCGGATGAGAACGACCGCATCAATACCTCGGCGGCCTACGGCTTTGCATTCGACATGTGCGGCATCGAACTGGACCGCGCGACGGGCCATGTGCGCATCGACCGGTATGTAACGGCGCATGATGCCGGCACGCTGTTGAACCCCGCGCTCGCCGATGGCCAGATTCGCGGCGCGTTCGCGCAGGGTCTCGGCGCGGCATTGCTCGAAGAGTTCCGCTATGGCGCGGACGGCAGCTTCCAGTCGGGCACGCTCGCCGACTATCTGATGCCGACCACCTGCGAAGTACCGGACCCGCTGATCGTCCATCTGGAAACGCCCTCGCCGTTCACGCCGCTCGGCGCAAAAGGCCTGGGCGAAGGCAACAACATGAGCACGCCCGTGTGCATCGCCAACGCGGTCGCGGACGCGCTCGGCATCGACGATATCCGCTTGCCGCTGACGCCTTCGAAGGTGATGGCGCTGATCGGCATCGACGATCCCGAACCTTCGCGGCCCGAGTATCGCGAAGCAGCGACATCGAAGCCCGCGACGCCCGGCGGCGGACGTGCGCTCACCGCGCAAGGCACCGTCGATCTGCCCGCCACGCCCGAAGCGATCTTTGCGGTGCTGCTCGATCCCACCGCGCTGGCGAAGGTCATTCCCGGCTGCCACGCGCTCGAAGCGACGGGCCCGAACCAGTACCGCGCGGACGTGACGATCGGCGTCGGCATGATCAAGGCCCGTTTCGAGGCGCGTATCGGCTTGTCCGAGATCGATGCGCCGCATCGGCTGCGGCTGGCGGGCGCGGGCATTTCGCCGCTCGGCAGCGCGCGCGGCAACGGGCTGGTCGAACTTGCGCCGACTGCCAACGGTACGCGCCTCACGTACGACTACGAAGCCCAGGTGTCAGGCAAGGTCGCAGCCGTCGGCGGACGCATGCTCGAAGGCGCGGCAAAGGTCGTGTTACGGCAACTGTTCGAGGCGCTCGGACGACAGGCGGCGGGTCAACCGCTCGCGGCGGACGGCTCGTCGCTCGCACGGCTGTTCCGGCGTCTCTTTGCACGCTTCAGGAGGCAAGCATGAAGCCCGCAGCCTTCGACTACGTTCGCGCGAAGACCACGCACGAAGCGCTCGAGATGCTCGCGCAAAGCGGCGAAGACGCCCGCGTGCTGGCAGGCGGCCAATCGCTGATGGCCGTGCTGAACATGCGGCTTGCGCAGCCGCGCGTACTCGTCGACATCTCGCGCACCGACGAACTGAACGCGGTGCGGGTAGATCGCGATGCGCGGCGTCTGGTCGTGAGCGCGGCGGCGACGCAAGGCAGCGTCGAATGGCGCGCGACGCTGCACGACGAAGTGCCGTTGCTCGCAATGGCCTTCCCGCACATTTCTCACTTTCAGATCCGCAATCGCGGCACCGTGTGCGGCTCGATCGCGCATGCCGACCCGAGCGCGGAGTTGCCGCTCGTGCTGACGGCGCTCGGCGGCGAGGTATTGCTGCGCTCGAAAAAGAAACAACGCGTGCTGTCGGCAAGCGACTTCTTTCAGGGCATGTTGATGACGGCGCGCGAGCCGGACGAACTCGTCGAAGCGGTGCGCTTTCCGCTGAAGCAGGCGGGCGAGCGCTTCGGGTTCACGGAATGCTCGGCGCGTCACGGCGACTTCGCGATGGTCGCATGCGCCGCCGTCGTCACGGACGACGCGATACGGATCGCCGTGGGCGGCGTCGCGGACCGGCCGAAGGTCGAAACCTGGCCGCGCCTGCAAGGCGACGACCTGCGCGGCGCATTGACCGATTTGAGCTGGAAACTGGGCGCGCAGGACGATGCGCATATCAGCGCGAAGTACCGCCGTCATCTGGTACGTGAACTCGGATGGCGCGTGATCGAGGAGGCCAAGTGAGCAAGTCCACACCCTACGTCATGCGGCACGGCGAGCAGCACGCCGTCACGCTGACGCTCAATGGCCGCGAACGCGGCGGTCATTGCGAAACCCGCGAACTGTTGTCCGACTTCCTGCGCCATGAACTCGGCGCAACGGGCACGCACGTCGGCTGCGAACATGGCGTGTGCGGCGCGTGCACCGTGCATGTCGACGGCGTCGCGGCCCGCTCGTGCCTGATGCTCGCGGTACAAGCCGATGGACGGCGCGTCGATACCGTCGAAGGGCTCGCGCCCGCGCAGACGCTCGGCGATCTGCAACAGGCGTTCTCGCGTCATCACGCGTTGCAGTGCGGCTTCTGCACGGCGGGCATCCTGATGTCGTGTGCGGACTTTTTACAGCGCGTGCCCGATCCGACGGAAGCACAGGTGCGCGAGATGCTGTCGGGCCACATCTGCCGCTGTACGGGCTATACGCCGATCGTCGCCGCGGTGCTCGACTGCGCGTCGCGGCGCAAGGCGCAGTGCGCGGACACGGAGGCCGAACATGCTTGATCTCGGCCGCACGTTTCTGCAAAGCGTGGAGCGCAGCCCGAATGCGCTGGCGCTCGTCGACGGCGAGTTTCGCGTCACTTACGCGCAATGGCACCGGCTGATTCTGCAAGCGGCGCACGGGTTGCGCGAACTGGGTCTCGCGCATGGCGACCGTCTGCTCGTCGTGCTGCAAAACCGCTGGGAAATGGCGACGCTGCACTGGGCCTGCCAGTTCGCGGGCATCGTCATCGTGCCGCTCAACTGGCGTGCGAAGCCCGAGGAACTCGATTATTGCGTGAGCGATGCGGGCGTGAAGGCGATCGTCTACGAGCCCGTCAGCGCGGAAGCCGTGATGCAAAGCCCCGCCGCGCAGAACGTGCCACGTATCGCGCTGGACGATGCGCCGGGACGCACCGCATCGATCGATGTGCTGCTCGCCGTGCAACCCGCGTATGAAAGCCTTGAACCGGCCGCGACGCACGCCACCGCCGACGACTACTCGCTGATCCTCTACACGTCCGGCACGACGGGCAAGGCCAAAGGCGTGCCGCGCCGGCACCGGCACGAACGCGCTGCAGCGCTCGCGCATGTGGCGCAGAACCTCTACCGGCACGGCGAGCGCACACTCGGCGTGATGCCGCTCTATCACACGATGGGCGTGCGTTCGCTGCTTTCCATGGCGCTCGTCGATGGTCTGTTCGTCTGCGTGCGCCGCTGGAATGCACGCCTCGCGCTCGATTCGATTGCGCAATACAAGCTCTCGTGTCTCTATCTCGTGCCGACGCTCTATCACGATCTGCTCGCGGATCGCGCGTTCGGCGATATCGATACGTCATCCGTCACGAAGCTCGGCTTTGCGGGCGCGCCGATGAGCGATGGCTTGCTCAAACGTCTTTCGGCTGCCTTCGAGCCGGAGCTGTTCGTCAACCACTACGGTTCGTCCGAGGTCTACACGGTCAGCATCGATCAGCACGCCACGCTCAAGCCCGGCAGCGCCGGACGCGCGGGCATCAACACCCGCTTGCGCATCGTGAAGCTCGACGCGCACTCGCCCGACGACGTCGCCGCCGTGCGCGAAGAAGGTCAGATCATCGCGGACCTGCTCGGCGACGAAGCTTTCGAAGGTTACTGGAACCGGCCCGACGCGAACGCGAAGTCGCTGCGCAACGGCTGGTATTTCACGGGCGACACGGGCTTCTTCGACGAAGACGGCGACCTCTACGTCTCCGGCCGCGTCGACGACATGATCATCAGCGGCGGCGAGAACATCTCGCCCGTCGATATCGAATCGGTGCTGTCGCTGCATCCGTGCGTCGACGAAGTGGCCGTGGCGGGCGTGAAAGACGAACGCTGGGGACAGCGCGTGGTCGCCTTCGTCAAGCGCCGCGATTTCGTGGACGGCGACACGCTCGACGCATGGTGCCGCGCGTCCGATCTCGTCAACTTCAAGCGCCCGCGCGACTACGTGTTCGTCGACGACATACCGAAGTCTCCCGTCGGCAAGATACTGCGCCGCAAGCTCCAGGCCGGCGAATACCTGCGCGACGAGCGCGGCCCGGCCGCATCAGTCGACGTTTTGCATCAACACATTGAAATCACGAAGGAGTGACACTCATGACCGACCTGACCCATCGCGGCCAGACGCTGCTTCAGGACCTCGACGGCTTCGACGTCCAGATCGACGCCCAACGCGAACGCGCCGACATCATCCTGGACCGTCCGCCATTCAACGTGATTTCGATGCATGCGCGCGACCAGTTGCGCGCCACCTTCGAAGCCCTCGACGAAGACGACCGCGTGCGTGTCATCGTCGTGCGCGCGAAAGGTGAGCACTTCTCCAGCGGCGGCGACATCAAGGGCTTTCTCGAAGCGTCGCCGGAAACTGTGTCGAAACTCGCATGGAACATCGCGGCGCCCACGCGCTGCTCGAAGCCCGTGATCGCGGCGAATCGCGGCTTCTGCTTCGGCGTGGGCTTCGAGCTGTCGCTCGCGTGTGACTTCCGCATCGCCACCGACACGACCTTCTATGCGCTGCCCGAACAGAAGCTCGGTCAGATCCCCGGTTCGGGCGGTTCCGCGCGCCTGCAGCAGATGGTCGGCATCGGCCGGACGAAAGACATCGTGATGCGCTCGCGCCGCATTCCCGGCAAGCAGGCGTATGACTGGGGCATTGCCGTCGAATGTGTCGCCGACGCCGAACTCGAAGCCGCCACGGATGCGCTCGTCGACGAGTTGCGCGCGTTCTCGCCGCTCGCGCAACGCACCGCGAAGAAGCTGCTCAACGATACGGAAGATGCGCCGCTGTCGATTGCGATCGAACTGGAAGGCCACTGCTATAGCCGCCTGCGTTCGTCCGACGATTTCCGCGAAGGCGTCGAGGCATTTCACGCAAAGCGCAAGCCCGTGTTCCGCGGGAAATAAACGATCGAAGCGGACCAGGACACGCCGCCGGGCGCCGCGCCCGGCGAGATTCCCGACCGCTACCCGATGCCCGTCTTCCGCGGCGACGCGCAGGGCTTGCGCGTGGTCGAGCATCGACATGCAACGCGCGCGACGCGAGCCGCGCCACTCGTTTCAACGCCATAGCGAATTCAACCCACGGTTTCATTAACGCCAATCAGAGCACGCAATCGACAGGTGCCACTTTCACCGGACTGATACAGAGACAGGACGGTGACCATTCAAGGAGATGAATGATGTCCGTAGCAGCGCAAAACGGCGCCGCCGTGCCGGCTATCGACCAGCGGCAGGTCATGGGCGCGGTATTCGCCTCATGTCTGGGCTGGGCCCTCGATCTGTTCGACCTGTTCGTGCTCTTGTACGTGGCGCCCGTCGTCGGGCGTCTGTTCTTCCCTTCCGATCACGCGATGCTGTCGCTCGCAGGCGTCTACGCGTCGTTCGCCGTCACGCTGCTGATGCGCCCGCTCGGCTCCGCACTGTTCGGCTCGTACGCCGACCGTCACGGACGCAAGGGCGCGATGATCGTTGCCGTGGTTGGTGTGGGCATCTCGACGGCGGCTTTCGGCCTGCTGCCGACCGTGCATACCGTCGGCCTGGTCGCGCCCGTACTCTTTCTGATTCTGCGGCTCGTGCAGGGCGTATTCGTCGGCGGCGTGGTCGCGTCGACGCATACGATCGGCACCGAATCCGTCGCGCCGAAATATCGCGGCGCCGTGTCGGGGCTGATTGGCGGCGGCGGCGCGGGCATGGGCGCGCTGCTCGCTTCGCTGACCTTCCTGCTGATGTCGTCGCTCTTTCCGGGCGATCTGTTCGACGTGTGGGGCTGGCGCTGCATGTTCTTCACGGGGATCATCAGTTCGGTGCTCGGTCTCTTCGTGTTCAACAGCCTCGAAGAGTCGCCGCTGTGGCGCAAACTGGCCGCGGAAAAGGCCGCGAAAGCCGCGGCGCAGACGCGCGATGCCGCCGTCGAGATCGTGCGCTCACCGCTGAAAACGCTGTTCTCGCGCGACTATCGGTCGATCCTGTTCGTCAACCTGCTGTTGACCATCGGCGGCGGCAGCGGCTACTACCTGACCTCGGGTTATCTGCCGACGTTCCTGAAGGTCGTGAGCCACGCGCCCAACGGCGCCGCCGCCGCGATCCTGATGATCTGCAGCATCGCCGTCGTGATCGCATCGGTGGCGGCGGGACACCTGAGCACGTTCATCGGCCGCAAGACGACGTTCATCTGGATCGGCCTGATCCGCCTCGTCGCGCTGCCGGGCATCTTTCTGCTGCTGCCCACGGCCACCGACATCGTGACCGTCGGCATCTATGCCGTCGTGCTGAGCGCGCTGGGCAGCGCCGGTTATGCGCCGATCCTGATCTTCCTCAACGAACGTTTCCCGACGGCGATCCGCGCGACGGGCACGGGTCTGTCATGGAACATCGGCTTCGCGATCGGCGGCATGATGCCGACCTTCGTCTCGCTGGTCGCGAAGGAAACGAGCCAATTGCCCGTCATGCTGGCGATCTTCCTCAGCGCGATCAGCGTGATCTTCCTGATTGGCGCGTTCATCGTGCCGGAGACACGGGGCCGGCTCGATCAGCCTGCTACGCGCAACGCGAGCTGAGCGGTCTCACTCGTCCGCCGCGCTCTTCGTGACGCGGCGGATTTCGTCCGCGATGATGTCGATGAGTGCTTGCGCGGCGGGCCCGATCGGCCGCTTCGGATGCGACACCTGAACGATGTGCCGCAGGATCGACGGCGTCGTGATGCGGTGCGCGCGCAGCGTGCCTTCGTCCACTTTGCGCTGCACGACCACACGCGGCAGGATCGTGGCGACGCTGCTTTGTTCGACGAACTGCACGATGGTGCTCAGCAGATCGATTTCGAACGTCGGCTTGATGACGATGTTGGCGGCCATCAACGCGGCGTCGAGCGCGCCGCGCAGGCCGTTGCGGCGGGTGGGCAGAACCAGTTCGACGGCGGGCGGCTGTGAAAGATCGATGGTGTCCGGCAATGCGGCAACGCACTTTATGCCCGTCACGTACACCATCTCTTCGACCAGCAGCGGCTGCATGTCGAGCGCGAGGCGGCCGCGCGGCTTGTTGATGATCGCGGCATCGAGGCGCCCTGCTTCGACGCCGTCGATCAACTGCGCGCTGAAGCCATCGGCGACCGACACCTCGACCTGAGGAAACAGCGCATCGAACTTCGCCAGCGATTCGGCGAGCACGCTTTCCGTTTCCGAGGCGACCATGCCGAGCGATACGCGTCCCGTGACGATCACATCCTGACGGCTCAACTGCACGCGCGCGTGCTCGATGTCGCGCATGATCGGCGTGTAGAGGCGATACATCTGCCGCGCGGCATCGGTGGGCGTCATGCCGTGCGGACCGCGTTCGAAAAGCGCCTGCCCCAGCTCCGCTTCGAGTTTCGCAATCTGCATGCTGAGCGCCGGCTGGACGATGTTCAGGCGCTTTGCCGCGCGCGTCACCGAGCCGTCTTCGAAGAGTGCGATGAAGTACTGGATTTGTTTGAGGTCCATGCGGCCATTCTACGTGGACTGCCTTCTCACCAGCGTCGGCAAAGGCGCAATCACAGCGGGCGGCGGCGCGTCGCCACGCGGCTCGTGAATCAACCGTATCAGCAATTCGATCGACGCCTGCGCAATTGCTTCCGTGTTGATCGCCACCGTCGTCAGCGAAGGCCGCACCTGATGCGCCAGCTGGATGTCCGTGATGCCGATCACGGACACATCGTCGGGCACTTTGCGGCCTAGCGTCGCCAGCGCCTGCAACGCGCCGATGGCGAGCAGATCATTGGTCGCAAACAGCGCGCTGAGATGCGGCTCGCGTTCCATCAATTCCACGCAGGCGGCAAAGCCTGCGTCGATCGTATCGGAAATCTGTAGCACGGCGGCATCATCCGGTTCGAGACCGGCTTCGCGCATCACCTCGCGAAAGCCTGTCGCGCGCGCATCCTGCAAGCCGCCGCACCCGTCGCCGACCAGCATGCCGATATCGCGATGTCCCAGTTCCAGCAGATGCCGCGCCGCGAGCGCGCCCGCATGCGCGAAATCGACGGCTACGCACGGCAGCGCGGGCAACTGCTCGGGATGCTCCCACAGGCTCAGCACGATCGGCGCGCCGACGGCCGCGGACTCGCACAGTTCGTTGATGGCGATATCCGTGTTGAGCACCAGCACGCCTTCGGCCAGCGTGCCCGCAATCTGCGTGAGGTAGGCACGGCCGATTTCCGCGTCGTCGTCCGTGTTGCAGACCATCAGGAAGTAGCCGGCGCGCCGCGCCGCGCGTTCGGCCGCCAGCACGAACTCGGGATAGAACGGATTCGCGATGCTCGACAGCATCAGCGCCAGCGTAGGCGAACGCCCTTCCGCTAGTGCACGCGCGTTCAGGTTCGGCCGGTAGCCCAGTTCGCGGATAGCGCGCTTCACACGCTCGGCCGTTTCCGGGCGCACCTTGTCCGGGTTGCGCAGCACGTTCGAAACGGTTGCGGCCGTGACCTGCGCGCGTCGCGCGACGTCGGTTAATGTCGCCATACCAGAAAGATTAGGAAAGATCCCATATTTAGAGACTGCGAATCAGATGTTGCACAGGTGCCGCAGGCTTTGATAACTTTGCTCGAAAGCACACACCAACCAGTTGCATGGGACCAGAGTCAGCGCTCAAGCGCTAACTCCGGTCGACAGGAGACAAACATGATCGCGCTTTCGAGTACACCCGAATTTAAACGCTTAAATCCACGCCGCGCAAGCCTCTGCGCGATTTTTTTCAAGCCAGATTTAAGCGTTTAAATCCAGGGAAAACACCATGTCCGCGATCTCCCTGAGCAATATCCAGAAGACGTTCGGCGCCAACGCGCCCGTCATCCGCAATCTCAATCTCGACATCGGCGCGCACGAATTCTGTGTGTTCCTCGGACCTTCTGGTTGCGGCAAGTCCACGTTGCTGCGCATCGTCGCCGGCCTCGAAGACCAGACCGACGGCGACGTGACGATCGGCGGCCGGTCGATGAACGGCGTTCCCGCCGCCGAGCGCGGCGTCGCGATGGTGTTCCAGAGCTACGCCCTCTTCCCGCACATGTCGGTCTACGACAACATGGCGTTCGGTTTGAAGCTGGCAAAAACGCCGAAGGCCGAAGTCGACCGGAAGGTGCGCGAAGCGGCGCGCGTGCTGCAACTCGATACGCTGCTCGAACGCAAGCCGCGCGAACTGTCGGGCGGCCAGCGCCAGCGCGTCGCGATTGGCCGCGCGATCGTCCGCGAGCCCGGCGTGTTTCTGTTCGACGAGCCGCTGTCCAATCTCGACGCGGCGCTGCGCGGCCAGACGCGCATTGAAATCGCACGGCTGCATCAGCGATTCGCGCAGGCGAGCGTCGTCTACGTGACGCACGACCAGATCGAAGCGATGACACTCGCCGACAAGATCGTGCTGTTGCACGCGGGCGCGGATACGCAGCGCTTCGGCAGCATCGCGCAGATCGGCGCGCCGCTCGAGCTTTATCACCGGCCGCGCTCGCGGTTCGTCGCGGGTTTCATCGGCTCGCCGCGCATGAATTTCCTCGACGGCGAAGTCGACGCAGTTGCGCACGACGGCGTCCACGTCAGGCTCAAACGCAGCGACACGACACTGCGCGTGCAGGTCGACGGTGCGCGTCTCACGCGCGGTCAGACAGTCACAGTCGGGATTCGTCCCGAGCACATCCGGCTCGATGGCGACGCGCAAACGCTCGCCGTCAGATCGCTGATCACCGAACAGCTCGGCGAGCACAGCTACGTGCATGTGGAATGCGCGGACGGCACGCTGATCGCCAAGGCACCCGGCGATGTGTCGATCCGCAACGGCGAGCCTCTGGCGCTGCGCGTACCCGCCGACGCATGTCATCTGTTCGACGATGAAGGCATCGCGCTAACGCGCACCGTTGCAACCGAAGCGCAAGCTTTCGCACTGCAGATGTCGTAAGAGCGGCGCAAGAGCACGAAAGACGCGAACCGCGCCTGCCGGGTTCGCCGATCCGAGCAGCCGGCCACAGAGCCGGCGCGGTGGGCAAGAAGACCGCTGTCCGCGTCGAGCGGCGGCCAACAACGCAGTTCAAGGAGACACCACGATGATCAACAAGCACCTGAGCCGCATCGCCGGGCTCGCCTCTTTCAACACGCGCTCCGTGACGGCTGCGCTCGCCGTGTCGGCAGCGCTGCTGTCGGGCTTCGTCGCAGATGCCGACGCCGGGCAACTGAACGTCAACGTGTCGGCGCGCGGCAACCAGCGCTCGACGTGGCAGGACGCGTTCGACAAGTTCAAGAAGGCCAATCCCGACGTCGATCTGAAGATCACCTACATCACTGAAGAAGCGTACAAGGTGCAGATGGGCGGCTGGCTCGCGACCGATCCGCCCGATGTCGTGTCGTGGCACGACGGCGAGCGCATGGCCTACTACGCGAAGCGCGGCCTGCTCGAAGACCTGTCCGGCGACTGGTCGAAGAACGGCTGGAGCCAGCAGTACGCATCGGTGAAGGAAGCCTCGACGTATAACGGCAAGCAGTATGCGGCGCCCCTCGGGTATGACGCGTACGGCTTCTTCTATCGCAAGGATCTGTTCGAGAAGGCAGGGATCAAGAGCGAGCCGAAGACGTGGGAAGAATTCCTCGACGCCTGCAAGAAACTCAAGGCGAGCGGTGTCGCCCCCATCGCCGTTGCCGCGCGCGATAGCTGGACGCTTGCCGCGTGGTTCGACTATCTCGACCTGCGCATCAACGGCAACGAGTTTCACCAGAAGCTGATGGCGGGCGAAGTGCCGTACACGGACCCGCGTGTGAAGAAGGTCTACACGACGTGGAAGACCTTGATGGACGACCACTACTACATCGACAACGCGCTGTCGTACGACCTCGATTCGATTGGCCCGTTCCTCGCGAACGGCAAGGCCGCGATGATGCTGATGGGCACGTTCTTCTCGGCGGGCATTCCGTCGAGCGTCAAAGGACAGATCGGCTTCATGCGTTTCCCGGTGATCGATCCGAAGGTGGCGATGGCAGAGGACGGTCCCGTCAACGTGCTGCTGGTTCCCGCCAAGGCGAAGAACAAGGCCGACGCGCGGCGTCTGCTCGCGTTCATGGAAACGCCTGAAATCAACGCGGATCTCGCGCGCGGCTGGGGCCAGTTGCCGTCGAACAGCAAGGCGACGGAGCCGGAAGATCCCATTTCGAAGGTCGGCTTCCAGACGCTCGCCAGCACGACGGGCGGCATTGCGCAGTTCTACGACCGCGACATGACGAAGGAAATGGCCGACGAAGGCATGAAGGCCATGCAGCAGTTCTATAACGATCCGTCGCAGATCGACTCGCTGCTCGCACGACTCGAAGCAACGCGCAAGCGCATCTATCACAAGTGATGTCCTGAAGGCGGCCGTACTGAACGCGGCCGCCTGCCGGGCGCATCGCAACAGATGCGCCCACGAATCACCTGCCGCTCGCCGCACTGGGCTAGCCGCATCGAACGAGGTTTTCGTCATGTCCACGTCTATCGCTCGCCTGCCTTCGGCGCGCAGCCGCCGCACGTCCAGGTCCGGGCGCGCACGCAATCGCGCGGCGTTCTTCTTTCTGCTGCCGGGATGTGCGCTGTTTGCGCTGTGCGTGATCTATCCGATTTTCAGCAGCATCGCGCTCAGTTTCTACAACTGGGATGGCATGACGGAAAAGACCTTCATCGGTCTTGCGAATTACGCCGAACTGTTCCAGGCGGAGACGTTCTACGTCGCGCTGAAGAACAACCTGATCTGGCTGGTGTTCTTCCTGCTCGCGCCCCCGCTGGGCCTGCTGTTCGCGCTGTACCTGAACCAGCAGGTGAAGGGCATGCGCGTCGTGAAGTCGCTGTTCTTTGCACCGTTCGTGTTGTCCGGCGTGGTCGTCGGTCTCGTGTTCAGCTGGTTCTACGACCCGACCTTCGGTTTGCTGAAGCTGATCGTCGGTCACGGCATTCCCGTGCTCGGCGATGCGCATACGGTGACGTTCGGCATCGTGTTCGCCGCGCTCTGGCCGCAAACGCCCTACTGCATGGTGCTGTATCTGACGGGCCTCACGTCGATCAACCCTGAAGTCGTGGAAGCCGCGCGCATGGAAGGCGCGAAAGGCTGGCGTCTGTTGTGGCACGTGATCCTGCCGCAACTGCGCCCTGCCACCTTCATGGCCGTCGTGCTGACGGTGATCGGCGCATTGCGCAGCTTCGATCTGATCGCGGTGATGAGCGGCGGCGGTCCGTTCGACAGCTCCACGGTGCTCGCCTATTACATGTACGACCAGGCCATCAAGTACTACCGCGAAGGCTATTCGGCTGCGATTGCCGTCGTGCTGTTCGCGATCATGCTCGTCTACATCGTGTTCCATCTGCGCCGGATGCTGCGCGAAGAACGCTGATTCACGTATCGCGCAAGGAGAACTCTCATGTATCCGCTTCCCGTCGAACGCTGGAAACCCTGGAATCGCGCGATCTACAAGGCGTCGCTGCCGCTCGCGCTGCTCGTATGGCTGCTGCCGATGCTCGCCGTGCTCGTCACGTCGATCCGCTCGTCCGATGAACTGTCGCAAGGCGATTACTGGACCTTTCCCAAGCACTTCGCATTGCTCGACAACTACGGCGCCGCGCTCACGCAAACGCCGATGCTGCATTACTTCGCCAACAGTGTGCTGATTACGGTGCCCTCGGTGCTCGGCGCGATCCTGCTGGCGTCGATGGCGGGCTTCGCGCTCGCGACGTATCGCTTTCGCGGCAACATCATCGTGCTGTTCACGTTCGTCGCGGGCAACTTCGTGCCCGTACAGATCCTGATGATCCCCGTGCGTGACATGGCGTTGAAAGTCGGACTGTTCAACACCGTCTGGGCATTGATCATTTTTCATATCGCGTTTCAGACGGGTTTCTGCACGCTCTTTTTGCGCAACTTCATCAAGCAGTTGCCGTTCGAATTGATCGAAGCCGCGCGCGTCGAAGGCGCGAGCGAATGGACCATCTACGCGCGCATCGTGCTGCCGCTGATCCGCCCTGCACTCGCGGCACTCGGCATTCTGGTCTTCACGTTCGTCTGGAACGACTATTTCTGGGCACTGTGCCTCACGCAAGGCGATGACGCCGCGCCCATCACGGTCGGCGTCGCCGCGCTCAAGGGCCAATGGACGACCGCGTGGAATCTCGTCGCGGCCGGTTCGGTGCTGGCCGCGCTGCCTTCCGTGCTGATGTTCTTCCTGATGCAAAAGCACTTCGTGGCGGGACTGACATTCGGCGCAAGCAAGGGCTGACGCGCAAGCCGACCGCACACTACTGATCTCTGGAGAAATCGACAATGCAACTGGGTGTTTGCTACTACCCCGAACAATGGCCGGACACGATGTGGGCCGATGACGCGCGCCGGATGGTCGAACTCGGCATCACGCATGTGCGGATCGCCGAATTTGCGTGGAGCCGCATGGAGCCGCGCGCAGGCGTGTATGAATGGACGTGGCTGGACCGCGCCGTCGCCACGCTCGCCGACGCCGGCCTGAAAATCGTGCTCGGCACGCCCACTGCATCGCCGCCGAAGTGGCTCGTCGATTCGATGCCGGAGATGCTGCCCGTGCGTGCCGACGGCACGACGTGGAATTCCGGTTCGCGCCGACACTACGATATCTGCAGCGAGCCGTATCGACGCGAATGTCTGCGTATCGTCGAGGCGATGGCGCAGCGCTACGGTTCGCATCCCGCCGTCATTGCGTGGCAAACGGATAACGAACTCGGCTGTCACGAAACCGTGCCGAGCTATTCGAAGGCGGCACGCACGCGCTTCCAGACGTGGCTCGCGCGCCGCTACGAAACCGTCGACAACCTGAACCAGCGCTGGGGCACGGTGTTCTGGAGCATGGAGTACGCGTCGTTCGATGCCATCGAGTTGCCGAACCTGACGCCCACCGACGCGAACCCGATTCATCTGCTCGACTTCCGCCGCTTCATGTCGGACGAAGTGGCGAGCTTCCATCGCGAGCAGGTCGATGTGTTGCGACGTCATGCGCCGAATGCGGACATGCTGCACAACTTCATGGGTTTTTTCACGACCTTCGATCACTATCGCTTCGCCGCGAACAAGAGCATCGACGTCGCGACGTGGGACAGCTATCCGATCGCGCGTACGGAAGTGATCGCGCTGAGCGAAGAGGACAAGGCACGCTATGCACGCACCGGCCACCCGGACGTGTCGGCGTTCGATCACGACCGCTACCGTGCGATTGGCCTGGGCCGCTTCTGGGTGATGGAACAGGAAGCGGGCCCGGTGAACTGGGCGCCATGGAACCCTGTGCCTGCGCCCGGCATGGTGCGTCTGTGGGCTTACGAGGCCTTCGCGCACGGCGCGGAACTGGTGTCGTACTTCCGCTGGCGTCAGGCGCCGTTTGCGCAGGAGCAGATGCATTCGGGCTTGAATCTGCCCGACAACACGCTCTCGCCGGGTGGCCGCGAAGTGGCGCGAGCCGCGCAGGAGATGGCGCAGTCCGTCGCGCTGACGAAACTTGCGCAAAGCGGCCCCGCGCCGCGCGCCGAAGTCGCGCTCGTGTTCGACTACGAGACGCAGTGGATGTTCGAAATCCAGCGGCATGCAAAGGGTTTCGATTATCAGACGCTCGCGTTCGAGTATTACCGGACGCTGCGCGAGATGGCGCTCGACGTCGATATCGTCTCGGCCCACGCCGATCTCTCGGGCTACAAGCTGATCGTCGTGCCGGGTCTCGCGGCGTTGCCGGCGGGCTTTGCGAAGACTGTCGAGCAGTCTCCTGCGCAATGGGTGATCGGCCCGCGCACGGGTTCGAAGACCGCGGACTTCGCGATCCCCGCGCAATTGCCGCCCGGCGCGCTGCAAGCGGTGCTGCCGTTCAAGGTGCTCGAAGTCGATTCGTTGCGCCCGACACTGCAGCCGACGACGACATTCGACGGCGTGACGGGCATCGCGTTGCACTGGCGCGAGCACATCGAAACACGCGACGGCCTCGACGTGCTCGCGCGTTTCGATGACAACTGGCCTGCGATCGTCGCGCGCGGACATGTGCGTTATGCAAGCGCGTGGTTCGATGCGGCGCTGCATCGTGCGTTGCTCGAAGGCGCGGCACGCGATGCAGGTCTTGCTGTGACACATCTTGCGCAAGGGTTGCGCGTGCGCCGTCGCGGCGATATCACGTTCGCGTTCAACTTCGGCGCAACGGCTGTCGATGCGCCCGCACCCGATAACGCGCGTTTCGTGCTGGGTCAACGCACGCTCGGCACCGCCGATGTCTGCGCGTGGCTCTCCGCATGAGGAATCGCCCGCGCGATATGCCGACGACGATGCTGACCGTCGATGCAAGCCGCCCTGCCAGTGCGCCGCTCGAGGGTACGTTGCGGATGGGCACGAATACATCGGCGGATGGAAGGACGATCGGCATCAACAGCCGCTATCTGACGCGCGACGGCGAGCCGTGGTTACCCGTCATGGGCGAGTTGCATTACGCGCGCGTGCCCGAAGCGCATTGGGACGACGCGCTTGCGAAGGTCAAGGCGGCAGGCGTCGATATCGTGTCGTCGTATGTGATCTGGCGGTATCACGAGCCACGTCCCGGGCAATTCGACTGGAGCGCGCGGTTCGATCTGCGCCGCTTCGTCGAAGCCTGCGCGACACGCGGGTTGTATGCGTTCGTTCGCATTGGACCTTGGGTGCATGCGGAAGTCCGTTATGGCGGCATCCCCGCCTGGGTCGTCGATCAGGTGCCGACGCGCGGTGACGATCCGCTGTATTTGCAGTACGTGCAGCGCTTTTTCACCGAGATCGCGGCGCAGCTAGAAGGCTTGTTGTGGAAGGATGGCGGTCCCGTGATCGGCATCCAGCTAGAGAACGAATACAACCTGACGGGTCCGCAGCAAGGCCCCGCGCACATCGCGACACTCAAGCGCCTTGCGCGCGAAGCGGGACTCGACGTGCCGTTGTACACGGTGACGGGCTGGGACAATGCCGTGTTTCCGCATCGAGAAGTGGCGCCCGTTTTTGGCGGGTACGCGGACTTGCCTTGGGGGACATCGACGAAGATGTCGCCGCCGAACGAGGTGTATGGGCTTCGCTTTACGAGCCGCGTCGGCGGCGATCTTGGCGCACAGACTCACAACAGCGAGCCTGGCGATGCCGATGCGGTAGCGGGTGAATCGCCTTTTTTAGGCGCGGAGTTCGGCGGTGGCGTGCCGACCATGTATCGTCGCCGTCCTGTTCTCGATCCCGACGACATCGCGGCGATGCTGCCGGTGCAGCTCGGTTCCGGCGTGAACCTGTACGGCTATTACATGCTGCACGGCGGCCGCAATCCGCCTGGCGATGTGGACGGGCAGGAGTCGACGGCGACGGGCGGCTATAACGATCTGCCCATTGTCAACTACGATTTTCAGGCGCCGTTCGGCGCGAATGGCGAAGGGCATCCCGTGCTTGGCAAGCTGCGGCCATTGCATTTATTTCTTCAGCAATGGGGCAGCGAACTGGCGACATGCGACGTGTATGCGCCGGAGCTTGTGTCGCGCGGTGCGGACGATCTTGAAACGCCGCGATTTTCCGTGCGTGCGGATGGGGATCGTGGTTTTCTGTTTTTCAACAATCATGTGCGGCAGTATCGGATGTCTGAGCGGAAAGGCGTGCAGTTTTCCGTCAAGCTCGCGGGTCGTACGGTTTTGCTGCCTGCGGCGCCTGTCGATATCGCGTCGGGAATATCGTTCGTTTGGCCCGTTGGACTTGCGCTCGGTCGCGCGCAGTTGCGTTATGCGAGTGCGCAGCCCGTTACGCGGCTTTCCACGCCTGACGGCGAAACGTATGTGTTCTCGGCAACGGATGGGATTGCGCCTGAGTTTGCGTTTGAACGTGGTTGTGTGACGCGGATCGCGCCCGTGGACTCTCGCTCTTCATTGACGACAGATGAAGCGGATGGTGTGCTGATCGCGCGCCCTACGCCCGGCTCGGTATTCGTCGCGACATGCAGTGACGGCACGCGCATCACGGTTATCACGCTCGCGCAAGAGCATATCGAACGGCTCAGCGTTCTGCCATTCGATGGGCAGCGGCGACTCATTCTCACCGATGCTTTGGCGTTCGAACGCGACGGCGAACTTGTATTGCGCTCCAAAGAGGTCGCTTCTTTTGATGTCGATGTGTATCCGCCGGTGCAACGCCGCCCTGTTGTTACGCATGCGTTCGTGGAAACGCCGGGATCAAGTGTTTTTCAGCGCTTCGCGGTGTCGGTGCCGCTTGTCGCGTTCGATATCAGCGTCACGCCTGCGCGTGAGGCTCTGAGGGTGCCTTCGATCGTGTCGGGCGGTCCAGCACGTGCTGCTGTCGAACCTGCGCCGGAATGCTTCGGCAAAGCAGCCGCGTGGCGTATCGATGTGCCATCAGAGGCGCTGCGCGCGCAGGGTTTGAGCAACGCCTATCTGTCTATTCGATATTCGGGTGATGTCGGGCGGTTGTTCTCAGGCGCCAATCTGATCGATGATCATTTTTATAACGGGTTGCAGTGGGAGATCGGTGTGCGGAATGTGGCGATCGATCCGCAGCAATCACTCATGCTGACTGTGCTGCCCATGCGGGCAGATGCGCATGTTTATCTCGATGCGCGTTATGATCCCAGGCCTTTGATCCGCGATCAGGTTGCTGAGGTTCTTGGCGTTAGCTGGGTGCCGGAGTATGAAGTGGTCTTTTCTTGCGCGTGAGCGTGTGGTGCTGGTTCTTTTTTTGCTGGCATCTGCGGTTTGCTTTTTTTTTCGCTGGCATCCGCGTGATGTTATTGGTTCGCAGGCGTTGCCCCTGTGCGGGGCGGCACCTACTTTTCTTTGCCGCCGCAAAGAAAAGTAGGCAAAAGAAAGCGGCTAACACCGCCAGTGCTTGTGTTTGCCTGAGGGCCCCCATAGGGTCTTACGCTTCAACCGGCAACGCGCCAGTCCGCGCCCGTTGCCAACGTTCTCTCTTTACGCCTCACCCACTTCATTTACCCACGTCGCGGCACGCCGTGCCAGATAGTCCACCGCCGCCCAGGTGGCAAACTGTGTGTAGGCTTTTGCGCCCCACGCGCATCACTCCGGACTGACAAGCAAGGTTGGTGTCTCTTGTAAGAGCGCGGACCTGTTCGGCACTACAACCTGCACACAGTTTGCCACCTGGGCGGCACAAACCATTCGCTGCCGCTGGCCCGTGTGCGGGCGTATGAAGTGGGTGAGGCTTCCATTCAAAGCGAGGGCAACGCACGCGAACAGAAATGCTGCCTTGCGAAGCGTAGGACCGGTTGGGGTCCCTCAGGCAAACACACGTGCTGGCGGTGTGAGCCGCTTTCTTTTGCCTACTTTTCTTTGCGGCGGCAAAGAAAAGTAGGTGCCGCCCCGCACAGGGGCAACGCCTGCGAACCAATAACATCACGCGGATGCCAGCGAAAAAGACTCACCACTCAACGTGCCCTCACCAATCTCACCCTCCATCATCATACGAACGAGATCAAGAAAAATCTGAACCACAGGATTCGGCTGCTGCAACTGCGGACACAACGTGAACCCGCGAAACATGATCTGCGGCACAAAAGGTCGAAACACAATGCGCTTCGGATTGGCATCAATCGCGGCAAGCGGATTCACAACGCCGACCCCAAGTCCGCGCGACACAAGCGCGCATATCGTCGCGCCATACGGCGTTTCTATCGCGGGCACCTGCCCGGCCCCGGCAGCCCGCAGCACCCGATCGAGCGGACTGCGCGTATCGTCCGCATACGACGGCAGGATCAGCCGCTCACCGCGCAAATCGCCCGCTTCGATCCGGTCCCGCTCAGTCAACGGATGCCGCGCAGGAAGCGCACACAACGCCGGCAAACGATACAACTCGGCACTCGTCACACCGAACGCGTCCGGTGTAGCCGTCGCAAAGCCGACATCACAGTACGCCGACGACACCCAACGCTGAATCGTCCCTTCGCTCCTCATCTCCAGCGACACGATCACGCGCGGATAAGCCGCCAGAAACTGCTCGATCACCGCAGGTAGAAACGAAAGCGCCAGCACCGGCGCGGCGACGATCCGCAGACGTCCACTGCCCAACTGGCGAATTTCGCGCGCCGAGTTCTCCAGCTTTTCCAGTCCGACGAAGCTGCGCTCCACTTCACGATAGAACGCACTCCCCGCGTCCGTGGCGTGGATGCGCCCGCCGTTGCGCACGAACAGCGTAAGCCCCGTCGCCGTTTCCAGTTCCGCTATCAGCCGGCTGATACTCGGCTGCGACGTGCCAAGCTCTTCGGCTGCCGCCGTCATCGAACCGCGCAGCATGACCAGCCGGAATGCCTCGATTTGCCTCTGATTCATCGCCTCTCCCGTCCGCTCAACGTGAATCAAGTCCTTAGCTTGCCATATCAGAAATGAATAGAAGCCCTTTTTGTCGCTATTTGACCGGATAAGCCGCACGAACCTAGACTGGCTTCACTACGCAGAACCCGTCACGCTCATGCGCCCTGATTCCCTGCTTTTCCATGAAGCCTTTCGATGCGACCCGTACTGGTGGGACGCGGCGCCGCCCGAAACCGCGCGCACGCCACTGCCCGGTCAGGTCGACATCGCGATCGTCGGTAGCGGGTATTGCGGGCTGTCGGCGGCGGCGGAAGCGGCGAACCACGGCGCGCGCGTGGCCGTCCTCGATGCGGGTGAGATCGGCGCGGGAGGCAGCACGCGCAGCGGCGGCATGGTGTCGAGCGGCCAGAAGCTCGCGCTGACGAATGCGATCGCGGGGGTCTCCGCCGAGCGGTTGCAACGCCTGATGCGCGAGTCGATGGCGAGCTTCGACTACCTGAAACGTCTCGTCGCGGACGAATCGCTCGATGCAGATCTGAAGATCACCGGCCGCTTTTTCGGCGCGTATACGCCCGGCCATTTCGATCAGCTGCGTCGCCAGGGCGAGTTGCTGCGCGACAAGACGGGCGTCACCGTGCACGTGATCGAGCGCGACGCGCAGCGCGCGATGATCGGCTCGGATTACTACTACGGCGGCATTCTCGTCGATGAATACGGCGGGCTGCATACGGCGAAGTATCATCGCGCGCTGCGCGAGCTTGCCAGGCGCCGCGGCGTCACGCTCCATTCGCACGCACAAGCGGAACGTATCGAGCGGATCGCGAGTCACGCGCCCGACGGCGCGCGCTTTCGCGTACACACGGCGCGAGGCTCGCTCGACGCGCGCCATGTACTGGTCGCCACCAACGGCTACACGGGCCCGTTGCTGCCGTTCTTCGCCCGCCGCGTGCTGCCCGTCGCGAGCTATCAGATCGCGACGGAACCCCTGCCCGACGGACTGATGCATGCGCTCAATCCCGGCGCCCGGATGATCAGCGATTCGAAACGCAATCTGTTCTACACGCGGCCGTCTCCCGACGGTACGCGGATGCTGTTCGGCTCGCGCCCGGCGATCCGCGAACTGAGCGAACGCGATGCGGCCCGCCATCTCTACGGAAAGATGCTGCAATTGTGGCCCGCGCTGCGCGACGTGCGTATCACGCACGCATGGAAAGGCTACGTCGCGATGACGCGCGACAAGCTCGCGCATATCGGCGTGCACGACGGCATTCATTACGCGCTCGGCTGCAACGGCAATGGCGTCGCGCTGATGAGCTACCTGGGCCACCGCGTCGCGCGGCATATGCTCGGCGTGGACCGGGACGCAGGCGCCTTCGGCGAAGGCGAATTTCCGTTGAGCGGCGCAGGCATCGCCAGTCAGATCGCGGTGCCGCTCGGCACTGCGCTCTATCAACTCGACGACCTGTGGCGCGGACGCGTGCGCGTCGCACTGTCCTGACCTTCAAACCGTCACCGGATACGAGGAGCCCCGATGATCCATCTGCACAACGTTTCGAAATGGTTTGGCGAGCACCGCGTGCTGTCGGACTGCTCCGCGACGATCGGGCGCGGCGAAGTGGTCGTGATCTGCGGGCCGTCGGGCTCGGGCAAGTCGACGCTGATCAAGTCGGTCAACGGGCTCGAGCCGGTGCAGGATGGCCGCATCGTCGTCGACGGCGTGGACGTGACGGCGGCCAGGGCGAACCTTGCGCGCTTGCGCGCGAAGGTCGGGATGGTGTTCCAGCATTTCGAACTGTTTCCGCATCTGAGCGTGCAGCGCAACCTGATGCTCGCGCAGATGACCGTGCTCGGACGCAGCCGCGACGAAGCTGCCGACAAGGCGCGCTCGCTGTTGCGGCGCGTGGGCTTGCGCGATTACGAAGACAAGTATCCGACGCAGCTGTCGGGTGGCCAGCAGCAGCGTGTGGCGATTGCCCGCGCGCTGTCGATGGATCCGGTTGCCATGTTGTTCGACGAGCCGACCTCCGCGCTCGATCCGGAGATGGTCAACGAAGTGCTCGACGTGATGAGCGCGCTCGCCCAGGACGGCATGACGATGCTGTGCGTGACCCATGAAATGGGCTTCGCCAGGCGCGTCGCGGACCGCATCCTGTTCATGGATCGCGGCGCCATCGTCGAGGACGACTCGAAAGAACAGTTCTTCGCGCGCCCTCGCTCCGAGCGGGCGCGCGAGTTTCTCTCGCGCATTCTGCATTGAGCGGCACACGCCGCGTTCGCCTTGCTGTTCCACTTCCGCCCACCGCCGTTCCTTTCGAGAGGAGCCTCATGATGCGTTTTCTTCAAATTGCACGCAGTCTCGCGCTGGCTGCTTCGCTATGCGTCGCAGCCGTATCGGCCGCTCATGCGGCAGACGTGGGCACGCTCACGCCGGGCAAGATCGTCGCCGGCGTCGACGCGAACAACAAGCCCTATTCGTACATCGACAACGGCAAGATGACGGGCTTCGACGTCGAGCTGATTCGCGCGATCGCCGCGAAGCTCGGCCTGTCCGCCGACTTCCGCGCGCAGGACTTCGCCGGCCTGTTGCCGAGCGTCGCGAACCAGCAGATCGATCTTGCCGCCGGCTCCATTTCGATCACGAAAGAACGGCTCAAGATGGTCGACTTTTCAGAAGGCTATCTGACGGGACTGTTGAGCGTCGCGACGCTGCCGGACAGCACGATTTCGAGCGACGTCGCGTCGGTGAAGGGCAAGCGGATCGGCGTCGTGCAAGGCACCATCGAAGACACGTACTCCGACAGCTATCTGCCCAGTGCGCAGATCGTGCGCTTTCCGAATCTGAACGCGGGGTTCCTTGCGCTGCGCAACAAGTACATCGACGGCTATTTCGTCGACAAGACCCTGGTGGAGGGGCTGCAAAGCAAGTACCCGCAAATGAACATCGCGGACAAACTCGACATCTCCGCCATCAATCTGCCGGCCGGCTTTCCCGTTCACAAGGGCAACGTCAAGCTCGAAACCGCGCTCAACAAGACGCTCGGCGAACTGGTGGCCGACGGTACGTGGATGAAGCTCTATCTGCAGTTCCATCCCGGCTATCCGAAGCCTGCCAACCTGCCGCCGTATGAAATGAAGTCGGGCTCCTGAGCGCCGCGCCGGCCAACCGCCAACCGCACCTGATCGACCACGTCCCGTCTCCTGGAGAGCGCACATGGATGCCTTTTTGCAGAACTTTCTCGACTGGCCGCTTCTGCTCGACTCGTTGCCGGCGTTGCTGGGGACGGGCCTCGTGAACACGTTGATCCTGTCGTTGTTCTCGACGGTGCTCGGCATCGTCGCGGGCATGGTGCTCGCGCTGATGGCCGTGTCCAACACGCGCTGGCTGATGTTTCCCGCGCAGGTGTTCATCGACGTGTTTCGCGGCCTGCCCGCGGCGCTCGTGATTCTCGTGGTTGGCCAGGGGCTGGCGCCCATCGGGCTGTCGATCTTCGGACCGAACCCCTATCCCCTCGCGATCGTCGCGCTCGCGTTGATCTCGTCCGCGTATATCGCCGAGATTTTCCGCTCGGGCATCCAGAGCGTGGGGCGCGGCCAGATGTATGCGTGTCAGGCGCTCGGCATGACGTACTGGAGCGGCATGCGGCATGTCATCGTGCCGCAGGGCGTGCGGCGCATTCTGCCCGCGCTGGCCAACCAGTTCATTTCGATCGTCAAGGATTCGAGCCTCGTTTACTTTCTCGGGCTGCTCACGTCGCAACGCGATCTCTTCACGATCGGGCAGAACACGGCCGTCAATACGGCGAACCTGTCGCCGCTCGTCGCGGCAGGCGTCGTGTACCTGCTGATCACCGTGCCGCTCACGCACGCGATCAATCACATCGACCGCTGGACCAACCGCTTCTCGAACCCCGGCGCGCGCGGCGGCAAGCCGGCGCCGCGCAGCCTGCGCGCAGCGCGGCGCGAGGCAGCGATGCAATCCCAGGCCGCCGCGGCCGGCATCGCCGAACGCCGGCCTTGAACCCATCCAACTCAAGATAGAACATGGGACCGAAAGTCGACACCGTAGCCGACGATATCCAGTTGCCCGAACGCGCCGATGTCGTGGTGATCGGCGGCGGGATCATCGGCGTTTCCACTGCGCTGTATCTGAGCGACAAAGGCTTGCAGGTCGCGCTATGCGAGAAAGGACACATCGCCGGCGAGCAGTCGAGCCGCAACTGGGGCTGGGTCCGCGTCACGCGCCGCGACCCGCGCGAACTGCTGCTGAGCATCGAAAGCCTGAAACTGTGGCGCACGCTGGACCGCACGCTGGGCATCGACACGGGCTTCAATCAGTGCGGCATTCTGTATGTATCGAACGACGACGCGACCCTGGCAAGGCATCGCGACTGGCTCGCGCGCGCGAGGCAGATTGCCGGTGATGCGTTCGACACGCGCGAAGTCGACACGCAGACAATTGCCGGCCTGCTGCCCGGCTCGACCCGCAGTTTCAAGGGCGGCATCTACACGCCGGGCGACGCGCGCGCGGAACCGCAAAAGGCCGCGCCCGCCATCGCGAATGCGCTGCGCAAGCGAGGCGTCAAGATACTCACGCCCTGCGCCGTACGGGGCATCGAAACGAGCGGCGGACGCGTCAGCGCCGTCGTCACCGAACACGGGACGATTCGCTGCAATGCCGTCGTCGTCGCGGGCGGCGCATGGACGCGCTATTTCTGCGGCAATCTCGGCGTCGAACTGCCGCAACTGCTGACGCGTGCCTCCGTGCTGCGTACCGAGCCGCTCGAAGGCGGCCCGACGTGCAGCGCGAACAACGAAGAGTTCGCATTCCGCAAGCGCGCGGACGGCGGCTACACGGTTGCTTATGGACTGCGTACGCACGCGGACCTCACGCCCGATGCGTTCCGCCTGTTCTTCAAATACATCGAGGCGCTGAAGAGCCAGATGGGCGCGTTGCAGATCCGCGTCGGCAAGCGTTTTCTCGACGAATTGAAGCGGCCGCGCCGCTGGGCGCTCGACCGTCCTACCATCTTCGAAGCCATTCGCACGCTCGATCCCGATCCCGTCGTGCCCTATGTCGATAACGGGCTGCGCGAGTTCGTGAAGGCGTTCCCGCATCTCGCCAGCGCGAAGATCGCGCAGCGCTGGGCCGGCTATATCGACGTGACGCCCGATGCGATTCCTGTCATCTCCAGCGCTGCGCGCGTGCCGGGGCTCTTCATCGGCACGGGCTTCTCGGGGCACGGGTTCGGCATCGGACCGGCCGCAGGCAAGCTGATGGCAGACCTCGTCAACAACGACACGCCGCTCGTCGATCCGCACGCGTTTCGCCTCGAACGCTTCAGCGACGGCACGAAAATTACCATCGACGCGGGCTTCTGAGCGTCGCCCATCACATCGTCAGCGGGAACAGCACATGGACAAGGTAGCGATGGTGTCAGGCGCGAATCGCGGTATCGGCCGCGAGATCGCGCTGGAGTTGCATCGGCGCGGATATCGGCTGTCGCTGGGCATGCGCGATCCGTCATCGTTCGATAACGACCTCGACGCGTTTCTCTTCGCCTACGAAGCGCGCGACGGGCATGCCGCCCGGCAGTGGGTCAACGCGACCATCGATCGTTTCGGCCGGCTGGACGTGCTGGTGAGCAACGCCGGCATCTGCAAGATGATCGGCTTCGACGACGGCGCGAGCGAGTTGCTCGACGAAACACTCGACATCAACGTAAAGGCGCCCTTCCGCCTCGCGCAGGCCGCGTTGCCGCATCTGAAGCGCGCGGGCAACGGACGCTTCGTGCAGCTTGCGTCACTGTCGGGCAAGCGGGTGAAGAACCTGAACGTCGGCTATCAGATGTCGAAACACGCGGTGATCGCGTTGACCCATGCGGTGCGGCGCGCGGGCTGGGACGACGGCGTGCGGGCGACGGCCGTCTGCCCCGGCTTCGTCAACACCGACATGGCGGCCGGACTCGCCGATCTGCCGCCCGACGCAATGACGCAGCCGGGCGACATCGCAACGATCGTCGTCAATACGCTCGAATTGCCGAACACGGCGAGCATGGCCGAACTGCTCATCAATTGCCGTCACGAAGACATGCTGTGACGACGAACGTCATGCCGCAATCGGCCCATGATCCGCCTGCTGCGTCTCGCGTTTCGGCACCACCACGCGCCGTGTATCGCCATCCGCCAGCGCGGGCGTCGACTCGAACAACTCCGCGATCCAGTCCGCGAACACGCGCACCTTCGCGGACAGATGCCGGTTGTTCGGATACACGATCGACACCGGCTTGGGCTTCGGCTTGAAATCGGGCAGCACTTCGAGCAGCGATCCGTCGCGCAGTTTCGGCGCGACCATGAAGAGCATAGGCTGGATCAGGCCGAAACCTTCCAGTCCGCACTTGACGTACGCTTCCGAGTCGTTGACCGTGACGACACCGTTCATCCGCACTTCAGTTGGCTTGCCGTCGACGAGAACAATCCACGGCATCGGCCGCGTGTTGTGCGCGACACGGAAATTCACGGCCTGATGCATGGCCAGATCGTCGATGCTCTTCGGCGAACCGTAGCGCTGCAGATAATCGGGCGACGCGCACGTCACGCGCTTGAGCGTGCCGACGCGCCGTGCAACCATCGACGAATCTTCTAACGGGCCCGCGCGCACCATGCAGTCGATCCCCTCCTCGACGGGATCGACGGGCCGGTCGGAGAGACCCAGATCCAGCGAGATGTCCGGATAGCGCTCGTGAAAGCTGCGCAACGCCGGAATGACGAGATATCGCCCGAGCGAATTCGGCATATGCACGCGCAGCGCGCCGCTCGGCTTGCGATTGCCCGCCTGAAAATTCGCGTCCGTTTCCGCGATGTCCGTGATGATGCGGATGCAGTGCTCGTAATACGCCGCGCCTTCCGGCGTGAGCGACAGACGGCGTGTGGTCCGGTTCATCAGACGCACGCCGAGCACGGCTTCGAGGTTCTGGATGGTCGTCGTCACCGTCGCGCGCGGCATGCCCATCTGCTCGGCGGCGCGCGTGAAGCTGTTCGCATCGACCACACGAGTGAATACTTCCATTGCCTGAATGCGGTCCACGCTATCCCCTTTCGGCTACCAAACGATAAGGATAAAACGCGCGACCCCGCAAAAACAAGCAAACACCGCGATTAGCACGATTTAACGAACAGTTCGGCGCATGTGGCGTGAAATAGCGTGACGATAGCGCTTATCGTCAGGCAATTTTGACGCGAACCTGAGGCTCGGCTCAGGTTCGGCAGACGCGGCGAGTCTTGACGGGCAACTCAACCGCCGCGATACATCGGATCGATGCTGTCGGGCTGCTCGCGCCGGCCGGACTGAGATTTCCCCGGGTCGACGCCGCCGACCCCGCTGTGATTGCCGGGCGTAGCCTTGTCCGGCGTTGCCATTTGAGCGCTGTGCGCGGCGTGCGACGCTTTCACGACGCCGCCTGTGCGAGGACTCGAAGCGGGCCCGTCATCGCCTGCGAAGGCTGGCAGGGAAAAGGATGTCACGCACGCCAGCAACAGCGCGCCGATAACTTTCGCGTTCATGTGGACTCCGTTGAGTTCGTTGAGCAGTCGAATGCGCGAGGGCCAGCCCGCGCGTCATGTCAGGCTCAAACGATCAACACAGTTTCGCGAACTCGATCCGCACGGCAGAAACCCACGCATCGCGCGACAACGATCGTCGTTGCGCCCGCAGCGACAACTGCATGGGCTATGCCAATCGTGCTCGCAGGTCCGTTGGCGAACCGCTGAAGGCCCGCCCATCAAGGGTTCGCGGTCAACCGTCAGGATCGACGCGTCGGGATCGAACGGCCGCAACGACGGATGGCAGCCAACATTCGCTCATCCGATACGCGAGGCAATCCAACAGATCGGCGGCATGCACGGTCACGCGGCCTGCTCGTCCCCACTCACACGGAATATCGCCACCGCGCCGTGCAGATGCTCGCTTTGCGCCTCCAGCGAAGCCGCCGTGGTCGACGCCGACTCGACCAGCGATGCGTTGCTCTGCGTCATCCCTTCCATCTGCACGACGGTCGCGTTGACCAGTTCGATCCCCGCCGTCTGCTCGCGCGACGCAAGACTGATATCCGCCATGATCGCGTTCACGCTCTGCACGGCTTTCAGGATGTCGTCCATCGTCGAGCCCGCGCGCAATACCAGTTCGCTGCCCGCGCGCACACTCTGCGTCGAATTGCCGATCAGTTCCTTGATTTCCTTCGCGGCGGTGTCGCTGCGCTGCGCCAGATGTCGCACCTCGCTGGCCACCACCGCGAAGCCGCGCCCCTGATCGCCCGCGCGCGCCGCTTCGACGGCGGCGTTCAGCGCAAGAATATTGGTCTGGAACGCGATGCTCTCGATCACGCCGACAATGCCGACGATGCGCGCCGAGCTATCCGAAATCGCATCCATCGTGTCGACGACCTGACGCACCACCTCGCCGCCGCGTGTCGCAATCTCGGACGCGCGAGTGGCGAGCGCGCTCGCGTCGTGCGCATTGTCGGCGTTCTGCCGCACCGTCGCCGTCAGTTCTTCCATGCTCGCGGCCGCCTGCTGGAGCGAGGCGGCCTGATCGCCCGCGCGCATCGACAGGTCGCGGTTGCCGCTGGCAATGGCTTGCGCATCGTGCATGATCGCGTCCGTCCCCGCCCTGACCTTGCGCACGACGGCGACGAGACCTTGCTGCATGTCGTTCAGCGCGTCGAGCAGATAACCCATTTCGTTGCGGCGTTCTGTCTTGACGACGGCCGTGAGGTCGCCCGCTGCGATCTTTGCAAAGTAGTCGACGGCGGCATTGACGGGCGTGACGATCGCCCGCGTCAGCGCCCGATGCGCAAGCACGCCGACGATCAACGCGATCAATCCAGCCAAGCCGAAGCCCCACAGCGTCATGTGAAAGCGCTCGTTCGCGTGATCGAAGCGCATGCGCTGGCGCTGCACCTGAAAATCCTCCAGCGCGATGAGCGCCTTCTGGTATTCGTCGAACAGCGCGACGGGCATCTCGCGCTGCGTGCTCAGGAAGTCGACCAGATTCTCTTCGTCTAGCTGCTTGAGCGCCTTCGAAAAAGCCTGCGCCAGCAGACGGTCGCGTTTGCCCGCCATCGCTTCGAGCAACGTCGTTTCCTGCGCGTCAGGCGCGTGCAGCGCACGGTACGCATCGAGTTCGCGGTTGCTCTCGCCGAGCAGCACATGCAGCTGCTTGATTTCAGCAGCAGCGGGCTTGCCCGCACTGATCAATTGCTCGACGTCGGCGAGCCCAGCGCGAAACACCAGCAGCCGCTCGGAGCTGGTCTTCAGATGCACGACGGAAGCGGTGTCGTCCCGATACATCGCATCGAGCGCGGCGTTGCTCTTGAAGAGCGCGAACACGGCCGCCGCGATGACCAGCATCAACAGCAGCGTGCAACCCGAGATGGTGGCGGCGAGCCCGCCGCGAATCGTGGTGTTTCTGAACATGAGCGCAAAGCAGCGTGCGCGCCGCGAGAACGGCGCGCGCAGCGTTTCTCCAGTAGTCAGAACGAAAACGGGCCGGCCATGCGATCGCAGGCCGTCTACCGGACTAACGGCGGCGCCCCGATGCGTCTGCAATGCCAGCGCGACATCGATGCGACGAATTGCGACATCGTCACACGGCCCATGTCCCCAGCGCGGTGCATCGTGCGCCGCGTGCGACCTCGGCCGGCAGAAAACTCCCCGCGCCGGTGCATCGGGCGCACGTTCTTTCAAGCCTGGCCGTGCCGTGCCGCATGGCACGCCTCATGCTTATTGAACTGCATTCAAGTAACTTGAATTGAATTCTTTTAACTTTCATAATCGGCCACGGCCTTTCACAAGGAAGCGTCATGAACAAGCCTCTCCGCAGTCTGGTCTTCTCGTTGCTCGGTGCGCTCGCACTCGTCACGGCGACGCCGGGCTGGTCGCAAACCGACGACCTGCTGGCGCGCATCAAGACGAACAAGGAAATCACCATCGCGACGGAGGCCCGTTACGCACCGTTCGAATACGTCGATAACGGCAAGATCGTCGGCTATGACGCCGATCTGATGGCTTACGTGCTGAAGTCGATACCCGATGTGAAGGTCAAGCAGCTCGACCTGCCGTTTCAAGGCCTCCTGCCCGGACTCGACGCGAAGCGTTTCGACATCGTCGTGACGGCCGTGACCGTCAACAAGGACCGCGTCAGCCACTTCGCGTTCACCGTGCCCGTCGCCGACGCGACCACGGGCGTGCTGCTGCGCAACGGCGACACGAGCATCAAGTCTCCCGACGACCTGAACGGCAAGATCGTCGGCTCGCAAACGGGCTCGGCGCAGCTGCAGGCATTGCAGGCGCTCGACAAGAAACTGAAAGACGCAGGCGGCCCCGGCATCAAGCAGATCAAGCAGTACGTCGCGTTCGACGAAGCCTATGCCGACCTCGCCGTGGGACGGCTCGATGCCGTCGCGCAATCGGTCGCGAACCTTGGGCCGTTGATGAAATCGCGCCCAGGTGTGTTCACGCTGCTGCCGCAGACCATCGGACCGAAGAGCTACTTCGCGTGGGTCGCGCGCAAGGACAGCGACAGCGCCGCGCTCGTCAAGCTGTTCAGCGACGGCATCGCCCGCGCGAATCGCGATGGCACGATGAAGAAGCTCCAGGAGAAGTGGTTCGGCTCGACGATGGACGTCCCCGCCGACGCTGTCCCCGTGCCCTCCATCTGACTTGCCTCGATCCGATAGATGAACGCTCCCGATCTGCTCGCGCGCTGCGCCGGCTATCTGCCGCAACTGCTGGACGGCGCATTGACGACACTGTGGCTGTCGGCGGCTGCCGTGTTCTGCGGCTTCTTTGCCGGCATCTTCATCTACACGATGTCGGCAAGCGACAGCCGGCTGCTCGCGGGCGCCGCGCGGGTCTACGTCAGCGTGTTTCGCGGCACACCCGTGCTCGCGCAACTGCTCGTGATGTATTACCTGCCGTCGGCGCTCGGGCTCGCGGTGCCCGGCATCGTCGCAGCGGCCATCGGGCTGTCGATGAACACGGCCGCGTATCAGTCGCAGATTCTCGGCGCGGGCTTTCGCTCGATCGCCCGCGGGCAGATCGAAGCAGCCGTCACCTTCAATCTCACGCGCCGTCAGGTGCTGTGGCACATCGAAGTGCCGCAGGTGGTGCGCGTGACGCTGCCCGCGCTCGTGTCGGAGATGATCGATATCGTCAAGGCATCGGCTGTGGTGTCGGTGATATCCGTGACGGACCTGATGCGCGTCGGTCAGCAGCTGTCGTCGTCGACGTACCGGCCGCTCGAGGTGTACACGTGCGCCGCGCTTTTCTATCTGGCCATCACGACGCTGCTGTCGTTCGCCGCGCATTGCTACGAGCGCCGCGCGGCGGCGCGCGCATGACCGGGGATCACTCGCATGGATAACCTGCTCGCTCTCGTTCCACGCTTCGCCGACGCGATGCTCGTCACGCTCGAAGTCAGCCTGATCGCGGCTGTGCTCGGCATGGCAGGCGGCTTCGCACTCAACGCGTTGCGCCTGCGTTACGCACGCGTGCTCGCGGCGCCCTATGGCGTGTTCGTCTGGCTGATTCGCGGCATGCCGTATCTGTCGCAATTGATGATCGTCTACTTCGGGCTGCCCGTTTTCGGTATCACGATGACGGCCGTGCAAGCAACGGTCGTGTCGCTCGCGATCTACGCGAGCGCGTATTTCGCGGAGATCTTTCGCGCTGCATGGGCCAGTGTCCCGCGCGGTCAGATGGAGGCCGCGCAGGCCTTCGGCGTGAGCCGCTGGGCCGCGTTCCGCGCGATCGAGTTGCCGCAGGCGCTTGCGTTCGCCGTGCCGCTGCTCGCGAACCAGGTCATTCTCGTCATCAAGGAAAGCGCCGTCGCATCCATCATCACGGTCCCCGAACTGACGATGACGGCCAGCGACATCGTCGCCTCCACTTACACCTACATCGGTCCGTATGCGCTGCTGATCGTGAGCTACTGGCTGCTCACCCAGGCCGTGTCGCTGCTCGCGCAGCGCGCGACGGCGATGATCCCTTTCCTGCAGAACGCCACGAATAAAGCCACATGAGCGCTCAACCCATCCTCAAGCTGCGCGCCGTCGGCAAGTCGTACGGCGCAACCCGCGTGCTCAAGGGCATCGACCTCGACGTGATGCGCGGCGAGATCGTCACGCTGATCGGCCCGTCCGGCTCGGGCAAGACGACCGCGCTGCGCTGCATGAACTTTCTCGAGCCCTATGACGAAGGCGAAGTCTGGATCAAGGGGCAACTGCTCGGCTATCGCTCCGCTGGCCGCACGGCGCGCGATCGCGACAGCGAGGCGAGCATCGCAGAGGTGCGGCGCCCCGTGTCGATGGTGTTCCAGCAGTTCAATCTGTGGCCGCACATGAGCGTGCTCGACAACATCGCCGCGCCGCTCGTGCTGGCCAAGAAAATGCGCCGTGCGGATGCGCGCGACAAGGCGCGCGCGGCGCTCGCTCGCGTCGGCCTGCAGCACAAGGCGGACGTCTATCCCGCGCGGCTGAGCGGCGGACAGCAGCAGCGCGTCGGCATTGCGCGTGCGCTCGCCATCGAGCCGGAAGTGATGCTGCTCGACGAACCGACATCGGCGCTCGATCCCGAACTCGTCGAAGAGGTGCTGAACGTGATCCGTTCACTCGCTCAGGACGGCATGACGATGGTCATGGTCACGCACGAAATGAGCTTTGCCGCGAAGATTTCCGACAAGGTCGTGTTCATGGAAGCGGGACAGATCGTCGAGTCGGGGCCGCCTGCACAACTCTTCGGCAACTCGCGCACGCCGCGTCTTCAGCAGTTTCTCAAGCCGTGGTTCGATCGCAGCCTGAGCGTGACCGCGCCCGCAGGAAGAGCCGACAGCGTGGAGCAGACTTCGGGAGCGTCGTCATGATGCGAACCGGTCAACCGGCACACGATGACGTTGCGCTGCGTGCCGCGCAAAGTATCGACGAGACACGCCTGCTCGCGTCGATCGACGCGCTCGCCGCATTCGGCGCGCGGTCCGACGGCGGCGTGAACCGCCCCGCTCTCAGTGCAACGGATCTCGATGCACGCCGCTATCTGGTCGAACGTGCGCACGCGTTGGGCTGCACCGTCTCCACCGACGCATGCGCGAACCTGTTCATCCGCCGGCGCGGCATCGACGCTGCACCGCCCGTGATGACGGGCAGCCACATCGACACGCAACCCTCGGGCGGCAAGCTCGACGGCTGCTACGGCGTGCTCGCCGGGCTCGAGTGCATCGCCGCGCTCAACGATGCGGGCATCCGAACGCGACGTCCACTCGACGTCGCGATCTGGACCAACGAAGAAGGCACGCGTTTCGCGCCGGGCGCCATGGGATCGAGCGCGTTTGTCGAGCCCGCGCGCATGCCCACTTACCTCGACGCCGCCGACGCCGACGGCGTCACGCTGCGCGCCGCGCTGGAGAGCCATCGTCGCGCCTTGCCCGAACTGCCGTCACGCGGCGACGCCCTGCCTGCGCATGCGTTCGTCGAGTTGCATATCGAACAAGGTCCGCAACTGGAGAACGCCGACGTGCCGCTCGGCGTCGTCACGGGCGTTCAGGGCGTGCGCTGGTACGAATTCCATTGCGAAGGCGTGGCAGCGCACGCGGGCACCACGCCGATGCCGATGCGTCGCGACGCGATGACGCTGGCCGTCACGCTGCGTGCGTCGCTCGAAGAAATCGCCATGTCACTGGGCGGCGAGCACACGCGCGTGACGTTCGGGCGCTGGAGCGTGACGCCGAATTCGATCAACACGATTCCATCCGACGTGACCTTCTCCGTCGATTTCCGTCATCCCGACGCCCATGTGCTCGACACGTTCGACACGCTGGTAGCCGCTTGCGCCAGACGACACGGCGCGCGCATCGCGCCGCTTTTCACTCACGCGCCAGTGCGTTTCGACTCCGAGGTCCTGACGCGGCTCGACGCCGCCTGCCACGCGCTCGACGCGCCCGCGCTGCGCCTCACGTCGGGCGCGTTTCACGACGCCATGTATCTCGCGCAGCACTGCCCCACAGCGATGCTGTTCGTGCCGAGCCGCGACGGCATCAGCCACAACCCGGCTGAAGCCACAGATGCCCGACACCTCGTGCTGGGCGCACGCGCGCTCGCGCACACCCTCACCACCCTTTGCAACGACTGACAAGGAACCCAGATGAGCACGACCCACACGCATACGCACGCGCATGCCCACGCGGGCGACGACAACGGCACGGAACTCGGCCAGAACGCCACATTGCACGAACCGATTTCCGCCGACGGCACGCCCGAGCCCGGCAAGACCTACACGGTACCCGCGCGCTGCGGCCGCGCCGTGCGCGTCAAGGCGGGGCAAACCATTCGCATCTCGAACCCGCACGGCACGCAGGTCTGCGATACATGGATCTTCAATGCCACGCACCTGAACGAATTCCTCTCGTTCGAGCACACGCGCGCGTATATCGACAAGATCATTCCGCAGCCGGGCGACCCGCTCGTGACGAATCATCGCCGCCCGATCGCCGAACTGGTCGCCGATACGTCGCCGGGCGTACACGACACGCTGATCGCTGCCTGCGATCTGTATCGCTACCAGAACCTGGGTGTGGAGAGCTATCACGACAACTGCTCGGACAATCTGCGGCTGGCGTTGAAGGCGATCGGGCTGCGCACGCGGGAAGTGCCGCAGCCGTTCAACCTGTGGATGAACATCCCCGTCAAACCGGATTACACGATCGAATGGCTGCCGCCCGTATCGAAAGCGGGCGACCATGTGGACATCAAGGCGGCGATGGATTGCATCGTGGTGATGTCGGCGTGTCCGCAGGATATCATTCCCATCAACGCACTCAACCCGGTCGAAGTCGAGTTCACGGTTCTCGCCTGATACTCGCCAGGCCCTTCATTTACGCTGATCGACAGAACGCACACGGTGGCCACCAGAAAAACCCCCACGTCCGGTAACGGCGCTGCCCGCAGGCCGTCCTCACTCGAGCCGCGGCGCGCCGCCAAAGCGCCCCGCGCGGCAGCCTCTCACTCCGCACCAGGCGCGGCGGCCGAAGGGCTCGGCACACGGCTGCGGCACGCACGCATGGTGCAGCAGCTCACGCTCAAGGCGCTGGCGGAGCAGGCGGGCTGCTCGGAGAGTCTGTTGTCGAAAGTCGAGGGCGGTCACGCGACGCCGTCGCTGGCGACCTTGCACCGGATCGCGCTCGCGCTGGACACCAACATCGCTGCACTGGTGTCCGGTCCCGTTGCGACCGTCACGCCCATACAGCGCGCAAGCGAGCGGCCTTCCGTGCGCTTTCCGGGCGCGCTGCAGACGGCTGGCCGACATGGCCGCGCGGGCGGCTCGATCATGCTGGAACGGCTCGTCGTGGCGGGCCCCGGGCAACTGCTGCAAGGCGACATTCACGTGCTCGAACCGCTTGCGCGCAGCGACGAGCAGATCAGCCATGCGGGGGAAGAACTGGGCTATGTGCTCGAAGGCGAACTCGAACTCACGCTCGGCAGCGAATGCTACCGGCTGCAGGCGGGCGATTCCTTCTACTTCCCGAGCACCGAGCCGCACAGTTATCGCAATCCCGGCGACGTCATCACCCGCGTGCTGTGGATCAATACGCCGCCGACGTTCTAAAGCGTGCAGTTGGCGTTAAACGAGAGTGAAACAGGAGTTCAATGTGACGGCAACCGATCTGACCCAGATGCAGCAGCCGCGCTTCGCGGGCATCCCGACCTTCATGCGTGTGCCGTTCAGCACGGACCTGAGCACCTTCGACATTGCGCTTGCCGGCGTGCCATTCGACGGCGGCGTCACGGCGCGCCCGGGTGCGCGCTTCGGTCCGCGCGAAATCCGCAACATGTCCACGATGATGCGCGGCATCCATCACGTGACGCGCTTCAATCCGTTCGACGCCTGCCGCGTCGCCGATATCGGCGATGTGCCGTTCACCGATCTCTATCATCTCGAACGCGCGCACGACGACATCCGCCGTTTCTTCGAACCCGTGTTCCGCGCCGGCAAGCTCGCGCTGACGGCGGGCGGCGATCACTCGATCACCTACCCGATCTTCCAGGCGCTGGCGCCGCGCGAACCCATCGCGCTGGTGCACATCGACGCACACACCGACACCTGGGATTCGTTCAAAGGCTCGAAATTCACGCACGGCGCGCCGTTTCGCCGCGCGGTCGAAGCCGGTCTGCTGGACCCGAAGCGAACTATTCAGATCGGCATTCGCGGCGCGCAGAATTCGGACGAAGGCTGGCGTTATTCGCTCGATCACGGCATGCGCGTGGTGTTCATCGAAGAGTTCGACGAACTCGGGCCGGCCGCTGTCGCCGCCGAAGCGCGGCGCATCGTCGGCGATGCGCCCGTTTATCTGTCGCTCGATGTCGACGGACTCGACCCGGTGTTCACGCCGGGCACGGGCACGCCGGAAGTGGGCGGTCTCACGACCCGTGAGACGCAGGCGCTGCTGCGCGGTCTCGACGGGCTCAACTGGGTCGGGGGCGACGTGGTCGAAGTCTCACCGCCGTACGATCCGAGCGGCAACACCGCGCTCGTCGCCGCGACGCTGATGTACGAAATCTTGTGCCTGCTCGCGAAGCGCGCGAACCAGGCAAGCCGCTAGCCCGCCGCCAGCGCGCTACTGCTTGCCCTTCCACGGTACGAGCTTGCGTTCCAGCGCGCGCATGCCGAGATCGAACAGCCAGGCAATCGCGCCGATCAGCACGATGCCCATCACGACGACGTCGGTGCGCAAGAAGCTCGACGCGTTGAGCACCATCTGTCCCAGCCCCGCCGTCGCCGCGACCATCTCGGCGGCGACGAGCGTGGTCCAGCCGAAGCCGATCGCAATGCGCAGCCCGGTGAGAATCTCTGGCAACGCCGCGGGCAACACGACGTGCAGCACGACCTGTCTGAAGTTCGCGCCGAGCGACCACGCGGCATTGATCTGCTCGACGGTGGCGCTGCGCACGCCCGCGCGCGCGGCCATCGCAATTGGCGCGAAGCAGGCGAGCCAGATGACGATCAGCTTCGCCGTTTCATCGATGCCAAACCAGATCACCACCAGCGGCAGATACGCGAGCGGAGGCAGCGGCCGGTAGAACTCGATGGGCGGATCGAGCAGGCCGCGCGCGACGCGGCTCACGCCCATCAGCACGCCGATCGGCACGGCCGTCACGCAGGCGAGCGCAAACGCGCCGAACACGCGGATCGCGCTCCACATCAGGTGTTCCGACAATGGCAGGCCGCCCTGAATGCGGCCGTTCCATGCATCGGCGAATGCGTGCCAGACAGCGTCCGGCGACGGCAGAAACAGCGGTGGCACCCAGCCGAAATGCGACGAGGCCCACCACAGCAGCAGTAAAGCCGCGACGCACAGCGTGCTGAGCGCGGCAGTCGGACCCTCGCCGGGTATGCCGCGATTGGCCTTGCGCTTACGTGGGCGGGCCACGTAAGCGTTGTCGCTATGCGCGGCAGGCAAGCGTCCCGCTACGCTGGGGCGCGAAGAATCGATCGAGTTCATCAGGCGGCCTCCCGCACCGTCTCATGCAAGCGGCGCGTCAGGCGCTCGCGCCACGCGATAAAAGCCGCCGACGACTTCACCGCACGCGCATCGCGCGACGCCAGGTATTCGCGCGCGAACGGCAGTTCATGCACTTCTGCGACGCGTCCCGGACCCGGCGTCATCAGCACGAGACGCGTCGCGAGAAACAGCGCCTCTTCGACGCTGTGCGTGATGAAGAACACCGTCTTTTGCGTGCGCGACCACACGTCGAGCACGAGTTCCTGAACCGTTTCGCGCGTGAGCGCATCGAGCGCGCCCATCGGCTCGTCCATCAACAGCACTTGCGGATCGCTCGCCAGGGCGCGGGCGATGCCCACGCGCTGCTGCATGCCGCCCGACAGCGCGTAGACCTTCGCGTTCGCATGCCGCTCCAGCCCGACGAGCGCCAGCGTGCGCCGCGCGATCTCGTGCCGCTCGTCGCGCGCGACGCCGCGAAAGCGAAGTCCGAGCGCGACGTTGTCGAGCACGTTGAGCCACGGCATCAATGCATGCTTCTGGAACACGACGCCGCGCTCCGCGCCCGGCCCTTCGATGGGCGCATCGTTCAGGCGCACCTCGCCTTCCGTGGGATCGACGAAACCCGCGATGCAATTGAGCAGCGTGGTCTTGCCGCAGCCCGACGCGCCGAGTGCGACGACGAACTCGCCGCTGTCGATACGCAGATCGACGCCCGCGAGCGCGGGCCCATCCGCACCGTCATAGGTCACGCCGACGCCGCGGATTTCCAGCGTGCTCATCGCGCGGCCTGTTGCGCGAAGCGAGGATTCACGGCGCTCGAGTAATCAGGCAGCACGTTCTGGATCGTGCCCTGCGTCTTCAGGAACGCCGCCGTCGCCGCCAGCGATGCCGCCGCGCCCGACTGCTTGCCGCCGCCGAGCCACGTCGGCGACGCCTGCTCCGCGGCAGTCGGGAACGCGTACAGCGCGAGGCTGGCGGGCACGTCGGCGGGCGTTGCGCCCGACTCCTGCGCAACGGCCTGCACTTCCTTCGACGCGGGCGTCCATGCCGCCTTGTGCTCGCGATACTGCGCATCGGTGTCGGCCAGCACCTTGACGAGGCCCGTCATGAACGCGGCGTTGTCGCGCTCGAACTGGCGCGCGGCGACGAAACCGTCGAAGGTCGCCTTGCCCGATTCCTTCGCAACTTCACCCGACGTGATCAGCACCTTGCCGTTCTGCTTGACCTTCGCGAGCACGGGGTCCCAGATGTACGTCGCGTCGATGTTGCCGCGCTGCCAGGCGGCCGCGACCTCGGGCGGGCGCAGGTTGAGAATCTTCACCGTCGACGGATCGACACCCGCCTGCTGCAACGCCACGAGTGCATGGAAGTGCGACGTCGACACATACGGCAGGCCGATCGTCTTGCCCTTCAGGTCGGTGAGCTTCGTCACGCCCGAGCCATCGCGCGCGACGAGCGCTTCGGCGTCGTTGATGTTGTCGAGAATCCAGAACAGCGACAGGTCCACGCCTTGCGACAGTCCCGCCGCGATCGGGCTGGAGCCTGCTTCGCCGAGCTGGATGGAGCCCGACGCGAGCGCGCGGATGACGTCCGCACCGCTGCCGAGCTTGCGGTACGTGACCTTGTAGCCGGTGGCTTTTTCGACGGCGCCCGTGACCTGCGCGTAGCGCCACGGCACGACCATGTCCTGATAGCCGATCACGACTTCGCGGGTTTCGGCGTGGACGGGCGAGACGATCGCGGCCGACGCCACGACGAACGCGGCGGCGTGCAACGCGCGGCGCAGGAGGGAGAAAGTGTGGTTCATCGGAAGGTGTGTGCTGGTTATGGAAACTGCATGAGGCTTCCGACTATAGGCACTTCTCGCCGCCGTCGTTCGAATGTTTCGTGCGTAGCAAATCACGCCGTTGCAGCTTTGCTTTTCATGCGGAAACAGCGAATGCCGCCGATATCGCCGCGCTTATCGGCCCACTTGTGCGTTTGGCATTTGGCCAGCCGGATTTGCGCGCTTGTCGTATCGTATTTCGCGCATGCTTCGCAACCTGCTTATCTTTTCGGCAAGGGCTTCCATCATGACCCGATCCCGTCAGTTGCATCTCGGCGCTTTCATGCGTCCCGTCAGCCTGCATACGGGCGCGTGGCGCTTTCCCGGCGCGTACCCCGACGCAAACTTCAACATCGCGCATCTGAAGCGCTTCGTGCAGACACTCGAACGCGCGTGCTTCGACGCGTTCTTCATGGCCGATCATCTGGCCGTGCTCAACATGCCGCCCGCCGCGCTCCGGCGCAGCCACACGGTGACATCGTTCGAGCCCCTGACGCTGCTCGCCGCGCTGTCGTCGGTGACGGAGCGCATCGGGCTGATCGCAACTTCGTCGACGACGTTTGACGAGCCGTATCACGTCGCGCGCCGCTTCGCTTCGCTCGATCATCTGAGCGGCGGGCGCGCCGGCTGGAATCTCGTGACCACATCGAATCCCGATGCGGCGCTGAACTTCGGACTCGAAGCCCATGTCGAGCACGGCGAGCGCTATCATCGCGCACGCGAGTTTTACGACGTCGTCACGGGCCTGTGGGATAGCTGGGCCGACGACGCGTTTGTTCGCGACGTCGAAAGTGGCGTGTTTGTCGACACCGGGCGGATGCATGTGCTCGGCCACAAGGGTGAGCATCTGTCGGTGCGCGGGCCGCTGAATATCGCGCGGCCTGTCCAGGGCTGGCCCGTGGTCGTGCAGGCGGGGTCGTCGGAAGCGGGACGCCAGATCGCGGCGGAAACGGCCGACGCCGTGTTCACCGCACCGACCTCGCTGGAAGAAGGCAAACGCTTCTACGCCGATGTGAAAAGCCGCGTCGAGCGCGCAGGCCGCGACCCGGATCATCTGAAGATTCTGCCGGGCGCGTTCGTCGTCGTCGGCGATACCGTCGATGAAGCACGCGAAAAGCGCGCGCTACTCGATACCTTCGTGCACTACGACAGCGGGATCGCGTCGCTGTCGATCGCGCTCGGCCACGACGTGTCGCAACTCGACCCGGATTCGCTGCTGCCAGAAATTCCCGAAAGCAACGCCAGCAAGAGTTCGCGGCAACGCGTCGTCGATTGGGCGCGCCGCGACCAGTTGACGATCCGCCAGCTTGCGCAGCGGATCGGCGGCTATTCGGGGCTGGAAATGGTCGGCACGCCCGCGACGATCGCCGATCAGATGGAGCAATGGCTAGTCGAGCGCGGCTCGGACGGATTCAATGTGATGTTCCCGTATCTGCCGGGCGGCCTCGACGATTTCGCCGATAAGGTCGTGCCAGAACTGCAACGGCGCGGCATTTTCCGGCGCGCGTACGAAGGCACGACGTTGCGCGATCATCTTGGCTTGCCGCGACCGGAAAACCGTTTCTTCGCGCGGCGCAGCGGCGACTAGACCGACACCGCCTCGCGCAGGAAATCCACCAGCGCCGATTGCACCGCGTTCATCGCGCCGCCCGCGCCGATGAGCGCGAGTTCAGTGGGCGGCAGACGCGGCAGGTCGAAGCACACGCTATGCTCGGGCAGCACGGCCGTGGTCGGCAGCACGGTGATGCCGAGGCCGGAAGCGACAGCGGCCTGAATGCCCGTCAGGCTGTGGCTGCCGAACGCGACGCGCCAGCTTCGCTGCGTATGATCGAGACTGCGGATCGCGCGCTTGCGGTACACGCAGCCTTGCGGAAACAGCGCCAGCGGAATCGGCTCGCCATCTTCGGGTGGCACTTCGATCATGCGCCCGCGCACCCACACGAGCGATTCGGGCCACGACGCAAGACTCGGCCCGCTGCCCGGCTCGCGTTTGACGAGCGCAATCTCGATCTCCCCGCCCGACAGCTTGCGGTGCAGATCGGCGCTCATGCCCGCGACCGTTTCGAGCCGCGCCTCGGGCCGCGCCTTGACGAAGCCCGACAGGATCGACGCCATGCGCTTCGCGTCGAAGTCTTCCGGCACGCCGATGCGGATCGGCGTGCGCCAGACGTCGCTCGCAAGCGCGTCCTGTGCCTCCTGCGACAGTGCGATCAGGCGGCGCGCATATTGCGTCAGCAGTTCGCCGTGCTCTGTTGCCGTCACCTGGTTGCCCGTGCGGTCGCGCATCAGCAGCGTACGGCCGACCAGCTCTTCGAGGCGCCGCACCTGCTGGCTGACGGTCGACTGGGTGCGGTGCACACGGTCGCCGGCCCGCGTGAAGCTGCCTTCGTCGACGACGCACACCAGCGTCTTCAGAAGTTCGAGATCGAGCATGGCGAAGGCCTCATATTTACGTTTCCACTGAGCATGCCATTTTAATTTAATTTCCCAATATGCGGCGCGAGGCATAGTCTGTGTTCCATATCGACGCCACCCGAAAGGAGCCTCACATGTCACTCGACAACACACCGCGCCCGTCGTGGCTGACCTTCGACTGCTACGGCACGCTGATTCAATGGGACGAAGGGCTGCTGGACGCCGTCACGGCGATCCTCGCCGGCAAGCACGCCGCCGCCATCGATCCGCGCGAGTTCATCGCGGTCTACGACGGGCACGAGCACGCGCTCGAACAGACGCCGCCGCACCGTTCGTTCCGTGAAGTCGCGGGCAAGGCGCTGCGCATCGCGCTGGAGGAATTCAATCTGCGCGCCGACGACAACGACATCCTCATGCTGACCAGCCGCATCTCCGCGATGCCGCCCTTCCCTGAAGTGACGGCCACGCTGCGCGCGCTGAAGGAAGCGGGCTACCGGCTGTGCATCGTGTCGAATACCGACGACGACGTGATCGCCGGCAATGTCGCGCAACTGGGCGGCTATATCGACCGCGTGATCACCGCGCAGCAGGCAGGCGCGTACAAACCCAACCGGCGGCTTTTCGACTATGCTCACGAACAGCTAGGCGTCACGCGCGACGAAGTCGTGCATATCTGCGCGAGCCCGCATCTGGATCACGCGGCGGCGCGCGATATCGGCTTTCGCTGCGTGTGGATCGACCGTGGCACGGGCCGCCAGCGGCTGCCCGACTACACGCCCGACGCCACGCTCGCGACGCTCGACCAGGTGCCGCCGCTGTTCGCGTCGCTTGGCTGGTAAAACGCGCAAAGGACCTGCAATGGCACATACGCTCAACGTCAATACCACCGCTGTCTCGCGCCGCACCGCGCTCGATTCCGACGCGGTGCACGCGGCCCGCATCGAACTGGCCGCGTGTTTTCAGCTTGCCGCGCAGCATGGCCTTGAAGAAGGCGTGTGCAATCATTTCTCGGCCGTCGTGCCGGGACATGACGATCTGTTCTTCGTCAATCCGTATGGCTATGCATTTTCGGAAGTCACTGCGTCGCGCCTGCTGATTTGCGATTTCGACGGCAACGTGATCGAGGGCGACGGCAGCCCGGAAGCGACGGCGTTCTACATTCACGCGCAGTTGCATCGGGCCATGCCGCGCGTGAAGGCCGCGTTTCACACGCATATGCCGAACGCGACCGCGTTGTGCCTCATCGAAGGACCGCCGCTGTTGTGGCTCGGGCAAACCGCGCTGAAGTTCTACGGCCGCACGGCCGTCGACGAGCACTACAACGGCCTCGCGCTCGATACATCCGAAGGCGACCGCATCGCGGAAGCCATGGGCGATGCGGACATCCTGTTCCTGAAGAACCACGGCGTGATGGTGGCGGGCGCGAGCATCGCCGAAGCCTGGGACGATCTGTATTACCTGGAGCGCGCCGCCGAAGTGCAACTCAAGGCAATGCAGGCCAACCGGCCGCTCAAGCCCGTGCCGCACGACATCGCGCAGCGCGCGTACGAGCAGATGCGGCTGGGCGACAAGGAAAGCGCGCGAGCGCACCTCGACAGCGGCATGCGGCGTCTGCGCGACGCGGGCAATCGCTTCGAGAAATGATCCGGCAACGCGTCCGATCAAAAGCGGCCCGCACGGCGGCTCTCACGCCGCCATCAGCCCCTTGTCCTTGAGCCATTCCGGATTGAACAGGCGCGCGCGATACAGTTCGCCGCGATCGCACAACGGCGTGACGATCGTATGGCCCGGCCCCATCTGCCGCGCGAGCGCGACGGCCGCGGCCACGTTAATGCCCGTCGATCCGCCCACGTACAGTCCCTCTTCGCGCAGCAGGCGATACACCATCGACACGCAGGTCTGATCGTCGATGCTGAAGGCGTCGTCGATCGCCGTGCCTTCGAGGTTGGCCGTCACCCGACTGGAGCCGATGCCCTCGGTGATCGAGTTGCCTTCGACCTTGATCTCGCCCGTTTTGACGTAGCTGTACAGGCCGCTGCCATGCGGATCGGCGAGCGCGATCCGTACGTTCGGGTTCTTTTCCTTCAGGAAGCGGCTGACGCCCGCGAGGGTGCCGCCCGTGCCCGTCGCGCAGACGAACGCGTCGACCGTGCCCGCCGTGTCGCGCCAGATTTCAGGGCCGGTGGTCTCATAGTGCGCCTGCCGGTTGACGACGTTGTCGAACTGATTGGCCCAGATCGCGTTGTCGAGCTCCTGCGCAAGACGGCCCGCGATCTTCTGGTAGTTGTTCGGGTCCTTGTACGGCGCAGCGGGCACGGGCCGCACCTCCGCGCCAAGCACGCGCAGCAGTTCCATTTTTGCGGGCGACTGCGTGTCGGGAATCACGATCACGCAGCGGTAACCGCGCGCCGCGCAGATATGCGCGAGTCCGATCCCCGTATTGCCCGCCGTGCCTTCGACCACCGTTCCGCCCGGCTTGAGTGCGCCGCGCCGTTCGGCGTCCTGGATGATATAGAGCGCGGCGCGGTCTTTCACCGAGCCGCCCGGATTCATGAACTCCGCTTTGCCGAGTATCTCGCAGCCGGTTTCGGCGCTGAGCGCCGCGAGCCGGATGAGCGGCGTGTCGCCGATACAGCCGATGAACCCCTTGCGTACGCGCATGTCCGCCCCCTCGTTTCAGATGACGGGCAGCAAATGCGGCTGCCCTATGTCGAAGGATAGTGCGCCGCGCATGACAACGTGATCGAAGCGCGCAGCGGGCTGCCGTTGCCGCTATACCTGACGCGCGACGTGATCGGTGATCTGCCGAAGCTTGTGCAGCATCTGTTCGCCCGACGCTACGTAGAGCGCCCGGTCGCCCGTCAACACGCTCGCGCGGAACGTCTGCAGCGCCTGCTTCAACGGCTCGTACCTGAGCACGGAAGCCGCGCCGTCGACGCGATGAATCCACTGCCGCAACACGGCCGGCTCGGCCTCGTCGAGCATGCCTTCGAGTTCGTCGGCATCGGTCGTCATGGTCTGGACGATGATTTCGATCAGCTTCTCGTCGCGCCCGGTGCTGCCGAAATTCTGATTGATCGCGTCCCAGTCGAGATCGGGCAGCGCGTGATCTTCCTTCGCGGCTGCGGAAACGGGCGCGTGCGGCGCGGCGCGCGCAGCGTCTACATGCTGCGCGGGCGCGTGTTGACCGTGCAAGCACTGCGGCCCGAACTGGCTGATGCACGCGAGCAGATCGCTGAGCTTGGCCGGCTTGTACAGGCATTCGTTCATGCCGGCGGCCAGGCACTCGTCGCGCTCTTCCCGTCCCACGCTCGCCGTCAGTCCGATGATCGGCATGCGGCGTGCGTCGTCCGTCCGCTCGCGCACGCGAGTGGCCAGTGTGTAGCCGTCCACCTCGGGCATGTGACAGTCGGTGATCAGCAGCGCATAGTCCGCCGACGCCATCGCCTTCAACGCCTGCACGCCGTCTTCGACGGTGTCGCAAGTGCAGCCGAGCAATTCCAGTTGCTGCCGCAGCAGATGCCGGTTGATCCCATTGTCTTCGGCGATCAGGATCAGCGCATGATCGCGCAGGGCATCGGCGCGGCTGCGCGGCGCAACGGGTGTGAGCGCCGATGCCGCGGACTCCAGTCCCAGCTCGGCGTTGCCGTGCAGGGCGTCGTTGCACACGGCCGCCACGCCCCCGAACGTGACGGGATAAACGCACAGATAGCAGACGTCCCCGATGCAGTCATACCCGCTGGATTTCGTGGTCGCGGTCGTGGGAACGACAGGGACGCTTCCTACCTTCGTTCGAACGGCGGCCTTCGGCGCTTGCGCAGGTAACTCCGTCGCCGACGGACTCTGCGCGGTCAACTGGTCGTCGATGATCAGCCGGCACTCCGCAGGCAACACGTCCGGGGTAAGCGGCGTGTTGGGATCGACCATCGCCACCGTGCCGCCGAAGGTGCGCAACACTTGCGTCAGGCTGTGCAGCACCAAGGGGTCGCGGACCCGAACACCGACGGTGACGCCGGCCAGCGGATAGCTCTGAAACTCACGCTGGTTCACGTCCAGCGGCACGCGGAACTCCACCTGCGTGCCGCGCCCGACTTCGCCTTGCATGTCGATGGTGCCGCCCAGCATCGCGACGAGGCGCCGCGAGATGGTCAATCCCAGCCCCGTGCCGCCAAACCGCCGCGTCGTCGAAGCTTCGGCCTGCACGAACGGCTGAAAGAGCCGCGCCCGCTGATCCGCGCTGATGCCGATTCCCGTGTCGCTCACGCGCCAGACAATGGTTTGCTTGCCGTCGCCTTCGTTGCCTTCGTCAGACTCGTCCGCGAGTTCGACGTCGAGCCGGATGCTGCCCTCCGAGGTGAACTTGATCGCGTTGCTGAGCAGGTTGAAGAGGATCTGCCTCAGCCGCACGCCGTCGCTCCACACCACGGGCGCGATCGCCGCGTCGATGCACAACGCCAGCTTCAGGCGCTTCTCCTGCGCGCGCCAGAAAAACAGCGCGAACGTGCTCGTGCACAGATCGCGGATATCGACGGGTGCCCGCTCCAGCGCGATCTTGCCGGCCTCGATCTTCGAGTAGTCCAGAATGTCGTTGAGGATCTGCAGCAGCGATTCGGCGGCCTGCGAGATCAGTTTCACCTTGACCGCCTGGTCGGGGCGCAGATTGCTGTGCGCGAGCAGTTCGATCAGGCCCAGCACCGCGCTCATCGGCGTGCGTATTTCATGGCTCATCGCCGCGAGAAACTCGCTCTTCGCGCGCGACGCCTGCTGCGCCGCATCGCGCGCCTCGGCAAGCGCGACGGCATGCTGATGCTGCTCTTCGGCGTCGCTCCAGTAGCCCGTCCAGACGAGATTGCCGTGCTCGTCCCGCTGCGGCACGGCGTGCAGCCAGGTCCACCTGAAGGCGCCGCGGCGCTGCACGCGGAGTTCGCGGCTCACGGGCGCCAGCGTCTGCACGGCGTCGTACGCCTCGGCCAGCAGCGAGGCGCGATCGTCGGGATGAACGGCGGCGAGCACCGATCCCGGGCTGGCCTGCAGCTCGGCGCTGGTCTTGCCGAACATCTCGACGGTATTGCCGCTCAACCAGATCACCTGGGAGTCGCCACCCCTGGCCTGTCGATACTGGAACGCTGTGGCGGGCAACTGACTGGTCACGTCGACCAGCCGCAACTCGGCTTCGCGGCGTTCCCGTGCCTCCTTGCGCAGCGCTCGCTGCGAGCGCCATAGCACCGCGATCACGGCCAGCAGCGCGAGCGCCACGGGTGCCAACCTCAGCGCGATGTCTTTCCACGACGGACCGAGTACGTAGTTCGCGCCGAAGTAGCGGTTCTGGATCGAAAGCCGCTCGGTGTCCGGCAACGCCGCCAGCGCCCGGTCGATGAGCGGCATGAGCCTCACAGCCAGCTTCGGCGAAACGGCAAAGCCCGTCTGCAGAGAACGGCCCGCGGAGCCGATGATGCGCAGATTGTCGCCATCTATGCGCTGCAGCATGTAATGCACCGTGGCCAGATCGTCCACGTAGGCATCGGCCTTGCCTTCGACGACCGCGTTCATGCCCGCCCCGACATCCGGCACGACGACGATGCTTGCCTGCGGCGCTGCACCCGTCACCAGCCAGCGCAGGCCGCCGCCGTCGGTGACGGCGACGCGCTTGCCGTTCAGATCGCGTAACTGGCCAAGCGCAGGGGCATCGTTACGGCCGACGGCAACCACCGGGAACGTCGCGTAGGGGCGCGACACCGGCGTGCCACGCAACGCGGGGTCATGAAGAATGGCGACGGCGACCAGATCGAGCGTTCCCGCTTGCAGCGCGTCCACGGTGGCGGCGAAGCCCGGCTCGGGCTGGCGTACGAAACTGATCCCCAGCCGGTTTGCCAGATAACGCAGATAGTCCTGCGCCATGCCATGCGTCTGCCCGCTGTCGTCGACATAGCTGTACGGCGGCAGCCCGCTGTCCACGCCCACGCGCAGCGGCGGCAGCGAGCGCAGCCATGCGCGCTCCTCGTCGCTCAGATGAAACGGCGCGGACGACTCCTGTTGAATCGGCCCGGTCGTCATCCAGTTGCTCAGGATGCGCTGCCGGGCATACTCGGGCAGCGTGTTCAGCCTTGCGTCGACACTGTCGCGCAATGCCTGTTGCGCGCGTGGAAAGCCGAAGCGGACGCCGCTTTCCGTTTCGCGATAGCGGTTCAGTTCCGCCAGCCCGGCGAACTCCGGCTGCGACAGCATGTAGTCGGCGACGGGCAGCAACGTGATGTAGACGTCTGCCTCCTTGCGCAGCACCTCGCGCAAGCCCTCCTGTGGACCGTGTGCCCGCACGAATACCGAGTCGGGGTAGCGCTCGTGCGATACCTGCTCGATGTACGAGCCCGCCTCCGCAGCAATGCGCCTGCCGGCGAGGCGCGGCGGCTCGCCGTCGCGGGCGGCATCCGAGGCTCGCCCGATCACGACGAAATCGGCGTCGTAGTAGGGCTCGGACAGGATCAGGCAGCGCCTCGCCTCGATCGGCTTCTGCACGGAGAGCACGATGTCGACGGAGCCGGCGCAGGCTGCAGCGCTCAACGACTCGTAGTCGGGGAACACCCGGACCCGCAGTTGCGCGGAGGGGTCGAGCACCGATTTGAGGATATCGAACGCCGCGCCGGACAGTTGACCGTTGTCGACGATCAGAAGCGGCGGCCAGCCGCCTTCAGGAACGCCCACGGTGAGGCTTGCAGGTTTATGCAAACGGGATTGCGCCTGCGCGGCGGCATCGACCGATGCCAACGCAAGCATCGCGCATAACACCCAGCACAGCCTGAGGCAGCGATTGCGGATGGTGTTCATGGCTATCAGGAAAACGAAGACCCGCGCAGACGGCGGCGGCGTCATGTTGCTGAGTTCATGATAGTGCCCCGACAGCCTGTTCGGGACCTTGATCGAACGCGTCAGTCCGAACGGAACGGACCGCGAGACCGGGCCATTCAGGCCAGTTCGACGATCACTTCATCGAGTGCGCGAAACGGCGCGAGCAGCGCCTCGTCGGCGAGTGCCGAGGTGATGAGCCGCCAGTCGCGTTGCAGCGGCGTCCAGTGTTGCTGGCGCGCGCGGCCCAGCTTGTCGGCATCGGCGAGCACGATGATTTCGGCGGCGCGCGACACGATGCACTCCTTCAGATACGCCTGCTGCGCCGACGCTTCGCACAGGCCGAACCCGGCCACCACGCCGTCCGCGCCGAGAAACGCGCGGTCGACGGTCAGACGGCTGAGGATGAGTTCCGCGAGCGGCCCGAGCGTGCTCATGCTGGAGCCGCGCAGCTCGCCGCCGATCAGCGTGAGCCGCACGCCGGGCGCGTTGGCGAGCGCCGTGACCGCGAGCAGATTGTTGGTGACCACATGCAGGTCTTCGCGCGTCGACAGATGCCACGCGAGCTGCGCGCAGGTCGTGCCGCCGTCGAGCAATACCGTGTCGCCGTCGCGCACGTGCGAGGCGGCCGCCTGCGCGATGGCTTCCTTTTGCTCGCGCTGCGCCGACTTGCGTTCTTCGAGCGACGCTTCCGGCTCGTGCACGCCGACCAGCGCGGTCGCGCCGCCATAGGTGCGCACGAGGCGCTTCTGCTTGGCGAGCGCAGTCAGGTCGCGGCGGATCGTCGCTTCCGATACGCCCAGCGCGGCGCACAGCGCCTCGACATTGGCGTCGCGCGTACGCACGAGATCGAGGATCGCCTGATGACGGTCGGTCGTTTTTTTCACGTCTGCGTGAGTCAGGGAATGGGGCTCGATCTTACACCAGCCCCCTGCGCCCATTCACCGCCGCTCGCGCTCAGCGGCGCGTCGCCAGTTCCGCGCCCTGACGCAGCGCTTCGAGCATGCTGCCTTCGTCGACCACACCCTTGCCCGCGATATCGAACGCGGTGCCGTGATCGACCGACGTGCGGATCACTTCCAGGCCCACCGTCACGTTGACGCCCGCTTCGAGGCCGAGCACCTTGACCGGGCCGTGACCCTGATCGTGATACATCGCCACCACCAGATCGAAGTCGCCGCGGCCGGCGCGGAAGAACAGCGTGTCGGCGGGCAGCGGGCCCGTGACGTCGAGGCCGCGTTCCTGCAGCAGCTTCACGGCGGGAATGATCTTCTCTTCTTCTTCGCCGTAGCCGAACAGGCCGTTTTCGCCCGCGTGCGGATTGATCCCGCACACGCCGATGCGCGGATGCTCGATGCCTGCCTTGACGAGCGTCGCGTTGCCGCGTTCGATGGTCCGTTGCACGAGGCCCGGCTCGATCTTGCGGATCGCGTCGATGATGCCGATGTGGGTCGTCACGTGAATCACGCGCAGTTGCGGCGCGACGAGCATCATCGACACTTCGTCGACGCCCGTCAGATGCGCGAGCATTTCCGTGTGGCCCGGATACTTGTGGCCGCCCGCATGCAGCGCTTCCTTGTTCAGCGGCGCCGTGCAGATCGCATCGATCTTGCCCGCCTGCGCGAGTTCGACGGCGCGCTTGATGTACTGATACGCGGCATCGCCCGCCAGTGCCGACAACTCGCCGAACGGCAGGTCGTCGGGAATCAGGCCGAGGTCGATGCAGTCGATCGTGCCCTGCTCGTAACGCGCATCGGTTGCGTCCTCGATGCGGCGAATCTTCATCGTCCCGCCGACGATCTGGTTCGCGCGCTCGAGGCGCTTCGCGTCGCCGATCACGAGCGGACGGCATTGCGCGTAGACCGACGCATGCGCGAGGCTCTTGACGACGACTTCTGCGCCGACGCCTGCTGCATCGCCCATCGTGATGCCGATTACGGGAAGGTAGTTGCTCATGATGTGATCTCGTGGGTACTTGCTGTTCTGTTCATTCGCGGACGTCAGTGATGCACGACGTCGCGCTCGGTTTCATTGCGCAGGGTCAGCCATGCGGCGTACAGCGCGTGATCGGTGCCGAATGCGCCCGCCTTCGTCACGACGCCGGGGCAATGCGCGCGGGTGGCGTCGAGCGGCCTTGCGACCGCGACACCCGCTTCGACTTCGGCCAGCAATTGCAGATTGCCGATGCGCGCGGCTGCCAGCATCGCGCGCGCGGTCTCGCCGCCCGTCGCGATCAGGCCGCCCGTCTTCGTGAAGTGCGGCTCGACCAGCGCGGCGAGCGCCGCCGACAGTTGCGCGCCTTCGGCGGGATCGAACGCATCGTCGCGGCCGATGCGCAGCAACAGATCGACACCCGCCTTCAGCGACACGCCAATCTGTTCCTGCAGCGCGCGCCAGTCGCGATGGCGCGCGCCTTCGCGCAGCACGACGGGCGGCACGATCAGTTCTTCGACGCCGCCGCGCTCGCGCAGCATCGCGCATTGACGCTCGCTGACGGCCGACAGGCTGCCGACCAGAATCAGGATCGGCCCGCCCGGATAGGTGTCGCTGCCACAGTTGCGTGCTTCAGCGTCGCCGCGCGGATTCAGCGCCGCGATCTCGCGCGCGAGCCCGCCCGATCCGACCCAGAAGAACGCCGCGTCGCTTTGCAGCGTTGCGCGGGCCAGCGCGCGCAAGGCTTTCTCGCTTTGCGTATCGACGATCAGCGCCTGCACGCCGTTCGCCGCCATCGCGCCGATGCACACGGCCAGCGTTTCGGGTTCATCGGCGAGCGTGTCGGCATCGAGCCGGTCCGTGGTCAGACCCGCTGCTTCGAGTTGCGCCGCGATGCCGGCGGGAAGACCCGCATGCTCCAGCTTCCAGGTCGCCGTCTGTTCGAGCGGCTCGCCATGCACGAACACACGGCCGCCGCGCACGGTGCGGCCTGTCGCCGGGAAGGCGGGCGCGACGATCGCCATGCCGGCGAGCGCCTGCAGGCCCGCCACTTCCGCTGCCCAGTTGCCGCGCAGCGTCGAATCGATTTTCTTGTACAGCCGCTGGTCGCGCGCGCTCATCTCCGCGTACGCCGCCGACGTGCGTGCCGCTGCGTCGTGAGGCGTGAGACGGCGCGTGTCGGTATCGACGGCGATCGTGTCCGCGCCGTCATGCGCGGCCGTACGCGTCGCTTCCAGCGTGACGACCGTGCGATGGCCCGCGCTCGCGAAGCCGATCGCGCAGTCCGCGGCGCCCGACAGGTCGTCCGCGAGAATCAGAATCTTCATCGTGCCAGTCCTTCGCGATTCTTCGTGCGCGCGCCTTCCTGGCGCTGCTGATAGCGCTTCGCCACCTGCGCGGTCAGGATCGGCGAGAGGATCGCCGTGACCACCACGCATGCGGCGACCAGCAGCGTCGCGCTCTGCGCCGCTTCGTTGTACACCGGGTTCGCCGCCGCGACGAGCGCGGGGACAGCCGCCGCGTTGCCCGCCGTATTGGCTGCCGCCACGCCTGCCACGCCCGTGCCGCCCGTCAGGCGATCGGCGAAGTACAGCGGAATGCCCGTCACGATCACCACCGCGATGCCGAGGCCGATGCCGAGCAACCCGGCCTGCCAGACCTTGTGCAGATCGAGGCCCGCGCCGAGCGCCAGCGCGAAGAACGGAATCATCACGGGCACCGCCTTGGCGAGAAAGTCGCGCATTTCACGGTCCAGATTGCCGAGCAGCATGCCGAGCGCAAGCGGCAGGATGCTGCCGACCAGCGTCTGCCACGGAAACGCCGACAGACCCGCGACGCCGAGCGTCACCATGGTCAGGAACGGCCCTGATTCGAGCGACATCAGCGTGTACGCGCCGACGTCTTCCGAGCGGCCATACTGGCCCATCAGCGCCATGTAGAGGCCGCCGTTGGTGTCGTTCATCGCCGCGACTACGGCGAGCGTGGAGATGCCCGCAAACAGACCCGACGACACGGGATGCTCACCGAGCACATGCCCGAGAATCACGCCGACGATCACCGCCGCGCCGACCTTCGTCACGAGCAGCGCGCCGCCCTTCTTCATCAGATACGGCGTGGCCTTCACGTCGATGCTCGCGCCCATGCAGACGTAGAACACGGCGAGGATGGGCAGCGCGCCCGTGAACAGCGCATTCGTGAACGAACCGAAGAACTTCGGCATGCCCGGCAGGAACGTCGCCACCAGCGAGCCGATGAGCAGCGGCACGATCATCATGCCGCCGGGGATGCGCTCGATCGAGCGTTTGATGGGGATCTGAACCATGCGAGTCTCCTGGCTTTATTGGGCGCCGCGTCTGTCCGCGTTTTTGATTGAAACAGTCATCACTCGATCAAATCGATCAGTTTGAAGTGTAGACCGTTTGATTGAATTGCGCAAACCGATCACACATTTGAGCAAAACGATCATTTTACGGATGACGTACCCAACGCCCGCGCCCTTCAATGGCGTGGCGCACGCGCCGTGCCGCGCCGCGTGTCGCGGCTTTCGCTGTCGCTCACGCTGCGCACGATAGACGCAAACGCGCGCGCCGCGGGCGTGCGCGCCTCGTCCCTGCGCCACAGCAAGCCGGGCGAGCGCACGGGCGTCGGGCTTTCGAGCGGGATCATCTTCACGTCCTCACGCCGCAGCGCATGCGTCGACACGATCGTCGCGATGTCAGTCGCCCTGACCAGTTCGATCATCGGCGCAATGGCGTTCATTTCCGCGACGACGACGGGCGCCGCGTTCGCCATCCGGAACGATTCGTCGAGCAGCACCCGCGTGGAAAAGCTGCGCGGCAACAGCACCATGCGCTGCAGATGAAGCTCCGACATGCGCACGAAGCGCCGCTTCGCAAACGGATGCCGCAGCCCGACGGCAAGCATCATCTCTTCGGTATAGAGCGGCTCGAAGCGCAGCGGCAGCGCGTCGTTCGGCTTGTACGTCACGCCGATATCGAGGTCGCCGCGCAGCAGCGCCTGCGCGATGCCGTCGCCCGTCATTTCGAGCACGTCGACACGTACGGAAGGATGCCGGTCCAGGAACAGCGACACGCAGCGCGGAATGATGTGCAGGTTGAACGTGTGCGTTGCGCCGATACGCACGACGCCGCTCATTTCCTCGGCGGCGAAGCGCACGGTCGACACGCCTTCGTCGACTTCGCGCAGCGCATTGCGCACGCGCTCCAGAAACAGTTCGCCCGCTTCCGTCATCGTCACGCGCCGGCCTTCGCGCTCGAACAGCCGGCAGCCGAGTTCTTCTTCGAGCTGGCGGATCTGATGCGACAGCGTCGATTGCGTGACGTGGACCTTTTGCGCGGCGACGGTGAAGCTCAGTTGCTCGGCAAGCGCCGCGAAGTAGCGCAGGTGTCGTAGTTCCATGGGGTTCCCGTGGGCATTTCGGATCGATGGCATCGATAGATAATCAGCGAAAAATACCATTTTTATCGATAGATCGCCTGCCTTACACTGGCCTCGCCATCAACGATCGCAGCGAGAGGAGACCTCGACGCGATGCTCAACGGACCCGCGAAGCACCCATGAAAATCGGCAAAGAGACCATTCCGCGCACGTCGATCTCGACGTCGAATACGCACACCATCGTCGTGCGAGGACGCGACCTCGCGAACGAACTGATCGGCAAGATCTCGTTCACCGACTATTTCTTCCTGCTCGTCACGGGACAGACGCCCAGCCCTGCCGCCAGCGCCGTGCTCGACGCGACGCTCGTCGCGATCGCGGAGCACGGACTCGTGCCGAGCGTGCAGGCAAGCCGCATGACGCTCGCCGCTGCGCCCGATGCGCTGCAGGGCGCCGTGGCCGCCGGGATTCTCGGTTGCGGCTCGGTGATACTCGGCGCGTCCGAAACCTGCGGCAAGCTGCTCGACGAAGTGCGGCAATGCGCGGCGCAAACGGGCGGCGATCTGTCCGAGGCGGCGTTCACGGTCATCACGCGTTATCGCGCCGAGAAGCGGGCCGTGCCGGGCTACGGTCACCCGCTGCACAAAGAACGCGACCCACGCGTCGACGCGCTGTTCGCCGTCGCCGAACGCAGCGGCGCGGACATGACCTACGTGCGCATCGCGGAAGCGATCGAATCCGTGTTGCCGGACGTGTTCGGCAAGGCGCTGATGCTCAACGTGTCGGCGGCGATTCCTGCCGTGCTGCTGGGCGTCGGTTTTCCGCTTTCCGCGCTAAAAGGCGTGCCGATTCTCGCGCGCACAGCCGGCCTGATCGGTCATCTGACGGAAGAACTGGCCCATTCGATCGGCTTTGCGCTGTCGTATCAGGCCACGCGCGAAGTGATGTACGACGGTGAAGCGCCCGAAGGCTTCCAGCCCGGCATCTGATCGTCCCGCTCATCTCGTTTCGCAACGCATCTCTGGAGTTGTTGCATGACCAAAGTTCTCGAAGGCGTCCGGGTGCTCGAACAAGGCACCTTTATCACCGGGCCGGCGGCCGGCATGCTGCTCGGCGATCTGGGCGCGGACGTCGTCAAGATCGAGCAGCCGGGCACGGGCGATCCGTTCCGCGCGTTCAAGGGCGGCCTCTATAGTCCGCACTATCAGACCTACAACCGCAACAAGCGCAGCGTCACGCTGAACACGAAAGACGTCGACGATCTCGCGCTGTTCGACGTGCTGATCCGCGACGCCGACGTATATATCCAGAACTTCCGGCCGGGCGCGGCGGATCGCATGAACGCGGGCTACGAGCGTTTGCGCGAGATCAATCCGCGTCTGATCTACTGCGCGATCAGCGGCTTCGGCCAGACCGGACCGGCCGCGACACGGCCCGCGTACGATACTGTCGCGCAGGCGGCGAGCGGCTTTCTCGGCCTGCTGATCAATCCCGAGAATCCGCGCGTGGTCGGCCCCGCTATCGCCGATTCGCTGACGGGCTTCTACGCGGCGTATGGCATTCTCGGCGCGCTGCACGAGCGCCACCGGACGGGCGTCGGACGCAAGGTCGAAGTGTCGATGCTCGAAGCGATGAGCCATTTCAATCTCGACGCGTTCACCCACTACTATTCGGCCGATGAACTGATGGGTCCATACAGCCGTCCGAGCGTGTCGCAGTCGTATGTGATGAAGTGCGCGGACGGCAAATGGCTCGCGCTGCATATGTCGTCGCCGGAAAAATTCTGGCTGGGCCTCGCGGACGCCATCGAACAGCCGGGCTTGCTGCAAGACCCGCGTTTTGCCGATCGCTCAGGACGCATCGCGAATCAGGAAGCGTTGATCGATCTGCTCGGCGCCGCATTCGCGCAGCGCAATCGCGCCGACTGGTGCGTGCGGCTCGAAGCGAACGATGTGCCGCACGCGCCGATGTACGACGCCAGCGAAGCGCTCGACGATCCGCAGGCCAAGCACCTCGAATTGCTGGTCGAGACATCGCATCCGCAGATGGGGCGTTTTCGCACGGTGCGGCCGCCCGTTTCGTTCGACGGCGAGCGCACGACCGACGTCGTCGCGCCGCCGACGCTCGGCGAGCACAACGCCGAATTGCTGGGACCGTTGCGTACGGCATTGAAGCAGAGCGAAGCGGCGTAGGCAGCAAGGCCGACATATCAAATGACGACTATATTGGAGACCTCGTAATGGAAACGACCAACGGTGCGCTGACACGCAGCGGCCTCGACGGCCCGCCGTCCGAATCGATGAAGAGCGACAGCGTGCAGGTGGATACGGAGAAGCTGTTCGGGCGCATCGCGCGACGGCTGATTCCGTTTCTGTTTCTCTGCTATGTGCTCAACTACATCGACCGCGTCAATATCAGCTTTGCGCATCTGCAATTCCGCGCGGACCTCGGCTTGACGGAAGCGTCGTATGGGCTGGGCGTCGGTGTGTTCTACATCGGCTACGTGCTGTTCGAGGTGCCGAGCAATCTGCTGTTGCGCCGCATCGGCCCGCGCCGCACGATCGCGCGCATCATGGTGCTGTGGGGTCTCGTGTCGGTGTCGATGATGTTCGTGCGCAATCCGACGCAGTTCTATATCGCGCGTATTGCGCTCGGCATCGCCGAAGCGGGCTTCTTTCCCGGCATCGTGTACTACCTCACGTCGTGGTTTCCGGATCGTCATCGCGCGAAGGTGCTGTCCGCGTTCGTGCTTGGCATCGCCGTCGCGGGCATCACGGGTGGCCCGGTGTCGGGATGGATTCTCAGCAACGCCGATGGCTGGCACGCGCTGCACGCATGGCAATGGCTGTTTCTGCTCGAAGGGATTCCGCCCGTGCTGGTCGGTCTGGTCGCGCTCTGGTATCTGCCCGATTCCGCCGCCACGGCGAAGTGGCTTACGCCGGAAGAAAAGGCGCTGGTCGCCCGCGAACTGCAAGGCGGCGGCCATGGGGACGAGCATCGCATCGATCACTTCGGCGCGGCATTGAAGAACTGGCGTGTGTATGTGTGCGCGTTCGGCTACTTCACGATCACGTGGGCGGGCAGCGTGCTGAACTTCTGGGCGCCGTCGGTGATCCGGCAGGCGGGCGTCGCGAACCCGTGGCATATCGGGCTGGTGTCGGCGATTCCGTATCTGATTGGCGCGATCGGCATGGTGCTCGCGAGCCGCCACTCGGATGCGAGCAAAGAGCGGCGGCTGCATTTCGCGGGCTGCGCGCTGGTGTCGGCTGCGGGCGCGGTTCTGCTCGGTACGGCCCACGCATCGTTTGCGCCGGCGATTGCCGGGCTGGCGCTCGTCGCGATCGGTTATCTGTCGTGCACAGCCATCTTCTGGACGATACCCGCGACGTTTTTGTCGGGTACGGCATCGGCGGGTTCGATTGCGCTGATTTCGAGCATCGGGCAACTCGGCAGTCTGAGCGCGCCCACGGCCATCGGCGCGTTGACGGCGGCCACGCACGATATCAGCGCGGGTTCGTATCTGGCTGCTGCTGTATTGGTGAGCGGCGCGGTCGTGATTGCGGTAGCGATGCGCAACATGAAGCGTTGAGTGGTCACGGCAGCGGTCGATCTGTAGTCTGATCGGCCGCTGCAGCCTGGCGTCACTCCGCCAGCGCGGTTTCACTCACGTTCAGATTGCGCCGCATCCACTGCCCGACATTCTCGACGGCAATACCGCGCTGCGCGTTGAAGGTCTCTCGCGCATCCCACGCCACGCCCTTGCCTTCCGCGAACACCACGCGATACTTCTTCAGGCCGTTGTCTGGATCGAGCGTCAGTTCCTGCTTTAAATTCGGCACGGTCCATTCCACACGCTCGAACTTGCGCCCCGTGAACGCGTCCAGCTTGTCGGCGAGTTCGCGATAGCCGATCGTCTCGCCCGCAACATGCACGACGCGACGACTGATGCGCGGCTCAGCCAGAAGAATCTCCGTCGTCAACACGCCGATATCTTCCGCCGTCGTCACCGTGACGGCATTGTCCCAGCTACCCAGCGCGCGCACGATGCCGCGCTCGACATCCACCACGCCAAACGACGGCTCGAACAGGAAGCTCGTGAACATGCCCGTCGACACGATGACCCAATCCGTGCGCGTTTGCGCTCGCAACAGGTCGCGCACATCGAGTTGTTCGTCGAACAGATCCTGCGCGCTGCCCCGGCCGATCACGTCATAGTCGACGCCGAACTGCCACGGAAAGAAGCGCGGCACGCCCGCATCCAACGCGGCGCGCGCGATCTTCAGTTGCACGCCCTTGCCGCCGACGAACCCCGTGCACGACACGACAGTATCGAACCGCTGGAAAAGCGCGGCGAGCGTGTCGACGGAATCCGCCGCGAGATCGCCGGGAACGGGCTCGATGCCGAGCGTGCGCAACTCGTCGATGTCGCGTTGTTTAAAGGCTTCGGTGGATTGGATCGTAGACGGGCGAAGCAGCACGCTGATGCTCAGTGCCGAAGACCCTGCCCGTCGGGCGAGATTGCGCAGCACGGACATGCCCAGTTCGCCCGCGCCCAGAATGAGAATACGTTGTTGCGTCATCACACGTTACCCTTTTCATGGCATCGAAAACGATGCGGTGAATGGCCTTCGGTCGTCGAAGGAATCGGGATCGAAGTCTAGGGTGGGACGCGCGTGTCATTGTTCGCCACGCCTGAATTCACAACGCGTGCGCGCCGAACGCGCGGCACTCGAGTCGCGTCCGATGCCGCGAAGTCTCACGCGATGTATGCTCGCGTTCGAACGCCGGGTGCGGCGTTACCGCTACTTCGCACGCTCGCCACTTTTCATGGACAAACTTCAAGCGATCAGCACCTTCGTGCGCGTGGTCGACGCACGCAGCTTCAGCAAGGCGGCCGAAACGCTGTCGATGCCGCGCTCGACAGTCACCACGACGATCAAGAATCTGGAGCAGCACCTGGGGACGGTGCTGTTGCGCCGAAGCACGCGCAACCTGAGTCTCACGGAAGCGGGCGAGCGTTACTACGCGTCGTGCCGGACCATCCTGGCCGACATCGAGCGTGCGGAAAGCGGGCTTCGGGACGACACGGTCGCGCCGCGCGGCAAGGTGCGCGCCGATATGCCGGGCGTGATCGGCCGGGCAGTCGTGCTGCCGAATCTGCGTGACTTCGCCCAGCGCTATCCCGACATCGAACTCGTGCTGGGACTGAGCGACCGGCCCGCCGATCTGATTTTCGACGGCATCGACTGCGCGATCCGCACGGGCGAACTCGCGGACTCGACGCTGATCGCGCGGCAACTCGGCACGCTGACGTGGCTCACCTGCGCGTCGCCGCGCTATCTGCGCGAGCGCGGTGAGCCTGCCTCCGTCGACGATCTCGCGGCGCACGAAGCGATCAACTACATCTCGAACGCGACGGGCCGACCGCTCGACTGGCGCTTCGACGTGAACGGCGAACCCGTCACGCTGACCATGCAAAGCCGCTTCGCCGTCAACGAAACGGAAGCGTATCTGCAATGCGGGATCGAAGGGCTCGGGATCATCCAGCTATCGGAGTTCGTCGCGAAGCCTTATCTGGAATCGGGGCGGCTGAAGGAAGTGTTGCGGGAATCGAGAAGCGCGCCCGTGCCCGTCGCGATCCTGTATCCGAACCGCACGCATGCGAGCGCGGCCGTGAAAGCCTTCGTCGACTGGATCGCGGAGATTTTTCCGCGTTGACGCTGATACATCCCGTCGTGATTCGCGACGAAGGACTACGGAAGCTTCGCAGACGCCCATGAACGCGGGTATCGGTCAAATGACCGATTTCGCGCGAGACCTCGCGCGGTATAGTGGGGCTCGCTCAAAGACTCGCACCGCACCTTTATGCAGACCTCGTCAGGCTCATCCGGCGGACCCGTTGTTCGCGTCTTCGATGCCGTGAAGGCGCTCGCCTTCATCGGCGATCTGAGCATGGGCCAGCCAACCGATCACTCGATCCGTACCGCGTGGCTCGCCGTCCGTCTCGCGCAGGCCGCGGAACTCGGTGAAGCGGCCGTCGTCGCCGCGTGCGAGGCGTCGCTGCTGCGCTGGTCCGGCTGCACGGCGAACGCGTCGGGTTTCGCGGAAGCGCTCGGCGACGACGTCGCGAGCCGTGGAGCGATGCTCGAACTCAAGCCGGACTGGGCGCGCGCGATGGAATTGCAAGGCGATGTGGGCGCGATCATGACGCCGCTCGCGCGCATTCACTGCGAAGTGTCGGGCGAAGCGGCACGCATGCTCGGTCTCGGCCAGGACACGCAAGCCACGCTGCGGCATGTGTTCGAATCGTGGGACGGCACGGGCTCGCCGGACCGGCTGGCCGGCAACGCGGTGCCCGCCACCGTATTCGTGGTCGCGCTGGCGGGCGAACTGGAGATTTTTTCGCGCACATATGGGTTCGAACGCGCGAGCGCGCTGATCGGCCAGCGCGCCGATTCGCGCTATCCGGACAAGCTCGCGCGGCTTGCCGTGCGGCTCGCGCCACAATGGCTCGACGAACTGGCACAGGCCGACGCGGCCGCTATCGACGCCGTCCTGTTGACGCAACAGATGAACGACGTCACGCCCGTCGAACTGGTCGCGGATATCATCGATCTCAAACTGCCGTGGATGACGGGTTATTCGCGCAGCGTCGCAGCGACGGCCGCGGCATGCGCGGCGCGCTTCGCGCTCGATACGGACGCGCAAAACCAGCTTTATTGCGCAGGCCTGGTTCACGGCATGGGCCGCGCGGCCGTGCCGAATCCCATCTGGGACGCGCCCGCCAGGCTGTCGCCGGCCGCCTGGGAGAAGGCGCGCCTCGTGCCCTACTGGACCTCGCGCGCGGGCAGGCAGACGGGCTCGCTCGCCGAGGCAGCCGAACTCGGTTCATACGCGTACGAACGGCTCGACGGCTCGGGTTATTTTCGCGGCGCGTCGGGCGCTGCGCTGTCGCCGCAAGCGCGCATGCTCGCGGCCAGCGCGGCGTGGGTCGCGTTGCGAGCGGCGCGTCCGTGGCGCGCGGCGCTCGCGCACGACGAAGCGGCGAAGCTGTTGCACGAAGAGGCCGCGCGCGGCCGTTTCGACGCCGATGTCGTCACTGCCTTGATCGACGAGCGCGTGGCGCAGCGGCGCGTGGTGAATCCGCGCGCGCAGACGGCGCGGCTTTCGGCGCGTGAAGTCGACGTGCTGCGCGGCATTTCACGCGGTGCAAGCAACAAGGAAGTGGCCCGCGATCTGTCGTTGAGTCCGAGCACGGTGCGCACGCACGTCGAAAGCGTCTTTCGCAAGCTGGACTGTTCGACTCGCGCAGCCGCCACGCTCAAGGGCCTGGCGCTAGGCGTGCTGTGACGCGCTCAGGCGGCTGCGACGACGTCGATACGCAGCGCTTCGCCGCCCGCTGCAATTTCCAGCAGCCGGTCGACATTCGGATGCGCGCCCGGACGATTGCGCGCATCGGCCGTATGTTCGGCGAACACGGCGAGGCCATGTTCGGCGGCCTTCGCGTCGAGCGTGCCGAACGCGTTGCGCAAATAGTGGTACACGGCAACCGAGCCCTGCTTGCCCGGCTTGTTCTCGATGCTCGCGACCACGCTGCCTTTGCCGTCGACGAGATCGATCCGCTCGATACCGTCGATGCCCGGCAGTTGCGCGAGGTTGTCCTTGAATACGTTGCCCGGTTGAATCACTGAAAACACTCCATGGTTCGAAAATGACTGGCGGGCCGTATCTTATCCGATCGCCTCGCCGGTTGACCGCCTCGCGCTGGAGTTTGCATGCCATGACCACTTTTCACTCGCCTTTCCGCGTCGAACCCGAACGGATACGCGGTACGCCGAAAACGCTCGTCAGCAACATTGCTGGATCGACGTTAAAATTATCGGCTTGAACTCCGTCCGTATCTTCAAGTGCGCCAACGTTTGCCGCACCGGCCTCATGCCTTCGTCGAGGGCAGACCAACGAGTCAGTAGCAAGGAACGACTTCAATGACAGGCGCAGACTTGTCCGGCATGCTGCCCGAGATGCTTCCAAGGTTATGGGCTTTCGCATTGCGCATTTCCGGCGACCAGCACGACGCTGAAGACCTGGTTCAGCGTGCCTGTGTGCGCGGGCTGGAACGCGCGCATCAGTTGCAGGCGGACACCGCGCCGCTCAGCTGGATGTTCTCGATCGTCCACTCCACGTGGATCAATGAGTTGCGCGCCCGTTCGGTGCGCAGCCGCTCCAGCATGGAATGGGACGACGACTTCCTCGAAACGGTCGAGGACCCGAAGGCGCGCACGCCGGAACAGATCACGATGAACGCGCAGATCATCGAGGCCGTGCAGCGTCTGCCCGAAGCACAGCGCGCCGTGATGCTGCTGGTCGCCGTCGAAGGCCTCAGCTACAGCGAAACGGCTGAAACGCTGAACGTTCCCATCGGCACCGTGATGAGCCGGCTGTCGCGCGCGCGCCAGGCAATCGGCGCGCTGTTCGCCAGCAAGTCGGGCCAGCCGATGAAAATGGCCACGTTCGGCAAGGACTCAGCGTCATGAAAGTCGACGACATCACGCTGATGGCCTATGTCGACGGCGAACTCGACATCGAGGAGCGCCGCGAGATCGAACGCGAGCTGGACGACTCGCCGGAGCTGGCCGAGCGCATCGAACTGTTCCGCGCGTCGAGCCTGCCGTATCACGAGGCGTTCGCGCAGCAGAAGCTGCCGCCCGTGCCCGAATCGTTGACGCGCAAGATCGCCGAACTGTCGCGCACGCATGCGAGCGCGACCTCGCCCGTGCCGCCCGGCCCTGCCGCCGATCCCGCCGCGAACGACGCCATCGCGCCGCCCGCCGCCGGCTTGCCGCCCTCCGCGCCCGTGCGCTCGCTGATGCGCTTTTCCGCGCCGTGGCTTGCCGCCGCGTTCGCGGCGGGCGTGTTCTCCTGCGTGGTCGGCTTGCGGCTCCTGCCTGGTCTGACGGGTGCGTCGGGCGGCGCTGCGACGGTCGCGTCCGCGCAAGGCGCTTCGCCCTGGGTGATGGCGGCCGCCGGCTATCAGGCGCTCTATTCACGCGACACAGTGGCCGTCGCAACGGACACGGCCGTGTCGGCAAAAACGGTCGCCGATATCCATCAGATCGACGGATTGCCCGTGCGCGTGCCCGATCTCAGCGCGCAGGGCCTCGAGTTCAAGCGCATCCAGCGGCTGCGCTTTCACGACAAGCCGCTCGTGCAGATCGTCTATCTGCCGAAAACGGGCGGCCCGGTCGCGTTGTGCGTCGTGAAAGATGCGAAGCCGGACCAGTCGATTGCGCAGCAGAAGATCGACGACATGGACGTCGTCACGTGGCGGCAGTCGGAATTGAGCTACGCGCTGATCGGCACGGCGGGCCAGGTCGATCTCGACAAGCTCGGCAAACTGATCGCGAAGCGCGATGTCGATGCGATGTTCAGCCAGGCGCCCGTGTCCGCGCGGCCCGTGGAAAGTTGACGGCGCATGCAAGGTTCTTCGCGCAAGAGGACGTCAAATCGGAGCATTGCCCCTCTGCGCGGACAGGACGACGTTATACTTGAGAGTCAAATAGCTGTGACAGCGCTGTGACATGAATGATTTCGAGTGTTGCGGCACTCCCGACCAAGGCCCGAGCGTATGAAAGTCGACGATACCGTGCTGATGGCGTATGTCGACGACGAACTATCGCCACAGGAACGTCAGCAGATCGAAGACGAACTTCGCGTCCACGCGGAGCTCGCGGATAAGGTCGCCCTTTTCCAGGCGTCGCGCCTGCCGTATCGGCAAGCGTTCGCCGAGCAGAAACTGCCGCCCGTGCCGGAGAGCCTGGTCAAACGCGTCGACGATCTGATCCGCGCGCACACGGAAGCCGCGAAGCTGAGCGCCGCTGCGCAAGCCCAACAGGCGGTCGTCCTTCCCGCTGCGCAAGGCGACGACGCACGAGGCGCGAACGACTCCGCCATCGAACACGACGCGCACATGCCGCCTTCCGCGCCCGTGCGCTCGCGCCTGCGTATCGCGCCGGCGTGGCTTGCCGTCGCGTTCGTCGGCGGCGCGTTCTGCTGCGGGGTCGTACTGCGGCTCGCGCCCGGCGTCGGCTTCAACGGGGCGGGCAAGCCGTCCGTTACCGCTACCGTCGCCTCGTCGACGATGGCCTCGCTGCCGTGGGTGCAGGTCGCGGCGAGCTATCAGCAACTCTATTCGCGCGATACCGTCGCGCATCTGTGGCCCGACTCGTCGGACGCGCAAAGCACCGTCAACGAGATTCGCAACGAGGACGGCATCGCGCTGAGCGTGCCCGATCTCAGCAAGGCGGGCTTGCGCTTCATCCGCGTGCAGCGCCTGAAATTCCATGGGCGTCCGCTCGTGCAGATCATCTATCTGCCGCAGAAGGGCGACCCCGTCGCGCTATGCGTGATCAAGGAAAACAAGGCGAATCAGTCCGTCGCGTCGCAACGCGTCGACACGATGAACGTCGTCACGTGGCGCGAGTCCAATCTCGGCTATGCGCTGATCGGCGCAACCAGCAACGGCGATCTCGCGCCGCTTGGCAAAGAGATCGCTGAACGCCGTTTCGATCCGCTCTTTGGTTCTGTTTGATGCCGCGCGCGCAGTAGCGCGCGTGGCACGCGTTGTCGATTCATGTCCAGACTTTCCTTTCGCATCATCGCGGGCGGCGCGCTAGCCGTCGTCACGCTTGGCTCCATCGCGGGCGCTTATGCGTTCTCGTATGGCCTCGGCAGCCTGCTCGGCACGCAGCCTTCGGCGGACAAGATCGTCGACGGCTTCGAAGCCGTGTCCGGCAAGCACCCTGGCTTTCGGCGCAATCACGCTAAAGGCGTCTGCGTCACCGGCTATTTCGACAGTAACGGCAACGCCGCGCCGCTCTCGCGCGCAGGCGTGTTCGCAGCGGGCAAGTCGCAGGTGGTGGGACGCCTGTCGATCGGCGGCGGCAATCCCGCGCAGGCCGATGGGGCGTCGAACGTGCGCAGCCTCGCGCTGCGCATCGTGACGCCGGGCGGCGGCGAATGGCGCACGGCGATGAACTCGGCCCCGATCTTTCCCGTGCGCAGTCCCGAAGCGCTGGTCGAGATGCTCGCGGCCTCGCGGCGCGCGCACGACGCGACCACGTACGGCGACAACCCCGGCATGGATGCGTTCATGAAGATGCATCCCGAAGCCGCGCGCTTCGATCAATGGCTGCGCGATCATCCCCCTTCATCGGGCTTCGACAATGCCGCGTACTACAGCGTGTCGGCGTTCCGGCTGATCGATCGCGACGGGCATGCACAGGATGTGCGCTGGCGCGTCGAACCCGACGACGCCTATACGCCGCTCGCCGATGCGCAAACCCACGACACGGACTTTCTGGAGCGCGGTCTCGCCGAGCGCCTGCGGCAAGGTCCCGTGCGCTGGCACATGGTCATCACGCTCGCACAGCCAGGCGACGTCACCAACGACTCGACACGCCAATGGCCCGCGAACCGCACGCAGATCGACGTCGGCACGCTCGTCGTACAGCGTGCAGAACCGCAGATCGACGGCCCCTGCCGCGACATCAGCTTCGATCCGCTGAAGCTGCCCGACGGCATCGCGCCATCCGACGATCCGTTGCTCAAGGCGCGTTCCGCCGCCTACGCGGAATCGCACGCACGCCGCGTGCATGAAGAACAGCGCTACGCGGCACGCAAGTAAGCACGCGGCTCACCCAGATAGTGGGTCAAGCACGATGACGCTTCGTTTTATCGAACGGTGCTTCGCTGCGTCAACGCACAAAAAAATTTTTGCGCTGTGTCTTTCGATGCAACGCATGACGTGTCGCAAGCCTTTGTCCCACAAGCAGTTTCGCGTGTTCATTCGCATTCGCAGCCGATTAGGAAACGGATGGAATAGCCCCTTGCTATCAGGTGTTCTGTATGACGAGAGCGCTGCAAAAACATAGACAGCGCCTCAGACCAGAATGACGGGGGATATCGGCGCGCATCGGTCGCGCCGCGATGGCTATGGAGTGCACATGCGAATTGCCCTTTTTACCTTCAGCGACGTGCTGTACAAACAGATCAGTCAAGCATTCGAACAGAACGGCACATCCTGCACGCGTTTCACCGACGAGCTTTCGCTGATCCGTTTCCTGCAACGCAATTCGGCAGCGCTCGTCATCTTCGATGCAACGCAGAGTCAGATTCCCGCGCTCGCGACGCTCAAGTGGCGCACCTGCCATTTCCGCACCGATCTGCCCGTGATGATGATCGGCCGTGCGTGGGACAGCGAGGCCGTGATCGAGGCGCTCGATGCGGGCGTCGATGAAGTCGTGATCGGCACCGCGAACGTCGACGAAATCATGGCGCGCGCACGGCGTTCGATTGCGCGCTGCCGCGGCTCGCGCGTCGTCGACCGGCTGACGGTGGCGGGCTATACGATCGACCGCACGGCGCGCACGGTGAGCTTCGGCGAACGCCATGTGTCGCTGACCGCGCGTGAACTGAGTCTCGCATGGCTGCTGTTCATGAACGCGGGCTCGCTGATGAGCCGCGAGCAGCTCGCGAACGCCGTGTGGGGCAAGGATGCCGACCTCGCGGGCCGCTCGCTCGAACAGCATATCTACAAGCTGCGCTCGAAGCTCGCGCTCGATGGCCGCGACGGCTCGCAACTGAAAACGGTCTATTCGCTCGGTTATGTATTCGTCGCGCAGCACGAGGAAGCGGCCGACAGTCGACAGCCGATGGCCGCGTGAGCGGGCTTGCGAGCAGCACAGCATGGCTTGAGAAGAAACAAAAGCACTGGACGAATGCGGCCCGCGCGGCACACGATGCACGCGCCCGACGATGCGGCCAACCGCCCGCAACCGATGCCCATTCGCCATGCGCTGTGTCACGCGGATTGCACCGCGCCCGTTCACGCATGCGAGCCACCCTTCGCGCATGCGTCAACGGCGTGCGAACGCCGACGTCAGACGGCTCGTGGTCGCCTTTTGCGCGGCATCGTCCTTCGCGAAATCGGCATTGCCGCCGAACGCGGCCAGGTCCGGGTCTTTCGCCAGCTTCGATTCGATCGACATCTCGACCATGCGCTGCATCGTGTAGATCGACTCGCTGCGTCCCATGCCCGTATCGCGCAGCAACTGATACGCGTTCTTCATGCCGGGATCGGCGTCGATCATCGCGGCGAACTGACGCGCGCGCGTCTGCCGCGTGCCGCCGCTTTGCATGATCGTGTTCCACTGGTTCGCGAGCGTTTTTTGTCTGGCGGGGTCGCCAAGTCCCATCTGATACTCGACGACGGCATGCACATGCTTGCCGACCAGATCGCGCGTTTCCTTCTTCGCGGCGGTGGACTTGCGCTCATTGATCATCGTGCCCGGAAAGATCTTGCCGTAGCGCTCCTGCCCCGCCTGCGTATGCGCCTGCTGGTGGAACGCGAGGTGCGTGTCCTTGATGAGCTTGTCGCGCGCATCGCCGAGATCGTCGAAGGCCTGCTTCATCTGCGGGTCCGCGTTTTCACCGGCGACGGAATCGGCAAACGCGTGGCGCTTGTGCAACTCGTAGCTGCCTGCCACTTCCGCCTTTTCGTCGCGCATGCGCTGCTTGAGTCCGCGAATGCCCTTGCCGACGTCGAGCGCGCCCGCGCCAGCAAGCGCGCTGCCCGCGATGCGTTCGCTCGCCGCCGTGGCCGCCGCATGCGAGCCCGCCGCTGCGACCGACGCGCCATGCGTGCCCACGGCCGTCGCCGTCGCTGCGCCGATTGCGACCGTGTTACGGATGAATTCGTAGGCCGCGCGGTTGCCCTGTTTGGCGGCGACGTCGTCCTTGAGGAAGGCGGTGAGCAGCACGTTCTTTGCGTGCGCGGCTTCGTTCTTTAGCTCGGGATCGTTGGAGGCGGCGAGTTTGCGCACCGCGTCCATGTCGTAATCGAGTTCGGCGCTGGGGTTCGTTTTCGTTCGTGCGTTGGTGCGCGGATTCTCCGGCGCGTTGCTTGCTGGCTTCGTGACAAGGTCGCTGGTTTTCTGAATGCCGTTCTTGCGCGTGAGGATCATCGTCTCGGGCCGGATCGGCACACCGTTGTCGATGTCGCTTTGGAATTTCTTCAGATCGTCCTGCAGCAGGCTGTCGAGTTGTTCGCCGTAGCGCTGCTTGCGCTCTCGCGCGGCGAAGAACGCGTGGCCATTGACCAGCGCGCTGACGGCTTCGTGCGCGGCAGTCAGGCTGCCGCCGACCACGGCGCCCGTCGCTGCGCCCGCTGTCGAGTGCGTGCCGATGCCGATTGCACCCGCCACCGACGCATCAGGACGCAGCTTGTTGGTCTCCAGCAGCGAGAAGCCGGGCTTGTCGCGATAGACGGGCTGGCCTAAGCGCTGCGAGCGTGCGGGCAATTTGAAGCCGGGATCTTGCGGGGCATCGTTCGGTGGGGTGTCGGTGGCTTCCGCGATGGATGGCGAGCGCGACGGCGGCTGCGAAGGTGCGTTGATCCTCGATGCAGCCGATGACGACGCCGCGCGCGACGGCCCCGCTTCATCCGATGACGGCGGCAACGCGGGCAAAGGCTTGTCGGGTGCGGTTACGGCAACGCGTGGCCGCTGCCCATCCTGCGCGCCGGACGTGCTGGCTGAGAACGTCGCGCCGTTGCGCGCCATGCGCCCGTCACCGTTTGCCGATGATGACGAAGCGGCATGCGACCTCAGATGCGCGAGCGGCGCGGACATCGCACGCGGACCCGCTGGCGGCGGAGGCGCATTCGCGGATCGCTGCCGGGGACGCGTGCTATCGCCGGTCTCGGTCGTGGTGCGGGTCGTGACATGCGGGGAGAGATTCGTCGTTTTCAGCATGGCAAGGCTCGTCGGCAATGGATTTGAATGCGAACGCGCGGCGCGAAGCCTTACGCAAGAATCTGGTTCAGATACCCGAGACGCGATGCCATCTGCGGATCGGACGGCTGCTCGAAGGCGTTGCAGAACGCCTGCGTCGCGGCCTGCGCGCTATTCGTGCCCTTGACGGCGGCAATCGCGCCCGCCTGCGAGGTCTGCAATTCCTGTTTCAGATAGCCGTAGTTCGCGGCCTCGCTCGACGGATCGAGGTTGTGCTGGCGCGCGTAGTCGAGCAGCCCTTGCTTGCGCGTGCCGCCCCATTGCGCGATGCCGTAGCCATTCGCGTTGTCGTCGGCCATGTTCGAACCCGGCGCGCCGATCCTGCCGCCCTGGTTGATGCCGGAGTTCATGCCGCCGCTCTCGTGCCACAGGTTCGCGACGATGCCCGCCGCCTGATCCTTCGTGAGCCCGAAGTCCTTTTGCAGATTGCTGACGTAGGCATCGGCGGTTTGCTTGCTTTGCGCAGCCGACAAGGCTTGTGTTTGCGGCGCGGTGCTGAGTCCTTCGGGTGCTGCGCCGGACGATGCGCTCGCCGTCGAAGGCGGTGCGGATGCGGAAGCGGGCGCACCCGTCGCTGTATTGCCTGCACTGCTATTGCCGATGCCCGCCGCTCCGCCTCCACCGCCGCCGCCTGCCCCATAGCCGCCGACAGGCGTCCCGCTGCCTGGCATCGCTGCAAAATTAGCGTAGCCGCCAGACGGCGCGCCTGCGGGTGCCCCACCCGCGCCGCTTTGCGCATCCGTGCCGTCAGGGTCGCGCAACATGGCGGCGAGATCGGCGAAGAACTGCGACAGGCCGCTATTGCCGCCCGCCGATGCGCCCGCAGTCCCCGCGCCTTGTCCCGTGCCTTGCCCCGCCCCGCCGCCGTCGATCAGCTTCGCGATATCGCTCAGCAGGTTCGCAATCGACGCGTCCTGAGACGAGCCAATGCCCTGCACGCCCGCGACGGGCGACAGTCCCGATACGCCACCCGTGCCGTTGAAAAGAGAAAGAGAGTTCATCCGAGTCCTCTGAGGAGAAGGCCGACGATGCGCCCTATCGATGGCGTCGACCTGGTGCCGTCACGATAAAAGCCCTTCCCCCGTCGGACCGCGCGGCGCACGAAGCCAGATGCGCAAACACGAAAGCGCGGCGGACTTCGTTTGGCCGTATCGATGCTTCGCGTCGCAGGGGCGTTGCATGCGGCGCGGCTCGTATCCTCGTTCGCATCGCATTCCGCCTGCTCATTCCGCCTGCTCATTCCGCCTGCTCATTCCGCCTGATAAAGGAGCCAGTCAATGCGCCTCACTCGACGCGCCGCTGTTGCGTTATCCATGTCGCTGTCCATCGCGTTATGCGCTCACGCTTCTGCGCAGAGCGCCGTCCGCGACGGACTGCTGCGCGTGAACGCCGACGACGACAGGATCGAAGCGCGACGCCTCGATGAAGCGCGCGCGGAGCAAAGGCGCCTCGACGCCCATCGCGAGGAAGCGCATCGCGAAGACGCGCGCCTCGAACAGGAACGGCTCGCCGAAGCACGCCGCGAAGCGCGCATCGATGCGTACAACGCGTGGCTCGCGCGCTGGCACGAAACGCGTTCGCGCGACGGGATGACGCCATGAAGCCTCACCACATGAACCGCCGCGCATTGCGCATCGCGGGCACGCTGCTGGGCGCGTCGATGTCGCTCGCGACGTCCGCTGCCCACGCCGACTGCTTCGACGATGCCGCCGCATGGCAACGTCTGAATCCGCTGATCCTGCGGGCGATCGCGTGGCAGGAATCGCACAACAATGCCGACGCGACGCATGCGAATGCCAACGGCTCGACCGACTACGGCGTGATGCAGATCAACTCGATCCATCTGCCGGAACTCGAGCGATACGGCATCCGGCGCGACGCGCTGATGGTGCCGTGCAAGAACGTCTATATCGCGGCGTGGCATCTGCGCAAACAGGTAGTCCGCTACGGCAACACGTGGGAGGCCGTGGGCGCCTATCATTCGTCGACGCCCGCGCTGCGCGACGATTACGCGCACCGCATTGCCGCGATCATCGAACGCTGGCGGCGCGACCCCGCACATGCGATACCCGTGACGGCTGCGTCGCTGGCCGCGCGTTGAGCGTCGTGCTGCGAAATCGTTAGCAAGATAGCGGCGCGTCCAACGAATCTCGCGCGCCGCATCCCAACCTCGATCAGACGTCGTTCTTCTGATTCAGATCGCCCGACGACACCGACACCTGCGACGAATCGAACACCTTGTTGCCGCCATCGCCCGTGTCAGGCTTCGTCAATCCACCGCCGCCGAACACCTGCGCGATGTTCATCTTGCCGTTGGAATGACCCGTTTCGAGAATCGCGGCTTCCTTCGTCGCGCCCGAGTTCAACGTGACCGAGCCGTCCGCGCCCATATGGCCGACGTTGTTGCCGCTCGCGTTGTACAGGTTGCCCTGCGAGTCTTCCTGCAGATGCAGCGCGTCGCCGCCCGCCTTGCTGTTGATCTTGATGTTGTGCATGCCCTGGCCGGCCGTGCCCAGGCCGTTACTGGCCGACGCGCCAGTGGGCGTGCCCGTGCCCGAACCGGCGGGCGTGCCCGTGGCCGAGCCCATCGGCGGCATCGAGCCGGGCTGGCCGCCCATCGGCGAAGCGGGATTCTGCGCACCCGGTGCACCTTGCGCGCCTTGCTGGCCGCCGAGCACACCCGCCAGATCCTTCAGGAACTGGCTGACGTTGTTCCCGCCGCCCGCATTGTTCTGCTGGCCGTCGATCAGTTGCGACAGATCCTGCAACAGCTTGCCGACGTCGCCGCCCTGACCCGGCACGGCTTGTGACGCGCCGCCCGTCATGCCGCCGACAGGCGTGTAGTTCACGGGGTTGAGAAAGGATTGGGTAATGGAGTTCATCGAATTCTCTCTGGTTGAAAAGAAGACGAACCGGCGATCTTTGCCCGATCCCGATTCAACCCAGACGATAGATTCATGCAGGCGATCGAGACCCATGCGGCGCGAAGCCACGTGACGCGTCGCGAATGACGCATGCCGCTGGCGAGATGCGGTGTAGTGAGCGTTGTGCTCTCTTCACACCCGTCGACGATGCGCTTCGGCACGCGGCACGACGCTTCGCGCACGCGAAAAATCAAAAGCGAAGGCACATGGAGAATGCCGTGTCGGGCGTGTTGCCCGCTTTCGATCGTCAACCGTTCATGCGAGGCCGCCATGTCGAATCTTCAATGCAGTCCATCCGTGCTCAACGCGATGATGTCGGTGTTTTCGGGCGGCATGCGCATCGGTGCCATGCCCGAGCTGCATGACGTGCTCGGCGCGTTGCGCGCGTGGCAGCCCGATAGCCCGCTCGCCGACGTGTGCGAGGCGCGTCTGCTGATCAACCAGACGGAATGGCGCGAAGCGGCGAACCTGCTGCGCCACGTGACGAGCCGTCACGCGAATCTGCCCGTCGTATCGGCGCTGTATGCGCTGTGTCTGTTCATGCAGCACGACGACGAGTGGCGCCGCGCCGCGACGGACGCCGTCGACACGGGCAACGATACGGCTATCGCGATCGTTGCGCGGTTTTTGAATGTGCCGAATGACGAAGCTGCGAGCGTTCACGGGCCGGAACTGTCGACGCGTGTGCTCGCCGCGATCGAGACGACGCATGCGCTGGAGCATGGTTGATGGCGGCAGCCGGTCGTTCCGAATGGTTGTGTCATGGCGGTGGTGACCAGAGTGAGGTTGGCTCGATAGCTCAGTGCGTGTGGGGCCGGACAATGGCGTCGTTCCGATGCGTCAGGCCCGTCCTTGTGTGGTCGACGGATTCGAGGGCTTCGAGGCTCGTGTCGGAACGATCGAGTATCGCGCGGGCTTTGTTCATGTCGAGCGCGTCCTCCCAGCGGGCAACCACGATCGTCGCCACGCCATTGCCGATCAGGTTCGTCACCGCACGCGCCTCGTTGAGGAAACGGTCGACACCGAGCAGCAGCACCAGCCCGGACACAGGAATCTTGTGCATCGTGGCGAGCGTGGCCGCCAGTGCCACGAACCCCGCGCCTGCCACACCCGCCGAGCCTTTGGACGTCAGCAACAGCACGCCCAGCAACAACAACTGATCCCAGATCGTCAGGTGGATGTTCATTGCCTGCGCGACGAACATCGAGGCCATCGTCAGATAGATTGCCGTGCCATCGGCATTGAACGTATAGCCCGTAGGCAACACCATTCCGACGACGGGACGCGAGCACCCCAGTTTCTCCATCTTGATGAGCATTTGCGGGAGAACGGCTTCCGTCGACGCCGTGCCGAGCGTGATGAAAATCTCGTCCTTGATATATCGAAGGTACTTCCACAACGACAGGCCACTCAGGCGCATCACGAGACCGAGCACGACGACCACGAAGAAAATCGACGTCAGGTACAGACACAGCATCAGCTGGCCAAACGAAGCCAGCGTGCCGATCCCGTACTTCGCGATGGTGAATGCCATGCCGCCAAACGCACCGACAGGCGCGACGTACATCACGATCCGCACGACCCCGAACATGCCCTGCAGGAACATGTCGAGCATGTCGACGAACGGTGCAGTGCGCGGGCCGAGTTTCGCGAGCGCGATGGCGAGCAGCAGCGAGAAAAAGATGATGGGCAGCATCTCTCCATTCGCAAACGCCCCAACAATGCTGTTGGGAACGATGCTCATGAAGAAATCGAGCATTCCGTGCTGTTGTGCCGCGTGGGTGTAGGTGGCAATGGCGGAGCTGTCGATATGCGCCGGGTCGATGTTCATGCCGCTGCCCGGCTTGATGACGTTCACGATCACGAGGCCGATCGCAAGCGCGATCGTCGATGCAATTTCGAAGTAGACGACCGCCTTGACGCCGACCCGGCCCGCTTCATGAAGGTCATTCATGCGGGCAATACCCACTACGACGGATGCAAAGATGATCGGCGCGAGCAGCATCCGGATCAGTTTGATGAACAGATCACCAAGGGGTTTGAGTTGAGAACCGATGTCAGGGTAGAAGTGTCCGACGAGGACACCGGCAACGATGCCAATCAGAACCTGGACGTAGAGTCTGGAAAGCGATTTTCCGATCTTTGAAACCCGCATGACTGTCTCCTATGCGTGGCATCTTTTAATGAAAGTCAGGTCGAGCACCGCAGCGGCATGATGCGCTGCGGCGTGCACGGCCTCATTTCGCCTGCATTCCGTTTATCTGTTTTTATGAACGCCGCGCCGACGCGCTTTTAGGCACGCTTTTAGGCACGCTTGTCGGCACGTTTGCCGCAGTTTTTGTCGATTGGCGGCTTATGCAGAGAGCTTTTGCATCTCGGCGAAGAGATCGGCTTTTCCTTCGAAGCCGATGCCGGGCAGATCGGGCATGGTGATATAGCCGCCGTCCACCTTCACACCGTCGGGGAAGCCGCCGTACGGCTGGAACAGGTCCGGATAGGATTCGTTGCCACCCAGACCGAGGCCGGCTGCGATGTTCAGCGACATCTGGTGTCCGCCGTGCGGAATGCAACGGCTCGCCGACCAGCCATGCTGATGCAGCATGTCCAGCGTGCGAAGATATTCGACGAGGCCGTAGCTCAACGCGCAGTCGAATTGCAGCCAGTCGCGGTCGGGACGCATGCCGCCATAACGGATCAGGTTGCGCGCGTCCTGCATCGAGAACAGGTCTTCGCCCGTCGCCATCGGCTTGTCGTAGTAATTGCGTAGTGTGGCTTGCAGTTCGAAGTCGAGCGGATCGCCGGGTTCTTCGTACCAGAACAGGTCGTATTGCGACAACGCCTTCGCGTATTGAATCGCGGTGTCGAGATCGAAACGGCCATTGGCATCGACGGCGAGTTTCTGGCCGTCTTGCAGCACGCTCAGGATCGAGTCGATACGGCGCAGATCTTCATCGAGCGAAGCGCCGCCAATCTTCTTCTTCACGACCATATAGCCCCGGTCGATGTAGCTGCGCATTTCGTCTTTCAGCTTTTCGTGGTCCTGGCCCGGGTAGTAGTAGCCGCCTGCGGCATACACGAAGATCTTGCGATTGGGCTGGCCATTGCCGTAACGGTCCGCCAGCAACTGGAACAGCGGCTTGCCTTCGATCTTGGCCACCGCATCCCAGATCGCCATGTCGATCGTGCCGATGGCGACCGAGCGCTCGCCGTGGCCGCCCGGCTTTTCGTTGGTGAACATCGTCGCCCAGATCTTGTGCGGATCGAGGTTGTCGCCGGCCTCGTTGACGAGCGAGGCGGGATCGGCTTCGAGGATGCGCGGAATGAAACGCTCGCGCATCAACTTGCCCTGACCGTAGCGGCCATTAGAGTTGAAGCCATATCCCACGACCGGCTTTCCGTCCCGGATGACATCCGTCACCACGGCGACGAGACTCAGCGTCATCTTGCTGAAGTCAATGTAGGCATTCCGGATCGGCGAACTGATCGGAACGGTCTTTTCGCGGATTTCAACGATTCTCATGATGGCGTCTCCTGAGTTTTGAGCACGTTTTGCATGCGTCTGGCTGCAATGGAAACTAGCTTAGCCGCGGAACGAGGCGTTAGAATTCACCTGGATTCATTTCATTTTTTACTTTTGGTGAACAAACCGAAGTGACAACCGACTCGGCATCCGATTTCGAATTTTTCATTCTCCTTGCCAGGCTGAAAAGCCTGTCGGGCGCGGCGCGCGCGCTCGATCTCACCCCGCCGGCGGCGACCAAGCGGCTGGGGCTGATCGAACAGAGACTGGGTGCGCGTCTCGTCAACCGGACCACACGAAGCGTCAGCCTCACGCCGGAGGGCGAGACGTACCTGCGCTACGCGACGCAGATCGTCGGGCAAGTCCGGCAGATGGAAGACGAGATATCCGGGTCCAGGTCCGATCCGCATGGGCTACTACGGATCAACGCGACGCTCGGCTTCGGGCGCACGACCATCGCGCCGCTCGTGTCCGACTTCGCGAAGCGGTTTCCCAAGGTCGAAATCCAGTTCGAAGTAACCGACCGGCCCATCGATCTGGTCGAAGAAGCCTTCGACATGGCGATCCGTTTTGGCGAGCTTCCCGACAGCCGGTTGAGCGCACGGCGCATCATGAGCAATCGACGGTTTCTCTGCGCCTCACCCAGATATCTCGAGCGCTTCGGCACGCCGCAGCGCGTCGAGGATCTGGTGAAGCATCGTTGCATCATTCATCGTCAGAACGATGATGCTTATGGTGTCTGGCAGTACATGCAGGGCGACCACACCGAAGCGCTGAAAGTCAAAGGCGCGCTGTCAAGCAATGACGGCGATATCGTGCTGCGGTGGGCGCTAGACGGACATGGGATATTGATCCGTTCCGAATGGGATCTGGCGAAGTACGTTCAGAGCGGCCGGTTGAAACTGGTCTTGCCGGATACGGTACTGCCGTCGGCGGATCTGTTTGTCTACTATCCCAGTCAGCGGAATCAGACTGCGCGCGCACGGGCATTTATCGATTTTCTGATCGATCATTTTCAGGCGCCGTTTATTCCAGTCGAAACGGGGGCTGCGATTTATGCCCAGAAGAAGCGCGGGGGACGGAAGGGGTGAGGCGTGGGTTGTAGTCGGGGGATGGTTCGCGAGGTCAGGACCATGCGGAAATTGCGATGAACGCCGTAATTGCCTGCCCACCGAATGGCGTTCAACCTCACGTGCTGGACCTACCCCCACTCACAATTCGGGCAGGCAAAGACACCGTTCCCCACCTGGCGCAATGTAGCCACGGTCGGTCATTTGACCGATACCGCCAAGGCAGTCCCAGTGCGATCCTTACCATCGGCACGTTCACTAGAATCCGATAGGGAGTTGCAATGGTTGATCGCCACGAAGATATCACGCGAGTTCACGAAGAACGCTGGCTCACGCGCTACTACCTTATCCGGACTGCTTTTTCCGCTATCTGGGTCGTACTGGCTTTCTCCGTCGGCCAGCACTTCCCGGCCGGCGCAGTTGCCCTGCTAGTCGTGTATCCCGCATGGGATGCTCTGGCCAATTACATCGACGCGTCGCAAAACGGCGGCGTGGCCAGGAACCCTACTCAAGCCATCAACGTCGTCATCAGTGCCATTACAACGCTTGCTGTGATCGTCGGATTACGATTTAACTGGGTGCTGGGCGTATTTGGCGCCTGGGCCATCCTATCCGGATTGCTTCAGCTTGCCACCGCCGTGCGCCGTTGGAAACGCCTGGGCGCGCAATGGGCAATGATCCTGAGCGGCGGACAGTCAGCATTGGCGGGAGCATTCTTTCTGGTGCAAGGCGGCGCGTCCTTGCATCCCGCGATTGCCAAAGTAGCCGGCTACGCAGCGGTCGGTGCAGTCTACTTTCTCGTTTCTTCGTTGTGGCTGTCGGTCGGTCAGTTGCGCCGCAAGGCCGTTCAAACGCCTTGAAGAATCGGCGCAACTGATTGCGGCGCGGTCTCGTGATCAATGCCCAGTGCACACCTGGAACCGCGGACGCATCTCACGCTGCGCTCGCCGCCCGCGTCGTCAGCACGATCTTGCCGATATGCACGCCCGAATCCATCAGCGCATGTGCGCCGCGCGCATCGTCGAGATCGAAGGTTCGATAGATCACGGGCTTCACCGCGCCGCGTCGGATCTGAGGCCACACCGTTTGTTCGAGTTCCTCGATCAACGACGCTTTCTCCTCATGCGTGCGTGAGCGCAGCGTCGAGCCGATGTGTGTGAGCCGTTTCGCCAGCATCGGGAACAGATCGAGTGATGGCGCAGGTCCCTTGATGATGCCGATCTGCACGATGCGGCCGTTCATCGCGGCCGCCGCGTAATTCCGTGCGACGTAATCGCCCGCAATGATATCGACGACCACGTCCACGCCGCACCCACCCGTTTCGCGCATGACTGCCTCGACGAAATCCTCGTTCCGGTAATCCACCGCGACATCGGCGCCGAGCGCCATGCTCGCGTCACGTTGCGCATCCGAGCTGACCGTCGTGATGATCTTCGATGCGCCGAATGCCTTCGCGAGCATCGTCGCAGTGGTGCCGATTCCCGATGCGCCGCCGTGGATCAGCACGCTTTCTCCCGCCGCGAATTTGCCGCGCTGGAACAGGTTCAGCCATACCGTCAGAAAGGTCTCGGGCATCGCGGCCGCTTCGATCACCGAGAGACCTTGCGGAATCGCCAATGTGTTGCTCTCGTGCGCGACCGCATACTCCGCATAGCCGCCGCCCGGCACCAGCGCGCAGACCAGATCGCCGACCGCGAACCGTTTCACGCTGCGCCCGACGGACACGACCTCTCCCGCCACTTCGAGCCCGGGAATGTCCGGGGCGCCCGGCGGCGGATCGTACAAGCCCTTGCGTTGCATCACGTCAGGACCGTTTACACCGGCGGCATGAATGCGGATCAGCACCTCGTCGTCAGCGGGTGCGGGAACGGGCCGCTCGACGGGCACGAGCACTTCCGGGCCGCCTGGCTGCGTAATCTCGATTGCGGTCATCGCCGCGGGAATAGTGTTGGTTTCGTGTGACACGACTTCATCCTTTTCAAAATGCCGGATGCGTCACGACTTCGGGCAGTTCGCCGGATCGCTGCATCGGATGAAAAAAGTGTAGCGGCGCAGCCTGGATTTGACCCGCAGCGATTTGCCGATCGTATGATGCAAATTTGCATCACGCCGGAGGCGATATGAACTGGGACGACGCGCGCATCTTCGTGGCGCTCCACAGGGAAAGGACCTTGCGCGCCGCCGCCCGCGCGCTCGACATCGATCAGGCGACGGTCGGCCGCAGGCTTGCCGCGCTCGAGCACACGCTTGGCGCGACGCTGTTCCTGCGCACGTCGAACGGTTATGAGCTCACGCCCGTCGGCAAGATCGCGGTCCGCGCCGCCGAGGCGATGGAACAGTCCGCCCACGATCTGGTCCGCCACACGCAAGGCGTCGACAAGCGTCTTGCCGGCGAGGTGAAACTCTCGACGACGGATGCGCTGGCCCATGAGTTCGTCATGCCGGCGATCGAGCGCCTGCATATGAAGCATCCGGATGTATCGGTGATGCTCGACACGACGAGCCAGATTCTCAATCTCGCGAAGCGCGAAGCCGACATCGCGATCCGGACGGTCAAGCCGCGCAATCCGGACCTGCTTGCCCGCCGCCTTGCGCGCTGGGAAGTGGGGCTGTACGCGTCGCCGGACTACACGCGGCTTCATGGCGAGCCGGTGCCGGGCGAGCGGTTCGCGGGACACGATCTCGTGGTCTACCAGCCGTATTTCGTCAAGGCGCGCGTGCCGGATTTTCTCGGCGAACCGCTGACGGGCGGCCGCATCGTCGCGCGCCTGAATACGAACCTGACGCTGCGCGCGGCGCTCAGGGCCGGACTCGGCATCAGCGTGCTACCCGTGCCGATGGGCGAACGCGACGGCCTCGTGCGGATCTGGCCAGACCGCGCGAACGACTCGCCCTATGAAATCTGGCTCGTCACGCATCAGGATTTGCGACACACCGCGCGCATCCGCGTGACGATCGACGAGATCGTCCATGCGTTCGATCGGTAGCCGCGGTTGCCTCAGCTTGCCGACCCCGACGTCCATTCGCTGAAGCTGGGCCCGCCGTGAATGGTTTTATGCCTTGCCCATTCCACCTCGGCGGCAGTGGCATACGTCACGCCGGGTTCCCACCAGAGCGCGGGTTCCTGCTGGAACGAGGGGCGTCTTTCCATTCGGGCGACCAACGATGCGAGCCTGGGTCGGCCCGCCGCACGCCAGGACAGTCGCAACGGGCGCGTTTCAATGAACTGACAGATGCAGGCGAGCAGGATGTCCTGCGCCGACATCACGCCGGGCACGAAAGCGGCGTCGGCGCCGACAAGCTGGGTCTCGAACCAGTCGAGAAGGTACTGGTTGCGCATGGCGCATCGCGCCGCATGAACATTTTCTTCATGCCTGACCCCGGACCATTGCAGTTGCGACACCATCGTCGTCGATACGCCGAACGTCTGTAGCGTCGCGAGAACAAGCTTGTCGTGCCAGCGGTGCGTCGCGCGCACATAGTCGGTTGCCAGAGGATCCATGCCCTCCGGTGGAGGCACGCCCGGATAGCTGGACATCAGGTAGTCGATGATCACCGCGGAATCCCAGAGCGTCACGTCACCGTCGATCAGAGTCGGCACCTGCAGGGTCGGCGCGACCTTCGCGCGCGCTTCGACGCTGGGTGTCGTAAAGGTCTCCTCGCGCTCGAAATCGAGTCCCTTCTCAACAAGCACGATACGGACGGCACGAGCGAACGGCGATCCTGTCGTGAAGAACAGCTTGCGCATCCTGGCTTCCTCGATTGCGGTCGACGAACGGAGATGAGCGGCTCGAACCGCATCCGAATCCGCACGCCCACGAAGCGGACTACACTTCACTTCAACCATAGTTGAAAAATGAGCAGGCAATAGCGGATGTGAAGCAGGTTTTTCGGACGCTCCCCTTTCTTTGCGAGCAGACAGACGGCACTGACGTGCGCAAATGCCCGTCCTCTATGGAGACGACCATGAAAAAGGAGAGAAAGACCGCCCGGCAAATTTTGTCCGGGAACTCACGGAAGGTGATTTCGGTGAACCCCACAGACGCGGTGCTAACGGCGCTGCGTCTGATGGCCGACGAGGATGTCACCACCGTGCTGGTGTTGCAGGACAGCAATCCTGTCGGCATCCTGTCGCAGCGCGATTACGCCCGCAAGGTCGAACTGGCCGGTCTCACCGCCGCCTCGACGACCGTTGGCGAGATCATGACGACCCAGGTGTTTTACGTCACGCCGGAGCACACCTGTGACCAGTGCCTGGCGTTGATGCACACCAGGCGGATCCGGCATCTACCCGTGATCGATTCCGGACACGTTATCGGCGTGCTATCCAGCGGCGACGTCCTCGAGGAACTGATTCAGGAAGACGAACGTTTCATCAGCATCCTCGAACATGACATGCTGAGCCTGACCATCGATACGGGCGGCGCCTATTGAGCCTTTGCGCGCGACAGTCACCCCTCAAGTCACACGATACGGCGCTTCCTCACCCGCAGGCGGCGTGACGACACGCTTGACCTTGATTCTGCGCGCCAGCGCCCGGTGCAACGGCTTGTCGATATAGCGATAGACGAGGCAACCCACCGCCGAAGACACCACGATCGCGAGGATCACCCCCATTGGCGAGCGAACATCGAAACCATGCACGACTTTGGGAACGAGCTTGCGTAACCCCTCGACGACGAACGGGTGGCTGAGATAGGTCGCATAGCTTGCATCGCCGAGATACAGCAATCCGCGCGTGAGCGCGCTGTCCACCACGAGGCCTTCGAGACTCAGCGTGCTCAGCAGCAGCAGCATGGTCGGCACGCCATTGGCGACAACCGGCGAAACGTCCGGCCATGCCCGCTCGATACAGGTCATCAGCACATACATCGCGACGGCGCCGAGTGCCGCCATCGCAACGGGAATACGCACGCCTTTGCGCCATGCGAACCATACAGCGATACCTAACGGGAATTCGAGCAACCGGCCGTAGGCGAGGAATTCGACGATCACCCGGTTCGAATGCACAACGCTCGAAAGCAGGAACAGCGTGAAGAGTATCGACGTGATCGCCGCGAAAATGTACGAAACATGCCGCCGGAACCGCCACAGTGCAAGCGCCGACACCACGTAAAAGAGCATCTCGTAGTTCAGCGTCCAGCCGACGAACAGCATCGGGAACATGTGGCCGCTCTCTTTTCTGTACGGAATGAAAAAGAGCGACTTCAGCAACTCGGGCACATTGGCGGTCGTCGAGTTGAAGAGATCCGGCCTGAGCAGCGCGCCCAAGAATACCAGCAACGTCGCGAGCCAATAGAGCGGCACGATCCGCACCAGGCGGCTGGCGACGAAGTCGCGCACGCTCGTCGTGCCGGCTTCGAGCGCGAGCGCGATCACGAAGCCACTCAGCACGAAGAATACGTCGACGCGGAATTCGCCGAACACCCTGCCGTCCCGTGTCAAGACGTGGTGCACGACGACAGTCGTCGCGGTCACTGCGCGAAGGATCCTTATTGAATTCAGCCTGCGCATCGCTCACTCACCGATGAGTAACCATACCTGGCTGTGCTCCAGGTATCAGGAGGCACGCGATACAGTCTCAGCAGTCACAAGATCGCCGGCGGCATGGTGCCTGTGCTGGCGCTCTTTACGAAGTGTTGCATCGTCAAATCGTGCATTGCCGCCTGAGCGTGGCTCCGTCGAGAGAAACATTCGCGCGCAAGAAGCGCTCGTGCGATCCGGATGCACGACCGTTTCATCGTTTGAACTGGAGTTTTAGCTGCAGACGGCGGTAATTCACCCGAAGCGTCGAATGCTGTCTTGCGATCGCGTACTCACGAGTCCGACTATGGAGCGTATCGAAGTCGAAGTCAGCGCGACGTCCAACATATGAAGCTGCAAGCAGACCGTAAAAAATAGTGCACGAACGTCCACCCTCACGGATGGTAATGTTTGCTTGACGGCACAACTGTTAGGCGCCGCACAGAAGCTCGACGGGAAACGCCAGAATTACCGGACGCCCGCTATCCGCCTGGCGACGCAAGCAACGCCGCAACCGTCCAGAAGAAAATCCCGGCACCCATCGCCCGCGCCAACTACACTCGAATCCGCGCCACCGCACAAAGGCTCATCCCAATCCGAGGAGCACACCCGGCATGGACACGCACACGAAGCGCATCGTAGTAATCGGCGCCGGCTTTGCCGGGTTGTGGAGCGCGCTCGGCGCGGCGCGCAAGCTTGACGAACAGCGCGTGCCAACGGATCAGGTCGAAGTGGTCGTGATCAACGGCACGCCGTATCACAGCATTCGCGTGCGCAACTACGAGCAGCCGCTCGACGGCACGCTCGTGCCGCTTGCCGACGTGCTCGATCCGGCCGGCGTGCGGCGCATTCAAGGCGTGGTCCGATCGATCGATCTGCCAAACCGTCGCGTCGGCTTCGAATCCGCCGATTCATCTACACAATGGCTCGACTACGACCGCCTGATCCTCGCAGCGGGAAGTGAACTGGCGCGCCCCGCCATTCCCGGGCTCCACGAATTCACTTTCGACGTCGATACATTCGACGGCGCCGCGAAGCTCCACGCACATCTGCTCGCCTTGCCGGAACGGCCCGAAGCACCGGGACGCTACACGGTGATCGTAGTGGGTGCGGGCCTGACGGGCGTCGAACTCGCCGCGGAATTGCCTGCGCGACTGCGCGGCATTTTTGGCGACAGCGCGCGCGACGCAGTGCGCGTGATTCTCGCCGACCGCTCCGCAAAGATCGGTCAGGCGATGGGCGGCGCCCAGCCGGTGATCGACGAAGCGCTCCGCGCGCAAGGCGTCGAGCTACGACCAGGCGTATCGCTCGAAGCCGTCACGCGCGACGGCGTACAACTGACGGGCGGCGAGCACATCGACGCCGCCACCGTCGTCTGGTGCGGCGGCATGCGCGCCAGTTCACTGACCGCGCAATTCCCCGTGCCGCTCGACGCATTCGGACGCGTTCCTGTCGATTCTTTCCTGCGCGTCGACAACTTGCCCGGCGTGTTCGCAGCGGGCGATTGCGCGCGCATCCTGATCGACGGCGAGCGTCCCTCCGTGATGTCCTGCCAGCACAGCCGCCCGATGGGTCGCCACGCGGGCCACAATGCCGTCTGCGATCTGCTGGGCCTCGCGCTGCTGCCGCTTTGCATCGACTGGTACACGACCATTCTCGATCTCGGGCCGTGGGGCGCCGTCTACACGGAAGGCTGGGAGCGCCGCCTCGCGTCGCAAGGCGAGGCGGCCAAACAGACCAAGCGCACGATCAACTGCGAACGCATCTATCCGCCCAGCACGAAGCAGCGCGAAGATCTTTTTCACGCCGCGGCGCCCGTCGTGCAGGCGCCGCCTTACACCATCCGCGACGCGGACTAGAGCGGACTAAAAGCGAACCCAGGCCACGCTCAGAACTCGATCACGCGCGGCGTCAGCAACACGAGCCGTTCCATATGGCTGCTCTGATGCGTGCGCGAACGGAACAGCGCGCCGAGCACGGGAATCTTCGACAGCACGGGCACGCCCGTATTCAGATTCGAGTCGTTGTCGATCCGGTAACCGGCGATCAGCAGACTCTGCCCTTCCGCGACAACGGCCTCGGTATCGATTTCACTGGTGCGGATTTCGGGAATGTCCTTCACGCTGGCGCCCGTCGGCTGGCCGTCTTCGACGTGCACCTGCAGCTTGATCTGCTGCGCGCCATTTGAATCGACCACCATGGGCAGCACGCGCAGCGTATTGCCCACCTGCACGCTGAACAGATTGCTCGACGTGAACCCCGATACGGGTATGAAGAACTGCGTCTTGTTGTTCATCACGGCTTCGACGTTATCGAGCGTCGCGACCTTCGGGCTGGCATCGATGCGCGCGAGGTTGTTCTGCTCCAGCGCGTCGATGCGCGTCAGCAGATAGCGGCTCGCATCGCCGATCACGGCCGTGAGCGATCCGCCCGTCGGCGTCGCCGTGGCGACCAGATTGCCCGCCGTATCGAGCGACGAGAACGTCGGGCTCAGATTGCCGTTGAAGTTGTTCGCGTTGGCACCGCCGCTGCCCGTCTGGAAATCGACGTGACTCGAATGCGCGTGCCAGTCGACGCCCAGTTGCTTCAACGCGCCGTCGTCGATCTCGATGATGTGCGCTTCGATCTCGACCATCCTGCGCTTCACGTCGAGCCGGTCGATCAGTTGCTGATACTGGCCGACGCGATCGGGCAGATCGCGGATCAGCACCGAGTTGGTCCGCGCGTCGGCCTGGATGACGGGCAGCGAGCCCGCGCCGTCCGGCACGGCCGCCGTCGCCGCGCGTCCCGCGCTCTGCGGGCCGCTGCCCGATGCGCCGCCCGCCGTACCGCCTGCACCACCCGCGCCCGGCATGCCAACCGGTCCGCCGCCCGCCGCCGCCACGCCTGCGAACACGTCGGGCAGCGGCGGATTCACGCCGCTGTTGTTGTACGGCGAGCCCCCATTCGTGCCGCCTTGCACGTCCGCGTACGGGCTCACCTGCTGCAGGTTCGCCGTACCGTCAGCGGATGCGCGCGATGTGCCCTGCTGATCGCTGTCCCGGTCCGGGTGATAGAGACTCGCGAGCACGTGCGCAACGCCGGGCACGACTTGCGTCTTGCCGTTCACGGTGATCGTATGGTCCGCCGCCCAGCCGTAGCGCAGCGGAAACGCGCGCACTTCGCTGCCCGTGCGGCGGTTCGCGTTCTGATCGAGCCGCGCGGCCACCTCGTCGACCAGTTGAATGAGCCGGTGCGGCCCGGTGATCAGCGCGACGCCCTGCTCCGGGTCGTAGACGATCGGGAAGCGGTCGGTATCGAGCCCGATCTGCTTGAGCGTCGAGCGCAGGCTCTGCGTGCCCGCGAAGTCGAGCTTGATGACCTTGGTGGTCACGTCGTCGGCGGTGCTGATGGACAGCACGCTGCCATCGTAAAACCACACGAAGCCAAAAGTCGCCGCCATCGTGTCGATGAACTTGCGCGGCGGCAGATCGAAGCGCCCCGACACGGTGCCCTGCACGTTCGGCGCAATCGTCGCGATGATGCCCTGGCTCGCCGCGAAGTCGCGCAGCACGTCTTTCAGGTCGCGGCTTTCCACCGATATATGCACCTGGCCGGGACGCCACGAGATCGGTGCGGCTTGGGCCGCATTCAGGCCCATCAGCAACAGGGCGGCCGCGATCGCGCGGTGACGGAATGTGAGTTTCATGATCGACGCTCGGTACAGTGTGTGGTTATGGTGGTCTCAGCGGTTCAGCGTGTCCGAGGGCGATTCGTTGAATTCGCGGCGGTAGCTGTTGACGAGCGTCGAGCGGTTGCTGACGCCCCACTTGACGGCTGTCGCGAGAATGCCTTGCTCGTGCGCGCTGTCGTCGGCTTCGAGTTCGGCGCGGATGCGCTCCATGCGCAGGCGGCGGATGATCTCGGTTGGTGTGGAGCCGAGGCTCGTCTTGAACGCGCTTTGCAGCGCGCGATCCGTCACGCCGACCTGCGCGGCAATTTCGCGGATCGACAGATCCTTGCGATCGAGGTTGTCGAGCAGATAGCGATACGCGCGCCGGTAACGCGCAGGCAGCCGCGTGCCGATATCGTCGAGCTGTTCCGGCGCACGCGCGATGCGCTGGCCGTAGCGCGCGAGCGCGCCCGCTTCGTCGCGGATGCAGTTGACGGCGGCCAGCGCATAGCGCGTGTACACCTCCAGCGATTCGCCGCTGCGCCCCTGCAGATGACGCAGCTTCGCGAGGCAATACAGATACTCGAGCTGCCGATGGCTCTGCGGCATCCGCACTTCCGCCGTCAGCAGCGTCAGCACCGACTCGGCCAGCGACGACACGCCGCCGGCAAGACTCGCCAGCACGATCTCGATGCGCACCGCGCTCTGATAGTTCTGGATGCCCTGCTTGCCCGCCCACTCCGCATGCGCGACGATCTGCTGCTGCGCGTCACGCTCGCCGCCCGCCAGTCGCGCAAGCCCATCGAGGAACTCGACGCGCCCGCGCAGCAACGGGTCTTCAATCGCGCCCGTCAGCAGGCGCAGCGCAGCGGGCCGTTGCGGCGCGACGCGTGGCGCGGCGTCGCCCGTCAGGCCCACTTGCCAGTAGATATGATCGGACAGCGTGGCGCGCGAGCGCAGCGTGCTCTGCGCTTCGACATCGAAGCGCACGGTGCTCAACAGACGCTGCCAGCCGTCGGCATGATGGAACGCACTGTTCGATGCCGCTTCGTCGAGCAGATCTTCGAGCGTGTCGAGCACGGCATCCGCATCGCGCAGGCGGCCCACGCTGAACAGCACGCCGAACGCGCCGAACAGCGCATCGAGCCGCAGCGCCGCGCTCGCCTGCGGGTGATCGGCGATCTGCATGAAGCACGACATCGCGGTGCCGTAGCGGTAACGGAACAGCGCCTGCCAGCCCGCGTTGCGGCACGACGCGAAGCGCATGCCGTCCTTGTCGTCGCGCATGCGCTTTTGCGCTTCGCGGTACGAGTCGTCGGCATCGACCTCCATGCCGAGCGACAGTTGCAGATCGCCCTGCAGTTGCAGCAGCGCGGCGGGCGGCGCGTCGTCGTGGCTATCGACGAGCCGTTGCACGTTCGCCGCCGCGGCGTGCACATGGCCGTTGCGGATCAGGTCGACGACGCTGGAAGGCACCGACGCTGCATTGAGCATCGACACATACGGGAAGTAGTAGGTAACGAGCATGGCTGATTCCGTCGTAAAGCTCGCGCAGCCGTCGGGGCGATGCTGCGTGAGCGCGTTGAAACGATGGCGAGGTCGTTGTTGCCGACGTCGCGTTGACGGAATGCACTGTAGCCAGGCAGAAATGCGAAAAGCTCAATAATCAGAGGAAACCGTTGAGTCTTGAGTAAAGTTGAGAATTGGCGCGCGCCGCAGACAAGAACGCTCAACAAAGCTCATTTCTTTTTTTGCGCATGTGCGCTGACATCACGGTGACACATCGTTGCGATGCGCCTGCGCGCCCGGCTTCAGATCGGTGTCGCGATCGCTCATCTGCGCGATGGCGCGGACCTGCTCCTTGAAGAGCCGCAAGTCCAACTGATCCTGCACCTGATGCACGAAAAGCCCTGCGAAAACGGCCAGCATCAGCACCGTCACCGCGCCCTTGATGGGTTGACTCAGCGCGCTCAGATCGAGTTTCTGCGCGGCTTTCGACGCGAGATTCGCACCCAGGTCGATCAGCAGCAGCACGAGCAGCATCGGCGCGGCGAGCTTCGCGATGGTCTGCATCAGCGTGTCCGTCTGATGCATCGCGAACACGGCGAGAAAATCCGTCGACATCGGCTTCGTCGATGCGACCGGCCACCATCGATACGACTCGTACAGCGCCTCCAGCAAAAACTGCATGCCGCCGAGCGACCAGAACGCGACGGTCGCGATCTGGCCGAGCAGCGTCGCGGACGGCGTCGACTGTTGCGACAGCATCGGGTTGCTCAACTGCGCGTTGTTGTAGCCCGTCAGATTGTCGAGGTAGATGCCCGCGCCTTCCGCGACCCAGAACACCGTCGCCGCCGCGAAGCCCATCACGACGCCGATCAGCGTTTCGCGCAAGCTCGTGATCACCAGCGCGAAGCCCGTCAGCGACTCCGCGAACGACTCCGGTTGCGCCAGCGCGACGAACAGCGAGAAGCTCAGCGCGACGCCGTTGCGCAAGCGGCCTTGCAGCACGCCGTCGGCGGTGGGCGGAAACAGCGTCATGATCGCGTAGAGCCGCAGCGAGCAGACGCCGAGCACGGCAAGATGCCTGAGCAACCAGGGGCCGTAAAACTGCAACAGGTCGTTCATCCGCGTGCAAGGCGCGCGAGCGCCGTCTCCTCGATGTCTTCGTCTTCCGCGTCGGCGGCGATGCCGTCGAGCACGCGCTGCAAGGCGCCGATGCGCTTTTCGCACAGATCGATGCGCCCACGGTTCTTCGCGATCTCGCGGCGCGTGCTGGCAATGTCGGCATCGTGCGCGGCGAGCGCCTGCTGTGCCGCCGATACTGCGTCGCACGCCGCCGCGTACTGTCGGTCGACTTCGTCCGCGTACAGGCGGATCGCCGTCAACGTATCAATCGAAAACGGCTCCGCGCCTGCCATCATCGCGCTGATGCGCTGGCGGTACGAGCGTGCCTGGGCTTCGCGTTCGGCCGCATGATGGCGCGCCTGCGCTTCGTTCTCGACCAATGGCAAGCGCGCCGTGACGAGTTGCGCGAGCCGCGCGCGCAAGTCCTGTTCGAAGCGCTGACGGCGCGACACGGCACGCGACAACGCGGCTATCTGCCGTCTCTGCGCACTCATTGCGCGTCGCCCTGCGCCAGTTCGTGCAATGCGGCTTCGGTTTCGGCCGGGTCCGCATAGGCGTCTGTCGGCTGCGACAGGAACGCCTTGAGCGCATCGATCTTCGCGATCGCTTCGTCAGCGAGCGCATTCGTGCCAGGCTGGTACTCGCCGATCTGCAGCAGCATGTCCACCTCGCGATGCTTCGCAAGCAGCTTGCGCAGCCGCGCGGACGACGTCATGAACTCGCGCGGCATCACCTGCGACATCACGCGCGACAGGCTGCCGAGCACGTCGATGGCGGGATAGCGGTTCTGCGCGGCAATCTCGCGCGACAGGATCAGGTGACCGTCGAGCACGCCGCGCACTTCTTCGGCAATCGGATCGCTGCCCGACTCGTCTTCGGCGAGCACCGTGTAGAGCGCCGTGATCGAGCCGCGCTCGCCCATCCCCGCGCGCTCCAGCAGACGCGGCAACTCCGCGAACACGGAAGGTGGAAAGCCGCGCCGCGCGGGCGGTTCGCCCGCTGCGAGACCAATCTCGCGGCCCGCGCGCGCGAAGCGTGTGAGCGAATCCATCATCAGCAGCACGCGTTTGCCTTCGTCGCGGAAGTACTCGGCAATCGCCGTCGCGACGTAGGCCGCCTTGGCGCGCTCGCTCGACGAACGGTCCGACGTCGCGCACACGACCACGGACCGCGCCATGCCCTGCTCGCCGAGAATCAGCTCGACGAATTCGCGCACTTCGCGGCCACGCTCGCCGATCAGCGCGATCACGTTGATGTCGCATTGCGCGCCGCGCGCCAGCATGCCGAGCAAGGTGCTCTTGCCGACGCCTGCCGGCGCGAAGATGCCCATGCGCTGCCCTTCGGCGAGCGTCGTCATCGCGTCGATCACGCGCACGCCCGTCACCATCGGATGCTCGATCATGCGGCGCGTCATCGGGTTAGGCGGATCGGCGAAGATGGGCCGGCTGTCTGCCGCTTCGATCGGGCCGCGGCCGTCCATCGGCTGGCCGAGCGCATCGATCACGCGGCCGAGCAGCGCATCGCCGACAGGCACCGACAAGGGCCGCTGCAAGCCGATCACATGCGTCGCGCGCGACACTTCGGTCAATTGCGCGAATGGCGACACGACGGCATGCTCGCGCGTGAAGCCGATTACTTCGCCATGCTGCAACAGCTTGCCTTGCGGCGTGCGCAGCTCGCACAATTCACCGAGCTTCAGGTCGATGCCCGCGACCTTGATCAGCGTGCCGACCACTTCGGCGATCTTGCCCGTCTGACGCACGGGCAACAGCGCGCGGATCTCGCGCTCGATTGCGCCGCCTAGCTCGCGCAACCCGTCTTCGTGCAGGCCAAGAACGTCGGCGCACGCCGGGTCGTGCGGTTGATGCTTCAAGGCCGTGGTGCTCATCAGTGTGTCTCTGCTTGCGCGTTGTGCGTTTTCAGCGAAGTGTTGAGCGCGCGCACGATTGCCGCGCGCATCGAATCGAGTTGTGTCGACAGGCTGGCGTCGACGATGCCGAGATCCGATTCGCACACGCACGCGCCGGGCTCCAGGCGAGGATCTGCCGTCACCGCAAGCGGCACGGGCCGCCCCAGCATGCGCAGACGCTCTTCGAATTCGCCGAATGCGGTGCGCGCCGCGTCGAGATCGGCGGGATGCACGCTCACGCGTAAATTCGCCGAACCTTCGACGATGCGGTCGATCGTGTCCGTCGCCCGCGCGAACAAAGCCTGCGCGCTTTCGGCACGCACCAGTTGTTCGACGGCGAGCATCACGAGTTCGGCCATCCGGTTGCGCATGCCTTTTTGCAAGCGCTGCGCGTCCGCGCTCAACGCGGCAACGCGCTCGATCCACTGCGCCTCGCCGCGCGCGACGCCTTCCGCGTAGCCTCGTTCGGATGCCGCCTCACGCTCGCGCGCAGCCGACGCGACGAGGGCCTTTGCTTCATCCCGCGCCGCTTGAAGCATCTGCTCGCGCTCGATCTGCGCGGCGGCGAGAATCGCCTGGCGTTCGGCTTCGACGCGGCCGTAGACATCGTCGATCGTCGCGAGCATGCCGAAGGTTTCGCGCGGCACGATATCGCCGACCAGACCGACGCGCGGCTCGTCCTTGCGCTTTCGCGTGTTGCTGGTCGCGTGTGCTTCGCGCGGACGGCTCAGCCAGATAACCATGCGGCCTCCGGCATCAGCGGTCGGATGCGCTCGCGCAGCAAGGCGAACGTGCCTTCACATTCTTCTTCCGAAGGCTGCGCATTCACCGCACTTTGCGCGTCGTCTTCACGCGGCAACGCGAATCGCAGCATCATTCGGTGCATGTCCGTCACCGGCAGCAGCGCGAGCCCTTCGAGCGCGAGCGCATCCGCATCGAGCGAGCCGAGCGCGCGCGTTCCGGCACCCTCGCGCTTCGCATCGGTTAGCGACGGCGCTTCAGGCACTGCCTTGCCGAGCAGATCGTCGAGCGGACAGCCGATCCATTCCGCGAGTCGCTTGCGCGTGGTTCGATCGACGAGACGCCGCACTTCCGCGCGACGCGCCAGCAACGCCTGCATCCGCAGCACGCGCAGGCCGGTCTCGACAGGCAGCGCATCGAGCCGCGTGGCGGGCGCGATACTGAATGTGTCGAGATTCGGCGGCCTGGGCAACAGCACGCGCAACACGGCGAGCGAGCACGCTTCGTCGCACCGCTCGCGTAACGCGGCCAGTGCTTCATCCATGCGCGTCACCCGTTCGATGCCCAATGCCAGCGCGAGCCAGTCCCGATGCAGCCACTGCAACGTGCTGCGCGCATTGCGTTGCCAGCCGAGCAGGATCTGCGCGGCGTCGGCGGGTACAAGACGCGGCTCGGTCCTGGCTCGTTGCGCTGGCACCGCGGCGCGCATCGCACCGGATGCAGCCATCGCCGCCGTCATGCGGACTTCTGCCTGCGACCCGGCAGACGCTGCGCGAGCGACGCGACGCTCGCCCTGACCGGCGCGACGATGCCACCCAGCCGGGCGCGAAATACATAGCCCATGCCGACACCCGCCACCATCAACGCAAACAGCCCGCTCAGCACGATTGGCCAGATGGGCGTATGCGCGGGCACACGGCTATCGATCTCGACCTGATCCGCCGGCACGCCCGTCACGCTCACCTGGTCGTACGACAGCCCTTCGACGCTGTGCACGACGAGGTTCTTGATCTGCGGCACGAGCGCATCGAGTTCGAGCCCAGGCCGGTACTTGATGAACACGGCGGCGGACGACGGCTTGATGGTCTGCGCAAGCGGGTCGTTGTTCGGAATCACGATCTGCACGCGCGCGACCAGCACGCCGTCGATATGCGACAGCGTGCCCGACAGTTCCTGCGACAGCCCGTAGATGAAGCGCACGCGCTCTTCCGTCGGCGTCGAAACGAGACCGTCTTTCTTGAACAGGCTGCCGAGATCGTCGAACTTGCTGTGCGGCAGGCCTTTTTCGCGCAGCACCTGCATCGCGCGCACCATGTCGCCGTCGTCGACCTGAAGCGTATAGGTCTTGCCGCCGTCCGGCGTGCTCTTGTCTGCGGAGACGCCGCGCTCGAGCAGCGCGACCGTCATCTCGTTGACGTCCTCTTCGGCAAGGCCCGTGTACAACTCCTTCTTGCAGCCCGCGAGCAGCGCGCATGCGATGAACACGCCGCCCATCAGCAGCCGCCTTGTCGGCGGAAACAGGGTTCGCATGTTCATCACTGGTTCTTCATCAGCGTTTCCGCCGACGACTTCGACGCCGAGACCACGGCCATCTTGGTCTGGAAATCGAACTGCGCGAGCGACAGGTTCAGCGACACCTGCGCAGCCGCCGCAATCTGCTGCGTCGGCGTGAGCGCCCCGGCGTTCGCGCTCAGCGTTTCGACCTGTTCGAGCGCGGCTTCCATCTGGCCATCCTGCTTGCGGATCGCGTCGATGACGTGATTGCCCGCGTGCTGCGTTGCGTCGTTGCCAGGCGTGGCGAGCGGCTGCTGCATCAGGTCTTCGAAGCGGCTGACGGATTCGGGCGCGGGCATCGGCGGCAATGCCTCGGGCTTGGCGGCATCGGCGGCGGCATGGACCGCCGTTTCGGCAATCGTGGAGATCGACATGAATGGTTCCTTGAATCAGGCGCGCAAGAACGCGTGCGACGCGAACGCGGGTGCCTCGCCGGACGGCTGGCGGGCGGTCTTCGTCTGCGCGTTCTCCTGCTCTTCGGCGAGATCGCGATACGACTCCGGCAGCACGAACTCGCCGCCGCGATGATTGGCGCGCGCGGCTTCGAGATCGGCACGCACGGTGAGCGCACGGATCAGCGCATGCGTCTCCGGGCCCGCCTCGCCTTCGAGCGCCTGGTCGGCCCATTGACGCCAGCCGGCGTCCTTCTGCGCCGCGAGGCAGTACGCATACATCGCCTTCGCATAGGCAAACGAAGGCGCCGCGTCGATCACGTCGCGCAACGTGCGCGACGCCTCTTCCCAGCGGCCGTTGACGATGTGCAACACGCCCGCCAGCGTGTCGATTTCGGCCACCTTCGGACGGAACGCGCGCAACGCGTCGAGCACCAGTTCGATGTCGGTCGTGTCGGCGCTGGCTTGCGGGAAATGCCGGAACAGACCCGCCGATGCGATCTCGATCAGCGCGTTCAAGGTTGCATCGCCGCATTGCAGATAGTTCGGCGCGGCGTGGGCGAAGGCGGGTTGTGACGCAGGTTGTGATGATTTCGCGAGCATGGCGTGGACCCTCTTGAGGAAAACAGGACGCGGGGCGTCATCGCTTCGAAAGGTATCAAGCCGGCGTCGCGCGGCCCGTGCCGCAGCCGAAGCGAGTCGCGCGAAAGCGAACCTGGCGACGCATCGCGCGTGCCGCCTTTCCCTGCTTCGCGTTCGTGCCCGGGGCTTCGCCTCGTCTGGTCGGGCGCCATGACGAGCGCCCTACACTGCGCCAGCACATAAAGCGGCATAGGAGCCAGGGAGCGCCCGATGAGCGACGACAAAACCGAACAGCCAACCGAGAAACGCCTGCGCAAGGCGCGCGAGGACGGCGAGGTCGCGAAGAGCACGGACCTCGTCGACGGCGCGGTGCTGGCCGTGGGCGTCGGCATGCTGATGGCGACGGGCGACAGGATGGTCGATGGCTTGCGCTCGTGCATTTCGATCGCGCTGAAGTTCGTCGCCGGGCCGCACGACATGACGACCCTGCTGCTCGCGGTGAGCCAGATCGGCTCGCGCATGGCCGGCGCGCTGCTGCCGATGATCGGCGCCGCGATTCTCGCCGCCGTTGCGGCGCTCGCCGGACAGACGGGCATCATGATTTCGATGAAGGCCGTCGGCCTGAAGTTCGAGAACGTCAGCCCGATGGCGGGCATCAAGCGCATCTTCTCGCTCAAGTCGCTGCTCGAACTCGCGAAGATGGCGATCAAGGGCATCGTGCTCGGCATCGTGATGTGGAAGACGATCACGGGCCTGCTGCCGCTCGTCACGGGCTCGCTGTTCCAGTCTCTGCCCGAGTTGTCGAAGCTCGCGAGCTTCGTCGTGATCCGGCTGCTCGCCGTTGCGGCCGCGCTGTATGTCGTGTTCGGCGGCGTCGACTTCAAGCTGCAGAAATTCCTCTTCATTCGCGGCAAGAAGATGAGCAAGGACGAGATCAAGCGCGAATTCAAGCAGGACGAAGGCGATCCCCTCATCAAGGGCGAGCGGCGCCGGCTCGCGCGCGAGCTGGCAACTTCGGCGCCGCGCAAGATCGCGACCGCGAGCATGGTGGTGGTCAACCCGACGCACTACGCGGTGGCCGTGCGTTACGCGCCCGACGAATATCCGCTGCCCGTGGTGATCGCGAAGGGCATGGATGAAGCGGCGCTGCAGATGCGCCGCGACGCGCAGTTCGCGGGCGTGCCGATCGTCGGCCATCCGCCCGTCGCGCGCGCGCTCTACAAGGTCGAGCTCGACGAGCCAATCCCCGACGAACTGTTCGAAGCCGTCGCCGCGATCCTGCGCTGGGTCGATTCGCTGGCACTGCCGCGCGAAGCGGATACCGCGCCGTCGCTGTCCGGTTGAATGCGCGCCCTACTACACACACCACACGCTCATGCTCAAGACACTCAAACTACCCGCCGGCGGCGAGATCGGCATCCTCGTGATGATCGTCGCGATCGTCTCGCTGATGATCCTGCCGCTGCCGTTCTTCATGATCGACATACTCGTCGGTCTGAACATCGCAACGGCCGTCACGCTGCTGATGATCACGCTCTATGTGCCGAGCGTCGTGTCGCTGTCCGCCTTCCCGTCGATATTGCTGTTCACCACGCTCTACCGTCTGTCGCTGAGCATCGCGTCGACCAAGTCGATCCTGCTGCATGCGGAAGCGGGCGACATCATCGACAGCTTCGGCAAGCTGGTGGTGGGCGGCAATCTGGTGGTCGGCATGGTGGTGTTCATCATCATCACGCTGGTGCAGTTCATCGTGATCGCGAAAGGCTCGGAGCGCGTCGCCGAAGTCGGCGCGCGCTTCACGCTCGACGCGATGCCCGGCAAGCAGATGAGCATCGACGCCGACCTGCGCGCCAATCTGCTGACGGCCGACGAAGCGCGCCACAAGCGCGCGACGCTTGCGCTCGAAAGCGCGCTGCACGGCGGCATGGACGGCGCGATGAAGTTCGTCAAGGGCGATGCCGTCGCGGGCCTCATCATCACGATGATCAACATCGTTGCGGGTCTCGCCGTCGGTGTGCTGTATCACGGCATGACGGCGGGCGAAGCGGCGAACCGCTTCTCGATTCTGTCGGTCGGCGACGCGATGGTCGCGCAATTGCCCGCGTTGCTCTTGTCCGTCGCGGCAGGCGTGATGATCACGCGCGTCGCCGACGATCGCGACGAGAAGCCGCGCTCACTCGGCGCGGAGATCGGCAAGCAACTGATGGGCAGCGCGCCCGCGCTCGGCTTCGCCGCGCTGCTGCTGGTCGCGTTCGCCGCCGTGCCGGGCTTTCCGTGGCCGCTCTTTCTGGTGCTGAGCGGCATTCTCGGCTTCACCGCGTGGAAGCTGAAAAAACGCGGCCCATCGCGTGCATTCGAAGACCTCGAATCCGTGCGCTCGATGCAGCGTGCCGGCGCGAAAAGCGAAACGCCCGCTATTGCCAGCGTGCCGCCCGCATTCTCCTGCGCGCTCGGCGTGCGTCTTGCGCCCGACTTGCGCGGACGCCTCGCCGTCGACCGGCTCAATCACGCGTTCGAAACCGAGCGCACGTCGTTGCAGGAAGAACTTGGCCTGCCGTTTCCGGGCATTCACATGTGGATCAGCGACAGGCTCGCGCCGTCCACCTGCGAGTTCCTGATGCACGACGTGCCGTCGTTCACGCTCGAACTGCCGCAAGGCAAGGTCCTGCTCGCCGGTCTGCCGCAACGGCTGGCCGCACAGCCCGACGACACGCAGGCGCAAGCGCTCGCCGAACGCTGCGAACAGCGCGAACCGATCGACGGCACGACGCAGCCGAGCTACTGGCACGACGAGGCCACGCTCGCCGACAAGACTTCCGGCTGGCGCGCCGAACAGGTGATCGCACATGTGAGCGTGCAGTTGCTCAGACGCAATGCGTCGCTGTTTCTCGGCGTCAATGAAGTGCAGTGGATTCAGGAACAGCTTGGCATCGAGTATCCGGGACTGCTTGCCGAAGTGCAGAAAGTGCTGCCGCCGCAGCGCATCGCCGACGTGCTGCGGCGCCTGCTCGAAGAACAGATCCCGATCCGCAATATCCGCAACATCATGGAAAGCCTGATTGCGTGGGGACCGAAAGAAAAAGACGTGCTGATGCTGACCGAGTACGTGCGCGGCGATCTCGCGCGCTTTCTCGCGCATCGCGCCGCGCTCGGCGCACGCATCCTGCCCGCAATCCTGCTGGACGCGCCCGTCGAGCAGCATATCCGCCAGGCGATCAAGCAGACGCCGACGGGCAATTACCTCGCGCTGCCGCCGGATCAGATCAACTTTCTGGTCGACAGCATCGAGTCGTTCGCGGGGCTTGCGCCGCGTCCGGGCATTGCGCTCGTCACGTCGATGGATATCCGGCGCTACGTGCGACGCATGATCGAAGGAAGGCTCGGCTGGCTCTCCGTCTATTCGTATCAGGAACTCGGCGGCCATCTGGAACTGCAGCCGATCGGCCACGTCACGGCCTGAGGCAACGCATGTCGAGAACCACCTCGCGTCCCGTGCGCGTGATCGCGGCGCCTTCGCAGACGTCGCCCGCTTCGGCGGGCGCGCGCATGCGCCGCGCGCGGCATGCGGATTTCGCCGCGCTCCTGCGGCGCGACGACAAACCGACGCCCGACGATCTTCTCGCTGCGCCGTTCAACGACGACGCTCAGCACGAACATCACGCGGACGAAACGCTCGCGCAACGCATCGGCAGCGCGAGCCAGCGCGTCGTCGCGGCTGTGCTGCGCCGCGAACAACAGATGCTCGAACTCGCGCATCTGCTCGCGCGGCATGTCGCCGACTTCGCGTCGAACCCCGCGATCCGCCAGGCGGGCCACTGGGAAGTGGTCATGCGCATCGATCCGCAGCGGCTGCCCGGCACGCAGTTGCATCTGACGCTTTCGCCCGCGGTTCTCTTGCTTCGCTTCGACGTCGAGTCGGCCGACACGCGCGAACTACTCTTGCATCATGCCGGCCTGCTCGAACGCGAGCTGCGCCAGTTGCTCGCGTCGCAACGCGAAGCGCGCACGCTCGAACTGACTATCCACTAGCTCACGCCTTTGTCCACTGTGCCCACCGAACCTTCGTATGCAGAGAAACTGCGCCGCGTCACACCCGATGCGGCGCGGGCCGCGCGCTTTCTGTGCGATGCGCGTCATGTCGACGCGTTGCGCCAGCTCGGGGCGGTCGATGCCATCGAAATCGCGCCCGCCGTCGCGGCGGATACGGCTTACGACGAAGCGGGCCGCATCGTGCTCGCGCATCTGGAAGGCACGCTCGATATCGATCTCGATCTCGCGCGCTATCCCGCGTTGCAGATCGTCGCGGCCAGCGCCGGCGACAGCGCGCGGCACGCGCTGCGCAGCACCCTCGCGAACGCGCTGCTCGCGCCGCTCGTGCAGCGCTTTCAGGCGGCGGGGCTCGGACGCTGGCGTGTGGCGTCGGTGGAACGGACGCCCGCTGGCGTCGCGAGCGGCGAACGTTTCGACGTGGCGTTGCTGCATGAAGGCGTCGTGCATCGGCTTTCGATCGGCGCATCCGGCGCGACGCTCGATGTGCTGCATAAACGGCTCGCCGCGTTGCCGTCGCGTCATGCAACGGAAACATTCGCTTTGGCATCCCCGATCTGCGTCGCGGGATCGATCGCGCTCGGCGCGCGGCGCGTGCCGCTTGCCGCGTTGCAGTCGCTGCGTCCGGGCGACGTCGTGCTGCGCGCCTTTGCGCCTTCCGTCGCGCAAGCGCTGAGCGGCGGCACCGCGTTCACCGCGCGCGCCACATGGGGCGCGACTGCGACGGGCATGCGGCGCATTCATGCGCGTGTCGTCATCGACGGCACGCAGGTCACCGTAGAAGAGAAACCGATCATGAACGAAGAACCTTTACAGGCCGAATGGCCCGACACGCTACCAGGAGACGGCGAAGCGCTGCAAGAAACCGAAGCAGCCGCGCCCGATGAAACGTCCGAAATCGACGCGTACAGCAACTGGCAGCACGACACAGAAGACGCCCCGCTCGATATCGGCCTGCTCGATCTGCCCGTGCAATTCGAAATCGACAGCGTGGCGCTGCCGCTCGCACAGCTCGCCGCGCTCCGCCCCGGCTATGTGATCGAACTTGCCGCGCCCGTGCTCGATACGCCCGTGCGGCTCGTCACGCATGGGCAAACGGTCGGCTATGGCGAGATCGTCTGTGTCGGCGAACATCTGGGCGTACGTATCACGAGGATGGCTTATGCCGGCGATTCAGACAGGTGACATCACCGGGCTGCTGATCGTCGTGCTGGCGATCAGCGTGATCCCGTTCATCGCGATGGTGGTCACGTCGTACATGAAGATCGTCGTCGTGCTCGGGCTGCTGCGCAACGCGCTCGGCGTCCAGCAGGTGCCGCCGAACATGGTGCTCAACGGCATTGCGATCATCGTCTCCGTGTACATCATGGCGCCCGTCGCGTTCTCCGCGATGCAGGGCATGCAGGCCAACCAGGCGCCCGGCAACGTCACGCAGAACGTGACGGCGGGTATCGCGGCCGCGCGCGAGCCGTTCCGCACCTTCCTCGAAGCGCATGCGCAATCGCGCGAACGGCAGTTCTTCCTGCGCTCGGCGACGGCCTTGTGGCCCGCGCAGCAAGCCAGGGCGCTGAAGGACACCGATCTGATCGTGCTCGCGCCCGCGTTCACGCTGACGGAGCTGACGGACGCCTTCAAGATCGGCTTTCTGCTGTACATCGGCTTTATCGTCGTCGACCTCGTGATCGCGAACGTGCTGATGGCGATGGGCCTGAACCAGGTGCAGCCGACCAACGTCGCGATTCCGTTCAAGCTGCTGCTGTTCGTCGCGATGGACGGCTGGTCCACGCTGATGCACGGCCTGATTCTCGGCTACCGGTAGGCGTTTCTTTAACTATGGACAAGCCATGACTATCGATACGCTCGTCGGCCTCGCGACGCAAGGGCTGCTGCTGTGCCTGTACGTATCGCTGCCCGTCGTCGTCGTCGCGGCCGGTGTCGGCCTGCTGGTGTCGTTCCTGCAGGCGATCACGTCGCTGCAGGATCAGACGCTGTCGTTCGGCATCAAACTGATTGCCGTGGTGGTCGCGCTCATCGTCGTGGCGCCGCTCGGCGCGTCGGCCATCCTGCGCTTCGCGAACCAGTTGCTGCTGACGGCGGTGCAGCGATGAACCCGCTTCACTCGCGACCGGCCACGGGGGCCTCAGGCACGTCGGCCACGCAAGAGGCCGCGCAGACGCAACGGGGCGTGACCGAACCCACGCGGCAACAGACGCGCGCACGCTTTGCCACGTCGTTGCGTAATAACGTGCGCTTCGCACATGCGCATCACGCGCATCTGCAGGGGCAGGCACGCTCGGCAAATGCGCGGCGTCTTGCGAAAGCGCTTTTGAAGAAGCGCCAGGGCAAGGCAGCCGCGACACGTTTTGCCGCGGCACGCCGGCCCACGACGGGCCGCTCCGCTACTGGCGCGAGAGCGGCTCAGAACACGAGAAACACCGACCGCCAGCGCAACGCCGCGCTGCGCGTGTCCCGCGACGGCGGCAACGGCGGCTCGCGCGGCGGCGGGCAGCAGCAGGACGAACAGCAACAGCAACGGCAGCAGCAGCGCCAACAAGGCAAGCACGACGACGATCTGATGCTGGATGGCGCGGACGGCGCGAATCGCGCAGCGCCCTTCGTGCCCGAGTTTGCCGCGCATGCGTCGACACTTGCAGGCACGGCGCGCCGCGAAGCATTAGCCAGCGCGTGGTGCGACGCGTTGCTGAAGCCAGGTCGCCCGCTGCACGACGCGCTCTCGCAATTGCGCGCGCTGCGGCGACATGAGGGCGCGTTGCCGCTCGCATCGCTCGCACAGGTCCGCCAGTCGTTGATGGACGCAACCGCGCGTGCCGCCGCGCGTCGGCAGCCGGATGAGACATTGGCAACGGCTGCAACGGCCACGGCCGTTCGCCCGGACACCTCGAAACAGGCTCGCAACGCTCTCGCACCGTTGCTCGCGCTCGTCGCAGGCGGTCCGACGCTGCCAGGCCGAGAAGGACGCGCGGCAAGCGCGAATGCGGCGCTCGACGGCATCGCACACGCGCGCGGCACCCGTCCTGTCGAATCCGCGCGTTGAACTCACTTCGCGTGAACACGAGTGCCTTCGCACACGACGCGTATCGCAGCCCACGCGTCCATTAATCTGCGACACATCGAAGGAAGCGAAACAGCACGATCGCTGCCCCGCTTCTCTGCCTGACCGACCGAACTCATGAAACAACTGCGCATCCTGACGGGTATTCATGCTGGCGCGACCGCACCGCTCGGTCCCGGTCTTTTCCGGATCGACGCGGACGACGACGCCGACATTCGCATCACCGACTGGACGGGGCCGTCCGCGATCGTCGAAGTTGGCGACAGCGACGTCGTGACCGTGCGGCGGCTCGCGGCGCAAGTGACTGCCGTCGACGCGAACGATGAAGCAACGCACCGCGAAGCCGACACGCAAGACATAGAGCACGAACCCGTGCAGGACACGGCGCCCGTTTTCATGCTCGACTTTTTGCCGATGCAATTCGACCAGAGCGTGATCTGCATCGGGCCCGACGATGTCGAATGGCCCAGCGATCTCGCGCTGCTGTCGACGCTTTTAAAGCCCGGCCAGCCCGACCACGACGTACGCAGCCAGCAGCGCTCACGGCGCCGCACCTTCGTCGCGCTCGGCGCGGCATGTGTCGCGTTGATTGCGATCGCGTGCGTCAGCGCCCTGTCGATGACGACACGCGCAAAGGCATCGATGTTGCCCAACGACGTCGCCGCGATGGAAAACGTGAACCGCGAATTTGCAGCCGCGCATCTGAACGAACTGCGCGCATCGCTCGATGGTCACGGCGGCGTGCTCGTGCGCGGCCTCGTCGCGAACGAGTCGGAGAACCTCGCCGCGCGGCGACTGCTGGCCGCGATCACGTCTCCGCGCGTGCAGGCGCAGTACGGCATCGCCGAGGTGATCCGGCGCAGCATCGGCGAGAGCCTGCCCGTCGCGGGGATCAGCGTGCATTACGACGGCGCGGGCGTGTTTGCGATCGAGGGCAAGGACGTCGACATGGACGCGTTGCAGCAAGGCGTGAAGCGCATCCGTCCCGACTTGCCCACCAACGTGAAAGACATCCGCATCGACGCAACGGGCGCCGAGCAGGCTGACGCACCAGCGGGCGCGAGCTATATCGCGATCGTGTCGTCCGATACGGTGCGCTACGCGCAAACGCCCGATGGCGTGAAGCACATCTTCATCCTCGACAACGACATGAACGCCAGCGCGCCCGCTGCAGCGAGTGCAGCCAGCGACGCCGCAACGCCCGCAGCAGCTGACTCGCCGCAACCGGCGAGCGACGCAACGCCGCCCGTTTCGAAAGCCGTGAACGAACTGCCCTCACCGCTTGCCAGGCAGCTCGCCGGGCCTGCCGCCGCGCGGCATGTGCTCGACCTACCCCAGACGTCCGTCGCGCAGACGGCCGACACGTTACGGAGATAAACCATGTACGAAGCCATTGAACGCCACGCACAACACTTCATGGCGTTGCAGAACGTCGTGACCGCCGCCGACGCCGACGCGCGCGTCGCTGAACTGCGCAAGGCGCTCGAAGACAGCGCCGAGCAGCTCAATCACGCCGCCGACGGCACAGCCGCCGACCGCGATGCGCGCGCCCGCATCTATCGCGGCCTCGTCGCCGCGAGCCGCATCGTCGGGCAGTTGCGCGAGGACGCGTTGCGCGGCTGACGCGTCGAACGTCATTTCATTCGCTTTTTTCAACACCGGTTGGACATTCCGTCTGCCGGAACTTTCCAGGAGAGCCACCATGCCCGGTATTGCAACGGCAGCAACATCCGCACTGGGCGCCGTGACGAACGGCGTCAACTCGAGCAGCGCAACGGCAAGCGCCGAAGCGACGATCAACAACAACGCCCAACAGCAGCTCGAAATCGCGCAAGCGCAGTCGAATGCGAGCCTGCTGCAGGCGCTCGGCGAAGCGATGAAGTCGGGTGCGTCGAGCATCCAGAAGGCCGCGCAGGCATCGTAATGCAGGCTGGCTGGCCGTTCGCGCAGCGGCCAGCCGTTTGATGCCTTGCAGGATTTCCCTTTGTTTGATCGGGCATTCGCATCGTGAGTGAAGACCGTTATGTAGAACTCGTTGCATCGCTGTGCGAGACAGTCGGCTTGCCCGACGTCGAGCACGTGTTGCAGACCCATTCGATCGAAGTGGGCGGCCTCGATGTGCGGCTCGACTGCTTCGACGAAGACCCCGATGCGATCTATCTGAGCTTCGACTTCGGCGCGGTGACGGCGGGCCGCATCACGACCGTCTACCGGCTCATGCTCGAAGCCAATCTGCTCGTGTATGCGCAGGACCAGGCGCAACTCGGGCTCGACTCTGACTACGGGAATGTCGTGCTGCTCGTGCGCGTGCCGTTCGCCGATGCGCCGACGGGCGAAACGCTCGCCGATCTCCTCGCCCACTATTCGGAACATGGCGCGTACTGGAAGCAGAGCATTCTCGAAGCCAGCGACGAGCGTTTCGAAGCCATCGTCTCAGGCAACTTCTCGTGGATCCGGGCATGACACCTACGCGGAAAACAGCGTCACGCTAGAATGTCTTCCAACATCGCCTGGACCTGGAAAACCAATGGATTTACGCACCGACCTGAATTTCTTTAACCTGCTCGCAGGCAGCTATGCGCGTCTGCTGGGCACCGAACTCGTACCGAAGCATGAGCGCGCGGAAGATGCCGTCGCGTGGCTGTATCACGATGCGCCCTTCGGGCTGCTCGCGCACAATACGGCCGAAGACCCCGTGTTCGTCTACGGAAACCGCCGCGCCCAGACGCTGTTCGGCTACGACTGGGACGAAATCACCGCCCTTGCGTCGCGCCTTTCCGCAGAGGCGCCGGAACGCAGCGAACGTCAGGCGTTTCTCGATCAGGTCACGCGGGACGGTTATGTCACCGGCTATCGCGGCGTGCGCATTGCGAAGACGGGCCGCCGTTTCTGGATCGAACGCGCGACCGTGTGGCAACTCATCGACGAGCACGGCAAGCTGCATGGCCAGGCCGCGATGATTCCGCAGACCACGGCGCTGCCTGAATAGGCCCCGCGCAAGGCACAAGGCAGGCCCCAACTCCCTCATCTCTCCGACCGGGCAGTCCGCGTTCTGGCGCGCTGCCCGGTTTTTTCATCTGCTGCGGTCATTTTCGCGTCATCTGCGTCTTGTCGGCGGGTGCATGCGCCAGTAGATTCGAGCGAACATGCCGGTGGTATCGGCCGTCGTTCCGCGTCCCCAGGCGAAAGCTCGACATGCACGCTTTCGCCGCCCTCCAGGTTAGCCATGTATCAGTACAACGAGTTTGACAAAGCCTTTCTGCTCAATCGCGCCGCGCAGTTCCGCGACCAGATCGAACGCTGGCAGGACGGCAGATTGAGCGAAGACGCCTTTCGTCCCTTGCGCCTGCAAAACGGCTGGTACGTGCAGCGGCACGCACCGATGCTGCGCGTCGCGGTGCCGTATGGCGAGTTGTCGAGTGCGCAGCTTCGCGTGCTCGCGCGGGTGGCGCGCGAATACGATGCGCCCGAAGCCGACGTCTACCGGCAGGCACTCGACGCCCAACGCAAGCTCGGCACCGTCCGGCTGCCGACCCATCACGCGCACTTCACGACGCGCACCAACGTGCAGTTCAACTGGATTCCGCTCTCGAAAGCCGCCGACGTGATGGACCTGCTGGCGACCGTCAACATGCACGGCATCCAGACGAGCGGCAACTGCATCCGCAACATCTCCTGCGACGAGCGCGCGGGCGTGGCGCCCGACGAGATCGCGGACCCGCGTCCGTTCGCCGAAATCATGCGGCAGTGGACGACGCTGCATCCCGAGTTCGCGTTTCTGCCGCGCAAGTTCAAGATTGCGATCACAGGTGCAAGCGACGACCGCGCGGCGACCGACTGGCATGATGTCGGCCTGCGCTTGCGCTATGGCGAGAATGGCCAACTCGGGTTTCGCGTGACGGTCGGCGGCGGCATGGGGCGTACGCCCGTCATCGGCACGGTGCTGCGCGAGTTCCTCCCGTGGCAGCACATCATGAACTACATCGAGGCCGTGGTCCGCGTGTACAACCAGTACGGGCGGCGCGACAACAAGTACAAGGCCCGCATCAAGATTCTCGTGAAGGCGGAAGGCCAGAAGTACATCGACGAAGTCGACGAAGAGTTTCGCCAGATCGTCGAGCATGACGGCGGTCCGCATACCATTCCGCGTGCCGAACTCGAGCGCGTCAGCGCGTATTTCGTGCAGCCTGCAACGGGCTCGGTCGACAAGCCGTCGGACGTCGACGCTCGCAGGGCGATGCACGGCGCGGCCGCCAGCACGCCGCAATTTGCGCGCTGGCTGGAGCGCAACGTCGCGCAGCACCGCAATCCGTCGCTGCGCATCGTCACCTTGTCGTTCAAGCGTCTGCTGCAGGCACCCGGCGATGCATCCGCCGATCAGCTCGATCAGGTCGCCGGTCTTGTCGACCGCTTCTCGGCCGGCGAAGCACGTGTCACGCACACGCAGAACATCGTGCTGCCGTGGGTGCATGAAAACGATCTGCTCGCGTTGTGGGAAGCCGCGCGCAGCGTGGGACTCGCGAGCGCCAATGTGAATCTGCTGACGGATATGATCGCGTGCCCCGGCGGCGACTTCTGCGCGCTGGCGAATGCGCGCTCGCTGCCCGTCGCAGAAGCCATCACCGAACGCTATCAGGATATGGACGAACTGGAAGATATCGGTGAAGTGGATCTGCACATCAGCGGCTGCATCAACTCGTGCGGGCATCATCACAGCGGGCACATCGGCATTCTCGGCGTCGACAAGGATGGCGCCGAGTGGTATCAGGTCACGCTCGGCGGCTCCGATGGATCGCATGCAAGCGGCGATGCGCAACCCGGCAAGGTCATCGGGCCGTCGTTCTCGGCGCACGAAGTACCCGACGTGATCGAAGCCGTGCTGCGAGCGTATGTCGAACAGAGAACGGAATCGGGGCCGCGCCGCGAGAGCTTCATCGAAACGGTGCGGCGCATCGGGCTCGATCCATTCAAGACGGCCGCCAATGCGGCACGCACGCCGCTGGAGGTGTCGGCATGAAAGCGCGTATTCGCATTCTTGAAAACGCCGGGCATCTCGCCGATGCCGTCGCGCATGTCGTCGCGCTCGATAACGATGCCGATCCCTTTGCCTATAGCGAGGCTATCGCCCAGGCCGACCGTATCGAGCTTCATTTTCCGAACTTCACCGACGGGCGGGCGTTCAGCCAGGCGTATCTGATCCGTCGCCGGCTCGGTTTCAATGGCGATCTGCGCGCAACGGGCGACGTGCTCGCGGATCAGTTGATTCAGATGGAGCGCACGGGGTTTTCGAGTGCCGTGCTGGCCGAAGGCGTCAATCCTGCCGATGCGCAGCGCCAACTGGATCGCTTCGCCGCCTTCTATCAGGGTGACGTGGCGCGCGATGCGCCATTCAGGCGGCGTGAAGTGGAAGTCGATGCGGGAAATTGAATTGGTTAGCGGCGCTTCGACGGGAGTCAAAGCGCCGCTAACACATGGAGACCTTCTTTAGTCGCGTGCCAATGCGCGCTCGATCGAAATCTGCGTCGGCATCATGTTGATGTTCGCATTGTGGATGACCCACAGCGAACCCGCGACGATGATCGCGATCAGCAACGCCGTGCACACGAAAATCCCTGTGTTCGAGCGCTGATCCGCGGATGAACCCAGGTGCAGGAAGTACCGCAGCTGCACCACCAACTGCACGACGCACAGAATGACGACGGCCGTCAGCCCCATCGAGCGCGGCACGACATGCGTCATCACCACGCCGAACGACGCGAACGTCAGCACCAGCGACAGCAGCATGCCGACCACGTAGCTCTTCACGCTGCCATGCGATGCATCATGAACGTGACCCTGCGTCACGTTCGATCCAGATGTTTTGCTCATAGAAATTCACGCAGATAGACAAGACTGAACACACAGATCCACACGAGATCGAGGAAGTGCCAGAAGAGACTCAGGCACGCAATGCGCCGCCGCGTCACGGGCGTCAGCCCGAAGCGGCTGATCTGATGCATCATCACGACGATCCAGAGCAGGCCCGTCGTGACGTGCAGGCCGTGCGTGCCGACGAGCGTGAAATAGCCCGACAGGAACGCGCTCGTCGACGGACCGGCGCCGTCGCTGATCAGATGGGCGAACTCATAGATTTCCATGCCGATGAAGGCCGCGCCCAGCACGAAAGTCGCGGCCAGCCAGCCCACCACCTTGCCGCGCTGGTTCGCATGCATGCTCAGCACGCCCATGCCGAACGTGAAGCTGCTGGCGAGCAACAGCAGCGTTTCGCCCAGCACATACGGCAATTCGAACAGCTGCTTGCCCGTCGGGCCGCCAGCCGTCGCATTGGCGAGCACGCCGAAGGTCGCGAACAGCGTCGCGAAGATCAGGCAGTCGCTCATCAGGTAAATCCAGAACCCGAGCGTGGTGCGAGTTCCACTGTCGTGCTCATGGTCGTGGCCGTGCGCGTCGTGCTGCTCGCCGGCCCGATAGGTCGATACGCTTGTCATGGTCAGGCCATCTCCGCAATTGCTTCGTCACGCGCATCTTCGATCTTCGCGTAGCGCGCGTTCTCGATCCGCTCCACTTCGGCAGCGGGAACGTAGTAGTCGACATCCTGATCGTAGGAGCGCGCGATGAACGTGCCGACCATCCCGATCAATGCGACGATCGCGAACACCCACATGTGCCACACCATCGCGAAGCCGAACAGGAGGCTGAACGCGGAGATGATGAAGCCAGCCGCCGTGTTGCGCGGCATATGAATGTCCTCGTACTTTTTCGCGGGCCGGGCGTAGGCGCTGCCCGATTGCTTGTTGTCCCAATGCTGTTCGAGCGACGTGATGACAGGAACATGCGCGAAGTTATAGAACGGCGCGGGCGAAGCCGTCGACCATTCGAGGCTGCGTGCATCCCACGGATCGCCCGTCAGATCGCAATACTGCTCGCGCTTGCGGATGCTCACCGCGAACTGGATCAGCAACGCGAGAATGCCCATGCCGACGATCACGGCGCCCACGAGCGCAACGATCAGCCACGGGTGCCACTCGGCCACCGAGTAGTGATTCATGCGGCGCGTCATGCCCTGAAAACCGAGGATATACAGCGGCGTGAACGCAAGCCAGTAACCGACCAGCCAGCACCAGAACGCGACCTTGCCCCAGAACTCGTCGAGCGTGAAGCCGAACACTTTCGGGAACCAGTAGCTGATGCCCGCGAGACAGCCGAACACCACGCCGCCGATAATCACGTTGTGAAAGTGCGCAACGAGGAACAGGCTGTTGTGCAGCACGAAGTCCGCGCCCGGCACGGCAAGCAGCACACCCGTCATACCGCCGACGGCAAATGTCACCATGAAGCCGATCGTCCAGAGCGTGGACGTGTGATAGCGGATGCGGCCGCGATACATCGTGAAGAGCCAGTTGAACAGCTTCACGCCTGTCGGCACCGAAATGATCGACGTCATGATGCCGAAGAACGCATTCACGTTGGCACCCGAGCCCATCGTGAAGAAGTGATGCAGCCACACGAAGAACGACAGAATGCCGATCGACGACGTCGCGTACACCATCGACTTGTAGCCGAACAGCGGTTTGCCGGAGAACGTGGAGATGATCTCCGAGAACGCGCCGAACGCGGGCAGGATCAGGATGTACACCTCGGGGTGGCCCCACACCCAGATCAGGTTGATGTACATCATCGCGTTGCCGCCCAGCTCGTTCGTGAAGAAATGCATGTCGAGATAGCGGTCCATCGTCAGCAGCGCGAGCGTGCCCGTCAGCACGGGGAACACCGCGACGATCAGGATGTTCGTGATCAGCGCCGTCCAGCAGAACACGGGCATCTTCATCAGGTTCAGACCCGGCGCGCGCATGCGCAGAATCGTCACGATGAAGTTGATGCCGCTCAGCGTCGTGCCTAAACCGGACACCTGCAGCGACCATATGTAGTAGTCGACGCCCGTGGTTGGACTGTAGCCAAGCTCGGACAGCGGCGGATACGCAACCCAGCCCGTCGCCGCGAAGTCGCCGACGAACATCGATATCATCACCAGCACCGCGCCGACAGCGGAGAGCCAGAAGCCCAGCGAATTGACGAACGGATACGCGACGTCGCGCGCGCCGATCTGCAGCGGCACCACCACGTTCATCAGGCCGAGAATCAGCGGCGTCGCCACGAAGAAGATCATGATCACGCCGTGCGCGGTGAAGATCTGATCGTAGTGATGCGGCGGCAGGTAGCCCGCCGAGTCACCAAAGGCGACGGCCTGCTGCGCGCGCATCATGATCGCGTCGGCGAAACCGCGCAGCAGCATGATGAGCGCGAGAATGATGTACATCACGCCGATCCGCTTGTGATCGACGGACGTAATCCACTCTTTCCACAGATACGACCACTTGCCGATATAGGTGATGGCGCCGAGCAACGCGAGGCCGCCCAGTATCACGACGCCGAGCGTGCCCATGATGATGGGCTCGTGATACGGAATCGCATCGAGCGTAAGTTTTCCAAACATATCCACTACTCCGATACCAAAGCTGCGTGTGAAGGCAGACGAGCCGGCTTGACATACATGTCGGCGTTCGCCGTCGTGCAGATCGGGCGGCCTGCCGCGTCACGCATGTACTGATAGACGATGCCGTCGAACAGTCCCGGCGCCACGTTGCTGTACAGCGTCACGGGGTTCTTTCTGCTCGGTTGCTGCAAGCTGTCGTAGGCCGCGACATCGAGCGCCTGCGGCGACGCTTTCGCGCGCGCGACCCATGCATCGAATTCGCCGCGGCTCGTCACGACCGTGTCGAAGCTCATGTCCGAGAAGCCCGGCCCGCTGAACGCCGACGAACGGCCCGCATATGTGCCGGCGCTATTCGCGATCAGATGCAGTTGCGTCTGCATGCCGGACATCGCGTAGACCTGGCTGCCCAGTTGCGGAATGAAGAACGAATTCATCAGCGACTCCGCCGTCAGACGGAAGTCGACGGGGGTATCGACGGGCAGCGCAAGCTGGTTGACGGAGGCCACGCCGTAGTCCGGGTAGATGAACAGCCACTTCCAGTTCAGCGCGACCACTTCGACGCGAACGGGCTTCACGTTCGATTCGATCGGCTTGTATGGATCGAGGCTATGCGTTGTCTTCCAGATGAGCACCGCAAGCGTCGCGACGATGATGCACGGAATGGTCCATACGACGACTTCGATGACGGTCGAGTGCGCCCACGTCGGTGCGTACTTCGCCTTCGTGTTCGACGCCCGGTAGCGCCACGCGAAATACAGCGTGAGCGCAATCACGGGAATCACGACCAGCAGCATCAAGCCGAGCGCAATCAGGATCAGGTTCTTCTCCTGTACGCCGATATCGCCTTTCGGATCGAAGAGCACCATGCTGCAGCCGCCCAGCAGGCTCAGCGCGCCGGTCGCGGCGACGCGGCCTGCGCGCAGGAGTTGTCTTCGAATGGGATGGGAGCGGGACCGTGGTCCCGCGTGTTGGGGGGAACCCCCGTGTGTAGGTGGGTTGCGCATGCTTTGAGGTTGGTTGCCGGGTTACATAGCCCCGTGCATCTATCCTCCAACCGTCGTACACGCGCGAACTTCCCGCTATCGCTTTGGCCTTGCGGCGGATACATACATAGGCTATGGCGGCGCATGCTAGAGTAAGACATATGCCATACATGCGCGACAAGTTGCCACACATGACCTCATCTTCGAGAAAACGCGCTGCGCGGCGGCCGGACTGGATCACGGACTTTGCAGACAACGGCAAGGCGCGCTATCTGCAGATCGTCGATCTGATCGAGCGCGCCGTGGCGAACGGCACGCTGAATCCCGGCGACCGGTTGCCGCCGCAACGCAAGCTCGCAGAAATGATCGGCGTCGATCTGACTACCGTGACGCGCGGCTTTGCCGAGGCGCACCGGCGCAACCTGATCGAATCGCGCGGTCCGTTGGGCACGTTCATCGCGCCACCCATCGCGACGTTCATGCAGCAAGCCGATCTGAGCATGAACATTCCGCCGCCGCCCGCCGACCTCGATCTCGCCGTGCTGCTCAGGCGCGGACTGTCGCAGGTGCTGGTGCGCAGCGACATCGATCTGCTGATGACCTACCAGTTGGGCGGCGGCAGCGATACCGACCGGCAGGCGGGCGCGGCATGGCTCAAGCCGATCCTCGGCCGCGTGGACCCGTCGCGGGTCGTCGTGACGCCCGGCGCGCATTCGGCGCTCGCGGCGCTGATACTGGCGCTCACGAAGCCCAATGCGCCTGTTTTCACCGAACCGCTGATCTATCCGGGCCTGCCGCTGATCGCGCGGCAGTTGGGCCGCACGCTCGAGACCATCGCGTCCGACGCGCACGGCATGCGGCCCGACGCGCTCGATGCGGCTTGCGCCCGCACGGAGGGCAGACTGATCTATCTGAACCCGACCATCCGCAACCCGACCGCGCAGACGATGCCCGAGCGTCGCCGCAAGGAACTCCTCGCCGTGGCGGCGCGTCGCAATGTGCCGATCGTCGAGGACGATCCCTACTGGCTGTTCGCCGACGATCCGCCCGCGCCGCTCGCGAGTCTCGCGCCGCAACAGGTGTATTACCTGTCCACCTTGTCCAAATGCATCTCGCCGGGCTTGCGCGCCGCGTTTGTCGTGTTGCCTGCCGCCACCGGGCAGGAAGCGTTTCTGAAGGCGCTGCGCTCGCTGTCGCTGATGTCGCCGCCGATCACCACGGCACTGGTCACGCAATGGATACTCGACGGCACGGCAGCGGACGTGCTGGCGGGGATACTGAAGGAGTCGGCGGAGCGGCTGCTTGCCGCGAACCAGATACTGTCGACGGTGAGCATGCCGGCGTCCAGCGGCGCGATACATGTGTGGCAGCCCTTGCCTGCGCACTGGGCCGCGCAGAGCCTTGCGGCGGCAGCGAGCACCGAAGGTCTCGTCGTCGCGCCGTCGTCCGCGTTTTGCCAGACGGGCGACGTGCCGAACGCAATCCGCATTTCGCTTGGCGGCTGCACGCGGCGCACGGAATTGACGTCGGCCTTGCGCAAGCTCGCGGCGCTAGTCGAACGCAAGCCTTCCGCCGATAACCGCCTGCTCATCTAGCGCGCACCATCCACTCATTGCATCTGCTGCGCTGAAATCTTCGCCAACTGCTGCTGTACGAGAGACGGCTACGCACGAATAATGCGTTCAACGCGCTTCGAGCATTTCCTTCCTCCTTTTAACGAAGCGCGTTGGGATCACTGCGCGAGTGCCCGGGGCTTCGGCCTTCAACCCGCAGAGCTTGCAGCAAAGAAGTATCGAGCGTGGCGAGCACTAGACCTCGGCGCCTTCCGGCGCCGGGGTTTTTTCATTGCGCTCAGGTTCACGCGTCGGCGTGCGCGACGACTTCTACGTCATTCCCAACCTTGGCCAGCCGGCGCGTGCGCCAGCGTGCATACGCGGCCGTGAGCAGTGGCGCGAGCAACGACGTAACGATCGTGGAAGCGGCGATCTGAGGCGTTGCCACTGCGACCAGTGCGCCGAGATGGGGATCGACGGCCGCAATCGCTGTGGGCGTCGCAACCGCGTTGCCCGCCGTCGTAGCCGACGCCACGCCGCCCACACCTGAACCACCGAACAGGCGTGATGCCATCACGTTGAATACCGCGCCGACCGCCAGCGTAATCAGTCCAAGGACGATCCCTGACAAGCCCGCGCCGAGAATGGCGTGCAGATTGATCTGCGCGCCGAGACCGAATGCGAAGAACGGGATCAGCAAATCGCCGCCTGACTTGAGGAATTTGCGCATGTCCGGGTCGATATTTCCCAGCACCATGCCGATGACGATGGGCAGCACGGTGGCAACGAGATCGAGCACCGGGATCTTCGCCAACCCGGACAAACCCAGCGCGAGCATGGTCACGAACGGCCCTTCCAGGATCGACAGAACGGCAAGCGCGCCCCGATCGACCTCGTCGCCGAACTGCCGGGTCAACGCTGCGTAGAGTCCCATGTTCGCGTTGGTCACGGCGGCGATGATCGCCATGCCGGAGAGACCGAGAAAGCCGTTCGCCCCGAATACCTTGCTGACGAGCAAACCGATCAGCACGCCGCTCGCGAGCTTGGCGAGGGTAATGGCCGCCCCGTTCTTCAGCGCACGCGGTGCGGTGCGCAGTTGAATCTCGGCGCCCATGCAAACGAAGAACACCGCGAGAATGGGCAGCGCGCCATGCGCAAGCTGGGTCGAAAAACTGCCGATGCCCAACACCTTAGGTGCGAACGTGTTGAGCAAGCTGCCCCAAAGCAAAGGAATGACCATCATGCCGCCCGGAAAGCGTTCGATGGCCTGTTTGATCTTCATGTCGAGTCTCCTTGATCCTGGCGCGGGTTCGACATGGCCCGACCAGCATTTGTCTTACGGCGTGCGGCGAGCGGGAAACCTGAGGCTCCCGCTACGCCGCACGGATGCGCGTCGCGCGACCCGACGCGCACGGCGGTTACATCTGCGCGCCGATCATCCAGGGCACGAATTCCTCGTTGCCGACGCCAAGCGCTTCGCTCTTGCTCTTGTGGCCCGATGCAACGTCGAGGATCATCCGGAAGATTTCTTCGCCCTTCTGCTCCACGCTTACGGTGCCGTCCATGATGTCGCCACAGTTGATGTCCATGTCGTCGGCCATCCGCTTGTACATCGTCGAGTTCGTCGCGAGCTTGATCGAGGGCGCGGGCTTTGCGCCGAAACAGGAGCCGCGCCCCGTCGTGAACACGACGAGATTCGCGCCGCTCGCGATCTGCCCCGTCGCGCCCATCGGGTCATAACCCGGCGCGTCCATGAAAACGAGCCCGTGCGTGTCGATCGGTTCGGCGTAGCGGTACACGCCCATCAACGGCGATGAACCGCTCTTGGCAACCGCGCCAAGCGATTTCTCGAGGATCGTCGTGAGGCCACCCGCCTTGTTGCCCGGCGTCGGGTTGTTGTCGATGCTGCCCTTTTCGCGCTTCGCGTAGTCTTCCCACCAGTGAATTCGCTCGACGATCTTCTCGCCCACGTCTTTGCTCACCGCACGACGTGTCAGCAGATGCTCGGCGCCGTAGATCTCCGGCGTTTCCGACAGGATCGCCGTCCCACCATGCCGCACCAGCAGATCGACAGCGGCGCCCAGTGCCGGATTCGCGGTGATGCCCGAATAGCCGTCGGAGCCGCCGCACTGCAGCGCGATATTGATGTGCGAAACGGGAACCGGCTCACGCACGGCCTGGTTCGCGACAGGCAACATGTTGTTGACTGCGGCGATGGCCGCGTCGACGGTCTTTTGCGTACCGCCTTCTTCCTGCATCACGAGCGGCACCAGCAGCGGCCCCGGCTCGACGCCCTCGGCGATGAACATCGCGCCCATCTGGTTCGCTTCGCAACCAAGACCGATGATGACGATGCCAGCGAAGTTCGGATGCTTCACGTATCCGCCAACCGTGCGACGCAGTTGCTGGATGCCCTCGCCATGATGGTCGATACAGCAACCGAAGCTGTGCGTAATCGGCACGATGCCGTCGACGTTCGGATAAGCGTCGAGCGCGCCGGGTTGCGCGAAGTGCTGCGCGACCAGCTTCGTGACGGTGGCCGAGCAGTTCACGGTGCTGACGACGCCGATGTAGTTGCGGGTCGCGACGCGGCCGTCCGCTCGCCGGAAGCCGTTGAACGTGAGCGGCACTGTAGCGGCCTCGACCTGCTTCATGTCTTCGCCAAATGCGTAGTCGCGCGCGAAGTCGCCCATCGACACGTTGTGCACGTGAACGTGATCGCCTGCGCGGATCGGCTGCGTCGCAAAGCCGATGATCTGGCCGTAGCGCCGCACGGGCGCACCTTGTGCCACGTCGCGGCACGCGATCTTGTGTGCGGCAGGAATGTCAGCCGATGCAACGAGATTGTCGAAATCAGCGAGAATAGTGCCGGCAGCAAGCGCGCCGCGCGCAATCAGCACATCGTCGATATCATGCAGTTTGATGGCGAGTGTGGCCTGGCTCATCATGATCCTCCTGTTCGGATTGTGGGTTAGCACGGGCGACACTCTCTGCTGACGTGCGGAGCGTTTGCCGGCGCGGACTCATATTGCGGTCGGCCCGATTGGACACGCAAACTGGTCAGGCCACTTTTCATCGGGTTGAAAACAGGCCTTCCCCGGTGTGGCTGATGAAGGATCAATTGTGGAAAGTCGTTTGAAAGCAGCGGGCGCATTGGCGCAGACAATCCGCCACATCGAGTCGGGCATTCAGGCAGGTCGCTGGCAGCCTGACGAACGCTTGCCGTCCGAACGCATGCTCGCGGAGTCGCTGGGCGTGTCGCGCGCGACGGTACGCGAAGCGATTGGACGCCTCGCAACCAAAGGTCTTCTGGAAGCGCGACGCGGTAGCGGCGTCTATCTGCTGCGCAGCAAGCCCGCGTCACTGGCGGCGCCGTGGCTTCAGCTGATCGCCGATACCCCGCCGCTGCGTTCCGAAACGCTTGAATTCCGCCTGGTGTTCGAGTGCGCCGCCGCGCGTTTCGCCGCGCAACGTGCGTCGCACCGGGAACTCGAACGTTTCGAGGGCGTGCTCGAACGCATGCGCGACGCGGTTGCAGGCAAGGACGTCGATAAGGAAGCCGCCACCGACGGTGAATTCCATACGGCGCTCGTTGCAGCGTCCCAAAACCGGCTGCTCGATCAGTTCTATGCGAGCGTGATCGGCATGTTGCGCGAACACATTGCAAGCAACACATACGACGCAACCGTCAACAACGCGAATGCAGCCGAGCAGGCACGCAGCCGCTTGCGCCAGCACGAATCGATCTATTACGCGATTCGTGAGGGGAATCCGGATGCCGCGCAACAGGCAATGTACGTGCACATCGACTACGTCGGACGACAGTTCAGCGTCTGACCGGCCCGCTACGGTATTTGTAAGCGTTGAAATGTGCGGTTACCAACTGCATAAGTTATTTCATCGAGTGCTGATTAAGATGGTCTCCATCAACCCGTTAAACGGAAAGCGGAGAACCATCATGAAACGCGCAGCGCTTGTCTTGTTGATGATCGGTAGCTTGTCGGTGGCCCAGCAGGCATCGGCGCACGGGCGCGGCGGCTGGGGCCGTGGCGGCGGCGTCGATGGCGGCGCGATCGTGGGGGCGCTGATCGGAGGTGCCGTGCTCGGTGCGCTCGTGACGTCGGTTGCCAATGCACAGCCCGCGTACGCGCAACCGGTGTATCAACAACCTGTCTATCAGCAACCCGTGTACGCGCAACCGGCTTATTCGCAACCGCCGTCGAACGCTTGCTACGACAGCTATCAACGCGCCTATGTCCCGTGTCAGGGCGGTTACGGATATTGATCGGGGATCGGGGATCGGGCTCGCGGCGGTAGTCTCGTAACGCTATGACACCGCCGCGAAATCGATCTCGGAGATGTAAGCCGCCAGCTCCGTCACGATAGTCCCGATGCTCGCACCTGTCGGAAAGCATCTGGCGACGCCCCGCTTCTTCAATGCATGCCAGCTCGCGCTGTCGATGTTTCCGCCGATCACGACGGGAACGCGGGAGCCTTCGTCACGCAGTGCTTCGAGCAGGCCCGACACCAGTTCGACATGCGCGCCTGCCAGCGACGACACGCCGATCACATCGACATCGTGCTTCAATGCCAGTTCGCTGACTGCCTCTGCCGACGCGAACATCGCGCCCGTCGTCACGTTGAAGCCCGCATCCTCGAGCGCGGCAGCGACGATTCGCGCGCCCCGGTCGTGACCATCCTGGCCGAGCTTTGCCAGCAAGATGCGTGGCGCGCGCCCCAGTTGCTTCGTGACACGTTGCACGGCTGCGCGGGCGTTCATCCATTCGGCGTCGGACGACAGCATCTCGCCGTACACTTGCGCCGATACCGGTAAATCCACCGTGTGCCGGGGCCAAACAGCTTCCAGTGCCTGCGTGCATTCGCCGACTGTCGCACGCGCACGCATGCATGCGATGGTCAATTCAAGCAGATTGCCTTCGCCATCGCGTGCCGCCCGTTGCAACGCGGCCAGCGTGTCGCGCACACGTGTCGCATCGCGCGATCGCTTCACCTGCGCGACGCGGCGTGCCTGCAGCGTGCGAATCTGCGCAGCGTCCTGCGCCTGCGTGACAAGCGGCTCGTCCTCGTCGTCCGTCATAAAGCGGTTGACGCCCACGATCACGCGTTGCCCGCTTTCGATATCCGCCTGCACGCGCAGCGCCGATTCATGAATGCGCGCGCGTACCCAGCCCGAACGTATCGCCTCGACGACGCCGCCGCTCGCGTCGATCTCATCGAGCACGGCACGCACCCGGCTTGCGATATCGGCCGTCAGCGCTTCCATCATGTACGACCCGGCCCACGGATCGACTACATCGCAGACGCCCGTCTCGTGCTGAAGCACCAGTTGCGTATCGCGCGCGAGCCGCGAAGACTCCGCGCAAGGCAGCGCCAGCGCTTCGTCGTACGCATTGGTATGTAACGACTGCGTGCCGCCGAACACAGCCGCGAGCGCCTCGACCGTCGTCCGCACGACGTTGTTCATCGGTTTTTGCGCCGTCAGCGACCAGCCCGACGTCTGGCAATGCATGCGCAGCGCGCGGCCCTTGTCCGACGTGGCGCCGCTATGCGATGCGATCTCCGACCACAACAGCCGCGCGGCGCGCAGCTTCGCGACCTCGACATAAAAATCCGTGCCGACACCGAAGAAGAAACTCATGCGCTCACACGCGTCGTTTGCGTGCATGCCGCGTGCGACGAGCGTGTCGACATAGGTGCGCGCATTGGCCATCGTCAGCGCGAGTTCGAGCACGGCGTCCGCGCCTGCTTCCTGAAAGTGATAGCCGGAGACCGACAGTGCATTGAAGCGCGGCACCTGTTGCGCAAGATGGGCGGCCACATCGGCGGCGATGCGCAGCGAAGGCTCGGGCGCGAAGATGCCCGTGTTGCGCACCATGAACTCTTTCAGGATGTCGTTCTGGATCGTGCCCCGCAGTTGCGATGCATGCACGCCGCTTTCGTCCGCCGCGACGATAAACGCGCCGAGCACGGGCAAGACAGCCCCGTTCATCGTCATCGATACCGACACGCGGTCGAGCGGTATGTCTTCGAAAAGCCGTGCCATGTCTTCGACCGTATCGATGGCCACGCCCGTCATCCCGACGTCCGCGCTGACGGCGGGATCGTCCGAATCGTAACCGCGCTGGGTCGGCAGATCGAATGCAACCGAGAGACCTTGTGCGCCTTCCGCCAGCGCGGTGCGGAAGGCGAGGTTCGTATCGGCGGCTTGCGCGTAGCCTGCGTACTGGCGAATCGTCCACGGCTTTTCGGTGTACATCGAAGCGAACGGCCCACGCACGAACGGCGCTTCTCCCGGCATGCTGTCCACATGCGCAATGCCTTCGATATCCGCGCGCGTATAGACGCGCTTGAGCGGCACAGCGCGGCGGCGTGCGCGTGTCGTGCTCATCGGCGCCTCCAGCGCTTCTCCGTCGTGACATCGGCGATCTTCATGCCGTCGCTCTTGCGGCGCACTTCCGTCCAGTGCCGGATGCCCCGTTCGTCTTCTGCGCTGCCAACCACACGCAGGCTCAATGTATCGCCGACATCGACATTGCCGTAGTAGAACAACGAGCGGCTCGCGACCAGCGGCGGCTCGTCGAAGCGTCGCCATTGCCATTCGGCGCGATCGACAAACGCCTGAAAACTCGCGAAATAAAGGAAGTCCGCGCCGTTGAAATCGCTGTTCGGGCAAGGAAGAAATTCAATCGGTTCGTCGGTCGCGGGCGCGAGTTCCGGCAGCGCGGCGCGGTCTGCCGCCCGCAGACGCTTGCTCATCTGCATCATCTGCAACGCAGGTTCGGGCATCGGCTCGACGCCACCGGGCAGCGCCGCCAGCGCCGCGCGCGCGACGCAACGGTTGCTGCGCGGCTCGCCGCGCGTGACGAATGCCGACGACATCGACAGTTCCGCAATCTCCGTCTCGCCGCGCATGATGCGATGCGTGCTGAAATGACGCACGGGTCCCGTTCTGCACAGCGTGCTGCGAATGTCGAACGTGTCGTTTTCGCCGATCGAGTCGAGGCCGCCCGTTTGCAGTCGAATCGCCGTAAACGCCGCATACGAACGCCCGCCGTCGTCGTCGTGAAAGTCCGTCTGCTCGCGGCCCGCATGCACGGCAAGCGCCTCCCAATGGCGATGCCCGCACTCCTTGAGCAACCAGTTTTCCGACAGCCCCGTGTAGCTCAATTGCGGCATGCCCGCGCGATAGCGTTGGATCATGCTCACGCCGCGAGACTCGTCGACGCTGCGTCGATGGATGAACGGATCGTATCGACCACATGCCCGGCATCGCGCGCGATGCCGGAGAAGCGGCCCGATCCCCATGTATGCAGCCACGGCAGCCCGATGAAATACAAGCCCGCTTGCGGCGTGATGCCGCGAACATGCGCGGGATAACCGCGTCCGTTGAAGACAGGCGCGTCGATCCAGCTAAAATCCGGCCTGAAGCCGATGCACCAGACAATCGACGTGATGCCGCTTGCCGCGAGATCGAGCGACGTGCGTTCGCCTTCGGGCCGCCACACGGGTGCATAAGGCGTACCGGCCGGCGCGTCGACTCCATGCTTCTCGATGAAGCCGTCGATGCTCGCGTTGATCCGGTTATACGTGTCGTCGGCGCTATCGAGGGCATCGATCAGATTGGGCGCGAACTGCAGACGGCCGTCGCGCAGATCGTCGAGCCTGCCATACAGTTCCATGCCTTCGAGCGCAAAGCGCCGCAAGTCGATATCGCGTCCGCCGTCGCGGCCCGTCACATAGTGGTTCGTGTTGTCCCGCACGCCTTCGCGCAGCGGATGCTGATCGACGGGCATGTCGTAATAGCGCATGTCCGCGAGCCAGTCGACCACATCGCGGCCGCGATAGAAGCGCGCACAACGCGGTGCTTCGCCGACGGCCAGATACACCTTGCGGCCCGCCAGATGCAGGTCTTCCGCGATCTGCGCGCCCGACTGCCCCGAGCCCACGACGAGCACCGCGCCTTCGGGCAGCGCCTGCGGATTGCGGTAATGCGACGACTGCAACTGCACGATATCGGCAGGCAAACGTTCGGCCATGCGCGGCACAATGGGCGTGTGATAGCCGCCTGAAGCCACCACGACCTGATCGGCCGTGAAGTCGCCATTCGACGTCGTCACGACATAGCCGCCTGATGCCAGGCGCTTGATCTTGCGGACTTCCGTATGTTCGAGCACGGGCGCATCGACCATCGCGATGAAGCCGTCCAGATACGCGATGATCTCGTCCTTCTTCATAAAGCCGTGCGGATCGTCGCCGCGATACGGGTAGCCCGGCAGCGCGCATTGCCAGTTCGGCGTGACGAGGCAGAACGCATCCCAGCGCTGCGAGCGCCATGTATGCGTAACCGTGTGCTTTTCGATCACCAGATGATCGATGCCCGCCTCTTTCAGGTAGTAGCTGATCGACAGTCCGGCCTGTCCGCCGCCTACGACGATCACCGTATGATGGGGAACCGCGTTCGTTGCATCGGGAGCGAGAGTGTTTGCGTTCGACATGATTCTTTCCTGCGTTCGGTTCACAAAAGTTCGACGACCTGGACTTCCGCTTGCGGATCGGTAGCGAAGCGCTGCGCCTGGGCTTCGATCTGCGCAAGCTGATCCATCGCCGCCGAGCACGCGAAGCCGTACTTCTCGCGTACGCGTTCGGAGCCGATATGCAGCGCCTCGCGTGCCCTGTCGACGAAATCGCCAAGCGCATAACGCTGTCCGGCAACGAAAAACTCGCCGACTACGGTCGAAGGCGAATAGCAGTTGGCCTCGCTGCCGTCCGGCCACTGGACCCTGAAGTGCATGACTGGCATCACGTTTCCTTTGATTGAGAGATTCAGGCGCTGAGCGCTTGCATGAGGTGCTGCACATGGCTCGCATACAGCGCGATATGTCGATGCGCGCTTTCGCGCCAACTGAAGCGTGCAAGCAGCTCGGGGACCGCATGTTCGAAGTCGATGCCGCCGCGATCGTGCAGCGCGCGGCGCAGTGCATCGGCGATGCTGGCGGCGTCGTCGGGTTGTGCCCAGCAGCAGACGCTTTCGTCGAGATAGCCGGTGAAGGGTTCGATCTGCGACACGACGACGGGCGCGCCTGCCGCCAGCGCTTCGAGCGTGACGAGACCGAAGCCCTCGCGCAGCGACACCATCGAAACGACATCGGCGCGCCGCATCAATGCGGGGATGGCTGCGTCATCGAGCGGACCTGTGACGACGATTGCTTCGCCCTGCCCGATGCGCAGACCCAGTTGCGCTGCGCGCGCGATGAAGCGGCGCGTATAGGCATCGTGATCCAGCAGGCTCGCGCCGCCTGCGATCACGAGTTGCGCGTGGGCATGCGTTTGCCTCAGCAAGGCAAACGCGTCCAGCAGTTGCAGCGTGTTCTTGCGCGCCTCGATGCCGCCCACGGTCAGCACGACCGGCTTGCCGACAACGCCCGGCGTCATGCAAACGTCTGGGTCGTTTGCCTCGTTTGAACTGCGAAAGCGCTGCACGTCAACGCCGTTATTGACGGTCGACGCCGCAATATCGAACGCGTCGCGCATCTTGTGCGTCCACGTGTCACTGACGCAGAACACAGCATCGGCGTCCGCGAACGCACGACGCTGCCACTCGCTCAGCCGCGCGTCGTCGAACGTATCGAGATGGTGGACCGTGCGCACGAAGCCGCGAATCGCACCCGCTTCGCGCAGTTCGGCAAGCGCGTTGCCGCTGATGCTGTCCTGCGCGTGAAGCACGTCGAAGCCGGACGCGCCATCTTCGATCAACGCGGTTTTCAACGCGTCGATCCGCATCCGCACCATCGACACCGTATCGTTGCCGTGCGCCGCGACGGGCGCGAGCACGACACGGCAAGGCGACGCGCGGAACATCGGCGCACCGCCGACGGATGGCGCGAAGATCGTCACGTCCTGCCCTGCTTCATGCAGTTCGCGTCCGAGTTCGAGCGTATGCACGACGCCACCGCGCGGATTGACGGAGTGCGTGAACAGCGCAATGCGCATCGCGGTGCCGTTCATGTTTGCGCTCCCACGGGCGCGCCGATGAACGCGCTGTCCTTGAAGCGCCAGAGCAAGGCCGAATCGGACTGCTGCGTAAGGACGACCTCGCGCGATGCATCCACGCTGCCGATCGACGCGCATGCGAGCCCGCGCTGCGCGAAGCGCGCGAGCACTTCATCCACGTGCTCATCGCGCACCGACAGCACGAAGCCATAACTCGGAAACGCACTGAGCCAGCGTTCGAAATCGACGTGCTCCGGGCGCGGAATCGCGTCGAGATCGATGCGCGCGCCGACGCCCGAGCATTCGAGCAGCATCAGCGACGTGCCGAGCACGCCCGCCATGCTGATGTCCTTGGCCGCGTCGCACAGGCCGCTTTCCGCGAGTTGCGGCAGCAGTTCGAGATCGTCGCGCAGACGCCCAGCGGGCGCGCCAACGGACGCGTTCCAGAACGGATACGGATCTTCGAAACGGCCGCGCAGATCGACGGCCATCACGAGACGGTCGCCCGGTTGCGCGTTGAAACTCGACAGTAACGCTCGCGCGCGACCAAGTATCGACACGGCAAGCTGCGGCTCCGCGCTGCGCGTATTGCTGTGTCCGCCTACGACGGGCACGCCATACGCATTCGATGCCGCCGCGATACCCGCCAGTATCTCCGCCGCCGCATCGAGCCCATCGCTCCACAGCGCATCGACGACTGCAAGCGGCCGGCCGCCCATCGCATACACGTCGCTGACGTTGACCATCACGCTGCTGTAGCCAGCGAACCAGGGCATCGTCTCGACGAAATCGCTGACCAGCCCTTCGATCGCGAACAGCAGATAGCCGTCGCCATCGGCGAGCGCCGCGCAGTCGTCGCCCACGGCAACGGCTTGCGCGAGATCGCGCGTGCCGTTCGGCAAACGCGACGCCAGCGACGCCACCACGCCGGCTATATCCGTCTTGTGCCGAAAGCCGCGGCTTGCGCGCATCCGTTCGACCAGCGCTTGCAGACTCATGAGCGGCCTCGCGACGACGTGACGAAACCGCTTTCGGGCGTAAAGCATGGCGGATAGTGCGCGAGGTCGGCTTCCATCAGATCGTGAGGCCGGCCAAACAGTGTTTCCTCCGCGACCGTCTGCCAGTGCAGACGCCTGAACAGCGGCACGTTCTGACGCTGCACATGGGCGAGAAACGTATCGCATCCCAGCGCATGCGCGCTGCTCACAGCAAGCCGGATCAGCGTCGAGCCGAGCTTGCCGTGCGAGCGGAACGCCGCATGGACCGCAAGGCGCGAGCCGAGCCACGTGCGCGGCTGCGTTTCGTGGATCCGCACCGTGCCGACCACCTGTTCCGGCACGCCCGCGATGCAGCTCAGCGCAACCAGCAGCTTCGCGTGACCGTCGATCTCGTCGCGGTCGTCGCCGACGAAGATGCCCTGCTCGACGCAGAACACCGCGCGCCGAAGCGCGTACGCTTCATTGCTTTCCCACGGCAGCGTCGCCCATTTCACGCGATACTCGGCGGGCGTGAAGTCGAGCGGCAATGCATCCAGTTCGTCGAATGTCTCGCAGAACATGATCAGTCCTCGTACGATGCGAGCGACGAGCACGCGCCGCATTTGCCGCAGCCCGCCTTGATATCGGCGGAACGCATCTGCGCGTCGCGCAGCATCGCGCCGAGCGGCGCCAGGATCGACTTCATGAACTCGGGCGAAGGCGCGGGATGGTCTTCCAGCGGCGTGCCGCTGATCGGCACGAAAGGCACGACGAACGGGTACACACCGAGGTCGATCAGTTCGCGCGAGATCGACAGAATGGCTTCCGCCGTATCGCCGAGGCCCGCGAGGATGTACGTGCTGACCTGTCCCTTGCCGAACACGGCGACGGCCGCCTCGAACGCTTCCATATAGCGCGAGATGGGCACGCTCGCCTTGCCGGGCATCACGCGCGCGCGCACTTCCGGCGTGACGACTTCGAGATGCATGCCGAGCGTGTCGATGCCGCTCGCCTTCATGCGTTCGAACCACGCATCGTTATCGGGCGGCTCGCATTGCGCCTGAATCGGGAGATCGACGGCCGCCTTGATCGCAAACGCGCTTTCGCACAGGATCTGCGCGCCGCGATCCGGCGTCGGCGGCGTGCCCGTGGTCAGCACCATATGTTTCACGCCGTCGAGCAGCACGGCTGCGCGCGCCACTTCCGCAAGCTGTTCCGGCGTCTTGCGCGCAATCGTGCGGCCCGCCGCGAGCGACTGGCCGATCGCGCAGAACTTGCAGGTCTTCTTGCGGCTTTCGTAGCGGATGCAGGTTTGCAGCACCGTCGTGGCGAGCACGTCGGTGCCGTGCAGCGTCGCGATGTGCGAGTACGGCACGCCGTCGAGCGTTTGCAACTGCGTGAAGCGCGGCGCTTTCGGAAAGCTGATGCTGGCAATGGGGATCGTGCCGCGCATCAGCGCACTCGCGCCCGCTTGATCCGGCGCGCTCGCGACGAACGGCGAATTCCACGCGGAACTGGTGTGCACGGGCACCATGATCGTCACGCCATCGACGGTCACGGCCTTGTGGTCCGACGGGCCCGCACCGCCGCGCCGGCTCGCGGCGCCCGCGTTCGGATCGACGAGGCGCAGCCCCGTCGATTGCAGCTCCGTGCGCAGTTCCATCAGCTGGCGCTGCGTGCGCGGCTCAACCGGCGACAGGTTCACGCTGGCATTCATCCTGACCTCCACTCGTGGTTTCGTCGGGGGCGGCATCCGCACCCGCGCGTTCGAACGACATCGACATCGGCGTAACGGGCAGCGCCGGACGGTCGTTGATGGCAAGACTCAACAGCTCGGGCCGCGCATAGTGACCGACCGAGTCCATCATCCGTTTGCGCTTCGTGATCAGCGACATGTCGAGATCCGCGACGACCATGCCTTCGCCTTCGCGCAGCGGCTCGGCGAGATGCTGGCCTTCGGGCGAGATAATGGCCGTCATGCAGCCGCCGCGCAGCGCCTTCTGCAGCTTCGGGTCCGTCGTCACGGATTCGATCTGCGCTTCGCTGAGCCAGCCCGTCGAATTCACGACGAAACAGCCCGATTCGAGCGCGTGATGACGGATCGTCACCTCGATCTGCTCCGCGAAAATCGGCCCCACCAGCGAGCCCGGAAACTGGCTGCAATGGATCTCTTCGTGCTGTGTCATCAGCGCGTAGCGCGCGAGCGGGTTGTAATGCTCCCAGCACGCGAGGGCGCCGACTCGCGCAATGCCCGTGTGCGCGACCTTCAGACCCGCCGCGTCGCCTTGTCCCCAGATCATCCGTTCATGAAACGTCGGCGTGATCTTGCGGCGCTTGAGCACCAGACGCCCGTCGACGTCGAACACGAGCTGCGTGTTGTACAGGCTGCCGTGATCGCGCTCGTTCACGCCGAGCACGACCACCATCGAATGACGGCGCGCACGCTCGCTCACGGCCTGCGTGACGGGCCCCGGCACGACGACAGCCTGCTCGTAGAGCCGCATGTGTTCGGCGCCCGACGCGACAGGCGGACGCACGAACGAAAAGTACGGGTAGTAAGGCACGAACGTCTCGGGGAAGACGATCAGCTGCACGCCCTTCGACGCGGCTTCGTCGATTGCGGCGCATACCCTGTCGAGCGTGCCGCCGGGACGCTCGAAATCAGGCGCAATCTGCACCGCCGCTGCACGGATGATTCGCTGCTCGGACATGATCGGCACCCGGCGCGCTCAGACGGTCCACGTATGGATGATCAGCGCGTTCTCCTTGCGATGGAGAAGCTGCAGGTCGAGCACATCGAGCGGATTGATCGGCCGGATGCCTTCGATCAGCGACGCTTCGCCATGACCATAGAGCGCCTGCAAGGCGAAGCGGCATGCGTACACCTTGCCGCCCTCTTCCATGAACTTGACGAGTTGCTTGTTGAAGTTCAGATGGCCGGGAAAGGCTTCGTCGCCGAGCGTCGGAAAGCCGCGTTGCAGGCCGAGCGTGACGCCCGGGCCGTACAGCAGCACCGACGTATCGAAGCCCTTGCGCTGCAGACGCGTGGCCTGCAGCAGATTGACGAAACCGATCGAGCCTTCGAATGCAACCGTATGAAAGGTGACGAGTGCTTTCTCGCCGGGTTCGGCCTTGACGTCGGGAAATACCTTTTCTTCGTAGTCGACCAGGTAGTCGCCTTTCTGATGCATCGGTTTGTTGACGGCAGGCATATCGCTCTCCAATAAGTCGCGTAATTGATCGGATTGCTCGACGGGAAATATCCCGATTGGCGACTCACTTAACGCAACGGATATGCCAATTTCCGGCCCGGTTCATGCAATCAACTTCCAATCAATCAAATCGCAATTGTTCGAGCGACCCGAAAATTTCTTTGCGAGCCTTGTCTGACGGGGGTTTTCGGTGATAAGCGACAGATGCGCGCGCACCGTCTTCGCACAACGACGCAGCGTCTTTTGCGTGCGGATGGTGCGCGATACCCCGCAAGCGTGCATTCATCCAATCAATGCAATCAAGTTTTGAATTGAATGGAAATCGATTTATTTTTCGCGGAATTCGCGTGTTACCTTGAATGACGCTTTTCAGTTATCCGCATCGGAAATAACAGCATGGACAGTCTCGCGCATCACTGGCTCAAGCGGCTGACTGAAAGCCGCAAACCGGCGTATCTCGTGATACCGGATCTGATCGAGGAAGATCTCGCCAGCGGTCGTCTGCGTCCGCGCGACCGTCTGCCCGGCCTGCGCGATCTGGCGGGCGCATTGCAGTTGAACTACACCACCGTCGCGCGCGCCTATGCGGAGGCACGCAAGCGCGGCCTGCTCGATGCCCGCGCGGGGAGCGGGACGTTCGTGCGTGGACGCACGCAGACCTTGCCGCTCGCAGGCGGCAGCAGCGTCGAAATGTCGATGAACATGCCGCCCGAACCGCCCGAACTGGCCGCGCGCCTGAGAGAGTCGTCGGCACAGCTGCTCGCGCAAACCGATCCTTACCGGCTGCTGCGCTATCAGGATTTCGGCGGCACGCCCGACGACCGCGCAGCGGGACGCGCATGGCTCAAGGAACGCCTGCCCGATTGCGAAGACGATACCGTGCTGGTGTGTCCCGGCATTCATAGCGCGCTCGTCGCGCTCGTATCGCAGCTGGCGAGACCGGGCGAAACCATTTGCCTCGACACGCTCGCGTATCCCGGCATCAAGGCCATCGCGTCGCAACTCGGCGTGCGCCTGCAGCCGCTGCCGCGCGATGAAGAAGGACCGTTGCCGCACGCCTTCGAAGCGCTGTGCAAGACCGAAAAGCCCGGCGCGTTCTACTGCAACCCGACCTTGCAGAATCCGAGCACGCTGACGCTGTCGGTGCAGCGGCGCGAAGCGCTCGCCGACGTCGCGTTGCGCTACAGCGTGCCCATCATCGAAGACGATGCGTATGGCTGGCTGCCGTCGAACAAGCCCGTCGCGCTGGCTTCGCTGGCGCCGGAGCTGACCTGGTATGTGACGGGCTTTTCGAAGACCTTCGGCGCAGGGCTGCGCGTCGCGTATCTGCGCGCGCCGACAGCGAGGCAAACGCAGCGCGTCGCGGGCGCGTTGCGCGCGACGACCGTCATGCCGAGTCCGTTCACGGTGCTGCTGGCGACGCAATGGGTCAACGACGGCACCGCGCACGAGATGCTCGACGCGATCCGCAAGGAAGCGAACGTGCGTCAGACCATTGCGTCACAGGAACTGGCCGACTGGCATTACGAAGCGCAGTCCGATGGCTTTCATTTGTGGTTGCCGATTCCGCCGCAGTGTGACTGGAGCGCGCCGGAGCTTGCGCTGCAACTGCGCAATCAGGGCGTCGGGGCGGTGGCGGGTGCGGCGTTTTCGACGGACGGCAATCCGCCCAATACGATCCGCGTCTGTCTGGGTGGCCCGCAGGACAGAAACGATTGCCGCGACGCGTTACAGCGCGTCGCGGAAACCTTGAGCGATCCACATCATCTGCATATGCCGATGATGTGATCGCTCGGCCAATCAGCGCAGACCGCCGCTCGCAACAATGCGCTCGCCCGTCAGCCAGCCGGAATCGTCGGATGCGAGGAACACCGCGATGGCTGCGATATCGCGCGGCTGGCCTGCCCGGCCAAGCGGCGTCTGGCTCACCGCGTTGGTTTCGAACTCGGAGCCGGCAATCCCTGCTTCGTGCGTGCCCTCAGTGACGACGAAGCCAGGATTGATCGCATTGACGCGAATCTTCTTCGGTCCCAGTTCGCGTGCCAGCACGCCCGTGATTGCGTCGACGGCGCCTTTCGTGCCGCTGTAGATCGCGCTCGTCGGCGGCGTGATGGTCGTCACGACCGAGCTGATGTTGATGATGCTCGCGCCTTCACCCAGATGCTTCGCGGCCGCCTGCGTGGTCAGCAACAGCCCGAGCACGTTGATGTTGAACTGCTTGTGGAATTGCTCTTCGGTGAATTCTTCAATCGCCGCAAATTCGTAGACGCCTGAATTGTTCACGAGGACGTCGAGACGGCCGTAGGTTTCGACGGCGGCATTGATGATGCCTTGCGCGTCCGCTGCCTTCGACACGTCGCCGCCGACTGCGATCGCCTTGCCGCCCGCCGCGTTGATGTCGGCCACGACTGCGTCAGCAGCGGTTTTGCTGCTGGCGTAGTTGACGACCACGGATGCACCCTCGGCTGCCAGCGCCTTGGCGATGCCCGCGCCGATTCCTTTCGATGCGCCCGTGACGACAGCGACCTTACCTGCAAGCTTGCTCATGATCTGTTTCCTCAATCGATTCGATACCGTTTGACGGGACCGGCGGTGTCTCGAACCCGCCGGCCTGCGATGGAGTGAATGTAGACAGACGATTCGCCGCGATAAAGCGGCTCAAGGCGAATTGACTTGAAGGATCTGGCGAACAATCGAAAACGGATTGCGTACTGAGAGCCGCTCGCCGTGCATTCTAGTCCCTGAAACGGAAAACGCGCGGCGAAGGGTCCGAAACATTCACGGCCCCTTCGCCGCGCGAATCACGGCGGGTTGCAATGTCATGCAATCGTCACATCAAAGGCATGATGGTCGGATAGCTCAGATGCGCGCGCGCTTCCTTGACGCCCTTCACTTCGAGCGCGGCGATGCACAGCGCGCGTTCCTCGGCTTCGGACTCGATCACGCCCCACAGATGCGCGACGCCATCCTTGACGATCACATTTCCCTTCGACAACGCCCAGCGTTTTTCGCTCAATGCCGCGACGATCGCATCGGCGATTTCGCGGTCGTCCGCCGAAGGCGTGTCTTGCGTCTGCGCCGGCGCCGCTGTGCTCGCCAGCGCGCGAATCAGGTTGCCGCGCGTAACGATGCCGACCAGCGCGCCGTCACGCACCACCGGCACGCGCTTGATACGGCGCCGCTCCATCAGTTCGGCAATGTCGGCGACGGGGGTTGTTTCGTCGACGGTGATGACGGTCGTCGTCATCACGTCGGCGACGGTGCGTCCGTGTTCCTTCACGAAGCTGCTGGCCAGATCGCGCGTCGACGAAAAAAGTTCGAGCCAGCGCGAACGCCGTTTCCCGGTTCCCAACTCGACCCTGTGCAGCAGGTCCCCTTCGCTCAGGATTCCAGCGAGCGCACCGTTCGCGTCGACGACAGGCATGCCGCTGATCCTGTTTTCGACCAGACGTTTCGCAGCTTCCTGCACGGTCATTTCCGGTTGCGCGCAGATGACGGATGGCGTCATGACATCGATAGCTAACATGGTTTTCTCCTTGGCACACCAACCAGTTTGTGCCTCCTGGCGACGGACCGCTTGATCTGTATCAAACGGCGCGATGCGAAGCATGGGACGATGGACTCACGTTCTTTCGGAGGTCCGCATGCGGAAGCCACCTTCCATGCGCGGACGGCACGCCATGACCAAACCTCTGTTCCGCATCGGCTCCGCGCTGCTCAATACGCCCGCGCCGCGCCCCGTCGAAGGCACACCCGTTCCGTATATCGGCTTTGCGCCCCCGCAACGCACGGGCGGCCTGCCCTTGCTCGACGCGCTCGCCGCTCGGCAAACGTCGCGCGAGTTCGCCGACACGCCGCTCGATCACCGCACGCTCGGCGATCTGCTGTGGGCCGCCGACGGCATCAACCGTGCGCACGGCTATGGCCGCACCGCGCCGTCGGCGCTGGGCGGCTACGAGATCGACATCTATGTGCTGCTCGCGAGCGGCGCGTATCGCTACGATCCCGTCGCGCATGCGCTTACCCTTGTCGCCGCAGCCGATCTGCGCGCGATGACGGGCTATCAGGAGTTTCTCGGCCACGCGCCCGTCAATCTGGTGTATGTCGCCGACCTGACACGCATGCAGGACGTCCCGCACGCGCAGCGCGAAGCCTTCGCGTCGGCGAGCGCGGGCGCGATCCTACAGAACGTGTATCTGTTCTGCGCGTCGATGGGGCTCGCGGCTGCCGCGCGTGGCTGGATGAACCGCTCGGCCCTCGCGGTCAATCTGAAGCTGCCCGTCGGATCGGTTGCGTTGCTCGCGCAAACGGTCGGGCATTTCGCGGCGGGACACGAACGTCGCGCCTCCGACGAAGACTTCGCGACGACCTTCTTCTGAACAGACGAGCGCGCCGCTCGCGTTGACGCGAACGGCGCATGCTTTACTGCGTGGCTTCGTCTTTTTCGTCGCTGCCGCGCACCAGCAGCACGGGACACGGCGAAATCCGCACGAAGTGTTCCGCGACGCTGCCCAGCACGATCCGTTTCATGCCGCGCCGCCCATGCGTGCCGAGCACGACGAGTTCCGCGCCCAGATGCTCGGCGTAACGTTTAAGCGTCTGGGCGATATCGTCGTTGAGGGGCTCCGTCTCCACCAGCTCGTTCGCGCACGCAACGCCCGATTGTCTGCACGTAGACTCGACGTTTTCGAGCGCGTTGCGCCCGTCGCTGCGCAATGCGTCCGTCAGCACGGTCGGGTCGAAATAACCGGCGTAGTTGAAGATCGGCGATTTATCGACCACATAGACGGCATGCACCGTGCCGCTCGTGAGCGATGCGATCTTTACAGCCTCCTGCACGGCCAGCTTCGATGTGTGGCTCCCGTCCACTGCGACGAGGATCTTCTTGTACATGTCGACTCTCCTTGAAATGCCCGAAAAACTGGATGGAACGTAAGGCCGCTGGCTCTATAAAAAGGACACGCGTCACGATACTTCGATCAGCACCTTGAGCGCATGCGTGCTCCCCGCATGTGAGAACGTCTCGTACGCCGCGAGCATGTCGTCGAGCGCGAACCGGTGCGTGATCAGCTGCTTCGGATCGAGGCGGCCTGCGCGCACCGTTTTCATCAGCATCGGCGTGCTGACCGTATCGACCAGACGCGTCGTGATCGAAATGTTGCGGTCCCACAGTTTTTCCAGATGCAGATCGCACTTCACGCCATGCACGCCGACGTTCGCAATCGTGCCGCCGGGCGCGATCAGCGCTTCGCAGAGTTCGAAGGTCGCGGGCACACCGACGGCTTCGATCGCGCAATCCACGCCCGTCGATTCCGTCAGCGCCATGACCTGCGCAACGGCATCCTCGTGACTGTTGTCGATGGAGGCCGTCGCGCCGAAACGTCGTGCCACTTCGAGCCGGTTCGGGTCCGGGTCGATCATGATGATCTGCGCGGGCGAGTAGAACTGCGCCGTCAATAGCGATGCGAGCCCGATCGGCCCCGCGCCGACGATCGCCACCGTGCTGCCCGGCTGAACCTTGCCGTTGAGCACGCCGCATTCGAAGCCGGTCGGCAGGATATCGGAGAGCATCACCAGCGCTTCTTCGTCGAGTCCCGCGGGAATGCGGTAGAGACTCGTCTGCGCGTGCGGGATACGCACATATTCGGCCTGCGTGCCGTCGATGCGATGGCCGAGAATCCAGCCGCCCGTCGTGCAATGCGAGTACATGCCGCGCCGGCAATAGTCGCATCGCCCACACGACGAAATGCACGACACCAGCACGTGATCGCCGACCGCGAGGCCGCTCACCGCGCTGCCCACGCTATGCACGACGCCCACGCCTTCGTGGCCGAGAATGCGCCCCGGCTCGCAGGTCGGCACGTCGCCCTTGAGGATGTGCAGGTCGGTGCCGCAGATGGTCGTGCGCGTCATCCTGACGATGGCGTCCGTGGGCGCCGCGAGTTCGGGCATCGGGCGTTCGTCGAGCGACTTCTCGTTGGGTCCGTGATACACGAGTGCTTTCATGACAGAGTCCTCCATTGAAGGAATGAAGCAGTTCACACAAAACAATCTAGTCCCATGCGCGCTGTCCCGCTTGACGTCGATCAATCGCCCCGGAAACAACCGCGCGATTCACGATACGACGCTGCTTGATCTGCATCAATCGCCATGCCGATGCGCCCCGTAGACTCGTTTGCATCGCGGGCCGATGCCCGCCCCACGTCTCTCTCTGTTCTGGAGTAACGGCGATGAGCTACAAGAGCATCCTCGTGCAACTCGATACGGGCGTTCACGCGCATCCGCGCCTCGAAATCGCGCTACGGGTCGCCCATCAGTTTCACGCGAAGCTGACGGGCCTGTTTACGACTTACCTGCCCGATCCCCACGCGCTATTCGTGATGGCGGGCACGGCTTTCTATTACGCGGAGCATGAGCGTCAACGTCACGAACGCAGCGCCGCGCTCGACCGCCTGTTCCATGCGGAAGCCGCGCGCGCGAAAGTGGACGCGCGCTGGATTGCGGCGCCCGGCTATGCGAACGACGTCGTGCCGTCCTACGCGCGTCTCGCCGATCTCGTGATCGCCGGACAGACCGATCCGCAAGACCCCGAATCGTTCATTGCCGATCAGTTCGTCGAGCATCTGCTGATGTCGGCGGGCCGTCCGGTGCTGCTGGTGCCGTCGGCGGGCGCCCACGCGACGCTCGGTCAGCGCGTGCTGGTTGCGTGGGACGGCAGCCGCGAAGCCACGCGCGCGATTCACGACGCGATGCCCTTCCTGTCGCACGCCGCCGACGTCACGCTGCTCACCGTCAACGCGACGCGCGACGAGCCGCCGCTGTGGCGCATTCCGGGCGCCGACATTGCGCTGACCATCGCGCGACACGGCGTCAAGGTGAACGTGCGCGAAGTCTCCGCCAGCGGCGACACGCCGACCGGCGACGTGCTGCTGTCGCAGGCGGCGGAATCGGGCTGCGACCTGATCGTGATGGGCGCCTACGCGCATTCCCGTTTGCACGAGCTGGTGCTGGGCGGCGCGACGCGCACCGTACTCCAGTCGATGACCGTGCCCGTGCTGCTGTCGCACTGAGCGTCCCGCTGAAAAAGGAACTGACATGAGCTACAAGACCCTGCTCGTCCATATCGACGATAGCCGCCGCAGCGACACGCGCATCGCGCTGTCGCTCGAACTCGCGCAGCGCTGGGATGCGCATCTGATCGGGCTGTACGTGGTCTGCCAGGATCTGTTCAGGCCGATCTTCCGGCAGGACAAAACGCTGTCGTTCGGGCAGCTCGAAGCGCATGCAGACGAGCGCCGCGAGAAGGCGCAAAACGCCTTTCTCGCCGCCGCCGAACGCGCCGGCCGCAGCGCCGAATGGCGCGCGCCGCCCGGACCCGCGTTGGACATCGCGATGCTCCATGCGCGGCACGCGGATCTGCTGGTGCTCGGCCAGCAAGATCCCAACGATCCCGCGTCGTTCGTGACGCCGCACTTCGTCGGCGATCTGGTGCTGGGCGCGGGCCGCCCCGCGCTCGTCGTTCCGTATGCGGGCGAGGTGCGCACGCTCGGCGACAACGTGCTGCTCGCGTGGGACGGCAGCCGCGAAGCTGCGCGCGCCGCCGCCGATGCGCTGCCCTTGCTGCAACGCGCGCGCCATGTCGGCGTCGATATCGTGCGGCATCGTGTGCACCATGACAGTCGACAGAGCCCGGACGCGCCCGAAGGCATCGACGTCGCCGCATGGCTCGACGCACATGGCGTGCGAGCGTCGTTTTCGACGACGCCGCATCATATCGGCGTCGGTACCGGCGCGACGTTGCTCAACCGCGCATCCGATCTGCACGCGGACCTGCTCGTGATGGGCGCGTATGGACACACCCGCGCGCGCGAACGTGTATTCGGCGGCGTCACGCGAACGATGCTCGAATCGATGACGGTGCCCGTCCTGATGTCGCATTGACGGGCGCATGACGATGGCGTCGCGGACGGGACGCCACGCGGCGACAGGCGCAAACGCGCACGATGTCAGCGTCACGCACGCGCGCTTCGCACGACGGCGGCCTTTGCCGGGAAGCGCCGCGCGCTGCCCGTCTTTATCGCGAGGCAGGCAAGAATGAAAGTCGACCTCGACATCGCCAGCAAGTCGCTCGCGCATCGACGCGTTGCCCGCGCGCAATATGCCGCGCTCGCCTGCGGGTTGACCGCACTGGTCGTGCTTGCCGTCGTCGCGTCGAGCGGCGCGGCAACGCTCGCGCTGATCACGGCGCTGTGCGCGTTGTCGCTTGCTTCCGCCGTGGTCAGCGTGCTCGCCGCCACGCGCACGCAAGCCCTTTCCGCACGCAACGCGAGCCGCGATGAATCGCGCATGATGGGCATCATCCGCTCGTCGATGGAAGCGATCATCACGATCGACGAAGCGCAAAACATCGTCATCTTCAATCCGACCGCCGAACGCATCTTCGGCGTGCCCGCCGCGCAGGCGCTCGGCGCGCCGCTCTCACGCTTCATCCCGCAGCGGTTTCGCGACGGTCACGCGCAGCACGTCGCGCAGTTCGGCGCGACGGGCATCTCCGAACGCATGATGGGTCGGCAGCCGGTACTGTTCGGCCTGCGCGCGAACGGCGAAGAATTTCCGCTGGAGGCATCGATTTCGCAGATACGCGAAGACGCTGGCAAACTCTATACGGTGATGCTGCGCGACGTCACCGAGCGCGTGAAGTCGGACAACGCGCTGAAGCAGTCGCGCGAGGAGTTGCGGCGGCTGTCGGCCAATCTGCAGAGCGCGCGCGAGGAGGAAAAGACGCGCATCGCCCGCGAACTGCACGACGATCTGGGCCAGCAGCTCACCGCGCTGAAAATGGAGCTTTCGGTGCTCGAAGGCGAGCTGACTTCGCATTCGGGCACGCGCGGACAGATCGACGCCATGTCGCGTCTGCACGGCATGGCTCGCACCATCGACGCGACGGTGGCTTCATTGCGCCGTATCGCGGCCGACCTTCGGCCCGTGATGCTCGACGATCTCGGCCTCGCGCCCGCGATCGAATGGCTCGCGAACGACTTCACCAGCCACTATGGCATCGCCGTCGAACGAGACATCGAGACTGCCGACACAGCGTTCACGAAAGACGCGGCGACCGCCCTGTTCCGCATCGTCCAGGAAGCGCTGACCAATGTCGCGCGCCATGCCGAAGCGAGCGCCGTCGAGCTGACGCTGCATGCGGAGAGTCAACACTACGTGCTGCGCATCGCGGATAATGGCCGTGGCGCCGAACCCGACGCAAGCAGCGGCACGGGAGAGCAGGCAGGCGCAGACAGGCCGTTCGGCCTGATCGGCGTGCGCGAGCGGGCTCATATGCTGGGCGGCTCGGTCCGGATCGACACGACGAGGAACCAGGGCTTTGCGTTGACGGTGACCTTTCCCATGCAAACCGTGCAACAGGAACATACGCAGACATGATCAAGGTATTGCTTGCCGACGACCACACGCTCGTGCGCGACGGGCTGCGCCACATTCTGCAATCCGCGAGCGGTTTCGAGGTGGCGGGCGAGGCATGCGACAGCGCCACGACCATCGCGCTGGTGCGCGCCACGGAAGCCCACGTGCTGGTGCTCGACCTGTCGATGCCGGGCCGCAACGGCGTCGATCTGATCAAGCAGATCAAGGATGAGAAACCCGCGCTGCGCATCCTCGTGCTGACGATGCACGCGGAGCAGCAATACGCGGTGCGCGCCTTCAAGGCGGGCGCATCCGGCTACATGACGAAAGAAAGCGCCAGCGCCGAGCTGGTCGGCGCCGTGACGAAGGTGGCGTCGGGCGGCGTCTACGTCAGTCTCGCGATGGCCGAGCGCTTCGCGCAGCATCTGAACGAACCCGCCGAAGCGTTGCCGCATCACCGGCTCTCCGACCGCGAGTACGACGTGTTCCGGCGCATCGTCTCCGGCCAGAGCATCACCGAAATCGCGCACGAACTGTGCGTGAGCGTCAAAACCATCAGCACGCACAAGACCCGCATCCTCGAAAAAATGCAGATGCCGAATGAAAACGGACTGGTGCGCTACGCGATCCGCCACAAGCTGATCGACGACGAGGCCGACATCTAGCCGCGGCGCTTAAGGCTCTGTTGCCCTCAGTAGGAATATTCCTATAACGCCTACCTAAACTCCTAGGGTCGGTTCCATCGTGTCCTATACATTTTTGAGATAGGGCCGTCGATACTGCTGGACATGGATACCGCCGTGCCAGCCCTCGCCGCCAAGGTCTATCTCGTCGACGCCGCCGTCGAAGTGCGGCACCGGCTTGCGCGTCTGCTCGGCGCTATCGCGGGCGTGGAAATCGCCGGCGAGGCTGAAGACGGGGACTCGGCGCTGGAAGGCATCCGCGCCTGCGAGGCGGATATCGTCGTGCTGGACCTGCGCCTTGCCGACGGCAACAGTCTTGCGCTCATCGAGACGCTGTCCCGCCTGCATCCGGCCATCGTCAAGATCGTGCTGACCAACCACATTGCGCGCGCGTTCCGCGATGCGTGCAACGCGGCGGGCGCCGATTTCTTCTTCGACAAGACGTCTGAATTCGATGCGGCCTGCCGAACCATCGCAGGCATTGCCCGGACGCAACGCGCGTCCCCGTGAGCGAACAGGAGCCGATCATGCTTGCCGCAACTGCTACCGCAACTGAAACCGCGCTCAACGCCGACCGCCCGACGATCCGCGCGGCACGCGTCGTGCCGATTCATCCCGTCTCGCGCGCCGAGCCGTCTGCACGTCGTGCGCCGCGCTGCTCCGCGTGCGCGATGCGGGCGCTGTGCATGCCCGCCGACCTGAACGCCGACGAACTGGCCCGGCTCGACGCCGTGATCTGCTCGACGCGTTCCGTCAAGCGCGGCGACACGCTCTATCGCGCGGGCGACGCGTTCCACAGCATTTACGCGGTGCGCGCGGGATCGTTCAAGACGGTCGTCATGCATCGCGACGGCCGCGAGCACGTGACGGGCTTCCAGATTGCCGGCGAGGCGCTGGGTCTCGACGGCGTCGGCGCGAGCCAGCACAACTGCGATGCCATCGCGCTCGAAGACAGCGTCGTCTGCATCATTCCGTTTGCGCAGCTCGAAGCGATCTGCCGCGAGCTGAAGCCGATGCAGCATCACATCTATCAGATGATGAGCAGCGAGATCGTCCGCGAGTCCAGCCAGATGATGCTGCTCGGCACCATGACGGCCGAGCAGCGCGTGGCGACCTTTCTGCTGAACCTGTCGCGGCGCTTCAAGGCGCGCGGCTTCTCTGCGGCGGAGTTTCATCTGCGCATGACGCGCGAGGAGATCGGCTGCTATCTCGGGATGAAGCTCGAAACCGTGAGCCGCATGTTCTCGAAGTTCCAGCGCGAGCGGCTCGTGGATGCGAACGGCAAGACGATCCGCATCGTCGATCACGAGGGGCTCGCGCGCGTCTAGCGCGGGTCTGGCGCGAGGACGACCCGATGATTCACGCCACGCCGCGATCGGCATGGGAAATCGACGAAACACAGTTCGACCCTGCCGCGCCACTCGATGCGCAACTGCGCTTCGCACTGCAATACGCGGTGCTCGCGCCGTCCAATCACAACACGCAGCCGTGGCACTTCATGATCGACGGCAGCACCGTCCACGTCTGCGTGGACAGGCTGCGGGCGCTGCCCGTCGTCGATCCGTTCGATCGCGGGCTGATCATCAGTTGCGGGGCCGCGCTCTTCAATCTGCGCGTGGCGCTGAGCCACTTCGGGTTCGCCTATGCGATCACGCTGTTTCCGTCGGACGCGGACCCCGACGTCGTCGCGCTGGTGCGGGTGTCGCGTCATGGTCAAGGCGATGCATCCGTCGCGTCGCTCTTCGACGCGATCACGCGGCGCGTCACGACCCGCGCGCCCTTTGCCGACGAGCCCGTTCCCGCCGACGTGCAACAGAAGCTCGTCGACGCCTGCGACGCGGAAGGCGCGCTGGCGGCCTGCCTGCATGAGCGCGCCGATCGCCAGGCGATTGCGTACCTCGTCGCCGAAGCGGACCATACCCAGTTCGCCGACCCGCGCTTTCGGCGCGAGCTTGCCGTCTGGGTCCATCCGCGCCGCCGCGACGACGGCATGCCGGCGTATGGGACGACCGTGAGCGGGCTGCTCGATTTCGCGGTGCCGCTCGTGTCCGCGGTGGTCCGCGTGTTCGACGCAGGCGCGGGGACGCCGGCCACGCACCGGCATCTCGTCGATGGCTCGCCGCTGATCATCGGCATTGCGACCTTGCGCAACGACCGCGAAGCATGGATCGCCGCCGGCCAGGCGCTCGAGCGCATGCTGCTGGTTGCCGTCTCCGAAGGATTGACCGCGTCTTACCTCAACCAGCCCATCGAAGTGACCACGCTGCGCGTGCAGATCAGCGGCCTGCTGCACCTCGACGCGACGCCGCAACTGCTGCTGCGCGTCGGGCGCGGCCCGCAGGCTGCGCACTCGCCGCGACGCCCGCTTGCCGACGTCGTGTCCTGAGTTCGCAGCAGCAGCGCTTTGCCGCATGCTCATGTCGGCGGGCATTGACGTGCCTCAATTTCCAGCCACGCATACACGGTAGATTGAATGCGTGCGCCACGCCGAAAAGGAGCCGTCGATGAGAATCACCCTTCACCTCGATACGTTCGAATGCATCGAGCCGTCCGTCTACGCCATTCTCTGGCTCGACCGCGACGCCCGCAAATGGTCACGCGAAGGACATGCCGTGATCGATCTGCCTGAATGGGGCACGCTGGCGCTTTCGAACGGCGGCACGCGCATTCTGGACGCCGCGGGCGAGCGCGTCTGCTGCGAGTTGCCGGGCCTCGATCTGCTCGCACTGGATGGACCGTTCGAAGGTGAATCGGGGCAGGCGCTCTGGTATCGCGATGCCGATCACACGTCCGTCGCCGGGCAATGGCATGTGCAGTGGATCGACGGGACCGATTCCGAGCCTGAGCACGGCGTTTTCGCCGACGAAGTCTGACTGCGCGCGGTGCGCCCGAACGTGTTCAACAGCGCGGGCTCAACAGCGCGCCGCTCAACGGCGTGACGCGGACGCAGAGGCCGCTGTCCGCAGCGCGCGCTCGGCTGCATCGAATGCGCAGCGCACGGCCTCTTCCGCGCTTTCCGCCGCATGGCGGCCAATCGGCTTCAGTTCGTGCGCCGCAGTGACGAGGTCGAGACGCACATCGTAGAGCGGTTTGCCCGAGCGCAGCCGCAGCGCTTCGATGGCCAGACGGCAGTCCGACAGCGACGCGCCGAACGGTTGCAGGCGCATCAGTTGCATCGCTGCCTCCGCTTCGAGCGCAGCCGTCGCGCTGCACCCCAGATAGACAATCTGCATGCCGATGCCCACCATCGTCTCCCATTGAAGCCCGCTTCACCGGATGCGCACAGCCAGTCCTGCGCAGATCCGTGACATCAGCGTACCGGCCGCGCGCGACGGCGTGATTGACCCAGGTCAACGCGGCAGAGCTTCGGCCGCCACGCACGCCCGGCGCACGACCGCCGGGCAAACTGGTACAACCGTTCGCGAACTGATATAACTCAACGGTCCTCTCACCAACCGCCGGGAATCACGATGGCCGCGCCGGGCAACGAGCCGTCCCGCAGCGACAAAGCGGCGTCCGCATTGGATGTCCCGCTCGCGGACCGTTATGTCCTGTTGATCGAAGCCGTTCAGGACTACGCGATCTTCATGCTCGATCCGGCAGGCAAGGTCTCCAGCTGGAATCCGGGCGCGCAGCGCATCAAGGGCTATTCACACGACGAGATCGTCGGCCGTCATTTTTCGGCCTTCTATACGGACGAGGACATCGCCGCCGGCAAGCCCGCGCACGAGCTGGACATCGCCGCCGCCGAAGGGCGCGTCGAGGACGAAGGCTGGCGCGTGCGGCGCGACGGCTCGCGGTTCTGGGCCAACGTCACCATTTCGGCCGTACGCGACGCCAGCGGCGCGCTGCTCGGCTTCGCCAAGGTCACGCGCGACATGACCGACCGCATGCGTCTCGCCGAACTCGAACTTGCGAGCGAAGTCTCGGCGCAGGTGCAGATCACGCGCGAGAACGAGCAGAAGCGCATTGCGCGCGAACTGCACGACGACCTCGGACAGCAATTGACCGCGCTGAAAATGAGTGTCGCGCTGATGGAAGCGACACTTGCCGCGAAGGCCGAGACCGCGCCGCTCGTGCCGCAAACGCGCGCGCTGCAACAGGAAATCGACGCGATGGCGATGTCGCTGCGCCGCATCGCCTCCGATCTTCGGCCGCCGCTGCTCGACGATCTGGGCCTCACCGCCGCGCTCGAATGGCTCGCCGAAGACTTCACGAAGCGCTACGGCGTGGCCGCGACGGTTCACATCGAAGCTGGCGAGCCGCAGTTCAACGAATTTGCCTCGACCAACCTGTTTCGTATCGTGCAGGAAGCGCTGACCAACGTCGCGCGTCACGCAAACGCGAGCCGCGTGCGCATCGAGCTGGCATGCACCGGCGATCACGTTTCGCTCGATATCGAGGACAACGGCGTCGGCGCTACGCTCACGCTGCCGCCCGTCGGCGCGTCGTTCGGGCTGCTTGGCATTCGCGAGCGCGTCCGGCAGCTACAGGGTTCGGTATCGTTCGCCAGTTCGCCGGGTGCGGGCTTTCATATTTCGATTCGCGTGCCGCTTGCTGCCGTGCAGTGAGCGGGCCGCGTTTGTCCGTCACGGCTGCTTGCCATTCTGCTTTGCGTCGGCGTCGCCTTTGTCATCCCAGTCGCGCCATTCCACATCGTGCTGGTCCAGATACGCATCGACGGCCACGCCCGTCGTCGGGAAGAAGTGCTGTTCGCCCATCGTGTCGAACAGGCCGTAGCGCCGCAGCATGTCCTTCACCGGCCCCTTCATCTCGGCAAAACACAACTCGATATGCCGCTCGCGCAGGCTCGCATGAAACTCGCGCAGAACTTCACTCGCCGTGACGTCGACATCCGTCATCGGCTCCGCTGCAACGACGACCCAGTTCGCGGGCGTGGCCGCCGTTTCGATTGCGCGTTGCACATGGTCGCGAAAGATCTCGGCGTTCGCGAAGAAGAGCGGCGCATCCCAGCGGTACAACACCAGCCCCGGAATGGTCCGCGCAGCGGGATGCCGCGAAATGTCGTGGTAGCCCTTGCGTCCATCGACACGGCCGAGCACGGCATCGTAAGGCCGCCACGCGCGCCAGACGAACGCCATCAGCGCCAGTCCGACGGCGATGAAGATGCCCTGGATCGGACCGATCAGCGCGACGCCCGCAAAGCACGCCATCGACTGCGTGAACTCGCTGCGACGCAGACGCAACAGGCGGATCACGTCTCTCACTTCGAACAGCCCCAGGCCCGCCGCGACGACCACGGCGCCGAGCGCGGCGGCCGGCAGCGAGTGCAGCAGCGTCGGCGCGAAGATCAGCAAGGCGGCGACGCACAGCGCGGCGACGATCCCCGTCAACTGCGTTTTTGCACCCGCCGATTCGGCCACAGGCGTGCGCGACGAACTGCTCGTGACGGGGAAGCCCTGAAACAGTCCCACGGCGATGTTGGCCGCGCCGAGCGCGACCAGTTCCTGATCGCGGTCGACGCGTTCGCCGCTGCGTTCCGCGAATACGCGCGACAGCACGCTGATATCCGCGAGCGCAATCAGCCCGATGGCGATCGCGCCGGGCACCAGCGCGACGATCTGATCGAATGAAACGGAGGGGAAGGACGGCACGGGCAAACCCTGCGGCACGTCGCCGACCACGGCCACGCCCGCTCGCTGGTCCAGGTCGAACAGCGCGACGGCAAGCGTCGCGCCGACGACGGCGACGAGTATGCCCGGCACCACGGGCGTCCAGCGCTTGCACGCGAAAGTGACCAGCAGGCACGCGGCGCCGATCACGCAGGTCACCTCGTTCAGCTTGCCATCCAATACGCCGCGCATCAGACCGGCCGCTTCCTGCAACAGGTTGCTGCCCTTGACGTTGAAGCCGAGCAGCTTCGGCGCCTGGCTGATGATGACTGTCAGCGCGACGCCGTTCAGATAGCCCTGGCGGATCGGCTTAGACAACAGGTCGGTGAGAAAGCCGAGACGGCACACGCCGACGGCGACGCAGAACACGCCAGAGAGAATCGCCAGCATGCCCGCCAGCGCCAGCGCCTGCTCCGGGCGCGCGCCTGCCATCGGCAGGACGATCGACGCAATCAGCGCGGCGAGCCCCGAATCGGGTCCGAGCACGAGAATGCGACTCGGCCCGAAGGCCGCATACGCGACGATCGCCGCGATGGTGGCGTAGAGCCCCGTGATGGCCGGCAGGCGCGCTGCTTCCGCGTAGCCGAGCCCGGCGGGCACGAGCACCGTGGTGAGCACGATGCCCGCAATCAGATCATGCGACAGCCACGCGGCCCGATACGCGCGCAGCGTCGCGATGCCAGGCACACGGCGCAGCAACGGATGGGCGCGGCGGGTGTCGGTGCGGTCCGGACCGCTGGTCGCCTGGCTCATCGTCCGCCCTCTCGGGTAAAGAAGCGTTTCACGTCGAATGCGCGGCCGCGAGGCGCCTGCCGCATGTCACATGAACCAGCTTATGCCCCCAGATGGGGTGGCCGCAATCCGCGTGTCACTCGACGCGCCGCAACTCGCGACGAAGAATCTTGCCGACCGTCGATTTCGGCAACGCATCGACGAACTGAATGGCCTTGGGCACCTTGTACGCCGCCATGCTCGCGCGGCAGTGCGCGATCAGCGCCTGCTGCGTCACGTCGGCGCCCGGTGCCGTGACGACGAACAGCCTGAGCGCCTCGCCCGTTCTTTCATCCGGCACGCCGATACACGCGCATTCGGCCACGCCGGGAAACGCGGTCGCCACCGCTTCGACTTCGTTGGGGTAAACGTTGAAGCCGGAGACGATCACCATGTCCTTCTTGCGATCGACGATCTTCAGAAAGCCCTTGTCGTCGAACACGCCAATGTCGCCGGTACGGAAGTAGCCGTCCGCCGTGAAGGCGCGCGCGTTGGCCTCGGGCTGCTGCCAGTAGCCGCGCATCACTTGCGGGCCCTTGACGCAGATCTCGCCCGCCTCGCCGATACCCGCTTCGCGGTTGTCGTCGTCCAGCAGCTTGACGTCGGTGGACGGCACGGGCAGGCCCGTGTTGCCCGTGAAGCCGTCGATGAACTGCGGGTTGAACGACACGACGGGCGAGGTCTCCGACAACCCATAGCCCTCGCGGATGAAGCTGCCCGTCACGGATTTCCAGCGCCCGGACACGATATCGATCACGGCCGCCCCGCCGCCCGCGGACAGCCTGAGCCGCGACCAGTCCACTTCCGCGAGGCGCGGATGCGCGGCCAGCCCCGCGTACAGCGTGTTGACGCCGACGAACACGGTTGGACGCGCGGCCTTCAGCACGTCGATGAACGGCTCGACGTCGCGCGGATTCGCCACCAGCCAGTTCTCCGCGCCCACGGAGAAGTACGTGAGGAAGTTCACCGTCAGCGCGAAGATGTGATACAGCGGAATCGCCGTGACGACGACCTCGACGCCCGGGCGCAGCGAATCGGGCATGAAGGCCTTGAACTGCTCGATGTTCGCCACCAGGTTGCGATGCGACAGCGCGGCGCCCTTCGACAGCCCCGTCGTGCCGCCCGTGTATTGCAGAAAGAGCAGATCGCTGCCGGTGACGTCGACAGGGTCGGCGACGAGCCGCTCGCCTTGCGCGAGCGCTTGCGGCAGCGTGATCGCGCCGCGCAGCGCCGGGTCGGCGGCAGGTCCGGGAAGCGTGGCGCCGCTGCCGTCGCCCGCGCCTGCCGTGATCACCGTCCTGATCTTCGTGCGGCTGACGACGTCGGCCAGCGTGCGCGTCGAGCCGTCGAACACGACGATGGTTTCGACACCCGCGTCGTTCAGTTGATGCTCCAGTTCGCGCGCCGTGTAGAGCGGATTGACGTTGACCTGCACCGCGCCGATCCGCGCGATGGCGATGAACGCAATCGGAAACGCCAGCAGGTTGGGCAACATGACGGCCACGCGGTCGCCCTTGCCGACGCCCGCCACCTTCTGCAGATACGCAGCGAATGCCGACGACAGGCGGTCGATGTCCGCATAAGTCAACGCGTGGCCGAATGCGCGAAACGCGGGCTTCGCCGCGAACTCGCGCATTGCGCCTTCCAGCAGCGCGTTGACGGACGGATAGCGGTCGGCGTCGATCTCGGCGGGGATCGAGCCGTACGAGGCGATCCAGTGCCGTTTGCTGGCGTGGCCTTCCACGGATGGTTTCGTGCAATGACGGGGGCTGATGTGGCTGTCGTCCACGCTGTCTCCTGATCGATCTTGTATGTACGCTGAACTATCGCGCGCGGATGAACGGATGCAAATGATCGACAAGGCCGAAATGGTGATCGCAACGGACAAGCTGCTTTACGCTCGACGGATACCCGATCCGCCATTCATGGGCGTTTGCGCACGGCATCAGCAGGATGAATAAGGGTGAACCCTATGGCGAGCCGATGCGTTCGGGCGCAGAATTCCGGGCACGCAACCGGTATCGTTTCGGACACAGGACTCACTCACGTATGCAGCAACGCGCGCCCGCGCACACGGCGGCAACCCATCGGCACGCGCCGTCCGTCATCGGCTGGCGTGAAAAGCGTTTTGCGCCGTCCAAGCTCGTCGCGCTGCTCGATGTGACCTCGGAAGCCGGCATCGACGCGCATGCCGTGCTGGCGGGCACCGAACTCGACGCCGGGGCCGTCGCCAATCCGTTCACGTTGACTTCGTCGCTGCAATTTCTGATCGCGGCCCGCAATGCCGTCCGTCTATGTGAGCGACCCGATCTCGGCGTGCGTGTCGGCTGCCGCTTGCATGCATCGAGCTACGGCATGTACGGCTACGCGCTGCTGTGTTCGGAATCGCTCGCGCAGACTTTCGATACCGCCGTCAAATATCATCAGCTCGCCAACGGCATGCTCGATATCCGCTGGTTCGGGCATGACGACGCGGCATCGTGGGTCCTCCCGAATCTCGACGAAGTGCGGATGCCCGACATCGGCGAGGCGCTGTACCGCTTTTTGATCGACCTGCAGTTTGCCGTGCACGTGACGGTCATCAAGGACGTGATGGGCGCATGGTGCGTGCCGGCGCGCGCGATGTTCACGCAGGCGCAACCGCCGCATGCGGCGTTGCTGTCCGACGTGCTGGAATGCCCGCTCGCCTTCGACCAGCCACAGAATCTGTTGAGCTACCCTGCCGCGTGGCTGTCGCGCGCGCCGCAACTCGCCAATCCGATCACGGCTGCGCAAGTCTCGACGCAATGCGCGCGGCTGGTCGAACAGTTCCGCTGGCAGGCGGGCGTCACGCGGCGCGTCTATCAGGAACTTACGCGCACGCCCGGCAAGTTTCCGGATATCGAACAGATCGCGGAAAGCCTGTGCATGACGTCGCGCACGCTTCGCCGCAAGCTCGAAGCAGAAGGCGCGTCGTATAGCGAGCTATTGACGGGTGTGCGCAAGGCGCTCGCCGTCGACTATCTGAGCACGACGGCGCTCAGCATCGAAGACATTGCCGTGACGCTGGGTTTCAGCGACGCCGTGAGCTTTCGCCACGCGTTCAAGCGCTGGACGGGTAAGACGCCGAACGATGTCCGGCGCGATCGCGGCACGGCGCTTCCATAAACGAACGTCTATGGCCTGCCAAAGTTTGTTTAATTGTTCCGCGCGAAAGTCGCGACCTTACACTTGACGAATACTCCGGAGCCGCTAGCGCTGCACAGCGCGTTCTCCTCATTCGAAAACATCCACATCAAGGAGACGATGCCCGGCCTTCCGGGCATCAGCACCCCATGCCGCCCACCCTCGTCTACACGCATGCCGCCTGCCTGAATCATCAGCCCGGCCCGCATCACCCCGAATCGCCCGAACGGCTGAAGACCGTGCTGCAAACCTTGCGCGCGCCGGAATTCGCCGCGCTCGAATGGCGCGATGCGCCGATGGGCACGATCGAACAGGTGCAACTCATTCACAGCCAGGATTTCATCGACGAAGTGGCGGACATCGCGCCGAACCATGGCTATATGCCGCTCGACGGCGGCGACACCGTCATGTCGCCGGGTTCGTGGGAAGCCGTCATGCGCTGCGTCGGCGCGGCGTGCGCGGGCGTCGATGCCGTGCTCAACGACGACGCGCGCAACGTGTTCTGCGCGACGCGTCCGTGCGGACACCATGCGGAGCCCAGCAAGGCGATGGGCTTTTGCATCTTCAATCAGGCGGCCATCGCGGCCGCGTATGCCTACGACGTGCACAAGCTGGAGCGCGTGGCCGTCGTCGATTTCGACGTTCATCATGGCAACGGCACGCAGGCCGCGTTTTACGACCGGCCCGAACTCTTCTATGCGTCGAGTCACCAATCGCCGCTGTACCCCGGCACGGGCAAGTCGGCCGAAACGGGCGTGAGCCACAACATCCTCAACGTGCCGCTGCCGCCGGGCTGCGATTCGGATCTGTTCCGCTCGCGCATCGAGGCCGATATGCTGCCGGCCGTGCGCGAGTTTCGTCCCGAGCTGATCATCATTTCAGCCGGCTTCGACGCACATCGGCTCGATCCCCTCGCCGCGCTGCGCCTCGACGACGACGACTTCCACTGGATCACACGCGAACTGATGCGTATCGCCGACGAGACCTGCAAAGGGCACGTGGTGTCGATACTCGAAGGCGGATACAGCATGGAAGGCCTGGCGGGCGGCACGCGCGCGCACGTGCGCGCATTGATGGAGGCTTGAGCCATGGAGGCTTGAGCCATGGAGGCTTGAGCCGCAACGCTGCGTCTCGAATGTGCAGGAACAGCCCACGCATCGACATCGATCGATGCGTGGGCTTTCTTTATTGCCCCTGTTGTTGCTGCAGATACTGCTTGACGTCATTCAACGACACGCGCCCCGAATGCGCGGTGTCGATCTGATCGAAATGCTTCGCGATAAAACCCAGGCCGCTGCTTTGCGCCTGTGCTTTCGTGATCGAGGCGCCATTGCTCAGCACCGAATTCGCGCCCATGCGCGCGTCGATGCGCTGTTGCGCCTGCTGCTGCAGTTGCGTCCCCGTGGATGGCGTAATGGGCGCCGCACGGTTGCTCGGGAAAAACGGACCATCGACGCCATGACCGCCCTTGGGCAGCGTCACGGGCGCAACGGCCTGCGTCGCCGCATGCGCGCTGCCCGCCACGGCGCCGAGAACGATGATGATGGTAAGAACGCGCGACAACCTATCGATTGAAGACATGATCACTCGCCCTGAAAAGATGAGCTGGGAGTCCCCGCGTCGAACACCGACGAGCGGGGATCTGGTGCATTGAGCCTATTGCGTCGCCGCCTGCGCGGTGGCGGTCGGTGTGCCCGCCGGGCTTTCGTCGCGCCACGGCGCGGGCAGCGTCCACAGCGACAGCGCAAGCGGAATCGGCTGGCCGCGATAGTAGTCCACCAGATCGCTCTTCATCTTCGGACGCGCGACGTCGTCGAGATAAATCATATGCCCGCCCTGGAAGAAGTTCACCTGCAGATCCGGATTCAGGCCACGCACCGTTTGCAGACGCGCAAGCTCTTTCTCCGTCGTGAAGAACGGCGTGGCGAGATCGTGGAAGCCGTTCTCGGCGAGCACCTTCAGCTTCGGATTGAGTTTGATCGCGCCGAGCAGATCAGGCAGCGTATCGGGCAGCGGCTGACCGGCGTGCGAGAAGTCCCATGCCTCGATGATGTCGTCGTTCAGCGGCATGTACGTCGCGTTCGGCGCCGTGTAGCCCAGATAGTCCGGCATCTGCGTCGCGAGCGCCGTCGTGAACGGCTGCGAGATCAGGATGTCCGACGGGTCGCCATCCGTCTGCAGACGCGGGTCCGAATTGGGCAGCGACACGCGGCCATCGTAGCGGCCGATCGTGGAGCCCGGCAGCAACGCCAGGCCGAATGAGTCGGTGCTGAAATAGCCTTGCAGCGCCTGCAGCGTGAGACTCGACGGCCACTCCCATGATTGCAGCGTGCGCGTCGGCGGGACCACGGGGTTGCCGAGCGCATCGGGTATGCCGAGCTGGCTCAACACCCACGTCTGCGCGTACTGCTTGAAGTGGTTGTACTGTCCCGTCGCGAAGATTTCCGATTGCAGCGCAAACAGGCCTTGGTCGATCAACGGCGGCGACACCTGGCGATAATACGCCGCCACCTCCGCGTAGCCGGGGTAGTAACCGGCGAGCGTATCGGTGTCGAGTTGCAGGCCCTCCGTGGTCAACAGAATCGCCACCGCCTCGATCGCGTCGGCGAAGTAGTTGAGAATCGACGACTGAAGAACGATACCCGTCAGCGGCACGCCCGCTGTTTCGAGCGCCAGCGCGAGCATGTCGGTGCGCGGCGTGCCGTACGATTCGCCGTAGAGATAGATCGGCGAGTCGCCGCGATTGTTCGCCGCCAGATAGCGGATGATGAAGTCGCGCATGATGTTGACGTCGGAATCGACGCCCCAGAACTGCTTGTTCGTGTATGGCAGCACTGCTTCCGACAGACCCGTGCCGGGCGGATCGATGAACACCATGTCGGTGGTGTCGATCAGGCTCTCCGCATTGTCGACGAGCGGATAGTTCGGCCAGTTGGTGAGAAGCGGATCGGGCGTCGCAACGCGCGTGGGCGCGAACGACCCGAGCCGCAGCCAGATCGACGACGAACCCGGACCGCCGTTATAGAGGAACGTCACCGGGCGCGGCTTGCCGTTCGCGCCCGGCGCCGTATAGGCAACGTACGACATCGTCGCTTCCGGATTGCCGTTCGCATCGGCTGCCGTCAGGTGGCCTGTCGTCGTCGTGTAGTTGACCGTCGTCTTGCCCGACTTCCACTGGTAATGCATGACGGCCGCTTTCTCCGCGACCTGCGAGGCGGCCAGGCCGTCGTTCGCATGCGGCGAATAGGGAACCGGATCGGTATAGGGCTTGTTGGCCCCCTGCGGCTGCGCCTGCTGCTGCGCGAGCGCCTGCGGATTCGCCGCCTGGCTCAACGCGCTCGTCGCCGACGAAGCAGGACTGCCATCGCCGCCTCCACATCCCGCCAGAACCAGCAACCCGAGAATCATCGCGCCTGAACCGGCTAGCCGCCCCAGACGCGGGCGGCTGCGGCTAATGCTACGGTCTGGTTTCATTTCTGTCCCTGTGATAGGTAAATTACCGCAACACAAAGGCCGCCTTCGCCGGTGAGGCGCATAGGAAACAGACAGCGGTGCAGAACTCGTCGGCACTCACAGCGGCTGACATTAAACTTTCTATTTTCTAACAGCCTTAATACAGATTTTGAGTTTTCCAGTAATTCGGATCACTAATTACATAAAGTGAACCATGCCGGTAACTTGTACTGGTTTCTTAATGCGTTCCGCTCAGGAAAGATTTGGTAATGAAGAGTGGCAGAGGAAAAATAGGAGATCGCGCGAGGCTTTGTCAAGGCGCGTTTTTACTCGTTATGCGCGGCGAATAGGATCGAAACTTGCGTTCGCATCGACTGTTTCAGTCTGAGAAAATGACGTCGAAATCATTTGCGAAATGTTTTATCTGGCATTCGATATCGGCGAATTATTATTTTCGTTTCAATACGAATGGATTTCGACAAATCCGATAAAGACACTGCCTTCGCCGCAATTAATGCGCGGACAACAGATTCGCCACCTGATTCGATTTCGTCTGTGCGGCGATATCCTTCGCCGTCATGCCGCGATTGTCTTTCAGCGATTCATCCGCGCCGCGTGCGAGCAGCAGCTTCACGGTATCCGCGCGATCGTATCCTGCGGCCCACATCAACGCGGTCAGATCGTTCTTGTAGCGGCGGTTCACGTCGATGCCCGTATCGAGCAACTGCTTCACCACTTGCGTTTCTCCCTGTCCCGCCGCGTATTCCATCGCGGTCTTGCCGACGCGATCCGTCGCCAGCGGATCGGCGCCGCGCGCGAGCAGCAACGCGGCGATGCCGTCGTAGCCGCCATATGCAGCCGCCATCAGCGGCGTCACGCCGGACGCGTTCGCATGCTTCACGTTCGCGCCATGATCGACCATCACACGCGCTATTTCGGTGTCGCCCTTCTTGCATGCCGTGAGCAGCGCGGTGTCACCGATTCTCGTCATCGCATCGACGGCCGCGCCTCGATCGAGCGCTGCGATCACGCTCGCGCGGTCACTGTCTTTCGCGGCTGCGAGCAGCGTGCGGTTCACTTCGCCCGCTTCTTCGGCTGCCGCAGGCAACGCAGCGCCCGACCCGGCCCACAGCGCGCAGGCCATCAGCAACGCAGTCGCCCCATATCGCACGGCGTGATACATGTTCGTCTCCCCGACGCTACTGCAGATTCGCGACGTAACTGGCGAGGTTGCGGATATCGTCGTCAGTCAGATTGCGCGCGACGCTGCCCATGTTGCCCGCATCGTTGGTGCGCGTGCGGGATCGGAAGTCCTGCAACTGCTTGACGATGTACTGGTAATGCTGCCCGGCCACGCGCGGTATCTCGTTCTGCCCGGTGAAGTTGCCGAGATGGCACATCGTGCAAAGCTCCGCAGCCGACTTCTTGCGCCCTGCTTCGACGGCGACGCCGTCCGCCTTGAAATCGACGGGCACGGGTTTCTGCGCGGCGAAATAGTCGGCGAGATCCTGCATGTCGTCTTTCGACAGGTTCGCCGCCATCGGCGACATGCGCGGGTCCTTGCGGCGGCCTTCCTTGAAGTCCTTCAGCTGAAGGTACATATAACGCGCGGTCTGCCCGGCAAGCACGGGATACTGCGGATCGGTCGAATTGCCCATCGGGCCGTGACAGGCGACGCAGGTCTGCGCCTTCGTCTTGCCCGCTTCCGCGTCGGCGCGCGCGTCGGCAAGCGGCCATATCATGCTGCCGGAACAAAGAAAAACCGCGCAAGCGCGCGCGACGATACGCGCTGCGCGTTGCGCGGTGAGCGATGACGTCCTGGTTCGCGTCATCACGGCAATGCGAAGACGAGGACCGTGTTGCCGCGTTTGAAGTCCAGTTGCGTGTTGCCGCCCGCCGCGACGGCCACGTACTGCTTGCCGTGCACGCTATACGACACGGCCGGCGCATTCACGCCCGCGCCGCACTGGAACTCCCAGAGCTTCTTGCCCGTCCCGGCATCGAATGCACGGAACAGCCCGTTGCCTTCGCCGTTGAACACGAGGCCGCCTCCTGTGACGAGCACGCCGCCGATCAACGGCTGCGCCGTCTTGAAGTCCCACGCAACCTTGCCCGTGTCGACGTTGACGGCCGACAGCTTGCCCCATTGCTCTTCGGATGGAATCACCTTGAACGCGCCGCCTAGCCACAGCTTGCTGCCGCCGGGATACGGGGCATCCGTGACCTGATAGGTCATCGGTTGATGCAGGTTGGCCGCGTACGCGAGGCGCGTCTTCGGATCGAACGCCATCGGCGACCATTCGACGCCGCCGTTCGCGCCCGGCAGCATCCGCGCGCCTTCGGCGGTCGGCAGCGTCCACATGTTCTCCTGTGGAATCATCGCCTGCGAGAAGCGGATCAGACGGCCTGTCTCGCGATCATGCACATAGATGTGTCCCGTCTTGCCGCCATGGATCACGCCGGGAATCATCTTGCCGTTGGTGTCGCGCACGTCGATCAGGATCGGCGGACTGACGGCGTCGAGATCCCACACGTCGTGCGGCACGTACTGGTAGTGCCATTTGTATTTGCCCGTGTCGAGATCGATGGCGACGAGCGAGTCCGTATACAGGTTATCGCCCGGCCGGATCGCGCCATACAGGTCCGGCGACGGATTGCCGACCACGAAAAACACCGTATGGGTCTTGCGGTCGATAGCCGGCGTCATCCACACGCCGCCGCCGAGCGTCTTGTAGAAGTCGCCGCCCTTGTCCGCGAGTTGCTTCTTCTCGGCGGCGATGTCGCGCTTCTCGTCGCGGCCCGTCGCGTCTTTGGTCGCCCACACGCCTTCCTGGCCCGTGTCGGGGATCGTATAGAAGGTCCACAGCAGTTGCCCGGAATTCGCGTCGAACGCTTTCACGAAGCCGCGTATGCCATATTCGCCGCCGTTCGTGCCGATCAGCACCTTGCCGTCCACCACCGTCGGGGCCATCGTTTCCGAGTACCCCTCGTCAGGATCGGCGATCTTGGTTTCCCACAGCACGTTGCCCGTCTTCGCGTTGAGCGCGACCAGTTTTGCGTCGAGCGTGCCCATGAACAGCCGGTCGCCGGAAATCGCCACGCCACGATTGTTGGGCCCGCAACAGAACGTCGTGACGGGTCCCATCTTGTGCTTGTAATGCCAGAACTCCTTGCCCGTGACGGCATCGACGGCATAGACGTGATTGAACGAGGTCGTGATGAACATCACGCCATTCGATACGATCGGCGCCGTTTCCATCGACTCGTTGACAGCCGTCTGAAAGATGAACACGGGCCTGAGCTTCGCCACGTTGGTCCGGTTGATCTGCGTGCCCGGATAGAAGCGCGTCTGGGCGTACGATCCGTTCGAATGCAACCAGTCGGAGGTGTTGCCGGCGGCGCTGTCGAGCTGCGCCTGACTGACGGGTCCGAACGTCGAGGGCATCGGCGCCGCGGTGGTGGTGGAGGTGTTCTGCACTTCGTCGGCAGCACGCGAGGCGGGCGATGCGAGCGCAACGAACAGCAAGGGAATGACGACGGCAAGGTACCGCGGGGATGGTGTCATGAGCGTCTCCTCGGCTTTTTATCGTTCGAGACTGCGAGCGCTGGAGTGCAGCATCCGTCCCTGCGTCGACGACGCGTGGACGGGCACAGTCGCGCAACCCCTCTCAAACAACAAAAGCTTTGAATTGGAACCGTTGATTGCTTCGTCGGGACGGGTCGGCTGCGCAGATTCGGCGAGTACAGCTTCACTCTCGCCCTCAAGGCCGGCTCAATTAAGCGTAGACGAAGCGATGCCGATTTGCCAGGCACGCGGCAGCGCACTCGCGCTTCGTTGCCGCGCAACTGAAGGTTGGTTCACGTATGAGGATTGATGGCCGCTCGCGCCGCTACGGCGAACGGACGGGCGTAGCGCCGCATTGAGAACGTGCTTGTGGACGCAAGCTTTGTGCGTTGCATCGAAGCGATGCGAAGCCGGCATCCGGCCTCGCACCGGAAGGCTCAGGCCTGCGCGTCGTCGCTCTCGCCGAGCATGCGCATGGCGGCTTTCTCCGCGTTCGCCACGTGCAGGCGCGCGAGCGCCTGGGCTTCGTCGGCATCGCGTGCCTTGAGCGCCTTGTAGAGCTTGTCGATTTCGCGCAGGCTGCTCGGCAGCCGGTCGGGATGCATCAGCGACGTGGCGCGCAGCAGATTCACCCGCGAATACAGGCTATTCAGAACCTCCTTAACCAGCGCATTACCGCAGTTGTCGAGCAGCACTTCGTAGAGCGCGGTCTTGGCCTTGAGCACGCCCGCCTGGTCCTGCGCGGTCGCCTGCGTGCGCAGTTCCTTCGCGGCCTCGCCGAACTGCGCAATGGCGGCGTCGCTGGCGAGCCTTGCGAACTCGTGCGCCGCGAAGCCTTCCAGCAGCCCGCGCAACGCGTATAGTTCGCTCGCTTCCTGCTGCGAGATCACGGCGACGATCGGGCCCTTGTGCGGCACGCTGCGCACGAGCTTCTCCGCTTCGAGCTTGCGCAGCGCTTCGCGTACCGAGGTACGGCTCACGCCGAGCGACTCGCACAGTTCGCGCTCGATCAGACGCGCGCCCGGCGCAAAGCGCCCGCTCATGATGGCCTGCCGCAGCACGTTTTCGACCTGATGACGCAGCGTCTCAGGTCGGACCAACCCGATATCAGTCGACATTATTGTCTTCCCGTCCGACAAAGTTACAGTCGCTATGATACTTCACTGGCTGCTGTTTTCCGTCCCCCGTTACGCATAAAACGCGTTCATTGTTGCGTGAAGACGCGCGTCAGTTGTAGCCGAGAATCGCCACGGCCCGTACATGCGCGTGGTCCGTGCCGTTCGCCGCGAGCCGCGCGAGCGGCAGCGCCTGCAATGCGCGGAATGTCGAATGCGCCTCGGGCCCGCGCGCCTCGGCGTTTTGAGGCGGGCGCGCGGAACGCGTGCTGCGCTCATTCCACGCGTTGGGATGCAGCATCGCGCGGTCATGCATCGACGGCCACGCGCTGCTTTTCCAGCGCCGCTTCAAGCAGCGGCGCGCCGAGTTCGGCGCCGTGAATGCCTGTCGTGCTGACGATCTCCAGCAGTTCCATCAGCTCGTCCGCCGTCGCGCCGTAGCGCAGCGCGTTGCGCATGTGCAGCTTGAGGCCGGGCACATACAGATGCGTGGACGACGCATCGAACGCGCAATACATGAACTCCTTGATCTTCGGACTCAGCACGCCTGTGCGCCACGGTACCGAAGAAAACTCGACGTACGCTTCGAACAGATCGGGATCGAGTTCGAGCAGCCCTTCCCATGTCGGGTGCCAGTATCCGCGATTCTTCTCGAATGCCTCCTTCAATGCGCGGCGGCGTTCGTCGAGCGGCACGGGTCCCGCACGCAAGCCTTCTTCTTCGAGCACTTCGAGCAGCACGGGCACGCCGACATTGCTCGTGTGAATGCCGATCGTGCTGATCAGCTCGAGCACTTCCATCAGTTCCTCGCGCGTCGCGCCGAACCCGAGCGCGCGCTCGATATGATGCGCGACGCCCGGCCCGTACAACTGCGTCGCGCAGGCATCGGCGGCGAGCGCAATGAACGCGCGCGTCTTGTCGTCGAGATGGTTTCGGCGCTGCGGCACGGCGGAGAACTGCACATACGCATCGACAAAGCCCGCGTCGAGACGCAGCATGCTGTCCCATGCGGCATTCCAGACGCCGTGCACGCGCACGAAATCGTCCTTGATCTGCTGCGGCTCGCGATGCGCGCGCACCGGCTGCTCTCCCTGCTTCATTCGCTTGCTCCTTCTGATGACGACGATGCTTTCCCTGCGCGGCACGCCGCGTCAGCCCGCAACCAGCCCATGCGGATAATCGGCTTCGGCGACTTCTTCCTGCCACGTCGCCTTGCCGATCGACGTCGCGATGTGCACCATGTAGCTGCCGTCGCTCGCGCCGTGCCAGTGCCGCTCGTTCGGCCCGATGAACACGATGTCGCCCTGGCGGATCTCCTGCGGCGCTTCGCCTTCCTTGCAAATCCAACCCTTGCCCGCCGTCACCTGCAGCACCTGGCCCTGCTCGTGCGTGTGCCAGTAGGTGCGGCCGCGCGGCGCGAAGAACACCGTGTTGATGGTGACACCATCCGTCGGCGGCATCACGGGGTCGGCCCACACCGTGCCCGAAAACGTCTCGCCGCGCAGTTCCGACATTTTCCCTTCCGCCCTGCCGTGAAATACCTTCATGCCTGCTTCTCCTCTTTGCGAATCTTCCCGTCGTACAGACGCACGCCACCCGATACATCGCCGATCGCATCGACCACGCGATTGCTGATCACGTCGCCATAACCGAGCGCCGTGCCGAGGCCAAAGCTCGCGAGCGGCCCCGCTGCGTTCAGCGACACCACGCCCAGTTCGCGCGCGCGATCGACATACAGCACGACGTCCTTCGTCATCAGCTTGCCTGTCAGCCCGCCTTCCAGATAGTCACCGTCGACGATCTTCGGAAAGCGGTTCAGCGTGGCGAAGTTGACGCCGCTGCTGCTGTTGAGCACGTCGAGCAGCAGATGCAGGTCGAGCCCGGCCTTCTTGCCCGCCACCATGACCTCTGCGCTCGCCGCAAGGCTCACCGCGTTGAGGAAGTTGTTCAGCAGCTTGGTGGTGTGGCCCGCGCCGCTCTCGCCCATATGCGCGACCTTCGAGCTGATCGGCGCGAATGCCCACTTGAGCGCATCGACCGCGCTCGCGTCGCCACCGACCATCAGCGTCAACGTGCCTTTCTCCGCCGCCGCCGCGCCGCCTGAAATGCCCGCATCGACATACTGCACGCCGCATTGCGTGAAGCGCCGCGCGAGCCGTATCGTCGAACTCGCGGCGGCCGTGCTCAGGTCGACGACGATCTGTCCAGCACGGCAATGCGCGAGCACACCACCTTCGCCTTCGACCACGGCCTCGACGACCTTGCTGTCCGGCAACGACATCATCACGACGTCGGCGAACTTCATCACGTCCGCGATGGAAGCCGCGGCCTGCGCGCCCGCCGCCTTGACGCGCTCGGGCGCGGTGTCGTAGCCGAGCACCGCAATGCCCGCATCGACGAGACGCCGCGCCATGCGGCCGCCCATGTTGCCGAGACCGATGAATCCGATCCGTTCCTTGTTCATTTGCGCTAGTCCCTTGCAGTCAGATAATTCGTCAGAAGTCGACGTCCTTCGTTTCCGGTCCCATCATCGCGCCGACCGCGCCGATCAGTCCGCCGATGCACAGCAGCACCACGGACGTCATCCGCAACGGCATGAACGCGCCGAGCCAGTTCATATAGAACGCGTAGAAAGACGGGATGATCACCGAGAGGCTGAAGCCGACGCCGAAGCCCGTGGCGCGCACGTCGGTGACGAAGCGTTCGTTGATGTACGTGACGATCACGCCCCACGGCGACGTGACGAGCACGGCGAGCACGCAGACCAGCGCGATGATGGTCGGCAGGGACAATCCGTCGTTGTTCGCGAGCACATACAGCAGCCCTGCGCCGACCGTCGCGATCAGCGGGCCGACGATCACGAAGAAACGCCGCCGCCCGATCGCCTGCGCAATCAGCCCGGAACCGATGTAGCTGAAGAACAGCACGAAGTACGTGATCATCAGCGTGGACGTCATCTGGAAGCCCGTCAGATGCAGCGTCTTCACGAGCAGGCCCGTCGGCAGGTAGATCGTGATGATGTTCTGCGTCAGCCAGAAGCCCGTCATCATGACCAGCACCTGAAGCAGGTTGCGTCCGCTCTTGCCGCGCAGCAGGTCGGTGAGCGGCAGCTTTTCCGGCTGGTTGCCTTTGTCGGCGGCTTCGCTCTTCCAGATCTCCGATTCGGCGACCTTGTGCACGTAGTACAGCGCGAGAATGCCCGCGAGCACGGCGCCCAGCACGAACGGAATGCGCCAGCCCCACTGCGCGTACGGCGAGTTCATGCCGTTCAGCGGAAAGAGCGCGAACATCAGCATTGCAACGAGATTGATCGACACGTACGCGGCCGGAAAGCCCGCGATGATGAAACCGCCGACAAACCCGCGCTGCTCTTTCTTCGAATACTCGATGGCGAGCGGCATCGCACCCGTGTAGCCGCCGCCCAGAAAGATCCCGTCGACGAAGCGCAGCAGCACCAGTGCCCAGTATGACGCGATGCCGATGCTCTCGTAGCCCGGCAGCAGCGCGATCAGCAGCGTGACCACGCCGAAGCCCGACACCGACCAGATCGATGCCTTGCGGCGCCCGATGCGGTCCGCGATCATGCCGAACAGCAGCGCGCCGATGGGACGCCCGAGCAGCGTCGTGATGAACACCAGCGAGGCCAGAATCGTCTCCATGCCGCTCGACAGATGCGGCGGCTGGAAGAACGCTAGCACCGGCGACAGCACGACGACGGGCAAATAAATATCGAACATGTCGATGTACTCCGAGAAGAACGCGCCTTTAATGGCATTGCGTCTTTTCGTTTCTATCGACTGCTCGCCTTCGGACTGTGCGATGTCCGTTGCAGTGAGGGTCTTCATTGTTGTCTCCATGTCTTTGTCGATGGTGCGTGGTTATCTATTGCATCAAGCCGCCGAAGTCTCCGCTTCGTACGCCTTGATCGCTTCCGTCGCGACGCGGAACGCAGCCAGCGCCAACGGCGCGCCGCAGTACACAGCCGCCTGCATCAACACCGCGCGGATCTCATCCTTCGTCACGCCGTTGCGCAGCGCGCCCTTCACGTGCACGGACAACTCGTGATGCTGGCTCATGGCAGTGAGCATGCCGAGGTTCAGCATGCTGCGTGTCTTGAACGACAGCGTCCTGTCGCCCCAGATATCGCCCCAGCAGCTCTCGGTGACGAACTTCTGCATCGGACGGTTGAAGTCGTCGGCATTGGCCCATGACTTTTCGACATGCCCCGCGCCAAGCACTTCCTTGCGGTTCTCAAAACCTTTTTCGAAACGTTCGTTGCTATCCATCTTGATATCCTCTCTGTTGCTTCAACCCGTTCAGTTGCTCTGCGCGTTAAGACTGCCTGACGCGATGATTGTCCGACAATCCAAACGTGCAAAATTTTTTGGCCATATTGGCCGTTGCTATCGGCTAAGCGCCGTAACCGACCATTGCCTTCGTTTCCAGATACTCGCGCAAGCCCGCTTCGCCCCACTCGCGGCCATTGCCCGAACGCTTGTAGCCGCCGAACGGCGCATGGAAATCGGCAGGCGGATAGTTCAGATGCACGCCGCCCGCGCGCAATGCACGTCCCACCTTGCGGGCACGCGCGATATCCGCTGATTGCACGTATGCAGCGAGACCGTAGTCCGTGCCGTTGGCAATCGCGATGGCGTCCGCTTCGCTGTCGTACGGAATCATCGACAGCACCGGCCCGAAGATTTCCTCGCGCGCTATCGTCATGTCGGGCGTGACGTCGGCGAAGACCGTCGGCTTTGCGTAATAACCTTTATCGATGCCCTCGGGCAAGCCCGGGCCGCCCGTCACGAGCCGCGCGCCTTCGTCGATGCCCTTCTGGATCAGCGCCTGCACGCGTTCGAACTGGTTGCGGTTGACGAGCGGGCCGAGTTGCGTCGAAGCGTCATCCGTCGGTCCGACGCGATACAGTTCCGCCGCGCGCTTCGCAATCTGCGCGGCGTCGTTCATCAGATGACGCGGCACCAGCATGCGCGTCGGAATCGAGCACGACTGGCCGGAGTTCACGAAGCATGCCGCGACGCCACGCTTGACGGCCTCTTCGAGATCGACATCGTCGAGCAGGATGTTCGCGGACTTGCCGCCCAGTTCCTGCGCGACGCGTTTGACGCTCGGCGCGGCCGACTGCGCGACCAGCACGCCCGCGCGCGTCGAGCCCGTGAACGACACCATGTCGATATCCGGATGGCTCGCAATTGCCTCGCCGACACCCGGACCATCGCCATTCACGAGATTGAACACGCCTGCAGGCACTTGCGCTTCATCGAGCACTTCCGTGAAGAGCAGCGCGCTCAGCGGCGAATACTCGCTCGGCTTGAGCACCATCGTGCAACCCGCCGCGAGCGCGGGCGCGATCTTCACGACGATCTGGTTGACGGGCCAGTTCCACGGCGTAATCAGACCGCACACGCCGATTGCTTCGAGTACGACGCGCGTGCTGCCGCGCTGCTCTTCGAATTCGAAGCGTTCCAGCACGTCGATCAACGCATTCAGATGCGCGGGGCCGCGCGCCGCCTGGCCGTTGCGCGCGAACGTGACGGGCGCACCCATCTCGCGGCGCATCGCTTCGGCGAACTCGTCGTAGCGGCGTTCGTAGATCTGCAGCACGCGCCGCAACAACGCGACGCGTTCCGCGACGCTCGTCGCGGACCACGCGGGAAACGCGCGGCGCGCGGCAGCGACCGCGCGGTCGACATCTTCCGCGTTGCCGAGCGCGAGCCGCTCGAACGGTGCTTCCGTGGCTGGATCGACGATATCGAACCAGCGGGCGGATGCCGGTTCGACCCAGCGTCCGTCGATATAAAACTGCGCTGCATGTGACATGGCAGGTTCCTGTCCAGAATCAAGACGCATCGCGATCGAGCAGGCGATACATTTCAGTGTGGTCGGTGGCGGGCGTCGAACGTTGCGCGGCTTCGCCCCACACGGCCGTGACCGTGTCGCCGAGCGTCATCGGATAGCCGACCGACTGCGCGAGCGCATGGGCGATCTTCAGATCCTTGTTCATCAATTGCAGTGCGAAGCCGGACGCGAACGTGCCGCTCAGCATGAACTGCTTGACCTTGTTTTCCGATGTATTGCTGCGGCCCGACGACGCGTTCAGCACGTCCGTCATCACGTCCGGCTCGATGCCGAAACGTTGTGCGACGAGCAGCGCCTCAACGGTCGCCGCGAGTCCCGCCGCCGACACATAGTTGTTCAGCGCTTTTGCCGCGTGGCCCGAACCCGCGCCGCCGATATGCAGAATGCTCTTGCCCATCGCTTCGAGCACGGGCTGGCACTGCGCGAGCACTTCCTCGCGACCGCCGACGAGAATCGCCAGCGTGCCTTCCTTCGCTTTCTTCACGCCGCCGGATACGGGCGCGTCCAGATACACGAGGCCGCGTTCTTCGAGCATCGCGCCGAGCTTGCGCGAACGTTCCGGCTCCGACGAACTCATGTCGATCACGACGGCGCCTTTCGCGAGCCGACTCGCCCAACCATCACTACCGCCGCCGAGCAGCACGTTTTCGACGATGGCCGAATTCGGCAGCATCGTGATCAATACGTCGAGCGACGCGGCGTTGTCGCGTGTCAAACGCTGCGCGCCCGCTTGCGCGGCGAGCGTGGCGGCGCGCGCGGCGTCCGCGTCGTCGATGTAAAGCGCGAAGCCCGCGTTGGTGAGGCATTGCACCATCGGCGCGCCCATCATGCCGAGCCCGATGAAACCGATGCGTTTCCTGTCTGTCATGACGTCCGTCTCCTAGCGCAGCGCGGAGAACGAGGTCGGCGTGAGGAAGTGATTCTCGATGCGCTCGACAATCGGCCGCTGCGCTTCCGTCGCGGCGCGCGTCGCGATCCAGTCGGCGTCGGCCTGAAACGCGTTCCACTTCTGCTCGCGCTCGGCGAGGCTTTCCCATTGGATCATGTAGGTGAGCGCGTGATTGCTCGGGCCGATCAGCGTGGTCCAGAAACCGATCTGCTGGATGCCGTACTTCTCGAAGAATCCAAGCGTGTGCGTCGTGAAGCGGTCGAGCAAGGCGGGAAGGCGCGTCGGCGCGCAGTGATAGATACGCATTTCAACGATCATGGTGTTCTCCGTATTTTGTACTGTGCTTTCGGTTCGGTATTGCTTCAATCTTCAAGGCCGTCGACCGACGACCAGCGTTCGACGTATTTGACGAGTTCCGTCATATCGCGCGCGGCGCCGTCCTGCATTGCGGCGTAGTTCCACATCTGGCGCGCGACGCTGCCAACCCACATCGGCACGCCGAGCGCCTGGCATTCGTCGACGGCAAGACCGATGTCCTTGCAGACGCTGCCGACGGGAAAGCCGAAATCGAAGGTGCCGGGCAGCACGTGCTTCGGAAACTTGTCGAGCGTCGCGCCGTTCTTGCCGCTGCCCGCATTGATCACCGACATCATCACTTCCGGGTCCAGACCGCCGCGCATGCCCGCAACGAACGCCTCGGACGTGATCGCGAACGCCGTCGACGACAGCATGTTGTTCAGCAGCTTCAGCAATTGCCCTTGCCCCGCCTTGTCGCCGACGACGAACGTTTTGCCCAGCACGTCGAACAGGCCGCGCACCTCTTCGAGCGCGACGGGGCTGCCCGCCGCCATGATCGCGAGCGTGCCCTTCTTCGCGCCCGCCGCGCCGCCGCTGACGGGTGCATCGACGGTTTCGATTCCTTTTGCGAGCAGCCCTTCGGCCACTTCCTTTTCGATGCGCGAGCCGACCGTGGACAGATCGACCAGCACCTTGATCGCGCTGCCGTCGATCAGGCCACCTTCGCCGAGCGCGACCTGTTTGAAGATCGCGGGCGTGGGCAGGCTCGTGAACACGATGCGCGCGCGGTCGGCCACTTCGCGCACCGACGCGGCGACTTGAGCGCCCGCCGCCTTGAGTTCCGCGAGGGCAGCTTCATCGCGGTCGAAAACGATTACCGTATGACCCGCTTCGACCAGCCGCCGCGCCATCGGACGGCCCATCGTGCCGACGCCGACGAATCCGAGCGACGGACCGTGCTGCTGATTTGATGCCTGACTACTCGACATGACAATCCTCGTGAATGAAAAAATTCCGGCTCAATCCAAACCATGAGCGCGCGCGAGACCCATCACCGCGGCCGCGTTTTGTTCGGTCTCGAACTTCCACAATCTGTCGATCAACGCTTGCGCATCGACGCCCGAACGCGAATACGCGGCCAATTGGTGCAGTTTGTCCGCCAGTTCGACGTTGGCGAGCGGCGCCGCGAGGCTGCCGCGCGCGGCATGCACGCGGTGTTCGACGCGTTCGCCCGAACGCAGCACGATCGTCACCTGCGCGGATTCGACGGGCCACGACGCGTTATCGATGAAGCGCAGGCGGCTGCCGAGCGCGCGTAGCGACGGATCGGCGACGGCGGCATCGCTGAATTCATCGAGACCCGCCTCGCCGCGCGACAGCACCACGGCGACCGCATGCTGCGCGCTGACTTGCGATTCGCGGCCCGTGCGCACACCCGGCCGGTCGGTGCGCTCGCGCAGCAGCGGATGCCCCGTCAGTTCGATCTGTTCGATGTCTGCAAGCGACCAGCGCGCGTCGCGGCGCAAATCGAGGCACGCGTCGATCACCGGGTTCAGCACGACGCCGCACGGATATGGCTTATAGGTGTTCTTCAGCAGTTCCCACTCGTGCCCGAGTTCCTGCGTGAGCGCGCTCCAAACCGGCTGTGAAGCGGCCACGCGCAGAAAGCCGCGCTCGCCTTCGAGCGGCGCGTCCGGGCCGGAGAAACCGTCTTCTGCAAGCAGCGCGGACAGCAACCCACTGCGCGCCGCGTTGCCGACACTGATGCTCTTCGACATCGTGCCGAGCGTTTCGACGAGTCCGCCCGTTTGCACCGATGCGTTACCGAGCGCCCATGCAATGTGTTGCTCATCGAGTTCGAGCGCCTTCGCCACGGCGGCAGCCGCGCCGAACACGCCGCATGTCGACGTGATGTGCCAGCCGCGCTGATAGTGCTCCGGCGATACCGCGTTGCCGATCCGGCATTCCACCTCGACACCGAGCACGAACGCGAGCAGCAACGCTTCGCCCCTCATCGAACGCGATTCGGCAAGCGCGAACAGCGCGGCAGCCACAGGCGCCGTGGGATGGATGATGGTCGGGATATGCGTGTCATCGAAGTCGTAGACGTTCGCGCTCATCGCGTTGAGCGCGGCTGCGTTCAGCATGTCCGTGCGCTCGCTGCGTCCGACGATGCTGGCGCTTTCATCCGCGCGAAAACGCTGATAGACATGGACGGCCTTGTCGAGCGTGGGATCGTTCGAGCCCGCCAATGCAACCGCGAAGTAATTGACGAGCGAGCGCTTCGCTTCGTTGCGCGCGTTGGCGGGCAAGTCGCGCCACTGCGTGCCTGCGACGAAGCGCGCCAGCGTGCGGGTCAATGTGCCGCTGTGCAATGCGCTGGTATCGATGGAATCAGCCTGCAAGCCAGCCTCCTTCTATCGGCATCATCGCGCCTGTGATCTGGCTCGCGGCCCGTCCGCACAGAAACACGACCATCTCGCCGACATGCGCGGCTTCAACCAGTTCTCCCGTCGGCTGCTTGCCCTTGAGGAACTCACGCACGGCATCGCTGCGATTCAGTCCGCTGTCGTCCATCAACGCATTGATGCGTCCGTCGATGTTCGGCGTGAGCACCGAGCCCGGACAGATCGCATTGCACGTGATGCCCTGATTCAGCGTCTCGATGGCCACCGAGCGCGTGAGCCCGAGCAGCGCGGTCTTCGTCGTGACGTAGTCGACGCGATTGGCGACCGCACGCGCGCCGTACACCGACGTCATGTTGAAGATGCGTCCCCACCCGCGCTCGCGCATGCCGGGCAAGGTCAGCTGGATCGCGCGGAACGCGGCTGTCAGATTCACGGCGAGCGCGTTGTTCCACTGCTCCATCGGGAACGATTCGATACCGGCGAAATGCCGCACGACTGCGTTGTTGATCAGCACGTCGAGCGTCTTCACGCGTTCGCGCGCGGCGCCGATCAGCGCGTCGACGCCTGCCGGAGTCGCGAGATCCGCCTGCACATAGGCGACGTTCACGTCGAACGCGGATGCCAGCTCGTCCGTGGTCTGCGTCATCTGCTGCGGCGCTTCGAGTCCGTGCAAGACGATGTCGCAGCCTGCGCCTGCGAGTGCTCGCGCCATCGCGAGACCGAGGCCGTTCGACGAACCCGTCACTAAAGCGCCTTTGCCTTTCAGCGTCATGAGTGCCGCCCCGCTCAGCGCGCTTGTGCGTCGAGCCGCACGATCCAGCCTTCCGTCTCGCGATCATGCGACGGATAGCGCGTCAGCACGGCGGGATCGTGGCCCGGAATCACGTGTTCGGGCGAACTCGCCAGCCGATGCGCAGCCTCGTAACCTTCGAGCATGTCGCCGACGTTGTAGACGACGGGGAACGGCCGATGCTCCTGCATGTTCGCGTAGAAATGCGAAGCATCCGACGCCAGCACGACCCAGCCGCGCTCCGTATGCACGCGCACGACCTGCAAGCCGTTCGTATGTCCGCCGACCCAATGCACGCTCAATCCCGGCGTGATTTCCGAAGCGCCATCATGAAACTGCACGCGTCCATCGAACAGACGGCCGACCATCGACTTCACGTCCTCCGGTTCGAACGGATGACTCAATGCGTGATGACACATGCAGCGCCCGGTGCAATACGCCATCTCGCGATCCTGCAGGTGATAACGCGCGCGCGGAAACAGCGCGCTATTGCCCGCGTGGTCATAGTGCATGTGCGTGATGATCACGTCTTCGACGTCGTCGGCGCGTATGCCGATCTGCTTGAGGCCGCGCTCCACCGTGTTCGTGATCGTGCGGCCGCGCTTGTCGGCCATCGGCTGGTCGAAGCCCGTGTCGACGATGAACGTGCGCGACTCACCCACTACGGCCCAGACGAAGTAATCGAGCGGCATCGGCACGTCATGCGAATCGCCGCCGATGAAGTTGTCGCCTGACCGGCGCTCGAAATGCGCGTACTTGACTGCGTAGATACGGTAGTTCTCAACGGGCGATGACATGTCTCGAGTGTCCTTTGTGTGTGTGTAGCGATGCGTCGCGGCGTGGGCAGTGCGGCGCTATTTCATGGCCGCCGTCGCGCCGCCTTCGATGGCTTCCTCGCTCGTCACGCTGGCGTCTGCCGCAATCGATTCGAGCGAACGCTGCTTCGTTTCCGCGCCGAGCACGCCGACGATCAGCGCCTGGATCAGCAGCGTGGCGACGATCAGCGTCAGCACACCCGCGATGCCGAAGCGCATGAACGCGCTCGCCACCGCATACGGCACGACGATGCTGACCGCGCGGCCCACCGTGTTCGCGAGGCCCGAGCCGCGCAGACGCAGTTCCGTCGGGAACAGTTCGGGCACATACGTCGCGACGCTGAACGACGACAGCACGTAGATGCAGCAGGTGATCGCAAAGCCGAGCGCGGTGATCGCCACCGCGGACTGCGCGAACGGATACGCGACACCGAAGGCCACGCACACGAGCGAAAACAATACGATGCCCCACTTCCGGCCCAGGTGCTCGGCGAGCGCAAAAGCGATCAGCGAGCCAATCGGGCCGCCTGCAAACATCACGGCTGTCAGACCGAGCGAGCTGGAGACGCTGTGTCCCTGCTTGACGAGAAACGTCGGTATCCAGCTGACGAATGCGTAGTTGACCGTGAACAGCGCGACGAGCACCGTGATGGCCGTGATGGTGCGCGTGAGCAGCCGGCGCGAGAAAAGATCAGACAGACGGCCTGTGTCGTTCGCATAGAACTCGCGCGTCGACGGTTGTTCGGGTGCGTTGGCCGGATAACTGACCGCATTACCGCACGCCGTTTCGATGCGTTCGACGATCTCTCGCGCTTCGTCGGTGCGTCCGCGCGACGCGAGCCAGCGCGGCGACTCCGGCATCGACTTGCGCAGGAACCACACGAACAGCGCGCCGCACCCCGCGATCGCGAACATCCAGCGCCAGCCGTACTGCGGCACGATCAGCCAGCCGAGGAAGGTCGACAGGAACAGCGACGTGTTGATGATCAGATTGAGGATGGTGCCGAAGCGGCCGCGCCAGTCCGCGGGAATGAACTCGCTCAGCGTGCCGTAGCCGACGACGATCTCCGCGCCCATGCCGACGCCCATCACCAGACGGAAGAAGATCAGCCAGTAGATCGACGGCGCGAGCGCCGCGGCAATCGATGCGAAGCCGTAGATGCCAAGATTGAACTGATAGCAGAAGCGGCGCCCAAAGCGGTCGCCGAGCAGCCCGGAAAGCCACGCGCCCGTCATCATGCCGATGAAGGTGACGGAGACGAACGTCGCATTGAGGCTGAGCGTGGATTCGCCGCTATGGATCATCGCGGCGAGCACGGTGCCGGCGATATAGATGTCGAACGAATCGAAATACATGCCGGCCGCGATCAGGCCCAGCAGACGCCAATGGAAGCCGGACAGAGGCAGTCTGTCCAGGCGCGCTCCGATACTGGCATCCATCTGCATGATGCTGTCTCCGTGACGTTAGCGTTTTCTTGTGCGCCGCTGTTGCGTTCCGTATTGCGTTTGCTGCGGAACGAAGTCGGCCGGTCGATGGGTTGGATTATATTCCTGTCATACAATCCGTCAAGCAGACACTTCAAGATCATCGAATGATCCGCGTGTGACGTTTTTGTGGACAAAAGGCTACAACTCGCCGCGCAAATGTTTACTGCCCGCTAACATCTCGTTATATTCCCCGCAGCACAACGGCACGGCTGGACGCGAGTCCAGCGGTGCTTCAAGCAGTCCGTCCGCTCCACGAAAGCAGGACGACAGGACGTCAGCAACACACGCGGCTGTCTCATCGCACGCCGCACCCACAGGATTACTCCGGCATCGAAACGCGAAATCGTGCGCCCACGCATGAGGCCCCTGCTCGATTTGACATTTCGTGCCGCCTTTAGCAGTCCATTTTCACGCCATGCCGCGCGCTCGCCGCCAACGTGCGCGCAGGCATTCACTACAAGAAGGAAGAGAATGAAAAAGACCATCCTGGCCGCAGCGGCTCTCGGGAGTTTCAGCATCGCTGCGCACGCACAAAGCAGCGTCACGTTGTACGGTCTGCTCGATGCCGGTATCACCTACGCAAACAAGGTGGCGACGTCGACGGGACACGACAGCCTCGTCAAATACGGCGACGGCGTCGCGTCGGGCAGCCGTTGGGGCCTGCGCGGCACGGAAGACCTCGGCGGTGGACTGAAGGCGCTGTTCGTGCTCGAAAGCGGCTTCAGCACGGGCGACGGCACCTCGGGCCAGGGCGGCGCGCTGTTCGGCCGTCAGGCATTCGTGGGTGTGGCGAAGGACGGTATCGGCGCGTTGACGTTCGGCCGTCAGTACTCGTTCTCGACCGACTACATCGGCGCGAACTACACGATGGGCAGCCAGACGCCCGCCGGCAACTACGCGTATCACATCAACGATCTCGACCAGTTGACCTCGAGCCGCATCAACAACGCAGTGAAGTTCAGCAGCGCGAACTTCGCCGGCCTGACGTTCGGCGCGATGTACGGCTTCTCGAACTCGACGCAGTTTGCAGGCACGCCGACCACGACGGCGGGCACGACGACCACGCAAGGCTCGTCGAGCACGTACAGCTTCGGCGCGAACTACGCGAACGGTCCGTTCGGCATCGGCGCGGCCTACACGAACATCCGCTTCCCGAACGGCGCGACGCCCGCCTTCAGCGTGAGCATCGCGAACGTCAATACGCTCGGCCTGCGTGACCTCGAAACCTTCGGTGTCGGTGCGCGCTACGCGATCGCTTCCGGTCTCGTGTTCGCGAACTGGACGCACACGAAGTTCGAGCCGCTGTCGGGCGAATCGTCGAAGCTGAACAACTATGAAATCGGCGGTCGCTGGGGCTTCACGCCGGCGCTGTCGGCAGGCCTCGGCTACACGTTCTCGAAGCTCGACGACCGCTTCGAAGGCAAGTGGCACCAGATCAACAGCTCGGTCGACTACGCGCTGTCCAAGCGCACCGATGTCTACCTGCTGGGGATCTATCAGAAGGCGTCGGGCAGCAACGTCGTCGCGGGCCGCAACGTGCCCGTGCAGGCGGAGATCGGCTCGTCGTCGTCGTTCATCGGCAATGCGGGCGCGAACACGCAGTTCGTGACGCGCGTCGGTCTGCGTCACCGCTTCTGATCGTCTGATTGTGGCCGCCGCGCCGATGGCGCGCGGCCATTTCAGCGCATCCTGTCTCCAATCGCGGTACGCTTATGGGTTTTGACCGACCCACAAAGGACCGCGATGTCTGCTTTCCCCTTCGACGCTGTGTTATTCGATTGCGACGGCGTGCTCGTCGATTCGGAAACGATCACCAATACCGTGCTGGCAGCGATGCTCGGCGAACTGGGTTGGCATCTGAGTGTCGACGAAGCGATGTCGATCTTCGTCGGCAAGACCGTGATGGACGAAGCGCCGCTGATCGAAGCGAAAACGGGCGTGCGCATCACCCCCGCCTGGCTCGAAACCTTCCGTGAACGTCGCAATGCCGCGCTCGAACGCGATGTGACGGCGATCGAAGGCATCCGCGAAACCGTCGCCGCGTTGCATACGCGGCTCGATGGACGGATCGCCGTGGCCTCCGGCGCGGACCGCATCAAGCTACGCTTGCAGCTCGCGAAAGCCGGCATACTCGACGACTTCGAAGGACGGATCTTCAGCGGCCAGGAGACGCCGCGCAACAAGCCGCACCCAGACGTTTATCTCGCGGCAGCCGCGGGGCTCGGCGTCGATCCTGCGCGTTGCGCGGTCATCGAAGACACCGTGACGGGCGCCACGGCGGGCCGCGCGGCGGGCGCAACCGTGTTCGGCTTCAGTCCCAGCGAGAAAGGCCATAGCTCGAAGGAAGCGTTGCGAGCGATCGGCGTCGCCGAGGTATTCGAAGAGATGGCGCGCTTGCCCGCACTGCTGGCGGGCTGGCAACGCTGAACGCACTTGCGTCGACGCGCGCGCCTGCGCGCCGCGTCACGCACGGCAAGCTCACAGCATTTCCGCTTCTTCGAGATTCGCGCCGAAAAAGAAACGGCTCAACTCACGCGTCAGCTCGTTGAGAATCGCCATTTCCGGCTGCGTGATCTTGTGCACGGCCTGCACGTTGGTCCAGTCGCCGTACACGAGCGCGACCGTCGTGTCGTTGGCTTTCACGGGCAGCAGCACGAACGCCTGCGCATCGGCGAGATGCGCCTTGAACCAGTCCGGCAGACGCGCTTCCATGCGCGGCTCGTGCGCGTTTTCGATGAAGATGCCGACCGGGTTCGCGATCGCGAGATGGAATACGTCGGGCTGGAAACCCGCGCCGAAGTTGAGCGTCGGCAGCATGCGCTCCATGTCGGGGCCGAAGCCGATGCGCGCGTGATAGCGCGCGTCGGCCTGGCGCACGAACACCAGCGTGCGCGACATCGACAGGCCCGCCAGAATGGTTTCGGAAGCCAGCGTCAGCACGGGCAGGAGCGCCTTGCTCGACGGCAGCGCGCGCAAGTCTTCGAGACCGGCCGACAGACGCGCCTGCGCCGACTTGCCGGTGCGTACGATCGCATCGGCATGTGCGCGCAGTTCGGAAATCTCCTGCATCAGCCCTTCGTTGCTTTCTTCGTCGATCAACGCCGCGCTGAGCGCGTCGAGCCTGGCGGCATCGATCCTCAGCGCGTCGCTGTAGAGACTGGCGAGTTCGGCAAGCCGTCGCTCCAGTTCGTCGCCCGGCTGGTGAGTCACGAGCGCGTTGGCCACTTCCGTCGAATAGCTGTTGACGGCCCGCAGCCAGCGCACATGCTCCGAGAGCGGCTCGTCCGATGCCGCACCGATGGTCTGCATCCCCGCCGAGATCGTCTCCGGCAGACGCCAGCGGCGCGCCGCCTCGCAGCCGATTTCCTCGAAGCTCACGCCCAGCAGCTGCGCACAGGCCTCGCTGTCGTCGATCTGGTCGGTCGCCGCCGTACGGCGCAGTCGGTCCCATTCGCTTTCCAGATAGAACGCCACCAGCAGCCGGCCCACCTGACGCATCAGCGCGCACACCACGGCTTCTTCCGCGACGCGCAGATCGACGCCTTCCGTGATGCGGCGCGCAACCGTTCCGCATAGCAGCGCGCGGTTCAGTTCGAGCTTGGCGTCGATCCGGTGCGGCGCGCTGTGATGAAAGTGATCGACGATCTTCATCCCGACCACGAGATGGCCGACGGTATCCATGCCGAGCACCATCAGCGCGCGAGTCACGGTGGTGATGTTGCCGCCGAATGCGACATACATCGCCGAATTGGCGAGCCGCAGCACCTTTTGCGTGAGGCCGACATCCGAAAGCACGACCTGCACGAGCGACGTGAAGTCCAGATCGTCGTTATTCATCGCCGACACGGTGGTGCGCAACGCCTGCGAGAGCATCGGGAAATCCCCGCGCTCGCTCATGCGCGCCCACAGTTTTTCCAGCAGTTCGGACTTGACGACGGGGGACATCTGATAGTGATGGAGTGCAGATACGTTGAAAGACAACCACAGTACCCGTGATTAAAACACAACCCGTCGTCCATCATCGCGCCGGCAAGCCTCGGACAGACCGCAAACCGCCCGTCCGTTGCGTGATTGCGCATCGATTGCGCAATATTTCGAAGTCTTTCCGTGTCTCCATTGCGCGACATTGCGCCCTGTCCTGCCACCTTGGGCGGCCTTCGACGCCATTTGCGTCAGATATCGACGCCTGACGCGACGATCATCGCGCCCGCGTTGCCCGGCGGCGTGCCGTTCGCGCGCGGGCAGTAGACGGTTTCGCCCGCCGCGATGCTGCGGCCCGTCAGCACGCATTGTCCCGCCCGGCGCGCGATGTTCACGCGCCATGTCTGATAGCCGTAGTGGCCCGTGCGGGCGTCGCACCATGAAACCGTCAGCGTCTGCGCGGTCGGCTTGTCGAGCACGCGTACCGTCGGCTGGCTTCGCCCATCCCAGCATGCTGCTGTGCGCGGCCTGCGGCGCGCCGGACGTTCCGGGCGTGGTGTTGCGACGGGTTCCGGTGTGACGTCGAAATTGCGAATCGCCACGACAGTCCGGCACCAGACATCGGCGTGCTCTTCGATCCGTATGCGTTCTGGCATGATTAATTCAACACGTGATGAATATCGAGATCGTAACGGCGCCGGACGTTCGTGTCAAACGCAGGCGCCGCCAGGCCCACTTCGGCCGCCCCTCGGGCGCTCGGTTAAACTCACGCGTGATCTGACGATCGGCAAGCTCATTCGAATGAAAGACGTGACGGCAACAGCAGAGCCCCAGAAGGACAAGAAGCGCGCACGCGGACGCCCGGCGTCCACGGCATCGGTCGGGCCGGACCTGATCCTGCGCAATGCACGCAAGAGTTTCGGCAAACGGGGATTCGAGGCAACGAGCGTGCGCGAGATCGCGCGCGACTCAGGCGTCGATGCGGCACTCGTCGCGCATCATTTCGGATCGAAAGAAACGTTGTGGCTGGCCGTCGTCGAGCAGATCGCCGACCAGATGGCGCCGATGGTCGACGCGACGCTGGCGTTGCGGACCGCGCCGCTGGACGCGAAGGCGCGGGTGGAAATGGCGGTGGCGAGATTCATCGACGAAGTGTTCGGCGACCCCGACGTGGGCATTTTCTTTTCGACGGCCGCGACGGAAGAAGGCGAGCGGCTCAACGTGCTGATCGAGCGGCTGGTGCGCCCGTATCACGACGCGCTGGTGCCGATCTTCGCCGACGCCGCGCGGCAGGACGCGCTGAAGGTCAAGGATGCGGAACTGATGTTTTTCATGCTGCTGAACGCGATCAGCAAGACCGTCGCGTACAGCCACCTGATGCTGGCGTTCTCATCGCTGCCGCAGCATGAGAAGAAGTTCAAGCGCATGGTGCTGGAAACGGCGCTGGGCATGCTGTTCTAGCCGATCCACGCGGCAGCGCCACGACACTCCCACACTACGGCTGGAAAGTCGCCGCCTTCAGACTGCGCGCCTGATACAGCATTTCCCGTTCGAGCAGATCGAGCAGCGCGATGACCCGCTGCCGTTGCGTCGTCACCAGATCGTAAGTCTGCGCGAGCTTGCGCAGGCGCTTCGCCCAGTAGTCGTAGTCGAGCTTCGACACGTCATCCGTTTCCGTCCGGCGAACCACGTACTGAACCATCCTTTCCAGATGCTCCAGCTCGACATCGGCCAGGCTCGCTGAGCGCAGCGTCCCGACATCCGCCGGCGTTTCAATTCTTGTTGCCACCATGTTGGCCCCCGATCGTCACCCGTCGCTGCCCGGCAGGCCGCGCCCGACTGTCCCTGAGGACAGCGGAGCGGCGTCGACGCGGCCACGGTGCCATCGATCTCATGACGCACCGCCGCGCGATCTGTCCGGCTCTTTTCGAACAACGATAACCCTGCCTGGCGGCGAGGCTTTACCGTGCGTCTCAGTTGGGCGCGTGGGTCGGAAAAACCGGGCGCTGTGCCGCTTTCAGCCCAGACACGAAAACGCGCATCGCAAACGATTGCGCCAGCTATGAAGTCCGCTCGACAGCAAACTTTCGATACGGCGCGAAGCGCGTATCGCCATGCAGCGCAGAGAAGACTTCGATCAGATGATCGGTGAAGAGTCGCACCTTTTGCGACGGCTGCGCGCCCTCAGGAAAGACGGCATGAATTGGCGCGGACGGCAGGCGGTAGTCGTCCAGCACCGTGACCAACTGTCCAGACTGCAGCTCAGGCTCGCAAAGCCATTGCTTCGCCATCGCGATGCCGAGGCCTTCGCGGACGCAGGCAATGACGCCCTCTGCCGCGCCGACGAACACGCGCGCGTGGACCTTGATCGACACGGGAACGCCATCGTGCTCGAAGGTCCATGTTTCGCGCGACGGGCCCGACGGGCCGGTGACGATGTCATGCGCGGCGAGTTCGTCCAGCGTGGCCGGGATGCCTCGCTCCCTCAGGTAGCCGGGGGAAGCGACCAGCATGCGCGGCACCATGCCGATCTTGCGCGCGCCGAAGCCGGAATCCTCCAGCTCGCCGAAGCGGACGGCGAGATCAGCGCCTTCGGCGATCAGGTCCTGCATGCTGTCGGATGTCAGAAGCTCGATGCGCAACGCCGGATGCGCCTTCAGGAACACAGGCAGGCTCGGAATCAGCGTGCGCACGCCGACGATGGCTGACGTCGCCACGCGCAGCACGCCGCTCAGGCCACCGACGTGCCGCGCTTCGTCGTCGGCTTCTTCGAGTTCGCGCAGCAGCTTGCGGGCTCTGAGCAGAAACGCCTTGCCTGCCTCCGTCGGCACGATATTGCGCGTGCTGCGCAACAGCAGCGTCGTGCCGAGACGCGCTTCGAGCTCGGAGACGATCCGCGACACGGAAGGCTGCGACAGCCCGAGTTCGCGCGCCGTCGCGGAGAAGCTGCCCGTTTCGGCAGCGCGCACGAACACATGCAGCTCCTGGAATCGATCACTCATTTGCTTCACGAATAGGTGTTGTTTGCCGCAAGTTGCCGAATTTCTCGAAGCCGTCGATTCCGTGGCCGCGTGACGACCGTGGCAGCACGCTGATCCGTTGCCCGATCGCGAATCGCGGACGGGCATCTCTCTACCAGGCGACATGAATTCGACAACCACCATGGAAGAAGTCACGATTGCAATCGTATTTCATAGCGGCTACGGCCACACTGCGCGGCAGGCGCAGGCCGTCAGCGCCGGCGTTGCACAAACGCCCGGCGCCAGGGCGTTGCTGCTGAGCGTCGAGCAGGCGCAAGACGAGTGGGCCGCGCTCGAATCCGCCGACGCGATCGTGTTCGGCGCGCCGACGTATATGGGCAGCGCGTCGGCAGCGTTCAAATCGTTCATGGACGCCAGTTCCAGCGCGTTCTTCACGAGTGCATGGAAAGACAAGCTGGCGGCGGGCTTCACGAACTCCGCATCGCGCTCGGGCGACAAGCTCGCGACGTTGATGCAGTTCGCGATCTTCGCTGCCCAGCACGGCATGCACTGGATCAGCCTTGGCTTGCCGCCCGGCAACAACAGCACGCGCGGCAGCGAACAGGATGCGAACCGGCTTGGCTTCTTTCTGGGCGCGGCCGCGCAATCGAATGCCGACGAAGGCGCCGACGCCGCGCCGCCGCAAGCCGATCTGGACACGGCACGACACCTTGGCGAGCGCGTCGCGCAAACCGCCATTCAGTTTGCGCGCGGACGGGCCGCGTCGCGTGAACGCGCAATCCTGTCACACGCAGGAGAACCGTCTTGACGGCTTACATGATTTTCATGCGCGAAAGCACGCAGGACCAGGCGGCGCTCGACGCATACCACTCGAAGGTGCGCGACAGCTTCGACGGCTACCCGCACAAGGTGCTCGCCGCCTATGGCACGCAACAGATGCTGGAAGGCGATCCAGCCGAAGCGACGGTCATACTCGAATTTCCGTCGGTGACGGCAGCCCGCGCCTGGTACGACAGCGACACGTATCAGCAAGTCGCGCAGCACAGGCTCGAAGGATCGCGTCACCGTGTCATGCTGATCGAAGGGCTGTGACACGGTAGCGCCGTCACTTCGCCGCAATGCAAAAAGCCAGCAGCCCCGACGTCACCTCGTCGATGATCTGCTTCATCTCCGGGTACGGCGGGTGGAACGGCGTCGGATTGTCCTTGCTGCCCCATTCCACCGTATAGGAGAACACCTTCGCCTTCTTCGCGTCGACGATGTGACGGCTGAACGCATAGTCGTCGGACGTGCCCGCCGTCGGGTACAGGCTCATCGCCTGCTCGGTCTTGTACACGCGGCCGCGCGACGCCTTGATCGCGTCGCGCATTTCGTTCGCGAGATCGACGGCGATCTTCTTGTCCGCCGTCGCGATGTACTCGCGATAGGCCTTGTCGTTGGCAATGCCGCGCTTGCCGTCGTAGGCGGGGTTCTGGAAGTTCATGTCGGGATGACCGCTCTGGTTCTCGTCGTCGCCCCAGTTGTACAGAATGTCTTCCGAATAGCTGTGCAGATCGACGAAGTAACGGATGTTCGGATAGGTGTCGAACATCCATACGGCATTCTTCGTTTCCGGCTCCGATTCGGCGGCGGGACCGATATACACCTCGTAGTCGCAGGGATCGGTGGAATTGGTGATCGGACTTTCGGGATCGAAGTACTGCGGGAAATTCCACAGAAAATTGTAGTTGCGGTTGATATCGACGCCGCAGCATTGCGGCTTGCTATGTCCCGCCGGCGCGGGCCGGCGGTTCTTGCGCCACATCGACTCGGTCGACATGCTGTAGTGGCGGCCGTCGGGATTCGCTTGCGGAAACACGAACAGGTCTTTGGCTTCGACCACGTGCCTGATATCCGCCGCCGTGAACGTTCGGCTGCCGATCTTGACCGGTTGGTGCGTGGTATATGCGTTGGCGAGCAACTGCACGAAATGGATCAGGATATCCGGGCTTCCCCATTCGCGCGCATGCACGCCGCCCAGCAAATAGATGCCGGGACGCGCCGCGCCGCTGCCTTTGCCGATCTTCAACGCGTGACAGGTGCGCTTTTCCCAGGTGGTATGCGGCAGCTTGATCAGCTTCGTGAACGCATCGTTGGGCGCGGCGCTTGCTGCCGCCAGCGCCGCCTCGATCTGCACGACATCGAGATAGCCGGTGCCCGCTGCGACGGACAACGCATCGGCCGCGTGCGGCGCGGCCAGTGGCTCGCGCATCTCCGCCTGGCGCGCCTTGCCTTGCGCTTCGGCATCCTCCAGCCGTTCGACCTGGTAGCCGTCCGCTTCGAGCGCCTTGATCTGCGCATTGGAGGCGTGCGCGTCGACGCGATAGCCGCCTTGCACCTTCTCGATCGTATGGCGCGCGACCGTGACCTTGTGTTTCGTCACGAGATCGGCCAATGCCGCCTGGTCCTTTCCAGTGATGCGTGCGTGGTAGCGGGACATGTTGGTTCTCCGGTCAGACGGCCCGGCCCAGGACGGCCCGGTCCTTCTAACCGAGAACGGCGCACGCGGCGGACATTTCAATTATCCCGCCGCAGCGCTTGCGCTTTACTTCAGATCGACGGTCACGAAACTGCGCGCGTGATTGCGCTGGATCAGCAGCGCCGCCTTCTTCCCCGCCTTCGCCGCGAGGGATGCCAGTTCATCCTGCGATGCAACCAGCGTGCCGTTCAGCGACAGCACCACATCGCCGGGCTTGATGCCTGCCGGGCCCGCGGCCCCCGACACGTCCTCGACCATCAGCCCTTCGGCCAGCCCCGTGGTGCGCCGTTCGTCGTCCGTCAGCGGATGCATGCTGAGTCCGAGATGATCCAGCGGGCCGACATCGCTCACGCCCGTGCTCGCGTATTGCGCCGACGCCGTCAGGTTGACCATGATCGTCATCTGCTTGCGATTGCGAATCAGCTTGACGGGGACTTTGCCCGACTGCGGCACCGCATCCTGGTCGGTGAGATCCGCGCCGTGCTCGACGGGCTTGTCGGCGATCTGCACGATCACGTCGCCGGGCTTCAGCTTGCTGGTGGCGGCGGGACTGCCGGGTTCGATGGCGATCACCAGCGCGCCCGCCGCACGCGGCAGACCGAACGCGCCAGCGAGTCCGGGGTCGATGTCCTGCACCTGCATGCCGAACGCGCCGTGCGCGGCGTCGCCGTCCTGAGACTTCGACTGCGCCTGCAACTGCGCGCGCACCTTGTTCGCCATCGCGATCGGAATGGCAAAAGTCAGACTCTGGAAACGATCGCCATCGGCGTAGACCTGAACGTGTATGCCGACCACTTCGCCCGCGCGATTGAACACCGGGCCGCCCGAGTTGTCGGGATTCAATGCGCCGTTGGTCTGGAAGAACGGAAACGTCGTGCCATCGGACAACGTGCGCGACGTCGCGCTGACGATGCCCGCCGTCACCGTGTTCTGATAGCTGTCCGGCGAGCCGATCGTCAGCACCTGTTCGCCGACGCGCACACGCGTCGAGTCGCCCAGCTTGACGACGGGCAGCTTCGTCGCGTCGATCTGGATCACGGCGACATCGCTCGGGCCGTCGACAGCCACCACTTTCGCCTTGAACTCGCGCCGGTCGGTGAGGCGCACGGTCACGTCGTCGGAGCCGTCGACCACATGCGCCGTCGTCAGAATCAAGCCGTTGGGACTGACGATGAAACCCGAGCCCACACCCGACATCGCGCGCGGTGAACTGCCCTGCCCGTCCTGCGACTGCGGCATGACCTGCCGGAAGAACGCGAACAGCGGATCGTCACCGTCGATCGCTTCGGAGCTTGCGCCCGACGCGGGCGCCGGCGAAGCGGCTGGCGTTGGCGGAGCGGGTGGTGCCAGAGGTTTCTCCGGCAGGATCGCGCGGATGTTCACGACGGCAGGTCCGTAGCGCTCGACGATCGCCGGGAAGTCGAGCGGCGCGCTCGCATTTGCGGGCGCCGTTCGCTTCTCTTTCGCCGGCGCTGAGGCAGGCGATGGCGCGGAAGCAGCCGCAACATGCGGTGCGATCGCGGTTGCGTGGGCGCAGGGGTATCCGGTGAGGCATGCCGTTGTCACGGCGGTGCAAAACCAGGTGCGGGACAAAGTTGAGTGAAACACAGCGCACCTCCATGGCGTTCGTTATGCCTGGCACTGTGAAGAGATTATTTCGCGCGCGGCGGCCGGGGACTGTGACATAGCACACCGAAGAGTTCGAAAAGAAAGTGAACTCATACGGCATGGGCAAACCATGTCGCATGGCAATCCGTCCGCGAGCGCGGACGGATGCGATCGACCCTTGATGTTTGTCTGGATGGATCGAAATCGACATGAGATTCGGTTGCATGTTTGCCCGCAATGGACAATCAGGGACGCGAACGGATGACCCGTTCGTCCTGATTCATTTATAGAGATCGCACGGCGAAATTGCAGCGAGTAGAAATCCTGGCGTGCGCCGATGGCGGCATTGCCGGTACGCTGGTAATCCGCGTTGATAGTCCGCGTTGATGTTCCGCGCTGATAGCTCGATAAGCATCACTTGCCATGCCGTCGTGATGCAATTACGGTCGCGCAAAACGCGTCATTCATTTGTGTCCGTTTTGCGTCGATGAAGCGGGTGGCCAATCGCTCGCTGCAGCGCGCGTTCGAAAACGCTCATGTCCGCTGCAGCGCTGTTCGTCGACTACGCCTGCCCGTTATGTCGCCGCCGACAGCGCCCATCGCGTTCAGGTCGGCCCGCGCGCAACCGGGGAAAAGCCTCTGCGGAAATATTCGACCGTGAAGTCCACGAAGGTGCGCACCTTCGCCGACACATGGCGCCGGCCTGGATACACCAGCGACAGTTCCTTGAGACCGTTGGTGACCCGATACTGCTCGAGCACGCGCATCAACACACCGTCCGCAATGTCGCCGACGACGTAGTCTTCGGGCAGGATGGCGAGCCCCATGTCGGCGAGGACCATTTGCCGAAGCATGATCATGCTGTTGACCCTGCACACGGAGTCGAGATTCAAGGTCTCCTCGCGGCCATCGGCGCTCGCGAATGACCACTCGGTTCCATGCATGTCGCGCGAAGGCGCGAGGAAACTGTGCGAGGCGAGCTGTTCGAGCGAGGTCGGCGCGCCGTGCCGTTCGATATAAGCGGCCGACGCGACCGCGATGGGCCGCACCGACAGCAAAGGACGCTTCACCAGCGTGCTGCCGTTCACCTGCCACGACGCGACGATGCCGACGTCGAACCCGTCTTCGACGAGATCGACGGATTGATGCAACAGCGTCACGTCCAGCTTCACCTTTGGATGACGCATCCGGTAGCGGTGCAGCAACGGCGCCAGCGCCGCCAGTGAAAACGAGGCCGCCGCCGCGACCTTGAGCGTGCCCGTGGGCTCGCCCGCTTCTTCCGTCACGGCCGATTCCATCGAATCCAGCAGTTCCAGCAGTTGCTGGCACCCTCTTGCATAAGCGCGGCCCGCTTCCGTCAGCGACACGCTGCGCGTCGTGCGATTGACGAGACGAGCGTTGAGATGCGCCTCCAATAGCGCCACATAGCGCGTCACGACTGCATTGGACAGATTGAGACTCGATGCGGCGCGACTGAAGGAGTTGTTCTCGGCGACTCTTAGGAATATTCGTATTGCCTGCAGCTTATTCAGCATGAGCAACAGAAATAAAACAGATTAGACATATATATCAACATTGAATTGCCCAACTCCTTTTAAAGCCACCAGTTCAATCGTCGGAAATACGATTATCACCCATGCAAGCCCTCCATGTAGCGAGGTCACAACACAATATCAAACAGGCACCAGTCCGCACTTAAATATCAGGATGAAATTAATTCGAATATACAAAAACTTATCGCCCGGCATTCAATTTATTTTAAATTAATTGAAAATAGTTTTTGATTATTAAGTATAACGAATGATCAATCTGGCATCTATAGTTCGCCCTGCGTGAACGACGTATGCCGCGAATTCACAAAGCAACGCAGCGCGGCTATCTCGCCCACGGAAGACAGCACATTCATTCAAGTCGTCAGGCTTAGTACGGAATACGAACATGAAAAAAACCACCTTGATTTTCGCAGCTGCTTCGGCGGCCTTTGCGGGTGCGGCGCACGCGCAGAGCAGCGTTACGCTGTATGGTCTCGTCGACGCGGGTCTGACTTACGTGAGCAACGAAGCCACGCGCAATTCGCCCGTGACGCCAAACGGCCTGACCGACGGCAAGGCAATGTTCGGCATGACAAGCGGCAATGTGCAGCAAAGCCGCTGGGGATTGCGCGGTGTGGAAGAACTGGGCGGCGGGCTGAAGGCCGTCTTCAACCTCGAAAGCGGATTCAACGTGAACAATGGCAGTCTGGCCAATAACAATGCGGCCAATAACAGCCTGTTCAACCGTCAGGCGTATGTCGGCCTGTCTGCTGCCGATTACGGCACGCTGACCCTCGGCCGCCAGTACGACTCGGTCGTCGATTATCTGGGCCCGGTCTCTGCCGCCGGCACGTGGGGCGGCACGTACTTCGCGCACCGCGGCGATAACGACAACCTGAACAGCACGTTCAGCATCAGCAATTCGATCAAGTATCAAAGCGCGAACTACTCGGGCGCTTCGTTCAACGCGTTGTACGGCTTCTCGAATTCGGCGAGCGGCTTTGCAAACAACCGCGCGTATAGCGTCGGTGCGGGCTATGACTATGCCGGCGTGCATGTCGCGGCCGCCTACCTGCAGATTCAGGGGCTGAATTCCAACAACAGCTCGGGCGCGATTCAGAACCTTCCGACTCTCGCAATGACCAACCTTCCGGGCCTTCAGAACCAGCGTACCTGGGGTCTCGGCTCGAACTATGAAGTCGGACCTTTCACGCTCGGCGCGCTGTTCACGCAGACCCGCTATCAGGACGCCATCGGCGACTCCTCCGTGCGTTACAACAACCACGAAATCCACGCACGCTATAGCGTGACGCCTGCATTGAGCCTCGGCGCGGCGTACACGTACACACAAGGCCTGCGCAGCACGCCGCGTACGTCTTCGACGAGCAACAGCTCGGCTCACTGGAACCAGTTCGGCGTCCAGGCTGATTACGCGCTGTCGAAGCGCACCGATATCTATGCCGAGAGCGTCATGCAGATCGGCGCAGACAACCAGGTCGGCACGAACCTGACTCAGGTGAACGGTACGTCGCAACCCTCGACGAGCAAGAGCCAATACGTGGTGTCGGCAGGCATTCGACACCGCTTCTAATTCAATCAGTTTTTAGGAATCTTCTCTGGTCTCCGCCAGTTTTAACCGCCCCTTTTAGGGGCGGCTTTTTCTTTTGTGCAAACGACCGACAACTGGATGAGGTATCTCGAAGATGAATCCAAATAGTAAAAACGAACGTGGCATGAAGTTGAGATTGACCCAGATCGTCGCGTCGGTGTTGACGCTCACGGCAGTGACCTGGCAACTTCCTCCGTCGTACGCAGCGAATGCCCCCGCGACGACGACGCAGGCTGACTGGCCGCGCAATTTTGAAGCGGACGGCGAGCATGTCGAGATGTATCAGCCGCAGATCGAGAAATGGGATGGCAATCGCATCTCGGGGCGCGCGGCCGTCGCCGTCGGCAAGGCCAGCGGAACGCCCACTTTCGGCGTTGCGCATTTTTCGGCGAATGCCCATATCGACAAACCATCGGGACTGGTCAACCTGAGTGCGATCCAGATCGACAGCGTCGATGTTCCAACCGATGCGAGCCTCGCTGACAGCGTCCGCAAATCCTTGCTCGCGCGGCTGCCCGCAACGGGCATGAGCGTTTCGCTCGATGAACTGCAGACCAGCTACGCGGCATCGCAAGAGCTGTCGAAAACCATGCGTATGCCGGTGAAAAACGACCCGCCGCAAATCGTGTTCGCCGCACAGCCCACCGTGCTGGTGCTGGTCGACGGCTCGCCTGCGTGGCAAGACGTCGGACGCACTGGCTTTCAGCGCGCGCTGAACAGCCGCGCGCTGCTGATGCGCGACGCCGGCGGCACGCTCTATCTGCACGCGGCCGGCTACTGGTTCGACGCGCGCGATACGAACGGGCCGTGGCGCGTCCTCGCAACGCCGCCGCAATCGCTGTCGGATGCCGAAAAGCAATCGACCGCGAAAAACGCCGCCGACCCGATGCTGCCCGCCAACGGCAAGCCCGCTGCTCATGCGCCCGCCGTGCTCGTCGCAACGCGTCCGGCCAAGCTGATCGTGACGGATGGTCCCGCACAGCTGAAGCCCGTCGATGGCACGGGACTGCTGACCGTCGCCAATACCGATCACGCCGTGTTCGTGAATCCCACGACGAACCTGTACTACGTGCTCGTCTCGGGGCGCTGGTTTCAGGCCACGACGACGAACGGCCCGTGGACTTACGTTCCGGGCAATGCGCTTCCTGCAGACTTCGCAAAGATTTCTCCGAACGATCCAAAAGCCAATGTCTTGGTGTCGGTGCCGGGCACGCCTCAGGCAAGAGAAGCCGCGATTGCTGCCTCCATTCCCCAGACGGCCTCGGTGTCCCGTCAGAAAGCCCTCGTGTCGGTCTCGTACGATGGCGCGCCGCGCTTCGAGTCGATCTCGGGCACGCCGTTGCGGTATGCGGTCAATACGGCAACGCCCGTCATCGAGGTCGACTCGACGCATTTCTACGCGGTGTCCAACGGCGTCTGGTTCGTTTCGATATCGCCCATGGGCGGCTGGACCGTCGCGACCGAGGTCCCGCCCGTGATCTACACAATTCCTCTCAACTCGCCGCTGCACTACGTGACGTATGTCCACATCTATTCGGTGACGCCGGATGCCGTTGTCGTCGGCTATACGCCGGGCTATCTCGGGGTCGTGGTCGATGCACAAGGCACGGTCGTCTACGGCACGGGTTATGTGTATCCACCGTATGTCGGCGGGTATTACTACGGCTATCCGCAGACCTACGGGTACGGCGCGAGCTTTGCGCTGGGCGCGGCAGAGGGCTTTGCGTTCGGCTTTGCGGCAGGCGCGATCTGGGGATGCGCGTCGCCTTACTGGGGACCGTACTGGGGCGGCGGATATTGGGGTGGCGGCTGGAACAACGTGAACGTCAACCAGGCCAATTTCTATGGCCGCTGGGGCCAGGGTACGGTCACGCACACCACAGGCTGGAATGCATGGACAGGTACGCAATGGCGTGGCACGGCGGGGTCCGGCTATAACCCCGCGACAGGCGCACACTTCCAGGGCGCACGCGGGGCCGCATTCAATCCGTATTCAGGCAACTATGCGGCCGGCCGGCAAGGCTCGTTCGCCAATCCTCTGACGGGGCGGGAAGGCGCGGGTCGCGGCGGTATCGTCGGCAACCAGTACAACGGCAACTATGCGGGCGGCCGTCAGGTGGCCGGTTACAACGCCCGCACGGGCCGCGCGGGCGCTGCCGAGTTCGGCATTTCCGGCAATGCGCAAACGGGGCAATACCAGACGGCCAGCAGAGGCATCGTGACCAACCAGTCGCGCGGCAATGCCGTCGCCTGGAACAACGGCGACGTCTATGCGGGACACGACGGCAATGTCTATCGTCGATCCGACGGCGGGTCGTGGGAACAGCACACGTCGAACGGATGGCAAACGGCCCAACCGGACGACAGGATCGGCAACGACCTCCAGCAGCAGCATGACGCGCGCATGACGGGCGAGCAGCGCTTCAGCCAGCATGCCGGCGGATTCGGCGGAAGCGGCGGATTTGGCGGCCAGCACTTCGGCGGATTTGGCGGAGGCAACGGATTCGGCGGCGCGCATTTTGGCGGTGGTGGGTTCCACGGCGGGCGGCGCTAAGGGTTACGTGGCGGCACTTCAGCGCTGCGGTTCTGCTGCACTTCGGGCTTGGATGCGCACAAAACGCCCTTCGCCCGCTGCGGCGGCAGTCGCGACATGGATCAGGCAGTGCTGCATGATAGAGTTTGCTGAACGCGTCACCGTCGGGCGTATCTTCGCGGACACGCCCGCTCCCAGCACCTGATCCGTCACTGCGAGGCCGAGCATGGAGACGAAACTGACCGCCCACCTGCCCACCGTCGATATCGAAATTACGCGACGCAAGCTGCCCGATCGCAATGCGGAGAGCGTCGCGATTCACATTACCGCCGTGCCATCCGTCGAAGCCGCCGCGCGGTGGTTTCTGCAACCGGATCTTTTCTCGCTCGCGTCGCCGCTGTCGATGTTCTCGATGTGGTCGATGTGGATGCGCGCCTGGCAGCCGTGGCTGCCTTCGATCGCCGCTTTTCAACCATCTCAGGAGCCTGAAAAGCGGCTGACGGACGACGCGGCATAGCCAGATTCTCTGCATGGAGGGTCGAACATGCACGCAATGGTTTTCGACGGATCGAGTCCCATGCTCGCTGAACGCGATTTGCCGCCGCGAGCGCCGTCAGCGGGAGAACTGCTGATCGACGTGCTGGCCTGCGGCGTGTGCCGGACCGATCTGCATGTCGTCGATGGCGAATTGAGCGAACCGAAACGGCCGGTGATCCCGGGGCATGAGATCGTCGGACGGGTCGCGGCGCGCGGCGCGAACGTGACGGCATTCGATATCGGCGATCGCGTCGGCGTGCCGTGGCTCGGCAGGACTTGCGGCGTCTGTCCGTATTGCGCGAGCGGCCGCGAGAACCTCTGCGACGCGCCGGGCTTCACCGGCTATACGATCGACGGCGGTTACGCCGAGCAGGTGATCGCCGATCACCGCTATTGCCTGCCGCTGCCCGAGCGCTACGACGACGCGCAAGCTGCGCCGCTGCTGTGCGCCGGTCTGATCGGCTACCGGACGCTCAGCATGGCGGGCGACGCGAAGCGCATCGGCATTTACGGCTTCGGCGCGGCGGCGCATATCGTCGCGCAGGTCGCGCGTCATCAGGGCCGTACGGTGTACGCGTTCACGCGACCCGGCGACGACACCGCGCAGCAACTCGCACGCAGGCTCGGTGCGATCTGGGCGGGCGGCAGCGATGAAGCGCCACCCGAACCGCTCGATGCCGCGCTGATCTTCGCGCCCGTCGGCGCGCTCGTGCCGGCCGCGTTGAAGGCGGTCGTCAAGGGTGGCATCGTCGTGTGCGGCGGCATTCACATGAGCGACATTCCGGCGTTTCCGTATGCGTTTTTGTGGGGTGAGCGCCGCGTCGTATCGGTTGCGAACCTGACGAGAGCCGATGGCGCAGCGTTCATGAAGATCGCTGGCGACACGCAGCTCGATATCGAAGTGACGCGCTATCCGCTCGCTGACGCAAACCGCGCGCTCGACGATCTGCGCAGTGGACGGCTGTCGGGCGCGGCGGTGTTGATGACGCGTTGAGTGCGGGGCGTTCGAATGTCGTCAGAAGATCGAGCGCCCTGTGTAGGTGGTCAACCACTCTAAAGCCAGCACGCCAGCCAGCGAATTGCCGTTGCTGTCGAGCCCCGGCGACCACACGCACACGGCCATCTCGCCCGGCAACAGCGCGACGATCCCGCCGCCCACGCCGCTCTTTGCCGGCAAGCCGACACGATAGACGAAGTCGCCCGCCGCGTCGTACGTGCCGCACGTCAGCATCAACGCCGACAAACGCTTGGCCGAACTCGAATCGAGAATGCGCTCGCCCGTCGACGGCACGACGCCGCCATTGCTCAGATAAAGCGCTGCCTTTGCGAGTTCGACGCAACTCATCGAAATCGCGCACTGACGGCAGTACGCCTCGACCACTGTCTCGGGCGGCATCTCCATGTTGCCGAAGCTCGCCATGAAGTGCGCCATCGCGCGATTGCGATGCCCGTGCTGCAATTCGGATTGCGCGACGCGCATGTCGTAGTCGATCGACGGTTCGCCCGTGACGCGCCGCATGAATTCGACGAGCGCGGTCTCCGCCTTGACGAAACGGCGGGACAACACATCGGTGACGACGAGCGCGCCCGCGTTGATGAACGGGTTACGCGGCTTGCCCTGCTCCGCCTCCAGTTGCACGAGCGAATTGAACGCCGTGCCCGACGGCTCCCGGCCGACGCGCCGCCACAGGTCGTCGCCCAGCAGCCTGAACGCCATCGTGCAGGCGAAAAGCTTCGAGATGCTTTGAATCGAAAAGCGCGTGTCGGCTTCACCGACGCGAAACACGTCCCCCGTCGTCGTGACGATGGCCATGCCGAAGCTGCGCGCGGGCACCTTGGCGAGTTCGGGGATGTAGTCGGCCACGCGCCCTTTGTCGAGCCAGGGCTGCAAGTCGGTGTGAATCTGTTGAAGGATGCGCGAATAGTCCATCGATGCTTTGGGCGATGACGGTTGGATGAGTCGAGATCGGATCAGGCGCTAATGTGCATTGAAAATATTTCAACGGCGTCGTCACCGCAACGTGCTCATCGCGAAGAACCGAAGCATGCATCGACCTGCTTCAACAGCTTGCGCGACAGCCGCGTTGCGCGTCCCTGGATCAAGCGGTCGGAAAGTCGCGACAATCCATACGATGCCGTTAGCGCGATCATCACCGTCACGGCATACAACGCGAGCGACACATCCTTATCGGACTGTCTGAACGTTTCAGCGAAGAAATGAAACGTCACGTACACGCAGATGAAATGCCACAGGTAGATACCGTAGCTCTCGCGTCCCAAGGCGGCTGCGCACTGCCGGACGACGCGCGCAACGCGCGAGCGCGCCCAACTGCGCACCGCATCGCTTTGGGAACGGGCGAACAGCAGAAACGCAACCGCCCCACATGCGGCAAATATCGGTGCAAACGCATGCGACCTCGCCAGCCATACGCCGAGCGCCGCCGTTGCGATCGCGAACATGACGGCCAGCACGAGATACAGCCACGTCGCGCGCATCGAGACAGCCGACCTGCCCAGCAGATGCGAACGGAAGCCGTACCACGCCCACATGCCGACGATGAAGCACGGCCCCTGAACGGGCGGCCAGAAGTAGCCGAACGAGTTATTGCTGACCTGACAGTCCAACGCGCCATGACAGTCGCCGACATAAAGCGTGGCGATGGACAGCGCGAGCAGCACCGCCGTCGCCAGCATGAGCCGCACGCGGTTCATCGCCGCAAAGAACAGCAGCGGCGCGATCATGTAGAACAGCATCTCGACGCCGATCGACCATCCGCCCGGCACGACGTTATTGATCGCCGTCGGCGACAGCGCATGCAGGAACAGCACGTTGAGCAGAATATCGACGGGACCATGCGTGCCCAGAATCCACGCGCGCTCGTAGCCCGAACGCATAGCGCCGTAGCTGATCAGCCCATAGACGGCGATGGCCGCGTAATACAGCGGAGCGATGCGGAAGAAGCGTTTGATATAGAAACGCAATGTGACGTGACGCGCATCCGTGCAACGCTCGTGGTCGATTTCGAGCGTCATGAAGATCGTGATCGCGCTGATCACGAAGAACAGCTGCACGCCATATTGACCCATGCGCGCCACGAGCGTGACGGCATGCGGAAGATTGGGAAACTGAAACGACAGGTGTACTGCGACTACCCCGACGATCGCGAGCGCCCGACCTGCGTCGAGCGCGGCAACGCGTCCTTGATCCATGCGATTGTCCTCCTCGCGTTGTGACTGCGCCTTTGAAGGCCGCGAGGTTCGTGGACAAATCGTGCTTTGCGGAAGTTCCTGATTTTTTCGCCTGCGTCGCGTGGTGCGGAGAAACAGGCGTGAACTGCTTTGTGAACCGCTTTGTGAACCCCTTTACGCCGCTTCCGGCTGCTCCGCCAGATGCAAGCCGTCGCGGCTCGTCTTGTGCGCGTCGATCAACCGATACACCGTTTCACCCGGCACCGTCTCCGATTCGAGCAACTGGTCCGCAATCGCACGCAGCACAGGCTCGTTGTCGCGCAGCAGCGCATAGCATGCATCGCTCAGATCCTTGAGCAGGATGTTCGCGTGCTCGATGGCGCCCTTCATCTGCAAGCCCGCGTATTGCGCAGGCAGCGCGGCCAGGCTGAACAGATTGCCGTCCGCGTTGAAACCGAACTTCGACACCATGTCGAGGCTGATGCGCGAGGCTTCCTGCAAGTCCGACGCGGCGCCGCTCGACGCTTCCGAGAACATCAGCAGCTCGGCATTGCGTCCGCCCAGCAGCACCTGAATCTCGTTGCGCATTTCGGTTTCGCGGTACAGATGCTTGTCCTGCGTCTTCGTGATGAGCGCGACGCCCAGCGCGCCGCCGCGCGGCAGGATCGTCACTTCTTCGAGGATGCCCGTGCCGAGCAGGGCCGCAACGAGTCCGTGTCCCGCTTCGTGAACGGCAATACGGTTGCGCTCTTCTTCCGTGAGTGCGCGTTCGGCGCCATTCACATCGCCGATACGCGCGATCTTGATCGCTTCGACGAAGTGCTTCGCGGCCACGGTGTTGTCGCCCACCTTGCGCGCGACGAGCCCCGCCTGATTGACGACCATCGCGAGCGTGGCGGGCGACAGCCCCGTAGTCAGACGCGCGAGCTGATTGAAGTCGATATCCTCGGCCTTCGAGGTGAGCCGCTCCGCATAGAAACGAATGATGTCCGCGCGATCTTCGAGATCGGGCAGACGCACCTGCACCGTGCGGTCGAAGCGGCCAGGACGGCGCAACGCTTCGTCGAGATTGTCCGGATGATTCGTCGCCGCGACGATGATCACGCCCTCGTTCGATTCGAAGCCGTCCATCTCCGCGAGCAACTGGTTGATGACGCGATTGCTTTCGGCCTCGACGGGACCGCCGCCCGTATCGGTGCGCTTGGCGAGACCATCGGCCTCGTCGATGAAGATGACGGTCGGCGCATTCTTGCGCGCGAGTTCGAACAGATGCTTGACCTTCTGAATGCCGACGCCGTAGTACTTCGCGCTGAAATAGCTGCCCGTGATCGAAATGAAGTTCGCGCCGCACTCACCCGCGAGCGCCTGTGCGAGACGCGTCTTGCCGACGCCCGGCCCGCCCGTCATCAGGATGCCGCACGGCGCGCGCACGCCCATGCCCGTGAACTGTTTCGGATTGGTCAGATAAGCCTGAATGTCGGACAACGCGGCCTTCGCTTCGCCTGCGCCGATCACGTCCTCGAACGACAGCGCCGGCGTCCTTTCCAGCAGCCGCGCGCCGCTCGTCATTTCGCGACGCATGAACCACACGAGCCCGCCGATGAGCAGCAGCGGCAGCAGCACGCTGATCGCATCGCGGGTTTTGTCGAACGCATCCATCCAGCGCGCGGAGCCGGTGTGAATATCGGCGTCCGGCAGATAAACCATTTGATAAGGCGAACGCGCGTCCGCTTTCATTTCACCCAGCAGCAACGCATTCGAGAATGCGCCGTTGTGATCGGTGACGTAGTACTTCGCGCCATCCGCCGTGGACACGAGAATCGCATTCGGACTCACGCCGACTGCCGTGACGTTGTGATCGCGAATATCGCGCAACATCTCCGACGCATCGCGCTCCTGATGGGTCCACGCCGCCGTGTCCTTGCGCATTTCGCTCGCGACGCCCGTCAGTACCGGCGAGCCTTGCACGTTACGCTGATCGTGGCGCAGATGCAGGAACGTCACGAGCGCCGCGAATGCCGTCGCGGTCACGCCAAGCATTACATAGCGGCCGTAGCGCGACCAGAACGTGTTCTTTGCCGGTTTCATCAGTTGATTCCTAAAACGGGCCACATCGTGGCCGACGCGCGAAAGCGCGGACAAAATAAGACGAGCATGCGCGCGTGATGCGCGTAACGGGACTGGATTGGAATGTGCCCGCAGCAGCGAGCGAGGAAGGGACCAGTTCTTTAGTGCAACGATGTCGGTAAAAAAGACTTGCTTATGCGGCCCTCTTTCGACTTCGGTGTGTCTATCGCATTATGCCCAGGCTTATGCCATTTCCAAAACGGTAGAAAAGGGCGTATTTAAGGGCTGATTCGCACAATCGAACCGATTGGCCTTACAGAACGGGCATTGCGGGAAGAAGTACCAATTGATGTTTGGATGACAAAACACTTTTATCTTCGCAAGGCAGCGAAGACACAGCACGCGGACGTTGCATCTGCGCAGTGTCGGTCATACGAAGATCGGGCACAGGCGAACCCGAAGCGCTCCGCCTGTGCCCGATAACGTCAGCGTCTCACGACACCCATGAGCAACGTGACGATGAAGATGATGAGGAACAGGACGAACAGGATCTTCGCGATGCTGGCTGCTCCCGCTGCAATCCCGCCGAAGCCGAATACGGCAGCGATCAGCGCTATGACGAAGAAAACCAAGGCGTAATAAAGCATGTTCCGACCTCCGTTGCTTGAGTTATGGTCCCGGGCGGCTTGCGCGGCGACGTCCCACCACTTGAGCAAGCCGTGTACCCGACCCGAAGCAACGGAGCCTTCAACGCAGGCGTCGCAAACCTACGCGATCGCGGCCACCGCCGCGCGCAACCCGAGCAGATAGCTGTCCACGCCGAACCCGCAAATCTGGCCCTTCACGATCTCCGCGAACACCGATTGATGGCGAAACGCCTCGCGCGCATGAATGTTCGACATATGAATCTCGACCACAGGAACGGTCAGAATCGCGAGCGCATCGCGAATGCCGTAGCTGTAATGCGTCCATGCGCCCGCGTTGATCAGCACGGCGTCCGCGCCGTCAGTGAACGCCTGGTGAATGCGCTCGCACATGTCGCCTTCGTGATTGGTCTGATAACTGTCGACCTCCACGTTCAACTCGCGCCCGAGCGCCTGCAATGCGCCGTCGATTTCCGCGAGCGTCACCGTGCCGTACTGCACCGGATCGCGCTTGCCGAACATGTTGTGATTGATCCCATGCAGCATCAGTACTTTTTTCATGTGTCCTCCGTTGGTTCGAGATCAGAGCGTCAGAGCGTCGCGCTGACTCGAGTATCGATGATCGCGCCCGTGCGCGCCGATTCCGCGATGGCTTCCGTAATGCGCAGGTTCTGCAGGCCATCACGTACGGTGACGAGCGGCTGCGCGTTGCCTTCGATCACGTCGCAGAAGTGATCCAGTTGCCGCTCGAGCGGGTCCGTGCGCTCGATGCTCGCAGTGGATACGTCGAACGGCTTCCACCACGAGCGGTCGCTTTTAGTAGCGTAGGTCTTTAGACGCATCGTGGGCACTGACAGCGAACCCATGTCGCCCGCGATCACGTAGCAGTCTTCGTCGTCGTAAGACGCATAGCTTTTGTTTTCCTGCGAGGTCTGTTCCCAGCTGCGCGGTGACGCCGCCGTGTCCGACAGCAGGAACGTGCCGAGCGCGCCATTTTCGAAGCGCAGATTGATCGCCACCGTATCTTCGACGGCAAACCCGCGCGCCGCGTTCGACGCAAACGCCTGCACCGCGACGATCTCGCCGCACAGCGAACGCAGATTGCCGATCTCGTGAATCATGTTGATGAGGATCGGGCCGCCGCCCGACTCGCGCCGCCATGGCGCGGCGTCGAAGTATTCGTCGGGCTTGAAGAACACGGCGCTGCCCATCACGCCGACCACCTTGCCGATCCGCCCTGCTCCGATGATCTCGCGCGCCTTCGCGAGAATCGGGCTGTGCGCACGATGATGGCCGACGAGCAGCGGCACGCCGGCCGCGTCCGCCGAAGCGCGCAGGCGCTCGCCTTCATCGAGGGTATGCGCGACGGGCTTCTCGATCAGCGCGGGAACACGCGCGCCGATGCATTCGAGCGCCTGCGCGACATGCAACTGGTTCGGCGTGGCGAGCACCACGCCATCGGGACGGCTCGCGGCGAACAGTTCGCCGAGCGAGCGGAAGAGCGGCACGCCGGTCTGGTTCGCCACTTCCTGCGCGGCGGGATTGGGATCGACGATCGCGGCCAGACGGCAACGCGGATTCTGCTGGATCAGTTCGATGTGACGTCGCCCGATAAGCCCGGCGCCGGCGACGGCAAGCTGCACGTGTCTCATGATTTCGTGATGTTTATCGCCCAGGGATTGGACGTCTTGGTGAATTCGGACTAGATTACTCGTGCCGATCACCAACACAATGCAGCCCAATGGAAAATCATCATGCGCTATTAGCCAACAATGACGGCTTCCTGCGCGATCTGCAGCTGTTCTGCACCGTGGCCCGCCGCGCGAGCTTCATCACCGCTTCGACCGAAATGGGCATCTCGCCTTCGCATGTGAGCAAGCGCATCGCGTTGCTGGAAAAAAGTCTAGGCGTGAAGCTGTTCCTGCGCACGACCCGCCGCGTCAGCGTGACGAGCGACGGCGAAGCGGCGTTCCAGTGGGCGCAAAAAATCCTCGACGACGTGCAAGGCATGTCCGAGGCCTTCGCCGGACTGAAGAGCGATCCGCGCGGCGTGATCCGCATCAGCACGAGCCTGCGTCTTGGCCGCGATCACGTATCGCCGATCCTCTTGCTGCTGAGAAAGCGCTATACGGCGCTCGAAATCTGGCTCGAACTACTCGACCGGCGCGTCGATCTGGTCGGCGAGAACTTCGATATCGACGTGCGGGTCGGCAACATCCAGGAGCCGCATCTGATCGCGCACAAGATCGTCGACAGCGCGCGCATTCTGTGCGCGTCGCCCGCCTATCTGAAGCGTGCGGGGACGCCGCGCACGCTCGGCGAGCTCGCGCAGCACGATTGCCTGCTGTTTCGCGATCGCGACCAGCGCTTCGGCGTGTGGCGCCTGACGGGTCCGGACGGCGAGAAATCGGTCAAGGTCACGGGCCCGATCGCGTCGAATCACAGCGACATCGTGCAGCGCTGGGCGCTCGAAGGCTATGGCGTGATCATGGCGTCGATCTGGGACGTCGCATCGAGCCTCGAATCGGGCGCGCTCGTGCGCGTGCTGCCGCAACACCAGCAACCCGCCGATGTCTGGGCCATGACGTCGGCGCGCGCGTCGTCGTCCGCGAAGATTCGCGTGTGCGTGGAGTTTCTCAAGGAACAGCTGACGCGCGGACCGTACGCGCTGAAAACGCGCGGCGTGGCCGGGTTCTGACAGAGACGCGCTGCGCTGCGTGACGCGGCCTCAGCCTGCCGAACGCGGCGCGGGTCCGAGCCTTTCGGCAACGGCCGCACAGGCGGCGCGCAGCGGCTCGACATAGGATTCGAGCGGCGTGTCGTTGCGCCTGAATAGCGGAATGCTCACGCTGATGCACGCGATGGGCAGGCCATCCGCGGCGCGAATCGCGCATCCGTAGCAGAAGATCTGCGGTTCGTTTTCCTCGCGGTCTTCGGCGTAGCCGCGTTCGCGCGTCTCGTCCAGCTCGGCGCGCAAGGCATCCGGTTCGACGATCGTATTGGCCGTGAAGCGCGTGAGCGTCAGCCCGTCGAGCAGCGCATCGCGCGCCGCGTTGTCTAGCGCGGCGAGATAGGCCTTGCCGACCGAACTCGAATACAAGGTCACGCGCGTGCCGATGCGCGACGCCATGCGCACCGCGTGCGGGCTTTCCAGCTTTTCGATGTAGACCATTTCGCTGCCGCTGCGCACGGCGAGGTGCACGGTTTCCTGCGTCGCGTCGCGCAGCGCCTGCAGCGCGTCCGCCGCGGCGACACGCACGTCCGAGCGCTCCCAGCTGCGGCTGGCCAGCGTCATCAAACGCGGCCCCAGCTCGAACGTACCGCCGCGCAGACTTTCGACGACCAGCCCTTCGGCCATCAACGCGCCGACGATCCGATACACCGTCGGACGCGGAAAGCCGCTCGCCGCCGCCAGTTGCGGCACGCTGGGCGCATCCTTTGCATCGGCGATCAGCTGCAGCACCGACATGAACTTCGAGAAGGCGGCGGTGCCTGTGGCGCGTGCGGCTTCGAGCGCATCGGCGGCGGGTGTCGGCATGGTCGTTGGATGAGCGTTGAAAGGCGGAACAAGGCGACGCGATTATAACGAGGCGCGCCGCCGTGCCATCACGCGACCAGATATCCGCCGTCGACGGGCAGCACGGTGCCCGTGATGAACGACGCGCCCGGCGAGCACAGAAACGCGACGGCCGGACCGATGTCGTCGGGCGAGCCCCAGCGTCCGAGCGGCGTGCGTTCGAGTATCGCCTTCGAACGCTCGTCGTTCTGCTGCAGCGCCTGCGTCAGCGGCGTGGCGATCCAGCCGGGCGCTACCGCGTTGACGCGGATGCGATCGGCCGCATACGCGATGGCGAGCGACTTCGTCAGTTGCGCGACGCCGCCCTTGCTCGCGCTGTACGCCGGCACCAGCCCGCCGCCGAAGAAGCTCAGCATCGAAGCCGTATTGACGATCGCGCCGCCCTGCGCGCGCAACAGCGGCCGCGCCGCCGCGCACGCGCGCATCGTGCCCGTGAGGTTGATATCGAGCACCTGCGCGAAGACGTCAGGGTCGAGTTCGTCGCCACGGCGTATCACGCCCGCGCAATTCACCAGCATGTCGAGCGATGGCAACGACGCGAACAGCGCATCGACGCCCTCTTTCGACGCGACGTCGAGCGGCACTGCTTCGATGCCGTCGGCGGCGAGCGCGCTGCGCTGCTCGTCGGTCGGCGCGAGCCCGGCCGCGATCACGCGCGCGCCGAGCGCCGCCAGTTGACGCGCGATGCCCGCGCCGATGCCTTGCGTGCCGCCCGTGACGACGGCCGTCTTGCCTGCAAACAGATCGTGTTGAAACGTCATATCGATTGATGAAGTTCAGGGGTGAGTCATACGGGTTTCAGGCGTGGCGCCCGTGTCCGCGTGCTCGGCGATCGGCACGCGCACGACGAACATGTACACCAGCGCCGCCGCGAACGCCACGCCCGCGCTGATCAGGAACGCATTGACGAACGAATGTGTCTTGTCGACCACGACGCCCGTGATGAACGGCGCGAACGAGCCGCCAAAGTAGCCGCCGAAGTTCTGGATGCTGCCCAGCGACGCCACCAGATGCCGCGGCGCGGCCACGCTGACGAGCGCCCATGCCGCGCCGCTTGCCAGGTTGACGAAGTACATCGCCAGAGAGAGGTAGACGATCGCGAGCGTCAACGTCGGCGTGAATGCGGCGGGCACCGTGAACGCGGCCGCGCCGATCAGCCCGCAGCAGATCGGCCACTTGCGGCTGCGGATCGGCGCCATGCCGCGCGCCATCAGGCCATCGGCGACGAAGCCGCTCGACAGCATGCCGAGCGTGCCGAAGATGTACGGAATCGACACGACCCAGCCCGTCTTCGCGATGGTCAGATGCCGTTCGTGTTCGAGATAGGCAGGCAGCCACGTGAGGTACAGCCACACCATATAGATCACGCCCATGAAGCCGAAGATCATGCCCCACGTCGTCGCGTTGCCGAACAGGCCGCGCCATTCGGCGAACGTCATCTTGCGTTCCGCGCGCGCGAGCGGCTCTTCTTCCGTCAGATGCTTGACTTCATGCGGCTCGAGCGCGATGTCGGCGCGATTGCGGTAGATCATGTACCAGCCGATCGACACTGCAATGCCCAGCACGCCCATCACGACGAACATCCAGCGCCAGCCGAACGACAGCAGCAGCACGGTGAGGATGGGCGGCGCGAGCGCCGGTCCGATGGTCGACGAGGTGGTGAAAATACCCGTCGGACGGCCGCGTTCACGCAGCGCATACCATTCGCTGACAACCTTGGCGCCCGCCGGAAATTGCGGCGCTTCGCCGATGCCGAGCGCGATGCGCGCCGCGAGAAACTGCGGCAACGTATGCACGAGACCGCCGCACAACTGCGCGCACGACCACACGAACATCCCGAGGCCGAGCATGACGCGCGCGCCGAAGCGGTCGAGCATCGCACCGACGGGAAGCTGCGAAAACGCGTACGCAAACGAAAAGGCCGACAGCAGCAGCCCCATTTGCGACGCCGACAAGCCAAGCTCGCCGCTCACCGAATGATTGGCGATCGACAGCGTGCTGCGATCCAGGTAATTGACGATGCCCGCCAGCGTCAGGAACGTTAGCGCGATCCATTGAATGCGCCGCAGGCGCGGTGATTTCTCTTGCATGTGATGTCTCCTCCGTTGCTCTTGCGAGTCTGTGTGGAAGTTACTGCGTGAATGGCATGGGGTTGCCTGGCAATCAGTAAGTGGCGCGTCCTCCGGAAAGATCGAACACTGCGCCCGTGCTGAACGTGCATGACGACGAGCACAGCCACAACGTCAGTTCCGCGACTTCGTCCGGCTCGCCGAGACGCTTCATCGGGCTCTTGTCGATCATCGTCTGCACGTGCGCGGGCGACATCTGTTCGAGCAGCGACGTGCGCACGGCAGCGGGCGCAATCGCGTTGACGAGCACGTTGCCCTGCGCCAGTTCCTTGCCGAGCGATTTCGTCAGCGCCAGCACGCCCGCTTTCGCGGCGCTGTAGGCGGACGCATTCGGCGTGCCTTCCTTGCCCGCGAGCGACGCGATATTGACGATGCGCGCATCGCGCGCGCGGCGCAGCGTGGGCACGAGTTGCCGGCACACGTTGAAGGTGCCTTTGAGATTCACATCGACGATGCGCGACCATTCGGCGGGATCGTATTCGTCGAGGGGCATCGTCGGTCCTGCGTAGCCCGCGTTATTGACCAGCACGTTGACGCCGCCGAAGCGTTCGAGCGTTGCCTGCGCCGCGCGCTCCACTGATGCGATGTCGACGATATCGACCGCAAAGCACGCGATGCGCGGGTTATCGGCGAATGAAGCATCCGTATCGCGATCCCACACGGCCACGGAAGCGCCGCAGTCCGCGAGCCGGCGCGCGATCTCCGCGCCGATCCCACGCGCGCCGCCCGTCACGACGGCCACGGCGCCCGTGAAGTCATACGACGCACGGCGCAATTCGAAAGGCGCATTCACCGCTCACCTCACGAACTGGTCGACATAGTTTGCGCCGAGCCCGACGCGCTCGTAGTGCGCGCGGCACATGTCGAGCTTGGTGAACACGTCTTCGTAGCCGGTGTAGTTGCCATACGGATCGCAGTAGTACATGACGCCGTTGACCTGGAAGTACGTAATCATTTCTTCGACGTCTTCAGGCACATAGAGCGTGTGCGTTTCGCCCGGCGGCTCGAACACGTAGCTGCCTTCCGTGGCGACCCAGTCGTGCTCCAGATAACGCCAGCGCCCTTTGAGCACCATGCCGTGCACGGCCTGCGGATGGCGATGGCGGCTCAGCACGCCCGACTTGCGCACGCGCAGCAGATTCATCCAGTAGCCGCTCGATACGTTCAGGCACAGCGGCCGGAACGAGACGTTCTCGCCTTGCGGCACCCACACGCGTTCATCCTGAGGAATCGCGGACTCGACGACGATTTCACGCAGCGCTTCGGGCGGATTGGGGAGTTGATAAGGCGTCATCGCATCGACGCCATTGGTTGGGGCTGTCATTGTGTCTCCGAAGATTTCGTCCATATTATGGACTATCAAATCGTATTGTGGACACAATGGTCGAACGGATCGACAGCGGTGTCAAGCGTTGATTACGCGATTGCGCACACGCCTGCGAAAGGAAAGCCGCTGACCAACGGGGCGTTCAAGCCGTGCTGTGGGTCGCATCGCCGACACGTGTTTCGAGAAAACGCAGCAGCGCTTTCACCTTGCTCGAATGACGGCGATTGGGCAGATAGGCGGCGTAGACGACGGCCTCGCCGTTTTGCGCCGTTATGTCGTAATCGGCGAAGAGGCGCATCAAACGCCCCGCCTTGATCTCGCGATTAACGAGCCAGTCGGGCAACAATGCCAGCCCTTGCCCGGCGAGCACCGCTTCGAGCAGCATCTCGAGGCTGTTCGAAATGAGCCGTCCGCGCACGTCGACACGCTCGTGTTCCGCGCCCTGGCTAAACGTCCACACCTGACGCGCGCGATAACTGCCGCCATACGCGATGCGCAGACATTCGTGTCCGGCGAGTGCGGCGGGCGTCGGCGGCGTGCCGGCGCGTTGCAGATAGTCGTGGTTCGCAACGATATAGCGCGGATTGTCGGCGAGCTTCTTCACGACGAGATTGGGATCACGCGACAGCAGGCCGATCCGCACGGCGACATCGATGCGATCGAGCGCGAGGTCTGCGTAGTGATCGGCGACGACGACATCGAGTGCGACGCGCGGATACTCGGCGAGAAACGCGGCGAGATGCGGCGCGAGCTGGATGCGGTTGTACGCGGACGGCACGGTGATGCGGAGTGCACCGACGGGCGCGGCGCCGCTGTCGACAATGCTCTCATCGGCTTCGGCGAGATCGTCGAGTACTTTGGAGATCTGCTCGACGTAGGCGGTGCCTGCATCCGTCAGGCTGACCTTGCGCGGCGTGCGGGTGAGCAAGGCCGTGCCGAGCGATGCTTCGAGCGCATCCATGAGCCGCGTCACCGACGACGTCGCGACGCCGAGACGCTGCGCGGCCTTGGCGAAACCGCCTGCGTCGGCGACTTCGAGCAGAGTGTTCAACGCGAGCAGTTTGTCCATGCGGGCGATTATGCCGATGAAGGTGATTGCGTTCCACGCAACGGACGTTTGCAATCTGTGCCTATTCAGGCGGCGGGTCGTAACGGTTAATCTGTGTTGGTGGGATCTGCGATGCGGATTTGGGTTTGCTGGGCGCAAGCTGGGTGGTTTGCGTGTGGTTTTGCTGGCATCCGCGTGATGTTATTGGTTCGCAAGCGTTGCCCCTGTGCGGGGCGGCACTTTGGTTTTGCCTGGCGCAAGCTGGGTGGTCTGCTTGTGGTTTTGCTGGCATCCGCGGTTTGTTAGCGTGTTTCAGGCGTTGCCCCTGTGCGGGGCGGCACCTACTTTTCTTTGCCGCCGCAAAGAAAAGTAGGCAAAAGAAAGCGGCTCACACCGCCAGCTCTTGTGTTTGCCTGAGGGCCCCCATAGGGTCTTACGCTTCACACGGTGGCGTTCTTGTTTGCGTGTGTTGCCAACGCTTCGAACAGATGCCTCACCCGCTTCGAACGTCCGCATTACTGCTGGCGGCAGCCAATGGTATCGGCCGCCCAGGTGGCAAACGGTGTGTAGGTTGTCGCGTCGTATAGCCAGGCGCTCTTACAGCTCGGGACGCGTGCGCTATCGGTCCGAAGTGAGGCGTGTGGAGCACTTGGGCCTGCACACAGTTTGCCACCTGGGCGGCCGTGGACTGTCTGGCACGGCGTGCTGTAGTGCGGGAGCGCGAAGCGGGTGAGGCGTATCGAGAGAACGTTGGCAACGAACGTCGGTCACGTGGTTGCCGTGTGAAGCGTAAGACCCGTTGGGGGCCCTCAGGCAAACACAAGAACTGGCGGTGTGAGCCGCTTTCTTTTGCCTACTTTTCTTTGCGGCGGCAAAGAAAAGTAGGTGCCGCCCCGCACAGGGGCAACGCTTGCGAACCAACAACATCACGCGGATGCCAGCGAACAAACAAGCAAACCACCCAGCCTGCACCCGCACCCAATACACGCCACGCGCAGCGTTCACCGCAATTCGCTATGCTGCAAGGCAACACCGAACCACAACACGCACGCCAGGCATTCAAGCCATAGCCAGACATTGGCAAAAGGCAAAAGGCAAAACGGAAAAAGGAAGAAGGAGTCGGCATGACCAGCAGTCCATCAACCCTCGCACGCAGCGAACCACCCACCACCGCGCTCACGCGCGGCCTGATAACGTTATTCGCCTTCAGCTGCGGCGCGATCGTCGCCAACCTCTACTACGCTCAACCGATCACCGAACTGATCGCGCCGTCCATCCACATGTCGAGCGGCATGGCGAGCCTGATCGTCTCGCTCACGCAGATCGGCTACGCGCTCGGCCTGTTCTTTCTGGTGCCGCTCGGCGACCTGCTGGAAAACCGCAAACTGATGATCACGACGGCGCTAGTGTCGATAGCAAGCCTCGCCGCCGCGACCTTCACGCATGCGCCAGGCGCGTTCCTCGCGGTCTCGCTGCTGATCGGCTTCAGCTCGGTCGCGGTGCAGATATTGATCCCCCTGGCCGCGCATCTCGCGCCAGACGAAACGCGTGGACGCGTCGTCGGCACGATCATGGGCGGGCTGCTGCTCGGCATTCTGCTGTCGCGGCCCATTTCGAGTGTCGTCGCGGGTCACTTCGGATGGCGTGTCGTGTTCGGCTCCGCTGCCGTGCTGATGGCGATCGTCACGACCGTGCTCGCGCTGACCATTCCGACGCGCCAGCCCTCGCATCAGGCGACGTATCCGCAACTGATCGCATCGCTCGGGCATCTGCTGCGCACGATGCCCGTGCTGCGTCATCGCGCGCTGTATCAGGCCTTGATGTTCGGCTCGTTCAGCCTGTTCTGGACGGCCGTGCCCGTTGAACTGACGCGTCATTACGGGCTGTCGCAGACGGCCATCGCCGTGTTCGCGCTGGTCGGCGCAATCGGCGCGACGTCGGCGCCCATCGCGGGCCGGCTCGCGGATGCAGGTCACACGGTGCGCGCGACGCTGATCGCGCTGGTGGTCGGCGCGCTCGCCTATTCGCCCAATCTGATTCACCCCGCGTGGGGCGTTGCCGGTCTCGTCGTGACGGGCGTCGTGCTCGACTTCGCGGTGCAGATGAACATGGTGCTCGGCCAGCGCGAGATCTATGCGTTGCATGCCGCGAGCCGCAACCGGCTGAACGCGCTGTATATGACGAGCATCTTCGTCGGCGGCGCGATCGGTTCGGCACTCGCCAGCCCGCTGTACGATCATGGCGGCTGGACGCTGGTGGCAAGCGTCGCGACCGCGTTCCCGGTGATCGCACTCGTGCACTATCTCTTGATCGGCAGGCCGCACGCGGCGAGCCGCGCATGAGGAACTGAACCGCGTTACTTGCGCACGACGCAAACGACAACGGCGCGAACCGGCTCGACTGATCTGCCGGTTCGCGCCGTTTTTTCTTGCAGCGCGTGCGTTACCGATGCGCGCTATTCATGCGCACCAAGCGGTTGCGGCAACGGCCCGGTATCTTCATCGGTACGCTCGCTCAGCCCCGCTTTCATCCGTGCACGCTTCGACCACATGGCAGTCAGGATCGGCACGAGCAGCGCGGTCACGAGGCACGCGGTCGCGACCATCGCCGTCGCGGCGGGGACCACGGGTTTGAAGTGCGGAATCATCTCGCCGATGATCGACGGGTTGGCCACCGCCGCGCCCGCCGTCGACGATGCCGCGAGACCCGCCGCCCCGTTGCCGCCCGCGATATAGCGGTCGGCGAGAATCAGCGGAATGCCCGTGATGACGATCACGCCCAACCCGAGCAGCACGCCCGGAATGCCGCTCTTGACGATCACGTTCAGGTCGATGCCGTTGCCGAGCGCGAAGCCGAAGAACGGAATCAGCGGCACCACGCAGCGGCCGAACAATTCGCGCAGCGCGCTATCCAGATTGCCGAGCGTGAAGCCGATGACGAACGGCAGCACCGCGCCGACGAACAGCCGCGGCTCGAAGAACGCGACGCCCGTCGCGCCGAGAATGATCATGCTGACGAGCGGCCCCGATTCGATCGACATCAGCACGAACGCGCCCGCTTCTTCCTTCGTGCCGTACTGCTGCATCACGGCCGCATAGAGACCGCCGTTGGTCATGTCCATCGAGGTCGTGATGGCCAGCACCGACAGCCCGGCGAACAGACCCGTCTTGATGCCGTCGATCGGCAACAGAGACGAGGCGATGATCGTCGCGAGCCACGCCACCAGCATCTTCGTGACGAGCAGCGTGCCCGACTTGCGCAGCACGGTACCCGTGGCGCGCAGATCGATGGTTGCGCCCATGCAGAAGAACCACACGGCGAGAATCGGCACGGTGCCCGTAATCAGGCCATTCGTGAACGACCCAAAGTATTTGCCCGCGCCCGGCGCGAACGAATGCACGCATGCGCCCAGCAACAGCGGTACCAGCATGAGACCGCCCGGTATGCGGTCGATTGCCTTCTTCAGTTTCATGTCTCCTCCATACGACGCCAGGCCGGTGATGGGAACGGTGGAAAGGTCCGGTATGGTCCGGCTACATCCACCTGTCCGCGGACTATAGCATCGACAAAGGAACGATGTTCCGTTTTTGTCGACGCCGAGATTAATCGTTTACCCTGCTTTCAGAATACGGGTCCGAGAACAGGGAGATTTAACGTTTTCATCATTTCGGACCGGCGTTCCGATCGTGCTAGACTGCGCCCACAATCAACCCGGACGCGACGTCCAGCGTGCCGCCCTGCAGTGGAGGAGACATGGAAGTCAGACAGAGCATCAACAGCGAATACGCGAAAACGCTCGATACAGCGGGCCTTAGAAAAGAGTTTCTGGTCGAGAAGGTGTTCGAGCCGGACGCGCTGGCGCTCACGTATAGCCATATCGACCGGATCATCGTCGGCGGCGCGTTTCCGCAGACGCGCGCCGTCGAAGTGCCTGGTTCGCTAGGCAAGTCGATCGGTGTCAGCTATCTGCTGGAGCGGCGCGAACTCGGCGCGATCAACATCGGCGGCGACGGCTGGGTCGAAGCGGACGGCAAACGCTTTGTGGTGCGCAACGAGGAAGCGATCTATGTCGGCAAGGGCACGCAGTCGCTGACCTTCGGCAGCGACGATCCCGCGCATCCCGCGAAGTTTTATCTCAACTGCGCGCCTGCGCAGGCCACGTATCCGACGCGCACCATCACGCTCGCCGAAGCGTCGCCGCAAACGCTCGGCGACCCCGCGACGAGCAACCGCCGCACGATCTACAAGTTCATCGTTCCCGAAGTGCTGCCCACCTGCCAGCTGTCGATGGGTATGACCAAGCTCGAGCCGGGCAGCCTCTGGAACACGATGCCGTGCCATACGCACGAGCGGCGCATGGAGGTGTATTTCTACTTCAACGTCGCCGATGACGCCGCCGTCTTCCACATGCTCGGCGAGCCGCAGGAGACGCGCCATATTCTCGTGCACAACGAACAGGCCGTGATCTCGCCGAGCTGGTCGATTCACTCGGGCGTCGGCACGCGCGCCTATACGTTCATCTGGGGCATGGTCGGCGAAAACCAGGTGTTCAGCGACATGGACCATCTCGCCGTGCGCGATCTGCGCTAATGCAACGCAGCCTTTCATCGAACAGGAATCGCGCATGACTTCGCATCCTTCGCATCCATTTGATCTTGGCGGCAAGGTCGCGCTCGTGACGGGCAGCAACACGGGACTCGGCGCGGGCATGGCGCGCGCGCTCGCGGCTGCGGGCTGCGACATCGTCGGCGTGAGCCGCTCGGACGACAGCGACACCGCGCAACAGGTGAAGGCGCTGGGCCGCCGCTATGTCGGCGTAAGCGCCGACCTGTCCAGCACGGCGCCCATCGACGACATCGTGCGCGCCGCGCTCGAAGCCTGCGGGCGCATCGACGTGCTGGTGAACAACGCGGGCATTATCCGCCGCGCGGACGCGCTCACGTTCAGCGAGGACGACTGGGATGCCGTGATGAACGTGAACCTGAAGAGTGCGTTCTTTCTCGCGCAGGCTGTCGCACGTCATTTCGTCGATCAGGAGAAGCGCGGCAAGATCATCAACGTTGCGTCGATGCTGTCGTTCCAGGGCGGCATCCGCGTCGCGTCGTACACGTCGTCGAAGAGCGGCATGCTGGGCCTGACGCGGCTGCTCGCCAACGAATGGGCCGCACGCGGCATCAACGTGAACGCGATCGCGCCGGGTTACATGGCGACGTCGAACACGGCTGCGCTGCGCGACGACGAGCAGCGCAACAGCGAGATTCTTGCGCGCATTCCGGCGGGACGCTGGGGCACACCCGACGATCTCGCGGGGCCGGTCGTGTTTCTGGCGTCGTCCGCTTCGGACTACGTGCACGGCCACACGCTCGCGGTCGACGGCGGCTGGCTCGCGCGATGATGTGATTTGATGTAAATTGCGCGCCGCACGCGGTATATTTCGACGATCAGCAACATCGTTGTGGAAGACGCTGCGGGCAACCGCTGCAAAGACACTATGGCAGCCACCGACAAACTCAAGACCACGGCCGCCGCGCCCCGCAAGCGCGCCGCCGCCCCGCTTCTATCCGACGCGGACACCGCCGACAAGGGCGAATCGCTCTCGTCGATTGCGCGCGTGTTCGCGATCCTCGGCGCGATCGGAGACAGCGGGCAGATTGGCATCAGCGAACTATCGCAACGGCTTTCGCTGTCGAAGACGACCGTGCACCGCGTGCTGCAAACGCTGAAGGCGCTCGGCTATGTGACCCAGGAAGTCGAGACCGAACGCTATCACCTCACCATCCGGCTGTTCGAACTCGGCGCGAAGGCGCTGGAGAGCGTCGATCTCGTGCGCGAGGCTGACATCGAAATGCGCCGCATCGCGGGCGCGACGCGTGAGGCCGTGCACCTCGGCACGTTCGACGAAGACGCGATTATCTACATTCACAAGATCGATGCCGATTATGGGCTGCGGATGCAGTCACGGATCGGGCGGCGCAATCCGTTGCATAGCACGGCGATCGGCAAGGTTTTGCTTGCGTGGATGGAACCGGCTGAAGCGCGCGAGGTGTTGTCGCATATCGAGTTTCGCAAGTCGACGGCGAAGACGTTGTCGTCGGCTGACGCTGTGATGAGTATTTTGCCGCAGGTGCGGGCGCAGGGGTTTGGCGAGGATATCGAGGAGCAGGAAGAGGGTTTGCGGTGCCTGGCTGTGCCTGTGTTCGACCGGTTTGGGCGGGTGATTGCAGGCTTGTCGGTGTCGTTTCCGACGATGCGGTGTGGGGCGGATACCAAGTTGCATTACGTGGCCTTGCTTAAGGAAGCGGGGGCTGCTGTGTCGGCGAGGCTTGGGTATCGGGAGGTGGCGCAGGTGGCGGCTGAGGTCACACATCCGGAGTGAGGGCGCCTGTGCGGCGCGGGCGGTTTGGTGTTTTGGGCTTTGCGGTGGCATCTGAATTGTGATGTTTGCCGTTGCCGTTGCCGTTCGGTGTTTTGGGCTTTTTGCTGGCATCCGCGTGATGTTATTGGTTCGCAAGCGTTGCCCCTGTGCGGGGCGGCACCTACTTTTCTTTGCCGCCGCAAAGAAAAGTAGGCAAAAGAAAGCGGCTCACACCGCCAGCCCGTGTTCCTATCCACGGGCCCCCAACGTCCCCATGCTTCATTCGGCAGAGCCCTGGCTGGTACCCGTTGCCAACGCTTCGAATGAACACCTCACCCGCTTCGAACACCCATGCTCTGGCAAGAGGCAGCGAATGGTCTATGCCGCCCAGGTGGCAAACTGTGTGTAGGCCTAAGTACTCCATACGCCTCACTCCGGACCGATAGCGCATGCGTCCCGCACCGTAAGAGCGCTACCCCATACGACGCGACAACCTACACATAGTTTGCCACCTGGGCGGCAGTAGACTGTCTGGCACCGCGTGCTGTAGCGCAGGCGCGTGAAGCGGGTGAGGCGCACCGCTAGAGCGCTGGCAACTATCGTGGGTCACGTGGTTGCCGTGTGAAGTGTAAGAACCTTTGGGGGCCCTCAGGCAAATACTAGAACTGGCGGTGTGAGCCGCTTTCTTTTGCCTACTTTTCTTTGCGGCGGCAAAGAAAAGTAGGTGCCGCCCCGCACAGGGGCAACGCTTGCGAACCAATAACATCACGCGGATGCCACCGCAAAGCCCCAAAAACCAAACCGCCCGCGCCGCGCAGGCCCAAAAAACCCTCACCGCAAATACTCCCCCAAAAAATCAACAAACGTCCGCAGCTTGACGGAAAGCTGATTCCTCTCAAGATAAATCGCATGAATATCCGCCGCAGGCAACGCCCAATCAACCAAAAGCGGCACGAGCGCGCCCCGCTCGAGATACTCCCCAATTTCCCACTCAGAACGCACAACCACACCACGCCCTTCAAGCGCCCAGTGCAGCACTGCACTGCCATCGTTACTCGCTAGCGGCCCGTCGACCTTCACGGTCTCCACGCGCTTGCCGCGCGAAAAATGCCACGTCCCATAAGCCGACTCATTCTCGCGCAGCACAATACACGCATGCCGCGTCAAATCATGCGGCAACAAAGGCGTCCCGTGACGCTTCACATATTCAGGCGACGCACACACGACGCGCCGGTTCTTCATCAGCAAACGCGCATTGACACGCGCATCCGGCACCTCGCCAAACCGGATGCCAAGATCGAAACCCTCTTCCTGCAAACTCATCGGCCTGTCGGTCAGATGAAGCTGAATCTTCATCATCGGAAACCGCGCGACGAAATCGGAAATCGCAGGCGCAATCCGCGCACGGCCAAAGCCAAACGAAGCATTCACACGCAGCAATCCCGCCGGCTCAGCCCGGCTGCGCGTCACCAGTTGTTCAAGCTCCTGCAATTCATCGAGTATCCGCGAGCCATTCGCAAGATATAGCTCGCCTTCCGGCGTCAGGCTCAAACGCCGCGTCGTACGGTTCATCAGCCGCACGCCGAGCCGCTTTTCGAGTTGCGCCAGACGCTTGCTGACGGCAGGTGGCGTCACGCCGAGCTCGCGCGCCGCCGCCGCAAGATTGCGATGCCGCGCAACCAGCGCGAACAGATTCAGATCCGAGAAGCCGTCCATGTTCAATGTCTCCCAACGCTAGCCGCGATTCGTTCCCTGTAGTTACGACCGGAATGCATTCAGGGAAACCCAATCGCCCAAGGCATCAATTAGACTCGATTCAACCTTGGGAGACAACGATGTTCGAAGGATTCACCGATGCGTCGGCCCACATCGACGGCATCACGATTCATGCAATCAAGGGCGGACACGGTCCCGCGCTGCTGCTGTTGCACGGCCATCCGCAGACACATGCGATCTGGCACAAGGTCGCGCCCGCGCTGGCCAGGCACTTCACCGTGATCGCCGCCGACCTGCGCGGCTACGGCGACAGCGGCAAGCCGCAAGGCACGACGGATCACGCGAACTACGCGAAGCGCCGCATGGCGCTCGATCAGGTCGAACTGATGCGCGCGCACGGCTTCGCGTCGTTTGCCGTGATCGGCCATGACCGCGGCGGGCGCGTGGCCGCGCGCATGGCGCTCGATCACCCCGATGCCGTCGAACGCCTCGTCACGCTCGACGTCGCGCCGACGCTCGCCATGTACGAAAAGACCTCGTTCGATTTCGCCCGCGCTTACTGGCACTGGTTCATGCTGGTACGGCCCGCGCCATTTCCGGAGACGTTGATCCGCGCGGACCCCGACCTCTATCTGAAGCAGACCATCGGCGCGCGCAGCGCGGGCCTCGCGCCGTTCACCGCCGAAGCCTATGCCGAATATCTGCGCTGTCTGTCCGATCCCGCCACCGCGCATGGCATCTGCGAGGACTACCGCGCAAGCGTCACGATCGATCTCGAACACGATCGCGCGACGCTCGCCGCCCGCGAGCAGATCACCTGCGATTTCCTCGCGTTATGGGGCGCGCACGGCGTGATCGAGCAATGCTTCGAACCGCTCGAAGAGTGGCGGCCATACGCGCCGAACGTGCAAGGCGAAGCCCTGCCCTGCGGCCACTACATCCCCGAAGAAGCGCCGCAGCTTTTGCTCGACCGCGTGCTGCCCTTTCTCGGCGCGTGACGCCCAAACAAAGAAACCTCACATCGCCATGTCGAAACGAACCCTCTACCAGAAGCTCGTCGAGTCGCATCTCGTGTCGCGCATCGACGAACAGAACGTGCTGCTGTACGTCGATCTGCATCTGATGAACGAGTACACCAGCCCGCAGGCCTTCAGCGCCCTCGAAGCGCGCGGCCGCGCCGTGCGCAGGCCACGGCAGCAACTCGCCGTCGTCAGTCATATCATTCCCACTCACGCCGAAACGCCGCGCGTGATCCGCGACGCCGCCTCGCTCATGCTGGCGCAGAATCTCGGCCGCAACTGCGAGCGCGCCGGCATCCGCCTGCTCGCCGCGAATGATCCGATGCAAGGCATCGAGCACATCGTCGCGCCTGAAATGGGACTCGTGCGGCCCGGCATGGTCGTGCTGTGCGGCGACAGTCACACGACCACGTACGGCGCCCTGGGCGCGCTCGGCTTCGGTATCGGCACGTCCGAGGTCGAGCATGTGCTCGCGACGCAAACCCTCGTTTATCGGCTCGCGCAGACGATGCGCATCGTGATCGACGGCGCGCTGCCTTACGGCACGTCATCGAAAGACGTCGTGATCTGGCTGCTCAGCCGGATCGGCGCGCAAGGCGCGCGGGGCTACGCCGTCGAGTTCGCGGGATCGACCATCGCGTCGCTGTCGGCGGAAGCGCGCATGACCTTGTGCAACATGACCGTCGAAGCAGGCGCGCGCGCCGCGTTGATCGCGCCCGACGCGACCACCTTCGACTACGTGCGCGCGCACGTCAAAACGCTCGACGAAGCCGCATGGCAAGCCGCCCTCGACGACTGGCGCACCCTTCGCTCCGACGACGACGCGCGCTTCGACGCCGAACATCGTTTCGACGCGTGCGACATCGCACCCTTCGTCACGTGGGGCACGAGCCCGGACCAGGCCATCGCAATCGATGCGCGCATCCCCGGCGAAGCCGAACAGCCTTCGCGGGAAGCCGCCGCATCGCTGCGCCGCGCGCTCGATTACATGGGACTCGAAGCGCAACAGCCGCTGGCCGGCACGCGGATCGATCGCGTCTTTATCGGCTCGTGCACGAATGGGCGTATCGAAGATCTGCGCAGCGTCGCGCAGATCGTGCGCGGCAAGCACGTCGCGCAAGGCGTGCGGGCCATGATCGTGCCCGGCTCGGGCAGCGTGCGCCGCGCGGCGGAACAGGAAGGCATTGCGCAGACGCTGATCGACGCCGGCTTCGAATGGCGCGAGCCGGGCTGCTCGATGTGCCTCGCGATGAACGACGACATGCTCGACGAAGGCGAGCGCTGCGCCTCGACCACCAACCGCAATTTCGAAGGACGCCAGGGACGCGGCGGCCGCACGCATCTGATGAGTCCCGCGATGGCAGCCGCAGCCGCATTGACCGGCTGCATCACCGATGTCCGCACCCTGGAGACACACGCGCAATGAACCGCTTGACGATCATCGAAGGCACGGCGGCGCCGTTGCCCATCGACAACCTCGACACCGACCAGATCATGCCGAAGCAGTTTCTGCGCATCGTCGACAAGGCCGGTCTCGCCGATGGCTTGCTGTACGACCTGCGCTTCGACGCGCAAGGCACGCCGCGCGCCGGCTGCGTGCTCAACCAGCCCGCCTATGACGGCGCGCGCATTCTGATCGGCGGAGCCAACTTCGGCTGCGGATCGAGCCGCGAGCACGCGGTGTGGGGCTTGCAGCAATACGGCTTTCAGGCCGTAATCGCGCCGAGCTTCGCGGAGATTTTCTATTCCAACGCGATGAACAACCGGCTGCTGCTCGTGCAACTCGAACGCGACGCAATCGATGCGCTCGTGCAGGCTTCGACCCAAACACCTGAATCGACGCTGCGCATCGATCTCGAACGGCAGACCGTCACCGCAGCGCAAGGACAGACCTACGCGTACCCGCTCGGCGCGCGCCACAAGCGCATGGTGATCGAAGGCATGGACACGATCGACCTCACGCTCGCGTCGCTGGGCGATATCGAAGCGTTCGAGCGCGAGCATTTCGCACGCCGCCCATGGGCCCAGGTGCTATGACAGCCACGCCGCAATCGCCGTAACGGCTTCACCCTTTCACGTTCAGACCCGCCGATTCCCTTCCGACTGCAGAAGGGAACGGCCCCGCTTTGCCCCGAAAAACGGAGGAGACATGAAGCGCAAACCGTTCTACAAGGTTCTCTATGTACAAGTGCTGTTCGCCATCGCGGCGGGCGTGCTGCTCGGACACTTCGCGCCGCATGAAGCCGTCGCGCTGAAACCGCTCGGCGACATGTTCATCAAACTGGTGCGGATGATCATCGGGCCGGTGATCTTCTGCACGGTCGTGACGGGTATCGCCGGCATGCAGGACATGAAGAAGGTCGGACGCGTCGGCGGCAAGGCGCTGCTGTATTTTGAGGTCGCGTCGACGCTCGCGCTCGCAATCGGTCTCGTCGCCGCGCACGTGCTCAAGCCGGGCAGCGGCTTCAACGTCGATCCCGCGACCCTCGATGCGAGCGCCGTATCGGGCTACGCGGCGCAGGCCGCGCATGGCGACGGCATCGTCGCGTTCGTCATGCACGCGATCCCCGACACCTTCGCCGGTGCGCTGACGCAAGGCGATATCCTGCCCGTGCTCGTCATCGCCATGCTGTTCGGCTCGGCGCTGGCCGTGCTGGGCGACAAGGCCGCGCCCGTGACGAACCTCGTCGAAACGCTGTCGAAAGCGTTCTTCCGCATCGTGCATATGATCACGAGCCTCGCGCCCATCGGCGCGTTCGGCGCGATGGCGTTCACGATCGGCCGTTACGGCATCGTCTCCCTGCTGCCGATGCTCAAGCTGATCGGCTCGTTCTATCTGACGGCAGCCCTGTTCGTCGCGATCGTGCTGGGCCTGATCGCCCGAATGTGCGGCTTCAGCCTGTGGCGCTTCCTCGTGTATATCCGCGACGAACTGCTGATCGTCCTCGGCACGTCGACATCCGAGGCGGCGTTACCGCAGCTGATGGAAAAGCTCGAACGGCTCGGCTGCCCGCGCGGCGTGGTCGGCCTCGTCGTGCCGACGGGTTACTCGTTCAATCTCGACGGCACCAACATCTATATGACGCTCGCCGTGCTGTTTCTCGCGCAGGCGACCAACACGCATCTGACCGTCACGCAGGAAATCACGCTGCTGCTGGTCACGATGCTGACATCGAAAGGATCGACAGGCGTGACGGGCGCGGGCTTCATCACGCTGGCCGCGAGCCTTTCCGTCGTGCCGACCGTGCCCGTCGCGGCGATGGTGTTGATCCTCGGCATCGACCGCTTCATGTCCGAATGCCGCGCGCTGACGAATATCGTTGGGAACGGCGTCGCGTCGATCGTCGTGTCGGCGTGGGAAGGCGGGCTGGATCGCGATGCGCTCGCCGTTGCGCTAGGGCGCCGCGCAAACGATTTCCCGGCCCCACACTTCGAGACACCCACTCCAACGCAGACCACCGATATCGAAAAAGCATAACCTCGCGTTTTTCCTCATCACACAAATACTGCGCAATGTGCGTTAGATCGCATCCGGCCGGGTCGATTGCTGGCAACTTCATTCACATCATGTTGATCGTGCGGACGACGCGATGCGCGTCCGTTACCCGGGTTCGTCCCTGGTAAAGGCGTGCAGCATGGGTGTACGTCAGGTTCCGGCGGGATGCTGAATCGCAGGCGGTCAGCACCGGACACGCGTACGGAGTTGTGTTTGCCGTATATGACCACCAGCGAGGTAACAACCATGAGAATCAGCACATTGCTCGGGTCTGCGGCGTTGACCGTGGCCTTCGGGCCAGCCCTTCTGTCCGCCGCTGCGTGGGCTGATGGGCCGCGGTCAGCCTATGACAATGGCGGCACGAATGAGGCTTCGCTCGATCCGGGCGAAGAGCAGATGACCGCCGACGAGGAAAACAAGGCACGCCTGAAGGATCTGAGCGACGCCTATCACAGCGGCTACAACGCCCGCGCGAAGGAGGATGCCGACACGTACGCTTCGCTGCGCGAGCAGTTGAAGCACACGTCGAAGGCCAGCGCGCAGCAACCGCCCCCGTTGCCGTCAGACATGCCCTCCGACGACAACGCGCAGGTGCGGCGCGTCAACCAGCCGCGCGTCGCGCAGCGGCAGTTGCAGGCACAAGCCGCTTACGACGATGACGATGGCGCGCCCGTGCAATATGCACCCGCGCCGCCGCCGCGTCCGCGCTACCGGCCCGCGCCCGTCGTCTATACGCAGCCGCCGATGTACGACGGCCCCTCGCCCGAAGAGATGCAAACGGTCGTGTTCCAGCCGTATCAGCCGCCGCCCGTGCAGTACGTGCCCGTCTACCACCAGCCTGTCTACGTGAGCCAGCCGGTCATGCCGATGCAGTATGCGGCGCAGGTGCCCGTGTACCGCCCCGGGTATTACGGCTACCGCGGCTACGGCTGGTAGACGGAAGCAACGTGTGGGGTCTGCATGCCGCGCCTTCGCGAGAAGGTGCGGCATGCGCTCGTCCATGCGCAGCGCCGCGGTCCATCACCAGCCGAACTTCGCCTCGACGCCCACATAGTCCGCATTGCGCGCGCCTAACGCGCGTATCGAATCGCCGACTTCGAAGTGCACCGCTTCGAGCGCGAGCGCGACGTTCGAACTGACGAGCCAGTCGGCGCGAACCTGCGCGTACATGCCCGTCCAGCGCGTGCCCTTGCCTGCCGTGCCCGGCACCACGGCGGAGCCCTGACCGTAGATGGCGTCGGCTGTCGTCGCGCGCCACTGGAAGCCGAGCGCGGTCAACAGCGTGACCTTCGGCGTCACCTTGAAGGTGATCGACGGCTTCACGTGGATCAGGTTGCTGTAGCCCGTGTAGCCCGCCAGCGTGAAGTAGTAGCCGTTGGGAAACAGCGGGTTGAAGGTGCCGACGCGTCCATCGCCCGGATGCCGGTCGCCCGATGCGCCGTCCACCTGCAGGCCCAGGCGCGGCGAGCCCGCCACCGACGCAAACGTATAACCGCTCAGCACGCCGAACGCCCACGCGCCGATCGTGTCGTTGCCGACGTGACCCGTCTGGATCATCGTTTCAGCATCCCAGTCGAACGGCGCGACCTTGCCCGCGTAGCGCACGTCGAACACATCGCGATGCTCCGTGCCCGTCGCATCGAGAAAGTGCGCGTTGTCGCGGTTGTAGCGCGACCAGTACGCGGACAGATCGCCCGGCCCGGTGTTCGCGCGCTCGACGCGTACGCCACTGAACGTGAGATGACGGTTCGACACGTCGTCGAACACCGTGACGTCGCGGTACTGCACGGGCTGCGTCATGTAACCGATGAAGCGCCACTTGTCGATTTCGTAATCGGCCCATATCGCGTCGAATGCCTGGCGCACGTTCGGGCCGTCGCGCACCGACACGAAACGCTGCAAGTCGAACGCCATCTCCTGGCGGCCGACGCGCGCCTTGAACGTGCCGCCGCCTACGCCATAGACGAACGCCACGAACGCCTGCTCGACATCGAGCGGATTCTTGTCGACGGGTGTGACGGAATCCTTGCCGAAGGGACGCGCGTCTTCGAGCTGAAAGAACGCCTGCACATGCTCGCCGATGTGCGCGTCGGCATGCACCTGCGCGCGCTGGATCACGTAGCTGTCGGGCCGCGCGCTGCCGAGACCGAACAGCGGCGTGTTGTTCAGCTCGAAGCGCTCACGCAGGGTCGCGCCGAGCGATAGATAGGTTGAAGGATCGCCGCCCAGCGGAATGTACTTGAGCGCGTCGAACGGTTTGCGCGGCACGCACGGCAACGCCAGCACCGACCAGTCTTCCTGCCAGCGGTTGAACGACAGCGACGACGGCCGCTTCGCGCTGCATTGCGATGTGCCGGCTGGGCTCGCATCCGACGTGGCGTCGGCGGCGAGCGCGCTCGTGCCATCCGCGAGTCCGCATACGGCGAGCGCCGCACAGGCGGCGACCCTTCTACCGCGTCTGATCGCGCGTCTCATTGAACGACGCACCGTCACTTCTTCGCTTCGTGAATCTCGGCGACATAGCCGCCGGGAAATTCGACCACCGCGCTGCGCCCTTCGACCGTGCTGCCCGCGGGCACCAGCACCTTCACGCCGACGCCTTGCGCCTTGGTGAGCGTCGCGTCGAGATCGGCGACCTGATAACCCGTCGTCTCGCGGCCATACGGATACGGCAGCTTGCCGTCCGTCACGAACACCAGCATGTTGCCGAAGCCCGACGCGATCCGCACGCGCCGGATCGTGTCGCCGGGCCGGCCGATTTCGCCGCCATCCGCACGGCGATTATCGGAGACGACCTTGCCATGCGAGAAGCGCACGAAACGCTTGATGAAGTTGTCGGCTGCCTGTGCGGACACGTAGACGCGATTGTCCGGCACGGTTTCGAGCGGACCATACGACGGCGCCTTGGTGTGCCAGTAGAGCTGCATGTAAAGGCCACCCGGCCACTGGATGACGGCGTCCTTGCCGATCGGATCGTCGAACGTATCGACGATCACATCCGCGCCCGCTGCGCGCGCGGCGCGCACGGCCTTGTCCATGTCGGTGACGAGATAGCCGGTGCGCTCGCTGCCGAACGGGTACGGAACCGGCGTCTGGAACGCGAACACCGACAACATGCCGACAGGCGTCTGCACGTATTGCGAGGCCGTCTTGCTCGGCGTCGGCGTGACCGTGAACACGGCGCGCGGCGACGCCTTGCCGCCGAACGTCGCCACGAAGCTGTCGACGAATGCGTCGATGTCCTGGTTCGACACATAGACGTGCGTCGTGTCGTACTGCGGCCCGACGGACACGACGGGCGCGCTCTTGCCCGCGCTCTGATGGTCGGCTTCCGCGAAAGCGGGCGAACCGGCCAGCGTCACGCCGAGCGCCGCAATCGCGACGACAGTAGCGCGCAACAATCGATACATCTTGACGGTACTCATGAAAACACTCCTTGCTGGTAATGGTTGCCGCCGCGTCTCGTATCGACGCGCGGCGCGATCAGGTTTGCGCCGGCGCCGCGCCCGTGTTTCTCGACAGCACCGCGAGCACGCACAACGCGGCGAGCGGCAGCAGCAGCGCCCAGAACGACGCGAGCAGATACCCGCCCGCTCCCGCACCCGCGCCAATTGCAAAACCCGCGACGGGCGGCAGCGTGCGCATCAGACGGCTGCGTGCCGCATGCCGCGCTTTCTGGTCGCCCGGTGAAAACAGCAGATCGAACACGTCGATCACGGCCTGCGTGACGTTGCCCGTCATCACCGTGTTCGCGACGACCGAGCGTGCCGTGAGGCGGCCATGCGCGTTCTGCACGCCCATCGCCGCCGCGCCCAGCAGACCGCAGGCAATCGTCAGCGGCGCGTCGGAATCGGTGATGGGCGCGGCCAGCACGCCCGCTGCCATGAAGCCCGTCAGCAGCACCGCCTGCAGCCCGTACAGCGCGCAAGCGCGCACGCCATGTCCGCGCAGAAGCAAGCGGTTGTCGAGCACGCGCGCGAGCACGATGCCCGCGATGAACGCGGGAAACGCGAGCCACTTGATCAAAAGCCCACTGCCCGCCCCTGCCAGGCCCGAGCCGATCAGGATGAAATTGCCCGTCACGTGCGCCGTGAACAGCCCGAACAGCGCGACGAAGCCGAGCGTGTCGACATAGCCCGCAATGGTTGCCAGCCAGGTGTCCTCGCCCGGAACGTGATCGAGCTGCGCCGCGCGTTGCGCCTCCGCGCCCGCGCTCACTGGTCCTTGCTGCATGACGGCGTCGGCTTGTTGCTGGCGACGGTTGGCGCGCTTTGCGTTTGCGCGTCGGGCGTGCGTATCTGCGCCTGCACGAACGGAATCGCATGCTCGCCGATCACGATGCCGAGCAATCCGGCGAGCGCGATCAGCGGCGGCGCGGGCGACTGCACGCGCACGAGGTAATACAGCAGGCCGACCACGAGGCCCGCGCCCAAAGAAATCAGATACGACATGGCTTGCTCCTTCTTTGCGTCACGCTTCCTCCCGCAACGAGCGGGGAGTCGGCGCGCTCATTCGACATGGTCGACGCCATTGCCCGCGCTCACACCTCTCGTTGCCCGGACGCCTGCGGCCGCAGTACAAGCCGGTAGCGGCCCGCGCCGCCGATCGCAATGGTGCCGAACAGGATCAGCAGCATCCACGCGAATTGCCCTTGATCCAGCGTCCACTCGCGATGCACGAGGCCGAGCGCGATCGCGCTGACGAGCATGATCGGCAGCGCGGCGAGCCGCGTCGCGATGCCTGCGATCATCAGCAGCGGACATAGCACTTCCGCGAAAATCGCGAACGCCAGCGTCAGCGTCTTGCCGAGATGCAACGGGTCCTCGATCGCGTCGAGCTGGCTCGCGAAGTGAAGCGCCTTCGGCAGTCCATGCACGAGCAGCACGAGCACGCTCGCGGTGACGCGCAGAAACAGCAGCGCGGCGTCGGGTGCGGAAAAGCGGTTCATGGCGTGCTGGCGCATCAGAACGCAAAGCAGCTGCAACCGAGCGCGCCCCAGAACGAGTTCGCGTCGCTGGCGGGTACGTTGCTGCGCCATGCCCATCCATGCGCGTGACGGTGCACGCCGCACAGGTTCACGCACGCGTCGTTGCAGGATTGCTGCAACGGTGCAGCGGCCGGACGGTAGCGCGCATAGCCGCCATATTCCGCGACGGGCGACCACGTCGGGCTGACGGGCAACGCGGGCGGAGCGAAGGTTTCGAACTCGTCGACGGCATAGACCACGCGGCCGTTCACGACCGTCAGCACCGAAGTCAGATGCTTGATGTTGTCTTCATCGGTCGTGAAGTAGTCGTCGGACAGCACGGCGAAATCGGCAAGCTGGCCCGGAATCAAAGCGCCCTTGCGCGTCTCGTCGTTCGAGAACCACGCGCTGCCGACCGTATAGCGGCGCAGCGCTTCCATGCGATCGAGCCGGTCTTGTGCCGCATACATCAGCGTGCCGCCCACCGTGCGTCCCGACACCAGCCAGTACAGCGACACGAACGGATTGAAGCTCGCGACGCGCGTCGCGTCCGTGCCTGCGCCGACGGGCAGTCCTGCCGCCAGCATCTGCCGCACGGGCGGCGTGCGCGCGGCGGCTTCTGCGCCATAGCGGGAAATGAAATACTCGCCCTGATACGCCATGCGATGCTGGACGGCAATGCCGCCGCCTAGCGCAGCAATACGCTCGATGTTGCGCTGTGAAATCGTCTCGCAGTGGTCGAAGAACCAGCGCAGACCGTTGAACGGCGTGTCCTGATTGACGCGTTCGAACACAGTGAGAAAGCGTTCGATGGACTCGTCGTAAGTCGCATGCAGACGGAACGGCCAGCGGTTCTGCACGAGCAGCCGCACGACGGCTTCGAGTTCGCTTTCCATCGCGTCGGGCAGATCGGGGCGCGGCTCCAGGAAGTCTTCGAAGTCGGCGGCGGAGAACACCAGCATTTCGCCCGCGCCGTTCACCTTCAGGAAGTCGTCACCGTCGCCGGGCTTCGTGACTTTGACCCACTTCGCGAAGTCTTCGATTTCCTTCTTCGCGTTCTGCGTGAACAGGTTGTACGCGATCCGCACCGTCAGTTCGTTGCGCTTCGCGAGTTCCATGATGACGGCGTAGTCGTCGGGATACGCCTGATAGCCGCCGCCCGCATCGATGGCGCTCGTCACGCCGAGACGGTTCAGCTCGCGCATGAACTGGCGCGACGAGTTCATCTGGTCGTCGAGCGGCAGCTTCGGACCTTTCGCGAGCGTCGCGTACAGCAGGCCCGCATTCGGGCGCGCGATCAGCATGCCCGTCGGATTGCCACGCCGGTCGCGCTGTATCTCGCCGCCCGGCGGGTTCGGCGTATCGCGGTCATAGCCGACGGCGCGCAGCGCCGCTGCGTTCAGCAATGCGCTGTCGTAAAGATGCAGGATGAAGACGGGGGTATCCGGCGCGATCGCATTGATCTCTTCGAGCGTCGGGCCGCGCTTCTCCGCAAACTGAAATTCGTTCCATCCGCCGACCACGCGCACCCATTGCGGCGCCGGCGTGCGCGCCACCTGGGCGCGCAGCATCTCGAGCGCATCGCGCAGCGACGGCACGCCATCCCAACGCAACTCGAGATTGAAATTGAGGCCACCGCGAATCACGTGAAGGTGCGAATCGTTGAGGCCGGGGATGACGGTACGGCCCTTCAGGTCGATGCGGCGGGTCGCGTCGTTCGCCCATTGCATCATGTCGTGATCGTTGCCGCTCGCGACGATCTCGCCTTTCGCGACGGCCAGCGCCGTCACGAACGAACGCTTGTCGTCCTGCGTCGCGATCTTGCCGTTGTAGATCACCAGGTCCGCAATGCGGGCGGGCTGAATGGGTGCGGTCATCGTCGCTCTCCGTGAATCGTGGTCAGGCGTAGTCACGCGCGACGTCAGCGACGCCGCGCGTGAGCAAAACAAAAAAATGCTCTAGGCAATAAAGCCCGATCAGCCCGCTTCGCTCGCGTGCTCGCCGAGAATCTGCTTCGCGTAACGCACGCCGATGCCGTACGCGCTGTGCGCCTTGAAGATGTCCATGCAGCCTTCGTACGTTTCGCCGCGCGCCCAGTCGCGTTGCAGTTCGCACATGAACTGGAGCGAGTTCATCGGCACGGCGCCCGCCTGAACGATGCGTTGCACGGCGCGCTCGTGCGCTTCTTCCGTGATGTCGCCGCATGCATCCGTCGGCACGTAAATTTCGAAGCCTTCGGCCAGCATCTGGATGGTCGGGAACGTCACGCACACTTCCGTCCACAGACCCGCAATCACGATCTTCTTGCGGCCCGTTGCCTTGATCGCTTCACGGAAGCCCTTGTCTTCCCACGAGTTCATCGACGTGCGGTCGATCGGCTTGGTCTCCGGAAACACCGCCTGCACTTCAGGCAACAGATGGCCGCTGAACGAATCAGCGGCGATCGTCGTCAGGATGGTCGGCACGTTGAAGAGCTTTGCGGCCTTCGCAAGGATCTGCACGTTGTGCAGGACGGTCGTGCGTTCGTGCGAGTGCGTGCCGAAGAACATCTGCGGCTGATGATCGATAAGCGCGAGCGCGCAGGTGTCGGGCGTCAACAGTTCATGTGCCATGAGTAGCTCCAATTCGCAGGCATGCGAGAGACCCGCACGGTTGCGTGAAGGCAACCGCGCTAGCGTCCGGTTAGTGGATGAATCCAGTCGACGTTGCATCGGCTATGCGGATGCGAACGGCGTCCCGCGCAGTTGATGCGCGAGTTTCACAATGCCGTGCAGGCATTTCGACTTGCGAGAAGGTTAGTGACGGGCGGACTTAAAGTCCTGATGCGCGCCTTAAACGTTATTAAGGGGCGTTGTTAAGCGGTGTTGTCAAGCGGTGTTGTCAAGCGGTGTTGTCAAGCGGTGTTGTCAAGCGCGAGACTGCACGGGAACGACACGCAACGATGTACGCGTGGCCGACGCATCGCGCGCGCCCGCACGTTCGACGCCGTTGCGCTGTTCCCAGTCGAGCGATGTCGCGAACCAGCGTTGCGCATCGTCGTGACGGCCGAGCTTGCACAGCACGTCGGCCTTGATCCTGCATAGCTCGGCGTAGTACCAGCGCTCGCCGTTGTCGTCGGCGTGGCGCAGTGCGTCGTCGATCGTCGCGAGCGCTTTCTTGTCGCGCGACGCCTTCATCAGCGCGACAGCGAGTTGCCCCTGCAACGGCGAAAGCTGCGCGAGATAGCCGGTTGCGCGCAGCGCGGAGATCGAGTTGATCAACTGTTCGATCGAACCGACACCGGGGCTGTCGAGTGTTGCGAGCCATGCGTCGTAGCACGCGCAGCACGCGCTCCAGATCGTGAAGCCGAAGCGTGTCGACAGTTCATGCAGCACGTCGATGCCGTGACGCGCCGCCGCCTGATCGCCATTCAACAGCGCAATCGGCACGAGCGCTTCGACGAGCACATAGCAGATGACGATTTCATGGTCGTACTGCGCGGCCGAATCGAAGCAGCGCGCGGCGAGATCGTATGCGCCGCTGCGCTCGCCTTGCACCCATCGCACACGCGCCAGCGTCGCGCGCGCAGCGATGCCATGATCGACGCGAAAGCCCGGCGTGTGCCAGCGGCTCAGCGGCTTTTCTTCGTACTCTTCGATCATCCGCTCGAGCAGTTCGCGTGCGCGCGGCTGGTCGCCCGCATAGTGCAGCGCGATCCCTTCGACGCGCGCCGACAACACGGCCAGCGTCGCATCGCCGCTGCTGCGCGCGAAATCGCCGAAGCGGCGCGCGAGCATCAGCGCGTCGCGCGCGCGTCCGCTGTACTGATGCCAGTTCCACGCGCCCCAGCGGGCCCGCGATGCGTAGTCGGCATGACCGGCCTGCATCGCCTCGTTCAGCACGAGCGCCCATGCCTCGCGCGTCTCCGTCAGCGGACCTTCCGTATAAACGAGCCCGGCGGCGAGCGCGGACATGAGCCGCAAGCGCGCTTCGACGCCGTTCCGGCCGTCGTCCTGGGCGTCAGAAGCCACGAAGCGCAGCGCGGCACGCGCACGGCTGCAACACTCTTCGACCAGTGAGAGTTCATACAGATAAGGCACGGTGACAGCCGCGAGCGCAATGCCCGTCGCGTGGTCGCCGCGTTCGCCGAGTGTCCAGTCGAGCGCGGTGCGCAGGTTGCCGAGTTCGCGCGTGAACTCGGCCAGCCATTCGACGACGGGCCGCTCGGCCCAGCGCTTCTGCGCCGTGTCGAGCATCTGCAAAAACAGCGCCGCATGCGCGCCCGCCGCAGCGATGCGCTCGCCGTTGTCGTCGAGTTGCTGCAGCGCGTAGGCGCGCGTCGATTCGAGCAGACGGTAGCGATACGACGAGCCTTCGAAGTCCGTGGTCAGCAACGAGCGCGAGACGAGACCGCTCACGGCGTCGAGCGCTTCCATGCGCGTGAGCCCGGCGTGCTCCGCCATCGCGCAGGCGGCGTCGAGCGTGAAGCCGTTGACGAACATGCCGAGCCAGCGCAACAGCTTCTGTTCGTCGCCGCTCAGCAGACGGTAGCTCCAGTCGAGCGTCGCCTTGAGCGTCTGATGACGCGGCAACGCCGTGCGCCGACCGCCCGTGAGGATGCGGAATCGGTCGTCGAGATGCTCGGCCAGCAAGCCGATGCCGAGCACGGCCGCACGCGACGCCGCCAGTTCGAGCGCGAGCGGAATGCCGTCGAGACGGCGGCACACCTCGCCCGTCAGGCGAATGCTGGTTTCGTCGAGCGAAAAATGCGCACCGTCGGCCTGGGCGCGTGCCAGAAAGAAGCGCACGGCGGGCGTGCGCAGCACATCGGTGCCCGGATCGTCCGGCGTCGGCACGGACAGCGGCGGCACCTGATAGACGATTTCATCCCGCACGCGCAAGGCTTCGCGGCTCGTCGCCAGCACACGCATGCGGCTGCCCGCGCCCGTCAGCGATTCCGCGATGGCGGCCACGATCTCCAGCACCTGCTCGCAGTTGTCGAGCACCACCAGCGCCTCGCGGTCGCGCCATTCGGCGGCGATCTGCGCGAGCGCGGTGCGGCTCGCGGAAAGCCGGCTGCCCATCGCGAACGCGAGTGCGTCGAGCGCCGACGGCGCATCGTTCACGGCCGCGAGCGGCACGAACACGACGCCATCGGCGAACTCATGATGGACAGCATGCGCGACTTCGACCGCGAGGCGCGTCTTGCCGATGCCGCCCGTGCCCACCAGCGTCACGGCCTGATGCGCGCGCAACGCCGCAGCCACGCCGTCGAGCGCGTCTTGCCGGCCGATCAGCGCCGGCACGCGCGCGGGCAACGGTTGACGCGAAAGTCGCGGCGCGTCGGCGCTGACGGTTGCGTCCTCTTGCGTGGCGGACGGCAGGCCGGCGGCGTCGTGCGCATCGACATCGTCATGCATGACCAGACGGTAGCCGCGGCCGGGCACCGTGCGCAGACGCTCGCGCTCGTCGCCGAACGCGCGGCGCAGCGCGGAGATATGCACCTGCAGATTGTTCTTTTCGACCACCGTGGTCGGCCAGACGACACGCATGATCTCGTCTTTCGATACGAGTTCGCCGTCGGCTGCGATCAGCAACGCGAGAATGTCGAACGCGCGACTGCCGATCGGGACCTTCTGCCCATCGAGCCGCACTTCGCGATGATCAAGTGAAATCTCGAGTTGACCGATCTTGATCGTCATCATCTGAAGAGGTGATGTGGAGGACTGTGGAACCCGCAACGGCGATTGCGCAACGTTGAAGGCACACACGATACGATGCTGCTTCCCATATGGCCGTGACGATTGCAGCCATGACAGGACGATACGACAAGCGGGCCCGACTGCGAAGCAGTGTACAACGAACAAAAGCCGCCCGGCATGCCTGACGGGCGGCGTTCTCGATGCCTGGCGCCGCGCGCGGCCATGCGCGCGACGCAAATACCCGGCTGCTTACTGCTTCAGGAACGACAGCAGGTCGGCGTTCACCTGCTCGGCATGCGTGCTGCACATGCCGTGCGGCGCGCCTGCATAGACCTTCAGCGTCGCGTTCGTCACCAGCTTCGAAGCAGGCTTCGCCGAGGCGTCGATAGGCACGATCTGATCGTCGTCGCCATGCAGGAAGAGCGTGGGCACGTCGATCTTCTTCAGGTCGTCCGTATAGTCGACCTCGGAGAACTGCCTGATGCACTCGTACTGGCCTTTGATCGAGCCCGCCATGCCCTGGCGCCAGAAATCCTCGATCAGCCCTTGCGAGACCTGCGCGTCGGGACGGTTGAACCCGTAGAACGGCGTCGCGAGGTCGAGGAAGAACTGCGAGCGGTTGGCGGCGACGCCCGCGCGAATGCCGTCGAACACGGACATCGGCAGGCCGCCCGGATTGTCGGCCGTCTTCAGCATGAGCGGCGGTACGGCACCGATCAGCACGGCCTTCGCGACACGCTTCGAGCCATGACGGCCGATGTAATGCGCGACTTCGCCGCCGCCTGTCGAATGGCCGACCAGCATGGCGTTCGTCACGTCCAGCGCATCGAGCACCGCGGCGAGATCGTCCGCGTAGGTGTCCATGTCGTTGCCGCCCGACGCCTGGCCCGAACGGCCATGCCCGCGACGGTCGTGCGCGATCACGCGATAGCCCTGGTTCACGAGGAACAGCATCTGCGGGTCCCACGCGTCGGCGGACAGCGGCCAGCCGTGCGAGAAGACCACGGGCGTGCCCGTGCCCCAGTCCTTGAAGAAGATGTCCGTGCCGTCCTTCGCCTTCACGAAGTTGTCACGCTGGTTGTGCGCGTTCATCCTTTGTTCTCCGTCGTTGCATCGCTTCGCGCACGCTTGCGCGGCGAGCGTCTGGTGTTGGAAGAGACGGAGCATAGCGAGGCGCGCGGTCAAAGTCCTGATGCGAGGCTTAAACGTCCTGAACGGAACCTTGAGCGCCTGATGACATGACGGCTTCGACAGGCGCGCGCTATAGCCGCGAGCGCCCGTCTGCGGAGATTAAGAAGTTTTCAGGCGGATTCGAACGCCGGTGACCGTGTGCGTTAAAGGTCGCTGGCCATCGCCGGCTGGCCGCTAGCGGCATCGAGCGATAGACGCGACGCGTGCGTCATCTGCAGAAGCGCCGCCAGCCGCCTGATATCGGGTGCGTTCGATTGCAGGTCGACGCGCGTCGACACATCGGTCAGCAGCGAAGCCGCCCGCGCCGTCTCGCCCCGTTCGAGCAGATGGTCCGCGAAGTTCAGCACGGCGCGCAGTTCGAGCATCGGCGCATGTTGCTCTCTGGCCGTCTGCATCGCGTCGAGCAGATGGCGGCGCCCTTCCGTTTCGAACTCGTCGGCGATCGACACGCGACCGTTCGACTGGATCACCCGCGATTGCTCCAGCGCCGTCACGCCCAACACGCGCTGCAACTCTGCGATAAAGAAATGCTCGCCATGCGCGTTGCAGAACTCGAGCGCCGCATCGAGCTTCGAGCGCGCTTCGGCGATGCGCCCCGTTCTCGCCAACGCTTCGGCGCAGACGGCGATCACGGGCGTCAGCACACGCCGGAAGCCGCACGACAACAGCCGTTGCAGCGCAGGTTCGAGCTTCATCAGGCCGGCGTGCGGGTGTCCTTGCAGAATGTCGAGGTGTCCTGCGTGACACTCGCCGTACGCCTGCCAGATCTCGAAGCGGTTCAACGCGACCTGCGAGCGCAGCACGGCCAGATAGCGCGCTGCCGTTTCGAGCTCGCCGCATTGCAGCGCCAACGGCACGGCAGCGACGGCAAGCACGTGACTCAGCGACGGCTCCAGCATGTCAGGCCGGATCGAATTGACGACGTTCTCGACCAGTTGCATCGCCCGTTCGGGATGCCCTTGCAGCCACACGATCCGCGCCAGCGTGCCGTTGCCGAACGTGAACGGATCGACGGCGACGCCCAGGCTGCCGGGCGCGATCGGCCCGAGTTCGGTCAGCGCGGCGATTGCCCGCTCCAGCCGCACGCGCGCCTGCTCATGCTCGCCGAAGCAATGCAGCGACACGGCGATCATTTCGGCGGCGAGAATCTGCTGCCACGGCGTGCCGCAGCGTTCCGCAAACGCCTGGAAGCGGGTCGCGAAGCGGAACGACGCGTGAATGTCCGACGATGCGAGCATCGAGTTCCAGGCGCCCCACAGCGCGCGCGCCTCGAACGCATCGTCGTGTGCCTGGCGCGCGAGCACCAGCACGCGCTTCCACAACGGCCCCGCCTCGCGCACTGCGCCGCCCGTGTGCAGCAGCGTCGACGCGTACGCGGAACACAGGCGCATTTCACACAGCGTATCGACGGAACCGGGCGGCAGTGCATCGAGCGCGGCCAGCGCGCGCCCAGAGCGCTCGTAGCATTCGTGCAGCAGCGGGCCTTGCAGCAGCGTCCCCACCAGTGAGCCCGTCAGCGCGACGCCGAGCGCGGGATTGCCGCCCGGCGAGAACGCCCATTCGAATGCGGCGCGCGCGTCGTCGAGCGCAAGACGCGGCTCGGCAGCTGCGAGACCCTGCGCGGCACCGCTGACCGACAGCTTGCCGTGCTCGATCCGCTCCTGCAGATAGTGCATGTGACGCGTCGCGATGCGCTGCAGTTCGCCTTCGTCGCGCAGCTTCTCCATCGCATACGCACGCGTCGATTCCGTCAGCCGGTATTGCGCGATCGCGCCGCAGAACTCGACGCTCAACAGCGACTTGGCGGCCAGTTCGCTCAGGCTCGAAATGACGGAGGCGATCGGCATGTCCGGTTCGGTCGCGACCGTGCAGACGGCATCGAACGTGAAGGCGCCGGCAAAGAAACCGAGCCGCCTGAACAACATACGCGAAGTCGTGTCGAGCAGCGCGTAGCTCCAGTCGAAGGTCGCGCGCAAGGTCTGATGACGCGGCAGCGCGGAGCGCAGCCCACCCGTCAGCAGGTTCAGACGGTCGTCCAGGCGCGACGCCACGCCTTCGACGCCGAGTGTCGCCACGCGTGCGGCGGCCAGTTCGATAGCCAGCGGCAAACCTTCGAGCCGCCGGCAGATTTCGCCGACCAGACGGATCGCGTTGTCATCTGCACCACATTCGGGCGCAACAGACTTCGCGCGGCTCAGGAACAGTTCGACGGCCGAATGCGCGAGGATCGCATCGATCGATGCACCGCTTGCGGGCACGGCCAGCGGCTCGATGCGAAACACGGACTCGGCCCAGATATGCAGCGGCTCGCGGCTCGTCACGAGCACGCGCAGCGCGGGACTGCGCGCGGCCAGCGCTTCGACGAGACTCGCAACCACGTCGATCACGTGCTCGGCATTGTCGAGCACGAGCACGCACGGCGCGGCGGCGATGACGTCGGCAAGGCTTTCCTGGGTCAGGTATTCATCGGATGCATCGATCCGCAATGCGCCCGCGAGCGCCTTGAGCACGGTGTCGCGCGTCGAGGCTTTGGCGAGTTCGACGAAGCAGACCGGCTCGCGGGAATGCTCGCTGACGGTCTCGCGCATGGCTCGCGCGACGTGGACGGCCAGACAGGTCTTGCCGATCCCGCCCGCACCGACCAGCGTGACGACGGACGCATCGCGAAGCCGCTCGACGATCTGCGCGACTTCGCCCTGACGCCCAACCAGCGTCGCGGCGCAGGCAGGCAGCCCGCCGCCGTTCGCGAGCGGGCCTCCCTGCCGCTCCGGCGCCCGCGCATGACGGCTCTCCGAGACGAGCAGATAGCCACGTCCCGGCACGGTCTTGATGAGTTCGCGGTCGGCGCCGAACAGCTTGCGCAACGCGGCGATATGGACCTGCAGCCGGTTCTCCTCGACGATCGAGCCCGGCCACACGGCGTCCATGATGGCGTCCTTCGACACGATGCCGCCGTCCGCGCGATACAGCACTTCGAGTATGTCGAAGGCACGTGCGCCGACCCGCACCGAACGGCCGTGCTGACGAATCTCTCGCTGTTCGAAATTGACGAGCAATGTGCCGATCTGAATCATGGCCGCCTCCAGGAAATGCTGATCGCGAATTCGATCGAACGAAGATGTGCACCTGGTTGAAGGTCGAAGATCGGGTGCGCCAATCTTTCGCAGCGTGCGTGGCTATTGGCTTGCGCGCATCGCGCCGCGACGCTGCTCAAAGATTGGGCTGTGTCGATCACGCAAATGGACTGGCTAAGAGAGAAATGCGTTCGAATTGTAAACACGCCGTAACGGCGTGTCTTGAATAATAGTGACCTGAATTGAATTTGTGCGGTCTTTTTTACCGTTATGAGGATGGCATCACATCTGGTACATAGCCCGGACGTCAAGCCCCGAACGACGGCAAATTCCGCCAAAATACGCGCCTCCTGAAACGGCGTGAATCGACGCGCGATAAAACCATAAATGCCACCCGCCTGTTTTTTGAATATTTATCGCCAGTCGCTTCCGTGTAAACTGGCCGGACTAAGTTTCGCAGGCGGTGCATGAATTGAGGACGTTGCTCATGTCGACTTACGCACATCCCGCAGCAGCCGCGCCTTCCACGCCAAAGGACATGCTTGGATGTGTGTCGAGCAAATTACGCAAAGATATCGAATTAGATATTGGCGACATCCGCTTCTATCGCAAGTGCATGGACGAAGCGCATCTGGATCGCGTCGCCATGCCCGCATCCGACCGGGGTTTTCTGGTCGGCATATCGCTGAACAGCGGGCATCGGCGGAATATTTTTAACGGCGAGCGACGCATCGCCAAACGGTTTGAAGCGGATTCTATTTATATCCGCGATTTCTCAGAAGATTATCGCGCTGATCTATATGGGAATTTCGACTTCGTGCTGGTCGAATTATCGCGTGCATTCTTCACACGACTCAGCGACGAACACGGCGGCCCCGGCATCGACGGGCTGACCTGCGCGGTCGAACAGAAAGACCCGGTGCTCGGTCATCTCGCGCGTGCGCTGGACAGCAACCTCGCCCACTACGGCGCCATCGATTCGCTGTTCGCCGAGCAGATGGGCGTGATCGTCGGCACGCACCTTGCGCAGCGCTACGGCAATCTGCGCGATCGCCGGCCTCGCACCAAAGGCGCGCTGTCTCACGCCCATGAGGCACGCGCCAAAGAACTGCTGATCGAGCGATCGCGGCAAGGCGCGTCCATCGCCGATGTCGCCAGCGAATGCAACCTGTCGCGCGGCTATTTCATCCGGGCGTTTTCCCGCGCCACGGGCCGCACGCCGCATCAATGGCTGCTCGAACAACGCGTTGGCGAAGCGCGGCAACTGATCGAAGCCACCAGCCTGACGCTCACCGAAATCGCGAGCTTTTGCGGCTTCGCGGACCAGAGCCATCTGAGCCGCCTGTTCCTGAAGGCGACGGGCACGTCGCCGGGCGCCTGGCGGCGCGCAGCGGGCCGCCAGATCGCCGCCCATCTGGACATCGCTCAGGACCGCGCTTAAGAAGGCACCCGCTTGCCGGGCAGCAACGTGACGGTGCACGTCATGCCCGCCGCGAGGTGCATGCCCGCCGGCACACTGTCCAGATGCACGCGCACGGGCACCCGCTGCGCGAGCCGCACCCATGTGAAGATTGGGTTCACGTCCGCCAGCAGGTCGTTGCCGCTGGTCGGATTGTCGCGGTCGGCGATGCCGCTCGAGATGCTGTCCACGTGCCCCTGAATGTCGACGCCGCCCGACAGCAGGCGCACCACCGCGCGGTCGCCGACCTGCACGCGCGGAATCTTCGTTTCCTCGAAATAGCCGTAGACCCAGAACGAGTGGGCGTCGATCAGCGCCATCCTCGCTGCGCCCGCCGTCGCATAGTCCCCCGGCCACAGGTTGAGGTTGGTGATATAGCCGTCGGCGGGCGCTCTCACCACGCTGCGCGTCAGATTGAGCTGCGCCGTCTGCTGCTCGACGACGGCGGCTTTGTACAGCGCCTCGGCGGCGCTATAGGCGGCGATGTCGGCACGGTAGGCGGCATCCGACTGGCTCGCAGCGGAGACGGCATCTTCGCGGGTTTCGTCGGAGATCACGTCGCCCGCGAGGTTCGCGCGGCGCGCCGCCTGCTCGCGCTTCATCTGGTCGCGCGACGCGCCTTCCGCCACCTGCGCCTTCGCGCGCGCCATCTCGGCCTGGGCTCGCGCGATGTCGGCATCGGCCTGCGCGACAGCGTAATTGAAGCGATAAGGATCGAGCACGAACAGCACGTCGCCGCGATGCACGTACTGGTTGTCCTTCACGCGCACTTCGCTGACGAGCCCCGACACGTCGGTCGCCACGTCGATCACGTCGGCGCGCACGCGGCCGTCGCGCGTCCATGGCGAGTACATGTAGTTGACCCACAGCAGGCGCACCAGCACCAGCGCGATCAGCAGGATCGTCACCGTGAAGAGCGCGCGCAGGAAGGATTGCGGTTTGATCGTCATTTTTATTGGCAAGCGGATTCGTTTCGACAGGGGGCGTTCATGGCCGCGTCATCCACGCACCAGCAGCGAGACGCCGCTGAACATCGCGGCGAACAGCGCGACCCGGAACAGCCCGGGGTGCCATGCATACCGATAGACGCCGAGCCGCGCGAACAGCAGATCGAGCATCACGAAGACCACGACACAAGCGATCAGCACCGGCAGCAGATACGGCACGAGGAACGAACAGAATTCGATTTCAGCGGGCATTGTCAGGCTCCATGGCAGCGCGGTCGGCTGCCGTCGCGGCGAAACCGCCGCCCAGTTCTTTCATCAGCAACGCCCACGCGTCGAGCCGTTTGGCCTCGACGTCGGCGAGCTGTTCTTGCTGCTCCTGCAGCGCGTTCTGCGCAGCGAGCACGTTCAGAAACTCCGTGATGCCGTTGCGATAGCCCGACTCCGCAAGCCGGTAGGCGTCGCGCGCCGCATCGAGCGTGCTTTGCGTCGACGCCTGTTGCCCGTCGAGCGCCTGCAGCGACGTGACCTGCGCCGCGACGCCGCGCATCGCGTCGACGATGGCCGCGTTGTAGGCATCGACGGCGGCGTCGCGGTCCGACACGGCCACGCCGTACTCGCCGCGCAGCCGCCCGCCGTCGAAGATCGGCAGCGAAATGGCCGCGCCCAGGCTATGGCCCGCGCCGTTGCTGCTCAACAGGTTGAAGAATCCGCCGAAGGTCGCCGCCGATCCCAGCGATGCTGTAGCGAGCAAATTGATGTTCGGGTAGAACGCGGCATGCGCGGCCGCCATGCCTTTTTCGGTCGTGAGCACGCGCCACCGCTGCGCGACGATATCGGGCCGATGGCCGATCAGATCGACGGGCAGCGACGCGGGCAACGCGATCGGCACATTCAGCGCGAGCGCCGGGCGTTTGAGCGTATCGCCGTAACCGGCGCCCTTGCCCGCCAGCGCGGCGAGATCGATGCGGTCCAACGCAAGCTGCTGCTGCGTTTCCTGAACCTTCGTCACGCTCATGGCCGCTTGCGTCGTGGCCTGCGACACTTCGAGGCGGCTGCCGATGCCCGCGTCGAGACGGCGCTTCGCGATGTCGAGCGTGTGCTGTTCCTCTTGCTGCACGGCCTGATCGGCGTCGAGCAGCGCGTATTGCAGCGCGAGCTGCACGTAGGCGCGCACCACGGCTGTCTGCAGTTCGACCACGGCAAAACGGTCGTCGGCAACCGAGGCCTGCACGGCATCGAGCGCGCCTTCACGGATCGCGCGGTTCTTGCCCCACAGGTCGAGATCGTACGAAAGACCCGCCGTTGCGCTGTTGTTCCAGACCGTCGTGCCGCCGGGCGGCGCAGGCGTCGTATAACGCGCGAAGCGCTGGCGTTCGAAGTCGCCCGACGCGTTGACTTGCGGCAACTCGGCCGCGCCCGCGACCTGTGCCTGGAACCTGGCGTTGTCGATGCGCGCCTGCGCTTCCTTCAGGCCCGGATTGCCCGCCGTCGCGTCCTTGACGAGCGCGTCGAGTTGCGGATCGTTCCATGTGCTCCACCAGTCGTCAGTGGGCCAGGCGGCATCCTGGCGTGTCGTGCGGATCGCGTTGCCGGGATCGAGCGAGGCCGGATTCAATTCGGTTTCGTGCGGACGGATGCCGCCGCTATTGATGCACGAACACAGCAGCACACACAGCGCCGCTGTCGAAAGCGCGCGGCCCGCCGCGTTGAGGAAGGAGACGCGCTGCTTCATGCCGATACTCCATTCGAAGCCGCCGACGTCTGCCACAACGGCAGCGTGTCGTCCTTCAACATCAGCTCGGTGAAATGCATGAGCCGGCGCATCCGTCTGGCGATCAGTGCATCGGCCGTCGTGTCGTCGAGATCGACATGCGACAGCGCGCGTTTGACCTGCTGCGTCGCGCTCATCGCGTGGTCTCGCGCCTCTGCGGTCGCGGCGGAAAACACCTCGGCCATCGCATCGAGCCATTCGCGTTGAAGCGCGCGCCAGTCGTCCGGCAAACGGGCGGCCACACGCGCCGTGTCCTTGCGTATCGCGATCATCGCGCGCCCCACTTCGAGCGCCGCGAACGCCGACGCGACGAGCCGCGTCGAATCCACGCGTTCCCCGGCAGGCGCCGACGCGATCCGCATGATGAAGCCGCGCATGCCAGACTCGAAACGATGCGAGAGGTCTTCGAGGTCGTCGTCGCGCGCGGACTTCGTGACCAGCGAGCGGATCTGCTTCAGGTATTGCCGTGAAATCCAGTCGCCCGCCAGCGGCACGATCGTCGAAAACGCGACGGCTGCTGCGGCGATGCCGAGCGACAGACCGAAGGCCGTGTCGAGAAACCCGGCGGGATGATACGTAACAGGGTTCGCGATGTTGACCGTGTAGCAGAAGAACACGCCAAAGCCAAGACCGAGCGTCGCAGTCTTCGGAAACGTATTCAGGTAGCTGCTGACGACGATCGGGAACGCCATGCACGCCGCGAGCAACGGAAAACTGTCGAACAGCGGGAACACGAAGAACGCGATGAAGAAGCCTGTGATCGCGCCCGCAACGCAGCCGCAAAACATCTGCCAGCTTGCGACAACGGGATCGGGCGCGAGCGTGAACAGCGCGCTCACGATCGCGACGGACACCAGCGCGCTCGATCCGCCGACCCAGCCCGACGCCAGCCACATCGCGCCCACCGACAGCACGGCCGCCGCCGCGCGCATGCCGTTGAGGATCGCGGCCGCACGATTCGAGGTGGCGCGCGTGCTGTCGATATGCGTGATCAGACGCAGCACCGATTGCTGCCAGGGCCGCTGGTCGGCACGGCGTGCTTCCACGAAACTGCGGCACAGTTCGCGCAGATTGCCGACGAAGCCGTGCAACGCCGCGCCCGTCATTTCGATGAAGATGCGCTGGCATGCAGGTTCGCCTTCGAGTTCCTTCAGCGCGGCATCGATCCGTCCTTGCAATGAGCGCTCGAAGCCGGCAAGCGGGTCCGACAGCGCGTCCACCTGTCGCTCCGGCGACGCACCCGGCGCAATGCCATTGGGCACGATCGCGAGAAGCGAGCCGATCAGCTGATTGGCCGCGCGCATCGCGCGTGAACTGGCCTCGACCGATGCCTGCGCGATCACCTGATGCAGCGCGTGTGCCGACGCGAGCGTATCGACGAAGCTCGCATCGAGCTTGATGAATGCATGATGCTGCAGGCGGATCGATGGATCTTCGAACACGGCGCCGGCACGCAGGCTTTGCACGTTCGCGCGCTCGCGCAGCAGATCGAGCATCGTGCCGAAGCCGTCCTTCGGCAGTGCCCCGCCGAGCAGCGTGTGACTGGCCGCGAACAGATGACCCAGATTGTTGATGCTTGCCGCGTACAGATCGGGCGCCACGCGACGCGGCAGAATCAGCGCGCTGACGAGACTCGCGCATGCGACGCCGATCACCACTTCGCTGATCGTATAAACGATGTTGTCGAACACGCCATAAGGATTCGACAAGGTGGGCAGCGACGTGATCGCAGTCGCGTAGCCCGTCAGCAGAAAGCCATACGACTGGAAGTTGCGGAAGTACGACGAGCCGAACACGCACAGCCCGATCCACGCGGCGAGCATCAGCAAAAAGAGCCACGACGCCTGCGAGAACAGCGACACCAGCACCAGCCCCGCGAGACTGCCGCACACCATGCCGAGCCCGCGATAGAAGCCGCGCGCGATCACCATACCGCTTTGCTGGAACATCATCACGACGATGCACGACACCATCGCCGTGCCGGGCCCGCGCAGTTCGAGACGCATGCACAGGCCCATCGCGAGCGTCGCGGCAATCGCGACCTTGGCGACATGCCTGAAGCGCGGATAATCGTCGCTCCAGTATTGCCTGAGTTCGTCACGCCATCGCGGCCGTGCCGCGATGCCTGCATCGACATTCATAGGGGTTCCGTTTCTTGCGGTCGGTACGGCATCGGCTTCGCTTCGCAAAGAAGCGCGCAATACGCGTACGTTGAAGGCTTTGAGTTTGCGTGAAACGGGGTCGTGTCGATTGCCGAATTGCACGTTCATGCCTGCATTCGACCAGCAATAGGAATCACGTATTGCGCGAATGCCAACACACCTTCATGCTATGAGCGACAACGCATTCACACACTCCTCGCTACGCCATTCATGAACCTCTCGTTTGAAGTCCTGCAAGCGCTCGATGCAATCGATCGCACAGGCACGTTCGCAGCCGCGGCCGAAGAGCTGCACAAGGTGCCCTCGTCGTTGACGTATCTGGTTCAGAAGCTGGAAGTCGATCTCGGCGTGAAGCTGTTCGAGCGCACGGGCCGCCGCGCAAAACTCACACATGCGGGCCGCGTCATCGTCGAAGATGGCCGGCGTCTGCTCGCGGCCGCGCGCGAACTCGAACAGAAAGCGAAGCGCATCGAGCATGGCTGGGAATCGGAACTGCGCGTCGCCATCGATGAAATCATTCCGTTCGATCTGATCTGGCCGCACGTCACCGAGTTCTACAAGCTCCATCTCGGCACCCGGCTGCTGCTGTCGAAAGAAACGCTGGGCGGCACATGGGACGCGCTGATCACGCGACGCGCGGACCTCGTCGTCGGCGCGGCGGGCGAGCCGCCGCCCATCGCGAACCTCATCGCGAAGCCGATCGGCTCGTTGCAGCATGCGTTCGTGATCGCGCCCAGCCATCCGCTCGCATCGGCAACCGAGCCGTTGACGATGGATGCCGTCGCGCGTCACCGCGCGGTCGCGATCAGCGACACGTCACGCAAGCTCACGCCGCGCACCATCGGGCTCGGCGCCAATCAGGAAGTGCTGACGGTGCCGACGCTCGAAACCAAGCTCGCTGCGCAGATTCGCGGCCTCGGCGTGGGCACGGTGCCCGAATGTATCGCCGCGGGGCCGTTGAATCGCGGGCAACTGGTGCGCAAGGAAGTGTCGGGGATGCGCTCCGTCACGCAGTTCTATCTCGCGTGGCGCGACGACGAAGCCGGCAAGGCGCTGCGCTGGTGGGTCGATCAACTCGACCGGCCGGACCTGATCGACGACGTCGCGCAGCGGCTCGTGGCCATGAGCTGACGCATCGAACGACGCGAGGCGCTACGCGTACTTTTGCAAGGGCGTGGCGTCGATCAGTCTGCTCCCCGTGTCCACGTACTGCCCGTCGCTCCACGCTTTCGCCGACATCAGCACTTCTCTCCAGATCGCATGCGTTTCCGCGTTGGGGCCGTGCATCAGCACGAGCGCCGCGCCCAGCGCCGCGAGCAGCCGCAGCCGCGCGCGCTGGCGCGACGACGCAGGCGCGGATTCGTCCGCAGGTGCAATGGCAGCAAGCGCGCGCCGCGCCCATTTGCAGCACTCGTCGATCAGCGACAGTTCGTAGAACAGAAACACGGCATGGACGGCCAGTGTTTCGCGCAATGCTTCGTCGCCATCATCGGACAGCACCCAGCCGAGCGCCGCGCGTACCTCGTCGAGCAGAGCGGGCGCGCCACTGCGCCAGCGTTCACCCGCGCATCGACCGGCAGCGCGCGCGTTGCCGTCGATCACCGCAGACAGATACCGTGCGTGATTCAACGCGACGATGCGCCGCTCGCCGTTGTCGTCGAGCTTTTGCAGCGCGTACATGCGCGTCGTTTCGAGCAGCCGGAACGACGCAGTGCCGGGCCCGGTGCTCGCGACCACCAGCGACTTCTCCACCAGCGCCGCCATCGCCGCGACGACATCGAGTTCCCGCGTTTCATGATCGCTCGCGATCGCAATCGCGGCTTCGAGCGGAAAGCGGTCCGCGAAAATGCCGACACGGCGCAAGGTCTTGCGTTCGGCTTCGTCGAGCAGCGCATGGCTCCAGTCGAGCGTCGCCTTCAGCGTCTGGTGGCGCGGCAACGCGGTGCGCGTGCCGCCCGTCAACATGCCGAAGCGGTCGTCGAGATGCGCGGCCAGCGTGTCGATGCCGAGCAGCGCGGCGCGGGCCGCGGCGAGTTCGATTGCCAGCGGTATGCCGTCGAGCCGCCGGCATACCATGCCCGTCACGTGAAGGCTCGCGTCGTCGGCGGCGAAGCGGGCGTCGATCGCGCGGGCGCGCATCAGGAACAGGCTCACGGCGCTGCAGCGGCGCACGCGCGGCGTATCGTCGTTCGGTTCGGGCACGTCGAGCGCGGGAACCCAGTACAGCGATTCAGACGGAATGCGCAACGGCTCGCGGCTCGTCGACAGGATGCGCAAGCGCGGACAGGCGTTCAGCAGATGGTTCGCAAGCTGCGCGGCCACGTCGATCACATGTTCGCAGCCGTCGAGCACGATCAGCATGCGCCGCCCGCCGATCGTTTCGACAATGCGCTCGCGGGTCGAACAGCCGCCTCCGGGCGGTACGCCGATCACGGACGCGATCGTCGCCAGCACACTGCCCGGGTCCGACGCCGAACCCAGCGACACGAAATAGACGCCGCCAGGCGCATGCTCCAGCAGGCGGCGCGCGACCTCGACCGCGACGCGCGTCTTGCCGATCCCGCCCGAGCCGACGAGCGTCATGTGACGCGCGCTGCGCAGCACGGTACTGACATGCGCCGTCGCTTCATCGCGGCCGACGAGCACGGAGCCACACGCGGGCAGATTGTTCGGCACGGCGCTTTGCGCGAGCGCGTGTCGCGCGTCGTCCGAAGCCGCGGCGTGATCGTCGTGCTGCACGAATGAAACAGAACCCACCAGCCGGTAGCCGCGCCCCGCGATCGTCTTGATGAGGTCGCGGCTGTCGCCGAGCAACTTGCGCAGCGCCGACATGTGCACCTGAAGATTGTTGTCGCCGACCACCGTGTCCGGCCACACGCGCTCCAGAATCGTTTCCTTCGACACCAGCCCGCCCTGCGCCTCGATCAGCAATTCGAGTATGTCGAACGCACGATTCCCGATGCGCACCGTCATGCCGTCGACGCGCGCTTCACGGCGTGCGAAATCGATGTCGAGTGGTCCGACGCGGGTCATGAGCGAATCGCGCAGGCAGGCGCGCGCAACGCTTCACGGCGTGCGCCGCTGATTCGTAGTCGAGAGGAGTCTCGGATAGAGCAAGACACAATGCGTTGCATGCTGCATACCGGTTGATGTGCTTGGCAGTCTAGAACGGCGCGGCTGATGCATGGGTGGAAAAATCCGAACGATCTGTTCAAAAATTTTGAAGCCGTTGTTGTGAGTTCATCGGTTGCGATGGGTCAGGCGTGCCGCCCTCGTCAAAGCGAAAGCGTGGTGGCGAAACGCGACACCTCATCGGCCTGGCGCAGCGTCGTAGTTGACGGGCACCCACTGATACGTCGCGCCATCCTTGCGGATATGCCCGAGACCGGGAAACGCGATATGCGCCGCCGCGACGAGATCGCGCCGTTCGGCAGCAAGATCCAGCATCTCGCGTCGCGCGTGTTGCGCGGCGTGGGCATCGCTGTCGTACTCGACGGATGCATCGGGGTCTTGCAACTGGATCGCGGCCACATGCACGATATCGCCCCACGCGAGCACCCGTTGCGACGCACTCCCGATCACATAGGCACTGTGCCCCGGCGTATGCCCCGGTATGACCAGCGCGCGAATGCCGGGCTCGATGGCCACGTCGTTGCCGCTGAACGGCTTGAAGCGCCCTGCCGCGACATAGGGCGCAACGGATGCGCTCGCGGCATCGAAGAAGCTGCCCAGAAACGCGGGGGCTTTCGCCTTGTTCGCGGGGTCGAGCCAGTAGTCGGCTTCGGCTTTGCTGGTGCGAACGATGGCATTCGGAAACGTCATCGCGCCATTCGACACGATTCCGCCGACGTGATCCTTGTGCAGATGCGTGAGCAGCACTTCGTCGACGTCTTCCGGACGGTAGCCCGAGGCGCGCAGATTCGCAATCAGCTTGCCGCAGCAGTCGCCATACAGCACGCCGGCACCCGTATCGATGAGCACGAGTTTCGAACCGGTGTTGACGAGGAACGCATTGATCGAACCCTGCACGGGCGGCTGCAGGAATTCGCGGTCGAGATCGCGCGCGATATCCGCTTTCGAAACCCCTTGAACGACGGTATCGATAGGAAAAGGATGCGTGCCGTCGGAAAGCGCCGTCACTTCGAAATCGCCCACCGTCATCCGGTAGAAGCCGGGCGCCTGGATGCCGGCCTTCGGCGCGGCGGCCAGGGTATCGATGGGCGAACCCGCGGCAATGCACAGACACGACAACAACAAACAGGCGCGCAGCCATGCTGCACGCAACACCTGAAGACGGATCATCGTTACTCTCTCACTCGCTTCGACATGCGCCGAAGCATAGCGAGTCCGTCGAATCGCGGCCGCTAATTGTTCTTAAATGTTCTGTGCAGCCGCGTGGCAGTGCGCGAGATAAGCGTGGATCTGGCTCACGACGGCCGCGCCGTCGCCCACGGCGGACGCCACGCGCTTGGTCGATTCGGAGCGCACGTCGCCGACCGCGAACATGCCGGGCAAGCTGGTTTCGAGCGGATAGTGAATGCCCGTGCCGCCATGCGTCTGCGAGCGCCGCGCAAAGCCCGTCACGACGAAGCCATGGCTATCCAGTTCGACGCCGCTCGACATGAGCCAGTCGGTCTTCGGATCGGCGCCGATGAACAGGAACAGATGACGCGTTTCGATCGTTTCGTCACCCTCGTCTTCGCGCCGCACGTGGACGTGCGTCAGTCCCGCCTCATCGCCGTCGAGCGCTTGCAGCGTGCAGCGCGTGCATACCGAGACGTTTGGCAACGAGCCGATCCGGTCGATCAGATACTTCGACATGCTCGCGTTCAGGTCCGCGCCGCGAATCAGCACGCGGATGCTGCGCGCGAAGTTGGCGAGAAACACGGTGGCCTGGCCAGCGGAGTTGCCGCCGCCGATCAGCACGATGTCCTGCCCCTTGACCAGCTTGGCCTCGATGGGAGACGCCCAGTAGTAAATGCCGCTGCCTTCGTACCGGTCGAAACCCGCCACGCCCGGCTTGCGATACGCCGCGCCGCTCGCGACGACCACCGTGCGCGCGTTGACACGCTGGCCGTCGAGCAGCGTCAACCCATGAATGCCGTCCGCGCTGTCGACACACGTGACCTTGCCGGGAATCGCCAGATGCGCGCCGAACTTCAACGCCTGCTGGAATGCGCGCGCAGCGAGCGCCTGGCCCGAGATGCCCGTCGGAAACCCGAGGTAGTTCTCGATCCGCGAACTTGCGCCCGCCTGCCCGCCAGGCGCGCGCTGGTCGAATACGGCAACCGACAGGCCTTCCGTAGCCGCATACACGGCGGCAGCGAGTCCCGCAGGCCCCGCACCGACGATCGCGACGTCGTAGATATGCGAGCGCTCGAAGGTCGGCACGAGGCCGAGGCACGACGCAAGCTGCGCTTCGTCGGGCGCGCGCAGCACGGAGCCGTTCGGGCAGAACACCAGCGGAAAGTCGTCGGGGCCCGTCGTGATGCCGGCGAGCAGTGTCGCGGCGTCGGCATCGTGACGCGCGTCGATCACCATCGCGGGATAGGCGTTGCGGCGCAGAAAGCCCTGCAGTCTGATCAGGCGCGCATCGTCGCCGTTGCCGACGATGATCGGCCCGAGACCCTGCTCGATCAGCCCCAGCCGGCGCAAAATCAGCGCGCGCATGATGTGCTCGCCGAGTTGCGCGTCGGCGACGATCAACGCGCGCAGCTTGTCGGGCGACACCATGAGCGTTTCGCAATCGGTGAGCGCAATGCCGTCGATCAACGCGGGCTTGCCCGACAGCTGCGCCATCTCGGCCATGAAATGGCCGTCGTCGTGTTCGGTCACGAGCGTCGAGCGGCCGAGGCTGTCGCGCGAACAGATCCGCACGCGGCCGTGCAACAGCACGAAAAGCCCCAGCGCGATGCGCCCCGTTTCGAAGATCAGCTCGCCCGCCTTGAAGGACATCGGCTGCGCAAAGCGGCGCAGGCTCGCGATCTGCGCAGCGGACAGGCGGGGAAACATCTGATGCTGCCGGAACTCCAGCGACGAATAGGGCATCGCCAGATCCGGCGCGCCCGCATCGGGCTGGGTGGACAGAAGCGCCGGGGTGTTGATCGCCGGAGTACTCATTGCTTTGCTATGCCTTGACTGAATGTGTTGACGCGCGTGGCCGCTAGTTGGGCCACTCCGATCCCAGCACCAGCCCGCAGAAATTCAGGCGCCGGTAGTCCGGGTCCCATCGGTCGAGCACGTCCGCGTTGACCGTGCCGAACGTCGTTTCGGGCCGATGCTCCATGCCGCACGCGTACATCTCGATCAGCTTCGTCTTGAAGCCGCGTTCGCGCGGAAACGCGTGCACGATGGCGTCGCGCTGCTGCGCCGTGAACTCGTGAAAGCGCGTGCCGCGCACGTCCATCTGCACGCCGGCGCTGACCAGCGCGACGAGCGGCGACATGTGCTCGGGAATGCCTGGCGTGGTATGCAGCGCGATCGCGGTCCACACCTGCGCCGTGGCGGATTCGTCGGCGCGATGACTTCGCAGGAACTCGCGCGCCGCGTTCGCGCTGTCGATTTCGAAGCGGTTCCGCGACCGGCGATACCGCTCGTTCAGCCCGACGTTGTGAAACAGCGCGCCAACGTACAGCAGTTCCGTATCGAATGCGAGCGCTTCCTTGCAACCGATCAACGCAGCGAACAGAAACACGCGCAGCGCATGATGCAGCAACAACTCGGGTTCGACACCGCGAACATGCTCGAAAGCCGCGCGAGCCAGCGCGCCGTCGGGGATGTCGACGCCGGCAATGTTCTTGTTCATGTTCACTCCTCCGCGCCGGATGAGGCCCGGCGATATGCTCCAATGCACTGTGCAGCGTAGCAATGCGGAGTGAAGAATACTTTGTCGAAGCATTAAAAAACCTGAATACACGCGAAGAAATTCGCGTGCTTCGAATCCGGATGTGCGTCTCTTTCAGGGGCTGAGATGCCCGCCGCATCGCGCGGCGCGTAGCACGAAACACATCGCGTTTCGACTAAACACATTGCTGCCAGCCATGTGCGCGGTCGCATCGAGCGCGGTTTCGGCCTTTAAATTTCCTGAAAGCGCCGCCTTGCGCGGGTCGACGAAGCATACGCCTGCTGTCGTGTTTTTTTGGTTGCGTCCAGCGCAATGCGTGATTGCTCCATGGACCGATTCATCGAGCGGCACGCAACGTATCGGGTATCGGCATCGAATCGGGGCCGCCGCCCTATACCAACGTATGAGGCCCTGACTACTTGGATTAAGCGGACGTCCCAACGTACGATGGTTCATTGCGTCGCCTCGGTCTATCTTTGTCTCAAGCGGAAAAAGAACGTGTTCCGCACAAGACAAAACGGATCAGACAGCACGAGGTGAACGGTTCCATGGACAAGATCTTGAGCATGCGCATTTTCTCGCGCGTCGTCGAGTCGGGCAGCTTCAGCGCGGTGGCGGAGCACATGAACTGCAGCACGGGCAGCGTATCGCGCGCCGTGTCGTCGCTCGAAGACCAGCTGCACGCGCGACTCCTGCAACGCACGACACGCAAGGTTTCGCTGACGGAACCGGGCGAGCGCTACTACCAGAAGTGCAAGAAGATCCTCGCCGATCTCGAAGACGCCGAAGCCGAAGCGGGCGATGCCCGTACCAGCGCGCGCGGCACGCTGCGGATTCACTGCGTGACCGATCTGGGTCTCGCGCAACTGACGCATTCCATTCTCGAGTATCGCAAGCGCTTTCCGTCGGTCGCCGTGCAATTGAAGTTTCTGCCGCGCATGGCGAATCTGCTCGAAGACGAAGTGGATGTGTCGATCGTCGCCGCACCGACGCTGCCCGACTCGCGCAACGTCTGCAAGCTGATCGGTCATTGCGAGCGCGTGCTGGTCGCCTCCCCTGCCTTTCTTCAGACGCATCGGATCGAAACCGCAAGCGACCTCGACGAGCATGCGCTGACGCCGATGCCGTTCCGGATCGAGCCGAACGGCCATCCCGTGAAACTCAGCCTCGTGAAGCCGCTGGGGCAGCAGATGGGTCAGGAAGGCGCCGGCCAGTTCGCGATCAACGACACCGAGGCGATCCGCATTGCGACGCTGGCGGGCGCGGGCGTCGCGGCATTGCCGGTGCATTGCGTGATCGACGATATTCGCAATGGCAGGCTGCTTCAGTTATTCCCCGAATCGCGCCTTCAAAATACGAGCGTTTTCGCCGTTTATTCAAGCCGGCATCATATCGACGCGAAGATCAAGACCTTCATCGATTTCATGACGTCGCATCTGAAAGAAGCGCTCGACACCCGCCTTTTAAACGAGCACCCACATCAACCCTTCAGCCGTATAGCGCGCGTAATGGAGAATGCATGATGCGCACCCTCGCCTTTCCTTTCTTCCGGCCCAGCTATGCGATTGCCGCGTGTAGCGTCGCATTGGCCGCGACCTGTGCGTATCAGGCGCCGGGCATGATGCAGGCAATTCTCGTGGTCGGCGCGAATGCGCAATTGCCGCTCGAACGGCTGGCCACGGAGGCCGGCAAGCCGACACCCGTGTCGGCTACGGATGTGTCGACGCCGTGGAAGGAACGTGTTCCCCCGCGCGCCCGGCCCGCGATGCAAAAGCTCGACAGTTTCGGCGAGCCGGTGCGCGACCGGCATGCGCATCGCGACATCCATGGATATCAACGGAACGTGACCGATTACAAGTACTGGACGTGACCAGCGCAGCGTGTTTTCGCGCTGATAAAAGCGGGCGATTTGTGTCAGACAAATCGCCCGCTTTCTTTTTCAATCCTGATGAACGGCGATTTGTGCTTTTTTATTGGCTGCTCCCTAAAACGAGGCATCAAACCCATCTCTCGCAGCTTCGATCACCTCGCAATCAGTCAGGCAACTCCGTGTGGAAATAAAACCAGCGGGCAAACAGGCAAGACGCTTTGTTTCCGTGACCCGATCATTCGCTCAATGACACTGGTTCGACTGAACAGGAAACGGAAATGGGCAAAAAAAAGGTGATCCGCATTTACAGCGACCCCGCAGGCGGTTGGGGCGCGCTCAAGGCAACGGGTGAAGCGCTGACGCTTCAGGGCATCCCCGTCTCCGGCGCCAAGACGCTGCTGCACATGAACCAGCCGCAAGGCTTCGACTGTCCGGGTTGCGCATGGCCCGACCCGAAGCACACGTCGTCGTTCGAATTCTGCGAGAACGGCGCGAAGGCCGTCGCATGGGAAGCGACCGTGAACCGCTGCACGCCCGAGTTCTTCGCCGCGCACAGCGTTTCCGAGCTGACCGCATGGGACGACTACGACCTCGAAATGGTCGGTCGTCTGACGCATCCGATGGTCTATGACGCGATCGCGGACCGCTATGCGCCCATCAGCTGGGAAGATGCCTTCGCGCTCGTGGGCCGCCATCTGAACGCGCTCGATCATCCCGATCAGGCCGATTTCTATACGTCGGGCCGCGCGTCGAACGAAGCTGCGTTCCTCTACCAGCTGTTCGTCCGCGAATTCGGCAGCAACAACTTCCCCGACTGCTCGAACATGTGCCACGAAGCGACGAGCGTCGGCTTGCCGCAATCGATCGGCGTCGGCAAAGGCACCGTGCTGCTGGAAGACTTCGAACACGCCGATGCGATCTTCATCTTCGGGCAGAACCCCGGCACCAACAGCCCGCGGATGATGAGCGACCTGCATTCGGCATCGCGCCGCGGCGCGAAGATCGTGTCGTTCAATCCGTTTCGCGAACGCGCGCTGGAGCGCTTCGCGTCGCCGCAGAATCCCGTCGAAATGGCGACGCTCGGCTACACGCCCATCAGCACGTTCCTGTATCAGGTCAAGGTGGGCGGCGACGTCGCCGTGCTCAAGGGAATGATGAAGGCCATCGTCGAAGCCGACGACGCCGCGCTCGCCGCCGATAAACCGCGCATCCTCGATATCGAATTCATCGAAGGCCATACGCACGGCATCGATGCGTTGCTCGACGATCTGCGCGCAACGTCATGGGATGCGATCGAACGGCATTCGGGCCTGTCGCGCGCCGATATCGAGAATGCGGCGAACCTCTACATGCAGGCCAAGAACGCGATTCTCGTGTACGGCATGGGCATTACGCAGCACCATCGCGGCACGGAAAACGTCCAGCAGATCGCCAATCTCGCGCTGCTACGCGGCAACGTCGGCCGCGAAGGCGCGGGCATCTGCCCGGTGCGCGGACACTCCAACGTGCAAGGCAACCGCACGGTCGGCATCACCGAGAAACCGAGCAAGGGCTTGATTGAAGGCATCGAACGCGCCTTCGGTTTTCGGCCGCCCGCCAACCACGGCAACGACGTGATCGCGACGCTCGAAGCGATGATGCGCGGCGACGCCAAAGTGTTCATCGGCCTGGGCGGCAATTTCGCGGCCGCGATTCCCGACTGGGTGCGCATGCAGGAAGCGATCCGCAAGCTCGATCTGACCGTGCACATCGCGACCAAGCTCAATCGCAGCCATCTCGTGCACGGCAAGGAAGCGCTGATTCTGCCGTGCCTCGGCCGCACGGAAATCGACATTCAGGCGGGCGGCCCGCAGTCGATCACCGTCGAAGATTCGATGTCGATGGTGCACGCGTCCGCCGGGCGCAACGAACCTGCGTCGCGGCATCTGATGAGCGAGCCGGCCATCGTCGCGGGCATTGCGCGCGCGACGCTAGGCGCGAAGTCGCGGGTGCCCTGGGAGCAGATGGTGGCGAACTACGACCATATTCGCGATGCGATCGAAATCGTGTTCCCGATTTTCCAGGCATACAACGAACGTATCCGCGTGCCGGGCGGTTTCCATCTGACGTCGAGCGCGCGCGAACGCGTGTGGGACACGCCGACGGGCCGCGCAAATTTCCTCGTCTTCAAGGGGCTCGACGAAAACCCGTGGCACGACGATCCCGACGCACTGTGGCTCACCACCATGCGCAGCCACGATCAGTACAACACCACGCTCTATTCGCACTCGGACCGCTATCGCGGCGTGTTCGGCCAGCGTGACGTCGTGTTCATGAACCAGCATGAGTTGCAAAAGCGCGGGCTGCATCCGGGCGAGCGCGTCAATATCGTCGCGCTCTCGACGGATGGCATCGAACGCGTGGTCCGCAGCTTCAAGGTGGTCGAGTATTCGCTGCCCGACGGATGCTGCGGCGCGTACTACCCCGAGGTGAATCCGCTAGTGCCGCTCTACGCGTTCGATCCGCAAAGCCGCACGCCGTCGTACAAGTCGGTGCCCGTGAAGATCGTGCGCGCCGCCGCCGTCGGCCCCGACTCCGCGACGCGCGCCATCGTCGTGCAAGCCGCGCCGCAAGCCGAGGAGGCCAGCCATGCTTGATCATGTTGCCAACCTGTCGCGTGCGCAGTTCGCGATGACCGCGATCTTCCACATCCTGTGGCCGATCCTGACCATCAGCCTGTCCGCTTTTCTCTTCCTCATCGAAGCGCTGTGGATCAAGACGGGCGACGTGATGTACTACCGTCAGGCGCGCTTCTGGAGCAAGCTGCTGGCGCTGAACTTCGCGGTGGGCGTAGTCAGCGGCATTCCGATGGAGTTTCAGTTCGGCACCAACTGGGCCGGCTTCTCGCAGTACGCCGGCCAGTTCATCGGCAACATTCTCGGCTTCGAAGGCGCGATGGCCTTCATGCTCGAAGCGGGCTTCGTCGGCGTCATGCTGCTCGGCTGGGGCCGCGTGCCGCGCGGCGTGCATCTGTTCGCAACGGGGATGGTCGCGCTCGGCTCCAGCATCTCCGCGTTCTGGATCATGGTCGCCAACTCGTGGATGCAGACGCCCGCGGGTTACACCGTGGTCGACGGCAAGATCGAGGTGACCAACTATCTGGCCGCGATCTTCAATCCCGACATGGTGTGGGGTGTGTCGCACATGTGGGTCGCGGCAATCGAAACGGGCATGTTCGTGATCGCGGGCATCTCCGCGTACAACCTGTTCCGCCAGCGCCACCCCGAGTTCTTCGCGCGCTCGTTCAAGATCGCGCTCGCCGTGCTCGTGATCGCTGCGCCGTTGCAGATCTGGCTCGGCGATTCGAGTGGCGTGAGCGTGTTCGAAACGCAGCCCGCGAAGGGCGCGGCCATCGAAGGTCACTGGCACACCAATGCGCCCGGTACGGGTGCGTCGTGGTCGCTGCTCGCGTGGCCGGACAAAGCGGCGCAGCGCAACGACTGGTCGCTGGAAGTCCCTGGCATGCTGAGCGTGCTCGGCACGCACTCGCTGCACGGCCAGGTGAAGGGCCTCACCGACTTCAAGCCCGAAGACCAGCCGCCGATGATCCCCCTGCTCTACTACGCGTTCCGCGTGATGGCGGGCATCGGCTTCTGCTTCATGCTGCTGGCGTTCTGGACCGTCTACGCGCTGCGCAAGGCACGCGGCAGCCTCGCTGCGCTGCTGGCGCGCCGCAAGCTGCTGCTCGCGTGGGTGCTGTGCATTCCGCTGCCGTATGTCGCCGTCGAAGCAGGCTGGATCGTGCGTGAAGTGGGACGTCAGCCGTGGGTCGTGTATGGGCTGCTGCGTACCAGCCAGGCGGCATCGACCGTCGCGCCCTCGTCGATCTCGCTGAGCATGGTGATGTTCTTCGCGTTCTATGTCGTGCTGCTCGTCACGTTCTTCGTCCTCGCGCGTCGCTGGCTGCGAAACGGTCCTGATCTGACCAGCGTGCCGCCCGCCATCGTCACAGCGCGTGCCGCGACGACGCCGACTTCCATCTCCGGCTATTGATGCCGCGTACTCCGCTCAAAAGGTTGCCTCATGGATAGCTCTACCCATTCGCTACTGGCCTACACGTGGTTCGGTCTGCTCGGCCTGATGCTGGTCTTCTACGTCGTGACGGACGGCTTCGATCTCGGCGTCGGCATTCTCAGCCTGCTGCGCACGCGGCGCGAAGATCGCGACGTGATGGTCGAGTCGATCGGCCACGTCTGGGACGCGAACGAAACCTGGCTCGTCGTGCTCGGCGGCGGATTGTTCGGCGCGTTTCCGCTTGCGTACGCACAGCTGATGCAGGATCTCTACCTGCCCATCATGGCGTTGATCGCCGGGCTCATCATGCGCGGCGCGGCGATCGAATTCCGTCACAGCGTCGAGCATGGTCCGCTGTGGGACAAGGTGTTCGGCGTCGGCAGCCTCGTCGCCGCGCTCGCGCAAGGCGTCGTGCTCGGCAAGATCATCACGGGCCTCGTGCCTGGCGAGATGAGCCAGGGTTTCATCGTCGTGGCGGCGATCGGCGTGGTCGCGGGCTATGCACTGCTGGGCGCGACGTATCTGGTCAAGAAGACGGTGGGCATGATCGAGCAATGGTCGCGCCGTCTCGCGCTGCTGAGCGCGATGCTGACGGTTGCGGCTGCGCTGCTGCTGACCATCGCGACGTGGTTCTTCAGCGATGTCGGCCTCGACCGCTGGTCGCAGCCGGGTGTCATGCATGTGCTGATCGCGCTCGGCCTCGCGGCGGCGCTGGCCTTCGCGTTCATCGTGGCGTCGCTGTACATGGGCGCGTCGCACGGGCCGTTTCGCGGCGCGGTGACGCTATTCATCGTGTCGTTCGTCGGCCTTGCCGTCAGCCTGTTTCCGGACTTCGTGCCGGGCAAGCTGGGCATCGTGCAGGCCGCTTCCGATTCGCACACGCTCGCGTTCATGCTGGCCGGTATCGGGCTGATCTTCCCTGTCATGATCGGCTACAACCTGTACCAGTACTACATCTTCCGCGGCAAGGTCATCGGCGAAGCGCACGCGGGCGAGTGACGCTTTCTATGTTCGACGATGCGGCCACGCTTCCGGCCGCATCGGCCTCACATTCCTGGAACACCGTCATGTCCCATTCTTATGCCTTTGTCGACGCGACACCCGCTGCGCAGTTCAGGCCTTTCAGCGAACATGCTGTCGAGGATATTTCGTCGCACCTGAACCCGTTGCTCGCCGATGTGTTCGCGCTGTATCTGAAGACGAAGAACTTTCACTGGCATATGTTCGGTCCGCAGTTCCGCGATTGCCATCTGCTGCTCGAAGAACAAGGCGAGCGCATCTTCGGGATCACGGATGCGATTGCCGAGCGCGTCCGCATGATCGGCGGCACGACGCTGCATTCGATCAACGATATCGCGCGCCTGCAACGGCTCGCCGGGAACGAGGTGCCCGTCGTGCCGCCGCAGCAGATGCTCGCCGAGTTGCGCGCCGACAACCTGCGGCTCGCCGCCTTCATGCTGAGCGCGCACGCAACCTGCGAAAAGCATCAGGATGTCGCAACGGCGAGCCTGCTGGAGAACTGGATCGCCGACGCGCAGCGGCGTGCGTGGTCTCTCGCCGCAGCGAACCGGTAACGCGCCGTCATTCGCGCGAGCTTCAGCCTTTCCAGCCTTCGAGAAAGTCGACCAGAATCCGGTTGACGATCTCCGGCTGCTCTTCATGCGGCAGATGTCCCGCGCGCGGAATCGCGTGCGTCACGACATCGCGCGCCATGCCCTTCCAGACGTTCGCCATGTCGAACATCTGTCCCACCGCATAGAACGCCTCGCCCCACAGCGCGAGCGTCGGCGCTTCGATCAGCACGTCGGCGTCTTCCTTGTCCTGCGCGACGTCGACGGCGTTCGCGCGATAGTCCGCCATCGCGCCGCGTACCGCGCCGGGCGCTTCGTACGCGCGCACATAGGTCTCGAATGCCTCGCCCGAAATCGCGTTCGGGTCGTAGCACCAGTCCGAGAAGAAGTGCCGCAGCCATGCACGCTCCTTGCCTGCAATCAGCGTCTCCGGCAGGTCGGGCACCTGATGGAACAGGAAGAACCAGTAGGCCCGCGCGATGTTCGCATCGATCGATTGCGCGACGATGCGGGTCGGCACGTTGTCCATCACGACGAGACGATCCACCGCTTCGGGATGATCCTTGGCAAAGCGCGTCGCCACGCGCGCGCCGCGATCGTGGCCGACGAGCGCCACGCGATCGATCGACAGCGTCCTCAACAACGCGCGCAGGTCGTTCGCCATGGTTCGCTTGTCGTAGCCGCTCGCGGGCTTGTCGGTGTCGCCGTAGCCGCGCAGATCCGGCGCGATCACGCGATAGTGCTGCGCGAGCACGGGAATCTGATGACGCCACGCGTAATGCGTTTCGGGAAAGCCATGCAGCAGCACGACGGGCGCGCCTTCGCCCGCTTCGACATAGTGCTGGCGAATGCCGTTTGCTGTGACCGTGTGAGGCGTGAGGTCGATCGTGTTCGTCATGACTGATTCTCCATTGGTGATCCGGTCGATGCCGGTTGAGAATCAGTCTATTGAGCACGCGGCCAGTGATTAAGCCAGGTGCGGGGATAAAGAGTCTTGATGGCGCTGCGGGTAATCGTATCGATTCAAACGTCGATTCAAGCCCGTTTCGCGGCCGGCTCGACTGCGCGGCTCAGTGCTTCGATGCGTTCGCTGGCGTTGTCGAGCGCGGGCGTCAGCGTCGAACGCAGGTGATCGAGCAAGGTGCGGACTTTCGCCTCCAGATAGCGCCGCGAAGGATACACGGCGTACACCGTGAACGGCTTGAGCCGGTACTGCGGCAACACCCGCACCAGATTGCCGGAGACGAGATCATCGACAGCGGTATAGGTCGCGAGCGTGCCGATACCCGCGCCGTCCAGCAGCATCGCGCGCATCACGTCGGGCGCGTTGACCTGCAGCGGCGCATGCGCGAGCGTCACCACCTGCGTGTCGTGCGCACTTTCGAGGTGCCATTCGTCGGGGGGCGAAACGGGGGTTTCGAGCTTGAGCAGCGCATGCGTGGCGAGATCGTCGGGTGTGAGCGGCATGCCGTGCTGCCTGACGTAACCGGGCGAGGCCACCATCAACGACCACGCGGAACCGAGCGACTGCGCGACATAGGCGGAATCGGGAAGCTGCGTCGCCGAGATCAGCGACACGTCGTAGCCGTCCTCGACCAGATTCGGCATGCTCTGCTCGATCTTCAGCTCGACGGAGACGTCGGGATACGCGCGCTGGTAGGCGACCAGCGCCGCCGCTACCGTGCTTTGCGCAAGACCCGGCGCGCAATGCAGCCGCACCTTGCCCGCCGGCGACACGCTCGCATTGCGCGCCTCGTCGGTTGCCGCATCGAGGTCCGCGAGAATCGCCTTCGCGCGTTCGTAGAAACGGGTGCCCGCTTCCGTCAGCGACAGGTGGCGCGTCGTACGATGCAGTAGCGCCGTCTGCAACTGCTCTTCGAGCGCCGTGACCGCACGCGAAATCTGCGCAGCCGTTACGTCGTTCTCTTTCGCAACCGCAGTGAAGGAACCCGTCTCGACCACCCGGGCAAAGACGCGCATGCTGCCGACGATATCTGCCATTCGCTGACCCAGGCAAAGTGAACATCCCATCTCACGCAATGCGTCCGGTACGTCTGGTACGCCCGTTCGCGGCCGCATTGCGTCCCCAGGCGGGGACTATGCCATACGCGCCGCGTGGCTCGCATGGCAGGGGACATCGCAAGTCGCCGGCATGGCACGATGCGCGCCGTTCAGAGGGTCTCCGCGTCGCGCAGCACGGACGCCAGGATCATCGCATCGCCATTGACGGGGGTGGGCCGCGGGTTCGGCTTGTACACCGCGTCGCCGGGGCGAATGGCCTGGCCGCTCATCGCGCAGAAGCCCGGCAGGCGGGCACGCGCCATGCGCCAGACCTGATCGCCGAAACAGCCGCGCGTCGAATCGCGCCATGCGATGGTAGCCGTCGACGGCGTCGGGCGGTCGATCAGCGTGACCTGCGCGCCGACCGGCTCATCCGCGCTGCGCGTCTTGTGACGCGGCTGCGCTGCGGCTTCCGTGACGGCCATCAGGCGCGAGGTCGTCCCTAGCAGACCGATGGTCTGGGTCCATGGATCCATCACGTTTGCGTTTGCCAGCATGTCGAAACTCCTGTGGAAAGCGATCGGTTCGGGCGAGGCTTCTGAACTGTCTGAAGGTCGGGACGGCGCGTTAGCGCGCGTCGCTGGTCTTTTCTTTCCAGCGATGCGGCGTTTCGCCGACGAACTTCTTGAACACCGTCGTGAAGTGCGCCTGGGAGCGGAATCCGCAGCTGAGTGCGACATCCATGACGTTGTGCTTCGATGTCACGAGCAGATGCTGCGCATGCTCGACGCGCCGGCGCAGCAGATATTCATGCGGACGCACGCCCGTTGCGCGGCGGAACTGCGCGGCGAAATGCATGCGCGTGAGGCCGGCGCTCGCCGCGATGTCGGCCAGTCCGATGGGTTCGGCGAGATGGGCTTCGACGAATTCGATGACGCGGTTCATGCGCCACTGCGGCAGCGGCGCGGCCTCGCGCGAACGGCGGGTCGCGCCGGCGAAATGACGCCCGACGATATGCGACACGATGGCGAGGCTGACGCTGTCGGTGAACATCTTGCCGAGGGCGGCGTCGTTGCTCTGCGAGACGGCCAGCGCCTGGCCGAGACGCTCGAGCACGGGGTCGCGGATGAGTTCGGGATCGTCGAGCACGATGTCGCCGTCGCGCGAATGCTGGAACAGGTCCTGATGGCACTCGGCGAGCACCTGCTGCGACACGAACAGATGCAGCACATCGGCGGACGATGCGAACACGGCTCGGGTCGGCACGCCGGGCGCGGTCACCTGCGCGGCGCCTGCTGTCAGACGGCCATGCACGAGCCTGCGGCCGGCGTGATCGAAGGTGAGTGCCGCGCACTTCAGATTCAGGCCGATGCAGTGATCGGCGACGCTGCCTTCATTCGACACATCGAGCGGCGCGTCGCCGCCGTGGGTCCAGCGCATGACGACGACGTTATCGCGTTGGGGCGCGGCGTCGTATGCGGAGGCGTTCATGCGGCGCCATTGCTGCTCGGCGACGATGGGGGATGCCGGGCGGCGCGACACGACATCGGCAAGCGGAGCGGGCAGGTCGATCAGTGTGGTGGTCATGGCAGGTTCTTCCGGTTTCAGTGATTCGGTTGCGGCGTAGATGACGCTGCCGCGATGGAATCAAAGTTAAACGGATGGGCCTGGCGCGACTAGCCGTACATAGGGTTGCCCTTGCAGTCGAATGGTTGAGTCAACCTATATCAAGGTTTAATACCGGGTCTGCCGCGCGGGTGGCTGGTTGGGTTTTTTGGTTTTTTTGCTGGCTCGCTGCGTTGTGGTGGTTTGCCTGTGGGTTCGCTGGCATCCGCGTTATGGTGGTCTGCTTGGGGGTCCGCTGGCATCCGCGTTTTGCTTTCGTGCTTCACGCGTCGCCCCTGTGCGGGGCGGCACCTACTTTTCTTTGCCGCCGCAAAGAAAAGTAGGCAAAAGAAAGCGGCTAACACCGCCAATCCTTGTGTTTGCCTGAGGGCCCCCAACCGGTCCTACGCTTCACACGGCAGCATTTCTGCTCGCGTGCGTTGCCAACGCTTTGAATGGATGCCTCACCCGCTTCAAACGCCCGTACAAGCGCCAGCGGCAGCAAATGGTTTGTGCCGCCCAGGCGGCAAACTGTGTGTAGGTTGTAGTGCCGAAAAGGTCCGCGCTCTTACAAGAGACACCGCCCTTGCTTCTCAGTCCGGAGTGATGCGTGTGGAGCACTTGAGCCTACACACAGTTTGCCACCTGGGCGGCGGAGGAATATCTGGCATGGCACGCTGTAATGCGGGTGCCTGAAGCGGGTGAGGCGGACTGAGAGAACGTTGGCAACGAGCGCGGACTGGCGCGTTGCCGTGTGAAGTGTAAGACCCTCCGGGGGCCCTCAGGCGAATACAAGAACTGGCGGTGTGAGCCGCTTTCTTTTGCCTACTTTTCTTTGCGGCGGCAAAGAAAAGTAGGTGCCGCCCCGCACAGGGGCAACGCTTGAAGCACCAATAACATTGCGCGGATGCCAGCGCAAAAAAGCCCGAAACACCAAACGCCACAACCGAACAGACGCGGCCCGCAGCAAATTTAAGACCCGCGCTGCGTCCGCGTAGACCCCGCCCCCGCCTCCAAAGACTTAACCCCAAGCGCTTCAGCCTTAAGAACAAAATCCGCCAACGACCGCGACTCCATCTTCTTCATCGCCTGCCCACGATGAATCTTGACGGTAATCTCACTCAGATTCATCTCAGCAGCAATCTGCTTGTTCATCAGCCCACTGGCAACAAAAGCCATCACTTCACGCTCTCGCGGCGTCAGCGACTCATACCTTTTCCGCAGATCAGAAACCGAACGTTCGGACTTTCTCCGCTCCTCATCTTTAGCGAGCGCAGTCGCAACGGCATCCAGCATGTCCTGGTCGCGAAACGGCTTGGCGAGAAAGTCCATAGCACCGGCCTTCATGGCCTTGACGGACATCGCAATATCGCCATGCGCAGTCATAAAGATAATGGGCACATGCACGTTGCCCGCAGCGATCTGCTCCTGCACAGCGAGCCCGCTCTGCCCCTTCAGCCGCACATCCAGAATCAGGCAGCTAGGAATATCCGGCTTGTCCAGCGACAAAAACTCCTGCGCAGACGCAAACGCCTCGACCCGCAAGCCCACCGACCGCAGCAGCATCGTGACGGCCGCGCGCATCGAATCGTCGTCGTCGACGACATAAACGATCGACTGATTCGCGTCGTTCATTTCATCACTGCTCATCACACGTTCCTTTATCGATCGGCAAAACGAATTGCATCGTTGCGCCCTGTCCTTCCTCAGACTCGGCCCAGATACGGCCGCCGTGCGCCTCGACGATGGACCGGCAAATCGACAGCCCCATGCCCATGCCATCCGCCTTGGTCGTGAAGAACGCGTTGAAGAGCCGCCCCACGTTCTCCTCGCTGATGCCCGTTCCCGAATCTTCGATGGCGACCTGCCCATACTGCCCGTCCACCTGCGTCGTGGCGATGCGCATGCGCCGCGCTCGCCCCGTCACGCCCGCCATCGCCTGCACGCCATTCATCACCAGATTGATGACGACCTGCTGCAGTTGCACGCGGTCACCGCAAACCAGCGGCGGCGGCTCCGCGTAGCAGGCTTCCAGCTCGACCCGCGCGGCGTCCAGCTCGCGCCGCACGAGTTCGATTGATTCTCTCACGATACCGTTCAGATCGAGCACCGCCTGGCTCGGATCGCGCTTCTGCGCCATCGAGCGTATCTGCCGGATCACGTCGCTTGCGCGCTTCGCGTCGCGCACCATCTGGCTGATCGACTGGCCCACTTCGCCGAGATCGGGCTTCGCGCGGTTCAGCCAGCGCGTCGCGGCATCGCCCGCCGTGACGATCGCGGCAAGCGGCTGCGTGACCTCGTGCGCGATCGACGCAGCCAGTTCGCCAAGCATCGTCACGCGCGTGACGTGCGCGAGTTCCGCCGTCGAGCGGTCGAGCGCGTCCTGCGCGAGCTGGCGCTCCGTCACGTCCATCAGCGCCCCCACGTATTCGATGCTGTCCGACTTCGGCACGGCCAGATGCGCGACGTAGTGCACGTACTTGATCCGCCCATCGGGCATCAGCAGCCGGTGCTCGTTGTCGATGTACGGCGCGCCCGACAACGCCGATTCGTACGCCTCGCGCACCAGCACGAGATCGTCGGGATGCGTGCGCGCGAGAACCAGCTCGATGCCCGGCGTGTAGTCGGGCGCATATTCGAAGATCCGGTAGACCTCGTCGGACCACCACATTTCGCCCGCGGGCAGGCGCGTCGCGATACTGCCCGTGCGGCTCAGGCGCTGCGCGTCGGACAGGAACGCCTCGCTGCGCTCCAGCGCCTGCTCGGCCTGCTTGCGCTCCTCGATATCCGTATTGACGCCGTACCAGCGCAGAATCTCGCCGTTCTGATCGCGCAGCGGATCGGCGCCGATATGCATCCAGCGGTACGAGCCATTGCTCTGGCGAATGCGTGCGACGTTCTCGAACGGCTTGCCCGTGGCAATCGCGCCGCGCCACGCCGCGTGCATCGCCGGCCAGTCGTCGGGATGCACGATCGACGTCCAGACGTCGCCGCTGCCGCCCGTCAGCGTGATGCCCAGCTCGTTCCAGCGGCGGTTGATATAGCTCAGCTCGCCGTCGCGCGACGAACTCCAGACCATGCCGGGAATCGCGTCGATGGTCGCGCGCAGGTCTTCCTGCTGCCGCTGCAACTCGGCTTCCATGCGCTTGCGCATCGTGATGTCGTTGTTGGTCGCGAGTATTGCGCGCGGCTTGCCCTTGTCGTCGCGCCACAGCGCAAAGCGGCTCGACACGACGACGGTGCTGCCGTCGCTGCGCACGCGCTCGAGTTCGCCTTCCCAGCGGCCCTTGTGCACGACCTCGTCGCGCAGTGCGTCGATGGGAATGGCTGAACTGGTGCGCGTCAGTTCGTGGATGCGCTGGCCGATCGCCTGCTCGGCGGTCCAGCCGTACAGTTCTTCCGCGCCCTGGTTCCAGAACGTGATGCGATCGCTCATGTCGTAGGCGACGATCGCGTCGTGCGTCAGGTTCAGCAACTGGATCTGCTCCTGCAGCCGGACCGTGTTCGCCTGGTTGCGCAACGCGAGGAACGACGTCGTGCCGATGGCAAGCAGGCTCACGATGCCGCGCGCAATCGAGCCGCCCGAATAGTTCTCGTCGTGCGACATCAGGAAGGCGATCACCGTCAACGCCGCACACGCGCATCCCGTTGCGATCGTGGCATGCCGCAAGCCCGTCGACGCGACGAGCAGCACGACGACCACGTACAGCACGGCAATGGCGATATCGAGCGGCGTCAGCGCGTCGATCACGAACACGATCACGCCGACAATGCCCGCAAGAGAAAAGAGAACGCGCGCGTCGCGAGCCGACGTCATGCCTGCGCCCGGACGGAGCATCATGACGCCCCGTGAGCGCGCGGTATGGCTGTGGAGTGGAATGGATGGCACATCTTCGGCATAGGCGTCCTCGCGAGCGCTTGTCTGCGGCGTTTATTAGCGGCTATCCGTTGCATTGATCAGCCGCATTTGTCAGCGGGCAGCGGAACCCTGGTTCGCGCCGCCACACGCGTCGCTCGACAGTCGGACATCCCGCAAGCCGGCCCATTTCAATCCGGTAAGGATTCTATCCGAATAGCTCGACAAGCCTTGTCATAGGGGCCGCGGCGCGGCATCCCGCGCCGGCCTCATTCGGCCTGCGAGCCGTCGGGTTCGAGCCGCGAGAGGCAGCGCGACACTTCCGCGCCGTCGACGGGTTTGGTCAGCACGCACATCGCGCCCAGATCGAGTGCCTGGCGACGCACCGCGTCGGAAGCGAAAGCGGAGATGAAGATGATGGGCTGCGTCACGCCCTTGTCGAGCAGATGACGATACATGTCGAGCCCGCTCATGCCGGGCATTTGCACATCGGAGATGATGCACGCGACCTGGTCTACGTCGGATGCAAGGAACGCCTCGGCCGATGCGAACAGCCGGACGTCCCAATCCAGCGAACGAACAAGGCTAGACATCGCGGTGCGGACGGATTCGTCGTCGTCGATGACTGAAGCGATCGGATGGTTGTGCAAGCGACTTTCCTCGGCCGGTGGTTTGCGACGGCACGGTTTTGCGTCATGCCGTTCAAGATGATTCCATCTTATGGGAAACACCGTGCCGCGAGAATCATATGTAGGTATAGTTCTGCCCCTCCGCGCGGCCCCGAGCCCCGCCCGTCAAGCCCGGCCGGCCTGCCTTACGGCTGATTCCGGCCTGCCGCCGTGCGTTTCAAAACCCGCGCGTGCCTTGCGGAAACCCGCCGGCGCCCGACCTCCCTACATTGTCGACGTCGCGGGCGTATGCCCGGCTCAACCCCTATCGACGGGATGACCCGTCTTCTTGCAAACGAGGAAACACAACGTGTCCGCCGTCATTGAACATCTCGAAGGCGAAGCGCGCGAGCGCCTGATTGTCTGGCTCAAACGCCGCATGCAGGAGTGCAATATCACATTGGAAGCACTGCAACACGCGCTGCAGCAGGATATCGACGAAGCGAACAGCATCCGCTACCGCGATGCATGGGGCAATACGTGGACGGGCGACGGCGAGCACCCGGAATGGTTGCGCCGCGCGGTCGCGGCGGGGCAGAGCATCGATCACTTCCGGTGCGAGTGACGCGGCTGGCCAGCATGGCGCGAACGACGCAAATGCGACATCGCGCCGGGCCTTAAGCGTCTCTTCATCTTTGCGTCCTTATCATGGCGATGGTTCCTGTGCACCCCCTCGTAACCACGGGAACCGATTCAGCCGACGACGACGTCGGCTTTTTTTCGCGTCGATCCAGGCGCGCGGCGGCTGTCGCGCTATGCGTGGCGCTCGGGCGGCACGGCCCCTGTCAGCACGTCCAGCACATATTCCTTGACCAGCGCGCGCACGTCGCCCGAGGTATTGCCGAACTCGGCGCCCACCAGGGTTTCCCCGTCCTTGGTACGGCGGTTGCGCGCGATGCAGTTCAGCGGCGCCGTGCGCACGCGCCCGGCACGCGTGAGCGGCAACGAGAGCTTGAAGTGCTCGCCCGGCGCGAGCGAATTCGCGTTCGAATTCACCAGCAGGCCGACGCCCGCGGCGCTGAGATCGACCGCACGGACTTCCGTTCCTGCCATGGGCCGGTCGTTTTGCGAGAGGCGCGCGGTCACGTCGATGCCGACGCGCACATGCCGCCGCAGTGCGCGCGAGCGGACTTCCGTGGGGTAACGCAGATACAGCACGTCGAACGGCGTCGCATGCCGGCCGATGACTTCCGATTCGAACGCATGGCGATAACGCCCCGCGATGAACTGCCCTTCGACAGCCTCGCCCGGCGCGAATACGGGATCGACGCCCGCGCCCGCCAGCAGCAGACTGACGTCGTCGAGCACGCCGACGAAGCGGGTGCGCGAGGATACAGCCGGGCCGTTTGCCAGCGTGATCACGAAGTCTTCGGGGATGCAGCCCGACACGGGAAATGGACCCACCAGCGTCTGGTCTTCATGGCCGCGCCGCGCGCGCCCGGCGGACGCAGGCGTGGTGTCTCCGTCCTCAGGCGCCGCGTCGTCGCGGCGCTCGCCGGGGAACGGCTGCCTGAACGGCCCTTGCGCGAAGAGCCGCTCGCATTGCTCCGCGCTGTGAACGATATGCCCGCGCGCCATCAGCAGCCTGCCGTCCGCCGTATAGACGGAAAACGGCAATGGAACGCCGATCGTGACCTCCCGTTGCGACAGCGGCACCAACGGCATGACTCGTTTTCTCCTCTCGAATTTTTTACCGCATCGCATTCGCGCAGTGCGTGCAGGCAGCAAGTATGCACGACGGCGACCTCCGGACCAACCAGGCAAACGTTTGTCCGACCCGATTGTTTCGATAGACGTATGCAAAACGCCAACGCGCGCAATGCCGGTCGCCGCAAAGGTTGGTTTCCTGCGGCTCAAGAATCTTCGCGGCGTCGCGTCCCTATAATGGCCGGCATCACCGGCGTTTGCGTCGGCGCGTTTGCGTTACAGCGTTTCGCGTGCTATCACGGGACAAGCCGCCCGCTCACCGCACAGGACAATTCGACATGACTACCCAGGCACTCACCTCCGGCATCGATCACGTCGGGCTCGCCGTTCGCGACCTGAAGCTGACGCGCGACTTCTTCGTCGAATGCCTGCAGTGGAAGCAGGTCGGCGAGAAGCCGGACTACCCCGCCGCGTTCGTGTCGGATGGACACGTGATGCTGACGCTGTGGCAAGTCACGAATCAGGCGAACCTCGTCGAGTTCGACCGCAAGACCAACGTCGGCCTGCATCATCTGGCGTTGCGTGCCAGCAGCGAAGAGGCGCTCAATGAGATCTTCGCGCGCGTCTCGCAGTGGCCGGGCATCAAGGTCGAGTTCGCGCCTGAGAACCTCGGCGCGGGACCGAAACGTCACACGATGATCTATGAACCCGGCGGCATCCGGCTCGAGTTCGACTTCGATCCGCGTCTGACGGCGGCGAGCTGAATCGCACCAGGCCCGCCAGGCCCTGATCCATGCCCCACAGGAAAGGCCGCGGTGATGAGCTATCACCGCGGGTGATACCCCTATCAAAACAAACCGCGCGATCTCCCCGCGATCTGTTGCTAGAGTGATGCCAGTGCAGTTGGGCAGCGACAGAGCAGAGGTTGAGCATGGACCAGCTTTACATGTTGAGAGCGTTCGTCTCGGCGGCGCAGCATCAGAGTTTCAGCAAGGCGGCGACCTCGCTGGGCGTGACGACCGGCTCCATTTCGAAGGCCATTGCGAAGCTGGAAGCGTCCATCCAGACGCGCGTACTGCATCGCACGACGCGCTCCGTCACGCTGACGGAAGAAGCGCAATCCTATTACCTCAGTTGCTGTCGCCTGCTCGAAGAACTCGACGAAGCGAATCGCCGCATCATGCGCGAGCGCGAAGTCGACAGCGGCAAGCTGCGTCTGGTGATTCATCCGATGCTGGTCAGCGAGACCTTCTCGCAGTTCCTGTCCAGTTATCGCGCGGTCGCGCCGAACGTGAACCTCGTGGTCTCCGTCGATGAAGACGCCGTCAATCTCTATGACGGGCAGTTCGACATGGCGATGCTTCCGCCGCATCAGGTCGAGCAGTCGGCTGTGATTCGCAGAACCTTGTTCAAGTCGTCGCGATCCCTCGTCGCATCCGCCGACTATCTTGCGCAACGCGGCACGCCACATCACGCGGCGGATCTCACCGAGCACTTTCTGCTGTTGCCGTCCCAATCGCGCCAGCGAAACACGAACTACGTGCAGGTGATCGAAAACGGCGAACCGGTGCAGGTGATTCCAATGTCTTCGATGGATGGCAACGACGTGCTGTTGCGCGCCGCGGCGCTGGCGGGCGCGGGCATTGCGGAGTTACCGGAAGCGATGGCGCGAGAAGACGTGGCGATGGGCAAGCTGGTGCCCGTGTTGCCGGGCTGCTCGATCTCCGACAGTGAAGTCGAAATCTGCCTGTTCTATTCGCACCGGGAATTGCTGCCCGCGCGCTTCAGAACCTTTGTCGACTTTTGCACCGAGTTCTTTCGCCTCAACAGCGCGCGTCGGCGGGCACCCTTGCTGGATGCCCAACCGCAGGCTGCTTAAGCTACTGAATCAGGCTGCCGCCATCACAGGGCCGAGACGCGAGCGCGTTACTTCGACGAAAGCCTGCATCGCGCTCGAAACATAGGCGTCATGCCTGCGGATAAAGAGCGTGGCGACCTGCGCTTTCTCCGGCGGCAATGAATGCAGCGCGACGATATCCTGTTCGGCCGCGTTCGACACCACGCCGCGCGGCAACAACGTCACGCCGATGCCTGCCGCGACGCACGCGATGATCGCATCGAGCGAACCGAATTCGAGCGGCGTCGCCGTCACGATGCCCATTTCCGCCAGCAGCGCTTCAAGCCGCTGACGATACGAACACCCCAATCTGAACACGATGGTCTTGAGGTCGGGTACGGTGCGTAGCGCATCCATCGACCGCAGATTGCGCGGCGTCACCAGCACCAGTTCTTCCTGGAAGATCATCTCGGCGTGCAAGTCAGGATGATCGACGGGGCCTGCCACGAACGCGCCGTCGAGCCGGCACGCAGCCACCTCTTCCGTCAGGCTGCAACTCGTGCCCGTGGTCAGGGACAGACGCACTTGCGGATAGATTCTGGCGAAGTTGCTCAGTATCGGCGACAGGCGCAATGCGGCCGTCGTTTCGAGCGTGCCTAACGCGAGCGCACCGGCGGGCGGTCCGTCGTCGAGCGCCGCGAGCCGAGCGTCCGCCAGCAGTTTCGCAATGCGCGCGGCGTACGGCAGCATGCGTTGCCCAGCGGGCGTCAGGCTGACACCGCGCACATGGCGCTGAAACAGCGTGACACCGATTTCCCGTTCGAGAGAACGGATTCGCGCTGTCACGTTGGACTGAACGGTATGAAGTTCGGCAGCCGCCCGGTTCATGCTGCCGTGACGGGCCACTGCCTCGAACACCTTGAGGTCGGCGACATCCATGCTGTGTACCTCGATGAGATCGACAAGGCCTTGATATGGTCATCACAGGCCTGCACTGCGCTGCGGCGCAGGTCGATCGTCATCCTACACCAAAGCCGGATTGCGCATCGGCGCGCTGATCACGGCGGTTGCTTCTGGCAAGGCCTCAACCCGTCTTTTGGGCCTTGAATTCCTCGCCATTGATACGGCTCGATATGCTGATGTTCTCGCGCGGATGCTCATGCAGAATCACATTGATGATCTTCGGGTCCGAACCGATCGCGTCGTGCGTGACCTGAATGATGTCGCGCATCAGTTGCTCGCGGCGCGCCGGCGTCAATCCGGCCGAAATATGGCATTCGATAAAAGGCATGCTGCTACTCCTGCTGGGGTTTCGGGCAATGAAACTATTTAAGGCGGCTGATCAGTTCTTTGTCGTTGGCTGCGCCTTCCACGTATTCGGGAAGATGCTCGCCATGCTCGACGAAATTGATCCCCCTGCCCTCGCGAAACACAATGAAGATATCGTTCTTCGTTTCGCCTGTCGCCTCGCTCACCACACGCAGCAGACCCGCTGCAAGCTGACGCTTCTGTTCGTCGGTTCTACCGTATCGCATATCACATGAAATCAGGGCCATTCGTCTCTCCTGTATGCCTGAACAATTATTGAATTCCCGGATGTTTTACCGGGTACACCGCTTCTCGACTGACTTTTTCGAGGAGTTGCATCAACTCCGAGATCTTATGTGTTTCGAGCGTGGAAACGACATCGATAATCTGACTGCGCAGCGTTTCGTCTGCAAAGGGCTCGCTTAGCCAGTTAAATTTTTCGACGGCCCGCTCCCAGGTGAACGGATTGTCGAGACCGCCTTCAAAGCCCACGTGCTCCTTCGACACCACACGCCCATCGCGACAGCGGATCGTGACGCGCGTATTCAGTGCCTTCGGGTATTGCGCCGAGAAGGCTGCATCGGGACGGACCGTGACTTTCTTCAGCAGCGCTTGGGCGTCGGCTGCCTGGACTCGCGCGGGTTCCAGTTGCGCGGGACCGACCTGGTCGTCGAGCAAGGCCGCGGCAATCAGATACTTGAGGTTGTAGTCAGCCTGTTCTTTCGTTTGCGGATGGTCTTTTGCGCCGAAGCCGCCGCCGCCCGCAATGTCGTAGCCCATCTGGAAGATGTCGCACACCACGTCTTCGACGTCGTCGCCCGTTATGCCGTGTGCGCGCTTGAGTTCCAGCGTGGCCTCGAGCACGGGCTGGCCGTGAATCAGCGAGCAGTACTTCTTCATGACGGTCTGATGGACGACCTCAAGTCGCGAATCCTCCCAGTCCACTTCGACGGGCTGATCGAACATGCGCACGAGTCCGTTCGGTCCTTCGAAAAGACGTAGCGGCCCTGTAAAGCCGCGCTTCGCGAGCGATGCCGAATAGACGGCTCGCATGCATGTGATGCCGGGCGAAAAGCCCTTCCAGTACGACACGGGTTCGGAGTGAACGCAGGAGAGCGAGATGTTGTCGACGGTTGCGATGGCGATCGCATGCGCAAGTTGATCCGCGTCGAGGCCCAGCAATTTCCCCGAAGCGGCGGCTGAGGAGATTGCCAGTTGAACCGCGTGATTGAAGCCCTTCGCCATGACGGGAACGATGGCCGTGATGCGGCAGCCGATCTCATAGGCAACCGCGAGCGCGAGCATGAACGATTCACCATCCGCCGATGCATGCTCCGCGGCGGCCAGTATTGCGCCGAAGTTGTCGCTCGGATGACAAAGACCGCCAGGCGACATGTAGCTATCGAGCAGATCCACGTAACGCACGAGTGCCGAGTTGTACAGCGCCGCCTGATCGGGAGACGTCGAGCCGCCGCCGATCAGCGTACAGGTGCCGCCGCTGCGATATTCGTCGAACTGCTCTCTGAGCGCCTTGAAAGGCGAGCCAGGCAACGCGGCGATGGCGCATCCCAAACTGTCCAGGATGTTTCGCTTCAGCAAGTGCCGCGTCTGCGGCGTGAGATGACTGGCATGCGCAACATCGGCAAACCGGCCGATACGTTCGACAGCGGTAAGAGTACTCATGGCGTGAAGGTCTCGCGTGAAGAACGGGTGACTCAATGTCGCACCGCTCACTGCGGAGATCAAGCGAAGGGTTTGGATACCGCTATCTGTTGCGCTGATAGTGACGACACTTTTTCAGGCATGACTTATCGCATACAAAACTCTACACAGGCGATGTACGGCAGACACAAATCAGATACATGCGCACGTTTCAATCTTTCGTCGCTTATCCTCGAAGAGATTGATCACCGTGTCAGAAGAACTATCTAATCGCCGCCGCTTTATGTTTGCGGCAGCGGCCAGCGTCGCGACCTTGACGACGCTCGGCAACATGCCGCAAGCGCTTGCCGCATCGACTCGCGTGGCACCGACCACAGTAACGCTGCCTGTGCGCCAGGTTCGCACGGATCTGCTCGACATCGGCTATCACGAAGCGGGACCCGCCGAAGGCCGTCCCATCATTCTTCTCCACGGCTTTCCGTACGACATTCACAGCTATGTCGACGTCGCGCCGATGCTCGCGGCGCAGGGTTTTCGCGTGATCGTGCCGTATCTGCGCGGCTTCGGAACGACGCGCCTGCTGTCCGCGGAAACGCCGCGCGCCGGCCAGCAGGCGGCCGTCGGTCAGGACGTGATCGAACTGATGAATGCACTGGATATCCCCGAGGCCGTGCTCGCCGGATACGATTGGGGTGGACGTGCAGCGTGCGTCGTCGCGGCGATCAAGCCTTCGCGCTGCGTCGGCCTCGTTTCCGTGAACAGCTATCTGATCCAGGATATCGCCAATGCAGGCGCGCCGTTGCCGCCTGCGATCGAGCGCGGCCTCTGGTACCAGTACTATTTTCAGACCGAACGTGGCCGCGCAGGGCTGGAAGCCAATCGACGCGAGCTCGCGCACGTTCTGTGGAAGAACAATTCGCCGACGTGGCATTTCGACGAAGCGACATTCGAGCGCTCGGCGAAAGCATTCGACAATCCGGACTTCGTGGATATCGTCATCCATTCATACCGGCATCGACTTGGCCTTGCAGCCGGCTATCCGCAATATGACGAGATCGAGAAGAAACTCGCTGCTCTTCCACCCATTACGGTTCCTTCAATCACACTGGATGGCCTCGCGGACGGCGTAATCTCCGCCACCGACGGCCGCGCATCCGCAGCGAAGTTCACCGGTCGCCGCACGCACCGACAGATTCCGAATGCGGGTCATAACCTGCCGCAGGAAGCGCCTAAGGCATTTGCCGATGCTTGCGCGGAACTCGCGCGCACCGGCAAATGGAGAACCTGAGCTTCAGACGCGCGCCGATGTTCTCCGGCGCTTTTGCTGCACACCGCTGGCCGTCATGAGGTCGCACTGAACGGGGTGAGTGATTTCCGTTGCGAGCCCGCCCGCGAGAAAGAAGAAGATTGCCAAAAGCCGTTTCATGATTGCCTCCAACATTGAGTCACGGCTTTGTTATAGCGCAGAAGATGCGCCCATTTGTGTCCCAATGTATCGAAGCACCCCACTGATACAAGACGATTCAAACACGCGACACGGCGACACAGCAGAGATACGCGCGGACGTTCCAATACAGCCATGTCTTCCAATCAAAGGACGCCGACATGTTCTCCCGAATCAAAACCCTGACTACCGTCGTCGCCATTGCCGCCGTTGCCGGGCTGAGCGCAATGATCGCCAATAGCGGCGCTGCGACGGCCGTTCCCGTCGAAGCCAATCGCGTCGCACCGGAATTCACCGGCATCGATCAATGGCTGAATTCGCCGCCTCTGACCATGCAGCAATTGCGTGGAAAAGTGGTGCTCGTCGATTTCTGGACGTACACGTGCGTCAACTGCGTCAATACGTTGCCGCATGTCGAGAAGCTGTATCAGAAGTACAAGGATCAGGGCCTTGTCGTCGTCGGCGTGCACACGCCTGAATACGCGTTCGAGCGCGAGACGAAAAAGGTCAAGGCGGCGATTGCCGAATACGGGCTGCATTACCCCGTCGCGCAGGACAACCAGTACGCGACGTGGAACGCCTATGGCAATCAATACTGGCCAGCCGTCTATCTGATCGACAAGCAGGGGCATATCGTCTATAGCCATTTCGGCGAAGGCGATTACGACAAGACGGACGCCGCCGTCCGCGAGCAACTGGCGCGCGCGGGTTGAGATTGGCTGAGGTAGTCAAGGCGCGGCGTTTTCGCCGCACCATCCGCTCAAAATGCGCTGCGATACGCGTACAGTCCCGGCAGGCCGCCCGTCATCAGGAACATGACCCTGGAGCCTGGCGCGATCGTTTTGCTTCGGATGTCGTGCAGCAGGCCGGCGAACGCCTTGCCGCTATACACGGGGTCCAGAAGCAGGCCTTCGACGCTCGCCAGAAGCCGCACGGCTTCGCGCATCGCGTCGGTGGGAATGCCGTAGCCTTCGCCGCGCTGCCCGTCCTCGACGATCACGCTCGCGTCGGAAAAAACCGCCTCGGGCCGCAGCAGCGCGAGCGTTTCCTTCGCTTTCAATTGCGTATTGGACAACGTGTTCTCGTGCGTCGCGAGCACGTTATGCGAGACGACGCGCGTCGGGTCCTCGCCCATCGCCAGCAAGCCGGCAACCAGACCCGCCTGCGTGCCGCCGCTGCCATTGGGCACGGCAATGCGGTCGAACGAAACGCCCAACGCGCGCGCCTGTTCAAGGATTTCCGCCGCGCACGCCGCATAACCCAGATTGCCGACGGCAGACGAGCCGCCCAGCGGCGCGAGATACACCTTATGACCGGCCTTGCGCAGTTCGTCCGCGCGATTGTGCGCGAACGCCATCGCGTCGGCACTGCCGGGCAGATCGTGGATGCGCGCGCCGAGCAGCGCGTCGAGCAGCACGTTGCCGTTGTGGACGTAATCGTCGTCTTCGCGCGGCACCATGCGCGTCAGTACGACCTCGCACGCCAGGCCCGCACGCGCCGCCGCCGCGGCCGTGAGCCGCGCGTGATTCGACTGGCGCGCGCCCACCGTGATGATCGTGTCCGCGCCCTGCGCGAGCGCTTCGCCCAGCAGGAACTCGAGCTTCCTGAGCTTGCTGCCGCCACCGCCGAGGCCCGTCAGATCGTCGCGCTTGACGTAGATATCCACGTCGCCGACCCGCTCGCTCAAGCGGCTGAGATGCTGGATCGGCGTGGGCCCTTCGATCAATGCATAGCGAGGAAAGGCGGTGAGATCGAGAGCGAGTGCGTGCGACATACGGAAATCTCCAGGTATTCGGCGTCGTTAATCGCGCAAATGTTAGCGCATCGATGCGTACTCCGCATTCGGCGTTCAACCGACATCAATGTCTGAAAATATTGAACATCAGGAAACAATCGATGAACTCACTACTCGCGTTCGCACGCGCTTTTGCGGGCTCATGGCCCGGCTTTCCACTCTCGCTCGCTCAATCCAGCGAGATTCTCGAATACCACGCCATTCCTCTTTTACATATATATCGCACGCGATTTACTCGCAACCGATTGACAAATCCGAAGACCCAGGTATCATCTCGCATCTGATTACATCGCATGCGATTTAAATAGTTCCAACCACCCCACTGGAGATGATGATGAAAAGCACCCGCGCAGCACTCGCCGCTACTTTCGCCCTTTCGCTCACTGTCCTCGCGACTGGCGCACATGCAGGCTCCGATCAGCCCAAGCCTCAAGAGAAATGCTTCGGCGTGTCGCTCGCCGGCAAGAACGATTGCGCAGCCGGTCCCGGCACGAGTTGCGCGGGCACGTCGAAGGTCGACTATCAGGGCGACGCGTTCGTCATGGTCGACAAGGGCACCTGCACGACGATCAAGACGCCGAAGGGCTACGGCGCGCTGAAGGCAAAGTCATGATGCTGCATTCCCAGACCCGTGACGCGCGCGTTGCCGGCTCGTCCCTCGCGAAACAGGGCGGCGTGGCGGCACTCCGCGCAGCCGTCACCGAACGCCTGTCGCGTGCGCTTTCGCCTTCGCTGCTGTTGCTGGTGGCGCGCTTCGGTATCGCGGCGACCTTCTTTCTGTCGGGACGCACGAAAGTAACGGGCCTGCTGACGATCAAACCGTCGACGTACGCCCTGTTCAGCTCGGAGTACGCATTGCCGCTGATTCCGCCGGAACTGGCCGCGCACCTCGCCACGTATGCGGAGCATCTGTGCCCGATCCTGCTCGTGCTCGGACTGTTCACGCGTTCCGCCGCGCTCGTGCTGCTGGGCATGACGGCCGTGATCGAAATCTTCGTCTATCCGGACGCCTGGCCGACCCATCTGACCTGGGCGGGTCTGCTTCTTCCGCTGATCGCGCATGGCGCAGGCAAATGGTCATTCGATCATCTGCTGGGCCGCTCGCGCACCGCGGACTGACCGAACCCTCGTCATCCGCTATCAACAACACGGCCCGCGTGGCCTCCACTCAAAAACACTATGCGCATTCTTTCGACTTTGACCCTCGCCGCAGCAGCGCTCGCCGCTACTGGCGCGGCATTCGCCGCAACGCCGGATGCACCGGCAGGCGTGAAGAACATCGTGATCGTTCACGGTGCATTCACCGACGGCTCCGGCTGGCGCGCGGTCCACGACATCCTGATTCATAAGGGCTACAACGTCCGCATCGTCCAGCAACCGATGACGACGCTCGAAGAAGACGTCGCCGCGACCAACAACGCCGTCATCGGACAGACGGGCCCCGTGGTGCTCGTCGGTCATGGCTACGGCGGCAGCGTCATCACGGAAGCGGGCGCGCGTCCCAAGGTGAAGGCGCTGGTCTATGTCGCCGCGTTTCAGCCCGATGTCGGCGAAAGCGTGAACCAGCTGGCAGGCTCGATGCCGAAGCTCACGGACGGCGTGCAGAAGACCATCGACGGTCACTACTATTTCGACCCCGCCAAGTTCGGTGCCGACTACGCCGGCGATCTCGTGTCGAACCGCACCGACTTCATGGCCGTTTCGCAAGTGCCCGCCACCGTCGCCGACTTTGCCTCGGCGCCGTACACGGTCGCATGGCACGACAAGCCGACCTACGGCATCGTCGCCACCGACGACCGCGTGATCAACCCGGACCTGCAACGCTGGATGTACAAGCGCGCCGGCTCGAAGGTCACGGAAGTGAAGGCCAGCCACGCCATCGAGATTTCGCAGCCTGAAGCGGTCGCGAAGGTCATCGAAGAAGCCGCGCTGCGCGCGAAGTAAGCGCGCCATTTTCCAATCGCATTTCACTCAACCCACCATGGAGCAACCATGAACAGCAACGTCAAATCCCGCGTCAGCTTCGCTGCAGCTGCAGCCCTCCTCGCCATCGCATCGGCAACCGTCGCGACCTCGGCGAGCGCCGCTACGGGCGAACAACCCGGCCGCTGCTACGGCGTCAACGCGTGCAAGGGCCAGGCGCTGTGCGCGACGGCTCACAACGACTGCAAGGGCCTCAACACCTGCAAGGGCAAGGGCGTGGTCGTGAAGACGCCGAGCGAATGCCTGTCGCTGGGCGGCACGCTGACCGAGCCGAAGTAAGTCACGCCAGCGCTGGCCCGGCTATGCGTCGCCGGGCCAGTCCATTCACCGACACTCCGCAGCCGGGTACGCATCATGCTCTCTCCCAATCCGCGTTTTGCAGGCTATGGCCTTGGCCTGCGCAAGGAACACTATCGCGACTTCCTGGAAACGGATGTTCCCGTCGATTTCGTCGAAGTCATTTCCGAAAACTTCATGGTCGAAGGCGGCCAACCGTGCGACATTCTGCGGCGCGTGCGCGAGAAGCATCCCGTCGTGCTGCATGGCGTGTCGATGTCGATCGGCTCGGCGGATGGCATCGACCGCGATTATCTGCGCCGCCTGAAGTCGCTCGTCGACGAGATCGAGCCGCTGTTCGTGTCCGATCATCTGAGCTGGTCGCGTATCGGTCGCTTCAATTCGCATGACCTGTTGCCCGTTCCCTATACGGACGAAGCGCTCGATACCGTGTGCACGAATATCGACATCGCACAGAATGCGCTGGGCCGCCAGATGCTGTTCGAGAATCCGTCCAGTTACCTCGCGTTCGACGGCGCGACGATGACTGAGTGGGAATTCATTTCCGCCATGTCGAAGCGCACCGGCTGCGGGCTGCTGCTCGACGTGAACAATATCTTCGTGAGCGCGACCAATCACGGTTTCGATGCGCTCGCCTATCTCGACGGATTGCCTGTCGATCGCGTGCATCAGGTCCATCTCGCAGGACACTCGCAAGGCCGCGATCTGCTGATCGATACGCACGATAGCCCCGTGTGCGATGAAGTCTGGGCACTCTACGAGAACGCGATGGCGCGGCTCGGCCCCGTCGCGACGATGATCGAGCGGGACGGCAACGTGCCGCCCCTGAAAGAACTGCTGCGGGAACTGTGGATTGCGCGCAAGCTCGGCGCGCATGCACAACAAGTCCCACAGGACACGCGTATCGCGGAGGCCGCATGACACTCGCTGCGTGGCAACAGGACTTCCGCTCGTGGCTCACGGATGCATCGGATGAAGCCGCCCGGCGCGTCGGCGGCGATGCATCACGCGGCCTGTCCGTGTATCAGAACAACTATCGCGGGCAACTGATCGAATGCCTCGAGCATTCGTTTCCACAGGTACGGACGTTGCTTGGCGAGGACGCGTTCCTTCACGCGGCCGTCACGCACATCAACCATCATCCACCGCACGCGTGGACGCTCGACGCCTACGCATACGGTTTCGGCGACACGCTCGGCGTGCTGTTTCCGCATAACCCCGACGTGCACGAACTCGCCTGGATCGAGAATGCGCTGGCCGAAGCCTTCGTCGCGCATGACGCGCCGCCGCTGCCGCTCGACACCCTCGCGTCCGTCGACTGGGACGCCGCCCGCTTGCGCTTCGCGCCGTCGCTCAGGCATCGCCCCGCCACGACGAATGCAGACAGCATCTGGTCGGCGCTATCCAACGATGCCGAGGCGCCCGAAAGCGAAATGCTCGACGCGCCGGGCGGTCTGATCGTCTGGCGGCGGCAGTTCGTATCGTGCCTCAAGCGCGTCGATGCCGCCGAGTACGAAGCGTTCCTTCATCTGCAGGAAAATGAAAGCTTTGCAACACTATGCGATCTGCTCGTCGAGCGTCTGGGTGACGCGGACGGCGTGGCGAAAGCGGGTGCGCTGCTGGCGGGATGGCTGGGCAGCGAACTCATCGTGGGCGTGGAGAGCATCTGACTGTCGCTAGCGCACGCCGCTAGCGCACGCCCTGTTCCTCAACTACGATCGAGGGGAGCGAGATGCCGATTGTGACAATTCAGGTAACGCGTGAAGGGACGAAACCCGGCGCGGATTGCGTGACAGCCGAAGAAAAGGCGCAACTCATCAAGGGCGTGAGCCAGGTGTTGCTCGACGTGCTGAACAAGCCGCTCGAATCGACCTTCGTCGTGATCGAGGAAGTGCCGACGGACAATTGGGGCTGGGGCGGTCTGCCCGCCCTCGAATATCGAAAGCTCAAAGCAGCGAAATCAGCCTGACCCTGCAGTCTTCCAACGCCACGTAGGACTTCAACGAAGGAGATAGCCATGTCGCTAGAAAAGGCGCTTTACACTGCACACGCAACCGCGACGGGAGGCCGCGACGGCCGCGCGACGGTGCCCGAAGCGAACCTTGATTTCAAGCTCACCACGCCGAAGGAACTGGGTGGAAAAGGCGGTGACGGCGCGAACCCGGAACAGCTGTTTGCCGCCGGTTACAGCGCATGCTTTATCGGTGCGATGAAATTCGTTGCCGCACGCGACAAGATCGCAATGCCCGCAGATGCGTCAATCGACAGCAGCGTCGGAATCGGGCCGATTCCGAATGGGTTCGGCATCGAAGTCGAGATGAAAATATCATTGCCGGGTATGGAGAAAGATGCTGCGCAAGATCTGGTCAACAAGGCTCACATCGTGTGCCCGTATTCGAATGCGACGCGCAATAACATCGACGTGAAACTCACGCTCGTCTGACGCATCCATTCATGCTTTACATTGCAGGCCGCGCATTTGCCGCGCGGCCTGCAATACGCTATTGCGAATTTGAACGGCAATTCGCGATACGCATTCAGTCCAGCAACTCCGTCACCCCAGCCGGGCTATGCGAGTCCATCCAGTCGTATGAATCGCTGAAATGCGCCCATGCCCAGTTGCGCGGCACAGCGGCGGCTTGCGCGTGTTCGCTCGATACCACTTCAAGCCGCGTGCGTACGCCTGCGCCGCTATGGTCGTCGATATTCCGGAAGTTCAAAGATTCGCGCTTCATTGCCTGATCCTCAGTAGAGCCTGTCGCGACGTCGAAATTGAAAACGTCGGCCTATGAACGTAGGGTAAACCTCCTGACGCAATCATCAACGGGGCTGCGCAGAATTCACAGTTTTCAAATCGGGAACAATGCGTGCTATCGGTTCGATTGACTGTATCGTCAAACATCAGATCAAAGCGCACAAATGAAAACAGCCCTTCAAAAAGGGCTGTACCTGATAGGGTTTAAAGCGTGTTACTTCGCGGTCGGCATCGCGAATTCAGCGCCCTTCTCGATACTCTCCGACCAGCGCTGCATGATCGACTTCTGCTTCGTATAGAAACGCACGCCTTCTTCGCCGTAGGCATGCGTGTCGCCGAACAGGCTGCGCTTCCAGCCGCCGAAGCCATGCCATGCCATCGGCACCGGAATCGGCACATTGATACCGACCATGCCGACCTCGATGCGGCGGCCGAATTCGCGCGCAACATGGCCGTCGCTCGTGAAGCACGCCACGCCGTTACCGAATTCGTGCGCGTTGATCAGTTCGACGGCTTCCGTGAAGTCCTTCACGCGCACGCAAGCGAGCACCGGCCCGAAAATCTCTTCCTTGTAGATGCGCATTTCCGGCGTCACGTTGTCGAACAGCGTACCGCCCGTGAAGAAGCCGTCTTCATGACCCGCCACCTTCAGCCCGCGACCGTCGACGACCAGCGTCGCGCCTTCCTTCACGCCCTCGGCGATATAGCCTTCGATCCGCTCCAGCGCCTGCCGCGTGACGATCGGGCCCATTTCCGCATCCGGCTCCATGCCGTTCTTCACGATCAGGCTGCGGGCGCGCTCGGCGAGTCGCGGCACGATCTTGTCGGCCACGTCGCCGACCAGCAGCGCCACCGAGATCGCCATGCAGCGCTCGCCTGCCGAACCGTAGCCAGCGCCGATCAGCGCATCGACGGCCTTGTCGAGATCGGCGTCGGGCATCACCACCATGTGGTTCTTCGCGCCGCCCAGCGCCTGCACGCGCTTGCCGTGCTTCGCGCCCGTTTCGTAGATGTAGTTCGCAATCGGCGTCGAGCCCACGAAGCTCACGGCCTTCACGTCCGGATGCGTGAGCAATGCATCCACGACGACCTTGTCGCCCTGCACGACATTGAACACGCCGTCGGGCAAGCCAGCTTCTTTCAACAGTCCAGCCATGAACAGCGCCGCCGACGGGTCACGCTCGCTCGGCTTGAGAATGAACGTATTGCCGGCCGCAATCGCGACGGGGAACATCCAGCACGGCACCATGCACGGGAAATTGAACGGCGTGATGCCTGCGACGACGCCCAGCGGCTGACGCATCGTCCAGTTGTCGATACCCGTCGACACCTGTTCCGTGTAGTCGCCCTTGAGCAGTTGCGGAATGCCGCACGCAAATTCGATCACGTCGATGCCGCGCGCAACTTCGCCTTGCGCATCGGAAAACACCTTGCCGTGCTCGGCCGTGATGATGGCCGCGAGTTCGTCGTGGTGACGGTTCATCAGTTCGAGAAAACGCAGCATCACGCGTGCGCGCCTGATGGGCGGCGTGTCGGCCCACTTCGGAAACGCCGCCTTCGCGCTCGCGACGGCGGCATCGACATCGGCAGCCTCGCCGAGCAGCAGCTTGCGGGCCCGGGCACCCGTGGCCGGATTGAACACGGCCTGGCTACGGCTTCCCGTTCCGCTGACACGTTCCCCGTGAATGAAATGTCCCACGTCTGCGCTGTCGGTATAGGCTTGCATGTCTCGGCTCCTTCGTGATTGGCTTGAGATGCAGTGTAGGAAGGTGCGGACACGCTGGAAAGAGGCTAACATTGAAATCAATGTTTGCCATTGTGAACAATGAGTGTATGGATACGCAAAATATCGAAGAACTCTGGACGCATCTGCACTGGCTCACCATGCTGGCCGAACAGGGAACGTACACGGCGGCGGCCGCGCGCCTCGGCGTGAGCAAAGCGGCGATGAGCCAGCGCATCTCCGAACTGGAGCGCGCCGCGGGCATTTCGCTGGTGCAGCGCACGACGCGCAGCGTCCGGCTGACGGAAGCCGGCCAGCAACTCGTCGACAGCACGCGCGGGCAGTATGCGCAGATCGCCGCCAGCTTCGCGCAGGTGCGCGAACTGTCGGGCGTGCCGCGCGGTCTCGTGCGCGTGACGGCGCCTGTCGCGTTCGCACGGCAGCAACTGGTGCCGAAAGTGCCCGAGTTTCTGGCGGCCAATCCCGCGGTCCGGGTGCAACTGGAAGTGTCGGACCGGCTCGTATCGCTCGCCACGGAAGGCTTCGATCTCGCGATCCGTCACAGCGCCGAACCACCCGATACGCACGTCGCGTGGAGGCTGTGCGACACGCATTCCGTGATCGTCGCGACGCGCGCCTATCTGCGAAAGCGCGGCACGCCGAAGTCGCCGGAGGAACTGGCTTCTCACGATTGCCTGTTCTATCCGCGCTCGTCGGGCGAGCCGATGTGGTCGTTCGAGCGCAAATCGGCGCGAAAGGCGGGCACGCGGCCCGTCACCTTGCCCGTCAACGGACAGTTCTGCGCCAACAACAGCGAGACGCTGCGCGACGCGGCGCTCGAAAGCCTGGGCATTGCGCTGGTGCCGGACTTCACCGCGCAGGCCGCTGTGCAGACGGGCAAGCTGGTGGTCGTGCTGCCGGACTGGCGCGTGACGGGGGCGTTTGCGGAGCAGCTTTATATCGTGCGGCCTTATGCGTCGCATGTGCCGCGTGCGGTCGGGCTGTTCGTCGGCTATTTGCGCGAGCGGTTTGCGGATGGTTTTCCTGTTTAAATCAGACTTGATCCGTAAATAAACGATACGGGCCATTGATTGGCCCGTATCGCCCACTCAAAACGTAGTGGGAAAAGTGCTGGCGGTGGAGACGCCTGCAAAACGAAACGCGCCTATCTGTACTTTCCTGCGAGCGCCGACACCTTCTCGATGTTCTGCGGCGTGATGAACCCCGGACCCGAACTGATATTGCGCGCCTCGTAGACAGGCTTCAGCCCATAGTCCTGCAGCCGCTTGATGAACTTCGGGTCCTTCTCCAGTTCATTGCGGGCCTGCGCGACGTCCGTGTTGTGATTCTTGTGCATGATCGCGAGCATCGCGACGGGAATATAGCCCTGCAAATAGGGCTGCTGATCGGTGCAGAACTTGATCGTGCCGTCCTTGATTCCCTTGGCGACGTCAGAGTCAATATCGAAGGTCGCGAACCAGATCTTGCCCGCGAGCCCCATCTTCGTGACGGCGCGAATGGTCGGGTCGGCGGAAGTGGGCCCGAGGGTCAGCACGGCCTGCGTGTTCGGATGCGCGCGCAGATAAGCGCTGACTTTCGATTCGATATCCGTCGGATCGGTGCCCGCGTCCAGAACCGATGTTTTCATATCGGCGCCGATCGCTTCGGCAAACCCACGGCAACGCTCGAACGACAGCGGGTTCGTCGCATAGTGATTCACGCACAGGAACGTCTTGATGCCGTCGGCCTTGGCGCGCTGTCCCGCCCCCTTGCCCGCAAGATACTCCGGCTGTCCCACATGCAGCAATGCGCCGAGATCGGCGCTCTGCTTCTCCGTGCCCGTGTTGGCCGTGACGAACGGAATGTTCTTCGCCTTCAGACGCGAGACGGAGCCTTTGAGCAGATCGAAGTCGGCGATGGTCGTCACCACGCCGTCGTAGTTGCGCGCCGCCGCCTGATTGACGAGCTGGACCATATCGGCGATATCGCCATTCGGCGGGTTGCGATAGTCGGTCTGTAAGTTGAAATCTTCATCCGCCTGCTTGATACCGTTCTTGACGGTGTTCCACCATGCATCCGAATCCGGCGCATGTGTGATGAAATCGAAATGCGCTACAGGCCCCGCATTCGCATCGATATGCAGGCCCATGCTCAGGACGGCTGCGGCGACGCAAAGCGCCTTCATGACGGGTAATCTCATCGCTGTCTCCATGTCTGTGGCTGCCGGCGTCTCGCGCCGGCAGTTTTGCTGCGTTGCCTTGCTCGATCAATCGGCGGCGAGGCCGATGAATACGTTGCCGTCTTCCGTCTTCACGGGATATGTGACGAGGTTCACACACACGGGCGCGCCCTTCGCGGCGCCCGTCGGGATGTGAAAGCGCCCCATGTGCATCGGGCACTCGATCACCTCGCCGAACACAAAACCATCAGCGAGCCGCGCCGTTTCATGCGTGCAAAGTCCCGCTGTTGCGTAGAATCCCGTGGCCGTGTGATAGACCGCGTACAGCTTGCCTTCGTGCTCGAACTCCATCACGTCTTCTTCGTCGATGTCGTCGCATGCGCAGACCTGATGCCATTGCAGGATGTTCATTGCGTGCTCCGTTCGTGTTCAGCGTGGCTGGGCGACGAGTGCTTCGTCGTCGGAGGGTTGCGCTTGCGCGGCGGGCGCCTTGTCCGGCACGCGCGGCGTGATCATGTATTCCGGGTCGTGCCGCTGCGTGCGCAGGAAGTGCAGAATCTCGCTCCAGGCGCTGAACAATCCGTCGTAAGCGGGCGGCAGGTCCGCCTCGATTGCCTTGCGCAATTTCGGCAGCGCGTGAAACGGCACGTTCGGAAACATGTGATGCTCGACGTGATAGTTCATGTTCCAGTACAGCAACTGGAGAACAGGATTGAGCCGGATGGTTCGCGTCGAGAAGCGGTGGTCGAGCTCGTTCTCGCGCAGCCCCGTGTGCTGCGTGATGGCCAGCAGTTCATGCAGCCATGCGCCGTACGCACGCGGCAAAAGAAGAAACATGACAGGCAGCCAGCTATGCGCGACGATCGCCCACGCAATCACACCCACATATAGCGCGAGGACGATCCTCGAATTCCGGCACATCGCGCGATATTCGATCGGAGGCACGACGGCTTTCGCGCTGCGCGACACGATGCCGAGGCTGTGGAGCACGATGTTGCCGAGATGATGAATGCCGTGCGAGACGCGCAGAAAATCGGTTGCGAGCTTCAGATAGTTCGGCGGCCGCTTCACGGCGATTTCGACATCGGCGGGCACGGTTGCCGTCAGATGCGTGTACGTGTGATGTTGCGCATGCGACCAGCGGCTGTAGATCTGCTCGCGCCACGTCATGAAGCAGATCAGCCAGTGCACCGACGCGTTCAGCCATTCGCTGCGAAACGGCGTGCGATGGCGCAGCTCGTGTTCCATCGCTTCGGCGAACGCGTAGATCGTCCCGTAGAGCAGGAACGCGGGCACGCACCACCACGTGCCGAGCGACAGCGACGCGAGCACGCCGCTGCCTGCGACCATCGCGAGAAAGCCGCTCAGGTACAGGAGCGCGTCGCGGTCGTTGCGGCGCGTGAGTTCCTTGAGCACCTTGCGGTCGAGCGGGCATTTGTACCAGTCGTCCATCGTGATTGGTTTCGAGTTGTCTTGCTGTGCGGACATGCATGGCTCCTGATGCTGAGGCAGTGATCATCGTTGAGTGCATTAAAGACTCGTTATGAGCACCCGTCAAAGCCGTTTATGCCTCATTTTGAGTTATCTAGGGTAATCCATGACACTGAGGGCGTGACAATGCGAGCCGCCAGTTGACACCTCACACAAACGACTCAAAATGAGGCAAAATCGAGCCAACGCAATCACTCGAGCCGCCGCGCGGGGACCCACGATGAAAAGCAAGCCGACGCTCAAGCAACTCATGGAGATCACGCAGCTCAGCCGCGCGACGATCGATCGCGCGCTGAACGACAGGCCCGGCGTACACCCGCGCACGCGCCATGCAGTCGAGGCGGCGTTGAAGCAACTCGGCACAGGTTCATCCGCAAAGTCAGCCGTTCGCGCGAAGCAGGCCGCCTATGATTTCCGGCTGCTCGCGCAAGCAGGCGATGCGTTCACCGACGAGTTGATCCGAACGGCAATAGCGCTCGAAGCGGAGTTCGACGCCAACGGTGTGCGGCTCGAGGTAGAGAGATGCGTCGGGGAATCCGACGAAGAAGTCGCGGCCCGTATCCGGAAGGCGACGGCGGAAGTGGACGGCATCGGCATCATCTGCACGAACACCGCGACGACGTCGTCGGCATTGCGCGAATGCATGGCGGCGGGCAAACCCGTCGTCACGCTGATCACGGATGTGGACGCCGACGCGCGTCACACATACGTCGGCGTCAACAACCGCGCGGCCGGACAGTCGGCGGCTTTTTTACTCGGACGGCATCTGCAGGCGCATGCGTCGCCCGATGTCGCCGTGATCGTCGCGACGTTTTCGTACACCTGTCACGAGGATCGCGAGATCGGCTTCCGTTCGCTATTGCGCCAACGGTTCCCGCATGTGAATCTGGTCGAGGTGATTAAGGGCGCTGACTCCGGCGCAGCGACTTACGAAGCGACAACCCGCTTCCTGAAGGCGCACGGCAAGCTCGACGGCATCTACAACGTCGCGGGTGGTAACGAGGGGCTTGCTGCCGCGCTGGGCGAGCACAATCTGACGGGCCGCACGCTCTATGTAACTCACGAGGTCAACCGCATCACGGAGCCTCTGTTGCGCTCCGATGCGATCGACTATCTGTTGACGCAGGACATGCGCCTCATGCTGCGCACCGCCGTCGATCATCTTAAGGCCGCGCGCGAAGGCGCGGCCGTGCCCTCGCAAGCCATCATTCCGATCGAGACGTACTCGCGCTATTCGCTGTATTGAACGCAGGCGCGAGACCGAGATGATCGAGCATGCGTCCAAACGTTTCGAGCCGCTCTTTCACATACATGTCGACATCGACGTTGCGGTAATCATAAAACCCCGTCTCATCGCGCAAGCCTTTACGTGACGCCGCCATATTGCCGCTGACGATTTCCGCGGGCAGGAACCGCTCGCCCTTCTCCTTCGCGAGGTAGTGCGACGCGTAGTAGAGAATGTCGCAGCCGCCCCAATCGATAAATTCAAGCAAGCCGAGCACCGCAAAGCGCAGGCCGAAGCCCGTGCGTATCGCCGTGTCGATATCCTCGGCGCTCGCGACGCCTTCTTCGACCATGCGCGCCGCCTCGTTCATCGCCAGTGCCTGAATGCGCGGCACGATATAGCCCGCCGACGGCGCACACACGACGGGCTTCTTGCCGATCCGCGCAAGCAGATCGACCACTTGCGCGACGACGGCGGCATCCGTCGCCTCGCTGCGGCTGACTTCGACCAATGGCATCAGATGGGCCGGATTCAACCAGTGCGCGTTCAACAGCCGCTGCGGATGCGTCACGATCCGCTGCAACCCGGTGACGAGAAAAGTGGATGTGGTCGATGCGATCACGGTGCTGGCAGCGGTATATTCACCGAGCCACGCGAACACTTCTTTCTTCGCATCGAGCACTTCGGGCACCGCTTCGAATACGATCCGCGATGCGGCCAGCCCCTGTTGCGCCTCCTCGCGATCGACGATATCGACACGCTGCATCGCCTCATCCGCCTGCTGCTGCGTGATGCGTCCGAGTGCCGCTTGCACCTGCAGCTGTTTCGCGATGTCAGCGAGGGCGGTTCGCGCGAACGCTTCACGCGCGACGGGATCGCGCGCCTTGAAATCGATCAGCGTCGCGCGCAACCCGGCGAACGCAAACGCCAGCGCAATGCCCTGCCCCATGCGCCCCGCGCCGACGATATGCACATGCCGCACCGGCGACAGCATCGTGTCCGTCATGACGCGATCCCGTTCGCCAGCAACGCGGACATGTCCGCGCGCGACAACGCCGCGAGTCCGAGCCGCTCCAGCGTGCGTCCCTCGCCGTACAGATCGCGCCCGACAGCCGCGCCCGCGATGCTCAGCAGCCCCTGCGCGACAGGCGTCGGCACGCCGGCCCAACGTCCGCACGACACAATGAACGACAGCCCCAGTCGCGTGTCTTCGAGCATGTAGCGATGCGTGCGCAGATCGATATGCTCGCGCCAGTCGCCGCTGTCGGTCAGCTTGCCGTGCGCGCCGCGTCCGTACATCCATTCGTCGCCCTCGCTCGCGTAGTGATCGGCGAGCGGGAAATGCGGCGCGCGATAACCGAGCGCCTCACGCACCGCCATGCGTTCCGTGTCGAGCGCGCTGGTCACGCTGCGGATCGACGGCTGCGTGCCTTCGTTGTGAATATCCCACGACGCGAAGTGTTCGAGCGGTCCCGCGTTCATCATGATGAGCGGCGGATGTATCACGGGGCCGGCGTTCATCAGCGCACCCGACAACGCGTCTTCGATCGGTTCGATGGACGGATACGCGTCCTGCAGCAACGGCAGCGCCCATTGCGACGCATTGGCGGGAAACACGCCCGTCGGCAGGCGCGTGGCGTAGGCGCTGATCACGACATCGTTCTCGCCGTGCTTGCGCACCAGGTAGGGCAGCGTGCCTGTTTCAGCGAACGCGACGCGGCTCGTGTTGTCCGCATCGGCCATCGCCTTCGCGAACACGTAGCTGCCGAACGTGCCCGGCGGAAGATAGACGACCTGTCCGTCCGTCAGCAGCGGCGCGAGTTGCGCAGCCAGTGCTTCGTGTGTGATCGCAGGCAGCGGAATGACGATGAGCTGCGCCGTGCGCGTCGCATCGGCCAGTTCGTCGACGATGTGAATCATCCCCGCGCCATCGCCAATCGGCACGCGCCGTTGTCCGTGATAGTCCGTCACGTGCAGCGCGCCCAGTTCGCGCAGCCGGGCCGACGCCGCGAGATCGCGGCGCCACCATGTCACGTCATGTCCCTTCTCGATCATGTCGATTACGGCCGCATAGCAACCGTGCCCGCCGCCCAATACGCTGACTTTCATCGTGAGCCTCCTTGTGCAATGGCATCGAGACTACGCGGCATGTCGCGGCGCGGCGCGTCAATACGCGCAACGGGCATTCAAAACCGGCAATGTCGTCGCCGATACATACAGCCCCACATGCAATACGGGTCATTCCGTCCTTGCGCGGACAATTTGTCTCCTCCATCATCGACGGCGGCGCAATGTATTAGCCGTCAGGCAAACCTCATGGAAATCGCGATCTCCCGCACTCATCGCAACCGGCTCGATGCTTCGCATGCATGTGAAGACATCGAGCGCGAAGTGTCGCAACTCTTGTGTCCGCACCGCATGGAAGTGGCCGGGCGCGGTCCGCTGCGCGCCGAACTATATGGCGTCGCGCTGCATCGCGCGAGCCTGCTGGAGCTGTGCTACGGGCGTGAGACGTCGATCGAAGCGGGTGATCTCGCTGGCCAGTATCTGTTTCGCAGCACGCTCGCGGGCCGTTGCGAGCTGCAGTCGGGCGGCGAGCGCGCGTCGGTGAGCGCGGGCGGCATGAGCGTGTCGTCGCCGACGCGCGCGGTGCGCATTCGCACCGACCGCGATTGCCGCAATCTGCTGTTGCGCATCGACCGCGCCGCCCTCGAAGTGAAGCTCGCCGAGATGCTGCAAACCACGCTGCGCGAACCGCTCGAATTCGATCTCGCAGTCGACCCTTCGCATACGGGCGCAGGCGTGTTCCAGGGCACGCTGCGCTATCTGTGCGCGCTGTCCGGCCAGATCGACGCCAGCGCGCGAGCGAACGTGCTCGGCCCCGATCTGACCCAATGGCTGATGACCGTGCTGCTCACGCAATTGCCGCACAGCTATTCGGATGCGCTCCTGCGTGGCGCGCCCTCGCCGCTGCCCGCGCATGTGCGCCGGGCGCGCGACTATATCGACGCGCATCTCGGCGATCCCCTGCCGATGACGACGCTCGCCCGCGAGGCCGGCGTATCGCCGCGCACGTTGCAAAACGGCTTTCGCGACTTTCTCGACACGACGCCTGCAGCGTATATCCGCGAGCGGCGTCTCGAAGCCGTGCATGCCGCGTTGCGGCGCGATCCGTCGCGTGCGGTGACGGACGTGCTGATCGAATATGGCGTGAACAGCTTTGGGCATTTCGCCAGGGCGTATGCGCGGCGCTACGGCTGCCTGCCCTCCGCGACGGCAAGGCGCGGCGCATGAGCCGCCCTGCCTCCGCACTGCCCGAGCCGGACGACTTCGCGGCATCGGCTGGGGAGCCCGGCCATGTCGCCGCGCAAGGCGACGGGCTGCGCGTCCAGGACCTCGATCTCAATCTGCTCAAGACGTTTCATGCCGTCTTCATCGAGAAGCATGTCGGGCGTGCAGCGCTGCGGCTCGGCGTCACGCAGCCGTCGGTGAGCCACGCATTGGGCCGCTTGCGTCTGATGTTCCGCGACGCGCTGTTCGTGCGCACAGGCGGCGGTGTCGAGCCGACGCCGCGCGCGCAGCGCCTCGCGGCGTCCGTCGACCGGGCGCTCACTATCCTGCAGGACGTGCTGGACGAAGGCGCGCAGTTCTCCCCTGCGAGCGCGCGCCGTATCTTCCGGCTGCACATGAGCGACTTCGCCGAAAGCGCCTTTCTGCCCACGCTGCTGCGCGAACTCGACGAGCGCGCGCCAGGTGTGGTCATCGAAACGCTGCATGTCGACGAAGCCCAGTTCAACGTCGCGCTCGAATCCGGCCGCATCGATTTCGCGCTCGGTCATTTTCCGCACGCGTCGCCGCACTTCCATCGCAGCGAGTTGCTGCAGGAGCGCTACATGCTGCTGATGCCCCGCCGCGTCGCGGACAGGCTCGGACTCGACGATGCCTTCGTGCTCGAACGCAACGTGCCGCCCGCGCTGCGTTTTATCGCCGTCACCTCGCATCCGCAAGCAATGGCGCTGCTCGAACGTCACGGCCTGACCTCGCGGATTCGCGCGGCCGTGCCGGACTTCATGGTCGTGCCCGCCATCCTGCAGCGCTGCGACTACGCGCTGATCCTGCCGCGCACCGTGGCACAGGCCTTCTCGGCGCCGGGCGAAACAGCGTCTTTCGAAATCGCCGATGCCGCCACATGGTCGGTCAACGCCTACTGGCACCGGCGCTTCGACGCCGACCCGGGCCACCGGTGGCTGCGCGCGCTGCTGATGGAGCTGTTTCGCATCGGCTCGCGCGAGCCGTTCGACAGCTGGCTCGCGGTGCCACCCGACGTCGAAGCCTGACGCGCGCGGCCCATCAGAACGCCGTCATCACGCCTGCAACGATCGAACTCGCCGTCGCGCCCGGTTTCGCGACGGGTACGCCGCCGCCCGCCGCGCCGTTGATCGTGAAGCTCGCGTGCGCGTTGTTGCGGACCATCGCCGCGCCCGTGTACAGCACGGTGCGCTTCGACACCGGGTAATCGAGCCGCACGCCATACGAGTCGGCGTTGCCGTCACTATCGGCGACTTTGCGATAGTGACCGTAGCTCAGCAACAGCGAGGCGCGCCCGATGGGGACCGTGGCGTTCAGTTCGTACAGGTCGTTGTGCGGGTTCGCGCTGGTGGCGGGCACCATCGACGCGACGTCAGGCCCGCCGCGATGCCGCAGATAGATGAATGACGGCTTGATCACGCCGAAGTCGTACGAGATCGCGCCGAGCAGATAATTGCCCGCTGCCGTCGGACTGCTCGCCGTCAATGCGGCCGCGCTCGATGTGCTGAACTTCTGCTGCATGTAGTCGAAGTCGACCGCAAGCAGCCCGTTCGCGTAGTTCAGCCCTGCGCCGTAGGTGTCGCCGAGCGTCGACGGCTGGTTGGCCGCGCCGTTCGCGCCGCGCGCGGCCATCGCGCGCAACAGCAGGCCTGCAAAGCGTGGCGACGTATAGCGCAGCGAGTTGCTTACACGCAGATACGACGGGCCGACGAAGTTGTTCGACGCGTTGCCCCACGCGAGACCCGCGCCGTAGCCGGGCAAGCTGTAGGTGACGAACGACGTGTGCAGAATCGTATAGGTATTGCCTGCCTGCAATGCGCCGAACGGCCCCGTCAGGCCGACCCACGACTCGCGGCCAAACAGCGCGCCGTTGTTGTTGATGGTGCCGTTCGCCGAGTTGAAGCCATTTTCCAGCTTGAAAACCGCCGCGTAGCCGCCGCCCAGGTCTTCGGTGCCCTTGAGGCCCCAACTCGTCGCAAAGATATTGCCGCTGCCCATGCGGGTCACGTGATTGGGTCCGAAGTTCGCGTACTCGATCGCGGTGTCGATTCTTCCGTAGAGCGTCACGCTCGATTGCGCCATTGCAGGCAGTGCCGCCAACCCCAGCAGCGATGCACACCACTTCCAGTTCGTCATGTTTTATTGTCCCGGCGTTGATCGTTTGAACCGGGCCGAGTCTAGGAAGCGCAAATTCGAGCGTCGATCAAACGCGCCGTATAACACTTATAGATTCGATGCATGAGCACGTTCCCAGGCGCGATTGCGGCGCTGCGCGGCTTGATACGCACGGGTTTGCTGCACGCGACCTGGGGAATCCTTTAGACGCATGGGTGAACGCGCCGATATGGACGCGCCATTTGCACCTTTGTCGGCGAAATTTGTTTACGTACTCTGCTTCCCGACCAGTGCGTCCCGTCGCGAAGAGACGCCTGCTCCTCACCGATACACTGGAACACTGGAGAACCGGGATGACTGCCTCATCGGGACATAACCTCGCGGGAAACAACCTCGCCCGCAAACGCTACACCTACGAGTGGTACGTCGTCGTGATCTGCATGCTGGCGTATGTCTTTTCATTCGTCGACCGTCAGGTGCTGGCGCTGATGATCGAGCCGATCAAGCGCGATCTGCATCTCACCGACACGCAATTCAGCCTGTTGCATGGCTTTGCGTTTTCGCTCTTCTACGCGGTGATGGGCATGCCGCTCGCTTATCTCGCCGACCGCTTTGCGCGCCCGCGCATCATTTCGATCGGCGTGGCGCTATGGAGTGTCGCGACGGCCGCTTGCGGACTCAGCCAGAACTTCGTGCACATGTTCTTTGCGCGCATGAGCGTGGGCGTCGGCGAGGCGGCGCTTTCGCCCGGAACATATTCGATGCTCGCCGACTACTTCCCGAAAGAGAAGCTCGGCCGCGCGGTCGCCATCTATTCGTTGGGGTCGTTTATCGGCGGCGGCATCGCGTTTCTGATCGGCGGCTATGTGATCGCGCTGCTCAAGCACACTCCGACGCTCACGCTGCCCGTGCTGGGCGATATGCACGCGTGGCAGCTGACGTTCTTCATCGTCGGCCTGCCGGGTTTGCTCGTTGCGCTGATCTTCGCGTTGACGGTGCGCGATCCGCAACGCAAAGGTCTCGTGCAGGACAGCGCAGGCGAAGTGAAGCGCGTGTCGATGCCCGATGCGTTGCGCTTCATCGCCGCACATGGCAAGACGTTCTTTTGCCACTACATCGGTTTCTCGTTCTACGCGATGACGCTGTTCTGCCTGATGAGCTGGACGCCCGCCTTCTACATCCGCCGCTTTGGTCTCACGCCCGTCGAAGCGGGCTACACGCTCGGCACCGTGCTGCTGATCGCGAACACGACGGGGGTGTTTTGCGGCGGCTGGTTCAACGACTGGCTGCTGCGCAAAGGCCACAGCGACGCGCCGATGCGCGCGGGCTTCATCGGCGCGGTGTGCATGCTGATTCCGTCGGTCGCGTTCACGCAGGTCGGCAGTCTGGGCGCATCGCTTGCGTTGTTGGTGCTGGCGATGTTCTTCGCGTCGTTCCCGATGCCGACCTCGACGGCCGCGATGCAGACGCTCGCACCGAATCAGATGCGCGCGCAGATTTCGGCAGTGTTTCTGCTCGTGTCGAACCTGATCGCGCTCGGCGCGGGCACGACGATCGTCGCGCTGATCACCGACAAGGTGTTCGCCTCGCCGCTCGCGGTCGGTCATTCGATGGCAATCGTGAACCTCGTCGCGTCCGGGCTCGCGGCTGTTCTGTTGTGGATCGGCTGCAAGCAGTTCCGGGCGAGTCTCGCACGCGAGACGTCGAACCGCCGCGCGAACGAGCCCGCTGAAGAACTCGCGACGACGGATAGTGCCGCGCCTGTGCTCGGCGTATCCGTGCGCTGAGCGGGAGGTGAAGCAACGGGCAATCGGCACACGATTGCCCGCGTGACCATCATCAGGACGCCGTCGCCGGCTTCAACCGGAACGCCCCAACCGACTCGTCGAGCTGCCGCCCCTGGTCTTCGAGCGAGCGTGACGCGGCAGCCGCCTGCTCCACTAATGCGGCGTTCTGCTGCGTGACGTCGTCCATCTGCGTGATCGCGAGGTTGACCTGCGCGATGCCGCGGCTCTGTTCTTCCGAGGCCGCCGCGATCTCGCTCATGATCGCCGTCACCTGACCGACGGCCCGCGTCACTTCCGTCATCGTCTCGCCAGCCTCGCCCGCCAGCGACGAGCCGTCCCGGATACGATCGACCGACGCGCCGATCAGTTCCTTGATCTCCTTCGCGGCGCTCGACGAACGCTGCGCGAGGCTGCGCACTTCGCTCGCGACGACCGCGAAGCCGCGCCCATGCTCGCCCGCGCGCGCCGATTCGACGGCGGCGTTGAGGGCGAGAATATTCGTCTGAAACGCAATGCCTTCGATGATGCCCGTGATATCGGCGATCCGGTTCGAACTCTGGCTGATGTCGGTCATCGTCGACACCACGCGCTCGACGGCCTCGTGGCTGCGGCGCGCCACATCGGAGGCGTCGCTGGCGAGCGAGCTCGCCTGGCGCGCGCTTTCGGCGTTCTGCTTGACGGCGGCCGTCAGCTCTTCCATGCTCGCGGCCGTTTCTTCGAGCGCGGCTGCCTGCTGCTCGGTGCGCGCGGACAGATCGGCATTGCCCGTCGATATTTCGCCCGTCGCGGTGCGCAACATGGCGCTGCTGTCGCGGATCTCGAGCAGCACGCCGTTCAGCTTCTCGACGAACGCGTTGAACTGCTCCGCGAGCACGCCGACCTCGTCGTTGCTGCCCACGGGCAGACGCCTTGTGAGGTCGCCGTCGCCCGATGCGATGTCCTGCATGCTGTTCGACAACACGCGCAGGGGTGCCGTCAGGCGCCGGCCGAGCGCCGTCGTCAGCGCGAGCGCGACCAGCAGCACGATGAAACCCACGGCAATCAGCATCGCGCTCAGCCGATTGGCCGACGCCATCATTTCCGCGTGCGGAATCAGGCCGATGTATTTCCAGCCCAGTTCCGGCGACGTATAGACGACCGTGTCGTAGCGTGCGCCGCCGATATCGACGGACAACGTGCCGTTCGGCATCGCCGCGAGGTCGCGATAACCGTCGCCGAGATCCTTCAGCGCCTTGAAGTTGTGCGCGGCGTCGTGCGGGTCGACCAGCACCGTGCCGCTGTCTTCGACGACCATCAGGTAGCCTGTTTCGCCGAAGCGCACCTGGCCGATCATCTTTGCGAAGCCATCCAGCGAGATATCCATGCCGAGCACGCCAGCGGGCTTGCCCTGGGCGTTCTGGATCGAGCGCACGAAGCTGATGATCACGTTGTTGTCACCGCCCGTATTCGCGTAGGCGGCCGTGCGCCGCACGCCGCCCGCGGCCTGCATGCCTTGCACGTACCATGGACGCTCGCGCGGATCGTAGTGATCGCTGGTGAACTTGCCTTTCGGCCATTGCACGTAGCCGCCCCATTGCGTGCCCACGTAGACGTAGCGCAGATCGGGATGGCTGTCGCCGAAGCGTTGCAGCAGATGAAAGATATCCGTCTCGACGCCGCCGTTGGTGTCGGGCGTCATCTGCCCGCCGTGTGTCAGGTAGTTGGTGACGGACGGGTCCGCGGACTGCACCAGCGGCAGGTCCGACAGAAACACGACGTTGTCGTGGATGCGCTTGAAGGTCTCGCGCAGGCTGGTGTCGATCTGGCGGATCTGGCCGAGGCCGGCGTCGTTGAAGTTGTCGATGGCCTGGCGGCGCACGTTGAGCGTCGCGTATAGCGTGATGGCCAGTATGGTGGCCGCGAGCGCCGCGCCGAATATGAGGCTCAGCTTGACTGCGATGGAGCGCATGCCCATGCGGGGTTCCCTGTGCGAGTGCGTTGACGAATGGATTGACCAATCGCGTATAACGGGCTGGTCGCCCGGGAACTGAACGGGCTGCATTTTTTATAATTGACTCTGTAGCGGGTTTTTTTGTTTGCAACGGGTTTTGATTTGGGTTATCGCTGCGGTTGGGGGTTTGCGTTTGCAGCGCGGGCGGTTTGGTTTTTTGGCTTTTTGGCTTTTTGGCTTTTTGGCTTTTTGGCTTTTTGGCTTTTTGGCTTTTTGGCTTTTTGGCTTTTTGGCTTTTCGCTGGCATCCGGGTTGTGGTGTTTGCCGTTCGGGGTTTTGGGCTTTTCGCTGGCATCCGCGTTTTGTTAGCGTGCTTCACGCGTCGCCCCTGTGCGGGGCGGCACCTACTTTTCTTTGCCGCCGCAAAGAAAAGTAGGCAAAAGAAAGCGGCTCACACCGCCAATCCTCGTTACTGCCTGAGGGCCCCCACAGGGTCTTACACTTCACACGGCAACGCCATGGTTCGCGTCCGTTGCCAACGTTCTCCCTGTACGTCTCACCCGCTTCATGCCCCCACGTCGCGGCACACCGTACCAGACAGTCCTCCGCCGCCCAGGTGGCAAACAGTGTGTAGGCTTTCGCGCCATACGCGCATCACTCCGGACTGAGTAGCAAGATTGGTGTTTCTGGTAAGAGCACTAAACTATGCGGTGCGATAACCTGCACACAGTTTGCCACCTGGGCGGCATATACCATTCGCTGACGCTGGCCTGAGCACGGGTATTCGAAGTGGGTGAGGCGATTGTTCGAGGCGTTGGCAACGAACATCGACCATGGCACTGCCGTTTGAAGCGTGGGGGCGTTGGGGGCCCGTGGATAAGAACACGGGCTGGCGGTGTGAGCCGCTTTCTTTTGCCTGGCGGTTTCAAATGTGAAGCGCAACACAATGCCTAGTGAACAGAATTATCAGGTTGAGAAGCAAGTGCAAGCATGGTGGCGAAGACTTCGAACGGCGAGTGGAAAGCGTGTGTGGCACGTGGCCGGCTGTTGAGGCTGTCAGCGATGTCATCAAGGTCGTCCTGGCTGT